>Ga0209148_1000014_pt1 | contig 925277 bp, 767 predicted proteins | sample AraplaCol_mMF_r2_2_FD_184288 | JGI IMG/M metagenome (GOLD analysis project Ga0209148, IMG submission 184288) | Arabidopsis root microbial communities from North Carolina, USA - plate scrape CL_Col_mMF_r2 (SPAdes) (version 2) | ecosystem: Host-associated > Plants > Roots > Endosphere | place... | reverse complement strand
CGGAAGTGAAACGCAGCTGCGCCGATGGTAGTGTGGCATTGCCCATGCAAGAGTAGGTCACCGCCAGGGGCTTTATCCTTAAAACGCCTTCCCACCCGGGAAGGCGTTTTGCTTTGCATCGACTGCCGAGTCCGGGCCCGGTGTACGTGTGGGAGAACGCTAGGTTGGACTTTGCTCGGCTGCCATTCCCGCGAAAGCGGAAACGACTTTCGCAACAGTGAAGCCAGTCATTTGCCAGTCGTACGCCATACGTCTGCGCTCAGTCGGCAAATTCGACCTGATAACCGCGACGCCTGAACATCTCGGCCAGATCCAGTTCGCCACACAGCGCGCCCGCCTCAGCATGCGAAATCGTGTAGCGGATGGTGGGCGGTTGGACGCTTGTCAGCTTTCGAAGCTTCGAGTGCGAGTGATGGCCGAAGATACTCAATGCATCCATGTCGTGATGGACCGCTCCTGCATGTTCGATGGCAAACTTCGCGGCAACGTCCAGGGACGGAAAACGCAAACCCTTCGCCTCCAAGGCGGTGCGGAGCACACCCGACAGTTGCACGTCATCAGCAGCACATCGTTGTGCCAGTGCATACGCAATGGATCGCCCGCCACCAAGTCCTGTGGTGGAATCGACACGTGAATATCCGGGTGTTCAATCAGAGCGCGCATCAAGCGCTGACTGCCCAGGCTGAACCCGCCATTGAGCACCGACGTGACGGTATAACCCGGCCGACCCATGTCTTTGCACCATTCGAATTGCCTGACCCAGCGTGCGCCAGATGGATGGGCGCGCCGAGATAGTCGTACTGCAAATAGTCGTCGTGCCTGTTGTCGGTGCTGAGTACCCAGCCATCATCCTGCACGATCAGTGCGAATTCCGTTTCCACCACGCGCCACAGCGCGAAAACAGCATGAACCAGCTGTATTCGTGGTAGTTCATCGCTTGGATCGCGCGCCATTCCATCGATGATGGTAGATCCAATGGCACCAATGGGCCGCATAGCAACGCGCGCGATCCTGGTATCTGTTATTGACACCAGCCGAGGGAAAGCATCGCGCCGGTTGCATCTGGAAGGCCGGTAACGGAAACGATGGGCGATCCTTTCGAACGCGACCGAACTCATCGTATACCGGCTTTCCTATGGTTACTCTGCATCGCGGCGGCCGTATAGCCCATGCAAATGACCGCAATGTTTGTTGCATCATCCCCCGAAGGACTGCTGCAGCCACCCCGGCACCGGAATGCCTTTCTCTCGAAGGAACGGCGGATTGAAAAGCTTGGCCTGATAACGTGTGCCGGCATCGGCCAGCACCGTGACGATGGTATGTCCCGGCCCAAGCGCCTTCGCCAGCCGGATCGCGCCGGCCAGGTTGACGCCGCTGGAACCTCCGACGCACCAACCTTCCTCATGCAGCAGTTGATGCAACAGCGGTACGGATTCCTGATCGGGAATCGACCACGCCATGTCGATCGGCGCGTCCTGGAAGTTCGCCGTGATGCGGCTGGAACCGATCCCCTCGCTGATCGAACTGCCTTCGGCGATTAACTCGCCACGATCGATGTAATTGGCCAGCGCCGAGCCACCCGGGTCGGACAGCGCGATCGTCACCCCCGGCTTGCGCACCTTCAGCGCCCGCCCCACGCCAGCCAGCGTGCCGCCGGTACCCGCCGAGCAGACGAATCCATCAATTCGGCCTTCTGTCTGCTCCCAGATTTCCACGGCGGTGGTCGACTCGTGCCAGTCGCGATTGGCAGTGTTGTCGAATTGATTGCCGAACCACGCGCTGCCGGGCGCCTGCTCGTTCAAGCTTTCGCTATAGGCGCGCGCGACATGGACGTAATGCTTTGGATCCTTGAAGGGGGCCGCAGGAACCAACCGAATGTCCGCTCCTGCTACGCACAGAGCGTCGATTTTCTCGCGGCTTTGCGTATCGGGCATGAAGATCACCGTCCGATAACCGCGGCTCGCGCCAATCAGGGCCATGCCGATGCCGGTATTTCCGGCGGTGCCTTCCACGATCGTGCCGCCCGGCCTTAGCAGTCCCTTCCGTTCGGCATCCAGGATCAGCCCCAGGGCCGTCCGGTCCTTGATCGATCCGCCCGGGTTGAGGAATTCGGCCTTGCCCAGTACCTCGCATCCGGTCAGTTCCGAGATACGGCGAAGGCGCAGCAGGGGTGTGTGGCCGACAGCTGAGGACAAATCGGGCTTGATGGTCATGGTTTGCACTAACGCCCCGCGATGGAAGGCGTGAGGATACCTCGACCTGGCCGGCCTGCCACCCGCCCACCCAAGACCCCGCAGCCGGCATATGGTCATTTCCCATATGGCTCAAATGCGCGGTTCTTTGGAGCTGTTTTTACGTTTAGACGTCTATACGTCCATTGACGGTCAAAAATGCCATCTGTATAGTCGATTCCACTCATCGAGACCGGCTGAGGGACAGGCCCTTTGAAGCCGGGGCAACCTGCAGGAGCAATCCTGCAACGGTGCTAACTCCTGCGGGGTGCTTCGGCGCCGACCGAAAGATGGGGTGTCGTCAAACCATGCGATGCATGGTGTATCCGGCGACAACTCTTCAATAGGTTCTCCGCAGGGCGATATAAACGGAGAACGTAAGATGCCCCAGCTCGCCAATTCCTCCCTTGAAGATCGTCCCACTGCCGTGGTCGTGCCCTTGCATTCGCGTAGCACGTTGACCGGGCAGCGCAGCTCCCGCCGCCTCGCATTGCAGCCCAAGTACGGCCATGGCATCAGCCACGTGGACGTGCGCTATCAGTGGACGGGGGCTGCGGATGCACCCACGGTCATCGTGCAGGGTGGCATCTCTGCGGACCGCCATGTGGCCAGCTCCGAACAGGGCCAGCCGGGCTGGTGGTCCGAGCTAGTCGGACACGGGCAGGCAATCGATCTTGCGCACTGCCGCGTGCTCAGCATCGACTGGTTGACGCCGGCCGATTTCGAGCACAGCCCGCGTGCGATCTCCAGCGAAGATCAGGCTGACGCGTTGGCTGCGCTGGTCGATGCACTTGGCATTGGCCGCGTCGCGGCTTTCATCGGTTCTTCCTACGGCGCGATGACCGCGCTTGCCTTTGCCGCCCGCCACCCGGGCAAGCTGGAGAAGCTGGTTTTGCTGGCCGGCGCGCACCGTGCCCACCCGATGGCCACTGCGCAGCGTGCGATCCAGCGCCAGATCCTGCGTTTGGGCCAAGCTTCCGGCCAGATCGATGAAGCGCTTTCGCTCGCCCGCCAACTGGCCATGACGACCTATCGTGGCAGCGAAGAATTCGCGCGCCGCTTCGATGGATCGCCGGATTACCGCGAAGGACGTTTCCATTTCCCGGTTGAGGACTATCTGGAACACGCAGGCCGCCGTTTCGTCGAACGGTTCGATCTGAACCGTTTTCTCGCGCTGTCCGAGTCGATCGATCTGCACGATGTTTCGCCCGAAGCCGTGACCACGCCCGCCACCCTGATCGGCTTTCCTTCCGATCGCCTGGTGCCGCTGGCTGACTTGTGCGAACTGCAGCGCCGCTTGCGTGGATCGGCCACGCTGGAAGTCGTCGACTCGCCTTACGGCCATGACGCCTTCCTGAAAGAAACCAACAAACTGGCGCCCCTGCTGCGCCAGGCCGTCCCCAGTCGTTGTGGAGCTTGAACATGTGCGCCGATATCACGAAGGAACCTGCCGCCAGCACGCGTGCCGTACGTGCCGGCATCGAATCGGATACGCAGCACGGCGCGGTCGTGCCGGCATTGCATCTCTCCACCAATTACAGCTTCACCGGTTTGGGCGGCAAGCGCGCCTATGACTACTCGCGCAGCGGCAACCCCACCCGCGATCTGCTGGGCAATGCGCTAGCCGAGCTCGAGCAAGGCGCCGGCGCGGTCATCACGGCCAGCGGCATGGCTGCTGTGGCTCTCGCGCTGGAACTGGTGCCGGCCGGCGCCACCGTCCTTGCCGCGCATGATTGCTACGGCGGCACCTGGCGCTTGCTCGATGCATGGGCGAAAAAAGGCCGCTTCAGTGTTCGCTTCGTGGACCTCACGGACAACCATGCGCTTGCTGAAGGCCTGGCACTGAAGCCCGCGCTGGTGTGGGTGGAAACGCCGTCGAATCCGCTGCTGCGCATTACCGACATTCGTCACGTTGCGCACGCCGCGCATGCCGTCGGTGCGCTGGTCGTAGTGGACAACACCTTCCTGTCGCCCGCGCTGCAGCAACCGCTTGCGCTGGGTGCGGATGTCGTCGTGCATTCGACCACCAAATACATCAATGGTCATAGCGACGTGGTCGGCGGCGCCGTTGTCGCGCGCGATGCGGCCGTTGCCGAACAGTTGAAGTGGTGGGGCAATTGCAACGGTCTCACCGGTGCGCCATTCGACAGTTTTCTCACTTTGCGCGGCCTGCGCACGCTCGGTGTGCGCCTACGCCAGCATCAGGAAAACGCGGAACGCATCGCCATCTACCTGGACAAGCACGATGCCGTGCGCAAGGTGTATTACCCGGGTCTGGAACAGCATGTTGGCCATGCACTGGCAGCGCGGCAGCAGCAGGGCTTCGGCGGCATGCTGAGTTTCGAATTGCACGGTGATGTCCCGCAGATCGAAGCCTTCGTAAACGACCTGCATTTCTTCTCGTTGGCCGAATCGCTCGGCGGCGTGGAGAGTCTGGTTGCGCATCCCGCCTCGATGACGCATGCCGCCATGGCGCCGGAAGCGCGGCGCGCCGCCGGCATTGCCGATTCGCTGCTGCGGCTGTCGATCGGTATCGAGGATGGCGATGACCTGCTGCACGATCTCGACGCAGGCCTTCAGCGCGCACTAGCAGTAACCGAAAACGCGTCGAAACGTCGGGTGATTGCATGAGTGCGGTGCTGGCCGAAGCGTCTGTTGCCAAAACCGCGCCGGTCGCGCCACAAGAAGCCGCGCTGGTACTGCTAGGTACCGGCGTGGTGGGCGGTGCTTTCTTGAAACTGCTGTGCACGCCGGTGTCAAAGCGGCTGCATCTGGTCGGGGCGGCGAACTCGCGCAAGCAACAGACGGAAGCGGCTCAGTTGGCAGCGCGCGATTTGCGTGAACGCCTGAAACGCGAAGGTTCGGCGCGCGATGATGCGGCGCTACTGTCCGCACTCGATGCGCATCCTGCGCCCTTGAAAGTCATCGTCGATGCGACCGCGTCCAGCGAGTTGGCTTCGCGTCATGCCGATTGGTTGGCGCGCGGCTATCACGTGGTGACGGCCAACAAATCGCTGGCCGGCGGGCATCTTTCCGGTTGGCGTGCGCTGCAGGCTGCACGTGCTGCAGGTGGCCGCTATGGCGATTCGGCTACGGTGGGCGCCGGTTTGCCGGTACTTTCCACGTTGCGTCGCCTATGCGATTGCGGCGATGCACTGTTGACGCTGGAAGGCGTGTTCTCCGGTTCGCTTTCCTACCTGTTCAACACCTACGACGGCAGCCGCCCGTTTTCCGAGCTACTGCGTGAAGCGCGCAAGCTTGGTTATACCGAACCCGATCCACGTGCCGATCTTTCCGGCGAAGACGTGGCGCGCAAGCTGCTCATTCTCGCGCGCAATGCCGGTTTCGCGCTGGGCAACGACGAAGTCGTGGTGGAAAGTCTCGTGCCAGAAAGCTTGCGCGAGATTTCCACGGAAGCTTTTCTCGAGCGCCTGGAAGAACTGGATGAGCCCTTGGCCGCCATGCACGAAGCCGCTCATGCGCGCGGCCAGGTATTGCGTTTCCTCGCAAGGCTCAATCAGCGCGGGCGCGCACGCGTCGGTATCACCGAAGTCCCGCTGACGCACCCGGCCGCGCGGCTGTATGGCACCGACAACCAGTTTGCATTGACCACCACGCGCTACCACACGCAGCCATTGGTGATTCAAGGGCCGGGCGCCGGCCCCGAGGTGACCGCCCAGGCCTTGCTGGGCGATATCCTGGCCTTGGGTTGACGCGCAGGCGCGTCAACGGCGAACGATGCGCTCGGCGGTTTCTTCATCCGGCGGCACCAATGGCAGATCCGGATGCCCATGTGCTTCGTCGCGCGCCGCTTCCACCGCGGGCGTGCGCCAACCGGACTTCACGCCCCACAGATAGAACACCAGTCCGATCACTGCAACGACGATCAGATCCATGCCGTAAGAAAGATAACCGTGCCCGCCGAACGTCGTGCTGCCAGCCCACGACACGAATGCCACGACCGGCAGATAGACGATTAGCCACCAGGCACCTTTCAAGTGGCGCCCAAAATCGTGCCAGCCGGATTTCGCCTGGTAATACAGATACACCGGCAACGCCACCACCATCAGCAGAATGATCTCGCCGGTCAGCGGCCACTTCGCCCAATACAAAAGCTCCGTCGCCATGACGAAAGCAACACCGGCCAGCACGGGCAGGCCCGCCACACGCAACGGACGATGCAATTCCGTAGCGGTGCGACGCAGCGTCATCACGCTTACCGGCCCGGTGAGATAGGAAATGATCGTCGCCACCGAAATCACCGCCGCCAGCGTGCCCCAGCCGCGGAAGAAGAACAGGAACAGGAACGACACCACCAGGTTGAACCACATCGCCGGACGCGGAATGCCCCATTTCGGATGCACGTGGCCGAAGATCTTTGGCAGCGTACCGTTGCGCTCCATGCCATAGATCATGCGTGCGGTGGTGGCGGTGTAAGTCATGCCGGTGCCGCTCGGGCTGATGAAGGCATCCACATAGAGCAGCATCGCCAGCCAATGCAGGTTGACGATGATCGCCAGCTCCGCGAATGGCGAGCGGAAATTGATGCCGTGCCAGCCTGCCTTGGCGAGCAGATCCTGCGGCACGGCGCCGAGATAGGCCACCTGCAGAATCACGTAGATCACGGTCGCCAACAGGATCGAGCCCACAACGGCAAACGGAATGCTGCGGCCCGGATTGCGCGCTTCGCCGGCCAGATTCACCGGACTTTGGAAACCATTGAAGCTGAAGACGATGCCCGCGGTAGCCACCGCAGTGAGCACGGCGGCAAAGTCGATGGCGTGGCCGCCGCCATGGATACCCACCGAGAAATTTTCACGATGGAAACCGCTGGCGACCAGCGCCAACCCGGTCGCCGCCGGCACCACCAGCTTGAACACGGTGATCGCCGTGTTGGAGTGCGCGAACAGCTTCACGCTCCAGAAATTGAGCAGAAAGTAGATGACTACCAGCACCGCCGCGATAACGAGGCCGGTATGGCTCAGCTCACCTACGCCGTCGGTGACGTGATACAGATCCTGCGCCCAGTCCCATGGCCATGAGGCCATGTACTGCACCGACGCTTCCGCTTCCACCGGAATCACCGACACGATCGCGATCCAGTTCGCCCATGCGGCGATGAAGCCAACCAGCGATCCATGCGAGTAGTGGCCGTAACGCACCATGCCACCGGATTCGGGAAACATCGCGCCCAGTTCCGCGTAGGTCAGCGCGATCGTCATGATGATCGCCGCGCCCAGCACCCATGCCCAGACGGCGCCAGGGCCGGCCAGGCCAGCGGCCTTCCATGCACCGAACAGCCAGCCCGAACCGATGATCGAACCCAGGCCGGTGAGCATGAGGGCGAATGGCCCCACGTCGCGGCGGATCGCGTTGGAAGAAGACATCGAGTACTCCCTTGAACCATACGAGCACCCGCCGTGCGGGCGACACAATCCGGCGATGATGACAGACCGGCATATGCAGTGTCAGCCCGTGCCGGGGCCGGCCGCCTGTATCGGAAGCCGCTCGCCAGCGGGTCAGCATGCGATGGAAAACGCCATATATCTTTTCATCTCGAATAAGAGATATATACTTGGCATCCAGACGTAAGGGACTTAGCCATGCCGGCCATCAGCTTCGAATTCTTTCCGCCCAAAACCGACGAACAGCGCGCCCAGCTCGACAAGACGGCGAAAGAGCTGAAGGCGCTCAAGCCCGAGTACGTCTCCGTGACGTTTGGCGCGGGTGGTTCCACGCTCAGCTACACCAGTGAAACCGTCGCGCGCCTGCATCAGCAGCATCGCTTGGACGTGGCGCCGCATCTGTCGTGCATGGGAGGCACGCGCAAGGAAATCGCCGATCTGCTCGATGCGTATCGCGCCGCCGGCTATCGGCGCATCGTGGCGCTGCGTGGCGACCTGCCTTCGGGCATGGCCTCGCCGGGCGATTTCCGTTACGCCGCCGAGCTGGTGCGTTTCATTCGCGAATACAGCGGCGATCACTTCCATATCGAAGTGGCGGCGTATCCGGAAATGCATCCGCAGTCCGAAGACGTGCAGGCCGACTTGCGCCATTTCAAAACCAAGGTCGATGCCGGCGCGAATGGCGCGATTACGCAGTACTTCTTCAATGCCGATGCTTATTTTCGCTTCGTCGATGACGTGCGCCGCATGGGCGTCACCGTGCCGATCGTGCCGGGCATCATGCCGATCTCCAATTACGCACAGCTCAAGCGTTTTTCCGATGCGTGCGGTGCGGAGATCCCGCGCTGGATCGCCAAGCGCATGCAGGCGTATTACGACGATGTGGAATCGATCCGCGCGATGGGCGCGGAAGTAGTGGCGCAGTTGTGTCACCGCCTGCTGGAAGGCGGCGCGCCGGCCTTGCATTTCTACACGCTGAACCGTGCGAAAGCGACGCGAGCGGTGCTTGATCAACTGCACTGATGCATCGCACGCATCGGGCTATGCTTGGCCGATGCGTTTCCTCTGCTTGCTGTTACTGCTGTTGTTGCCTGTCTGCGCCAGTGCGCAGGGCATCCATCGTTGTATGGGTGCGAACGGCATTCCCGTCTTTACCGATCGCAATTGTTCCGACGTAAATGCCACGCCTGTGTTGCCAACACCGGCACCCGCGGCGAGCACGCATGCGCCAGCGCCAATGTCGCAGCCGCCGGCGGTGACATGCGCCGCGGATCTGAAGCAGCTCAAGCAAGCGGTGATCGATGCGTTCGCCGAGCGCAATCCCAATCGCCTTGCCGGAGTGACCCTGTGGAACGGCGACGGGAAGGAGGAAGTGGTGGCCGGCATCCGCTACTTCACCCGGCTGATGTCGCGCCCGCTGATCGAAGTCAAAAGTGCATCGGACGCCGGCAATGACGAAGGCGCGTCATTGCTTTCGCTATCCGCTTCACCCAGCCCGGCGCCTGCGCATGGCGAAGCATTGCTTGTGCAGACCGAATCGGACGATGGCAGCGGCGCCAGTACGGAAACCCGTTTCGACGTGGTGCACCGTTCCGGATGCGTGTGGTTGCAGCCGCGAAGTTAGAAACACCCTTGACGAAAGGTCTCGAAAGCTTCGGCCCGTTATCATGGGCAGTCCCCAACGGAGATTGCCCCATGGCCCAGCAGTACCCCGAATGGATCTGGCAGAACGGCGACCTCAAGCCGTGGAAGGAAGCCACCGCGCATGTGATGTCGCACGCCTTGCATTACGGCTCGTCAGTGTTCGAGGGCATCCGCAGCTATGTCACGCCGGAAGGCGCGGCAATCTTCCGCCTCACCGATCACCTGAAACGCCTGTACCTCTCGGCCAAGATCTACGACATGGTGCTGCCGTATTCGCAGGATGAACTGGCGGCGGCCTGCCGCGAGGTGATCCGCAAGAATGGCTACTCCGCCGCCTACCTGCGCCCGGTGGCGTATCGCGGCCTGGGCGGTTTCGGGCTTTCCGCCGAAACGCCGATCGACGTCGCCGTGGCCAGTTGGCCGATGGGTCCGTACCTCGGGCCGGAAGCGCTGGAAGTAGGCATCACCGCCTGCGTGTCGAGCTGGCAGCGTTTTGCGCCGAACACCATTCCCGCGGGCGCCAAGGCCGGTGGCAATTATCTTTCCGGCCAGCTTGTCGCACGTGAGGCGCGCCGCCTGGGCTTCGGCGAAGGTATCGCGCTGGCCGCCAGCGGCCTGCTCAGCGAAGGCGCAGGCGAAAACCTGTTCCTGGTATTCGATGGCGTGCTGCACACCACGCCGGCCAGTTCCTCCATCCTCGCCGGCATTACCCGCGACACCATCAAGGTGCTGGCGCGCGAAGACGGCATCGAGGTGGTGGAGCGCGACATCCCGCGCGAGTACCTCTACCTGGCCGACGAAGTGCTGATGTGCGGCACTGCCGCCGAGATCACCCCGATCCGCGAGATCGACGGCAAGCAGGTCGGCAGCGGCAAGGCCGGGCGCATCACTCGCCGCCTGCAGGAGCTCTACTTCGGCCTGTTCAACGGCAAGACCCAGGACAAGTGGGGCTGGCTGGAGCTGGTGTAGGTTGGGCCATCAGGCGGCTGGGGAGCGGGCACTTCATTTTCACCAAAAAAGGTGAAAGGATGTAGCCCATGACCCTCCAGCTCACCAGCCGCCAATCCAACATCCTCGCCTTCATTCGCGAGCGGCTGACGCGAGATGGCGAGGCGCCCACGCTGGAGGAAATCGGCCAGGCGATGGGCATTGCCAGTGTCAGCGCCGTGCTCAAGCATGTGCGCTCGCTGGAGGCGAAAGGGCGGCTGGTGGTCGAGCCCAACCGTGCGCGCAGCATCCGGCTGGTGCAGGAAACCGACCCGCTCGCCGCCGATACCCTGGAATTGCCATTGATCGGCCGCATCGCAGCAGGCGAGCCGATCTTTTCCGGCTCCCGTGTGGAGCGCAGCTTGCACGTATCGCGCTGGCTGTTCCGCCTGCAACCGGATTACCTGGTGCGGGTCATCGGCGATTCCATGCGCGACGAAGGCATTCTGGATGGCGATCTGGTCGCCGTGCATGCCACGCCCGTTGCACGGCATGGCCAAGTGGTGGCGGCGCGCGTGGCAGGCGACCGTTTCACCATCAAGCGGCTGTATTGGAAAGGCGATGTGATCCGCCTGCTGCCGAACAGCCCCGGCTATCAGCCGATCGATCCCGATCCCACTGAAGACTTTGCCATCGAAGGACTGTTCGCGGGTCTGGTGAGGGGCGTCTAATGGGCACGGTCGTCGCATTGTCCAACCTGCTGGATGCCCGGCAGGTCTGGCGCGGCCGGGCGTTGCCGCCGACCGAAGGCGGGCAGCCGACCGGCTGGCCGATGCTTGATGCCGTATTGCCGGCGCGCGGTTGGCCGGAAGCTTCGCTGACGGAAATCCTGCTGCCCGCCGACGGCATCGGCGAATTGCGTTTACTGCTGCCTACGCTCGCGCGACTCACGCAAGGCCAGCGTCCCGTCATGTTGATCGCACCGCCGTATGCGCCGTGCGCGATGGGTTGGCGGCAGCAGGGCGTGAACCTGCAACGCGTGGACATCGTCGATGCGGACGAAAAACAGGCGCTTTGGGCTGCCGAACAATGCCTGCGTTCCGGCAGTTGCGCCGCCGTGCTGGCATGGCCGCAACAAGCGGACGATCGCAGCCTGCGCCGTTTGCAAGTCGCCGCGGATACCGGCCGCGCCTTGGCGTTCCTGTTTCGCGACAGCCGTTATCTGGCGAATGCTTCACCGGCGGCGTTGCGGTTGGAACTGGCCGCAAGCCCGCAGCCATCGCTATGGATACGCAAATGCCGTGGCGGCCACGTGCCTGCGCATCCTATTTCCTTGCTGCACCTGTATAGCCATCCCCATGACTTGCGGCAGACAGCGCCCTCCGCTGAGTGCAGCAGCGAAGAGATCCACCCGATTCACGACAAGCTCAACCCTCTCCGGCAGACAGGCGAGGGCATTGTGAAATTTCCCTCTCTCGGAACGAGAGGGGAGTGATGGTGACGGCGCATGTTGTGGACCTGTATAAGCTTGCCGCACTTGGCATTGGATGGTGTCCTCCGCCGTCGCGACGATGACAGTCCGCTGGTGCTGGTGGATGGTCCGGCGAATGCGCGCTGTGTGGTGGCGGCGAATGCAGCGGCACAAAGCGCAGGCTTGCACGTTGGGCAGCGTCTGAGTGCCGCGCAAGCCTTGCTGGCACAATTCGAAGCGATACCTTACGACCCCGCCGATGCAGATCGCTGGCAACGCTTCCTGGCTGGTGTCGCTTATCGCTACAGCTCGCAAGTGGCATTGCTTCCGCATGCCATCGTGTTGGAAATCAGTCGCAGCCGCAGCCTGCTGGGGGATTGGGCGAAGATCGAACGCCATCTGCGCAGCGATCTCGCCGAACTTGGTTTCCGCCATCACATGGCCGCCGCGCCGACACCGCATGCTGCGCAGGTGCTCGCGAATGCCAGCGATGGGTTGGCCGTTTTTTCACGGGATACGATGCAGCGCGCCCTCGAAGCCATACCGCTGCAGAAAAGTTATCTTCCCGAGCAGGCAGTGGACGCACTGCCGCGCATGGGTATCCGTCGCCTGGGACAACTGCTGCGCATGCCGCGCGACGGTTTGCAGCGGCGCTTCGGTGGGGGGTTGTTGCAAGCCATCGATCGCCTGCTTGGCGATATGCCGTCCGGCCTGGATTTGTACTTGCCTCCCGACGCGGTGGACTGGCGCATCGAGCTGTTGCATGAAGTGGAAAACATCGCCGCCTTGGTGTTTCCGGTGAAACGCATGACTGGCGATCTTGCGGCGTATCTCTCCGGCCGCGATGGTGGCGTGCAGCGCTTTGTCTTGCGGCTGGAACATCGCGAAAACGCTGTGACCGAAGTGCCGGTCGGCATGCTTTCGCCTGAGCGCGATGCCAGCGTGCTGTTCGAGGCAGCGCGTGGCCGCCTCGAACAAGTGCAACTCCCTGCGCCTGTGCTGTCGCTACGCCTGATCGCCAGTGATCTGCCCGGCTTCGTGCCTGCCGGCCGCGATCTGTTCGACGAACGTCCCGCCAATGCGTTGCCGTTCGAGCAGTTGCGTGAACGCCTGCGCGCACGGCTCGGCGATGCTGCGGTGTATCGCCTGGGCACCACGATCGATCCGCGCCCCGAGCATTCGCAACGCATGGTCGCGGCGGACGAACGTTTCCTTGAACCGCGCCCGCGCCCCACCTGGTTGCTGGATAAGCCCATTCCCCTGCGTGGCGCGCTGCGTATCCTCGCCGGCCCCGAGCGCATGGAAACCGGCTGGTGGGATGACTGTGAAACGCGTCGCGACTATTACATCGTGGAAACCGCGCAAGGGCAACGCGCCTGGGCTTATTGCATGCCAGGCGAACATGCGCCAGGCGAACACATGGGCTGGATGCTGCACGGGTGGTTCGCATGAGCGATTACGCCGAACTCCACTGCCTGTCGGATTTCTCGTTCCAGCGCGGCGCCTCCAGCGCGCGCGAACTGTTCGAGCGTGCCAACGATTGCGGCTACACCGCGCTGGCGATTACCGACGAATGCTCGCTCGCCGGCATCGTGCGCGCGTGGGAAGCTGCGCGCGATACCAAGGTGCCGCTGATCGTCGGTACGGAAATCCAGCTTGCCGATGGCCCCAAGCTGGTGCTGCTGGCGGAAAACAAACAGGGATACGTGTCGTTGTGCCGCCTGATCACGCAAGGACGCAGGGCTTCCGAAAAAGGCGAATATCGCCTGACTCGCGCGGACCTGGCCGGCGGCGCGCCAGGCACGCTGGCGCTCTGGATTCCCGGACGCGAGCCGGATCGCGAGCATGGCGCATGGATAAAACACAGTTTCAACGATCGCGCGTGGCTGGCGGTGGAGCTGCATCGCGATAGCGACGACGATGCGCGCCTGGCTGAACTCGACGCACTGGGCGAATCACTGCAGTTGCCACGCGTGGCGAGCGGCGACGTGCACATGCACGTGCGCAGATGCTTGCCATTGCAGCACACGATGACGGCGATCCGTCATCGCATGACCATTGCCGAAGCCGGCGCCGTGTTGTTTCGCAACGGGGAGCGCCATCTGCGCCGGCGAGCGACGCTGGAAAAGATTTATCCCAAGGCATGGCTGGACGAAAGCGTGTGGATCGCCAAGCGCTGCACGTTCGATTTGAAAAGAGATCTCCATTACAAATATCCCAAGGAGCTGGTGCCGGAAGGCTATACGGCCATGCAATGGCTGCGAAAGCTCGTTGCTGACGGCTCGGCATGGCGTTGGCCGCAAGGTGTACCCGCCAAGCATCAAGCTACGCTCGAACACGAACTGCAATTGATCGAGAAGAAAGAATACGAAGCCTTCTTTCTCACCGTGCACGACATCGTGCGTTATGCAAGAAGCCAGGGCATTCTCTGCCAGGGACGCGGTTCGGCGGCCAACTCCATCGTGTGCTTTGCGCTGGGCGTGACGGATGCCGATCCGGACAAAGTGAATCTGCTGGTGGAACGGTTCATTTCCGTGGAGCGCGACGAACCGCCCGACATCGACGTCGACTTCGAGCACGCGCGGCGCGAGGAAGTCATCCAATACGTCTACAACAAATATGGCCGCGAACGCGCCGCGATCGCGGCCACGGTCATCAGCTATCGCACCAAAAGCGCGGTGCGTGATGTCGCCAAGGCCTTGGGTCTGCCCGAGGATCAGATCGACAAGCTCAGCCGCTGTTTCTTCCGCCTTGGGGACGCCTCCCCGCACAGCCGTCTGCGCGAACAGGGTTTCGATCCCGACGCGTCTGTGATGCGCAAGCTGCTTGCGCTGACCGTGCAATTGCTCGGCAAGCCGCGGCATTTGAGCCAGCACGTCGGCGGTTTTGTTATCCACGATGCGCCGCTGCACGAATTGGTACCGGTGGAAAACGCGGCCATGGCCGATCGCACCATCATCCAGTGGGACAAGGATGACCTGGACACGATGGAGTTGTTGAAGGTCGATTGCCTGGCGCTGGGCATGCTGACCTGCTTGCGCAAGTGTTTCAGGTTGGTGGAGCAGCATCGCGGGAAAAAATGGGATATCGCCAGCATCAAGCCAGATGACGATGACACTTACAGGATGATCCAGAAGGCCGACACTATCGGCGTCTTCCAGATCGAAAGCCGTGCGCAGATGGCGATGCTGCCGCGGCTCAAGCCAGCCAGCTACTACGACCTGGTGATCCAGATCGCAATCGTGCGTCCTGGACCGATCCAGGGCGACATGGTGCATCCCTACCTGCGGCGCCGAAGTGGCGAAGAGCCCATCGTCTATCCATCGAAAGAGCTGGAACCCGTGCTGGAGCGCACGAATGGCGTGCCGTTGTTCCAGGAGCAAGTCATGAAACTGGCGATGGTCGCGGCAGGCTATACCGCCGGAGAGGCGGATCAGCTGCGTCGCGCCATGGGCGCATGGAAGCGCCATGGCGGCATGGAAAAGCATCGTGAAAAGCTGATTGCCGGCATGACGAAAGACGGCAAATACACACTGGAATTCGCCGAGCAGATCTTCAATCAGATAAAAGGCTTCGGCAGCTATGGGTTCCCAGAAAGCCACGCCGCAAGCTTCGCCAACCTTGCTTACACCAGCAGCTGGCTTAAATGCCATGAGCCGGCGGCCTTCGCCTGCGCACTGCTCAATGCCCAACCGATGGGTTTCTATGGACCCAGCCAGATCGTGCAGGATGCACAACGCCATGACGTGCGTGTGCGACCCGTAGACGTGCGCTATAGCGAGTGGGATTGCACGCTGGAGTTCGATGCGCAAAGCAAGGGCGAGCTGGCGTTGCGCCTTGGATTGCGCCTGCTGCGCGGTTGCAGCAAAAAGGTGGCGAAACGCATCTCCGACGCGCGCGGCGTGGCCCCTTTCCAAGATGTGGTCGATCTTTGCACGCGCGCCGAACTGGATGCCCGCCATCAGGATTTGTTAGCCGATGCAGGCGCCTTGCGCGGTCTGGCCGGTCATCGCCATCGCGCGTTGTGGCTCACCTCCGGGGTGGAAGCACAGTTGCCGTTGTTCGGTCGCGCCAGCCCGAGCGAGCAGGACATCGTGCTGCCGCCGCCCACGCAGATCGAAAACATGACGGCCGATTACGCGCACAGTGGATTGAGCCTTGGGCCGCATCCATTGAAGCTGCTGCGCAGTCGCCTGCGCGCGGAAAAATACTTGGATTCGCGCAGCCTGCAGAACCTTCCGCACAGCGCGCAGGTGCGTGCCGCAGGCTTGGTCACGCAACGCCAACAGCCGCAAACCGCCAGCGGCGTCACCTTCATCACCATCGAGGACGAATTCGGTCCTGTGAACGTGGTGGTGTGGAATCACATCGCACAAACCCAGCGTCGCCCTTATCTGGAAGCGCGCCTGCTGGCGATCGAAGGGCGTTGGGAATCCGTCGACGGCGTAAGCCATCTGATTGCGCGTCGCTTGCGCGATCTCAGCGGCCTGTTGATGGACCTGGACGTGCGCTCGCGCGATTTCCATTGAGGCTCCTATGCAAATGCAAACACTACTTTTCGAACAAGGCGTGCAAAGGATTGCCGACGCTGCTGCCGGACCGATTACCTATTTTCCGGATGTCATAACGCCAGCATTGGCGGCGTCCTGGTTCAACAGCTTGCGCGAACAGGGCGATTGGCACGAAAGCACGCGCATGATGTACGAGCGCCTGGTGGGCGTGCCGCGCCTGCATTGCCACTATGCCATCGCCCATCCGGCCCTGCCGAAGGTGCTGCGCAAAGCACTGGCGGTGGTGAAACAGCATGTCGATGCACCGTTCAACAGCATCGGCCTCAACTGCTACCGGGATGAGCACGACAGCGTGGCGCCACACAACGACAAACTGCATGAGCTGATACCGCACCAGCCGATCGTGTTGCTGTCATTGGGGGCGACGCGCACCATGGTGATCCAGCGCAAGAAGCCACCGCGGCTGAAGACTGAGCTGGAATTGGAAGCCGGCAGCTTGTTGCTGATGGGATGGAATGCGCAACTGCATTACGACCACAGCATTCCGAAATTACGGCAGCCGGTGGGAATGCGGATCAGCGTGGCGTTTCGGGTGCGACCAGAAAGAGAGAGCAAAACGTGGTAGTGATGTAGCCCCGATGGCCGTCATTCCCGCTTTCGCAAGAGTGACGGCCATCAGGACGCGCAAGATTATTTTGCCGCCCTCGCTCTCAAAGCCGCCACGGCCGGCAGTTCCTTGCCTTCCAGGAATTCCAGGAACGCGCCGCCACCGGTGGAGATGTAGGAAACCTTATCCTCGATCCCATACTTGTCCACGGCAGCCAGGGTGTCGCCGCCGCCGGCGATGGAGAACGCCTTGGAATCGGCCACCGCATGCGCCAACACTTCCGTGCCCTTGCCGAATGCATCGAATTCGAACACGCCCACCGGGCCGTTCCACACCACCGTGCCGGCCTTGGCGATCAGTTCGGCATACAGCTTGGCGGTTTCCGGTCCGATGTCGAGGATCATCTCGTCATCCTTCACTTGATCCACCGCTTTCACCGTAGCGGGCGCATGCGCGGAAAATTCCGGCGCCACCACCACGTCTACCGGCATCGGCACCTCGGCGCCGCGGCGCTTGGCGTCGGCCAGCACTTTCTTGGCAGCAGGCAGCAGGTCGGGTTCGTACAGCGAGTTGCCGACGGAATGGCCCATCGCTGCAATGAATGTATTGGCGATGCCGCCGCCGACAATGAGCTGGTCAACTTTGCCGATCAGGTTTTCCAGCAAGGTGAGCTTGGTCGATACCTTGGAGCCGGCGACGATGGCGAGCAGCGGATGGGCGGGATGTTCCAGCGCCTTGCCCAGTGCATCCAGTTCCGCGCAGAGCAGGGGGCCTGCCGCGGCAGCCGGTGCGAACTTGATCACGCCGTGCGTGGAAGCTTGCGCGCGATGTGCGGTACCGAAAGCATCCATGACGAATACATCGCACAGCGCGGCATATTTCTTGGCGAGCGCCTCATCATCCTTGCCCTCGCCGACATTCATGCGGCAGTTTTCCAGTACGACGACTTCGCCTTCCGTGACCTCTACGCCGCCGAGGTAATCGGCGACCAGGCGCACAGGCTTGCCAAGGTGTTCGCCCAGCCACGTGGCTACCGGCGCGAGCGAGGATTCGGCATCGAACTGGCCTTCCTTCGGTCGACCCAGGTGCGACATCACCATCACCTTGGCGCCGGCCGCGAGTGCGGCCTTGATGGTGGGCAGCGACGCATCCAGGCGTTGCGTGGAGGTGATGCGGCCGTTCTCGATCGGCACGTTCAAGTCTTCGCGGATCAGCACGCGCTTGCCGCGCAGGTCGAGGTCGCTCATGCGGGTGATGGTCACGGAAAAACTCCTGGCAGCTTTGACAAGGTGGGCACTGAGGCCGGAACTGCGTATTTTCCCGCCCGCCCTGCGGCGATGCAAACGATGAAGGGAATAAACTTGGCTTTTCTTTCCACGGACCGGCTCATGTCTTCCAGCCTCGTTCTCTACAGCTACTGGCGATCCAGTGCCGCGTTCCGCGTACGCATTGCGCTGAATCTAAAGGGTTTGCGTTACGAAACGCGGGCAGTGCACCTGCTCCACAACGGCGGCGAACAACATGCGCCCGGCTATGTCGCAGTCAATCCGCAGGAACTGGTGCCGGCCCTGGTCGATGGCGATCGCGTGATCACGCAGTCCATGGCCATGGTCGAATACCTTGATGAAACTCATCCGCAGCCGGCACTGCTGCCACCTGATGCGGCGGAGCGTGCTCGCGTGCGTGGATTGGCGCAAGTGGTCGCCTGCGACATTCATCCGCTCGGCAATCTGCGCGTACTGCAGCAGATCGCTACGCAGTTTGGCGCGGACGACGAACAGAAAGGCAATTGGATGCGGCACTGGATCGCCGCCGGCTTCCAGGCGCTGGAAACGATGCTGACGAACAGCAAGCACACCGGCCGCTATTGCCACGGCGATACGCCGGGCCTGGCCGATCTGTGCCTGGTGCCGCAGGTGTACAACGCGCGGCGCTGGAAAATGTCGCTGGACGATTACCCGACGATTCAGCGCATCGATGCCGCATGCGCGGAGCTGGACGCCTTTCAGCAGGCAATGCCGGAGCAGCAGCCCGACGCACCGCGATAAGTCGCATCCAGTGATTCCATCCACTCGTTATGATCCATAGATGGCGACCGAACAGCATGCTGTCCCGATGAGCGACGAAGAACGGATCAGGCTCGAACCGTCCTGGAAAAGCCGCATTGGCGATTACCTGCAACGCCCGGAGATGCGGGCGCTGTCCGAATTCCTGCGTGCGGAGAAACGCGCGGGCAAGGTGATCTATCCGCCGGGCCCAGAAATTTTCAACGCGTTCCAGCACACGCCATTCGATGCGGTGCGGGTGGTGATCCTGGGCCAGGATCCCTATCACGGTCCGGGACAAGCGCATGGCTTGTGCTTCTCGGTGCGCCCCGGTGTACCGGCGCCGCCGTCGCTGGTGAATATCTTCAAGGAGATCGCGCGCGATCTGGGCATTCCGCCGCCCGACCATGGCTGCCTGACGCCCTGGGCCGACCGTGGCGTATTGTTGCTCAACGCCGTGCTCACCGTGGAGCGCGGGCTGGCCGCGTCGCATCAAGGCAAGGGCTGGGAAGGTTTCACCGATGCGGCGATCGATGCGCTCAACCGCGAGCGCGAGGGCATCGTCTTCATGCTGTGGGGCTCCTACGCGCAGCGCAAAGGCCAGCTCATCGATACCCGTCGGCATGCCGTGCTCAAGGCAGTGCATCCCTCGCCATTGTCCGCCCATCGGGGGTTTCTCGGCTGCGGGCATTTCTCGGCCGCCAACCGGTATCTGCAGGCGCACGGGCAGGCGCCTGTCGATTGGTCCTTGCCGTCGCGGGCGCAACTGGAAGGCGGTGGCTAGCGGATCGGCCTGCCTACGTGATGCTGGCGGTTTCGAGACCGTGTATTCACTCCCCGAAAGTCATGCTTGAAACCCCTTTCCCAGGCATCCACCCCACATGTACAAGCGCCGGGGATTCGTGTACTATGCGGTACATAAAAGGCGCCGGAACTCGCCGACGCCTTTAGCACTCCAAGTGCGAGAGTGCTAAGCTCCACCCCATCTTTAGGAGGTTCCAACATGTCCCAAGCCTTGGTGACGGCCAACTTGCCGGTTCCCAGCGTCGTTGGCAGCCTGGATGCCTACATCTCGGCGGTGCACCGCATCCCGGTGCTCAGCCAGGAAGAAGAACAGGATCTGTCGCGCCGGTACCTCGAGGAGAATGACCTCGCCTCCGCCCGCAGACTGGTGATGTCGCACCTGCGTTTCGTGGTGCATGTGGCGCGTGGCTACAACGGCTACGGCTTGCAGCTCTCCGACCTCATCCAGGAAGGCAACATCGGCCTGATGAAGGCGGTCAAGCGTTTCGATCCGGACCAGGGCGTGCGCCTGGTCAGCTTCGCCGTGCACTGGATCCGCGCGGAAATGCACGAGTTCATTCTGCGCAACTGGCGCATCGTGAAAGTCGCGACCACCAAAGCGCAACGCAAGCTGTTCTTCAACCTGCGCAAGAGCAAGAAGCGCCTGGGTTGGATGAACGCCGAGGAAGTACGCACGGTCGCGAAGGATCTCGGCGTACCGGAAGCCACCGTGCGCGAGATGGAATCGCGCCTGTCCGGCCGTGACATCGGTTTCGAAGCGCCGGCGGACGCGGAAGACGATGCCAAGCCGGCACCGGAAGCGTTCCTGATCGACGATGGCGCCGATCCGTACGAGAACGTCTCCGACGCCGACCAGAGCGACAACCAACTGGAAACCCTTTCCAGTGCGTTGGAAAAATTGGACGAACGCTCGCGCGACATTATCCAGCGTCGTTGGCTCAATGAAGAAAAAGCCACGCTGCAGGATCTTGCCGATGAATACGGCGTCTCCGCCGAGCGTATCCGTCAGGTCGAAGCCAATGCGATGAAGAAGATGCGCGCGTTGTTCGCGGCCTGAGTCGACATAAAAACGCTTGTGCAAACGGCCTCCCTCGCGGAGGCCGTTTTCGTTTGCACGCTCGATCAATACAGGTCGATCGGATCCACATCCAGGGACCAGCGCACTTTGCGCGCGCTTGGCAATTGGGCCAGCTGCATCGACCACGGCCGCACCGCGGCGTGCAGATCGCGCCGGTTGGCCGCTTCAATCAGTAATTGCCCGCGCTGGCGCCCGGCGCGCAGCGGCATCGGTGCGGGCATAGGGCCTGCGATCTGCAAGTTGCGGGTATCGGGCAAGGCCGCGCACGCTTCGGAAAGAAACGCATCGACCGCCGAACGCTGATGTGCTTCACAACGCAACAGTACTTGGTGTCCATAAGGCGGCAATCCGGTCTGCCTGCGTTCGATCAGCAGTTCTTTCGCCGCGGCGGCATAACCTTGCGCAAGCAGCGTGCGCAACAGCGGATGATCGGGATGATGCGTCTGCAACAGCACACGCCCGCGCTTGCGCGCGCGTCCTGCGCGTCCGGCCACTTGCACCACCAATTGGGCAAGACGCTCGCCCGAACGAAAATCCACGCTGAGCAAGCCTTCATCCACGCCGACGATGGCGACGAGGGTCAGGTTCGGCAGATCGTGGCCTTTCGCGAGCATCTGCGTGCCGACCAGGATCGCCGGAGCGTCCTGCGCCAGGTTGTCCAGCAACTGTTCGAATGCATCGCGGCGGCGCGTGGTTTCGCGATCGATGCGCAGCACGGGCGTTTGCGGAAAAAGTGCAGTAAGCGCTTCTTCCAATCGCTCGGTGCCCTGGCCTTGCGGTTTCAGTTCCGGACTGCCGCAAGCGGGACATGCGGACGGCACCGGCGCCTGCAGATCGCAGTGATGGCATACCAGCTTGCGCCATGCGGCATGCAAGGTAAGCGGGTGCTCGCAGCGTGGACATTCGGCATGCCAGCCGCAGCCATGGCATAGCAGTACCGGCGCATAACCGCGGCGGTTGCGAAACACCAGCACCTGTTCGCCACGCGCCACGGTTTCGCCGACCGCATGCAGCAATGCGGGAGAAAGGCCATGTTCCAGGCGCTGCGCGCGCATGTCGACGATCTGCACCTGCGGCGGCTGCGTGGCTGCCGGGCGCGAGCGCAAATGCAGCGCGCGATAGCGGCCGGCCTCGACGTTCGCCAGGCTTTCCAGCGAAGGTGTGGCCGAGCCGAGCAGCACCGGTACCTGCAACGCGCGCCCGCGCAGCAGTGCCAGGTCGCGCGCGTGATAGCGGAAACCTTCCTGTTGCTTATATGCGCTGTCGTGCTCTTCGTCGACGATGATCACGCCCGCATGCGGCAGTGGCGTAAAGACTGCCGAGCGGGTGCCCAGCACCACGCGCGCCTCGCCCGAACGCATGCGCAGCCACGCGCGGGCACGCTCGCCTTCGGCCAGGTTGGAGTGCAGCACTTCCACCGGCACGCCAAGCCGATCGCGCAGCCGGCGCACGGTCTGTGGCGCCAAGCCGATCTCCGGCACCAGCAGCAGCGCCTGCCTGCCTTGTGCAAGCGTGCGTTCGATCAGCGATAGATACACCTCCGTCTTGCCGCTACCGGTGATGCCATCAAGCAGAAACGGTTGGAAGCGGCCGAAGGCCTCGGTGACGGCAGCCACCGCCGCGTCCTGTTCCGCATGCAATGCATGCGCAGACGCGACTGGAAAAAAACTTGCAGATGGCGCGGGCTCAGCGCGTTCGATCAGGCCCGCCTCGGCCAGACGGCGCGCCGCAGCGCGCCAGTCGGGAAGGGCTGCATCCAGCTCCGTGGCCGAGAGAGGACCCGCAAGCAACGCCTGCAACAGCGCGCGGCTGCCGCCGCGCCGGCTGCCGGCGTCCAGCGCGCTGCGCCCGGCGATCGTCAACTGCCAGCTCGGTTGCTGGGTCTCCGGCAACGCCTTGTCTTCGCGCAGCAACAAGGGAAGTGCATTGGCGTAGGCTTCGCCCGGTGCGCCAAGCCAGTAGTCGGCGGCCCACGCCAGCGTCTGCATCAGCTCGGCATCGAGCAACGGCGCGTCGTCGAGCACGCGCAGCACGCGTTTGAGCCGTGTGTTGCCGACGTGCGCAGGCACCTCGGTTTCCACCACGACACCCACCACCTTGTTGCGACCGAACGGCACGAGCACCCGGCTTCCGATCACTGCCACGCCCGAAGCGGGCGGCAGGTAATCGAACAGGGTGGGCAGCGGAATCGGGAGGGCGATGCGTAGAACGAGAGACATGACGTCCGAGGGAGTCCGGCGTGGACGGGAGTGTATCGCGCATCGTCGGCTGCGCACTCACGAAAAACCGACAGGGAGAAGCCACCGTGGATGCTTGCCGGCGATTGCTGCTCTGTCATCTAGGAAAAACTGCTAAGTGGCTCACAAAGCCTGAGTTTTCCCCTTATCCACAAGAGCTGTGGATAAGTCTGTGGATGCGCCGTTGAGAGGGGCTCGTTTCGCGCATCAGAACGGCTCTTGTGACACGCTGTTCAACTTTTGACCACCTAAAAATTCTTATGCGGATCAATATGTTGAAACAGTGCTTCGAGGTCGTCCGAAGCGCGTTCACGGGCTTGACAGGTTTGTATGTCAATACCTTGACGCTGTGCAAAACCGGGCTTTTGGCCTTTCCGGAAATGACAATCAGTGGGCCATGCCGAGGATAAAAGCGACCCCCAGGAACAGAATTAACAACCAAAAATAGAACCAGCCGATGAAGCCGTATTTCACGACCGTCATCACCCAGCCTTGACGGTAAACGCGCTTTTGCATGATCAGCAAGTACACCGGTATCCACAGCAGGAGCGGAGCCTGTAGCCAACCCACTATGGAGCCGGCCCAGCCCGCGTATGACTTCAACCAAGTCGAAAGCAGGCCGGTGATGACGATCAACAGCAGGCTCAGGAACAGGAACGCATGGCTGTGCAGGGAGACGATTACGTGTTCCATGTAGAGCCTGCGCTTGAACAGATAAATCAGCTTCAGCAGCAGGGCGAACACCGGCACCAGCACCAGCATGGTTCCCGGCAACACACCGTAGACGCCGGCGCCCAAGTGGTCCCAGGCTTCCTGGCGCTCCGCGGCGGTGCCGTGATTGAGCGCCTTGCCGTTCTTCTTCAGGTGCGCGCGCGCAACAGTCAGGCGCTGGTTGGCGAAGTCTGGTAGCCAACTGATGTGAACCGGGTTCACCGGCTTGTCCGCTGGCTCGACGGCGGCGTCAGCCGGCTTGGTCGTAGTCGATGTGGTGGCCGGCGCGCCAAGTTCGGCCAAGCGCGCGTTCGCCTGCTCGCGCAGCTTCTGCTCGGCCTGATCCACCTGGCTCACGATGGCGGCATTGCCGACAGTGCGCGTGGCCTCCAGTGCCTCCAGCTTGCGCTCGAGCTGCTGCTGAACCTGCTTCGCGGTTTGGGCTTGCGAGAAGTCGTCGGCCTGATCGACCAGCACGGCACCTTCATGGCGTTGCTGGATGCGCTGCGCAATGACATCGGTCGCCAGATGCAATGCAAAAAACGACAACAGGCACAGCACGAACATCAGCCGGAACGGCGCGATATAGCGCACCCGCCGACCGCTGAAATACTCCAGGGTAAGAAAACCAGGCTTGAGGAACAGTGCCGGCAAGGTGTGCAGGATGCGTCCGTCGACGTGCAGGAACGTCTCGAAGAATTCTTCGAACAAGCCGTGCACGGGTCGCAGCACGCTATGCACCGCTTGGCCGCAGTGATGGCAGTACTCACCTTCCAGCGGCGTCTGGCAGTTGGCGCAAAGCGCGCCTTCGTGGGTAGTCAGTTCCTTCATGCGCATCTCCCCCGGTGCAGCGGTGAATCTTGGCAGGGCAGCGCGGCGTAGGAAACAGGGCCAAAGGCATGGGCGTGAAAAATCTTGCTCTTTTCGCGCGGTACAATGGACGGCCCTGGAGCATCCAATCCATGAAACCCATCCATCTCGACCGAGCCCGGGTCTGGCGGGAGATCGTCGCCACCGTGCGGCTGGCGTTGCCGTTGATCCTGGCCCAGCTCGCCGCCATCGGCAGCAACGTGATCGACGCCGTGCTGGCCGGTCACGTCGGCGCGCACGTGCTGGGTGCGGTGGCGGTGGGCGCCAGTATCTGGTCGCTGGCGATCGTCAGCGGCATCGGCATGATGATGTCGGTGCCGCCGTCGATCTCGCAGCTGGATGGCGCTGGTCGCCGGCATGAAGCGGGCGAGGTATTCCACCAGGCAATCTGGCTGGCGCTGGCCATGGGCGTGCTGCTGTGGCTCTTCGTAAGGCACGCGGAACCGCTGATCAAGCTGATCGGCGTCTCGCCCAGCCTGTACAGCGACGTGGGCGAATTCTTGCGCGCGATCAGCTGGGGCGCCCCCGCGTTGACCTGCTATTTCGCGTTGCGCGGGCTGTCCGAAGGGCTGTCGCTGACCCGGCCGTCGATGTATTTCAGTTTCGGCGGTCTGGCGCTGCTGTTACCGCTCGGCTACGTCTTCATGTTCGGCAAGCTGGGGTTGCCGCCGCTGGGTGCGCGCGGCTGCGGCATCGCCACAGCCACGGTGCTGTGGATCGAGATGTTGTCGTTCGCCACTTACGTGTTTTTCCATCGCAATTATCAGGGGCTGGGTGTCTTCACCCATTTCGAATGGCCGAACCTGAAACGCATCGGTGCGCTGGTGCATATCGGTTTGCCGATGGCGATCACGCTACTGGCGGAGGGCGGCCTGTTCGTGGCGGCGGCGCTGCTGATCGGCACCATGGGCGAGGACATGGTGGCCAGCCATCAGGTGGCACTGAATGTGGCCGCGCTGTTCTTCATGGTGCCACTGGGGCTGGCGATGGCGATCACCGTGCGCGTGGGCAATGCGGTGGGGCGCGGCGATGCCTCCGGCATACGCTATGCCGGTTTCTGCGGTATCGGCCTTACGTTGGTGACGCAGGCGATTTCGGCTGGCCTGATGCTGGGTTTTCCGCATCTGATCGCCTCGCTCTACACGCATGACCAGACAGTGATCGCACTGGCGGCGCAATTGCTGTTGTTGGCGGGATTGTTCCAGTTTTCCGACGGCATCCAGGTAGCGTCCAACGGTGCGCTGCGTGGCCTGAAGGACACCCGCGTGCCGATGGCGATCACCTTGTTCGCCTATTGGATGGTCGGCATGCCGGTCGGCTGGTGGTTGGCCTTCCATGTCGGTCTGGGCGCGCGCGGTATCTGGATGGGCTTGATCGCCGGCCTCAGCATGGCGGCCGTGCTGTTGTTCGTACGCTTCTGGCGCAGCGCCCACCGGCATCAAGCCGGGACGTTTGGCCCTGTTGCGCCGGGCGTCGCGGATGCGACCATCTCATCGTGAGCGGCATCACCATGCAGCTCTGCACGTCGGGTTAGCGCAGCGTAATCCGACAGCGCCGTCGTGAATGACGTTGGGTTACGCTGCCAACCCAAGCTATCCCAAGGACCTCAAGCATTTCTATGAGCACACCTCCGCCCATCGGCCGCCCGCGGCAACCGAACGGATTCTGGGCCTTCCTGCGCGTCTTCGGGCGCGGCCTCAACATCGTGCGGCTGATCATCCTCAACGTGCTGTTTTTCACGTTCCTGGGATTGTTCGTGCTGGTGCTGCTGGCGCTAGGTGCGGCCAAGCACGTCAACGACATCCAGGACAGCAGCGTACTGGTGCTGCGGCCGGAAGGGCGGCTGGTGGAGCAATACAGCATCAGTCCGCTTCAGCGTCTGACGTCCAAGCTCTCGGGCGACGAAGCAAAAGAAGTGCAGGTACGCGACTTGGTCGACGCGATCGATGCGGCGGCGAGCGATTCGCGCATCACGCGCATCGTGCTCGATCCGGGCCATATGCACAGTGGCGGGTTTGCAGCGCTGACCGAAGTCGGCGCGGCGCTGGATCGCTTCCGCGCTGCCGGCAAGCCGGTCATCGCGTGGGGCTCGGATCTGGATCAATACCAGTATTACCTGGCTGCGCATGCCGATCGCGTGCTGCTCGATCCGCAAGGCAGCCTGTTCATCACGGGCCTGTCGAACTATCGCCTGTTCTACAAGGATCTGCTCGACAAGCTGGGCGTGAATGTCTACCTGTTCCGCGTCGGCCAGTTCAAGAGCGCGGCCGAGCCGTTCGTGCTCGATCACGCGTCGCCCGAATCCAAGGAAGCCGATAGTTATTGGATGGGTGGTCTTTGGGATGGCTATGTCGCCGACATCGCCAAGCTGCGCAAACTCGATCCTGCCGTGGTGCGCACAGACATCGACGGCTTGCCCGATCGCCTTGCGGCGATGCAGGGCGATCTCGCCAAACTGGCGCTCGATGAACATCTGGTCGATGGCCTCGCCACGCGCGAGGAGCTGATCGACACACTGCGTTCGCAAGGCGTGCCGGCCGGCAAGGATGGTCATGGCATTCGCGGTGTGAGTCTGGATCGTTATTCGGCCGTGGTGCCCGATCGCGACAAGCCGGGAGCTTCTGCCGTCACCGTCGTGGTGGCGGAGGGCGAGATTTCCGGCGGCCAGCAGTCAGCCGGTTCGATCGGCGGTGAATCGACCGCCGCGCTGGTGCGCAGCGCGCGCGAAAACAAGCGCACCAAGGCGCTGGTGCTGCGCGTGAACTCGCCTGGCGGTGAAGTGTATGCCGCGGAAGAAATTCGCCGCGAAGTGGCATTGACGCGCAAAGCCGGCATTCCGGTGGTCGTATCGATGGGCGATGTGGCAGCCAGCGGTGGCTACTGGATCTCGATGAATGCGGATCAGATTTACGCGGAACCCAACACCATCACCGGTTCGATCGGCATCTTCGGCATGTTCTTCACCGTGCCGGGCACACTGAGCAAACTCGGCATCACCAGCGACGGTGTGGGCACCGCACCGCTCGCAGGCGCATTCAACATCACCCGTCCGCTCGATCCGAAAGTGGGGACGGTAATCCAGTCGATCATCGACAAGGGCTACCGTGATTTTGTCGGTGGCGTAGCGCAGGCGCGCGGCAAGGATTACTCCGCAATCGATGCCATTGCCCAGGGCCGCGTATGGACTGGCAGCCAGGCGCAGCAGCGTGGCCTGGTCGACCAGCTCGGCGGACTCGACGCTGCCATCCAGAAAGCCGCGGATCTGGCCAAGCTCGGCAAGCAGTATGCCGTGCGCTATCAGGAGCAGCCAAAGGGTGCGTTCGAGCGCTTCGTGGTGAGCCTCAACCAGTCGGCCATGGCGTCGTCGCTGCAAGGCTATGGCCTGAAATTGCCCGGCTGGTTTGCGCAGTTGCAGACGATGGCGCCGGAGCTGGAGATGTTGCGCACGGCGCAAGCAGGGCATCCCAACGTTTACGCGTACTGCTTCTGCTCGCCACGCTAAAACAAGCGCGTCTACCGGCTGGGATTGCATCTCGGCCGGTAGATGTTGCATGCATGAAATTTTTTGCCGCCCGCAGCGGCGGGTAGATCAACCAACGCTGGCGTGAAAATAATCGCCTCGCCGCTCCACCTGCACCGGCATGTCGAACGCAGCGCTCAAGACCTCATCAGTCAGCACGGTCGCCTTGCTGCCTTGCCGTAGCAACTGTCCATTACGCAGCACGACCACATGGTCGATCTCCGGCAGAATTTCTTCGACGTGATGCGTCACCAAGAACAAGGTCATGCCACGCTGCGCGAGCTGACGCAGATTTTCCAGAAAGCGTCGGCGGCTGGCCGGGTCCAGCCCGGTGCATGGCTCATCCAGCAACAATGCGCGCGGGCGATGCACCAGCGCACGCGCAATCAGCACGCGCCGCGCCTCGCCGGTGGACAGGCTGGCCATTTCGCGGCCAATGAACGGCAAGGCTTGCACCTGATCCAGCGCTTCCAGTGCACGCTGCCGCATGGGCTCGGTCACATGATGATCTACCCACAAACCGCGTGCTGCAAAGAAACTGGACGCCACCGCATCGAACACTTCCAGCGGCGAGTCCTCGCTGGTGTAGTCGCCTTGCAGGGCAGGCGAGACGATGCCGATCAGGCTGCGCAATTCGCTGACGTTCCACCGATCGCGCCCAAAAATCCGGATCGCCGGTTGGCCGTCTTCGCGCGCGAGCGGATAAATCTGCCGCGCGATCAAACGGATCAACGTGGATTTGCCCGAGCCGTTGGCGCCGAGAATAGCCGTATGCTGGCCGGCGGCAAGACGTAGGCTAAGCCGATCAAGAATCAGGCGCTCGCCACGCTGCACACTGGCTTCGTGTATGTCGAGCAGGGGAATGGCTTCGGGAGATGCAGCGTCGGGACTCATGCCCGAACCTTGCCTGCAACGCAGCGCGATGGCAAGCGGTGAACGTATACGGACGCCTAAACGTCCGTATGATGAACCTTAATGAGTCTGTTGTTCGATTTGCTTGTCCTGCTCGGCGGCATGCTTGTCGACCAGCTTCTGAACATCCTTGGCCCTCTGCTCGTCCTGCTTCATGGCATCCCATGGTGCACTGGGCTGCGCAGCGGCGGCCTTGGGATCGGATTGTGGCTCCGGAGGTTTGTTGTGGCAGGCACTCAGTGCTAGCAGGCAGAGCAATGCAGTGGCGGTTTTCATGGCGCGACCTCGATCAGCAGGGGTAAGTGTCTCGCTGCACGGCATCGAGAACAAGCCATTCCTGGGCGAGCAAACTATGCAGGAACCGAAAAGACGTTCTAAGCTCCGCCCATGAACAGCCGCATCGACGCTTGGCAACTACAAGAACACACGGCGCTGATTACCGGCGCCAGCAAAGGCATTGGTTATGCGACGGCGCGCGAGCTCGCGGGGCTGGGTGCAGATTTGTTGCTGGTGGCGCGCGATGACGACTACCTGGAACAGGTTCGCGTGGAGTTGACGGACGATTACCCCGGCATCGACGTGCTGGCTTTCGCCGCCGACGTCAGCGAGCCAGAGGATCGTCTGGCCGTGTTCGATTGGATCGCCGACCTGGGCACGCCGCTTTCCATCCTCGTCAACAACGCGGGCGGCAACACGCCGAAGGCCACGCTCGATTACGACGAGGCCGAATACCGCACCATTTTCGAGCAGAACCTCTTCTCTGCCTATGAAATGTGCCGGCTTGCGCATCCGCATCTGGCGCAGCATGCCAACGCGGCGATCGTGAACGTGGGCTCGGTATCCGGTGTTACTCACGTGCGCACGGGTTCGCCTTATGGGATGACCAAGGCGGCGCTGCATCAGCTCACGCGCAACCTCGCGGCCGAATGGGCCATCGACGGCATTCGCGTCAATGCGGTGGCGCCGTGGTACATCCGCACGCAGCGGTCCGAGCCCGCGCTGGCCGATGCCGATTACCTCGATGAGGTACTGGACCGTACGCCGTTGCGCCGCATCGGAGAACCGGAAGAAGTGGCTGCCGCTATCGCGTTTCTATGTTTGCCGGCCGCGAGCTACATCACCGGACAGGTGCTGGCGGTGGACGGCGGGTTCTTGAACTACGGCTTCTGAGTGCTGCAGTTTTCCACAGCGACTGGGGAAAGGCTGGTAGCAACCCTGTGGATAAGCTCCCGCGACGCTTACACACCAATCACTTGCATGACATTGCGCAGGTTTTGCTCAGCAGTGGCTCAATTCTGCAGTCAGCTCTTTCTCACGCTGAAGCAACCCTGGTTGATCGGCCTTGAAGGCGCGCGACAGTTTGCGTTCGTTCTCGTCGTATTGATCGCGTAAGGTCGCGCAGGTGTCTTGCGGCGTAAGGGGTTCGCATTGGTCCTGCACCAACACGTAACTGCTGGCGATCATTGCTGCGTTTGGTGCCGCGCGGGGAGTGGAGTGTCCCAATGGGGTAGGAAGCATGCCGGTCATCGCAATCGGTGCGTAATAGGGCTGAGGGTTTCCGTTGCTGCTCAGATAAGTGGTGCGATCCGTGGCGCGAGCGCACCGATACATCACGGAGGGCGGCGTGCGTGACACGACGGGAGGTGCCGCTTGCGTAGCGGGCGCAGGTGATGCTGGCGAACTGGGAGGTGATGGCAGCGGCGAAGAAGTCGGTCCGCTGTCATCCAGCTCCATGGTTTGTTGTTGTTGGTCGCGTGCGCAAGGCGTTCCCTGGTAGATCAGCTGGCCGTTTGCTGCGCGGCACTTATATACGGTAAGCGTTTGAGCCCTTACCGGCGCAGGCAACGGCAAGCCCAGCAGAAGAACGAGGAAAGCCATCAACACGATGGTTGCGCAAAAGCGGTTCATGCCGCGATTCTACGCTTGCCCGATGGCGCAAGCGGCGTGCTGAGGAATCAGAATTCCACCTGGTGCTCTTCGGCGGCGAAGCCAATTGTTACCGCGCCTTCGCCCACGTTGACCATGCCGGTGATGCTCATCGGCGCCTGCATCAACGTCACGCCACATTCGTGACAGGCATCGGCCAGTTGCTGATAGCCGGGCAGCTTCGGCAACTCGCTCAGGTCACCGCCATACGCCGTGCACATCACCGGCACTAGCAGGCCGGCGCGCACGCGGTTGGCCGCGTAGTTGAACAGCGTTTCGCAACCATGCTCCCAGCCCCGCACCTTGCCGACGGGCGTGGTCTCCCCGCGATAGCCACGCAGCAGCGGCTTGATGTCCAGCGTGGAACCCAGCACCGCGCTGAGCAGCCCTACGCTGCGATCGCCCTTCTTCTTGGCGCGAGCGCGCAGGTAATACAGATCGCGCGGCAGCATGTATCCATAAGAATTTTCGGCGATATAGGCCAGCCGTTCGCGGATCGCAGCGGGGGTTTCATTGGCCTGGATCAGCCGCACCGCTTCGACCACGCACGGCGCGGAACCGACAAACAGGCTACGCGTATCCAGTACGCGCATCAGGAAAGGACCAGTGATGCCCGCGGGTTCCCGCACTTTGCGGTAGTTCTTCAATACCCCAAAGCTGGCCTTGACCACGTTGTCGTAAATGGCACTGCGCCCAGCGGTGATGGTGAGGCAGAACACGCAGTCCTTCTCCAGCACCAGCTTGTCCAGAAACAGCTTCTGCACATCATCCACAGAACACGGTTCGGTTTCCGCCGAGTGACTGCGGCTACCCAGGTCGAGCTTCAAAAACCGCTCGATTTCAGCCGGATTGCGATCGTCCTTGAAGATGGTCTTATCGACTTTTACCGCGATGGGCATGACCGCGATGTCGTGTTGCTGCAGAAAGTCCTGTGGCAGATCGCAGGATGCATCGATAGCCAGGCCCATGCGCATGTTGCCGATTTCCTCACCCTCTGTATGCGTGGTCAACATAGCATGCGAGTGCATGAGGTGTTGCCGCAGTGCGCCACTGCTGGACGGTCGAGACAGGGTGCGCGGTTTGGCGCAAAGTGATCGCTGATCCTATCTAGCGCAATGGTGTGTGACGTCTCATCTCGAAAGGAGGGAAGTGGAGGCGAAAAACGGAGCGCGCACGACTGATGCACTTTGTAAGACATGAAATGCGGCTGCTGTCCTGCAGCATTTTGCGGTTTTGATCCTTGCGCCACTACACCCGGGCCTTGGAAGAAGAGAATCTTGCGATTGCGCAGGTTCGATATGACGGAAATAACTGTAAGGTAACGCCATATTTATCTTATAAATCAATATATTAGTTGAATGTAGGTCCTTTGGCAGGAGCCTCCATAGACTGCAAAAGCATGTGCGCTTTTTGCTAAGAAATTGTTGACACCGATCAGACCCCTGACGTAAGTTTCCGCAGAAGGGGGCGAGCCTTGCGTTAGATCCACCTCACATGGATCGCGCAAACCGGGGGAAATTGGCCAGACAAATTAAAGGGGTTCTGGCAATTCGGTCGTGGTGCCTCGCTTGCAACTGGGGTTGCACGGAGCAGTTCGTGCAGTCGTTGTCTTTAGCCTATCGGGCTTTTTGGGGAGAAATTTAGAATGAATAAGCGTCACACGATCGGCGCGGGTGCACCCCGTCGCCATGCTCTTGCTGCGGCTCTCGCAATCAGTTTGGGTTTTACAGGCGTGGCGTTTGGCCAGGCCACCACGGGTTCCATTTTTGGCACTGCGCCAGTCGCCGCTGGTGAAACCGTCAAGGTGGCCGGTGCTGGCGGCGTGGCCCGTGTCGTGTCGGTAGACAACAGTGGCAAGTTCAGCGTCGGCAACCTGCCAGTGGGTTCCTACACCGTCACCCTGATGAACGGCGATAAGGTCGTCGGCACGAAAGAGAATGTGAGGGTCAACGCCGGTGGCGGTACTTCGGTGCCGTTTGTTTCCGCTGCAGCAAGCGCCAGTGAAGCCCAGAATCTGGGCGCCATCCAGGTCGTGGCCAACGCTCTGCCTCCGATCGACGTGACCAGCGTCAACTCCAGCACGATCATTACCTCCAAGGACCTGCAGCGGTTGCCGGTTGGCCGCAACGCAGAATCCATTGCGCTGCTGGCTCCCAACACCACCGCGGGCAGTGGCTTCTTTGGCAATACGGTGTCGTTTGGCGGGTCGTCCGTCTCTGAAAACGCCTATTACGTCAACGGCTACAATACTGGCGAACCGTACCGCAATATCGGCGGTTTCCAGCTGCCTTATGGTGCTATCGACCAGCAGCAAACGCTTACCGGTGGCTATAGTGCGAAGTATGGCCGTTCGGATGGCGGCGTGATCAACCAGATCGGCAAGCGCGGCACCAACGAATGGCACTTCGGTGGTCAGGTTGTGTGGCAGCCTGCTTTTGCTCGCGCCTCCCAGGACAATGTCTATTACGGCTACCCGGCGATTCCGGCGCCCACTGGCGGCCAGAGCTATCAGTACAACAATCCTAATTTCGCTGGCACGCTAGCTTGGTATCGCCGTCCGAATACGCAGTGGCAAACCGTTTATTCGGCCTATGCCGGCGGTCCCCTGATCAAGGACCGACTGTATTTGTTCGTGGCGGCGGAGACGACCCGTACGCAGAATCAGTTCGTGTCCAGCACGCTGGCCTCAACCAATCCCAGCACAGGGGCCGCATCTGTTCCGAGAACAGTCGACGATTACCGTGATAACCAAAGCAAGTATTACGCGAAGATTGATTGGAATCTCAACGAGAGCAACACCCTCGAATTCACCGGTCTGCAGAACAATGAAACTGACGGTCGTGGCCACACTTACGCGTTCGACTACAACACGCTTAAGAAGGGCGCGTTGATCGGACCTGATCTGGCGGTGAAGGACAATTCCAAGTTCTATATTGGGCAATACACCGGATATTACGGCGACAATGCCACGCTGAGCGTGTTGTACGGCAAGGCCAAATTCGAAGATCCGACGCTGATCAGCAGCGGCAGTCCGTTGCCGTATATCTCCAATCCTCAGAACCAGTGCTTTGTCAATTGCATTGGTCCCTCGACCACGATTCCGGCCGGTAATAACGGTATCCTCAACAGCAACATCTCCAGGACGGTGGGCCAGGGCGAAAATGCCAACAACGCAACGCACGGCCTGCGTGTCGACTTCACCTACAAGCTCGGCGATCATGAGTTGGCTGTGGGTATCGACAATATGCACTACGCGGGCGTCAACCAGGGCTTGGTGACCACTGGCCCCGGCTACTTCTGGCGGTACCAGCAATCGGTTAATCCCGACGGTACCCGCAACTACACCGTCCGCAAGTATGTGGAAACATTCCAGACCACCATGTCGACCTCGCAGAAGGCCTACTATCTGCAGGACACTTGGCAGGTGGCGCAAAACGTACAGTTGAACCTCGGCGTTCGCAACGAACACTTCACCAACTACAACAACCAGGGCACTCCGTTCGTCAATGAACAGAACCAGTGGGAGCCGCGCCTGGGTGTAAGCTGGGACGTGAACGGCGATTCCAGCTTCAAGGTTTACGCCAACGCGGGCCGCTACTACCTCGCGTTGCCTGACAACGCGGCGGAACGCGCTGCCAATTCCTCGACTTATACCTACATCCGCTATACATACACCGGCGTCAATCCAGATGGTACGCCGCAAAACCCGCTTCCCATCACGGGACAGTTGCAGTCGCCCGATGGTGAGTTCGGCGCTCCGAAGGATCCCAAGCAGGTCACGGCGACCAACCTGAAGCCAGAGTATCTGGACGAGTACATCCTCGGCTTCGATAAGCAGTTGAACGAAAAATGGGTCTACGGTGCCAAGGCGACCTGGCGCAATCTGAAATCGGCCATTGACGACGAATGCTCGCCGAGCCAGATCAGCAAGAAGATGGCCAACCTCGGCTATAACGTGGCGGATTACTATGACTCGCTGTACGGCGCCGCATATTGTCGTCTGATCAACCCGGGTCGTACCAACGATATTCGTGTTCTGAGTACGTCCACCGGCCAATACACGATCGTGCCAATGAGCCAGAAGGATTGGGGCTACACCCATGGTGCGCGTCGCACTTACGGTTCGTTGGATCTGTATCTGGATCATCCGTGGGATGGCAAGTGGACTGCTCGCGTGGATTACGAGTTCAACGTCGGTCGCGGCAATACGGAGGGCCAGGTACGTTCTGACTTCGGCCAGGGCGACGTGTCCAAGACTGAAGACTGGGATTCCTGGCAGCTCATGCAGGGCCAGGATGGTGAACTGCTGAACGTGCGCCGTCACCAGTTGCGCTTCCGTGGCGCCTATGCGATCACACCGGAGTGGTTGGTTTCGGGTACCGCCATGATCCAGTCCGGGGCTCCGGAGGAGTGCCTGGGTTATTATGGACCGGACGGTAGCGGCGACCCCACCGGCTACAACAGCGGCGGCAACGGCAACTACCACTGGTGCGGTGGCCAGATCGTGTCTCCTGGCTTCAAACACACGCCGTGGACCCATCAGTACAACGTGGGCGTGCACTACTATCCGTCGTTTGCCCAGCATAAATTGGCGGTCAACTTCGACGTATTCAACATCCTCAACGAGCAGAAACCGTTGCAGACGAACCCGGTCGGCGAGGCTGGCGATCACCTGATCAATAACGCGTTCCTGCAGGGCATCTACTTCGAAACCCCGCGTTACGTCCGTCTGTCGGTGTCCTACGACTACTGATAACAACGCCAAAGTTGTCTTTAAGCACTGAAAAACCACCGGCCTTAGGGCCGGTGGTTTTTTGTAGGTCGGATGAAAACCTGGACATTGTCGTGCATATACTGTGTTGGCGAGGAGATATGCTGTCCCCATGACGTTGCAGAATTCACCCATTACGGATAGCGACCTTCGCTCGCGAGCCCAGCGACATATCCAGGCTCAGCAATGGCTGCCTGCACAGGTAGCTTTGGAGTCACTACTTGAACGCAACCCTCGCGACGTCGCAACGCGCATGGAGTTGGCACGGACTATGTTGCGACAAGGTTTGATGCGCGCGCAGAGTGTGCAATTGGTGCAGGCGTTGCAAGCTTCTATCACTGATACTGAGCTCGCCATTCAATTGGCGCAACGCCTATGCTTCAGCGGCGAGATAGTGGCGGCACGCGCGTGTCTTGATCGCTTTGAATTCGAGCCGGGGTTGCCCCCTGATGCGCTGATTGCCTTGGCACACTTGCGTTGGACATTGGGAGAATTCGAGCGCGCACAAGCATTGCTAGAGCGCGCTTTGTCGGCAGGTGCCGATGCACCCGGTGAGCACCATTTCCACGCCATGCTATTGCAATTCGCAGGTGATACCGACCGTGCTGGACGGATATTGGAGAAGTGTCTGCATCGCTGGCCGGGGTTTGGCAGCGCTGCAGTTGCGCTGTCGAACCTGCGTAAGCAAACGCCTGCAAAGCACCATTTGGATCTTCTGCAAGGGCAGCTCGAGCGCTTTCCCGCGAATAGTCCTAACCCTGAAATTCGATTCGTGCGGGCCGAATTCACCGCCGCCCTATTCAAGGAGCTCGAAGATCTTGGGCGATATGAGGCGGCGTGGCAAGCGCTTGCGCACAGCAATGCGCTCATGCACGAACTCAATCCTTACGATGAGGCCGGTGAGGCCGCAGTCACTGAAGCATTGATTGATGCGTCCAATCATTTTGCAAAGGTTCGTGCTGAGACCAAGCGGAGCTTCGAAGGTCCTATTCCCATCTTCATCGTCGGTATGCCTCGCTCGGGCACGACTTTGCTCGACCGCATGCTTTCGAATCACTCCCAGGTCATCTCTGCCGGGGAGATTAACGATGCTTTGCGCCAGTTGCATTGGGTGACTGATGTGGTGCCCGCCGGGGTGCCAGGCATGCTGGAGGCTATCAGGCGCAGCCGGAAAATCGATTTCGCTGAACTCGGTGCGCGTTATCTGCAGCAAACACAGTGGCGTGCGGCCGGTCGTCGATATTACATCGATAAGTTGCCGGGCAACATCCAGATGGTTCCGTTTATCCGTCGAGCGCTGCCGCATGCTCGGATTTTGCACATGGTGCGTGATCCGATGGATGTATGTTTTTCCAACTTTAAAGCCATGTTCGGCAACGTGTCTGCATACAGCTACGACTTGCATAGTTTGGCGCACTACTATGGCTTGTACCGGCGACTGGCCGAACGGTGGCACGTCACAATGCCCGGTGCCATGTTGGATGTATCGTACGCCAAGCTTGTCTCCGATCCAGCGGCAAGTTTGCGTCAAGTATTCGACTATTGTGATTTGACCGTCGAAGAGAATTGTCTGCATCCGGAACGCAATAGCGCGCCAGTGGCGACGCCGAGCAGCCTCCAAGTGCGTGAGCCCATTCACGCGCGCGCGATAGGACAATGGCAGCGTTACGCGACGCACCTGGAACCACTAAGGGTATTGCTTGAAGGCGCGTCGCGCTGACATCGCTTGTATCTGGAAATTGTCGTCATGACCCCATCGGAACCCACATTGTCAGCTGATCAGCTCCGTCGCCGGATACAACAACATATCCAATCCCAGCAGTGGGGCGCAGCAGAGGTGGGCTTTCGTGAACTCGTAAAGCTGGATCCACAAGAGCCCCATGCGCGCATGGGCTTGGCCAACCTGATCCTTCAGCGTGGTGGTTTGCGTGAGTACACGCAGCAATTGCTGGATGCAATGTCTGTACTGAGGGATGAGCCGTCTTTGTTGATCGAAATGGCACGGCGCTTGTTCTTTGGTGGCGAAATTCTCGCGGCACGTCATTGCCTTGATCGTCTCGAAAGCCTGCCTAATCCGTCCGCGCCGCTGCTGGCGGAGCAAGCGCAATTGCGCTGGATACTAGGCGAGATATCCGGCGCGACGATACTCATGAGACGTGCTGTGGCTGCGGGCGTAGACGGCCCGAATCAGCATTACTTGCATGCGATGTTGCTGCAGTTCACCGGAGACATTGAGCAGGCCGAGAAGGCGCTTGTTGCCTGTTTGCGTCGTTGGCCGCGCTTTGGGGACGCTGCGATTGCATTGGCCAATTTGCGCATACAAAAACCGAACGCCAATCACGTCGATATGCTGCGTTCACTGGCCAATGGAGTTCCTCTCGATAGCGCGTCACCAGACAAGCGATTAGCGCGAGCGGGTTTCGAATCTGCGTTGTTCAAGGAATTGGACGATCTTGGCCATTATGACGAGGCGTGGCAGGCGCTCTCGCGCAGCAATGCGCTAATGCATTCCATTAGTCCCTATGACCAAGATGGGGAAGCCGCCATCACGAATGCGTTGGTCAGTATTGGCGAAACCATTGGGCAGGGTGCGCCTGTTGGTGGTTTTTCCGGTCCCATGCCTATCTTTATCGTAGGTATGCCGCGATCGGGTACCACCTTGCTCGATCGCATGCTATCGAGCCACTCCCAGGTAAGCTCCGCCGGAGAGATCAATGATTTTCGCCGTCAATTGCGCTGGATGACGGATGTGCCACCAGGTGGTATTCCGAGCATGCTTGAAGTCTTTCGACGTAGCGAGAACATCGATTTTGAAGAATTGGGTGAGCGCTATCTGGAACAGACACAATGGCGTGCTCAAGGTAGGCGGTTTTATATCGACAAGCTTCCGATCAACGTGCGAATGGTACCCTTTATCCGTCGAGCATTGCCTGGTGTGCCGATTCTGCATCTTGTACGTAAACCGATGGACGTGTGCTTCTCCAACTTCAAGGCAATGCTTGGCCATGTCTCGGCGTATAGCTATGACATGGCATCGCTTGCGCATTATTACGGGGAATATGCGCGGTTGGTCAGGCATTGGCATGCCGTGATGCCGGGCGCCATGCTCGATGTGCCTTATGACGACTTGGTACGCGATACGGAGGCAGTGGTGCGCAAAGTGCTGACATATTGCGGGCTGGAATGGGAGGCTGGATGTCTATATCCCGAACGGAACAAGTCGCCTGTGGCCACACCTAGCAGCTCCCAGGTGCGTGAGCCGGTCCACGCCCGCAGCCTTGGCGAGTGGCAGCATTATGCCGCTCAGCTTGAGCCTTTGCGCCAGATGATTGCCTGATAACGGGTCCGCTCATGAGCACATATGGCGCTTCGATGACCGAGCGACAGCTTCGCGAACGGGCGATGCAATGCATCGAAACGGGTCAATGGGAGGAAGCTCAGGTCGCGTTGAGGGTGCTGGCGAAGGTTGCACCGCGGGATGTCCATGTTCGCATCGAATTGGCAAATGCCATCTTGCTGCAGGGACGCATGCGGGAGGCAACTACTCATCTGCTGCAGGCTGTCCCAATGCTGCCTAACAATGCGCCACTGATTGCGCAGTTGGCATGGCGCCTTTCGCTCAATGGTGAAGTGCTGGGGGCGCGTGCGTGCGTGAGTCATCTTGAGCGTGCGCCCGATCCGCCCTCTGAAATATTGGTCGAACAAGCTCACCTGCGTTGGATGCTTGGTGAGATTCCCACCGCCATGGATCATATGGCTCGCGCGGTAGCGCTGGGTATCGAAGCGCCAAACGAGTATTACCTTTACGGCATGCTCCTGCAGTTCACTGGAAAACTTGCAGAATCCGAGCTGGTATTGCTGGACTGCCTAAGGCGCTGGCCGGACTACGGTGATGCGGCGGTGATATTGGCAAATTTGCGCAAGCAGACATCTGAGAATAATCATTTGGATTTTTTACGTCAGCGACTGACAGCGCTTTCCAATCGCACCCCCGAGCCAAGAGGTGAGTTTATCCGCGCTGAATTCGAGTCGGCCATCTACAAAATACTTGATGATCTTGGGCGAACAGACGAGGCGTGGGAGTCGCTCGCCGCCAGCAATGCGCGAATGCATGCGCTCCATCCTTATGACGCTGAAGGCGAGATCGCCGTAACAGATGCGCTCATTGCCGCCTCGCGACATCTCGGCGCGCGCAAACGTGACAATGAACGGGATCATGAGGGTCCCGTACCGATTTTCATCGTCGGCATGCCACGCTCGGGAACCACTTTGCTCGACCACATGCTCTCCGCGCATTCCGAGGTGGTATCCGCTGGTGAAATCAATGATTTCCAGCGCCAGCTTCATTGGGTAGCAGATGTGGCACCTCATGGCACGCAAAGCCTGATGAAAGTGCTCGAGCGTGCGGCACATATTGACTATGAGGAAGTCGGAGCGCGCTACCTGAGGCAGACGCAGTGGCGCGCACAGGGAGGGCGGTTCTATATCGACAAGCTACCAATCAATGTACGCATGGTACCTTTCATCCGTCGGGCCTTGCCGCATGCGCCGATCTTGCATTTGGTGCGCGATCCGATGGACGTGTGCTACTCCAATTTCAAAATCATGTTTGGTAGTGCATCGCCTTACTGCTACGACATGCAGGCGCTGGCGCATTACTTTGGACAATATGCGCGATTGGTCGAACATTGGCGCAGCTTCTTGCCGGGCGTGATGCTTGATGTTTCCTACTCGACACTAGTGACTGAACCTGAAAAAACCATGCGCGGCATATTGGAATATTGCGGGTTGGACGTCGAGGAGAGTTGCATTCACCCCGAACGCAACGAAGCGCCTGTGACGACGCCAAGTAGTGCCCAGGTCCGCGAGCCAGTGCATCAACGTGGCCTTGGGCAATGGTTCCGGTATGCGCAACAGTTGGAGCCGCTACGCGAAGCGTTGACGAGGCAATCGCTGCTGTGACGATTGATATCACGCAATGCCGCCTTGGATCGATATCGTTCCCTGTTCAAGGAGGCGAGCACGAACATGCACATACGCCCTAAGATTAGTTGAGCCTGAAATGGCATTAGCCGGCGTGGCCGTCGTCGGTCGTGCGCGAGGCGATTCACTGCCGAACAAGAGCTGCGGAAATGAAAACCAAACACGAGATCGTCACCAACTGGCTACCCCGTTACACCGGCGTGCCGCTTGAGCAATTCGGCCGCCACATCCTGCTCACCAATTTTGGTCACTACGTCGATCTCTTCGCCGAATGGCACGGCGTGGAGGTGCAGGGCCATGATCGGCCCATGCCTAGCGCCACAGCTGATGACATCACGCTCATCAACTTCGGCATGGGAAGTCCCAATGCCGCCACGGTGATGGATCTGCTGAGTGCGATCCAGCCCAGCGCCGTGTTGTTTCTTGGCAAGTGTGGCGGAGTGAAAAAGAAAAACCAGTTGGGCGATTTGATCCTGCCCATTGCAGCGATTCGCGGCGAGGGCACCAGCAACGATTACCTGCCGCCCGAAGTGCCCGCCTTGCCCGCATTCCAAATGCAACGGGGTGTTTCTACCATGATCCGCGATCTGGGGCACGACTATTGGACCGGCACTGTCTACACCACCAATCGACGCGTGTGGGAGCACGACGAGACCTTCAAGGAATACCTGCGCCGCACGCGTTGTATGGCGGTAGACATGGAAACCGCCACCATCTTCGCTGCGGGTTTCGCCAATCACATTCCTTGCGGTGCGTTGTTACTGGTGTCCGATCAACCCATGATTCCGGAAGGTGTGAAGACCGAACTGAGCGACCGCAGTGTCACTGCGCAATATGTGGAAGCGCATATCCGCATAGGCATCGAGGCATTGAAATTGGTGCGACGCAATGGACGAAGCGTAAAGCATCTTCGTTTCGAAGATGAGTTGGGCGAATAGAAAGAGGGGGCATGACATCGTCGAAATCTGCGGACTGATTGTCGATGATACGGTTGAACGCAATTTCATGCGACGCATTCGCAAATTTTCGTCGTTGACTTTGTGTTATTTGAAACCGTATTTTCAGGGTAACAAAGTGCTAAAGGGTCGTTAAACAAAGAAGCGGCCTGTGCAATTTGTCAGGGATGGGGAAGAAAAAAGCCGTCCGCTCGTGATCTGGCCTAGGTGATCCTGGGTCTGGGAGGAGTGTTTTTGCGGCCTTTACCTCTTTGTATTCTTTGCTGCTGGGGAGCATCTATATGAGCATTAGGAAGTTTAAGACCGCATCGAACAGGATGCCGGTGCGTCACACTGCGTTGGCTGTAGCTGTGGCGATGGGGTTCGGATTCTCCGGCCATGTATTGGCGCAGGCCACCACGGGTACGATTTACGGTCAGGCACCGATCGCTAGCGGCGAAACCGTGCAGATCACCGGTGGCGCGGGCTTCAACCGTACCATTCCAGTGGATAAAGACGGCCGCTACAGCATCACGTTGCCGGTAGGCACGTATGATGTGACGCTGGTCCAGAACGGCCAGACCATTCAGACCAAGCAGGGTGTAACAGCGCTGGCAGCGAAGGCCGTTGGCGTTGACTTCGTGATAGCTAGCGGTGCGAGCGCCGCCAATGCTCAGAACCTGTCTTCGGTGATGGTGACCGCGAATGCGATCCCGCCGATCGATGTCACGTCTACGCAGCAAAGTACCGTCATTACCGCCGAGCAGTTGAAGAATTTGCCGCTTGGACGTACGGGCGCTGCAATTGCTTTGCTAGCGCCAGGTACGGTCCAAGGTGCCACTGCGCTCGGCAACAGCGATACCGGCGAGGCGCTAGTGTCGTTCGGCGGGTCGTCGGTCGCCGAGAACGCGTACTACATCAACGGGTTCAATACGTCTGATCCGATCGCCAACCAGGGTGGCGTCACCTTGCCCTACGGCGCGATTGCTCAGCAGGAAACACTCACGAACGGTTACGGGCCAGAGTATGGCCGTTCCACCGGCGGTGTGATCAGCCAGATCGGCGCCAGTGGCACCAATACCTGGCATTTCGGTGGCGCTGCATTTTGGCAACCCTCGGGCTTGCAGGGCAATCAGGCGAACGTGTACTTCAACAATCCGCGGATTCCGGCGCAGCAGGGGCAGATCTACGATTACAGGAATAAGAACTCTTTCTGGGAGCAGATTTATGATGCCTATATCGGCGGTCCGCTGATCAAGGACAAATTATTCTTCTTCCTGGCTGCAGAAGCTGACCATAGGTACGTTCAAAACGTAGGTAATACGGTCAATCAGCCTTTCCAATACGATAACCACTATTCGCGGCCGAAGTACTACGCCAAGCTCGACTGGAACATCACCGATTCCAATGTTCTGCAGTTAACGGGCATAAAATCGACGAATCAGTACGACGCTCCGTACTACAACTACGACTACGCTACCAGATCGACAGGCACGCTTGCCGGTTACCAGCAGCCGTATAAGAACAGCTTTAACATCTGGATTGCCAAGTTTACGTCGTACATCACCGACGACCTTACGTTGAATGCCATGTACGGCAAGTTGAAGGGTACCTATTACGATCCGGTTGTAGGCGGTACTTCTCCTTATCCCAATATTACCGATCCGCAGAACCAGGATCCTGCATTGTGTCCGTCGATAAACTGCACCAACTCGCAGGTGAACGCGCTCGAGAACAGTACGGGCCACAAGTCAACGGAAACCAATCTGCGCTTTGACCTGACCTACAAGCTGGGTAACCATACCCTGCAAGTAGGTATCGATAATCAAACTTCGCGTGATATTGAGGACGGCCAAACGACTACCGGGCCGGGCTACAACTGGGACTACGGGGTTGCTGCGCCTGGTGTGCCGATCAATGGCACCGATCCGACCCTGCAGCCATACACCGCTCCGATCGGCGCGCCGTACTTCTACGTTGGGAAGACTGTTTTCACCACTGCCGCAACGGTGCAGGTGACGCAGCGCGCGCAATATATCAAGGACACCTGGCAGGTCACGCCCAACTTGCTGCTGAATATGGGTTTGCGCAACGATCAGTTCATTAACTATAACGCCGAAGGCGTTCCCTATATGCGCCTAACGAAGCCGCAATGGGCGCCGCGTCTGGGTGTCAGCTGGGATATCAAGGGCGATTCGAGCATGAAGCTGTTCGCCAACGCCGGCCGTTACTATCTCGCGATACCCGCCGGTGTGGCCGTACGTGAGGCTTCGGCGTCCACATTTACGACCCAGTACTACACCTATACCGGCATCGATTCGCTTGGTCAGCCCACCGGCCTGACTCCTATCTATTCGGTCGGTCAGAACAACGTGGCCGGTCCTGGGGTTCCTGTTTCGGCCAACAACGAATACGGCCAGGCGCTCGATCCCTCGACCATTGCCAGCCGTAATTTGAAGGCGTCCTATCAGGACTCCTACGTGCTAGGTTTTCAGCAGCAGATCAACCCGGCATGGGACTATGGCGTGACCGCCACCTGGACCAAAATGGGTCGCATCATTGACGATACCGCTTTGGGGCCGTTCGACATATGCCAGGCTGTTACGCAACAGAATCCCCAGCTCGGTCCGTGGACGGGAACCTGCGGCCTCAATGCCAACGGCAGCATTCTGATCAACCCCGGTTCGTCTCAGACGTACAAGATTGTGAACCCGGCCGGTGGTTACGTATACGGAACGGTGTCCCCCTCTCAATTGGGCTTCCCTCCCGCCTATCGTCACTACTATTCGCTGGAGCTGTTCCTGGAGCATCCGTGGGACGGCAAGTGGACGGCCAAGCTGGATTACGTGTACTCGAAGAGCTATGGCACCAGTGAAGGGCCAACACAATCGAATATTGGTCAGGGCGGTACATCGCAGTCCATTACCGAACAATGGGACTACGCTCAGATCATGTCGTACTCCAATGGCCTCCAGGCTAACTCTCGCAAGCATGTGCTGAAGGGCTACGGCACCTATCAGTTCCTGCCTGAGTGGTCGGTTAGCGGCGTGCTGACGGTGGCTTCGGGTACGCCAAGGTCCTGCTTGGGCGCTTATGGTCCGGACGAAAGCAACCCTGGCTTGGCGTACGGCGTGGGCAATTATCACTGGTGTGGCGGGATGCCCGCTCCTTCGGGTAGTACAGGCTTTACTCCATGGATTCACACGTTGGACCTGTCTTTGCAATATCGTCCATTGTGGGCGGACAAGAAGTTGGCGTTCCAACTCCAAGTTCGCAACATCGCCAACGAGCAGAAGATTACTCAGTACTACGCTAATTACGGTTACTCGTTCCGACCGAATGCCAGGTATGGAACACCCAGCCTCCAGCAGGCGGGTTACATCGCCATGGAAAATCCTCGCACGGTCCAGTTGGGCATCACGTACGACTGGTAAGTCACCGTTGATTGAAGTGGCTGGTATCCAGCTACTTATCATGAAAAGCCGCCGGATATCCGGCGGCTTTTTTATATGCATGAGCAGTGAACTACCTGAGCAGGCACTCAGCGTATGGAAACTGCAGCGAGTCGTGCACGCAAGGATGCCAGTTGTGCGTCGTAGCGCGAGGCGCGAGCGGTACTTTTTTGCAGCGGCTGACGAACCTGTGCCGCGCTGGCCGTGCTGAGCACGGCGCGAGACGTCTTGTGAAACGAGAGACAGGCAGAATCAAACTCCAAATTGCAAAAATCCAGCAGGCGCCTGATTTGCGGTTCGGTATTGGCAAGTAGGGACTCGTAAGAGTAATCGAGCACCTGATGCGGGTGGCGTTGCTGCCAGAAACGGCTCATACGCGCGAAATCGATGTAATAGCTCGCCATGTCGTCGAGGTCGTAACTGAAATGCGAGCCGATGCTGAAAAGTTGGCGATAGCATGCAAAGCAGGTCTCTACAGGGTCGCGATAGCAGTTGATCGCACGTGCCCCTGGCAGCATCGCTAGCGCGACACCCAGATGCTGCCAGGAAAGCATGTTCTTGTCGGTGAAGCATGGCCGCTGCTGTCGCCAGCGTTCCGTGCGCGCGAGGTACTCGCGCCCAAGACGCTCCCAGTCTTCCGGCGTGGCGGATGTTACCCAGTTTGGGAACGCCTGGCCTCGGCGCCTTGATTCAGCTTCGATGACCTGCGGCAGATCGGTTATTTCATCGGCACCTTGCACCTGCGGATGCGAGGCGAGTATTTGTTCGACAAGCGTCGATCCTGACCGCGGGAGACTGACGATAAAGATCACTTCGCGACCAAGCGTTGCATCTGCCGCCATCGTCGTGGGCTGTGAAAAGGCGGCCATGATGGCGTCGACAAATAGATGCTCCGTTTCAGCATTCCAGCGTACCTGCTGACGCTTGAGGCGATTTGCTTCGCGTAATATTTCAAACGATGCTTCATAGGCTCCCTGATCGTCCAGCGCCTTGGCCAAGGCAAAGCCAAGCGGAATTCTGGCGTTGACAGGAGTGCCGGGCTTGCGGAACGCACGCTGGAGTAACGTAATGTCGGCGTCGCTCAGCAATTCGGTCTTTATGTTAGCCAGCGCATACCACGCATCCGAATGATCGGGTTGTCTGCGAAGCACATCGCGGTAGTGAGCTACTGCGGAGGCAATCTCACCAAGGCTTAGTTGAGTATCAGCCAGGCTAGTGCGGGACAAGATATGGAATGGATCGAGTTCGAGCGTGCGTTTGAACGCATCGCATGCTTCATGTCTTTGGCCGATCCCCTTGAGTGCCTTGCCAAGATTGAACCATGCTGATGCCATACCGGGTGCCAACTCGCACGCTCGCTTGAGGTTGGCCAGCGCGGACTCTGTTTGGCCGAGTTCATGCAGCGAGATGCCTAGATGCATGTGTGTAACTGCATGATCAGGACGTAGGGCCAAGCTGCGTTGGAGCGAATCGGCCGCAGGGCGGTGTTCGCCTTGCATTTGACCGGCGACGCCGAGCAACAGGTGAATATCGGCATTACTGGGCGCCAGGGCCAGCGCGCCGACGAAGGCACGAGCCGCTGCGTCCGGCTGTGCCCGACTTAAAGCTCTTGTGCCTTCATCGAGCAACCTGCGTGCGGATGGGGAAAGATCATCGCTGCGTCCGCTGGAAGGTTGCGTTCGATTTTCCGCCATGATGTAACCCCTCCCCAGCGTACCGATGCCATTGGAAAGATTACATCAGCGCACACCGCGCCATCACATCTCATCCACGATGTCACGGCTAAAGAACGGAGCCTAAGCCCCCCATTCTTCGATGGTTATCCGCACCTCAATAACGCGGCACACTCGTATCAACCCCCGCCGCCCACGCATCAATACCGCCATCCACGCTATACACCTGCGTAAAGCCATGCGCTACGAACTGTTCCGCGACGCCGCGGCTGGAGATGCCGTGGTGGCACATGAAGGCGAGCGGGGTGTCCTTGGGCAGGTTGGCAAGGGCGTTATAGCCTTCTTCTTCCAGGATGCGTGCTTGCGGCAGCGGCGATGCAATGGCGCGGCCCTGCGCCGGACGCGTGTCGATCAAGGTGATGTTGCCTGCGGCGAGACGGTTCTTGAGTTCCTGCACGCTCATTGATTGAACACCACCGCCAGCACCGGGAAATTTCAGACTCAGGCCTTCGCCCTGCATGGTGGATACCCAGTCGATCACGATGCCCTTGGCGCGGTGTGCGCTGGCGGGATCGAAATGCACTTCGATGCCGTTGGCGGTGACCACGATGTCGTGTTCGCTGGCTGGTGCGAGCTGGAAGCCGGCGCTGTGGTCCGGGCCGATTTCCAGATGCAATGCCATGCCCTGCGCATTGGCGGTGCCGGAACGGATGGCTTCGGCGGCTTTGTCGGTGATGGTGATTTCCGGCGGTGTGCGGTCGGGGGCGGCAGCGCCGAACAACTGGTGCAGTTCGCCGCTGCCATACATCTGGCGAATGATGTCGGCGCCGCCGACCAGTTCGCCTTCCACGTACAGTTGCGGGATGGTCGGCCAGTTGCCGAACGCCTTGATGCCTTCGCGGATGTCCTGGTCTTCCAGCACGTTGACGGTGTGGTAATCGGGCAACAGCTCGTTGAGCGTGTTGACGGCGGCGGCGGAGAAGCCGCACATGGGCTGGGAACGCGTGCCCTTCATGAACAGCACCACGCGGTGGTCTTTCAGCAAGGTTTCAATACGGTCGCGGGTGGCGGTTTCGAGGGACATGAGGGGCTCCGGCAAAGAAGGGCATTGTATCGCTCCTCATATGCTGGCGTGGCCGATAGGTTCAAGGCAGGAATCTAGGTTGGGGTGCATGCCCAGCCGACAGCTATGCAGTCGCTGGGCGAGGTTGAACCCTCACCCCAGCCCTCTCCCCGGCGGGGAGAGGGCGTCGGCAAAGCTAGGCGGCTGTCGGCAATTCGTCCAATGCTTCGGGTTTCTTCCGCCGGGAGAGCGGTGCCAGCGCCAGCGCAGCCATGGGCGAGGGTTGCACCAGCTCGCGGGTGGCGTGGCCCAGTGCGGTGGGTTGTTCGCTCCAGTGGATGAGTTCCATTGCGCCGTGTTCGTCTTCGATCAGCGCGGTGCAGTGCTCCACCCAGTCGCCGTCGTTGAGGTACACCACGCCGTCGATGGTGCGCACCTGGCCGAAATGGATGTGACCGCAGATATGGCCATCCACGCCGTGTTCGCGTGCGCCGGCGGCTACGCGTTCCTCGTATGCGCGGATATAGGCCAGCGCCTTGCCGATATGCGATTTCACGATGATCGACAGCGGCAGGTACGGCATCGCCATGCGGCGGCGCCAGGCGTTGACGCGGCGGTTGCCCCAGCACACGAAGCGATGCATCGCCTCGCCAAGGTGCAGCATCCAACTGCGGCCGATCTGCTCGGGGTCGTATTCGTCGCCATGGCTCACGCGGTAGCGGCGGCCGTCGGCGCCCACGTGAATGGCGTTCAGCTCGATGCGCACGCCGCAGATGGATTGGCCCACCAGGCCGCGCAGGGCGCAGTCGTGGTTGCCCGGAATATAGGTCACCTCGATCCCGCGGCGGGCCATGTCGAGCACCTCGGCGATCACGGTGCCGTGGTCCGGATGCCACCAGCGGCGCCGGCTCAAGGCTTCCAGGTCGATGATGTCGCCGACCAGGTACAGCTTTTCACACTGCAGGCTACGCAGGAAATCCAGCAGGTAGGCTGCCTTGCAGTCAGGTGTGCCCAGATGGACGTCGGAAATGAAGGCGCTTCGGCAACGAAGACTAGCCATGGCATCGCTCCCCGGTTTGGTCGCCGGGAGCATAGTCTGATGCGGCAACGTCACCGTGCCATGGCGAAATAGTTGCAGAACGGTTGCCATGGCCATTTTTCCCTTCAATGCCATGGGAAAGCGCCCACCGGTGTGCGATAAAGACTCAGCCGGGGATGGGGGAATGATGCATGAACACGCCCACTGCAACGCCGCTCGCGCAATGGCGGGATGCCGCGCGTGCGTGCCTGGAACGTGACGATCTGCAACAGGCCGCGCAGTTGTTCAGGCGCGTGCTGGACGAAGCGCCGGACGATGTGGAGGCCTTGCAGGTAGTCGGTACGGCGCAACTCTTCGAAGCCGACTTTTCTGCTGCCGCCCGGACGCTGCGGCGCGCCTTGCGGGTGGCGCCGGATCTGTTCGTGGTGCGTCTGCGCCTGGGCATTGCGCTGGAACAGCTCGGCCAGTCGCAGGAGGCATTGACGGCCTATTTCGGGGCGTTGCGCACGGCCCAGGGCCAGGGACGCTGGCTGAGTGAGGAGACTACCGCGCCCGGCCTGCGCGAGGCGGTGAAGCACGCCATGCGCTACGTCGATGCCGGGCGGCTGGCGTGGTTCCACCGCGTGCTTGAGCCTTTGCTGCAGCGTTATGGCGCTAGCAACATGCAGCGGGTGCGGCATTGCCTGGACGGCTACCTGGGTGAGCGCGCCGTCGCCATGGCCGATCCGCGCCAGCGCCCGAAATTTCTCTATTTTCCAGATATCCCCAGTCAGCCTTTTTATCCGCGCGAGCGTTTTCCCTGGCATGACGCGCTGGAAGCCGCCACCGACGACATACGCGAAGAACTGCGGGTCGTGCTGGCGCAGGAGCAAAAACTGGAAGCGTTTCTCGGTGTGCCGCCACCGGGCCAATCGCAGCAAGCGATGCTGCAATCCTCGGGCCCGCAACCTGCGGCCTGGGATGCGTACTTCTTCTATCGGCATGGCGAACGCTATGACGAACATGCCACGGCCTGTCCGCGCACGTCCGCGCTGCTGGATAACCTGCCGCTCACGCATATCCGCGACCACGCGCCGGAAACGTTGTTTTCCGTACTGAGCCCCGGTACACACATCTTGCCTCACAGAGGCGTAACCAACGTGCGCCTGGTCACCCACCTGCCGTTGATCGTGCCGCCGGAGTGCGCCTTGCGCGTGGGTGGCGAAACGCACGTCTGGCAGGAAGGTCGCTGCGTCACGTTCGATGACACGTTCGAGCACGAGGCCTGGAATCGCAGTAGCGAAACGCGTGTGGTGTTGATTCTGGACAGCTGGAATCCGGATTTGACGGAGGCCGAACGCGAAGCTGTTACAGCGCTGATCGAAGCGATCGGCGATTTCAATGCGGCGGCCATGTAGGTTGAGTTGAGGCGCAACCTACGGGTGCATTACGTGTAGCCAAGCCGTTCCATCATGGGCCGCAGAATTGGCAGCACCGGTTCGAACATCTCGCGATACGCATGCCAGCGATGCACTGCGCGGCCATGGATCGCTTGCGTCACCTGCGCGTAGCTGGGCGTGCTGATGTAGCCCTTGCTGCTTGCATGTTCGGCGAAGCGCGCCATCGGCGTGGCATCTTCAACATCGAGGAAATGGCCCAGTCGCTGTACGTGTTCGTCAAAACGAGTGACGACGGACTCATAGCGCCACTCGAGCACTCGCGGTGCAAATATTTCGGTCTGGCTGAACCAGTGATCGAATGCGCGCACATAGCTGCGCGCCAGGCGCTCCAGCGAACTGCATAACACCATGAAGGCTGGCGAGCGGAAAGGTTGCATGTAGCAGCTCAACAGCACGTCGCAGGGATGGCGCAGGCACAGGATGATGCGCGCTTCCGGAAACAGCCGCGCGATCATTGGCAGGCACAGCATGTTGAGCGGATTTTTGTCGACCAGTCGCCGCGCGCCACGGTCCGGAACGACTCTGTGCACCATCGCGGCGTAAACCTCGCGCAACTGGTCGGCCTCGATCTGGGTGAGTTCGACCAGTGCGGAAGGATAAGGCTGGCCGGCGAAATTCATCCGCTCGGTCAGCTCATGGATAAAGGCGCGCTCGTCCATCGCGCAAAAATCCGGATGCGCATCCAGCATCTGCTCCAGCAGCGTGGTGCCTGAGCGCGGAAATCCGACCACGAAAACCGGGCTTTGCTCGGCGCGTGGCGAGGCCAAAGGTTTCCAGCGATCGTGCTCGACACGCTCGACGCGAAGATTGGCCATCGCCAGCGGCTCGCTGTCATCGGCCAGCAACTCGGGAACGATGGTGCGTGCAAGAGAAAGTTGCGTGTCATGTGCGTGTTGCAGGGCCTTCCACGCATCGTCGTGGTGCGCCTGCTTGTCGTGCGCGGCGGCGAGTCCGAAGGCGGCTTGTATGCGTACCTCCATGTCGTCGGTGATCGCCAGGATGCGTTCGTAGAGCTCGGCGGCATGCGCCTTATTGCCACGACGTGCCGCAACGGCTGCGTGTGCCAGCCATGCGGCGCACGCTAGCTGCGGTTGCTGAGCTGATATATCGTCCAGCGGCAGTTGCGCGAGATCGAGTTCGGCCTGGTCCAGCCGGTTGCCGCGTTCATGCAGCAGCGCGCGCATGGCGACGATACGTCCACGCAACGGTTGAGCTGCGTCGCTTTCCGGCAACACCGCTTGGTTCAGCGCATGCAAGGCGGCCTCTTGCCGGCCCAACGCGGACAGCATGCTTGCCAGCATCAATGCCTGCTCGGCGGGTTGTGGTGGCCACGCGGCGGCGTTTTCCAGCATGGCTTCTTCGGCAACGTTGTCTCCGCATACATGGCTGGCATGCGCGGCATGCAGACGTGCTTCGATGAAGTCGGGGGCGAGCTGCACGGCTTCCAGCAGCGATTCGCGGGCGGCCAGCCAGTTCTTCTGTTGCAGATGGAGCAGGCCGAGGTTGTAGTGCACATCGGCGTTTTGCGGCGCCAGCTTCACGGCGTGTTGCAAGGCTTGTGCTGCGGTTTCCGTATCGCCCGATTCGCGCGCGACGATGCCCAAGTTGTTCCAGTACTCGAACGTGTGCGGCGCCCGTTGTGTCAGCCGGATGAGCAAGGGCAACGCTTCGTGCAGCCTGTCCGCGGCGCGTAGTGCGAGTGCGCGCAGCAGCAGTGAGGTTTCGCTTTCGGGCAGGGATTCGCTCAAGGCGAGCACGCGGTCCATGTCGCCCTCGTTGAAGGCGGCGAGCATGGCGGCTTCGCGTTCGCGATGGGATGTTGTCAGGGATGGAATCACGCTGTTCATCTGTGCCCCTCTTCCGCTCGCAGGGAGGGCGGGGTCTTGCCATGTCACTGCACTTCTCCGCGAGGTTGCGTCATCTCACCCCAACCCTCCCCTGCTGCACGTAGGGGAGGGAGGAGATCACGGCTCGCAGTGTTGTTTTCCTGCTTTTGCCGATTAGAACTTCACCGTAGCCCGAGCCCAGTAATAGCGGCCCAGCACATCATAGGTTGATGTATCGACGTTGTAGTTCGGTCCGTTCTGGTAGATCAGCGGCGGCGCCTTGTCGGCGATGTTGTCCACGCCGAACTCGAAGCGCGTCTTGATCGCCGGCACGTTGTAGGCGATTTGTGCCGAGTGATACAGGATCGAAGCGATCGGCGCACTGGCACCGGTGTTGATGTCGGCGTTGACGTCGGTCATACGGTGGATGTAACGCGTCTGCCATTGCGCGCTCCAGTTGCCCAGCGACCAGTTGAGCGTCAGCGTGCCGCGCCAGCGGGGGATACTGCCGAACTGTTGCGTGTACGTGCCCGCATAGTTGGCCGTCTTCGCACCCGGCTGGCCCGGCGTGGCGTCGTTGTAGTACGAGCTGGTGTAGGTGGTGTTGAGGCCTACCTTGAAGTTGCCGGGGTTGAAGCTGCCCATGTCGAAATGCGGGATGGCGTAGCTGGTGCTGAAATCCACGCCGCTGGTGCTGAGGTTGCCCAGGTTCACCACGGGCGTATTCAGGTAGTAGACCGCGCCGGCGAGTGCATTGCTGGTGGGATAACGGTGGATGAAATTGCAGTACGGACTGCCGTCGTTGTTGAAGCAGGCGTTGAGTACGGTCTGCGCAGCCAGTGGTGTCAGCACGTCGTGCAGGTTGATGCGCCAAGCGTCCACGGTGGTGGAGAAACCCTCCAGCCAGCCCGGCGAATACACCAGTCCGAGATCGAACGAGTTGCCATGTTCGGGCTTCAGGTTGACGCCCGCTGGCTTGCCGCCCGAGGTGTAAGCGGTGACCTGCGGGATGGGATTGCCCGCCCATTGCGGCGGCACGAATTGGCATGCCGCAGGATGCGCAGCCAACGTCGCTGCACTGAGGCCAATGCAAGGATCGTTGACGGTGGGCCCGCCAATGGTGAGGCCATCGTCCAGCTCGTTGAGGTTGGGGGCGCGGAACACCTGGGTGGCCGTGGCGCGTATCAGCAAGTCGGCCACCGGCTTGTATTCCAGCGCGATCTTCTTGTTGGTGGTGGTGCCGGAGGTGCTGTAGTCGGAAGCACGGATACCCACGTCCAGGTTCAAGGAATAAGCGCCAGGCTTTTCCGATAGCAACGGAATCAACGATTCGGCGTAAAGCTCCTTCACGTTGATGCTGCCGCGGCCGGGCGAGCCGCAGGCTTCAGCCAGCACGGCGCAGGTGGCGGTGCCGGGATTGAGAATGGCGTCCGGCGTCACCGTGTAGTTCATCGAGTTCCAGCGATACAGCGCGCCGGCGGATAGCTGCATGGCGCCTGCGGGCAGATCCCACAGTTCGCCCGATGCGTTGAACTGCACCTGCTTCATCGTATTGGTGAGGGTATAGACAGGTGCGTCCACGCCCTTCGCCAATTGCGCCGACACGGCAGGATCGGCCTGGTTGAAGATATTGCCGCCGCCGTTGATCACCGCCTGCAGATCGGCAACGTTCACTTCGTTGTAGTTGACCTGCTTGCGGTTGGCGTAGCCGTAGTTGAGGCTTGCATCCCAGAGCCAGCTGCTCTGGCCGAAGTGCCCGCGCAGGCCGGTGTTGAGCTGGAAGTTGTCGGTGTCGAAGGTGTGCAGGCGGGTGCCCAGGCCAGTGAGGCGCTCACTGATGACGTAGCTGGTGCCGGTGTAGCCCGGCGGCGTGCCAAAGGTGACGCCAAACGGATTGATCGGATTGTTCGCCGCTACATACCAGCCGTCGTTGGTGCTGGTGGGCGCCGGAGCGTCCTGGCCGGAGGAATTGGTGCGGTTGTAGAACACGTTCGCGAACGCGGTGAGGTTCGGCGTAATGTTGTAGTTGCCGAGCACGAAGAAGTTCACGCGCTTCTGCTCGGTCTGGATGTAGTTATAAGCGTTGTAGTTGAAGGTGTCGTTGGAGCCGCCATAGCAGCGGTAGTCGCCGAGGCTGCTGCCGTTGCCGCTGGCCAGGGTGACGTAAGCGTTGCCCGCAGCGTTCACATGACAGCCGCCCGGCGTAAGCGCTGCCGGGACCAGGATGCGACCGGTGGGAATCGTGCCCGAACCCTGTGGGGTGACCACACCGCTGGACAGATACAGCGCACGTTGCGAAAACCCACGCCGCGGGGCGAGCGTCGGGGTGTATTTGTTCCAGTCGATGCCGGCCACGATATTGCCGGCCTCGCCGCTGGCGCCGGTGGTGAAGTTGAAGCCGCGCCGCTGACTGTCGCCGTGGCTGGAAATGCCGTCATTGATGCTGAACTCGGCGCCCTTGAAGTCCTTGCGCAGATGCAGGTTCACCACGCCGCCGACCGCATCCGAACCGTAAGCGGTGGATGCGCCTTCCGCCAACACGTCCACGCTCTGGATCATGTTCTGCGGAATCATGTTGAGATCCGCGTTGGCCATGCGCTGGCCATCCACCAGCACCAGGGTGCGGTTGGTTCCCAGGCCGCGCAGCGATACGCGCGAGGCGCCATCGCCGCCTTCCAGCGTGGGGCTGGCACCGCCGCCGCCGTTGCTGTTGTTGGCCGGGTTGGTGGCGTAGCCGGAAACGCTGGGTAGCTGCTGCAGCACATTGCCCAGCGTGGGAGCGCCGTTGGCGGTGAGCGCGGTGCGGTCCAGCGTGATCACCGGGCTGGCTGTTTCGGTGTCGACGCGACGGATCAAAGAACCGGTAACCGTGACGGCTTCCAGCGACTTGGCTTTGGAAGCCTGCGGTTGTTCGTTGGGATTTTGGGTGGAGGTGTTTTGCTGCGCCGGGCTGCTTTGTTGAGTGCCGGTGTCTTGCGCGTTAGCGATGGCGGCCGATGAAGCGATGCCGACGGACAATGCCAGACGGACTGCGATGGACAGGCGATTGTAATGGGCTTGCATGGTGACTCCCCGAATAGTGGCGATAGAGAGCACCGGTGCAACGGGAAATGTCTGCCGTTTTCTCCCTCCGTACGGCTAGACGCGTGAACGTCTGGACATCCCTTGCGATGTTGCCCCAGTGTTCCCCCGGTGCAACTGTTTCAAAAATTTAACGAAGAGTAAAGGATGGCGTTAGTCATGGAACGGGAGAGATGGAGCAACCGCATCTCAACTGCCATCGGACGATGGCATTTATCGTGGAAATTCAATGCCACCGATTCCTTGCCTGGCAAACGCACACTAGCGTTCCGCGACTTATGCGCAGTTGGGCGACTCGCCTCGGTCACCCGTAATGACCGCCACGAGGCAAAATGAGGATTACGGAACAGTGGCCAATGTCGCCGCTATCACCGACTCAATCGCCTCGGTCCACAGCGCATATTGCGCCCCGGAGGGATGCAGTCCGTCGGATGCGACCAAGCCGGCATGCTCGCGCGAAATACCGGTGATGTTCACGAAATGCGCCCCGGCTTCATTCGCTTCGTCGCGCGCGATGGCGTTGAAGCCATCCAGTTCGTGTGCGATTTGCCCACGGTCGCGTCCGCTGGCATAACCGAACGGCGTCACGCCCCAGTCGGGAATGGACACCACCACCACGCGTTCGGCGTGGTGATCGGCCAGTGCCACGGCGCGCATCAGCAAGGCGCGAAACTGTTCGCGGTATTCGGTTGCCGGACGACCGCGATACTGATTGTTGACGCCGATCAGCAGCGTCACCAGATCGTAGCCAGGCGCGAACGCGGCCTGGTCCATGCCGGCCGACAATTCGTCGGTGGTCCAGCCGGTGACGGCGACGATCTGCGGATCGTCGATGGCAATTCCCTGCCTGCGCAGCTTTTCCACCAATTGCATCGGCCACCGCGCCTGGGCGGGCACGTCCTCGCCGATGGTGTAGGAGTCGCCCAGGGCGAGGTAGCGCAAGGGCATCGTCAACCTGCAGCGACGGCGGCGCGCGGTGTTTCCTCGACCGCCATGCGTTCCAGCACGCGCTCCATGCGCACGAATACTTCGCGCAACTGTGTCGGCTGCGGCAGTAGAGTGAGGCGCATGTGGCGGCTGTTGGGTACGTTGAAGCTGGTGCCGGGCACGAGCAGCACGGATTCCTCTTCCAACAGGCGTAACGCGAAGGCGTTGTCGTCGAAATTGGCGATGCCATCGCTGCGTACGCGCGGGAAGGCGTAGATCGCCCCTTCTGGCGCGACCACATCCAGAAACCGGCTGGAAGCGACACCGTCCAGCACGGCCTGTCGCGCCTGATGCAGACGACCGCTCGGCGCGGTGAGCGCGTTGATGGTCGGCGCATCCTGCAGCGCGGGGATCACCGCCCATTGCGCGGTCACGTTCGCGCACAAGCGCAAGGCAGCGAGCAACTGCAGCGCATCGCGGTATTCATGCGTGCGCGCCGGATCGCCGGACAGGCTGAGCCAACCTACGCGATAGCCGCAGGCGCGATGCACTTTGCTCAAGCCGCCGAAACTGAGGCAAGGCGTGGCGCCGGCGATTTCGGCGAGCGGCTGGAACGTCGCGCCGTCGTAGAGAATCTGGTCGTAGATTTCATCGCATAGCAGCAGCAGGCGATGTCGCGCGGCGATTTCGACGATCTGTTCCAGCAGTGCGCGCGGATACACCGCGCCGGTGGGATTGTTCGGATTGACCAGCACCAGCGCACGCGTGCGCGGCGTGATCAGGGCTTCCATTTCCTCCGGATCCGGCATGTGCCGGTTCTCGGCCAGGCAGCGGTAATAGCGCGGCACGCCGCCGTTGAGAATGGTGGCGGCGCTCCACAGCGGGTAATCCGGGCTGGGCAGCAGCACTTCGTCGCCCGGTTGCAGCAGGGCGCGCAGGCTCAGGTCGATCAGTTCGCTCACGCCGTTGCCGATGAAGATGCGCTCCACCTGTGCATGGCGCGCGCCGCGTGCGCGCTGCTGGGCGGCGATGGCTTCGCGGGCTTCTTCCAGGCCTTGTTCGTGACCGTAGGCTTCGCTTTCGTGCAGGTGCGCGGCGATGGCCTCGCGCAGATGTTCCGGCACGGAAAAACCGTAGCGGGCCGGGTTGCCGATGTTGAGCTTGATGATCGGCGTGCCTGCCGCTTCCAGTTCGCGCGCACGACGGGTCAGCGCGCCACGGATTTCATAGCGCACTTCGGCCAGGTGCGCGCTGGGCTTGATCGGGAACAACGGTCTCTCGTCCTTTTCGGATGGAAAAAAGCCGGCCTGCCGCCGGTTTTCACGATCCTAACAGCGAGTTAGGGCATCGTGGGGATGGAATAAGGCAAAAAACGGAAAAGCGTTTGCACTTCATGTCATATGGCTTTCCCGAGGCCGGGTGAAGATGGGCATAATCCCGATCTATGAGCGAGACCCAGACCATCGAGCGGCTCCGCCACATCGGCTGGCGGGGCCAGGTCGTGCCTGCGGAGGGGCGGCGCATCGCCCGCGTGGTGGCGCAGCATCGCGCCGGCTACGAACTGCATGATGGGGAGCAGGTGTTCGGCGCGCAGCCGGCGGGCCATTTCCTCAAGCGCGGGCTGGACCCGGCCGAGCGCCCCGCGGTGGGCGATTTCGTCGAGATCGAGCCAGGCAAGCCACCGCATATCGTGCTGGTGCAGCCGCGCCGTACCGTGCTGTCACGCGCGGCGGCCGGCGAACGCTACGAGCGGCAGGTAATCGCCACCAATATCGACTACGTGCTGGTGCTGACCGGCCTGGATGGCGATTTCAATCCCGCCCGCATCGAGCGTTATCTCTCGCTGGTGGAGGGTTCGGGGGCGCAGCCGGTGGTCGTGCTCAGCAAGCCCGATCGTGCCGATGATGCTGAAACCCGTATCGCGGAACTCAAGACGCGCCTACCCGAAGGCACGCCGATCCACGCGATCAACGGCAAGGATCCGGCCAGCGCCGCCATGTTGGCGAGTTACCTCAAGCCGGGGGATAGCGCAGTGCTGGTGGGTTCTTCCGGCGCCGGCAAATCCACCCTCACCAACACCTTGCTCGGTAGCCAGCACATGGCCATCGGCGACGTGCGCAGTCATGACAGCCGCGGCCGCCACACCACCACGTATCGCGCGCTGTTGCAGTTGCCCAGCGGCGGCTGCCTGATCGACACACCGGGCATGCGTGAGCTGAAGCTCACCGGCGAGGAAAATCTCGATCTGTTCGCCGACATCGAAGCGCTGGCCGAAAACTGCCGCTTCGCCGATTGCGGCCATGGCAGCGAACCGGGCTGCGCGGTGCAGGAGGCGCTGCACGACGGCGAACTGACGCCCGAGCGCTGGCGCAATTACCTGAAGCTGCGCGACGAACGCGAAGAGCAGGCCACCATGCTCGAATCGCGCCTGCGTCGCCAGCGTGGCGGGCGGCCGGCTACCAAGCCCCACGGTCCGCGTGGTCCACGCGAGAAGGAAGGGTGGTGAGCACGTCCGCCGAAAAGGTCATTCCCGCGGGTCTGGAAGCCTATGCCGCGCTCGACAAGCGGCTGCTGGCTGCAGTGAAAGGCATCAATATTCTTTCGACGGTGAGTTGGCCGGCATCGCTGGAAGACCGCATGATCGAAGCCTACGGCAAAGGGCAATACGCCTTGCCGGAAGTGAGCTACAAAAAACCAGATCACTCCGAGGTGCGCAAGGAACTTGCGGCCATCGAACGCGAAGCCGGCGATGGGGATCCGGTCCGCGACTATCTGCGCCGCACCGCCGAATCCTGGCGCATCGCCGCCGAAATGCTCGAAGCGGTCGGCACCGAAGGCGTCACCGCACCATCCATCCAGCTATACGGGCGGCCGGGCGACGCGATTCCCGGCAGCCACTACAGCAACCTGGATGCGGCGCATTACTTTGCGGAGTTATCCGACGAACTGGGCGCGGACCTGGCCGATAGCGACATCCTTACCAACATCTCTTCCGAGGTACTCCGCAAAGACCTGTCCAAGGAACTGGATGGTTTCTTCGGCCAGGGCGTGATTGCGGTGGAAGTGGATCCGGATCTCACCGCCAAGGCGGCGGCCGGCGCCACGCGCATCCGGTTGCGCGGCGGCACGCGCTTCAGCCAATACGATCGCCATCAGTTGCTCAATCACGAAGCGTTCGTGCACTCGCTTACCGCCCTGAACGGACGCGAGCAACCGGTGCTCGCTTCACTGGCGCGTACCTCGCCGCGCGTCACTGCCACGCAGGAAGGCTTGGCAGTGTTTGCCGAATTGATGTCCGGTGCGATCGACATCGCACGGCTCAAGCGCATCAGTCTGCGCATCCTGGCGTTGGACATGGCGCTCAACGGCGCGGACTTTGTCGAGGTCTACCGTTTCTTCAACCGTTGCGGGCAATCGGTCGCGGACAGTTTTCATTCCACGCAACGCGTGTTCCGCGGCGTGCCGGTGACCGGTGGCTTCGCGTTCGCGAAGGACAACGTTTATTTGTCTGGCCTGCTCGATGTACACACGTTCTTCCGCTGGGCGCTGAAAGAACGCCGCATGGATCTGCTGCGCTATCTGTTCGCCGGCAAGCTGACCTTGGGCGATGTGATCAGCCTCGAGCCGTATTTCCAATCCGGCGCGCTTGCTTCGCCACGCTGGCTGCCGCCATGGATGCAGCATGTGCATGGCCTGGCGGGCAAGCTGGCGTTTTCGTTGTTCATCAATCGTGTGCGCATGTCGAAGGTGGAAGCGGGCACGCTGTCGGCTGGCAGCATCTGATCAGGCCAGCTCCGCATCGGGCTGGTTGACGAAGATCAGCACACCCAGAATCGCCATGTAGAACTTGAACGCCGCATCCTGGCCATTCCAGGTTTTCGACTGCCACATGGCGAACCATTCCCCGCCCACCACCATGAAGCCGAAAAACCACACCAGGAAGCCAACCACGCATCCTGCAGTGACCAGGCCTTTCGCAGCATTGAAGCTTGCAGCGTCCTTGCCGCGTACTCGCCACAACGCATACGTTCCACCCAGCAACAACAGGCAGGTGATGCCTTCGCCGGCGATGATCAGCCAATAGCCCGCGCACCACATCGCGGGACGGGTGATAGCGCGGTCCATCAATGCGTTGCCGGGAAAGGTCGTATCCATCGACAACACATGTTGCACGAACAGGAAGTTGGAGCTGTAGTCGACGACGTTGTCGTACGTCACGATGAACGCGAACGCCGCCAGGACGAGTGGCAGCAGGATCTTGGCGAGTCGGTTGATCATGGCGAAGTCTTAAGCAGGGTAGGTGGAAAGCGCGATGTATAGCATTCCTGCGCTTTGCTTGTGGTCCTGCCACGGGAATGGCGGCGAAGTACCCGATCGACACCACTGATGCGCGCCTACAGCCAGGCCGACATGGCGCCATGCGCGGAGCGGCTCCGCGTACCATGTACCCAGGCGCACGATAACCCGTCGCAAGCTTGCGATAAGCATGCGCACGGTACTCTTCCAAGCATTGCCAGGCCGGGTTAATACGAAAGTAGTAATCGCGCCCACGACGCGTCATGGGTAGCCTGTACCCTTTTGCGAAGAACCGTAGGAAAGCAGGCGAGTGCTACCATGCCCGGCATGCCGTCAGGCGGCACTCTTTCCCCATCTCATCCGTCCAAATACCTCCCATGGCTCATTCCGACGACTTCCGCCAAGCCGCTCTCGAATATCACCGCCTGCCGCGTCCCGGCAAGATCAAGGTCACGCCTACCACGCCGCTGGTGACGCAGCGCGATCTGTCGTTGGCGTATTCGCCAGGCGTGGCCTATGCGTGTGAAGCGATCGTCGAGGACCCGCGCAACGCCAGCCAGTACACCGCGCGTGGCAACCTGGTAGCGGTGATCACCAACGGTACTGCCGTCCTGGGCCTGGGTGACATCGGGCCGCTCGCCGGCAAGCCGGTGATGGAAGGCAAGGGCGTGCTGTTCCAGAAATTCGCCGGCATCGACGTGTTCGACATCGAACTCAACGAGCGCGATCCGGACAAGCTGGTGGACATCATTGCTGCGATGGAGCCCACCTTCGGCGGCATCAACCTGGAAGACATCAAGGCGCCGGAGTGCTTCATCGTCGAGCGCAAGCTGCGCGAAAAGATGAAGATTCCGGTCTTCCACGATGACCAGCACGGCACTGCCATCATCGTCGGCGCCGCCGTGATCAACGCGCTGAAGATCGTCGGCAAGAACATCGAAGACGTTAGGGTCGCCACCACCGGCGTCGGCGCTGCGGGCATCGCCTGCCTGGACATGCTCGTTGCGCTGGGCGTGAAGCCCGAACACATCCTGGCGTTCGACCGCGAAGGCGTGCTCTACACCGGGCGCGACCACATGGATCCGGACAAGCAGCGCTATGCACGCGACACCAAGGCGCGCACGCTGGCGGAAATCGTGAATGGCGCGGACGTCTTCCTCGGCCTGTCGGCAGGCGGCATCTTGAAGCCGGAGATGGTCGCCAGCATGGCCAAGCAGCCGATCATCCTGGCGCTGGCTAATCCTAATCCGGAAATCCTGCCGGAAGATGCCAAGGGCGTGCGTCCGGATTGCATCATCGCCACCGGCCGTTCGGACTACCCGAACCAGGTCAACAACGCGGTGTGCTTTCCGTACATCTTCCGTGGTGCCCTCGACGTTGGCGCCACCGGCATCAACGAGGCAATGAAGCTCGCGTGCGTGCGCGCGATCGCCGCGCTGGCGCAGATGGAAGCGGGCGACCTCGCTGGTGCGTACGGCGGCGATGCGCCGACGTTCGGTGCCGAATACCTGATTCCGCGTCCGTTCGATCCGCGCCTGCTGGTGATGTTGGCGCCGGCCGTGGCGCAGGCCGCGATGGATTCGGGCGTCGCCACGCGGCCGATCGAGGACATGGAAGCCTATATCGAGAAGCTCAGCCAGTTCATCTATCGCACCGGCCTCATCATGAAGCCGGTCTACGACCGAGCGCGCAGCGATCGCAAGCGCGTGGTCTACGCCGAAGGCGAAGAAGAAACCGTGCTGCGCGCCATCCAGACGGTGGTCGACGAAAAATTGGCCTACCCGATCCTGATCGGTCGTCCGGATGTGATCCAGACGCGCATCGAGCGCCTGGGCCTGCGCCTGCGCGCGGGTGTGGATTTCGAACTCACCAACATCAACGACGATCCGCGTTTCAACGAATACTGGCAGCAATACCACGCCATCACGGAGCGCCGCGGCGTAACGCCGGCCGCAGCGAAGAACCTGATGCGCTCGCGCCCCACGCTGATCGCCTCGATGATGGTCAAGCGCGGCGAAGCCGACGCGCTGATCTGCGGCCTGGTCGGGCGCTATCACAAGAAGCTGGGTTACGTGCGCAGCGTGTTCGGGCTCGATCCGGGCGTGCAGTGCACTTCCGCGATGACGGCGGTGATCAACGACAAGGGCACCTGGTTCTTCCTCGACACGCACGTGCAGTGCGATCCCACCGCCGAGCAGATCGCCGCCGCCACGCTGCAGGCGAGCTACCGCATGAAGCTGTTCGGCGTGGAGCCCAAGGTGGCGCTGCTGTCGCACTCCAACTACGGCAGCCACGAGAACGCCAGCGCGGCGAAGATGCGCGAGGTGTGGAAAATCCTGCGCACCCGCGCACCGCAACTGGACATGGACGGCGAAATGCAGGGCGATACCGCGTGGGACGAAGAACTGCGCCGGCGCGTATTTCCCAATACCACGTTGAACGGACGCGCCAACCTGTTCGTGATGCCCAATCTCGATTCGGCCAACATCGCCTACAACATGGTGCGCGTGATGACCGACGGCGTGGCGGTCGGCCCCATCCTGATGGGCGTAGACCGGCCGGCGCACATCCTCACCCCTTCGTCCTCCGTGCGCCGCGTGGTGAACATGACGGCGATTGCGGTAGTGGATGCGCAGATTCGCGCCTCGCAGGAGCGCAGCTGACCAGGCTTGCCTCTGTCCCTCGGACCGTTCGCATACGTATGTATGGTCCGACAATTGGCGAGATCACTGCGCGGAGGCTAGAATCGGGCGGTTAGCTCGTCCTGCGGCCACCACGCCACGCGGTCCCTCCTGTTCCGTGCCGGTCCAAAGTCGCCGGACCGAAGCATCGACTTCGTCGCTGCCCCCGGCGACGCGCACCCACCGCAAGGCGGCGCCCGGCGCCGCGGAGACCTTCATGGATCAGCTCGACGACATCCTCCATCAGGACCCGGACCCCACCGAAACCCAGGAATGGGTCGAATCGCTCAACGCCGTCATCGATCGCGAAGGCACCGAGCGCGCACATTACCTGCTGGAGCGACTGGTCGATTCCACGCGCCGTTCCGGCGGCTACCTGCCGTTCGATCCCACCACCGAATACGTCAACACCATCCCGCCGCATCTGGAAGCGAAGATGTCCGGCGACGCCGCGATGGAGTGGCGTATCCGTACGCTGGTCCGCTGGAACGCGATGGCGACGGTGGTGCGCGCCAACCGCAAGCCGGGCGAGCTGGGCGGGCATATCGCCAGCTTTGCGTCGTCCGCAACGCTTTATGACGTCGGCTTCAATCATTTCTGGCGTGCGCCGAGCGCGGATCATCCGGGCGACCTGGTGTTTCACCAGGGCCATTCCAGCCCGGGCATCTACGCGCGCTCCTTCCTCGAAGGCCGCATCAGCGAGGAGCAGCTCGACCTGTTCCGCATGGAAGTGGCCGGTCGCGGCCGCGGCTTGTCCTCGTATCCGCACCCCTGGCTGATGCCGGACTACTGGCAGGTGCCGACGGTATCGATGGGCCTTGGCCCGATCCAGGCGATCTACCAGGCGCAGTTCTGGAAGTACCTGGAACACCGCGGCCTGATGCCCAAGACCGACCGCAAGATCTGGTGCTTCATGGGCGACGGCGAGTGCGACGAGCCCGAGTCGCTGGGCGCCATCTCGTTGGCCGGCCGCGAAGGCCTGGACAACCTGATCTTCGTGATCAATTGCAACCTGCAGCGCCTGGACGGTCCGGTGCGCGGCAACGGCAAGATCATCCAGGAACTGGAAGGCGTGTTCCGCGGCGCCGGCTGGAACGCCATCAAGGTGGTGTGGGGCAGCTACTGGGATCCGCTCCTGGCGCGCGACAAGAACGGCGTGCTGCGCAAGCTGATGATGGAAACCATTGACGGCGAATACCAGGCATGCAAAGCCTTCGGCGGTGCGTACACGCGCGAGCATTTCTTCGGCAAGTATCCGGAAACGCGCGAGATGGTCGCCAACCTCAGCGACGACGACATCTGGCGCCTCAACCGCGGCGGCCACGATCCGCACAAGGTCTACGCGGCGTATCACGCGGCCACGAACACCAAGGGCATGCCCACCGTGATCCTGGCCAAGACGGTGAAGGGCTACGGCATGGGCGCGGCCGGCGAATCGCAGAACCCCACGCACCAGCAGAAGAAGCTGGACGACGAGGCTGTGCGCCACTTCCGCGACCGCTTCAACATTCCCGTGCCGGACGCCAAGCTGGCCGACGTGCCGTACTACCACCCCGGCAAGGATTCGCCGGAAGTGCAGTACATGCTGGAGCGCCGCAAGGCGCTGGGCGGTTCGCTGCCGCAGCGTCGCCGCCATTCCGACGTGAAGCTCAAGGCGCCGGAATTGTCCGCGTTCGAGCAGATCACCAAGGGCACCGGCGATCGCGAAATCTCCACCACCATGGCGCTGGTGCGCGGCATGAACCTGTTGCTGCGCGACAAGGCCATTGGCCCCCGCGTGGTGCCGATCGTCGCTGACGAGGCGCGCACCTTCGGCATGGAAGGCATGTTCCGCCAGATCGGCATCTACGCGCCGTTCGGCCAGAAGTATCGCCCGCAGGACGCCGACCAGCTGCTGTACTACCGCGAAGACCAGAAAGGCCAGGTGCTGCAGGAAGGCATTTCCGAAGCCGGCGGCATGGCCGCGTGGATGGCGGCGGCGACCAGCTATAGCATCAGCAACCAGCCGATGCTGCCGTTCTTCATCTATTACTCGATGTTCGGCTTCCAGCGCATCGGCGACCTGGCGTGGGCGGCCGGCGACATGCGTTCGCGCGGCTTCCTGATCGGCGGTACCGCTGGCCGCACCACGCTCAACGGCGAAGGCCTGCAGCACGAAGATGGCCATTCGCATCTGATGGCCGGCTCAATCCCGAACGTGCGCGCGTACGACCCGACCTTCTCCTACGAAGTCGCGGTGATCATGCAGGACGGCACGCGCCGCATGCTGGAAGACCAGGAGGATGTCTACTACTACCTCACGGTAATGAACGAAAACTATGCCCACCCCGACCTGCCGCAAGGTGTCGAGGAAGGCATCATCAAGGGCATGTACCTGTTCAAGGATGCCGGCAAGCCGAAGAAGGGCGAATCGCGCGTGCAGCTGCTTGGCTCAGGCACCATCCTGCGCGAAGTGATCGCTGCCGCCGAACTGTTGGAAAAGGATTTCGGCGTCAGCGCCGACATCTGGTCCGTGCCCAGCTTCATCGAACTGCGCCGCGACGGTTTCGATGCGGAGCGCTGGAATCGCCTGCATCCGGAAAGCACGCAGCGCGTGCCGTACGTCACCGGTCTGTTGCAGGGCCGTTCGGGTCCGGCCGTCGCCGCGACCGACTACGTGCGCGAATACGCCGACCAGATTCGTGCGTTCATGCCTGACGGCATGCACTACACCGTGCTCGGCACCGATGGCTTCGGCCGCTCGGATACGCGCGAACACCTGCGCAGCTTCTTTGAAGTGGACCGCTACTGGATCGCCCACGCCGCACTCGCTGCGCTGGCGAAGGACGGCAAGGTCAACGCCAAGGATGTGGCACGTGCGATCCGCGAGTATAAGCTCGATCCGGAAAAGCCCAATCCGCAGACGGTGTAACGAAAAAGCCCGCCGAAAGGCGGGCTTTTTCGTAGTTTGGGATGCAAACCAACATCGCCGTGTTGGGGTTTGCGCCCCAGCCTACCGGATCAATCTTCGTCCCGGTTCAACGTGCGGAACAGCAGGAACAGCGCACCCACCGTGCCTGCCACGATCGCTGCGGTGGCGATGGGGTGCCTGCCCGCGTGGCGTCGCAAGCGGCGGTATTGGTAGTTGGCTTCGTCAGCAAAATCCTCGGCGCGCCGTGCGATGCGCTTGCGCGCGTCGGTGCGGCTGAACCGACCTACGGCGCGGCGTCCGCGGGACAGCCAGCCGTCGGCAGTGTCAGCGGCACCGTCTGCGTACTCGCGCACACGGTTGCCAAGGTGATCGAGTCGGCGTTCGATGTCAGCTTGCCTGCTCATGGCGTTCTTCCTCCAATGTCCGGGTGATTGACCTTGCCAGCGGTCACGTGAGTGGCACGTTAACCGATTGTGCACGCTCAGCCATTGATTTTCGTCACTTCCGGCAAGGTTCGAAATAGCGTTGTTCCGTCGTGCGGGGTAGGCCGGATGAGCCTCGCGTGGGTGGCATGCAGGCGTTGGGGTGCCTGCCATCTTTTGCTTGCCCATCCAAGATCAGGATGACGCTCCCATATGCAGCCGCTGGCGCCGCCTCAGGGTGGGAAACATCGCCATCCACAGTCCCACGACCACCAGCGTACCGACACCACCGATCACCGCCGAGCCGACGGCGCCCAGCCATGCGGCGACCATGCCCGATTCGAATTCGCCGAGCTGGTTCGAGGTATTGATGAAAATCGCATTCACCGCGCTTACGCGCCCGCGCATGGCGTCGGGTGTATCCAGTTGCACCAGCGAACCGCGGATCACCATGCTCACCATGTCGAACGCGCCCAGCGCAAACAGGGCTACCAGCGACAGCCACAATACGTTCGAGAGCGCGAACACCAGCGTCGCCACACCGAAACCCGCGACCGAGGCAAACATGATCTTGCCCACGTTGCGTTCCATGTTGTGGCGCGCAAGCCAGAACGACATCAGCAAGGCGCCCACCGCAGGCGCGGCGCGTAGCAGGCCCAGCCCCCACGGACCCGTGTGCAGGATGTCCTTGGCGAAGATCGGCAGCAGCGCCGTCGCGCCGCCGAGCAGCACCGCGAATAGATCCAGCGAAATCACGCCGAGCACGTCCTTGCGTTCGCGAATGAAATGCACGCCGGCGAACAAGGTCTTGAGCGTGGCCGGTTCGCGTTTCGGCGGTGCATGCTCATAACGCAACCGCGCCACCATCACGCCGGAAATCAGATACAGCACGGCGGCCACCGCATACACCACGCCAGGGCCTGCAACATAAAGCAGGCCGCCGAGCGCCGGTCCCATGATCATGGCCGCCTGCATGGCCGAGCCATTCATCGCCATGGCGCGTGGCAACAGCGCAGACGGCACCAGCGCCGGCACCATCGATTGCAGCGAGGGCGATTCGAACGCCTTGGCCGTGCTGATCACGAAGATCAGCAACAGAATGCCTACCTCATCGATCGCATGCAGAAAGGTCAGCACGGTCAGCAGCACGATCGCGATCCATTCCACGATCTGCCCGATCAGCACGATCCGTCGCCGGTCGAACTGATCGGCCAGATGACCCGCCGGCAACGCCAGCAACACCGAGGGAAAGAATTGCACCAGGCCGATCAGGCCAAGATCGAAAGCGCGCCCGGTGATCGCGTATATCTGCCAGCCCACCGCCACCGAGAGCATCTGGAAGCCGAACGTGGAGGCAGTGCGCGCGCACCAGAAAGCAACATAAGCCGGATGGTTGAGCAGCGAATCCGCGGAACGCGGCGCGGGGGAGGGAGACATGCGGGGTCCTTGTCTGGAACCGGCATTATCTGGGGCTGTGGCCACCGCGCAAGGTAGATCGTCGAAAACGACAAACCCGGTTGCATCCAGGCAGGCCCTCGTTTCAAGCTAGAGACCTCTTCTTCCTGGGATCGCTCCCAATGATCCGTTCGTCTCTTCGCCATATCTTGGTCGCCGCTGTTGCAAGCGGCTTGTTGCTGGCCGCCTGTTCGCAGCAGGATCAAAACCCGTCGCCGCAGGACGCTGCCAAAGCGCAGGCGCAGCAAATGGCCGACGAAGCGAACCGGCAGTTGCAGACCTATCGCCAGATGCTGCAGATGAAAAATGACGAAATGGCCGCCCAGCTCGGCGAGGCGATCGTCAAGCAGTTCCCCTCCAGCGATGCCGCCAAGGAAGTGCAGCAGACGCTGCCGGATGTCGAAAAACGCGCGAAGGAAGCGGCTGACAAGCGGCGCCTCGCGGGATTGTGGACCTACCAAGTCGGCCCGATGGAAGGAGGCACCCAGTCGACGGCCAGCCTTTACAGCACGCGCCCCGGTGGCGATCGCGCCGTGCGTCTGGTGTTGCGCCAGCACACGAAGTGGGGCGAAAGCGTGTTCCTGTTCGGCAACGGCCACGGCTTTGTGTGCAAGGGCAATTGCACGCTGCAGGCGCAGTTCGATGGCAAGCCGCATCCCTTGCGTGCGTTCCTGCCGACATCCGGGGAGCCGGCCATCTTCATTCGCGACGACAAGGCCTTCATTTCCGCGATGGAGAAGACACGGCGCATCACTATCGATGCGGAATTGCAGGACGGCGGCAAGCAGGAACTGGTGTTCGAAACCGGCGGTTACGATCCGTCCAAGTGGCAGGCGGTCGGCAAGAAATAAGCGTGCACCGGCAAGCTGTTCGTGCGTTGTTCCGCGTAAGCGCTCCACGGAGACGTGAATGTCGACCAAGCTGCAGTGGCTGGTTTTTTCGCTTCTCGCGCTATGCGTAGCAGCGTGTTCGAGCGTGCCCTATGCACAACGTTTGCAGCAACGCCAGCAAGCGTATAGTGCCGCCGCTGGCGCACCAGTGCGTAGCTTTCGCTTATTGCTGGGCGGGGACATCTATTCGTGGGAGCCACTCAGCGATACCCAGCTGGTGATCTACACGCAGCCCAGCAAGGCCTATCTGCTCGATGTCTGGCCGTGCAACAACCTCACGTTCACCAACGCCATCGGCCTGACCAGCTTCGCCAGCGAAGTGCAGACGGGCTTCGACAAGGTGCTGACGGGACGGCCGTACATCCCGTGCATCATCAAGCAGATTCGCCCGATCGATCTGGCCAGGTTCAAACTGGCGCAGGAAAGCCAGCGCCATATCGACAGCGTCCCGCGCGGCAATGCGCCGCCAGCCAATGGCGGGCAGTGACATCCGTGCGCGAACCGGAGATTTTCTGCCCGCAATGCACCTGGCGCCCGCTGGGTACCAGCCGCTGGCTGTGTACGCCGAAAATGGGCGGCTGCGGCACGATCTGGAACACGTTCTGGACCGGTGGCGTCTGTCCGGGCTGCAGCTACCGCTGGGAAATCACTATTTGCCTGGCTTGCAGGAAGTTCTCGCCGCATCGCGATTGGTACCACTGGCCGGAGCCGGCCACGCACGAGGAACGGCACGAGCGCGAAGCGGAAGATTCGCGCTGAGCGCAGGCATCACTGCAGGAACAGCTTCTCGCTGATTTTCGCCAGCGGCTTTTCCACCACCTGCTGCAACCGCGGCGGCAGGTCCAGCGGCTTGAGCAGCATCTTCACCGTCATCTCCGCCGGGATGTGCCGGCGCAGCAACGCCTGCGCCGGACCGGCCACTTTCTGGAACTGGGCATTGTCGCCCTTGTGCTGCGGATAGCACTGGTTGAATACGTGGCGCAGCGCGATGTCACTGTCTTCGTTGCGGATCTCGTTGACGCGGCGCAGGATGGCGCGGAACACCTTGTAACGGCCGAGCTTTTCCCGCTCGCGATAGCGCTGGAAGGCCTGATAGAAATGCTTGAAGTGGCGCACTTCATCGCTCTTGATGTGATTGGTGAGCTGCTTGAGGACCGGTTCGTCGACGATGTCGTTCAAGGCGCGGTAGAGGCTAGCGGTACCGGTTTCCACCACGCAGCGTGCGGCCAGTTCCAAGCCGCGCGAGGGTTCCAATTGCTCGTCGGTGCATAGTGCGCCGTAGTCGGTCCAGAACGCCTGGAAGCCGGCATTCCAATCGAATTCCGGCCATACGTGGCGCACATAGGCGGCCAGCGCGCGGCCGTGCTGCATTTCCTCGTGTTCCCAGTGCTCGCGCAGCCAGCCTTGCAGCTCCAGGTCGCCGTCGAAGTGCTCGATCAGATTGCTGGTGTACAGATCCGAGCCGCTCTCCACGAACGAGGCGCTGCAAAGCAGCAGAAACAAGTTTTCATCGTGCCGTACGCGGGCGATATCGATGTCCGCAAAATTCAGACTTTCCAGAGTCCAGGGCAGGACGGTGCTGTAGTCCACGTGCAGTTTCCTGTGCAAAAAAGGCTATCCGATCTGTGACAGATCAAGGACAACAGCATAAATGGTGAACGCTGGGCGGGATTAATGCCAGCTTTTCGGGATTATCTGCGGTGACGGGCGCGTGGAATAGCTCACGCGTCCCCGGCCTCCCGGACCTACCGGACCACCGTCACTGGCACATGGGCGCCCGCCAGTACGTCTTCGGAAACCGAGCCCAGCAGCCAGCGGCCGAGTGCGCCGCGTTCGGTATGGCCGATCACGATGTGGTCGATGGGGTGCTGGCGAACCTGGCCAAGCAGAATGTCGCCAGGGCTGCCGTGGCTGATTTCCAGGTCCACCAGCGTATCGGCATCCGCATCCAGGGTGCGCAATTCCCGTTGCAATTCCTGCGCCCGTTCGCTGGCCGAATCGGTCATCATCAAGGTGCAGGCATCGGCGCCGCCCTGGGTGACCTGCAGCACCGAAACCACGCGCACCCGGCCTTTGCAGGCGCGCGCCAGGTCCATGGCGAAGTGGAATGCACGTTGCGACGTGTCCGAACTGTCGTAGCCGACCAATGAGTATTTGGGCATTTGCTTCTCCTTGGCGACCGCGCCCGATTTCAGTGTGCGCGGCGCTTTGTTAGTTAAGCATCAAGCAAAGGGAAACAACAGGCGGCGTCTACGCATAACCCTCACGGAAGCATGCGAAAGCTGAACGCCATGCTGATTCTTGCCAATTTATTCAGTCCGCTGAGCCGACACTTTCGCCACGGCGTGGGTGATCCATGCCATGCGTAAGGAGACTGATATGAGTAAGCGTACCTTTGGAGTGACTGCCGCCATGCTGTTGTGCGCAGGCGCGATAGCTGGCTTGCCGGCCACGTCGGCGCAGGCGGCCAAGGCTCCGGTGAAGTGCCATCTCACCTACAGCCTGTCCGGATGGTCGGCGATCTACCAGCATGCGGAAGGACGCGGCGACATCACGTGCGACAACGGCGAAACGGCAGCCGTGAGCATCAGCATGCACGGTGGCGGCCTGACCGCCGGCAAGTTCCATGTTGCCGGCAAGGGCGACATCAGCAATGTCTACAGCATCAAGGATGTCTACGGCAGCTACGCACAGGCCGGCGCTTCGGCGGGCATAGTGCGCAGCGGTACCGCGCAGGTGTTGACCAAAGGCACCACGTCCATTGCGCTGTCGGGCACGGGCGAGGGCGTCAACCTGGGTGTAGCAGTCGACAAGTTCGATATCGAACCGGTACGCGCCCGCTAAGCAGCAGCGTTCAAGTGGAAGGCAAAAGGCGCCGCAAGGCGCCTTTTGCTTGCGTTATGGCAGCGTATACTCGCTTCGTCCCGTGCTTGTGGAGTTCACTCATGCGTCGTCTGTTGATCCTGCTAGCGATGGCCGGACTGGTTGGCCTGGCGGCCGTTCCCGCGGTGGCCGGTACGGGCAAGCAAGGCGATCCGCAGGTCGGCCAGGCGGCGCCGGTGTTCCGGCTGCAGGATCAGAACGGCCATTGGCGCAGCCCCGCCGATTACCACGGGCATTGGCTGGTGCTCTATTTCTATCCGAAAGATTTCACGCCCGGCTGCACCACCGAGGTTTGTACTTTTCGCGATGAAGTCATCAAGCTGCGCCAGGCCGGTGCCGATGTGGTCGGCGTGAGCCTGGACAACGTAAAGTCGCACGCCGAATTCGCCGCGAAATACCACGTACCGTTCCCGCTGCTTGCCGACGCCAATCGGCACGTGGCGATCAGCTATGGCGTGCTGACTTCCGCCATCGGCCTGCATTTCGCCAAGCGCACCACCTTCCTGATCGACCCCAATGGCAAGATCGCCAAGATCTATCGCGATGTCGATCCCAAGGACAACGCCACGCAGGTGCTGGCCGATCTCAACACGATGAAGAAGGCAGCGGCCTGATGCTGATTTCCCGTTTCGATACCGACGTGCGCAAGTCCAGATTTGCCTGGTGGCGCATGCTGACCTGGATACTCCTGCTGGCAGCCGCGTTTGGCAGCGTGCAGTACATCCGTCACGCGCAAGCCGTGTGGGACGCGCTGCAGAAAGTGTCGCCTGCCGGAGGCGATAGCCAGCAGATCATCGCCGGCTTGCATGCTCTGCTTGGCTGGGACATCGGTTATTTGATCGGCGCATTCGTGGTGGTCGTGGCGTGCGCTGGCTGCATTCTTCGCCAAGCGTGGGCGCGTTCGGTGCTGCGCATGGTGGCGCTGCTGCTGTGCGTGTGGGTGGCCTATGGCGGCGTGATGCTCTGGCATCAATGGCAGGGCGTCGACCCTGCTTCGGTGCAGGAGGGGCAGCAGTTGGTGGCGGATTTTGGCCGCGTCCTGCGCATCAACCTGATACTGCGCGCCATCAGCGTGCCGCTGTTGCTATGGCTCGCCTGGCAATTGGGCCAGCCCGCCGTCCGCCTGCAATTCCGCCCGCGTCCGGGCTGATTCAGCCGCAGTTAGCCCCTTGCGCCTTATCGCTGTCGGGCCTAGCCCGATGGAGATACACCTATGCGTTCGACCCGCCTGCTCGCTGCCTGGATGCTCGCGCTCGCTTGCGGCGGCCTGCATGCGCAGGACTTGTCGCAGGTCTGCCATGCGACCAGCAGCTACGACCTCACCGTGCAGCAGGATCGCCTGATCTTCGACCGCGCGGAGCCAGTGCCCACGCGCGTGGTCATTGCATCCGGCACATTGCAGACGGACAGCCAGGCGGTGCGGCTCAACGCCGAGGACCAGGACCGGCTTGCGGTGTTCCAGCGCGAGCTGCTGGCGCTGGTGCCGAGGGTGAAGCGTGTTATCAACCGCGGCGTCGATCTTGCGGTGCAGGCGGTGCAGGATGAATCGAACGGCCTGAATCTCGACGCCGATACGCGCGCGGAGCTGCAGCGCCGCCTGCAGGCGCATGCGGCCGAGCTTCACCAGCGCGTCGCCGCCAGCCAGAGCACGCACGACTGGCACGGCGATGCGGCCAATCAGTATGCCAACCAGATCATCGGCGATATCGGGCCTTTGCTTGCTTCGGCGATGGGGCAGCAGGCCATCAGTGCGGCCATGAGCGGCGATCTGCAGCAGGCTGCTGCACTGCGCGACCAGGCCGCCAACCTCACCAGCGGGTTTCAGCCGCGCCTGCAACAGCGGTTGCAGGTGTTGCGCCCCGATATCCAGGCGCTTTGTCCGGACATCCAGCGGCTCGCCGAGCTGCAGCAGGGCATCCGCGCGAGCAACGGCCGTCCATTGAATCTCGTGCAGATCGGCCAATGAGGTCTCCGCGATATGTTGCAAGCTGAGCAAAAGCCAAACACGGCAGGCGGATTTATCCACCGCTAAGTGCTTGTCCTGCAACATGGCGTCGTCTTTCGAAGACAGGCTCAGCCAGGAGGCGGCGGGGTGACGTTCGCGGTCCAATATCTGTGCAATGGTCTGATCCGCCGCAGCATCGAGCTGCGCGCGCTGTATCGTCATGCCGCAACCCAGGTCAGCGAGCCTGGATTGCGCACCGTGCTGGATGAAGAAGCGCAATCCCTGACCCTGGTGATCGCCGAGCTGCAGGCGCAAATCCGCAGCAACGAAGGCACGCCCGCCACTCGCCGCCGCATGCTTGGCGTAATGCGTTATGGGTTCGATACCCTGGTGCCGCACAGTGACGATGCATGGATTCGCCTCTTGGCGCGCCACGAGCAGAACCTGCTGCGTTCGTTCGAGCGCGTCATTGCGCGCGTCGGGGCAAGCGACATGAGCGCGGAGCTGCATCGCCAGTTGCCGCGACTGCATTCGATCGACCTGGACATGCACAGCCTGGCCAAGGCGGTCGGCGTCGGGCACTGAGCATGGCCGTGCCGGAAGACGCACAGGCGGTGCTGGCATTCTGGTTCGATCCTATCCAACAGCCGCGCTGGTTTTCGGCATCCCCGGAATTCGACGCCAAAATCCGCGGCCGCTTCGGCGGAACGTTCCGCTTGGCCGCCGAAGGCAAGCTTGAACAGTGGGCTGATACGCCGCAAGGGTGGCTGGCGCTGCTGATCGTACTCGATCAGTTTTCGCGCAATCTCTATCGCGATGACCCGCGTGCATGGGCGCAGGATCTTCACGCGCAGCGACTCGCACTGTGGGGCATCAAAGAAGGTTACGACCGACAACTGCCGCCGATGCAGCGCGTCTTCGCCTACATGCCGCTCGAACACGCCGAAGACATGCGGCTGCAGCAGCACTGCGTCGCATTGTTCGATGCATTGTGCGAACACCTGCCTGCCGAAGAGCGTCATCGCTACACGGGTTTTCTCGACTATGCTCTGCAGCATCAGGCGGTGATCGCGCGCTTCGGTCGGTTTCCCCATCGCAACGCGCTGCTCGGCCGGAGCTGCAGGCCGGAAGAGCTGGACTACCTTGCCGAGCCCAACGCCGGCTTCTGATCATCGCCATGGAATGGGTTCTATCTCGACAGGGAGCAGGTCATGCGTCGCTATCTCTTTCTTGCCTTGCTGATCACCAGCTTCGGCGCGCACGCGTTACAGAGTCTGCGCGTAGGTAGTCAGGTGCTGGTGGTGGGAGACAGTGCGGCACGCGTCAAAGCGTTGCTGGGCGAGCCTTCCGTACGTGCGAAGGCATCCAGTTCAAGCAAGCGTACGAAGAGCGCGAACCGGGTGAAATCGTCCAGCAAAGGCAAATCGGCCGGAGCGAAAGACAAGGGCGAGAAATGGCAGTACCAGCGCGATGGCCACTTCACGACGTTCACCATCGTTGGCGGAAAGATCGCGCATATCGACGATGTGGCGCGCTAGCGTCTACGCGTTGCGTAACGTCTTCAATAGCTCTTGTGGTTCCCATTGCGCATGCGATTGCTCCGCTTCGCGGATCAACGCGACGATGCGTTCATTGGCCGGCGCGCGCAAGCCCCGGGATTTCGCCAACGCAACAAGCTCGCCGTTGATGTAGTCGACTTCGGTACGGCGATGGGCTTGCAGATCATCCCACATGGAGGAACGCGCCAGGGGATCGATCGCGAGCATGCGCGAGGCGATGCGGCGAAACAGTGCATCGGGCAGCGACAATACGGCCGGCAACCAGCGTGCGGGCAGGGCAGTGAGCGCTGCGGGGCGAATGCCGGCCGCGTGCAGTACGCGCAATCCTTCCCGTTGCAGCAAGGCGAGGCATAGACGCCACGCACGTTGCGCCAATTCCTCGCGCAGCGGCAATCCGCTCAATGCATTCAGTGCATTGTTGAGGTTGATCAACAGCTTCGCCCAGAGCACGGCCTGCATGTCATCGCACGCTTGCAATGGCAGTCCGCCAGCTTCGAACGCGGAACGCAACGCTGGTGAAAGCGCAGCGGAGCGTTCCACCATCAACTCGCCCGATGAGCCTTGATGGAAGTGGGCCGGTTCCGGTTGCGCCACGTTGAACGGCACCATGCCCGCGAGGACGTGGCACATGGGTAGCGCGGCACGCAAATCCGCCACGTTGCGCACGCCGTTCTGAAAGCTGATCACCAGCGTTCCCGGCGCGAGCACTTCCGCCAGTTCATGCGCCACGTCCATGGTCGCGGCGGATTTCGCCGTCACCAACACGGCATCGGCACCTTGCACGCCGCTGGCGTGCGTGTCGACATCGAGTTCCGCAACCGGAATATGCCGGCGATGGCCATGCAGATCGCTCACCGTCAATCCGTGTTCTTTCAACACGGACGCGATGCGCGGCCGTGCGACGAAACAAACGTGCGCGTGGCCGTGCAGACGGCCGCCCAGATAATTGCCGACCATGCCGGCACCGTAGATGGCGATGCGCGGCGGCGAGATCATGCCACCGCGGCAGCCGCGGCGCGTCCCGCCACGCGACCGGAAAACAGACAGCCGCCGAGAAAGCTGCCTTCCAATGCGCGATAACCGTGCAGCCCGCCGCCGCCGAAACCGGCGGCTTCGCCCACCGCGTAAAGGCCATGTACCGGCTGGCCGTCGTGCCCCAGCACGCGTGCCTCGAGGTCGGTTTCCAATCCACCCAGTGTCTTGCGGGTGAGAATATGCAGCCGCACAGCAATGAGCGGACCGTTCGCCGGATCAAGGATGCGATGCGGTTTCGCGACACGCACGAGACGGTCGCCGCGATAGCGCCGCGCGTTATGGATCGCCATCACCTGGCTGTCTTTCGCGAACGGATTGTCGAATTGCCGATCGCGCGCTTCGATTTCCTCGCGCAAACGTGCGACATCGAGCAACTGGCTGCCCGCCAACGCGTTCATGCCGACCACCAGCTCATCCAGGTTGTCGCGCACGATGAAATCGCGGCCGTGGCGCTTGAACGCTTCCACCGGAGCCGGCGCCTGTTTGCCTACGGCACGCTTGGCCACCTGCCGCCAGCTTTTGCCGGTGAGATCGGGATTCTGCTCGGAGCCGGACAACGCGAATTCGCGCCGAATGATCTGCTGATCGAGAATGAACCAGCTGTAGTCGAAGCCGGTGCGGCGCAAATGCTCGAGTGTGCCCATGGTGTCGTAGCCCGGCCATAGCGGGCCGGGCAGGCGATGGCCGCGTGCGTCGAACCACAATGAGGAAGGGCCGGGCAGAATGCGAATGGCGTGCATCGGCCAGATCGGATTCCAGTTCTCGATGCCTTCCACGTAATGCCACATGCGATCGCGGTTGATCAGCCGCGCGCCGGCCGCTTCGCTGATGCCCAGCATGCGGCCGTCCACATGCGCGGGCACACCGCACAACATGTGCGAAGGTGCCGCGCCCAGATGCTGCGGCCAGTTCTGGCGCACCAGTTCGTGATTGCCGCCGATGCCGCCGGACGCCACGATTACCGCTTGCGCACGCCATTCGAAATCGCCGATGACTTCACGTGAACTGGCTTTGCCACGTTCCATGCCGTCTTCGGCCAGGCGCGCGCCGTGCACGCCGATCACGCGGCCGTCCTGCACGATCAGTCCATCCACGCGATGGCGAAAGGCAAAGCTCAGCAGGCCCTTCGCCTGCGCTTCACGTGCGCGCCGCACGAACGGCTCCAGCACGCCGGGACCGGTGCCCCAGGTCACGTGGAAACGCGGTACCGAATTGCCATGGCCGATCGCGCCATAACCGCCGCGCTCGGCCCAGCCCACCACCGGAAACCAGCGCATGCCCATGCCGTGCAACCAGGCGCGTTTCTCGCCCGCAGCGAAATCCACGTAGGCTTCCGCCCAAAGGCGTGGCCAGTGGTCCTCCGGGCGGTCGAAGGCGGCGGTGCCCATCCAGTCCGTCAACGCCAGCGCGTGGGAGTCGCGGATTCCCATGCGGCGTTGTTCGGGGGAATCGACGAAGAACAAGCCACCGAACGACCAGAACGCCTGTCCGCCCAGGCTCTGCTCCGGTTCCTGCTCGACGACCACCACGCTTCGGCCGGCGTCGGTCAGTTCCGTAGCTGCGACCAGACCGGCAAGGCCGGCGCCGACGATGATCACATCGGTGGATGGCATGGACAGGCCCCTGATCCCCAAAGCCCTGAACTTATCGCGCACTCGCTCATTTGCCTATGTGCGCTGCGCCAATCGCCATGGTCGCCGGCCATGACCGATGGCAGGGAATGACGTACGGCCCATGCCGGCGCATGGCCGCGTATTAAACCCTATGCACCGGATTGCGCATCGAAGCGCACAAGAGCCGTTCCGGTTCGCATCCTCGGAGGGATCGCACATGCGTCGTCACATGCTTTCGTTCGCAACGGTTTTCGCGCTCGCCGCAGCAGGCGGTGTGCACGCAACGGATGGCCATTCGCACCATCTGTCGTGTTCGTTCAACAGCGACTACGACGTCCAGGTGCAAGCCCATGGCATTGCATTCACCCGCAACAGCGGCACGCCCAGCAAGGTCTTCATGCACGATGGCGCATTGCAGATCGATGGCCGGGATGTATCTGTTTCCGCAGCGGATGCAGCGCGCCTGCGCGATTACGAAGCACAGGTGCGCGAGCTGGTGCCCGCCGTTGCAGCGATTGCCCGCGACGGCGTGGAGGTGGGTTACTCGGCGCTGACCACGGTGGTCGCCACGCTGGCGGAAAACGGCGACGAACGCACGCGCCTGCTGCACGAATTGCGCGAGCGCCACAACGAGGCGCTGCAACACATCGATGGCACGCTCGGCCACGGCATCTGGGCGGCTACCGATGAGGGCGATCTATTCGGCGATCACCTGCAAAACACGGTCGAAGACCTGGTGAGCAACGTCACCGCTGACGTGGTGAAGGACGCGCTCAGCGGCGATTCGAGCCGGCTTGCAGCATTGCAGGCACGCACCAATGTATTGGACACCACGCTCGAGAAGGCCGTAGATGCGCCAGCCGACAAACTGGGGCAACGCGCGGAAGCGCTGTGCCCGCATTTCAGCCAACTGGAACACTTGCAACAACAGTTCCAGTTCCGCCTGCCCAACGGCGAGCGCCTGCAATTGATTTCCCCAGACATGGAACGTTCCGACAAGGCGAGCCAATACGCCAAGCGCTAGTGACCTAGCGCACCATCCCCCACCATGCTCCCCCAGGCATGGACAGTCACCGGCCCGGTTCCCCACCGGGCCTTTTTTATGCGCTGGGCTCTCCCCGCAGGTTGGGCTGCGTCTCAACCCGGCCTGCGGGGAATGTGTCGTGCGGCTAACGCCCCAAGTCTTTCAGAAATTCATTCGTGTATTGCAATGACGCAGACCCGCTTACTCCATTGCACGAATTGGATACCGATTTCTTGCTTGAACAAGGCGTATCGCGATCCAGGGACCAGTAATGCACGCCGGCCAACCCGTTGGCGATGGCGTAGCTGGTGATGGTGTCGACGTCGCTCACGGTGGTGACTTCGCCGGAGGTATTGTTCTGGCCGATCATCGGCGTGAGTTCGATACGAGCCGGCGCGATGCCATAGTCATGCTCCAGGTTCTGCACCGCCTGGATGGCCGATTGCCCCATCTCGCATGCGCCACTCACGATCACGCAGTTGGAGGTTGCCGCCTTGCCGTAATCCATCGCCATCAGGTTGATGGTGTAATTGGTGATGGCAGGGCTGGACGCCTGGATCGCCTGCACTACCTGCTGACCCAGCGTATTGAGGCCCGCATAGCTGCCATCGGACGCGGCCAGTGTGGCGAGCGTGAAGGAGAAGCGCAGGTTGGGATATTGCGTTTGCACTGCCGCGACATCGGCAACCAGTTGTTGGATATCGGCCTGGGTTTGCGTGCTTTCGATATCGAAATCCACACCGACCATCTGTGGCGTGTAATACGTCGCGATGAAGCTGGCGAAGGCGCTGGGCGTGGCGCAGGTAAACACGCCAGCCGCGCCGCCGGTGGAAATCACGTAATTCAAGCCGGCATTGGACAGCGCGTTGATGTTCGCCGAGGCAAACGCCGCAGCGGAAAGCCCGGCCCAGGTTTCGCTGCCGCAGGCGCCGGTGGCGAAGGACAGCGTGACAGCGCCCAGCTTGGGTTCCTGCGTGGCGTAGAAACTCCCGGCGCCAACCAGCGGCAGCGAGGTGCCGGATGCCGCCGTCTCCATCACGTCGTTCTTCCAGTTCATGTCGACCGTGATGTCTTTGTAGGGACTGAACAACACATAGCCTGGTGCGACGGCGGCGTTGGCCACCGGCGAAAAGCCCGTTGCCGCTATTGCGGCAGCCAGCAAGGAACGCGCAAGGTTCTTCTTCTGCTTTGCAAGCATCTCGATGTCTCCGGTAGTTGAAAGATCTGCGTAGTGCACGCATCAACCAATGCCGTTCCGGCAGTGCATGGCCGCCGGTATCGTTTTGCACATCGAATTGCTTGAAACCCCAGCCCAACGTTGTGCGGGCATGCGCTATATCCACCGCGGCGGCCCGCTTGTCGAGCTGCGATGCACAAGCGGCGACGCATCCCTGCAATCGGCTGGGCCGGCTGCTAGGCTTTGCGCAATTTCGCCAGGGACTGCGCCATGCTCGAACATCTGCTAAGCCTTACGCGCGACGATCTGCGTGCGTTTTTCATCGATCACGCACCGGCCTTGCTCGGCGCCTTGCTGGTGCTGCTGGTGGGTCGTTGGCTGGCTGCACGGCTGGCGAATTTCATGCAGCGCGCGATGCATCGCGCCGCGGTGGACCCCACGCTGAGCGGCTTTCTGCGCAATTTGCTGTATGGCGTACTGATTGCGGTGCTGATCGTGATTGCCCTGCAGACGGCCGGCGTACCTAGCGCGCCATTGCTGGCGGCATTGGGTGCCGGTGGCCTGGCGATTGGCCTGGCCTTGCAGGGCTCGCTGAGCAATCTGGCCTGGGGCGTGCTGCTGATCGTGTTCCGTCCGTTCAAGGCCGGCGATTTCATCCACGCCGGCGGTGTGGATGGCACGGTGGAAGGCATCAACCTGATGCACACCCAGCTGGTGCTCGCGGACAACCGCGAGGCCATCGTGCCCAACGCGAAGATTGGCGCGGACGTCATCATCAATTTCAGCCGGCGCGGCATACGGCGGTTCGAATTGCGCGTGGGCATCGGCTATGACGACGACATCGGCAAGGCCATCGCGGTGGTGCAGCGCCTGTTCGCGGCCGATCCGCGCATCCTCAAGGATCCCGCGCCCACCGTCTGGACCGATTCCCTGGGTGACAGCACCGTGCTGCTATTGCTGCGCGGCCATACCGCGGTGGACGATTTCTGGCCTGCGCAGACCGATCTGCTGCGGGAGGTGAAAGAAACCTTCCAGGCCGAAGGCATCCACTTTCCGTATCCGCACCGTGAGGTGCGCGTTGTCATGGCATCGCCCACGGCCGAAAAGTAGGACAATTCTGCCGCATACGTATGCGGATGGCGTTCTTTGGCGTCTTTGCCATGTCCGTGAAGGGGCGCCGGTTGCTATGATGGAAGCCTTGCGGCCGCCTTCTCCTTCCCCGCGGCTGCCATCGTTCCGCAGGAGAAATCATGGCTGACCCTAAAGAAGCCCGCGTTCCGGATATCGGCGGACACGCGGATGTGCCCGTCATCGAAGTGATGATCAAGCCCGGCGACACCGTCGAGAAGGATCAAAGCCTGATCACGCTTGAGTCCGACAAGGCCACCATGGAAGTGCCCGCGCCCTTCGCCGGCGTGGTCAAGGAAGTGAAGTTGAAGGTGGGCGATGAGGTTTCCGAAGGTGCGCTGATCGCCCTTATAGAAACCGTCGGCGCAGCCGACTCAGCGTCCCCCTCTACCCCTCGGGGAGAGGGCAGGGGTGAGGGGCAAACCTCGCCGCAAGCTTCAACATCATCGCGCGCAAGCGCGTCCCCCTCACCCCAACCCTCTCCCCAAGGGGGAGAGGGAGCCAAAGCTCCCCAAGTAAAGGAAGAGCCCGCCCCCGTCGGCGGTCGCAGCGTGCTGCCCGGCAACGCACCGGAAGGTGACGTGGCGCCGCAGGCCCGCCCGCCGTTCGATGCCAAGCTGGTGATGCCGGGCGATGCTCCGTACGCCACGCCGGCCGTGCGCGCGTTTGCGCGTGAGCTGGGTGTGGACGTGCATCAGGTGAAGGGCAGTGGCCGCAGCGGCCGCATCCTGCGCGAGGACATCGCCGCCTACGTCAAGCATGCGCTGGCGTCCGGCGCGCGTCCGGTGGAAGGCGGCACCGTGGCAGCCGGCGGTGGCCTCAACCTGCTGCCGTGGCCGAAGGTGGATTTCGCCAAGTTCGGCGAAGTGGAAGAAAAGCCGCTCACCCGCATCCAGAAGATCTCGGGCCAGAACCTTGCCCGCAACTGGGCGATGATCCCGCACGTAACCCATCACGAAGATGCCGACATCACCGAGCTGGAAGCCTTCCGCAAGAAGCTCGGCGAAGAGAACAAGGACCTGAAGATCACCCCGCTGGTATTCCAGATCAAGGCGGTGGTCGCGGCGCTGAAGAAATTCCCGCAGTTCAACGCTTCGCTGGATGCGAGCGGTGAAAAGCTCATCCTCAAGAAGTACTTCCACGTCGGCATCGCGGTGGACACGCCCGATGGCCTGGTGGTGCCGGTGATCCGCGATTGCGACAAGAAAGGCCTGCTCGACCTGGCGGCCGAACTCGGCGAGATTTCCAAGAAGGCGCGCGACAAGAAGCTCGGCCCGGCAGACATGTCCGGCGGCTGCTTCTCGATCTCCTCGCTCGGCGGCATCGGTGGCACGGCGTTCACGCCGATCGTCAACGCGCCGGAAGTGGCAATCCTCGGCGTCACCAAGGCGCAGACCAAGCCGGTATGGAACGGCAAGGAATTCGCACCGCGCCTGATCCTGCCGCTGTCGCTCAGCTACGACCATCGCGTCATCGATGGCGCCGTGGCCGCGCGCTTCGCGTCCTTCCTCGCCACCCAGCTCGGCGACATCCGCCGCCTGCTGCTCTGACGCGGGGAGAACAAAAATCATGGCCAATACGATCGAATTGAAAGTCCCCGACATCGGCGGTCACGAAGGCGTGCCGGTGATCGAGGTGATGGTGAAAGCCGGCGACAGCGTGGCGAAGGAACAAAGCCTGATCACGCTGGAATCGGACAAGGCGACGATGGAGATTCCTGCCAGCGCTTCGGGTGTCATCAAGGAGATGAAGCTGAAGGTGGGCGATGAGGTGTCGGAAGGCGCTGTGATTGCCATTCTTGAAGTGGCGGGCGAGGCAGCACCTGCTCCCGCACCGGCTGCTCCAGCGCCATCTCCCGCCGCGGCGCCGGCACCTGCTACTCCCGCACCAGCCAAACCGGCTACTGCACCGGCGCCGCAAGCGGCCGGCGCCACCGGCCGCAAGGCGGACATCGAATGCAAACTGGTCGTGCTCGGCTCCGGTCCCGGCGGTTACACCGCGGCGTTCCGCGCGGCTGACCTGGGTGTCGGCACCGTGCTGGTGGAACGCTACGCCACGCTCGGCGGCGTATGCCTCAACGTGGGTTGCATTCCGTCCAAGGCACTGCTGCATGCCGCAGCCGTGATCGACGAAGCGGAAGCCATGGCCGCGCACGGCGTGACCTTCGGCAAGCCCAAACTCGACCTCGATAAGCTGCGCACCTTCAAGAACAAGGTGGTCGGCCAGCTCACCGGCGGTCTGGCCAGCATGGCCAAGCAGCGCAAGGTGCGCACCGTGCAGGGCGTAGGCACCTTCGTGTCGCCGAATGAAATGGAAATCGACACCGTCGAAGGCAAGAAACTGCTGCGCTTCGAATACGCCATCATCGCTGCCGGTTCGCAGGCCGTGCGCTTGCCGGCGTTCCCATGGGACGACGAGCGCATCATGGATTCCACTGGCGCATTGGAACTGAAAGATGTTCCGGCCAAGTTGCTGGTGGTCGGCGGCGGCATCATCGGCCTGGAAATGGCCACGGTGTATGCCGCGCTCGGCAGCGAAGTGACGGTGGTCGAGTTCATGGACCAGCTCATTCCCGGCGCCGATGCGGACCTCATCAAGCCGCTCGCCAAGCGCTTGAACGGCAAGCTCAAGGGCGTACACCTCAAGACCAAGGTGGTGGAAGCGAAAGCCACCAAGAAGGGCATCGAGGTCAGCTACGAGGGTGAGAGCATTCCAGAAACCACCGTGTTCGATCGCGTGCTGGTGTCGGTGGGCCGCTCGCCCAACGGCAACAAGATCGGTGCCGACAAGGCTGGCGTTTCGGTAACGGATCGCGGCTTCATCAACGTCGACACGCAGATGCGCACCAATGTGTCGCACATCTTCGCCATCGGCGATCTGGTCGGCCAGCCGATGCTGGCGCACAAAGCCACGCACGAAGCGAGAGTTGCCGCCGAAGTCGTCGCCGGTGAGAAAAGCCACTTCGATGCACGTGTGATTCCTTCAGTGGCTTTCACCGATCCGGAAGTTGCCTGGGTCGGCGTCACCGAGCGCGAAGCGAAGGAAAAGGGCCTGAAGATCGGCGTGGGCAAATTCCCGTGGGTAGCCAGCGGCCGCGCCATCGGCATCGACCGCACCGAAGGCTTCACCAAGCTGTTGTTCGATGAGGAAACCCACCGCGTGGTCGGTGGCGCCATCGTCGGTCCGCACGCGGGCGATCTCATTTCGGAAATCGCGCTGGCGATCGAGATGGGCGCCGAAGCGGCCGATATCGGGCTGACCATCCATCCGCATCCGACGCTGAGCGAATCGGTGGGCATGGCTGCGGAGGCTTACGAAGGCACTATTACGGATCTGTATATTCCGAAGAAAAAGAAATAAGGCATGTTGTTCATGCGGTAACAAAAAGGCCCGGATTTCCGGGCCTTTTTGTTGTTGATGTTGTCATCGTCCCCATCCACGTCCTGCAAAGCGGATTCCCAGCTTGCGGGAGTTAGGCTGGCTGAGTTCTCATGCTCCGTGTTGCGGTGCTGGCAATGCACTTTGCAAACGTTGCTCCAGAGTGTGCAGATTGTCTCGGGCCTGATCGAGCATAACCGTCATCTGCGCGACCACATGTAGAAATTCGCGCGGTTGGACGTTTCCCGAGCGAAGATCGGTGGCCGTATCAATCATTCTTGGACCGTTCATTACCAGAGCAAGGTTGGCGGTCAGCGTGTTGGCCGTTTCGCGCTGGGCGGCGTAAGCAGCGGAATAGCGATACATGCGATCGTTATCCATCCAGCCCACTGACTGATTCGCGACCGCCACATCCCAGGCTTCCTGTCGCAGGGTAGGCCAGCGCAGGTTGAGATTGAAGCTGCTGTTCCGGGTCTGGGTCAGGATGTGCTGCACGATCGTGGCGTCAGGCGTATTCGCTTTCAGGTCTTGTTCCAGGCTGTCGCGAATATGAGCGAAGGTCCCCGCGCGTTGCGTATCCTCCTCCAAAGCCGTGTGAATCTCGGCGAGATTTGCGCGAATTTCCGCGTCGATTTGCGTACTGGCCGCTTCGGATGCATGCCGGTGATGCGCATGTTCGATCCACGCTTCCAACCCTAATGCCGTCAAGATGCTGAGAACGATCATCAAATAGTGCTTTAGGAAGTCTCTAAACGTCTTCAACGGCTCCTTGGGAAGCTCCAGGTGCATCGGACGTCTCCGGAAGAAAGGATGGCCAAGCGTAACCAGTCCGGAGCTTCCCGAAAACATATCTCATGACACGGATAGGCGAGCATCGCCGCCGATGAGGAAAGCCGCCGTCGCCTCGCTCCTCCCTCGGAGCGAGGCGGGGAGGGCAGCTCTACCCAGCTTGCTTAACGGTGTTCATCAAAGCTTGCGAAAGTCCCGACAACTCACTTGCAAGCGCTGCCATTCCTGGATAGCGACCGAAAAGCGATTCCACGTCGCTGTGCCTTACCGTGACGGAGCTGTCCGGCATCTGCATCACGATCAGCTTCAGCGGAATCTCGGCAACGGCACTGGGATCAATCGCCAGCAGGCGCGCAGCATAGCGAGGATGGAAAAACAGCAACTGCCTTGCCGGCCATATCGAATATCCCCCGCGCGCCAGCAGCATCTGCGGATTGACCTCCTGGATCACCCACAGATCTTTTTCCGTGATAGCTTGCCTGAGGCGTTCGAGCGTCATCTCAAAATTCAGTGACGAAGTAACAACCTTCTGATGAGCCGGGTTCGATGTTTCCGCGTAAGCGACAGATGTCATTGCTTGAGTCATAGGTGTGATCCGGTCATTGAGCGCTGTACGCGCTTACCGCGTCGAGAACCCGGGCCGAGTAGACCATTGCCGCGCCGGCATTCAGCGCGACCGCTACGCCCAGGGATTCGGTGATTTCTTCCGGAGTTGCGCCGTGCTTTAGCGCCTCCGCAGTGTGTACCGTGATGCACCCGTCGCAACGCGTGGTCACGGCGACCGCCAAGGCAATCAGTTCCCGCGTCTTGGCATCGAGATGATTCGTCTTCTGGCCGGCTTTGGATAGCGTCTGGTACCCGGCAAGCGTATCGGGGCTGAGCTTGCCGATTTCGCCGATGCGGCCAACCAGTTCTTTGCGGTATTGCGGCCAATCCAACATGGTGAGCTCCTTTGTCAGCTCCACTGTGATGTGGCCAGTGTTGCGCGATCGCCTGGATGCCTGAATACTCGATCGCCTCAATATTTAGCGCGACCGTCTCATGGACGCTTTCAGCAGAGTGCTCGAACTGGCGCACATTCAAGGCAGTCTGGATGTGCGCTGCCTGTTTGCAGGCGGTTTCACTGTCGATCATCCACCGATGCCAACCGGTGAGGCATTTTTTCATCTGATGCTGAAAGGCGAGGCACGGGTGGATTTGCCCGATGGCCGTTCGCAACGCCTCGCCGCCGGCGAGTTGCTGCTGTTGCCACGAGGCCATGCCCACGTGGTGCGCGATATGCATCAAGCTCCGTTGCGCCATCCCATACAGGTGGTTGGCGAAGGAGTTGTGCCGGTGCGGAGCAATACCGATAGCGAAGCCGAAGTGGATTTGCTATGCGGCCGTTTCGTTTATGCACCCGGATCTGCCGACTTGATCATGCGAGCGCTACCCGACGTACTGCATCTCTCGCTGGAAAGCGACGATGCCATGGAAGGGCTTCGTGGCATCGTGAGCTTGTTGCGGCATGAAGTGGCGGAGCCGCGGCCCGGCGCTTTAGCGCTTGCGACGGCATTGACGCGCGCTTTGTTCGTATTGGTGTTGCGGGCTTATGGGCAGGGCAACGGCATGCGCACATCGCTGTTGGTGCTGCTCGGTGACCCGCGTTTGAATCGGGCCGTGGCGGCGATGCTGAACTACCCGGGCAAAGACTGGACGGTGAGTTTGCTCGCGGAGCAGGCTGCGATGTCGCGTGCTACGTTTGCACGACAATTTGCGCAGAAAAGCGACATGTCGCCGATGGAGCTGCTGACTGTGCTCCGCATGCAGCTAGCTTGCGAATGGCTTAGGCAAGAAGATCTCCCTATCGGGGATATTGCAGAGCGCGTCGGCTATCAGTCGGAATCGGCGTTCGGCAAAACGTTTCTTCACCACGTTGGAACAACGCCTGCCAGTTTTCGCCGAGCGCATCGCCAGGTTGCTGGAAGTTATTACCAGGACGAAAAGCCCGGCACATAGGGATACGACAGCGACTCGTAATGGTTGAGCGAATGCGCAGACGGTGCGTAGCCTTTGGGTAACGGCAAGCCGGAGACGCTCTGAAAGTAGGCGATACAGGCATCCCGCCACCATTGGGCTTCCTTTTGCTGGATGGCAAGGAAAGTCGCAACTTGGTGATAACGTTCCGCGTCGATGTAACCGTCAAGACGGCTCCAGGTTTCGCGCATCCGCTTCACGTCTTCCACGCCCTGTGTGTAATGCGCCACCAATTCGTACCACAGCGTCTGGCCCGAACGCATGCGGTGATCCCAAGGTACGTGATGGAAATAAAGCAAGTACTGCTCGGGCGTTTGCTTTACGTCGTTGAATTGCGCAGCGAGCGCCGGCGCATATTGCGACACCGCATTACTGCCTGTGCTGCTGCGATCGAAACCGATGCCTTGACGATCCGCACGGTGGTAATAAACCGGCCGCCAGTCGGCGCGCGACTCGCCGGCGTCCCACGGTGCAGGACCGTAGTGATGCCCGGGGCCCATCAGGTGAATCAGTCCAAGCGGCGTCATGTAGTCGACGGCCGCTTCGCGCGAACCCATCATCATCTCGACTACGGGTTTGACGAACGCTTCGTCGTTGCTGAAGGTCATCCGCACCCATTCCTCGGCGATGGCGCGCGAGGATAGCGTCGGATTCCAGGCTAGCCGCCCGAATACGTACCAATTGGCCTGGTTGAAATCCGAGCCGCACCAGTTGCGATCGGTACCGATGTTCGCGTCGCCGGCCATGCCCGTGAGCGTGTGGCCGTCCAGCGAGCCGTCGATTACCTTGGCCACGGTGGAGCCTTTGCCGTGTGCCATCGTATCGGCCGACAGCACTTCCTCGAACAGCGACCCGAGATAGACCAGGTGCGTCGCGAAGCCCAGGTATTCCTTGGTGATCTCGAACTCCACCATCAACGACGTCTTCGGCATGGCGCCGAATAACGGATGAAAAGGTTCACGTGGTTGAAAATCGACCGGTCCGTTCTTCGCCTGCACCAGTACGTTTGAATGAAAGCGTCCATCGAGCGGCTTGAACTCGTCGTAAGCCTGTTTGGCGCGGTCTTCCGGCTTGTTTTGCGAATACACAAACGCCCGCCACATCACCATGCCACCATGCGGGGCGAGCACATCCGCGAGCATGTTGGCGCCATCGGCATGCGTACGATGGTAATCCTCCGGACCAGGCTGGCCTTCCGAATTGGCCTTGACCAGAAAACCGCCGAAATCAGGAATGAGCTTGTAGATCTCGTCCGCTTTGGCACGCCACCACGCGCGCACTTGCGGATCGAGCGGATCAGCCGTTTTCAATCCGCCGATTTCGATCGGCGCGCTGAAGCGGATGCTGAGATAGACGCGAATGCCGTAGGGACGGAACACATCGGCCAGCGCCGCCACTTTTTCCAGGTACGCTGGCGTCAGGATCGTCGCGCCTGCGTTGACGTTGTTGAGCACCATGCCGTTGATGCCGATCGATGCATTGGCGCGCGCGTAATCGGTATAACGCGGTGCGCGCCAATCCGGCAGCTTCCACCAATCCCAGATCGACGCGCCTGCGTAGCCGCGTTCGACCTGGCCGTTGAGGTAATCCCAGTGATCGAGCACGCGCAGTTTCAGGCGCGGCGCTTCATGCAGATCGAGGTGGGCGATCGGTTGCCCGGTTTGCACCAGGCGCAGGAAGTGAAAGGCGCCATACAGCGCACCGATATCGTCGCGGGCGGCAATCACGGTGGCCGCGTGACCGTTCACGACGACGCTGCGGATCAGATAGCCTTCTTTGCCGAAATGTTGGGTGTCCGGCGAAAGTCGAGCGATCAGCGCAGACGATGCGGGCGTGCCGACGATGACCGCACCATCGCGGGTAACGGTATCCACCAGCGGTATGTCACGATCGAGCAACCCATGCAAGCCGCGTTGCAATTCGCTACGCGCAGCACGCCGGGTTGGCGTGGCGGCATCGACGATCAGTTGAGAGATATGCGTTTGGTAGAGCTTTGCTTGCGATGGTGCGAGCGGGCGATAACGTAGCCACAAGTCGTAGCCGTCCTCGGCGTGCGCCGGAGCGATACACAGCAACGCAGCCAGCAATAGTGCAAACGTGGCCCACGCGCGTAAGCACGCGTTCACGCCTTATCCCATGCGATGGTGTCGAACAGATCGCTTTGCGCCATGAAACTGTCCCGATCGACGAACCCCGAAAGCCCGACGCCTACCAGCCGGTAGCGGCTATCGGCCGCGCGTTCCACACGTTCGCGCAAGGCGCAGGCGACTTCGGCCAGCTCGGCGGCCGAGCGCGGACGGATGGATGGCGTAAGGCTGCGCGTGAGCGTGTGAAAATCGGCGGTCTTGAGTTTCAGCACGATGGTGCGGGCGATGCGTCCGCGCTGCACTTCACGTTGATGCGCGGACCAGGTTTTTTCAGCCAGCCTGCGGATGTGGGGTTCGAGTTCATCCAGGGTGAGGTCCTGCTCGAAGGTGTCCTCGGACGACACTTGCAAGGTGAGCTGGTTGGGTTCCACCGCGTGGTCGTCAATGCCCAGCGAAAGCTCATGCAGGCGACGACCCCAGCGGCCAAAGCGCTGTTCCAGTTCCAGCAGCGACAACGCGCGCAGGTCATTCACGGTCTTGATGCCGAGGGCTTCTAGCTTCGCATCCATCACCTTGCCCACGCCGGGCAGGCGACCCACCGGCAACGGAGCAAGGAAATTCATGACCTGATGCGGGCGGATCACGAACAGGCCATCGGGCTTGTTCCAGTCTGAAGCGATTTTGGCGAGGAATTTGTTTGGCGCTACACCGGCCGATGCGGTGAGTTGTGTTTCTTCACGAATCGCGGCGCGAATGGCTTCCGCCGTCGCGGTGGCGGAGGGCAGGTTGGTCTTGGTCTGCGTGACGTCGAGATAGGCTTCGTCCAGCGACAGCGGTTCGATCAAATCCGTGTGCCGCGCGAAGATCTCCCGCACGTGCCGTGACACGGCTTTGTAGCGCACGAAATCCGGCGGCACGAAGATCGCCTGCGGACACAATCGCTCGGCCCGCACCGCCGGCATCGCCGAGCGCACGCCGAAGGTGCGCGCTTCGTAGCTCGCCGCGCACACCACCGAACGTGCACCGCGCCAGGCCACCACCACCGGCTTGCCGCGCAGCGACGGATCGTCACGCTGCTCCACGGATGCGTAGAACGCATCCATGTCGACGTGGAGGATCTTGCGTGGTGCGTTGGGCACGTGCGTGCGATAGCTGCGGGCGACGCTACGATTCTAGCGTCGCCCGCAGCGTCATGGCGTCCTGCAGGTTGGGCTGAACCCCCGGACTTGGTCCGGGGCGAACCCAGCGAGGATGCTTCACCCTAACTGGCGTGTCTTGTGTGCCAGGCGCTGCAGGCGCTCGACTAGCTGCTGCGCGAAGCGCTCGGCCGCATCGGGCCGCTGCGCCAGGTACAGGGAGGGCTCGATCACCTCCACCTCCATCACCAGGAACTGGCCGTTCGTCACCACGCCGTCGACACGCGCGTAAGCCAGTTCGCGATGCCCCAGCGCGGCGGCGGCCGCCAACGTCTTGCTGGCCGCTTCCACGATATGGCCCTCGGGCGTGGCGGGTACGACGCTGCCGCCATGCTGTTCCTGCACGCGATAGTCGCCTTCGGTGGGACGCTTGAGCACGGCATGGCTATAGGTGCCATCGAAAAACAGCAGCGACCATTCGCCGCTGCTCGCGATGTCGGATACGAACGGTTGCACCAGATAATCGAGCTTCGCCGGCAGCCGTTCGACGGCCTGCTGGAAATCGGCGTCGCCCACTTTGCCGCGCACCGTATGCCAGGCCCCGCCGCTGACGGTCGGCTTGATCACCACTTCGCGCCCCGACATGGACGACAAGGTTTCCCGCAGGCGACCGCCATGCACCACTTCACTTGGAATGCCCGGCACGCCTTGACGCTCCAGATCGAGCAGATAACGCTTGTCGCTGTTCCAGCGCAGCGTGTTCGTGTCGTTGATGGTGGCGACGCCAAGCCGATCGAGCATGTCGAGCCAGGCGCGGAATGCCGTGTAGTGCTCGAAGTAATCCCAGATGGTGCGAATCAACACCGCGTCGAACGCGGTCCAGTCGACCTGCGGGTCGTTCCAGATGCAAACCGTCGGCTGCACACCGAGCCGTTCCAGGGAGGCCACCAGATGAAGATCATCCGGATGGACAGTCGGAAACTGCCTGGACGAAGCGATCGCGAGACGAAAATCGGAAACACGCATGGCAACACCTCCAAATAATTGAGGTGGGCGCCCTTGATCATATTGGTCGGCGGGCCGAGCGTGGCGGACTGGCGTCCGTCGCAGCACCCCTCGGGGCCGATGCGCCAGAGCTTGCATCATGGCGCGTGAGGGGCGAAGTATCGAAGCCTCGATTTGGCCGTGTCAATGCGGCAAGGGTCATGGGCGGTACCGCGATGATGCGCCATAGGGCAAAGGTCATCGGACAGCGGGTGGCCACTCGGGTTAATGTCGGCACCCATGACCGACGAAACCTCCTCATCTTCTACGTATCTGCGCCGGCTCGGCATCTGGAGCGGCGCGGCCATTGTGGTCGGCGGCGTGATCGGCAGCGGCATCTTCCGCACACCGGCCACGGTAGCGGAGCGCACTGCATCCGGCTTGCCGCTGCTTGCGCTGTGGGTGGCGGGCGGCTTGCTCACGCTGGCCGGCGTGCTGTGCTACGGCGAGCTCGGTTCGCGGCGGCCGCACGCGGGCGGCATCTATCTTTACTTGCGCGAAGCGTTCGGTTCGCTGCCTGCGTTCCTGTTCGGCTGGACGATGGCCTTGATCAATTACCCGGGCAGTGTTGCCGCGGTGGCCGCCACCTTCGCCGATTATTTCTGCCGGGCGACGGGTTTGCCGCCGTTGTGGTCGTCGCCGGTGGCGGTCGGGGCGATCTTTTTCATCGTCGGCGTCAACCTGTTCGGCATTCGCGCCGGTGCGTGGCTGGTGAACGTGTTCACGCTGCTGAAGCTGGCGGCGATCGCGATGTTGCTGGTGGTCGGCCTGGTCTTGGCGCACGGGCATTTCGGTGGCGTGATAGCGCCGGATCCTGCGCACCACGCATCCGGCGGTGCGTGGATCGGCGCGATTCTGCCGGTGCTGTTCACCTATGGCGGGTTTCATTATTTGAACGACATGGCCGGTGAAGTGCGCGATCCGCAGCGCACCTTGCCGCGTGCGCTGACGCTGGGTCTGCTGGGCGTGGTGGCGTGCTACGTACTGGCCAACATCGCTTACCTCGTCGGCATGGGCCATGCGGGCCTCGCTGCGAGCAAGGCGCCGGCGGCGGACTTGATGAGCCACATCTTCGGGCCGCGCGGCGCCACCATCATGGCCATCGGCATTGCCTGTTCTACCTTCGGCTATTGCAGCATCGCCATTGCCGGCGGCGCGCGTGTGCTGCAGACAATGGGCGCGGACGGCATGTTCTTCCGCTCCGTCGGCCAGATCGAACCGCGCTGGCGCGCGCCGCAGGTCGCGCTGGTGGTATTGGGGCTGTGGGCAATCGTGTTGGTGATTACCGGCACGTTCGATCAATTGGTCAACTACACCACGGTCGGCGAATGGCTGGGCCATGCATTCGGCATCGCCACGCTGTTCTGGTACCGGCGCCAATTCGGCGCGCAGAGTTCGCCCTATCGCGTGCCGCTTTATCCGCTGTTACCGCTCGTCTTCGTGTGCACGGTGCTGGGCGTGATCATCGCCACGGTCATCGATACGCCGCGCGACGCGGGCATGAGCGTGGTGATCATCGTGCTTGGCATTCCGGTGTATGCGCTGTGGCGCAGGTGGCAGCAGCGGGCGAGTGCGTAGCACGTTGGGTTACCTGGACTTGATCCGGAGTTACCCAACAACCCCGGTCCTCATATGTTGGGTTACGCTGCGCCAATCCAACCTGCGATGTCATTCCGATGAAATCGATCACGTCATGTGTGGGGCTGGTCCTTGGATTGCTGTCGTTCGGCAGCGCCGCGGCGGATGTCGCTGATCTGGCGGCTGCGTCCACTACCGCGACGATTCAGTTGCGGCAGGTGCAGCGCGTCGGCCAGCTTGAGCATGATGCGCAAGGCACGCCGCTGCGTCGGTATGCGTTTCAGCCCGCAGCGCAGCCGCAGATCGTGCTCACGCCCGCCAGCGGTGCATGGAACTGGCGCGGGCAGGGTGTCTTGCGGATCCAAGTGCAGAACGCGATGCCGTGGGCGGTCACCCTGCAGGTGGATATCGAAGGCACGGGTGCGGGGCAGCATCTGCATGCGGTCGTGGGCTTGCCGGCAGGTCCGGCGCAGCGTTTGGTGATTCCCTTGCATGTGATCTCATCGCGTGCGTTCGGTATGCAGGTAGGGCCGCCGATGCCGTTCCGTGATCGCGATGGCACGGTGTTCGTGGCGACCAACGTTGAGGGCGCGATCGATCTGGCGCAGGTGCGCGCCATTCGCCTGAGCATGCCGCAGCCACGAGCCGCGCAACAGCTCCTGCTGGGAGCCGTGAATACTACGGCGGACGATTCCGTTCTACAGGATGCTTATCGCCGCATCGTCGATCGCTGGGGACAATTCACGCGCGGACAATGGCCGGAAAAGATCGACAGCGATGCCGCCTTGCGCGCAGCGCACACGCAGGAGGATCGCGAATTGCATGCTCCATCGGCGGCCCGCAGCGGCATGGATGCCTATGGCGGTTGGCAGAACATTCCACTGGCGCGCACCGGCTGGTTTCATGCGCAGCAAGCTAACGGTCGCTGGTGGCTGGTGACGCCCGAAGGCCATGCGTTTTTCTCGCTCGGCGTGAACGCGGTGATTTTCAGCGACACGCGCACTTACGTGCAGGGGCGCGAGTACATGTTTGTCGATCTGCCGCAAGATCAGCCGCCGTGGAGCGCGTTCTACGGAGTCAGCGACAGCCGTGATGCGGAGCGCGGTGCGAGCGCCGGCATCGGTGCGAACCATGGGCGATGGTTCGATTTCTACGCGGCGAATCTATACCGCGCCGATGGCGCCGACTGGGTGGCGGCTTGGCGCGCGCGCACGCTGGATCGATTGCAGGCGTGGGGCTTCAACACCATCGGCAACTGGAGCGACGATGCACTGGGCAAGGCGCATCGCATCGCTTACACATCGTCGATCGATGTAGAAGGCGTGTTCGGCAATGTTTCCAGCGGTTATGACTACTGGGGCCGGATGCCCGATCCGTTCGATCCCCGCTTTGCGCAAGCGGTCGAGCAATCGGTGGCGAAGGCCGCGGCATCAAAGCGCGACGATCGGTGGTTGCTCGGCTATTTCGTGGACAACGAACTGGCATGGGCAGGGCAAGGCCCGCAAGGGCGGTGGGGCCTGGCGATCGGCACGCTGCATGGCGAGGCGCGCAGTGCGGCCAAGCAGGCGTTTGTCGCCATGTTGAAGCAGCAATACGCTGCGCCATCGAAACTGGCTGCAGCGTGGGGCATCACGCTCGACGACTGGGCTGCGCTGGATGCGGTGAATTTCCCGGCGCCCGAGCCCAATGAAGCGCATCCGGCGATCGCACAGGATTACAGTACGTGGCTGCGCACCTATGCCGACCGCTACTTCAGCCTTGTCGCCGCGGCGATCCATCGCCACGACCCGCATCATCTTTTCCTGGGCGGACGGTTTGCGGTGAATACGCCCGAGGCGGTGGCGTCGTGTGCGCGCTATTGCGATGTGATCAGCTTCAACGTGTACACGGATCTGCCGCAGCATGGCCTCGATCTGGATGCCTTGCACAAGCTTGGCAAGCCGGTGCTGATCACGGAGTTCCATTTTGGCTCGGGAGATCGCGGGCCGTTTGGTAAAGGCGTGGTTTCAGTGGAGAACGAGGCGCAGCGTGGCGAGGCGTATGCACGCTTTGTGCAGGCTGCCGCCGGCGATCCGGCGATTGTGGGGACGCATTGGTTCGACTACGTCGACCAACCTGTGACGGGGCGGATATTGGATGGAGAGAACAGCCATATCGGTCTGGTGGGCGTGACCGATATTCCGTTCGGTGGATTCGTCGACGCAGTACGCAAGACGAATCTTCAATTGCGCCATTGAGCTGTGTAGGTTGGGCTGAGGCGCAGCCTACGGGTAGTGCTAGGGAAGAAGGCTTCCTCTCCCCGAAGGGAGAGGAAGCGCGGAACGATCAATAGCGGTAATGATCCGGCTTGTACGGCCCTTCCACCGGCACGCCGATGTACGCAGCCTGCTCCGGCGTCAGCTTGGTCAGCTTCACGCCGATCTGCTCCAGATGCAGGCGAGCCACTTCTTCGTCCAGTTGCTTGGGCAGGCGATAGACGGTCTTCTCATACTTGTCTTTGTTCGCCCACAAGTCGATCTGCGCCAGCGTCTGGTTGCTGAAGCTGTTGGACATCACGAAGCTCGGATGGCCGTGCGCGCAACCCAGGTTCACCAGACGGCCTTCGGCCAGCATGTAGATGCTACGGCCCGTCTTGCCGAAGGTGTAGCGATCCACCTGCGGCTTGATCGTTTCGCGCGTCACGTCCTTGGCGCCGTTCAGGCGATCCATCTGGATCTCGTTGTCGAAGTGGCCGATGTTGCAGACCAGCGCGTTGTTCTTCATCGCCGCCATGTGCTCCAGCGTGATGATGTCCTTGTTGCCGGTGGTGGTGACATAGATGTCGCCGATGCCGAGCGTGTCTTCCACGGTGGTGACCTGGAAGCCTTCCATCGCGGCCTGCAGCGCGTTGATGGGGTCGATCTCGGTGACGATCACGCGTGCGCCGAAACCCTTCAGAGAATGCGCGCAACCCTTGCCCACGTCGCCATAGCCGCACACCACGGCGACCTTGCCGGCCACCATCAAATCGGTGGCGCGCTTGATGCCGTCGGCCAGCGATTCGCGGCAGCCATAGAGGTTATCGAACTTGCTCTTGGTGACCGAATCGTTGACGTTGATGGCGGGCACCAGCAGCTTGCCGGCTTCCATCATTTGATAGAGGCGATGCACGCCGGTGGTGGTTTCTTCGGAAACGCCCTTCCAGTCGGCAGCGACTTTCTTCCAGAACCCCGGGCGCTCCTTCGCGGTGCGCTTGAGCAGATCCTTGATGACCTGTTCTTCATGGTTGCCGCTGGGCGTGTTGACCCAGTTGTCGCCGTTTTCCATGTCCACGCCCTTGTGGATCAGCAGCGTGGCGTCGCCGCCGTCGTCGACGATCAGCTCCGGACCCTTCATGCTCGGATGGGTGAGCATGTCGAGCGTGCAATCCCAGTATTCCTCCAGCGTCTCGCCCTTCCAGGCGAACACCGGAATGCCCGCGGCGGCCACGGCCGCAGCGCAGTCGTCCTGGGTGGAGAAGATGTTGCAGGAAGCCCAGCGCACCGAGGCACCGAGCGCGCTGAGCGTCTCGATCAGCACGGCGGTTTCCTTGGTCATGTGCAGCGAGCCGGACAGGCGCACGCCCTTCAGTGGCTTGGCGGCCGAGTAACGGGCGCGGATGGCCATCAGGCCGGGCATTTCTTCTTCGGCCATGCGGATGCGGCGGCGGCCGAGGTCGGCCAGCGCGATGTCGCGGACCTTGTAATCGTGCGTAGCAGAATCGTTGGTGACAGCGTTCATGGGAGGGATGTCTCCGAGTCTCATGGGAAAACCCGGCCCGGTAGGCCAGGCCGACGCGTGGATCGCGTCATGAGCGCCGTTTCTTTCGAAGCATCCACCGAGCCTGGCCGTAGCAGTTCCCTACGGTCGCAGCGCCCCTCGGCGAAGGCGCCCATTGTAGCCACGGGCGGACCCTTATGACGACATGGAACGCTGCACTGCCGCATAAAAAGGTTAGGCTAGGGGACTGACCCTCCGGAGGCCCCATGGAAGCCACTCGCGACCCCGATTTCCTGCCCCACGACGGCCCACTGCGCGAAGACGTGCACCGGCTTGGCGCGATGGTGGGCCGCATGCTGGCCGAGCAGGGGGGCGAGGGATTTTTCCAGCGCGTTGAGCAGGTGCGCACGGCATCCATCCGGCGCCGTCGCGAGGGCCGCGCGGTGGATGACCTGGCCGAATCGCTGGCCGGGCTGGAGGCGGAGGAAGCCGAAGCGCTGGCGCGCGCGTTCGCCGCGTATTTCCAAGCCGTAAACACCGCCGAACGCGTGCATCGCATTCGCCGGCGCCGCGACTATCAGCGCGAAGGCGGTGCGCCGCAGCCCGAATCCTTGCTTGCCGTGCTGCAGCGCCTGAAGGCGCAGGGCGCGAGTGCGGATGAATTGCTGGAGTGGCTGTACAAGCTGAAAGTGGAGCCGGTGTTCACCGCCCATCCCACTGAAGCGATACGTCGTTCGCTGCTGGAAAAAGAGCAGGCGATCGTGCGCGCCCTGGTCGACAACTTCGATCCCACCCGCACGCCGCAGGAGCGCAAGGAAGACAACGACCGCATCTTCACGGCGCTCTCGGCCGGCTGGCAGACGGCGGAAGCCTCGCCGATCCGCCCCAGCGTGCAGGACGAGCATCACCACGTCGGGTTTTATCTGGCCAATCCGATCTATCGCATCGTGCCCGCGTTCTATGAATTGCTGGCCGATGCCTTGCAGGAAGTCTACGGCGTGGCCGTGCCCCTGCCGCGTTTGCTCAGCTTTGCGACGTGGGTGGGCGGCGACATGGACGGCAACCCGAACGTCGGCGCCGACACCATCGCCAACAGCCTGGCCACGCAGCGCGCGCACGTGCTGGAGCACTACATCGCCGACGTGGATGGACTGGCACGGCAGCTCAGCCAGACCGACGATCGCGTGCCGTTCGATGCTGCGCTGCTGAAGCGCCTGGCCGATTACCGCGAACAGTTTCCGCGCGCCGCCGCGACGATTCGCCCGCGCCATGCGGACATGCCTTATCGCTGCCTGCTCACCTTGATCGGCGCGCGCCTGGAGGCCACGCTGGATGATGGCAACGAAGAGGGCTATCACTCGGCGGACGAATTGCTGGATGACCTGCTGCTGATCGTGCACGGCCTGATCGATCACTGCGGCCTCAACGCAGGCGCCTATGCCGTGCGTCGTTTGATCTGGCGCGTGCGCACGTTCGGGTTCCATATGGCGCGATTGGATGTGCGCCAGGATTCACGCGTGCATGACGACGCGCTGGCTGCATTGCTGCGCGATGAAACCTGGACACAACGTGCGCCGGCGGAACGCATCACGGTGCTGCGCCCCTATGCGAGCGGCGAGCAAGCGCTCGAAAAGACGGACGATGCGCAGGCCGAATCGCTGCGCGCGGTGTTCGCGACGCTGCATGAATCGCGTCAGCGTTACGGTGTGGATGCGATCGGCTTGTACATCATCAGCATGGCACGCTCGGCTGCCGACGTGCTGGCGGTGTTGGCGCTGGCGCGCTACGGTGGTTTCACCGCAGGCGCGCATGTACCGCTCGATATCGCGCCGCTGTTCGAAACCGTCGATGACCTGAAAAATGCACCGAACACGTTGCGCGCCTTGCTCGATGATCCCGTCTATCGCGCCCATCTGCGCGCACGCGAGGACTGCCAATGGGTCATGCTCGGCTATTCCGATAGCGGCAAGGATGGCGGCACGCTGGCATCGCGCTGGGGACTGCAGCGCGCGCAAGTGGAATTGCTGGAGGTGGCGGAGCAGGCGGGCATTCGCCTGGCGTTCTTCCATGGTCGCGGCGGTTCCGCCAGCCGCGGCGGCGCGCGCATTACGCCGGCGCTGATGTCATCGCCACGCGGTTCGGTCAACGGCATTTTGCGCGTGACCGAGCAAGGCGAAGTGATTCACCGCAAATACGGCATCCGCGCGTTGGCGCTGCGCAACCTCGAACAAACGGTTGGCGCCGTGCTGCGCGCTAGCGTGCGTCCGCGCGAGGAAGAAGCACGCGAAGCCGAGTGGCGCGACATCATGGCGGCGACGGCTGCCGAAAGCCGGCGCGCCTATCGCGCCTTCGTCGATCGCGAAGGCTTCGTCGACTACTTCCGCGCCGCCACACCGATCGACGTGATCGAACAGATGGCGCTCGGTTCCCGTCCCTCGCGCCGGCGCAGCATGCGCGGCGTGGAAGATCTGCGCGCGATTCCCTGGGTGTTCGCCTGGACGCAGTGCCGTTCCATCATCACGGGCTGGTACGGCCTGGGCACTGCACTCGAAGCTGCCGCAGCCAAGCACGGCGAAGAAACACTTCGCGAAATGGCGAGTGACTGGCCGTTCTTGGCCAATGCGCTCGACGACGTGGAAATGGTACTGGCCAAATGCGATCTCGATATCGCCGAGGCATTCTCCAAGCTTGCTGGCCCGCTGCACGACACCTTCTTCGGCATGATCCGCGATGAGTTCGAACGCACGCGTCACTGGCTGCTGAAGCTGAAACACAGCGAAGAACTTTTGCGCGACGACCCGCGTCTCTCGCTGTCGATCCGGCTGCGCAATCCCTATGTCGATCCGATGAGCCTGCTTCAGGTCGATCTGCTGCAGCGCTGGCGTGCGACGGAGCGCAAGGATGATCATCTGCTGCGCGCGTTGGTGGCGTGCGTGAATGGTGTAGCGCAGGGGTTGCAGAATACGGGCTGATTGCGTGGCGAAGCATCGATGGCGCTCGCTCGCCGCGCCTGATTGGGAATTTACCGGAATTGAAACAGGAGTCGTGTATCCATGGACCAGCCGCTCAACCCCCATCGCCGCCTCGGCCTATTGCCTCTGCTGATCTTCAGCTCACGCTGGCTGCAACTGCCGCTGTACGTCGGCCTGATCGTGGCGCAATGCGTATACGTCTATCTGTTTGGCAAAGAGCTGTGGCATCTGATCCACGAAGCGCCGAGCCTGGGCGAGCAGGAGATCATGCTGATCGTGCTCGGCCTGATCGATGTGGTGATGATTTCCAACCTGCTGATCATGGTGATCGTCGGCGGCTACGAAACCTTCGTGTCGCGCTTGGGATTGGATGGTCATCCGGATCAACCGGAATGGTTGTCGCACGTGAACGCATCGGTGCTGAAGGTGAAGCTGGCGATGGCGATCATCGGCATTTCTTCCATCCATCTGCTGAAGACCTTCATTGCAGCCGGTACGTTGCAAGGCCTGCCGTTCTGCTCGGCCGATGTGCTGGCCACCATCGCCGCAAGCAACGGCGTCGGTGCGCTTAAATGCGCCACGCTTACGCCGATGGGCGTGATGTGGCAGACGATCATCCACGTGGTGTTCATTCTCTCCGCCATCGGCATCGCCTGGACGGATCGCATCATGCAGGCGCATGTGCCGAAGTCAGCGGAAGAGCACTGAGTTCAGCCCTGCGAGTGACCATCGTAGGTTGGGCTGAGGCGCAGCCGAACCCCAACGTCGTCATGCGCATGTTCGCGCTGTCGCTTAGCCTTTAGCACATCGTCATTCCGGCGAAGGCCGGAACCCCATGCTTCGCACTGGCGATGGATGATTCGCTTCGCTCCCCCCTTCGGGGCCGTCCTTCGGACGTTCTCCGCGCTTCGCGCTCCGTCCGGCCTTCGCCGGAATGACGCCGAGGCAAGCTGAAAGATCGCGAGCAGTGCGGACAGCCTCCTGCCTAACCTTCCAGCTCTGTCCACCGCGCATAAGCCATTTCCAGCTCCGCCTGCACCTTTGCCAGTGCATCGTTCGCGCGTTGAATGGCTGCGTTGTCCTGCTGATAGAACGAGGGATTATTCATCGCTTCGGCATGCTTGGCCATTTCCGCTTCGAGCTGCTCGATGCGCGCCGGTAGCTGTTCCAGCTCGCGCGCATCCTTGTAGCTGAGCTTGCGCTTCGGCTTCTCGATACCGGGCGAAACTGATGGTGTTTCCATCTTGGTCGTCTTGGCCACCGGCGCCGCTGCTTCGGCAACTGCGTACCCAGCCGGCTTCTGCCGCAGCCAATCACTGTAGCCGCCCACGTACTCGCCGACCCTGCCGTCGCCTTCCAAAACCAGTGTGCCGGACACCACGTTGTCGAGAAATTCGCGGTCGTGCGAAACCAGCAGCAAGGTGCCTTTGTATTCGGTCAGCAATTCTTCCAGCAGTTCCAGCGTTTCGACGTCGAGATCATTGGTCGGTTCATCCATCACCAGCAGATTGGACGGCTGGGCGAAAAGCTTGGCCAATAGCAGGCGATTGCGTTCGCCGCCGGAAAGGCGCGTGATCGGTGCACGGGCACGTTCGGGGGAGAACAGGAAATCCTGCAGGTAGCCGATGATGTGTTTGCGCTGCCCGTTGAGTTCGATGTATTCGCGGCCTTCGGCCACATTATCCAGTGCGTTCAAGTTGTCGTTGAGTTGCGCGCGGTGCTGGTCGAAATAGGCGATTTCCAAGCCGGTGCCGAGCGAAACCTCGCCGCGTTGCGGCTTCAGTTGGCCGAGAAGAATTTTCAACAAGGTGCTCTTGCCCGCGCCATTGGGACCGATGATGCCGATGCGGTCGCCGCGCATGACGGTGGTGCTCAGATCGTCGATCAGCACACGGCCGCCATACGCCTGATGCACGTGTTCCAGTTCGATCACCTTCTTGCCGGACGACTGCGCATTAGCCAGCGACATCTTCGCGTTGCCGCCCAGCTCGCGACGTTCGGCACGTTCGCGGCGCAGCGCCTTCAATGCGCGTACGCGGCCTTCGTTACGCGTTCGACGCGCCTTGATGCCCTGGCGAATCCATACTTCTTCCTGCGCCAGTTTCTTGTCGAACAACGCGTTCGCTTGTGCCTCGGCGTGCAGACGTTCTTCGCGGCGGCGCAGGTAGTTGTCGTAATCGCCGGGCCAACTGGTGAGCTGTCCGCGATCGATTTCGACAATGCGCGTGGCGAGTGCGCGCAGAAAGCTACGGTCATGGGTGATGAAAACAATGCTGCCTTCGAACTGCTTCAAAAAACCTTCGAGCCAGCCGATGGCCTCGATATCGAGATGGTTAGTCGGCTCGTCCAGCAGCAGCACGCCGGGCTTGCGCACCAAGGCTTGCGCAAGCAGCACGCGGCGCTTCATGCCGCCGGAAAGCGCGGCGAAATCGGTGTCCGCAGGAAGCTCGAGTTTTTCCAGCACGTCGCTGACGCGGCGATCTAGGTCCCAGCCGTGCTGCGCTTCGATCTGGTTCTGCACGTCGCCCAACGCATCGAAATCGCCTTCGGCAAGCAGATGGTGATAGCGCGCCAGCAGATGGCCGAGATCGCCCAAGCCGTCGGCGACGACGTCGAACACGCTGCCCGACGTGGCTTGTGGCACTTCTTGCGCCATGCGCGCGACGACTACGCCGCCTTGCACGCGCACTTCACCGTCATCGGGCTGCAATTCCCCTGCGATCAGCTTCATGAGGGTGGATTTGCCTTCGCCGTTGCGACCGACGATGCATACGCGCTCGTTGGCGTCGATGGTCAGGTCGACATGCTCGAGCAGAAGGGGGCCGCCGACGCTGAAGTCGACGCGCTGGAGTTGGATAAGAGGCATTGCGCCATTCTACTGGCTCGCTCCTTGCATTCCTCGTCCGGGGCGAATGGAAAAGCCGTGGCTAAAGGAACGGGCGCATGATGGCGATACCGTAGTAGGACCATTGTCACGATGACATAACGAAATTTTACGCCGCGGACGGGTGTTAAAATTTACAAAAACATGTACTTAGCGTGGTCGATTAAAGTGCTTCCTCTGGTAATCACAGTCGCCATGCATTAAGGTTGCGCAACGCGGGGGCAGTTCCGCGGTGCTGGGAGTTAGAGGCCGTGGCGATCATCCAATCCATTCAGTCCATGCCGTTGCCGAATCGGCTGTGGAGCTTGTTCGCCACGCTGCTGTGCCTGTTTGGCCTGGCCGGTTTTGCCGGCGTCGCGCATGCGGGCTATGCCGCCATCGTGATCGACCCGGCCACCGGCGAAGTGCTCAACGCGGTCAATGCGGACGAGCAGAACTACCCGGCCTCGCTCACCAAGATGATGACCCTGTATCTCACCTTCCAGGCGCTGCAGAACGGCAAGCTGAAGGTGGACCAGGATCTGCCCGTATCCAGCTGGGCCGCGTCCCGCGCGCCGACCAAACTTGGGTTGCGCGACGGCCAGACCATTTCGGTGAACGACTGCATCCTCGGCATGGTGACCAAGTCAGCCAATGACGCCGCCAGCGTCATCGCCGAAAACCTGGGCGGCAGCGAAGGGCATTTTGCGGACATGATGACGGCTCAGGCCGCGCTGCTCGGCATGAGTGCCACGCATTTCGCCAACGCCAGCGGCCTGCCGGACCCGAACAACACTTCCACGGCGCGCGACATGGCCAAGCTCGCTATCGCGCTGTATCGCGACTTTCCGCAGTACGCGCACTATTTCGCGACCCAGGAATTCGTGTTCCGCGGCCAGCTCATCCGCGGCCACAACAACCTGATGGATCGCTATCCCGGCATGGATGGCCTGAAGACCGGCTTCACCGACGCTTCCGGCTTCAATCTGGCGTCCACCGCCGTGCGCGACGGCCGTCGCCTGTTCGCCGTGGTGCTCGGCGGCCGCAGCGCTTCGGCGCGCGACAACCTGATGGCGCGCCTGCTGGACGACGGTTTCGAGAACCAGCCGACGCCGGATACGCTGGTCGCCCAAGCGGGTGTACCCAGCAGGGCGCATCGCGTATTGGCGGCCCTGTCCCCGATCGGCACGGCCGAAGCGGACGAAACGGCCCCAGCACATCGCCGCGCTTCGCGTGGCTGCACCTCGCATCGCGGCAAGAGCTGCCCGCGCGTGGCCAAATCCCATTCCAAGTCCAGCACGCGTCTCGTCCATCGCAAGAGCAAGAAGGTGATGTTGGCTTCTTCGTCCGGCAATAAAGACTGAGAAACGACGGCGGACGTCGGTGGCTTGACGCCGCCATCGCAGGCACAAAAAACCCCGCGGCACGCCGCGGGGTTTTTGTTTGGAACGAAGGCGCTCGGGCTTACTTGAGCTTGGCATCCGCGCGCAGCGCTTCGGCCTTGTCCGTCTTCTCCCAGGAGAATGCGGTGAAGGTCTTGCCGTCCGGGCCTTTCACTTCGTACGGCGTGCGGCCGAAGTGGCCGTAGCTGGCGGTTTGCTGGTACATCGGATGCACCAGGTCCAGCATCTTGATGATGCCGTAGGGGCGCAGGTCGAAGTGCTTGCGGATCAGCTTTTCGATCTTGTCGTCGCTGATCTTGCCGGTGCCGAAGGTGGTGACCGAGATCGAGGTGGGTTCGGCTACGCCGATGGCGTAGCTCACCTGCACTTCGCAGCGGTCGGCGATCCCGGCGGCTACGACGTTCTTGGCCACGTAGCGGGCAGCATAGGCGGCCGAACGGTCCACCTTGGACGGATCCTTGCCGGAGAACGCGCCGCCACCATGGCGGGCCCAGCCGCCGTAGGTGTCGACGATGATCTTGCGACCGGTCAGGCCGCAATCGCCTACCGGGCCGCCGATCACGAACTTGCCGGTCGGATTGATGTGGAACTTGGTGTTTTTGTGCAGCAACTTGGCCGGCAGCACGGGCTTGAGGATGTGCTCGCGCACGGCCTCGATCAGATCCTTCTGCTTCACGCTCGGGTCGTGCTGAGTGGACAGCACCACGGCGTCGATCGCGGTGGCCACGCCGTCTTCATAACGCAGGGTGACCTGGCTCTTGGCGTCCGGGCGCAGCCACGGCAGCGGCGAGTTCTTCTTCTTGCGGACCTTGGCCTGCTGCTCGACCAGGCGGTGCGAGTAGTAGATCGCCGCCGGCATGAAGTCCTTGGTTTCGTTGGTGGCGTAGCCGAACATCAGGCCCTGGTCGCCGGCGCCCTGTTCCTCGGGCTTCTTGCGGTCCACGCCCTGGTTGATGTCGGGCGACTGCTTGCCGATCAGGTTGAGCACGCCGCAGGTTTCGCCGTCGAAGCCGACTTCCGAGGAGTCGTAGCCGATGTCCACGATGACCTTGCGCGTCAGCGCTTCCAGGTCGATCCAGGCGCTGGTGGTGATTTCGCCGGCGACGATTGCCACGCCGGTCTTCACCATGGTTTCGCAGGCCACGCGGGCGCGCTGATCCTGGGCGAGGATCGCGTCGAGCACGGCGTCGGAGATCTGGTCGGCGACCTTGTCCGGATGGCCTTCGGAGACCGATTCGGAGGTGAAGAGGTAGTTGCTCATCGTGGCTTATATCCTTCTTTACGGATAAAGAGATGGAAAGGGGAATTGCGCATGATACACGCACCGGGCGCGCGTTTCACCGCCCAGTTTGGCACGCCTATGTGACGGCTCAAGCACGGGTTCAGGCGGCGGCTTGCCGCAGCACGGCAAATGGACGTCCAAACGGGTCGCCTGAAAGCGCCGGGAAAGCTTCGCATTGGATGTATGCCGGACGGTCGGCGCGGGTCAGTACACCGCAGATCGCGCCTGCACGGACGCAAAGAAAAAGCCGGCAACTCAGCTGCCGGCTTTCCCGTTTCAGGCTGCTCCAGATGGAGCGGCGTTTTGCTTACTTGCGGATCCAGGCTTCCTGCCAGGCATGGCCCACGCCCGGTTCGAAGGCAGTGCTATTGGCGTTCCACTGGTTGCAGTAACCGGTGTTCGGCCAGGGCTTGCACTCGTAAACCGCGTTGTCTTTCGGCTGCAGCACCTTGGTGCCTGCGGCGTACTGGCCAAGGCCGGCCGGGAACACGTGGTCGTAGTCACCACCGCCGCCTTCGGCCAGCACGGTGAAGCGATGCTGCGCCTGCGCCTTGGACTCGTGGTTGACCGTGGCCAGCGCGGTCACGTCATACGTACCGGCCGTGGCGTTTTCCAGCGCAATGTGGAAGTGCGGGTTGTTGTTGCCCACCGGTCCCAGCTTATATGCGACCGGTGTTCCGTTCTGGTCGAACACCGCGACGTTGATGGTGTAGTTCTCGCTGCCGCTGGCGATCGCGTTGAAGTGCAGGTTCACGCGACCGTCGGTTGCCGTGTAGCTGTCTTGCAGGCCGGTCAGGCGCAGCTGGGCCGGCATATCGGCGATTTCCTTCACCACTTCCACGCGCTTCGCATGGCTGTTGGAACGTACGTAGAAGTTGTTCTGGCCGTAGTTGGGCACCACTTCGCCCTGCGCATTGAGCATGCCGGTGCGAAAGCCGAGGTGTTCCGGGTTCATGTTGTTGAGCGTGGTGGCCAGTGCATGCGGCCACATGGTGGGCTGGCCCAGTTCTTCGCTGTTGATCAGCAACATGCCCGGCTGCGGGAGTTCGCCGTTGTCGGTGAATACGCGCACGCCGACCTTGTCGCCAGGCAACAGCGGCTCGGGGTGCATCGTGCCGATGACGCTCCATTCCGGCACCGTACCGTCATTCTGGATATCGAAATCGATCACCTGATAGAACGAAGCCGGGGTATCGCCCACTTTCCATATTGCGAGCACTACGTGGTAGCCGTTGCGATCGGCGGGAATCGTCACCCTGCGATCGGTGGAGCTGCCGGGCATCTGGTTGTTGCCTTCGAAGCGCGCAATCGGCGTGGAGTCGAACGAATCGCGTGTCAAGGGCGCATTCGGATTCCAGCCGTTCTTGGTGATGTAGAACTCCTGGTAGGAAACCGGATGAGGCGCGGTGTAGGTCCACGTAAAGGTGTGCTCGCCGGGCGTGATGCGGTGCTTGTGCCAGCGAGTGGCCGTCTGTTCGTTGATGGCGCCATAGCTGCCGCCGTTGCCGCCCGAAGCGATCCAGCCATTACCCGGGCCGCACTGCATGAAGTTGCCGGTGCATGCGCGAGAGGCGTCCGGGTAGTGATACGCAGAAGCCTGCGGGTGGTATTCGATGCTCTGCGGCTCCCATTGATAGTTGCCGCAATTGGCGTTCAAGTTGCCGCCAGCGGCAGTACACAGCACAGCGCGCGATTGCGGGCTGCTGATGTAGCCGTGCGCCTCGGCCTTGTTGGTGGGCAGCATGCTCAGGGCAGCAGCGGAAGCGGCCATCAGGCCGAGCAGCACCAACTTTTCGTGGCGCGCGCCAATGGTGCGAGAGTGGATGCGGGTTTTCATGTTTCCTCCAAAGTCGATGGTTGGTTTTCGTTGGGTGGCACGAAACCGCCGGAATCAGCCGAGGCTGTTCCGAATGCGATGAAACGGTTGGGGTGCTGACCCAGCAGGCCGTCCGGCCGTGAAGGGACGCTATGAACAGGGATCGCCGTGCCGGATTGCAGAGTGCAATCGCTGTCTGGAAAAGGATTTTGCCCAGGATGCGCGCCAGGGCATGGAAACCTAAATGAAGGCTATAAAGCCCGCCCGAGCGGCTCGCTGCGCGGGTGCTTCTTTCAGGCCGCGATGCGCCAGCTGTCCTGCAAGGTTTCGAAATACGCGCGCGTCAGTCGCACTTGCTCGGGCGCGTTGTCGGCCCGATTCACCACGTCGCGGAAGGCGGTGTTTTCCGGCCGATCTTTCGCATACCAGCCCAGATGCTTGCGCGCGATGCGTACGCCCGCATGCTCGCCGTAGAACGCATGTAGATGTTCGAGATGATGTAGCAAGATGGCCGAAACCTCGGCAGGAGAGGGTTCCGGAAGCAGCTCGCCGGTAGCGAGGTAATGCGCAATCTCGCGAAAGATCCACGGGCGACCCTGCGCGCCGCGGCCTATCATCACCGCATCGGCACCGGTGACGTCGAGGACGTGCCTGGCCTGCTGCGGCGTGGTGACGTCGCCATTGGCAAGCACTGGAATGCGCACGGCCGCTTTCACCGCGGCAATGGTTTCATATTCCGCTTCACCTTCGTATTTGTCGGCGCGCGTGCGTCCATGCACGGCCAATGCGGCGATACCGTTGTCTTCGGCGATGCGCGCGATGGCGAGTGCGTTCTTGTGCTGGCGGTCCCAGCCGGTGCGGATCTTCAGCGTGACCGGCACGTCCACCGCATCCACGACCGCCTTCACGATGCGGGCGACCAACGGCTCGTCTTGCAGCAACGCCGAACCCGACCACACGTTGCACACTTTCTTCGCCGGACAGCCCATGTTGATGTCGATCAGCTGCGCGCCATGCGCCACGTTGAAGCGCGCGGCTTCGGCGAGCATGGCCGGATCGTAGCCGGCGATCTGCACGCTGACCGGCTCGGGCTCGCCGTCGTGATCCATGCGCTTGATCGACTTGCGCGTCTGCCACAAGCGGGGATCGGCGGTGGTCATTTCCGACACGGCAAGCCCGGCGCCCAGCCGTTTGCACAGCAGGCGAAAAGGCTTGTCGGTGACGCCGGCCATGGGCGCGAGCACCACGGGCGGGTCGATGCGGTAGGGACCGATCTGCATCCGGCTATTGTAGCCGCGATCTACCCCCTCTCCCCTCCGGGGAGAGGGCTGGGGTGAGGGGCCAATCTCGCTAAGGGTTTCAATCAGTGCGCGGGCACACTTTGCAAAGTCTCCGGCACGTGCCTGTGCTTGAACAAAAACACAAACAGCACCGCTACCACCAGCGCATACCCCGCAAAGCTCAGCCAGATGTGGTGCCAATCCAGCGATTGGTCCGGGCGGGTGAAATAGGCGTCGATCACCAGGCCACTGATGGAGCTGCCCAGCACGGCGCCGATGCCGTTGGTCATCAGCATGAACAGGCCCTGCGCACTGGCGCGGATGGCCGGATCGCTCTGGCCTTCCACGAACAGCGAGCCGGAAATGTTGAAGAAGTCGAAGGCCATGCCATACACGATGCATGACAGCACGATCATCCAAAGCCCGTTTCCGGGATCACCGAACGCGAACAGGCCGAAACGCAGCGTCCACGCCAGCATGCTGATCAACATCACGGTCTTGATGCCAAAGCGCTTCAGGAAGAACGGAATCGCCAGGATGAAAAGGGTTTCCGACACCTGCGAAATCGACATGATGATGGCGGGATAGCGCACCGCGATCAGGTCCTTGTACGCATCCACATGCGCGAAGTCATGCAGGAAGGTATCGCCGTAAGCGTTGGTCAATTGCAATGCTGCGCCGAGCAGCATCGCGAAGATAAAGAACACCGCCATCTTGGTTTGCTTGAACAGCGCGAACGAAGTTAGGCCGAGCGCATCCAGCCACGTGCGATGATCCGCGCCACGCAAACGGGGCGGGCACGGCGGCAGCGTGAATGCGTACACGCCCAGCAGCAGTGATGCGCCTGCCGCCACGTAGAACTGGCCCGTGGTGGTTTCCAGGTGCAGCAGGCTCACCATCCACATCGCAGCGATGAATCCCACCGTGCCCCAAACGCGAATCGGCGGATACACGCGCACCACGTCCGCGCCGTCACGCTTGAGCGCGTTGTACGCCACCGTGATCGCCAGCGAGATGGTGGGCATGTAGCACATCATGTTCAGCAACATCACCCAGAACAGTGTGCCGGGATGGTCAATGGTCGGCACGATGCACAGCACAGCAGCGCCGCCGATGTGCAGGCAGCCATACAGGCGCTCGGCGCGGATCCACTTGTCCGCCACTACGCCGAGAATCGACGGCATGAACAGCGAAGCCAGCCCCATGGTGGAAAAGATCGCGCCGAACTGCGTGCCCGACCAATGCCGGTTCTGGAACCAATATGCGCCGATGGTGATCAGCCACGCGCCCCAGATGAAGTACTGCAGGAAATTCATCGCGATGAGTCGCAGCTTCAGGCTCATGGGCTGGTGTCCTGCATGGTTTTGCGTTCCCCTGGTAGCGCATAGGTAGAGATATATCGACGATGCTTGCTACGCCTTATCGTCATTCCGGCGCAGGCCGGAATCCAGTTTGAATACGTCGTGCGAAGCACTCGAAACCGGATTCGATGCGTTTCGCGCGACATGCTTGACTGGATTCCGGCCTGCGTCGGAATGACAAGCGCGAAGCAGGCGGGTCGTCTTTGCTGAAAGGGAGGTAATCCCCAGCCCCTAGTCGCTCCGCAGCGTAGAGGAAGGCCAGCCCAACCGGCAAGGTTCGGCGCGGCAGGTGTAGCCGGCCCGGCCCTGCCGCTACACTCCCTCCAGTTTGCCGGAGCGACCCCCATGAGCCTGTTCATCACCATCGCGATCGTCCAGATCATCGCCCTGATGAGCCCGGGGCCGGATTTCTTCTTTGTCTCGCAGACGGCAGTCAGCCGCTCGCGGCATGAAGCGATGGCGGGCGTGGCTGGCATCACGCTCGGTGTGGCGATGTGGGCCGCGCTTGCGCTGCTGGGGTTGCAATTGCTGCTGCATCGACTGATTTGGCTGGAGCGCCTGATTGCCGTGTGCGGCGGCCTTTATCTGTGTTGGATGGGCCTGAAGATGCTGCGCAGCGCGCTGGCCAAGCCTGGCCAAACCCAGATGGCTGAACCCGTGCAAGTTTTTGCCGGCGCCTGGCGTTCGTTGCGCAATGGGTTGTTCACCAATCTGGCCAATCCGAAGGTGGTGATTTATTTCGGCAGCATATTTTCCGCCTTCGTGGGTACGGGCGTGTCATCGGCCGCGCGCTGGGGGCTGTGGGCGATGGTGGTGGCCGAGACTTTCCTGTGGTTTTCGTTCGTGGCCGGATGCTTTGCATTGCCGGTCATGCGCCGCGGCTATCTGCGCATCAGTCGCTGGATCGATGGCTGTGCAGGAGCGGTGTTCATGTTGTTCGGCCTGCATCTGATTTTCTCGCGGCGGGCCGTGTGATTTTTAGGCTGGGATGTACTACCGGCTCACGTGAGCAATACGCGCGCCACTTCCGTGCGCAACACAGGAATCAGTTCCGTTTCGAACCACGGGTTGCGCTTCAGCCACAAGCGGTTGCGTGGGCTGGGATGCGGCAACGGCAACACACCACGTGCCAAGTGGTCGCGCCACGCCAGCATGGTTTCGGTGAGCGTAGCGCCCCGCGCTTCGCCCAATAGGCCGGCTTGTGCGTATTGCCCGATCGCCAGCCTCAATTGCACATGTTTCAGGAGCGGCAGCAGCCGTGGATGCCAGGTGGGTGCACATTCGGGCCGTGGCGGAAGATCGCCACCCCGACCGCTGCCGGGAAAGCAGAAACCCATCGGCACGATCGCGATACGCTGCGCGTCGTAAAACATGTCGCGACCTATGCCCAGCCAGTCGCGCAATCGATCGCCGCTGACGTCGTTGAACGGAATACCGGTAGAGTGAACCTTGCGCCCGGGCGCCTGGCTGACGATCAGCAAGCGTGAGGAAGCGCTGGCTTGCAGCACGGGACGTGGTCCGTCCTGCAGCTGCGCTTCGCACAGTCGGCACGCATGGATGTCGGCAAGCAGCGCGTGAAGCGCGTTGTTCTTCATCACGGCAGCAACTTGCCTGGATTCATGATGCCGTCCGGATCGAAGGCAGCTTTTACGTTGCGCATCAGATCGAGAGCGCCGGGTTCCAGCGCCAGCGGCATGAACTCGCGTTTCACCAGCCCGATGCCGTGTTCGCCGGAAAGCGTGCCTTGCAACGCGATCACCAAGGCAAACACCTCGGCCAAACAAGCGTGCGCGCGCTCGCGTTCGGCATCGTCACGCGGCAACAAGTTTACATGCAGGTTGCCGTTGCCGGCGTGGCCGAAGGTGACGATCAGTACATCGTGCTTGCGCGAAAGTTCGCGGATGCCGTTTACCAGTTCGGGCAGTCGGCTGACTGGGACGACGACGTCTTCGTTGATCTTGTTCGGTGAGATGGTGCGTTGCGCGGGCGACAAGGCTTTGCGTGCCGACCACAAGGCTTGCGTTTCCTCAGCCGTCTGGGCGATACGTAAATCTTCCATTCCTTCCCCGCGCGCAGCGCGGGAAACGGCATCGACGGCAGAGGGAAGTGTGTCGGGCTCTCCATCCACCTCGATCATCAGCATTGCACCCGCCAGCGGCACATCGCCGCCGCCGTAGTCGCGTGCGAGCTTCAACGCGACGTCGTCGATAAATTCCAGCGCGCAGGGCGTAACCGGCTGCGCCATGATGCGTGCGACGGCATGCGCGGCGCTGCCTACATCGCGGTAGGTGGCGCGCAGCGTACGTAATCCGGAAGGCTTTGGCGTCAGCTTGAGAGTGGCTTCCGTGATCAGCGCCAGCGTGCCCTCCGAACCGATCAGCAGTCGAGTGAGGTCATAACCCGTCGCGCCTTTGCTGGTGTACGTGCCGCAACGGAAGCTTTCGCCCGTGCCCGCGACGGCACGCAAACCCAGTGTGTTTTCGCGCGGACTGCCGTATTTCACCGTGCGCGGTCCGGCTGAATTGCAGGCGAGGTTGCCGCCGATACTGCACCATGGCGAAGACGTCGGATCTGGTGGCCAGAAGAACCCGTGGGGCTTCAGCGCGTTCTGCAGATCGCCGTTGAGCACGCCGGGCTCCACCACGGCAAAGCGGTTGTCCGGATCGATCCGCAGGATGCGGTTCATCCGTTCGAAGCTCACCACAACGCCGCCATTCACTGGCACCGTGGCGCCGGTGGTGTTGGTGCCGCGCCCGCGCGCCACGATCGGCACGTGGTGTTCCCGGCATGCGCGGACGAGTGTTTCCACCTGCGTGTGTTCGGTCGGAAACACCACGGCATCCGGCAAGGCGTTGCGGCGCGAATTGTCGTAGGCGTAGGCGAGCCGCTCCGCTTCGCCCACCGATAGGGTGTTGGCGGGGAAAATGGTGTGGAGAGTGCCGAGCAGGGTAGAGGAAAGCGCCATGCGCCAAGTTTAACGCTGAAGCCTCGTAAAACTTGACCCGTCTGTGCCAGAGAGCCCGCCGCGGTGGCACATTTAGCCTCGCCCCACATCCAAAGTGGCATTGTTGACCCTGGCGCCCCTGACTTCAGGCGTGATGGGGATTGCTTCAGTGATGCTGGTCTTGCATGGACTGATTGTGCTTCGTATTACCGGATCCGCACGTACGGCCGGTGCGGTTATACAACCAGCCGCATGACGGGTTGCATGCCATATTGAATCAGTGTTTGAACGGCACCCGATCGGGTGACGCTTCTCCGGTCCAGGCGCCGCTGCTGATGGCCATGGCGCAGACGGTTTGATATTGGTTTAGAGCAAGTGTGTCATCGTGCGTCCACGAGCGTCCATATTCATTCGGTGGATCGCATGCCCCGGTATATGTCCAGGCTGCGCCGCCGACATAGGGAGGCAACGGCTTCCAGCAAGGATCGGGGATATCCTGACCTTGCGTGCAGAAAACGAAGGGATCGTTGGCGCGGAAGCTTAGAGCCTGCGCGCTGACGGCGCTGGCAAAGAGGGAAGCCGCCGCGAATACCCATATGCATTTCATGTTTAGGCTCCTTGTCATTGTCCGTCGTCGGCGTGGTGGCCAAAAAACATGGCCGTCGCGGCGGCAAATTTATAAAGCGCGGGTTTCCACAAAGGACGAATCATCGGGTTGACTCGTGGCTAGCAGTGGCGTTCATGACATGAAGCTCAGTGTGGGGCGCGGGGCACTGGGCGGTCGCTTGGCAGTTGCTTTCCGCTGCCCTTGCGTTGCGCGTAAAACGTAGGCAGCCACTGCTCCGGCCGCAGATCGTCTACCGATATGCGTTCGGCTTCGGACCGCTCGTGCATCACACGATGCATGATGTCGATGTTGTCCGTAGAGGCGGAGATCACGGCCAATGCGTCGTCGAGGCCACGTAGATTCAACTGGCATACTGATGAACCGTGGCCCTGTTTCACCAGGAAGCAGCGCGAGCGTTCGTCCAGGCTTACCAGTACCTGGTATTCGGCTTCGGTAAGCTTCAGGCCATCGATGTAGTCCTCGCGGCTGGCGTTGGGGTTGGGCAGCAGGATCATCGTGGCGGTCTGCTCGATCAGGGCTGCTGCGATGTCGCTGGCGAGGGCGTCTTCCGGGCTCTGGGTGGCGAAAATGCCCAGGCCATTCTGTTTGCGGATGGTTTTCTGCTTGTTCTTGGCGAATTCTTTCAAGCCGCTTTGGCCATCGAGGATTTTCCAGAATTCGTCCATTACGTAGATCAGCGGACGGCCGTCGATGAGTGTTTCCAGGCGATGCAGCAGGTAGTGAATGACCGGCGCGCGTACTTCGGGATTGTCGATGATGTCGGTGTAGTCGAAACCGATGATGCTGGCGCGAGTCAGGTCGACGATGTCTTTCGGGTTATCGAATACCCAGCCCAAAGCATGGCCGGAAGTCCATTTTCGCATGCGCACGAACAGGCCATCGTCGCCCATGTTCGGCAGGCTCTTTTGGAAGTTGGTCATGCTGCGCAGATGCACGGGCGTGTCGAGCATGCTTTCGACCGCGCGGAAAATATCGTCTTCCTCGCGTGAGCTGTAGACGCTTTTGCCGGCCAGCATCTTGATCAGATCGGCCAGAAACTGCACGTTGGCTTCGTTGCGCTCGCATTGGAACGGGTTGAAGCCGGTGGGCTTGCCATTCTCCAGCGCCAGATAGTTGCCGCCGCAGGCGCGCACGAAAATCTCCGCGCCACGATCCTTGTCGAAAAAGAAAATGGTAGGGGCTGGCGACAGCTTTTGCGCCTGGCTTAGCAGGAAGTTGACCAGCGCGGTTTTGCCTGTGCCGGATTTGCCGATGACCATGGTGTTGGCGATGGCCTTTTCGCCTTCCGATTTTTCGTTGGGATGCGTGGCGTGGAAGTTGAAGTAATACGGCTGGCCGTTGGTGGTTTGCAGCGTGGTGATGCATGTGCCCCATGGGTTGTGGTCTTTCTTGCCGACGGCAAAGTTGTGCAAGGGCGAAAGACCCAGGAAGTTGAGCGAGCTGACGTTGGCCAGGCGCGTGCGGTACCTCCAATTTCCAGGGAACTGCGAATAGAACGACGCGGTAATGGCCAGATCCTCCTTCACCGATACGAAACCGGCGTTCGAAAGTTCCGCACGGGTGGCGGCAATCTGTTGCGACAACGCATCCTGGTTTGGGGCATACACGGCCATCGTGAAGTGGTATTCGCCCAGCACGAAGTTACCGGAGGCGAGTTGGTCCATGGCCTGGTCCAGCTCGACGATCTGGCTGACGGCTTTGTCGCCGGAGGAAATCATCATGCCCTTGGTGCGCTCCAGCGCCTTGAGCGCGGCGTGGCGCCCCATTGGACTGAACGAATGCGTGATGACGTATTCGAAGTCCAGATATTTCAGGCCATTGAGAATCCCGGGATAGGTTGCTTCGGTGTATTCCTTGATGTTGAGGATGGCGCCGAAATGGTTTTCGCCGCTGGGTGTGGTCAGCACGAAATCGCCCGTCTTGCTGGAAAAGCGCTGCTTGCTTACCGGCAGATAGTGGTGGGCTGGCGCGGGTAGTACCGGCACGGGCTCGTCGATGCGGTTGAGCAGATAGCCGAAGAACTCCAGCGTTTCGGAAAACACCACGCCGTTGTCGGACTCGTACATGCCCAGGCGTTGAGGCGCGTAGTCCTTGAGTACCGCTTCAACATTGCCGGCCAATTCCTGGATGGTGCTTATGGCATGCTTTTGCTCAGCCTCTAGCTGGCCGATATCGCGAACTTTTTTTGCGAAGCGCTTGCCACTGACGACGGGGCGATAGATCAGCGTAAGGTACAGTTCGTTCTGCATCAGCTTTTGCCCTGAGAGCGCGCTGAAATAGGCGTCGGACAGGCTTTGATTGAATGCCTGGTCGAAGCGGTTCTTGTCTTTCAATCGACGGCGACGGCGCACGTCGTGCACCCAGAATGCGACGTTGACGAAATCCGGCGCGCGCAGCGTTTGCAGCATGCGATTGAAACTGTTGTGGCGATGTTCGATATCCCAGGCTTCCCTGCCGACGAAGGGCAGGCCATCCAGCCGCCACACGAGAAGGAAATCACCGCCGGTAGTCTTGATCACGCTGGGCGATACATGCGTGGAAAGCGGAATGCACTCGCTGATGGGAGCGTCGGAGATCAACATGATGGCTATCGGCTCGAAGGGAATTGGGTTGCGGGCTATGGCGCTGCCGGGTATGCGACCAAGTCAGACGGCGCGGAATCGGTGGGGCGCTTGTGCGCGAACGGCAAGAGGCGTGGTAGCGCCCATGTATAGGCGCAAAAGGCGTTGATCTATCGTGTTTCCGCGTCGCTGGTCGTCGCGCGGTGCCTGGTCCGTGGCTATGTGCATGAACATATCTTCCTATCGAACGGAAACCGCGCGGTACTGTACGGGTTGCATAAGTTGTTGCTGCTGAAGTTCTTCGGCTTGGCGTCGCCGGATGGCGTGCTCGCATTGCGCACTGCTTTGAGCAAGCGGCGTGTCCAGTGCCGTCACGGTTTCTACCTCGGCGGACCAAGGGTGACGACGCCAGAGATCGTGCATGGCTTTTTCGTCGATCGCATAGGCGAAGGTGGCGTCTCTGCTGAGCGTGACGCGGTCGATGCGTGCAAGGCCCGCTGCCGCCGCAGCGGTAGCGAGTGCGCCAGCGAAGCGATCGTCACGTTCTGAAGATGTCACGCCCCGCTCGCTGTTGAGTTGTTGCACACCTTGTAGACTTTGCTGAAACAGCGTGTGGCCGGGGTGGTCGGGATCATTCAGCAGGACGGGTGCAGTTGGCGTTGCAGGCTTCGACTCGAGCCACGAACCAGAATGGCCTAATTCATGCGCGAGATCGGTCAGGTCATCACGCGTAGCGCGGTAGGCATCGCTTGCCGTACGAGCCCCTGATTGGATGTGATGTTTGAGCTGCTGACTCCATTGTTCAGCGGCTTGCTCCATCACATGAACCCCGTCGAGGACGGCCGTGCGTGCCGACTTATACGTTTCCCCCATTTTTTGTGCGGCGTCGTGAACCGCCGCTTCGCCCATCTCGTAAGCCGCCTTGGGAATTTCCCATCGGGCCGATGCTACTGTGCGCGCCAATCGCACATCCTGCCGGTAAAGATCAATCATTGCGTGGTGCGCGCGATAGCGTGCAGCGTTCTCCGGGTTCAGGGCCGACTGGCCCTGCGCGTCGGGCACGAAGTTGTCGATACCATGGGCATCCAGACTGGTTCCTCTGATCGCATCCCGCCAAATTATCGAGCTGCCTTCGTAGTAATGCGCGCGAGCAAGGCGGTCGATGTCGTGCGCTGTGGCATACACCCGCACCTCGCCGAAGTGCTTGCTGGCGGCGCTGACCACGTCGGTAGCGCGTACGTGATTGATCACCTGAGAGCCGCCTTCGGGCATACCGTGTAGCAGGCCAGCGGCGCCGTAGGCGTTGAAGGTTTCACCGTGCAGGTGAAATTTGTAAGCGGTGAGTTGGGCTAATGTGCCGCCCAGAGAGTGGCCGGTGACGTGGATATCGACTGGTTGATGCTTCCACTTCGACCAAGCGATGGCGCCCTGCATTACCCGTCTAGTGAACGCTTCGGCATCTAGTATCTGCGCATTGAGGCCAGTGAAGACCATGCCGGCGTCAATGGCTGCGTCGAGCGGATCTGTGAGCGGTTTTTCAGTACCGCGGTGGGCAATGGTGATGTCACCCGCAGGTTTTTCGTTGGCATCAAGGCGCTGGTAAGCCGTGCCCTGATAGCCAGTTAGTGGGTCGCTGTAGGTGTCGAAGATTCTGTATTTGTTGTCGCCTATGGATAGGATTGTTCCATCGTCTTTATATTTCGAGCGATTTTCATAGGAGTCTTTTGAAAGAGCGGCATAGCCTTTTGAATCGACGCTCATTCAAATTGCTCCTTGGAGGAGAGAGTTACGGAAAAAAATTCATCGCGGTACCTTGCAACGATGTCCGACATCGTAGTTCCGCCGTCGGACGACCCTTTGAGGGCCGGATCGCCAATTGCTCCCTTGGGGAAATACAAAGTGACAGATTCTTGCGAAACGATCTGCTTCTGCAAGAGATATGGACTTAAAGTTACTTCCTGGAATTTCAGGCGCATGATGGCGGCTACCATGGACCAGTGGCATACGCCAAGGCCGTAGTAGTCCTCGTCTTGCAACAAATCAAGATAAAGCGTTCCCTTGTATTCGCCGTCACCGGTGCGCGTGAGGGCTATCGGCGGGCTTTGGCCGGGAGGCTTGCGATAGATGCCAATGAATCTTTCATAAGGAGCGCACCGTTCGTTGGCGACGTCATATTGCATGAAGCCCGTCACTGAATCGAACGGTCCTGGCGCATCCTTGATCACCATGGTGATCTCGTAGCGCATCTTTGGGTGCGGGTTTTGCTTGATGTCAGGTGTGTTCATGGAGGAGCCGCAGGCAGTAATGGTTAAGGTCAAAGCCATTGCAAAACCCAAGAAGATAGGTGTGGGTTTCATGAGCGACTATGGGACACGTACGGCAGGACTGCAGCTTGTGAAGTAGACGCGACAACCAGTGCCTCCCGTCTTGCAGACTTCCATGCCTTTTTGGATAGCAATGGATTCGGATGGCCCCCAATTGACGTTGAATGCCTTATCGCTAACTAATAAAACACCGCATCCATTGGAGTAAGTGGCTTTTAATGTGCAGGTGCTCCCACCCTTTGATTTGCAGTCAGTAATAGCTCTAGTTCCAGCATCGTCCTCAGTTAAGACGCCACTGGAAGAGCCAATGACACCTTTGGGCGCGTCAGTCGCAATTGCGCCCCAACGCGACTCCCATTGTGGAGGAGGAGGAGCGGGAGCTTGTGGTGGGTTCTGTTGGTAATAGCCAGGTGGTGTTGGGCCACACGAACTAATAGCCGTACCGCTATACGGAATCATCCCTGGTGGGCAACCATTTTCTGCATGTGCGGACAAGTGAAAGATCAGAGAACCAAGTAGAAGCGTGATCAAAATAAGTTGCTTCATGACCACAGTCCTCCATCACGAGTTTTGTATTTCACTGCATCTTGGGCGGTTGCATCGCCGGTCCGAGCAATAGCGCGTTGTGGAGGAATTCCAGGGTTGAAGTTATTCAGTCCTCTGTCGTTATTAGCGTCGCCATGACCTGCGGTCCTTGGCGGCACATACCCCCCGCCATACGACCCCGCCGGCTGCCCCTGTGGCCCCGGCCGACTCAGCGCACCGCCACCAAACGCCGAGAAATGCATGAACTGCCCCATCGTCCCATTGAAAAACACCGCTGCCATCGGCGGTACCGAAATAACCAGCACCGTCATCAGCAAGCCAATGCCTCCTTGCTGCATTGCCAGACTGGTCAAGCCTTCGGTGCTGTTGCCAATAATCGAATTGAGTACTTTGGACGCCCATAGCGCTTCGCTTACTTTCGCCGTCAAATCCAGCACCATCGCGCTAACCACGCTGAGCATGGCCATCGCAAACACGGTGCCCATGCCGTACATCAGCCAGCGGCGAAACATGTCCTTGGTCTGATCGAAGATGAGGCACAGAATGAATAGCGGTCCAAGGCCGACGAACAGGGCGATGGCGAATTGGAAGAGCAGCAGCATGGAACCCGCGGCCATGGGTGGACTGGCGGTGCCGAAGGTGGCGATCCATTTGGAGTTGCTTTTGGCGTCTTGCATCTCCTGATCGCCTGGCACGATCTGCACGGTATCGATGGTGCTGAGCGCAATCTGCGTATAGGCGAGATTTTTGTCGATGGCCTGGGTGGTGGTTTCGCTTCCGTCGTCGGTGAACAGGGCGTGGACTTCTTTGTCCAGCCCTTGCGTGAGCCATCCGTGCAAATCGGTGCCCATCACGGACATGGAGGTGGCGGCCGAGACGATGATCGCGATGCGGGCCATGCTGAGCACCACCTCCATCATCGGTTCGCGCGATCTGCCGGTGATCATGCGGTAGCCCTGGATCACGATCCACAGGGTGACGAGGATCAGTGCAATGGCACTGGCCCAGATCATCATGCGGTCCATCAGATCCATGCCGAATCGGTGAATCCGGTTGTTCAAGAAGTTGTAGACCAGCGTGAAATAGATGTAATCGCCTAAGTTGGACATGAGGCACGTTCCGTGGTGTGGATTGCGATTTACTTGAGCGCCGCCTCGAGAGCGGCCGCGTTGACGATGGTGCCCAGTACACCAGGGCTACCTTGCATGGCGCGGCGCGACAGGTTGGCCTGAACTTGTTGCAACATCTGGATCTGCGCATCGTCCTGCTGCATGTTGCTCTCCCATTGGCTGCGCGCGTTTTCCAGCGAACCCTGATAGCGCGCAACATCGTTGGTGTTGGCTTCCAGGTTGCCAGGTGACTGGGCGACCTTCGTCAGACGATCTTGCTGGATGTGAGTCATGTCGATGCTGGCTTGAGCGACGTTTTGCAGATAGTCGACCGTATCGTTGTATTTCTTGTTCTTGGTCATGACGATCAGCCGACACAGGTCACGTTGTTGTTTGACCACGTCGCCGCCCATGTCAAAAGTCGTTTGCAATGCGCTGGTGATATCGCCTGCCAGCGAGTCGGTGATACCTGGGCAGGCGTCCTTCACTCCGTAATCGTCGGCAATGTGCTTGAACTGATTCTGCAGGGTGAAGAGCTGGAAATTCAGGCCATCCAGTTTGACGAGCTGCTCGTTCCAGAAGGCGACCTGATCCGCGTAATGCTGTGCGACCGCTTCATACTGTTTTACTGTTTGCATCCAGCGTTGCGCCTGATTGGCATATTCTTCAACGGCCTTCGCGAGACTGATTGGATCGTTCACGATCCACTGCGCGTGGCTGGTGCCAGCGATCAGGCCATAAGTCAGCACCACGCTGACCGCTAGTCGTTTTTTGAGGCCGGAGCTGAAAAAGATAGGAGTCTTCATGAAAGTTTCTCTGTAGGCACCTTCAATCCGTTCACGAGCGTGCCAGTTGCCATGCGTGTATCTGAACGAAAAAACCTTATGCGTGCTCGCTCCAGCCGCTCGTGCTGGAGCGAGACCGATTACGTGTATTGCCCGGTTTGGCCGCGATAGCTGTTTGGCGTGAACACCCACATGCCTCCGTGCTCCTTGAGATTGCGCACGCGTGTGCGGAATTGCAGGCGCAGGCCGAGCAAGCGGAAGATCATTTCGTCGCGTTTGGCCATCTGCCGCATCACGAAGATCACAAAGGGCATCAGCACGAGAAAGATCAGGTTGGTATACATCGCCAACAGCAGGCACGAGCCTGCGCCGATGAAGAAGGGCACATAGGGCACGCCCATGAACATCGGCGGACGCGTGCAGCCGCGGAACAGGGCGTTCTTATGCATAGTTGTTCAAGGCATGCATCAGCATGGCAGTGCACTGCTGGCCGGTGTCGCCGACCACCATCTTGGCGATTTGCGCCGCAGCGCCGACCAGTACGCCACCGATCAGGATCGGCGCCACGTCGGTGATGCGTTTATGCGCGAATGCGATCTGGTAGCCAGAGAAAACGACGGCAATAGTGACCACGGCGATCGAGGCCATGTTGAGCAGATTGTTGATGTTTTCGAAGAAGCCGCAGACTTTCTTGCTCGAGCCGGCGAAGCCGTCATCCTGCGCCAACGCCACATCGGGCAGCACAATGGTGGCGAGCACGATCAGGCCCAGCATCAGCATGGGCAGCATGTTCTGGGATGGACGTTTGATACGGATGGGCAATGTCATCTCGGGATCCTTGTTGCTGGTTCGAAGGAGGAAGGGTGATGGCCCGGCCAGCCGGGCAGTGGTGGTTGCGAGGTTCGCCGCGCGAACTGGGGTGCTTGCTGCGTGGCGAAACTCAGAAGACAAACGCTTCATCGCGATCTCCCTGATGAAGGTCCGTTGGGTCCGCAGGCACAGCGTCGGTGCTTGAAGCGGCGATCTGCGGTTGCATCGCTGCTGCGGCCGGCGTATCGGATGTGACGGGATCGTTCGGGCCGCGCACTTGCGGCACGAAGACCTCACTTGAAGCCGCAGTAACCTTCGATGGCGCAGCCATTACACCGTTGCCGGGTTCGGACGCTGCCCGTTCGGAGGCGACGCCAACGGCTTGCGCGACGACCGGCGCGATTGCAGCAGTGGCGACTGCATCCAAGGCAACGCTGCGCAACGCGACACGGTAGCTGTTGTTGCGAAGTGGAACGTTGACAGCGGTTGCGGCATTGTTGCGTGTCGCAGCAACGGGCAGGGCCGTCGCCGACTGGCCGGTCAGCTTCAGGCTTTGGCCGATCGAGTCATATACCTTCTGCACATAGCCGTCGCGGTAGCCAGCGATGAAGTTGCCGGAGTAGTAGCAACTGAAGGCTTTGCCCCAGTCGTTGCCGGCGCTTGCGTAGCACTCGGCAAGAATGCGTGAACCGGCCGCCAGGTTGGCGCAGGCATCGAAGGCCTGCTCGTAGGAATCCAAGCCGTATTTGCCAAGATTGGCGCGATTGACCTGGGCGATACCTACCGAAAAGTTGTAGCCCTGTTCTTCCAGCATGCGCACGGTCGCGATGGCCTCGCCGATATTTTGCGGCTGGCGCACGAGTTGGCCGCCAACCACGCCAATAGCGAACGGGTTATGGCCAGATTCGACGTGGACGACATGCTGCATCACTTCCGTCGGCACGGCGAGATTGGGGCAGTTCATCATTTCCGGACTGGGAAGCATGATGGTTGGCGCCTCAGCTGGCTTGCGCACGCAGGGCGCGAGCGGGGTCGAAGTCGATGCCGGTGATGTAGCGGTTGCCGGCATGCGCCTTGATATGCACGATGATGTCGATGGTCATCATCAGCAGGCGCTTGATGGTGGCGAACTCCAGGCCTGCACCTTCAGTGGATGCTTTCACCATCAGGGCGAGCTGGTCCCAGGTTTGCTCGGTACTGCCCGCGTGGCAGCTGGTGATGGAGCCGGGGTGGCCCGAGGCGCAGTTGCGAATGAAGTAGAACGATTCATCGCCGCGCAGCTCGGCCAGGATGATGCGGTCCGGCTTCATGCGCAGGCAAGCTTCCATGCAGCTTTTGGCGGTGATGTTGCTGGCGCTCTGGCCGCCCTTGGAGTACAGCAGATGCACTACGTTGGGCTGTTCGATGAACAGTTCGCGCGCATCTTCGATCGTCACCAGTCGCTCATCATGCGGAATGTGATGCACCAACGATTTCATGAAGGTGGTCTTGCCGCTGCCCGTGGCGCCGGCGACCACAATGTTCTTCTTGTCGAGTACGGCTCGGCGGAAAAAGTCCGCGTAGCGGCGTTCAGCGCGCAGCCTCAGCAACTCGCGGTCGTGTTCGCCGAGCGTGCACATGTCTTCGACGACCCGATCGAAAAAGCCGTCCTGCTGGTACTGCGTCAATGTCTTGGTCTGCCGCGACGGCAGGCGGATGGTGATGGATACCTTGCCGGCGTCGCAGGCAGGCGGCATGACGAACTGCGCGCGCTGCCCCGTGGGGAATGTAAGCGACACTACGGGATCGGCATCGGTAATGCGTTGGCCGGTGTTGCTTTCGTTGACGACGGCCGTGCAGAACTGGCGTGCGCGGTCGAAAGTGAGCGTGGGCACTTCGACGCGGCGCCATCCATCGCGGCGTTCCAGATAAAGCTCGCCCGGCCGGTTGATGCAGATTTCCGTCACATCCGGTGATGCCATGAACGCCTTGATGCCCAGGATTTCATACTGGTAATCGAGGAACTCGTTGGACACCTGGGCAACGGTTGAGTCGTCCATGACGTGTTGCTCCGCGTTGCTCAGAAACGGGCGACCACGCCGCTGAAATCGACGTCCTTGGCGACGTAGATGCTCACGACGGTGCCCTGGTTGATGGTGACGGTGGCGGGGCGGTTGGCCGAGCGTTGCACCGCCTGGTTGGCGAGGTTCTGCATGGTTTGCGCCGTATTGCTTTCGAACGGCGTCTGCGTGACCACACCGTTGCTGATGGTGGTCTGGCGCGGACCGTGCACGGCCGCTTCGTACTTGAAGGCGTCGCTCAGCAAACTGATCAGCAGCGCTGCGCCGATGCGGCTGGGCCAGTGCGCGTTGTAGTAGCCGGGATGGCCGGAGCCGCCCAGGTTGTCCACGCCGGGGCTGGCCATGCTCACGTCGATACCGTTGGGCGTCACGATGCGGTCCCACACGACGTAGACGCGATTGGTGGTGGGCTCCATGTCGTATTTGCCGAGCACCTTGGAGCCCTTGGGAAGCAGCAGGCGCCGGCCGTTGACCGAATAAACCGGCTCGGTCACCGCGCAGGAGGTGAAGCCGGGATAGTCGGTAACGACGCGCGTTTGCAGCACGCAACGGATGAAGGTGCCGCGCAACATCAAGGTGTCCGGGCTGTTCAGTGGCTGCGCGTTGGACACATCGGCCAGTGCGGCGAGGCCGCCGGCCCGCGCAGCGTGCGACTGTGCTGCGCCCTGGATGCCAGTCAGCGTTTGCGCATAGCTGCCTGGATCGGATGGCGCTGCATCGCCGGTCATCATGCGGCGTTCCCGCAGCGTAGGGCCGCTCGGCCTGGATGGCGTAGTAGGCAATGGTGGCGGAACAGGCGTGGCTTGCTTTGGCGCAAGCGCGATGGGCGCCGGCAACTGCGCAGCTTGTGTGACGGGTGCAGCAGGTACGGGCGACGGTGCGGGCGGTACGTTGACCGTTTCCTCGCGCGCTTTGGCCGGTGTATCGCGACGGTGCGTCATGCCGTTCACGATCAACAGCACGGCGACCACGAGCAGGGCGACCATGCCGGCCAGCATGGCCATGGCGCGCCGGTTGGTCTGCCGTGCCTCGTTTGCGCGCAATTGCGGTGCGCCTGCGTCGAGATCCGGCGCGGATGCCTCGCCATATTGGCGGGAATAAGCGTTATTGGAACCGACGTTTCCGCTGTCGTGGTGCGGATGATTGGCGTCCTCGTGGCGATCGTCGGGCTGATAAGGGTTGTTCGTGCTCATTTTTTCGCACTCCTTCGCAGGCCGATCACGTTGTTGCCATGGCGGATGACCAGATAGGGATAGGTGCCATGGACGATGATGGTGTTGCCCTCGACGGAGGTATTCACCGCCGCGTCCTCGCCGTGTTCCTTCTCGCGCGTGAAGACTGCGGGAAAGTCACCGGTTGGAAACTGCTTCAGGTCATTCATCTTGATGTAGGTGAACTGGCCATCGTCGTACACGTTGACCGGGATCAGCCACGGCGCGATCCTGCTGCGCGCGGCATAGTCGTACTCGAAGTTGTAGACGCGTCCTTTTACCAGCGTGGTATCCAGTTCAGCGGTTTGCTTGGTGGTGTCAGCACTGTTGTTGAAACTGGCGTCGGCGGGATACGTGAAGGTGATCCTGTATTGCACGCCCTCGCGTTTGGCCTGGTCCAGCGCGGTCCAGTCGGTCGCGACAACCTTGAGCTCGAAGATGTAGGTGTGTGTTGCCGTGCGGATGATCATGTTCGTATCCACGTCGACATTTTTTGGCTTGAGGTAAAACACGTTCTCGCGGCGGGTGATATCCCAGCCGCTGCTGAAGCCGGTGCTGTAGTCGAGAATCTTCTCGTGTGGACTCAGCTCGATCTGCGTAGTGATGCCCAGGCCCGTGCGCACCTGATAGATGCGATCGGGTTGATATTGATATTGCGGAAATACTTGCGCTTGCGCGCGCGGCGTAAAACCCGCGAACGCCAGGCATGCTGCCCCGATCAAGGCAAAACGGTTGACTCCCTTCATGGGCGGCCCACTCCATTGGCAGTGTTTCTCGATGCCGGCGCCGGTGTAGCGCTCGGCACCGTGGTTCTGGATGGCTCAAACTCCGGAATCGAGGCTGCCTCTGGAACTGTCTGTGTGGAGGCAGGTGCGGAGACTGCTTCCTGCGCATCGGTTTGGGTCGGTGCGCGCACTTCGTCCGGTGCTGTGGTGGCGTAGTCGTTGTCCACCCGATAGCTCGTGACCTGGAAGCCGAGCGGGTTTTCGATCCGCGCCTGCTCGTCCATTTTCAGGTTGGGCTTGTAGGTGAATTCGAGGTTCGCGATCTTGCTGTCCAGCAACTGGCTGACGCCGGTCTGCTTGTTGTAGAGGCTGCGCTGGAAGCGCACGGTAGCGCCTTTGGGTGCCTGGCTTGCGCTGCCGCCGATCAGGGTGATGCTGAGAATCTTGACGCGGATCGCGCGTTCCCTGCCGTATGTGGCATAAGGGCTGCTCGGGTTGTTCGGTGCATGCAGTGCGCGATACGGGGCGGCGACATCGGGCGAAGACATGGTGAGCGTCGTGGCCCAGTCGCGCAGATTCATCATGGCGACGTCGTACGACTCGCGGGCCAGGATGAAGTGCGCCACATTGCTGCGATTGATCGCTTCGCTGGTGGAGAGCTGATGGGTGGCGAAATCGTCGGTCAGGCGCGTGATGGTGCTGGTGCCGGTATAAGCGTCGGCCATCACCACGTAAGGCACCTTTTCCTTCAGCGGCAGCATGTAGAAATAGCCGCCGGCGAGCATCAGCGACATTGCCAGTCCACCGCATGCAACCTGCCATGCGCGGCGTTCGCTGCGTTTGGCGAGGTCCGCGATCGTCACCTCATAGTTGATCGATGCGGCAATGGCTTCGTCGATGCGTTGGCTGGAGCTTCGTTTGAACATCATGGCTGTCCGGTGCCGTTCGGTGCGACGATGACCGATGTGCGTGCTGCAGCTTCTGCGCGTGCCGCACTGGCGGAGCGCACCTGGATCTGGCGGTTGTCGGCGGAAATCAGCACGTCCTGCTGCGCGTAGAGTTGATTGAGCTTGGCGATTGCTTCCTGGATGTCCGTGGTGCGCAAGGGCGATACCGCCGCGTACAACGCGAAGTCCGATTGCAGAAGATAGGAAAGCTGCAGGCCTGAATCCTTCGCCCAGCGCGCGAGCATCGTTTTCAGGGTGCCGTCCATTGGCGCTGCATAGAACGTGTAGGTCTTTGCCAAGGGAATTTCCGTTGGCGCATTCTGGAAATGATTCACCGGTTTCCAGCGACCACCAAAATCCTTGGCGGCCGGCGTCGCGCAACCTGCCAGCATCGCCACCGCCGACAAGGAAACGGCCATCAGGGCCTGTTTGAAGAAATCCTTTTTCACATCACATACCCGCAAGATGCATGGAGGACGCAGGCAACGCGCGGGGACATGGAGGTGTGACTCATGTCGGGATCTCGCACGCGCGGTGTCTACCGGTTCCCTGTTTTTCAGCGCTGCAACAACATGTCATGCAACGTGGAGAACAATGTTACGTGGCGCGGCAAGGCTCGTGAGAATTAGGACGTCCGACAAAAGGACGCTTTCTGTTTGAAACAATGCCGTGACATCGCTATAAACAGATATTTAGCGGAGTACGCGCGAGTACTCGGACATATAATCACTGCGTTGGATTACAGTGTGCGTCGTGATTGATGGCGTTGTCCGTCATGCATGACACTGCGTCGACGTAGTTGTTACCGCACGTGCATGACAGAAGTGTTCTGCGCTTGCGTAGGCATTCGCGTAGAGCTGCGTCTGCGACGCCTCACACCCTACGTTGCGTGGGTCGATGGTTACGGTTTCAGCTAGCTTCGAACGCGCTACGCAACCAGGTCATGCGCGCCTGCGCAGCAGGGCCGTCGTAGCTCACGACGTCAAAGCGGCAGGGACGCTGCGCATGCTGGGGATGTGCTACGAGCCACAGTTCGGCGGCGCGGATAAGCTTGGCTTGCTTGCTCGCTGTCACCGAGGTGGCCGCATCGCCATGGCTGGCGTGCACACGATGACGCACTTCGACGAACACCACAGTATCGCCATCGCGCATGACCAGATCGAGTTCGCCATAACGCGTGGTGTAGTTGCGCGCGAACAGCTTGAGTCCCGCGCGCTCCAGTTCACTGCATGCGCGTTGTTCGAACGCGCTTCCTGCTGCACGCATCAGCCACCGTTTGGTTGAATCGGCGCGCTGCTCGCGGGGGCGGGTGCGCTACCTGCAGGAGCAGGACTGGCGGGCGAGTTGTCCATCTGCAGGCTGGCGCTGCTTGGGCGCGCTACGCCGTCCTGGAATTTCAGCCAGGTCAGCACGCGTTTTACGTGGCCGAACGTGTCCACAGCGAGTTGACCGGTTGCACCAGGCAGATAGCTGCCTGGATGGCTGCGCAGCCAATCGAGATAGGGCACGAGGTTCCATGCATCCATGCCGAACGCGAACAGCTGCGCGGCTCCGCCATGCGCGGCCGGGAGCTGCGCCGCGATGTCGTGATAGGCGGGCAGGCCGGTCTGGGCGTCGAACAGCCACGGCGCATCGCAGAATTCCACACCTTCCAGGTCGCGATCGGCGGTGGCGTTGTCGCTGCCGCCATAGATGTGCGAGGTGCCGAACACGGGCAGATTGATGCGCGCAATGCGCAGCTGCGGCAGCAGCAGGCGAGCCTGTTCTGCGCGCATGCTGATGAACATGCCCGCATCGCTACCGGCGCTGCCGGCGTTCAGCGCATTGATGGCGTCACCGTAATTGACGCCACTGGCTGGCAATTGCGCGCTGCCGGCGATCTGGCCGCCCTTGGCTTCCAGTTCGGCCTTGAAAGCGGCGGCGGCGCGCTTGGCGAAGTCGTCGCCGGAAATGACAACGTAGGCGTTATGCAGGCCGCGTTCGATCAGATGATCGGCAGCTTGCGCACCTTCGTCCTCCGGCATCAACGCGAATTCGCTTGCGGTACCGTTTGGCAGCGTCTTGTTGTCGGAATGATTGAGTGCCAGCACCGGCACAGGCAAGGACGCCTGGCCCAATACGGCCGTGACTTCCGAGCGCGCCAACGGACCCACCACCATCTGCGCACCTTCGGCGACGGCCTGGTTGTAGGCCTTGATGGCGCCGGCGGCATTGCCGCCACTGTCGTACACACGCACGGTCGCGCGTGGCGCATGCGTGTCGGACGATTGGAAATACGCCGCAAAGAAACCCTCGCGGATAGCTGCGCCAGCCGCGGCGAGGCCATCGCTATTGGGCAGCAACACCGCGATATGCGCAGGCATTTTGTAGCCCTCGCGCACACTGGCGCCGCTACCAGGCACCAGCGTGCCGACGGCTTGTTCCAGATTTGGCTGCGCTTGCGCCACCGTCACGCCGAGGCGGCCTAGCGCTTCGTTCACCCACGGCAGCATGCGATCGCCCTGCTGCATGGCAGCCGCGCGCTGTTTGAGCGGTTCGGCACCGAGCTTGGTGAGCAGCGTCAGAGCCTGATCGCGATTCTGTTCGCGATCGGCGCCACGCAGCACATCATCCATCTCCACGCGCGTGCGCGCTGCGCCCCACAAGTCGCCCGTGCCGGCGAGCGCATCCGCGCGCAGGATCAGCAAACGCGGACGCAGGTTTGCCGGCACACTGAGGTCTGGCTGGGTGGTCAGGCGCAGCGCGGTGGCGGGATCGCGCTGACGCAACGCGATCTCCGCACGCAGCAGATCCAGTCGCACCGGTTCGTCATCGGCAAGCCGGTCGCGTTGGATGCCCACGACCAACGGCGCGGCGCGATCCAGCGCGTTTTCCTCGCGATACGCTTCGGCGGCCAGCAGCTTGTAATGATCGGCGCGGCCCGGCGTTTGCGTGGCCAGCCCCAGATACGCTTGCGCCGCCTGGTCGAATTGTCCCTGCCCTGCCAGGTTGGCAGCGTTTTGCGCGGCGGCGATTTCAGCGGGCGAGCGTGGCACCACCGAGGGCACGCAGGCGCTCAACAACAACGAAATCAGCAGTCCTGACGCAACAAGACGACCTGGGCGCATGGATGTCCTCGATCCCATGGGGGCAATTGCGCGATCATAGCCGATCGCATCGTTGCGTCGCCGCGAATAGCTCCGAGGTTTCATACATGTCTAGCCATAAAATGGGCTGCCTGTGGGTGGTCGCGACGCCGATCGGTCATCGCGATGACATCTCCGCGCGCGCCATCGAAACCTTGCGCAACGTCGCGCTGATCGCCGCCGAAGACACCCGGCACAGTCGCCCGCTGATGCTTCAGCACAACATCGGCACGCCGCTGGTGGCGCTGCACGAACATAACGAGCGCGAAGCGGTGGCGGCCATTGTGCGGCGGTTGGAGCAGGGCGAATCAATCGCGTTGATTTCCGATGCGGGCACGCCGCTGATCAGCGATCCGGGCTTTCGGTTGGTACGCGCGGCGCGCGAAGCGGGCATTCGCTGCATGCCAGTGCCTGGCGCATGCGCGGCGATCGCGGCGCTTTCCGTGGCGGGACTGCCCAGTGATCGCTTCGTGTTCGAAGGTTTTCTTCCGCCCAAAAGCGCTGCACGCCGCAGTCGCCTGGAAGAACTTGCGGGCGATCCGCGCACGTTGATTTTTTACGAATCCTCGCACCGCATTGTCGAGAGCCTTGCCGACATGAGCGACGTATTCGGTGCGGAGCGGGAAGCCGTGCTGGCGCGTGAACTCACCAAGCTGTTCGAGACCGTGATCGGCGAACCGCTGTCGCAACTGCTGGCGCGCGTGATGGAGGATCCCAATCAGCAGCGCGGCGAATGCGTGGTGCTCGTCGCGGGGCGCGGTGACGACGCGGATGCGAAGCTTGCCGAAGGACAGCGTGTATTCGCGATTTTGCGAGACGAGTTGCCGCCGGCGAAAGCGGCGAAGCTGGCGGCTGCGATCACAGGCGCGCCGCGAAAAATGTTGTACGGCGACAAGGGCGAAGGATGAGTCATGGTTGGGTGCAAACCCCAGCGATTGAGTCCTGTATTACATGGCGATGTTGGAGTCTGCACTCCGAGCTAGGATTTTCGTGCAATGCGCCGTGGGCCTTTGTCCCCTCGATTCCCGATATAATTTCCGCCGGAGTCGGCCGGACAGTCGCGTCGCGCCACGTGCGCGTCGAGGAAAGTCCGGGCTCCACAGGGCAGGGTGCCAGGTAACGCCTGGGCAGCGTGAGCTGACGGCCAGTGCAACAGAAAGCGAACCGCCGATGGCCCGCAAGGGCACAGGTAAGGGTGAAAAGGTGCGGTAAGAGCGCACCGCGTACGGGGCTAACGCCGTACGGCACGGTAAACCCCACCCGGAGCAAGACCGAATAGGGGAACGATAACGCGGCCCGCGTTGTTCCCGGGTAGGTTGCTGGAGCCAGGTGGCGACGCCTGGCCGAGAGGAATGACTGTCGCGTCGCAAGGCGTACAGAACCCGGCTTACAGGCCGACTCCACCTTCATTCAGGAGCGAGTGAAGCGAAGCAGGCAGTGAGAGAGGCGCAGTAAGGCTTTTCTCTCACTTCTTGCTTCGCTTCACTTGCTTCCATTTTTAAAAAATCCATGCTGATCAATGCTCTTGCGGCCCTTCCTAGAAATCACTGGAAATTTCGCCAGAACTTCGCCTTTCTCCTTGATTCACAAGCAAAATTTTCTTGACAGTCTCAAAGGGCGAGACTATCGTGGGGCCCTGTGTGAAATCGTGGGATTTCGTGGGAGTTCCTTAGGTCGTGTTTCAGGGCGAAACCGCCATCACCGTCGATGACAAGGGCCGGCTGGCTATTCCGACTGCGTATCGGGAGCTGGTGACGGGCGCCTGCGCCAATCGCTTGGTGATCACCTACAACCCGTTCGAATCGGGCTGCCTCTGGCTGTTCCCGCATGCCGAGTGGGAAAAGGTGCGCGACCAGGTGAACGCCTTGCCGACTGTGAAAGCCGTGCATCGCGCCTTGCAGATGAAGCTGGTGGGTGCGGCGGCGATGGTTGAACCGGACAGCGCCACGCGCATTCTGTTGCCGGCCAGCCAGCGCTCTGCGGCCGGCATCGAGAAAAAAGCGGTTCTGCTGGGCATGGGCAACAAGTTCGAGCTTTGGAGCGAACAGGCCCACCTGGCCAAGATCCGCCAGACCATCGGCGAAGACGAAATCAGCGACGACATGGCGGACCTGCGGCTCTGACCGGTGACGGTCAGGGCGCGGGATGACACGAACCAGAGCGGGAGTGCGAGATGGTTGAGCGTCAGCACATCCCGGTGATGCTGAATGAAGCGGTGGAGGGTCTCGCCGTGCGGGAAGGCGGGCGTTATCTCGATGGCACCTTCGGACGCGGCGGTCACGCCCGCGCCGTGCTGTCGCGCCTGGGGCCCGGCGGTCGGCTGCTGCTGATGGATCGCGATCCGCAGGCCATCGCCACCGCGCAAAAAGAATTCGGCGCCGATCCGCGTGTGTCGATTCGCCACGCCAATTTCTCCACGCTTGCCGAATGGGACGAAACGGCCGCCGGTCTCGACGGCGTGCTGCTCGACCTTGGCGTCTCCTCGCCGCAGCTGGACGAGGCTGCGCGCGGCTTCAGCTTCATGGCCGATGCGCCGCTGGACATGCGCATGGATCCCACCCAGGGCGAAAGCGCCGCCGACTTCCTCGCTCATGCCGACGAACGCGAGATCGCCGACGTGCTGTGGATCTACGGCGAGGAACGCTTCAGCCGCAAGATCGCCCGCGCCATCGTGGAGCGCCGCAAGGAAACACCGATCACTCGCACTAGCGAGCTCGCTGCCTTGGTTGAGCGCCTGATCGGTCGGCGCGAGCCAGGCAAGCATCCCGCCACGCGTACGTTCCAGGCGCTGCGTATTCGCGTGAACGGCGAGCTGCAAGCGCTCGAGCATGGACTGGAAGCGGCGCTCGACCGGCTCAATCCCGGCGGACGCTTGTCGATCATCAGCTTCCACTCGCTGGAAGATCGTATGGTGAAGCAATTCATCCGCGATCATTCCGGCCGCGTGCAGGGCAGCCGCCGAGGTCCGCCCGTGGCTGCGGCGCCGGCCAAGCTGGCGGCGGTCGGCAAGGCGCAGTTTCCTTCCGATGCCGAGCAATCGGCGAACCCGCGCGCACGCTCGGCCGTGCTGCGTGTGGCACAGAAAGTATCGCAGGAGAGCAGCGCATGAAGGCCGTGGGCATCTTCAGCCTGCTGCTTCTGCTTGCCGCGACCATGGTCAGCGCGATCGCAGTCGTGTGGACGCGCCACCAGAGCCGCGCCCTGTTCGTGCAGCTTTCGCAACTGCAAAGCCAGCGCGACGAATTGAATATCGAATACGGCCGGCTCGAACTGGAGCAGGCGACCTGGGCCGAACCGCGCCGCATCGATAACGAAGCGCGCACCAAGCTCGGCATGTTCACGCCGCGTCCGCAGGACGTGCAGCTGGTGCGGCCATGAACCGGCTGCAACAGGCCATGGCGCCCAAGCCCAGTTCGCGCCGCAAAGGCGCGGGCCCCAGCACGCGCCGGCGCATGCTGCTGGTGATCGGCATACTCGGCGTCGCTTCGCTTGGCCTGGTGGCGCGCGCGTTCGACCTGCAAGTGGTGCGCAAGCAGTTCTATCAGGATCAGGGCGATGCGCGCTTCCTGCGCGTGATGCCGATTGCGGTGTCGCGCGGCACCATCTTCGATCGCAATGGCGAACCGCTGGCGGTGTCCACGCCAATGGTCTCGATCACCTGCGTGCCGTCGGAAGTGCTCGACAACGCCGATCGCATTCCTGCATTGGCGCAGGCGCTGGGGACCAATGCCGATGAATTGAAGTCCTACCTGGAGCAGCGCGCCGATCGCGATTTCGCCTATCTGCGGCGGCAGATGAGTCCGGAGGCGGCGCAAGCGGTGCTGGCGGTGGGTATTCCCGGCGTGAATGGGCAGCGCGAATACAAGCGCTATTACCCTTCGGGCGAAGTGACCGCGCACGTGCTCGGGTTCACCAACATCGACGACCACGGCCAGGAAGGCCTGGAGTTGGCGTTCGACAACTGGCTGGCCGGCAAGCCGGGTGCCAAGCGGGTGATTCGCGATCGCATGGGCCGCGTCGTCGAAGACGTGGAGCAAGTGCATGCGCCGCAGCCGGGCCAGAACCTCACGCTCAGCATCGATCGGCGCATCCAGTTCCTCGCCTATAGCGAGCTGAAGAAGCAGCTGCAGGATCTCGACGCCGATTCCGGCGAAATGGTGATCATGGATGTGCGCAGCGGCGAGATCCTCGCCATGGTCAGCCTGCCCACGTATAACCCGAACGCCGTCACCAGCAGCCAGCCCGCGCAGCGTCGCAACCGCTCGGTCACCGACGTGGTGGAGCCTGGTTCCACCATGAAGCCGTTCACCATGGCGGCGGGCCTGGCCAGCGGCAAATACACGCCCACCTCGCCGCTCGTGGATACCGGCAACGGCCATTGGATGTTCATGGGCAAGGACATCCGTGACGTGGAGTCGGGCGGCAACGGCATGCTCACGCCGACTGGCGTGCTGACGAAATCCAGCAACATCGGCGCGGCGAAGATCGCGCTGTCGCTGGACACCAAGTTCGTGTACGACACCTATCGTGCGTTCGGCTTCGGTGAAAGTACCGGCAGCGGTTTTCCCGGCGAATCGGCCGGCTTCCTCAGGCCAGGCCGTAGCTGGCGGCCGATCGAAAAAGCCACCATGGCCTACGGCTACGGCCTCAATGTCACGCCGCTGCAACTGGCTACGGCGTATTCCACGCTGGCGGACAACGGCATGATGCATACGCCCACCTTTATCAAAGGCGGCGGCGATGCGGGCAAGCAGATCATTTCCACGACCATTGCGCGCGAACTGGTCGACATGCTGGAAACCGTGACGGCGCCGGGCGGCTCGGCCACGCGTGCGCAGATCGCCAACTACATCGTGGCCGGCAAGACGGGCACCGCGCATCTGGCTTCGGTCGGCGGCTACGCCAAGAACAGCTACAACTCGTTGTTCGCCGGCATCGTGCCTGCCACCGATCCACGCCTGGTCGGCGTGGTGGTGATCAACAATCCCAAAAAGAACACTTATTACGGTGGCGTGGTCTCTGCGCCGGTGTTTCAGAGCGTGATGACCGGCGCGCTGCGCCTACTCGACGTGCCGCCCGACAATATCGGCCGCTGGTACGTGGGCGGTCCGTTGCAGGCCGGCGGCGGCCTGGCCGGCACGGCGCCGCCGCAGAACCCGCAGGACGATCAATCCGCCACCGAGGCGGTTGAGCCATGAGCGGCCAGCGCCTGGATCATCTGCTGCAAGGCATCGCCGAAACGAAGGCCGCAGGGCCTATCGTCGTTTCCGGGCTTGCGCTCGATTCGCGACAAGTAAAAAGCGGCGACGCGTTCTTCGCCTTGCGCGGCACGCGCGGGCACGGCATCGAATTCGTGCGCGGCGCGGTACAGCGTGGCGCCAGCGTGGTGCTGGCCGAAACGCCAGTGCCGGCCGAGCTGGAAGATCCCGGCGTGCCGGTGCTGTGGATCGACGGCCTGCACGCCTTCGTCGGTGAAATCGCCTCGCGCTTTTTCGGCCGTCCATCCGAAGCGATGCGCGTGATCGGCGTCACCGGCACCAACGGCAAAACCTCCACGGTGCAGTTGCTGGCGCAGGCGCTGGAGCATCTGGGTCATCGCGCCGCCACCATCGGCACGTTGGGCGCGGGCTTGCATGGACAATTGCAAGAAGGCGAGCGCACCACGCCGGATGCCATCGCGGTACAGCGGCTGTTCGCGCAATGTCGTCGCGAGGGCGCCACGCACATGGCGATGGAAGTGTCATCGCATGCGCTCGAGCAGGGGCGCGTCGCCGCTACGGCGTTCGACGTTGCGGCTTTCACCAATCTCACGCGCGATCATCTCGACTACCACGGCAGCATGGAGGCGTATGGCGCGGCCAAGGCCAGGCTGTTTGCGTGGCCGGGATTGAAAGCAGCGGTGATCAATATCGATGACGCCTTTGGTCGCCAACTGATCGGCAAGCTGCCGTCCGGTGTCCGAGGGTGGCGGCTGAGCAGCGCGGGTGACGAACATGCCGACATCGCCGCCAGCGACATCGTCACCTCGGCCGAAGGTGTGGCTTTCATGCTGCGCACGCCGTGGGGCGAGCACACGATTCGCAGTCGCCTGCTTGGCCGCTTCAACGTGGCGAACCTGCTCACTGTCATCGGTTGTCTTGGTGCGCTGGGCGAGGCATTCGAGCGCATCGTCGAAGCTGTCGAAGCGCTGCAGCCGGTGAACGGCCGCATGAATCGCATCGGCGGTTTGCATGGCCTGCCGCTGGTGGTGGTCGATTACGCGCATACGCCGGACGCGCTGGAACAGGCGCTCACTGCGTTGCGCGCGCATTGCCAAGCACGGCTGATCTGCGTGTTCGGCTGCGGTGGCGAACGCGATGCCGGCAAGCGCCCGCAGATGGGCGAAATCGCAGAGCGACTGGCCGATGTCGCCATCGTCACCGACGACAACCCGCGCGGCGAAGATGGCGACGCGATCGTCGCGCAAATCCTGGCCGGCATGACACGGCCACAGACAGCCACCGTGCAGCGCGATCGCGAAGCGGCGATCCGCGCAGCTTTGACGATGGCGAACAGCGGGGATGTTGTGTTGATTGCTGGCAAAGGCCACGAAACTTATCAGGAAGGCGCGGGCGGCAAGCGCGCGTTCGACGATATGGCGATCGCATGCGCCGTACTGGAGCACCACGCATGATGCCGCTGAGCGCCATCGCCATGTGGACGCACGGCCGGCTGCACGGCGCCGATGCCAGCGTCACCGGCGTCGCGATCGATTCGCGCAAGGTGAAGCCGGGCGATCTGTTCGTCGCGTTCAAGGGCGAGCATGTGGACGGCCATGCCTATCTCGCCGACGCGAAAGCACGCGGTGCGGCGGCGGCCCTGGTCGCGCATCGCGTGGAAAGCGACTTGCCGCAGGTGGAAGTGCAGAGTTCCGAGCTTGCGTTGGGCGATCTGGCCAGCGCCGTGCGCGCGCAACGCAATGCGCGCGTCATCGGCATTACCGGTTCCAATGGCAAGACCACGGTGAAGATGCTCACCGCGTCCATCCTTTCGCGCCATGGCCGCACGCACGTCAACACCGGCAGCTACAACAACGAAATCGGCTTGCCGTTGACCTTGTTGTGGATGCCGGAAGACACCGAATACGCCGTACTCGAAATGGGCGCGGGCAAGCCCGGCGATATCGACTATCTCGCCGCCATCGCACGGCCCGATATCGGCCTCGTGAACCTCATCGCGCCGGCGCATCTTGAGCGGATGGGTACGATCGAAATGGTGGCGGAAACCAAGGGCGCGCTGTATCGCGCGCTGCCGGCGGATGGCGTGGCGGTGATCAATGCCGACGATGCCTTCGCCAGCTTCTTCACGGGCCTGGCGGGCGGACGCCACGTGCTGCGTTTTGGCCTCGATCACAAGGCTGACGTCGGTGCGGAAATTCTGGAGCAGCGCCCGGATGGATCGCGCTTCGTGCTGAGCACGCCGCACGGCGATGCCGAAGTGCAATTGCCGCTGCCTGGCCGCCACAACATCGCCAATGCGCTGGCGGCGAGCAGCATCGCCTTGGCGCTGGACGTTCCGCTGGACACCATCGTCGCGGGGTTGGAGCAGGCGAGCGCGGTCGAAGGGCGCCTGAAGCGCATCGCGATGCCGGACGGCTGGACGCTGATCGACGACAGCTACAACGCCAACCCGAGTTCCATGCACGCGGCGATCGATACGCTGGCCCTGGCCGGTGGCGAGCGCTGGCTGGTGTTGGGCGACATGGCCGAGCTGGGCGCGGATGCGCGTGCGCTACATGCGGGCGTCGGGCGCCATGCGCGCGAGCAAGGTATCGATCACTTGTTCGCGGTGGGGCCGTTGAATGCGGCTGCCGTGGAGGCGTTCGGCGCGGGCGGCAAACATTTCGCCGACAAAGCCGCGTTGATCGACGCGCTGCGCGCCGGGTTACATGCCGGCGTCACTTGCCTGGTGAAGGGCTCGCACTCGTCGGGCATGGAACAAGTCGTGGCTGCGCTCAAGAGCGCTCATCCGAAGGAGGGCGCACACGATGCTGCTTGAGCTGGCCGAGTGGTTCGCACGGCATTTCGCCACGCCGCACCTTTTTCAGTACATCACCTTCCGCACGATCATGGCGGCGCTGACCGCGATGGCGATGTCGCTGCTGTTCGGTCCCGCGCTGATCCGCAAGCTCGCCGCACTCAAGGCGGGCCAGGTGGTGCGCAAGGAAGGCCCGCAGACGCATCTGTCCAAGGCCGGTACACCGACCATGGGTGGCGTGATGATCCTGCTGTCGGTGGCGATCGCCACGCTGCTGTGGGTGGATCTCAACAACCGCTACGTGTGGCTGGTGCTGCTGGTGCTGCTTTGCTACGGCGCGATCGGCTTTTATGACGATTACCGCAAGCTGGTGTTGAAGGACAGCCGTGGCCTGGCCTCGCGCTGGAAGTATTTCTGGCAGTCGGTGTTCGGTATCGGCGCGGCCTGGTTTCTTTTTCACACGGCAAACATTCCGGCGGAAACCGCGCTGTACGTACCGGTGTTCAAGCACGTGGCGGTGCCGCTGGGCGTGTTCTTCATCGTGCTCGCCTACTTCATGATCGTGGGCTTCTCCAACGCGGTGAACCTTACCGACGGTCTGGATGGTTTGGCGATCATGCCGACGGTGCTGGTGTCCGGTGCGTTGGGCGTGTTCGCCTATCTCGCCGGCAACCGCGTGTTCTCCGAATACCTGGGCATTCCCTCGATTCCCGGCGCGGGCGAACTGGCGATCTTCTGCGGTGCGCTGTCCGGTGCGGGCCTGGGTTTCCTGTGGTTCAACACCTATCCCGCGCAAGTGTTCATGGGCGACGTCGGCGCCTTGGCGATCGGCGCGGCATTGGCGGCGATCGCGGTGATCGTGCGGCAGGAGATCGTGCTGCTGATCATGGGCGGCGTGTTCGTGATGGAAACGGTGTCGGTGATGATGCAGGTAGCCAGCTTCAAGATGACTGGCAAGCGCATCTTCCGAATGGCGCCGATTCATCATCACTTCGAATTGAAGGGCTGGCCCGAGCCTCGGGTCATCGTGCGGTTCTGGATCATCAGCGTGGTGCTGGTGTTGATCGGTTTGGCAACCTTGAAGGTGCGTTAGCAGATGTTTGGTTTCGACACATCGCAAGCAAAGCGCCGGCAGGGCCCGCGCGGCAAGTTCGACTTGCCGTTGCTGGTGGCCCTGGTCGCGCTCGCCTGCGTGGGTGTCGTGATGGTGACGTCCAGCTCGATCGCCGTGGCCGATAGCGCGCACGTGGGCGAGTTCTACTACCTGAAGAAACACTTGCTGTTTCTTTCGCTCGGCGCCGTGGCGGCGGGCGTTGCGATGCGCACCGAGCTGAAGGAAGTGGAAAAACACGCCTTCTTCCTGATGCTGGTGGCGTTCATCATGTTGCTGGCGGTGTTCGTGCCGCACTTTGGCATGAAGATCAACGGCGCACGGCGCTGGCTCAATCTGATCATCACTTCGTTCCAGCCGGTCGAGGCGGTGAAGTTGATCCTGGTGGTGTATCTGGCCAGTTATCTGGTGCGCCACCGCGAAAGCATCGAGACGCGCTTCCTCGGGTTGATCAAGCCGCTGGCGGTATCGGGCGTAATGGTGCTGTTGTTGCTGGCACAGCCGGATTTCGGCTCCGCCACTTTGATCATCGCCGTCACCATTGCGATGGTGTGGCTGGGTGGCGCGCGGCCCATCTTCCTGTTCCTGATGGGTCTGCCGCTGATGCCGCTGCTGGCGATTGCGGCGACCAGCGAAAGCTATCGCATGAAGCGCCTGACATCCTTCATGAATCCTTGGGCGCACCCGTTCGATGACGGCTTCCAGCTCACGCAATCGCTGATGGCGATCGGACGCGGCGAGTGGATGGGCGTGGGGCTGGGCTCGAGCGTGCTGAAGCTGTCGTATCTGCCCGAAGCGCATACCGACTTCATCTTTGCCGTGATCGGCGAGGAACTGGGTTTGCTCGGCATCGTGGTCGTCATCGGTCTGTTCGCACTTGTGGTGTGGCGTGGTCTGCACGTGGGCTTGAAGGGGGTGGAAATCGGCCAGCGTTTTGCCGGCTACGTCGCCTTCGGCATCTCGCTGATGATCGGCCTGCAGACGATGGTGTCGGTGGGCGTGAATCTTGGCGCGCTGCCGACCAAAGGGCTCACGCTGCCGTTGATCAGCTATGGCGGCTCGTCGATCGTCCTGACCTGCGCCATGGCAGGAGTATTGTTGCGCGCGACGTTCGAAATCTATCGCGCACTGGATGCACGCCAGATGGCCACACGCGTGCCGGCGACGGCAGTGCCCGACGCAAATCCGAACACCGCGCGCGAGCGCGAAGCGGTGGCGGCATGAGCGGCGTAAATCGCAAATCGGGAATCGAGAATCGGGAGGGCGGGGTGCGCTTCGCATCACCTGCACTCGCGAGCAGTGCTTTGATGGCGACGAGCCGTTCAGGGCAGGACGCCATGCGTTCTTCCGATTCACGATTCATGATTGACGATTCTCGCCAAAAGGCACCCGTCCTGATCATGGCCGGCGGTACCGGCGGCCACATCTTTCCCGGTTTGGCCGTGGCCGAAACGCTGCGCGCGCAGGGCGTGCCGGTAGTGTGGCTGGGCGCGCAAGGTGGCATGGAAACCAAGGTCGTGCCCGCGCATGGCATCGAGTTGCACACCATTGCGGTGGGCGGCTTGCGCGGCAAAGGCATGAAGACGCGCTTGCTTGCGCCATGGATGCTGCTGCGTGCCTTGCTGTCGTCGATCGCGGTGCTGCATCGGCTGAAGCCGCGCAGTGTGTTGTCGATGGGCGGTTATGTGGCCGGTCCCGGTGGCGTGGCGGCACGCCTGCTGCATCGCCCGCTGCTGGTACACGAACAGAATCGCGTGGCCGGTTTCACCAATCGCAAGCTGGCGCAGCATGCGCGGCGGGTGATGGCTGGTTTCGCCGATGCCTTGCCGAATGCGCAATGGGTGGGCAACCCGGTGCGCGCAGCGATTGCGTCGCTGCCGTCGCCGGCGCAACGCATGGCCGAGCGCAGCGGCAAGCCGCGCTTGCTGGTGCTCGGCGGCAGCCTCGGTGCGCGTGCGTTGAATACGTCCGTGCCGCAAGCGCTTGCGCACATGCCGGTCGAGCAGCGGCCAGAGGTACTGCATCAATGTGGTAATCGAGGTATCGATGAAGCGCGCAAGGCCTATGCCGACGCGGGCGTGGAAGCGCGCATCGTGCCATTTATCGAAGACATGGCCGGCACCTATGCGTGGGCCGATCTCGCGGTGTGTCGCGCCGGAGCGTTGACGCTTGCCGAGCTCACCGCCTGCGGTCTCGGCGCCGTGCTGGTGCCGTTCCCGCATGCGGTGGATGACCACCAGACCCGCAACGCCGAGGCGCTGGTCGCCGCTGGTGCGGCCGAATTGATCCAGGAACGTGATTTGAAGACGAATGATCTGGCGCAGCGTTTGACTGCGCTGCTGGGCGATCGCGCCAAGCTGATGGCGATGGCGGAAGCCGCGCACACGCTGGCCAAGCCGGATGCCGCTGCGGACATCGCGCGCGCCTGCGTGGAGGTGGCCGCATGACACCGCGTCGCTTGCTCGCCCATGAAGATTTGATGAGCACCTTCCGCCGCGTGCACTTCATCGGCATCGGCGGTGTCGGCATGAGCGGCATCGCCGAAGTGCTGCACAACCTCGGCTACGCCGTGTCCGGCTCGGATCGCAGCGAATCGTCGACGGCGCAGCGCTTGCGCCAACTCGGCATCGACGTGCGCATTGGCCACGCCGCGGCGCACATCGGCGACGCGGATGTCGTCGTCACGTCAAGCGCGATCAAGCACGACAACCCGGAGCTGATCGCCGCCCGCGAAGCACGCATCCCGGTGATACCGCGCGCGGAAATGCTGGGCGAGCTGATGCGCTTCCGTCGCGGCATCGCCATTGCCGGCACGCATGGCAAGACCACCACGACCAGCCTCGCTGCCAGCGTGCTGGCCGAAGCCAATTACGATCCCACCTTCGTGATTGGCGGCCAGCTCAACGCCGCGGGTGCGAATGCGCGTCTGGGCACCGGCCAATACATCGTGGCCGAAGCGGACGAATCGGATGGCTCGTTCCTGCTGCTGTCGCCGGTGATCGCGGTGGTCACCAACATCGACGCCGATCACCTGGAAAACTACCAGGGGGATTTCGCGCTGGTGCGCAAGGCGTTCTCGGATTTCCTGCATCGCCTGCCGTTCTACGGCCTGGCCGTGTTGTGCGTGGATGATCCGGAAGTGGCCGAGCTGGCGAAGATCACTGCGCGTCGCGTAATGACTTACGGCATCGACAACCCGCATGCCGACGTGCGCGCCGCCAACGTGCGGCAGCAAGGCTTCGAGATGCATTTCGACTTGCTGCTGCCGGGTGTGAACACGCCGATGCCGATCACGCTCAATCTGCCGGGCCGGCACAACGTGCTCAACGCACTCGCGGCGGCATCGATCGGCTGGCAGCTCGGCGTGGAAGCGGATGCGATTGCGCATGCGCTGAAAAATTTCCAGGGTGTCGGTCGCCGTTTCCATCGCCGCGGCGAGATCGCGCTCGATCATGGCAAGGCGATGCTGGTCGACGATTATGGCCATCATCCGCGCGAGCTTGCGGCAGTGTTCGCTGCTGCACGCGGCGGCTGGCCGGAACGGCGGCTGGTGGTCGGCTTTCAGCCGCATCGCTACAGCCGCACGCGCGATCTGCTGGATGACTTCGCCAATGTGCTGGCTGAAGCCGACGTTTTGGTGCTGACCGAGGTTTATCCCGCTGGCGAAGCGCCGATCGCGGGCGCGGATGGTCGCGCCCTGGCGCGTGCAGTGCGTGCGCGCGGCAAGGTCGATCCCGTGCTGATCAGTCATCCGCGCGACTTGAAAGACACCTTGCCGGCGCTGCTGCACGACGGCGATCTGCTGTTGCTGCTCGGTGCCGGCGATATCGGCGCTGCGGCGGTCGAACTTGCGCAAGCCGGCCATCTGAGGACGAGCGAGACATGAGAAAAATTAACGATCCCGCCCAGTTTGGCCGCGTCGCCGTCGTGATGGGCGGCAGTTCGGCCGAGCGCGAGGTATCGCTCGACTCCGGCCGCAATGTGCTCGCCGCGCTGCAAGCGCGCGGCGTGGATGCGCATGCGATCGATGGTATTCCGGCGCTGCTGGATGCGTTGCGCGCGGGCCACTTCGCGCGGGTATTCAACATCCTGCATGGCCAGCACGGCGGCGGCGAAGATGGCGTGCTGCAGGGCGCGCTGGAATCGCTGCATGTTCCGTATACCGGTTCGGGCGTGCTGGGCTCGGCGCTGTCGATGGACAAGACACGCTCCAAGCGCGTGTGGCAATCGCTGGGCTTGCCCACGCCGAAGTTCGTGGCGCTGCCGCGCGGCGCGGACGTGCATGCGGCGGCGAAGGAAATCGGTTTTCCGCTGATCGTGAAGCCCGCCTGCGAAGGTTCCAGCGTGGGCGTGACACGCGTGTTCGAAGAAAAGGATCTGGATGCCGCAGTTGAGCTGGCGCAGAAGTATCCCGGCGATCTGTTGATGGAAACCCTGATCGTCGGCGATGAACTGACCGTCGGCATGCTTGGTCGCCAGGTGTTGCCGAGCATCCATATCGTGCCCAAAGGCGCGTTCTACGATTACAACGCCAAATACGTCGCCGAGGATACGCGCTACATCTGCCCCGGCCTGGAAGGCGAGGCCGAAGCATCGCTGCGCGCGCTCGCGCTGGAAGCGTTCGATGCGCTCGGTTGTTTCGGCTGGGGCCGCGTCGACGTGATGCGCGATCGCGAAGGTCGCAACTGGCTGCTGGAAGTGAACACCGCGCCGGGCATGACCTCGCACTCGCTGGTGCCCAAAGCGGCAGCCGTTGCGGGTATCGATTACCAGGAGCTGTGCTGGCGCGTGCTGGAAACCAGTTTCAGGGAGGCGCAATGAGGGGAAGCATCCGCCTCGTCGCCTGGTGCCTGGCCATCGCCTTAGTGGTCCTGCCGATCGTTGGCGTGTTGAGCGGCTGGTTCGCCGCCGATCGCTGGCCGGTTACCCAGTTGACGCTGCAGGCCGAGTTCAAGCACGTGAGCGCGGAGCAGATCCGTGCTGCCGTGCAGCCGCGCCTGGGCAAGGGCTTCTTCGCATTGAATCTGGATAACGTGCAAAAAGCGGTGGCCGCGTTGCCGTGGGTGGAGTCTGTGGAGGCGAGCAAGCGCTGGCCCGATACCTTGCTGCTGCGCGTCTACGAACGGCAGCCGTTTGCGCGCTGGAACACCAGCTCGTTGATCAGCCGCGAAGGCAAGGTGTTCACCGTGCCGGATGCGGTCGACTACAACCAGTTGCCCGATTTGCATGGCCCTGACGATCATCTCGCCGAAGTGGTGAGCTTCTTTGCCGATGTGCAGAAGGCGTTCACCGGCACGCATCTGAAAATCACCGGCGTCACGCTGACCGAGCGCGGCAGCTGGAGCGTCACCACCGATTCCGGCGCGCAGATCGTGATTGGCGATCGCAATCAGGCCGGTCGCCGCCTGCAACGTTTTCTGGATGTGTATCCGCAAGTCGCCGCTGCGCATCCGCAAGGTTTCGAGTACGCCGATCTTCGCTACACCAACGGTTTCGCCGTGAAATGGCCGCAGGTGACGGCCGCCCCGACCGCTGCCAATGCCGGAGGCACGCCACGCACATGAAAGGCAAAAGCGATAAGCAATTGGTTGTAGGCCTCGACATCGGCACCTCGAAAGTGGTGGCGATCGTGGGCGAGTACGAGCCGGGCGAACCGATCGAAGTGATCGGCATCGGCTCGCACGTCTCGCGCGGCATGAAGCGCGGCTCGGTGGTGGACATCGAATCCACCGTGCATTCGATCCAGCGCGCGGTGGAAGAAGCCGAGCTGATGGCCGGCTGCGATATCCGCTCGGTGTATGCCTCCATTTCCGGTAGTCACCTGGAGACGCGCAATTCGCACGGCACGGCGGCGATCCGCGATCGCGAAGTGGCGCCCGGCGATCTCGACCAGGTATTGGAAGCCGCGAGCGCGGTCGCGATCCCGGCCGACCGCAAGGTCTTATATAAGGAGTCGCAGGAGTACCGCATCGACGGCCAGGACGGCATTCGTTCGCCGGTCGGCATGAGCGGTGTGCGCCTGGAAGCCTCGGTGCATCTGGTCACCGGTGCCGCCGCGGCGGTGCAGAACATCAGCAAGTGCATTCAGCGCTGCGGCTTGTCCGTGGATGAGTTGGTGCCTTCCGCAGTCGCCAGCGCGAAATCGGTGCTGACCGACGACGAGCGCGAACTGGGCGTATGCCTGGTCGATATCGGCGCAGGCACCACCGACATCGCCATCTACACGCAGGGCGCGATCCGCTACACGAGATCACTGCCGGTGGGCGGCGACCAGGTCACCAACGACATCGCCTACGGCGTGCATACGCCGACCGCGCATGCGGAGGAAATCAAGATCAAATATGCGTGCGCGCTGGCACAGTTGGCGCATGCGGAAGAAACCATCCAGGTGCCAAGCGTGGGTGATCGTCCGCCGCGCCGTCTCGCCCGCCAGTCGCTCGCGCAGAGCGTGCAGGCGCGCTATGAGGAAATCTTCGAGATGGTGCAGGACGAACTGCGCCGTTCCGGTTACGACAGCCTGGTTGCCGCGGGCGTCGTGCTCACCGGCGGTGCGTCGCGCATGGAAGGCGCGCTCGAACTGGCCGAAGAGATCTTCCACAAGATGGTGCGCATCGGCGTGCCGCAGCACGTGGTGGGCCTGGGTGAAGTGATCGCCAATCCGTTGCATTCAACTGGTGTGGGCCTGCTGCTGCATGGCGCGCGCTCCGGCGGCATGCGCGCGAGTGGGCCGGCCGGCGGCAGCGTTGGCGGGCTGGTCGACAAGTTGCGTACCTGGATTACCAAGAATTTCTAGAAACGAAAGGGTTAGGCGGCGCAGGAGGCGCAGCCAGGGCGAATGGAGGTTCGCTCACCACCACGGCAAGACAGGAGTCGAACCGCGGTTACAACGACAACGAAAGCTCTACGGAGGACGGGAAATGTTTGAATTGGTCGAAAAATTGGCACCGAATGCGGTGATCAAAGTCATCGGCGTGGGCGGCGGCGGCGGCAACGCGGTTGCACACATGCTCAACTCCAACATCGACGGCGTCGACTTTGTCGTCGCCAATACCGACGCGCAGGCCATGAAGGGTTGCGGCGGGCGCCAGCATCTGCAACTCGGCGCCAACGTCACCAAGGGATTGGGCGCAGGCGCCAATCCGGAAGTGGGCCGCCAGGCCGCGCTGGAAGATCGCGAGCGCATCGAGGAAATGCTCCAAGGTGCGGACATGGTGTTCATCACCGCCGGCATGGGCGGTGGCACGGGCACCGGCGCGGCGCCGGTGGTTGCCCAGCTTGCCAAAGAGAAAGGCATCCTGACGGTCGCGGTGGTCACCAAGCCGTTTCCGTTCGAAGGCCGTCGCCGCATGCAGGTGGCACTGAAGGGCATCGAGGATCTCTCCCAGCACGTGGATTCGCTGATCACCGTGCCGAACGAGAAACTGCTCTCGGTGCTGGGCCGCGAAGTCACCCTGCTCAATGCGTTCAAGGCCGCCAACGACGTGCTGCAGGGCGCGGTGCAGGGCATTGCCGATCTGATCACCAGTCCGGGCCTGATCAACGTCGACTTCGCCGACGTGCGCACGGTGATGAGCGAAATGGGCCTCTCGATGATGGGCTCGGGTACCGCCCGTGGCGATGACCGCGCCCAGGCGGCGGCGGAAGCGGCGATCAACAACCCGTTGCTGGAAGACGTCAACCTCAATGGCGCCTGCGGCATCCTGGTGAACGTCACCGCCGGCCCGAACCTCACCATGCGCGAGTTCGATGAAATCGGCCGCATCATCCACGACTTCGCCAGCGAAGACGCGACGGTGGTGATCGGTACCTCGCTGGACCCGGAAATGCAGGACGACGTGCGCGTGACGGTGGTGGCCACTGGCCTCAATCGTGCGACGGCCCGCCAGTCGGTTCGCCCGGTCGCGACCCAGCAGGTGGAAATGCGCCAGCGTCCGCGCCCGATGGTGCTGCGCACCGGCACCGGCAACGAAGTGGTCGATTATGCCCAGCCGGAACTGGCGGCCAGCAACCCGCGCGGGGGCGAGGGCTCGGCCAAGAGCGCCGACCCGAGCTTCGACTACCTAGACATTCCGGCGTTTTTGCGCCGTCAGGCCGATTAAGAGGCACTCAATATGTGAAGACGTAGAGAGCGTATGAACTAACGGCGCATTAACTTGTCCATGTTCCCTGTGCCGGGCGAGGAGGGTATCCTCCCTGTCCGCTGCCTGATTGCCGCCGGGATACCGGCCGTGATAAGGGGACATCGCAAGTCGGCTGGCGTCGCGTTCATGCGTTGAATGCGATAGGCGGTGCGATCTTAAGGATGGCGCACGACGGGTGGAGTGGCTTTTGGAGCCACGTCACCGGTCCAGAATCCCGTTGCCGGATCTTCCCGTCCCCGGCCGGGGTTCTGTGTCGAATCGCAAGTGCTTGATCTACCTATAGTGCTTGCAGCATCGGGATGCGAATGACTCGCATTATTTGATGAAAGGAAAATGAAGGATTGTCCGTTCAATACGGTACGGTTTGTTTTTCCGCAGGTTAAGACTGTGTTAGCATCCCAGCTCGAATTGGCTGCTGCCCCTATAGGTACCCAATAAATGATTAAGCAGCGTACGTTGAAGAACATCATCCGTGCCACTGGCGTCGGTCTGCATACCGGCGACAAGGTTTACATGACGCTGCGTCCCGCCGCGCCAAATACCGGCATCGTTTTTCGCCGCACCGATCTCAATCCTCCGGTTGAGATCCACGCACGTCCCGACCACGTGGGCGACACGCGCTTGTCCACTACGTTGGTCAATGGCGATGTACGTGTTTCAACCGTGGAACACTTGCTGTCGGCGATGGCAGGCCTGGGCATCGACAATGCCTACGTCGATCTTTCCGCGCCGGAAGTACCGATCATGGACGGCAGCGCCGGTCCGTTCGTGTTCCTGCTGCAATCGGCCGGCATCGAAGAGCAATCCGCGCCGAAGCGCTTCATCCGCATCAAGAAGCCGGTGAAAGTGCAGGAAGGCGACAAATGGGCCAGTTTCGAGCCGTTTGAAGGCTTCAAGGTGGGCTTCTCGATCGAGTTCAACCACCCGATCATTTCCAAGCGCACTTCGCGCGCGGAGATCGATTTCTCCACCACCTCGTTCGTCAAGGAAGTAAGCCGCGCGCGTACCTTCGGCTTCATGCGCGACATCGAAATGCTGCGCGAACACAACCTCGCGCTCGGCGGTTCGATGGACAACGCGGTGGTGCTCGACGACTATCGCGTGCTCAACGAAGACGGTCTTCGCTACGAAGACGAATTCGTCAAGCACAAGATCCTCGATGCGATCGGCGATCTCTATCTGCTCGGCCACAGCCTGATCGGCGCGTACTACGCGCACAAGTCCGGCCACGAGTTGAACAACAAGCTGCTGCGCACGCTGATGGCCGATGCCACCGCGTGGGAAGAAGTCAGCTACCAGGACGATCCGGCTACCGCGCCGATCTCCTACGCCCATCCGGCCCAGGCGATCTGAAAGCCTTCAAAATCGGCTGATCCCTACCCCAGACCGAGTCCTTTGGACTCGGTCTGTTCATTTTTGTGATCGGAATCACGCTTCCCTCGTCCCGAGGTTCACGTTATCACCACAGGTCATAGAGACCTGGGTGGGCCATGCCGTGGTATAAAACCGCTTCCGCACGGAGCAGGCGATTGCGTGCCTTGCTTCGGAATACGCGTCTGCAGCTCAGGGCGTTGCGGGTGGGGTGGAATTCGCGGTTTCGGCGACGGACGCCAGCTCCAGGAACATTGCCCGTAATTCGGGGTCGTTGATGGAACCTGCGGCGGCCTTCAAATGAAGTGCGGCGGCAGGCGAAAGCGGTTTTGATTGCTCCGGCTGCGGGTCAGGCGGGGGAAGGGGGGCCACTTTCACGGTTACTGAGCTGGCATTCGCGCCTATGGCGCGTGCGGCAGCGAGGATCTGTGTCTGTTGCAGGCGCAGGCGCGATGCCCAGGCCGGCGAGGAAGCCAGGAATACAAGACGGTCGCCGCGGAAATTGGCGAATCTCACCTGCTCGCGCAGGGGCGATGACAACGTCTGGCGTAGTGCGCGGTCCAATGCCTCAAGCTTGCCGGCCTGTTTGGCCAGCGCAGCAACAGGACCGACATCGGTGATGGGGCGGGGCCCATGGCCGATGCGGTGAGAGGCGGGAACGTCGCGCTGCATAAGTAAAAACTTTGAACCGGTAACGACATGCAAATCATACTCGTCTCACGCGCAGGGAAGGTGCCCAAAACCTTGGACTTCACCCACCCGCATCTGCGTTGGCGTGTATGGAGCATCGGAGCCGCGATCGTGCTTGCCCTGGCCAGCATCGGCGCTGGGGTCGCGTTGGCGGTGGCCAGTCCGCGCGACCGCGCGATGGCCGAGATTAGCGCGCTGCACCAACAAGTGAAGATGCAGGACAAGCAACTGGGCGACCTGCGCGAAGACGCGCACCGGCAGCTCGATGCGCTCGCCATCAAGCTCGGCCAATTGCAGGCCCAGGCCACCCGCATCAACGCGCTGGGCGAGCGCCTGGTACAGGTCGGCAAGCTCGATAGCAACGAATTCAACTTCGACCAGCCGCCGCCGGTGGGTGGTGTCGAGGTGACCGATGGCACCGGCGCCTATGCATTACCGCAAACGTTGGACGTCGGCATCAGCCAGCTGGCCACGCAGTTCGAGACCCAGCAAGCGCAATTGAATGCGATGCAGAGCCTGTTGATGAATGCGCGCATCGATTCGAACCTGAAACCCACCGGCATGCCGGCGGACGGTTACATTTCCTCGTACTTTGGCGTGCGTGCCGACCCCTTCGACGGCCTTGCCGCCCGTCACACCGGGCTGGACATCGCCGTGCCTTATGGCAGCGAGGTACGCACGGTAGCCGAGGGCATGATCACCTACGCCGGTGTTCGCAGCGGCTACGGCAACGTGGTGGAAATCGACCACGGCAATGGCTACATGACGCGCTATGCGCACAACAGCAAACTGCTGGTGCGCCCCGGCCAACACGTGCGCGTGGGCGAGGAGATCGCCCAGGCCGGCTCCTCCGGCCGTTCCACCGGCTCGCACGTGCACTTCGAGGTCTGGTACAACGGCCGCGTGGTCAATCCGCTGGCGTACGTCAAGAACCATCGCTGAGCAAACCTGAGCGCAGCGCAGGCGGCGCCCTTGAAAGCGCGCCGCCGTACCGCCACCCCATGAGGCGGGAATCGAGAATCAGGGAATCGGGAATCGTTAAGAACAGGATTCCGCAAGCTTGCGGCATGCTGCTCGTAACCACTCCGATTGACCATTTGCGATCCCCGTCCTCCAGCGCTTCCCGCGTTTGGGATACCTGGCGGACCCTAGTATCATCAAGCCTTTGTCCAGCCGGACTTACCGTCCGGCGGACGTCCCCTTTCCTGATCCGGAAGATCGATGCTTAACCGTGCCCTGACGAGCCTCTTTGGCAGCCGTAACGATCGAGTACTGCGCCAGCTGTCCAAAACCGTCGCGCGCATCAATGCGCTGGAGCCTGAGTACGAGAAGCTCAGCGACGAGGCCCTGCGCGGCAAGACTGACGAATTCAAGCAGCGCATCGCCAATGGCGAGGCGCTGGACAAGCTGCTGCCGGAAGCCTTCGCCGTGGTGCGCGAGGGCGCCAAGCGTGTACTCGGCATGCGCCACTATGACGTGCAGCTGATCGGCGGCATGGTGCTGCACATGGGCAAGATCGCCGAAATGCGTACCGGCGAAGGCAAGACCCTGGTGGCGACCGCGCCGGTGTACCTCAATGCACTGGAAGGCAAGGGCACTCACGTCGTCACCGTCAACGATTATCTCGCCAAGCGCGACGCCGCCCAGATGGGCAGGCTGTACAACTTCCTGGGCATGAGCGTGGGCGTGGTGTATCCGGGCATGGATCACGCCGACAAGCATTCCGCCTATGCCGCGGACATCACCTACGGCACCAACAACGAATATGGCTTCGACTACCTGCGCGACAACATGGCGCTGTCGAAAGACCAGCGCGTACAGCGCGGCCTGCACTACGCCATCGTCGACGAAGTGGACTCCATCCTTATCGATGAGGCGCGTACACCGTTGATCATCTCCGGCCCGGCCGAGGATTCGCCGCAGCTCTACATCGCGGTGAACAAGATCGTGCCGCGCATGACGCGCCAGTCGATGGAAGACGGCCCGGGCGATTACTGGGTTGACGAAAAGCAAAAGCAGGTACACCTCTCCGAAGAGGGTATGCAGCACGCGGAAGAACTGCTGCAGCAGGCCAAGGTGATCGATTCGGAAAGCAGCCTGTACGACGCGCGCAATCTCGCCGTGGTGCATCACCTCAACGCTGCGCTGCGTGCCAACGCGATCTACCAGCGCGACGTCGACTATATCGTGCGCGATGGCGAAGTGATCATCGTGGACGAATTCACCGGCCGCACCCTTCCGGGCCGCCGCTGGTCCGACGGCCTGCACCAGGCGGTGGAAGCGAAGGAAGGCGTGCCGATCCAGCGCGAGAACCAGACGCTGGCCACGGTCACGTTCCAGAACCTGTTCCGCATGTACAAGAAGCTGTCCGGCATGACCGGTACGGCCGACACCGAAGCGTACGAATTCCAGACGATCTACGGCCTGGAAGTGGTGGTGATCCCCACTCACAAGCCGATGATCCGCAAAGACAACGCGGACATGGTGTTTCTCAGCCAGGACGTGAAGTACAAGGCGGTGATCGAGGACATCCGCGACTGCCACAAGCGCGGCCAGCCGGTGCTTGTGGGTACGGCGTCGATCGATGTATCCGAACTCCTGTCCGGCCTGCTGAACAAGGAAAAGATCCCGCACGAAGTGCTCAACGCCAAGCAGCACGAACGCGAGGCGCACATCGTGGCGCAGGCTGGCATGCCCGGTGCCGTCACCATCGCCACCAACATGGCCGGCCGCGGTACCGACATCGTGCTGGGCGGCAGCCTGGAAGCGGCACTGCATGCGCTGGGCGAGGATGTCAGCGAAGTGGATCGCGCGCGCGTCAAGTCGGAGTGGCAGAAGCGCCACGAACAAGTCATCGCCGCCGGCGGCCTGCACATCGTTGGCACCGAGCGCCACGAATCGCGCCGTATCGACAACCAGCTGCGCGGTCGTTCCGGCCGCCAGGGCGATCCCGGTTCCTCGCGTTTCTACCTGTCGCTGCAGGACAACCTGCTGCGCATCTTCGGCGGCGAAGGCCTGGTGCGCTGGATGAAGCGCTTCGGCATGAAGGAAGACGAAGCGCTGGAAGACCGCATGATCAGCCGCCAGATCGAAAAGGCGCAGCGCAAGGTCGAGCAGCACAACTTCGACATCCGCAAGAACCTGCTCGAATACGATGACGTCGCCAACGACCAGCGCAAGGTGATCTATCGCCAGCGTGACGAGTTGCTGGAGGAGGAAGAAGTTTCCGCCACCATCGCCGACATCCGCGAAGATGTGGTCACCGATCTGGTGCGCCGCTATGTGCCGGCCGACAGCATCGATGAGCAGTGGGACCTCGCCGGTCTCGAACGCGAACTGGAAAGCGACTTCGGCATCGCCACCGAGCTCAAGCCCTGGCTGGAGCAGCAATCGGAAGCCGATGCCGACACCGTGCTGGAACACGTGCGCGCGCTGGTCGAAGAGATGTTCCAGGCGAAGGAAAAGCAGATCGGCACCGAAACCATGCGTCAGCTCGAAAAGCACATCATGCTGAGCGTGCTGGACAACGCATGGAAGGAACATCTTTCGAGCATGGATTACATGCGCCAGGGCATCTACCTGCGCGGTTACGCGCAGCAGGATCCCAAGCAGGCATTCAAGCGCGAATCCTTCGAGCTGTTCTCGCAGATGCTGGCGCGCATCAAGACCGAAGTGATCCAGATGCTGGCGCGCATCCGCATCCGCAGCGAAGAAGAAGTCGCCGCGATGGAGGCCGAGCAACAGCGCATGGCCGAACGCCTGGCGCGCCAGATGCAGACCACCGGCGGCGGCGCACCGGCAGGCGGAGCGCTGGGCATGGATGCGCCCGCCATGCATTCCGAGGCCGCGACGGCGGAGCCGCTGGTCAACGGTCCGAAAGTGGGTCGTAATGATCCGTGCCCGTGTGGATCGGGCAAGAAGTACAAGCACTGTCACGGGCAGTTGAGCTGATCGCGGGTTGGGGTGCAAACCCCAACTTCTGCGCGCCGTGTAGATGGCAATGTTGGGGGTCGCACCCCAACCAACGTTAGTCGCCGCCTGGCGTGCGCTTGCGATGCGGCTCCGCATCCACCGTGATGTACTGCGGCTCTTCGCTATCCAGCCGCAAGGCGGTGAGCTTGCCGCCCCACACGCATCCCGTATCGATGCCGTAAATCCCCAATCCCGCAAAACGACCGAGCGCCGACCAGTGGCCGCATACGATGCGGTTGTCGCGCTTGCGCATGCCGGGCACTTCGAACCACGGATACATGCCGGGCTTCTGTGTACCGGGCGCACCCTTACCTTCGAAATCGATGCGGCCGTTGACGTCGCAATAGCGCATGCGCGTGAGCGTATTGATCGATGCGCGCATGCGCTCGATACCTTGTAGCCGGCTGCTCCATGCCGCTGGACGGTTGCCGAAAAGATTCTTCAGCAAACGCGGATGACGCGGGCTGGCCAGCTCGCGCTCGATTTCCAACGCACAACGTTGCGCCTGCCTAAGCGTCCAGCTCGGCGCGAGGCCTGCATGCACCATCGTCCAGCCAATCGTCTCATCGTGATGCAGCAGTTTCTGCGTGCGCAGCCAGTCGAGCAGGGTGGACGCATCTTCCGCGAACAACACTTCACGCAGTTCCGGATTCACGCGTGCTTGCGCGTCTTGCTTGCGCTGGCCGATGGCGAGCAGGCTCAGATCGTGGTTGCCGAGCGTGACCACGGAGTTCTCGCGCAAGGAATAAACCAGCCGCAGCGTTTCCAGCGACTGCCCGCCGCGATTGACCAGGTCGCCACAAAACCACAACCGATCGGCAGCCGGATCGAAGCGCAGCTTGTCCAGCAGACGCTGCAGCTCCGGATAGCAACCCTGAATGTCGCCGATTGCGTAGATGGCCATCAGCGCATTACCTCGAAGATCTGCCGCGCGCCTGTCATGAACGAATCCTTGATCAATGCAGCGTTCGAGGGATGGATAACGTGAACGCCGGGATCGGCGCTTCGAAGCGCGTGCCGTCGTCGGCCACCATCTGATAACTGCCCTGCATGGTGCCGACGGCCGTTTCCAGGACTGCGCCTGAGGTGTATTCGTAATCGTCGCCTGGACGCATCCACGGTTGCTCGCCCACCACGCCTTCGCCGAATACTTCCTCCACCTTGCCATTGGCGTCCGTGATCACCCAGTGGCGGGTCAGCAGGCGCGCGGACATGAATCCAGCATTGTGCAGCTTGATCGTATAGGCGAAGACGTAGCGATTCTCGTTGGGAGCGGATTGATCGGGAACGAAACGGGTCTGCACCCGCACGTCGATCGTGTAGGGAGTTTTGGCTTTCATGGCCCGCATTGTAGCGGGACTCGTTGCGGGGCGCGGGATTCGTGAATCGGGAAACAACGAGCGCGGCATGCGGCATCGGTGCTTGAGATGGGCAATGCCCGGTTTACGTGTCCTGCACCTTGGCTAGTGCGACAAAATCCATCGGCGCCAACACTTCGGCGCGATCCTTTGGATCGATCCCGGCCGAGCGGATGGCGTCAGCATCCATCACTTGACGCAGCGCATTGCCCAGCGTCTTGCGGCGCTGTGCGAAGGCCGCTTTCACGACGGCGTGCAAGCGCGCGGGATTGGCGTCATGCCGCGCTTCGGCCGGCAAGGGCACGAGCCGTACGACCGAGGAATCCACTTTCGGCGGCGGCCGGAATGCGCCGGGAGGCACATCGAACAATGGCTCCACGCGGCACGCAAGCTGCAGCATGACAGATAGACGTCCATATACCTTGCTGCCAGGCTCCGCCGCCATGCGATCGACCACTTCTTTCTGCAACATGAAGTGCATGTCGGCAATCGCTGCGGCGTGGTCGACGCAGTGGAACAGGATGGGGCTGGAAATGTAGTACGGCAGATTGCCGGCAACGCGCAGGCGCGACACGCTCGCGCGCTGCGCCATGGCGGTGAAATCCACTTTCAATACGTCTGCATGCACGATCGACAGTTCGCCGATAGCTGCCGCTTTGGCCTCGAGGTTCGGAATCAGGTCGGTATCGAGTTCAATCGCCGTAAGCTTGCCGGCGGCCGCGAGCAGCGGAAAAGTCAGCGCGCCTTCGCCGGGTCCGATTTCCACCAGGAAATCATCCGCGCGCGGTGAAATGACCGAGACAATGCGGTCGATATAGCGGCGTTCGTGTAGAAAGTGCTGGCCGAAACTTTTCTTGGGGCGGGCGGGAGCATTCATGGCGTTTTGTCGGCGGCGCTGCGTGTGATCAGGTCCAGCGCCATGCGCGCCGCGGCGATCAGGCTTGAGGGATCGGCCTTGCCTGTGCCGGCAAGATCCAGCGCGGTGCCGTGATCGACGGAGGTACGAATGAAGGGCAGGCCAAGCGTGATGTTTACCGTGCGATCGAACGCTTCGCTTTTCAGCACTGGCAACGCCTGGTCGTGATACATCGCCAGCACCGCGTCGTAGCGAGCGCGCTGCGCAGGTACGAAGGCGGTATCGGCCGGCACCGGGCCAAGCAACTGCATGCCTTCCTGGCGAAGCTTGTCCATCACGGGAATGATCGTGTCGATTTCTTCGTGCCCGATGTGCCCGCTTTCGCCGGCATGCGGGTTGAGGCCGAGCACGGCGATGCGCGGCGCATGGAAACCGAATTTCGTACGCAGCTCCTGGTGCACGATGCGCAAGCAGCGCTCCAGTGATTTCGCGTCGATGGCGGCGGATACCGCACGCAATGGCAAATGTGTGGTGGCCAATGCCACCCGTAGTTCCGGGCTGGCCAGCATCATCACGACGTCGGCATGACTTTGTTCGGCAAAAAATTCGGTATGGCCGCTGAAGGGAATGCCGGCTTCGTTGATCGATGATTTTTGCAGCGGCGCCGTAACGACGGCGGCATAGCGTCTCGCCATGCAACCGCTCGCAGCTTCGCTCAAAGTGGCCAGCACATGCTGTGCATTGCGCGGATCGGGTTGGCCGGGCACTTCAGTAGCGGCGAGCGACACGTGTCGCACGCGCAGCAGGCCGGCCGGCCGCTCGCCGATGTCTCCACCGTCGTCGTCGATCAAGCGAAGCGAGGCGCCGCAACGCGCGCCAGCGCGTTCGAGCAGGGCTCGATCGGTGATCGCAACGAAATTGGCCGCCAGCGAAGTGGCGGCCAATCGAACGAGCAACTCGGGACCGATACCCGCTGGCTCGCCGGCGGTAAGGGCGAGCCGCGGCAGCGCGAGCGTGGTCACGGCTTACCCGCGCGGCATCGCCATTACGACGACGCCTTGCTGTTGTTGTCCGCGGCGGGTTCTTCCAATTCCGGCGCAAGAATCTTCACGTAGGAACTGGAGCGCAGGTCACGCAGGAAGTCGTCGTACGCCTGGTCGGCTTTGCGGTTGCCGATGGCCTGGCGCGCCTGATTGCGTGCGATTTCGTTCGTCATGTCGCTGTTGCGCGTGCCCAGGCGCTGCAGGATGTGCCAGCCCGCTTCGCTCTGGAACGGCTGCGCGATCTCGCCATCCTTCATGTCGGCCAGCTTCTGGCCGATCAGCGTGCCCCAGTCGCCCTGCTGGAACCAACCCATGTCGCCACCGGCATTGGCGGTGGTGTCGTCATTGGAGTTGTCCTTCGCCAGCTTGGCGAAGTCTTCGTGTTTGTTGACGACGCGGTTGTACAGATCCTGCGCCTTCTGCTGCGCCTGCGTGGGCGACAGCAACTCGCTCGGGCGGATCAGGATCTGGCGGGCGTGATACTCGGTGACCATCTGCTTGGACTGTGCGCGCTGATCCACCAGTTGCAGAATGTGGAACCCGGTCGGGCCATGCAGGATGCCGCTGACGTCGCCGGGCTTGAGGCTGCCGATGGCATCGACGAACGCCGGCGGTACCTCGTCCATGCGGCGCCAGCCCAGATCGCCACCGTCCAGCGCGTCCGGTGCGTCGGAAAAGCGGATGGCAGCGGCCTTGAACGGCATGCCGCCCTTGATGGCGGCCAGCGCCTGCTCGGCTTTCTTCTGCGCGGCATCGATGTCCGCCGCGGAGGCGCCACCGGGGATGCTGACCTGGATGTGCGCCAGGTGCACTTCGCCCGCTTTGTAGCTGGGGCTGTTGAGCAGATTGTTGATTTCGCTTTCGGTCACCGAAACGGAACTGCGCACCACGTTCTCGTGCAGCTTCTGCACTACCAGCTGATCGTGCAACTGCTGGCGGTAAGCGCCGTAGCTCATGCCGCTCTGTTCCACCGCGGCGCGCAGCTGATCCGCGCTCATCTTGTTCTGTGCGGCAACGGCCTGCACGGCCTGGTCGACGTCGGCGTCGGACACACGGATGCCCTGGTCGTCGGCGCGCTGCAGCTGCAGCTTCATCAGGATAAGGCGGTCGAGCACTTGGCGGCGCAGCACGTCGATCGGCGGCAGCTGGCCCGGCTGGTTGGCGTATTGCTGCTGGATCGCGGCGACGGCGTCGTTCAGTTCGCTCTGCAGGATCACCTGGTCTTCGACGACGGCGACGATGCGGTCGATCGGCTGTTGTCCGGAGTTCGAATCCTGTGGCGCCAGGAGTTGGGCCTGGGCCAGTGACGGGATCGCCATCGTCAGCAGGAACATCGCAAAAATCTGCTTCATCAGTGAACAGCCTTCTGTCGCCCGAGGGCGAAGGGGGTGGTAACGGTGTTGCTCAAAAACCAGCCGGGGCGGCCGCTTTTCCGAGGGCGCGCCCAAAACCGGCCGGAACGCGCTTATTGATAGCCAAGGATATCACGCCGCAGCACGCTCTCCGTCTGGCCGCTGAAAGTGCCTAGCCCCTTGAATTCCAACTGGAACATGATGGCCGTGTCGCTGCGCGGCGCGGTCTGGCCTGGGGGCAGGTTGGTGACCACGCCGTAGTAGCCGGTGACGTAGTGGCGGGCCACCACGCTGACCTTCACGCAGCATCCTTCGTACTGCACGCCGGCCAGGGCTTCCACGGTGCGCTTGTCCATCATCGAGTAGGTCCACTCGCCGAGCAGGCGCCAGCGTTCCGTGAGCGGATAGACCGCCGAGGCTTGATATTGTTCCAGCAGCCCGCGGCGATAGCGGTAGGAGAAGTTGAGTATCCCGTCGAAACCCAGCCGGCGCTGCAGTGCGAAGGTGCCCAGATCCGTGCGGCGTGCGTTCGGGTTCCACAAGTACTCGGTGCTGGCGGTCCATTGATCGTTGAGCTGGGTGCTGAGCTCGGTCACATAGTCCGAACCACGCCAGTCGGTGGTGGCGGTGCAACCGGCGAGGGTGCTGTTCGAAACGGCGGTGCACGGCACCTGCACTTTCTGCGGCGTGAAGTAGCGGATCTGGCCGAAGGTGGCCGAGAGCCGCTCCACGCCGCCGTCGTCGAGCAGGCGCGTGGTGATCGCAGCGGTGAGGTTGTTCGCGTTCATCTGGCGATCCGCGCCGGAGAACTGGTTCGGCGCGAACAGCATCCAGTCATCGAACGACATCGGCGCGGTATCGAACAGCGGCAGATTGTTCTGGTTGCGATACGGCACGTACAGGTAATACAGCCGCGGCTCCAGCGTTTGCGTGTAATGCGTGTCGAACAGCGAGGTGCTGCGCTCGAAGATCAGGCCCTGGTCCAGGCTGACGACTGGCAGCGAGCGGCTCGGGTTGCTTTGCGTGAACGGCGTGGTGCCGCTGCCGAGCTGGCCGTAATAGCTGTAGCGCTGATAGCCGCCATCCAGCGAGTAGCCGGTGTAGCGATAGGCCAGCTTGGGCCGGATGAACCACGCCGCTCCCCGGAAATCCGCGTCGACATAGGGGTACAGATCGACGCGCGAGCCTTCTACCTGATTGAACTTGTGGAACTTCACCGCTTCGCTGGTCATGCCGATGTCGTACCAGCGCGCGAACGGGATATCCATATTGAACGTGGCGCGCGGCAGGCGCTTGTAGGGCTCCACGCTGTTGGCCTGTGACGGATCCACGTTCTGCCACATGTCGCCGCCGACCGACGCGCTCCACCAATTCCCCGAGCCGTTGAGATAAACGCTGGAGTACAACAGCGCGGTGGACATCGAGGACAGGTCATTGCCGAAGTCGCGCAGGTAATTCTGATCCGATGCGCGATTGATGTTCGTGCTCAGCGACCATCCCGGCCACACACTGGTGTTGTTGACGATGCGGTACAGGTAGCGCTGCTGGCCCTGCGTATCGATGGAGGTCGAGGTGAGCTTCTTGTCGTTGTAGTTATCGCGCGGCAGGAACTCGACCTGGAACTCGCCACTTGTCCTGGGAAACATGTAGCGGAACTCGCCGGACAGCATCGCGCCACGTTCGGTGTAGTAACGCGGCGTGATGGTGGCGTCGTAGTTGGGCGCCAGGTTCAGGTAGTACGGAATGCGGAACTGATAGCCCGCACGGCCGGTGTGCTCGAAATACGGGTACAGAAAACCACTCTGGCGCTGGTTGTTGAGCGGAAAGCTCATCCATGGGAAGTAGAAGAACGGCACGCCGTACATGCTCATCGTGGCGCTGTGCGCGATGCCGCGGCCGGTGGTGTCGTCGGTCTCGATCTGCTTGGCGCGCAGCTCCCAGATGTGCCGCCCGATATCGCAGGTGGAATAGGTGGCCATCGAATAGCGGTTGCGGTCCGCATCCAGCATTTCCGCGCGCACGGCAGTGCCGTTGCCGTGCGAATCGAGCATCTGGTAGCGCACGGTGCCGGTCGCCAGGCCGGTGCTGTTGTCGGTATTGCCGGTGATGTGGTCGGCCGACACCAGATGCGTGGCTTCCTGGTAATGCACGTTGCCGCGAGCGTCGTAATCGGTGGTGTCGCTGTTGTAGTCGGCCGCGTCCGCGTGCAGCTCCTGGTCGGCGCGGACGGTCTTCACGTGGCCGCTCAGGTGGTAGGTGATCTGGTCCGGGCTTTCCACATGGTCGGCCCACACCTGGGTGCTGGCGGAGGAGCGCAGCGCCGAATCCTTGCTCAGGAACGGATCGTAGAATTCCAGCATGCCGTTCGGCTTGCACAGCGCGAAGTTGTCCGGACGGGGCGGGCAGATGAAGCTGCCCAGCGGGCAGATCACTTCCGTGCCGTCGAGTGTGGCCTTCGGATGCTTGGTCTGGGACGAGGCATGGACGCCCTGGCTGCTGAACAGGGCAGCGGCAGCAGCGATTGCTAGCAGGCGGCGTGGAGGCAGAGAACGCGAGGGCGAGAGGCTCTTGGGCTTCACGGAGGCAATCAATCGGCGACGAAGGGGCGTTAAGCTATCAGAAAGGCCCTGTGGACGGCACGCATCTGTAGCGAGGACGGGGATGCTCCAATCAATTCCGCGCAGGCATCAGCGCTCCTTTCTGTCCGCATGCCTGCGGTCCGCCGTTTCGACAGCCAGCCAGTCCGGCTTCGCCGGCGGCCTGTGGCTTGCCAACAGACAGAGGGGCGCTGGCACCTACACCGAATCAATCGGAGCATCCCGGCCATGAATCAGCCCAAGCCTTACAAAACCGACGAGCAATGGCGCGCAAGCCTGAGCCCGGAGCAGTACGCGGTCTGCCGTTGCTCGGCGACCGAGCCGCCTTTCAGCGGCAAGTGGTACAAGCACAAGGAGGCGGGAACCTATGTGTGCGCCGCTTGCCATGCCCCCCTGTTCGCCTCCGAAGCCAAATACGATTCCGGCTCCGGCTGGCCGAGTTTCTTTCAGCCGCTCAAGCGAACTGCGGTGAGCCTGTTGCCGGACAACACCCATGGCATGAACCGCACGGAAGTGCGCTGCGCGGTATGCGAGTCACACTTGGGGCATGTTTTCCCCGATGGGCCCAAGCCGACCGGACTGCGTTACTGCATCAACTCGGTGGCGCTGGATTTTGCGCCCGATACGGACACGCTTCCCTAGGGCCCGCAAATAGGCCCTAGTCCATCAAGGCGCCGACGTGCGCGCTGGCGCTGCTGGCCAGCGCCTGTAGGTCGTACCCGCCTTCCAGCGTGGAAACCAGTCGGCCGCCGGCGTGCGCATGCGCCAGGTCGACCAGGCGCTCGGTGATCCAGGCGTAGTCCTCGGCCTGCAGTTCGAGATTGGCCAGCGGATCGCGCTGGTGGGCATCGAAGCCGGCCGAGACCAGCACCAGTTGCGGCTTGAACGCGTGCAGCCGCGGCAGCAGCACGTCGTTCCACAGCGTGCGGAATTCGTACGACCCCTCGCCGGGCGAAAGCGGTGCGTTGATGATGTTGCCCACGCCATGTTCGTCCGCACCGCCGGTGCCCGGATACAGCGGTTGCTGATGCGTGGAAATGAACAGCACGCGCGATTCGCGCTGAAAGATGTCCTGCGTGCCGTTGCCGTGGTGCACGTCGAAATCGGCGATCGCCACGCGCTTCAAACCATGCGCGGCCATCGCATGCGCAGCACCCACGGCAATGTTGTTGAACAGGCAGAAACCCATCGCGGTGTCGGGCGTGGCGTGATGGCCGGGTGGCCGCACAGCGCAGAAGGCGCGGGTGGCGCGGCTTGTCATCACGGCATCCACGGCGGCCACGACGGCGCCCGCCGCACGCAAGCCCGCTTCGGTCGAAGCGGGAGACATCAACGTGTCTTCGTCCAGCCGCACCGTGCCCGACTCGGGTGCGATCGCCAGGATGCGGTCGACATGGACCGGCGTGTGGACGCGCAGCAACTGCTCGCGCGTAGCGCGCGGCGCTTCGATACGGTCCACGGTAGCGAAGCGGTCATGATCCAGCGCCTCCAGCACCGCGCGCAGGCGCGCCGGCGATTCGGCATGGCCCGGGCCGGGATCGTGCTGGAGGCAGGCGCTATGGGTGAAAAGCTGCAGCATGCACCAACTCAGCTGGAAGCAGGCTTGCGGCGGCGCTCATGCTGCCACAGCACTTCGCCATGGCCGCTGCCGCGAGCCGATACGCGGCAAAGCACGAACAGCAGATCGGACAAGCGGTTGAGATACCGCTGCGCCTGCGGCCTGATCGTTTCCACGCGGCCCAGGGCGATCACTTCGCGCTCGGCGCGGCGGCACACCGTGCGCGCCAAGTGACAGCATGAAGCCGCCATGCCGCCGCCCGGCAGGATGAAATCCTTCAGTGGCGGCAGCGGATCATTGAACTGATCCAGGACCTGCTCCAGGCGATCGATGTCGGCGTCTTCGATCATCGCCATGCCGGGAATACACAACTCCCCGCCGAGATCGAACAGCTCGTGCTGCACCTGGGTAAGCGTTTCGCGGATCTCCTCGCCGACACCGTCGCAGGCCAGCACCATGCCGATCGTGCTGTTGAGCTCATCCACGGTGCCGTAGGCGCCGACGCGCGCCGAATCCTTCGGTACGCGCGAACCATCGCCCAGGCCGGTGCTGCCGTCGTCACCCGTGCGGGTGTAGATCTTGGAAAGACGATTGCCCACGTTAGTGCTGCACTTGGCCGCCATGCGCCAAGCGCGCGAGCTGCGTAGCCAGCACGTGCAGTACCGCACCCAAACCCACATACGTCGCCGTGGTGGCGAGGAACGGCAAGTACCAATCGCCGAAGTTGGCGAACCACGCAGCGAAGCTCTTCGGCGCCGGTACATGCGCGCTCAGCCAGTAGAAGCTGCCATTGGATATGGCGTAGCACGCCGTTTCGCTCACCAGCAGCACGATGGCGGCCAGCGCCAGTGTGGAAAGCGTAAGGCCGCGCTGATGCTTGGCCAACCAACTGCCGCCCATCCACAGCGCGCCGTAGGCGGCGATCAGGAACCAGTAACCCAGCGACACGCAGTAGTGATCCCAGAAGCTGATGCCCATGTGCGTGATGACGACGTAGTCGACCAGCACTGCTTCGGCCATCAGCAGCGGGAACGCCCAGCGGCCGGTGCCGCGCAGCCAGAAGCCGGCCAGGAAGAACACGCCCCATGAGGCGTCCCAGATGTCGTGATGAAACAGCGACAAATGCACGCGGGTCGCCGCCATCACCAGGGCGAGTGCAGCAAGGATGCCAAGGCGCTGGGTTTGTGTCGTAGCCATGAAGTTCTCCCTAGAAAGCAGACGGCTTCCAAGCCGCCAGCAAAACTACTGCGCCACCGCGAGGCGAGCGCGGCCGGTGCTCGGAATCCTCATGTACACCCAAAGTACACTCCGGTTCCTGTGCGCCGCCCGCTCTCACCTCGCGGTTGCTCGCTACGTTTTGTTGGCGGCTTGGCGAAGGCGTGCAGTTTAGCCCAATGCGGGTTGACACACGCACCGCGTATCATTCGGCCATGACTATCTCCCCCCCTTTTGCACCCGAAGGCAACGTGCTGGTGGTCGGCGGTGGCTTGGTCGGCGCCAGCCTGGCGATCGCGCTGGACAAGGCCGGATGCCGCGTCACCCTGGTGGAAGCCGCCGCGCCACGTGCGAACGCCCAACCCAGCTATGACGAGCGCAACCTGGCGCTGGCGCGCGCCACCGTCAACGGACTGAATGCCATTGGCGTGTGGCCGCTCGCTGCAGCGCAGGCCACCCCGATTCGCCACATCCATGTCAGCCGCGCTGGCGAATTCGGTAGTGCGCGCCTGGACGCTGCCAAGCACGGTGTCGACGCGCTTGGCTGGACCTTGCCCGCGCGCGAACTGGGCGTCGCCTTGTTGCGCCGGCTGGATACTTGCCAGCGGCTGACGCGCCTCGCGCCGGCCAGCCTCACCGGCCTGGCGAAGTTCGATGGCGGTTGGCGTGCGCAGATCGAAACGCCGGAAGGAACGGAGCATGTCGATGCCGCCTTGCTGGTCGGCGCAGACGGCACCGAATCGTTCGTTCGTGCGCAGCTCGGCATCGAGGCAGACGTGCACGATTATCAGCAGACGTTGTTTGTGTGCACCGTGACGCCGGAGCGTGATCACGCGAATCGCGCGTGGGAGCGTTTTTCCGATGAAGGCCCGATCGCCATGCTGCCGCTGGGTGAACGCCGCTGCGGCCTCGTGCTGACGGTTGATGCAGAGGCCGCTACGGAAATCGTGGGTTTGAACGATGCGGATTTCATTGCGTTCGCGCAAAGGCGCTTCGGCTGGCGGCTGGGTCGGTTGAGTCGTCCTGGCAAACGCCATCCCTACGTGATCAAGCGCGTCGCCGCGCGCAAGCTGATCGCGCCGCGTGCCGTGCTGGTGGGCAATGCCGCGCAGACCGTGCATCCGATCGGCGCGCAAGGTTTCAACCTCGGCCTGCGCGATGCCTTGACGCTCGCTGAGTTGATCGCGGGCGGCGAAGATCCCGGCACGCCAGATTTGTTGGAACGCTATGCCGCGCGCCGCGCGCCTGATCGCGAAGGCACCATGGCGATGAGTCACGACCTCGTGCGTTTCGCCTGCATGCCGCAACCATTGCTGGCACCGTTCCGCTCGCTCGCCTTACTCGCTTACGATCGCGTGCCGCCGTTGCAGCAGATGATGGCCCGACGCGGCATGGGCTTTCGCGGCGAACCGCCGCGTGCCGTCCTGGAGCGCACGCCATGAGAACCGTCCCTGCAACGCAACGCCGCGCACCGGCGCTGGATATCGCCGTGGTCGGCGGGGGCATGGTCGGAGCCGCCGCGGCGCTTGCGCTGAGCCGCGCGGGCTTCAGCACCGCCTTGCTGGAAGCGCGCGCGCCGACCCCCTGGCAGCCGCAGGATGATGTGGATCTGCGCGTCGTCGGCCTTGCGCCGTCGTCGATCAAGTTGCTAGATGAGCTGGACGTCTGGACGTCCATTCGCGAAGCGCGTGCCTGCCCTTATGCGCGCATGCACGTGTGGGATGCTGAGAACGGTGCGGCGATCGATTTCGACGCCGCTGACGAAGGGCGCGATCAGCTCGGCTACATCGTCGAGAACAACCTGGTGCAGTGGACGCTTTGGCAGGCGTTGGATGCGGCCGGTGTGCAGCGGCTCTGTCCGGCCGTGGTGCAGGATTTCGAAACGCGATCCGACCGCGTGGTGCTGGCATTGGCTGATGGCGAAAGCGTCGCGGTGCGCCTGCTGGTCGCGGCCGATGGGGGCGGTTCCCCCTTGCGCGAGCGCGCCGGCATCAAGACGCGTGGCCGCGATTACACGCAGCGCGCCGTGGTGGCGCACGTCACCACCGAGCGGCCGCATGCGCATACCTGCTGGCAGCGCTTTCTTCCTACTGGCCCGCTCGCACTGCTACCGTTGATGGATGGCCGCAGTTCCATCGTGTGGTCGTTGCCGGAAGACGAAGCACGGCGCGTGCTGGCGCTGGACGACGAAGCGTTCATCAAGGAAATCGGCATTGCCAGCGATTTTCACCTTGGACGCATCACCTCCACGACATCGCGTGCCGCCTTCCCCTTGAAACTGCAACTGGCGGAAAGCTACCAGGCCGAGCGCTTCGTGCTGCTCGGCGATGCGGCGCATGTGGTACACCCGCTGGCCGGGCAGGGCGTAAACCTGGGCTTGCGTGATGTGGCGGAACTGCGCGACACCTTGGCGGCTGCCCGCGATGCGGGGCGCGATTTTGCCTCCTCGCAGGTATTGCGCCGCTATGCGCGCCGCCGGCGAAGCGCAGATACGCTCGATGCGTACGGCTTCGATGCGCTTGCGCGCATTTATGCGTTGCAGGGCGCGCCATGGGTGGCCATGCGTGGTCTCGGTGTGCGCATGGTCGATCACCTGATGCCTTTAAAGCGACGGCTGGCTGCGCACGCGGCGGGACTGTAACGTTCTTTTTGCACGTAACGACGTTGTTTCCCCCATCTCAATCAGAGGAATCGTCTATGCGTTTCGTTCGAGTAGTTTGTCTGGCGTTACTCGCCGGCTTGAGCTTCGCCGCGCAAGCCAAGATGGTGCATCGTCCGGTGGAATGGACCCTGGATGGCACGCATTTCAAGAGTGTGCTGGTCTATGACGACGCCACCCACGCCAAGCGCCCCGGACTGGTCATGGTGCCGAACTGGTACGGCGTGACTGACGTAGCCATCAAGAAGGCCGAGATGATCGCCGGCAAGGATTACGTGATCCTGCTCACCGACATGTATGGCGAAAATGTCCGGCCGCAAATCGGCCATGCCGATCAGGCGAAGGCCGCTACCGCGCCTCTGTACGGCGATCGCGCACTGATGCGCAAGCGCATCGACGAAGCGCTTGCGCAATTGAAGGCGCAAGCGGCGAATGCACCGATCGACACCAGCAAGCTTGCCGCGATCGGTTTCTGCTTCGGCGGCACCGCCGTGCTCGATCTGGCGCGCAGCGGCGCGGATGTCGCGGCGGTGGTGTCGTTCCATGGCGGCCTGGCCACCGACAACCCGGCGTTGGCGAAGAACATCAAGGCGCGTGTGCTGGTGATGAACGGCGCCGACGACAAGGGCACCATGCCCGACGCCGACAAGTTCATGGACGAAATGCGCGCGAGCCCGGCCGATTGGCAATTCCTGGTGCTCGGCAATGCGGTGCATTGCTTCACCGAAACGGAAGAGAACGCCCCAGGCTGCAAATACGATGCGCGCGCTGCGGCACGCAGCTATCGGTTGATGCATGACTGGTTGCGGGCGGCATTCAACGGTACACCCTGACGTTTGCCCGGTCGGTAGGCTGGGTTGCCAGCCCTGAAACATCCTTACGTTTTTCGCCTGCGACGTTGAGGAAAATCTGTGCGCAATCGCTCACATCACCTCACCGTCATTCCGGCGAAGGCCGGAATCCATTTATATCCACGCGGGATACGTGTCGGCTCAATGAAGTTCTGCGCAACGGCCAGCATGGATTCCGGCCTTCGCCGGAATGACTTTTGCGCGTTTTTTGCGTCCCGCCAGCATGAACGTTGTGGCTTTTGCAGATAAGGAGCGCAAAGCAAAAACGTCGGGATATATCAGGGAGTGCGAGCCCCAACATCAAACCGCGTGTGGATGGCGATGTTGGGGTTTGCCCCCAATTTACTAGAACGTCCGCTGCACCGAATAATCCGCTAGCGTCGCCAACGCATCCCGGTACGAAGACGGCGGCAGCGACGCCAGCGCCTCGTGTGCGGCGCGTGCGTGTCGCACGGCGCATTCACGGGTGCGCTCGATGGCGCCGGATTCACGGATCGCGGCAATGATGTGGTCGAGTGAATCCAGTCCGCCGTGCTCGATCGCGTGGCGCATTTCACGTACCTGCTGCACGCTGACGCGCTGCATGGCATAGATCAGCGGAAGGGTCGGCTTGCCTTCGGCCAAGTCGTCGCCGATGTTCTTGCCCAAGGTGCGCGCGTCGCTGACGTAGTCGAGCAGGTCATCGGCAATCTGGAAGGCGTAGCCGAGCTGCATGCCGTAGCGGCGCAGCGCCGCGACCTGCGTTTCCGACAGGCCGCCCAGCAGGCCGCCGAGCTGCGTGGCGGCGGCGAACAGCACCGCGGTCTTGCGCTCGATCACGGCCAGATAAGCCGCTTCGTCGACATCCGCGTTGCCGATGTTGAGCAACTGCAGCACCTCGCCCTCGGCGATGGTATTGGTGGTGTCGGCGAGGATGCGCATGATGCGCATGTCGTCCAGTTCCACCATCAGCTGGAACGAACGCGAATAGAGGAAATCCCCCACCAGCACGCTGGCCGCATTGCCCCATAAGGCGTTGGCGGTCTTGCGGCCGCGGCGCAGGTCCGATTCGTCCACCACGTCGTCGTGCAGCAAGGTGGAGGTGTGGATGAACTCGATCACCGCCGCCAGCTTGATGTGCTTGTCGCCGTTGTAGCCGGCCGCGCGCGCGGCCAGGGCATGCAGCATCGGGCGCAGGCGCTTGCCGCCGCCGGCGATGATGTGGTCGGCGATCTGGTTGATCAGTACCACGTCGGAGGCCAGCCGCTGCCGGACCAGGGCATCGATGCGCTGCATGTCGCCCTCGGCAAGGGCGCGCACCCCGGCAAAATCGCGTACGGGGTCGATGGTCTGGAGAACGGAGGTGTTCATGCGGCTGGGGCTGGACATAGAACCTCGATTATAGAGGCGGCAGCCGTGCTACGTGTGATTCTGCCCGAAGCCTGGCCGTCCAGACGGTGGATCGGGCCGGCGCGCACTCACGCTACCATGGCGAAAGCTGTCCGGACGGAGCAACGATGAGCGATCTGGTACTCAACCGCAGGCAGGAGCAACTGGTAGCGCGCGTGCGCGAACAAGGCTTCGCCACCGTGGAGGATCTGGCCGGGCACTTCGACGTGACCCAGCAGACCATCCGCCGCGACTTGGCCGCGCTGTGCGACGCCGGGCTTTTGCGGCGCTATCACGGCGGCGTCAGCCTGCCTTCCAGCGTGGAGAACCTCGCCTACGCCAAGCGCCAGAACCTGTGGCAGGAAGAAAAGCTGCGCATCGCCTCCCTGCTGGCCGAGCACATTCCCGACGACGCCTCGCTGTTCATCAACCTGGGCACGACCAACGAGGACGTGGCACGAGCGCTGATGAACCACAAAGGCCTGCGCGTGATCACCAACAATCTCAACGTGGCGATCATGCTCAGCGAAAACCCGAGCTTCGAGGTGATCGTGGCCGGCGGTGTGGTGCGTGGACGCGACCATGGCGTGACCGGCCAGCCGGCCATCGAGCTGATCCGCCAGTTCAAGGTGGATTTCGGGGTGATCGGCATTTCCGGCATCGACCCGGATGGCACGCTGCTCGATTTCGATCTGCATGAGGTGCGGGTGGCGCAAGCCATCATCGAGCACTCGCGGCAGGTGTTCCTGGCGGCCGACCACAGCAAGGTGGCACGCAACGCGCTGGTCCGCCTCGGCCCGATTTCCATGGTCCACGCCTGGTTCACCGATCGCGCGCCGCCATCGGAGCTGGCGGCCGTGCTGGCCGAAGCGGGCACGCAGGTGTATATCGCCGATGCGGGCTGAGCTTCGCTGCGCTGCAGCGTGCATTCATCGGAAATGTTCGAATACGCTCATTGTTCGAGCGAATATGTACTTTTATCGGTAATAAATGTTCGTTCACGCGCTTTTGATGCTGGCTCGAATCGAAAACGAACGCAGGCAAGGCAAGTTCATAGGGCGGCAATGACGGAGCAGTTCGATCTACTGGTGGTGGGTGGCGGCATCAATGGCGCGGGCATCGCGCGGGATGCGGCCGGGCGGGGCTTGTCGGTCTGCCTGTGCGAGCGTGACGACCTGGCTGCGCATACCTCCAGCGCCAGCACCAAGCTCATCCATGGCGGCCTGCGCTATCTGGAGCAATACGAGTTCGCGCTGGTCGGCAAGGCGCTGGCCGAACGCGAAGTGCTGTTGCGCGCCGCGCCGCACATCATCTGGCCATTGCGCTTCGTGCTGCCGCATCAGTCACACCTGCGGCCAGCGTGGATGATCCGCCTCGGTCTGCTGCTGTACGACAACCTGGGTCGCGGCCGGCGCACGCTGCCGAAATCGCGGCGTGTTTCCCTGAAGCGCCATAAGTCGGGACTGCCGTTGCGCGACGAGTTCCATATCGGCTTCGTCTATTCCGATGCCTGGGTGCAGGATGCGCGGATGGTGGTGCTCAATGCGATGGACGCGATGGAGCGTGGCGCAACGATCTACACGCGCACACGCTGCGTAAGCGCCAACCGCGATGCGGACGGTTGGACCGCGCAGTTGGAATCGATGCATGGCGAACGGTCGACCATCCGCGCCAAGGCGCTGGTCAACGCGACCGGTCCGTGGGCGGTGCAGTTTCTGGATGATGTCGCCAAGGTGGGGCACGACCACGCGCTGCGCCTGGTCAAGGGCAGCCATATCGTCGTGCCGCGATTGTTCGAGCATCCCTATGCATACATCTTTCAGCAGCCCGATCGCCGCATCGTGTTCGCGATTCCCTATGAACACGATTTCACCCTGATCGGCACCACCGATCTGGACTATCACGACGATCCCTCGGTGCCGCGCATCAGCGAAGACGAAACACGCTATCTGTGCGATGCGGTGAACCGCTATTTCAAGCGCAGCATCACGCCCGCTGACGTGGTGTGGACCTACAGCGGCGTGCGTCCGTTGCTGGATGACGAAGCCGGCAGCGCATCGGAAGTCACGCGCGATTATCTGCTCGAGCTGGATCAGCACGGCGCGCCGCTGCTCAACGTGTTCGGCGGCAAGCTGACTACCTATCGCAAGCTGGCGGAGGAGGCGATGGATCGCCTCGCCCACGTATTTCCGCACGCTTCGGAAGCGTGGACAGCCGAAGGCCACCCGCTGCCCGGCGGCGAAAGACAGGACGTAAGTACCTTGCAGCGAGAGCTACAGTCGGCACACCCGTGGTTGCCCGAATCGCTCGCGTGGCGCCTGGTACACAGCTACGGCAGCCGCACCATGCGCATACTCGGACAAGCGCGCTCGCTGCAGGATCTCGGCGAGCATTTCGGCGCCGATCTGTATCAGGTCGAGGTGGATTACCTGCGTGCGCTGGAGTGGGCGGTGGATGCGATAGATGTGCTTTGGCGGCGCAGCAAGCTGGGCTTGCGCCTGACCCCCGAACAGGTGAAACGCTTGACGGCGTATCTTGCCGACGCGCCGCCCCGTCGCGCTTCCTTTGCTTGAATCAAACTAAGGTCACCACACTTGTCATAACGCCCCAATTCTCCGCCGTCATTCCCGCGAAAGCGGGGATCCGCCTTGGCATTTCGGCTAAAGAGCAACATGGATTTCCGCTTTCGCGGGAATGACGGCGGTTGGAATGGACTGCTTAAGGAGCATTGCCATGTCGAGCTGCACACTTTATTCGTCCATTGCCACGCGAAAGCCCGAGGTAAACGCATGACCCGGCAAAGCATCGGCGAGCTGATTTCCGAAGCACTCGCCACCTTCATCATCATCGGCCTCGGCGATTCCGTCGCGTGCATGTACGTGCTCTACGATCCCAGCCCCTACGCGAACGCGTACTGGGGCGTGTGCATCGCGTGGGGTTTGGCGGTAACCATTGCCATCTACGTCACCGGTTCGGTGTCGGGTACGCATGCGAACCCGGCCGTGACGCTCGCGCTTGCGCTGTTTCGCGGCTTTCCGTGGAAGAAAGTGATTCCCTACAGCATCGCGCAGGTGATTGGCGCCTTCCTTGGCGCGGCCATCGTCTACGTGTTGTTCCAACCAGTGATCGATCACTACAACACCGCGCATCAGCTCACGCGCGAAGCGGGCGGCGCGGCGGGCGTGTTCTTTACGCATCCTGGTCTGGCGATTACGCCGATGCATGCGCTGCTCGACCAGATCATTCTCACCGCCTTCCTGCTGTTCGGCATCTTCGCCATCACCGAGCAATACAACGAGCTGGCGCCGGGCGCGAATTCCGGTGCGCTGATCATCGGTTTGCTGGTAGCCACCATCGGCGCGTCGATGGGATATCTGGAAGCGTGGGCGATCAATCCCGCGCGCGATTTCGGCCCGCGCCTATTCGCCTATTTCGCAGGCTGGGGTTCGTCCGCATTGCCGTCGCCGGACAACTACTGGTGGATTCCCATCGTCGGCCCGCTGATCGGCGGCGTAGTGGGTGGCCTGGCCTACCAGTGGCTGGTGTACCCGTTCCTGCCCGCGCGCCTGCGCGCGCTGCAATCACCGCAAGCGGCCAGCGGTCGCGACGCCGTGGTGACTGACTCAACCCATTGAAGGAGCCGTGCATGGACAAGTCATACATCCTGGCCATCGACCAGGGCACGACCAGCTCCCGTGCGATCCTGTTCGATCGCGCCGGCAGCATCGTCGGCATAGCGCAACGCGAATTCGGCCAGATTTTCCCGCAACCGGGCTGGGTGGAACACAACCCGCGCGAGATCATGACCAGCGTGCTCACCACCATCACCGAGGTGATGAACAACGCACAAGTCGATGCGCGTGCGATCGCCGGCATCGGCATCACCAATCAACGCGAAACCGCGGTGGTGTGGGACAAGGCCACCGGGCAGCCGATCTACAACGCTATCGTGTGGCAATCGCGCCAGACGCGCGAGATCTGCGACGAACTCATCGCGGCCGGCCACGACAAGATGGTGCGCGCGAAGACCGGTCTGCTGATCGATGCATATTTTTCGGGCACCAAGGTGAAGTGGATCCTCGATCGCATCGAAGGCGCGCGTGAACGCGCCAAACGCGGCGAGCTGCTGTTCGGCACCATCGATAGCTGGCTGATCTGGAACCTTACCGGCGGTAAAGTGCACGTCACCGACTACACCAACGCCTCGCGCACTTTGATGTACAACATCCACGAGCGTTGCTGGGACGACGATCTGCTCAAGATGCTGGACGTGCCGCGCGAAATGCTGCCCCAAGTGCGCTCGTGCAGCGAAATCTACGGCAACACGCTCGGTCAGCATTTCTTTGGTCACGAAGTACCGATTGCCGGCGTCGCCGGCGATCAACAGGCGGCGCTGTTTGGCCAGGCGTGTTTCGAACCGGGCATGGCGAAGAACACCTACGGCACCGGCTGTTTCATGCTGATGAACACCGGCGACAAGGCGGTCGCCTCCAACAACGGCCTGCTCACCACCATCGCGTGGGGCGTGGACGGCAAGGTGGAATACGCTCTGGAAGGCGCGATCTTCGTGGCCGGTTCCGTCATCCAATGGTTGCGCGACGGTTTGCGCATGCTCGGCCGCGCGAGCGATTCGGAAGACTACGCCGAGCGCGCCAAGACCAACGAAGGCGTCTACATGGTGCCGGCGTTTGTGGGGTTGGGCGCGCCGTACTGGCGCAGCGACGTGCGCGGTGCCGTGTTCGGTCTCTCGCGCGGCACCACCAAGGAACACTTCGTGCGCGCCGCGGTGGAATCGATGGCGTACCAGACGCGCGACGTGCTCGCCGCGATGGAAAGCGACGCCGGCCTGAAACTGAAAGAGCTGCGTGCCGATGGCGGCGCCATCGCAAACGGATTCCTCGGCCAGTTCCAGAGCGACATTCTCAACGTGCCGGTATTGCGGCCGAAAGTGGCCGAAACCACTGCACTGGGCGCAGCGTACCTGGCCGGCCTTGCGACGGGATTCTGGGCCAGCCGCGAAGACATCGCACGTCATTGGGCGATTGATCGACGTTTCGAACCCGCCATGCCGGAAGCTCAGCGCGAAGAACTTTATGCCGGCTGGAAGCAGGCCGTGGAGGCGACGATGGCTTTCAAAATCTGATGCGCACCTAGTTACGCCCTCTCCCCCTCCGGGGGAGAGGGCCGGGGTGAGGGGACAACCTCGCCTGAAACTGCCTGATGCCGTAAACAAAGAATTCCCCGTGCCGCTGAGCTTCCCCGCAAACCTTCACCCCTCACCCTGACCCTTTCCCCGCAGGGAAGAGGGAATAAAAAAAGCCAGCAAGCCGGAAGTCGATACATCGCTGCGACAACACAGCGAGCACACGCGTGCCCGCACGGCCCCCTCATGCCTGTCGCCAGCGTTCGTGACGTTGCTTTTGTCGTTCCGAAGGAGAATCCGCATGCGCAAAAAAATCACTGTCCTGATCGCGATGGCCGCTTGCATCGCCGCTGCCAGCACAAGCGCCATCGCCGACAACCAGGATTACGCCCACACCACGCTCACCGGCGATTGGAACGGCGCGCGCCAGCGTCTATACGATCAGGGCGTCGACATCGGCCTGGACTACCTCGGCGAATTCGCGCACAACACCAGTGGCGGCATCCGGCAAACGGACGCCTATGCGGATCAGATCCATCTGCACGCTGCCTTTGACTTTGAAAAGCTCTGGGGCTGGACCGGCGGTTCGCTGCATGTCGATATCAACAACCGCAACGGCAGCCAGATCGATGCAAAAGCGCGGCTCGGCACCTTGCTCGAATCGCAGGAAATCTACGGCGGCGGCAACGTCACGCGCCTTACACGCTTCTATCTCGAGCAGGCGCTGTGGAGTGGCCTGATCGATCTCAAGTTCGGCCGCATGGATATCGGCGTGGATTTCTTTCCGTTCGCCTGCGACTACCAGAACCTGAATTTCTGCGGCGCGCTGCCCGGCTGGATTTCCAAGGGCGTAAATGCGTGGCCGCTGGCGCAGACCGGTGGTGTGATCGCGATCAATCCTTCGCCGGCGTGGTCGATCAAGTTTGGCGGTTTCGAGGTCAATCCGAACAACGCCGCGACTTCGCAAGGTTTGAAGCTGTCAGTGCCGGGCCCGAACGTCGGCACGCTGATGCTGGCCGAACTGGGTTGGCGCACGAACCTGGGCAATGCGAGCGGTGCGCTGCCTGGTATCTGGCGTATCGGCGGTTGGCGCAACACGGCTCGCTATGACGACGTGTTCTACCGTGTCGATGGTGCACAGCAGTTGCTGGGTAGCGACGCACCCGTACTGCAAAGCAGCGTGTCTGGCAATTATTTCATGGGACAGCAACAGATCGCGCGCGGCTTGAGTGTTTTCGGCAACATCGTGCAAGCCGATCCGCATACCGATCTGGTCGATCAGATGATCTCCGTCGGTCTGCTCTACGACGGGCCGTTCGCATCGCGGCCGGAGGATCGCCTGGGGCTGGCCATAGGCCGCGATCGCGTCAGCGGTCGCGTCGCCAGCGCGCAGCGGCTGATCAACGCCGCCGGGACGGGGCCCGTGCCCGTACAAGGCTACGAGTACATCACGGAGCTGAACTACCAGTTCCAGCTCTGGCGCGGTGTGGCGCTGATGCCCAATGTGCAGTACATCCGCCATCCCGGCGGCACCAGCGCCAACCGTGACGCCACCGTGTTCGGGCTGCGGACGGTGGTCAAATTCTAAGCAGCGGGCATCGGCCGGGGTCGGGCATGTATCATGGCGGGCCATGAGCTTACGCTCGGCGGCTCCGGCTGGCGCTGGAGGCGGTCCGGGCTCCGCCCTAAGCTCATCGGGCGCAAGACGCAAAGCCCTTATCCCGATTCAGTTTTTCGAGGTCATTCATGGCACGCGGTATCAATAAAGTCATTCTGGTCGGCAACCTCGGCGCAGACCCCGAAGTGCGCTACACCGCCGGCGGCACGGCCATCGCCAGCCTGAGCATTGCAACGTCCGAGCAGTGGACCGACAAGCAGAGCGGCCAGAAGCAGGAACGTACAGAGTGGCACCGCGTGAAGCTGTTCGGCCGCCTGGCCGAAATCGCCGGCGAATACCTCAAGAAAGGCCGCCAGGTGTACGTCGAAGGTTCGCTGCGCACCGACAAATACACCGACAAACAAGGCGTGGAACGCTATTCCACCGACATCATCGCCAGCGAGCTGCAGATGCTTGGCGGCATGGGCGGTGAGGGTGGTGGCGGCGGTGGTGGCGGTTATCGCGAACGCTCGCAAGGCGGTGGTGGCGGCCAGCGCCAGCAGAACCGCGGCGACGACTACGGCAGCGCTCCGCAGCGTCAATCGGTACCGCCGCCGGAGATGGGTGGCGGCAATCAGTTCGATGATGACGATATTCCGTTCTAGACAACACCTAACCTGGGTGTTGAGAAAAGCAACGACAAAGCCCTGCTCTGGCGGGGCTTTTTTTTGGCCGTCTTGACTGTTGAAAAAGATGCTGTGGTCGTGACCGTGGGATAGCGCGAGGCGGCCTGTAGAACAAAGGCGCTACGCACGCGATGCCGGTCCCATTGCAGAATGGCCTTCTTTTTTTTGAATACCGGATTTTTCATGGAACTGCCGGACACCGGCGCGACGCCACCCTTTATCCACGTAGCTATCGTGGAAGACGACCTGGGCTTCAGGCGAGCCCTGACCGAGGCGATCGAGAGTGCGCAGGACATCCGGCTTGCCGGCATCGCTGGCACGCGCGCCGAGGGGCTGAGACTGCTACTGAGTGCGCCGGTCGATGTGCTGCTGGTGGACCTGGGTTTGCCGGATGGCTCGGGCATCGATGTCATCAAGGCCGCCGTGCAGCAGTGGAGCAGTTGCAGCGTGATGGTCGCAACCAACTTCGGCGACGAGACCCATGTGATCCGTTCGATCGAGGCTGGCGCATCGGGTTATCTGCTGAAGGACAGTTCCCCCGCAAAAATCGTCGACGAAATTCGCAGCCTGGCCAGCGGCGGCAGCCCGATCAGCCCTATCATAGCGCGGCAGGTGCTGGCGCGGTTTCGACAAGTCGGGGCAGGGGGCGCAAGTCAACCGGTCGCGCCGGGCGAAACGCCACAACTTCTGTCCGCGCGCGAGAAAGAAGTGCTGGAACTCATTACCAAGGGTTTTACGGCCCCTGAAATCGCCAGGCTGATGTCGCTGTCGCCTTTCACCGTGCGCAGCTTTGTGCGGCGCATTTACAGCAAGTTGAACGTGACATCCAAGGCGGAAGCGATTTATGAAGCCAGAAATCAGGGGATTCTGGACGGGTAGTGCAGCACGCGTGGCCACGACGGGGAAGACGGTTGTCGAGCCGAAACCTGATCGCCCTTTGCGCCCTTTTTCTGCCTACGCCGCACTGATTTTTTCAGTAGCATTGCTGGCCGCCCTGGGCGCCTTTCTCTCGCTGGCGGTAAGCGGCATCCAGCGAGCGGGTGAATGTCTGCATTTAAACCGGGCCAGTTGGCAGGAAATGGCATCGTCCGGGTTCAGTGCGCCGCCCGCTTCGCTGGATAGCCGCAGCTTGCCGGATGCGTGGCATGCAGCCGCACTGCCGCTGTCCTTGCATGCGGCAGCGCCGGCCAATGCGCACCGCACCATATGGGTCAGGCTGTTGGTGACCGGACCGCAGTCGGTCACCGAATCGCTGGCGTTGTATGGCGCGCGCTTGAAGACCGATGGCTCTATTGCTCTCTATGTCAACGGCAAGCTGGTGTATCGAGGCCAGCAACGCGGCCAGCAATGGAACAGTCTGTTTACGCCGCTATGGGTGCCCCTGGAGCCGAGCGTCAGCGAGGCGCCAGTGCGGGAAATCCTGATCAGGCTGGAGCACACCGTCCAATACCCGGTCGCGGTCTCGTCGCTTTGGCTGGGACCGACCGATGCCTTGCGCGGCCGCTACCAGACCCGGCAGTGGCTGCAGCAAGGGCTGCCGGCCATGTTGAACGCGGCGTTTCTGGCCGTGGGCATTTTTGCCTTGTTCGTCTGGTTCAAACGAAAGCACGAATCGGGCTACCTGCTGTTCTTCAACCTGGCGGTGATCGCCTTTGCAGCGCATCTGCACTATTACGTGGATTTGCCCATCGCCAACGGCTGGTTCGGCTGGCTGGTGGTCAATTCGCTTTGCTGGCTGCTGACGGTGGTGCATTTCTTTTTGAGATTGTTGCATCGTCGATCGCTGCGTTGGCTCAGCCGCGGCATGATCGCAGTGCCGGTGCTGATTGGGGTGGCGACCCTGCCGTTGCCGTGGGCCTTGCCCAACACGCAGTTCATGCTTGCGATCATCTATGCGCTTGAGCTGATGATGGCGATGGTGGTGGGTCTCGTGGGCGGTATTTGCACTTGGCGGTCCTCGCGTGAAGGGCGTCTGGTGGTCGTTGCGATCGCCGTCTGTGTGTTGCTCGGCGTATCCGATTGGATGATGCACAACAATGTCGCCAGTCCGGAGGGATGGTTCCTGGGTGCCTACACCAACGGCATCACCTTCATCTTTTTTTGCTTGCTGATGTATCGGCGTTACATGCATGCGCTCGAAGAAGTGGAGCGGGTCAACGCCAGCCTCGCGGAGCGATTGCGCTTGCGTGAGGCCGAGCTGGAACAGAGTCACCAGCGCTTGCGCGAAATCGAACAGCGCCAGTTGTTGAGCGACGAACGCCAGCGCTTGATGCAAGACATGCATGACGGACTGGGCTCCACCCTGATCAGCGCCATCCGCTCGGTGGAGCAGGGACGCATGGTCGATACCGAGGTCTCGCAAATCCTCAAGGACTGCATGGACGATCTGAAACTGGCGATCGATTCGATGGAGCCGGTCGAGGCCGATCTGCTGCTGTTGCTGGCCACGCTGCGCTTCCGCCTGGAGCCGCGCATGGAGGGCGCCAATGTTGCATTGATCTGGGATGTCGGGGAATTGCCGCCGCTGGACTGGCTGGACCCGTCGAGCGCGCTGAACATCCTGCGCATCGTGCAGGAAAGCGTGGCCAACATACTGCGGCACACACGCGCCACGGTCATCCGTGTGGCCACCACCGCCGAAAGCGCCGGCGTGCAAGTCATCATTGAAGACAATGGCCAGGGTTTTGACGTGGCGACGGCGCTGTGGCGCAGCAGTGGACGCGGCCTGCAGAACCAGCAACGTCGCGCGCAGGCTATTGATGGGCGGGTCGATTGGAAATCGGGAGACACCGGTACCCGATTCACGCTGTGGCTGCCGCTGCGGCGTGGCAATTAAGGCAACACTGAATAAGTATCGCCGCCGTCACCAGCCCTGTCTGTTCGCAGGCCATAGGGCCGTCGGCGAAGGCAGACTGGTGGTCTGTCGAGACGGCGGACCGAAGGCATGCGGACAGACAGGGCTGGCCCCACGTATGCATGTAAATGATGGGGTGATGCCTGGAAGGCCCGCAGACTGTGCCGCGCGGCTTGGCAAGACGGCCAGTCTTCCCCGCGCCACGCAACACACCCTGCGAGCCTTCCAGGCATCATGACGGCGGCGATACTTATTCAGTGTTGCCTTAAGGCGGCGCTTGTCGTCATTCTCGCGCAAGCGAGTTGCTGGCCGGGAAAAACGTAGGTCGCCAAAGTTCCTCTGGCGCCTAACCAAGAAGCAAGATTTTTGCCTGTAAATTCAATGCTACCGATTCGTCATCCCAGCGAAAGCTGGGATCCAGTGTCTTTCACGTTTTTGCAAGTCGCTGGATCCCGGCTTTCGCTGCGATGACGGGATATTTAGCCCTCCAGCAAGACCATCTCGCGCGTGTAGCGTCTTTGTTCTACAGACAGCCTTGCCGCTTGTCCTCACGATACCCAGCTATGGCCGGGCGCTCCCACCTTGCGCTCCTAGTTTGCAGAGGCAAGCCGCGTACCACGTCGACCGCGTGATCCGGATGGCCGTGCTGCAAGGGTGGGTCGCCGTCATCGACTAACGCTCCATCGCTATCCACAGGGGACCACATGGATCGCCGCATTCACTTCATCTCGGGCCTGCCAAGGTCCGGGTCCACGCTGCTGTCTGCTTTGTTGCAGCAGAACCCGCGCTTCCATGCGGGCATGAGCAGCCCGGTGGCAGGGATGGTCACCACCATGCTTGGCGAACTCAGCGGGCGTAACGAGTTTTCGGTGTTCATCAACGATGCGCAGCGCCATCGCATCTTGCGTGGCCTGGTCGCCAACTATTACGAGGACGGGGTCGGCGCCGATGTGGTGTTCGACACCAACCGGGCGTGGTGCAGCAGGCTTGGCGCACTGAAAACCCTGTTTCCCGATGCACGCGTCATCGCCTGCGTGCGGGACACGGCGTGGATCGTCGACAGCATCGAGCGACTGGTCCGCAACAACGCGTTCCAGCCTTCTTCGATTTTCAACTATCAGCCCGGCGGCACGGTGTATTCGCGTGTCGAGGGCCTGGTCAATGGCGATGGCATGGTCGGCTATGCCTATAACGCGCTGAAAGAAGCGTACTTCGGTGAAGACAGCAGCAACCTGATGCTGATGCAGTACGACACGCTGGTCAGCGATCCCGCGCGCGCACTGGCCGGGGTGTACGACTTCATCGACGAGCCCCGCTACGCGCACGACTTCAAGCGCGTCAGCTTCGACGACCAGGGTTTCGACCAGCGCGCCGGCACGCCGGGCCTGCATTGCGTGCGTCCGCACGTGGGCGCCAAGCCACGGCAAACCATCTTGCCGCCGGACCTGTTCCGCCGCTTCGAGAACGATCTGTTCTGGCGCGATCCGCAACTCAATCCGCGTGGCGTGCGCATCGTTTGATTCCAAACGACAGCACACGCAGCACACCAATAAATCAGCAAACGACGCACCGATCCGCGTCGCCATCCATGACAGGGGCAACACCGTGAATCGTATCTACCGTTTGGTCTGGAACCGTGCTCTGGGCACCGTGCAGGTGGCTTCGGAACTTGCATGTGCACCGCGCGGCGGCACGCAAGGTACAGCGGAAACGCAGCCGCTGCGTAGCCACGCACTGTCGATGGCTTGCGCCGCTGCGTTGGGTCTGACGTTGTCGCTCATTCCAGCCGTATCGAGCGCCAGTTGCGCCCCTACCGTCATTCCATCGGTGACAGGTACGGCCGGAACGGCGGGTACCGACGGTACAAGCGCCGCCCCCAACGGACATGCAGGAGGGATTGGCACCAGCGGTGGCGATGCCGCAACGGTTGGTTCTACTTTCTATTGCGTCGATGTCGGCAACCAGGTTGTTGGTGGCGCTGGCGGCGCCGGCGGCAATGGCGGCGATGGCATGGCGGTTACCGGAAGGCCGAGCTTTGGCGGTAACGGAGGCAACGGTGGCGCGGGCGGGTACGGCATCCGTGGCACTGGAGCTTTCCAGCTGGGCAACTACGGCAGTATCGCCGGCGGCGCGGGCGGTAACGGGGGCATCGCCGGAGAAGCGTCTCTTGCCGGTGGTGACGGCGCCTACAGCGGCAACGGTGGTACAGGCGGCGCGGGAGGTACGGCGGTCGGTGGTACCAGCTTCATCCTCAACAACTTCTCCACCGGCGTCATTACTGGTGGTGCCGGCGGCGCCGGTGGGCGTGGCGGCTTCCGCGCTGGCACCTTTTACGGCGAGGCAGGCCCAGGTGGGCAAGGCGGCGCTGCCATCAACAGCCATGGCGCCAGCCACATCAGCAATAGCGGCAGCATCATTGGTGGCGCGGGCGGCGCTAGCGGCACGGATTACCACGGAAACGAGCGCGGAGGCAGCGGTGGCGCGGGGGTGACCGGCGACGGATTCATGCTCGACAACACCGCCAGCGTTGCCGGTGGCGCCGGTGGTGCGGGTGGCGTTGCCTATCTCGGGGGAACCTCTGGCATCGGCGGCAACGGTGGCGACGGCATTCTTGGCAGCAACCTGACGATAACCAACAGCGGCAGCATCAGCGGCGGCCAAGCCGGGGCGGCTGGACCCGCCGTCGTTGCAAACGGTATCAAGGCCGGCCAACCCGGCAACAGTGGCGATGCCGTGCATTTCACCGGCGGCGCCAGCACGCTCACGCTCAATAGCGGCTCGGTGTTGAACGGCGTAGTGGAGATCGACGGCGGCAGCACCGCCACCCTCTACGCGAATGCTGCGGGATTGGATCTCAATGGGGGCTCGCTCGGCAGCAACGCATTGTTGGTCAACGGCACCGCCAATATCAACGTCAATACATCTAGCTTCACCGTCTCGGGAAACATCAACGGTAGTGGCACGCTCAACATCGCAGGCGGCGCGATCACACTGGGCACGGTAAGCGTTGGCGGGCTCAACAGCAGCGCATCGACCACGCTCAACGATAGCGTCACCACCAGCGGTGGCGGCCAAACCTACAGCTCACCGGTCACGCTGGGCGCGGCCATCACGACCAGCGACACGCAGGGCGGCAGCATCCGTTTCAATACGATCAACGGGCCGTACGATCTCATTGTCGACACCACGGGCACCATCTTATTCAACAGTCCGATCGGTGCCGGCCGCGCACTGAATAGCCTGACCGCGAACGATGCGAGCAAGATCACGCTCAACGGCAATGTCTCCACCGTCGGCGACCAGTCGTATGGCGGACCCGTCATGTTGAGTGGCAGCGTGACGTCGCATGCGTCGGCCGGCAATGTTGAATTCAAATCGACCGTCGATGGTGCATTCGTACTGGACGTCAATGCAAGCGGGACAACCACCTTCGATCAGGCCGTGGGCAGCCAGACCCGGCTAAAGAGCCTCGTCACGGAAAGCAGCGGCAACACCGTCCTGGCTGCGGACATTGCGACGAGTGGCGGTCAGGGTTTTGGCAATGCGGTAAGCATCACCAACGATATAACGCTCAGCGACAACCAATCCGGCAACATCAGCTTCGACTCGACGATCGACGGCGCCCATGACCTGACGATCACGACAGCTGGGATGACCGACTTCCAGGGAGCCATCGGTGCAACCCAGGCGTTGAACAACATCACCGTTACCAGTGCCGGCATTCCGCTTTACCAATCGTGGAACATCAACGGCACCGCCACGCTCAACAGCCGCGGCGGTATCGACGAAATGCCCGGTGCTGCGCTCTCGGCCAACTTGCTGACCGGCAGTTCGACAAATGAAACCCGTCTGGACACCGGCACCAATGCCATCGCGAGCGTCGGTCCGTTCACCGCCAACGGCTTCACGCTGGTCAACAGCGAGAGCGTGCTCGTGCTCAACGGTTCCACCCTCGACGGCGGTGCAGGTGGCGTGTCGCTCACCACCACCAACGGCAATATCTATGTCTACCAGGGGGTCACGGTCACCGGCGCCAACATCAATCTTTCTCCCGCTGGCTTCACCGATCTGTTCGGCACGCTGAGCACAGCGGGAACCATTACCTCGAACAACGCGCTGCAAGTTGAAACGGGAAGCGCGATCCTTGGCAACGTCGCCAATAACGGCGGCATCACCTTCGTCAACAGCGACAGCATGTCGTTGGCCGGCGTCATTTCAGGCAATGGCGACCTGACTGCACAAGGCAGCGGCAGCGTCGATCTCCAGGGCATCAATACCTACACCGGCGCCACCACGCTCAACAGCGGCAAACTCACGCTATCGGGGAATGGCAGCATCGCCATGTCCAACTACGTGTTGGTCGGCAGCGCTGGCACGCTGGATATCTCGGGCACCAATAACGGCGCCTCGATCACCACGCTCGCCGGTAGCGGCAAAGTGGTGCTCGGCAATCAGACCCTGACACTCACCGCTGCCGAGGACACCTACAAAGGCATCATGAGCGGCACCGGTGGTTTCATGCTGTCGGGCGGAACAGAGATTTTCACTGGCTCCAACACGTATACCGGCGGCACCACCATCCATAGTGGCGCGACGCTGCAGCTCGGCAACGGCGGCATGATCGCCGGCGACGTCGTCGACAACGGCAAGCTGGCCTTCAACACCAGTCAGAACGCGACGCTCGACGGAAACATTTCCGGCGCCGGCTCGTTGACCACGCAGGGCGGCGGTATCGTGACCCTGACCGGCAACAACACCTATGCGGGCAACACCAGCGTCAGCGCCGGCAGCGTGCTGCAGATCGGCAACAACGGCACGAGCGGCAGCATTGCCGGCAATGTCACCGCCAACGGTGAATTGCGGTTCGATCGTGGCGACGCTTTCAACTATGCAGGCGTGATCAGCGGCACTGGCCTGGTATCGCAAGAGGGAGCGGGCGTGCTGGCGCTCGACGGCAACAGCAGCAGCTATAGCGGGCAGGTCGATGTATCCGGTGCATTGATCGTGGGCAGCACGGCCGGCAACGGCGCCGCGCTCGGTGGCAGCATCACGGTGCAAAGCGGTGGAACACTGGGTGGCCAGGGCTCAGTTGGCAGCGTGGGCACGACACTGAACGTATTGGCCGGCGGCGCTCTGGCGCCGGGCGGCGCAGGCAGCACGCTGGACATTGTCGGCAACCTGAGTGCCGCGCAAGGCAGCACATTCAATCTTGCCGCTGGCTCACCAGGTGCAGACTTCCAGACCTTCGGTACCAGCGGCAGCCTCAAGGTCGGCGGCAACCTTGCGTTGAACGGCGTCACGCTCAGTGTCGGCAATGCCGGTGGCATGGGACCGGGCCTCTACAACCTGATCAGCTACAGCGGGACGCTGAGCGAAAGCAACGGCGGGATCACGCTGGGTACCACACCCGCGGACCAAGCCCTGTCGCTGCAGACGCTCACCGGCAGCAAGCAGATCAATCTGGTCGACACCACCGGCGTGTTGCTGAACTTCTGGAACGCCAATGGGCTGGCCAGTGCGAACACGATGGGTGGCGGTAGCGGTACGTGGTCGGTGACGTCGCAGACGTGGACCGACGCCACCGGTAAGGTGACATCGATGATGCAGCCGCAGCCGGGCTTCGGCATTTTCGCCGGCACGGCGGGCGCGGTCACGGTGGACAACAGCGCCGGTAGCGTGGAGGTCACCGGCCTGCAGTTCGCCAGCGACGGCTACGTGTTGAACGGCGATACGCTCATCCTGGTGAGCAGCGGCAGCGGTGCGCCGATCATCCGCGTGGGCGATGGCAGCAGCGCCAGCGCGGGGTGGACCGCCACCTTCAACAACGCGGTGGCGTCGAATGACGGGCTCGACAAGACGGATCTCGGCACGCTGATTTTGAATGGTGACAACACGTCGATCTCCGGTGGCGCCACGATCAGCGGCGGCAACCTGATGGTGGGTACGGCCGGTGCCTTCATTACCGGCACAGTCGGCAGCATCGGCACGACCGACGTGAACGGCAATGGCACGGATGGCGGCAGCGGTGGCGCCGCCGTCAGCATGGCCGGCGGTACCGGTTTCACCAATGGCGCCCGTGGCGTGGTGTTGGGTGGTGTGGGTGGCCGCGGCGGTTATGGCAGTTATGCGTATGCCGGCAAGGGTGGTGCGGGCGGTAACGGCGTCGATGGCAATGCCAACGTCAGTGTGGACAACAGCGGCGCGATCACCGCCGGCCAAGGCGGCATGGGCGGTCCGCTCCAACCCTCCTCCGCGGCGATCGCCAGCGGTGCGGGTGGCATGGGCGGTACGGGTGTGGCGCTCGGTACGGGCAGCATGCTGGTCAACCACACCGGTGGCTCGATCACGGGCGGCGCCGGCGGCTATAGCCAGCCTGTGCTACTCAGCGGCAACCCGGCGGCCGCGACGGGCAACTTCTACAGCTCTACCGGCCGCGATGGCGGGGCGGGTGGTGCTGGCGCCAGCCTGGGCAACGGCAGCACGCTCACCAACGGTGGTGCGATCCAGGGTGGTTACGGTTCGTCCGGTGCTGCCGCGATCGTGTCCGTTCCTACCAATCAGCCTTCGTACGGCAGCTTCACCGCCACTGGCGGCAACGGTGGCGCGGGCGGGGCGGGTGTCACGCTGGGCAGCGGTGCGACGCTTACCAATTCCGGCACCCTCTTCGCCGGCAATGGCGGCATGGGTTCCTTCAGCAGCATGTTCGGATCGGCGGTCGTTTACGTGTCGGGCTCGACCACAGGTAGCCTCAAGGTCTATGCAGGTGCCGGCGGCGTCGGTGGCGTGGGCGCGCTCATGGCCGATGGCGGCAGCTTCACCAACCAGGCCGGTGCCTATCTCGGTGGCGGCGTCGGTGGCGCCGGTGGGGCGATGGGTTTCGCCATCAACGGCACCCACATGTATGCCGGCAACGGAGGCGCGGGCGGCAACGGCGGCCGTGGTTTGGTACTGGGTGACAACTTCGCCAGCGCCAGCAACGCGGGTGCCATCGGCGGCGGCAACGGCGGTGCGGGCGGTGGCTTTGTCGCGCTGGCCATTCCCCTCAAGATCAGCTTCGTGTCCGCAGGCGATGGTGGTAACGGCGGTGATGGCGCCACCGCGGTGGTGGCCGGACAGGGCGACTTCAGCAACACCGGCGTCATCGTAGGTGGTTTTGGCGGCAAGGGCGGTTCCCTGGTCGACAACTCCGTGTCTCCCGGCAAGCTCGTTGCCGGTGGCGCGGGCGGTGCGGGCGGCAATGGTGGTGTGGGTGTCTACAGCGCCGGCGGGCTGAGCCTGACCAACGCCAGCGGTGGCCAGATCCTTGGCGGCTATGGCGGTAATGGCGGCAGCGGCGGCTATGGCAACGGCAACTACAACGGCCAGGCCATCGCCACCGCCGGAGGTGTCGGCGGCGCGGGGGGGCAGGGCGGTGCGGGCGCCAGCCTGGGTAGCGGAGCCAGCCTCGCCAACGCGAGTGTGGTCGTGGGCGGCGATGGCGGCATGGGCGGCAGCGGCGGCTATGGCGACTATGTAGCAAGCACGGGCAGTGCTGGACCCAGCGCTACCGGCGGCCAGGGCGGCGCGGGCGCCGCTGGCGTCACCGGCACGAGCTTCATGCTCACCAACAGCAACAGCGGCACGGTCACTGGCGGCCATGGCGGTATCGGCGGCACGGGCGGAGCGTCCTATGGGACGGCGGTTACGACCGGCATCGGCGGCGGTGGTGGCGCGGGCGGCGCGGGTATCAGCGGCATCGGTTTCACCGCCATCAATGCAGGCTCGATCACCGGTGGCATGGGCGGTACCGGCGGCACTGGCGGCTTGGCCTTTACGGCGGCACGCACGTCCGGCGCCGGTGGCAACGGCGGTGCGGGCGGCGCGGGCGTGAGCGGATCGGGCTTCACGCTTACCAACACCGGCACCATCAGCGGCGGCGCCGGTGGCCAGGCGGGCGTGGCCGGCAACGCCAATGGCGGCACGAGCGGCAGCGGGGGTATCGGCGGCGCCGGTGGCGTGGGCGTGGTATCGACCGGCGGTTCGACCGTCAGCAACGCCGGCGCCATCGCCGGTGGCCTGAGCGCGGCCGGCACGCAGGCCGACGCCGTGGACTTCAGCGGCGGCGGCAACATGCTGGTGATCGAGGCCGGGGCCAGCTTCACCGGCAACGTGATGAGCACTAGCGGCAGCACCAACGGCGGCGACACGCTTGCGCTGGGCGGCAGCACCAACGCCAGCTTCGACCTGGGCACGGTCGGTGCGCTGGGCAGCGGCGCGGCGATCCAGGGCTTCACCCAGTTCGCCAAGGTCGGCACCAGCACCTGGACCTTGAGCGGCGCCGGCAACGCGAATCAATCGTGGGCCATCAGCAACGGCGCGCTGGTGGGCAGCAGCACCAGCATCGTCGGCAACGTGACGTTCTCGCCGGTCAGCGGCGGCAACGCGAACCTCACGTTCGATCAGTCGACCAGTGGCGTGTACAACGGCGTGATCAGCGGCGATGGTTCACTGACCAAGATCGGCAGCGGCACGCTGACCGTGACCGGTGACAACACGTATACCGGCACCACCACGATCGACGGCGGCCTGCTACAGGTGGCCGATAACGGCACCAGCGGCATGGTGAGCGGCAACGTGGTGAACAACAGTGCGATGGCGTTCGATCGTTCCGACACGGTCACATACAGTGCCGTGATCAGCGGCACGGGCAACGTGGCGCAAGTCGGTAGCGGCACATTGATTCTCGACGGTGTGAACACCTATACCGGCGGCACCACGGTGCAGGCGGGTACGCTGGAAGTAGGCGACGACGCGCACACCAGCGCATCGATCCAGAGCAACGTGACGGTGGATGTGGGCGGCACCTTGCGCGGCCACGGCACCATCAACGGTGACGTGATGAGCGATGGCACGGTATGGCCCGGTGGTTCCGTGGGAGTGCTGACCATCAACGGCAACTACACCCAGAACGTGGATGCGACGCTGGAGATCGACGTGACGCCGACGCAGGCGTCGGAATTGGTTGTGACTGGTACCGCCAGCCTCGCGGGCACGTTGAACCTGATCTATGCGCCGGGTACCTACACCAGTGCGACATATACGTTGGTGCAGGCAAAAGCGCTGAGCGGGCAGTTCGCCACGACAAACTCGACGGGTTCGGTGCCGACCGTGCTCGATCCAAGGCTGACATACAACCCGACACAGGTTGATTTGACGTTGACGGCAGCGGGAACGCCGAGTCCCACGCCTACACCCACGCCTACACCCGCTCCTACACCTACTCCTGCCCCCGCACCGACACCAACGCCAGCACCCACCGTGGTCGCACCGCATGACGGCGCGCTGTATGCCAACCTGATGCGCAGTGCGAACCTGGCTGGACAGCAATCGCTGACCACCGTGCTCGGCGCCACGCTGCGTACCGGCGGCATGCATTGCAACGACGCCAATGCGGCGCACGCCAATACGGTCGCATCGTCCTGCAACGGCGACGTATGGGTGCAATACAGCGGCAGCAGCGACTCGCTATCCGGCAGCAACGGCTTGAACAGCACGCGTTTCGGTTTGCAGGGTGGTTTCGATCATGCCCTCAGCGAGGCAGTGCACCTGGGCGTGGAAGCGGGCTTCGATCGCATCAATGGCAGCGATCACAACGACGGCAACGGCAGCATCGATAACGTGCACGGCGGTGTGTACGCATTCGTCAACGCCGGCCCGGTGGTGGTGTCGGGCCTGATCGACCAGGCGCACAGCAGCTACCGCGTGTATCGCCAGACCGGCATCGGCCATGGCAGCGCCACTCCGGATGGCAACACTACAGCCGCGGCATTGCAGGCGGCTTGGCCGCTGGCGGCGGCGCAGTGGCAAGTGACTCCGGCGATCGGCGCGCTGTACCAACATCAGAGCCTGGGCGCCTTCAGCGAAACCGTGCCAAGCAGCAATCCACTGGCACCCGCGTTTGCCGTGCAGGGCATGCATGGCACCTACACCATGATGCAACCGTATGCGCGTGTATTGTTCTCGCGGCCGTTCGTGGCGCAAGACGTCAGTTACGTGCCGCAATTCGAGGTGGGCTATCGCTACGACACACGCAGCGGCAACACGCCGGTGGTGCGGGAAGTGGCGCAGGACGGCACGGTGTTCGCCATGCCGGGAGACAATCTGGGTCGCGGCACGGCGACGGTAGGTGCGCGGGTCACGGCGAAGGCTGGTGCGTCTTGGGGCTTGTATCTGGATTACCAGGGCCAGTTCGCCCATCACCTGAGCGACAACGCGTTGAGCGTAGGTTTCACCAAGCAGTTCTGAGTCAGTGTTGTGAAAGCAGGCGGACGTTGCCTCCTCAGCGGATTATTGCGTAGTGGAGGTGACGTCACGCGATACAGGTCTTCGACGAGAACCTTCGTCGCCGGTCCGCTCGTGGCCAGTAATACGCCGCTGTTGCCGCGCGCCTGATCTTTCATAGCTGCTGGGGTGTTGCGTATCAAGCATAGGGCCACGATTTTCGTGGCCTTTTTTTGACGAAAAGAGAAGGTATTTGATCCAAGCAGGATCAACGGTAAATCGCGCTTATCACCGATTTACACCACAGGGTCCAGCCAATGGCATGCTTTTTTTCACGCCTTCGTAATCCGCGGGGTTTTCTTTTCCTTCGGCCGCTCCACCATTTGCGAAACGAGAGATGCCAATGCGGTCGATAACGGGCTGGTAAAACTTGATACGTTTCACGAGTTCGAGAACGTGAAGCTGCTGAAGATCGATGTCGAGTGGCATGAGTGCAAGGCGTTGTCCGGTGCCAGAAAAATCATCCAAAACATCAACCAATCATTCTGTTCGAGCAGCATGCCGATGATTTCATCAATGGCGAGTCGCAAGTCCTCTCGCTCTTGAGGGAGATGGGGTACAAGCATTTCACCATCATCCGCAGACATCCTCTCCCGCTGCCATCGTTCCTCAAGTTCGTGCTGACACCCATGCTGCGGGTGTTGCTGGGCGAGCAGACCAGGATCGTGCTGACAAACGTGGTCAAGCCGGATTTTACAGCTTCATCATTGCGCTTCCCGATTGGGTTCAGAAGAAACCCGATTCCGGGATGTGGGCCGATGATGGCGAGAAAGCGGTGGTTGCGCCGTTGAGCGTTACCTCGCCGGTGGCAACGACCAACTCGGTGATCTAGTAGAGTCACGATGAAATCAGTGGCACCGGTTTCGAGCGTGCATCCCAGGGTCTGAAGCGTTTAAGGTAGTACCGATCGTCCACCGGCTTTCGTCAACCATGCACTCCATACCGGACATGCTGCTGTTCGTGCTGGGCGTCGCCATCGTCCTGATCACGCCCGGCCCTACCAACACGCTGCTCGCCGCGGCTGGATTGCGGCAAGGTGTGCGGCGTGCAGCACGGCTTGCCTGGGCCGAACTTGTGGGCTACGTGGTATCGATCTCGGCGTGGGGAGGCTTTCTGGTGCATGCGGCGCATTCGCTTGCCTGGTTGTCGCCGCTAGTGCGCATGGCCAGCTGTGGCTACGTTGCATATCTGGCGATTCGCATGTGGCGAATGACGCTCGCGTTTGAGGCACCGTCGCAAGCGGAACTCGGGTCACGCACCTTGTTTGTGGCGACCTTGCTCAATCCAAAGGCGATCCTGTTTGCAGGCACGATTTTTCCGCCGGTGGCATTTGTGCAAGGAACGGCCTATCTGATCGCCATGACCGTTTTCACGGTGTTGCTGCTGCCGATTGGGTTCGCCTGGATTGCGTTCGGCGCCGCCTTGGGCAGTGGTTGGTTGGCATGGATCAGCACTAAAAGCATGCAGCGCTGCGCGTCGCTTGTACTGGCCGCGTTTTCCTTGTCGCTGGCGTGGGGTCTGTTGCGTTAGTCCAGCGGCCGCACCCAGATATTGCGAAAACTGATCGGCGGTGAAGGGTCGCCATGCGCCTGCAGCTTGATCGGCGCCGTGTCGTAGGGTTTGTATTTCGGCTTGCCGATATAAAACGTTTCGCCAGCGAGCTGGGTATGATTCTGCACGAGCACGCCGTTGTGCAACACGGTTACGTAGGCGGGTGACTTGTGCGTTCCGTCGGCGGCGAACACCGGTGCGGTCCACACAATGTCATAGGTCTGCCATTCGCCCGGCGGACGCATCGCATTGACCAATGGAGGCGTCTGTTTGTAGATGCTGGCGGCTTGCCCGTTGACGTAGGTCTTGTTCTTGAAGGAATCGAGGATCTGGATTTCGTAGCCTTCGTCGCCCGGCCCGGTCGATGCCAGGAACACGCCGCTGTTGCCGCGCTTCTGGCCTTCGCCGGTGATGTCGGTGGGAACGAACCATTCCAGATGCAATTGGTAGTTCTTGAACTTCTGTGTGGTCTGGATGTTGCCGCTGGCTTTGTCGACGGTAATCACGCCGTCGTGCACCTTCCAGCGTGCGGGCGAGTGATCCTTAGACGTTTCCCATTGCTTCAGGTCATGGCCGTCGAACAGCACGATGGCGTCGGACGGTGGCGCATTGTCTTGCTTGCCGGGCGTGACGATCTTCGGTACCGGTTGCCATTGCTCGGTGGCTTCGGGGGCGGCCGGCTCGGCCGTTTGCGCCGACAGCGGCGAGGAAATCATGGCTGCGAGCAGGAGGGCGGGGAGATGTGGCTTCATGGCGTTATCTCAAATCAGACCGTGCACAGCTTGAACGCCTCGGCGAACGAGGCGAAGGGATCGGGTTGCACCGGCATGAACTCGTGGGCGATATAACCCTGGAAATTCAGATCGGCGATCGCCTTGGCGATGGCGTGATAGTTGAGTTCCTGCGTACCGTCGATCTCGTGCCGGCCCGGCACGCCGCCGGTGTGGAAATGACCGATCCATTGGATGTTGTCGCGGATCGTGCGGATCACATCGCCTTCCATGATCTGCATGTGATAGATGTCGTAGAGCAGTTTGACGTTGGGCGAGCCGATGCCTTTCATCACGGCGACGCCGAAGGCGGTGTGGTCGCCTTGATAGCCGTGATGGTCGACCTTGCTGTTCAAAAGCTCCACGCACAAGGTGATGCCATGTTCGGCCGCCAGCGGCGCGATCTTCGAAAGGCCCGCGACACAGTTGTCGATCGCCCGGCTGTCGTCGATGCCGGGTGCCCGATTGCCGAACATCGTGATCACGTTTGTCACGCCGGCCTGTTTGGCGAGCGGAATGGTCGTTTCCAGTTCCTTCAACAAAGTCGCGTGATGGGCCGGATCGTTGAAGCCCATCGTGATGAAATCATCGCGACGCGCGGGATAGCCCATGGAAACCCTCAGGCCGCTGTCGTTGACCACCGCCCATTCGTCCGCATACAGCAGATCGACGGCAACGAAACCGATGGCCTTGAGGCGCTTGCACAGTTCGGGCAATGGCGCTTTTGAGGTCCATCGGCTCAGTGATTGCTTGAGGCGGCCGGGAGTCGTTTTCTCGGGAGACGGAGCGGCGAACACGCTTTCCACTGGCGCCAGCGCGGCGGTGGCGCCGAACGCTGCAGCGGCAGCCATTCGGCCAAGTGCCTCACGGCGGGTCATGCCTTGCGAATCGTCGGACATGATTGGTCGAGTCCCAATAGCTGGCGATTGAAGTTGCGGTCGGCGCCGGTCGCGGCGAAATCGTCGAATGCGCGCTCGGTCACCTTGATGATGTGATCGCGGATAAAGGCCGCGCCTTCCTTTGCGCCTTGCTCTGAATCTTTCAGGCAGCACTCCCATTCGAGCACGGCCCAGCCTGGATAGTCGTACTGCGCGAATTTGCTGAAGACGGCGTGGAAATCGATTTGCCCGTCGCCAAGCGAGCGGAAGCGCCCGGGACGATCGATCCAGTTTTGATAGCCGCCGTAGACACCGGCGCGCCCGTTCGGGCGGAACTCGGCGTCCTTCACATGAAAGGCGCGGATGCGCTCGTGGTAGATGTCGATGAACTGAAGATAGTCCATCTGTTGCAGCACCATGTGGCTGGGGTCGTACAGGATGTTCGCGCGTGAATGATGGTCGACGGCGTCGAGGAAGCGTTCGAACGTCGCGCCATCGTGCAGGTCTTCACCTGGATGCAGCTCGTAGCAAACATCCACGCCGGCATCGTCGAAAGCATCCAGGATCGGACGCCAGCGTTTGCCCAGCTCGGCGAAGGCTTCTTCGATCAATCCGGCGGGGCGTTGCGGCCATGGGTAGAACAGATGCCAGGCCAGCGCACCGGAGAACGTGGCGTGGGAGGACAAGCCCAGGTGCCGGCTTGCCTTGGCCGCCAGCTTGAGCTGTTCCACCGCCCAGGCCTGGCGCGCCTGCACATTGCCGCGCAGGGCAGGCGGCGCGAAGCCGTCGAACAGGCGATCGTAAGCGGGATGCGAGGCGACCAGCTGGCCTTGCAGATGCGTGGACAGTTCGGTGACGGCGAGCCCATGCTCGGCCAGCATGCCGGCGATCTCGTCGCAATATGTCTTGCTGTTGGCGGCTTGCTCGAGATCAAAAAGGCGCCGGTCGTTGGATGGAATCTGCACGCCGACGAAGCCCAGCGACGCGGCCCAGCGTGCGATATCCGGCAGCGTGTTGAACGGCGCTGTATCTGTGGCGTACTGGGCAAGGAAAATTCCCGGGCCCTTGAGAGTCTTCATGCGTGATTACCTGGTGAGACGTGCAGCTCGAACTCCCTCCCCTGCGAGCAGGGGAGGGAACTGCTCGTCGCGATGACCGTGCTGCGCGTTGCGCTCATATCGTCAATTCCGCTTCGATGGCCCAAGCCTTCCCATTACCCGCTTGCGATAGCGGAATGTCTGCATGGTAGGCGCCCGGCACTGCAACATACTGCAGCACCTCTGTGCATCCAGGCTGTGACATGAAGAAGCCCAGCATCGTCAGCTTCTTGGTCATCAGCACGAACGCAGATGCCGATGCCGGATTGAGATTGCTCTTGGCAAGCGCTTCCTCGTGAAGTCTCGTGACAAGCGCCTTGCGCTGCGCGGCATCGAGCTGGAGAAACGGCTTGCTGCCCGCCTTTTCGAAGGCCGCGAGCGCGTGCACGTAGTGCTGCTGTTCTTCCTTGGTATAGACGTCCCGGAACATCTGGTCGATGAAGCGCGGCACGCCCGCCTCCACCGCGCCCGGCGTATCGGACTGCGGAAGGATGATGTCGGCCACCGCCGCCACCACATCGCTTTGCTGCTTGGTGAAGAAAGGCGCCGTCGTATCCGCGCGTTGTGCTTCGGCGTGCGCGTCGAACACCGCCAGCAGCGATGGCGCGGTCACCGCACCGACGGCGAGCATGGACATGCATTTCAACCATTCGCGACGATTCATGGCTTGGCTCCTTTAGATATTGCCGCGCTTGAGTTCGTCCACCGCATGGCTGGCCGCGCGTGCTGTCAGTGCCATATAGGTCAACGATGGGTTCTGGCAGGCGGACGAGGTCATGCAGGAGCCATCGGTGATGAACACGTTCTTGCAGGCGTGCATCTGGTTCCAGCCATTCAGCACCGAGCTCTTCGGATCGCGGCCCATGCGTGCGGTGCCCATTTCATGGATGCCGGCGCCGACGTTCGCTTCGATCTTGAACGATTGCACGTCGCGATAGCCGGCGGCGGTCAGCATTTCCATGGCGTCGTCGATGATCTCCTTGCCCATCAGGATCTCGTTCTCTTCGTGCGCCGCGTCGAAGTTGAGCAAGGGCAGGCCGTATTTGTCCTTGCGGTTGCGGTCCAGCGTTACGCGGTTGCGATGGGAGGGCAGCATTTCGCCGAAGCCCATCATCGATACGCGCCAGGGGCCGGGTGTTTCGGCGGCGCGCTTGAGCTCTTCGCCGATCGCCGGCATGTCGGCCAGTCGCGTCCAGTCCTCGCGCCTTGCGCTGCCCTGGTAACCGAAGCCGCGCAGATACTTGCGCTTGTCCTTGCCGACGTTGCGGTAGCGAGGAATGTAGAAACCGTTCGGACGGCGACCGCTGTAGTAGCGATCCTCGTAGCCATCGGCCAATGCCTGCGCACCGCTGCCGAACAGGTGATCCATGATGTTGTGGCCGACTTCGCCACTGTCGTTGCCGAAGCCGTTGGGAAAGCGGCTGGAGGTGGAGTTGAGCAGGATCTGCGTGGTGCCGAAAGTGGAGGCGCATACGAAGATCACGCGCGCGAAATAATCGGTTTGATGGCCGGTCTCGGCGTCCTGCACACGCACGCCGGTCGCCTTGCCTTTGGCGTTGTCGTAGATCAGCTCGTAGACGATGGCGTTGGTCACCATGGTCATGTTGCCGGTTTTTTCCGCCGCGGGCAGGGTGGAGGAATTGCTGCTGAAGTACGCGCCGAACGGGCAGCCGCGCATGCACAGGTTGCGGTACTGGCACGGCGCGCGTTGCGGGCTCTTGTCGTGCTTGAGCGGCGCGGAAAGATTGGCGGTGCGGCCGATGATCAGCTTGCGGCCGAATTTGCCGGCCAGCTTGTCGCGGAAATCCTTTTCCACGCAGGTCAGTTCCATCGGTGGCAGGAACTGTCCGTCCGGGAGTTGCGGCAGGTGCTCCACCGAACCGCTGACGCCGATGAATTCCTCCACGTAGTCGTACCACGGCGCCACGTCTTCGTAGCGGATCGGCCAGTCCACACCGACGCCTTCCTTGGCGTTCGCTTCGAAATCCATCTGGCTGAAGCGATAGCTTTGCCGTCCCCACATCAGCGAGCGGCCGCCGACGTGGTAGCCGCGGAACCAGTCGAACGGCCGCGTCTCTTCATACGGATTGTCGATATCGTCGACAAACCAGTGCTTGGTGGATTGCTTGATGCCGTAGAACGACGGACGCGTGTGGATGGGATGGCGCGCGACGTCCTCGCGCGTGGGTTGATCGGCGTACGGCAGCTCCCATGGCGCCTTCATGGCGGTGGGATAGTCGCCGTGCTTGACCATCGGCCCGCGATCGAGCACCAGCGTCTTGAGGCCTTTCTCAGTCAGCTCCTTGGCGGCCCAGCCGCCGCTGACACCGGTACCGACGACGATGGCGTCGTATGTGTTCTTGTCCATGTCGTTCTCTCCCTGGATTCAGCGCAGCGGACGCAGGTAACCGTAGTCGACGCGCGCGGCGTCGAGCTGGCTCATGCGGCTGTACGGTCCTTCCTGCTCGACGAAGCAGTGCTTCAATCCGGCGCGATTCGCCGCGAGAAGAATCGGCTTGTAGTCGATCGTGCCACGGCCGAGCTCGGCGCCTGGATAATCGTTGGGCCCGGGCGAGGGCAGGAAATCCTTGGCGTGCATGAGCGGGATGCGGCCGGGATTGGCGTTGAAGATATCGACCGGATTCTTGCCGCCCACATGCACCCAGCCGCAATCGAGTTCGAACTTCACCAGGTTCGGATCGGTTTCTTTCAGCAGCACGTCGTAGAAGGTCTGGCCCTGGCCGACGTCGGTAAATTCACGATGATGGTTGTGATAGGCGTACTGCAGCCCCGCCTTCTTTGCCTTCTCACCGACCTGGTTGGCGAACGCCGCGGTGCGCTTGGCTTCGTCGCGCGAATAGGTCGGCTGTTCACTCTTGCCATCCATCTTCTGCATGAAGGCGGGCAGCATGCTGCTGACCAGATACTGCGCGCCGAGCACATGCGCGGCATCGATGCCCGGCTCGACGCCGATGCTGTCGAAATGCAGGCTGGGACATGCCAGGCCGGCTTCATGCAATTGATCGCGCAATGACTTGGCGGTGCTGGTAATGATCGCTTCGATCTCGCCGTAGCCGATCGCCTTGAGTGTCTTGAGCGTGCCTAGCGGATCGTCCTGGTACGCCTTGAGCACCATGTAAAGCTGGATGCCGAGCGGCTTGCCTTGCGTGGCGCCGGCCAGCAGTTTTCCGGGCGCGCTGCCGGCCAGCCATGCGGCGGTGCCGAAGAGTGCGGATCGAGTAAGGAACTGCCTGCGAGTCATCGTCATGGGGTTTCTCTCGGGCGTTGAGTCAGTTGATTACCGTGGCGGCGCTGCCGACGGTGCTCTTGCGATCCTTGAACAGCAGCACGAACAGCACCAGCACGAAGGCGGCGCAGGCGCCAGCCATCAGCCAGATCGGCCGCCAGTCGTGCGCCGCTGCGGCGTTCGTAGTGGTGTGGGCGTCGACCACGATGCCCGATACCCAGGAACCGACGAACATGCCCAGGCCGTAGGTGAGGAAGGTGATCAGGCCCTGCGTCGCTGCGCGCAGTGCGGGCGGTGCTTCGCGATCGATGTAGATCTGGCCTACCACGAAGAAGAAGTCGAAACAGATGCCATGCAGCACGATGCCGATCCACAGCATCCACACCAGTTCGCCGGGCGCGCCGAAGGCGAACATCACATAGCGCAACACCCAGGCCAGCATGCCGACGGCGAGCATGTATTTCACGCCAAGGTGCCGGAAGAACCAGGGAATGAGCAGCATGCAGAACAGTTCGGACATCTGCCCGCCGGTCATCTTGCCGGCGGCGTTGACCACGCCGATTTCGTTGAGGAACAGGTTGGTGAATGCGTAGTAGAACTGCAGCGGAATGCAGATCAGGAACGAGGCGAGCGCGAACACCGCCATCGAGCGATTGCGCAGCAGCGTGATGGATTCGAACGGAAACACGTGGCGCAGTTCAAAGCGTTGATGGCGCGCCAGCGGCGGCGTTGCCGGCAGCGTGAGGCAATAGCCCGCCATCACCAGCGACAACGCAGCGGCGAGATACAGCGGCGATGCGGTGGCTTCCACGCCCCAGGCGCCGACGATCAAGCCCACCACGATCCAGCCGATCGTGCCGAACACGCGAATGGCGCCGAATTCTTCGCCCGGATCGTTGATGTGCCGCATCGCCAGCGAGGTGGTCAGCGCCAGCGTCGGCATGTAGCACAGGCTGTAGACCAGCAAGACCGTGTACAACATGGGGAACGCGCTTTGCGTCGCGGCGATGGCAAGCAACGCTGCGCCAACAAGATGCAGCACCGCCAGCACACCGCGTGTGTCGAACAGGCGATCGGCCAGCAAGCCTACGAACAGTGGCGAGATCATCGCACCGATCGCGGTGGTGCCGGCGATCGCGCCGATTTCCTGGCCGCTGAAGTGCAAGGTCTTGCCGAGCCAGGTGCCCACGGTCACATACCACGCACCCCAGATCGCGTACTCGAACAGCATCATCAAGCGAAGGCGCCATTTCATGCGCGTTTCCTCTTTTTCGTCGGTTCACGGGGCGCTTCGACGTTTTGCCAGACGCCACCGGCCGCGTGGCTGCGGAGCATCGCATCGATGAGCAGGCTGTTGCGGTAGCCGTCGGCGAAGCTCGGCAGCGCGAGGGGTTTGGTTTCCGGTTTGCCGCCTTTGCGGATCCACGCATAGGCATCGCGGATCAGGTTGCGAAAGGCATCGGCCCAGGCTTCCGGATGACCGGCGGGCAGATGTGCGTAGCCGCGCGCAGAGGTATTCAACAGCGCCGGATCTCTCGTCAGCAAAGTGTTGGCCTGCGTGTGATGGCCGATCCACAATTCATTGGGCTGTTCCTGCTGCCACGCCAGTGACGCGAGGCGGCCATTCACTTCCAGGCGAAGATCGTTCTTGTGGCCCGGCAACACTTGTCCAACGACCAGGTTGCCACGCGCACCGTTGTCGAAGCGCAGCAGCACGCAGGCAAGATCCTCGCTGGTAATGGCGACCTTGCGCCGCTGCGCGGATCTGGTCTGGTTGGCGAAGGCTTTTGCGGAAGCGACCGGCGCCTGGCGCACCGGAACGGCCGTATGCAGATCGGCCAATACCGCGGTGATGCGCGCGCCGGTGACATGCTCGGCAAGATCGCACCAGTGAGAGCCGATGTCGCCGAGCGCAGAGCTGGCGCCACCCAGCTTGGGATCGAGGCGCCAGGTATAGGTGCGCTCGTCGGCCAGCCAGTCCTGCAGATAGCGGCCATGCACCAGCACCGGCGCACCGAGCTTGCCCTTCGCGATCATCGCGCGCGCCTGCTGCACCAGCGCGTGTCCTCGATAGTTGAAGGTGACCACGTTCGCCACGCCGGCATCGCGCGCCGCTTCGAACAGTTCGCGGCTTTCCTGCACGTTGGCAGCAAGTGGCTTGTCCGAAATCACGTGCTTGCCGGCGCGCAAGGCCGCCAGGGAGATTTCCTTGTGCAAATGGTTGGGCGTGGTGTTGTGCACCACCTGCACGGCCGGGTCGGCCAACAGCTCGCGGTAACTTGCAAAGGCTTGCGCAACGCCGAGTTCGCGTGCCCTTTTCTTCGCCGAGTCGAGGCTGGAGCCGGCGATGCCGATGATGTCCACATCACCCAGTCGGCGCACGGCGTCGATGTGATGCGTGGCAATGAAGCCGGGGCCGACCAGGCCCATGCCGAGTTTCTTCATCGGGCCATCTCTACAAGCGACAAACCCGTCACCCCAGCGAAAGCTGGGGTCCAGTGACTTTGCTCTGCGAAGAAGGTGCTGGATTCCATCGTTCGCTGGAACGACGAGGTGATGGATGGTCCTTGCCCAGCGACTGAAGGAAAGTGAAAGAAAAACCGTTGCATCGCACCTGATGCCCGCAGACTGGTTGATCCAGGTACTGCCATGTTCCCTCCCAGTACGGCGTCCAGAAAAATGTATTCGATTACATTTTCAGGACGCCAGTTTTCCGACCAAGACGATACTTGCGTGGATGTTTCCGGAAAAGCAGCGTAAAAGCTGGGACGAACTTGTAGCAGGTACGTGCAGATCGATGCAACGATTTCATGTAATCCATTACATTGCGCCGCACAAAGATAGGCTAGACTGGGTGCCGCGATGCAGCCTGCAAGGCGGGTGGTATCGTCCTGAATGCAAAGGCGATGAGAGGGGATGAACGGGTGAGTGCGGACGGATCCAAGCGTAAGCGGCAGCGCGGCAAAGGCGATCATCCGGTCGCCGCACAACCTGCTCGTGGCAAGACGGTCAAGGAGATCGCCGCAGCGGCGAACGTGTCGGTGGCGACCGTGTCGCGCGCCTTGCAGCGCCCCGAGATCGTCAGCGAGGCGACGCGCCAGCATATCCACGAAGTGGTCAAGCGACTCGGCTACACGCCCAATGCGCTCGCACGCAACCTGCGCACGGCGCGCACGCGGCTGATCGTCGCCTTGTTGCCCGACATCGCCAACCCGTTCTTCTCCGAAGTGATCCGCGGCATCGAGCAGGTGGCGCATGAAAGCGGCTATTCGGTGCTGCTGGGCGAGACACAGGGCAGCCTGGTTCGCGAGCAGGCCTATGCCGACATGGTGGCGGCACGACAGGTCGACGGCATCATCACCATGTCGCCGCGCGTGCCAGCGATTCCCATTCAAGGCCGGCTGCCGGTGGTCAATGCCTGCGAGTACGTCAAGGACAGCCAGATCTGCAGCGTCTACGTCGACAACGCCGCGGCGGCGGCCACCGCGGTCGACTATTTGCTGACGCTGGGACATCGCGACATCGCTTTCATAGCCGGACCGCCTTCGAGCCCGATCTGCGTGGATCGCGAGCTGGGCTATCAACGCGCGTTGCAGCGTGCGGGGATCGCCGCCAATTCCGCGCTGGCCGCGGTGGGCGATTTCTCGATCGAGGCGGGTGAGCGTGCGATCGATTTGCTGCTTTCGCGCGGGCAATCGTTCAGCGCGGTGTTCTGCTCCAACGACGAGATGGCCATCGGCGCGATGCGCGCTTTGATTTCACACGGATTGCGCGTGCCGGAAGATATCTCGGTCGTCGGCTTCGACGACATCCGCTTTGCGCGCTATACCTCGCCGGCATTGACGACCATCGCCCAGCCGAAGAATGCGCTGGGGCGCGAAGCCACGACGATGCTGATCGAATTGCTCAACGATCCGGCTGTGCCGCCGCGCAAGCGCGTGCTGTCGGCGGATCTGGTGGTGCGTGGTTCCACCGCGCCGCGATCGTCCAGACAGAGGTAACCCTGCCCAAAAAGAAAGGCGCTTCATGCTCGTGAAGCGCCTTCGGCATGCGCTGCAATGGAAGCGATTTACGGCTTGTGCCAATCCAGTGCAAAGCCGGTGGTAACGCGCCAATCCCTGAGGCCATCCGCGGTGAGGATATGAATCTCGCTGGACCAGGTCTGATCTGTAGCCCCGTACGCAGGGGAGACGGTGCGGTTGGCCAGAACCTGCTTGCTGTCCGGCGACCATGCCACCGGCACCCACTCCACCGTCGTGACGTTTTGAATGGGGCCTTCCGCAGTGAGCTGGCGCAGATTCGTTCCGTTCGAGTTGATCACATAGACGTCCGCCTCGAGCGCGCCGGTCGATTGATACATGAACGCTACTTGCGAGCCATCTGGTGACAGCAGCAGCGGGAAGTCCCAATGGGCTGCCCACCAAACACCGTACTGTCCCCAGGCGCTCCACACACCCTGCGGCAGGACGGAATTTATGTGGCCGGTGCGCATATCCCTCAGGCATAGATTGATGCTGACTGCCTTGGGGTTCCAATCGGCACAATTACCGCCATATTTCTGGTAGAGCAGTTTCGTGCCATCGTAAGAGATGTCACCGCTGGCCGCGTCGACCGCATTGGTATCGATCAGGCTGCCCTCGCCAGTTTGAACGTCGATCCGATAAAGCGCCGCATGTTCGTAGTAGCCGCCGTTGGGCATGTACCGGACGAATGCAAGCAAACGTTGGCCATTGCCGGCCCAGCGGATCGTGTCGATGCCCGCGGTCGGAACGGCTCCCCCTGATACGGTCACTTGCGTTGGCGTACACCACAGGGAGTGCTTATTGCTGCCGTCGGGCTGCATCAGATAGACGCAGGCGGGCGTCGTGCCGTTGTTCGGGCTGGCATAGGCGATGAGGTTGCTGCCTTCCGGACCCCACGCAAGATAACCGTATCCCGGCGCGGCATTGTCGTCGCTGCCATCGAACAAGGCCTGCGTGCTGCCCGTGCCCAAGTTCATTGTGTAGTACTTGCCGCTGGTGGGACCGCCGGCGCTCGGATCGGTGGTTTGGCCATAGAAATACTGGATACTCTGGCCATCCGGCGAGAAATTTCGCGTCAACCACTGGCCTGGTCCATAGGCCGCTACACCGCTGGGTACGTACCATGCATTCGCCGCCAGTGGCGTGAGCTGGTCCAAATCGGTGCCGTTGTCGTTGATGGTGAAAAGCGCCGACCCCGTTTGCACAAGCTGGCTGTTGTAAGTGCCGTTGATGGGGCGCGCGAACAGGATGGTGCCGCTGCCATAAGCAGCCACGCACGAACATGTCATCGCAAGCGCGATGGCAACACAAGATAGTGATCGCATGTCACTCTCCTCGATATTGAAGTAGCAGAACGAAATGCCGGTGTTTTTTTGCTGCAGCACGGCTTATCAACGAAGAACCATCAGGTTTCACCTCGTTGCTTCGCTTTACCTGTCTTTTTTTGGCTACGGCCGCTGGTGCCAATCAACGGCATAGCCGCTGGTGACCGGCGTATCGTCGCCGTCGCTCGCGTTGACCAAGTGAACCTCGCAGGGCCAGGTCTGGTCCTTGCTGCCGGCAATAGGGGCGGTGCAGCGATTGGCGAGAATCCGCGTGCCGTCCGACGACCACGCCACGGGCGTCCAACCTGTGGGAATGGTGGACGGATTGGTGTTGCGTGTGAGCTGCCGGAAGTTGGTGGCGTTCGTCCTTATCGTAAAGAGGTCTGCTTCATCGTAGCCAGTGGTTGCTCCCATGGTGAACACAGCCTGCGAACCGTCTGGTGACAGCAATATCTCGGCATACCAATCGGGGTAGTAGAAGTTGTTCCACCAGCCTTGGTAGTCGCCAAAATTGTTCCAGACCGTCGCTGGGAACAGATCGGTCACTGTGCCTGTGGTCAAATCGTTGAAGCACAGGCTGGCGCCGAGCGCTTCCTGGTCTTCATCGCCGCACTGGGCGTAGTCGTATTGCTGGTAGATCACCTTGGTGCCGTCATAGGAGATATCGCTGGCAGGCGGATCGATCAGGTTGGCGGCGACTTTTACGCCCGTGCCCGTCGCTACATCGACGACAAACAGGGCCGACCAGCTAAAGTCGTTGCCCTCGACCGGGCCCGTTGCGGCCGTCTTGTAGAGCGCCGCAGGCTTGGGCCGAACAAACATGGAACGCAACGCAGCGCCGGGGGGCTTCTTCGCTACCAAACCCAACGGAGGCGGTTCGTAAGAGGCAAATACCATTAGCTTCTTGCCGTTTCCCGACCACCGGATCGACTCCACCGCGAGCAATGGCCATCCCGGATAGTCCGGCAGATCGATGGTGGCTGGCGCGCACCATAATTGATGCTGACTGCTGCCGTCGGCATGCATCAAATTGACGCACGCAGGTGAGATGGGATATTCGCTGGTCGAGTTGGTATAGGCGATGGTATTGCCATCGGCCGGATCCCTGGCGAGGTAGCCGTAGCCAGGCGCGGCGTTGTCATTGCTTCCGGCAAACAATGGTTGAGTCGTGCCGGTGCGCAGGTTCTTTACGTAATACTTGCCGCTGTATGGGCCATCCGCAGGATCTGCCGATGGATTCTTGAAATACAGAACGCTTTGGCCATCCGGCGAAAAATTCTTCGTCAGCCAGTAGCTGACTCCCGTTTGGTAATTCACGAAAGCCAGCCAGCTCGGCATGTAATACGAGCCGGCCACGAACGGCGTAATTTGTTGCAAATTTTCTCCATGATCGTTAACGGTAAACAGCCCGGTACCTGCCGGTGCAAGTATGCCGTTAGAAACCGCATTAACAGGGCGAGTTAGCAAAATGGTGTCGCCCGCATAAACGGACGCGCACGTACAAGCCATCGCGAGCGCGACGGTAGCGCTTGAAATAAATCGCATATGACCCTCCACGTATCGTAGTTGACGCCAGACATTTGGAACGCAGTACCCCTGCCACGCCGCAGATTTCTGCGGAATGTCGTTGTGTAGCCCAGTCATCCCCGGGACGCGAAACTACGCTGGCGCAGGTCTATGGAATGTGAGAAAGCGTTTACATTATTTTTGTGGATGAGCTTGTTCGATTGGTTTTCTTTTTCAGCGACTTGCGTAACGGGATTGAAGATGAAAGCGAAGGCGATTCGGTTATATGAATAAAATAGACCGTCATTTTTCCTGAAAATATGAATAAATAAAAAACCCCGTATTCAAAAATACGGGGTTTATATGCGGCGCCATCGTGGCGAGCCACGATGGCGGAGCTGATCACTAGTGATTGCTGATGCGATACATCGCCGTCGCATGCGGCTGCAGGGACACCTTCAGCGCGCCATCGCCACTGGTCTGCGTATGCGCCCACAAATCACGCACGGTGTAGTTGCCGCCCGCCTTGAGGCCGATTTCGGCGGCAGAAACGGCGACGTCATGCGGCGCATCGCCTTCGTTGAATACCGCCACGGCACGGCTGCCGTCCTCGAGCGGCTTGACGATCACATGGATGCCATTGGCATCGCGTACCTGCTTGCCCTGCACACCGAGCGGATCCTGATCCACCGCGATCACGTCCTTGTTGAGCAGGATCTCCAGCGCATCCGGCTTGATCGTGCGCAGGTCGGTGCCGATCAACAGCGGTGCGGCCATGATCGACCACAGGCTGAAGTGGCTGCGGTATTCGGTGTTGCTCATGCCGCCGTTGCCCACTTCGAGCATGTCCGGATCGTTGTAGTGGCCGGGTGTGGCGTATTTGTCCAGCACCACGTTCTGCTTGAAGATTTTCAGCATCGAGGCGTAGCTGTCGTTGATGTCGCCGGTGCTGCGCCAGGAGCCGGCGTCGACGGGCGGCTTGCCGGCCCATAGCCAGGGTTTGTTCTCGCCCCATTCGCACACGCTGTAGAAAATCGGACGGCCCGTGCCGCGCAGCGCTTCGGCCATGGCGGTGTAGCGCTTCAGGGCGGGGATTTTCTGATTGTTGCAGTTATCGTACTTGAGGTAGTCCACGTCCCACGAGGCGAAGGTGGCGGCGTCTTCTTTTTCATGACCCAGACCACCAGGGAAGCCGCGGTTTTCCTGCAGCGGTTCGCAGGTGGAGGTGCCGGCGCTGGAATACAGGCCGAACTTCAAACCATGTTGATGGATGTAATCGGCCAGCGCCTTGATGCCGCTCGGGAAGCGCTTGGGATTGGCTTCGAGCTTGCCGTCCTTGCCGCGCTGCCAGTTGGCCCAGCAATCATCGATGTTCACGTAGCGATAGCCGGCGTCGCGCAACCCCAGGCTGATGAACTTGTCGGCGATGCCTCGGATCATCTGTTCGTTGAATTCATCGCGGCAATGCGTGGAGTTCCAATTATTGAAGCCCATTTGCGGCGGTGTCGCCGTCGGCGCTGCGTTAGCGCCGGCGGCGATGAGAACGAACGTGAGGGAAGCTGCGGCACGCCGCAGGGATGCAGGGGAAATGATCATGGATGTTTCTCCACCACGGGGAAAATGTAACTTGATAGGTATTGTTGGTGTGTGTTCGTGCTGGGAATGCTTGGAGCCTCATATCCGTCGTCCCGGCGAACGCCGGGACCCAGTGACTTTGGTTTGAAGCGAAGGCGCTGGGCCCCGGCGTTCGCCGGGGTGACGAATCCACGGCAAGGTTCACAGCTCTTGCGTGCAGGAAAAGGGGCTGAATACGGATGGAAGAAGGCCGGCGCCATTGATCTAAATCACGGTGCGCTCTTGGGTTTGCCCAGCATCGGCTGCTTCACCGTGCGCAGCGTAGGCTGACCTTCCGCCAACAGATCCAGCACCACCAGCTCATTGCCGCTCGGCTTCAGCCAGGCGCCCGGCACATACAACGTGCGCTGCGGGCCGATGTTCCAGAAGCGTCCCAGCGGATGGCCGTTGAGCCAGACCACACCTTTGCCGAGGCCGGCGGTATCCAGGAACGTATCGGCGTCCGCATTACCTGAGACTGGTGCATTGAATGTTGCGCGATACGTGCAGGGCGCGTGCTTGCACGGCCCTTGCGTGTACTTCAGGCCATCGTTGATGGCGAACGGCAATGCATAGATCTGCCAATCCATCAGCGGCTGGCCTTGCAAGCTCACCGAGCCGACGATGCCTTTGCGCTCATGCACCAGCTTCTCGCCGAAGTTGATGCGGCCGTCGTTCTGCACCAGCAGGTCCAGCGTGTCGCCCTTGGCGAGTTTCACCGCGAGCGAGTCCTGCTTCAGCCGGCGATCGAGCGTGCCGATGCGCTTGCCGTTGACATAGACGATGGCGTAGTCGTGCAACCCGTCGATATGCAGCTTGCCTGCGGTGGCTGTATCGACACGCTTGCGATAAAGGATGTCGCCATAGGACTCGCCCAGTTCTTCCATGGTTTTAAGTTCGTGCGAAGCGACGGGCGTTGGCAATGCATCCCATAGCGACGCCGACTGATCCAGCTTGATGTCGGCGATGGCCTGTGTGCCAGGCGTGGCAGGCACGGGCGGCGGCGTCACGCCGGTGTCTTGCATTATCACTTTGCGCAATGCGTTGTATTTCGCAGTGGGCCGGCCGCTTTCATCCAGCGGACTGTCGTAGTCGTAGCTGGTGACATCCGGCTGGTAGCTGTTGTCGTCCCAGTTGGCGCCGCTCATCCAGCCGAACGAGGTGCCGCCGTGGAACATGTAAAGGCTCACCGAATAGCCTTGCTTCAGCATGCCGTCGAGTTCTTTGGCGACTTTTCCGCTGTCGATGACGTAGTGCGGTCCACCCCAATGATCGAACCAGCCTACCCAGTATTCACCGACCATGTACGGGCCGCCCGGTTGCCACTGGTGCAACTTGGGCAGCTTTTCCGGCGCATGGCCGACGCCGAAGTTGATCACCTTCAGCAGGCCGGGCAGGGAGGCTGGCTCCGGCGCGCTGTCGGAGGTGTACAGCAGTGATGCATCGAAGCCGCCGTCCACGATGTCCTTGCGAATCTGTTGCAGGTAAGCGTCGTTGTCCTTGCCGAAACTGCCGTATTCGTTTTCCACTTGCACGGCGATGATGTTGCCGCCATGCGTGTATTGCAGCGGCGCCAGTTCCTGGCCGAGCCGATGCAGCCAGCGTTGCGCTGGCTGCATGAAGCTCGGATCGGTGCTGCGTACGTGGGCGTCACGGTCTTTCAGCAGCCATGCGGGCAATCCGCCGAAATCCCATTCCGAACACACATAAGGGCCGGGACGCAGGATGACGTACAGACCCTCTTGCTGTGCTTCGCGAATGAATTCGGCGATGTCGTTCTGGCCGCTGAAGTCGTACTGCCCCGGCGTCAGCTCGTGCGCATTCCAGAACACGTAGGTGGTGATGGTGTTCAAGCCCATCGCCTTGGCCATCTTCAAACGCGCGCGCCAGTATTCCCGTGGCACGCGCGTGTAGTGCATGTCGCCGGCGATGATGCGGAACGGTTGGCCGTCGAGCCGAAGTTGGCCGTTTTGTGCGGTCAGACCGTGCTTTGCCATCTTGATGGGTTGCGCAGCAGCCGCATGGCCGGCAAGGAGCAGGCCCAGCCCGATACCCATCGACATACTTTTCAGTACATTCATTGAAACCCCTTACGTTTCGCTATGACGCCACTACGCGGCACTTAGAAAGTGCCGCGTACACCCACGGTGTACACCGTTCCATCCGCTTCCGCGTAGAGGAAGCGATTGGGATAGGCGGAGTAATCGTAGAGATGCGACTGCGTCAGGTTGGTGCCGGATACGAACAGCGAAACGTGATTGTTGATCTTGTAGCTGGCGCTCAGATCCAGTTCGCCGTACGAGGTTCGCGTGGCAGGCTGCGCGCCTGAGCCGTAGGAAATGCTCTCCAGATATTTTCCACGCCAGTTATAAGCCAGGCGCACCTGCCAGGGACCTTTCTCGTAGTACCCGCTGATGTTGGCCGAATCACCAATGCCGGGCACTGCGAACTTGCCGGACGTGCTGATCGTGCCCGGGCTGAGGTTGGCGCTGCTTTGGACGTGGGTGTAATTGAAGGCCATGCCCAGGCCGTCGAACGGCGCCGGCAGCACATGCGTGAACTGATAGTTGAAGGTCAGTTCTTCACCGTAGATCTTCGCCGAATTCAAATTGATCGGTTCGCTGAGCGACCAGGTCTGGCCGAGGAACGATACCGGCGTGCTCACGATCGTGCTGAAGTTGCTGACGTGCTTGTAGAAGGTTTCGAGAGCCAGATAGCTGGCGTCGTCGATATACCACTCCAGGCCGGTGTCGAAATTGGTCGACGTATAAGGCTGAAGATTGGGGTTGCCCTGGTTGATCGTCAACGATTCCGGACGCGTACCGAAGCTCTGGTTGTAGTACAGGTTGCTCAACTGAGGCGGCGTCAGCGTCTTGGAAGCCGAGAAGCGATAGATCAGATTGTCGAGCAGGTTGAGCTTGAAGTTCAGCGACGGCAGCCACTTGTGATAGCCGCCCTTGGCGGACTGCGGTTGCAGCGGCCCGTACGCGACCTGGCTCGCGCTGCTGTCGTTGGGATCCACGCGGTAGCTGATGGGCTCCTGGAAAATCGCCTGGGAATTGGAGTCCATGTGCACGTAGCGCGCACCCACATCCAAGGCCCAGGGCTTTTCCCACATCGTGCCTTCGAACACCGCTTTGGCGAATGCCGCCTTCTCCACTTCACGCACTTCGTTGAAGCTGCCAGGATTGACCTTGGCGCCGAAACTGCCGTATTGGGCAAGCGCGGCGAGCAGGGCGGTGCGCTTGTCGGGCGTCAATTGATTGTAAGCCGCCGGCGTGGTCAACCAGTTCATGAACTGGTGTACGTCGTATTGAATCCATTGCGTGGGCAAGCCCGGCTGCGACACGCCGTCGATCGGCGAAGGGGGCGTGTACACGTACGCACCGACGGCACTGGCAGGCACGGATACGGCGTAGCCGCAATACGCGTTGCAGAGGATGCCATTGGGCGTGGCGACGTTCACCGATTTGTTGTAATCGCGGTTTTCCTGCACGCCGAATTGGAGGCTGGAAAGTACACCGCTTTCGAAATTCTTGGCGAAATTCAACTGGTACTGCGTGACGCCCGCGGTGATGTTGTTCGACTGGCCGCCCTCGTTGCAGCAATGCGCGTACAGATCGTCCAGGTTGGTGGTGGAAATGATGTTGGTATAGCTCGGCGGTTGGCTGCTTCCGTTGTTGGTCCAGGTGGGATTGACGCCGACATTGCGTGCGCCGATCACCGCGAAGTAGCCGTAAGGACTTTGCTTGTTCCATGCCTTGGAGTTGGAGACGTCCAGGCTGATGGTGCTCGATGGGTCGATGTTGAACGCTACGTTCAACCCGTTCTGCACCATCTTTTCGTTGCTTGGGTTGTAAGCCACGACATAGTCGTTCGCCATGTTGCCGGTATTCTTTCGCACATAGTTCAGCACGGTGCCGTTGGCGTCCGTGTTGAGCGACTGGAAATCGCCGGCGTTGCCGTATTCGCCGAACTCGTGTTCGAACGGCTTGATCTGATAGCCCGCATACAAGGTGTCGAACTTGACGGTCAATTGGTCGATCGGACGCCAATCGATGGCGCCGGTGAAACTCTTGCGCGTGCGCTCCTCGACGAGCACGTTGTTGGCCAGTGTTTCAGGGATGGCGACGTGGGTGTAATTCGGATTGCTCAACCCGGAAAGCTGGGAAATGTTCTGGTTGGCGTACCAGGAATTGGCCTGCGTGTTGATCTGCGTGTCATCGCGCTTGTAGTACTGCACGGATGCCAGAACGCCAAAGGTGTGATCTGCATTGGTCCAGCCAGCCAGGCCCGATACCTTGGGCGTGGTTTTGCCGGCCCAACTGCCGGTCAGGTTGCTGTTGACGCCGGCGGCGGAGCCGGCCCCGTGGAAACCGGTGAAATCCAGCGGGCGCGCGGTTTGAATATCCACGACGCCGCCGATATCGACTTCGGAAATATCGGCCGACGATGTCTTGTTGACTTGGGCGAGGCTGATGATGTCCGCGGGTAGTACGTTGAAATCGAACGCACGCGTCGAGGTATTCGAGCTCTGCGAGGCCGTTGCCATCTGGCGTCCGTTGATCGTCACGGCCACGAATTCGGGACCAAAGCCGCGGATAGCGATCTGACTGGATTCGCCGCCGCTTCTATTCACCGATACGCCAGGCACGCGCTGCAAGGCGTCGGCGACGTTCGGATCGGGAAATTTTCCGTTCTCTTCCGCGGAAATCGAATCGACGACGTTGACGGCGTTCTGTTTGATCGATTCAGCGCGCTGGATCGCGGCGAGCTGGCCGGTAACCGTAATCGCGGTGAGATTGGTGGCTTTTTTCTTGTTATCGGTCTTGTTCGTGTTGCTGCCGTCATCGCCCGCGCCATTGCCTTGGGCCGATGGTGCAATGGTTGCTGTAGATGGCGCCGCTGCACTCGTTTGTGCGTGTGCCTGCATGCCGTAGCCGAACGCGCTGACAAAACCTACTGCTGCCAGCGCCAGGCGCACCGAGTGCGCCATTGGGTTGCGTTGCATCGATTACCCCTCCGCGTGGAACTTCAGTTACCAATCACGAATGCGATGTCACGTGACACAGTGCTACTCCCCGTCGGCATTGCACATGTCGACGCCGCACTCATCCCTGCTGGCAAACCCCACGGCCGCAAGACCGCCCCTTCGATGTTCGCCAGCCACGGCGCGAAAACAGCCTTGTGTTGCTAACCCAGAATCAAGGCCACTTTCGAGCCAGATTTCATTTGTCGTATTTTAGGATAATAAGAGGGAAACGCCGCGGACAAGCTGCGCCGCAACATTTTGGGGCGGATGAAACGGGCTGGGTTTTGGTTGGGGATAAAAAAGCCCGCGTTGCGCGGGCTTGTAGGGCTGGTGTCGCACAGCCGTCATTCGCTTGCGCGGGCATGACGGCATTGGGGCGAGAGGCTAGATCAAGGTTTTCCGCCGTGACGGAGCAACGCCAGCACCTCGTAGCACGCGCCCATGGTGTGGTAATCCACCTTGCCCGCGGGGCTTTTCTCGTTGCTGTACTTCTGGTTGTCCTGGGTGAGGATGCGATACCACGCGCCGTACTGGTGATCGATGAAGTGTTCCCAGGAATACTTCCACAATTTGATATACCAGTCGTCGTATTTGGAATCGCTCGTGCGTGCGTGCAGCAATGCGGCGGCGGCCAGCGATTCGGCCTGCACCCAGAAATATTTGTCGCCGTCGCAGATGCTGCCGTCCGGCGCGAAGCCGTAGCAGATGCCACCATGGTCCGGATCCCACGCGCGCGCCAGCGCGGTATCGAACAGGTGTTGCGCCGTAGGCAGAATCCAAGCTTCCTGCTGGCCGCGTTCCTGCAGCAGCGGTTCCATGATCATCAGCAGTTTCGCCCACTCGGTTTGATGGCCGGGTTGGAAACCCCACGGGCGGAACAGATGCTTGGGATCGTCACGGTGATAGTCCCAATCGATGCTCCAGTCGACGTGGTAATGCTCCCACACCAGGCCGTTGGCAAGCTTGGCCTGCTGCTGCGTCATGGTGCGCGCGAGCGTCAACGCGCGATCGAGATAACGCGGCTCCTTGCTGGCCTGGTACGCGGCAAGCATCGCCTCGCACATGTGCATGTTGGCGTTCTGGCCGCGATAGGTACTGAAGCGCCATTCCGGGTCGGCTTCGTCGCGATACAGGTTTGCGTCGGCATCCCAGAAATGCTTTTCCAGCAGGTTCCAGGTTTCGTCCATCCACGCGGCGGTTTCCTTGATGCCTGCCTTCAACGCCGTGGAATAGGCAAGCAGCACGAAGGCGACGCCGTAGCAGTGATTGGTGCGGTCTTCCGGCTTGCCGTCGCGCAGCGTCCAGGCGTAGCCGCCGGTGCTGGTATCGCGATGCACGTCGCGCAGATAGCGCAGGCCGTGGCGCGTGGCGTCGAGGTATTCCGGATTGCCGAATTCGATCGCCGCCATCGCGTAGTTGAAGACGAAGCGCGTGCTGCTCACCAGGTGGCGATGGCCGGCGTCGTACACCGTGCCGTCGTCGAGAAAGTAGTGGAAGAAGCCACCCGCCGGATCGATCGCGCGTGGATGGTAGAAGGCCATGGTTTGCGCGATGTGCTCGCGCAGGAACGTTTCGGAACGAAAATCCGGCGTGGTCATGCGTACGTCTCCATGAATTGTTCGACCTCGGTCGCGTGCGGCATCGCCGCGAACGAGCCATGTCGCGTCACCGCCACGGCGCCACAGGCGCTGGCGAAGCGCAGCGCGGCGTGCAGGCGTGGCAGCGTGGCAACCCAGGCGTCGAGATGGGCGGCGGTAAGGTTCTGCTCGGCGAACTGGTACAGCAGGCCGCCGACGAACGCATCGCCTGCGCCGGTGCTGTCGACCATCGGCACGTCGTAGCAAGGCAGCTCGCCGTCCGCGTCCGGATGGAACCAGCGCAGCGGTTTGGAGCCATCGGTGACGATCAGCAGGCGCGCGTTGCCGGTCCACAGGCGCTCGAGCACCGCGTCCTCGCCTTCACTGTTGGCAAGCCATTCGAACTCCTCGGCGCTGAGCTTCACCACGTCGGCCAGCAGCAACGCCGGCCACACATGCGGACGCGCTTCCACGCCGTGCGGCCACAGGGCAGGGCGCAGGTTGAGGTCGAAGCTCACCAGCGCACCGGCCTGGCGCGCGCGGCGCATGCCGGTGAGCGTGACGTCGGCGAGATCCGCATCGGTCATGCTGTTGGAGCAGATGTGGAACACCGCGGTGTCATTGAATGTCTGCGGACGGAAATGCTCGATGCGGAACAGCAGGTCGGCGGAAGGCGGACGATAGAACGCAAAGCTGCGTTCGCCGCGCCCATCCAGCGTCACGAAAGCCAGCGCCGTGTTGGCTTCGCCGGTGCGCACGACGTCGGCGGTATCCACGCCGGCCTGCTGCAGGCTGTGCAACAGGAAATCGCCGAAACGGTCGGTGCCCAGCATGCCGGCAAAGCGCGCATGGCTGCCGAGCTTGGCAATGGCGACCGCCACATTGGCAGGTGCGCCGCCGGCGAAAGGTACGAAATGGCGCGCAAAGCCGTGGCCATCGCTGCCTTCGCCGTGCATATCGATCAAAGCCTCGCCGAAGCAGAGGATGGAACGTTTCATCAAAGACCCCGAATGGAAAACGAATGACGGTTTTTTGTTGTTCTCCCTCATGGGGAGATATGCGTATCGGGGCGTGCTTCAGCAGATACTCGGCAAAATTCGCCCCTCACCCAACCCTCTCCCCGTGACCAGTGGTAAGCGGGGAGAGGACGCGGGTATTACTGTGAGGCAACCGGCGCGCTGCGGATGGCCGAGCCGCGCAAGCCGTAGAACACGATGTAGCCGTAGCACAGCGCCGGCAGCACAAACGCATGCTGGATGCCGATGTTGTCGGCCAGGGCGCCCTGCAGTGTGGGCAGCAGCGCGCCACCGACGATCGCCATGATCAGCAGGCTCGATGCCTTGCCGGTGAGCGGCCCCATGCGCTCGATGCCGAGCGAGAAGATGGTCGGAAACATGATCGAGTTGAACAGGCCGATCGCCACCACGCTGTATACCGCGGTGGTGCCGCTGGTGGTCATCGTAGTGATCAGCAGCAGCACGTTGACAGCACCGAACACGCTCAGCAGCTTGCGCGGCGACAGCTTCGCCAGCAGCCACGAACCGATGAAGCGGCCGACCATGGCGCCGCCCCAATAGAACGACACGTAATGCGCGGCGTCCTGTTCGCTCATGTGGCCGATCTGCGGCTCCGATAGATAGTTCACCAGGAAGCTGCCGATCGATACTTCCGCGCCCACGTAAAAGAAAATGCCGAGCACACCGAACAGCACGTGCGGATAGCGCAGCGCATCCAGCAGCGTGTGATGGGTGGTATCGGCCTTCTCGGTGCTTTCTTCCAGTGCGGGCAGGCGGAACAGCCATACGAAGATCGCCAGCAGCACCAGCACCACGGCCAGGCCGATGTACGGCGTCTGCACCGATTGCGCTTCCTGCGTCCGATACAGCATCTGCTCGCTGGCGGACAGGCTGGCGATCTCCGCCGCGCTCTTCACCTTGGTGGACAGGATCAGCAGGCTGCCGAAGATGGGTGCGATCGTGGTGCCGAACGAATTGAGCGCCTGCGCCAGCGTAAGACGGCTGGAACTGGTTTTTTCAGGCCCAAGCAACGCCACATAGGGATTGGCCGCCACCTGCAGCAGCGTGATGCCGGTGGCCAGCACGAACAGCGCGCCGAGAAACGCGGGGTACCACCGCAAGCCAGCCGCTGGCCAGAAACCCAGCGCGCCGATGCCTGCGATGATCAGGCCCATCACGATGCTTTTCTTGTACCCCAGATGCGCCACGACGCGACCGGCCGGCAGCGACATCAGGAAGTACGCGCCGAAGAAGGTGAACTGCACCAGCATCACCTCGGTGTAGTTCAACTCGAACACCGCCTTCAAATGCGGAATCAGAATGTCGTTGAGGCAGGTCAGAAAGCCCCACATGAAGAACACCGTCGTGATGACGGTAAGCGCCATGGGGAAGTACGTGTAGCGGGTATCGTTGGACGCCGTCGTCGATCCAGAGGACGGCGGAGTAACTGCGGTAAAAGCCATGATGAAATCCGGTGATCAGAGCCTGTTTGGTGTCTCGGCGTGGTTCGCCTAGCTTTTGAGTAGTCGTCAGGTGGTTGTACGTGGCGCCAGACTGGCTCTCCGGTCAAATCGCGTACGGCCGCATGGCGGCTACTCAGAGGATAGGAGGGCTACGCTGGGACATTGGGCAGGCTCTTAGTCGTGTGGCGGACAACTGCTTGCGCGGACCAGCAATTGCACGGGTGCGATGGTTTGATGAGGTGGTGGAGACGGGTTCTGCACGCGCTGCAGGATCAATTCCGCAGCTTGGCGGCCACGGTCGCGTGGTGTAACCGCCAGCGTGGTCAACGGTGGCGCGCTGACCGCGGCTTCGGCGATGTCGTCGAAGCCGGTGAGGGCAAAGTCGGTACCCGGCTGCAGGCCGCGTTGATGCAGGCCCAGCATCAGGCCCAGCGCCACCGCGTCGTTGTAGCAGACGGCGCCGGTCGGCGCGCTCTTGCCCCTGAACAGTTGGTTGCTCTGCGCGACGGCATCCAGGCGATTGGGAACGCATTCGACGATCCAGCTCGGATCGATCGGCAAACCCGCGGCCTTCATCGCCTCGGTGTAGCCGGCGCGGCGCTGGCGGCAGGAGCTGGAGCCCAGATGCCCGCCGTAGAACGCAATGCGCTTGTGGCCCTGTTCGATCAAGTGCTCCGTGGCCAGGCGCGCACCGCGCTGGTTGTCCAGGAACAGTCGATCCCAGTGATCGCACGCCGCCACGTCGCCGCTTACTTCGCGATTGAACAGCAGCAGCGGCGTGAGCGAACCCACTGCGGAAAGAATCTGCTGCGCATCGCTGCCTTCGGCGGGCGACAAAATGATGCCGGCCGGGCCATGTTCCATCAGCGAACCGAGCACAGCCAGTTCGCGTTCGGTCGATTCGCCCGTGCTGCCGAGCAGCGTCACGAAACCGGTGTCGCCGAGTATCTCGTCAACGCCGGCAGCAAATTCCGCGAAGAACGGATTGGCCAGATCGTTGAGCACCAGCGCGATGCTCGATGAGGTACGCCGGCGCAGGTTCGCCGCGGCGCGGTTGTAGACATAACCCTGGCGGCGCAGCTCTTCCTCGACACGCGCGCGGGTGTGTTTGTTGACCAGCGGGCTGCCCCGCAGGACGAGCGAAACCGTAGCGCGGGAGACATCGCAGCCCGCGGCAATATCGCTCAGGGTGACCTTGCGGCCGACTGGCGGTGTGTTCCCCATTTATGCCAGAACCTCGCCTTTGTAACGATCCAAATGTACCCGAACCTGCAAATTCGTGATCCTGCAGTGCAGCATGCCAAGCCTCCTTCCCCAGTGTTAGCTTCCGGGCGCCTTGGAACGATCCAAACCGTCCGATCCCATCCGGCCCCGTTCCATCGGGAACGTAAGTGCCGTGAATGGGGTTTCTGCGGGCTCCCCAGCCCGTTTCCAACCGAAGACATTAACAGGCCCCTATCCAATGAACCATTGCCTGCTTCGTTGCTGTCTTGCTCTGTTCGTCGCCGTCACGCTGGGCGCCGGTTCCGCCGCCTGGGCCGCAGAACCGCATGCGCCCGAGGTCGATCCGCGCATCGGCACCGGCGGCGACGGTCACGTGTTTCCCGGGGCCACGGTGCCGTTCGGCATGGTGCAGCTCTCGCCCGACACCGCCATGCCGGACTTCAAGCACGCCTACAAATGGGCTGCCGGCTACCAGTACAACGACCCCACCATCATGGGTTTCTCGCACACGCACTTCTCCGGCTCCGGCCATTCGGACCTGGGCGACGTGCTGGTGATGCCGGTCGCCGGCGACGTGAAGCTCGATCCGGGCGATGAGAAAGTGCCGGGCAGTGGCTACCGCTCGCGCTACGATCACGCCACTGAAGTGGAGCAGGCCGGCTATTACGCCGTAACGCTCACCGACTACGGCGTGCGCGCAGAACTCACCGCCAATCGCCGCGTAGGCTGGCATCGCTACAGCTTCCCCGCCGGCAAGCCGGCGCATCTGCTGCTCGATCTTCGCCCGAGCATCTACGACTATCCCGGCAAGGTGCTGTGGTCCAACCTGCAGGTGCGAACCGATGACACCGTCACCGGTTGCCGCACCACGCGCGGCTGGGCGCCGGGACGTGAACTGTGCTTCGCCATGCGTTTCAACCAGCCGATGCGCTCGCGCGAGCTCTACAACCGCGAAACCGACGTGGTCTACAAGGGTTTCAAGGGGCCGGGCTATCAGCCGCAGGATCAGAACGCGCAGAAGGGCCGCGCGCTCGAGGGCGTCTTCGACTTTGGCGAGCTGAAGCAGCCGTTGCTGGTGAAAGTGGCGATCTCCTCGGTGAGCGAGGCCAATGCCATCGCCAATCTCGATCAGGACGGCAAGGGCTGGAATTTCGATGCGCAGCGCCATGACGCGCAGGAAGCCTGGAACAAAGCGCTCGCGCCGATCGACGTGGATGGCCCCAAAGCCTTGCGCACGCAGTTCTACACCGCGCTGTACCACGCGCTGATGTCGCCGAGCCTGAGCATGGACGTGAACGGTGAATACCGCGGCCCCGACTACCAGGTGCATCGCGCCGACGGCTTCGATTTCTATTCGAGCTGGTCGATCTGGGACGTCTACCGCGCGCAGCAGCCGCTGTTGATCCTGATGCATCCGGATCGCACCAGCGAGTTCGTGCGCTCGCTGCTTGCCGCGCAACAGGCCAGCCCGTTCGGCATGCTGCCGGTATGGTCGTACCAGGGCCTGGAAACCTGGTGCATGACCGGCTACCACTCAGTGGCCATCATCGCCGACGCCTACATCAAGGGCATCCGCGGCTACGACGCCGACAAGGCGTTGAAGGCGATGGTATCCACGGCCACCTACGGCGATTACGGCGACCTGGCCGACTACATGAAGCTCGGCTACGTGCCGATCGACAAGGAAGTGGAAGGCGGCTCCAAGACCCAGGAATACGCCTACGACGACTGGGCCGTCGCGCAGATGGCCAAGGCGATGGGCAAGCACGATGTCTACGACACCTTCGAGAAGCGCGCCGGGTACTGGCGCAACGTGTGGGATACGAAGACCGGCTTCATGCGCGCACGTCTCGCCAACGGCCAGTTCCGCGAACCCTTCGATCCCACCAGTGCCGGTTACGGCGACGACTACACCGAAGCCAACGCCTGGCAGTACTCCTGGTACGTGCCGCAGGACGTGGCTGGGCTGATCACCGCGATGGGCGGCGATGCGGCCTTCGTCCACAAGCTGGATGAATTGTTCGACGCCAAGGTCGACCCATCCATCTTCAAGAACGTGGAAGACATCACCGGCCTGATCGGCTGGTACGCCCATGGCAACGAGCCAAGCCATCACATCGCCTATCTGTACGACTACGCCGGTGCACCGTGGAAGACGCAGCAACGGCTGAAGCAGATCATGGACAGCGAATATGGCCCTGGCCCTGCAGGCCTGATCGGCAACGACGACCTGGGCCAGATGTCCGCCTGGTACATCTTCACCGCGCTGGGCTTCTATCCGGTCACGCCGGCCAGCGACGAATACGCCCTTGGACGGCCGTTCGTGCCGCGCGCGTCGATCCACCTGGGCAACGGTCACACGTTCACCATCACGGCCGCACCGTTCGACAACGCGCATCCCTACGTAGGCGAAGTCACTTTGAACGGCAAGCCGCTGGATCGGGTGTACCTGAAGCACGCCGACATCCTGGCGGGCGGCGAGCTGCATTTCACGATGCAGGCGGAGCCGAACAAGCAGTGGGGCCAGGGCGTTTCCGCGCGACCGGCGGCGATGAGCCCGTACCGTTAGCAAAGCGGCTCCCTCTGCCATGCGCAGCGAGGGAGCCAGTTTTCGCCGTGCCGAAATCAGGTAGGGGTCGGACCTGTTTCTCCGTCTGTTTCTTGGATGACGATGAAGTTTGCGGGTGCTGTTGAAGCCCCGGAAGCCAAAACAATCACTTCGTGGCGCATCTCCCTGTAAGGAAAGCGCTTTCGCACTGGTCAGTCGTCGCAAAACATGCGCAGAATGCATGCATCATGCCGGAGCGTGCACGGATCAAGGGCCGATGATTCCAGGGGGAATGCGACAAGTAGCGACGATGCCCTGGCGCACCGGCGGCCTGCTGCTTGCGGTGCTGGTGATCGTGGCGTTGCCGTACATGATCACGCGCGGCAGCTCCAGGGAATCCCTGCAGGCCGGCGAACTGGTGACCCGTTCTGCCGAAGTGCAGGCGCTGGTCTATCGTATCGCCGACCAGACGCATGATGCCGAGTCGGCGATCCAGCACTTGCTCGCGAACGATCCCTACAGCCATGCCGAAACGGTGGCGTTGAACGCGGAAAGCGCCATTCCCGGTCAGCTCGACGAGCTGCGCCGTATCACCGCCGACAACGCCGCGCAGCAACATCTGGTGGAGCAGTTGAGCGCGGTGGAGAACGGCCGCCTGGCGCTGCTGCATCAGGCCATCGAGCGTTATCGCCACGACGACCGCACGGGCGCCGAGCAGGCACTGCGCGATGCCGGCGCGCTATTCCACATCGACGACATCGCCGACAAGATCGTCGCCAGCGCGGAACAGGCGCTGCAGCAACGCCGCGATGCCGCGCGCAGGCAATCGGTCAACAGCCGCCTGGTGCTGACGCTCACCGCGTTGGCGCAGTTGGTAATGCTGACGATCGTGGTGATCGTTTCGGAGCGCCAGATTGGCCGGCGCCTGCGGGCCGAAGTGCGCGAACGGCAGGCCGTGCAACGCTCGCAGATGATTTTGCAGGCAGTGCGCGAACCGATCGCCTTGCTCGATCACAACCTGCGCACCTTGCTGGTGAATGCGGCCTTCAGCGAGCTCTACGGCGTCTCCGAAGAAAGCCGCGCCGAATACCTGGAAGACCTCGGCCAGGGCGCGTGGGCGGACGAGGTGCTGTTGCAACGCCTGCGCGACGTGCTTTCGCGCGATCGCGAATTGTGGGATTTCGAGCTTACTCAGCGCACCATCGACAGCGTCGAACGACACGTGGTGATCAATGCGCGCCGCCTGCAGCAGCAGGACAGCGAAAGCCCGGTGCTGCTGCTGACCGTGAGCGACGTCACCGCGCGGGCGCTGGTCGAGCAGCAAGTGAAGGAGCTCAACCACCAGCTCGAAGGCAAAGTGGCGCAGATTTCCGACGTGAACCGCGAACTGGAGGCCTTCAGCTATTCCGTTTCGCACGACCTGCGCGCGCCGCTACGGCACATCACCGCGTTCGCACAGAAGTTGGAAGATCATCTGGGCGCAGACGTCGACAGCACCAGCCGGCATTACCTCAGCGTGATTCGCGATGCGTCGTTCCGCATGGCGCAGTTGATCGAAGACCTGCTGGTTTTTTCGCGCCTGGGTCGAGGGGCGCTGCGCCTGCAGGCGGTGGATATGAAGGCACTGGTGGAGGAAACCTGCGCATTGGCCGAATCCGAAGCACCGGGCCGGCGCATCATCTGGCGCATCGACGCGCTGCCGATCGTGGTGGGCGACGAGAATATGCTGCGCACCGTATGGCAGAACCTGATCGGTAACGCCGTCAAATACACCGGCCAGCGCGAGATTGCGCACGTCGACGTGTCGGTGCGGCAATCCGACGGCGGCGACTACGAATTCACCGTGGCCGACGACGGCGCCGGTTTCGATATGCGCTACGTCGACAAACTTTTTGGTGTATTCCAGCGTCTGCACAAAGCCAGCGAATTTCCCGGCAACGGCATCGGCCTGGCCAATGTGCGGCGCATCGTGATGCGTCACGGGGGCAGGGTCTGGGCTGAAGGGGAGCCGGGACGCGGCGCCCGTTTTCATTTCACCTTGTCGGCCATCGAACCGCCTTCGACCACGCTATGAAAAACGCCCCACTGCGCCCCATCCTGCTGATCGAGGACAGCCCCGTCGATGCGGAGATGACGGTGGACGCGCTGCGGCAGGCGAATCTGGCCAATCCGGTGGTTCACGTGGAAGACGGCGTGGATGGCCTGGACTGGCTCTATGCGCGGGGCAGCTTTGCCGGACGTCCCGAGGATGACCCGGTGGTCGTATTGCTGGACATCAAGATGCCACGCATGAACGGGCTGGACGTGCTCAAGCAGATGCGTGCGGACGAACGTTTTCGCCATCTGCCGGTGGTGATCCTGTCTTCGTCCCGCGAGGAAAGCGATCTGGCGCGCAGCTGGGATCTGGGCGTCAATGGCTATGTCATCAAGCCGGTGGACGTGGGCCAGTTTTTTCAGGCGGTGCGCACGCTCGGGCAGTTCTGGGCGGTGCTGAACCAGGCGCCGGAGGATGGGATCGTCAGGGGACGGGAAGCGTAATTCGTCGTTGAGCAGCAGCAGGCGCCGCGTTACGGCAAGCTTGCAGGCGGCTGCTTTACGCCGCCGCAATTGAAATATGATGGTCAGGCCACTCGGAAAACGTCAAGGAATGCCCGACAAGTCCAGCCAACAACGCGTCTTGCCCCGGATACGGGTCCTGCAGGTTGAGGACAGCCCGCTCGATGCGGAGCTGGTGCTCACCGAACTGCAGGCCGACGGTATCGATTACGACGTGCGCCTGGTCGACGATGAACCGGCGTTCGTGGCAACGCTCAAGGACTTCAAGCCGCACATCGTGTTGTCGGATCTGAGCATGCCCGGCTTTTCCGGACAGCGCGCGCTGGAGCTGCTGCGCGATCACAGCGCCGACATCCCCTTCATCTACGTATCGGCCACGCTGGGCGAGGAAGCCGCCATCGCCGCGCTGCGCGAAGGCGCGACCGACTACATCCTCAAACAGAATCCCGCACGGCTGGCCAGCGCCGTGCGCCGTGCGCTGCACGAAGCCGACGAGCATCGCGCACGCGCCCATGCTGAGGCGGAGTTGATCCGCATCCAGCGTTTTGAGAGCCTCGCCATGCTGGCCGGTGGCCTAAGCCACGATCTGCGTAATCTGTTGCAACCGTTGTTGCTGGCCGGCGACAGCCTGCAGGATTACCAGGATGATCCACGCCTGGCGCGGTTGGGCGCGCTGGTGCGTGATTGCGGGCGGCGCGGGCTGGAAATGGTGCAGTCCATGTTGTCGTTTGCGCGCGGCGCGCGGCGGGCCGAGCAAGTGAAGGTGCAGGCGCTGGTCGACGCGCTCTCCTTGCTGTTGCAGGGCAGTGTGCCGCGTGCGGTGACGCTGGACATCGAAGTGTCCGATCCCCAGCTCACCTTCGAAGGCAATCACACCGAGCTGCAGCAATGCTTGCTCAACCTGTGCCTCAACGCGATGCAGGCGATGCCGCAGGGTGGCGTGCTACGTGTCACCACCAGCAAGGTGGCATTGGAGCGGGATTTTTTCCTCGACCACGAAGACGCGCAGCCCGGCGAATACGTGCGCCTGACGGTGACGGACACCGGCATCGGCATGACTGAAGAGGTGCGCAAGCGGCTGTTCGAACCGTTCTTCACCACCAAGGAAGGCGGTACCGGCCTCGGGCTGCTGTCGTGCCGGCGCATCGTCTACAGCCATGGCGGCGTGATGCGCCTGGACAGCATCGTCAATGAAGGCAGTTGTTTCGATCTCTACATTCCATTGGCGCGCCCTCTGGCCGAACCTTCGAGCCTGGCCGAAAGCGACGCCAACCTGCACGGCAATGCCGAACACGTATTGCTGGTAGTGGAAGAGGCCGGCCAGCTCACCCTGCTGAGCGATACGCTCGACGCCTGGGGCTACGAAGTGCATGGCAGCCAGAGCGGCACCGCCGCGCTGCAATGGATCGAAGCCTGCGGCCTGCCCGACCTGGTCGTGATGGACGCGGACATGAGCCTTTTCACCAGCGAACGCACCCTGGCGGCGCTGAGCCAATACGGTTATCGCAGCGGCGTGCTGGTACTGTGCCGCGCGGACGATCCACCTGATTCGGCGAAGTTGCGCATGCCCGACGGCAACCGTGTGCGACGCTTGAACAAGCCGGTAAGCACGCGATCGCTATTGCATGCCGTGCGCGATGCATTGCGCGATACGCCACGCAATGCACGGTAGGTTCGGCTTCGCCTCAGCTCAGCCTGCGGTGGAGCGGCATCAATCGATGCCGAGCTTCTTCAGCTTGTAGCGCAACGCACGGAACGTAATGCCCAGCTTCCGCGCTGCCGCCGTCTTGTTGTAGCGCGATTCTTCCAGCGCCTTCATGATCGCGGTGCGTTCGAGGTTGCTGATGTAATCGTCCAGCGGCAATTCGCTGGACGGCGTCTGCGCCGGAGCAGACGCGGGCTGACCTTGCGCAAAAGCCGCCGCCGGTGCGTGATGGCTGGCATGCGCCGCCACGCCGGCTTCGATGCCATGGCGCGCTGGACGTTGCGGCAGCATCAGGTCGGCGGCGTCGACGCGGTCGCCGTCGCACATTGCCACGGCGCGTTCGAGAATATTTTCCAGCTCGCGCACGTTGCCGGGAAAGTCGTAATCCTCCAGCGCCTGGCGCGCTTCGGGAAGCAGGCGCACAGGCGCGCCGCCGCCGCTTTTCGTGGCGAGTTGGCGCAGCACGTAGTCGGCAAGCAGCGACACGTCGCCGCGGCGTTCGCGCAGGGGCGGCACGCGCAGTTCGATCACGTTGATGCGGTAGAACAAATCCTGGCGGAATTGGCCTTGATCGACCAGCGCGGCGAGATTCTTGTGCGTGGCCGAAAGAATGCGCACGTCCACTGCGACTTCCTCGCGCGCGCCAATCGGACGCACGGCTTTTTCCTGGATCGCACGCAGCAGCTTCACTTGCATGTGCAGCGGCAGCTCGGCCACTTCGTCAAGGAACAGCGTGCCGCCATGCGCGGCCTGGAACAGGCCTTCCTTGTCGGCGACCGCGCCGGTGAAGCTGCCCTTGCGATGGCCGAAGAATTCGCTTTCCATCAGCTCCGAAGGAATCGCGCCGCAGTTCACCGGCACGAACGGGCCACTGGCGCGCGGTCCTTGCTCGTGGATAAGCCGCGCGACCAGTTCCTTGCCGACACCCGACTCGCCGGCGATGTACACCGGCGCCTGGTTGCGCGCGAGCTTGGTGATGGTGCTGCGTACCTGCTGCATGGCGGTGGAGTCGCCGATCAGTCGATCGCTCGAACCGCTCGCCGCAGGACCCGCGCCCGCACCGCTGCGCTTTTCTTCCGCGAGTTTCAGCGCGGTGCGCACCAGCCGACGCAGCATCTGGATGTCAACCGGCTTGGACACGAAATCGAACGCCCCCGCTTTCAGCGCCGTGACGGCGGCGTCAACGTTGCCGTAGGCGGTGATCATCGCCACCGGCGTTTCGTCGTATTCGGCCGCGATCAGCTCGATGATTTCCTGGCCGCTGCCATCGGGCAACCGCATGTCGGTGAAGCACAAGTCGTAGGTGCGTTCGGAAAGCGCCTGGCGAGCTTCGGCGACCGTGCCGACGGCATCGACCTTGAGGTCCATGCGGCCGAGCGTGATCGTGAGCAGCTCGCGGATGTCGCGTTCGTCGTCGATGACCAGTACGGTCTGTTGGCTCATGATCCGTGGGCGATGATGGGTTCTGTTCAGGATACTCGCCGCACTCGCAAGTGGCAAAGCGCGGAGCATTTATGTAGGTCAACGGCCGAGGTGCTTAAGGAAGAACCTTGCCATCACACGATAGGCGTCCTGTGATTCCGGCATCTCCGGATCGGAGAAGAAGGAATGCCACATGCCTTCCCACACGTGCAGCTCGGTCTGCACCCCGGCTTGGTCCAGCCGTTGCCGGCTGGCCAGTACGGAGCTCATCACGCTGTCACGCGTACCGGTGATCAGCAGCGTCGGCGGGAACTTCGCCAGCAGCGCCGGCGACAGGCCGGGCTGCACCAGCGGGTCGCGTGGGTTGACGCCATGGAAGTAGGGCAGGTCGGTGAGCATGAGCCGGTGTTCGGGCACACCCTGGCCGTTCAACAGCGGGCCGACGTAGGACGAGTCGCCGTCGATATCCAGCAGCGAGCCGCAGAACGTGCCGATGGCGCCGGGCACGGGCAGCTTGTCGGTGATCAGGCGCGCCACTGCCTCGGCGGTGAGAATGCCGCCGGCGGAACAGCCATAGATGCCGATCTCCTGCGGCTTGTATTGCTTGAGCAGGGCACGGTAGACCGCTTCCACGTCCTCGCTGGCCGCAGGGAAGGTGTGCTCCGGCCCTTGCCGGTAATCGACCGTGATCACCTCGATATGACCAATGCTGGCGATCGGGATCGCTTCGACCAGCCCGCCGCTATGTGCGCCCCACAGGAACGCGCCGCCATGCAGGTTGATCAGCACACGATGGTGGTTCTCAGGTGAAACGCCTTGCGCCGGCAGCACTACGTCCGTGTTCACGCCGGCGATCGTTTCGCCGTGCGTCTTCACCGGGTACATCTTTTCCATGCGTGCAGCACGATCGCTGTTGAGGCGATCGTAGAAGGCACGGCTCTGTTCGATGGGCGCGGTGAGCGGCGGTGCCTTGCTGCCGTCAGCGAGCATCTTGGGGAAGAAAGCGCGTGCTTCAGGCGAAGCGAAGGCGGAATAGGGAATGCTGACGGCGGGTGAGGTGATGGTGCCGTCAGGTTTGACGCTGGGCGCGGTGCCTTGCGCGGAAGCTGCTGCGCAAAGCAGTGCAGCGGTTGCGAAGCATAAGAAGCGCAATGTACCCATGATTCCTCCTCATTGGCGACCGACGCGGGCTGGGGGTGCGAGCCCCAACATTCGTTCACTGCGCGGCAGCGGCCTTTGCCTTCGTGCCGCTCACTATTTCCTCCATCATCAAGTACACGCCATTGGTCCAGCCAAAGCCGATCACGTTGGTGGTGTAGCCCGCGCTCACCTTCACGTCGGCATTGCCGCTGGCCATGTTGTATTTCTCGCGGATGGTGCCGTCTTCGGCGATGCCGCGGTCGATCGTCGCGTTGAACTTGCCGGCGATGCGATGCGCGTCGTCATGAAAGCCGTATTTGTCGAGGCCGGCGACGGCGAGCCAGTTGGTCGGCGCCCAGCCGAAGGGTGCATCCCATTGCGCGCCGCTGGGCTTGTTGTCCATGGCGAGCCCGCCGGCCAGCTCGAAGATGGAAAGCTTGCCGCGCACCGAAGCCGCCTGCTGCGGTGACGCTGCGCCGGCCCACAGCGGATAGAACGTGGTGAGGTATGGCGAATCGGACGGCTTGCCGGCGACGAAGTCGTAATCGCGGTACATGCCGGATTCGGGACGCCACAGGTACTTGTCCATGGCCTGCTTGCGCGCCGCCGCAGCCTGCGCCCAGCGTTCCGCATCGGCCGTCTTGCCCAGTTGCTGGGCGAAGTCGCGCAAATCCAGCTCATAGCGATAAAGCAGGCTGTTCAAGCTGACGTCCGCATAGTGATGCGTGGAGCCGCCAAACGGGCCGTAATGGAAGTTGGTATCGAAACCCGATTCGCGCATCGCGCGATCGCCGTGGTAATAGTCGGCCGTCAGGCGATAGCCGCTCAACCAGTTGCCGGCGCACACCTTGGATGCCTGCGTGTCGCAGCTCGCCGTCTTCAGCCGTTCGGTTTCGGCCGCATCCGGATGCTCGGGTGCTTTGAGCAGATAGCCGGGATTGTCATTCGGATGTGCGAGCAGCCACTTGATCACGCCGCGGTAGTACTCGCTGGTCTGCGCTTCCAGCACCGGGCCGCTGCCGAAATCGTAGTAGCGTGCCAGGCCCGTGTTGCCGGCCAGATGTTCCGGACGCGTCCAGATGTCGTGATTGCGCACGGCAAGCGGATAGGCCGCTTCCAGCCATGCACGTTTTTCATCGGCGCTGTGGAACGCGGCCGGATCATTGAGCACCGACACCATCATCTCGGTAAGGAACGGCGGTTGCGACCGGCTGAGGTAATAGGTGCGGTTCGCATTCAACACGCCACCGTAGTACTGCACTTCGAACAACGCGTTGTCGACCATGTTGCGCGCCAGTTCGATGCGATGGTCGGCGACCAGGCCCAGCAGAATGAAGTAGCTGTCCCAGCCGTACATTTCATTGAAGAATCCGCCCGGCACCACATAGGGATGCGGCAGATAGAGCAGGCCCTGTACCGGCAACTTGGTGGCGTCCACGTCGCCGAGTTGTTCGATGCCGCGCGGCAGGGTATGCACGTCGATATTGCAGCGCTTCTGGGCTTGCAGCAGTTCCTTCGGTGCCGTGAATTGCGCGGGTATATACATCACCGGGCGCGTCTTTATCTTCGGGTCGACCAGCGATTTGCAGTCGTCCTGAGAGCGGGTTAGCGTGCTCCAGGCCTTGTCGATATAGGCGCGGGTCTTGGCCGGATCGGGCTGGGCGGCGGAGGCGGTGGCGATGAAGGTGGTCAGCAGCAGGGAAAGACACACGGCTTTCATGTTGCTGAGCCGCCCTTCGCCGGAATGACGGTGAGGAGTATTTGGACGTTGCGATGTGATGCTTGCTTCGTTGTTCATGCGAAATCCCCACTCAGAACCATCAGCCGCGAGCCAATGGCGTAAATCAAAGAATATGGCGCGTGACGGTGGCGTCTCAGCGCGCGCCAAGCAGGTAAGGCATCATCATGGCAAGACCTTGCGTACCAGGGTGGCCTTTCCTTGCGTATTGCGCTCCACGGTGATGTCGTACTGCTTACCCTGAAAATTTACTCGCTTCAGCGTCAAGGATTTCCAATTGGGCGGCAGCGTCGGCGCATACGCCGCATCGAGTCCTTTGTCATCGATGCGCAGACCGGTCAAGCCATACACCATGCTCTGCAGAAACCCCGCCGACGTAGCCAGGATATAGCCCGCATTGTTCGCCACCGTCTCGGTGCGCACATTGAACGGCGGCTTCAGAAAGCCCACCAGGTTGCGCTCGATCCAATCGCTGGCCGATTTGGCATCGCCGAGCTCCGAAGCGCCCACGGCGAGCATCACCATCATCATCTCGTTTGGATCGTCGCCGTGTACTTTCAGCTCGTGCAACTGGAAGTCGAAATCATTGCGGCGCACCGTTTCGGACATCGGTAGATCGAGGTTCGGATACATCAGCCAGGCGAGCGACGAACCCATCCAGGTGATCTTGTCGTGCGGCACGGATTCATCGAAATCCAGATGACGCTGTTCCTTGTCGAGGAACGGGATATACATCTTGCTGGCGATCGTCGACCACTGCGGATCGGCGGGTTCCCCCACTTTTTTTGCCGCTTCGATGGCGATCTGCAGCGCCTTGCGCGCCGCGGCGTTGGTGAACGAATCATTCGGCACGTCGTCGTAGGCTTCGTCCGGCGACGTGACATGCATGATTTCGTAGCGGTCCGCGGCTTGGTTGTAAGTGACGCGGCTGGCCCAGAACTGCGCGATCTCGCGGATCACCGGCCAGCCATATTGCTTGAGCCATGCGTCATCGCCGCTGGCGAGGTAGTACTGCCATTGCGCAATGGCGATGTCGGCATTGACATGAATCTCGCGATACACGCCGTAGGCGAAGTGCGGCGTGTTGTCCACGCCGGTCTGCGGATCGGATTCCCACGGATACATCGTGCCTTTCGCGCCGTACTGGATGGCGCGTTCACGCGCCGGCTGCATGGTGCGATGGCGAAACATCACGATCGGCTTGGCGCGTTCCGGGTGCAGCAACAACAGCGCCGGGAACACCCACGAATCGCTGTCCCAGAATGCATGGCCAGCATAGTTGGGTGTGAGCGCGCAGGCGCCCATCGGCCAAGCGGTGCCAACAGTGCTGTTGGAGAGCAGGTAGTACAGATCGGAGTGCACGGCTTTCTGCACGGCCGGATCGCCATCCACCACGATGTCGGACTTCCACAACTCATGCCAAGCGGCTTGATGGCGCGAAAGCAGCTTGTCGAACCCCGTTGCGCGTGCCTGTGTGGCCAGCGCCACGTCGGCCGGTGCGTCGCCACCCCAATTCTGGCGGGACGCGGCGAGGTATTTGGTGAAGGTATACGTGGTGCCCTGTTTCACCTTGGCCGTGACGTGCAGCGACAGCAGGTTCGAGGTTTTCTCCAGTTTCACGCTCTGGATGTCCAGCGTCTTGGGCAGATCGACGGCCGCGGCTTCGGCCATGCTCAACCCTTGCTTGGCGCGGCCGTTCAACCATAGCGTCAGCGTCTTGGTATCGCCGTCGCTGGAAAGCACTTCGGTATAGCCGGGATACCACACGGCCGCGCGGTCGGGCGTCGGGATGGGCTTGTTGTCGAGGTTCTGTCCGCTGGCGATCACCGCAGCGATCATCTGGTCGCCGGTCATGCTGCCGATCGGAAGACGCGGCTGGTATTCGGACCACAGGCGGATCGGAAAGGTGAGTTCGACACTGCCGTCGAAGTGCGGCGTGATGGAGAACTGCGTGGCGGCGAGATGGTTGTCGGCCTGGCTGACGAAGGTGGTGACCTTCACGTCGGTCGACTTGTTGGCGTAATCAAAGCGGTAATGCGTGGTGAGCGTACCGTCGTACATGTCGAGCGTTTGCGCGTAGTCGGCGAAGATCTTCTGGTCCAGGCGCGTGGCGTTGATCCAGCCGCCGCCCGGGTTGTAGTCGATCTCGCTCCAGCCGGGAATGGCGGCGGGACGTGAGATATCGCGCTTGTCGTAATCCATGAAGGCGACCATGTACGCGCGCGCCGGCTCGGTGCCGCGCGGCGAGGTCATGGTCGAAAAATAACCGTTGGCGAGGTAGCTCGGAAAATAGCTGCCGAAATGATCGGACGAAGCGGTCAGCTGAAAGCTCGGATCCGACCCCGCGTGCGCGGCGGAAGCGGCGGCAAGTGCCGCGAACAGCAAACCGGAAGGGCCAAGGTGGCGAAAGCTCATGGAAACTCCAGCGGGGATGCGGGGCGTGCCTGGATTATTTGCCGGCCAGCGTGATGGTGATCGCCGCCGTGCCGGCGCGATCGGTTTCGCGCTTGAAGAAGAACAGCGTGACCAGGATCAGCAGCATCGGCACCAGCGAAAAATAAAATGCGTGGATGCCGTCGAAGCGTGAAAACACGATCGCAGTGATGCGCGAACCGAGCGTGCCGCCGAGTGCGGAGAAGATCACGATCAGGCCGGTCATCGCCGCATGCGCCGGCTTGGGCAGCGAACTCAGCGCGACCGAGTTGATCACCGGATAAATCGGCGCCATCAACACGCCGATCAAAGGAATCAGATACGCGGCAGCCGGGGCGTTCATCCAGCCGACGTGCGCGCGCGCCACGACGCCCTGGGCCAGTGGCAGCGTGAGCATCACCAACACGCCCATGCCGAGCACGCAGATATTCAGCAGCGCATACCAGCGCATGCGGCGCAGCAATTGGCCGGCAACGATGCGGCCCACCGCCGATGCGCCAGCGAGGATGGTGGCGAGCTGGATGCTCATCGCGTTGGGCAGCTTGAGAATTTCGTTGTTGAAGGTCGGCAGCCAGGTGCTGAAGCTCTGCTCGATCAACACATAGAGAAATGCCGAGGTAAGAAAGACATACACCAGCGGGCGCAGGAACAGATGCAGCATTTCCAGCAGCGAGCCGCGCATCGATTTGGTTTCTTCCGTGCGCGCGGCCGACTCGTCTAGTTGCGAAGTCGCCAGCAGCATGATCACCAACACGCAGATCACGGCCAACACCCAATACACGTTCAACCAGGACGGGTTGGCCGGCTGCTCGCGGTCGACGAAGGCGCTGAACAACCAGCCGCCGAACAACACGCCGATCATGAACAAGCCTTCGATAGTGTTGGTGAGCCGGCCGTGCTCGCTGCGATCGTCGGTGAGCAGGCCGATCGAGGAATACACCGCCACCTTGGTCAGCGCGAACGACACGCCGACGCAGGTGAACAAAAGCTCCGTGGTACGGAAGCTCGGATACAACGGCATCAGCACGCAGGCGCCGGCAACGATGCCCAGCGCGACCATCATCGCGCGCCGATAGCCAAGCAGGGGAAGAAACGAAGCAACCAGGAAGGACGTGACCGCAATCGGCAGATCCTTGAAAAACTCCAGCAGGCTCGCCTGCGGCTTGTCGACGCCGAAGGTGTGGATCGATTGCAGAATGACCGTGCCGACGCTGTTGAGCAGTATCGCGAAGACCATGTAGATCAGGGCGAGCGCGGCGATCATGCGAAATCGGTTCATGGCGACCTGCCTGGTGACGAATTGATGGCCAACAAAACCCTCTCACCCGCCGTAAGCGACGCCCCGTGCGTGGCCGAAAGACCCGCCGCGACGGCACAGACGGACGAACTCTACAACGTGTCGTGAGTGGAAAGTCCATGGCCGGATACAGCGCCCGGCCATGGGGTGCCCAAGGAGGGGAGGGGGCGAATGCGTATTTCAAAAACTCCCTCTCCCCGAACGGGAGAGGGAGCTGAAGGACATCAGAAGTTGTACTTGATCTGTCCCTGCACCTCGCGGCCTTCGATCGAGCGCGCCAGGATCACGCCACCGCCGCTGGCGAAGCCGAACAGGCGGGAATTGCCTTCCGTGATGCCGATCTGGTTGGTCAGGTTGGTGCCCTGCACGCTATACACCCAATGCTGGCCCACGTTCGCCTGCGCGCCGAAGCTCAGGTCGTAGTAGTTGCCCAGCGGCTGCTGCTGGATCAGGTCGCCGTAGCGGTCGCCGACATACTCGTAGGTAATCCATGCTTTCACGCTGCCCCAGCTGGTTGGCAACTCGTACGAGGGCGTCAGGCGGAACTGGAACTTCGGCTGGCGCTGCAGCTGCATGCCGTTGATGCTGGTGCATTGCGCACTTCCGTCCTGCGCCGTGTAGGACACGCAGCCGATGTACCGGTTGTAATGGCCATCCATGTAGTCACCGGAGAAAGTGATCGCCGCATGTTCAATCGGCTTGACGGTGGTGGTGAAGTTGACGCCCTTGGTCTGCGATCCGTAAACGAAGCTCTGCTGCGTGCCGTTGCCCAGGGTGATGGTGTAAGGCACGTTGTAGAACAAGCGGCGGTAGGCGCTCACGTCGGCGTAGATCCAATCGGCCTGGTATTTGACGCCGATTTCGTAGTTCTTCACCTTCTGCACCGGCGTGCTCGGCAGGCCGCGCAGATCGTCGAAACCGGGGAAGTGGATACCCAGGTTTGCGCGGATGTAAGCGCTGAAGTTCGGATTGAACTCGTAGTTGGCGCCGAGCGTCCAGGACCTGGCGGTCTTCAGGTAGCGCTGATACGTCAACCCAGGTACGAGATAACTCGCACTGTTGTTGTACAAGGTGTATGGGTTGTTATCCAGGTCGCCCTTGGTGTTCTGCGAAAGCCCGCCACTGGCCTGCTGCCGTTCCACACGAATGCCGCCATCGATCAGCCAGTTGCCGATCTTCCAGCTGTCGGTGGCGAAAAAGGCGGTGTTGAATCCGTACCAGCGCTCCTTGAGTGCGAACGACGGTCCACTGGTAAAGCCTTGCGGATCGGTCACCTGCCAGGTGTTGGTGCCGTTGGTCAGGTCGACCACGACCGGATTGGGGTTGTTTTGCGCCTGCAGCAGCATGTTGTTGCCGAGGTACCAGGTATCGTGGTCGCTATAGACGGCGGTGTAATTGCCGGCGGTCAGCGTGTTCCCTTCGAACAGCTCCTTGCTGACGTGGAACTCGTTGCTGATCGCTTGAATGTTCTTGCGTACGTACCACAAGCCTTGCGTGGTGACGTTCTGGTTCATATCGGCCGCCTGGCCGTTGGTGTAGGTGGCCGTGGCGGTAGTTCCGGCAAGGCTGGCATTGCCGGCTTGTACCCCGGCGATGTATGCGCCCAGCGTGGTCGGGTTGTCGCCCGTGCTGAAGAACGAAACCGTATTCATCTGGCCGGTGGTGAAGCCCAGCTTGTCGGAGATCGCCCAACCGTTGCCGAAGTCCCAATCGAAATTGGCGCCGAACAGACGGACGTCCGCGCCGCGGCCCTTGGCCAGGTTCACATCCACGCCGCCCGGCCGGCAGCCAGGCGTGCCGCAAGGCGTGGTCTCGATGAATTCGCGCTGGTCGGCCTTGCTGCCAAACGTGCCGGTGAGCGCGTCGAATCCCGGATAGTTGGAGAACGCGCCCTTGCCCGGGTTGAAAATCGGCGTGTCGGTTACGAACTGGTTGTGATCCTTCAGCGTGCGCGCGTAGAACATCAGCGAGCCGCTATCCCAGTCGCGCGTCAGCGTCGCGGTGAGCTGGCCGCCGTTGTCCGCCGGGAACTGCGGGTCGCGCACGCCATCGGACCGGCGCCAGAATCCGCCAATGCTGCCGTACCAATTGTTGGCAACCTTGAAGCCGATGAAGCCATCGAGGCGATACATGCCTTCCGAGCCATAGGTGAATCCGATATCGCCGGACGGCACGTCCGTGCCTTCGCGCAAGATGAAGTTCGCCGTGACGCCAGGCTGGCCGTTGCCATACAGCACCGAGGGGCCGCCCTGCACGATTTCCGCGCGATCGATGGTGTCGTCGAGGCGGAACATGGAAGAGTTTTCCATGAACGACAGCGTCGACATCGGATACAGCGGCGTGCCGTTGAGCTGATAGGTGGCATATGGCGCGTCGCCGCCGCCCGGGAAACCAGCCACTTCGATGTTCGCGCCGGTCTGGCCGCCGGAGGATTCGGGATACACGCCGGGCGAAGCCTTCAGCAGATCGGCCGCGCTCTTGGGGTTGGCTTCCTTGATCTGCTGCGCAGTCATCGAAGTGACCGAATAGCTGGCGTCGATCTTCTTGATACCGCCGGCGCTTGCGGTGCCGGTCACCACGACTTGCTGCAGGGTTTGCGCGTTCTTCGCGTTGGCGTTCTGCTGCGCGCCGGGGCTGGCCTTGACCGGGGCGGTCGCGGGTGCCGCGGTCGAACTCTGCGTCTGGCTGTTGTCCTGCGCATAGACGGCGCCGGACACAAGCGTGGCCGTAATGGCCGCCGATAACGTTACACGTGCGAATGGCTTGGTCTTCATCGAACGTTCTCCCCAACTGTTTCGTATGTTGTGATGGCGGCATGGCCGCGTTTGTTAGCCGCTTATTGAGTAAACAGGCTGATGTCGAACGCGGCGACGTTCGGCAGCAGCAGATCCGCCTCGGCCAGTGCAGGCGCCTGGCCAATGCCTACAGCTTTCATTCCCGCAGCATGGATGCTGGCGATCCCTGCCGCGGCGTCTTCCACGCCGATACATTCGCTCGGCTCCAAGCCGAGGCCGCGCGCGGCGGCCAGGAAAATCTCCGGATCGGGCTTGGCGCGACCGATGTGGTTTGCATCCACCACGTGGTCGAACAAGTCGGCGATGCCGAGTCTTTCCAGCAAAAGCGGTGCATTGCGGCTGGCGGAAGCCAGCGCGGTCTTCAGGCCGGCGCGACGAACCGATTCGACGGCGTTGCGTGCGCCAGGCAACAGGTTGTGCGGACCGAAGCGTTCGATCTGCTGCCGGTAGTAGTCGTTCTTGCGCGCGGCGAGGGCTTCCTTTTCGTCCTCGGAATACTCGCGTGCTGCGCGCTCGAGCAGGATGTCGAGCGAACCGCGCCGATCCACGCCCTTGATCCGTTCGCCGATCGATTCATCGAACGCGATGCCGATTTCCCCCGCCAGGCGCTTCCACGCGGCGTGATGCACTACGGCGGTGTCGGCGATGACGCCATCGAGATCGAACACCACACCTTTCACCGGCGGGCGCGCTGGCGCGTGCAAGGGCAGCTTCACGGTGTGGCCGGCATGCAACAATACGGTCTTGCCGCGGTGGAAGATTTCCAGTTGCATGCCTTCGGTGAGCGCGTATTCCACGCGATCCTTTTTCACCGTGACGCGGATATGGTGATCGCGCCAGCGCACGCCGAAACGGTAGCTGGTCCATGCTGCCGGTAGCGTGGGCGCGAGCGCTGGTCGGCCATCCACTACACGCATGCCGCCGAAACCCCAGGCCAGGGATAGCCAACTGCCGGCCATGGCCGCCATGTGCACACCATGCGAGGTGTTGCCGTGCAGGTTGTCGATATCGACGCGCAACGTATCGAGAAAATAGCCGTACGCCTTCTGCGCATAACCGACATCCGACGCGACAATGCTGAAGGTGGACGCCGATAGCGTGGAGTCGTGGACGGTGACACCTTCGTAGTAATCGAAGTTGCGCCGCTTGCTTTCCGTATCGATGGCGTTGCCGGCCAGCACGAAGGCCTGCAGCACGTCGGCCTGCTTGCATACCTGGTGGCGATAGATGGTCAACGGATGCAATTGCAGCAACAGCGGACGATGGCTGTGTTCGCTTGGCCGTGCGATCGGCAGGCGCGGTTTGTTGAGAAAATCGTCGTCCTGCGGAAAGATGCCCAGCTCCGGATCGACCGGCAGATACATGGCGTCGGCCGCGGCCAGCCACGCGGCGATTTCCTTGTCGGACAGCTCGAGCATCGTCGCGATGCGGGCGTACTCCTGCGGCCGCTCGCGCCCGAGCTGCGAAGCCACTGACGCGGCGTAGCGCAGATGCTGCTGCGCCATGTGATTGGTGTAGTAGTTGTTGTCGACCAGCGCGGTGTATTCGTCCGGGCCGGTCACCTGGCAGATGCAGAAGGCATGGCCGCGGCGCGGGTTGTAGTTGCCTGCGTTGTGCCACAGACGCGCGGTTTCAAACAGCACTTCGGCGCCACCGCGCACAAGAAAATCCGCGTCGCCGGAAGATTCGACGTAAAGACGGATCGCGAACGCGATCGCCGCATTGATGTGGTATTGCGCGGAGCCCGAGGGAAAATACGCCGAGCATTCCTCGCCGCTAATCGTGCGCCATGCATACAACGCGCCGGTGGGGTGATTCATTTCGCGGGCGTGGTTGCGTGCGCGATCGAGCGTGTTCACGCGGTACTCGAGCATGCTGCGCGCGCGCTCGGGAGAGGTGAAGGCGAGCACGGGCAGGATGAAGGCTTCCGCGTCCCAGAAATAATGGCCTTCGTAGCCTTCGCCGGTAAGACCTTTGGCTGCCGCGCTGCCGCTGCCGTCGCGAGGCGTCGATTGCAGCAGGTGGAACAAGTTGAAGCGCAGCGCCTGTTCGATCGCCGGATCGCCGTGAATTTCCAGGTCCGCCGTTTGCCAGAATTTCGCCAAGGAACGCGTCTGCTCGGCGCGATGGGTATCGAAATCCACCGTCAACGCGCGCTCCAGCGTGGTGGCGACGGCGTCGAGCAGCGATGCTTCGGTGTCTCCGCCTTCGGGGCGGCTGCAGGCGTAGGCGACGAATTTTTCCAGCACCACGCTATCGCCTGGATGCACGTTGGCGACGTAATGCTGCTGCACTCCTTCGCTGTCTTCGATCACGGCGCGCGCAAACACGAGGTTCGACTGAGTAAGACGATGCCGCTGCCCGCTGGCCAGGCGAATATGGCTGTTCTGCGTGCGTTGGCAAATCGAGGCCAGCGTGCGGTCGGCGTCGGATGCCGTAATGCTCAGCCCGCCCTCGATACGCGCGCCGATGCGCGGGTCGTCGCCTTGTTCGGCAGCGCCGATGCTGGCGACCAGCGCCGATTCCAGCGTGAGCGGCCCGCTGTAGTCGACCGACGTGACGCGATAACGGATGCACAGCAGGTTGGGGGCATGCAGAGGGACGATGCGTTCGGCATCGATCTGCAAGGTGGCGCCCCCGGGCGAGCGCCAGCGCAGCGTCCGCTCCAGGCAGCCGTTGCGCAGATCCAGTGCCTGCTCGAAGGCCAGCCATTCGCCTTCGCGCAGATGCACCGGCGCATCATCCAGGCGCAAGCCGATGCGTATGCCATCGGGTACGGGAATGCGCGTGTCGGTGCTGCGGGCGAAGCCGGGGAAACGTTCGTGATACTCGATCGGCGTGCGTTCCCATACGCCGGTCAGGAAGCTGCCCTGGCTGGGGCTGCGGTCTTCTTCCAGTCCGCCGCGCACGCCGAGCGTGCCGTTGGCGAGTGCGTACAGGCTTTCCAGCTTGGCCAGTTCAAACCCCAGCGGACGCCGCGCATGCACCAGGCGCCAGGGATCGGGAGATGCCTGGAAGGCCGGTTCCATGGCTATGGCTTGCGCATCGTGGCTATGCACGCATTCTCCCCTGGGCATTTTCTGGTTGGTCTTTTCATCGGCCGGCCGGCCTGTGGTGGGCGAGGATAAGATTGAGTGATATCGATATCAAGATATCGATATCATCGCTGCGGCGCACCATACTGCGCCGGCCTGCGTGGCGAAAATGTCGTCAGTAAGGTGTCTGCATTGGAGGAACAGGCAGGACTCGGGCACACTTGCGCGGCCGTAACGATCACCGCACCCGTGCACTGGATAAGGGGTCCCGCTTGACGCAGGCCAAGAAGAAACAACCTCTTGCGCAACGTCCCAGCCTCACCATGGCGGACCTGGCCGAGCTGGCGGGGGTATCCAAGATCACCGTATCGCGCGCCCTGAGCGAAAGCCCTTTGGTCAATACCGACACCCGCGAACGGGTGCAGGCGCTGGCGCGCAAGCATGGCTACAAGTTAAACGTCAGTGCACGCAATCTGCGCCTGCGACGCAGTCATACCGTGGCGGTGATCGTGGAAATGAAGCCGTCCTCCGAACGCACCATGTGGGATCCCTACCCGCTGTCGCTGCTCGGCGGCATTTCGCAGGAACTGACCTCAGCCGGCTACAGCGTGCTGCTGACCACCCGCCAGGGTGCATCCAATGCTGCCGTGCAGGCGGCCGACGGCCTGATTCTGCTGGGGCAGGGTGCACGCCAGGATGCGGTGCGCCTGTACGACAAGCTCGGCTTGCCGATGGTGGTGTGGGGTGCGCCGGAAGAAGAAAGCGGCGACAACCACATCGTGGTCGGCAGCGACAATCGCCAGGGCGGCATCATCGCGGCCGAGCGCTTTCTTTCCATCGGACGTCGCCATCCGGTGTTCATCGGCAATCCCGATCATCCGGAAATGGCGCAACGCCTGTTCGGCTTCGTCGACGAACTCGCCCACCACGGCATCAAGCCGCTGTTGCTGCGACGCGCGGACTTTACGCTGGAATCGGGCGTCGATGCGGTGCGTTCACTGGCGGCGCGCAAGGTGCGCTTCGACGCCATCTTCGCGTGCAGCGACTTGCTGGCGATGGGCGCGATCCGTGCGCTGGTCGAGCTCGGCCAGTCGGTACCGAATGATGTATCGGTGATCGGCTACGACGACACGCCGCTGGGCGCGACATTCCTGCCGCCTTTGAGCTCCGTGCGGCAGAACTGGCAGGAAGGCGGCGTACTGCTAGCGCGCAAGGTGCTGGCGATGATTCAAGGGCAATCGGTGCAGTCGCAGACGATGGCGACGACGTTGGTGGTGCGTGCTACTTAGTGCGTTGTCTCGATTCGCCGCTCTACAACCCGTGGCGGTTTTTGCCTAGCATACCCTCAATTTGCTGACGCGATATCAAAATGATAGAGTGATATCGTTGAAATCATTCTATTTTGGTGACAGCGATGGGTGCCATTACAGTTCGAAACCTGCCCGAAGAGGTGCACCGCGCATTGCGAGTGCGCGCCGCCATGCATGGTCGTAGCACTGAAGCAGAAGTTCGCGACATTTTGGAAAATGCGGTGCAACCTGAAGGGCGTGTCAAGTTGGGTTCTCTGCTGGCCGAGATCGGTCGTAAGGCAGGAGGCTTTGAACTTCAGATTGAACGCGATAAGACATCTGGCGAGCCGATGAATTTCGAATGATTCTGCTGGATATAAACGTCATTTCGGAGCCGCTACGGCTCGCGGCCGATCCTGGTGTATTGGCCTGGATCGATGCACAGAACATAGAGACGCTTTATATGGCTGCGATCAGTCTGGCCGAGCTTCGTTTCGGTGTTGCCGCGCTGCCGGCGGGTAAGCGAAAGAACACACTGCACCAGCAACTGGAGCGCCGTGTCATTCCCTTGTTCAAGGGGCGCATCCTATCGTTCGATGTCGAAGCATCCGAAGCGTATGCCGAACTTCGAGCTAAGGCTCGAGATAAAGGCAAAGCCATTGGTACGGCTGATGGCTATATCGCGGCCACAGCATCTGCGAACGGACTTTCAGTCGCTACTCGCGATACAGCTCCATTCGAAGCTGCTGGTATCGAGGTCATCAATCCCTGGCAAATTGAGACTTAAGGCAACACTGAATAAGTATCGTCGCCGTCACCAGCCCTGTCTGTTCGCGGGCCACAGGGCCGTCGGCGAAGGCAGACTGGCTGTCTGTCGAGACGACGGACCGAAGGCATCTGACAGACAGGGCTGGCCCCAACCGAATGAATTGAAAATGATGGGGTGATGCCTGGAAGGCCCGCAGGCTGCGCCGCGCGGCTTGGCAAGACGGCCAGTCTTCCCCGCGCCACGCAACACACCCTGCGAGCCTTCCAGGCATCATGACGACGGCGATACTTATTCAGTGTTGCCTTAAACCGCCGGCTCAATCCGCACCGGCGGCGTCAACACCAACCTGAAGCAGCTACCGCCGCCCGCCACGCGCACGTATTCCAACGCCGCCTGATTCGCTTCGGCCATCTGCCGTGCAAGATAAAGCCCAAGGCCGGTGCCGTATTCGTGCGTGGTGTAGAACGGTTCGAAGATCTGCGCCGCCACTTTCGGCGCGATGCCGGGGCCGCGATCGATCACTTCCAGAATCGGCACGCCGTGTTCGCCATGCCGCACCACCACCAGCACGCGCGCCGGTTCTCCAGGCATGCGGCCGTAGCGCAAGGCGTTCTGCACCAGGTTCCACACCACCTGGTGCAACTGCTGCGAGTCGGCCACGGCGATTACCGGCTGGGCGCTGTTGTCGATCACACGCAGCGAATCGTTGCCCAGGTCATTGCCCAGCTTGTATTCGTCGACGAAGTCGTGCGCCCACTCGCCCAGGTTCAGCGTTTCCGGGCGCGAGCGTTCACGCCGCGACAACTGCAGAATGTTTTCGATGATGTCGTTGAGGCGGCTGCAATGGTTGTTGATGATCTCCACCATGCGCAGGTCGGTGGCGCTCATTTCGTGCGATTCGGCCAGCAACTGCGCGGAGTAGCGGATCGCCGCGAGCGGGTTGCGGATCTCGTGCGCGATGGAAGCGGACAGCCGGCCAAGCGAGCCGAGCGTGAGTTCCTCGGCGCGGCGCGACACCAGGGAGGTGTCGTCCAGAAAGATCAGCACCAGCGAATCATCGTTCGGCGCCAGGCGGCTGAAGCGCGGCACCACTTCCGGCATGCCGTCGGCAAGCTGCGTGGCCGTTTCGTCGAGCTTGCCCGAGGTGATCCAGTGATACAGCCGGCGCGACAGCTCCGGCGCCACACGCCCCAGGTCACGCTGGTCCGAAGAAGGGTTGCCCAGCAGCATCCATGCGGCTTCGTTGATCTGGTGGATGCGGTTGGCGTCGTCCACCAGCATCACGCCGGTCTTCATGCGGCGGATGATCAGCTCGTTGACCTGCGCCAGGTTGACCAGGTCGATGCTGCGCTGCTCGGCCAGCGCTTCGCTGGCGCGCAATTGGCGACCCAGCACGTTGCACAGGACGACGATCGCGAAATAGGCCATGCCGAACAGGCCCGATTCCAGGAAATCGCGGTCGTCGACCGAGGGCGCATGGGGCAGGGCGAACAGCGTGCGCCCGAGCACGCCCAGGGTGGCCAGGGCGGCCAGGAACAGCGCCAGCCTCAAAGGCAGCAGCAGCGCGCCGGCGGCCAGGTTCACGGCCAGCATCATCGCGATGCCGATGCGCGCCTCGTTCATCGCCGCGATCGCCAGCACCGCCGCGACGATGTCCATCAGCAGCGTGCCCAGGATGCCCAGCCAGCCCAGCGATTTGGTCAGGTGGGTAATCGAGATGACCGCCAGTGCGAACAACAAGTAGCCGGCGGCCACCAGTCGAGCGAGCTCGCTGTTGTCCAGATGGGGCCAGCCCATGCCGGTAGGAGTGAAGGCCAGCCCGATGTAGACCAGCGCCTGGGCCAGCCTGAAATAGTTCAGAAACAGCAGCTCGTGGCGGGTGGTCGTGCTGTTGGGCGAATCGACGATCGCGCGGCTGGACACGGGTTTGAACGCTCACGAAGAGAAGTGGCTGCCACCCCTCTTTCCACTGGGAGGGGGCCAGGGCGAGGGTCGTCTTGCGATAGAACATCATCGAAGCGAACTCCGATGTATTCCTTCAAGACGCCCCTTTACGGCTCAATCCTAAAGCTTTCTCTAGGGATAACGTAAGGCAGATGGCCGCATCATCCCAATCTTTTCCCGGAGGGTGACGTGGCGAACACGAACCGGGCCATGCGTGTGGCCCCTTTCCATCGCACCTCGCTTCCGCGAAAATACCTGGCCGTATTGCGCGGTTTTCGTCATGCAAGGTGCATGGCCGCGGCGCACTGCACGCCGGTAGTGCGTATCACCGCCGTCCGTCCACCCAGGCCTGTGCTGTGGCTACCGCGCAGGCTCGATCCTTCCCCATTCACTCGAGGTATCGAATGAATTTCCACGAGTACCAGGCCAAAGAGCTGTTCGCGCAGTACGGCATTGCCGTGCCGCCGGGCAAAGTCGCAAGTTCCCCCGACGCCGCCGTCGATGCCGCCAAGCACCTGGGCGGCACGCAATGGATGGTCAAGGCACAGATCCACGCAGGCGGCCGCGGCAAGGCCGGCGGCGTGAAGTTCTGCAAGAGCCTGGATGACGTGCATGCCGCCGCCAAGGGCATGCTGGGCAAGAACATGGAAACCTACCAGTCCGCCGGCCGCGCGCTGCCGGTGAACCTGGTGCTGGTGACCGACGCCACCAACATCGCCAAGGAGCTATACCTGTCGATCCTGGTCGACCGCGACAGCAAGGCCGTCACCTTCATCGCCTCCAAGCACGGTGGCGTGGACATCGAGCAGGTGGCGAAGGAAACGCCGGACGACATCCACACCATCGTGGTGGATTTCGTCGAAGGCCTGCAGCCCTACCAGTGCCGCCAGCTCGGTTTCGCGATGGACCTGAACCCCAAGCAGGTCACACAGCTCACCAAGATCATGCTGGGCCTGTACAAGCTGTTCAACGAGAAAGACCTGTCGCTGGTCGAGCTCAACCCGCTGGCCATCCTCGAAGACGGCAACCTCGCCGCACTCGACGGCAAGGTCAACTCCGACGACAACGCCGAGTTCCGCCATGCGGACCTGGCCAAGATGCGCGACCTCACGCAGGAAGACGCCGCCGAGGCGGCCGCCGTGCAGCACAACCTCAACTACGTGACCATGGACGGCAACATCGGCTGCATGGTCAACGGTGCAGGCCTGGCCATGGCCACCATGGACGTGATCAAGCTGGCGGGCGGCGAGCCGGCCAACTTCCTCGACGTCGGCGGCGGTGCCACCAAGGAACGCGTGACCGAGGCGTTCAAGCTGATCCTTTCCTCCGACAAGGTGCGCGCCATCCTGGTGAACATCTTCGGCGGCATCGTGCGCTGCGACCTGATCGCCGAAGGCATCATCGCCGCGGTGAAGGAAGTGGGCCTGAAGATTCCGGTGGTGGTGCGCCTGCAGGGCACCAATGTGGAGAAGGGCCGCGAACTGCTGGCCAATTCCGGCCTGGCGATCACGCCGGCCGACGATCTCAACGACGCGGCGAAGAAAGCCGTGGCCGCCGCGAAGTGAGGAGCATCCAAGCATGAGCGTTCTCGTTAACAAGAACACCAAGGTGATCGTGCAGGGCTTCACCGGCCAGCAGGGCACCTTCCACGCCGAGCAGGCGATCGATTACGGCACCAAGGTGGTCGGCGGCGTGACCCCGGGTAAGGGCGGCAGCGAGCATATCGGCCTGCCGGTTTTCAACAGCGTGCAGGAAGCGGTCGACGAAACCGGTGCGGATGCGTCGGTGATCTTCGTGCCGCCGCCGTTCGCCGCGGACTCCATCCTCGAAGCGATCGACGCCGGTGTGCGCGTGATCGTGACGATCACCGAAGGCATCCCGGTGCTCGACATGCTGCGCGTCAAGAACGTACTGGCGCAGCATCCGGAAACCGTGCTGATCGGTCCGAACTGCCCCGGCATCATCACTCCGGGCGAGTGCAAGATCGGCATCATGCCGGGCCACATCCACAAGCCGGGCAAGGTCGGTATCGTGTCGCGCTCCGGCACGCTCACCTATGAAGCCGTGTTCCAGACCACCAACGAAGGCCTGGGCCAGTCCACCTGTATCGGCATCGGCGGCGACCCGATCAATGGCCTCAACTTCATCGACTGCCTGAAGCTGTTCCAGGACGATCCGCAGACCGAAGGCATCATCATGGTCGGCGAAATCGGCGGCAGCGCCGAGGAAGAAGCGGCGGAGTTCATCGGCGAATACGTCAAGAAGCCGGTGGTGTCGTTCATCGCAGGCGCCTCGGCCCCGGCCGGCAAGCGCATGGGCCATGCTGGTGCGATCATCTCCGGCGGCAAGGGCACGGCGGCTGCCAAGTTCGCTGCGCTGGAGAAGGCGGGCGTCACCACGGTGAAGTCGCCGGCGGATCTCGGCAAGACGCTGGCTGGTCTGCTGAAGAAGTAATCCGCTGCGTTGCAATGATCAGAAGAAGGGCCGCGGCAACGCGGCCTTTTTTTTGTGTCCGTCGTTCCGTAAAGTTCCCATAGGTTGGGATGAGGCGCAGCCTAATCCCCAACGTCGCCATGTGACATTTCTTGCGTGGGAATCCGGTTGCCCCATCGCCAACCTGCAAAAGAGAACGGAAACGCGGCCACGGACGCCCTTGTCCCACAGCTCATCCACTACCATGTAGCGCCAGTCGAACCTGGAACATGCACTACATGGCCGTTCTCCGCCTGGCCCTGGCCCAATACGATTTCCCCGTCGGCGCCGTCGCCGCCAATACCGCCAAGGTTCGCGAACTGATGGCGCGCGCCCGTGAAGGCAACGCTGCGCTGGCGGTGTTTCCCGAGCTGACCATCAGCGGTTACCCGCCCGAAGATCTGCTGCTGCGGCCGAGCTTTCTTACGGCCTGCCAGGACGCCATCCAGGAGATCGCGGCCGACACCAATGGCCTCGCCGCCATCGTCGGCTTTCCGCATAGCCTGGGCGAGGTCTACAACGCGGCGGCGTTCCTGCGCGGCGGTGAGATCGTGCAGATCACGCACAAGCAGGCGCTGCCGAATTACGGCGTGTTCGACGACAAGCGCTATTTCCGCCCTGGTCGAACCAGTGCGGTTGCGGTGGTCGATGGCGTGCGTGTCGGCTATCTGGTTTGCGAGGACGTATGGCAGGCCGAGCCGGCTGCGGCAGCCGCGGCGGCCGGTGCGGAACTGATCGTGGTGATCAACGCTTCGCCGTGGGATGACGCCAAGCAGGCTGCACGCGAAGACGTATTGGTGGCGCGTGCACGGGAAACCGGCTGTGCGCTTATCTATCTCAACCTGGTCGGTGGCCAGGACGAGGTCGTCTATGACGGCGGCACGGTATTGGTGAACAGCGATGGCAGCATCGCCGCGCGTGCGCCATCGTTTGTCGATGCGCTGCTATGGACCGACTTCGATACGGATACGCGTACGCTACGCGCACTGGACTGGCCGAGCGTGCCGGACACGTCTCACGAAGCGACGCTTTACGCCGCACTGGTGCGCGGTATTCGCGACTACATCAACAAAAACGGTTTCAGCGGCGTGCTGCTGGGGCTTTCCGGCGGCATCGATTCGGCGCTGACGCTAGCGCTGGCGGTGGATGCACTCGGCCCGGACCGCGTCACCGCGGTGATGATGCCGATGCGCTATACCTCGCAGCTGTCGCTCGATGGCGCGCGCGAGCAGGCCGAACGGCTCGGCGTGGAATATCACGTGATCGGCATCGAACCGGTGTACGACGCGTTTGTCACCGCGCTTACGCCTGCGTTCGCCGGCAAGCCGGCGGACATCACCGAGGAAAACCTGCAGTCGCGTAGCCGCGGCGTGATGCTGATGGCGTTATCCAACAAGCACAGCCGCCTGCTACTGGCCACCGGCAACAAAAGCGAAATGGCGGTGGGTTACGCCACGCTGTATGGCGACATGTGCGGCGCCTACGCGCCACTCAAGGATGTCTACAAAACCGAGGTCTACCGACTCTCGCGCTGGCGCAACCTGTCCGAACAGCGCAACGGCAGCGCCGATGCATGGGTGATCCCGTGGGCCGTCATCGAACGTCCGCCCTCGGCGGAATTGCGCGAAAACCAGACCGACCAGGATTCCTTGCCGCCGTACGATGAACTCGATGCGATCCTCGCCCGCTTCATCGAAGAGGAGCAATCGCAGGCGGAAATCATCGCCGCCGGCTTCGATGCCAACGTCGTGCATCGCGTGGTGCGTTTGGTGCTCGCCAACGAATTCAAGCGACGCCAATCCGCACCGGGGCCACGCGCAACCACGCGCGCGTTCGGCCGCGAGCGGCGCTATCCGATCACCTCGGGCTGGAAATAGCCCATATTCCCTGTGGCCGACATTCCCGCGAAAGCGAGAATGACGGCCGTATTCATGCTGGGATTCGCATCCCAAGCCACAAAAAAAGCCGGTGGCTCGACGCGCACCGGCTTTTTGCGTCAGTGAACTGTGCTCAATAGTGACCGGAGAACGGAATCATCTTGCGCAACAGTGATGGCGAATGCGGCCAATGCGCATCCTTCAGGTAAGGATGATTCGGGTAGTTGAGTGTCAGCACCTGGCGCACCTGGTCGGCCTGCTGCTTCTGGCCCAATGCCAGGTAGCTGCGGCACATGATGGCCAGCGCATCGCCCGCCTGCGGGGATTCCTGATAATGCTCGATCACATATTGGGCGCGATCGGCCGAGGCCACGTACGCCTTGTTGCGCAGGTAGAACTTGGCGACGTTGATCTCGTACTGGGCCAGCACGTTGCGCAGGTAGATCATGCGCTGGCGGGCGTCCGCGGCGTAAGCGCTATCGGGGAAGCGGCGGCTCAGTTCGGCGAAATCGTCGAACGACTTCAGGTTGTAGCCCTGGTCGCGGCGCGTCTGCTTGCCGATTTCCTGACTGGTGAAGGTGCGCTCGACAATGCCTGTGGTGCGATCGAAATTGATCAGGCCACGCAAGTAATAGGCATAATCCACATGTGGATTGAGCGGGTTCGACTTGATGAAGCGGTTGACCGTGGAATAGGCGTCGTCCGGCTTGTTGTTCTTGTATTGCGCGTACGCCAGTTCCAGCTGGGCCTGCTCGTTGAACGGGCCGGACGGGAAACGGGCGATCAGACGCTGGTACGCTTTCTCGGCTGCCGAGTAGTCGGCATGGACCAGATCGTTGTGGGCCTTGGCGTAAAGCTGCGGCAGCGGCAGGGTGTCGAGCGGATCGCCACTGTGCCGGAACCACGAGCAGGCGCTCATCGTCAATGCCAGGACGAGCACGATCAGTACTTTAAGGGCAGATGTCGGGGCGACCGGCAGCTTGGTTACGCGCATGAGTAAGGGGTTCAGATGTTTGAGCGAAAAGGGATCATAGCCGAAACCGGCTCTCGGCCGGGGGATCAGGGATGACAGGTTCCATCATTCGTCATGAGGCGGTCGTGCCCCTGTCAGCCGCAGGTCGGAGGTTCGACCAGGCCTTGGCCGAGATGTTCCCGGACTACTCCCGTTCCCGCCTGACCACCTGGATCAAGGCCGGCGCGATAACCCTCGACGGCGCGCCGGCCGTGCCGCGCCAGCTATTGAAGGGCGGCGAGCAGGTACGGCTGGAAGCGGAGCTGGAGAACGAAGTCTCCAGCGAACCGGAAGCCATCGCCCTGGACATCATCCACGAGGACGGGCACCTCCTGGTGTTGAACAAGCCCGTCGGCCTGGTGGTGCATCCAGGCGCGGGCAACCCGGCAGGCACACTGCTCAACGCGCTGTTGCACCACGAACCCAAGCTGGCCGAACTGCCGCGCGGCGGCATCGTGCATCGCCTGGACAAGGACACCTCGGGCCTGATGGTGGTCGCCAAGACGTTGGCCGCCCACACGGCCCTGGTCGACATGCTTTCCCGCCACGACGTGGACCGCCAGTACGAGGCCGTCGTGCTGGGCGCGCTGATCGCCGGCGGCACCATCGACGCCGCCATCGGCCGCCATCACAGCGATCGCCTGCGCCAAGCCGTGCGCGACGAAGAAGACGGCAAACACGCCGTCACCCATTACCGCCTGCGCGAACGCTTCCGCGCGCACAGCCTGATCCAGTGCAATCTGGAAACCGGGCGCACGCACCAGATTCGCGTGCACATGGCGCACGCCGGCCATCCCTTGGTCGGCGATCCGCTGTACGGCGGCAGCCTGAAACTGCCCAAGCGCGCAACACCGGAACTGGTGACTGCATTGCGCGGCTTTCGTCGGCAGGCGTTGCATGCGGAGCGCTTGGCCTTCGAGCATCCGGTGACAGGCGAAGCGTTGTCGTTCGATGCGAGGCGCCCGGATGATATGGACGCCTTGATCGTTGCACTCCGCGCCGATCTCGCGGTCAATGGCCCGAACGAGTAACGCGGGTGCCTTCGATGACTGACACCTGGCTCTTCCCCGACTGGCCCGCACCGCGTGGCGTGCATGCGGCCGTCACTACGTGTGAAGGGCCAGGTGTTTCGCAGCCGCCGTTCGGGCGCTTCAATCTCGGGCTGCGCAGCGGTGAAGATGAGCAGGTCGTGCGGAGCAATCGCAGTGCATTGCGCCAGTCGCTGGCGCTTCCGGCGGAGCCGCGCTGGTTGCGGCAGGTGCACGGCACCACGGTGGCGGAGCTGGGACCATTGCCGGGGCCGCACGAGCCGGAAGCCGATGCGGCAGTGTCGCATTTGTCCGGCACGGTGCTGGCGATCCTCACCGCCGATTGCCTGCCGGTGCTGTTCTGCACGGACGACGGCAGCATGATCGGCGCTGCGCATGCGGGTTGGCGCGGCCTGGTGGCCGGCGTGCTCGAAAATACGGTCGAGCAGATGCAGGTGCATCCTGAGCATCTGCTGGCCTGGCTGGGTCCGTGCATCGGCGCGCCCTCGTATGAGGTGGGCGAGGAGGTGCACAAGGCGTTTCTCCATCACGATGCCGCTGCGGCATCGGCTTTTGTATCGACTCGCCCTGGGCACTGGCTGTGCGATCTGGCCGTACTTGCCCGGCAACGACTAGAGGCGGCGGGCATCACGCGCATCTATGGCGGCGGCTTCGACACGCGTACCGACGCTCGGTTTTATTCCTATCGACGGGAAGGGGCCCGCAGCGGCCGATTCGCCAGCCTGATCTGGCTCGATCCGTGAATCGGGAATGGGAAATCGGGAATCGTTAGAGCGGCCAGTAGCGGGCTCTCAGCTCCTGCTCTTAACGGTTCTCGATTAACGATTTCCGACTGACGATCCTCAACTTGAATCGCAAACCGCCGTCCGCATCTCTCAGGGCAGTGGCGGCGCGTCCGCCAAAACCTCTTTGGGGATACCTCCGATGCGAATGGACAAACTCACCTCGCGTTTCCAGCAGGCGCTTGCCGATGCGCAATCGCTGGCAGTGGGACGCGACCACAACATGCTCGAGCCCGTGCATGTCATGGCTGCGCTGCTCGAGCAACAAGGCGGTTCGACCGCGCCGCTGCTGACCCAGGCGCACGTCAACGTGCCGGCATTCCGCCAGCGCGTGTTCGAGCTGCTCGACCGCTTGCCGAAAGTGAGCGGACAGGAAGGCAATATCCACGCCGGCAACGAGCTGACGCGGTTGCTCAACCTTACCGACAAGCTCGCGCAGCAACGCGGCGACCAGTTCATCGCCAGCGAACTGTTCGTGCTGGCGGCGCTGGAAGACAAGGGCGAACTGGGTGCGGCGCTGAAAGCGGCCGGTGCCACCAAGACCCATCTGGAAGCTGCGATCGACAAGCTGCGCGGCGGCGAAAAAGTACAAAGCGAAAACGCGGAAGACCAGCGCCAGGCACTGGAAAAATACTGCATCGATCTCACCGCGCGCGCCGAGAGCGGCAAGCTCGATCCGGTGATCGGCCGCGACGAGGAAATCCGCCGCGTGATCCAGGTGCTGCAGCGTCGCACCAAGAACAACCCGGTGCTGATCGGCGAGCCGGGCGTCGGCAAGACGGCGATCGTCGAAGGCCTCGCGCAACGCATCATCAAGAACGAAGTGCCCGAGGGTTTGCGCGACAAGCGTGTGTTGTCGCTGGACATGGGCTCGCTGATCGCCGGTGCGAAATTCCGCGGCGAATTCGAGGAGCGCCTGAAAGCCGTGCTCAACGACCTGGCGAAAAACGAAGGCCAGATCATTCTCTTCATCGACGAACTGCACACCATGGTCGGCGCCGGCAAGGCCGAAGGCGCGATGGATGCAGGCAACATGCTCAAGCCTGCGCTCGCGCGCGGCGAACTGCACTGCATCGGCGCCACCACGCTCGACGAATACCGCAAATACATCGAGAAAGATGCCGCGCTGGAGCGCCGTTTCCAGAAGGTCTACGTGGGCGAGCCGAACGTGGAGGACACCATCGCCATCCTGCGTGGCCTGAAAGAACGCTACGCCATGCATCACGGCGTGGAAATCACCGATCCGGCGATCGTCGCCGCAGCCACGCTGTCGAACCGCTACATCACCGATCGCCAACTTCCGGACAAGGCCATCGACCTGATCGATGAAGCCGCTTCGCGCATCCGCATGGAGATCGACTCCAAGCCGGAAGAGCTCGATCGCCTGGAGCGCCGGCTGATCCAGCTGAAAATCCAGCGCGAAATGCTGAAGAAGGAAACCGACGAAGCCTCCAAGAAGCGCCTGGCTGATCTCGATAACGACATCGCCAAGCTGGAGCGCGAATTCTCCGACCTCAACGAAATATGGAAGTCGGAAAAGGCAGCGTTGCAAGGCGCGACCAAGGTGAAGGAGCAGATCGAGCAGGCGCGTGTGGAATTGGAAGCGGCGCAGCGCCGCCAGGACTACGCCAAGATGAGCGAGCTCCAGTACGGCCGCCTGCCGGAACTGGAAAAGCAGCTCGCCGCCGCGCAGGCCGCCGAAAAACAAGACTTCAAGCTGGTGCAGGATCGCGTCACCGAAGAAGAAGTGGCCGAAGTCGTCTCACGCTGGACCGGCATTCCGGTCAGCAAGATGCTGGAAGGCGAGCGCGACAAGCTGCTGCACATGGAAGAGTCGTTGCACAAGCGCGTGGTCGGCCAGGATGAAGCGGTGCGCGCGGTGTCCGACGCGATCCGTCGTGCGCGCGCTGGCTTGTCCGATCCGAATCGTCCTTACGGTTCGTTCCTGTTCCTCGGCCCGACTGGCGTGGGCAAGACGGAGCTGTGCAAGGCGCTGGCCGGATTCCTGTTCGACACGCAGGAAGCGATGGTGCGCATCGACATGAGCGAGTTCATGGAGAAGCACTCTGTGGCACGGCTGATCGGTGCGCCCCCGGGCTATGTCGGCTATGAGGAAGGCGGCTATCTCACCGAAGCGGTGCGCCGCCGTCCGTACAGCGTGATCCTGCTGGACGAAGTGGAAAAAGCGCATCCGGATGTGTTCAACGTGTTGCTGCAGGTGCTCGACGATGGACGCCTCACCGACGGCCAGGGTCGCACGGTGGATTTCCGCAACACCGTGATCGTGATGACATCCAATCTCGGCTCGCAGCTCATCCAGGAAAGCGCCGGCGATAGTGAAGCCGACTACCTGCAGATGAAGGCCGCGGTGCTCGGTGTCGTGCAAGCGCACTTCCGGCCGGAATTCATCAACCGCCTGGATGAGCTGGTGGTGTTCCGTCCGCTGGAGAAGAAACAGATCCGCAAGATCGCATTGATCCAGCTTACCTACCTGGAAAAGCGTCTGGCCGAACGCCAGCTCAAGCTGGAGATCGACGACAAGGCGCTGGACCTGCTCGGCAACGTCGGTTTCGATCCGGTGTACGGTGCACGCCCGCTCAAGCGCGCCATCCAGCAGCAGTTGGAGAATCCGCTGGCGAGGGAAATCCTGGAAGGGCGTTTCGTATCAGGCGATACGATCGTGGTGAACGCGGAAGGCGGGCACCTGGTGTTTCGCAAAGCGTGACGTTGCGTAATCGCCCAAAAAAATCCCGGCTCTCAGGCCGGGATTTTTCATGCATGCATCGCATGGAGTACTTGGCAGTGGGCTTGTTGGATCACCAGTGATAGATCACTTTGGTGTAATAGTAGCGCCCATTGAAGCCCGCGGGTGAAAAATTTGAATAAGGGATCGTGCCGTTGACGTTGTTCGCGGCGATCGTCTTGTCCGGATAGCTGTTGGTGGCGTTGTCCACGCCCAGCGTAAATGTCCAATCGTCCAGGTTGTAACTGCCGGCCACGTCCAGCACCCATTGCGGACTGTAGGTCTGGTTCAACAGGTACGAGCTGTTGCTGTACGAAGTGAAGCTGCCGTAGCGGGTAAGGTTGCCGTTGAACACCCAATGGCCCAGCGTGTAGTTCTCGTTGAGAATCAATTTGCTGCGCGGCGTGGAATTGGCCAGCAGGCCTTTGACGTCGCGATAGGTCACGCGCTGCAACTGCAAGCCCAGTGCATTCAGTTGCGATGGGTTCGGCGCGATGTGCGTGACCTGCGTGCGGTTGTAGTTGTAGCTCAACGTGCTGTCGAGCACGCCCGCATTGCCGAAGTCGGAGCGGAAGCTCGCCACCAGGTCGCCGCCCTGGGTGCGCGTATCCACCGCGTTCGTGAAGTACTGCGCTGAACTGAACGCCACGTTGGTGACGCCGTTGGCGGCCAGGTAAGCCACTACCGCCGGCCGGTTAAGCCCGCTCAGCGTATTGGACAGCACCACGCGGTTATAAATGTTGATCTGATACAGATCGAAGGTCAGCGTGAGCGGATCGATCGGGTTGAATACCGCGCCGACGGTGTAGTTGTGCGAGCGTTCCGGCTTCAAGGCCTGCGCACCCAGCAATTGCGCGACCGGGTTGCTCACCGGCAGCAGGCCGGTCTGATAGATGCCCGGCGCCACGCCTGGCCCCGCACTGCTGGGCGTGAGGTAGAGCGAACCGATTTGCGAATAGTCTTCCTGGGCCAACGAAGGTGCGCGGAAGCCGCTGGAGACACTTCCACGCAGCGCGAAGCGACTGGTGAAGTCGTAGCGCGCCGCCAGCGCGCCGGAGACGGTGTTGCCGAAATCGTTGTAGTGCTCATGGCGCACGGAGAACGACGTGCCCAGCTTGTCGGTGAGGTTGGTTTCCAGGCTCACGTACTGCGCCACGTCGCTGCGGCTCCATGAGCCGATGTTCACCGGGCTGTAGCCGCTGAAGCCTTGCGAGCCACCGCTGGTGCCGGAGGTGCCGACGTAATAGGAACTCGGATCGCCTGCGCTGATCTGGTACGTGTCGCGCCGATATTCCGCACCGAAGGCGAGCGTCACCGCGTTGGGCAGCCAGCTCAGGTTGAAGTCCTTCGCCACGTCGACATCCGCTACCTGCTGCTTGGAAGAAACCACACCATCGAAGAAGCGCGTAGGTGTGTAACCGAAGTCATGCAGGAATGCGTAGTTGGCGGTGTGAATGGTATCCAGCGAGACGCGGTTGCCGCCGTAGTTGGCGCTTACGTCCCAGCGCCAACCGCCCTGAGTGGTGCCGCGCAGGCCGGCGACCAGCGCCTGATCGGTGCTGCGCGCCTGCAGCAGCGGCTGATAGCCGTCCGGATAAAGTGCGGTGAGCGCCGACCTTACCGACGACGGATAGCCAAACGGATTGCGATACAGCTCATCAGAAATCGCATTGCGCCCGTGGTAGCTGCCGAACGCGTAGAACTGCACGTTGTGCGTAATGTCGTACTGGGCATTCAAAAACAGGTTGTGCTGGCTGACCGTCGGGTCGCCGAACACCTGCTTGCGGCCCAGTTGCGGATAACGGATGTCCGCACCGCCATGATTGGTCGGATCCTGATGGCCATCGTCCAGGCTGATGCGCAGCCAACCCTTGTCGCCGTTGAGCGGAATGCCGAAGTTGGCCGAACCCTGCCACTGCTTGCCGCCGCCGCGCTGAAAGCGGCCGCCGTCCAGCTCGACCGAGCCGCCTTGCGCGCCGTGCTTCAAGATGATGTTGATCACGCCGGCGAGCGCGTCGGAGCCGTATTGCGCCGAAGCGCCGTCGCGCAGCACTTCGATGTGGTCGATCGCAGACAACGGAATCGTGTTCAGATCCACCGGCGCCGAGCCGCGGCCGATGGTGCCGTCCACGTTCACCATCGCGCTGGTGTGCCAGCGCTTGCCATCGACCAGCACCAGCACTTCATCCGGCGCGAGGCCGCGCAGCATGGCGGGGCGTTGCGAGTCGGTGGTGTCGGTGGCTGCTGGGCGCGGAAAATTCAGCGACGGGATCAAGCGCGCCAAGGCGGTGGAAAGTTCGTTGGAGCCGGTGCTTTGCAGCGCGGAAGCCGGCACCACGTCGATCGGCGACAGCGAGGTACTGTCGGTACGATTCTGTGCGCGCGTGCCGGTAACGATCACGGCTTGCAGATTCTTGGCGTTGTTGGACGGTGCCGGCGTGGTGTCCTGTGCTGCCGCGTTGGACGCAAGCGCAAGCAGCAGTGAAGCGGTGAGCAGAGTGGTGGCGTAATGGTTCTTGGCGAAGGACCGATTGTTGTTCATTGCGAATGTTTTCCCCTAGCGTATGACGTGCTGCTTTGCAGCAAGTCAGATTAATGACAACGCCGCTTCTCTTCCAACACATGATCGAGGCGAAACAAATTCCAAATGAGAATATCCATGCCGGACGCATGCTTACCTGCGTACCTGGCGGCACCTCATGGCAAGCATCGTTATCCCGCCATGCAAAGGATGTGTAGCGGTTCGCAGGCTGCTATGTCCGTCCCGGCTTGTTGGGACCGTGGAACAGATCGGAGCATCCCTAGGCGGGCCGGAACACACGCTCTAAGATGCAGCAGCTCGAGGTGATCGCCGGTGTGTTGGCCGGCGGTTGAAACGGGAATCCGGTGCGCCACCGCGGTGGCCATGCCGGAGCTGCCCCCGCAACGGTAAGCGCGCAAAGCGATCCACACAGGCCACTGTGCTGTACGCATGGGAAGGCGTGGATCGGAAGGTCAAGGCCTTCGCCCGCAAGCCCGGAGACCGGCCTCGATGAATACCTACCGACAGGCGGAGGGCCGCGTCGCGGGGCCGCTGCCATCATCGGTGCCGTTGCCGTCTTCCTCCTGCAATTGCAATGCATGTCTTCCACGGCATGCGAAGGAGTGTCGACGCCATGATGTACTTGCCTTCGATCTGCGCGAGTGCGCGCGCATGACTGATCCTTCCTCACGCGATGCCATGACGCCCGAAGAGCGCCATCGCGAACGCATGCAGCGCAAGAAGGAGCTGGTGGATCGCAAGATCGCACGCGCCACCATCGACCGTGGCGTGCTGCTGGTGAATACCGGCAACGGCAAGGGCAAGAGTTCCTCCGGCTTCGGCATGCTGGCGCGCGCGCTGGGGCATGGCTTCAAGTGCGGCGTGGTGCAGTTCATCAAGGGCACCTTTTCCACCGGGGAGGAAGCTTTCTTTCGCCGCTTTGCCGGCGATCAGCTCGACTACCACGTGATGGGCGAGGGCTTTACCTGGGAAACGCAGGACAAGGCGCGCGACATCGCCGCCGCGCAGGCTGCATGGACTATTGCGGCAGGCATGCTGGCCAACCCTGATTACGACTTCGTGCTGCTGGACGAGCTCAACATCGCGCTGGTCAAGCAGTACGTGCAACTTGAACAGGTGCTCGCCGCCGTCGCCGCGCGGCCGCCGCGCCAGCACGTGGTGATTACCGGACGCGGCGCCCCGGATGGGCTTGTCGCCGTCGCCGATACCGTGACCGAGATGCGCGTGATCAAGCACGCGTTCGATGCCGGCATCAAGGCACAGAAGGGCATCGAGTTGTGAGTGTTCGCCATGCTCCCGCCTTGCTGGTTTCCGCGCCTGCATCCGGGCAGGGCAAGACCTCGGTAACGGCTGCGTTGGCGCGCTGGCACACGCAGCAGGGGCGTCGGGTGCGCGTGTTCAAGACGGGGCCGGATTTTCTCGATCCGATGGTGCTTGCCCGCGCTGCAGGCCACTCCGTCTATCAGCTGGATTTGTGGATGTGCGGCGAAGCGGATGTGCGCAGACGCCTGTTCGATGCGGCTGGCGACGCCGACCTGCTGTTGGTCGAAGGCGTGATGGGCCTGTTCGATGGCACGCCTTCCAGCGCCGATCTCGCCCAAAAACTGGGGCTGCCCGTGCTGGCCGTGATCGATGGTTCGGCCATGGCGCAAACCTTCGGTGCATTGGCGTGCGGGCTGGCCAGCTATCGCGAAGGCGTGTCGATGTATGGCGTAGCAGCCAATCGCATCGGCAGTGCCTATCACGCGCAATTGCTGAAAGAGAGCCTGCCGACTTCGCTGCATTGGCTGGGCGCCTTGCCGCGCGAAGATCGCCTGGCGTTGCCGGAACGCCATCTTGGCCTGGTTTCTGCAGACGAGCTGCATGATCTCGATGCGCGGCTCGACGCGCTGGCGCAGGCGTGGTCGCAACACGCATCCATCGAATTGCCGCCATCGGTGGTGTTTGAAGCACCGGGTTCCGATGCGGTTCCATCGCTGCTGCAAGGCCGGCGCATCGCGATCGCGCGCGACGACGCGTTCTGCTTTCTCTATCCGGCGAATCTGGACCTGCTACGCGACGCGGGTGCGGAACTGTGTTTCTTCTCGCCTTTGGCCGGCGACGCACTACCCGAATGCGATGCGGTGTGGTTGCCGGGCGGCTATCCGGAATTGCATCTGCAGGCCTTGGCACAGCGACACGATCTCCACGCGGCATTGCGTGCGCACCGTGACGCCGGCAAGCCGATGCTTGCCGAATGTGGCGGCTTGTTGTTTGCGCTCGATACCTTGGCGGACCGCGAAGGGCATGCAGCGCAGATGGCGGGGCTGCTACCGGGGCACGCCGTGATCCAGCCGCGCCTTGCTGCGCTGGGCCTGCAAGGCGCGAGCCTGCCCGAAGGCGAATTGCGCGGACATACGTTTCACCATGCGCAGGCCACCATCGATGCGCAGCCGCTAGCGCATGCGTTCAATCCGAACCACGGGCCGTGCAAAGAAGCGGTTTATCGCGATCGGCGCATGACCGCGAGCTTTATCCATTTCTACTTTCCGTCGAATGCGCGCGCGGCGTTGCAGTTGTTTCTGCCATGAGCACTGCCCTGGCCATGCTCGCGGCGCTGGTGCTCGACCGCCTGCTCGGCGAGCCGCGCCGCGCGCATCCATTGGTTGCATTCGGTCGTTTGGCCGATTGGATCGAGCAGCGCATGCATGCAGACCAGCGCGGAAGAGGCGTGCTCGCATGGATGCTCATCGTACTGCCATGCGTGTTGCTGATACAGGCCGCGCAACAGTGCGTGCCGGCATGGATCGCCTGGTGCGTGTCCGTCATCGTGTTGTACACCGCGATCGGTTTGCGCAGTCTCGGCGAGCATGCGCGACCCGTCGCCTACGCCTTGCGCAATGATGATCTTGACACCGCACGAGCGGCAGTCGGTCGCATGGTCAGTCGCGATACCGCTTCGTTGAATGCGGGCCAGGTCGCCGGTGCGGCCACCGAATCCGTGCTGGAAAATGGCAACGATGCCGTCTTCGGTGCTTTGTTCTGGTTTGCCGTGCTAGGCGCGCCCGGCGCGGTGTTGTATCGCCTGGCCAATACGCTGGACGCCATGTGGGGCTATCGCACGCCACGCTATGAACGGTTCGGCTGGTTCGCGGCACGCATCGACGACGTGCTGAATTTTCTGCCCGCGCGTCTTACTGCATTTACCTATGCATTGGGCGGCCACTTTGAAAGCGCGGTTCGCTGCTGGCACGCGCAAGCGCCGCAATGGGACAGCCCGAATGCGGGGCCGGTGATGGCCGCTGGCGCGGGTGCGCTGCACGTAAAGCTCGGCGGTGCGGCGCCTTATCATGGTGTGTGGGAAGCGCGACCTGAATTGGGTGAAGGCGATCCACCGGATGCCGACGCCGTCTATCGCGCCTTGAATCTGTTGCAGCGTGGCGTCGCCATCTGGATGGCGGTTGCCTTGCTGCTGGGCTTGGCGATGCAGGGAGGCATGCATGCTTGAGCATGGTGGCCGCCTGCGGCGTGCGGCTCGCGAGTACGGTATCGAGCTGCAGCGATGGCTTGATCTTTCCACCGGCATCAGCCCGTTCGGTTGGCCGGTGCCGGACGTTCCCGCGTCGGCATGGCGGCGTCTGCCCGAAGAGGACGATGGGTTGATCGAGGTGGCTTGTGCCTATTACGAAACCGCCAGCGTGCTGCCGGTGGCGGGTTCGCAAGCCGCGATTCAAGCGCTTCCTTCGCTTAGGCCGACATCGCGCGTGGGCGTGATTGCACCCGGCTACGCAGAGCATGCGCATGCATGGCAACGCGCAGGTCACCAGGTAACGAGCCAGGCTGCCGATGGGCTGCTTGGCGACCTTTCATTGTGGGACGTGCTGGTGCTGATCCATCCCAACAATCCTGGCGGCGAACGATTCGACGTTGAAACGCTGCTGCGCACGCACGACGAACTCGCCAGGCGTGGCGGTTGGCTGGTGGTGGACGAAGCTTTCATGGATGTCACGCCGCAGCACAGCGTGTGCCGGTACACCGATCGCGAAGGATTGATTGTCCTGCGCTCGGTCGGCAAGTTTTTTGGTTTGGCGGGTGCGCGCGCCGGGTTCGTCTGTGCATCTGCCGAGCTGTTGCACGCTTTGCGCGAACAGCTCGGGCCGTGGACGTTGAGCGGACCGTCGCGCTACGTACTGCAGCACGCGCTGGTGGATCGTGCGTGGCAAGCGCAGGCGCGCACGCGTTTGTCGCAAGTCAGCGGGCGCTTGGCCGCGTTGCTTTCCGCGCACGGATGGCACCCCACGGCGGGCTGCGGTTTGTTTCAGTGGTGCCGGCGCGACGATGCGTCGCACGTCCATCGGGCATTGGCGCAGCGGGGCATTCTCACGCGCCTGTTCGAAACGCCTGCCAGCCTTCGCTTCGGCCTGCCGCCGGACGATGCGGCATTCGAGCGCCTGGACCAGGCCTTGAGCGAGATCGTGCCATGAGCGCACGCGTGCTGATGGTGCAAGGCTGCACTTCCGATGCCGGCAAGAGCACGCTGGTGACGGCGTTGTGCCGATGGGCGTGTCGACACGGCGTGCGCGTGGCGCCATTCAAGCCGCAGAACATGGCGCTGAATTCGGCCGTGACCGTGGATGGCGGCGAGATCGGGCGGGCGCAGGCGGTGCAGGCGCAAGCCTGCGGCCTGGAACCGCGGATCGATTTCAATCCGATCCTGCTCAAACCGAACAGCGACGTGGGCGCGCAGGTGATCGTTCACGGTCATCCGGTCGCCAACATGGACGCGCGTGATTATCACGATTACAAGCGCCTTGCATTCGATGCGGTGATGGCTTCGCATCGGCGCCTGGTGGATGAGTACGATGTCGTCATCGTCGAAGGCGCAGGCAGTCCGGCCGAGATCAATTTGCGTGATCGCGATATCGCCAACATGGGTTACGCCGAAGCAGTGGATTGCCCGGTGATCCTGGTGGCGGATATCGATCGCGGCGGCGTGTTCGCGCATCTGGTCGGTACGCTGGCATTGCTGTCGTCGAGCGAGCGTGCACGTGTCGTCGGTTTCGTGATCAATCGCTTCCGTGGTGATCTTGCACTGTTGCAGCCGGGACTCGATTGGCTGGAACGCGAAACCGGCAAGCCGGTGCTTGGGGTGATGCCCTATCTGCATGGCCTGTATCTGGAAGCCGAAGATGCGCTGCCGCGCGAGCGCGCAGACGCTTCACGCGCAGCATTGCGCGTGGCGGTGCCGGCCTTGCCGCGCATCAGCAATCACACCGATTTCGACGCGCTGCGTGCGCATCCCGATGTCGACGTACATATCGTCGGTCCTGGTGAGCCGCCACCGATATGCGACCTGATTATCCTGCCCGGTTCCAAATCCACCCGGGCGGACCTCGCATGGTTGCGCGAGCAAGGCTGGGATCGCGTCATCGAAAAGCATTTGCGCTACGGCGGAAAAGTGCTGGGCATTTGCGGCGGTTTGCAGATGCTTGGGCGCGCCGTGCACGATCCGCAAGGTATCGAAGGCGCACCGGGCTCCAGTGAGGGACTTGGCTGGCTGGATATCGAAACCACTTTGGAGCCACACAAACAACTTCATCGCGTGAAAGGCCGGCTGGCGTTTGCGGATGCCAGCGTGCAGGGTTACGAAATCCATTGCGGCGTCAGCCGGGGTGCTGCGCTGGCCAAGGTATTCGCACGTCTCGACGATGGACGCAACGATGGCGCCATGTCGATGGATGGCCAAGTCATGGGCAGTTATTTGCATGGCGTGTTCGACGATCCGCAGGCGCTCGTGGCCTTGCTGCAATGGGCCGGGCTGGTGGACGCCACCGAGCTGGACGTGCGCGCCTTGCGCGAAAGCAGCATCGAGCGCCTGGCTGATAGCGTGGAGCAACATCTGGATACGGCACGGCTGAGCCAATGGCTATCCGCTGAGGAGGAAAGCCGATGCGCACCTTGATCCTCGGCGGTGCCCGTTCCGGCAAAAGCGCGCTGGCCGAACGGCTCGCCATCGACAGCGCGCGGGAGGTGGTCTACATCGCCACCGCGCAAGCGGGTGACGCGGAAATGGCGGCGCGCATCGCACACCATCGCGCGCGGCGGCCACAGCAATGGCTGTGCGTGGAAGAACCATTGCATCTCGCCGACGTGCTGCGCGACCACGCACGTGACGATCGCTGCATCCTGGTCGACTGCCTTACGCTATGGCTCAGCAATCTGCTTGGCGATGCCGACGTGCAAGGTTTCGAGCGTGAGCGCGATCGATTGTTGAATGTGTTGCCGGATCTTCCAGGTGATGTGCTGCTGGTCAGCAACGAAGTCGGTCTTGGCATCGTGCCGATGGGCGAACTGACGCGCCGTTTCGTGGATGAAGCCGGGCGGTTGCATCAAGCTGTCGCGGCACTCAGCGAGCGCGTCCTGTTTGTCGCGGCTGGCTTACCTCTTATCCTCAAAGGAACACTCTCATGAGTCTGGACTGGCTTAGTGCGCCGTGTGCGCAGCCGGACGTCGAGCGCGCCGAAGCGGCGCGCGCGCATCAATTGCATTTGACCAAGCCGCCGGGTTCGCTCGGCACGTTGGAGGCGGTGGCGATCCAACTGGCTGCTTTGCAGCGCTCGCCAAAGCCTGCAGTGGATCGCGTATGGATCAGCGTATTCGCCGCCGACCACGGCGTGGCGGAAGAGGGCGTATCGGCATTCCCGCAAGTCGTTACTGGCGAAATGGTGCGCAACTTCGCCACTGGCGGTGCAGCGATCAGCGTGCTGGCGCGCAGCCTGGATGCGAAGCTGGATGTGGTGAACCTGGGCACGGTGAATGATCCGGGCGATATCGCGGGCGTGCGGCGCGCCATCATCGCGCCTTCCACGGCCAACTTCTGCAAGGGGCCGGCCATGACGGAGGCGCAACTCGACGCCGCGCTCACGATCGGTGCGCAAAGCGTGCGTGATGCGTTGAAGTCCGAAGCACAGTTGTTCATCGGCGGCGAAATGGGCATCGCCAACACCACCGCCGCCGCGGCGCTGGCGAGCGCCTTGCTCGACGAGCCGCCGTCGAGCCTCGCCGGCGCCGGTACGGGGCTCAACGCCGCCGGCATCCAGCACAAGGTAAGCGTGCTGGAGCGCGCGCTGGCGCGGCACGTCACGGCAACAACGGCGCTCGAGCAGTTGCGTTGCCTGGGCGGTTTCGAACTCGCTGCGCTGGTCGGTGCCTATATCGCGGCGGCGCAAGCAGGTTTGCCGGTATTGGTTGATGGCTTCATTTCGACCGCTGCGGCGTTGGCGGCGGTGTCGATCCAGCCGGACGTGCGGCCATGGCTGCTGTTCTCTCACCGTTCGAGGGAACACGGTCATGCACGCTTGCTGATGGCATTGAATGCGGAGCCCCTGGTCGATCTTGGATTGCGCCTGGGCGAAGCCAGCGGTGCCGCTGCTGTGGTGCCCTTGCTGCGTCTGGCCTGCGCCTTGCACAACGGCATGGCGACGTTCGAACAAGCCGGCGTATCGACCGCATGAGCATCGAGCTATTGCGCCATGGCGACACCGGGCAACGCAGCTACCGCGGGCAACTTGACGACGCGTTGAGCGAACTGGGCTGGTCGCAACTGCGTACCGCGGTGGAAGGACGAACGTGGGATGCCATCGTGTCGTCCTCGCTGCAGCGCTGTGTCGCGTTTGCGCGCGAGTTGTCGCAAGCACGCGGCGTGCCGTTGCGCATCGACGCACGCCTGGCTGAATACCACTTTGGCGCATGGCAAGGCGTGCCGATCGAACGCATCGCCGAAGAGCAGGGCGATGCGTTGGCCCGCTTCTGGGCCGATCCGGTGAAGCATCCGCCGCCAAGCGCCGAAACATTCGACACCTTCCGCGAGCGCTTGTGCGCAGCGCTCGATGACATCGCCGTGCAGGCGGCAGGGCAGCGTGTACTGGTGGTCACGCACGGCGGCGCGATTCGCCTGCTTCGTTGCCGTGCGGAGCAGCGCAGCTATGGCGACATGGCCGGTATCGAGGTGCCGCATGCATCGCTGCATCCGTTGCCATGGCCGCTGGCCGTGAGTGCGTGATGCGCGCGCTGCTGGTGGCCATCGGTTTTCTTACGCGTCTGCCGGTGCCGGGCTACGCGTACGACGATGCGCACGCCAAGGCGGCGTCACTGGCCTGGTATCCGCTGGTCGGCGCGCTGGTCGGCCTGCTGCTTGGCGTGCTGGCGTGGTTGCTGCGCGACGCTTCGGCGATGCTGTCCGCCGCCCTGCTGGTGACGGCGTGGGTGGCTCTGACCGGCGCGCTGCACCTGGATGGATTGGCCGACAGCGCCGATGCGTGGATCGGCGGCATGGGCGATCGCGAGAAAACGCTGGCGATCATGAAGGATCCACGCAGCGGACCTGCCGGCGTGGTGGCGTTGGTGCTGGGGCTGCTGTTGAAGTTCGCCGCGCTGGCGAGCCTTGGGCCTGCTCCGTGGGCGGCGCTGTTGCTGGCGTCCGTCTTGTCGCGAGCCGGCCTCACGGCGTTGTTTCTCACCACGCCCTATGTGCGCACTGCCGGATTGGGCACGGCTTTGGTGGACGCGCCCCGCCAAGCGTGCGTGATCGCCTTGCTCGCCAGCGCGGCGATGTGCGTCCCGTTCGGCGGACGAGGATTGCTGGCGCTGGTGATGGCGGCGGCGGTGTTCGGCCTGTGGCGGCGAGCCTGCATGATCCGGCTGGGCGGTTGTACCGGCGACACCGCCGGCGCGCTGGCCGAAATGGTGGAAGTGGCGGTGCTGGTGGGTTTGGCTTTACGCTGAGCCGTTGAAATCAGCCATTCCGTCCCGATAATCACCCGCGGCCATCGGCCCCGATGGAGTCTGCGGAGCCCTTTTCCTATGCCTATTTACGAATTCCAATGCAACGCCTGCGGTCACCGCTTCGACCGCCTGCAGAAAATCTCCGATCCCGATCCTTCCGCTTGCCCGGACTGCGGCGCCCCACAGGTGCAGCGGCAGATCAGCGCGCCGCAGTTCCGCCTGGCGGGCGGCGGCTGGTATGAAACCGACTTCAAGAAGGATGGCGACAAGAAGCGCAACATTGCCGGAGATGGCGCTTCCAGCGCGCCGGCGGAAAAGAGTGCCAGCCCGGCTCCCGCGCCAGCGCCTGCGTCGTCGGCTGAATAAAATCGCGTAACCGCCATGGCCGTCATTCCCGTTTTCGCGGGAATGACGGTCACGGTTGGGATCCGCCGGTAGGGCGTGGTGACGTAGGGAATGCTAAGATTCCCGGCCTTTTCCACGCTGATTTGCCGCCCAGGCGGCCCGGAGCATCAAGCGCATGCGCACGCATTACTGCGGCCTCATCAATGAGTCGCTGATCGGCCAGACCGTCACGCTGTGTGGCTGGGTCAACACCCTCCGCCTGCAGAGCCACGTCGCCTTCGTCGATCTGCGCGACCATGAGGGCATCGCCCAGGTGGTGATCGAGCGCGAGAATGCCGATGCCTTCGCGGTGGCCGGCGAGCTGGGCTACGAATACTGCGTGCGCGTCACCGGCAGCATCCGCAAGCGCCTGTCGGCCAACGACAAGCTCAAGACCGGCACGGTGGAGCTGCTGGCGGAAAACGTGGAAATTCTCAATGCCGCGAAGGATCTGCCGTTCGCGCTGCACGAGAACCCCAACGAGGACATGCGGATGACCTACCGCTACCTCGACCTGCGCCGCCCTGAGATGCAGACGATGATGCGCACGCGCATCAAGCTGGTGCAGGCGTTGCGCCGCTATTTGGATGCGCGCGGTTTCCAGGACATCGAAACGCCGATCCTCACCAAGGCCACGCCCGAAGGCGCGCGCGACTACCTGGTGCCCAGCCGCGTGCATGCGGGCCAGTTCTATGCGCTGCCGCAATCGCCGCAGCTGTTCAAGCAGATCCTGATGATGGCCGGTTTCGATCGCTACTATCAGATCGCCCGCTGCTTTCGCGACGAAGACCTGCGCGCCGACCGCCAGCCGGAATTCACCCAGCTCGACATGGAGTTCGCCTTCGTCGAAGAGCAGGACGTGCAGGATTTCGTCGAAGCGATGATCCGCCACATCTTCAAGGAAGTGGTCGATGTGGAACTGGCTGCATCGTTCCCGCGCATGACGTGGGCTGAGGCGATGCGACGCTACGGTTCGGACAAGCCGGACCTGCGCATCGCGCTGGAACTGGTCGATGTGGCCGACCAGCTCAAGCATGTCGAATTCAAGGTGTTCGCCGAACCGGCCAACGATCCGGCCGGCCGCGTGGCCGCGCTGCGCCTGCCGGGCGGCGCCACGCTCAGCCGCAAGGAAATCGACCAGCTCACCGAGTACGTCGCCAAGTACGGTGCGAAGGGACTGGCGTGGATCAAGGTGGAAGACCTTGCCAAGGGACGCGAAGGCATCAACTCGCCGGTGGCGAAGTTCCTCGATGATGTCGCCCTGGACGCCGTGCTCAAGGCGACCGGCGCGCAGTCAGGCGACATGGTGTTTCTCGGCGCCGGCAAGTGGAAAACCGTTACCGACTTCATGGGCGCGTTGCGCCTGAAGGCGGCCAAGGATCGCGGCCTGGTGGAAAACAGCTGGAAGCCGCTGTGGGTCACCGACTTCCCGATGTTCGAATACGACGAGGAGGAAAAACGCTTCGTCGCCCTGCATCACCCGTTCACCGCGCCCAAGGTCGACGACATCGCCGAACTGCGTGCCAACGCGGCCAACGCGGTGAGCCGCGGCTACGACATGGTGCTCAACGGCAACGAGATCGGTGGCGGTTCGATCCGTATCCATCGCCCGGACATGCAGAGCGCGGTATTCGACATGCTCGGCATTGGCGCGGAAGAAGCCCAGATGAAGTTCGGCTTCCTGCTCAAGGCGCTGAAGTTCGGCGCGCCGCCGCATGGCGGCATCGCCTTCGGCATCGATCGCGTGGCGGCGCTGATGGCGGGCACCGAATCGATCCGTGACGTGATCGCGTTCCCCAAGACCACCAGCGCGCAGGATCTGATGACGGATGCGCCGTCGATCGTGAGCGAGGCGCAGTTGAAGGAATTGCATGTGGACGTGCGTAAATCGTAAATCGGGAGTCGGGAATCGTTAGAGCGGATACCGCCAGCTCGCGGATGATGGCTCTTCACCATTTCCGATTTACGATTCCCGATTGACGGCATACCGCTCATGACCGAACACATCATCCTCCTGCACGGCCTATGGATGCGCGGCTTCGCGCTGGGCATGCTGCATCGCCGCCTGATGGAAGAAGGCTTTCGCGTCCATCGCTTCGACTACATGAGCGTGGCGGCGACGCAGGAGCACATCCTGGCCCGGCTGCAGGCGAACATGGTCGATTACGCGCCCGGACCGGTGCATCTGGTCGGCCACAGCCTGGGCGGTCTGCTCGCCCTGCGCGCCTGCCTGACGGTGGACGATCTGCCGCCGGGGCGCATCGTGTGCCTCGGTTCGCCGCTGAAGGGTAGCGCCGCGGCGCGCGCTTTTTCCCGACTCGGGCGCGGTGGCGAAGTCTTGCTGGGCCACAACCGCGAGCTGCTGGAACTGGGGCTGGAAACCTGGAAGGGTCCGCGCGAAGTCGGCGTCATCGCCGGCCGCATGCCGATCGGCCTGGGCGCGATGCTCAGCCCCATCAGCGGCGAACACGATGGCACGGTGGCGGTGGAAGAAACCATCGTGCCCGGCCTGGCCGGCCATTGCGTAGTGGAAACCAGCCATACCGGGCTGCTGTTTTCGGCCGAAGTGGCGCGATTGACGGCATCGTTTCTGCGTGAGGGCAGCTTTGGCTCCCTCTCCCCTCCGGGGAAAGGGCTGGGGTGAGAGTCACTCTTGCGTGATGTCGCAGCAAGAAACCCCAGCAAAATCAGTCCTACGCAAGATCGCCCCCTCATCCGACCCTTCGGGCCACCTTCTCCTTGAAGGGAAGAAGGAGAGCGGCATGGCGCAATGCAGTAAAATCCCCCGCTTTCCACTTTCAGACCCAAGCCAGGTATCCCCATGGGTAGAGGCCCGTCCATCGAAGGTCGCAAGAATGCCGAAGACGCCAAGCGCGCCAAGGTGTTCACCAAGCTGATCCGCGAAATCACCGTTGCCACGCGTGCCGGCGTGCCCGACCCGGCGCTCAACCCGCGCCTGCGCACGGCCGTGGACAAGGCGCTGACGGCCAACATGTCCAAAGACACCATCGAGCGCGCGATCAAGCGCGGCTCCGGCGCCGACGGTGGCGCCAAGATGGAAGAGCTGCGCTACGAAGGCTATGGCCCGGGCGGCATCGCGCTGATCATCGAATGCTTCACCGACAACACCGTCCGCACCGTGGCCGACGTGCGTCACGCGCTGACCAAGCATGGCGGCAACCTGGGCACCAGCGGTTCGGTGGCGTTCCAGTTCACGCGCTGCGGCGAGCTGGTGTTCTCCACCGGCGGCGATGAAGCGAAGGAAGAAAAAATCCTCGAAGCCGCGCTCGACGCCGGCGCCGACGACGTGGTCAACGAACATGGCGAGAGCACGGTGATCTGTGCGCCGGAAAACTTCGAAGCGGTGCAGCAGAAGCTGCTCGAAGCCGGGCTGGATGCGCAGCACGCTGGCGTGGTGATGCGGCCGAACAACCGCACGGCGGTATCCGGCGAAGTACTGGAAACGCTGACCGACCTGCTCGAAAAACTCGATGGCCTGGACGACGTCAGCGAGGTCTATCACAACGCGCTGCTGCCCGCCGAGTAACCGGCATCTCAATGATCCGCATCATCGGCATTGACCCAGGCAGCCAGCGCACCGGCATCGGCATCGTGGATGTCGATGCGGCGGGCAAGCTGTCGCATGTGTTCCATGCCGCCCTGGTGGTGGCCGGCGAAGAGGATTTCACGCGCCGGCTCAAGCGCATCTTCGAAGGCGTGGATGAAATCATCACCGCCCATCGCCCGGTCGAATGCGGCATCGAGCGCGTGTTCATGGCGCGCAATCCCGATTCGGCGCTCAAGCTGGGACAGGCACGCGGCGCCGCGATCTGCGCAGTGGTGAACCGCGGCATCGCGGTGCACGAATATGCGGCCACCGAAGTGAAGAAGGCAGTGGTCGGCGGTGGGCGCAGCGACAAGACCCAGGTGCAGCACATGATCGGTGTATTGCTCGGACTCAAAGGCCCGATCCAGGCGGACGCGGCCGATGCGCTGGCGATCGCCGTCGCGCACGCGCATACCCGTTCCAGTCTCGAACGCGTGGGCATCCCGCGCATGGCATGGAGGCGTCGCCGATGATCGGCCGACTCAGAGGCATTCTTGTTTCCAAGCAGCCGCCGTGGCTGCTGGTGGAAGTCGGCGGCGTGGGCTACGAACTGGAAGCGCCCATGTCCACCATCTACGACCTGCCGCAGACCGGCAAGGAAGTGACGCTGCTCACCCATTACGCGGTGAAGGAAGACAGCGTGGCGCTGTACGGTTTTCTGCACGAATCGGAGCGCACGTCGTTCCGCAACCTGCTGAAGGTCAGCGGCATCGGTGCGAAGACGGCGCTAGCGGTGCTGTCGGGCGTATCCACCCAGGATTTCGCACGTCTGGTGCAGGCGGGCGATGTGGTGGCGCTCACCAAGATTCCCGGCATAGGCAAGAAGACGGCCGAACGCATCGTGGTGGAGTTGCGCGATCGCGTGGATGGTCTGGGCGTCAGCATGCCTGGCCTGTCCGCCGCGCCGGGCACGCCGGCCGATCCGGCGGCCGAAGCGACCGTGGCGCTGCAGCAGCTCGGCTACAAACCGGCCGAAGTGAGCCGACTGGTGCAGAAGGTGGCCGAAGCCGGCGACAACGCCGAAACCATTATTCGCAAGGCGCTGCGCGCCGCATTAGGGAGTTGAACCGTGGGTCACGACACTCATCATGGCTTGGGTGAAGCCGAGACCAAGAAACGGCTGGCCGCGCTGTCGCTGGGCGCCATCGGCGTGGTCTATGGCGACATCGGCACCAGCCCGCTGTACACCTTGCAGACCGCGCTCAGCCACGACGGCATGCATCCCTCGTCGGAAAGCATCTACGGCGTGTTGTCGCTGATCTTCTGGGCACTGATCATCGTGGTGTCGCTGAAATACGTACTGTTCATCATGCGCGCCGACAACAAAGGCGAAGGCGGCATCATGGCGCTGATGGCGCTGGCGCTGCGCGGCGTGGGCGGTCAGCCAAAGCTGCGCTGGCTGCTGGCGATCGTCGGCATCTTCGGCGCCGCGCTGTTCTACGGCGACGGCGTGATCACGCCGGCCATTTCCGTGCTGTCCGCGGTGGAAGGCGTGAAGGTGGCCGCGCCCGGATTGGCGCATTGGGTGGTGCCGGTCACGGCGGTGATCCTGTTTTTCCTGTTCGCGTTGCAGCGGCACGGTACGGAACGTGTAGGCAGGTTGTTCGGCCCGGTGATGGTGATCTGGTTCATCGTCATCGGATTGCTGGGCGCGCGCATGATCCTGACCGAGCCACATGTGCTGTACGCGCTCAACCCCTATTACGGTGTGCGCTTCTTCATCACCCATGGCGTCCAGGCTTACATCGCACTGGGCAGCGTCGTGCTGGCGGTGACCGGTACCGAAGCGCTATACGCGGACATGGGACATTTCGGCAAGCGGCCGATCCGCATGGCCTGGTTCAATTTTGTGTTGCCCGCGCTGGTGCTCAACTATTTCGGCCAGGGGGCGTTGCTGCTCAGCCATCCGGAAGCGATCGACAATCCGTTTTTCAAGATGGTGCCGTCGATGCTGCTGTATCCAATGATCGCCCTGGCTACCGTAGCCACCGTGATCGCTTCGCAAGCGGTGATCTCAGGTGCGTTCTCGATGACACGCGAGGCGATGTCGCTGGGTTACTCCATGCGCATGCCGGTGGTGCACACCTCGCGCGAGATGTCCGGCCAGATCTTCGTGCCGTGGATCAATGCCTTCCTGCTGGTGATGGTGCTGCTGGCGGTGTTCGGCTTCCGCAGTTCGGAGAACCTGAGCGCGGCCTACGGCATCGCGGTGACCGGCACCATGGCCATCACCACCGTGCTGGCGTTGTTCGTGGCGCGCCACCAGTGGGGCTGGCGCGTGCCGACCTTGCTGGTGGTCGGTACGGTGCTGCTGACCATCGATCTTTCCTTCTTCACTGCCAACCTGATCAAGGTGGAATACGGCGGCTGGTTCCCGCTGGTGCTGGGCCTGGCCGTGTTCATCGTGATGACTACCTGGCGCCGCGGACGCGAACTGGTGGTGCGCGAGATCAAGCAGGGCGGCCTGGCGCTGTCGCCCTTCATCGAGAACATCACCGAACACCCACCGCTGCGCGTGCCCGGCACTGCCGTGTTCCTCACTGCCAACCAGAACGCGGTGCCGCATGCGCTGCTGCACAACCTCAAGCACAACAAGGTGCTGCACGACCGCAACGTGATGTTGACGGTAGACGTGCTGGAAACGCCTTTCGCCGATCGCGAGGAACGCATCCACCTCACGTCGCTGGGCAGCGACTTCTACGGCCTGGAGGTGCGTTTCGGCTTTGCCGAAGATCCGAACATTCCGCTGGCGTTGTCCAAATGCGCCAAGGCCGGCCTGCCGTTCGACCTGATGGACACCACCTTCTTCCTGTCGCGCGAGAACATCGTCGCCGACAAGCGTCGACCCGGCATGGCGCTATGGCGCGATCGCCTGTTCGCCTTCATGTCGCGCAATGCGCTGCCGGCTACTGCGTTTTTCCAGATTCCGGGCAATCGCCTGATCGAGCTGGGGACGCAGGTGGAGATTTGATGGGAGCGCCATGCGGCCGCGCAATCCCGCATGGCCGCCCCAGCCGACTCGCTCCTCTTCACACCCTTCTGGTCCCATAATCCCCGCATGTCCGATCACCGCATCATCACCGCTGCCGCCCAGCTCGACGACGAAGCACTCGAGGCGTCGATCCGTCCGAAGCGGCTCAGCGAATATCTCGGTCAGCAGGCGGTGCGCGAGCAGTTGTCGATCTATATCGAAGCGGCGAAGAGACGCAGCGGTGCGTTGGATCACGTGCTGATCTTCGGCCCGCCCGGCCTGGGCAAGACCACGCTGAGCCATGTGATCGCCAACGAGCTGGGCGTGAACATCCGCTCCACTTCGGGCCCGGTGCTGGAGCGCGCGGGCGATCTCGCAGCGCTGCTCACCAATCTCGAAAAGAACGACGTGCTGTTCGTCGACGAGATCCATCGCCTTTCGCCGGTGGTGGAGGAAGTGCTCTATCCGGCAATGGAAGATTTCCAGATCGACATCATGATCGGCGAAGGCCCCGCCGCGCGTTCGATCAAGCTTGATCTGCCGCCGTTTACGCTGATCGGCGCGACCACGCGCGCGGGTCTTTTGACGGCGCCTTTGCGCGATCGCTTCGGCATCGTGCAGCGACTGGAGTTCTATTCGCCGGACGAGCTCACCGCGATCGTGCGTCGTTCGGCGCGCATCCTGGGCATCGGTTGCGAACTCGATGGCGCGCAGGAAATCGCACGCCGTTCGCGCGGCACGCCGCGCATCGCCAACCGCCTGCTGCGCCGCGTGCGCGATTACGCCGAGGTGCGTGCAGACGGCCATATCACGCTGGCGGCAGCGCAGGCGGCAATGACCATGCTCAAAGTCGATGCCGAAGGTTTCGACGAGCTGGATCGCCGCCTGATCACCATCATCATCGAGAACTTCGATGGCGGTCCGGTAGGCGTGGAATCGCTGGCGGCCGCATTGAGCGAAGACCGCGGCACGCTGGAAGACGTGGTCGAGCCCTATCTGATCCAGCAAGGCTTCCTTGTCCGCACCGCGCGTGGCCGCATGGCCAGCGCGAAAGCCTGGCGCCACCTTGGCCTCACGCCGCCGCCGCGGCAACCGCAGCCGAGCGATCTGTTTGGTGGCAGCGATGGCTGACCGACTTGCCATGAACCGCTCCCTCTCCTGCGGGCAGGGGAGGGAGCCAACATATCGCATCACCGAGATCGGACGCTGATGGTTGCAACCCCTTTCACTTGGCCCGTGCGCGTCTACTGGGAAGACACCGACGCCGGCGGCGTGGTGTATCACGCCAGCTACCTGCGCTTCCTCGAGCGCGCCCGCACCGAATGGCTGCGTGCCCTGGGCGTGGACCAGATGGCGTTCAAGCAGGCGACCGGCTTGGCCTTCATGGTGCACCGGATGGAGATCGACTTCCTCAAGCCCGCCCTGCTGGACGATGAACTGACGGTCACGGTAGAAGTCAAAGATCGGCGTTCAGCCAGTATTCTTTTCGCGCAAACGATCAGCCGTGCGGATGGCGCCTTGCTCGTGCAGGCGCAGGTTCGTGCGGCGTGCGTGGACCTGAAACGGATGCAGCCCGCGCGGATTCCGGATGACATCATCGGCCGGATCGATCGCGTTCCGGCCTGATTCCCAGTAATTACGTACCCATGTGGTGGAGAACCCCCAAGCCATGAACGGTGGATTGAACGTTTTTGAGATCGTTTCGAACGCAAGCTGGCCAGTGACGCTGGTGATGCTGGCGTTGCTGGTGTTCTCCTTCCTGTCCTGGGTGATCATCATCCGCAAGTACGCGCAGCTCAAGGCCGCGATGACGAACGCCGAATCCTTCGAGGAGCGCTTCTGGTCCGGCGCGGACTTGGCGCAGTTGTTCCGCGAAGTGAGCAACAACGGCGGCAACAACGGCGGCATGGAGAACATCTTCGAATCCGGCTTTCGCGAATTCGTGCGTCAGCGCCAGCGCCGCAGCACCGACGTGCGCACGGTCATCGAAGGCTCCGAGCGCGCGATGCGCGTGGCCGGCACCAAGGAAATCGGCTTGCTGGAACGCAACCTGGAATTCCTCGCCAACGTCGGCTCCATCAGCCCGTACGTGGGCCTGTTCGGCACGGTGTGGGGCATCATGGGCGCGTTCCAGGGCCTGGGCGAAATGAAGGACGTCACCATCGCCGTGGTCGCGCCGCACATTTCCGAAGCGCTGATCGCCACCGCCATGGGCTTGTTCGCCGCGATTCCCGCGGTGTGGGCCTACAACCGCTACGCCAACAAGGTCGAACGCGTCGCTTCGCGCTACGAAGTGTTCCAGGAAGAGTTCTCCTCCGTACTGCAGCGCCAGATCCAGATCGACGAAAATCACTGAGAGGGCCGCGACCATGCACAGTTCCGCGCGCCACAAGCGTCTGAAGCTCAAATCCGAAATCAACGTCGTGCCCTATATCGACGTGATGCTGGTGCTGTTGATCATCTTCATGGTCACCACGCCCATGCTCAATGCGAACGTCGACGTCAACCTGCCGCAGGCCAATGCCAAGTCGCTGCAGGACAAGAAGGAGCCGGTGATCGTCTCGGTGGATACCCAGGGCCAGATGTATCTCACCCTCGGCACCAGCAAGAAAGAACCCATCGACGCCGATGCGTTGAAGGTGAAGGTTGGCGCGTTCGTCAAGCAGAATCCGGACGTGAGCGTGCTGGTTGCGGGCGATCGCGACGGCAAGTACGACGGCGTGTACAAAGTGCTGGCCCTGCTGCAGCAAGCAGGGGTGGCCAAGGTCGGTTTGATGAGTGCGCCGGAGTCGGGCAAGCCGAATGGACGATCGTAACAAGAGTCCTCTTTCATATGCCAAGCGCCCCGCGTTGCGCTTGAGCGGTTGCCAGGCGCTAGTGCGTGGCGCAGCGCTTGACTGGCTGTCAAGTCAAGCCGCGCGCTGCCGCCTGGCGACCGCTCAAGCGCAACCCGAAGGGCCGGGTCTGTTTGCCCGCAATCCTGCGGCCTCGCTTGGTTACGTATCGACATACGTGCCCGCGCTCCTCCTTGTCTTGCGTGCAAACAGCTCCCGGCGCGGGGTGCTTGGCACATGAAAGAGGACTCAAAGGGAACACCTCTGGCGGTCGTGCTGTCCGCCATTCTCCACCTGGGTATCGTCGCCTTCCTGTTCCTGGCGATGCTGCCCTGCACGTCGTACGAAAAATTCCTCACCGAGCTGCACCTGCCAAACCCCATTACCTGCACGCCGCCGCCGCTGCAGCTCAGTGGTCCGGTCATCGAGGCCACGTTGCTGGGCAATACTGCTGCGCCGCCGCCGAAGTCGGAGAAGGTGAAACCGGTGCCTAATACCGTGCCGCCGCCGCCCTCGGTGCCGCCGCCTCCGCCCCCGCCAATCGAGCAGCCCAAGGTCAGCCAGTTGCCGCCGCCGCCGGAGCACCCGGACGTAGTCGATCAGGAGCGCGTGGTGCAAGAGGGCCTGCAGAAGGCCGAGAACGCTAAGAAGGAACAGGAAGAAAAGCAGCGTCAGCGCCAGGCCGAACTGGACGCCCAGGCGGCCAAAAAGAAGGCCGAGCAGGAGAAAGTGGATCAGCTGTTCAAGCAGCTCGACGCCGCTTCGGCACAGACGCAGAAGGCAGATTCCAAGGCCAAGCAGGCCAAGCAGCAGCTCGCGGACATGAAGAACGCGCAGGCCAATGGGCTGGAAAACCTGCCCAACGCGGACCAGCGCCAGACCGGCAACAATTCCAACAGCACGCTGCTTTCGCAATATCTGGCGGCAGTTCAGAACGCCGTCACGCAGAATTGGATCAGGCCGGATAACATGCCCAACGCTCCATGCGTGGTCCACATCGTGCAGATTCCCGGTGGCAATGTGCTGAGCGCCAAGGCATCGCCCAATTGCCCTTACGACGCAGCCGGCAAGAAGTCCGTCGAGGATGCCGTGCTGCGCGCGCAGCCGCTGCCCTACAAGGGCTTCGAAAGCGTGTTCCATCGTGACATCGACTTCACTTTCATTCCGCAGTGAGCAAGCCCATGCGCAGATCATCCCGATCGCTATTTACCCTCATCCTGCTGCTCGTAGCAGGCTTGGTCGCGGGTCCCGCCGCGGCGCAGCAGTCGTTGAACGTGCAGATCGTCGGCGGCGTGAAATCGGCCACGCCGGTCGCGGTGGTGCCGTTCGCCCAGCAAGGTGCGCCGCTGCCCACTGATGTGGCCGACGTGATCCGCAACGACCTCAACCGCTGCGGCAAATTCCGCTCGCTGGCGGTGAGCGAGATCGTCGAGCAGCCCAGCCAGGGCTCGGACATCAAGTTCGCCACCTGGCGCCTGCTCAAGCAGGACTACATCGTGATCGGCCGCATCAAGGACGCCGGCAACGGCATGGTGACGGTGGAGTACGAGCTGTGGGACGTGAATCGCCAGCAGCGGCTGCTGGGCGAAGCCATGTCGCCGGCATCCACCAGCGATCTGCGCAGCGTGGCGCATCAGATCGCCGACAAGATCTACGAGAAGATCACCGGCGTGCGTGGCGCGTTCTGGACGCGCATCGCCTATATCACCATGGTCGGCAGCGGCAACAACGCCAACTATTCGCTGATCGTGGCCGATTCCGATGGCTACAACCCGCAGGTCGTGGCGCGCTCGCATGAGGCGCTGCTGTCGCCCAAGTGGTCGCCCGATGGCACGCGCATTGCCTACGTGTCGTTCGAAAGCGGCAACTCGGCCGTGTATGTCCAGAACATCACCACCGGCTCCCGCCAGCTGATTTCCGGCCGCGCCAAGGGCATCAACAGCGCGCCCGCCTGGTCGCCGGACGGCACCAAGCTGGCGCTGTCGCTCTCCTATACCGGCAACCCGGAAATCTATGTCATGGACATGGGCAGCCGCCAGGAGACCCGCCTTACCCGCAGCCTGGCGATCAATACCGAGCCGGTGTGGTCGCCGGATGGCCAGAGCATCTACTTCACTTCCGACCGCTCCGGCCGCCCGCAGATCTACCGCATCGCGGCCAGCGGCGGCACACCTGAGCGCATCAGCTTCCAGGGCCAGCAGAACCTGGATGCGGCGATCAGCTACGACAGCAAGCAGATTGCCATGGTGCAGGCCAACGGGAACGTGTATCGTATCGCCATCGTGGACCAGAGCCTCGGTGGGCAGGTGCGCTTCATCTCGCCCGGTCCGATCGACGAATCGCCTAGCTTCGCGCCGAACGCCAGCATGCTGATTTACGCCGCCGCCGATGGAGCCCGTGACGTGCTTTACGCCGTTTCGAACGATGGCCTGGTAAGGCAGCGCCTGGCGCTTGCCGATGGCAACGTTCGCGAGCCGGCCTGGGGACCCTATCGCAAGCAGTAATTCCATCCGTTCGCCAAGCTTACGGCGCGAGCGGATGACCGAGGAGGGGCCCGGAGCATGAGAGTGTTCCGGCCACAACGGGCATGGCATTTTGCCATGCCTGTTTTACTGGCCTCTGCAGTACAATGCGTGGCCGTAGTTTGTAGCTGTAAGAAAAAACAAAACAACAGCCGGCCCACCGGCGACGCTGTCCCGTAACCGCAATCGTCATTGACTGTCGGAAACCAAACCCGTTTGAAGGAACGTCACCATGAATAAGACCGTTCGTATTGCCCTGGTCGCCCTGCTCTGTGTCGGTGCGGCCGCTTGCTCGAAGAAGCAGGAAGTCAAGCCCCAGCCGCAGCAGCCGGAAACCACACAGCAGGCTCCGGCCCAGACCGGCGCCGGCAAGTACACCGCTGCCGACCTCGACACCGACGCCTGCCTGAAGCAGCGCGTTGTCTACTTCGACTTCGACAAGGACGAAGTGAAGCCGGAGTTCCAGCAGATCATGCAGTGCCACGCCAAGTTCCTGCAGGACGTGCCGACCTCGCGCATGCGCCTGGAAGGCAACGCCGACGAGCGCGGTACGCGTGAATACAACCTGGGCCTCGGCGAGCGTCGTGCCAACGCCGTGTCCAGCGCGCTGCAGGCCAACGGCGGTTCCGCCAGCCAGATCAGCGTGATCAGCTACGGCAAGGAAAAGCCCGTGTGCCGCGAGCACAACGAGGATTGCTGGAGCAAGAACCGTCGCGTTGAGATCGTCTACACGGCGACATAATGGTGTTTCGATTGGCTCATCGTTTCACGGCCAATCTCAGCATGGCGGGCGCCTTGGCGTCCGCCATGCTGTTTGTGGCGCCCGTGCATGCGCAGAATTCGCCGATGAGCTTGGCGGATCGCGTGGCGCGTCTGGAGCAGCAACAGCAGAGCCAGAGCGAGAACAAGCTCGACCAACTCAATCAGCTGCAGCAGATGCAATCGACGATGCGCCAGATGCAGGGCCAGATCGAAGAGCTGCAGCATCAAGTGCAGCAATTGCAGGACCAGAACAAGGCACAATACGCCGACCTGGACAGCCGCGTCGGCCGTCTCGAAAAGCAGGGCAGCGCCGCACCGGCGCCTTCGTCGAGCACAGCGCAGCCTCAGGCACCGGCCGCCAGCGCATCCGCGCCGGCCAATGCAGCCCCGGCCGCTTCCGCGGCTTCGTCCGCACCGGCCGAATCGGCCGCGCAGAAAAGTGCCGCGCTCAGCGCCTACAACGCCGCATTCAAATCCTTGCGCGGCGGCGACTACGTATCTTCGTCGCGCGGCTTTCGCGAATTCATCCAGAAATACCCCAACGATGCGCTCACGCCGAATGCGTTCTACTGGCTGGGCGAGTCGTACTACGCCACCACCAACTATCAAGTTGCCGTGGAAGCCTTCAAGCATCTGCTGAGCCAGTACCCGCAGAGCGACAAGGCGGCGGACGCCACGCTCAAGCTCGGCTACAGCCAGTTGGAAATGAAGCAGACCGACGCAGGTGTCGCCACGCTGAAGTCGGTCGTGAGCAAATACCCCAATTCCAATGCGGCCAAACTGGCCCAGGAACGCCTGCGCCGGCTCTCGCAATCGGCGCGTTAAGGGCACAGCGGTGAACGGCACTTCGGCAAACGTGGAAACGGCCACGGCGACGTCATCGACGGCCGAGCGCCTGCGCATCACCGAGATCTTCCATTCCATCCAGGGCGAAGCCGATGCGATCGGTTGGCGCACCGTGTTCGTGCGCCTTACCGGCTGTCCGCTGCGCTGTGTGTGGTGCGATACCGAATATTCGTTTTACGGCGGCAACTGGCGCGATATCGACGACATCCTTGCCGAAGTCGCCACGCACGGCGCGAAGCATGTGTGCGTCACCGGCGGCGAGCCGCTGGCGCAAAAACGCTGCCTGATCCTGCTGCGCAAACTGTGCGACGCCGGCTACGACGTGTCGCTGGAAACATCTGGCGCGCTGGATGTGGCTGAGGTCGACCCGCGCGTGCGCAAGGTGATGGACCTGAAAGCGCCCGATTCCGGCGAAGGTGCGCGCAATCTCTGGTCCAACCTCGATCATCTATTGCCGCACGACCAGGTAAAGATCGTGATCGCCAGCCGTGCAGATTACGAATGGGCGCGTGATGGGGTGGCGGAGCATCGCATCGATGAACGTTGCATGGTGCTGTTCTCGCCCGTGCATGGCGCAGTCGAGCCGCGCGCCTTGGCGGAGTGGATCATCGAAGACAAGCTGCCGGTGCGTTTTCAACTGCAGCTGCACAAGCTGCTGTGGAATGATGCGCCCGGACATTGAGTACGCGTTCTCCGCAAAATGCGGGTGGTACCTGCGCTTGCCTCATCGTCATTCCGGTGAAAGCCGGAATCCAGTGAAGAATGGACGTGCGCAGCACACGACATAGAAAGTTTTGCGTGCTTCGCACAACGTATTTGACTGGATTCCGGCTTTCGCCGGAATGACGAATAATGAGTGTTCTCCGCTAGCTGGAGAAGCAAAAAACACGCCCCGGCCTGTGTTGCCGGCAAGCGTTCCCGGCCGGTGACCGGCCGTATATCTGCAGGAAATGCACCTATGTCATCCACATTCCGCAAGGCCGTCATCCTCGTCTCCGGAGGCATGGATTCGGCTGTCACCATCGCCATCGCCCGCAAACAAGGCTACGAAGTGCATGCACTGAGCGTGGCCTATGGCCAGCGCCATAGCTCCGAACTGGATGCCGCGGCACGGGTTGCGCAAACGCTCGGCGCCGTCGAACACAAGACCGTGCACGTGGACCTGCGCAGCATCGGCGGCTCCGCGCTCACGGCGGACATCGACGTACCGGAGCAGGGCGGCAACGGCATTCCCGTTACCTATGTGCCGGCGCGCAACACCATCATGCTGTCCGTCGCGCTCGGCTGGGCCGAGGTACTCGGCTCCACCGACATCTGGTGCGGCGTCAACGCGGTGGATTACTCGGGCTATCCGGACTGTCGCCCTGCCTTCATCGAAGCCTTCGAACGGCTTGCCAACGTAGCCACCAAGGCCGGGGTGGAAGGTGCGGGCATCCGCATCCACGCGCCCTTGATGGCGATGAGCAAGGCCGACATCGCCCGCGAAGGCCATCTTCTGGGCGTGGATTTCTCCGCCACGGTGAGCTGCTACCAGGCCGACGCCGAAGGCCGCGCCTGCGGCCGCTGTGATGCCTGCCGGCTGCGCGCACAGGGATTCCATGAAGCTGGCCTGCCGGACCCCACTCGCTACGCCTGAGCACGCATGGTGCGGGCATCAGCTTGTGCCGCAGGCGTTCAGACCCTAAAATTAGCAGCTTACTTTTCGGGCCGTTAGCTCAGTCGGTAGAGCAGTAGACTTTTAATCTATTGGTCGACAGTTCGAATCTGTCACGGCCCACCAATTGGAAAGCCCGCACGATGCAGAGTCGTGCGGGTTTTTTTCTTGTGTGCAGCCGGTACCGATATCACCAGCGCAGCATCATGCCGAGTGTGCCGCCGACATTGCGCAGGCCGCTGTTACCGCCGGCGTCGTAATACACCGATGCATACATGCTCAGATTGCGCCAGACGTTGCCTTGCGCACCGAGTTTGAACTCCCACCAGTTCCCTTTCAGATCAGAGCGGAACGAGACGTCACCATCATCGGTGGGATACGTGGTGCGAGGTCTGGCCAGGAATTCGTGCCACGCGTTGATGGCGATCCATAGGCTGAGAGGATGGTTTGCATTCGGCGTAGTGGCAATGCGCGCGCCGATGCGCGCGGCCAGTGAGTTGACGGCGCCGAACTGCACCGTTTCGAAATCATTGCCCGCACTGTCGACACGAATATGCTGATAAATCACCTGCGCCTGCGGCTGCCAGGAGAAAGTGGGCGACAGGACATAGTTGCGCCATGCGCCTTCCCAGGAGGCCGCGACGGCGGACGCGCGCGTGGAAAGGCGTTCTTCGTTGTCGCTGGGCGTCGCTCTCGCCGCTGTGTACCACGTACCTTGCAGAACCGCGTCCGCGTATGCGCCATCTGCGCCGTAGTAGGTCCAATAACCCGCGAACGAGCCGGTGTTGAAGCGGTTGGTCCCGGCGTGAATCGCTCCCGTGAGCACGCCCACGTGCGTGACACCCGACGTCAGTTGCGCGAACGAAGCGAAGATGCCGGCATCGCTGTGCGACATGTTGGCTGCGCCATCGCCATAAAGATGCGCGCCGATCTGCACGCCGGCGAGATGGTAATCGTACGCCGGACCGCTGCCGCTGAGACCGCTGCCTGATTGCTTGCCGCTCTCTCCGAGCATGCGCGCCCACACCGCTGTATCCGGACCGCCAACGACTGCCGAAGACACATCACTTGCGGACTGATCGCCGACGCGATCATGCAGCGAACCGATCAGTGCACGGCCAGCCAGCAGCATGGCGGACGGCAATGCGGTATTGAGCGATACCTCGCGGTTGTAGATCGGTTCGGTTGGTGTGGGTGTCGGCGCGGGTGCAGGAGTAGGCGTTGGAGTAGGAGTCGGCGTGGGAGTAGGCGTGGGAGTAGGGGTCGGAGTAGGGGTCGGAGTAGGGGTTGGTGTTGGCGTTGGTGTAGGCGTTGGCGTTGGTGTTGGTGTTGGTGTTGGTGTAGGAGTCGGAGCAGGCGTAGGAGTAGGAGTAGGAGTAGGCGTCGGAGTAGGCGTAGGTGCCGGAGTAGGCGTCGGCGTCGGCACAGGCGCCGTATCCCGCAAATACCAACTATCCGGCGACGTTCCATCGAGCGCGCCACGGAAAAGATCGTATTCATAAGGCCCGCGCCGTACCGGCTCGACCAATGCGAAAGCATCGGTGGACGTGCTTCCACCACGCGCCGCTTGCACGACCAGGATGCCGTTGCCCACGGTGAGGTCAGCGGATCCGCTGGCGTTGATGAGCAGGTTATGCGTCCCGATGATGGCCTTCGCAGCGGGGCCATCGAGCAGAATCTTGTCCGACGTATCTTCTACGTCGCTCAAGGTTGTATTGAGCGTGATGTTGCTGTTGCCGACGTCCTCGAGCGAGCCGGTGACTTCCAGTGTCTTGAAGCTTCCGCCCGGCTGAACCACGATCTTCCCGTCATTGATCAGATCGCCGTTGATGCGCGAGTTGTCCGTCATCAGCCATTGGCTGATCGGGTCGATGGTTAGCCGATTGACGTTCCGCACCCACCCGTTCAATACGGAGCCGCGGTTCAGTGCGACGCTCACAAAGCTCAAGCCGCCCGCCGGTACCAGATTGTTCTGTACGTTGATGTTGCCGAGCAGGCGGGAGTTATTGGTAGTGAGGATGGCGCGACCCGGCGATCCGGCTACGTCCTCCACGTCCATCACCGTGCCGGTGGCGCCGATCACGTCGGTGTTGTTCAACGCGATGTTGGTCGTGCCGCCAAAAATGTCGATCGCATTGCCGGCTTGCTTCGATTCCAACGTACCGTTGCTGATCGTTGCATCGTTGATGAGAGAGGTACCCTGCGAGCGGGAAGTAAGCGCCGTGGAATAAAGGCCAGTTCCGGTCGCCGTCAGGCCGGATGCGTTGATGGTGCCGCCATCGAGCAAGGTCATGGCGTTGCCGGTAACGCCATTGGCGGTGATATCTCCGCCACTGATGGTGGCCAACGTGCCGATGCCATCGACATGGATGCCGGAGCCAGCATTGACCGCGATAGTCGAATCGTTGACGCTGATCTGCGCGCCATTCAAGACATCGAAGCCGCGCGCACTCAAGCTCGACGTGGCGAATGAAATGTTTGTAGCGGTGACGTAGGAACCGAAACCATCTGCAAGGATGCCTGAGGCATTGTTGCCACTCGTGCGTATCACCACAGGACCCGTCAACCTGTTGCCAATCAGATCGATGCGCGCGCCGTTTGCGGCATACGCGCCATAGGCACCGTCGCCCATGGTGAACAGGTTGGTTGATGTGGCCGAGATCATGCTGGGCGCGCCGGTTGAAGAGTCTTTGCCCTCGGCGTAAAACACCGTGCCCGCCAGGCCCGTCGCCGTCGTGCTGAAGGACGATAACGTCGGCACCACCACGTTCTGACCGTTGATGGCCGTCACTTCCTGAGCACGTGCGCACTGCAGGGCATCCATAATCATGAGTACCAGCACGCAACGCATGAGCGGCCGAGCTATCGGCTTCGTACACGCTGTTTTGGTGCGCCGTGCAGCGGGAGATGACGCGCTGCTCGCTGAAAAGTCCCCGCCAAGGATTTGCCAGCTCAACCGCTGCCCAGTAACCATGGTTTCCCTCCCGTTACGGACGCATCGCGTGCGGCGGATGCTTTCAGGGCATTTGTGTAGGGCGCGTCAAAAACGCCGGGAAGCCGGCGTTTGCCGTGAAAAACCATGACTCGATACAGATCATGCGGTTAGGTGCGAATTGGCGTGCCTGAGCAGACGCGCGAGCGGCTGTCAGGCGCGCGGACGCCGCTGCCGCACACGCTCCACTACCAGCGGCACCAGCGACAGCAGGGCCAGCACGCATAAAGGCGTCACAACGCTGGGATCGAAGATCAGCCCAGGCCCAAGCTGCCGGCCATGGCTGAGCGCTACACCCAGGCCCGCGCCGACCGAGGTTTCGAAAACCAACATGACCGTGCCGCCAAAAAACGTAGCGCCGAGGAACAGCCACAACGGGCAGCGGAACCAGGCTAGCGCCACGGTGACCAGACCGAACGGCGCCACCGGCACCAGCCGTAGAAAAAACGTATAGACGACCGGATGGCGTTCGAAACCATGGTGCAACTTGGCCGAAATGGCGGGCGGATGTTTGCTGCCGATGCCGAATGCGTAGCGGCTGGCGAGAAACAGGATGAGCGAGCCCAGCGTAAGGCCAATCGACGAATAGATGGTCCCTTCCACCACGCCGAAGGCGAAGCCCGCCGCGAGGATCAGCAGGATGGTGACTGGAACGCCGGTGCAGGTCGCCAGCACCAGCAAGCCGATGTAACCCAGACGAATGAGCCAGGGATGTTCGGCGATGTGCTCACGCAACTGAAGCTGGTGCGCCACCAGTTGCTCGGGATGGATGCGATCGAACACGCCCGAGGCCAGCAGCACGATGCCCGCCACGATCAGCAGCAGCAGCGGCAGCGCGGCACGCAGGCGGTTCAATAGCTTTCTCCCCGCGCGCCGTAAGCGGCGAGCACGGCGCGCGCTTCGTCGCGCAGGATGTCGCGGCGTACGGCGATGCCGCGGCGTTCCAGCTCGCCGACCCAATCGGCGGGCAGAGGACCTTCGTCGAATTCGGTCAGCATTTCCACGTCTTCGCCGCGCGCGCCGATCAAGAGCGTATCGATGCCGGCCCAGAACGTGGCGCCATAGCACTGGCAGCAGGGCTGCGCGCTGGTGGCGAGCGTGTAGTGGCCACCGTGTTCGTTGAGGCGATAGCTGGCCAGACGCTGCTGCGCGGCCATGTAGGCCAGCATTTCGGCGTGCGCCACCGAGCAGGTTTGCGGAATCACCCGGTTGGCGGCGGCAGCGATCAGGCGGCCCTGTTCGTCGAACACCGCGGCGCCAAACGGGCCACCCTGGCCCTCGATATTGCGCCGCGACAGCTCGATCGCCAGCCCTACACGTTCCTCATCCGTGAGGTAGCGCCGACGGGCGTCGGCGACTTCTTCGATCCAGGGCGGCAAGGTGAGGTGGATTTGCAGCGGCAGCATCATGCTGGAGAGGCTCTCAGGCCGTTGCCTGCTTGGCCCAGGTATCGCGCAGCGTTACGGCGCGATTGAACACGGGCGCCTCCGGCCGATGATCCATGCGATCAGCCACGAAGTAGCCCAGGCGCTCGAACTGATAGTGCTGCTCCGGCGTGGCCTGGGCGGCGGAGGGCTCCAGCCAGCCGCGAACGATGCGCTTGGCTTCCGGATTGATGTGCTCGATCCAGGTTTTGCCGTCGCTTTCATCGTCCGGCGTGGGCACGTTGAACAGGCGGTCGTACAGGCGGATTTCCGCTGGCACGCCATGCTTGGCGCTGACCCAATGGATGGTGCCTTTTACCTTGCGATCGGCGCCGGGCAGGCCCGAGCGCGATTCGGGATCGAGCGTGCAATGCACTTCGTTGAGGCTGCCGTCGGCCGCCTTGATCACGTCGACGCATTTGACGATGCCGACGCCGCGCAGCCGCACTTCGCCATCAGGCTTCAGGCGATGAAAGCCCTTCGGCGGCACCTCGGCGAAATCCTCGCGCTCGATCCATAGCTCGCGTGCGAATGGCACCTTGCGCGTGCCGAAGCTTTCGTCCTTGGGATGATTGGCGAAGCTCAGCGATTCCTCGTGGTTTTCCGGCAGGTTGGTGATCACCAGCTTGAGCGGATCGATCACCGCCATGCGGCGCGGCGCGCTGGCGTCGAGGTCTTCGCGCACGCAGTTTTCGAGAATCGCGTAGTCGATCACGCTGTTCTGCTTGCTCACGCCCAGGCGCTCGATCAGCAGGCGGATACCGCCAGCGGTGAAGCCACGGCGGCGCAGGCCGCGCAGGGTGTTCATGCGCGGATCGTCCCAGCCGTCGACCAGGCCTTCATTCACCAGCTGGGCGAGCTTGCGCTTGCTGGTGATCATGTAGCTGAGGTTGAGGCGGGAAAACTCGATCTGGCGCGGCTTGGCCGGTTCCGTGCGGAAACCGGCGTCGCGCATGTGCTGCCACAGCTCCGGATGATTGGGCAGGTCGACGTTGTCGACAAACCAGTCGTAGAGCGGGCGGTGATCTTCGAATTCCAGCGTGCACAGCGAATGGGTGATGCCTTCCAGCGCATCGGAAAGGCAATGCGCGTAGTCGTACATCGGGTAGATCGGCCACGCGTCGCCGGTGTTCTGGTGAGTGACCTTGCGGATGCGGTAGATGGCCGGGTCGCGCAGGTTCATGTTGCCGGAGGCCATGTCGATCTTTGCGCGCAGCGTCTTGCTGCCGTCCGCGAACTCGCCCGCGCGCATGCGGCGGAACAGATCAAGGTTCTCTTCCACGCTGCGGTCGCGGAAAGGCGAATTGCGACCCGGTTCGGTGAGCGTGCCGCGGTATTCGCGCATCTCATCGGCCGTGAGGTCGTCCACGTAGGCGTGGCCGTCCTCGATCAGCTTGAGGGCGGCGCGGTACAGCACCTCGAAGTAGTCGGAGGCGTGGCGCAGGTCGTGCCAGTCGTAGCCCAGCCAGCGCACATCGTCCTTGATGCCTTCGACGAACTCGGGGTCTTCCTTGCCGGGGTTGGTGTCGTCCAGGCGCAGGTTGCACCAGCCGGCGAACTCGCGGGCGATGCCGAAATCCAGGCAGATCGCCTTGGCGTGGCCGATATGCAGGTAGCCGTTGGGTTCCGGCGGAAAGCGCGTGCGGATGGCGGTGTGCTTGCCGCTGCCCAGATCCTCACGAACGATCTGCCGGATGAAATCGCGCGGTGCGTCGGTTTCAGGGGTGGCGGGCTTGGCGGCAGCGGACGAGGTGGACATCGGATCGGAGCTTCACGTCGGGAGCGGGAATTTCCAAGTTTAACCGGTTGAAGGAATTACGGAACTGCGCGCCGCGGACCGCTTTTAATGGATGCGAGGTATTCAATGGACTGCGGTAATTGCTCCCTACATGGAGTGGGGGCTGGAGTGAGGTGAGGCAACCTCGCGCTGAACTCGGGTATGCGGCTGGCTCGAATCTTCCCGCAAACAGGGAAGGGAGCTATATACAGCTCACCATCATTCCCGCACGGCAGACATTGCCAGGTAGCGCTGATGCATGGCAGCCACCTGAGGCTCGAGCGCGGCTTCCGGCCCGCCGTTGTCGATCACGTCGTCTGCCAGCGCCAGGCGGGCGGTGCGGGAAGTCTGCGTAGCGAGAATGCGAACCGCCAGGTCCTCATCCATGCCGTCTCGCCGCATCAGTCGCTGTAGTTGGGTCGACTCGGGCGCATCGACCACCAGGATCCGATCCACCCAACGGTAATGGCCGATGTTTTCAGCGAGCAAGGGAATGGCCAACATCACATACGGACTTTCATCAGCTTGCACTTGCTCCAGCATCCACTGCCGTATGCGCGGATGCACGATGGCTTCCAGGGTCTTGCGCGCGGTAGGGTCGCTGAACACGCGCTCGCGCATGCGCGGACGATCGAGGCGACCATGGGAATCGAGCACCTCGCTGCCAAACGCCTCGACGATCGCCGCCAGGCCATCGCTACCCAGTTCCACCACGAAGCGGGACGCCTGATCGGCATCGTAAACGTGCACACCGAGCGCGCGGAAACGCTGCTCCACCGCGCTCTTGCCGGATGCGATGCCGCCAGTGAGGGCTACCGTAAACGGCATGGCCCACTCACCGCAGCCCGGTGAAACTCATGTAGGCATGCGCAAGCTGATCGCCCGCGACAAACCACACCCATCCCGCCATCGCGAGGAACGGCCCGAACGGCATCGGCACCTCGCGCCCGTGCTTGCGCAAGGCGATCAACATGCCACCCACCAGCGCGCCGATCAGCGAAGACAGCAACACCACCGGCAACAGCGACATTGGCCCCATCCATGCGCCCAAGGCGGCAAGCAGCTTGAAATCGCCGAAGCCCATGCCTTCCTTGCCAGTGAGCAACTTGAACAGCCAGTACACGCTCCAAAGGCTGAGGTAGCCGATGGCGGCAGCGAGGATCGATGCCGATGGCTGCACGAAAAGATGCGCCAGGCTGAGCAGCAAACCCGCCCATAGCAGCGGTAACGTGAGCTGGTCCGGCAGCAATTGCGTGCGGAAGTCGATGCCCGAGGCCGCCACCAATACCCACGTAAAAAACAGGCCCGCGAGGCCGGCGGTGGTGGGGCCGAATTTCCAGATGACGGCGGCGCTGAGCACCCCGGTTAGCAGCTCGATCAGCGGGTATTGGATGGAGATGGGCGTCTGGCAGTAGCGGCAACGCCCGCGCAGCAGTAGCCAACCGAACAACGGAATGTTGTCGCGAGCGGCCAGGGGATGTTTGCACTGCGGGCAATGCGAGCCTTCATGCACGATGCCTGGCGGCAAGGGCTCTTCCGATTGTTCCAGGCCAAGGATGTCACGCGCTTCCCGCTGCCAGAACGCTTCCAGCCGCACTGGCATGCGCAGTATCACGACATTGAGAAAACTGCCGACGATCAGGCCCAGCACGCCTGCGATAACGATCCAGACTGTAAGCGGCAAATCGGGCATGGGTGAACCGTAGGCATGAAAACGCGCCACATTATCGCCGCTTGGCGGCAACCATGTGGCGCGTTGGGTGGGGCAGGATCAGAACGTACCGGCGAGTTTGAAGATGGGCAGGTAGAGCGCAATGACGATGCCGCCCACCACCGTACCCAGGATCACCATCATCAGCGGTTCAAGCAAAGACGCCAGCGAATCGACCGCGTTGCTGACTTCCTCTTCGTAGAACTCGGCGCATTTGAACAACATGGAGTCCAGCGCACCGGATTCCTCACCTATGGCGACCATCTGCACGACCATGTTCGGGAACAGCCCGGTCTGTCGCATAGCCAGCTGTAACTGGTGACCCACGGCAATGTCGTCGCGCATCTGATGTACAGCATCGGAATAGACGACGCTGCCGGTAGCGCCTGCCACCGCATCCATCGCTTCCACCAGCGGCACGCCGGCGCGGAACGTCACACCCAAAGTACGGGAGAACCGCGCGATGGCTGACTGGCGAAGAATGTTGCCCATGACTGGGAGCTTGAGCGACAAGCGATCCAGGAAGTGGGCGAATTTCACCGACCGCTTCTTGGCCATGATGAGCGCCACGATGCCGCCGACAAGGCCGCCGAGCACGATGTACCAGTACTCCTGCATGAATCCCGACATCGTCACGAGTAGCTGCGTGGGTGCCGGCAGCTCGGCGCCGGCATCCTTGAAGGTCTTTGCGAACACCGGCACCACGAACAACAACATGATCATGATGACGGCCAAGGCCACCACCATCACCATGATGGGGTAGAACAGCGCCTTCTTGATCTTGCCCTTGATGGCTTCGGTTTTTTCCTTGTAAGTGGCGACCGTATCCAGAATCGTGTCGAGCACACCGGCCGATTCGCCAGCGCGCACCAGGTTGCGGTAAAGCTCGTCGAACTGGACCGGGTACTGGCCGAGCGCCTCGTGCAGCGTGGAGCCGCCCTCGATGCTCTGCTTCACACTGACCAGCATGTTCTTGAAGCGCGGATTTTTCTGGCCATCCGCAATGATGTCGAAGGACTGCACCATCGGCACGCCGGAGGCCATCATGGTGGCGATCTGGCGGCTGAAGATCGCGACGTCACGCGGCTTGACCGTGCTGCCGGAGCCTCCGAACAACGGCTTGGAGCGTTCCTTCACCGTTTGCGGGTTCATGCCCTGCCGGCGCAACTCGGCCTTCACCAGCGCGGCATTCTTTGCAGGCATGGAGCCAGACATGCGCTTGCCACGTTTATCCAGCGCCACCCACTCATAGGTGGGCATCTGGGAAATCTGGGAGCGCTGGACAGCTTGCTGTCGGGTGTTTTTGGTGGCGGCGGTAACCGTAGCCATGTCTCTAATCCCCCAATAATCGGACCCGGCGCCGGGATGCCAGCGCTACGGGCAAGACAATCACCAGCTTACGGTACTTTGGCGACCCATTTCGTGGCCGTCCGCGCAAGTCTGGTATGAAAACGGTCGCGAAATGATGTCAGTCCTTGGTAACGCGATCGATTTCCGCAAGGCTGGTCACCCCCGCCTTGACCTTCAATAGAGCCGAGGCACGCAAGTCGTTGACACCGATCTTGCGGGCCACCTCGGCAATCTGCAGGGCGTTGCCGCCTTCCAGCACGATCTTCTGGATCTCCTCCACCATCGGCATCACCTGATAGATGCCTAGACGCCCCTTGTAGCCCTCGTTGCAATCCGGACAACCCACGGCGTCGTAGATCGTCATGCCCTCGTCGATCTCCTGCTGGGTAAAGCCCGCGGCCAGCAAGGCCTGCGGTGGCAAGGTGATCGGCTTCTTACAGCTATGCAGGCGTCGTGCCAAACGCTGGGCAATCACCAACGTGACGGACGAGGTGATGCTATAGGGCGGAATACCCATGTTCATCAGGCGGGAAATGGTCTGCGGTGCGTCGTTCGTATGCAGGGTCGAGAGCACCATGTGGCCGGTCTGGGCGGCCTTGATGGCGATTTCCGCCGTCTCCAGGTCGCGGATTTCGCCCACCATGATCACGTCCGGGTCCTGGCGCAGGAAAGAGCGCAGAGCGGCGGCAAAGGTCATGCCGCGCTTGACGTTCTGCTGCACCTGATTGATGCCTTCCACGCGGATTTCCACCGGATCTTCCACGGTGGAGATGTTGCGTTCGGCCGTGTTGAGAATGTTCAGCGCGGTGTACAGCGAAACCGTCTTACCCGAACCGGTAGGGCCGGTGACCAGCACCATGCCGTAGGGCTTGTGGATGGCATCCAGGTAGAGCTTCTTCTGCGCTTCCTCGTAACCCAGCTTATCGATACCCAGCTTGGCCGAAGAGCTGTCCAGGATACGCAACACGATCTTCTCGCCGAACAACGTCGGCAGCGTGCTCACGCGGAAGTCCATCGCATGGCTCTTGGACAGGTTGAGCTTGATGCGGCCGTCCTGTGGCACGCGGCGCTCGGCGATGTCCAGGCCGGCCATCACCTTCAGGCGCGAAGAGATGCGGTTGGCCAGTTTTTGAGGGGGGCTCGCCACAGCGCGCAGCATGCCATCCATACGCAGGCGTACGCGATATTGGGTTTCAAAGGGCTCGAAGTGGATATCCGAGGCACCGCGACGGATAGCATCCACCAGGATCTTGTTGACGAACTTCACCACGGGCGCGTCGTCACCGCCGGTGGCATCGATACCGCCGCCCGAAGACTCCCCGTCGTCGTCCGCGGATTCCAGCACCAGATCTTCGAGGTCGCCGCCGCCCAGGTCGGGTGTCACGTTGTTAAGCGTGCTAACGGCCGAATCGATGGCGCGGCTGAGCTGCGCCCGCTCAACCAGGACGGGTTCCACCATGCAATTGGAGTGGAACTTGATCTCGTCCAGCGCATGCAACTGCATGGGATCGGCAATGCCCACGAAAAGCCGCTTGCCGCGCTTCATCAGCGGCAAGGCCTGATGCTTGGTCATCAGCTCCTGGCTAATCAGGCTGGTAGGCATGCTGGCCGGGGCCAGCGCCGAGACGTCGAAGATCGGCATGCCGAATTCGGCCGAGGCGATCTGCGTCAGGCGGCTGTTGTCGACCAGGTTCTGGTCCAGCAGCCAGCCAGTTAACGTTTTCTTCTGCTGGCTCGACTCGGTAACTGCCTTGCGAACGTCGGCTTCCGGCAGCAAACCCTCGGAAACCAGTCGGCGCGCCAGTCCGGACAGGCCAAGCGCGGTGGGCTGCGGCTGCGATGACATGATAAAACCTACCTAAGTCCCCTGATTGGGCTCGAATTTAGCGCACATTGGAGCGGCAGGCTATCGACTATCGCCGGTTTTGCTACCGAGCTCCAACCTCGCTCGCTGACGGCCCTACAGCCATAGGTGATCGGCAGCCGCTCGGATATTCTGAGTGTAAAAAATGTTCGGTGTGGGAAGGGCTTGGCAAAGCTACCTATCGCACCACGCTATGATTCGTGAAATCACGGGGAAGCCAACAGTTTGAACACGCTCAGCATCATCCTTCCTGCGAAGAACGAAGCGCCTGCTCTCAAAGAATTGCTGCCACGTCTCCGTGCCGCACAACCGACCGCGGAAATCATTGTGGTGGATGATGGGTCCACCGATGACACTCGGACCATTTGCGATCAAAACGAAGTGCAATGCTTGTCGTCGCCCTACTCCATGGGAAACGGTGCTGCTGTCAAGCGGGGTGCGAGAGCCGCAACCAGAGATATCCTGGTCTTTATGGATGGGGATGGGCAGCATGATCCGGAGGATGTAGCTCGTCTTGTCGAAAAGCTGAAGCAGGGATACGACATGGTGGTAGGTGCCCGTGACTGGGATAGCCAAGCGGGTATGGGACGGGGGCTTGCCAATACGTTTTACAATTGGCTAGCGACGCGTATGACAGGTCATGTGGTTGCCGATCTTACTTCTGGATTTCGTGCCGTACGGGCTGATCGATTTCGAGAATTTCTGTATTTGCTGCCGAATGGTTTTTCTTATCCCACAACTAGTACCATGGCTTTTTTTCGCAGTGCTTATCCTGTTGCCTATGTGCCAATCAAGGCTGCACGGCGGATTGGCAGGAGCCACATCCGTCCCCTGCGTGATGGTGTGCGCTTTCTGCTGATCATTTTCAAGATCGCCACCCTGTATTCGCCGCTAAAATTGTTCGTGCCGGCGAGCGCGCTGTTCTTCTTGCTGGGCTGTGTGAACTACGCTTGGACGTATCTGCATAACGGTCGACTTACTAATGGCAGCACTCTGCTGTGGAGCGCTGCGGTAATCGTGTTCCTGATTGGGCTGGTGTCGGAGCAGATAACATCTCTGACTTACCGCCAGAATCAGCACTGATTACATGTTCAACACTCGATCGGATAAGGGTTATCCAGACATGGGATCTTCAACCAAGCGCGCATTGATTACTGGCGTTACTGGCCAAGATGGAGCTTATTTGGCCGAATTCTTGCTCGACCGCGGATATGAGGTCCATGGAATCAAGAGGCGTGCCTCGTCTTTCAACACCAAGCGTATCGACCATTTGTATCGAGACCCGCATGATCCAGGAGTGCGTTTCTTCTTGCATCATGGTGATGTTACAGACTCCTCAAGCTTGATTCGCATCATGCAGCAAGTGCAGCCAGATGAGGTCTACAATCTTGCGGCGCAAAGTCACGTGGCCGTGTCATTCGAACAACCTGAGTACACCGCGGATACCAATGCGCTCGGTACATTGCGTCTGCTTGAGGCCATTCGTATCCTCGGATTACAGCAGCGCACCCGCTTCTACCAGGCGTCGACCTCAGAGATGTACGGGTTGGTGCAAGAAACCCCGCAACGCGAAAGCACGCCATTTCATCCGCGCTCGCCCTATGCGGTGGCGAAGTTGTATGCGTACTGGATCACAGTGAACTACCGCGCGGCGCACGGTATCCATGCGAGCAATGGCATCCTGTTTAACCACGAATCTCCGGTACGTGGCGAAAATTTCGTCACTCGCAAGGTCACTCGCGGTCTTGCGCGCATCAAGCTCGGGCTGCAGTCGTGCCTGTACTTGGGAAACCTGGATGCAAAGCGCGATTGGGGACATGCGCGCGACTACGTCGTCGCGCAATGGCTGATTCTTCAACAGGATAAATCGGATGACTATGTAATCGCCTCGGGCTACCAGCACAGTGTGCGCGAGTTCGTCAATGCGGTCGCCCGCGAGATGGAGATCAACCTCACCTGGCGAGGCAGCGGTCTGGACGAGCAGGGTGTAGATGACGAGGGACGGGTGATTGTTGCCGTCGATCCGCGCTATTTCCGCCCGGCCGAGGTCGACACGCTGCTGGGGGATGCGAGCAAGGCGAAGCGCGAGCTTGGTTGGGAGCCGAAGATTGGCTTCAACGAACTCGTGCGGGAAATGGTGCAGGCAGACCTGCATGCCGCGCATCGTGATGCGTTGATCACGCAGCACGGTTACCGCGCTGACGACTTTAACGAGTAACAACAGTGAGGCTGGTGCGAAATATGGTAGCTGCGATGGCCAATTCGGTCGTCGTCGTGCTGATCAATCTGGTCGCACTGCCATTTTATCTCCGTTTCCTCGGGATGGAGGCGTACGGTCTTATTGGGTTCTACGCAATGCTGCAGTCAACGTTTCAAGTGTTTGACCTCGGTCTTGCACCGACCGTCAGTCGCGAGATCGCGCACGGCGCGGAAACTGGGCATCAGCGACGCTCCGCTTCGTTGCTGCGCACGTTGGGGATCATATACACGGGTGTCGCAATAGTGATCGCAGCGCTCGTCACGCTCGCAGCACCTTGGATTGGCGCACACTGGTTGCAGATCAGGGGGCTACAGGAATCCTCCGTAGTCAAGGCCATCGCGTTGATGGGCCTGAACCTTGCCTGCCGCTGGCCAATCAGCCTCTATCACGGAGCACTTGTCGGAGCGCATCGTCTGGCGCGTTCGGCGACCACGAGCATGACAGTCAATGTCATCGGTGCAATAACGACGATCGCCGTGCTCGCGTGGGGCGTGCGAAGTGTGCAGGCTTTCTTTTTGACGCAGGCGGTGTTCGGATTGGTGCAGGTGTTGGTTTTGCGCGCATTTGCGTTACGCGCGGTCGGCGAGCGTGATGCACCATACCATTTTGGGGATCTGAGGCGAGTGTGGAATTTCTCCTCCTGGATGTCGGGTATCGCAATCACTTCGCTCATGTTCACGCAGCTCGACAAAATTTTGCTTTCACGACTGATCGACCTGGAAACATTCGGGCGTTACACGCTTGCAGCGTTGCTGGTGAGCGGATTGCAGGTGCTCATCGGGCCTACATTCAATGTGATCTATCCGAAGTTCACGACGCTTCATGCGCGAGGAGACGAATCGGGCCTCGCAAGGTTCTATTCGGACGCTAGTCGCATGTATGCAGCGGCGGTGTTTTCGCTTGCACTGGCGCTCGCGCTGCATGTGCAGGCAATTGTGACTTTATGGATCGGTCGCGTCGACGTCGCAGATCGCGTCGCGCCTTTGGTGGCTCTGCTTGCGATTGGTTCGGCACTCAACGGCATCATGTATTTTCCATACACCCTGCAGTTGGCTACGGGGCATCCGCGCATTCCTTTCATAATCAACATGGCGTTGCTCACCTTGGCGATCCCGACGATAGTGTGGCTTGCGACGAGTCATGGTGCGGTCGGCGGAGCACTGGCTTGGGCTCTTCTCGGTGTGGTTTATGTATTTGTGGGAACGGTTGTGACGGAGCGGAAAGTTGCTGGATTCTCCGGCATCGGCTGGCTCGTGCGCGACATTGCCGTGCCGCTTTTGCTGACCGTCGTGCCCGCTGCCTTGGCTGCATCCCTGTCGCACACATTCGGCATGGCGCGGTGGTCCGAGATATTGCTTGCATCCTTTGCAGCTTGCATTGGCATCGCTGGAGGATGCTTCTACAGTCCCTTGGCACGCCGGAAGATGATGGAATTCGTCTTAGGTTGGATCCATCCATGTCCGAATTGACCAATCATGGGATTGCTGCCGAGCGCGCGCGACAGCGACGCCTGCGTTTCCCTCCATCGCCGCCTGCGCTCACTGGAGTGTGGCGTCTGGCGTACGTGCTAGCTGGACTATTGCTGTTTCCGTTCTACTTGCTCGCGGGTGCAATGCTCGGTGTGCCCGGCTTGCGCTTTCGCGGCACATGTCTCGTGGCGGGCATTCGTCTGTTGTTTGCGGGACATGCCGTCGACGCCTACCGTTGCATTGTGGCGCCGCTGGATTCGGTGCGGCATTTCGAGATGGATTTCTTCTGGAAGCGTGCTCGTGCTCTTCAACCGGAGCGCATACTCGACGTGTCCTCGCCGAGGTTGCTGCCGCTGATGCTGCTGCGAACCTACCCGCACGTAAGGGCGGATCTGATCAACCCTGACACCAAGGATCTAGCGCGCACACGCACGATGGCACGGGGTCTAGGTGTCGACAACCGCTGCCACTTCCTTGGAGTTCGCATTGACGCGCTGCCTGCCGACGCCCGCGATTATCCGCTGGTGACTTGCATGTCGGTGTTGGAGCACATCGTTGATGACCTCGCCGCTATCCGCACGATGTGGGACCGCGTCGCACCCGGAGGCCACCTGTTGCTCTCCGTGCCTTGCGCTGCGCAACTGATGGAGGAGTTCACCAATGTGGACGAGTATGGGCTGCTAGATACTGATGCGGACGGCTTCGTCTTCTGGCAGCGCTATTACGATGAAACGCGCCTGCAAGCGATCTTCGCCATCACTGGTGTTCCGGTGGCGCGCGCACTGTATGCAGAACGTGTGTGCGGTGCCTACGACGCAGATGTGCTTGCCAAGCGCACTAAATCCTTCTACCCCAACTGGCGAGAACCCTTCGCCACTGCGCGGACTTACGTCCGCCGAGATAATATCGCTACGCTGCCAGGGATGGGCGTCGTGGCCCTGGAATTTGCCAAGCCCATGAGCGATCAATGACGACAGACATGTGCAATCGGATCCCATGGGCCGAGCCCACCTTGTGGGGGCGCGAAGAAGAATACGTGGTCGACGCCCTGCGTTCGACATGGATTTCTGGTGGTCCCTACGTCGACCGTCTTGAGGCCGATTTCGCGCGATACGCTGATGCGAGGCACGTCCTGGCCGTCGCCAACGGTACCGCTGCACTGCATTTGGCGTACCTGGGCGCTGGCATTGGTATGGGCGACGAGGTCATTGTGCCCGGCTTCGCCTTCATGGCCGCGGCCAACATGGCGCGGATGGTTGGTGCGACGCCGATATTTGCGGATATCGATGCTGACACATGGTGCATCACCGCTGACACCGTCGCTCCACTGATTACCGATCGCACGCGCGCAATCGTGCCAGTGCATACCTATGGGAACGTCTGTGCACTTGAGCCGCTACTTGCGTTGGGCAAGGAGCATGGCGTGCTGGTGATTGAAGATGCAGCCGAATCCATTGGCTCGCGTTGGCGTGGCCGCATGTCCGGGACGATTGCGCCGGTAGGCGTATACAGTTTCCACGCAACTAAGACCATCACGACGGGCGAAGGCGGCGCAATTACGACGCACGACGACGAGCTTGCCGCACGTATGCGCCTTTACCGAAGCCATGGTGTGGCACGCACGCGTTACTTTCACGAAGTCGCCGGTCACAATTTTCGCCTGACCAATCTGCAGGCTGCGATTGGTTGCGCGCAGCTTGAACATATCGATCGCATTGTTGCCAAACGCACGCAGGTCTGGGATGCCTATCGTGCGCGCCTGCGGGCGATCCCCGGTGTGGTGATGCAGGTCATTGACGCGGACACCGATCCGGTAATGTGGGCCATTGGTGTGCGCCTGGATCCAGCGCGGTTCCCACAGGGTCGTGATGCAGTCATGGAGCAAATGGCAGCGTTTGACATCGAAACTCGGCCCGGTTTTTATCCAGCAGGCGCCATGCCGCACCTTTACGGCCCACAAAAGCTACCTGTTAGCGACTCTCTCGCTGCGGCCATCCTTGTGCTGCCGTCGAGCCCGAGTCTCGACGAGGTACGTATACATCGCATATGCGACACGCTGGCCTCACTCGCATGCTGATATGAAGACGTTACCCGTTATCGAATGCGTGCTGTTGCGGCCGGGCCTTGAGTTGGCACTGGCGCGCTTTTTGGATGACCTTGCGGCCGCTGGTGATGATGCATTCTTTCATCCGCACGAGGGTGACGTGGTGTCGCTGCGCACAATCGCAGATCAGCCGGGCGAGGACGTGCATGTCGTTTTCGTCTCAGACGGCATAGTGCTTGCCTACGGCCTACTGCGCGGCTGGAACGAGGGTTACGTGATGCCAAGCCTCGGCGTTGCCGTGCACCCAGGGGCGCGCACTAGCGGGCTCGGGCGCCTGATGATGGAGTACCTTGAAACCATGGCTCGTCGTCGTGGTGCCCCAGCTATACGTCTGCGAGTGCATAAAAGCAACGTTCGCGCTATCGCCATGTACGAACGCAGGGGTTATGTCATGAGTCCCGATGATGTCGACACGCACTTGTTTGTTGGCGTGAAGACACTTAAGGACATGACATGAGTTTCGAACTCAGTATCTGTATTCCGACGCTCAATCGTGCCGACTTCATCGGAGAAACACTTGACAGCATTGTCACGCAGCTCGAGCCGGGAGTTGAGATCGTAATCGTGGATGGTGGCTCGAGCGACGGAACCGATCGGGTCGTCGCGACATATCTTGAACGCTTTCCGCAGATAAGCTACGTGCGCGTGGGTGACGAAGCGAAGGCGTCCAACGCAGGCTTTGATCGTGACTGCAGTCGTGCGGTGGAAATCGCTCGGGGCATGCACTGTTGGCTGATGACCGACGATGACGTACTCAACCCAGGTGCGGTGGCCCGGGTGCTTGCCGCGGTGCGTGCGGGGCACGACCTTGCCGTTGTCAGTTGCGAGGTGCGAGACCGGCAGTTGCGCGAGCAGTTGTTACGCTCGAGACCGGGGTTTGCGCTCGATCGCGTGTTCAGTGCGGCGGACTGGGATGATTTTTTCCGAGCGACTGTGGTCCATCTGACCTTCGTTGGCGCGGTCGTGATACGTCGGTCGCTATGGCTTGAGCGACATCCAGAGGAGTGCTTCGGGAGCGGGTTCGTGCATGTCGGCGTACTTTTCAAACGACCGATCCCCGGTACCGCGATCGTGCTGGCCGAGCCGTTGGTTGTCATTCGCAACGGCAACGGCCAATGGACCGCTCGTGCCTTCGATATCTTTATGATGCGCTGGCCGGAACTGGTGTGGTCATTCGAGGGGATATCCGACGAAGCCAAGCGCGCAGTCACGCCCCGCGAGCCGTGGCGTCTGTTGCGTGTGCTGATGTTGCAGCGAGCGTACGGTCGATACTCGATCCGTGAGTATGACGAGGTGCTGCATGAGCGCCTCGACCCGCCATGGAAACGGTTAATCGCACGCCTAATTGCGAATCTACCGCTGGGGTTGCTGTACTGGCCTGCGCGGATATACGGCCATTTTAGGCACGCCGATCCGCGCTTGTTCATCGAAACCCTTGACGAAGCTGCTCGCTCCGCCTCCGTGCGACGACGCACAACTACCTGATGAGATCCGCATGTCCAAATCTTTGTGCACACCTATAGACCGTTGTCGCATATGCGGAAGCACCCACCTCGAGCAGCTTCTCAATCTCGGTGAGCAAATGCTGACGGGAGTGTTCCCACGCATGCGAAATGCACAAATCACGAAGGGCCCGTTACGACTGGTAAAATGTGCGGCCGATGATGGTTGCGGTCTTCTCCAGCTCGCGCACTCCTACGACTTGGGCGAGATGTACGGCGATAACTACGGATATCGATCCGGTCTCAATGCGAGCATGGTGCGACACTTAAGTACGAAGGTGGCGCGCATATGCGAATTTATCTCGCTACGATCGGGCGATCTCGTCGTTGATGTGGGATCCAATGATGGCACGACACTCGGGGCCTACCCCGAATCAATCGGTGCCGACCTGCTCGGCATTGATCCGACTGCCGCGAAGTTTCGCCAGTACTACAAACCGCACATTGACCTGTGCGCGGATTTCTTCAACGCCGACACGCTGCGGAAGGTGCGCCCGAGTAAGCCGGTACGCGTGCTCACCTCGTTCTCGATGTTCTACGACCTCGAAGCACCGATGGCTTTCATGCAAGACGTTCACGACGTGCTGGCCGATGACGGTATATGGATGTTCGAGCAGAGCTACATGCCGGCGATGCTCGATGCTCTGTCCTATGACACGGTGTGTCACGAGCATCTGGAGTACTACGCACTGAAGCAGGTGAAGTGGATGGCCGACCGCGTCGGCTTCACGATCATTGACGTTGAGTTCAACGACGTCAATGGAGGTAGTTTTTCGGTAATGACTGCCAAGTCAGGTTCGGGCAGGCGGGAAAGTCCCATGGTCGCACGCATTCTCGCCGAGGAGCGAGCACGTGATCTGGACACGCTTGCACCGTTCGAAGACTTCGCAAGAAGGACAGAGCAATCGCGCGAAGGTCTGCGGGACTTCCTCTCGCAGGCGAAGGCAGAGGGGAAAACCGTCGCTGCTCTCGGCGCCTCCACCAAAGGCAATGTACTGCTGCAGTATTGTGGCCTTACGGATAAGGACATCATCGAGGTTGGCGAGGTGAATCCCGACAAATTTGGTGCGATGACCCCGGGTACGTGGCTGCCGATCAATCCCGAAGTGGACGTGCTCGCACGCAATTACGACTATTACCTCGTACTGCCGTGGCATTTTCGCCGCAATTTTCTCGCCAATCCAGTTTATTCGGGTAAAACGCTTGTGTTTCCGTTGCCAATGCTCCAGTCCGTGCACGTTGAGGGGGAGCTCGTTTAATACCGCGGACATCAGCTCAACGCGCCACGTCGCGTTCGCGCGATTGCGTTCTATCTTCCTCCGATTCCGGGGGATGGCACGTGGTGGGCTGCACGCGTTCTCGCCGAACTCGTGACGCGCCTGAAGCCTGTGATCGGCTGGGCCGCGCGTCGTACGGACTTGGGAAGGTTCAATTATATTTTTGCAGTCCCTGACCTGGTCATAGGGCCTACCGCACGTTAGGCACGCCGTAACGCACCAGCATCGCGACCTTCCGCAATTGCCAGCGCACCGCGGAAAACCACTGCGTGACGGAAATCATGCGCGTGGCTTGTACGTCGCTGCGGTGCGCGCGAAGAATCACCCATTCGCGGATTGGCGTCATTATCGCTGGTCCGTAGACGTTGCGCAGAAGGGTTGCATCGCCTCGCCACATCGACAGTACTGCACCCTCGATCGTGAGCGCGAGCAGATGGAGGCAGAGCAGGGGCCACATCAGGAGGCTCGGCGTAAGAATCATCAGCGAGCGCGTTTTGTTGCGCTCGCTGAGGCGACGGCGCCTCAGCGAGGTGTTGATGCCGCCCTCTGCACGATTTCCGCCAAATGTCGTGCCCTGGCGATGTCGATAGCCGCTTGCTGTCAGGGCTTCGACGGCCACGCCGCGCAGCCTGGCGAGGCTGCACAAATACAGGTCCTCGGCGATGGACCCGAACCACTCGGGTAGTCCTCCAAGATCATTCCAGATCGCCCGTGGAAGGAACATGCAGGCACCGATCACGTAAGCGACTTGGTCTCGCTTTGGATCCAGATTGGGAATCGGATTGCAGAAAGGATCCAGCAGGCAGCCACGATCAACGAGGATGCCGCTTTCCCAATCATATTGGGGTAAGGTCAGAATGCTTGGGTGGTCGGAAGCCTGTGCTGCGTGAATCAGACTCTCGATTGCTCCGGGACAAAGGGCCGCGTCGTTGTTCAGCAGAAGAATGTATTCGCCTCCGGCGTGGGCAACCATTCGATTATTGCTGACGCAGAAGCCTACATTTTCTGTGCTGACCAGCAATTCGACCTGTGGATAGTGTTCCTGCAGCAGAGATACAGAGTCATCCGTCGAGGCATCGTCGTGCACAATAATTTCTATTTCGAAGGCGACACTTTGAGCAAGCACGGATTCAAGGCATTCAGCCAGGATCGTTGCGCCATTGTAGTTCGCAATGCAGACGGAACAGATTGGCGCCGATGGACGGTTTAATGCTGGATGGTGTTGAACCAATCCCATGTTTCTCTCAAGCCTTCATGCAGCGAAGTTTTGGGTGTCCAGCCATAGTGCAATTGTGCCGCGTTGGAATCCATAACGATGTATTGGGCATCCAATGTCCTGCTAGGGGTGTAGCTACGTAGTAAGGCCTTTTGGGTCACAGCTTCAATAGCGTGGAACAGTTCGTTGAGGCTCGTACCCATGCCGCTGGATGCATTGAATATCCGTACACCGATCGGCATCGGGTTTCGGATCGCTTCGACGCAAAGTTCAATGAAGTCGTCGATATAGAGATAGTCGCGCACATTGGAACCATCTCCCCAAACAGATAGCGATTCCCCGCGAAGAATTTTTCCAAAACAGGCTGGAACTATGCCGAAGCCTGCCTTCTCCATCTGCCCAGGGCCGTAAAGGTTTGATGGTCGGAGTACGGTAGCATGTCCGTTGTACTGACGACTCCATGCGCTTATGAAGTATTCGGCGGCTACTTTGGCCGCCCCATGATAAGAGCGGGGTTGTACGACACCAGCCTCTGTGGCCGGGTCTTCCGTATCTACGGTATACAGGCTACCGCCCGAAGAAAGATAAAATAAATTCACCTGTGGCTTTCGTTGCAATGCCTGCAACAGAGTCAAAAACGGCAGAAGATTATTCTGCAATTCTTCTACGGGCTTACCGGCAGACGTGCCAGGAGAGGAGCGTGACGCAAGATAAGCCACGGTATGGACACGCTCCAACAATTGGGCAATCTGATCTGATTCAGTGATATCTGTCACAACGAGTTCCGCACTTGCCAAATCGTTGTGAAACGGTTGACGGGCGACCGCAATGGGGCGTTCGCCATGCGCGAGCAGCGACGATGTGAGGCGACGCCCCACGAATCCATCAGCGCCCAATACTAAAATTCGATCACCCATGCACGGTCGCCTTGAGCAGAGTGCTATAGATTCGTATGTATCGCTGCGCGCAATCATCCCACGTTCCGAATTCGGACGCAGCTTTCAAGCGTGCCGTCTCGCCGAAACGACGGTTGAGTTCATCGTCTTCCAATCGTTTTAGAGCCTTCTGATAGCTTTCAATTGAATCGCACAACAGCCCGGTACGCTCGGCTTCAACAATCGTGGCGTGTGCCGGCATGTCGGATGCAACAATAGGAAGGCCAGCAGCCATTGCCTCAAGCATGACTTGTGGACGTCCTTCGGCGTGCCTGCTGAGCGTGATCAGGCCGTGTGCGCATGGAAACCATTCGGTAGCGAGTTGATGTGGAGACGCCGAACCGTGGTAGTGCACCCAATCTGGCACTTCGATCTCTTCTTGCATGGGGCCAAAAAGATGTAATTCGCGTTCGCCACCGCGGAAGAGATTTTCCGACCACTGGAACAATGGCCCAAGCTTGTCGGCGGTAAGACGCGTGACCGTGAGCCAGCGCTTAGGTTGTTCTGACTTGAGGCGACGCTCAATGGCGTACCAATGCTGATCGATTCCGAACGATACAGGGATGATGTCAGCCACATCACCAAATGCCTTTTGAAGAGGTTTCTGCATCCAGTCGGCATTGGGACAGATCGCTACTCGCCTCCTGCGCATGATTCGGCGGAGCAAAAGGCATACAAAAGGGAGTTTGAGAAGCTTGAGATCGTTGCCCAACGCGGTGATCAATACTGGCTTCCCGTTGGGTGGGAGAGGGATGGCGCATTGCAGCCAATTGACGTGGTAAATGTCGACATCGGACGACCGGCGGTATGCGCCCCCGATCATACGCAGCAACTTGACCGGTGCCAGTATGGCCTTTGCGCCACCTTGGCGGATGAGATGTGAAATCCCACCGACGGACATGAGTTTGGCAAGCCAGGCGCTTTCACTGGGTGTTGCCGCGACAGACGCAGAGGAGGGCAGTTCGCCAGGAGGAGCCCAAACCGTTAAATGGAGGTTGCCGGACCGAGTCAGGCCGCCCACCAGGTGACGTATGAATACACCTCGCCAGTCCGTGGCGTCCCTGGGATAAGAAGTGCTGAGAAAGAGGACACGCATAAGTTTTGCGTCCGTATATATACGATCGCGAAAGGGCACCTATTGCAATCCTGGCATAGCGCGGAGTTCTGCCAGCGTGCTGTCAAGGCGGCCGCCGTAGTTCAACGACTCTAGCTGTTTTATGGCACTCAGTGCATCGTTTTTTTTGCCCGATGCGGTAAGCATGCGTACCAACGTGATGCGATAAGCTGTTTCGCTTGGGGCTGTTTTTACAGCGGATGTAGTCATGCTCAGACCCAGCGCCTTATCATCAAGTACGTTCCATGCATAATCACCATACATGGCTAGAAGACGCGCACTGGGGTTTGGGTGCGACACGGCCGCTAAGTAGGCTTGTAACATGAAATTTTTTGACAACTCGCATTGGCCACCTCGTGCACACTGAGTCAGTGCCCCAAGCGAGCTTTCATCTTGTACGGTAGGTTTGTGCTTCTGCAGCTTGTCGATCAAGCTCTGCCACCAAGCCGACTTTACGGGTAGATGCATGCGCGCATTCATGAAGATCAGCGCTTGCTCGGGCAAGATCGATGAATTAGGGAGTGCGGCGGCCCGTTCTAGCGGAGCATAAGCTGCGCGGGTGAAAGGGGAGGATGGATCATAGTGGGAATAGATGATGTAGGTACGCCCAAGCTCATACTGAGCGCGTGGAGAGTTGGGGGCGCGAGCGGCTAGTGTTTCGGCTAGCAATAGAGGATTGCCCCATGCGATGGCTGTCATGGCGGTTTCGCCGCCCCACAACAGAAGCAGGCCGACTAGAAGGGTGCCTCGCACGAGTGTGAAGGTAGGTTGTGTCGCGATGGCTGTCGATGACACCTGAGGGAGCAGAAGTGGAATGAGTGCGAGCATCAAACCGAAGCTAGCGAAGTAGTTGCGGTGCTCGTAAATCAATTCAAGTGGCAGGACAGTTCCGGTTAACAGATGGCAGCCCAGGAACAATGCTATGCCCAGCGCTACCAGCGGGCGCCGGGGTCGAAGCCACCAAGCGCAAGCAACTAGTGCAATGATGGCAAGAATGCTGGTAAATGTGGTCCAAGGGTTGAACAGATCACTCGAAATATGAAAATCGTCGTTGTAGAACGACAGTGCATGAGGCGTGGGAAGAAGGGTCCAGCCGATATAGTCGACTACGATGCGTGCTTCACTGAGCAAACGGGCGTGTAGTGTGAAATCGCGAGTAGACCAAACGACAGGATTCAGTATGCCGGGCAGAAGCCAAGCAAGACCGGCGACCAATGGCAGCACTAGTACAAACGAAAATAGCAAGACTAAGCGACCATCTACTCTGAGTTGTGCAGTAGGGATGTCATTCCCCCGCACCGTTACGGACCTAAAACCAAGCACTGCCCATTCGATCAGGAACGCATAGAGCGGCAGCATGGCCGCGGTTTCTTTTGACAGTATCCCAATCGCGGTCGGGACGGTGATACTGAAAACACACAGCAGAAAGCCACTTCGCTTCGATGCACTCCGTTGGACTGTGATTGCATTTGTGTTTGCTCGCATGCGCTGTCGCCCTATCACATATCCGATAAGGCCCAGCAACACAAACAGGTTAGCCATACTCTCCATGCGCTGCACTGTGTACAGCACGCCAGTGAGATTGATCGGCAGAAGCATCCAGCCCGTTGCGATGAGTGCGGCGATTCTTCTATCACACTCTTTGGCAGCATCTGGTTTGGTCAACGAAAGCAGTGACCGCGCAAGAATATAGACGAGCAGGCCGTTTAGCAGATGGATGATCAGATTGGTCAGCTTCATCCAATAGGGATCAAGTCCCGCTGCAAGGTAGTTAAGCGCGAAACTGAGCGAAACCAATGGGCGCTTGAATTCACTGGCTGGCGAGGATAGTGCCGCCTCTATTAGTAAGGGGACGCTGAAGTGGTGCGGCTGTACCCCGGTATTTTCGACGATGTTGGGGTAATCGTCGAACAGCCACCCGCCATTCAATCCCGGCCAATATACGGCTGCTGTCGCCACGACTCCGATAACCATCAGTAGCCATGGCTGCCACGGACGGATGCGAGAGTTCGATTGCTTGGAGGCTTCTTGCATATGCAGCTGGTCGTCTCAGTATTCGTGCGAAAGGCCAGGGGGCTGTTGAGCGCTTCAATGTTCTGGGGAGTGCCCGGCTTTTGTTTCCACTTGTGCTTCCAGTGATTTGTGCAGAGTAGCGAGTCGGTTTTGCCAGAAGCCTTGCTTACGTAGTACCCAAGCATGTATCCGTGTCATACCAATGCCCTGATAAGTATCGCCTTTCAGGACGAAAAAGTGGTTCAGGAGTTCGAGCGCGAGTTCAGGGTGACCTGCGGAGTTCAATGCCTGCGCCTGTTCAAATGCCGCGCCCTCACTTGGGGAAACGGTAAGCAGATCATTGAACTCGGCTGCTGCCTGTTGTGGTTGGTTGCTGGCAAGGTAGAGCGCAGCGCTGACGCGTTTAAACGCGCCAGCGTGCCCATGTGATCGTATTAGCTCATGGTTGGATTCGACAGTAGCGAGTGCCTGTTGCAAAGCAGATATTGTCAAACCATGACATCGCTTGCCTGTCGCATTGGGTATGTTGGTGATGAGCCAGTTGGCAATGTTGTTCCAACCAGTGCGTGTACGATCTAGTGATTGGATGGCGAGCTGCCATGACAGTGGGTCGACAGAGCCGGTTTGGCATTCCATGTTCACCAGTGTCAGTGCGATCTGTGGTTGATCCGACATTCTTACTGCTGCCGTGCGTAGTTTGTTGATGGCCTCCGGAAGCTTTCCTGAAGCGCTTTCGACTTCAGCAGCAAAAACCTGGGCCTGAGGCGAGTTGGGATTAATACGACCCCAGATGCGTGCCTGCAGTGGCAAATTTCCCCAAATCCCTGCACGCACCCAGGTCATAGCCGCTAATAGACATAAAATCGCGATAGCAGCAGAGCGCCAGGGTAAGGGTTGTGCTCTTGGGGTAGAGAACCATATGCCGACCGGCGTGAACATGAATGCTGCCGGCAGGTAGTTGCGGTGCTCGAATGCAAGCTCTAGTGGGAAGAAAGAGCTTTCCAGTAACTGTCCCGCGAAGTAGAACAGGATTGCGAATGACAGCCAGGGTAAGCGTCGTCTCGCCAGCCAGCCGAATATTATCAGGCACGTGATGAAGATGATGCTTGGCAAGGTCGTCCATGGATGGAGCAGGCTGCTCGATGCGTGGACCTGATCGTAAAAGACTCCAGGGGAGGTCGTCTGCGGAACCCACAGCATCCGTAAGTAGTCTGCAAGGACGCGGGGCTCGCTGAGAAGGCGCTCTTGTACGCTCCATGGCCGATCCGTCGCGGCGATCCGTAGCGCACTGGGCCATGCTTCAGCTAGGTAGATGGCCAATAGCACAATGGGCAAACCCAGCAGAATGATGCTTGCGATGCGTCGTGCTTGCTGGGCCGATTTTGCACTGCCATCAGTGCTGCGCAGTACTGTCACTTCCGCAGCTGCCAATAGTAGAGGCAACAGAATACCGTTGGCCTTGGCTAAGACGGCAAGCAGGGTGCAGAACCACGCTGCCGCAATCATCCAGATGATGGCTTGGAAGGACTTGTAAGCATCGAATGCGTTTCGGCCGGAGCACCAACAAATGATGCTGATGAAAGTGAACGTTGCCGGTAGCATCGCCTCGCGTTGTACGACATACAAGGTCGTCGAAACGAACAACGGATGTAGCAACCAAATGCCGCTGCTGATCAATGCCATTATCACGGCCTGATTTTCATTGAGACCGCGGCGCTTGCCGATCTTCAATATAGCCCAGCACAAGAGCACACCATTCAATAGGTGCAGCAGAATGTTCGTGTACTTAAAGGACGACGCAGGTGCTGGCCAATTTCTGGCGTCGATCAGGAAAGACAGCAATGCCAGCGGCCTGCCGGTGGGATCGGCACTGCCAGACGTGATGTAGCGCCAGAAGGCATCCCAGTTCTCAACCGGACCAGAGGTGCCAAGCCCAGAGAGATTGGAATAATCATCTAGCAGGAACGCTCCATCGATCCCCGGGCGGTAAGCAAGCCACGCGATAAGCAATAGCACTCCAAGCGCCAACATAAAAGCCGTTGCGTTGATGGCGCTGGATCGGATCTTCATGCTGTGGAGTGACGGTTAGATATTGATGAGCTTACGCGAAGTGCAGCCTGCATGAGTATTGGCTAGTGCGTAGAGCATGGCGATGGTGATACGGCATTTTCGAGTTCATGGCGGAGATTGGCTATTTCCCGGTCCCAGTAGCCTTGCCGCTGCAATACCCAAGCATGGATGCGCGCCATGCTAAAGCCTGTTTCCCGCGGCTTGGGCAAGGCTGCAAAGTGATCGAGGTGGATCAACCCCAAGCATGGATGATCTGCGGTGCCCAGAGTGGCTGCTTGACTCAGTGCTATAGCGGGGCCAGGGGCCTGCTCCAGTGCGAGGTCGAAGTCCTTTAGGGCTTGTTGTGGTTGTTGGCGGACGAGATCCAGTCTGCCCTGGAGATGGTATTGATCTTGTCGCATACCGGGATATTGCGACCAATGCGGATTACGCCCCGCAGCATCCAATAGGCTCTGAAGATCGCGGTCATCAAGCCCGTGGCAAACATGCTTCTCCAAGAGTGTCAGCGTATTTCCAAACCAATGAAAGACAACGGTGCCGCCTACACGGGCAGAATTCAGCGCAGTGCGCGCAGCCTGAAGTGTTGTTGGATTTACCGCGCCTAGCCTGCATTCCGCGGTAATCAGATTGAGAGGGATTTGTACGTCATCAGGATGCGCCGATAGCGCCACCTGCAGGCGAGCTGCAGCTAATCCGGGATGGTCGTTCTGCAAATCATAGAGGGCTGCGCTGGTTTGCGCACGTGCGGAATCCGGATTGATGGCAGCCCAAGTTTTAGCTTGCTGGACGGCGTTGCCCCACAATGCTGCGCGTTGTGTGGTCAATATCCCCAGGAGTGTAAGTACGGCCAAGGCTGCCAGTATCCGCATGAGGCGTAGATAGCCTGGTTGTCCCAGTACCAGGCCAATTGGCCAGAAGAGTAGTATGGCGGCCAGGTAGTTGCGATGTTCGAAGTAGAGCTCCAGGGGAATCCAGCCCGACTCCATCAATTGCCCAGCGAAGTAGAACAGGAGCGCGAGCGAAATGGCCGGATAGTGTTTGCGCAATGCAAAGCCTACTCCAATCAAACCAAGGATAAACAGCGTGCATGGAAGCGTAGATACGGGGCGCAGCCAGCTGCTAGAAACCGGAAAGGCATCGTTGAACAATCCACTTGAATAAACTTGAGGTATAAACAGCAGGCGCAGGTAATCGGTCAGAACGCGTGGCTCAGTCAGTAGGCGCTGTCCAACCGTCCACCCTCGGATGTTAGGTGTGTCGCGGATCGCACCAGGCAACATCTGGATGAGATAGGCGATCAAGACAGTACTGGGCAAGATCAGGAAGATGGCGACTGCAAAGTTCATCAGCTTCTTGGAGTTCGTCGAAGGCATGGGATGACGTGGCGATAGCACGATCCATTCAATCAACAACAGCAACAGTGGCAGTAGAGCACCATTGGCTTTGCAAAGCACGGCAAGCAGCATACACAACCACGTCGATGCGGCCATTCCTGCTAGCGCTAACGCAGAATGGTGACGTCCCAGCGTGACGCGTGAAATTATCCAGCCAAGAATGCCGATTAGCACGAAAGTCGCCGATAGCATTGCCTCCCGCTGCACTATGTAGAGTGTGGTAGAGACCATCAGCGGATGCAGTAGCCAGCATCCTGTCCCGAATAAAGTACCAATCGCAATGCGGCGAGTGTCTAGGGCTTTTCGCTGGCAATCCAGTACATGTGAGTCCTTTTCCTCGCCATTGGATGAATGTGTCAGCGCGTGCCCCAGTTTCCACAGCACGGCAGCTAGCAATACCCCGTTAAAGAGATGCAGGATGACATTGGTAACTTTGAACGGATAGGGGTTGGCGGGCCAATTGCGCGCATTGAGCAGGAAGCTCAGCAGCGCTAGGGGCCGCCCTGTAGGATCAGCAGTTCCGGAAGTAATGTAGCGCCAGAACGTGTTCCAGTGATCCACAGGGCCAGTGGCGCCCAGCTTGGGTAGGCTACCCAAATCATCGAAGAGAAAGGCGCCGGATAGACCTGGTCGATAGATAAACCACGCCATCGTGAGTAGTGAGGCTAGTGCCAGAAGCAGAAGCGCGACCGTGGAGTAGCGAGCACGTGGCGACGACGGTTTGAAATGCACCGGGTCATTAGTTGGGTTTCGAAACGCACGGCCCGCAGGCATACAAGAAACTCACTACCTTGGAGATACAGGTGATCGCAATGCGAAGCAAGCATGAAAAGAAGGGCCGCATTTGGGCGGCCCTTCTTGGACAACACATCGAGGCGCTTGACTTACTTAGCGGCAGGACGACGGCAGATATTTGGCAGGAACGGTCGCGGCGTGGCTCGTGCTGTTGCAGGTCCAGTTAACCGAGCCGCCGTTGTCCGTGGGGGACAGAACGAACGTATTGCCAGCAATTGCTGAGTTCACTTTCGGTCCGCTGAACACTGCTGTGATATAACCGGAGGTAACCGTAACACTGGAGACATACTTGCCCCCAATCGAAGCGGCCGGCGTCAGCCCGGCTGCCGAATTATTTGTGGGCCATGCACCGTGGTTCGAATAGTACTCAGCTACGGCAGTTTTGGCGCCGTCAGTGAGCACCGCACCTTCAGACACCTGAGAGCGGATCAGATAGTTCTGGTAGGCCGGAATCGCGATGGCTGCGAGGATAGCGATGATCGCTACAACGATCATCAGCTCAATCAGGGTGAAGCCCTTTTGCATATTCTTCATGGTAGTTCCTCTGTTGGCTAGCTAACGTGTCGCCCCCTGGGTTCCGGCCCCGATACCCCCTAGGCGGGCTCGAACCCCATACGTCTTGGTCAGGAACGACCAGGAAGCTGATTGTTCCAAGCATCTTATATGCCACGACTTCTTTCTGTCTCATTCATTTTGCTAGTGGCGGCATGCATTGTGCAGGCGGTCACAGCCGGTTGGTTACGGGCGTCAACGTTTGATGGCCGTGGCAGATTTGCTTGACGGGCATGACCCAGAATCGGTTCCGGTATGGCGACATGGAGTGACGTTTTTTGTCGACTCCCGCCCAACTTTTGCTCTATCCGGTCAGTTGCGGCAAGTGGAAGGTAGGTAGGCGCCAGGGATAGTGCTGTGGTTGCTGCAGTCCCAATTGATGCTGCCGGCTCCCAGGATAGGCGAGAGCACAAGAGTCCCATTTTGAATCGCAGTATTGGTCACCGGGGTGTCATATGAGACCGTAATTTGGCCGCCACTGACATCGACCTTTGAAACATAAGTTCCTTTGATCGAAGCCGCCGGGGGCAGGCCAGCAGCTGGATTGTTCGTCGGGAATTTCCCGGTATTGGCGACGGAATCCCATACGGCTGCTTTGGCGCCGCTGGCCAAGCTCATGCCTTCCGAAACCTGGGCTCGGATGAGGTAGTTCTGATAGGCGGGAATGGCAATAGCCGCGAGGATGGCAATGATTGCCACGACGATCATCAATTCGATCAAGGTAAAACCCGCGGTAGGACGCTGGCGCATCATGATGAAAGGTTCCCCTGGTGGACTACGGAGCTAAAGGCAGGTTTTGTACCAAAGTGAGGCTCCGAATCGTGACGCTTGTCGCGAATTGCCGTTGGGCTTGTCTCCAGGTGTCCGTCCCCTTACCGTTGCTCTTTTTCAGCAGAACAGGGAAAGCATATGAAGCCACTGATCCCGGCTCTGATGTCGATATGCATTGTCTTGCCGGCCATCGCCGCTGGCGACAAAACCAGCACGCTGATAGAAAGCCATTCTCCACATCCCTTTGCCATCAGCGACCTGGTGATGATGGAACGGGTCAGCCACCCGCAGCTGTCTCCAGATGGCCGCTATGCCGCCTTCAATTTACGCAGCACCGACTACACTGCCAACAAGGGCGTGAGTGCCATCTACATCCAAGACTTGGGGGCGCCTGGCAGCAAGCCGGTCAAGGTCGTGGCAAAGCAGGCGTCCTCGCCCCGCTGGTCGCCCGATGGTCACAGTCTTTACTATGTAGCTCCGGCCAACGATGTGACCCAGCTATGGAGGCTGGACTTTGCTTTCGGTAAGCAGGGGCTTGATTTGACAGCTGTTTCGAAACCGATGCAGGTAAGCCATGGTTCATTGGATACCGAGGCTTACAAGCTTTCGCCTGACGGGAAGAGCGTACTGCTCTCCTACGCTGTATTTATCAATTGCAACGATCTTGCCTGTACGAAAGAGCGTCTGGATGGCCGTGCTAAAGGCAAGTCCACCGGTACCGTGTATCAAAAGTTGTTCGTGCGCCACTGGGATACCTGGGCGGACGGTCGTCGCAGCCAGCTCTACATTGCGCATTTCAATGCGGACGGCAGCCTGCCGGCGGAGCCGACCCTATTAAGCCGGGGCATCGATGGCGACATACCCAGCAAACCCTTTGGGGACGACAGCGAATTCGCGTTCTCGCCCGATGGCAATACCGTGTATTTCAGCGTGCGCATCGCAGGTAACAGCGAGCCGTGGTCGACCAATTTCGATGTCTACAAAGTACCGGCGGATGGCAGCGCTACGCCGCAAAACCTTACGGAAGCCAACAAGGCGTGGGATGCCTATCCCGTGCCTTCGCCGGATGGCAAGACGCTTTACTACCTCGCTATGAAAACGCCAGGTTTCGAGGCCGATCGCTTCGCCATCATGGCGCTGGATCTGGCAACCGGCGCCACGCATGAGGTCGATCCTTCCTGGGATCGCTCGGCGGGTAGCATGCAGATCAGCGCCGATGGGAAAACTCTGTTAGTTACGGCGGACGACGAAGGCCAGCATCCGCTCTTTGCTGTGCAAACAAGCACCGGCAAGGTTCGAAAATCTGTCGGCAACGGCGCAGTAAGTGCTTATTCCATCGCTGGCAAGCGCATTCTGCTGGCGCGTGACGACCTCAAGCGGCCATCCGATCTCTACATCGCCAACCTTGAAGGCAAGGATCTGAAGCAAGTTACGCACTTCAATGCGGAGCGCCTGAAGAACGCCAAAATGGGCGACGCCGAGTTCTTCACTTTCAAAGGATGGAACAACGAAACGGTGCAGGGCTATGTGGTGAAGCCGGTGGACTACAAAGCCGGCCACAAATATCCCGTCGCTTTCATCATTCACGGCGGCCCACAGGGCGCCATGAACAACGACTGGAGCTACCGCTGGAATCCTCAGACGTACGCAGGCCAGGGCTTCGCCGTCGTCACCATCAACTTTCACGGTTCCACCGGCTATGGTCAGGCCTTCACTGATTCCATCTCAGGCGACTGGGGCGGCAAACCGTTGGAAGATCTCAAACTCGGCTGGCAAGCCGCCTTGGATAAATACCATTACCTGGATGCCGATCGTGCCTGTGCGCTGGGCGCCAGCTACGGCGGGTACATGACCTACTGGATTGCCGGCGTATGGAACAAACCATGGAAGTGCTTGGTCGATCACGACGGTGTGTTTGATGCACGCATGATGTACTACGCCACCGAAGAATTGTGGTTCGAAGAGCGCGAAAACGGCGGTGCGCAATTCGACGTACCGGAGAACTACGAGAAGTTCAACCCCATCAATCACGTGAAGGATTGGCGTGTACCAATGCTGGTCGTTCATTCCGGCAACGATTTCCGCATTCCGGTTACGCAAGGGCTAGGTGCGTTCACCGCGATGCAGCGGCAAGGCATTCCCAGTGAATTCCTCACCTTCCCCGATGAAAACCATTGGGTACTGAAGCCACAGAACAGCGTGCAATGGCACGAAACGGTCAACGCCTGGCTGAAGAAATGGACAGCGCAGGACGTATCCTCCAGCACGTCCAACAAGCCATAACCCCATCTCTCTTTCCCTGTCCCCATCGGGGAGAGGGAAAGGTGAGAGGTCATCCCACGTTAAACACTAACTCTGTTTTACGGGTGACTCGTCACCCGCTTCAGTGCGCACCCGGGAGCGATGAGGTGGCAAGCTCTGCGCAATTCGCAACTTTGCCTCGTCGTCATTCCGGCGAAGGCCAGAATCCAGTTTAAATGCGTTGTGCGAAGTACTCAAAACCTTTAGGTTGTGTGCTTCGCACAGCATGTTTGTCACAGCCGCCGCCACCACCAACACTACCGGTTACGGCTACATGAACGGTTACAGCCACACGAATGCGGATCGCCTGAGCGGCATCGTGTACCTCAGCGGCACTATGGTCACTTTTGGGTGTCTGCAAAATCGGAACTGCTACAGCGTGTGTCCATGGGATATATTTCGGATATCTGACTGAGAACGAAGCGACGCAAGCACTTGCCGGGTTTGTGTCGGCTGGATTAATTCCCAAAAGGGATAGCTGTCGCATCATCATCGAGCCCCTTCTCGAATCAAAGCTGAGCCAACAACGGGTTGCATCATTACTAACGCTAAATGGTTGCCAACTAGGGCTGACAGGGGGCATGATATGGCGTCACGAATGCGTGGACTGCTGTTGACGGGATTAGTACTGATCATCATCGCAGGCGGCATAAGTATTGGAATGTCGCGCTGGCGTCAGGGCGCTGTCAATGTCCCTCAACATTCATCTGACGTGAGGTTGGTGCACGCCCAGTCTCCGAAGCCGCCGCCATTCACCGAGGCCCAATTCAATCAATTCCTGATCGATGCTCGAAAAACGGAGTCCATCGTAGACCCGCTCCAAAGATGCCTTGACTATCCCGAGCCACCCGGTCTTGATTGGTCGGCGACGGTGACCTCTGCGTACTGTCACTATCAATTTGATCCGGTGGTGACTCGAGTCGAGGTCCGCCGGCTTATTGAGTCTGGGCGGGCGCAGGAGCTCGATAAGCGTCTTGCCAACGCCCTGCACGATCAACTAACAAAATCCGATGCGCAAGCCCTGCTGGATCGCACCTTTGTGATCAATTTCAAGGATGGCTCGGAAGCAATGCGTGCTCTGATGGATGCATGGAAACGTCAGTCACCTACGAGTCCTTTTGCAATGGCTGCCAGTGGCACGGCTTACGTGGAAATGGCGCAGCAAGTTCGTGGTGCCGAATACGCTTCCAAAACGCTGCGGAGCTCTTTCGAGTCTATGCGGCGATTGTTGGAGCGAGCACGCACCGATCTAGACAAGGCGGTTGAGCTCGATCCGCAAATAACGCCCGCGTACGGTGCAATGATTTATGCAGGTGCGTTGCAAAGCGATGGTGCATACGCAGTAAATGCCGCTAAACGTGGTCTGGCTATTGATCCGGCAAATTACACTATTTATGCGCGCTTAGTGTGGATGGCACAGCCGAAATGGGGAGGAACGGTTCGAGGCATGCAGCGCCTCATCGCTGCCGCTCAACGCCATGCCAAGAAAAATCCCTTGCTCAGGTTGCTTCTTTCTGAACGTAGGGGCGGCGAAGCTTATGTCGAGGATTGTGATTGCAATCCAATGACGGAAATGGATCTCTATGAGCAAGTATACGCGGAAGCTTCAACCGTAAATATGCTGATGAGTGGTGGATGGGCCGCAAAAAATCGGAACTCTCCCGCACTGTCTGTGATCTATCGTTCGGAACTGCTCCGGTTTGATCCAAGCAAGATCGATCATCGTGAGGGGCGCGCTTTCGATCTGGCGAGTTTAGGTCAATCGGACTGGGCGCTAGCGGAGGGGAATGCGCTTGTAGCACTAGCTCCACAGGACGAAAATGCATTTGATGTTCGAGGTGTTGCCTACGAATCAATGGGCAAGCTGGATTCCGCTAAGGAGGATTATGAGCAGGCGCTGCGCTTGAATCCCGACGACACTTGGACATTGATCGAGCTCGGCAATATCTACGTAAACTCGATTCACGATTGGGACAAGGGTTGGGCGATTGCCAATCGGCTTATTCAAATCAGTCCAGACGATCCACAGGGATGGTTGCTTCGAGCAAGCATACAAAAGGATCAGCCGCGGGATGGGCTCGACCAGACCATCTCGGACTTTGTCGCGAGGTTCAGTAGCGATCCCGGCAAACAAATGTTGGTAGAACGCATGCGAGGGATGCGCTAGCGCAAAAGAGCTTTCAAAGCCACTTTGCGCGCTTCAACCACAGGTAAATGGTGCCTACTACAGACGCCACCACACCCATGATCACCGGATACGCCCACGGCTGACTAAGCTCCGGCATGTGCGTGAAATTCATGCCATACCAGCTCGTGATCAACGTAGGTGCAGCGAGCATCGCGGCCCAGCCAGCCAGCTTTTTCATTACCTCGTTCTGGCCGAAGGTAACCAGGGAGAGGTTCACGTTGATGGCGGCGGTGAGCATTTCGCGCATGGCGCTGATGGATTCGTTGGCGCGGAAGACGTGGTCGTAGACGTCGCGGAAGTAGACGCGTAGTTCGTCGGGGATGAGTTCGGGGTGGAGGCGGACGAGTTGGTTGATGACGTCTTGCATGGGCGCGGCGGCCAGGCGCAGGGTCATCAAGTCGCGCTGCATGTCGTAGAGGCGGCGGACGGTGTCGCGGTTGAGGGTGTCGGCGAAAATGTCTTGTTCCAACTCCTGCAGTTCTTCGCGGAATTCGCGCACGATGGGAAGCAGGTTATCGACGATGAAGTCGAGTACGCCATAGAGGCCATAGCTCGGGCCTAGCGCCAGCAGTTCGGGCGTTTTCTCGCAGGAGCGGCGTGCGGGTTTGTAGGAGAGCGAGGCGCCGTGGCGTACGGTGATGAGGTAGCGCTTGCCGAGGAAGATGTGTGTTTCGCCGAAGGCAATGTGGCCGCTGATGAGCTGTGCGGTTTGTACGACGATGAAGAGCGAATCGCCGTAGGTTTCCACTTTGGTGCGCTGGTGGGCTTGCTGGGCATCTTCCACCGCCAGGTCGTGCAGGCAGAACTCTTCCTGCAGTTTCACCAACAGTGAATCATCGGGTTCGTGCAGGCCGACCCAGACGAAGGTATCGGGTTCCTTCAATACCTCGCTGATGTCGTCGATGGTGATGTCGCGCAAGCGCGCGCCGTTGGTGCGATAGGCCACGCAATTGACGACCATGCTGGGGTCGGATGGGTTTTGCGCAGTAGTTGGAGTGTCGGTCATGGGGGGATGATCCTATGCGACCTTTTCGTGAGCAACGCTTTATAACTGGCGAGGCTGTCATCCAGCGGGTGAGCGCAACGCAAGGGCTCGCCCTAGCTAACCTTCTGCGGTGTTCCCATCTTTTGTTCGGCGTTTCAGCACCTTCGATGTGGAAAGGCACTGGATCCCGGCTTTCGCTGGGATGACGGTGAGGCGGTTATAAACATTACGGTAAGCCTGGATAGCCTCATGATTTCGTTTGGCCCATCGAGCGAAAACATAGCGATCTACACCTGCTTTTGGCGTAAAGACCAGGCCAGCGCCAGCCAGCAAGGTAAGGCGAACATGATCCACGGTTGATTCTGTTGTACGACGCCTGGCAGCAGATGCATGAGCAGTGCAAAGAGCAGGGCGATCAATTGAAGTAGCAATACATAGTTGGCGAAACGCGGAGAAATGATGTTGCTGCGTGCTCGCCATGGCGCGCGCAGCAGCGCGAAGGCGAGCGGGTTGAATAGCAGGAGGTTGGCGTTCGCCCATGCGGAATGATGTGCGGTCAGCGTCCAGAGGATCAGCATTACCAGGCCGGCGAGGCCGGTGGCCAGCAGAAACACGCTGCCGAGTAGTGCGTACGCGAGGCGTGCGTAGCGCCAGGTTGCGATGATCAATGCAGCGAACACCAAGCCGGCGATGGCGAGTGGAATGCGTAAATCAGGCGGCGTCGAAGGTGGCGCTGCTAGGCGGTTGGGCGAGAGCAGGGCTTCGTTCTGCACGAGCGGTTGCGCGCCGCCATGGCCATCGGCCACGGCAACGCTGCGCAGGTTCTTTTGCAGTTCTTCCGGCAGGAAGCTTTCCTGCCATGCATTGAGCGGTTGGTCGGCGTAGGGGCCCAGGCCGAGATCGAGGATCAGCATCAGCCAGGGTTGTGCGCTCATCAGGCGCACGGTTTGTTGGCGATAGGTCATGCCGCCGGGCAACTTGGTGAGGCGCGCCTTGATGACGCCGTCGAGTGCGCGGTCGAGTGCGTCGCGTACGCGGGTGGTGCAGTTGTCGACGTAGTAGTCGTAGTTGTAGGTGGCGTTTTCGGGGCGCAGGTTCCAGAGCAGGAAATCGCGCAGCGCAGCGGCTTGTTGGGACGTGAGGTTGAGCTTCTGTTTGGTGACGGAGCGGCCCGCTTGCACGTAGAAATTTTCTTCGTCGGTAGTGGGTTCGGCGTCGATCAGGTAATGCATCTGGCCGCGGGCGAAGTTGAAGAAGAAGTTTTTCTCGTCGAAGTTGAACACGCCGTAGTTGAAGTCGACTTCTTCACCGCTGGCGGTGTCGCGCAGTTCGATGGCGTCGTGGCCGAAGCGTTCCCAATAGATATCGCCAGGGCCGTAGGTGATGAGCGAGATTTCCAGGTTTTCGCCGGGGGTGTCGGCGACGCCGGCGTGGGCGGGGAGGATCGCGCAGCAGAAGAGGGCGAGGGCGGTGAGAAGGAGGCGGCCGGCCTTGGTCATGGAGTGGGCGGTCTTTGCGAGGACGCGTTAGGGTAGCGGATGTGTGCGGGGAGGTCCGGTAGGTTGGGTTGAGGCGAAGCCGAACCCCAACGTCACCATGCACATCATGGCGTTGGGGTTCGGCTGCGCCTCAGCCCAACCTACTGGGGCATTCTCGAAGCGCTAGCGGCGAACGACGCGAAACTGCTGCACGCGGCGGTCATCCGCCTGGGTCACCTGGAACTCGAAGTTGCCGATGGCGATCTTCTCGCCCACTTCCGGCAGGTGGCCGAATTCGGCGGTGGCCATGCCGCCGACGGTGTCGAATTCTTCATCGGAGAAGGTGGCGTCCACTTCTTCGTTGAAGTCGGCGATGGGCGTCAGGGCGTCGACGATCCATTCGCCTTCGGCCTGGGCGCTCACGAGGTTGGGTTCTTCCTCGTCGTCGTGTTCGTCGTCGATTTCGCCGACGATGACTTCGAGCACGTCTTCGATGGTGACCAGGCCGGCGACGCCGCCATATTCATCGACCACCAGCGCCATATGGTTACGGCTGCGGCGGAATTCGGCCAGCAGCACGTTCAGGCGCATCGATTCGGGAATCAGCACGGCCGGGCGCAGGATGGTGCGCAGGTCGAAATCGTGGCCGTTGCCGAAGGTCTTGAGTAGGTCCTTGGCGAGCAGGATCCCGAGGATGTCGTCCTTGTCTTCACCATGCACAGGGAAGCGCGAGTGGCCGGATTCGACCACGGCGGCGAGGATGTCGGGGAGCGGCGAGTCCACGTCGATCATCACGATCTGTACGCGGGGCACCATCACGTCGTCGACGTTGAGCTCGGTGACTCGCAGCGCGCCTTCCAGCATGGGAAGGGTGTCGGCGCCAAGCAGGCCGTTGGCCTGGGCGGCTCGCAACTCGTCGATCAGTTCCTCGCGGTTGCGCGGTTCGCCGGAAAACAGGTGGCCCAGTCGATCCCACCATTTTCGGTGGGCCGGGCCGCTGGTACTGCCAGGGTCCTCGTTCATTACTCTTAGAAATACGGCCCAAGCTGGGCGGGAAAATGAGTCTAGCGGAAAAGCTTTTGCTGTTCAGAGACAAAGGGGTGAGTAAGGGAGGTTTGAGGCAAGATTGGCCCCTCACCCCGACCCTCTCCCCGGAGGGGAGAGGGGGATTTATGTCGCACGTCAGTACGGGTCGGGAACGCCCAAGCCCTTGAGGATGCGCGTTTCCAGCGCTTCCATCTGCACTGCCTCCGCTTCGACGATATGGTCGTAACCCAACAGATGCAGCACGCCGTGCACGGTCATGTGGGCCCAGTGGTGGGCGACCGGCTTGTCCTGTTCGGCGGCTTCGCGGCGCACGACCGGGGCGCAGATGGCCAGGTCGCCGAGCAGCGGCAGGCGCACGCCCGGCGGTAGCTCGACCGGGAACGAGAGCACGTTGGTGGCGTAGTCCTTGTCGCGGTAGGTGCGGTTGAGCGCACGGCCTTCCCGCGTACCGACGATGCGGATCGACAGCTCGGATGCCCGGCGACGACGCGCGCCGGCCAGGGCAGCCTCCACCCAGCGGCGGAAGCTGGCGGGCGAGGGCACGCCGGTGCGCGGGGTGCCGTAGCTCAGGTGGATGGCTGCGGGAATCGTCAATCGGGAATCGGGAATCGAAAGAGCGGCAGGGCGGCGTTTGGTGCGCATGGGCATCTCTCAGCTCGCGGAACCCGGCTTTTCCCTATTTACGATTCCCGATTCACGATTCTCGGCTTCGTTCTCAAACGCCTCATACGCCCGCACGATCTTGGCCACCAGCGGATGGCGCACCACGTCGCGCGAGGTGAAGAACGTAAAGCTGATGCCGTCCACGCCGCGCAGCACTTCCACCGCATGGCGCAGGCCGGAGCGCACGTGACGTGGCAGGTCGATCTGGCTGACGTCGCCGGTGATCACGGCCACCGAGCCGAAGCCGATGCGGGTGAGGAACATCTTCATCTGCTCGACCGTGGTGTTCTGCGCTTCGTCGAGGATCACGTAGGAATCGTTGAGTGTGCGGCCGCGCATATACGCCAGCGGCGCGATCTCGATCACGTTGCGCTCGATCAGCTTGGCCACTTTCTCGAAGCCGAGCATTTCGTACAGCGCGTCGTAGAGCGGGCGCAGGTAAGGATCGACCTTTTGCGAGAGATCGCCCGGCAGGAAGCCGAGCTTCTCGCCCGCTTCCACCGCCGGACGCACCAGCAGGATGCGCTGCACGCGGTTGGCTTCCAGCGCTTCCACCGCGCTGGCGACGGCCAGGTACGTCTTGCCGGTGCCGGCTGGGCCGACGCCGAAGTTGATGTCGTGCGTGGTGATCGCGTGCAGGTAGCGCGCCTGGTTCGGGCCGCGGCCTTTGATCACGCCGCGCTTCACCTTGATGATCACTTCCTGCGAGCTTTCGGCGGCTTCTTCCACCATGGAATCGATGCCCGATTCGGCCAGGTGCAGGTTGATCTTGGCGCCGGTCAGCGATTCGCTTTCGGTGGCGGCGTACAGCGCGCGCAGCACCTTTTCGCCGGCGCGCGCGGCGGCTTCTTCGCCGATCACCTGGAAGAGATTGCCGCGGTGATCGATCTCCACGCCCAGGCGCAGTTCCACCTGGCGCAGGTGCTCGTCGAACGGGCCGCACAGGTTGGCGAGCCGGGCGTTGTCTTCCGGATCGAGGGCGAAATCGTGTTGGTTCAAACCGTTGGTCATAGAGGTCGAATGCTTTCGTGTGTCGTCACGCTGGTAACAGCGACGTAGGTTGGGCCAGTGCAGCGTAACCCAGCCTTTTCGGGCCGATGTATTACACCTGTGGCGCTAAGTGATGGTTAGCCGATAAAAGCGCGTATCAACCGGCATGAATGGAAAGCTTGCCGGCAGGATGGTTTTGTCGATCAGCGAGAAACCATGTTTTTCGTAGAAGCGGTGCGCGGCGCGAAACTTGTCCGTGGTGCCCAGGAACACGTTCTGCACGGCATGCTGCTTCGCCCAATCCAGAGCCTCTTGCAACAGCTTCGCGGCAACGTTCCATGCGGCGCCGCGATATTCGGGGGCCACGAACATCTTGCGCAACGCCACGCCATGATGGCCGATGTCCTTCAACGCGATCGTGCCGACAACCGTTTCCTGGTCCAGCGCCACCCAGAAATTGCCGGCGCCTTGCTGGTAATACGCGGGGATCGCCGAGAGATCAGGCTGCCGTTCCAGATCGATATCAAAGCCGAATTCCTCGCGCTGGATCGTCACGATCAGCTCACCCACTTGCGCAGTGTGCAGTGCCTGGAAAGGCATCAAGCGGATGCGTGCGGCGTCAGCGTTCATGCTGGTGAGTCAGGCGGCTTCGCTGTCCACGCTGGCAATGCGTCCACGCAGCGAGTTGGCCATCGCCTCGGTGATCGTCACGTCCACAAACTGACCGATCAATCGGGCGGGCCCAGGGAAGTTCACGTAGCGCATGTTCTCCGTGCGGCCGGTGAGCTCGTTCGCGTTCTTGCGGCTGGGCTTTTCCACCAGTACGCGCTGCACGGTGCCGACCATCGCTTCGTTGATGGCGCGGGCGTTTTCGTTGAGCACGGCCTGCAGGCGCGCCAGGCGTTCGCTTTTCACCGCGGCTGGCGTGTCATCGGCAAGATTCGCGGCGGGCGTGCCGGGGCGGGCGGAGAAGATGAAGGAGAAACTCTGGTCGAAGCCGACGTCGTCGATCAGCTTCATGGTTTTTTCGAAATCAGCATCGGTTTCGCCAGGGAAGCCGACGATGAAATCGGACGAGATGCAGATGTCCGGACGCACCGCGCGCAGCTTGCGGATCTTCTGCTTGAATTCCAGCGCCGTGTAGCCGCGCTTCATCGCCGCAAGGATGCGGTCCGAACCGGCTTGCACCGGCAGATGCAGGAAGTTCGCCAGCTTCGGCACGTTCGCGTATGCCTCGACCAGCGAATCGGAGAATTCCAGCGGGTGCGAGGTGGTGAAGCGGATGCGGCCGATGCTTTCGATCTCGGCGATGGCGTGGATCAGCACGGCCAGGTCCGCGGTGCCGCCGTCGTGCGTGGGGCCGCGGTAGGCGTTGACGTTCTGGCCCAGCAGGATCACTTCGCGCACGCCTTGCTCGGCGAGCTGCGCCACTTCCACCAGCACGTCGTCGAACGGGCGGCTGATTTCTTCGCCGCGCGTGTAGGGCACCACGCAGTAGCTGCAGTATTTGGAGCAGCCTTCCATGATCGACACGAAAGCGGTGGGGCCTTCGGCGCGCGGCTCGGGCAGGCGGTCGAACTTTTCGATTTCGGGGAAGCTGATGTCTACCTGCGGCTTGCCAGTGGCACGCTTGGCTTCGATCAGCTCGGGCAGGCGGTGCAGGGTCTGCGGGCCGAACACCAGGTCTACGAACGGGGCGCGCTTCAAGATCGCCTCGCCTTCCTGCGAGGCCACGCAGCCGCCCACGCCGATCAGCACGGGCTTGCCGCCCTGCTTGTATTCGCGCCAGCGGCCGAGCTGGCTGAAGACTTTCTCCTGCGCCTTCTCGCGGATCGAGCAGGTGTTCACCAGGATTACGTCCGCTTCCGACTCATCCTGGGTCAATTCCAGGCCATGCGACGCCTTCAGCACGTCGGCCATCTTGGCCGAGTCGTACTCGTTCATCTGGCAGCCGTGGGTCTTGATGAAAAGCTTGCCGCTCATGGCGTGAAGTACCGTGGCATCGGAAGGCAGCGCGGAGTGCGTCGAACCGCGCATTGTACTCTGGCGCCGGGCCGGATGCCTGCGTAGGTTGGGTAGAGGCGCAGCCGAAACCCAACGTGATGATGGGCATGGCAACCTTGGGTTTCGGCTGCGCCTCTACCCAACCTACGAGAGCCCCTGATCAGGTCGGGTGCGTATATCCATGTTCTGGCACACGATTTCGCCAATTCGTGCTTGGCGCACGCCGCGCTTGGGCGCAAACTGCCGGCCATGTTTGCTGCCGTCTGCCACAGGGGAGGCCACGGCCCCAGGGCGAACCGCCTCCCTGCGTTCCTGATGTCCACCCTGCTGGTCGTGCTGGCCTGCGCGCTGCTGTTCGTGGCGCGGCCGGTGAAGGCCGGGGTGCTGTATCGCTGCGCCGGGTCGCAAGGCGAAACGGTATTCAGCAGCAGCAAGGCGGGCTATCACGATTGCCAGCAGGTGGCCGCGTTCGCCGCGCCTACCGCGCATGCGGGGCCTCGAAGGGTAGCGTCGAAAGAGATCGCCTCGCTGGCCTGGATCACTGGATGGGTAGAGACCACCGCCAAGCCGATTTCGCCGATCGTCGTTTCGCTGGACCGGGTGGAAGCGGGTGTCGAAACCACGGCGCAGGTGGCGCCGCGTCCTGCCGGCAAGCCGGGGCAGTGGACGTATAGCGAATCGCGCGATAGCCAGCTTGCCGGGCTCGCCGCCATCGGCGCTTCGAACACGCCGGACAACCGCGTGTTGCGTGGCGCGGTGTATCGCGTGATGCATCGCGATGGCAGCGTGGAATACACCAACATCACGCCGGCCGGCAGTCAGGCGAGCAACGTCACGCGGCTTTTCACCTACATCGCCACCTGCATCGCGTGCAATCTGCACTCGACCATCAACTGGGGCACGGTGGCGCTCAACGTGGATGCGTACAAGGACGTGATCCGCGATGCGAGCATGGAATCGGGCGTGGATGAAGCGGTGATCCGCGCGATCATCCATGCCGAGAGTGCGTTCAACCCGCGCGCGATGTCGCTCAAGGGCGCGCAGGGCCTGATGCAGCTGATGCCGGGTACCGCCAATGACATGGGTGTGCTCGACGCGTTCGATCCAGCGCAGAACATTCGCGGTGGCGCGCGCTATCTCGGCTTGCTGATGAAGAATTTCAACGGCGACGTGCGGCTGGCTGCTGCTGCTTACAACGCGGGTCCCGGCGCCGTGCAGCACTACAACGGGGTGCCGCCGTTCGCCGAAACGCAGGTCTATGTGCAGCGTGTGGGCGAGCTGGTGCAGCGCTATGCGAAGGCGCTGCATCCGCCGCTGGCGAGTCTGTAGCTCGAGTTCAACCTTCGATATTGCTGCCGCTGTTGGCCGCCGAATTGGCCGTAGGTAGCTGCGGTGGCCGCTGGATCACGCCGACCTGCACATGGAATGCCACGCCGTTGCGCAGGCCGGAGACTTCCACCTTGCTGCCCGGCTTCAGCGCGGCCTCGCGGCGGCTGAGGTCGGCGGGGTCGCGGATGTCGTCGTCGCCCAGGCGCAGCAGGATGTCGCGGGGCTGCAATCCTGCCAGCGCGGCCGGCGTGCCGGGGGTGACGTCGGTGATCTGCGCACCACGCGCCGCGGCGGCTGGCAGGCCGCTGTCGGCGGCGACCGGCACGAAGCCGTAGTTGGCGCCGAGCCAGCCGCGGGTCACGTGGCCGGTTGCGATTAATTGTCGCAGTACGTTGGTGGCCGTATCGACCGGAATGGCAAAACCGATACCCTCCGCATTGGCTGCCTTGCCGATGAGGAGGGTGTTGATACCGACCAGGTCCCCGTTGCTGTTGACCAGCGCGCCACCGGAGTTGCCGAGGTTGATCGCGGCATCGGTCTGGATGAAATCTTCCGGACTGCTGTTGTTCAACTGGCGGCCGATCGCACTGATGATGCCCATGGTCACGGTCTGATTGAGATTGAGCGGATTACCGATGGCGAGCACCACGTCGCCCACGCGCAATCGTTTCGGATCGGCCATCTGGATCACCGGAAGATTGACGGCGTCGCTGATCTTGAGCACGGCCAGATCCGTTTCCTCGTCGGCACCGATCAGCTTGGCTTTGGCGACGCGTCCGTCATACAGCAGCACCTGGATGTCATCGGCATTGGCGATCACGTGGTTGTTGGTGAGCACGTAGCCGTCCGCGCTGACGATCACACCGGAGCCCAGGTTCTGCTCGCGCCGTTTCACCGTTCCGATAGGTGTGCCGCCGAACAGTTGCTGCATCAGCGGATCGGTGAACATGCGCACGGCTTGCTCGGTCACGATCTTGTTGGCGTAGATGTTGACCACCGATGGCGCGGCCTTGGCCACGGCATCGGCATAGGAAGCAGGTGCGGCGGATGATGGGGCCGACGTGATGGCCGCGGGAGTGTTGTCATGCTGCAAGCCGAAGCGTGCGCGCAGACGATCGCCGACGCCAGGCCAAACGAGGCTGATCACGAACGCGATCGCCAGCCCGAGTATCACGAAACGGGCAACAAAGGCGACGATGCCGGCGGCATGCTTCATGTCGTAATGCAGTCTGTGGAAAAGTAAGTGCGCGAGTGTGGCACAGCGACGTGACCGACCCTGTCGTTTTATTGTAGGGTTATTGACCTGAGGCTAGACTAACGCGATTTTTGTAAGTAGCGCGATTTTGCAGGGGCACGATCCTGGGGCGGTCGGCGAAGCGGAACCTTAGCTCGTCCGCAGCGGCAGAATCTGGTTTCTGCAGTGTCAATGGCATGCAAGTACCGGAGAGCCTGATGGCGAACGAAGTCGTCGATCAAGGCCGCCGCCGCTTTCTCACCACGACGACAGCCGTGGTGGGAGGAGTAGGCGTAGTGGCGGCAGCTGTGCCTTTCATCAAGTCGTGGGAACCCAGTGCAAGAGCCAAGGCCGCCGGCGCTCCTGTTACCCAATCGCTGAAAAAGATCGAGCCCGGTCAGCAGTTGATCGTGGCCTGGCGCAGCCTTCCGGTATTCATCGTCAATCGCACGCCGACGCAGTTGGCGGCGTTGCCCAAGCAGGATCCCAAGCTGGTCGATCCGAAATCCGATGGCGCTTCCGCCGATCAGCAGCCCAAGTACGCGCAGAACGAAACCCGCTCCATCAAGCCCGAGTGGCTGGTGATGATCGGTATCTGCACGCATCTAGGCTGCGTGCCTGACTACGTCGGCGAGATGAAGCCCGAACCGTTCGATCCGAACTGGCAGGGCGGCTACTACTGCCCCTGCCACCACTCGCGCTACGACATGGCCGGCCGCGTCTACCAGGGTGTGCCTGCGCCGAAGAACATGCAGATTCCGCCTTATCACTTTGTCGACGACAGCACCGTGCAGATCGGTGTGGATGCAGAGGGGAATTCGTAATGGCGAACGTCTTCTCGAACATCGGCGACTGGGTCGTTGAGCGCGCGCCCGGCCTGATGCCGGTGTACCGCAAGCATATGACCGAGTATTACGCGCCGAAGAACTTCAACATCTGGTACTACTTCGGTTCGCTCGCGCTACTGGTGCTGGTCAACCAGATCGTCACCGGCATCTTCCTCACCATGAATTACGATCCGAGCGCGAGCGGCGCGTTCGACTCGGTGCAGTACATCATGCGTGACGTGGAGTGGGGTTGGCTGATCCGCTACATGCACACCACGGGCGCTTCGCTGTTCTTCGTGGTGATCTATCTGCATATGTTCCGCGGCATCATGTACGGCTCGTACCAGAAGCCGCGCGAGCTGGTGTGGCTGTTGGGCATGCTCATTTTCTTGGTGCTGATGGCCGAAGCCTTCATGGGCTACGTGCTGCCGTGGGGCAACATGTCGTTCTGGGGCGCGAAGGTGATCGTGTCGCTGTTCGGCACGATTCCCGTGATCGGCAAGGACCTGGTCGAATGGATCATGGGCGACTTCCTGCCCGCTGACGCCACGCTCAACCGCTTCTTCGCCCTGCACGTGATCGCGCTGCCGCTGGTGTTGCTGCTGCTGGTGGTGCTGCACCTGGCGGCATTGCATGAAGTGGGCTCGAACAATCCCGATGGCGTGGATGTGAAGCACGGACCGAAGGGCAACCGCTGGGATCCGACCAAGCCGGTCGACGGCATTCCGTTCCATCCGTACTACACGGTGAAGGATCTGGTGGGCGTGGGGCTGTTCCTCGCCATCGCCGCCTTCATCATCTTCTTTCAGCCCAGCTTCGGCGGCTGGTTCCTCGAGCACGACAACTCGATTCCGGCGAACAACCTGGTGACGCCCGCGCAGATCAAGCCAGTGTGGTACTTCACGGCGTTCTACGCGATCGTGCGCATGATTCCGTCGGCCATGGGCACCGCCGTATGGGGCGTGCTGGGTATGTTCGGCGCGATCGTGCTGCTGTTCCTGATGCCGTGGATCGATGGCGGCAAGGTGCGGTCCATCCGCTATCGCGGCACCGGCTTCAAGGTGGCGTTGACGCTGTTCGTACTGGCGTTCTTCGGGCTGATGCTGATCGGCACCGACTCCACCGCCGAGCTGATCCCCATGCTGTTTGGTGCGAGCGCCGACGTAACCGGCATCGAGAACCTGTTCGGCCGCACGATGGTGCTGATCTACTTCGGGTTCTTCGTATTCCTGTGGCTGTACACGCATCTTGGCTGGGAAAAGACCAAGCCGGTTCCGGAACGGGTGACCACGCATGAATAAGCGCTACATTTCCATCTTCATGCTGGCGTTCGGCCTGCTGCTCGGGACTACGGCAGCGGTGGCGGAAGGCGAGGGTCCGGAGCTGCCCGCTGCCGGCAACAACCTGCGCGACACGGCATCGCTGCAGCGCGGCGCGCACATCTTCTTCAACTACTGCGTGGGCTGCCACTCACTGAAGTACATGCGCTACGAGCGCATGGCGGACGACCTCGGGCTGACCGAGGACGACGTAATGAAAAACTTCAACTTCACCGGCAGCAAGTTCGGCGACACGGTGATCTCGCACATGCCGGCCGACGATGCGCAGAAGTTCTTCGGCAAGGCGCCACCGGATCTGTCGCTGGAAGTATCGGCCAAGGGTGCGGATTGGGTATTCGCCTACCTCAATTCGTTCTACCTCGACCCCAAGAGCCCGATCGGCTGGAACAACACCGTGCTGCCGAATGCGGCCATGCCGTTCCCGCTGTGGGAGCTGCAGGGTGTGCAGGTGCCGGTGATGAAAGAGGCCAAGGCCGGCGACGATCCGCAGATCGAGAAGCTCACCCTGCTGCATCCGGGCAAGCTCACGCCCCAGCAGTACCAGCAGGCCGCCCGCGACGTCACCAACTTCCTGGAATACGCCTCCGAGCCGGCTGCGCTGCAACGGCGGCACTATGGCATCTGGGTGGTGCTGTTCCTGTTGGGTTTCACCTTCCTGGCATACTTGCTCAAGAAAGAATATTGGAAGGACGTCCACTGACGTTCTTATAAAGACAAGGGACTTGTGGCCGCAGGGGGCAAACGCCATCCTTGCGGCCAAACAAAGGGGAGACTCGTGCATGGTCCAGAACGCTCGTTCCCGGACAGTACTTGCCCTGTATTCCGCTGCCGATGACATCCAATGTCATCGCGTACGGCTGGTGTTGGCCGCAAAGGGTGTGACCTACGATCTGATCGTGGTCGATCCGGCCAAGCCGCCGCAGGATCTGCTCGATCTGAACCCGTACCACACCCTGCCGACCCTGGTCGATCGCGAACTCACCTTGTACGACACCTCGGTGGTGTGCGAATACCTGGACGAGCGCTACCCCCATCCGCCGCTGATGCCGATCGACCCGCTCTCGCGTGCCAGGCTGCGGTTGGCGGCGGTGCGTATCGAGCGTGACTGGCTGCCGGAGATCGAGCACATCAAGGCGGGTGGCCGCGTGGCCGATGCGGCGCGCAAAAAACTGCGCGAACACCTGCTGGCGGCGCTGCCATTGTTCAAGGTATCCAAGTTCTTCCTCAATCCGGAGATGAGCCTGGCCGACTGCCTGGTGACCCCTGTGGTATGGCGCCTGCCTTCGCTGGGCGTGGACCTGGGTCGGGAGGGCAAGCCGATCATGGATTACGGCGAACGCCTGTTCCACAGCCAGGGCTATGCGCGCAGCCTGACACCCGAGGAAAAGGCGTTAAGAATGCTTTAGCTGTACGGTCTCCTGGACATCGCCCCGTCTTTTCCATTCAATACGCGGGGGCCGACCTTGTCTGTATGCATTTGCGTAGGTCCATCGTCTCGGCAGCTAGCCTGTCCGTGCCGATGGCCTGATTGCAAGACATCGCCGGCGACGTCCACGCAAAACCAGCTAGAGCACCCTGGTGACCCAACAGCAACAACCGAAGATGAGTTCCAACCGTCCGTACCTGCTACGGGCGATTTACGATTGGATCAGCGACAACAACCTCACGCCCTACATGCTCGTCGACGCCACGCGCCAAGGCGTGCGCGTGCCGCCGCACGTGATCAAGAACGGGCAGGTGGTGCTCAATCTGGCCATGCGCGCCGTGGCCAATCTGGACCTGGGCAACGAGTGGATCAGCTTCCAGGCGCGTTTCTCAGGCGTGAGCCACAGCATCCAGATTCCGGTGCCCGCGGTGCTGGCCTTGTACGCACAGGAAAACGGGCAGGGCATGATGTTTCCAGCGGACGAGGAAGAAGGCGGCGAGCCGCCGACCGACACGCCGCCGTCCCCGCCCGAACCGGAACCGCCGTCGGGCGATGGTGACAAGCCGAAGCGGGGTGGTGGATCGCATTTGCGGGTGGTGAAGTAGTTTTCCTATCGCCTCTCCCCTCGGGAGACATGATTAGTTTCGTGTGTCAGCTGAGCCGATCACTCCATATATCGTCACCCCGGCGAAAGCCGGGGCCTTGCCTTAAAGCGAAAGACACTGGGTCCCGGCTTTCGCCGGGATGACGAAGTTTCCGACAAGGTTCTACAAATGCGGCCCGGCTGTGACTCGACGCTAATCAGGTCCGGGGAGAGGGAGTAGAGACAACCGGATAGCTGCACTTCAGCATTTCCTCTAAGGTATCGGCTTTCTCCTACAAAGCCGCTCCGCATGTCCGCAGCCCAGGAACACCCGGATCATCTACGGCGCAGTCTGTCCAATCGCCATCTGCAATTGATCGCCATCGGCGGCGCGATCGGCACCGGCCTGTTCATGGGCTCGGGCAAAACGATCAGCCTGGCTGGCCCTTCGATCCTGCTGGTGTACCTGATCATCGGCATCATGCTGTTCTTCGTGATGCGGGCGATGGGCGAGCTGCTGCTGTCGAACCTGGAGTACAAGTCGTTCATCGACTTCTCCACCGATCTGCTCGGGCCGTGGGCGGGGTTCTTCTGCGGCTGGACCTATTGGTTCTGCTGGATCGTCACGGCCATCGCCGACGTCATCGCGATCGCCTCGTATGCGCAATTCTGGTTCCCGGGCCTCATGCCCTGGGTGCCGGCGGTACTTTGCGTGGTGTTGCTGCTGGCATTGAATCTCACCGCGGTGCGCGTGTTCGGCGAGTTGGAATTCTGGTTTGCGTTGATCAAGATCGTGGCGATCATCGCTTTGATCGTGATGGGCCTGGGCATGATCGTGTTCGGCTTCACATCGCCGTCGGGCCATCACGCCGCGCTGGCGAATCTGTGGAACGACGGCGGCTTGTTCCCTACCGGCGTAGGAGGTTTCTTCGCCGGTTTCCAGATCGCCGTGTTCGCGTTCGTGGGCATCGAGCTGGTGGGTACGACGGCGGCGGAAACGGCCGACCCCACCCGCAACCTGCCCAAAGCAATCAACTCCATTCCGATACGGATCATTCTGTTCTACGTGCTGGCGCTGGTGGTGATCATGACGGTCACCCCGTGGCGCCTGGTGCAGCCGGGCAAGAGTCCGTTCGTGGAATTGTTCATGCTGGCCGGCATTCCCGCTGCCGCCAGCCTGATCAACTTCGTAGTGTTGACGTCGGCGACGTCGTCGGCCAATAGCGGCATTTTTTCCACCAGCCGCATGCTCTACGGCCTGGCCGAAGAGAGCCACGCACCGAGCCTGTTCGCGCGCCTGTCGCGCGCGGCGGTGCCGTCGCGCGGTTTGTTGTTTTCATGCGTGTGCCTGCTGGCTGGCGCGATGCTGGTCTACGTAGTGCCCAACCTGGTGACGGCGTTTACCTTGGTCACGACGCTCTCGGCCGTGCTTTTCATGTTCGTGTGGTCGCTGATCCTGATTGCGTACATGGCGTACCGGCGCAAGCGTCCGCACTTGCATGCGGCTTCGCAGTACAAGATGCCCGGTGGCGTGGTGATGTGCTGGGCGTGCCTGGTGTTTTTCGCGTTCGTGTTATGGCTGCTGACGTTGCAAGCGGATACGCGCCAGGCGCTGCTGGCGGCGCCGGTGTGGTTTGGGTTGCTGGCATTGGGTTATGCGTGGAAAGGACGGCGTGCGGCGGCGGTGACGGCGCCGGTCCAGGAAGAGGGTTAATGCCGGACGTCCCGATCCCGAGGCTGGCGCCGGAATGGAAGCACATTGCCACCTTCGACGGTCGTCGTTTCATGCGCCGTATGTTCGGGCAGGTATAGCTCGACGGTGGGCAGGATCAATGCCGTAAGCACATTGCCGATCATCCATAGATGGCCGGCTTCGCGATCGTTGCCGTCGATGCTCACTTCGAAACTGTAGCGCCGCTCCAGCACTCTGCGGTCATGGAAGCGGCGCAGGCGTACGCCGCTCAGGCCCACGGTTTCGTCCAGCAATTGCAGGCCATGTTGTTGGCAGCGCCAACGCGCTTCCTGCACGGCGCGATCACGGGCGCGGCTCAACGCCAGCCATGTGCCTGCGAGGCCGAACAGCACGAGTAGCAGCAGTAGCGTTGCGAGGTCGCCCATACCCGCAGTGTGTGGGCGGCCGGGGCGGGCTGCAAGTCAGTCGATCTTCAAGCGAAGCGAAAAATCGATCGCCCGCACGTGCTTGGTCAGCGCACCCACCGAGATGTAATCGACGCCGGTGCGAGCGTAATCGCCGATGGTTTGAAGATCGACGTTGCCGGATATCTCCAGCGGCACGCGATCATCGGTCAGCGCGACGGCTTCGCGCATCAGCAGCAGCGTGAAATTATCGAGCATGATGCGGTCGACGCCGGAATCCAGCGCCTGCTGCAGTTCGTCGAGGTTTTCCACTTCCACTTCCAGCAGCAGCGTCGGATGAAGCTGGCGTGCAGCCTGCACCGCCGCGGTGATGCTGCCGGCGGCGATGATGTGGTTTTCCTTCACCAGGATCGCGTCGTAAAGACCGATGCGATGGTTGTGGCCACCGCCGCAACGCACGGCATATTTCTGCGCCAGGCGCAGCCCCGGCACGGTCTTGCGAGTGTCGAGCACGCGGGTGCGGGTGCCCGCCACGGCCGCGACGTAGGCTGCCGTGATGGTGGCGGTGCCTGACAGCATCTGCAGGAAGTTCAGGGCGGAGCGTTCGGCCGTGACCAGCGATCGCGCGTTGCTGCGCATGTCGCAAACGATGCTGCCGGGCGCCACGCGATCACCATCGGTTACGTGCCAATCGATGTGTGCGTGCGGATCGAGCTTGCGTACGCAGGCGTCGTACCAGGGAATGCCGGCGATCACTGCGTCTTCGCGGCAGGTGAGCTGCGCGGTTGCAACGGCATCGGCCGGGAGCAGGCTGGCGGTAGCATCGCCATGGCCGATGTCTTCGGCAAAGGCGCGTTCCACATCGGCGTCGATCAGACGCTGGTCGGGCGGAGCGAAGCGGAAGGTGGAGGACATGCGAGGCTGGGGGGCGTGGTGGAGAATGCCGCGCATGCTACTCGGATTGGGGCGAGCGCGCCTTCGTAGGCTGGGATGGAATCCCAGCTTTCCGGTATTCGTATGCATGGCGATGCTGGGATTTCATCCCAGCCTACGTTTTAGGACGCTTCGCCCGGCCGAGCCTCTTCATGGCTCAGGCGATCCACGATCGCGTCCATCGCGCGATCGAACAGCGCGTTCGATGCGAGCACGCGTGCGCGGCCTTCGGCCATCACCGCCGCCAGCTCGTAAGGCGAATAGTCGCCCACCTTCAGCCCGCGACGGTTGACGAACAGGTACCGACCGCTCATCGGGCTGATCCACGACAGCTTGGCGCGCTCGAAATGCTCTTCCTGTCCGCTGAATTCCAACCAGGTGCCGGGCTTGAGCGCTTTGACGTGCTCGAGCTGCTGGCGTACTTCTGGCGTGACGGTGTCGGCCGGCGGCTCGGCGTTGGCGGAGTCTTCCAGATCCTCGACGCTTTCGGCGATCGGCTGGATGCTTTCCGGAATCGGCAGCGGCGCGGGCGCCGTTTCGGCGGCGGGCTGCATGGGTGTGTGCGCCGATTCGCCGAGTTGATGGCGGTAGTAGTTGTGCAACTGCGCCAGCAGCTTTTCGATGTCGGCTTCCTGGAAGGCGACGTTCGCCAGGCCCTTGCGCAGCGCTCGCTCGATACCGGGCAGCAGCTGGCGCAGATCGCGCTTGGCTTCCGGCGTGCGCACCGGCTTGGTGCTGGCGATGAACGCGTCGACGAAACGCAGCGCTTCGCGGAACTCGTTGGATTCCTCGCCCTTGCGCAGGATGGTCAGCACCAGGTAATTCGCCCACGCACGCGACAGCACGCCATGGATCAGCGGCGGCAGCACGTGGTCGCCGATGCGGTTGAGAATTTCACGCGCAGCGCGGCGACGCGCCTGTTCCAGCTTTTCGCGACCGCGTGTGGATTCGGCCACGCGCTGCTCGGCCAGGTCCGCGCGGCGGCGGTTGGACTCCTGGAACTGCTGCAATTCGGCGGATAGGCGATCGAAGATCGTCATGTCATCGTCGAATTCCTGCAGCAGGCGTTCGACGATGGCTTTGATGGTGTCGTGCAGGCGGCCGTCGCGATCGGATTCTTCGGACCAGCTCTTGGCCGCATCGGCCAGCCCGTCGAGTAGGCGGCGTGCGGGATGCTGGCGGTGCGCGAACAGCTTGCGATCGAGAATGGCGGCCTTCAAATACGGAATCTGCAGGCGCGCCAGCATTACCTGCATCTGCGGCGGCAGGTTGCGGTCTTCGAGGATGAATTCGAACAGCATGCCGACCAGGTCGATGGTGTCTTCATCGATGGTGGCGATCTGGCCTGGACGCTGGCCGCGCAGCGAGCCGAGTTGGCTAAGCAGTTGCTCCTTCAGATGCAGCACTTGCTCGGCGATATCGACTGCGCTGGCGCCGGGCGCCGCCGCAGTGACCGGCATCTGCACCATCGCCGCCTGGCTCTGCAGCACGCTCAACGCGCCGATCAATTCATTGGCGGTCGGCAGCGGGCCTTGTGGCAATGCGCCCATGGAAACGGCCGGACCACGGCGCGCGCTGAACAAGGTGCGCAGGGTTTGCAGCAGTTCGGCCGAGGCTTCGCTGTCGTCGGCCGGCAACGGCGCCGGCACTTCTCCCGCTGCCGCCGCACCGCTTGCGGCGGCGCCCGTGCCGCCGGCGGTATTGCGCACGACTTCGTGGCGCAGTTGCGGCAGCACGCCCGCCCGCATCAGTTCGGCGTTGACCTCTTGATAGAGTTCTTCCAGCGCCGCCATCACGTAGCGATCGAACAACTTGTAGATGATCAGCTTCACGCGCATGTCGGCGTTGAGCTCGCGCATCGCCTGACGGAACGCCTGGGCGAGCAGGGCGGGGCCGATCGGATTGCTGGCGTCTTCGATGCGCGTACCGCCGCAGATCACCGACAAGCGCTGATTCACCGCGAACAGGTCGCGCGACAGGCGCGTTTCGTTCTTGCCGATCATGCTGGTGATGGCCAGCGATTCTTCCAGCTCGTTATCGGCCACCAGCGAAAGTTCGACCGAACCGGGCATCGGCCCCGTCGGCGCACTGATGCTCGGAGCGGAAGGCGCACGGTTGCCGCCGGCGAAATCGTTCAACTCGCGCGACACCAGCGCGAGAAAGCCACGCTCGATCACCGGCCGGCGCTTGCGCACTTCACGCATGCCGTCGAAGTAATGCATCTGCGCGGCGTTGTTTTCGGCTTTCTCGGCAAGATCGAACAGGGCGTCGTCGACGTGCTCGAACATGTTGCCGATGAACTGCTGCAGCCGGCGCGAAGAGATGTTCCGAACAGCGTTCAACAAATCGCCTCCACGTCCGCTGGAAGGATCCAGCCGCTGGCTGAGATTGACGACGTTGGACGATTCGTTGGCTTCTTTCATCGCCACACCCCTGTGGTTGGCTGGCTAGGCCGGTGACTGCTGCCATGGTTGGCAGTCGATCTACCTTGACGACCGCGGACGGTCGGGATAGGGATGCCGCCTATGCGTGGAACATAAGCGAAATCGCGTTTCACCGCCATGTCCCAAGTCATGCTTTTGTGTACGCTCCGTCCAGGTTACGTGAACCTGACGCAAGTTCTTACGCGGCCGCCGGGAAATCGGTGAACTGGGTCGTGCCGATGCCTTCCTCCGGCAGCATGACCGGAATGCCGTCCTCGATCCGGTAGATGACCTTGCGGTCGACCGTGATCAGTCCTTCGTTCAGCCGATTTTGCACCGTGCCGCCGGCCACGTTCACGACCTGGCCGGCATCGATGGCCCGGTTCAGGGCGTCCAGTTCATGGGCGGTGAGCGGGCGTACAGGGGTCTTGCTCACCGGGCAGCAGAGGATGTCGAGCAGGCGTTTATCCATCGTGTCAAAAGGTATCGTTGCAATGCGGCGAAGTCCGTACAATAGCCCCTTTTGGACGACCGGACCATGACGGATACAGCTTCTGCGCCGCGGGTAGGCGTGGTAATGGGATCGCGTTCGGATTGGGAAACCATGACGCATGCGGCCGAGGTGCTTGCCGAGCTGGGCGTGCCGCACGAGGTGCGCGTGGTATCCGCGCACCGCACGCCGGACTTGTTGTTTCAATACGCCGAAGAGGCGGTCAGGCGCGGTATCCACGTCATCATCGCCGGGGCCGGCGGGGCCGCGCATCTGCCGGGCATGCTGGCTGCCAAAACACGCTTGCCCGTGTTCGGCGTGCCGGTGCAATCGAAAGCCTTGAATGGCATGGACTCCCTGCTTTCCATCGCACAGATGCCGGCCGGTATTCCGGTCGGTACGCTGGCGATCGGCCGTGCGGGGGCGGTCAACGCCGGCCTGCTCGCCGCATCCGTGCTGGCGCTGCACGACCCTGCCGTGGCCAAGGCGCTGGAAAGCTATCGCGCGCGCCAGACCCAGACCGTGCTGGACAACCCGGACCCTCGTTCGTGAGCAAGACTCCGCGCCAAAAGCAGCCGGTGCTGGGCATTCTGGGCGGCGGCCAACTTGCCCGCATGCTTGCCATTGCCGCCGCACCGCTTGGAGTGAAGACGCTCGTCGTGGACAGCGCTCCCGACGCCTGCGCCGGGCAAGTGGCGCCGCTGCGCGTGGCCGACTGGACCGACTATGCGGCGCTGGCGAAATTCGCGGCCGACGTGGATGTGGTCACCTTCGATTTCGAGAATGTGCCGGCCGACACCGCGCACTGGCTGGCGGAACGTGCGGCGGTGTTTCCCAATCCGCGCGCGCTGGCTGTGGCGCAGGATCGTCTGGCCGAAAAAACCTTGTTTCGCGAATGCGGCTTGCACACGCCGGCGTTCGAAGCGGTCGATACACGCGAAGATCTCGATCGCGCGCTGGCGAAGATCGGTGCGCCCGCCATCTTGAAGACGCGACGCCTGGGCTACGACGGCAAAGGACAGTTCCGCATCAAGCATCTGACGGATGCGGATGCTGCGTGGGCCGCGTTGGGCGCGAATGCGCATGGCCTGATCCTGGAAGCCTTCGTGCCGTTCGAGCGCGAGCTTTCGGTGCTGGCGGTGCGCACGCGCGACGGCGATTTCCGCGTCTGGCCGCTCACACAGAACTGGCATACCGACGGCGTGCTCAGCTTGAGCCTCGCCCCCGCGCCGGACGTGGGTATCTTGCAGCCGCGTGCGGAAGCGTTGGCGCGCACGCTGGCCGAACGCCTCGACTACGTTGGTGTGTTTGCGCTGGAATTGTTCGTCAAGGATGGCGATCTGCTCGGCAACGAAATGGCGCCGCGCGTGCATAACTCCGGGCACTGGACCATCGAAGGCGCCATCACCAGCCAGTTCGAAAACCACGTGCGCGCGGTGCTCGGTCTGCCGCTGGGCGATACCTCGGCGCGCGGTCTTTCGGCGATGTTCAATTGGATCGGCGAGTTGCCGGATGCTGCATCCGTGCTGGGCACGGTCGACGGGCATTGGCATGACTACGGCAAGCAATCGCGTCCGGGACGCAAGGTGGGGCACGCCACCGTGTGCGCGCAGGATGCGAAAGCGCTGGCTGCGCGAATAGGCGATATTGCGCGGGCGTTGAACCGCGAAGAACAGGTTGCGCCTGCGCTGCGCGTGCTTTGATGATTCCCTTCTCCCCTTCGGGGAGAAGGTGCCTCGAAGGCCGGATGAGGGGCCATCTTGCGAGAAGCATGACGCGAAGGGTGCTTCGCAAAGAACTCGCCGCGAGTGCAGCCCCTCACCTCGATCTTCTCTCCGTAGGGGATCTGATTAGCGTCGAATCTCAGCTACGTCATTGATTTCATGCTCGTCGCCCCGGCGAACGCCGGGGCCCAGCGACTTTTAAAGCGGTAAGACACTGGGTCCCGGCTTTCGCCGGGACGACGAACTAGCATTACGTAACACTCAAGATCATCTGCCATCCTCAACTGAAACTCGACGCTAATCAGGCGTAGGGAAGAGGAGGCAAACGCGAAAAGCGGTTTACTCGATTAAACCAGGTTCTTCGCCGCGAAATCCCAGTTCACCAGATCCCAAAACGATTCCACGTACTTCGGACGCGCATTGCGGTAGTCGATGTAGTACGCGTGTTCCCACACGTCGATGGTGAACAGCGGCTTGTCGCTACCGGTGATCGGCGTGGCGGCGTTGGAGGTGTTGACAATGCCCAGCGAACCATCGGGGCGCTGCACCAGCCAGGTCCAGCCTGAGCCGAAGTTGCCGACGGCCGACTTGGAGAATTCCTCCTTGAACTTGTCGAACGAACCGAACGCCTTGTTGATCGCATCGGCCAGCTTGCCGGCGGGGGCGTTGTCCTTCTTCGGCGAACGCATGGAGTGCCAGTAGAAGGTGTGGTTCCAGATCTGCGCTGCGTTGTTGAACACGCCGCCGGACGACTTCTTGATGATGTCTTCCAGCGCCGCGCTTTCGAACTCGGTGCCCTTGATCAGATTGTTGAGGTTGGTCACGTAAGCCTGGTGGTGCTTGCCGTGGTGGAACTCCAGCGTCTCGGCCGAGATGTTCGGCTCCAGCGCGTTCTTTTCGTAGGGCAACGGGGGAAGTTCGATCGCCATGGGTAACTCCTGGGCGTTGGCTGAGGATAAGGGCGTGGCCGGCCCGATCGAGCGCCGGGACGGCTGGTACACTACTAAGCTGGCTGCATTGTAGTGATGAATCCCAAGTTATGGACGTCAACGAGCGAATCAAGGCGGTGCTGGCCGAGCACCCCATCGTGCTTTTCATGAAAGGCACGCCGCAATTTCCCATGTGCGGCTTCTCCGCGCGCGCGGCGCAGGCGCTCGATGAAGCGGGTGCGACGTTCCATGCGGTCAACGTGCTGGCCGATCCGGAAATCCGTGCGGCCCTGCCGCACTACGCCAACTGGCCGACCTTCCCGCAGCTTTTCATCCAGGGCGAGTTGATCGGCGGCTGCGATATCGTGGAAGACCTCAAAGCCTCCGGCGAGCTGGCGCGCATGGCCAGCGACGTGGCGGGGGAACACCACGCATGAGTTTGAGCCTGCCGCTGCATCGCCTGCCCGAAACCTGGATGCCTGCCGCCGACGAACTGACCGGACGCGTGGTGCTGGTCACTGGCGCCTACGGTGGATTAGGCAGCGCGGTGGCGCGCGCGGTGGCACGCGCTGGCGCCACGGTAGTGGTTACCGGCAAGCGCAAGCGTCAGCTGGAACAGCTTTACGATGCGATGACCCGCGACGGCCTGCCTGAGCCGATCATCCATCCGCTCGACATGGAAACCGCGACGCCGCGCGATTACGAAGTGCTGGCCGAAGGCTTGCAGCGTGATCTCGGACGGCTCGACGGCATCGTGCATGCTGCGGCGAGTTTCGCTGGCCTGATGCCGGTGTCCACGCACAAGCCGGATGCCTGGTTGCGCAGCCTGCACGTCAATGTGTCCGCGCCATTCGCGCTTACGCAAGCATGCCTGCCGTTGCTCACTGCGGCGCCGGACAGTGCCGCAGTATTTGTACTGGACAACCCCGACCTGGTGCGTCGCGCACATTGGGGCGCATACGGCGTATCGAAGGCGGCACTGGAACGCTTCGTCGCCATCCTGCATGAGGAACACGACGAAGACGCGTTCCGTGTGCATGCGCTGTTGCCCGCGCCGATGCGTACCACCTTGCGCCGCACCGCTTACTTCGGCGAAGACACCATGCAGCATCCGCTGCCCGACAGCACCGCCGAAGCCGTAGTATATCTGCTGAGTGCGAAAGCTGTCGCCGCGCGTGGCGGTGTGCTCGATCTGCGCAGCGCATGATCGCGCCAATCTGACAAGGGGATTCGATGGAAACGCAGATGACCACCATGTCGGCGGCGATCCTGCTGTTCCTGATCATGGATCCGCTTGGCAACATTCCCATCTTCCTCACCTTGCTCAAAGACGTGCCGCCCAAGCGGCGTCGCGCGGTGATGGTGCGCGAGCTGTTGATTGCGCTGGCCGTGCTGCTGATGTTCCTGATGGGTGGGCAGCTGATTTTGAAGTTGCTGCAATTGCGGCAGGAGTCCATCAGCATCGCAGGTGGCATCGTGCTGTTCCTGATCGGTATCCGCATGGTGTTTCCTCCCGCCGAGGGCGGCATTTTCGGCCAGGCTGGCGAAGGTGAGCCGTTTATCGTGCCGATGGCGATTCCCGGCGTGGCGGGTCCTTCGGCGATGGCAGCCTTGCTGCTGCTCACCAATACACAGCCGGGGCGCACGGCGGATTGGGCCATCGCCTTGCTGTGCGCATGGCTGGCCACTGCCATCATCCTGCTCAGCTCCACCTATCTGTTCCGCTGGCTCGGCGAAAGCGTGCTCACCGCGCTGGAACGCGTGATGGGCATGCTGCTGATCGCCTTGTCGGTGCAGATGTTCATGGGCGGCATTGCGGCTTATCTGCATTTGACGCTTTGAACGCGTCGGCCTGCATGACGATTGGCCGAGGACAAACTCTGCCGTGGCGAGCATAATCAAATCAAAGGGATAGGGTCGCAAGGACACGATCGGCTTGAACGCGCTTTTAAGGCTTCGCCCCGCACCCTTCGTGTATTCTTGCGTTCTGTACCGGTTTGACCCTGCTGTTTCGCGCAGTTGTCACACTTGGTCGGCAACATGGCTCTACACCAAGGGAGGCGGTCATGCTTCACGTTGAACAGGCCCTCACCGAACGTCTGCCATGGCTAGCGCAGCATCCGATGATCCGTAAACCGGTTGCCGGCATGCTGGGACGGCTGGCCGATGAGGCAGGCTTCAATCGGGTCCTCGATCGGCTTGCCGATACCAAGGGGTTCGATTTCGCCGAACAGGTCCTGGACCTGCTGGGTTGCAGCTACCACGTCGTGCAGCGCGAGCGGGAACACATTCCCGTGGAAGGCGGTGTGCTGGTCGTCGCCAATCATCCGCTGGGCATGCTCGATGCGATGGCGTTGCTGGACCTCGTCGGTTCGGTGCGCAAGGACGTGCGCATTCTCGGCAATGATTGGTTGGCGGCCGTGCCGCAACTGGGTCCTCTGCTGTTGCCGGTCGATGTATTCGGTGGCGGCGCGGCTTCGCGCATGCGCAATATTTATCGCGCGCTGGATCGTGGCGAGGCCTTGATCATTTTCCCGGCTGGCGAAGTGTCCCGCATGGGGCCGGCGGGCGTGCGCGATGCGCGCTGGTCGGAGGGTTTCGCGCGGCTGGCCATGCGCAGCAAGACACCGGTGCTGCCGATACATGTGGCGGCGCGTAATTCGGCCATCTTCTATGGGCTTTCCATGCTGGCCAAGCCGCTCAGTACGGCCATGCTGCCGCGCGAGGCTGTGGCCACGCATGTCAGCCGAATCGGCTTCAGCGTGGGCGCGCTGGTCAGCGCAGATGAAATGAGCAAGCGCAGCGACGATAACGCGCAGCGTGCGGCCGACCTGATGCGTCGGCATGTGTATCGCATCGGCCGCCGCCGCGGCTTGATCTTCGGCGGACAGGTGCCGCTGGCGCATCCCGAATCGGTGGATCGCGTGGCGCAGGAGCTGGCGCAGAGTGAAAAGCTCGCCGATCTCGCCGATGGCAAGCAGTTGATCGTGCTGCGCGGACAGACTGATGGCGCCGCGCTGCGCGAGATCGGCCGCTTGCGCGAACTTACCTTCCGCAAGGTGGGCGAAGGCACTAACACCCGGCGCGACCTGGATGCGTACGACGCGCATTACGAACACCTGGTGCTGTGGGATCCGAAAGCACTGCGCATCGTCGGTTCGTACCGGCTGGGCCATGGCGGTCGGTTGATCGCGGCGCGCGGCATGAATGGCCTGTACACCGCCAGCCTGTTCAACTATTCGCCGGCGCTGGAATCGCGTCTTGCGCAAGGGCTGGAACTCGGGCGCAGCTTCATCGCGCCGGCGTACTGGCGCTCGCGCGCGCTGGATCAGCTCTGGCAGGGCATCGGCTTGTATCTGCAGCGGCACGCCGAGCTGCGCTATCTATTTGGCCCGGTGAGCATGTCGGTCAACCTTCCGCGTCAGGCGCGCGAATGGATCGCTGCCGCGCATCAGCATTATTTCGGTGCGCCAGGGCTGGCTTCCGCGCGTCAGCCGTTCAAGGTCTCCGCGGATGTGCTCGAAGGCGTACGTCGCGAGCTGGAAGGCTTGGACCCGGCCAGCGGGCTGGGCAAGCTGCGCAATCATCTGGATGCCTTGGGCGTAAGCCTGCCGGTGCTCTATCGCCAATACGTGGACCTGGTCGAACCCGAGGGCGTGCAGTTTCTCGATTTTGGCGAAGACCCCGGTTTCTCCGGCTGCGTGGATGGCTTGGTGATGCTGGACCTTTCCCGCCTGAAGCCGGCCAAGCGCGCCCGGTATCTCGGCAAGGGTGCCTGAGCTCTTCAATTCCCTCGCTCCGACCAGCGGGCGAGGGTCGGAGCAATCTCTTATCTCTAGATAGCCGGGGCCATTTCCGGTGGGCGAAGTCGTGCCTGGAAACAGCGCCCCGCAATCTTCACGACTGAGATATGACTGTAAAGTTCGTGTAAAGGAAATATGGGATTGTGCTAAGGTATCGCTAAGGATACGTGACCGCTTTCTTGTCAGCTGAGTGTCCGCGAACGACTCAGCACAAAGTACGGATCAGCTTGCACAGGTATCTTCCAGGGTTGTGCCACAGGGGCGGAGTTCTTCTTCGTCCCGCAGAAAAACCAAAAACCTAGGGGTTCCAAGAAAGGCCGCACGGCTCATGCAGTCCATGAGCCTGTGCCTTTTTTGTGTCGATGGATTGCCAGTGTTGCATAGGGCAGGAGGCCCGGCTGATGTCGTGGTTGCAAGAGAAGTTCGAGCGGTCATCAAAAGCGGTGCCTAAAAAATCTCGAAATCAATAACCGGACTACGGGGCTCTTCATGAAACGAACGCATCTTTCCGCAGCGATTGCTTTGGCTTGTTATCTCACGGCGGGTGCTGCGCTCGCGCAGACTGCGGCCGATCAGGCGCAGGCGACGAATGCTCAGCAGCGCGCGTCGGTGTCCACGACATCGAACACCACCAACGACACGGCCACCAAGCGCGCCGTCCAACAGTTGAGCGCCGTGCAGGTAAGGGCTCAGTCGCTGGCGCTCGGCGGCGGACTGATGTCGGTACAGGAAGCGCCCAAGGCGGTGTCCACCATTTCGCGCGATGCGATCGTCAAGTCGGCGCCTGGCGCCACCTTCGTGCAGGCCATTGCCAGCATCCCGGGCGCGGTGACCGCGACCGATGACTTCACCGGCCTCAACGATGGCACCGCCAGCATCCGCGGCTACACGCTGGATGAAATTGGCGTCACCGTGAACGGCGCGCCGATCAACGACAGCGGCAACTACAAGATCTACCCGACCGAGTACGGCGACACCGAGAACATGGGTGACATCACCGTGCAGCAGGGTTATCCGGACAACGACATGCCGATTCCCGGCGCGGCCGGCGGTTCGATCGCGTGGGTAACGCTTGATCCGTCGCACCAGGGTGGCGTCGATTTCAGCCAGTCGTTCGGTACCCATAGCTATCGCCGTACCTTCTTCCGCTTGAACACCGGCGATCTGGGCCCGGTGCGCTCCTGGGTTTCGTATTCCGACAACTCGGTGAACCTCTGGCGCGGTCCCGGTCATTCGAATGTGACCAAGGTTGACGGCAAGTCGGTGTGGACCATCGACGCCGACAACACCATCTCCGCCTCGGTGCAGTACAACCGCGAAATCAAGACCAACTACGAATCGCTGACCAAGGCGCAGGCACAGCAGGATTACAAGCAAAGCTATCTGGGCCTCTATACCCCGGGCCAGACCAGCAGCAATTACTACAGGCTGCATCAGAATCCATTCGTCAACTACATGGCCAGCCTGGATGGCGAGTTCAAGCTCTCCGACAATCTGCACCTGTCGGTGGTGCCGTACTTCCAGTGGGGTGAAGGCGGCGGCGGTTCCGGCACCACGTTCAGCGAGTACAACGGCAAGGGTTCCAACAACCCGCTGTTCAAGGTCGTGAACTACGACCTCAACGGCAACGGCAAGATCGACAACAAGTACTCCAACGTGCTGGTCAATTCGTACAGCTACTCGTATACGTTCCGTCCTGGCGTCATCGCCAAGTTGAACCAGGATTTCGGCCTGGACAACAGCCTGGAATACGGCGTGTGGTTCGAGCGTCCCCGCCAGGCGCAAGGGCAGGTGTTCGTTCCGGTCAATTACGCCACGGGCATACCGGTCGATGTGTGGGCAAACAATGCAAGCCTGATCCGCTACTCCAACGGCGTGGTGCAGAAAACCTACGATCAGTACACCACCACCACGAACGCCAAGGCGTTCATCACCGATACGTGGACACCCAGCGATCAAATCACGCTGACCGGCAGCGTCGCGTACGTGTGGTCCAAGCGTGACGGCTTCATGTATGAGTACCCCGGTTCCACTGGCTCGCTCACCAGCAGGCTGGCGGTCAGCACCAAGAATGCGGCGTTCGGCGGCAATACCAGCCAGACCTTCCATGATTTCACGCCGACCTTTGGTGCCAAGTATCAGTTGAACGAGCAGAACCAGTTCTACTTCGGCTACGGTCACACCTTCCGTGCGCCAATCAACGGTGCGGTGCTGTCCAACGCCTTCGCCAACTACGGCAAGAATCCGGTGGCGGTAAAGCCGGAAACGGCCGATACGGCGGATCTGGGCTGGCGTTTCTATGGCGACAGGATTTCTGCGAACGTGGATGCCTACGCGTCCAACTTCCACAACAAGCAGGTTTCCGGCTACGACCAGAACACGGGCCTGACGGTCTACGTGCCGCTCAGTCGCGTGCATGTGCGAGGCTTCTATTCCGAGGCCAGCTACAAGATCACCGACGAGTTCACCGCCTACGGTTCGTACACCTACACGCAGGCTCGCTTGCAGGACAACATGAACACCCTGGGTGACGGTATCTACTACACCCGCGGCAAAACCATGATCTCCACGCCGAAGAATGTGGCGTACGCGTCCTTGAACTACAACAACGGTCCGTTCTGGGCGCAGTTGAATGCCAAGTACACGGGCAGCCAGTGGGGCGACTGGTCCAACACGGAAAAGGTGGGCGGCTACACCACGTTCGACTTCAACGCCGGCTGGAACTTCTCGGATTTCGGCAGCTTCGTGCATAAGCCGTACATCAAGGTCAACGTGTACAACCTGGGCGACCGCAAGGCGCTCACGTATGCGAGCAACGTCGGCGCGTTCCTGGCGTCCAACCCGACGGGTCTCAAGGACGTCAATGGCGTTGTGCTGTTCCCCTCCGCACCGTACTACTCGGTACTGGAAGAGCGCACCTTCATGGTGACGTTCGGGGCCTCGTTCCACTAAGCCTCAGACCCCCGACGCGGCCGTGCGGCCGCGGCGATCATGCCGTAGACCGAGACGCCCCGCAGTTCACTGCGGGGCGTTTTTACGCACGCATTGACCCCGCTACATGGAAGAGGAGATGCTAGGCGGCCACGCCGGTGAACCCATGGGCTTATGGCGCGGAAGGCATCCAGGAGAACGATGGGAATGAACGACACGCAGATCGACACATCCGGCAAGCCCGCCACGGTAAGCGCCCGCATTTCGCCGGCTGGCGGCCTGGATATCCTTTCCCGCAACGAAGTGGTGCGCCTGCGCGACGCCAGCGGCTCCGGTCTGCACGGATTGCTGCGTCGCTGCGCGCTGGCAGTGCTCACCTCGGGCGAGATCGGTGACGATCCACGCGGCATGTTCGAGCAGTATCCGAACTTCGATATCCAGGTGCTGCAGCAGGATCGCGGTATCAAGATCGAACTGGCAAACGCGCCGGCCAAGGCGTTCGTCGATGGCCACCTCATCCGCGGCATCAACGAGCTGCTAGTGGCGGTGGTGCGCGACATCGTCTATGTATCGACGCAGTTGGAACAAGGGGCGTTCGATTTGCACGACACGGTAGGCATTACGCATGCCGTATTCGAAATTCTGCGCAACGCACGCATCCTAAAGCCGCAGATCGATCCCAACCTCATCGTGTGCTGGGGCGGCCATTCGATTGCGCGTGACGAATACGAATACACCAAGTCGGTCGGCTATCAGTTGGGTTTGCGTGGTTTGGACATCTGCACGGGCTGCGGTCCTGGCGCGATGAAGGGTCCGATGAAAGGCGCCACGATTGCGCACGCCAAGCAGCGCCGCCGCAAGAATCGCTATATCGGCGTGACGGAGCCCGGCATCATCGCTGCCGAGTCGCCCAATCCGATCGTGAATCAGCTGGTGATCATGCCGGACATCGAAAAGCGCCTCGAAGCCTTCGTGCGCATGGGACACGGCATCGTGGTGTTTCCCGGCGGCGTTGGCACGGCAGAGGAAATCCTCTATCTGCTCGGCATCCTGTTGCATCCGGACAATGCCGGCATTCCGTTCCCGCTGATCTTCACGGGGCCTAAACAATCGGCCGCCTATTTCGAGCAGATCGATACCTTTCTGCGCCTCGCGCTAGGCGATGAAGTGGCGCAGCACTACAAGATCATCGTGGACGATCCGATCGCGGTGGCGCACGCGGCCGTGCGAGGCGTGGACAAGGTGCGCAACCATCGCCTGGACAACAAGGACGCGTTCTTCTTCAACTGGTCGTTGAGCATCCCGCTCGCCTTCCAGCAACCGTTCATTCCCACGCATGCCGCCATGCGCGCGCTGGCCATCCATCGCAATCGCCCGCGCCACGAACTCGCCGCCGACCTGCGTCGTGCCTTCTCAGGCATCGTCGCCGGCAATGTGAAGGACGAAGGCGTGCGTGCCATCGAGCAACACGGGCCGTTCGAGATCGACGGCGAGCCGGAAATCATGCGCGCCCTGGACCGCCTGCTGCAGGCCTTCGTACAGCAGCACCGCATGAAGCTCCCCGGCGGCACCGCCTATGTGCCGTGCTACCGGGTGCTCACCCGCTGAAGACAGGGGACGTTCGAGGGCTCGAATGGCTTGACAGCCTCGGGCCCAATTCCCCAAACTATGCAGCTCCCCGCCCGAATAGCTCAGCCGGTTAGAGCACTTGACTGTTAATCAGGGGGTCGTTGGTTCGAGTCCAACTTCGGGCGCCATCTTCGCTTTCCGCACCCGTTCGGCGGATGTCTGCAGAAAGCATCCTAACCCCGCCCTTTGGCGGGGTTTTTGTTGTCCGCATTCCGGCTGGCTTGGAAGTGGGCGCCTTGCGCCGGGCTCATGGCTGGGACAGATTGGGGTCGATGAACCGCTGCCCGCGATGGATCGTGCGGATGGCATCCATCAGCTCAGGCAAGGGAAGTCGCTTGTGCGCCACGCCGGCGGCGCCTGATTCCAGGCAGGCAGACACGCGCATTTCATCGATGCTGGCAGTCAGGACGATGATGCGCAGCGCGGGGTATTTTTTTTTTAGCGCAAGAATAAGTTCACTGCCGCTGATGTCCCCGGGAGCCAGCGCGTAGTCCAGCACCAGCACGTCGGTTTGAGTGGTGGCGAGATCCCGCAGCGCTTCCGCGCTCGAGCCATAACTTCCGGCTATCACGAGATCGGGCTGTTGCTCCACGAAGCGGGAAAGACCCAACCGGACTAGTGCGTGATCGTCCAGCAGAGACACCCGAATGGTTTGCCTGGCGGCCATGACCGATGCATGCTCCTTTGGCGGATGTGCGTGAGAGGCGCGCGGTCATTCTAGGCAACACGCACCAGCGTTGTCTGTCCGGCGTAACGGAAGGCCGATTGCTCAAGCGCAGTCACGCGGTTGATGCTCGCTCGTTTGCGTGGATGGATGGGGAGGCAACTCGATATCGCACCACAATGCCAGCTCGGATCGAAGCAGCCCCAGCTGCAGCGGTTTCTTCAACAGGCCATCCATGCCGCTATCGATGCACCGCATATGGTGGTCGGCGTCCGTGGATGCCGAGAGCGCGAGGATGGGAGTGCGGTGATTCGTCGTGCTTTCCTGTTCGCGAATCATGCGCGTCAGCGTATAGCCATCCATATCCGGCAGATCACAGTCCATCAAGATCATGTCGAATGATTTGCCGTGAGCGGCGTGCAGGGCGGCAGAACCGTCCATGCAGGCGGTCACTTGGCAGCCAATGGCTTGAAGCTGCTGCTCGATCACGAATCGATTGGCGGGATGATCTTCCACCAGAAGAATCGAGGCCCGCTTCGGTGGAGAGTTGGGTTTGCGGCGCGGCAGTTCGGCGACGGCCCCGGTGATTGGATGTGCTGAATCGGCGGCTTCAGGCGCACCGTCGCTAGCCACGAGTGTTACCGGAATGGTGAACGATACCGTCGTGCCGACATTCACTTCGCTATCCAATTGGATGGTGCCGCCCATCAGCTCGATCAGTTGGTGACAGATGGAGAGACCGAGTCCGGTGCCGCCATAGCGACGGGAAATCGTGGCGTCGGCTTGCGAATACGCATGGAACAGACGATGACGGCGCTCGGCGGGAATGCCGATGCCGGTATCGCGCACTTCCACGAGCAGTTGCGCCGAACGATCGACACCTTCGCTCGGATGCAAGATCATTTCCAGCATCACGCTCCCTTGTTCCGTGAACTTGACGGCATTGGAGAGCAGGTTGATCAGAATCTGGCGCAACCGGGTAGGGTCTGCGACAACCACCATTCCGGCGGGAATATGCGACTGAAAGAGAAGTTTCAGACGCTTGGCCTGTGCCTTGTGGCGAACCATTCCGATCACGTCGTGTCCGAGCTTTTCCGGCTCGAACGGCAGTCGCTCCAAATTCACGCCGTTGACTTCGAGCTTGGACAGGTCGAGCACGTTGTCGAGCAGATGATGCAAAGCGTCCGCTGCAGCAATGGCGTTGTCGACAATCTGCTGTTGCCTGGTGCCAAGCGTGGTTGTCCGCAGCAGATCCACGGATGAGAGTACCGCACCCAACGGCAGGCGGATCTCGTGACTCATCATCGCCAGAAAGGCGGCTTTGTCGCGTTCGCTGCGAGTCGCACGCCGCCGATCGCGGCGCGCTACGAACAGCAAGGCGACGATGATCATCAGCAACGCAAGAAAACCAAAAATTTCCACTGTATGAAAGCGGATAAGCACCCGCCATGACGGAGCGCCATAGTCGGTATCGTCCATCCACTTGGCCATCATCTCGTCAGTCTGCTTGGCGGTAAGCGAGGCCATTGTTTTGTTGATGATGGACACCAGCTCGGGCATGTCGCTGCGAACGCTCATGCGGATGCTGAGCAAGGCATCGTTGACGGTGCCGGAAACGTGCAGGGTGTTGAGGTATTTGCGGCGCCACAACGGCATCAGCGCCGCATCGACGCCGAGGGCCGCATCGGCTTTGCCTTGCGCGACGGCTTCCAACACTTCTTCGGCGTTGCTGCCTGGCACCAGTTCGATATCCGGGAAGCGTTCGCTCAAAAGCTGGCGCAGAAAGCCTTGGCCGCGCAGGGCGACGCGCATGCCGCGCAGCTTTTCCAGAGCGAAGATCGGCGGCGAGGAATCACGCGTGATGATCACCGCGGTGCCCACGAAATACGGATCGCTGAGCAGTGCTTGCGGATGTGTGGACGCATTGCTGAAATTTTCCGAGGCGACCGTGGGAAGCAGGTCGACTTCGCCGCGCTCCAATGCATGCTGGGCTTGATGCCTTTGCTGCGAGTCGTTTTCCAGTACGGGCTGGAAACGAAGCCCGCTGGCGTGGGAGATCGCCGACAGGTATTCGATCGCCACCCCCGAAACCTTGCCATTCTCGATGTATTCGAACGGATGCCAGTCCGGGTACCCCGCATATTTCACCACCGGATGCGCGGCGATCCAGGCCCGCTCTTCAGGCGTGAACAGCTCCTGCGTCTGCGCCCGGCCGATAGCCGGAAGCAGCGCGCACAGCAGGATGAGCGGGTATGCGAGTCGCAGTATCATCGTCGTCCGTTGGAAAGGCAGGGGCGATGCCGGCGGTGGCCCGGAGGCACACGGCGTTCCCGTGAATGGGTGCCTACGAGGGCGGCCCTTTCATCCATGCCGCTTTCTCCTTTTGCCTGGCCAGCTGGACGCCTGGTCTGCGCAGTGCGAAGGCGCGTGGCAGGGGGCGCGAGGTTTGGCTCAATCGGTGGTTTGTCGCAGGCGCTTCCGGGTGGCAAGCCTGGAATCACGGTTTGGATGGCGTGAAAAGAAGTATCAGGTCAATGCCGTTGACGGTATTTAAAAAGTATCCGAAATGCGCGCGCTGGCCGGCCAGCCCTGGCATACATACATAACGTCGGGATGCTGGGCGGTGAGAGTAAGATTCACCGCGGGGTGGCAGGCCGGGTGCAACGAGCCGGTAGTCATTTCCCAGGCAGCGCCCGGTTTGTCAATCGTCTGGACGTTGCCTGCGGCGGCATGGATCAGGCTTGGGTTTTCGAAGGCATCGGAAAATGGTCCCGCGGTGCTATGAAAGTATCCGGTTTCGGGCCAGATCGAATGCATCTGTTGTATTCCGATGTGACTAAGGAAGATTGCGTGGACGGTGGGTTGACCGGCGATGCCTAGTCCCGCTTCCGATAGCAAGTGATTCAGCAATGAGCGGTTGCTTCGCAAGACGAAAAAGGAGATTTCGTCCAACCGCGTCAAACATGGACTTTCTTCACTTACGGTCCGTGCGAAGCATCCTCCAGCTCGCGTGATCCGTATCTTAGTCAAAAGGATAGTTTCATGTCGGCCTATAAAGTGACGCCTTCATTACGCGTGATGCTGCTTGACGACCATGAGGTCATGCGTCGCGGCCTGGAGCTTTTGCTCAAGCAGGAACATCTGCTCGATGTCATTGGCAGCTTCACGACCAGCCGCGAACTGTTCGCCGCACTGCGCGAGAAAACTGCGGATGTGCTGATCGTCGATTATTCACTCGGACCGACCGAGGTCGACGGGCTCAACCTGATCCGAGCGCTCAAAGTGCGCTTTCCCAACGAAAAGGTGCTGGTGATGTCCGCGCATTACAACGCGGCGACCATTGCCCTGGCGATGAAGGCTGGTGCGCGTGGATTCATCGGGAAAGGTCAGGATCAAAAAGAACTGATCATGGCTATTCGGGCGGTGGCCGCAGGGCGCGTCTATCTTAGCAAAGAGATGTCGCGTGAACTTGCATCGCAACCGACCGAGTTGTCCGAGCATACGGGTGAGTCGGCGCTGATCAATGATGTAAAGCTTTCGCCGCGGGAACGTGAGGTGCTTCGTTGTTATCTGGACGGCATGTCCGTCACGGAAATTGCCACGAAATTCTCGCGAAGCATCACCACCATCAGCGCACAGAAGACCGCGGCGTATCGCAAGCTTGGCATTCGCAACGACAGCGAGCTGTTCAAGATCCGCCATCAGTTGGAACGGTCATGACCCGCTTATTTTTGCGCATGATTCCGATCCTGCTACTGATGGCAGGATGGATGGAAAGCTTGCACGCGCAGCAACTGGTCTTCAGCGCGCAAGAGCAGCAGTGGATCAAGGATCATCCGGTGGTCCGTTTCGCGGTTGGCACGCAGCTGAAGCCGGTCAGCTATGTCGACCATGATGGCATCTACCGAGGGGTAACCGCCCAGTATCTTGCCGCCATCGGAAAGAAGACCGGGCTGCATTTCCAGCTCGTGCACACCGATGGTTTCGGCGGCGCCAGAAAGGCCATCCACGATGGCGTCGTGGATCTGTTGCCGGTAGGTTTTTACACGCGATTCGAGCCGGAAGTACGCGAACGCGTGCTGTTCACCGAGCCGTATTTTTCCTCGCCGAGCGTCATCGTCACGCGCGCGGACAACCCCAGCATCCTCGATCCGCGTGAACTCGACGGCAAGCGCGTGGCGATCTCCGGCGACAACGCCAACATACGCTTCTATATGAGCCGGCTCCCACTGATCAAGCCTTTGCTCGTCGCCGGACCGATGCAGGGGCTGGAAGCGGTAGTGGGCGGAGACGCCGATGCGGCACTTGGCAGCGCCGCCGTACAACAGCCGTTGATCCGGCAAAAATACAATGGCCAGCTTGGCATCGCCGGGGTGATCGACGACTTGCCCGTAAACCTGCAGATGGTTGTGCGCAAGGACGAGCCGCTGCTGTACTCCATCCTGGCGAAGACCCTGAAAAGCCTGTCGGCCGAAGAGACGGACGTAATGTACGAGCGTGCGCTGCAGGAAGCGGGCTACGGCGCGCCAACGCTGCGCTCGATCATCATGCAATACCTGCCGGAGCTTACGGCTGCTTGTATTGTCGGCCTGTTGCTGATCTGGTTCGCGTATCGCGCCCGCGTGGCGAAGCGGCAGGCGGAACAGAGCGAACTGGCCAAATCGCGTTTCCTCGCGGTGATGAGCCACGAAATCCGCACGCCGATGAACGCGATCCTTGCCTCGATCGAAATGCTGCAGCAATCGCAGCTCGAGCCGAACCAGCGCAAACTCGCGCGCACCGCATCGACCGCCTCCGAAGCTCTGCTGGGTTTGCTGGACGACGTGCTCGATCTGTCCAAGCTCGATGCGCATCGGCTGGAGCTGGAAACGATGCCGACCGACATCGAACGGCTGGCGCAGAAAGTGGTGGATGTGATGACGGTGAAGGCGCGTGATAAAGCGTTGCCTATCCACCTTTCGATGGACAATCCGTCGCAAGCGCATGCGGTGGTCGATCCGACGCGGTTGCGGCAGATACTGCTCAATCTGCTAGGCAATGCCGTGAAATTCACCCAGCAGGGCAGCATCATGCTGGATATCCGCGTGGAGGGTGCGCAAGGTCATCCGGGCAGCATCCACGCGCGGGTAAGCGATACCGGTATCGGTATTCCGAAGGATCAGCAAGCAAAGCTGTTCCAGGCTTACGTGCAGGCCGACAGCGCCACCACGCGCCAGTACGGCGGCACCGGCCTGGGATTGACGATTTGTAAGGAACTGGTCGAGCTGATGGGGGGACAGATCAGCCTAGAAAGCACACAGGATGTTGGCACCACGGTGAGCTTCAGCATTCCGGTGCGCCTGGTTGCCGCTTCGACGGAATCGGAGGTGCCTTCGGTGAGCGAAAGCGATGTGTCATTCGAATCAGGCGGCCATGTGCTGGTGGTGGAAGACCATCCGCAGAATCGTTTCATCATGGCCGAGCAATTGCGCGCGCTCGGTGTGGATACCCTGCTCGTTGCCGATGGCCGCGCCGCTATCGAAACCATCGGGCAGCAACCCATCTCGCTGGTGCTGATGGATTGCCACATGCCCGAGATGGACGGCTACGAGACCACGCGCCGCATCCGTCAGCGTGAAACTCGGTTGAAGCTGCCGCGTGTGCCCGTCATCGCCATCTCCGCAGCCACCGATGCCGCGCACTTGAAGCGTTGCATGGACAGCGGCATGGACAGCGTGCTCAAGAAGCCGCTGCGGCTGGACGAACTGCGCAGCATGCTCGGCTTGTGGCTGGATCGCCTTCCGCCTTCCGAACCCGCCGCGATCCCCGCGATCGCGGACGATCCGGCCATCGACATGTTCGAGTTGTACAAGGCCTCGATCGAAGAAGATGCGCAAGCGCTCAAAGATGCGCTGGCGAAGGAAGATCGCGACAACACCATCCATTTCGCCCATCGCATCAAGGGTGCCGCGCTGATGATCAATGCCGACGGCATGGCGCAATCGGCCGGCCGTGTCGAGGAGCTAGCCAAGTCGTCTGGCGATCAGGCCGCCACCGAGGCGCTGCAAGCGCTTCAGGACGAAATCGCAAAATGGATCGCTTTGCGGCGCCATTGAGGCGGTGCGATCCTCTTCATTCTTGATGCGTGCTTACGCGTGCTTTTGCGTCGCCATGTCTGAGTGGCGTGGCTTCATGGGATGAATACGAAATTCGTTGCCTTGATTGCACGTGCCAGGAATGGTGCGCATCACTCGTATGCTTTGTTCCTATCGAAAAAAAATGGCAAAAAGCGTTGCCCAATACGCATATGTATTGCGAAGTCTTTTATCGCCTGACGAAGAGGTTGGACGCTGATACATGAGTCCTACACAAATCTTTGCCGCTGCTGGCGACGGTGCAAATTGACTCAACTGTAGGCGAGAGACGTCAGCAATTTAAAAGGATTCCTATATGTGTGATTAGTGCGGGTGATCAGAATGCCCGCTGGGATGCGATGCCGCCTTGCGTACGCACGATCCCTCCCGCTTTGCCACGCGTCACGCGACGTGCTGCAAAGAATATTCGCCGACTGGCGGATTCGCTAACTAGAAATCCAACTTAAGGATAGATAAGTATGAAGCACATCAAGCTTGCCTCTGCGGCTGCCATCGCCATGGGCATCGTTCTTGCTGGTTCGGCCAGCGCTGCTGCCTCCAACGGCGGCACCATCACCTTTACGGGTGCGGTGAACGACACCACCTGTACCGTCACGGGCGGTAGTGGCACGAACGGCGGTCAAGGTAATTTCATCGTGGCGCTCGATCCGGCCGAGCCCGCGCAGCTAGCTACCGCAGGCGATGTCGCCAACCCGCATGCGTTCGGCGTAGTGATCGGCGGCCCGGGTCAGGGCTCTTGCACTGACGGAATGGTTGCCAGCATGTCGTTCTTGCTCTCCAGCCCGCAGATCGATGCAGCTACGGGCGCGCTGAAGAACGCGCTGGCTGGCGAGGCCACCAACGTGCAAGTCCAGCTAACCGATAGCAATGGCGCGATCAACTTGGCTGATGCTAGCTACCGTCAGGACTCTCCGGCGATCGTCAACAACACGGCAACCATTCCGTTCTCCGCGCAGTACTTGGCGGTTGGCGGCGCGGCCACACCGGGTCTGGTCAGCACCAGCGTCGTGTACGCGGTGACCTACAACTGATCGTTTGACGCGACGATGTAGCCCAGTGTCGATGGCGGTCCAGATGCCGCCATCGACACACTCAATCGCAAGAAGGGTGATGTATGACTAACGTAGTGCGCTATGCCATGGCAGGGCTGCTTCTTTGCGCGGCTCTCTTTGTCAACCGTGTCGAAGCCACGGTGGTGATCGGTACTACGCGTGTGGTGTACCCCGCCCAGGAGAGCGAGGTTACCGTCAAGCTCGAAAACAAAGGTGCGACTCCCTCGCTGGTTCAAGTCTGGCTTGATGCTGGTGATGAAAGATCCACGCCCGAAACCGCCAAAGTGCCGTTCGTTATTACGCCGCCTTTTTTTCGTTTGGAACCAGGCAAGAGCGGAGCGGTGCGCATGGTGTATACCAAAGAACCGCTCTCTGCCGATAAAGAATCTCTGTTCTGGTTGAACGTACTAGAAGTTCCACCGAAGTCTGCGAGCGACGGGCGCAATATGCTGGAATTCGCCTTCCGTACCCGTATCAAGCTGTTCTTCCGTCCAGCCGGGCTGCCTGGCAATCCTGCCAGTGCTTCGCAAAAGTTGACTTGGAAGTTGATCGACGGTGAGGCTGGCAAGGGCTTGGCGTTGCAAGTTACCAACCCGACACCGTACTACGTCAACTTTGCCCATGTGGGTCTAAAGATCGGCGAGCGCAGCATTACTGAGCGTGGCGGCGGCATGGTGGCGCCGGGCGGTACAACGGTATTTCCGATCAAAGAGCTCGCCAGTCGGCCAGCCAGCGAAGTAAAGGCGCAGTTCGACGTCATTAGCGATTTTGGTGCCGTCAATACGGTTGTCCAGCCGCTGGCGCCATAACGGCTCATCGTCTAGCCATTTCGTAGCGAAATCCAGCGAGTCTTTAAGTGAATGGTGCGCCGTGGGCACGCCATCTCAGGAGTCTTTTGTATGCAGTCCAACGCCACCGCAGATAAATCGATCGTTGACAAAGACGCGCGATTGCGGCGACGTTTATTGCCCTCGTTGCTCCTGAGTGCAATGGCCCCGTCAGCCTATGCGGCGTCTCCCGCATCGCCCAGTGCCGCAGATCCCATCAGCTTCGATACTTCATTCTTTCCAGTCGGCACAGCGCCGAAGGTCGATCTTTCTCGCTTCGAGAAGGGCAACGTGGTGTTGCCCGGCACTTATCGCGGCGACATACGCCTCAATAACGTGTGGCAGGCGCGCACCGATCTAGTGTTCGTCAATGTTCCGGGGAAGGACAACGCGGAAGCTTGCTACAACCCCGCCATGCTGATTCGCATCGGCGTGGATTTGAAAAAGGTGCTTGCGCAAAAGGAAAGCGCGTCCGTCAAGAAGATACCCGAGGGGCAATTCTGCGGCCCGATCGGTGATTACATACCGGGCGCAACCGCCGACTTCGAGATGGGTACGCAGGAGCTCTCTCTGTCAGTGCCGCAGATCTACACCAACCAGGCTGCACGCGGCTACGTCGATCCTTCGCAATGGGATGCGGGCATCAACGCGGGCGTGCTCGGCTACACCACCAACCTGTATCGCTCCACCAGCGGAGGGCGCAGCCAGACCAATGGCTACGTCGGCCTCAATGCGTCGGCCAAACTGGGCGCCTGGCATCTTTATACCCTCGGTGCGTTGACCTGGACCGAGCGCGAGGGAAAGCACTACCAGAACACCGCAACGTATCTTCAACGCGACATCCCTGCATGGCGAGCCCAGCTGGAGGCCGGCGATACGTTCACGACCGGCGAGATGTTCGATAGCGTGCGCGTGCGCGGCCTGCGGCTGTATACCGACGACCGCATGCTGCCGCAGTCCATGCGCAGCTACGCGCCGATTGTCCGCGGCATTGCCGAAACCAACGCACATGTAGTCATTCGCCAGAATGGCTACATCATCTACGACGCCAACGTGGCACCGGGGCCATTCGCGATCGAGGATCTTTATCCCACTGGCTACGGCGGTGACTTGTCTGTCGAGGTTTCGGAAGCGGATGGCCGGGTGCAGCGTTTTACGGTGCCTTTTTCCTCGGTGGCGCAATTGCTGCGCGCAGGGCAAAACCGTTGGAGCATCGTCGCCGGCAAGGTCGAGCAAGGGAATTTGATCGACACCCCTTACGTCGTGCAAGGCACGTTCCAGCGCGGTATCAACAATGCCGTAACGGGCTACGCGGGTGCGACGGTGGCCAATGGCTATGCGGCGGCGCTCGCGGGTGCGGCCTTCAATACGCCAGCGGGTGCTTTCTCGGCCGACATCACCCACGCCACCAACCATACGCCAAATCAGGCCAAGACCAGCGGCAGCAGCGTAAAGCTGGGCTACAACAAAAACATCACCGAGACCGGTACCAACTTCGCGGTGGCGGCGTACCGGTATTCCACCAGGGGCTATGTCGGCCTGGCCGATGCGGTTGTCCTGCGTGATGTCGCAGCGCGCGGGAGTGGCGATCTTCTCCTGCGCCAGCGCAGCCGCATCGATGTGAACATCAACCAGTCGCTAGGCGATGCCTACGGCCAGTTGTTTCTTCAAGGCTCCGCACTCAACTACTGGGGAAGCAGTGGCCGCCAGGTAAATTTCTCGGCGGGTTACAGCAATCACTGGAAATCGTTCAACTACAGCTTCACCGCGCAGCGCACGCTCGAAAGCGATAGCCAACGCTATGTGCCAGGCGGTGCGCCCATCGATCAGATTCCGGGATTGTCCAGCGGTTTCGACCTGGTGCGAACCCCGGGACGTCGCGACACGCGTTTTCTCTTCACGGTCAGCGTGCCGCTGGGACGCAGCGACCGCGCGCCGCAGCTCACCGCTATGGTCAACCGTGCCAAGGAAGGCGGCAACAGCAGTCAGGCAACAGTGAGCGGCACCGCCGGCGCGGATAACCGTTTCACCTACAGTGCCACTGCCGGGCAGGCCGATGGCGGCGACTCTGGCTCGTTGAACGCGCAATACAGCAGCCCGCTGGCGCAGTTGGTGGGAGGGTACAGCCAAGGCAGCGGTTACCGCCAAGTCAATGCCGGCGCTTCAGGCACGGTGGTGGTGCATAGGGGCGGCGTGACCTTGGGGCCGCCCGCGGGCGAAACCATCGGCCTGATCCATGCACCCGATGCTGCAGGCGCCAGCGTACCCAACAGTCAAGGCGGCAAGGTCGATGGTCGCGGCTACGCGGTAGTGCCCAACCTGATGCCTTATCAGCTCAACACCATTGCACTCGATCCCAAGGGCGCCGATGCCGGCGTGGAACTGAAATCAACCACGGTCAACGTCGCGCCACGCGCCGGTTCGGTCGTGAAGTTGAAATATGACACCGCGTACGGCCGCGCGGTCATGGTCGAAACCGCCTTGCCGGATGGCCGCCCGATTCCGTTCGGCGCCGAAGTGTTCGATGCCCAAGGCAATGCGGTGGGTGTAGCGGGCCAGGGCAGCCGTCTGTTCGTGCGTGATATGCCGGACTCGGGCGTCCTGACGGTGAAGTGGGGAGAAGAAGCTATCGATTCCTGCCAGATCACCGTGCAGCTGCCTCCAGTCAAGAAAGGGCGGCAGGCCGAACTGCAGACGGTGAAGGCTGCTTGTCAGGGTAGCCCTATTGCGAGTGGACAAACCCGGGCAACGCAGACGGCGCCGTTGACATCGAGCGATGCCGGGTCGCGTAATCCGAAAGGCTCAAAAACCGATACCAATGACTGGGGGAATCTCCCGTCTACCCATTTCGATGCCACACCCGGCATATCCGCGGGAGCCGCACTATGAACACATTCAAGATATTCGATTGTCCTTTTGACGCTTCGATCGGCGGTCGTAAAACGAATGTGTTCAAGAAGCTCATTGTTTCGATGGTGTTCCTGCTCATGGTGGTGATCACTCGTCAGTCCTTTGCTACGTGCACGTATTCGCCGTCCACAACTACCTACTCGGTTTCACCGAGCACGGTGACTATTTCTCCCTCACTGGCTGTGGGATCAAAACTTCCCATTACCCTCACTTTCGGAGGGAATGGCCCGTTCAGCTGTTCCGGCAATATTCCCCTCCTGCCCTATGGCTTGACTGCATTGACAACGCCGCTGGCATTGGCGCCTGGATTTAGTGATGTTTGGGCAACGCGCTATCCGGGGATCGGTGTGCGCTTTCATCTTTTGAACGGTGGAACTTTATCTGCGAATACAAGTGCCGATGTCCTCGTTGGAGGAGGGAACTGGAACGGTGGTCAGCGGTATCTCCTACTCACAGCACTTTCAGCGCCAACGTATTCAAACATCGACCTGATAAAGACAGGTCCAATTCCCGCAGGCACAGTTCCACGTGTCCAGATTGCAAGTGATCTAGGGACGAATATTAAGTACTCAGACGGCAGCAGCGTCGTGACCCTAGTGAATGGAACCCGTGTTGCGATGGATTCGCTATGGCTGAACTCCTTCAATATTGTTGTTACGGCACCAACCTGTTCGCTCTCCACCTCCAGCGCCACATTCAACATGGGTACCGTGATCACCACCGCTTTTACTGGTGGCGCGGGAAGCCATCAGCCTTGGGTCACCGATCAATCGCTGATCTCCGGCGGCTGCAATGCCACCACCGTCTCCATGACCTTCGCGGGAACGGCAGCGGCCGCACCGTATGGCAATGCCTTTGCCAACGCCGGTGGCGCCAAGGGTGTGGCCTTGGAGCTGTGGCAGAAAAGCGGCTTACAAGCCATCCCCAACAGCACCACGCCGATCAATTTTGCGCCACAGGGTTCGGGCGGAAAGTACACCTTCTCGGCTCGTTATATCCAAACGGCATCCACGGTCACGGCCGGTTCGGTCAGTGCCACCGTCACCGTCACGATTGATTACAAATAAGGCGAACACCATGCAACGCTCAGCCATCAATGGCCTCTTGTCCGGCCTGCTGCTTGCGACCTGCGCCGCATCCAATTCTGTACGGGCAGAGACCGCGCATATCTATTTCAGTGGCACAATTGCAGCACCTACCTGCTCGCTGCAAACCTCCAATATCACCATTCCCATCGGCACGGTGGACCGGTCCGTTTTTACGGGCGTAGGAAGCGTTTCCCCGTACTCTCCGAACGTGGCTCTGATTTCGGCTGGATGCAATGCCACGTTGGTGTCGATGACCTTCAGCGGTACAGCTGATGCTGATAACCCTAAATTGTTTGCGGTGACCGGCGGCGCCAAGGGCGTTGGTATCGAATTGGCCAAGACCGGTGGCGGCGCCTATGCCGTGCCGAACGACACCAGCAAGCCGATTACTTTCACGCCGGCCGCGGCTGGGCAGGGCTATTCGTTTGCGGCACGGTACGTGCAGACCACGACGACGGTTACTCCTGGCGCGGGTGACGCCACGATCACCGTGCTGATCACCTACACTTGATAGGCCGACAATGAAGACTGTTTCGGAATCGTCGACACACCGTCCGCGGCGGCATAAAGCCGCAGTCATTGGCCTTGCCTTTGGCTGGCTGCTGGGCAGCGGCGCGGCACTAGCGCAGACGACAGGCAACGCCACGATCCATGTAACCGGCAACATTGCCGGAGGAGCATGCGCCATCTCGACGCCGTCGGTGGACCTGCACGCGCATGATCCCGGCGATTTTACCGGGGTAGGAGTGCCCACGAAATGGGTCGATTTTTCCATCACTTCGCAAGGATGCACGCCCGATATCGTGAGCTTGCATATGGGCTTCGATGGGACTGCCGATGCCGATAATGTCAACGTGTTCGCGGTCACCGGCGGTGCCACAGGCCTTGGCATCCAGTTGCAGGGTTTGGATGCGGCCAACACCATCGTGATTCCCAATAGCACCACACAATTGATCACCTGGACACCCGTGGCATCCGGTGCGACATATCCAATGCGCGCGCGCTATTTGCAGACCAAAGCTGCCGTGACGCCGGGCGCGGCCAACGGTTCAGTCACGGTGATGCTGTCGTATAACTGAAAAGATATTGAACCGAGACTCTGCCCCGGCACCGGAATCCGTTCTATCCGATCCAGCAGGGCATCATGCGGGGTATGACGCTGGAGTTGTGGCACAAAGCGGCATGCTTCCGTCTTCGTTATTCCATGCCGGAGCCGACATGACCGCTGCATCGCTATCGCGCATCGCGCGCCAATGGGCCTTCGCCGGTTTGGCTGGCTTGCTGAGCCTGCCGTCCTGGGCCGACGTGGTGCTCAATACCACCCGCGTGATTTATCCCGCGCAGGAAAATGAAATAACCGTTGCACTGACCAATGACGAAAAGGCACAGCCGCGCCTGGTGCAAGCCTGGATCGATGACGGCCATGTGGATGCTTCACCCGACCAGATGCAGGTACCGTTCCAGTTGGCGCCGCCGGTGTTTCGCCTGGACGCCGGTAAAAGCCAGGTCTTGCGTATCGTCTATACGCGCGGGAGTAGCGCAGGCAATCCACTACCCAAGGACAAGGAATCCCTGTTCTGGCTCAATGTATTGTCGGTGCCGCCCAAGCAGAGCAACGCGAAAGATCAGGGCGTTGTGCAATTCGCGGTTCGCACGCGCATCAAGTTTTTTTTCCGCCCCGAAGGACTGACGGGAGATTCCGAGAAGGCGCCGGCGCAATTGCAATGGAAGCTGGTATCGCAAGGCGACGAGCAGGCTTTGGAAGCCTATAACCCGAGCGCCTATCACATCTCTTTTGCCAGCGTTGCACTGGTTGTGAGCGGTCGGGAAATCAAGAGCGAGGTGCCTCCCGTGCTTGCCCCAGGCGCCACCGGACGTTACGTCCTCAAAGATTTATCCCAGCCACCGTCGTTTGCGGCAACCGTACGATTTACGACGGTGAACGATTTTGGTACTCCGGTCGACCATGCCGCCAAGTTGTAACCAGAGGATGGTCGAGTTGCGTCCGTTGCCACGAGCCAGGCCGGTGAAGGTGCAACAGATGACGAGTAAACGGCTTTAAGAAATGGAGAGAGCGATGAGCATTCGTTCTGTTTTCAAATCATGTTCGATGAGCATCGGCTGTCTTATCGGCCTGTTTGTCGCGTCCGCACACGCGGGTGTGGTGATCGGTAATACGCGGATCATTTATCCCGCCCAGGAAAGTCAGGTCACGGTGCAGCTCACCAATGACGATACGCATTCACCATTACTTGTGCAGGCGTGGATCGACGACGGCAATGCGAAAAGTACGCCAGACCAGCTCAACGTACCATTTCTACTGACTCCACCCATCTTCCGGATGGAGCCTGGCAAAGGGCAGGCGCTGCGGATCGCCCACCTCAAGGACAAGCCGCTGTCCAGTGACAAGGAGTCGGTGTTCTGGCTGAATGTGTTGGAAGTGCCACCAAAACCCAAATTGGAAAATAGCGAAGCGCACGGCATCATGCAGCTCGCCTTTCGCACGCGCATCAAGTTTTTTTTCCGTCCAAAGGACCTGAAAGGAACGGCGACAGAAGCGCCAGGCCAGTTGCGTTGGAAGCTGGTATCGGACGGCGGGCGGCAGATGCTGCAGGCGGAAAACCCCACGGCCTATTACGTCTCCTTCGAGAAGGTATCACTGGTCGCGGGCGGTAAAGACATCAACAGCGACGACCCACAGATGATCGCGCCGGGCGGCACGCAACGCTTTGCATTGAGCGAAGCGCGGTTGCAGGTTGGCGAAAATGTCGAGGTGCATTTCACCAATATCGACGATTACGGCCAAATCATCTCTCATACTGCACCTGTGACGCCCTAGAAAATCCGAGGTCTCCGTTCCATGCCATGGATTGCTACCAGTCTTCGGGAGCGCGTAAATATGGTCAGTTCTAAAGATCCATCGCGTACGCCGCAATCGTCTTCTTTCAGCGGTCAACCGGTTTCATGGGCCAGGCTGTCGGCGAAAGACCGGCACGTTTTCATCGAATCCATCACACGTGACCTGAAAAGCATCGAGGATGCGTGGCACGGCCGAGATGGCATCCGGTTGTCAGAATGCATCCATTCGCTGAAAGGTGCGCTGTTTATTGTGGGCGAGCATGCAGCGGCGAGTGATTGTGCCGTTGCCGAACAGGGCATACAGACGCAAGATCTGGACGCATGTGCGGGCGATGTCGAACGCCTGAGCACATCGTTGCGCAACCTGCTTGAACTTTACGGCGGATCATGATCCGGCTCCATCTTCTTTACCTAGAGAGAGCCAGGCGCCAGAACGGCGAAGGTTGGCGTTTGGCCGCTCCGCGCAGGAAATGGCCCGTGCACGCCTTGGGGAGGGCACCGGTGTGTCCGACCGGCGGAGGTGGCGTCGTGCACGGGCCTGTTTGCATGGTGGGGCAGCTTTACCCAAGCGTCTTGGCGATTTCCGCCTACTAGGATGCGGATTCGTGCACAGGTATCGCGGCACTACCAGTCGCGGCCAGGCGGCTGTGATGGCGCCCGTACGCGAAATACACCAGCAGTCCTATCAGCAGCCACAGCCCGAAACGCCAGTACGTGATTGTGGGTAGTCCCCAGATCAGCCAGCACGAGAAGCCAACGCCGATTAGCGGTACCAGCGGCACCAGCGGCGTGCGGAATGGACGTTCCAAATCAGGATGGCGCCAGCGCAGCACAGCCACCGCCGTGCAGATCACGATGAAGGCGCACAGCACGCCGATGTTCACGAGCTTCGCCAGTTCGTTCAAGGGAAACAGTCCCGATGCCATGGCGGTGACTGCGCCCAGCAACAGGGTCGTGCGATGTGGCGTGTGCCAGCGCGGATGCACCTTGGCGAACCAGCCGGGCAGCAGGCCGTCGCGTGACAGCGCAAACCAGATGCGCGCACCGGCCAGCAGGTTGGCGAAGATCACGCTGGTGATGCCGCAGATCGATGCCAGCGAAATCGCCACCATCACCTGCGGCATGCCGATGGCGGTAAACGCACTCGCTACCGGCGCGGGCGTATCCAGCGTGGTGTACGGGACGATGCCGGTCAGCACCAGGCAGATCGCGAAGTACAAGGTCATTGCAATGGCGAGCGAAAGCAGCACCGCGCGCGGCAGATCACGTTGCGGATTGCGCGATTCTTCCGCTGCCGTGGTGAGCATGTCGTAACCGAACACAGCGAAGAACACCACTGCCGCGCCGGTGACTACGCCATGCATGCCGAACGGCATGAACGGATGCCAGCGTTCCGGTTTTACGTAAGCCACGCCTGCGATCACAATGCCTGCGGCAGCGGCAATCTTGATCGCCACGATCGTCGTATTGAAGCGTGCGCCCCATTGCATGCGCATGGCGAGCAGCGCGGTGATCGCAAGCGAAATCACAACCGCGGGAAGATTGAACAAGCGTCCGGGCGCGCTGCCATAGGCACCTTGTGCCCAGACCGGTAGCGATATGTCCGCGGCATCCAGCAGCGCCTGCACGTAGCCCGACCATCCCACCGCAACCACCGCGGCAATCAATGCGTATTCCAGCAACAGATCCCAGCCGATGATCCATCCGGCGAATTCGCCCAGCACGGCATAACCGTAGGTGTACGCACTGCCGGATACCGGAATGAGCCCGGAGAATTCCGCGTAGCAAAGTGCGGCGGCGCCGCTGGCGATGCCTGCGAGCAGAAACGAAAGCACCACCGCTGGGCCCGCCTGCGTGGCGGCCACCGTTCCGGTGAGCACAAAGATGCCCACGCCGATGATGCCGCCCAATCCGATCGCGGTGAGCTGCCACAGCCCGAGCACGCGTCGCAGTCCGCTGCGTTCGCCGGTTTCCTGCTGCATGGCGGCGACGGATTTGCGTCGGGTCATGTCGGTGATCAGGCTCATGCCATGTTTCCCCTTACAGTATCGTCATTCCGGCGAAGGCCGGAATCCGGTTTTAATCCCTCGTGCGAAGCGTCCAAAATCAATGATGTGTCCTTCGGACGCATACTTGGACTGGATTCCTCGCTCCTCAAAGCCGAGCACGTCCATATGCTCTCCACCCGTGCCGGCTTTCGCCGGAATGACGAGCGTGGCGTATCGAAATACAGGTAATCGTTACGGCTGCGCATACGGCGACTTTCCACCTTCTGCAATAAACCGATCAATCCGCTGCCGCAACACCGGCAACGGTACCGAACCTGTAGAAAGTACGGTGTCGTGAAATGCGCGAATGTCGAACTTCTCACCGAGCGCCTTTTCCGCACGCGCCCGGTCATTACGTATTTCGATCTCGCCGAGGTAATACGACAGCGCTTGTCCGGGCCAAGCAATATACCGATCCACTTCGGTGTCGATTTCATGCTCGGCCAGCGCGGTGTTCTGGCGCAGGTAATCGCGTGCCTGCTCGCGCGTCCAATGCAGATGATGCAGGCCGGTATCGACCACCAGCCGCGCCGCGCGCCAGGCCTGATAGCTCAGGTAGCCGAATTGCTCGTACGGCGTTTGATACATGCTCATTTCCTGGCCCAGGTATTCGCAATACAAGGCCCAGCCTTCGCCATAGGCGGAGATATAGGTGTAGCGGCGAAAATCCGGCAAGCCTTGCATTTCTTCCGCCAACGGCATTTGCAACGCGTGGCCCGGCGAGGATTCGTGCAAGGTCAGCGCCGGCAGCGAATAGAGTGGGCGCGAAGGCAAGTCATACGTGTTGACCAGATAGATGCCCGGGCCGCCGCGTCCGCCGGTATAAATAGGGGCGAGGTCCGGCGGCACCGGTTTGATCGCGAAGCGACGACGCGGCAGGCGGCCGATGTAATCGCCCACTTTGCCGTCGACTTCCTTGGCGATCCACGCCGCATCTTTCAGCAACTCCTCCGGCGTCTTGGCATAGAAGCGCGGATCGGTGCGTAGAAAATGCAGGAAATCGTCGAAGCTGCCCTTGAAGCCGGTCTGCTTGATGACATCCAGCATCTGCTGGTGAATGCCGGCCATTTCCTTCAGCCCCAGCGCGTGAATCGCGTCGGGGCTCATGTCGAGGGTGGTGAATTCGCGGATCTGGGATGAATAGAACGCCGCGCCGTCCGGCAAATCTTCCGCCGCGAGCGTGGTGCGGGCATGCGGTATGTAGTCGTCGCGCATGAACGCCAGCAGCTTGGTATAGGCGGGAATCACATCCTGCTTGATCGCGGTCAGCGCTTGCCTGCGCAAGTCGGCCTGCTGCTCGGCCGGAATGATCGCAGGCATCTGCTTGAACGGTGTATAGAACAGGTTCTGCTCATCCGGCGCGTCTGCGACGGCGGCGATCGATTGATCGCGTCCTTGCAGAATCACCTTCGGCTGCGTAAAGCCACGCACCAGTCCCAGTCGCATATTGGCGATCTGCTCGTCGAAATAGCGCGGAATGTCGCGCAGCTTGCCGAGATAGTTCTGGTACTCCTTCGCGCTGGCGAAATGCCGGCGTGCGGTGAAGCCAAGGTCACTCCAGAAGGCCGAGTCGGCGTTGAACGGTATCTGCCACGTCTTGAATTTCTGATCGGCCAGCAGCGTTTCGATCTGCTGCTTGTAGACCTCGTAGTTGACCTGGTCTTCCTGGCTGAGCTGAGCTTCGGGGATGGTGTTGAGTTTGGCGAGCACGTCGACCCAGTAACGCTCGCGCATCGATTGCGTGGCCGCATCCACCTTGGGGAGATGGCCAGCGGCTTTGCCTTGGCTGTCTTCGTCGTCCGCACCGGCGAATTGCTGTTGGCGCCACTGCCATTCGCTGGTGTAGAGATCGTGGAAAATTTGGCTGGGGGCGGTTGCTGCAAACGCCGGCTGGATGGATAAGAGGAGCACGAGTAGTAATCGTGCGACAACCAATGGGCGCCGCCGAGGCTCGATCGAAGCGTACGTCATCCCGGCGAACGCCGGGATCCAGTCAAGTACGCCGCGCGAAGCGCTCCGAATCAAAGTTGTGTGCTTCGCACGCGTATTTTCACTGGATCCCGGCGGTCGCCGGGATGACGGTGGGGCACCGTACTTCATCACGCCAGACTGGGACCGCTGGCCTGATGAACGTTTTGCGCTACCGCTACGCAACATCACCATCTATCCAACGTCCATCCACCAACCGCTGCACACCACCCGGATTGCGATTGCGCAATTCCGCCGGCAGCAAACCTTCCGGCACGTTGTCGTAACTATGCAGCGCCGTGAACCGTCGAATCGCCGCAGGCATGCCGACGGAGGTGAAGCCTCCATGGCTGGTGCTGGGATAAGGGCCGCCATGATTCATCGCCGCGCTCACTGCAACACCGGTCGGCATCTTGTTGGCGATCAAACGGCCGACCTTGTTGCGCAATATCGGCGCAAGGGCTTGCCACGCCGCATCGTCGCTGCCATCCGCAGCGCGATAAATGGCGCCGGTGAGATTGCCTTCAAACGATGCGGCAATGCGCTGCATGGCGGACAGGTCCGCCGCACGCACGATCAGGCTGACTGGTCCGAATGCTTCGGCCTGCAAGCTTTCAGCGTGCGCGAGAAATGAATCGCCGTCGACGCCGAGCAACGTCGGCTGGAAACGATAACCGTCGCCCCTATTGCCGCCCGTCAGCACTTGCGCACCGGCCGCGCGTAAACCGGCCACCGCGCGCTCGAGATTCTGTTGCACGCCACGCGAGAACAGCACCTTGGGTTCAGCATCGGCAAATAGCTTGGTGGCCGTAGTGACGAATGCGTCGCCTTGCGCACTCGCGGGTACGATCACAATGCCGGGATTGGTGCAGAACTGTCCGCTGCCCATCGTGCAGGATGCGAAGAATTCCTGCGCCAGCGCATCGCCTCGTTCGGCCAGCACGCCGGGCAGCACGAATACCGGGTTGACGCTGGACAACTCCGCATAGATCGGTACGCCGGCTTTATCTGCCGCAGCCTTCAGCGCGAGACCGCCCACGCGGCTACCGGTGAAGCCGATGGCGCCTAATCGCGCATCGCCGGCCCATGCCAGGCCAAGCGCGTTGTCGAAGTGATACAGCATCTGCACGGATGCCGCCGGCAGGCCCGTTTCGAGCAGCGCTGTGTGTGCGAGCTGAGCCAGCCGCTGACTGGTGGCCGGATGCGATGGATGCGCCTTGGCGATCACCGGATTGCGCGCCGCGATCGCCGAGGCGAAATCGCTGCCGGCGATGGCGTTGAATGCGAACGGGAAATTGTTCGGGCCGAACACCAGTACCGGCTTGTTGAGCGGCGCGCGATGGGCACGCAGCTCGCCTCGCGTATCGATCACCGGATCGGTCCATGCGTACTCGCGCGCGGCTTTCGCCGCCAGGCGCAGCTGATTGCTGGTGCGTGGCAGCTCCACCGTGCGCAGGCGTGGTTCCGCAGGTAATGCGGTTTCCGCATGTGCCAAGGCCACCAGTTGATCGGCGTCGGCTTCGATCGCGGCGGCGTAGCGTTCGAGGAAATCGGCGATACGTGCGGGCGGTGCGGCACTCAATGCATCCGCCGCATCCACCGCAGCGCGCATGGCCGCTTCGATATCGGCGTCGCCGCTGATGGGGAAGGCGGGGCCGATGGCTTCCGCGCGGACGGGGTCTTCCGCGCGGAAGCTGCCCTGCGCATCCAGTGATGCGCACCAGCGGCCGCCGATCAATACGGGTTCGAGCGTGCTCATATCAGACGGCCGGCTTGATGGCGATGGCGTGGTCGATGATCTTCATCGCCTGCTCGCGCTCGACGCCCGCTACCGGCAGACGCGGCGCGCGCACACGCTCGCTGCCCATGCCGGTTTTCTCCTGCACCAGCTTGATCAGTTGCACGAAGGTCGGCACGGTGTCCAGGCGCAGCAGCGGCAGGAACCAGTTGTACAGCGACTCGGCTGCTTTCGGGCCGCCATCGCGCGCCAGTTCGAACAACTTCACCGATTCCTTCGGATACGCGTTCACCAGGCCGGCGATCCAGCCCACCGCACCCATCGCCACGCCTTCGACAATCGCATCGTCCATACCCACCAGCAGTTGCAGACGATCGCCCAGCAATGCGCGAATGCCGGCGAAACGGCGCACGTCGGCGGAGGATTCCTTCACCGCCTGCAGGTTGGGAAATTCGGCGGCGAGTTCGGCGATCTGCGCCGGCGCAAAATCGGTCTTGTAGGCAACGGGGTTGTTGTACAGCATGCACGGCAGATCGGTGGCGGCGATCACCGCGCGCACGTGCGCTCCCATTTCGCGCCAGTCGGTCGAATACACATACGGCGGCAACACCATCAGGCCGCCGCAGCCAAGCGCTTTCGCTTCCTTCGCCAGCTTCACCGCTTCGCGGGTGGAAAGGGATGCGATGCCGGGAATCACCGGCGCGCGGCCTTCCAGCGCTTTCACCAGCGTGCGCAGGATGTCGAGTTTTTCTTCAAAGCTCAGCGTGGCCGCCTCGCCCAGCGAACCCAACGGCACGACGCCGCGGCAGCCGGCATCGATCAAGTGTTTGGCGTGCTTGGCGAGAAACGCGTGATCGACCTGGTCGTCGGCAGTGAACGGGGTGGTGATGGCGGGCAGTACGCCGTGCCACATGGATGCATTGCTCATGAAAAAGATCCTTGGCTGTAGGAAGGGGAGTCGAGTTCACCCAGCGTGGCAAGCCGGGCGGGAAACAGGGGCGGGCGCAATCCGCCGCGCGGAAAGCGGCCCAATTCCGCAAGCGCCGTGCCGCATACGCGACCTTGGCAAGCGCCCATGCCGCAACGCGTGGCGAGCTTGGCGCTGCGTGCGTCGTCGTGGTTGTCCAACGCGCGTAGCGAAACATCTTCGCAGCGGCAGATCAGCGTGTCGGGTTCGGGTAGATCGTAAATATAGGGATCGAGCGCGAAGTGTTCGCGCAGTGCTGACGCAAACGCGCGTGCATGACGTTGCTTGCGCAACAGCGAAGCGTCGATGGCGGCACCCGTGGCGGCCAGGCCGGCGATACGGCCTTCCAGCCACGCGCAATCGCGTCCGCCGATGCCGCAGACTTCGCCGGCCGCGTAGACATGTGCAACGCTGGTGCGTTGCGCGGCGTCCACTTTTACGCACGGATGCGCGCCTTCGTTGTGCATGGTGCAACCGAGCATATGCGCCAGTTCCACGTTGGGTACCAAGCCATATCCGCTGGCAAGCTGATCGCATTCGATGCGCTCCATGCCTCGCGGCCCATCCACTTCGATCGATTGCAGCGCACTGTCGCCCATTGCGCGCGCCACGATGCTGCCGCAACGGTAAGGAACGTCTGCCAGTTGCGCGCGCAGCGATGCCGCCTGCAAGGCTTTGCCGGGCCAGCGCCACAGCTTGCGCGCAAAACGCTGCACGGTGCTTTTGCTGGCTTGTTCGTAGATGCCCAGCACGTGCGCGCCATGCCGCTTCGCGGTTGCTGCCGCGGCCAGCAGCAGCGGGCCACTGCCAGCGATCACCACGCGGCGTCCGGCCAACGGCCAGCCCTGCTTGGCCAATGCCTGCAAGCCACCCGCGCCCGTAACGCCAGGCAAGGTCCAGCCGGGGAAAGGCAACAACAGTTCGCGTGCACCGGTGGCGAGTATCAATGCGTCGTACGTGATGCGCCATGCGCGCGAGCCGTCCTGCAGCAGCAGCGCGCTCAACTCGGCATGGACGATCTGCGTCTGCGGCATCCAGGCGACGTTCGCATGCTGCGTGATCCGTTCGATCGCGTTCTGTGCGTTACGAGGCCAGCCATGCGCAACATCCTTGCGCCATACCTGGCCGCCGGCCGTGGTTTGCGCATCCAGCCATGCCACGCGTGCACCGCGTGCAAGAGCCGCTTCCGCGGCGGCCAATCCGGCCGGGCCTGCACCGACGACCGCGACGTTGTAGTGATCAGCCATCGGTCGCCACCTGCATGCCTTCGCGCACGACCGTCATGCATGCGCGTTGTTGCGCGATATTGTCGATACGCACGCGGCATTCGAAGCAGATGCCCATGCCGCAGAACGGGGCACGTGCCTCACCTTTCACTGAGCGGCGGAACGGACGCGGCAATCGCGCGATCGCCGCCGCCACACTGATGCCGACCGGCATGTCGAGCGCTTCGCCATCGATGTCGATGCGCACGGTGCTCATGCAGCCACCCGCGCCGGATCATAAGGACGCGCATCAATCGCCGTCGTCCGGCCCAGCCATTGATCGATCACCAGCCGCGCACTGCCAAGCGACGTAGTGATGCCCAAGCCTTCATGGCCGGCCGCAACCCATACGTTGGATCGTCCTGGCACTTTGCCCAGATACGGCAAGCCGTCAACGCTCACCGGACGGAATCCGGTCCAGATGCGCAGCGCGTCGAGCTGGCGCAAGCCAGGCAAAAAGCGGAACGTCCGCTCCAGCATGCGCCGGACCATCGACATCGAAACGTCCGCTGTATCGCTGCCGTATTCGCGCGACGAACCGATCAGGATCTGCCCCGTGGGGCGCGGCTGCACATTGAACGCGACACTGCTGTCGTCATGACCATGCGCGCTATCGGCATAGCCGAGTTCCAGCAATTGATGATGCACGATGCCGGGATAGCGATCGGTGATCACCAAGTGCCCTTTGCGGCCACGCAACGGTAACTGCGGCAGCAGCTCCGGCAATGCGCAACCGGTGGCGACCAGCACAGTTCCCGCCAAATGCGTCTGGTCCGCCAATTGCACGCCGTGATCCGTAATGGCGGTGACGCGATTGGCATAAAACTCCGAGCCACGTGCAAGGGCGCGATGGAGCAGATGGCGAGCCATGCCAGGCGGATAAACGACAGCTTCGCGCGACACCCGCATACCACCGCATAAACCTGGCGCAAGTTGCGGTTCCAGTCGATACAGCTGCTCGCGATCGATCAGCTCGGCCTGCACGCCAGCGGCTGCGAGGCGCGCTATCTTTTCCGGAATGCGGGCAAGCTCGGCTTCGCTGCTCGCTACCCACAGCGTGCCGCAGCGGCTGTATTCGATCTGCTCGACGTCGGTGAAGTTTTCCCACACAGTCAGCGAGTAATGCGAAAGCGCCAATTCGGCTGGATCGTCATCCATCGCCACAAGATGGCCCATGGCCGCCGCGGTAGCGCCGCCGCCGACCGGGCCGGGTTCGACGATCGCCACACGCAGGCCTTCTTGGCTGGCGTAGTCCGCGCAAGCCGTACCGATAATGCCTGCGCCGACGATGATCAGGTCGTAGCTTTTCACGCGTTGCCGATACCCCATGCCAGCGGATCGTGGTCGGCATCGATCAGCAATTGACCTTGCGCGGTGATGTGCGCGCTGCCGGTGATGCGCGGCAGGACACCGCGCGTACCGGGCACGTATTGCGCTTCGAACACGCTGCCGAGAATGCCGCCCTGGCGCCACACTTGCCCGACGCCGAGTTTTCCATCGGCGGCCAGGCACGCCACCTTGGCGCTGGTGCCGGTGCCGCAGGGCGAGCGGTCGTAGGCCAGCCCCGGGCACAGCACGAAATTGCGCGCGTCCGCGTCGGCTTGCGGTGAAGGCGCGTTGATCTCGATATGGTCGATCTCGCCATCGTTGGCGCCGCGAATATTTGCCGCTTCAAGCGCGAGCCGGATCGCTTCGGTATACACCGTCAACGCGCGCTGGTTCGCCAAGGTGAGCGGAAGCGGGCTGTCGTTGCTGATGAAAAACCAGTTGCCGCCCCAGGCGATATCGCCGGTGACCTTGCCATAGCCGGGTACATCCAGCGTGACGTCCTTGGCGTGGCGATAGCTTTCCACGTTGTCGATGGCTACACGGCCATCGGCATGCAACTCGATGCCCACCATGCCCACCGGCGTTTCCAGTCGATGTTTACCGGCTGTGATGCGTCCGAGGTAGTGCAGCGTGCGGATCAGGCCGATGGTGCCGTGGCCGCACATGCCCAAATAACCCACGTTGTTGAAATAGATCACGCCGGCGCAGGCGGACGGATCCGTCGGCGGCAGCAGCAGCGCGCCGACCATGGTGTCCGAACCACGCGGTTCGCAGGCGATCGCCTGGCGCCAGCGGTCGTAGCGCGTGCGAAACAGGTCGCGGCGCTCCGCCAGCGAGCCGTTGCCCAGGTCCGGAAAGCCCGTCAGCACCACCCGGGTGGGTTCGCCGCCGGTGTGCGAGTCGATGAAGTCGATGGTATGCATGCTGGCATCTTCGTCTCCGCCGGCCTTGAGCGTCTAGAAAGGCTTGTGGACCTTGCATGCGGAATTCGGCATAGTCGGGCAGCGACATCCGTGCGCCGTGGCGACGGTGCCGCAAAGGCAAAGACCTCGTTTTTCCTGACAAGGCGACACCGTGCCGCAGCTATCCGTCCCATGAAGATTTCCGCCGATGAACTGGAGCCGCTGTTCGATGCGTTGCCGGACGTCGTGTTCTTCGTCAAGGACACCGCCGGCCACTACACCCACGCCAACCTGACCCTGGTGCGCCGGCTTGGTTTGAAGCAGCGCAGCGAAGTGATCGGCAAATCCGTGACCGAGCTTTTTCCCGCCACCATGGGCGGTTCCTACGCTGCGCAAGACAAGCGCGTATTGGCCGGCGAAATCATCGAAAACCAGCTTGAAGTGCACATCTTCGCCAATCGCATTCCCGGCTGGTGCCTCACCTGCAAGCGGCCACTGCGCTCGCGCGGAAAAATCCAGGGATTGATCGGCATCTCGCGTGACCTGGGCATTCCCGACGGCAAGCACCCCATCTACGACCGCCTGAAACGCGTGCTTACCTACATGCAGGAAAATTACGCCGAAGGCATTCGCGTGCAGGCCTTGGCGGAACTGGCGGGGCTTTCCATCGCGCAGCTGGAGCGGCATTTTCGGCGCGTTTTCCAGCTTACGCCGCAACAGGTGTTGACCAAACTTCGCATTGAAGCAGCGATGCGTTTGCTGCATGCGGACGAAACGATTGCGTCAATCGGCGTAGCGTGCGGCTTCGTGGATCAGAGTGCGTTTGCGCGGCAATTCAAGGCCACGGTGGGCATGTCGCCGCGGGTGTATCGTATGGTGGTGAAGGCAGACGAAGGCAGTGTGTGACTCTTGCCAGGATTTGCTCTCTCTCCCTGCGGGCAGGGATTTGTCATGTCGATGCAACAGACGATTCACCACGCACGCTCGCCGTGCGTTGCGATATCCATCAACCCCATTGCGATATTTACCGATTGACGGGCGATATCCCATAAACCGTGTCCTAACCGTTTGAAACCAAAAGATGGCGCACGGGCGGCTGATAAAATGGCGGCATGGGGATTTCAGTTTTTTATTTCGATGATTTTTGTCTTCGTCCGCTTGCACGGGAGTTGAGTCGAAACGGGGAACCGGTCGTGCTTGCCGCGAGCGCGTTCGATTGCCTGGTCTATCTCGTCGAGCATCGCGAACGCCCCATCGGCAAGGACGAGTTGATTTCCGCGGTATGGGGCCGTGACGACGTCAGCGACAACCTGCTCGCGCAAACCATCGTGCGCTTGCGCCGCTCGCTCGGCGACGCCGGTAACGAGCAACGTTGCATACGAACCGTTCCGCGCGTCGGCTATCGCTGGATGCTGGAGACGCGCGTCGTGTCCCAGGAATCGTTCGTTGCGAAGGCCGATGCCGCGCAGTTGCCGTCTGATGCGGACGCCATGCCGGCGCAGCGGTGGCATCTGGGATCGTTCCGTCTTTCATTGCTGGCCGTGTTTCTGTTGATATCGGCCTTGGGCGCCGTCTACCTGGGATGGTGGCTCCATCAAACCAGGCCGAATGCGGTGGCGATGCATTTCGATCAAGGCACGGCCATCGTGCTGCCTGCCACGGTGAACGGGCCTGAAGACTGGAGCTGGCTGCGTCTTGGCTTGATGGACATGCTTTCCGGCCGGTTGCGCGAAGCAAAGGTGCCCACGGAAACCAGCCGCAACGTGCTCAATCTGCTGAACCAGGAAGGCGCGGAAAAGAACGCCAGGATCGCGTCGTTCGCCCTGGTCGTCACGCCGAAGGTCACGCTGGTCGACAACACCTGGCACGTGCATCTGGATGCGAAAAGCCGCGAAGGGCGCACCTGGCAGGCCGAATCATCGTCCAGCAATGTCTTGAACGCAGCACGCGCGGCGAGCGATCTGCTGCTGGCGCAGCTCGGCTTTGGCGGCGATGCGCGCAAGCCGGGTTCCGGCAATCTGCGACAGGAATATCTGTTGCGCGTCGAAGCGGCGCAGCTTGCCGGCCATCCCGAGCTTGCACGGGAACTGATCGGCAAGGCGCCGCCGGATGTGCGCGAAACGCCTGAGTTCGCCTTCATGGAGGCTGGCTTCCATTGCGATGAAGGCAAGCTCGAACCTTGCGAGCGCGCACTGACGGATCTGCTCAAGCAACTGCCCGCTGACAAGCAACCGCTGCTGCGCGGCAAGGTGCTCACCACGCTTTGGTACATCTATTACCGCAAGCGCCAGTACGCCGAGGGCGAAGCCGCATTGACCGAGGCGGTGCGCCTGCTGCAAACGCAGAAAGACAACGAAGCGCTCGCTCAGGCCTATCTCGACCGCTCCCATCTGGAATTCTTCGACGGCAAGCTGGACGACGCGACGGCGGACCTGGGCCTGGCCCGCGTCAACTACGTGCTGGCTGGCGATACGGTGGGACAGGCGAAGGTGGACACGTCCATGGCGGAAATCGCCATGCGGCGCGGACAATTCGATCAGGCGCTGCCGCTGTTGCAGCACGCCTACGAGCACGAGCAGCACATGGGCATGCGGCAGCTTCTGTCCACATCCCTGCAAGGTCTGCTCGTCTCCCACAAAATGCTGTTGCAGCATGCGGAAGAACTGACGACCAGCGATGAGTATTGGCCGTTCAGCCAGAAGGGCCTGGAATTTTGCGACGACAATGTGCGACGCGGACTCGTCGTTCTGCGCGCCACGGCAATGGCCGACAACGGCCGCACGTCAGAGGCGAGCGTCGTGCTGGAACAGTTGATTGCGCAGCCCAAACCGGACGACGATCCGACGCTGACCGCCTGGGCAAATGCCACGCTGGCCAAGTTCGCCTTGGAACGCGGCGAGACGCAGGCGGCTTTAGCGTGGATATCCAAAGCATTCGCGGGTTCGGCCCTGGAAGAAGACGATGACCACCGCGATTACGCGGACGCCTCGCTCACCCGGATCAACATCCTGCTGCGCGCTGGCAAGCTCGACGAACTCAAGCAAGCCGCGGCTGCCTTGCAAACCTGGGCGGCGCACCGCACGGAGCAGGACGACTGGATCGACATCGTGGTGATGCGCGCCAATGCCGCCGCAGCCTGGGGTGAAGGGCGACGCGGGCAAGCGCTGGAGCAATTGCGGCTGGCCATGATCAAGGCGGACAAATTGGGCGTGCCCGATCTCATCGTCGGCGTAGGCCACGCCTATGCGCTGGCTTTGCTGAGCGCTGGCAACGTGGACCAGGCCGTCGCCATCAGCGGCCGGCTTTCGGCATGGAGCAATGCGGATTGGCGCGCGGCATGGGTGGAAGCATGCACGTATCGCGCATTGGGGCAGGCGGCATCGTGGGAGAAAGCGCGTGCTGGCGCGCAGACGCTTGCGGGAGATCGCGCGCAGCTTACGGAACCTGCGGTGTTCTTGTTTTGATGGGAAATCCGGACGGCCTGTCCGGGAGCCCCAAAATCGCCGGCACCTCAGGTCCGGAACACCGCGCCGACGCCATTGGCCCGTCAAGCGCTTGGCTACAGGCCCGATTTGTGCTTGTCTAGCGGGCTCGGCCGATCGGTCAAGAAGGAAAAGACAGGTGCTGTTCCCGCAAGCGTCTTTACTGCGATGCACAACCCCGGCATTTTCCCTGTGCGGAAGCGCGCCGGCGGCACGCGGGTGGACACCATGAATCGGCCGGAAGTGACGCAACGGGTCTACTTGTGTGCGCCGGCCGCGTTCCGGGCACGGCGCACGGATGCCGGGAACGAGAAGGTCCTGATCGCAGCTCCCGGTGGATGGGCCAGACGGCGTCGCCTTTCGGAACGTCACCAACATGCCGGGCAGGCCTCGAGCGGCCTTGTCGGCACGAATGTGTTGGAGATGCTGCCGTCGTGGCAGGCGAAGCTGTCGATCGATGCGTTGAAGCTGCTGCCTGTCATGAAGCAGCATGCGCGAACTTATCGGACTCCCATCATCGGCGGTCTGAGCCTGGCTGCAGGTACCGCTGTTGCGATGATTGGCTTGCACACGTGGCATGCAAGTCCACAAGCGCAAGCGCCACTGCAAACGGTGCGTGTCACCAAATCCGCGATCGCCCATACCGCCATGCATCCGCCCGCTTCATTCGTTGAAGTGGCGGGTTCGGTCATAAGCGCGCCGAAACATGTGGCAACGATCCCCAAATCGAAGCCGGCAACCCAAACCACGCCTTCGCTTGGACTGGCCGACGACGGCACGATCGTCGTCGTCGCACAGCCGCTCACCAAGCATGCCGACGGCTTCAATCTGGATATCACTTCAGCCGGTAGCCTGTGGGCAAAGACCGGTGCGCGTTATCGCGTCGATCCGGTGCTGATCTACGCCGTGGCGCTGGTGGAAACACGTGGTACACAGCCGGACGGTTCAGTAGCACCAAGCCCCTGGATCGTGCGCATCAACGGTCATTTGCATAGCGGCACGCGCGCGGAAACGGAACACGCCATCGAGCTGGCGCATCTGTTGGCCGTGCCGGTGCAGGACGTCGGCATCATGCAGGTGTATTACCCCGTGCATCGCGATATCGAACCCGATCCGATCGCGCTGCTCAATCCAGCACGCAACATCGACATCGGCACACGTCTGTTGCGCAAGGCCATGGGCGAAACCAGCGATCCAGTACTGCGCATCGGCTATTACCACAGCCACGACGCCACGCTGGCGCGTGGTTATGGCGAGCTGGTGCTGAACGTGTACAGGGAATTGAAGACGGCGATGGGCAAGTCGCCGTCGCGGGCAGTGGCGTTGGAATCCGCGACGAACAATGCCGCGCAACCAGGTGGTTGACGCGCGATCAGGCTCGCAGCTATCAGAATCCTAGGCATCAGGCCGTCACTCTCGCAAAAACGGGAATCCACACTGCTTTGATGCGTCGCTGAAAATCGATTACCGCTTTCGCACATTGCTGCAAATCTATGCGGCCACCTGCTCGAAGTTTCCGCACGGCGCGCGTGTAGGCAATGGGTATCCATACGACTTGGCCGTAACCCGACCCTGGTAAAATTCGCCCATGGGAAATCCGGTCTACCACTTTGGCGAGTTTCGCCTTGACCCTGCTGCGCGGGAGTTGAGCAGAAACGGTAAGCCGCTAGCCATCGCGACCAACGCATTGCATTGCCTGGTGTACCTCGTGGAACACCGCGAACGGCCCGTCGGCAAGGATGAATTGGTTTCCGCGGTGTGGGGACGTGTCGATGTCAGCGACAACGTGCTGGCGCAAACTATCGTACGGTTGCGCCGTGCATTGGGTGATGTCAGTGCGGAGCAGCAATACATCAAGACCATGCCGCGTGTGGGCTATCGCTGGATGCCCGATACGGTCGTGGTGGATGAAATCGCCGAGATCGTCGAGCAGGCGCCGGCGCATGTCGATGGTGCGCGGGACGAAGGTGACGTAATCCCAAAGAAATCACCATGGCTGCGACATGGACCATGGATGGCGCTGTTGCTCATGCTTGTCGTCGCGTTGGGTTACTGGCGATGGTCGGCCGGACACCACAAGCCGCTGCGGCTGGATCAGGGCACGGCCATTGTGCTGCCGGCGGAAGTGAATGCGCCGGAGGACTGGAAATGGCTGCGCCTGGCGCTGATGGACCTGATCTCGGGCGATTTGCGCGAAGCGAAAGTACCGGTGGAAAGTACGCAGACCGTGCTCAGCCTGCTCGGCCAGACGGATGCGCCAGACGCCTCGCGGCTTGCGTCATTCACCGTGGTCATTCGTCCGCGCGTCGCCTTGGCCGGCAACATCTGGCACGTGCATCTGGATGCAAGCACGTCTACCGGAGCCCACTGGCAGGCGGAATCATCGTCCGGCAACGTACTGAACGCGACGCGCGCGGCGAACCAACTGTTGCTGGCGCAGATAGGCGTTGCGGTTCAATCGGGCCGGCAGGTATCCGGTAACGCAAAGGAGGAATATCTGGCGCGCATCGACGCGGCCAGCTACGCCAACGCCTTTGACATCGAGCGCGAATTGATCGAGAAGGCGCCACCTGCATTGCGCGAAACACCCGAGTTCGACTATGTCAAAGCCGAGTTCCATTGCGTGCAAGGCGAGTACGAGCCTTGCAAGCAGGGTTTGGCCGATCTGCTGCAACGCCTCCCGGCCGACATGCAACCGGTTTTGCGCGGCAGGGCACTCGCGCAGCAGTACTACGTGTTTTTTCGCGAGCATGACTATGCTGGTGGCGAGGCGGCATTGAACGAAGCGGTGCAACTGCTGCAGAAACAAAAGAACGCCGCATACCTGGCCTTCGCTTACGCCGAGCGCGGCGAACTGGAGGCGGTCGATGGCAAGCCCGATCAGGCGCAATCGGATTTCGGGCTGGCCCGCGTCAACTATGCGCTGGCCGGCGACACGGCTAGCGCACTGGGTGTGGATGCATCCATCGCATCGCTGGCCATGCGGCGCGGCCAATTTGCGCGTGCCATTCCGATCATCCAGCGCGCATACGAGGAATACCGGCGCATGGGCATGCGGCAATTTCTCGACGCTCCGCTGCAGGATCTGGTGATCTCGCAGAGCATGTTGCTGCAGCATCGCGACGAACTGGCCACCACCGACCGTTATTGGCCATTCGAGCAGACACATCTGGAATTCGCCGAGCAAATCGGGCGGCACCTGCTCGTCTATGAGCGCGCGCAAGCATTGGCCGACAACGGCCGCACGACCGAGGCAAGCAGCGTGCTGGAACATCTGCTCGCCGACATCGCCCTCGACACCAAGGGTGAGCCCGGCCTGCAGGCCACGGTCGAAGTGTTGCAAGCCAAACTCGCGCTGCAACGCAATGACGTCCAGGCGGCGCAATCGTGGATATCCAAAGCCATGAACGGCCACATGCTGGAAAAGGGCAACGACAATCGCGATAACGCAGAAGCATGGCTCACGGATGCATTGGTGTTGCAACGCGCCGGCAAACCGCAAGAGCTGAAGCATGCCGTGGCCGCGATGCAGGCATGGGCGGCGACGTTAACCGGTCAGGACGAATGGATCGCCATCCTGTTGTTGCGCGCACAAGCGGTGCAGGCATGGAGCGAAGGCCAGCGCGATCAATCGCTGGGGCAATTGAAGCTCGCCATGAGCAAGGCCAATGAATTGGGCGTGCCGGAACTCATGGTCGATGTCGGCCAGGCTTACACCCAATCCTTGTTGGCTGATGGCAAGGTGGAAGAGGCCGTCGCCGTCAGCGGAGAGCTTTCGACCTGGGCCCAGTTGGATTGGCGCGCGGCATGGGCACAAGCATGCGCCTACCGCGCGCTGGGACAAGTGGCGTCGTGGGAGCGATACCGGCAAAAAGCGAGGGAGCTTGCGGGCGATCGTGCGCTACCGGCGGGCGCTACGGCATTCCTTTATTGAGGCGGACGACGCGGCGTGTCTGAGCTGTGCGAAATACCGTCTGCATTGCGAAGTAGGTGAGGGTGGGTTTGCTTGCGCTTGCCGTTTCGCTTGAACTCACAGCATGGTGCTTCACCCAACCCTCCCTACTGCACGTAAGCGAGGGGGCAGATACGAGACACGACGCTGATCAGTGCTTGCGGGTGGAGGTTACCGGAAAAGGATTCCTATCTGGATAGAGCCCCGGATCACCTCCGGAGCTCCATCCAATCCACGGAAGCTTATGGCGAGGGTTGCGAACGTGCACCTGGACCGATGTTCTTTTCCAAAAACGCCTGCACGTGATTGTACATGTCCACCAGGTTTTCTTCCTTGTAGAAGCCGTGTCCCTCGCCGGATTTGGACATCCATTCGTAGGGCTTGTGGGCGGCTTCCAATGCGGCACGCATGGCCTTGGCTTGCGCGAACGGCGCGCGCTCGTCTTCTTCGCCGTGGATCAGCAATACCGGCACGTCGATCTTGTCGGCGAGTTTGTCGGGTGAGTTGGCGACGAGTTCGGCGGGGTCTTTGCCGATGGCTTGTGCCAGATAGTTTTTGCCAGCTTTTTTATTCTTGATGTCGCCTTTGTCGTACATCATCGCCAGATCGTAGATGCCGGCGTAGCCGATAGCGCACTTGAACAGACCGGGTGCTCGGATCGTGGCCATCATGGCGGAGTAGCCGCCGAAGCTTCCACCGAAGACGCAGACGCGTTTTGGATCGGCATATTTTTGTGCTTCGGCCCATTTCACGCCATCGATCAGATCCTGCTGAATGCGGGTACCCCATTTGCCATAGCCGGCGCTTACAAAGTCGGGTCCACGACCGCTGGAACCGCGATAGTTGATCTGCAACACCAGATAACCGCGGCTGGCGAGGAACTGGGCATCCTCGTCGAAGAACCAGCTGTCTTTGATTTCAAATGGGCCGCCGTGGGGCAACAGCACCATCGGCAAGTCGTTCATGGATGCGCCCGTGGGCACTGTGAGGATTGCCTCCAATTGCATGCCATCGCTGGCCGTGAAATGCATGGGAACGCGCGTGCCCATTTTGCTTGGATCAATCGCGCCATTGGCCGAGAACAACTTCTGGACCTTCATCTGTTTCACATCGAGCAGGTAATAGTCGCCGGGATTCCGATCGCTGGACGCCGTAAAGACCAGCATGTTGCCGTCTTCGCTGAAACTGTCGAAATTGACGAAATCGCCGGGAAACTTTTTGCTCAGGGCTTGATAGATCTGCGCCAGCGGCAAGTTGCCCTCAAGAATGGTTGCGCTGGGAATTCCCGTGGCCGATGCAGCAGCAAATGGCACGCTTTGTGGTGTCCACTGGATGTAACTAATGCTGCTGAAATCGTCTTTGGCCAGCAATTGCGAGTGGCCTCCATCCGCATCGGTTTGCACGAGCGACATTGGGCCGCCCTTGACGCTGTCGAGTGCATACAAGTGCTGCTTGTCCTGAGAAAAGCCAAGCGGCACGAAACGGCTGCCGTCGCCAGCGTCGGCCAGCTGCACCCACTGGCTGTTCTGGCGGCGATACACCACGTATTTGTTGAACGTGTTCACGCCGTCGGCATAGCGCACGTTGCCGTCCGAATCCACAGTGAAATCCATGTCGCCCACGTTGATCTGGCCGATCATGTGACGCGAGCCACTGCCGGCGTTCACGTCGTATAGCCAGGTATTGTTTTCGTCCTCCCACATGTAAGTTTGCATGTAGAAGTGGTTGTTGGCTTTTGCCGGTCTGCCAACGATCGTGGCATAGCCCTCATCGGTAGCGCGTGTCTGGCCATGCGAAGCCAGGCCCCATTCGCGACTGAACATAGCCTCCACGTGCTTGCCCTGTACATCGGTGGCGATGATTTCACCGAGCCGTTCGGGCGCGTCGATCGATCCGACGAACTTGGCCAATTCCACCACCAGGCGGTCGGGCCCGGCCCATTCAATCTGGTAGGGCAACTGGTACTTGGGCATTCGCAGCAAGCTCTTCAGATGACTCATATCGTCCAGCTGAAAGATCACCACCGCGTGGTCTTCGCCCTGTTCGACGGCGACGGCCAGATATTTGCCGTCCGGTGAAATCCGCGGCATTGAATAGCCGCCGCGATGGGCAAATACATTCACCGGCACCAGGTCGCTCGCCGAAACGGCGGCTACAGGCATCAACATGCATAGCGCGGCCACAAAGGCGCGCACTCTTCCATTTCGCATTCTCATTTCCCCCGTTGACACGTGACGTAGACACGTTCGGCCGCGACTTTTTCCCCAGGGCCGCCCGCGTCCGGAGTGTAGCCAAGCCGCTGTGACCAGGGCAGTGCCCTGACGCGTCATCGTGTGCGAGCTAAACTCCCGGCTTTGCTCTCGCCAGCCCCCACCCATGACCCAGCCCTTTGTCGTGCAATTCAACCCGGTCGCCGTGCACCTGGGGCCGCTCCAGGTCCACTGGTATGGCCTGATGTATCTGCTCGGGTTTCTCGGCGGCTGGCTGTTGGGGGAATACCGCCGCAAGCGCGGGCGTTTGCCGGTGAGCCGCGATGCGCTGGGCGATATGGTGTTCTATTTGATGATGGGCCTGATCCTGGGCGGGCGTATCTGGTACATGCTGTTTTATTACGCCGGTGGCCCCAAATGGCTATGGACCGACCCGCTGGCGCTGGTGCGCGTATGGGATGGCGGCATGAGTTTTCATGGTGGCCTGCTTGGCGTGTTGGTGACGGGTTTCTGGTGGTCGCGCCGACATCGGCTGCACTTCTTCGATACGGTGGATTTCATCGCGCCGCTGGTTCCGCTGGGCCTTGGGCTGGGGCGGCTGGGCAATTTCATCAACGGCGAGTTGTGGGGCAAGCCGGGCGATGTGCCGTGGGCGATGATTTTTCCCAATGCGCGCGATGAAGATGCAGCGCTGGCGGCCAACGATCCGCATCTGGCGCAGTTGATGCAGCAGTTCGGCGGCCTGCCGCGGCATCCTTCGCCGCTGTATGAGCTGGCGCTGGAAGGCGTGGTGATGTTCACGGTGTTGTGGCTGGTGTCGTTGAAGCCGCGACCGCGTTATCTGATCTCCGGCCTGTTCGCATTGATGTACGGCTGTTTTCGTTTCGCAGTGGAATTCGTGCGCGTGCCCGATGCGCAACTGGGTTACCTGGCGTGGGGCTGGCTGACGATGGGACAGATCCAGTCGCTGCCGTTGATCGTGATCGGCATCTGGCTGCTGTGGCTTTCGCGCAAGGCGCCGACCTTGCCGCTGGCGCCGGCAGAACCGGCCAAGAGCGCGTAAAATCACGTCCATGCGCGCTTATCTAGACTTGCTTCGCCATGTGCTGGAACACGGCACGGAAAAAACCGATCGCACCGGCACCGGCACGCGCAGCGTGTTCGGCTGGCAGATGCGCTTCGATCTCAACGAAGGTTTTCCGCTGGTCACCACCAAGAAGCTGCATTTGAAATCGATCGTGCACGAGTTGATCTGGTTTCTGCAGGGCGACACCAACATCGCTTACTTGAAGGAACACGGCGTCAGCATCTGGGACGAATGGGCCGACGAGCAGGGCGATCTCGGTCCGGTGTATGGCAAGCAATGGCGCGCCTGGCCGACGGCCGACGGGCACGCGGTGGATCAGATCCGCTGGGTGATCGAGGAGATCAAGCGCAATCCCGATTCGCGCCGCTTGATCGTCAGCGCATGGAATGTCGGCGAGCTGCCGAAGATGGCGCTGATGCCGTGCCATGCGCTGTTCCAGTTCTACGTCGCGAACGGAAGACTGAGCTGCCAGCTCTATCAGCGCTCCGGCGATATCTTTCTCGGCGTGCCGTTCAACATCGCCAGCTATGCGTTGCTTACGCACATGATCGCGCAAGTGTGCGGGCTGGGTGTCGGCGATTTCGTGCACACGCTGGGCGATGCGCATCTGTACAGCAATCACCTGGAGCAGGCGCGCCTGCAGTTGACGCGCGAGCCGCGTGCGCTGCCCCGGTTGAAGCTCAATCCGCAGGTGAAGTCGGTGTTCGACTTCCGCTTCGAGGACGTGGCGATCGAGGATTACCACCCGCATCCGGCGATCAAGGCGCCGGTGGCGGTGTAACCATCGGCCGGAAGGCCTGCCTTCGCGGTGGGGTTCCCGACGCCGGGATTGGCATCCCCGCCTGCGCACTCCTACCTTATAATGAGCGGTCGGCCGGCCCAGCCCCGGCCTTTGTGACATCCACCGTTTTCCGCCGGAGCTTCCATGGCCATTTCGCTGATCGCCGCCCTCGACGAGAACTTTGCAATCGGTCGCAAGGGCCAGCTCCCCTGGCATCTGCCGGACGATCTGAAATGGTTCAAGGAGTTGACCGTCGGCAAGCACGTGCTGATGGGTTACAACACCGCGATCTCCATCGGCCGGGCCCTGCCGGATCGCGTGAACTTGGTGCTGTCGCACCGTCATGAAGCGCCGTTTCCTGGCCAGATCACGGTCCGCTCGATTGAAGAGGCACAGGCGCGCACCGATGGCACCGGCCTGATGGTGATCGGTGGCGGCAAGGTATTCCACGATGCGCTGCCGATGGCGCAACGCCTCTATCTCACCTGGGTGAGCGCGGCGGTGGACGGCGCGGATGCCTTCTTCCCGGGTATCCATTTCAGCGACTGGACCGAAGTCAAGCGCACGCACCACAAGAAGGATGCGCAGCACAGCTACGACTTCGACATGGTCGAGTACATCCGCACCGCGTGAACGACGTCGCCGGCGCCATGCTGCACGTGATGGCCGGCGTGCTGCGCGATATGCAGGGCCGGGTACTACTGGCGCAACGCCCGCCCGGCAAGCACCTGGAAGGCATGTGGGAATTCCCGGGCGGCAAGCTGGAGCCCGGCGAGTCGCCCCAGCTCGCCCTGGTGCGAGAACTGCGTGAAGAACTCGACGTGCAGATCCAGCCGCAGGACGGTACGCCGCTGATTCGCATCCCCTGGCGCTATGGCGAGCGCGGCCTGCTGCTCGATGCGTGGGTATTCACTCGCTGGCAGGGCACGCCGCAATCGCTGGAAGGGCAGGCCTTGCAGTGGCAGATGCCTTGTGACATCGATCTGGCGACGCTGGCGCCTGCCGACCGTCCTATTCTGCAGGCGTTGCGCTTGCCTCCGTTGTACGCGATCACGCCGGCCGACGTAACACCAGATCAGGCCGACGCATGGCATGCAAAAGTGACGGCTGCGATCGAACACGGTGCGCGCCTGATTCAGTTGCGTTTGCCGCTATGGTCATCGGAACAGGTTCGTGCCCTGGCGGCCCGCTTGCAGGCAAGCGTCGTGCAGCATGGCGCCCATCTATTGCTCAATGGCGACATCGAAGGTGCGCGTCGACTTGGGCAGGGAATTGGCGTGCACCTGAAAGCTGCGCAACTGGATGAGCTGACGGAGCGCCCATTGCCCTGGTCGCAGCTGATCGGTGCCAGTGGCCACGATGCCAGCCAATTGACGAAAGCCGCCCGGTTGGCCGATTTCGCCACGCTTTCGCCGGTGGCGCCCACGGCGAGCCATCCGCATGCCGCCGCGCTGGGCTGGCCGCATTTTCATGCGCTGGCCGAATCCGCCGCGCTGCCGGTCTACGCGCTCGGCGGCATGACACCCGCGCACGTCGACGAAGCTCGCAGCCATGGCGGCCAGGGCGTGGCGGGCATTGGCGCGTTCTGGCTTGCCCAGCAGCGCATGCAGCAGTAGCGTGCATCCATGCGTATCGTCTATCGCGCCCAGAATCTGATCGACGCCCATCTGGTGAAAGATGCGCTGGAGAGTGCGGAAGTGCCCGCCTTCATCTCTGGCGAGTACCTCACCGGCGGCGTCGGACAGTTGCCTGCGCTGGACTACGTAGCCGTGCTGGTGCCCGAGTCCAGCGTGGATGTGGCCGAGACCATCGTGCGCGAGATCGATCATGCGCTGGCGGAGGCGCGGGAGGCGATCCACGAGTTGGATGACGATCCCGACAGCATGGTGCCGCAGCCGGTTTGAGGCACGCTCTCGCCTTCTCGAGAGCGGTATGGATGCCACCAAAGAAAAACTCACGTTGCAGGTATGCTATCCAGCGCATCACCAACGGAGCCCTGCATGACCGAGTTTGCACGTTTGATCCGCGCCGTACCGGATTTCCCGAAGCCGGGCATTACGTTCCGGGATATCACGCCGCTGCTGGCCGATGGTCCCGCCTTTGCACGCTGCATCGATGCGCTGATCGAACCCTGGTTGCATAGTGACGTGCAGGCGGTATGCGGTGTCGAATCGCGCGGTTTCATTTTTGCCGCCGCGATGGCGCAGAAACTGAAGGCGGGTTTCATACCGCTGCGCAAGCCGGGCAAGCTTCCGCCGCCGGTCATGCATGCGGATTATCAGCTCGAATACGGCACCGATCGCCTCGAGGCGCGCGTAGATACCGTGCGCCAGGGTGAACGCGTGCTGCTCGTGGATGACGTGCTGGCCACCGGCGGAACGCTTGGCGCGGCGCGCAACCTGCTGGCGCAGCTCGGTGCGGAATTGGTGGGCGCATCCGTGGTGATCGAGTTGTTGGCATTGCAGGGGCGGGCGCTTTGGCCGCAGGAAACTCCCTTGCATTCGATATTGCATTATTGACGAACGTCATCGGCAGCCGATGGATGCGTTGGGTTACCCCCGGATCGAGTCCGGGGCAACCCAACTGAAGTCTTCGGCAAGTGCCTTGTGCAGCGGTTCCGACAACATGACTTCTTCGCACATCAAAGGGTGCGTCGAAGCCAGCCTCACCGCCGCGCCACTTTTCCAAGCGTCGACCATGCCATCGCTCAGCTCGAAGCGCAGGAAATGCACCGCGGCGGTTTTTTCCTCCGTGCTGCGGTCCATGTCTTCGTCGGCAATCGCCGCAACGGACGGATGCCCGTCGACCGCCAGCGTGATGCCATGCTCGAGCCCGGCCAATCGCGCCAATTCGCGCTTGCGCTGTTCCGCATCGGCATATTCGATGAACAGCGTCGCTTTCAAATTCTTTCCATCGGGGATGAGCGGGTTGTAGGCATCCAGTTCCTCGCTGATGCCGTTCGCCTCGAAGATGCGCTCGATGCGCAGCATCTCCTGGATCTGGTACTGGATCGTAAGGCGATCCTCGAACGCCAGCGTGAGATGTGCGCCCAGTTGCACGCTGCGATGCTTCTTGTGCGCCATCACGCGTGCGCGGAAGTCGGCACGTTCCGCCGCGTAGGCTTCGAGTGAAAGCAGGTCGTGGCGCTGCAATTTGTTCATGGTCAGATACCGTAGGCCTTGCGCAGCAGGCTCAGTGGATGTTCCGCAGCGGGTTTATCGTTCAGACCGTGCGCGATGTGGCTGCCGGCCATTGGGCAGTCGCTGGTGAAATGCGCGGCCTCGGCTTGCGCAACGCGATTTTCCACTGGCTTGGCAAGCTTGCGCGACAGTGCGTAGGTTTTGTGCTTCACGCCATACGTGCCGTCGTGGCCGGAACAGCGCTCGATCACGGTGACCTCCGTGTTCGGCACGAGTTGCAGAATGTCACTGGTTTTCGGGCCGATCTTCTGCACACGCTGATGGCAGGGTACCTGCCATGCAATCTTGCCGAGCGATTGCTTGAAGTCGACCGCAAGCAAGCCGGCTTTGTGGCGTTCGGACAGGTATTCGAACGGATCGAAGAAGCGATCGCGCACCAGCGCAACGTTCTCGTCCTCCGGAAACATCAGCGGCAGCTCCTGCTTGAACATCAATACGCAGGATGGAATGGCGGCGGTGAAATCCCAGCCGTCGCGTGCCATTTTGGCGAGCACAGGAATATTGCGTTCTTTGTACTTGCGCACGGTGTCGAGATCGCCCAGCTCGAACTTCGGCATGCCGCAACAGCTTTCCTGTTCCACCAGGCGTACGGGAATGGCGTTGTGCATGAGCACGGCAGCCAGGTCTTCCACCACGCCAGGTTCGGAGTGGTCGCAATAGCACGTGGCGAAAATGGCGACTTTGCCGCGCGTGCGCCCCGCTGATTTGGCTTCGCCTTCACCATCCAGTTTGCGCAGACGCTTGCGCGCCGTGGGGGTGTAATAGGTCGGTACGCGCGCTTGCGCATCCACGCCCATGGTTTTTTCCAACAGCTTGCGCGCGGTTGGATTTTTGTTCGCCGCGTTGATGCTCTGCACCACCACCGGAATGGAAGCGAGCTTGCCGACGGCGCGTGTGTTGGAAAGAACGCGCGCGGAAAGCGGCGCGCCGTGTTCGCGAAACGCCACCGCCTTGGCGCGCAGCATGACGTGCGGAAAATCCACGTTCCACGGATGTGGCGGTACATACGGGCATTTCGTGAGGTAGCACAGATCGCACAGATAGCATTGCTCAACCACCTTGGCGTAATCGCTTTTCGCAACGCCGTCGATTTCCATCGACGCGGAGTTGTCGATCAGGTCAAACAGCGTAGGAAAAGCATGGCAAAGGCTGACGCAGCGGCGGCAGCCATGGCAGATATTGAAGACGCGCTCCATTTCCTGATCGAGCGCCTGATGGTCCCAGAACTCGGGCTTCAACCAGCCCAGCGGATGGCGGGTGGGCGCTTCGAGGCTGCCCTCGCGAATGGTGCCGGTGGGTTCTGCCATGCGTTTGCCTCCGCGGTGATAAGCCCTCTCCCTTCCGGAAAGAGGGTTGGGTGAGGAGATAATCTCGCGTAGTAGCAGCAAATGACCTGCGCGCCGTCATTCCCGCTTTCGCGGGAACGACGGCCTAGGTGAGTACGCGGCAATTTCGCAAGATTCACCTCTCACCCCAGCTCTCTCCCCCGTCATTGATCAAAGGTGGGGAAGCGCGAGCGATGGTTGCATCAAAGCTCGTTCAGCGCTTTCTGGAACCGATTCGCATGCGACCGCTCCGCCTTCGCCAGCGTTTCGAACCAGTCGGCGACTTCCTCGAAGCCTTCGTCGCGCGCGGTCTTGGCCATGCCCGGATACATGTCGGTGTATTCGTGGGTTTCGCCGGCGATGGCGCTTTCCAGATTCAGCTTGGTGGGGCCGAAGGGCCTGCCGGTGGCGGGATCGCCGCACTGTTCCAGGTATTCCAGATGGCCGTGCGCGTGGCCTGTTTCGCCTTCGGCGGTGGAACGGAATACCGCGGATACGTCGTTGTAGCCTTCCACATCGGCTTTCGATGCGAAGTACAGATACCGGCGGTTGGCTTGCGATTCGCCGGCGAACGCGTCTTTCAGGTTCTGCTCCGTCTTGGAGCCTTTGAGCTTGCTCATGACATCACCTCGTGGCGTTGGGCTTGAGAGGGCAATGCAAGAGGGGACCTGACGGTCGATCGTTTGAGCGTAGCGTTCGCTAGGACGATACTGAAATTGATTATTCTTATGAAGATGATTGGTTGCAGCTATAAAGCTGCTATGGCTGGCATCGTGCTTTGTCGCCCGGCAAACGCCGGGCGACAAGTACTTACGTATTACTCAACGCAGAAGCACCGCAGGATCCTGCTTCGCCTTCAGCGCCGCGCACAGCAAGGTCTGCTCGCGCGTTTGCGCCAAGCCGCGATCCGCGCCGGTGATGTCCTTCAGGCGCGGCTTGAAGTACGCCTGCAGACGGTCGGCTTCGGCCGTGGAGCAGCTACCGCCGCCCACCAGCCTTGGCAGCACACCGCTGGCAAAGCTGCCGGTGCGCCCCAGCACTTGGTCGTAGTGGCCGGTGAACCATTGCCACAGTGCCTCGCGTGCGGCGGATGTATCGCGGCCGCCGCGCAGGATGGCCGCCATCTCGCCGACTTTCACTTGCTTGGTGAGCGCGAAATCGCGGGCCTGGTTGGCCAGCTCCGGCGTATTGGCCGCGGCAAGGCCGGCCAGCATCGAATTGCGCAGGGCCGGATCGGTGGTTTGCGGCAGTTCGGCGATCAACGCATCGAGCGCGGGCTTGCCATGCTCTTGCACGGCAACGGCCAGCGCGTCACCGAGCAGATCGGCATCGGCTGCCGCCAGGTCCAGGCGACCGTCCGCTTTCTTTGCCAGTGCGGCATCGCCTTGCTTGAGCAATTCCGCGCGTACTTCCGGCAGCTTGAAGTCCAGCGCCAGCGCATGCGCCAGCGCTGCGCGCAGCAGGGAATCGCCATCGGGCTCGCCCGCTTTGCGGTGGTAGCCCAGTTGCGTCATGCGCGGCAGGTAAGCGTCTTTCACCCACTTCACGATGGTTGCGCGCTGCGCATCGGTGGCCGCTTCGTGGTCGTAGATCCAACTGATTGTTTCCAGCGGGGCGACCACCACCTCACGCGTGCTTGCACCGGCCAAGGGCTTGAGCGCGGCGAGCACGTCGGCGGCGTTCAGATCGCCGTGACGGAAGCCGGCATCGATACCGTCTGCGTAGGCAAGCTGTTCCGTATCGGCCAGCGAGGCGACGTGGCGGGTGAGGGTATTCCACTCCGACTTGGCCAGGCTGAAGCGGTAATAGCCGTGCGCATTGGCGTTGGGCATGATCCATGTGGGCGTGCTGGCGCCTTCCAGCGTCATGCTGCCGGAAGATTTGTCGAGCATTTCGCAGCTCACCTTGCTGCCCTCGGCCGTGCCATAGCGCACGCACACCGGAATGCCCCACACGTGCGCCGCATCGCCGGTGCTGCCGGTCGGCAAGTAGCGGCTCTGGCTCAGATGCAGCACGGTTTTTCCGTTCTTCTGCTCCAGCTTGGTCTGCACGTACGGCACGCCGGCCTGGTTGAGGAAGCTGTCGAAGGCGTGCTTGAACGCTTCGCCTTGATTCGCCGCGGTGGCGATGGCGTCGATCAGGTCATCCGCGGTGGCGTTGCCGAACTTGTGCTGCTGGATGTACGCGCGCATGCCCTTTTGGAAGGTGTCCTCGCCGACGTAGCCTTCGAACATGCCCAGCACCGAAGCGCCCTTGCGATAGGTGATGCTGTCGAACGCGGTTTCGATATCGCCGTTGCCGGTGATCGGCTGGCGGATCTTGCGCGCGCTGACCAGGCTGTCGTTTTCCATCGCGTTTTCGGCGGCGTTGATGCGGTCGAGATCCGCGCGGTATTCCGGATGCACCTTCATGGTGACCTTCTGCTGCATCCAGGTGGCGAAGGCTTCGTTGAGCCACAGGTCGTCCCACCATGCAAGCGTCACGGTGTCGCCGGTCCATTGATGCGCCAGCTCATGCGCGGTGACGTTGAACGAGCCGCGCACGTACTTGGCCGGGGAATCCGGATCGAGCAGCAGCAGCCAGTCGCGGAAGGTGACCAGGCCGGGATTTTCCATTGCACCGGCGGAGAAATCCGGCGCGGCGAGCAGATCGAGCTTGCCGAACGGGTAGCCGAAGCCGTAGTAGTTCTCCAGCGTGTGGATGATGCTGGGCGTTTCGCTCAGCACGTGTTGCAGGCGATGGCCTTCGCCGTGCGCCGCGATGCCGCGAAGTTTCAGTACGTCGCTGCGGTATTCGCTCGGCGCAATGTCCGGGCCGTTGACGATGTCCCATGGGCCCACCGCGAACGCCACCAGGTAGGTCGGCAACGGCTGCGTGCGGGCGAAGCTCAGCGTCTTCCACTTGTCGCCGGCGGCGGTTTCGTTGATCTGCTTGGTGTTGGCCACTGCGACGAGATCCGACGGAATGGTCAATGCAATATCGTACGGCGTCTTGAAATCGGGTTCGTCGAAACCGGGGAAGGCGAAGCGCGCGCTGATGGGTTCCATCTGCGTCATCGCATACGGCGTACCGGCGTGGCTCACCTTGTATAGACCTTGCAGCTGCTGGTTGAGCGGCGCACTGAATTCAAACGCGATCGTCAGCGCCTGCGGCTGCAGCACGCTGCCGAAATCGACACGTGCCACGCCTTCCTGTAGGGCAACGACAACGTATTTGCCGTCGTGTTGTGCGCCCTTTGCATCGGTGATCGTCACCTTGCTCACGTTCAAGTCGTGGCCGTTGATCCACAGATGGTCGGCCGCTTGCTTCAGGTCGACCTTGATGACGGTTGTGCCGGTGTAATCCTTCTGCGCGGGATCGACCTTGAAGGCCAATTGATAGGACTGCGGTTGCGCCCAACGCGGCAGTTTGCCGTGCGGCACCTGATCGGCCGGTGTTGCAGCGAATGCAGCGCTGCAACATGCAGCAAGCGCAGTCAATACGAATGAACGGGCGAGACGGTGCACGGGAGCCTCCTACGGGATTAAAAAGGAATCACGCTAGGTTCCGTAAGCGGTTTACCACAGTGCCAGAAGACATGGTCCGATCAAATTTGCGCTGTGGCCCGCCTAAGCTGGACTCAACCCAAGTTCATGAGCCACGCATGTCGATGCAAGATCACCGACAGCCATCCGCCTACGCCGCGACTTTGCCTTTGCGCATCCTCGTGGTGGAAAGCGATGTGCTGCTTCGGCGGCAGGTACTGTTGCCGGCCTTGCGCAAACATGGCTTCGACACGTACGAGGCCGGTACCGCGGCGGAGCTGTATCGCGCCATGCTTGCGCAACCGTTCGACATCGTGCTGCTCGACATGCATCTGCCCGACGAAAGCGGGCTCACGGTGACGAAGCATCTGCGCGCCATCTCGAACGTGGGCATCGTCATGTTGACGGACGGGCATAGCCGGCATCATCACGCGCAGATACTGCATGCCGGCGCGGATGTGTGCCTGGCCAAGCCTGCCGATATGGACATGCTGGCGGCCACGCTATGCAGCCTTTCGCGCCGCTTGCGCGTGCGCTCGTCACTGCCGGCTGCAACGGACGAGACAAACACGTCGCCGTGGCAATTGGCGGATGGCGGTTGGCGATTGGTTTCGCCGCTTGGCAGGGCGATCGCGTTGACGGCCACCGAGCGCGACGTGTTGACGATGTTGATGGCAGAACAGGGTCTGCCGGTGTCGCGCGACACACTGCTGCAGGCCTTGCACCGTGGCGTGCAGGGTTTCGACCCGCATCGGCTGGAAATGATGATCCATCGCTTGCGCAAGAAGGCGCTTGCGCAGGCCGGCGAGCGATTGCCGTTGCTTACGGTCAGGGGTATGGGTTATCGCTTAGCCTGCGACGGCGAAACATCCGTCGCCTGAAGGCGCACACGTGGGCTGGAACGCGTTCCAGTACGGCCATGCAAATGCCTATCGCGATGCCGTGATGCATTCGGCCGCGAGATGTCACGTATCACCAAGACGGCAACGCGCTGCATCTTCGTCTCGGCGTTTCGATGTAAGGCGAACACCGTGGTTCCCGCAGTAACCACCAAAAGATGCGTCAGCCGATCCCTCACCATGTCTGATGAAACGACTTATCCAGGTCGTGGCATGACGATGCGTGATGCATGGTCTTGTCGTGCAATGCGAGGCGCGACAACAACCACGCGCGTCGTGCATCGCAACAACGACATGTCGATCGTGCTGTGAGCTTGGTGAGTTTGGTGATTTTTCGTGCGATTGCGTGAGTGACACCCCTCATCGCGATCCGGATGCTCCCGCTGCAATACCCATCCATTTCGCCCGGGCAGGGCGGACACGGATCACACGGACAGCAGGGCCGAGGGGCGCAACATTCATTCGTTGCCTTGGTAGCGCATGCACGACGCACGTGCGGCCTGCGTCTTCACTTGCACGGAGGAGGCAACAAGTCATGAACAAAATCCACAGCAAAGTCTGGAACGCATCGCTCGGCGCGATCGTGGTCGCATCGGAACTGGCGAGCTGCAAGAGCGCGTCCGGTGGCGCGGGCAAGGGCGCACGGTCCGGGATTGCACTGGCGAAGCTTTCGCTGGCCCTGCTGATCGGCATGGTCCTGGCGCCCAAGGCGGCGCTGGCCGATGTTTGTTCGGGTTCCTTTGCGGAGAGCGAACGTCCTTCCGCGGTTGACAGCGCTTTCGCCTGCGGTGCGCTGGCGGCGGCTTCGGGCGAGTACAGCACCGCAGTGGGTACCGAAGCAATATCGTCTGGCAACTACGCCGTTGCACTGGGTTACAAGACAACCGCGAGTGGCGCCGAGAGCGTCGCCATCGGCCGTGACGCCACTGCCGCCGGTGCTGGCGGTGTTGCGATGGGGTTGAACAGTCGCGCTTCGGGCGGCAATAGCGTTGCGATGGGTTCGAACAGCCGCGCTTCGGGTAACAGCAGCGTTGCGATTGGTCAGAACTCCATTGCCACGGAAGACAATGTCGTATCGGTTGGCCGCGCCGGCGCGGAACGTCGCATCGTCAATGTCGCATCGGGTGTCAATGGCACCGATGCAGTGAACAAGTTGCAGCTCGATGCCGTCGCCGATGGTGTCAGCGATGCGCAGCATTACTTCAAGGCCGATGGCAATAACGATGGTAGCGACGATGCGCTGGCCAGCGGTGCAGGCGCCGTAGCGGCAGGCGCCGATAGCGTGGCGTCCGGCAATGCCAGCACCGCACTGGGCAAGGAAAGCATCGCTGCAGGCATCGGCGGCACGGCGGTAGGCCAGGGCAGCGTTGCCTATGGGGACTCCAGCGTGGCCATGGGGCAGAGCGCGCAGAGTTTCGGTTTTGGCAACACGGCAGTAGGCGCGCACGCATCGGCGGATGGCGACGATGCAGCAACCGCGCTTGGCGCGGACAGCGCGGCATCCGGTGTAGGGGCGACCGCGGTCGGCGCGCAAGCCTCGAGCCAGGGCGATGGCAGCTACGCTGGCGGCGCCAAGGCGCTCAGTGTCGGCGAAGCTACGGTGGCGGTTGGCGCATTGAGCGCTGCCGTGGGCAACGGCGGTATGGCCCTGGGTTCGCGCTCGCTGGCCTATGGTCAATTGAGCACGGCTGTCGGCACAGGTGCGCGCACTGACGAGGATTTCAGCACTGCCGTGGGTGCTGGCGCGTGGGCTCAAGCGGGCGGTTCGGTGGCCCTGGGTGATTTCTCGGTCGCCGATCGCGTCAACACGGTATCGGTCGGTTCATTGGGCAGCGAACGCCAGATCACCAACGTCGCCGCCGGTACGGAAGGTACCGATGCGGTGAACAAGTCGCAGCTCGACGCGCTTGCCGGCAGCGTGGGCGCAGCCAGCCATTACTTTGCCGCCACCGGTGACGGCAACGATGATGCGCTAGCCGACGGCAAGTACAGCACCGCTGCAGGTTCGGCCACCTATGCAAATGCTGGTGCCTCCGCCTTCGGCAGCGGCGCGGATGCTGTTGGCCAGTACAGCACGGCCGTCGGTTATGGCAGCACCGCCTTCGGCAGCTACAGCATGGCGCTGGGCAGCGGTGCCAGCGCCAACTACGACAACAGCATCGCGCTAGGACGCAACAGCCTGACCAATGGCTCCAATGCGGTTGCCATCGGCGTGGATACCGCGGCGCGCGCACAGGACTCGATGGCGCTCGGTACGGGTAACCCGGACGCGTTCTACACGGGCTTCCAGGCTGGCGTTTCGGAAACCGGATACGGTTCGATCGCCTTGGGCAAAGGCGCGGCCATCGGCGACGGCGCGGTGGCATCCATCGCCGTCGGCGTCGGCGCAACCGTGAATCATGGTGCGGAACAGGGTATCGCCATCGGTACGGCGGCCTACGCCGGCGCGGATCAGTCGATCGCGCTGGGTGGCATTACGGCCACCGATAGCGAACTGCTGCGCTTCAATCTGGCGCTGGGTTCCGGTTCGTTGGCCCTCGGCGCAGGCGCGCAGGCATTGCAAACCGACAGCATTGCACTGGGTCGCGCCAGCGAGGCAAGCGCCGCCAATGCGGTGGCGCTCGGCGCGTTCTCGGTTGCCGATCGCACGAATACCGTCTCGGTAGGCTCGGCCGGCAACGAGCGCCAAATCGCCAACGTGGCCGCCGGCACCGAAGCCACGGATGCGGTGAACAAGTCGCAGCTGGATGAAGTGGCCAGCGCCGGCGAGCGGGCCAGCAAATACTTCAAGGCCAACGGCAATGACGGCATAGGTCTGTTCGACGACGCGATTGCCGACGGCGACTATGCCGTTGCAGTGGGTAGTTCCAGCTACGCAGCCGGTAATCGATCGGTCGCCGTAGGTGTGGATAGCCAGGCTCGGGCCCAGGGTTCGGTGGCGCTGGGTGCGAATAGCCGCGTCAACGGCGTCAATGGTGTCGCCGTGGGTTCGTCTGCGAACGCGAGCGGTGCCTTCTCCGCGGCGCTGGGTTCCAACGCCCAGGCGGCAGATGTAGGTGCGTTGGCGCTAGGTGCCGAATCGCTGGCAACCGGCAATCGTTCCATTTCGATCGGCATGAACAGCGAGGCCTCAGGCGAACAGGGCACAGCAAGCGGTTATGGCAGCGCGGCGACCGGGGCGCAGGCCAGCGCCTTCGGTGCAGGCAGCTACGCGAGTGCTGCCCAATCCTCGGCGTTCGGCATCAACAGCAACGCCAGCGGCATCGTGAGCAGCGCCTTCGGCAGCTCGGCGGCAGCATTCGGCGACTATGCCACCGCGCTCGGCGTGCAGACGGAGGCGACGGGCGACGTATCGACGGCAGTGGGTGCTCAGAGCTTTGCCAGCAACCGCGGGGCGTTGGCTGTGGGTGGTTATGCCGGTGCAGTGGGCGAGCTTTCGACCGCCATCGGCGCGCAGGCTCGCGCGGTGGGTGATGGCTCGATCGCATTGGGCAGTTTCGTTGCTTGTGCACCGGATGAAATTTGCCCCATCGATGCCGGCGCGCAATCCTATGGACGCAACTCCATCGCCATCGGCACGGTCGCCCTGACGGATGGCGACGACAGCATCGCGTTGGGAACGTATGCCTATGCGGGGACGACGGGTAACGTGGCCATGGGTGCGCGTTCGAGTGCATCCGGGGCCAATTCCGTGGCGTTGGGTGCGGGCTCGGTGGCCGATCGCGATAACGTCGTCTCGATCGGCGGCGTCGGCGCCGAGCGCCAGATCACCAATGTGGCGGCCGGTACGCAGGCGACGGATGCGGTGAACAAATCGCAGCTGGATGAAGTGGCGAGCAATGCCAACACCGCTACCAAGTATTTCAAGGCCAATGGCAACAACGGCGAGGGTTTGTTCGATGACGCAATCGCCGACGGCGACTACGCGATCGCGGTCGGCAGTTCCAGCCAGGCCCTCGGTTCGCATGCCACCGCTATCGGTGCCGGCGCAGTGGCCAATGAGGAGCAAACGCTGGCGATCGGCGACAAGGCATCCGCTTCCTATTACAACGCCATCGCTGTCGGTTCGAACAGCGTGTCCAATAGCTGGGCCTCGATTGCGCTGGGCCTGAACAGCCAAGCTACCGGTGTACGCAGCGTTGCCATCGGTGAAGGCGCCAATGCTTCCGTGCTGGGCGGCGTTGCACTGGGCTGGGCCAGCGGGGCTACGGGCTTCTATTCGACTGCCTTGGGCAGTTCGGCTCTGGCTACGGGTACCAATACGCTTGCCGCGGGCAGTGGCGCATGGGCACAAGGCGATAACTCGACCGCGCTCGGGGCGGGAGCGGGCAGTTTTGATGTAGTCGAAGAAGCCACAGCAGTCGGATCCACCGCGCGTACCGGTGCCTATCGCGCCACGGCCGTCGGTGCAGGCAGCTACGTTGCTGCGTGGGCTCCGAACAGCACCGTCGTGGGCGCAAACACCTTCAGCTTTGCGAACAACGGTACGGCCATCGGCGAAAGCAGCGAAGTCGCTTACGGTGCCGACAATGCGGTGGCGCTGGGTTCCGGTTCCTATGCCGATCGCGCCAACAGTGTTTCAGTGGGCGCCGCCTCGACCTGGACGGACGGCTTTGGTGTGGAACATGGACCCATCACGCGCCAGATCACCAACGTGGCCGCCGGCACGGAAGCCACCGATGCGGTGAACAAGTCGCAGCTGGATGAAGTGGCGAGCAATGCCAACACCGCTACCAAGTACTTCAAGGCGCGTGGCGATGAAAGCGTGGGCTTGTTCGACGATGCGATTGCCGAAGGCGACTATTCTGTTGCTGCAGGCAGCTCCAGCTATGCCGGCGCAGCTCGCTCGGTGGCTGTCGGCAAAAACAGTCGCGCTACGGCGGCCGGCGCGATGGCGCTTGGTGCCGATAGCGTGGCGAGTGGCATCAACGGTGTCGCGGTTGGCCGATCTGCTGGCGCGACGGGTGCATTCAGTGCCGCCGCGGGCTTCAATGCGCAAGCGACCGATGTGGGTGCCGTGGCATTGGGCGCCGAATCGCTGGCAACGGGCAATCGCTCGACCGCGCTCGGCATGAACACCGAAGCTTCCGGCGAGCAAAGCACCGCGACAGGTTATGGCAGCAGTGCGCTGGGCGCGCAAAGCAGCGCATTCGGTGCGCAGAGCCATGCAGATGGCGATTACGCGTCCGCATTCGGTGCCAACGCAAGCGCACTGGGCAGCAATGCTGTCGCCATCGGCCACAACAGCGTTTCCGCAGGCAACCTTGGCGTAAGCCTTGGTGCCAACAGCAACGGGCAGGGTTTTGGTTCGGTGGCCGTTGGTGGACTTGCGCAGACAGCACAACCGTTCAGTGTCGCGGTTGGCCTTGCAGCGGTTGCCGGCGGCACCTGGTCGGTAGCGGTGGGTGCCGGTAGCTTCGCCCAGGATAACGGTAGCGCACTGGGCAACGAAGCTGAGGCTGGCGAGTTCGGTACTGCGCTGGGCATGAGCAGCCTCGCAGCCGAAGGTGGCGTGGCGGCCGGCAGTAATACGCGTGCCGCCGTCAACAGCACCGCGATCGGCATGGAAAGCTGGGCTACCGGCAGCACGGCCACGTCGCTCGGCTACAACAGCTACGGCATGGCCGACAACGCGGTTGCGCTGGGTGCCAACGCCTGGGCCATCGCTGAAAACAGCGTGGCACTGGGCCAAGGTTCCCTGGCCGACCGTGCGAACTCGGTGTCGGTGGGCGCAGCGCATGACTGGCAGGGCTTGGATGGCACGGTGTACAAGGCCATCGATCGCCAGATCACCAATGTCGCGGCCGGCACGGAAGGCACCGATGCGGTGAACCTGGACCAGCTCAACGCCGCCGTGGGTGATGGCAGCACCAACCGCTACTTCAAAGCGGACGGCAACAACGACGGTATCGACGATGCCAATGCCAGCGGCAAGCAGGCAGTGGCCAGTGGCGCGAGCGCGAAAGCGCTCAGCGATGGCGCTGTCGCGCTGGGTTCGGCAAGCACCGCAAACGGTGTGCAGAGCGTCGCGCTCGGCTTCAATGCCCTGGCAACCGGCAACGCCAGCGTCGCATTGGGCGCCTACAGCGTGAGCACCGGCTTCAACAGCGTTGCCTTGGGCAACGGCAGCATTGCCGATCGCGACAACGCGGTATCGGTCGGCCGCGCCGGCAGCGAACGCCAGATCACCAACGTCGCGGCGGGCACGGCCGATACCGACGCGGTGAACGTGGCGCAGTTGAAGCAGGTGGGCCTGGTGGACGGCAGCGGCAATATCGCTACTGCGGTCACCTACGACGAAGGCAAGAACCAACGGTCGGTAACGTTTGGCAATCCCGCGCAGGGCGGTACCACGCTCGCCAACGTCGCCGCCGGTCTGAACGATGGTGATGCGGTGAACGTCGCGCAATACAAGTCGCTGGCCGATGCCATCGGTGGCGGCGCGGTTGTCGGCGCCAGTGGCTTGGTGAGCACCCCGCAGTTCAACATCATGGGCATCAACTACGGCAATGTGGGTGACGCCTTTGGCGCCGTGAACGTCGCGCTGGGTTCGTTGGATTCGCGCGTGGGCAATCTGGAAGCCAACGCCGGCTCCGGCGGCACCGGCGGTCCTGCGCTCGGGACTGGCGACGGCCTGGCGATCGGCGGCGGCAGCCATGCGCAAGACAAGACCGATGTTGCCGTCGGCTCGGGTTCCACCGTCCACGCCGGCAACAGCACGTCTCTGGGCAACAACACGAATGTGGCCGCCACCGCCGATAACGCGGTAGCCGTCGGCGCCGACAGCAGCGTGACGGGCGCATCCGGCACCGCGATCGGACAAGGCAGCAGCGTGACGGCTTCGAACGCCGTGGCAATAGGCGCAGGTTCCGTGGCGGATCAGGACAACACCGTCTCGGTAGGCAATGCCAACCAGCAACGCCGCATTACACAGGTAGCCGATGGTGTCGCAGCCACCGACGCAGCCACGGTAGGTCAGGTTACGGCGTTCACCCAGAACGCGATCACGGCGGCGCAGAACTACGCTGACGCGGGCGACGCGCAAACGCTCAACTCTGCGAACGCGTACACCGACCAGAAGACCGCCAACCTGGTCACCAACGACAACTTCAATGCGTTCCGCGATTCGGTGAACAACCAGTTCCATGCGGTCAACACACGCTTGAATCGCGTCGGTGCGATGGGCTCGGCCATGGCCGGCATGGCGGGTGCCATCGCAGCTGCACCGGGTACGGACAACCGCGTTAGCGCGGCGGCCGGTACGTACGGCGGTCAAGGCGCGTTGGCGGTCGGTTTTGCCCGCCGGATTCCGGGTAATGGCGCGGTGTTGATCGGCGGCTCGATCGCCGGTGGTGGCGAATCCAGCGGCACCGTGGGCGTCAGCTTCGGCTGGTAACGGGATTGCGCCTCTTTCCATGACGGAAGGGGCGCTTTTTCCTGAGGCCATGCCGCGCGCGTCATGGCGAAAACCGGACGTTCGTGTCGTCCGCCATGTAATTCGGAGCCTGGAAACGCTCCGTACCCCTCACTTCAAGGAACATGCATGAAGTCACTCCCTTTCCTTCGCACCAGCGTACTGGCTACTGCCTTGGTGCTGGCGATTCCGCTAGCCCATGCCGTCGATGATCTGCCGATGACCGCGCCCAAAATATCCGTGGCCAGCGAAACGAATCAGACCTATGACCGCTTCATCGTCACGTATCGGGATAACAGTGCGGAGCGCAGCGATCGCAGCGCGGTATTGCAGAATGTGAGAGCCGCGGTAAGCCGCTCGGGCCTCGACCGTGCAACAGTGTCGTCCAATGGTGCGGCGATCTCACCGCTGTCGGTGTCCTATCAGCGCAAACTTGCTGTCGGCGCCGATCTGGTGCGCACGTCGCGCAAGCTTTCCCAAAGCGAAGCGAACAACCTGATGCAGCAGATCGCTGCCGATCCGGCCGTCGCGCATGTCCAGCCGGACTATCGCAGGCAGATCGTTCGCGACATCAAGGCTCCGCTCGACGTGAGCGAACAGGTCAAGACGCAGATCAGCGCGACGCCACAAACCTTTACGCCCAACGACCCCGACTATGCGCAGTACCAGTGGCACTTCTGGGATCCGATCGGCGGCGCCAACATCAATAACGCATGGGACCTGGCGGACGGCACGGATATCACGGTCGCGGTGCTCGACACCGGCATCACCCGGCATTCCGACATCGACACATCGCTGGCGGATGCGGGCTACGATTTCATCAGCGATGCTTTCATTTCCGGTCGCGACACGGACGGCCGCGCCGCGGGCGGTTGGGACCTGGGCGATTGGACGAATACGGCTCCATGGAACGATCCTTCCGCCGGATGCCTCGCGGCAGGCGATCCAGGTCAGTCCAGCAGTTGGCACGGCACCCACGTATCGGGCACGGTCGCCGAACTGACCAACAACACCAAGGGTATGGCCGGCGTCGCCCACAACGCCAAAGTCTTGCCGGTGCGCGTGCTCGGGCACTGCGGCGGTCACGACTCCGATATCGCCGACGCCATTGAATGGGCTTCAGGCGGTCACGTGGACGGCGTGCCCGACAACACGCATGTGGCACAGGTGATCAACATGAGTCTGGGTGGCCCTGGTACGTGCTCGGCCAGCGACGTCACGGGCAAGGCGATTGCCGATGCGATAAGCCGTGGCACCACCGTCGTGGTATCGGCGGGCAACAGTGCAACGGATGCGGCCAATTTCTCGCCCGCCAGCTGCCCGGGCGCCGTTACCGTTGCGTCCAACGGCATTACCGGCAAGCGCGCGTTCTATTCCAACTACGGTTCGACGGTGACATTGGCCGCCCCGGGTGGCGGTGTTTATGCAAACGATGCGAGCAGCGGCACCACCGTGAATACGGGCTTTGTGTTCTCTGCCCTCAATGCCGGCAAAACCTCGCCCGGGGCTGAGGACTATGCGGGCTATGCCGGCACCTCCCAGGCTGCACCGCACGTCTCGGGCACGGTGGCAATGATCCTCGGCGCTACCAAGGCTGCGGGCATGGCAACGCCTTCACCGGCTGAAATCAAGGATGCGCTGGTGAAGTCGGCGCGGCCGTTCCCCGTGTTGCTGGATCACCCGATCGGTGCGGGTATCGTCGACGCATATGCCGCGGTCAATCGTGCGTTGGGTAACGATGATGGCGGTGGGGACGAGACCGCCACGCCATTGGCGAAAGGCGTGATCTTGTCCGCCCAGAGCGGCAATCCCGGAACGAGCGCCCTCTACGCGATCGATGTGCCTGCCGGCGCCACGGTGCTGAATATCCGCACCATCGGCGGCACCGGCGATGTGTCGCTGTACGTGAAGGTGGGCAGTGCACCTGCTGCCGACGGCAGCGACGCGAGCTACAAATCGACCAGGCCGGGCAATAACGAAGCCGTGGTCATCGCCACGCCGCAGGCCGCCGTGTATTACCTCCGTCTATCGGCAGGGCAGACCGCTTTCGCCAACGTATCCGTGTTGGCGGATTACAAGCAGTAATCGCGAGTTCCAGCACGACGTTACAAGGAACCCCGGCGCATCGCCGGGGTTTTTTCTTGGAGATGCTGGATTGGATTTATCACAAAATTTGATTGTTATTACAAAAACCATAGTTATGGTCTATTATTTGCGCGCTCCTTCCTAGGGATAAGCCATGAACCTGCGAGACCTGCACTATCTCGTCTCACTGGCCGAACACCGGCATTTCGGACGTGCGGCGGAAGCTTGCTTCGTCAGCCAACCCACGTTGTCCACGCAGATCAAGAAGCTGGAAGAGGAACTGGGCGTAGCGCTGGTGGAGCGAACCCCGCGCAAGGTGCTGTTGACCGAGGTCGGTCGCGACATCGCCAACCGCGCGCGCGAAGTGTTGAACGAAATCGAACAGATCAAGAGCATTGCCCGCCGCACGGTGGATCCGGAATCGGGCACGGTGCGGCTCGGTATCTTCCCGACGCTCGGGCCGTATTTGCTGCCGCACGTGATTCCCGTTGTACGCGAGCGTTTCCCGCGCCTGGAACTGCTGCTGGTGGAAGAAAAAACCGAAGTCGTGCTGCATCGCCTGCGCGAGGGAAAACTCGACGTCGGCATTCTCGCGCTGCCCATCCACGACGACAATTTGCACGCGGAACTCTTGTTCGAAGAACCTTTCCTGCTGGCCGTTCCGCAATCGCATCCGTTGGCAAAGCGTCAATCGCTGAAACTCAACGATCTGTCGGATCAAAGCCTGCTGCTGCTCGAAGACGGCCACTGCCTGCGCGACCAGGCGCTGGAGGTGTGCCATATGGCAGGCGCCGGCGAAAAAAGCGGCTTCCGCGCCACCAGCCTGGAAACCTTGCGCCAGATGGTGGCCGCCAACGTCGGCATCACCTTGCTGCCCACGCTCGCGGTGAAACCGCCAGTGGCGCCGGCACCGAATCTGCAATTGGTGGAATTCAGCGGCCATCCGCCGAGCCGGCGCATCGCGATGGTGTGGCGCAAGAGTTCGGCGATGAGCGGTTTTCTGAAACAGCTGGCGGATGTGTTCAAGCATCTGCCCAGTGATCTGCTCGATCCGCATACGGCTGCCGTCGCGTCGGCGAAGCGGCGTCGGGTGGCTTGAGAATCCGATGAAGTTCCAGTTCGCCTCACTGTCCGGTGACCGCCGGAATGAAGGTATGTTGAGAATGATGACCTCGTAGACGAACGGCATCCATGCAGCAAAAATCTTCGCAAAACGTACGCCAGGCACTCGCCCACGCCACGCATCGACTCGGCGAGCGCATCGATGCAGAAGTATTGCTCTCTTACGTTCTGGACAAACCGCGCAGTTGGTTGATTGCCCACGCGGACGACACGCTCTCGCCCGATCACGCTTCGGCCTATGCCTTGTTGATCGAGCAGCGCGAAGCGGGAGAGCCCATCGCCTATATCACGGGTCGTCGCGGTTTCTGGTCGCTCGATCTGGAAGTCACGACCGCCACACTCATTCCACGTCCGGAAACCGAACTACTGGTGGAGCTGGCCTTGGAGCGCTTGCCGATCGATCAAGCATCTCGCGTGCTCGACCTGGGCACAGGTTCTGGCCCCATTGCCTTGGCGATCGCGCGTGAGCGTCCTGCCGCACAGGTGATGGCAACAGATGCAAGCAACGATGCACTCGTCGTGGCGCAACACAATGCACGGCGCCATCACATCGGCAACATTAGCTTCGTTTGTGGCGACTGGTTTGCGCCGCTTGGAGACAAGCGCTTTGATGTGATCGTTTCCAATCCACCGTATATCGAAAGCAACGACCCGCATCTGCAGCAAGGCGATTTGCGGTTTGAACCCATGAGTGCCCTTGCTTCAGGTGCTGACGGACTTGATGACATTCGCCGCATCATCCGTGATGCCGGTCTTCACTTGATGCCCGGCGGGTGGCTGTTGTTCGAGCACGGATGGCAGCAAGGTGAAGCAGCACGTGCACTTCTTCGTGACGCAGGTTTCGTGGAGCTTTCAACTGCGCGCGATCTGGAACAACGTGATCGCGTGAGTCTAGGGCGCTGGCCACAGCAGTTGTGATGGATCACTAAGCTTAGGCGTAGACTGCAGCCGTCAATAAGGGGCTCGGATTACTTTGGCGCATCCGGGCATGAACGCATAACGTTTGCCCCGGACGTACTGCCATGAATATTCGTCGTGCTGTTCTTCGTCCTTTCGCGTTGCGCCGTTTGCCGCGCGCGATTCATCTGCTGCTGATAGTGCTGGCTGCGCCGGTTGCGATGGCGCAGAACAATTCAGTGCCTGCATCATCGAGCAGCGCGGCCGCACCATCCTCGAACGGTCAGCAAGCCGTAACCCTGGGCGAAGTGATGGTGACGGCAAACCGACGCCGCGAGCCGGAGCGCGAAGTGCCGATGCACGTCGATGCCGTTCAGGCCGCGACCTTGCAGCAACTGGGTGCAAAAAACCTCAACGACTACGTGTCGTATCAACCTGGCGTGTTCTTCGCGAGCGCAGGCGGCGCGGGGCAGGGCGAGCTGGTGATGCGTGGCGTATCCACCGGCAACCAGACCAGCCCTACCGTGTCGCTGTACATCGACGATGTACCGGTGGGCGGCAGCACCGTGTACGCCGCATCGGCCACGTTTCTGTTCGATCCTGCCTTGCTCGATCTGGATCACATCGAGTTTCTGTATGGTCCGCAAGGCACGCTGTACGGTGCGGGGTCGATGGGTGGGTTGGTGAAATACGTAACGGTGAAACCCGATCTTGGCGGTGTTTCCGGCAACGTGGGCGGCGACATCTCCAACACCAACCGCGGCGGCATGAGCTATGCCGAACATGCGTCGATCAATCTGCCGCTGCTGAAGGACAAGGCGGCGGTGCGCGTATCGGCCGTCGATCAGCACACCACGGGCGTGTATCAAGCGATTGGCGAAACACCGGCCGGTGGCGCCGATCGCACGCACACCAAAGGTGCGCGCGTGCAACTGGAAGTGGATCCGATCGACAAGCTTACGTTGAACGTCACCGCCATGGCGCAGAAGATCATGGCAAACGGCTTGTCGATGGGCGATTTCGATCTGCAGGGGCAACCGATTTCCGGCGGGCTCTACAACCGCGCGCTCAACCACCGCGAACCGTTTACGCAGACGCTGCAGCTGTATTCGTTCCACGCCGGCTACGATTTCGATTGGGCCACGCTGGACTGGATCAGCTCCTATCAGAAGTTCGTCAATCACAGCGTGCAGGATTATCCGGATACGTTCCTGGGCCTGCTGAATCTGCTGGGTCCCGAGTTCGGTCTTACGCAGCCGATGAGTTCGCTGTATGTCGATTCGCAATACACCGTACACAAGACGTCGCAGGAAATTCGCTTCACCTCTCGCAAGAACGAAACACTCGACTGGTTGTTCGGCCTGTGGCTCAACCGCGAAAACGTGTGGGAGCAATACGCGCTGCAAGGCGACAACCTGCCGCCGCCCGGCAGCACCGCGCTGATCCAGCAAGCCGTGAATGCGCGTTTCGAGGAATACGCCGGTTACGGTGATCTCACCTGGCATATCAAGCCGACGCTGGATCTGACCGTCGGCGCGCGTGCAAGCGGCAACACGCAGCGACTGGCCAACATGGAGCAAGGTCCGTTCGCGGGCAGTCCCGGCGGTTTTCGCGAACACATGAAAAGCCAGGACATCACCAAGATGATCACATTGACCTGGCGGCCAACCGATCGAGACAGCTACTACGCGCGCGCTTCCACCGGGTATCGTCCCGGCGGGTTGCAGGCGCCGCTGCAGAGCACGCTGCTGGGACCCAATCCCAATGCCACCAACACCTTCGGTTCGGACAATCTGGAAAGCTACGAGCTTGGCTACAAGGGCAGCTATCTCGACCGCCACTTGAGCGTCGGCATCGATGGCTACGACATCGAATGGCATCACATGCAGCTCTACACCTTCACGCTAGGCAACGCGATCATCCAGAACGCGGGCGATGCGCGCATCAAGGGCGTGGAGATGCAGGGAAGCTATTCGAACGGTCCGTGGGAACTGGGTGCTTCCGGCGCGTACACCGATGCGTTCACCAACAACGGTGCGCCGCAGCTAGGTATCCAGCCCAATGCGCCGTTGCCGTATTCGGCGCGATGGGCGGGAACGGCAAGCGGCAAATACAAATTCATGTTGGCCGGCACGGATGCCTACATCGGTGCCGTGGTGCGTGCATCCAGCCAGCGCAACGCCGGCTTCGATGGCGACGTCAGCGATCCGAATTTCAAGCTGCCCGGTTTCATGTTTCTCGACTTCAACCTGGGCGTGAATCTGCGTGGTGGTACGAATATCGATTTCTACGTACGCAATGCGCTCAACCGCCAGGTGCCGATCGGCACGTTGAACGATGAAGCGGTGAATTTCCTCGCCACGGTGGGAGGCCCGATGCTGGTGCAGATGTCGACGCCGCGCACGGTGGGTGTGGCGTTCAATGTGCCGTTTTGATCTACTTTCCGACGGATTGCTACAAGTAACAGGCCGTCATTCCGGCGTTCGCCGGAGTGACGGCCATGCAGATTGCGCGAAGGAGCTCAGTGCCCCGTACCGCTCACCTGCACCGGCGGCTTGATCGCATACAACAGCGCCGGCAAGAAAATGAACGTGGCCAGCAATACCGCCACCAGGCTCACCAGCAACATGCGTCCCATGCTGGCCATGCCAAGATCGTGCGACAGCGCCAGCGAACCGAACGCCGTGCCGGTGGTGAGCGCGGAAAACAAGACCGCGCGCGCCGAAGCGGAGCTCACGAAACGCCGCATGCCCGCGCGCCAGTTCATCACGAAGTACACGTTGAACGACACGCCCACGCCCAGCAGCAGTGGCAGCGCGATGATGTTGGCGTAGTTGATCGCCATGCCCAGCGCGCGTGCGAGCAACGCTGTGATCAGCGCGGACATCGCCAGCGTGAGCAGCACGATGCCGGCGTCTTTCAATCGGCGGATCACCAACAGCAGCACCACTGCGATGGCGATGATGGCCAGCGTCGCCGCCTGCTTGAACGCACGCATGATGGTGTCGGCCGATGCGATGGTGGTGACAGCCGGACCGCCGGCATCGGGCGCGACGCGTTGCACCGCTTCCACGAATTTGCGCAGGCCGGAGGTGTCCTGTTCGTTGACAGTAGGCGAGACCTGGATGCGCACCTGGCCATTGGGGCTGACCCAGTCACGCTTGATCGAGTCGGGCAGCGATTCGAGCGTGATGCCCTTTGCGTTCAATGCATCGCGCAGTTTGTCCAGCTGCGTGGGCAGGAAGCGGCTCACCGCTTCGTTCATCATCATCAGGCGGTCGTCCGGCGCCTTTGCCAGTTTCTGCAACGAAGCCTCGATGCCATGCAGCGGCGAATCGGGCGTCATCTCCGGCTTGGCGTCGTTGATCGCATCCAGCGTGTCGTTGATCGCCGCGCGCAAGGCTTGTGGCGTGACCGGCGGGCCGGAAGGATCGACGTCCAGCGACGGCAGCATCAGCACCTGCGCCTGGTTGAGCTGGTCGAGCGAAGCTTGCTGATCGGCCGGCACGAAGGTCGCGCCGGAAATTGCGCGGGAGACTTCTGGCAGTTTCCCCAGCTTGTCCGTGAGGGTGCGCGCGGTGTCCAGGTTGGGCACCATGATGTTGATGTTGAACGGATTGGTGACCGGGTTATCGGCCAGACTGCGCAGCGTGCGCATCGGTTCGGAATTGGGGTCCTGCGTGTTGAGCGGATTGGCGTCGAACGGCATGCGCACGCCGACCACGAAGCCGGCGATGCCGAGCAGGGCGAATACGATCAATACCGGTTTGTAGTGACAATGCAGCAGGGAATCGAGTTTCGGGCCGAACGGCAGCGACAGTTCCTTGCTCTGGCGCGCCGGCTTCATCAGGCTCAGCAGGGCTGGCAGCAAGGTGAGCGTACAGACCAGCGCAATGCCCATGCCCACGCCGGCGATGGTGCCCAGCTCGGCCACGCCGATGAAGCTGGTCGGCGAGAACGCAAGAAAGCCGCACGCGGTTGCTGCCGCGGCCACCGCGATCTGGCTGCCGGATACCCTCGCGCCCGCCGCCAGCGCGACGTCGATGTCATCGTGCAGCATGCGCTGTTCGCGCAGACGCACGGCGAACTGGATGCCGAAATCCACCGCCAGGCCGACGAACAGCACCGCGAACGCCACCGAGATCACGTTCAAGGTGCCTACCGCCAGCGCGGCAAAGCCGGTGGTGAGCGCAAAGCCGACCAGCAGCGTAAGAAGGATCGGGATGATGCGGCGGAACGAATGCATCGCCAGGTACAGCCACAGCGCCAGCAGGAACAGGCTGACCAGCGTGCTGGCGACGATGCCCTTGGTAAGCGCACCGAATTGCACATCGGCCAGCGCCACCGAGCCGGTGTAGTCCACGCGCACGCGGCCGGTCTTCACATCCGGAAGGTTCTTGGCGATGCCCTCCAGGGTCTGCGTCGCGGCCAGTCCCGGCTGCAGCGAACCTTCTTCCAGCACCGGATGGGTAAGCACGAAGGTAACGTTCTGCGGCTGCTGCGTGACATCCGAGCCAAGCAGGCTTTGCCACGACAGCGGGATGGGATGGCCTTCCGCGGCGTTGTCCAGCACCTGGCGCAACTGATCCAGCGCGGGCTTGTATGGCGAAAGATCGGCGTGCTGGATGCGCACGCCCGCCGCCATCAACGACACGCCGTTCAACAAGCCGCGCGCCGAAGGATCGGCGGCAAGGGGCCCAAGCAAAGGCTGCGCATTCATCAGCGAGCCAAGCATCTTGTTCAGGTCGTCCGGGTCGAGCAGCAGCAGACCTTCGTGGCGGAAGAACGGATCGGCATCGGGCCGGCTCACGTCGATGAAGTGCTTCTTGTCCGCCGCCAGCGCCTTGGCCAGTTGCGCGGCCGTTTCGTCGGATTCCTCCGGCGTCGCGCCACGCACCACCACGGCCAGCACGTTGTTGAATTGCGGAAATTCGCGGTCGAACGCCATGGCGTGCTGGCGCCACGGCAGCGTGCTGGCGAAGAGGTTGTCGGTATTGGTATCGACGCTCAGCTTGCCCGCGGCGATCCAGACGGCGACGCCGGCCAGGGCGAAAAAGAACACTGCCACCAGCAACGCATAGCGGCGGCAGAATTGGACAACTCGGACGATGAACTCAGTCACGGGCCGAATGGCTCCTCAGTCCTTGGGAAAACGTTAAGGATATTCCATAACGCATCGTTCTCCCTTAGGCGGGAGTAACTAGCCCACATGCTCGGGGGTGAAGGGAGCGTGGATGCCGGCCGGTGCGACTCAGGCGCTTGCCTGATTCCACTGCGGGAACCGGGCCCGTATCGCTCGCCGAATCCCTGTTAGATCCAACCCGGCTTCGCTCAGCACTTCCTCGCGACTGCCGTGTTCCAGATATGCATCGGGCAGCCCCAGGTGCAGCATGGGAATGTTGACGCGGTGGGCTGCCAGGCACTCCGCCACCGCCGAACCGGCGCCACCGGCGATGACGTTGTCTTCCAGGGTCACGAAGGCGTCGTGGCTCTTCGCCAGCTCAAGCAGCAGCATCTCGTCCAGCGGCTTGACGAAGCGCATGTTGACCAGGGTGGCGTCGATTTCGGCGGCCATTTCCGTGGCCGGCGCGAGCATGGCGCCGAAGCTGAGGATCGCCAGCCGATGGCCGCGACGGCGCAGCTCGGCCTTGCCGATTGGCAGCGTATCCAGCGTCTTGCGCACCGCCGCGCCTGGACCGCCACCGCGCGGGTAGCGGATAGCGGCGGGACCCGGGTGCCGAAAGCCCGTGCTGAGCATGGCGCGGCATTCGTCCTCGTCGGCCGGCGCCATGATCAGCATGTTCGGCAGGCAACGCAGGAAGCTCAGGTCGAAACTGCCTGCATGCGTCGGGCCGTCCGGCCCAACCACGCCGGCGCGGTCGATGGCGAAGGTCACGTCGAGGTTCTGCAGCGCCACGTCGTGAATCGCCTGGTCGTAGGCGCGCTGCAGAAAGGTGGAATAGATCGCCACCACCGGCTTGGCGCCCTCGCAGGCCATGCCGGCGGCCAAGGTGACGGCGTGCTGTTCGGCAATGGCAACGTCGATGTAGCGATCGGGATGCTCCTGGGAAAAGCGCACCAATCCCGAGCCTTCGCGCATAGCTGGCGTGATGCCGAACAGGCGCGTATCCGCGGTGGCCATATCGCACAGCCAGTCGCTGAAAACGTCGCTGTAGGTGAGCTTGCCGGGCGTGGTTTTTTTCACCACGCCGGCCAGCGGGTCGAACGGGCCCACCGCGTGGTATTCGATTTGCTCCAGTTCGGCCGGGGCGTAGCCCTTGCCCTTGGTGGTGATCACGTGCAGCAGTTGCGGACCTTGCTGAGTTTTCAGCGTGCGCAGCACTTCGAGCAGCTTCGGCACGTCGTGGCCGTCGATCGGGCCGGTGTAGTCGAAGCCCAGCTCTTCGAACATCGAGCTGGGCACGGACACGCCATCGCCGCGTTTTTCCAGCCGCTTGGCCAGGCCGCCGACGTTTTCGCTGATCGACATGCCATTGTCGTTGAGCACCACCAGCAGGTTGGCGCTGAGGTCGCCGGCGTGGTCGAGCGCTTCGAACGCCATGCCGGCGGTCATCGCGCCATCGCCGATCACCGCCACGAACTTGCGCGCATCGCCCTTGTGCTGCGCGGCGATCGCCATGCCCAGCGCGGCGGAAATCGAGGTGGAGGAATGGCCCACGCCGAAGGCGTCGTACGGGCTTTCTTCGCGGCGCGGAAACGGCGCCAGGCCACCCTTTTTCTTGATGGTGGTGATGCGGTCGCGGCGGCCGGTGAGGATCTTGTGCGGGTAGCACTGGTGGCCGACGTCCCAGATCAGCCGGTCGTGCGGCGTGTCGAATACGTAGTGAAGCGCCACGGTCAGTTCCACTACACCCAGGCCGGCCCCGAAGTGGCCGCCGGAACTGGCGACGGCTTCGATCAGATAGCCGCGCAGTTCGTCCGCGATGGCCGGGAGCTGATCATCCGGGAAGCGGCGCAGGTCGGCGGGGGTTTCGATCGCGGCGAGATGGGGATAACGGGAGAGGTCGATCATCCGCGTATTGTGCCCTCTCTCCCCTCCAGGGAGAGGGCTGGGGTGAAGGGCTTGCGCTTGCGGGAAGTTTGGTCGCGAGGTTGTTCCCTCACCCTAACCCTCACCCCGGAGGGGTGAGGGAATACGTCGCACTACACGATCGCCTCACGCCGATGCCGTGGCAGATGGCTCACCAGAAATTCCATCTGGTCCGCCAGGATGTTGCGGTTGGACAGAATCAGGTGCTCCACCCAGCTCGGCCGGTACGGCACCGCCAGCAGCGGCATGTTCGCTTCCTGCGGGGTGCGGTTGCCCTTCTTGAGATTGCAGGCCAGGCAGGCGCTGACCACGTTTTCCCATTCGTCGCGGCCGCGCTTGGAGATCGGCAGCACGTGGTCGCGGGTCAGTTCGCCGCGGCTGAAGCGCACGCCGCAGTACATGCACAAATAGCGGTCGCGGCTGAACAGAGCGACATTGGTCAAAGCGGGTGCGGGATCGATGGCGTGGTCGTGACAGTGCCCCCGGCTGGCCACGATGGGATGCAGCTCGATGCGGCTTTGCATGCCCAGGTGCCGATTATGGCCGCCATGCACGGTGAGGCATGGGTCGCCCAGGGTCCACGCGACGGCGTCCCGGACATAGAGGCATACCGCGTCTTGCCAGCTGATCCAGTCCAGAATCCGGCCCGCGGCATCCAGTGACAGTACCCGGGTCGAGTTCAGATCGGCCCGATGTGGCACTTCCATAAGCATGCGTTTCGTCCTTCACTTTTGGCGAAAGAGCGTCTTCTCAATGCAATGGCGCTCGGCTTTTCCGCAGCATAGAGCAAATTGATTGCAAATCGCATGCAATGCGCGGCGTCAAGCCCCTACACAGCCGGCATATCTGCCAACTCGCCCCGGAAATCCAGCGCTGATATAGTGCTTGTTCATCTGTAGACCCGACGCCGGGTTTGGGAGGGGGAGCCTGGGTGGCGACCCCGGCACGGCGGGGCAGAGGTAATTAACGTGGCCGAAGTACTTTTCTACGAGCGTCCGGTTCCGCTGAACCGCACCGCACACAAGGATCTGCGCATCAAGGGGCTGCAGAATCTCAAGTTCGCGCACAACGTGCACTCGGTGCCGCTGACTTGTACGGAATTCCCCATCACCGCCCGCGACATCCCGATCCTGTTCGCCGGCCCCGACGAGACCAGCGCCGGCCCGATGGCCCTGCTGGGCCTGCGCCAGAACGAAAACCTGTTCGTCGACGCCGACGGCCAGTGGGCGCAAAACGTCTACATTCCAGCCTTCGTGCGCCGCTATCCGTTCGTGCTGGCCGAGAAGCCGCCGGAAGTGGAGGGCGACGACTTCACCGTATTCCTCGATGAAGCCTACGAAGGCTTCAACAGCGCCGAAGGCGAGCGCCTGTTCAAGGAAGACGGCACTGAAACCGACATGCTGAAGAACGCCGTGAACTTCCTCGGCGAATTCCAGCAGCACGTCGCACGCACCAAGCAGTTCATGGAAGACCTGCGCAAGTACGACCTGCTCGAGCCGCGCAACATTCGCCTGGAGCGCAACGGCAACGTGATCAACCTCAACGGCCTGTACGTGGTCAACGAGGAAAAGCTGCGCAAGCTCGACGCCGAAACCACGCACCGCTTCCTCACCGACGGCACCCTGGGCTGGATCTACGCCCACTTGCTGTCGCTGATGAACATCGATCGCGTCGGCCAGAAGCTCGCACAGCGCGAAGAAGCCGAAGGCGTGGGCGCTACCAAGAACTGATTGTTCCAGGTGCGCCAAAAAATCCCTCGTTCACTGGAACGGGGGATTTTTTTTGCCTGCATCTTGGCAGCAGCGCAACGTACCTGAGTGTTTGCTGGAGCAGGTACGCAAAAAAAAGATATGAGGTTCGCGCCTCGACTACGGTTGCTTCGTTGCCATGTACTGCGGATGCATCGCCGTCACTTCCGCAGCCGTGATGCTGTTGGTGTAGTGATTGCCGAAATGCGTGCGCACGTAATTGATCACATCGGCGATCTGCGCGTCGCTGAGTTTGGCATCCTCGAAGAAATTCTTGTGGTTCGAGGGTTTCATCACGAACGAAGGCATGTCGTGGCGGCCGAACAGAATCACGGCTGCCATGTATTGCGGCGAGGCGAGTTTCGGATTGCCCGTCAAAGCGGGATATGCACCGGCGCCGATGGCACCTTTGGCGTCGGGCATATGGCAACCCTGGCAAATGGCGTGAAAGATCGCCTCGCCATTCGCGTGCGTAAGCGACGCGTAGGTGTAGAACGTCTGGTCGGATGTCTGCGCAGCGGCGAATGGCGTGCAGGCAAGCCAGAGCATGGCGATCGCTGACAGTCGCTTCATGTTGCACCTCCCGCCACCACGCGTTGATGGATGCGTGTGATCACGTCCAGCGCGGACGTCACCGCGCCCTCCTGCCATGCCGGCAAGTACGAGGCATGTTCGCCGGCCAGCGCGATGCGGCCGTCGATCTGGCAAAGATTCTGATAGTGCTTGTCGCGCAATTCATCCGTCCATGTTGCGAAACAGCCGAGCGTGAAGGGCGAGCGATGCCACGCCACGGCCACGCCGTTGTCGAATTCCTGCGCGTATTGCGGATGAATCTGGCTGCCGTATTCCACCGCCTTGCGCACGCGTGCTTCGGGTGTCATGGCGGTGAGCTGGTAGGCGTCCAGGCCATAGGCGTAACCGCCCAGCAGCACGCCTTTGCCCTTGCTGTTGAAGCCAGTGCTGGGATAGCTGATGGTGTTGATCGGCAGATCGGTCGCCGTAATGCCGCCATAGATGCCTTCGTCCTCTTCCCAGAAGCGTCGCTTGAATTGCAGGCCTATTTTCACCGAAGCGGCGTAAGGCACCGCGCCGATCGCCTCGGCCATCGGCGCACTCACGTTGATCGGAATCTGGCTGAGGATGGACAGTGGAATCGTACAGATGCACCAATCGGCATGCGCTGTCTGTGCGCGGCCTGGATGGCGTGCGTCTTCGTAGCTGACGGTGACGCCGTGGTCGTCCTGGTGAATGGCGGTGACCTTGGCGTTGTAGCGGATGACCTCTTTCAAGTGCTGCCCGAACGCTTCGCCGATGCGCCCCATGCCGCCCACCGGCTGGAACAGCGTGGTCTGGAACTCGAAGATTTCGCCATCGGTAAGCCCCGACCACAGGCGCGAATCGAGCACGTCGTGCAGTTGCAGCGGCTGTGAATCCAATGGCTTTGCGGTCAGGCCGCCACCCGGCAGCTTTGCGTAGCCGCGACGGTTGCTGGCAGCGGGACCGGCGACGTAGGCGTAGTTCTTGTCGAGCGCTCCCCACTGGCGCAGCGAGTCGAGCAGCAAGGCTTGATCGTCCTTGCTTACTTGCGCATCGAGTTTGCTTTGCTGCGTGGCTTTGGCAAGCAGTTCGGCGACGTGCCCGCGGTAGTCGGCGTTGATCGCGCGGTAGCGTTGCGGTTTGCCACCAAACGCATCGGCCCGGTGCAGATAAGCGTTGTAGTTGACCTGCACGAATGGTTCGAGCGGTATGTCGAGTTTCTTGCAGTAATCGAGCAAGCCGCGGTGGTGATAGGGAATGCGCCATGGGCCTGGATTGATATACAAGCCGCGATCGAATTGGCAGTGCTGGGTAAAACCGCCGAGTTCGGTGTAGCCATCGCCGCCGCGCAGCGTCCAGTTGCGGCCACCGGGACGCGCATTGTATTCCAGCACCTGCACTTTGTAGCCGGCCGCGCGCAGCTCGTACGCTGCCACCATCCCGGCCAATCCCGCGCCGAGAATCAGCACGGATGTGCCGCGTGGCGCGCCTTGCAGCGTGGGTGTGCCTTTGTAGGGCGATGAGGCTGCAAAGCCCAGCCGGTTCATGGCCGCATACATCGCCGCACCGCCTGCGCTGACCCCAATCAAGCGCAACAGGTCGCGGCGCGTCATCGCGTGATTGACGTCTTCCCCTCGCATCGAGAACCCCTCGTAGCCAAGTTGTCAGCACAGCGCATTCGTTATGCCAGGGACAGTGACATAAGGCATACGTGTTTTCTATTTTCTCGCCTTTGGAAGAAGGCGAGAAGCCAACCAACCTCACAGGAAAGTTGATAGCGCCTCAGCCTAACCTACTGGGGTTATTCGCGAGCGGATTATCCGTGTACCGGTTTTGCCATCCGCAGCAAATCGAGATTGAATCCCGCGGCTTCATACAGTGCCTTCGCACGTTCGTTGCCGGGAAACACCGCCAACGTGACCAACTGGCATTGATGTTCCCGCGCCCATGCTTCGGCGTGCTGGATCAATGCCTTGCCCACGCCCTGGCCTTCGTGGCGCGGCGCCACGGCCAGATCGGAGATGTGGCAGTTGTAGCGGCCGGTGAAGTAATCCTGCGTCCGCTGCAGATGGATGAAGCCCACGCGATCCCCGTCGTCATTCTCCGCGACGAATACGTAGCTGTTCGAAGGCTGGTCGTCCAGATGGCGGGTGAGGTCCTTGCGGATGCCCTCGATGCATTCGTGCCGCTTGCGCCAGGCAGGTAGGGAAAAATCCACGAAACGCGGAACCAGGCCGAGGATAAAGTCGTCGTCATCCTCGGCCAGACGAATCAGAAAATGGATGTCGCTCATGCGTCGGCCGGTTGATAGGAACGCGTAAGCCCGGTTCTACACCCAACGGGGTTGCGGGTGGAAGCCCCCAATGGGCACGAGATGCGAACTGCAAAGCTGCCGAGAACAGCTCCCTCCCCCGCCAAGCAGGGGGAGGGAATAGAGCGCAGCGCATCAACCCCCGATCACCGGCAGCGCGATGTAGCTGGCCTGGTCCCCCGAGCGATAAATCCGCTGCGTCGCCTTCTGATAATCCGCCGGCTTGGCGAAGAAGATGTTCGGCACGAAGGTTTGCGGATTGCGGTCGTACAGCGGGAACCAGCTCGATTGCACCTGCACCATCACGCGATGGCCAGGCAGGAACACATGGTTCGCGCTGGGCAGGTCGAAGCGGTAGGCGAGCGGCTGGTTGGCGGCCAGGGCCTTGGGGTTGTCGTAGCCTTCGCGATAGCGGCCGCGGAAGATGTCCATCGACACGGCCAGCTGATAGCCGCCCATCTCCGGCTGCTCGGCCACCTGGTCGGGATACACGTCGATCAGCTTCACCACCCAGTCGCTATCGGTGCCGCTGGTGGAGGCGGTCAAATGCACCATTGGCGCGCCGCCGATGGTCAGCGGCTGGGTCAGCACGTCGGATACGTAAGTGACCACGTCGGTACGGCCGGACGCCTCGCGCTGATCGTCCACCAGCCACTGGGACCAGGTGAGCCCATTGTCGTAGCCCATCGGCTGAATCGGGCGCGCGCGGAACGGTACCGGGTGTGCGGGATCGGAGACGTATTCGTCATACGCCTCGCCACCGCCGGGCGTGCTGAAGCTGAGCTTGCGATCCGCCTGAAGATAGAGCGGGCGGCTTTTCACCTTGCAGCCCTCCTCGCAGGCCAGCGGCCAATGGCTCAAGCGCTGCCATTGATTGCTGCCGGTCTGATAGGCCGTCACCGGTGCGAGATCCGCCTTGGGCGCGCCATCTTTCAGGTACTGCGCAAGATACGGACGCAGGATGTGCTCGCGGAAATACTTGCCGGTGTCGCTGCCGAAACGGATGGCGCCGAGCGAACTGGCTTCGTCGATCTCCTGGCCGTGATGCCACGGACCCATCACCAGCTTCACCATGTCGCCGTTCTTGTCCTTCGGCTTGATCGCGCGATACACGGCGAGTGCGCCGTAGATGTCTTCCTGATCCCACAGGCTGTGCACCAGCATGGTGGGTACCTTCAGCGGCTGCGCGCCGAGTACTTTGTCGACCGCCTGCTCGCTCCAGAACGCGTCGTACGCCGGATGTGACGTCATCTTGGTCCAGAAGCCCAATTGCTCCATGCCGTATGCACGGCCCAGTTCGCCGGCGGAAACGTAGTGCATGAACAGGTCGTATTCGTCGTGAAAGCTGCTCCACCACTTGTAGCTATTGTCGCGGCTGGCCGTCTGCTCGTAGACGTAAGACATGTTCTGCTGGCGGAACGCACCATGATGGAACCAGTCGTCGCCCATCCAGCCGTCCACCATCGGGTTCATCGGCACGGCCACTTTCAGCGCCGGATGCGGATTCACCAACGACATCAGCGGTTCGAAACCGTCGTAGGAAATGCCGATGGTGCCGACCTTGCCGTTCGATTCCGGCACGTTCTTCACCAGCCAGTCGATGGTGTCGTAGGTATCGGTGGCGTCATCGACCGGCGTGGGATTGAGCGGCCCATGCACCGGGCGGTTCATCACGTAATCGCCTTCGGAGCCATACTTGCCGCGGATGTCCTGGATCACGCGGATATAGCCGTCTTCCACGATCACGTCGGTGGCGTTGTCGTAGCCTTCCAGCATCGGGCCGAGATGACCGCTCATCACGTGATGCGTAAGCGCCTTGGCGTCGTAGGGCGTGCGCGTCATCACCATGCCGGCATGCTGCGCGCCCTTCGGAATGAGGATCACCGTATTGAGCTTCACGCCGTCACGCATCGGAATCTTCACGTCGCGCTCGATGTAGTCGAAGCTTTCGGTGGCCGGCTTGAACGTCGTCGGCGTTTCGCTGGGGTAATTGGGATACTGCGGTTTGGTGTCATCCGTGGCGAGTGCGGCGCCGCTCAGGGTGAGAAGCAGGGCAAGCAAGGCGGGTTTGATACCGCGTACAGCAGTCTTCATGGTGACTCCCCTTTGGATAAGCAGGCGTAGCCTAGCGGTAATCGAAGGGCCGAGGGTATGTCGCTTGGCGGTGCCACCTGGACGCCGGCATCGTTGCTGCGCCCGCGGCAGGAACAACGCCTGCTTCCATCGTTGTGCCTTGTTGCGCATCGCCGGCGCGTATTCGCGCAGAGGGTTTGCGCGTGCCCGATTTGTATAGCTGTCCATCACGCAACACACATGGTCCGCTCACACGGCTTCTTCTAGCGTCCGCGCATTCGTCGCCGGGGGGCGGCGAATGACTTTGCTGGGGACATGCCGCATATCAGGACCATCGCTGTATGCGATGGTCTTTTGCCATAGGGATTGGATCGGCGAGCGCGGTGGCCGGCAAGGCCGTAAGTGTGAGCTTGTGCGTCATCGTTAGTGAACGGGTCCCGCTGTCGTGGAGATGCTTCTGAGGTCGTCCGGCCGCAGCGGGGTTTTCTGTCCATTTTGAATGGGGATACGAAATGTTCGGTTACTCGAAGTGTGCTCTCGTCAAAGTCGCCGTATCGGGCTTGCTGGTCCTTGCTGCTGGCACGGCCATGGCAAGCGACAATGCCACGCCGCAGGTCGCCAACCCTTATTCGCCGGCTTACGGGCATGCCTATCGGCACGGCGCCGTGCCCACGCGCGAAACCTTGAACCTGATGAAAACATTCCGCATGGCCTATCCGAATGCCGCCACCACCGGTCCGGAAACGCTCGCCTATGGCGGCGGCATCGACGGCATCGGCGTCACCAGCGGGCCGCAGAAGGTGTATCTGGTGATCTATGGTTCGCAATGGGGTACGGCAGGTACGGACGCCAACGGCAACGTGGTGCTGTCCAAGGACACCGCTGGTGTAGCGCCTCGCCTGCAGATGATGTTCAAGGGCCTGGGTACGGGCGGTGAGCTATGGTCCGGCGTGCTCACGCAGTATTGCGATGGCGCGGTATCGGCGGGCGCCACGTCCTGTCCTTCGGGCGCGTCGTTCGTGCCGTATCCGAAGTCCACGGTGCTGGCTGGGGTGTGGTATGACAACTCGGCCAAGTCGCCAAGCCGGGCTTCGGCCAAGCAATTGGCGCAGGAAGCGATCAAGGCGGCAGCGCACTTCGGCAACACCACCGCTGCCAGCAATCGCTATGCGCAGTATGTCGTCGTGTCGCCCTCGGGCACGCATCCGGACGGCTTCAACTCCGGCGGCGGTTTCTGTGCGTGGCACGATTACAATAAGGACGCTGGCGTCTCATCGCCGTACGGTGATATCGCCTTCACCAACATGCCTTACGTGCCCGATGCCGGCGCAAGTTGCGGTGCGAACTTCGTGAACGGCGGCAGCGCCGGCACACTGGACGGCGTCACCATCGTGGAGGGCCACGAATACGCCGAAACCAGCACCGACCAGAACCCCGCCGGTGGTTGGACCAACCAGACGGGCAGTTCCTTTAACGGGCAGGAAAACGGCGACGAGTGCGCGTGGATCAGCTCGGGCCAGGGCGCTTCGGCCAACGTCGCCATGGGCAATGGCAGCTATGCCATGCAGAGCACGTGGTCCAATGACACCAACCAGTGCGATATCGCGCATACGGCGCTGCACTGACGCATGTAAAGCGTAGGCATGCGGTGAACGCAGAGCATTCTGCGTTCACCGCTGTGTTGTGTATAGGACGGGAGTTCTATAAACGCCCAGTCGTCATTCCGGCGAAGGTGTTCGCCGGAATGACGACTGGGTGGCCTGATTTTTTAAGCCATCGCCGGAATGGTATCGATGCCCGCCTCGATCGCGGCCTTGTGCACATGCGTGCGCGGCAGCAGGCGTGCGAAGTAGAACGACGCCGTATCCCGCTTCGCCTGCTTGAATGCCGGTTGTTGCGTGCTCTGCGCCAATGCCGCTACCGCACGTGCCCAGAAGTAGGCGAGCGTGATGTAGCCGCTGTAGTAAAGGTAATCGTTGGCGGCCGCGCCAAGCTCTTCCGGATTCGTCTGGATGCGCTGCGCCAGCTTCAACGTCAATTCGCCCCATTCCTTGGCCAAGACAATAAGCGGACCGATGTACGGCTTCAGTGTTTCGTCCGCTGCATGCTGTTTGCAGAATGCGGCGATCTCGGCAAGGAAATGCTGCAGGCCCACGCCCTTGAGCTGCAGGATCTTGCGGCCAAGCAGGTCGGCGGCCTGGATGCCGGTGGTGCCTTCGTACAGCGTGATGATGCGTGCATCGCGCACGAACTGCTCCAGGCCGTTCTCGACGATGAAGCCGTGGCCGCCGTAAACCTGCAGCGCTTCCTTGGTGCATTCCTGCGCCAGTTCGGTGACCAGTCCCTTGGCAATGGGAATCAGGAAGGCGAGCAGTTCGCTGCTTTTTTGCCGCTGCGCTTCGTCCGCGCCACGTGCTTCGATATCGGTCTGCAATGCGGCATACAGCAACAACATGCGCGAACCTTCCACGAAGGCGCGCTGGGTCAGCAGCATGCGGCGCACGTCTGGCTGCACCATCAGGTTGTCGGCGGGTTTGTCGGGAAATTTCGCGCCGGAGAGCGAGCGCGATTGCAAACGTTCCCGCGCGTAGTTGGCACTGTTCTGCAAGGCGCGTTCGGCCAATGCCAAACCTTGCACGCCGACGGAAAGGCGTGCCGCATTCATCATGGTGAACATCGCCGGCAAGCCCTTGTGCGGTTGCCCGATCAGATAGCCTTCGGCTTCGTCGAAGTTCATCACGCAGGTAGCCGAGCCGCGAATGCCCATCTTGTGCTCGATCGCGCCGGCGTACACGTTGTTGCGTTCGCCGGGCGAGCCATCGGCCTTCAGCTTGAACTTCGGCACGATGAACATGGAGATACCACGGCTGCCGGCCGGCGCATCGGGCAGGCGCGCGAGCACCAGGTGGATGATGTTTTCGGCCAGGTCATGATCGCCGGCGCTGATGAAGATCTTGGTGCCGGTGACTTTGTAGCTGCCGTTTTCGCCGGGCTCCGCGCGCGTCTTCAGCAGGCCAAGATCCGAGCCCGCCTGCGGTTCGGTAAGGCACATGGTGCCGGTCCACTGGCCGGCCACGATGGGCTTGAGATAGGTGTGCTTCTGCTCGTCGGTACCGTGCAGCTCCAGCGCGTGGCAGGCGCCTTCGGACAGCAGCGGATACAGGCTCCACGAAAGATTGCCGGACTGGAACAGCTCGGTGGTGGCCGTGCCCAGCACCGAAGGCAATGCCTGGCCGCCGAATTCCTCCGCCATGGTGAGTCCGGCCCAGCCGCCTTCGGCGAATTGCCTGAAGGCTTCCTTGAAACCCTTGGGCGTGGTGACGGTGCGGCTGGCCTTGTCGAAATGGCAGCCTTCTTCGTCGCCCGGCGCATTGGTGGGCGCCAAGACCTGTTCGCTCAGGCGGCCGGCTTCTTCCAGCACCGCATCGAGCAGGTCGCGGGTGTGGCCGTCGCCCCCTTGCAGCTTGGTAAGTACCGTTTCCGCGCCGAGTACGTCGAAGAGTGCGAAGCGCTGATCGTCGAGCGGGGCCTTGTAGAGCGTCATGACGGGATCCTTCGTAGAGCGTTAGCGATATGTGTTGGGCACGCCGGGAACCGGCGACAGGAAGGAGTTGCTGGTGAACGGAAAATCGCGCGGATTCTTGTTGTCCGGGTGATCTTCCAGATTGGGTACGCCATGCACGATGCCGTTGAGCGTGTAGGGCAGGGAGCCGGCGCTGCCCTTGCCGGCGATCGCCTGCAGGGCCTGGCTCATCTCCGGTGTCGGCAGCACCTCGACCTGCAGCACGTCGCCGGCGAACGTCGGAATATCCAGCTCGAACTTGGCATGCACGCGCACCGGAATACCCTGCGCGATCTGCAACCGGCCTTCGATCGACTGGTAATCCATGCCGGTGTAGCTGTTGTTCTGGATCCGCAGGCTGAGCCGCCAGGCGCCGCTGGGTTCCACCTTCATCTGCTGGATGGTGATCGTGGGCGGGAACACGCTCTGGCGCTGCGGCCCACAAGCGGTAAGCACGCCAGCCAATATCAAAAGAGCCAATCCGTGGAGCAGTCGTTTCATGGAAGCACCTCAAACGATTGTTTGAATATAGCAGGGAACGGGACAGGTGAAATGGGACCGCGCAGCATGCGAAATGTTTGAAACAGTCCACCCGTAAATTGGGTAGAGACGCAGCCGAAATTCAACAGGACGATGGGCATGGCGAAGTCGGGATTCGTTCGCGCTTCGGCCCCAACCTGCGAAGGATTTCGCAAACCGCATCGCCATCACGGTTCCCAACGTCACACAGAGCAGGCATCATTAGCGATTGCGCTTTCCACCCTTCCAACTTCCGGATATCCATGTCCCGTCGCATCGTTGCTCGTCGCTCACCCATCCACGGCAATGGCGTCTTTGCCGTCGCCCCGATCAAGAAGGGTGAAGAAATCATCGAATACAAAGGCACGCTGATGACCCACGAGGACGCCGACGAGATGTACGGCGACGGTGGCGAAACGGGGCACACCTTTCTGTTCACGCTCAACGACGAGTACATCCTCGACGCCAATCGCAAGGGCAACATCGCGCGTTGGATCAACCATAGCTGCGCCCCCAACTGCGCGGCCTTCGTGATCGAAAACGAAAATGGCGATCCGCGCAAGGACAAGGTGATCATCGAGGCCAAGCGCAACATCAAGGCCGGCGAAGAACTCACCTACGACTACGGCATCGTGCTGGAAGTGCCGCACACCGCACGCCTCAAGAAAAAATGGGCCTGCCTGTGTGGTTCGCCCAAGTGTACCGGCACGCTGCTCAAGCCCAAGCGCGCCAAGCAAGCCTGATCACGCCGCCCTCACCGGCGGCATACGCGATCTGTATCGAAGTGTTTGCAGACTTCCGGCCTACCATCCGGAGTCTGCGCCATGAGCCCTAGCAAATCCTTGTCCGGCAAGAAAATTGCGCTGCTTGCCACCGACGGTTTCGAATACGCCGAACTCACCGAGCCGAAGAAGATGCTCGAAGAAGCCGGCGCCCAGGTCGACGTAATCGCCCCCGGTGACGCCAAAGAGATCAAGGGTTGGAAAATCAGCGACTGGGGCGGTGCGGTGAAAGTGGACCGGCCGCTCGATCAGGCCAAGCCCGACGACTACCAGGCGCTGCTGTTGCCCGGCGGGGTGATCAATCCCGACAAGCTGCGCATGAAAGAAGAAGCTGTCTCGTTCGTGCGCGCCTTCGGCGAAGCAAACAAACCGATCGCGGCGATCTGCCATGGCCCGTGGACCCTGATCAACGCGGGCCAGGTGAAAGGCCACACCATGACCTCCTGGCCCAGCCTGAAACAGGATCTGGAAAACGCCGGCGCACGCTGGGAAGACCGCGAAGTCGTGCGCGACGGCAATCTGATCACCAGCCGCAAGCCGGACGATATTCCGGCGTTCGGCAAGGCCTTTATCGAATTGCTGGCGGCCTGAGGGCGCTGCGGTAGAACGAAAGCCGGGTTGGGTTGAGGCGCAAGCCGAAACCCAACGTCGCCATCTATATCCCGCGTCGGGTTTCGGTGGAAGCTCTACCCAACGGAACCTTCGCGGGCACTTGTATGCCTGTCATGAGTTGCACATATACTCGGCCCACCGGCATGGGGACCGGTGTTCAGACAGGGAAAACAAGCCATGGAAACGAATCCGTATGCCGCGCCCGGCGCGGTGGTCGAGGATGCACCCGTAGGTACAGATCTTCAGTCGCGCAAAGCGACGCGATGGAAGCGGCTCTGGGGCGCCGTCATTGACGGTTTCATCGTCGGCTTCTGCGCCTGGCCGTTGTCCATATGGTGGGCCACGCACTACGGCATCAATCACGCCAGGAACGCGGAGGTAATGCAGCATTTCGCCTTTACCGGGCCGGGCGCCATGGCTGTCGGGTCGATTCTGTTGCTGGTGGTGATTGCCTGCAATCTCATGCTGCTCAGCAAGAATGGACAGACCATCGGCAAGCGTGCCGTCGGCACCAAGCTCGTGCGCACCGACGGCAGCCCGGTGGAGGTTTGGCGGGTGGTCGCGCTGCGTTGGCTCCCGCTGTTTATCGTGCAGATGATTCCCTTCCTGGGAAGTATCGGTGGGCTGGTGGACGCGCTCGTGATTTTCGGTAACGAAAAGCGCTGCATCCACGATTACATCGCGGACACCATCGTCATCACTGACTGATGCTGGACACGGTACGCGAGATCGAAACGCCGGAAGGCGTCAGCCTGCGCCTCCGCGCCGCCGGCGCGTTCAGCCGCGCGCAGGCGTGGCTGCTCGATCTGGGTTTGCGCGCCATCGTGTACTTCACCGCCGTAGGCATCTTCGCGGCGCTTGGCCGCGGCGGCATGGGCTTGGCGTTGCTGCTGCTGTTCGCGCTCACCTGGGGCTACAACGTGGTGTGCGAGGTGTGGTTCCACGGCCAGACGCTGGGCAAGCGTGCGCTGGGCTTGCGCGTGGTCAGCGCTGATGGCACGCCGGTGACCTTGCTGCCATCGATTACGCGCAACCTGCTGCGCGTGATCGACGGTTTGCCGGGCATCTACGGCGTTGGCCTGGTGTGCGGCATGATCGATCCTTCCGCGCGACGCGTCGGCGACATCGTGGCCGGCACGCTGGTGGTGCATGCAGATGATCTGCCGACTGGCAGCAAGGTACCGATCACGCCTGCGCAGCCGCTGCCCCTGCCGCTGAATCAGGACGAACAAGCCGCGTTGATCGAATTCGCCGAGCGCTCGCCGCAGCTCACCGTGCAGCGGCAAGAGGAACTAGCGGATATCCTGTATCCGCTGACCGGGCGCGACGGCACCGCGGCGGTGGCGCAGCTCACCGCCTACGCCAATGGATTGCTGGGAAGACCATGAAGCAGGAGCAATTCGTCGCCTCGCATGCGCAAGAGTGGGACACATTGCAGTCGTGGCTCGCGCAGCTCGATCGAAAACCGCAAGCTGCCATGCGCGCGGAGCGCATGCTGGATTTTCCGCAAGCTTATCGACGCGTTTGCCATCATCTTTCCCTGGCGCAGGCGCGCGGCTACAGTCGCGAAGTGACCGATCGCCTGCAGCGGATCGTGCAGATGGGGCATCGCCAACTGTATCGTCCGCCGGCGCCGCGCTGGCACAAGGTGGCCGTGTTTCTGCTGGCCGATTTTCCGCGCCTGGTGCGCCAGCAATGGCGTTGCATGCTGATCGCCGCCTTGCTGCTGTACCTGCCGGCCATCGTGGCGTACATCCTGATCCAGTGGAAACCGGCGTTGGCGTATTCGCTGTTCTCCACGCGGCAGCTTGCGGACTTCGACAAGATGTACGACCCGGCCAACAGCCATATCGGCCGCAGCAGCGGTACCGATCTGCAGATGTTCGGCTTCTACATCATGAACAACGTCAGCATTGCGTTCCGCACGTTCGCATCGGGCTTGCTGTTTGGAGTAGGTGCGATCTACGTGCTGGCCGCCAACGGCGTGATCATGGGCGGCGTGGCGGGACATTTGAACGCCATCGGCTACGGCGGCCCGTTCTGGCGGTTCGTGGTGGGGCATTCCGGGTTCGAACTTACCGCCATCGTGATCGCCGGCGGCGCCGGGCTGCATTTCGGTCTGCGCCTGCTGGCGCCGGGGCGGCTGCGGCGCGAGGATGCTTTGCGCGAAGCGGCCTGGACCGGCGCGCGCCTGGCGATGGGTGCGTTTGCGATGTTGATTGCCGCGGCATTCATCGAAGCGTACTGGTCGTCGATTGCCGCGTTGCCTGACGTGGTGAAATTCAGCAGCGGCGCCGGCATCTGGTTGCTGGTGCTGTGGTGGTTGGCGCGCGGTGGAGCGGGGAGCCGTCATGCAGCTTGAACGCATCGGCGTCGCGCTGCGCCCACGCACTTCGTCCGAAGCGATGGATCTGGGCATGACCATGCTGCGTGCGCATGCGCGTCCGGTCTGGCTGGCATGGTTCGGGTTTACGTTGCCGATTTTTCTCGTTTGCCAAGGCTTGGCGTGGCTGCTTGGTGCGCCGTGGCTGGGCTTGCTGCTGCCCTGGTGGCTGCGGCCTCTGTTCGATCGCATTCCGCTCTACGTGCTGTCGCGCGCGGTGTTCGAGCAGGCGCCGACGTGGCGCGCCACGCTGCGCGCGCAGTGGGCGTGGCCGTGGAAGCGAACGCTCGCTGCTTTGTCCTACCTGCGCGTGGACACCAATCGCTCGTTGCGTTTGCCGATGGAATTGCTCGAAGGCGTGGCCGCCAACCAGCGCCGCGCGCGCTGGCGCGTGCTCAGCCGGCCGCTGGTGGGCGTGGCGAGCGGCCTGACCTGGACCTGCATCGCGTTCGAGCTGACGATCTCGCTCAGCCTGTGCATCTTCGCCGCATGGATGCTGCCGAACGAATCGTTGCCCGATTCCATGCGCGATCTGAATCAGGCTTTCACCATGCCGGCCTTCAGGCATGCGTTGGTATGGATCGCATCGGGCGTGACTTATGTGTCGATGAGCATCGTCGAGCCGCTGTACGTGGCGGCCGGCTTTGCGCTGTATCTCAATCGCCGTACGCAATTGGAGGCATGGGATATCGATCTGACCTTCCGGCGCTTGCGCCAGCGTCTGCTGGAAGCGGGCGTGGCGATGATGTTGCTGGCGTGCATCGTCGGCGCGCCATCCATTGCGCACGCCGCCGACAAGCATGCGGACGCCGAGCCGGCACAGCAGAACATCGCCGAGGTGTTCCACCAGCCGATGACCGACAAGGATGCCTTGTTCGCAAGTAAGGCCGCCGACGTCTATCGCGATCCGCGCTTCGGTCAGGACCACAAGGTGATGCATTGGGCGCTGAAGCATCCCTGGGATCTGAAACAGCCGCCTCCCAGCAACACGTCCTCGTGGTTTTCCGTGTTCGGCAATCTCGGCGCCGGTTTGTTGAACGTGATTTTCTGGGGATTGCTGGCTGCCGTCGTGGTGGCGTTGATCATGTTCGCCGTGCGGCATCTGCGCGGGGTCTCGATGCCGACGGTGGAGCGTGCCGAGAAACCGAAAGTATTGCGCAGCAGCGTCGTGCACGATGCGCCATTGCCGGACGACCTGCCCGCCGCGGTGCGCGAGCTATGGCGCGAAGGGCATCGGCGCGAAGCGCTGGCCTTGCTTTATCGCGGCAGCGTGCAGCGCGCCGCGGTCGCCTTGCGCATGCAGCCGCCGATCGATGCGACCGAATCGGACTGGCTGCAGCATGCGCGTGCGCTGGATGATGTTGCACGGCGCGAGCGGTTGATCGTCATCGTGCGTACCTGGCAGCTTGCCGCCTATGCCGATCGCTATCCCGGCGATGCCGACATGGATGCGTTGCTGTCGGGCTGGCCCGCGCAGCAGGTGGCGCCATGAAGAGCCGCGGCATCTTCGCGCTGCTGGCCATCGTTGTGGTGGCCGCATGCGTCGCACTGTTTTTCCAAACGTTCAAACGCGAGTGGACCACGGAAACCACACCTGCCACGGGCGAGGCGCGTTACAACCGCTTCTTTGCGCTCCAGAACGTGCTGAAGAACATGGGGCAACCGGCCAGTAGCAGTGTCCTGCTGTACAAAATCCTTCCCGAGCTGGAGTCGGGCGACACGGTCGTGATCGGCGACGACATCGGCCGCATCAAGCCCGACGATGCCGTGAACCTCGCCGAATGGGTCCGTGAGGGCGGGCATCTGGTGTTTTCACCCACGGCCTATGCCAAGCAGGATGTGCCTTTGCTGGATGAGCTGGGCCTGCTCACCAACCAGGAAAGCAAACCGACGTGCGTTGCGCTTGCGGGCAGCGGCGGCAAGGAAGCCATGCATCTGTGCGGCAGCGGCTTTCATCTGACCAAGCAGGCGCTCGCGCATGCTCAGGTGATGCTTGGCGACAATGCGGACAAGGGCCTGGTTTTTGCGCGTGTAACTGAAGGCGACGGCACCGTCAGCATGCTGAGCAATATGAGCGTGCTGGCCGGCAATAGCTTGAAAAAAACCGCGCAGCAGCAGTTCGCATGGCGTTTGCTGGCGCCGAACTTCGGACGCGGCCATTGTTATCTGCTGTACGAGCTGGTCGGCAGTTCGTTCTGGGTCAACCTGTTCGTGCGCGGCTGGCCGGCGCTGATCGCATCATTGCTGCTCGTGGGTGGCTGGATGCTTCTGCGCGGCGAACGGCTTGGCCCGCAGGTGCCGGCGCCTGCCGCGCATCGACGCGCCTTGCTGGAGCATGTCCAGGCCGTCGGCGAATTCCTGTTCCGTCGCGACGGCGGACGCAGCCTGCATCAACTGGCGTGCGAGGCGCTGCTTGCACGGCTGTACCGGCGCGACCCGGTCAGCGCCACACTCAAGCGCGACGAGTTGTACGCGTGGTTGGCGCAACGCAGCCGGCTTGACGCTTCCCATATCGAAAACGCTTTCCGCTCGCCCGCGAACGCTGCTGCGTTCCGCGGCAGCATGACCACATTGGCGCGGCTAAGGAGCCACCTATGACGACACCCGAAACCCTTGCGCCCGTCGCGCCGCCCGCGCCGATGACGGTCGACATCATCCACGCACGCACCGCCGCATTGCGCCAGCAGGTGGCGCATGCGTTCATCGGGCAGACCGAGGTCTTCGACCAAGTGCTGATGGCCTTGCTGGCTGGTGGTCACGTGCTGATCGAAGGTGTGCCCGGCCTGGGCAAGACGTTGCTGGTGCGCGCCTTGGCCGCGGCGATGAATTGCAGCTTCGGACGCATCCAGTTCACGCCGGATTTGATGCCCACCGATGTCACCGGTCATGCGATCTACGACGTGAAAGCCGAGCGCTTCCAGATTCGCCGCGGTCCCGTGTTTGCGAATCTGCTGCTGGCCGATGAAATCAACCGCGCGCCGGCCAAGACGCAGGCGGCGTTGCTTGAAGCAATGCAGGAAGGGCAGGCCACCATCGAAGGGCGCCGCTTTCCGTTGCCCGCGCCGTTCATGGTCGTCGCCACGCAAAACCCGATCGAGCAGGAAGGCACGTATCCGCTGCCGGAAGCGCAACTGGATCGTTTCCTGATCAAGGTGTTGATCGACTATCCATCGCTGGACGACGAAAAGCGCATGGTGGAAAACGTGCTGCACGGCAAGGTCGCGGCGGATCTCGACGTGTCGCGTGTGCAGCAGGTGATGACGCAAGACGAATTGCTGGCGATGCAGCAGGGCGTGGCCCACATGCATATGGACCCGGCTGTTACCGACTATGCCGTGCGCATCGCGCGGGCGACCCGCGAATGGCCGGCCGTGCTCGGCGGTGCGGGGCCGCGCGGTGGCCTGGCGCTTGCGCGCCTGGCGCGTGCAAGCGCCGCCATGGACGGACGCGACTTCGTCACACCGGACGACGTGCGCACGGTGGCGCTGCCGGCGCTGCGCCATCGCTTGCTGCTGGCGCCGGAGGCGCTGGTGGAGCGGCAGCGTCCGGATGACGTGATCCGCGCGCTGCTGCACAAGGTGGCTGCGCCGCGGCAATGATGCGACCGGCTCCGCTGCTGTTGTGGCTATTGCTAGGCTGGACGCTGGTCGGCGTGCTGGCGAGCCTGGATGCGCTTCCATTGAGCGCATGGCTGGCGTGTGGTGCCGCGCTGGCATGCGTGATGCTGCTGGATGCGTGGCGGCTGCAACGCACCGCTTCGCCGGCCGTGCAGCGCGAAGTGGCGCCGGTGGTGGCGCTGGGCGTGGACATGCTGGTGCGCCTGCGCATGCAATCGGCAGGGAAAAATCTGCATACGATCGACGTGCACGACCTGCATCCCGGCAGTTGGCCGGTACGCGGATTGCCCCACCGATTGCGCCTTCCAGCGGAGACGCACTACGCGTTCGAGTACGGCCTCACACCCGACGAACGCGGGCCTGCGCTGTTCGCCGGATGTCACTTGCGCATGCATTCGGCCTGGCGGCTATGGCGGCAGCGCCGCACGCTCGATGTGGTGAACACCGTGCGCGTGTATCCCAACTTCGCACCGCTGGCGAAGATGGCCGGCCTCACGGTCGAACTGGCTTCGCATACCTTCGGCGCGCGCCTGCAGCGGCGGCGTGGCGAAGGCACGGAATTCCAGGAGCTGCGCGATTACCGCGTCGGCGACAGCATGCGCAAGATCGATTGGAAAGCCACCGCGCGCATGGGCCATTTCATTTCGCGCGAGTACCGCGAGGAGCGCAACCAGCAGATCGTGCTGCTGGTCGATTGCGGCCGCCGCATGCTGGCGAAGGATGGCGCGCTCTCGCATTTCGATCATGTCTTGAACGCGTCGTTGTCGCTGGCCTACATCGCGATGCGCGAGGGCGATGCGGTGGGCCTGCTGGCCTGCACCGGGCGTACGCAACGATGGTTGCCGCCGCAGCGCGACAGCGGCGGCATGGATCTGCTGCTCGGCACCGGGTACGACTTGCAGGCGACTTCCGCGCCCACCGATTACCTTGCCGCGGCGCGCGCGCTGCAGGAACGGCAACGCCGGCGTGCGCTGGTGATCCTGGTTACCAACGTGCGCGACGAAGACGACAGCGAGCTGGCCATGGCCGTCACACTGCTCGCGCAACGCCACCTGGTGCTGGTCGCGAGTTTGCGCGAACAGGCGGTTGAGCAAGCGGCGCAGCATGCCGGCAATGAGCTGGAGAGCGCCATCCGCAGCGCATCAGCCATGCATTACCTGGCTGGGCGTGAGCGCGTGCACGACGATCTCAACCGCCGCGGTGTGATGACGCTGGATGTGGAATGCGCGCAGTTGTCGAGCGCGTTGATCGAGCGTTATCTGCGCCTAAAGCGTGAGAGCCGGCTGTAGGTTGGCGTGCGTAACCCAACATGTTCGAGGCGAATTGTTGGGTTACCCCCGGATCGAGTCAGGGGTAACCCAACCTACGATGGCATCGTAGACTTGCCAAGTGTTCGACTCACTCAATGGCCGTACTCGATCCGCAACACCTCGATCGTCATGTCCCCCGCCGGTCGCTGCCAGCGCACCTCATCGCCAACACGCGCACCCAGCAGCGCCGTCGCCAGCGGCGACACATAACTCACCAAGCCGTGCTCGGCATCCGCTTCGTCCTCGCCGACGATCTGCCAGCGCCGCTCACCTTCATCGCTGTCCACGGTGACGGTCGCACCGAACGCCACGCGATCGCGCGGTTGCTTGGAAAGGTCCACTTCGATCGCGCTGGCGACGCGTGCGTTGAGATAACGCAGGTCGCGTTCGAGTGCCGCCAGTTCATTGCGTTGGGCGAGCGCATCCTGTTCGTTGGCCTTGAGCGCATCGCGGCGTGCAAGTGCGTCGGCAAAGCGTTCGCGCAAGACGGCAAGGCCGCGCGGCGTGACGTAATTGGGATGCGTGCTCGCCGGCAGTTCGGGCAATGCATCAGGGGTGTCGTCATCATTGTCTTTGACGAAGGCTCGGCTCATTGCGGCCCTCCTATAGGAATAGTTGTTCAGAACCTGCCTGGCCGGCAGATGCCTGCGGTGACATCCAAGTACATAGGGATCGGCCGGGATCGCTGCAACGCCACCCCGCCGACCGGTTCAGTCTGGCGAAGTCAGTCTTCGTCCAGTTTGGGTTTCCATGCCTCGCTGAGCTGACGTTGCACCGGCGGCGGCACCGGCTCGTAATGGCTTAGATCGAGGCTGTAGCGGCCGCGTCCGCCTGTCATGGCTCTCAGCTCGGTCGGGTAGTCGGTGAGCTCGGCCAGCGGTGCCTGGGCCTTGATCACCAGCTCGCCATCCCGTTTGGCGTCCGTACCCATGATGCGTGCGCGCTTGCTGGCCAGCCCGCCGGTGACGTCGCCCACGCTCGGTTCGGGAATGGCCACTTCCACGTCCACGATCGGCTCCAGCACGATCGGCCGCGCCCTGCTGACCGCATCGAGAAATGCTTTTTTGCCCGCGGAAACGAAGGCTACTTCCTTCGAGTCGACCGGATGGTATTTGCCGTCGTACACGGTGACGCGCAGATCCTGCAACGGATAGCCGGCCACCGCGCCGATTTCCATCGCTTGCCGTACGCCTTTCTCGATCGCCGGCAGAAACTGCCCGGGAATGACGCCGCCCTTCACCGCATCGATGAATTCGAAGCCCGCGCCGCGTTCGAGCGGATCGACGCGCAGAAACACTTCGCCAAATTGTCCTGCGCCGCCGGTTTGCTTTTTGTGACGATGATGTCCTTCGGCCGAGCCGGAAATGGTTTCGCGATAGGCAATGCGTGGCGGATGCGTGATGACTTCCACGCCGTAGCGCTCCTTCATGCGCTCCAGCATGATTTTCAAATGCAGGTCGGACAGCCCGCGGATGACGGTTTCGTTGAGTTCCTTGTGGTGTTCCACGCGAAAGCAGGGATCTTCTTCGGCCAGCCGCGACAGCGCCTGCGAGAGTTTCTGTTCCTGCCCTTTGTGCTTGGGTTCGAGCGCCAGGCCAAACATCGGCTGCGGAAAAGGCACCGGCGCGAGTCGAATGCTGTCCTCGTCGTGGGAGTCGTGCAGCACGGCATCGAAATGGATGTCGTCCACTTTGGCTACGGCCGCGATGTCGCCGGGTATGGCCTGTTCCACTTCCGTGTGCGATTTGCCGTTCAGGCGAAACAGGTGCCCCACCTTGAACGCCTTGCGGTTGTCGTCGATGAAGAGCTGGCTTTCGCGGCGCACCGTGCCCTGCCATACGCGAAAAATGGCCAGCTTGCCGACGAAGGGATCGTTCACCACCTTGAAGACGTCCGCGATCACATGGGCGTTCGGATCCGGCTCGACGGCGATCTGCAGATTCTGCGCATTGCGAAAGGGTGGCGGATTGGCCTCGGCCGGATTGGGCAGCAGGCGATCGAAGATATCCAGCAATTCGCTCACACCCGCGCCGCTGCGCGCACTGACGAAACAGATCGGCACCAGGTGGCCCTCGCGCAGGCATTGCTCGAAGGCATCGTGCAATTGCTGTGGCGTAAGCGCTTCTTCGCCGGCATCCAGGTACGCGCCCATGGTGGTTTCGTTGACTTCCACCACCTGGTCGAGAATCTGCTGATGCGCTTCGGCCAGCGATGAAAAATCGGTGGCGCCATCGCGATGGAAAAAGCAATCCAGCACTTTGCTGGCGTTCTCCGCCGGAAGATTCACCGGCAGGCATTCGCTGCCGAATTCCTCGCGCAGCGCGCTCACCAGCGCGGGAAGGCTGGCGACGTCGGTATCGATCTTGTTGATCACCAGCAGGCGCGCCAAGCCGCGTTCGCGCGCGCGTTCCATCATCCGGCGCGTGCCGTGTTCGATGCCGTTGGCGGCATTCACCACCACGGCGACGGTTTCCACCGCCGCGAACGCAGCCAGTGTGCCGCCGCGAAAATCCGTATAGCCGGCGGTGTCGATCAGGTTGATATGACTGGCGCTGCGGTCGATGCCGGCGATGCAGCTGTCGATGGAGTGGCCGCGCGCCTTTTCCTGCGGGTCAGTGTCCGATTGCGTGGTGCCGCGCTCTACCGATCCGGCGTTCTGGATAACGCCACCGGCTTGCAGCAAGGCCTCGAACAACGTGGTCTTGCCGGCGCCGGCGTGACCGGCGAGCGCGATGTTACGGATGTTTTCCGTGTTGTAGGACACGATGCGACCCTCCTCTGCAAGAGCCGCACGCGGCGGCTAGTTCGTGGCGGGGCGTCATGCTCGTCCTTTGCGTACGGGACGCTGGGCGGGTCATGGCGGAAGTACGGCGAGCATTGGCTGCGCGCGTTCGGCTAGCGTTCTCTCATTGGCGGGGATGGTCAAGTTGCAGTGCGAAGACAGTTGGACGACAGGCGTTAAAGCGGTGTGATTGCGCGCGGAACTGCAGGGGAAACTCACGGTCTTTGTCTGCACCCACCGACACCGCCATCCCCGCAGCGAGGACGCTTATCGAACGCCCGGATCAGGTCGAGCATCATCGCTGGTCGCCCGAAGCCCACCGCGGCCTGGCACCACTCGACGGCCCCACGCGCGCCATGCTGCACGAACTGCGTTGGCGCAAGCCGCCGCGCGATCACCGGCGCCTGTGGATGGCGTTGGCGATCGCGCTGGCCTTGCACGTCTTGTTCGTGGCGGTGGTGTGGTACGAAATGAAGCCGACGCCGATGCCGCCACAGGTCGTGCCGGTGCAGCTCGATCAGGGCATCCAGGTGCGCTTCATCGCTCGCGGTCCGGCATCCGCCAAAGCGGCGCCGCCCATCACGCCGCCACCGCTACCGCCGCCAGCACGTGAGCCGGTATCCAAAAACGCCATGACGCTGCGCGTGCCCACCGCGCCGGCTCCGCAACCTGCGCCCGCCAGCTCGGCGCCGCGGCCGGTGTTGTTCGATCGCACGGGGCAGATCGTGCTGCCAGCGAATGCATCCAGCGCGGCGGGTGCGCCTTCCGCCGACTACGTGCAGCATGTGCCGCAAGGGGATACGCAGATCATGCAGTATCGCGCCGGTGCGCAATATCAATCGGCGCCGAACCGGTTCAAGCAATATTTTCCGCCACCGGACGAATCGTTCGTGGCCGGCGTGATGCGCAAGTTGAATGGCAAGGAAAGCAATTCGAAAGATGTGGATCTGCCGGGCGGCATTCATTTGAAATGCCAGAAAGTGCTTGGCATACCGATTCCCAACTGCGGCATGCCGCCACCACCACCGCCGCCCACCGATGGCGACGAGCGCTTGAACATGGCGTCGGCTGCGTTGGTGAAAGGCGCGCCTTCGAACAAGCCGGATATTGCCGTCTGCATCTCCGACTACCGGGCCGGCAAACCGCTGCCTTATGGATGTCCGGTCGATACGCCGGCGCGTGCAGTGGATGCGGAGAAACGGCCGGGATCGTAGATCAGGTTGGGCAGCTTGGCGTTCTGGCGGAGATGCTGTCAGCTCCTGACAGATTCGTTCGTTGTTTTTGCCGTGCTGTGATTGGCATCGCAGCCAACCACCTGGCGCTCGTCGAGAGGCAGAAAAAAACGCGTCCCCCATTACACTGGCGCTCATGTCGCCGCCGTCTCCCGATAAACCCAAATCATCCCAGCAGGTGCTGATGATCAAATCCCCGCGCGACGCGGCGACGTGGGCGTTGGTGTATCGGCGGCGCCGGCAGGATCGGCCGCGCGATCGCCTGCTGAAATCGCTGGGACTCATCGGCAGCATCCTCGTGCACCTGATGGTGCTGTTCGGCATGATCCTCGGTTCGCCATACGAGCTTCCGCCGCCACCGCCGGAGCCCAAGGGCAACGCCCTGCTGGTGCGCCTGATCCAGAACAAGCCGCAACCGCCACCGCCGCCGCCCGTGCGCGGCGTGCCGCCCAAGGAGCATGGCCCTACGCATCGCGGCAACACCGCGCAGGTGACGCATGCCACCCACGAAACCTCCACCGCTGCGCCGGTGGCCGCGGTGGCGCAGCCGCCCGTGCCCGCACCCAAGCAGGAGCCCGTGGTAGCGCAGGCCAAGCAGCCGGCAGCAGAGAAAGCGCAGGTGCCGGCCGCACCGTTGCCGCCGATCACGCTGCCGAAACCATCGGCACCGCCGGTCGAACAGCCGACGCCCACCGGCCTGCCGCCTGCGGCGCTGTCGCTGCAGGCCGTGCAGGCGCCACAACCGGTGCCGCCGGCGTTTCAACCCGAACCGGTGCGCAAGGCGCAGCCGGAAGGTACGCAGCCGATGCCACCGTTGCCGTCAGTGGCATTGCCCACGCAGCCGGCGCAATCGGTGCCGACGGTTACGCCGCCACAAATGGCCGTGGAAAAACCTTCGTTGACGCCACCGCCCATGCCGAGCGTTGCAACGGCGCAACCCAGTCCCACCACGGCGGCACCGCCTTCGCCATCGTTGCAACCGATTCCCTTGCCGGCGCAGGTGGCGCCTACCGTCAACTTGCAAGCTTCGGCCACGCCGTTGGCGACGCCGAGCGTGCCGCGGGTGTCGCAACAGGTGGTGGGTCCCGTCGTACGTTCGGAGGAACAACCGCAACTTGCACCCGTGCCGGTTACTCCGGTTGCGGCACCGGCGCCGAATGTTGCGCCGGCGGCCCCTGCCTTGAATATCGAAGCGCCCAAGCTGGCGGTGCCGGAGGTATCGCTGCGTCCGCAGGCAAGCCCCGCAGCGTCGCCCATACCCACGACGCCGCAAACCGAAGCCAAGCCGTCGACGTCGCCGAGCGGCGAGAAGGAAACCGCATCGAGTTCATCACCTAATCCATCGCCATCGAACGCCGCCGCCAACGAAGGCAACGCGAGCGCGAGCACCGCGCCCAACGCCACGCCGCAAGGCAGCGAAACGGGTAATCCGGGACAACCCAACGGCGTCATTCAATCACAGGCGGAAAACAATGCCGGCCAGGGCACGCAGCCGTCGCCATCGATCGGTACGGGCAACAACACGGCGGGCGAGCAGGGTGGCGGTACCCCGGGTACGCCGAACGGCACATACATCCAGCTCAAGCCGCGCGGCGATACGGAAATCATGTCGCACAACACGAACCTGCCGCGTTACCAGGCGACTCGCTTCGACAAGTACTGGACGCCCGAAGGCGAGAGCTCGGTCGACACCGCCTTGCGTCACGCAGTCGAAAAAACCACCGTCAAGCACACCTTCAATTTGCCGCAGGGTGTGCGCATCGAGTGCGCGGTGCGGCCGTTGCTGCCGGCGGCGCTGTTCGGTTGCCGCAATCCGGATCCGCCGGCGCAACCCTTGGACAAGAAAATTTACGACCGCCTGAATCTGCCCACGCAGAACGCATCCATTCCCAAGAGCGAAGCACCCGCGGCGGCAAGCACGTCGGCTCCCGCCGCACCGGTGGTGCTGGACAACAGTGCGGAGTGCGCAGCGGCGCGTGTCAGCGGTGGACCGATGCCGCCGAGTTGCCCGCCATTGCCGGCGGCGCCGTTGAAGCCCTTGCCGCAGCAGCCGATCAAGCCGGTAGGCGCGCCAAAATCGGGTTCGTGGGTCCCCGCCAGCGATCAGTTCCAGTGACCCGAGGCGAAACCCAACATCATCGTGCCGATGCGAATGTTGGGTTTCGGTTGCGCCTCTACCCAACCTGTGAATTGTTTAGGCTTACAACAAGCGCAGCAGTTCCTTCATCAACGGCAACCGCCGCACGCGCACCGCGCTGACGCGGAACACCGCATTGGCGAGCGCCGGTGCCGCGGTCGGCATGGCGAGGAAGCTCGCGCCGGCCGGATCGCCTTCGCCCGGCACCACGATCACTTCCACCGTACGCGGCAGCTGCGCCATGCTGGCGAACGGGTAATCCTTCCAATTGCTTTGCTGCACCTTGCCGTCCTTGGTTGTGATGGCGAGATTCAACGCAGTGGAAAGCGCATCCAGCGTTGCACCGGCGACCTGGCCTTCCAGTCCGGTCGGGTTGATCACGCGTCCGACGTCGACCGCGCACACGGCGCGCTCGATGGTGAGCTTTTCGCCTTGCATCGATACTTCGATCGCATGTGCGACGTATGCGCCGCCGGTGTACCAGCAGGCGATGCCGAGGCCGTTCACCGTGTGCAGCCAATCCTTCCAGCTGATGCGATCGGCGACCAGCTTCAAGACGTTGACGAGACGCGCGGTATCGATCGCGCCGCCGCCTTGCAGTGGCACCAGTCGTGGTTCGCCGAGCAGGCGCAGTTGCGTGACGAGTGGATCTTCCTTGAGCGAATGCGCGATCTCGTCGATGAAGCTGCCGACAGCAAACGCGTTCGTGACGTCCGGCATGCCGCGGTGCGGACCGCGCGGCAGCGACGAGCTGAGACCGAACCAATCGCTGCGGTAATTGGGCACGAACCCGGCTGGTAATTGGTTCGCGCTGACTTCGGACGTCCACAGATGATCGCTCGATACGCCGCGGCCATTGAGTGCGGAGGCGCTGGCGACGCGCTGGTTCCATGCGATCACCTGGCGCTTGGCGTCGATGATCGCGTTGAACTTGTGCACGGTGCCGGAGCGATAGAAGTCGTGCGTGAGATCTTCGTCGCGCGGCCAGAACAATTGCAGCGGCTTGTCGACTTCCTTGGCCAGCAGCACCGCTTCGGCGACGTAATCGTGGTCGAGGCGGCGACCATAACCACCGCCGATGCGCGGCACGCGGATGTCGATCTGGTCCGGCGCAAGGCCGGTAAGCCGCTGCACCACCGTCCACGCCTGCTGCGGCGATTGCGTGGGGACGTAAAGTGTGGCGCTGGTCTTGTCCAGGCGCACCAGGCAGTTCATCGGTTCGCTGGCGGCATGCGCCAGCCACGGCTGGTAATAGGTGGCTTCGACGCGGCGCGCGGCCTTGCGCTTGGCTTTGTCGATGTCGCCCTCGTCACGCACGCGCGTGGTGGGTGCGGCGTCGCTGTTGAGCAGGGCGGTGGCTTGTTGTTCCAGCGCTGCGGTGCTTTCGCTGCCGCTGGCGCCCGGCTTCCAGGTGAGCTTTAGCGCGCGCCGGCCTTGCAAGGCGACCCAGGTGTTTTCCGCGATCACGGCGACTGCCGGCGCGATCACTGTCTGGCCCGGCGGCAGGTTCGGCTCGGGCTTGAGTTCGAGCACTTTCACCACGCCCTTGATGGCAAGCGCGGCGCTGCTGTCCAGTCCAGTGAGTTGGCCGTCGGGCCATGGGCAATGCGCCAGCACGGCAACGAGCGTCTCGCCCAAGTGCTGATCGAATGCGTAAGGTGTTTGTCCGGTGACGATGGCGCGCGCATCGATATCGCCGGCGGGTTTGCCGATCAACGTGTAGCGATCCGGCGTTTTCAGCGAGATGGGTCCGGGCGGCAGCGCGATTTTTGCCGCTGCTGCGGCCAGTTCGCCATAACCGACGCGGCGACCGTCCGGGGCGATCACCGCGCCTTGTTCGGTGCGCAATTGCTCGGGCGGTACGCCCAGTTGCGGCACGGCGGCGCGGACCAGCAGCCAGCGCACCAGCGCACCGGCCGAGCGCAGGTCGCGCCATGCACGCGGCATGGAATTGCCGGTACCGCCCACTTGCTGGCCGTAAAGCCAGCGCGGCTTGCCGTTGTCGTCGGCCACGCCCAAACCCAGCGGCAGCACGCGCACGCGCTGCCAGTCGGCATCCATTTCATCGGCGATGATGCGTGCGAGTGACGTGGCGACACCGGTACCGGTTTCCGGATCGCGCGCACTGATCAGCACCGTGCCGTCGGCGTCTACACGTACATACGCGCCCAAGTCGTACAGCGCATCGCCCAGCATGTCCGGAGGAGTCGGCGCAGTGGCGGCGCGGACAGTACGGATGCCGACGACCAACGCACCGGCCGTGCCGGCGAGCACCTGCAAAAAGCGGCGGCGCGACAACCTCACCTGGCCGCTCATGCCTTCGCCCCTTGCTTCATCGTTGCGGCGGCGCGCTTGATCGCCTTGCGCACGCGCGTCTGGCAGCCGCAGCGGCAAAGGTTGGGCAGGCTGTCGATGTCGTTGTCGGAGGGATCTTTGCTGCGGTTCAACAGATCCATCGACGCGATCAACCAACCTGGCGTGCAGTAGCCGCAGCCGATCGCGTCTTCGTCGATGAAGGCTTGTTGCAGTGGATGCAGGTTGCCTTTCGCATCGGCCAGGCCTTCCACCGTAGTGATTGTCTTGCCGGCCAGCTTGTTCACGCTCACGCCGATGGCGGAGGTAGCCTTGCCGTTGACCAGCACCAGATCCGCGCCGCCCTGGCCATGCTCCCCGCCGTACTTGGTGCCGTTGAGCCGCAGCACGTCGCGCAGATACCACAGCAGGGGCATTTCCGGATCGCCGGTATGGCGGAACGCCTCGCCGTTGATCTGCAGATCGATGCCGGGGCGGACTGGCGTGGGCGTGATATCCGCAGCCTTACTGGGCAGCGCGGCGTGGTCTTGCGCCATCGGGTGAAGTCTCCTGAAACTTAGTTGCGCATTGTGGCATTGCGGCCGCCAACTTGGGGACCGGTTAATGATCTGATGTTGCGCCGCTGGTTCATGTGAGCGTGATGGTTTGGTTTAGGAGACGTTATTGCGCTTGCGACATCATTGGGTGACCGGGAATCTCCAGCGCCATAGATAAAACACAGGGGCGCCCACTGCCATGATGGCAAGTACGATGCCGGCCTGGATGGGTTTGTCCAGCAACGTCGCCACGACGATCCAGCCCACCACGCCAGCAAACAGCAGGGGCAACAATGGATAACCCGGAACTCGGAAGTCCGTACTCCCAGTGTCATATCTGCGATACCAGAAAATGGTGACTACGCCAGTAGCACAGGCCAACCAGTCACCAAAGGTGGCGTAATCTAGCAGTTGCCCGAAGTTGTAGGTCATGGCAAGAAATACGGCCCAGCCAGATAACAGCAAAAGCGCCACATTCGGTGTGTGATGGCGCGGATGCAACCGCGCTACGCTGCGGAAAAATAATCCATCGTCCCCCATTACCTGCAACACTCGCGCGCCAGCTACTAGCGTGATGTTGCAGAAACCGAGAGTGGAAATCGCGATGCCAATGGCTATCAATTTGGCGCCCGTCGGGCCGAATACACGGCTCATCACGTCCGCTGCTGGTGTGTTGCTAGCGGCTAGGCCGGCATGGCCTAGTACGGACAAATAGGCAACGTTGACCAATGCGTATACGACAATGACCGATAGCATGCCCAAAAATAGCGCACGCGGCAGCGTACGTTGTGGTTCGCGCACTTCGCCTGCCAGGTTGTTGAGGTAAGTAAAGCCGGAGTAGGCGAACAACACCGGGAGTGCTGCACCAACAAAACCCACATTACTGTACGCCGGGTCGGTCGTCAGGACCCCCGTGCCGCTGGCACCAGCCAAGAACAATCCGCATACCACTAATACCGCCACGGCTAGTAGCTTGAGCACTGTGAATAAGTTCTGTACCTGCGCGCCCAGCTTTAGCCCAAAAAGGTTAATCCCTGCCACGAACACTAGCGCGCCAGCGGCCAGCGGCTTGACTGCGGCGGACGGCAAGCCGAATACGCCGGAGGCATAGTGGGCGAAAATGATCGCCACTGCCGCGCTCGAGCCGGAATAGATCACCAGCAGCATGGTCCAGCCGAACAGAAAACCGGCGAGCGGGCCGAAGGCTTCACGCAGATACACATAGGTGCCGCCGGCATGCGGGCGACGTGCGCCAAGTTCGGCGTAGCACAGCGCACCGATCAGGGTCAGCACACCCGCACCCACCCACATCAACAGCAGCGCCAATCCCGATTCCGTGCGCTGCGCGGCAATGCCGGGATTCAAGAAAATGCCGCCGCCGATGATCCCGCCGATCACCACCAACGCCGCGTCCCGCAGGCGAAGGCTGCGCTGATAGCCGGTAACCGGTGACGTCATGGGGATGCCCCTGGAATGGAAAGGCAGAGCATGGCAATCGGCAGCTGATCCGGCAAGGTCTCGTGCAGCTCACCGCAGGCGTCGGGCTTGCGCATGGGCGAAAACGAGGTTCGTGCCGCCCTAGGCCAGATCCAGTTCGCCACGGATCACCAGCGCGCATTGCCCGCCGATGGTGATGGCGCCGGTTGCGGCGTCACGCTTGAGGCGCAAATATCCATCGCGGCCCACTTCGCGCCCCTGGCTGGCCAAGTAGTCGAAGCCATAACGGATATCGCCGCGTTCGGCGAGAAACGCCATGATGCCGGCGTTGACGCTGCCGGTGACCGGGTCTTCCGGTATGTCGTCCGCCGGGCAGAAGGCGCGCACGGCCATTTTCGCGACGCCTGCATGTTCCTGGCCGAACACGCTGACGCCAATCACGCCGTGCTGTTCGCACAGCGTGCGGATCGCATGCAGATCGGGTTTCAACGCGCGCACGCGTGATGCTTCACCCATATCGCACACCCACCAATGCGGGCCGTTGTCCACCAGGCTGATCGGCACGTCGTCAGTCGCCATGTCGATCGCTTGCGCGATGGCATGACGTATCTCGGCACTGACCTCATGCAAGCGTGCAGTCGGCGCTTGCACGTGGATGATACGTTCCGCGCCGGGGCGCTCGATGGTTACCGGCAGCAGGCCGGCGGCGCATTGCTGAATCAGCGTTGTTTTGCCGCCGTCGACCAGCCCGACTTCGATCGCTGCATAAGCGCTACCGACGCTCGGATGCCCGGCAAACGGCAATTCCCGGCACGGCGTGAAAATGCGCACGCGATAGTCCGCTTCGGGTGTCGTCGGCGGCAGCAGAAACGCGGTTTCGGAGAGATTCGTCCAGCGTGCGAAGGCGCGCATGGTCGCCTCGTCCAATCCGTCGCCATCGATGACGACCGCGAGCGGATTGCCTTTCATCGGCAGGTGCGAGAACACATCGAGCTGCATGAAGCGGCGCTTGGAGAGCATGGCGAATGAGATTGCGGAAGGAATCGCCATCATAGCCATCTGCGAACGCGTGCTCGCGTCGCATCCAACGAACCGCTCCCTCCCCCGGTGAGGGGGAGGGAAGGGATGACTGCTTAGAAACCGCTACGCAGGAACACGTCCAGATTCGCGACATCCAGCGCACCGATACCCGCACCCGGGTTGTAGTGCGGTGCGCCGTCGTAGAACCAGTTGTCGCCGGCGCGGATGGCCTTGAACGGCGTGAACCAGCCGTAGCCGAAGATATTCTGGATCGCATACACCTGTGGGTTCCACAAGCCGATGCGATGCCCCGTGCTCTGCCGCAACAATGCGGTGATGCCATTGAGCTGCGGCGCCACGAAGCTGGTGCCGCCTTCGCCGCTGGCCAGGCCGCCATCCACCGTGGACACAAACAGATAGCCCGTCTCCGGATCGGCGTTCAAGGAAATATCCGGCACATTGCGTCCTGCAAAACGGCTGGGCAATTTCAACAGCGTGGTCGGACCGGCGCTGGGATCGTTGAAGACCAGCGACTGATTCGGCTCGCTGCGGCGAGTGCCATAGGTGAAGGCCTGGTAGAACGGCTTGCGCCAGTACACGCTCACGCCGCCGCCGCCGCCCACGGAGAACAGGTTGATCGGGCGAACGTACTGGTTGAAATAGTTCTGCAGATAATCCCAGCCCCACACGCTTTCCTGCGTGATCGATTGGGTCGGGCCAGTGCCGAACGCATAGCTGAAGGGCGTGGTGGTGCCGCCGGCTGCGGTGATGAAAGGGTCGGAGGCCGGCGAATCGACCGTGAGCGGCGCGGTGTATTCGCCCACGCCCGTGCCGTTACCCAGGTCGCGCACTGTGTCATACGCACCGGAATCGCCCGAAGCGGCGAACAGCGACTGTCCCTGTACGGCCGCTTCCAGGAAGATCTCATGGAAGGCGCGCAGGTCGCCCACATCGGTGGTGTCGGTATTGCTGGCGCCGGTGACGTTCAACGCGGCGAAATTGAAGATTTCCGGCAAGCCCCAACTGGTGGAGATGCTGTCGCAGGTGTTGTCGGTGACCGCCTGCGCGAACGCATCGACGTAAGCGTTGGTGGTGTTGGGTGCGTGATACACCACGATATCCGCATACGGCGCGATGCCGCCCGATTGCTCCACGTCGATCGAGGTTTCGCCGCTACCGCCATCGATGGCGCCACCACCGTCCACCGGCACCAGCGCAATGCGATTGGGCTTGGTGGCCAGGCCGATGTCGGACCAATAAGTGGTCGCATCGCTGGGATAGAAATTCGACAGCGTCACGATGCACACGGTCGAGCCCTTGCCGACCACTCCGCGCTTATAGAGCGGATTGATGTTGTAGAAGTTGGCGACGTCGCCCACGGTGTACTGGCCGGGCACGCCCGAAGCGGTCGGATTGCTGCTGGATCCGCTCTTGGCAGCCAGCGCATTCGCCTTGGCATTCTGCATGCCGAGTGCGCTGAACGCAGGCGTCGACACGTGATGCGGGCGATACGCCTTTTCATTGCTCAAGCCGGTGGCGACATTCACCACATCAGCGATGCCTGCAGGCAGTTGCAGCGCGCTGGTGGGCTTGTGGAAGCTGCGGCCGTTCTCGCGCGACACATACGTGTGAATGGACGTCTGGAACAACTTGCCGAACTGCCCCAGCGTGCCGCTGGTGCGAACGGCAAGGTGACTCGGCAGCACTTCACTGCTCAAGCCCTGGCTGCGCAGATACGACTGCACGCGCGCGATGTCCGCATCCGTGGCGCCGTATTGCTGCGCGAACTGGCTAGTGGTGAGGAATTGCTGATAGTGGGCGCTGCCGGGCGTGACAGTCTGGCGGATGTAATCCTCCAGCGCAGCTTCGTTGTGCAGCTTCAAGAACAACGTGACGTGCACGGTCTGACTGGATGGCGCGGCCCCTGTATCCATGGCAGGTTTGACGCCCGCGGCCAAGGTGCCGGCGCTGAGGCCGGTCAACAGCAGGCCCAGGGACAACGAAAGCGACTTGCGATGCAGCTTTGCAAACATGTTGCTCTCCCGAATAAGCACAACGACATGCCGTGCACGCAAAGCAAAGGCCAGAAGCACGCACCTTTACCGCATCCACGCGAAAGTCGTGGCGCATGTGGCGTAGAAATTCGTCTTCCCAGCGACGTCGCCCGTCTCCCCTGACGATCGGCATCGAGCCGCTGAAGGGAGCCTATAGCGCTAACGCAAAACCTGGAAGTGCCTGAGTTGCATGTAGGCGAGAGAGAAGTTCATGTGACAGCAAAATCTGAGTGCTTTTCTCGATCTAACGAATACATCGAGCTCGCATGTGTAGTCCACAACCACGACGCGTTATGTACGAATACGTGCGCGTCGCATGCAAGACGGATTGCGTAAGTGAATCCCTACCTTTGTTGAGGATATTTCTTTAGGCAGCGGCGAATCGATTCGCTACCTTTTGCGAAATTTTTACGCTCGCAACCGCTTCCCCTCTACGCGGTTCGAATCGGCGGAAATCTCTCTCAATCGATCAGGAGTTCACTCATGCGCAAGTTCGCAATCATCGCCGTCGCCATGGCGCTTGGCACGGCCTCGTCCGTTGCTTCCGCCGACGATGGTAATTTCTTCGTCAATGCCAACGCGGGTGCTTCGCACTACGACGTCAGCAATCCGTACTCGGGTATGGACAACAGCTTCAGCAAGACAGGCAAGGCCGGCGCGTTGCGCGTGGGCTATCGTTGGAACAGCGTGGTGGACTATGGCGTTGAAGCTGGCTACGGCTTCCTTGGCAATGCGACGGCACGCGTTAACTACTACGGTGGCGGCACCGAACGCGAGCAGGTGCAAACCCGTGGCTGGTTGCTGGGCGGCAATCTCAATTACAACATCATCGAGAACTGGTACGTCGGCGCTCGTGCAGGCTGGTTCCGCGCACGTAGCCTTTATGAATTTCGCTACATGAGCGACAACATCAACGAGTCTGGCCGTGATCGCGTGGTCCGCACCGGCGAATATTTCGGCTTTGGCGGTGGCTACAAGTTCAATAAGAACCTCAGCGTCGGCCTCGCCTACGACACCTATCGCACCCCCGAAAACGGCTACAACAAGAACACCCGCATCGGCATGTACTCTCTCCAGGCCGAATACCGCTTCTGATCCAAGGAGTTCTCCACTCTTTTACGGCCGCCTCGCGCGGCCGTCTTTTTGTGCGCGGCCGGGTTTGGGCGCACAATACGGCGGTTGTGCCCCGCCAGCGCAAGGCTTGCGGGGCTTTGTTCCCCAGTCGAAGCCGCCGCCATGACCACCATCAAGCAAGACGATCTGATCCAGTCCGTCGCCGACGCCCTGCAGTACATCAGCTATTACCACCCGGTTGACTACATCACCAACCTGGCCAAGGCCTACGAGCGCGAGGAATCGCCGGCGGCCAAGGATGCGATGGCGCAGATCCTGATCAACTCGCGCATGGCGGCGGAGGGGCATCGCCCGCTGTGCCAGGACACGGGCATCGTCACTGTGTTCCTCAAGGTCGGCATGAACGTGCGCTGGGACGCCACGATGAGCCTGGAGGACATGGTCAACGAGGGCGTGCGCCGCGCCTACAACCATGCGGACAACAAGCTGCGCGCCAGCGTGCTGGCCGATCCGGCCGGCAAGCGCACCAATACCAAGGACAACACGCCCGCGGTGATCAATGTGTCGATCGTGCCGGGCGATACGGTGAATGTGATCGTGGCGGCGAAGGGCGGCGGCTCCGAGGCCAAGTCCAAGTTCGTGATGCTCAATCCCTCCGATTCGATCGTCGACTGGGTGCTCAAGACCGTGCCGACTATGGGCGCCGGCTGGTGTCCGCCGGGCATGCTGGGCATCGGCATCGGCGGTACCGCCGAGAAGGCGATGCTGCTGGCAAAAGAGGCGCTGATGGAGCCGATCGACATCCAGGAGCTGATCGCTCGCGGTCCGTCCAATCGTGCCGAGGAGCTACGCCTGGAGCTGTACGAGAAGGTGAACGCGTTGGGCATCGGCGCGCAGGGCCTGGGCGGCCTCACCACCGTGCTCGACATCAAGGTCAAGGATTACCCCACCCACGCCGCCAACCTGCCGGTGGCGATGATCCCGAACTGCGCCGCCACCCGCCATGCGCACTTCACCCTGGACGGCTCCGGCCCGGTAATGCTCGATCCGCCTTCGCTGGAAGACTGGCCCAAGCTCACCTACGACGCCTCCAAGGGGCGCCGGGTGAACCTGGATACCGTCACGCGCGAGGAAGTGGCGAGCTGGAAGCCCGGCGAAGTACTGCTGCTCAACGGCAAGCTGCTCACCGGCCGCGACGCCGCCCACAAACGCATGGTCGATATGCTGAACAAGGGCGAGAAGCTGCCGGTGGACTTCACCGGACGCTTTATCTACTACGTCGGCCCGGTCGATCCGGTGCGCGACGAGGTGGTCGGCCCCGCCGGCCCCACGACTGCCACCCGCATGGACAAGTTCACCGAGCAGGTGCTGGCGCAGACCGGCCTGCTGGGCATGGTCGGCAAGGCCGAGCGCGGTCCGGCGGCCATTGAAGCCATCAAAAAGCATCAATCTGTGTACCTGATGGCCGTGGGTGGCGCCGCCTACCTGGTGTCCAAGGCCATCAAGGCCAGCCGCGTGGTGGCCTTCGAAGATCTGGGCATGGAGGCGATCTACGAGTTCGAGGTCAAGGACATGCCGGTGACCGTGGCGGTGGATTCGGCCGGTACCTCGGTGCACAAGACCGGGCCGCGGGAATGGCAGGCGAAGATCGGCAAGATCCCCGTTCTTATTGAATGAAAGCCATGCGCGAAGCGCATGCGTTCGCCTCCTCTCCCCTCCGGGGAGAACATTTCATTGTTCCCTTTCCCCAAGGGGAAAGGGGTGAGGTGAGGGGCCAAGGCTGGCCCCGAACTTCAACAGCGCCATGCGAACTTCCGCCGACATGGAAATCAGAGCATGGTTTCTTTTGAAATCTTCGCAAGCCTTGGCCCCTCACCCCGGCCCTCTCCCCGGAGGGGAGAGGGAGAAAAGCGCCGCAGGCATTTAGCCTTCCAAATGCCACACCTATGCCGAATTTTCCGTTGCAATCCGGCTGACGCGTTGCAACACTGGCGGAATTGACTTTTCCCGCAACCCTAGACAGAGAAACCGTGACCTCGAACGCCCCCGCGCCGCTTTCCGCCGGCGCACCCTGGATCGTGATGAAGTTTGGCGGCACCAGTGTCGCCACCCTGCCGCGCTGGCAGAACATCCGCGAACTGATGGCCAGCCGCCGCGCCGAAGGCGCACGCGTGCTGGTGGTCGTGTCCGCGCTGACCGGCATCACCGACGCACTCAAACAACTGTGCGCCCAGGAAGACAAAGGCAAACGTATCGAGGCCTACAAAGCGATCGCGCAACGTCACTACGATCTGCTCGATCACATGCAGCTATCCGTGCCGGATACCTTGTCTGCGCGTTTGCGCGAGCTGTCGAAACTGGCCGAGGATGGCCCGGCGGTGATGGGCGAGCTTGCGTGGTCCGCGCTGGTGCAGGGCCATGGCGAGCTGATGTCGAGCGCGCTGGGCGCGGCCTTCCTTTCCCACACGGGCTTGACCACGCAGTGGCTGGACGCACGCGATTGCCTCGCCGCGGTGGCGCTGCCGAACCAGAACGAGCGCACCAAGCTGCTGTCGGCGATGGTCGAAGCCAAACCCGATCCTGCGTTGAATGCACGCCTGGCACAGCTCGGCGAGGTATTCATCACGCAGGGTTTCATCGCGCGCGAATCGCAGGGCCGCACCGTGCTGCTCGGCCGTGGCGGTTCGGATACGTCGGCCTCGTATTTCGGTGCATTGCTCAAAGCGCAGCGCGTGGAAATCTGGACCGACGTCGCCGGTATGTTCACCGCCAATCCGCGCCAGGTATCCGGCGCGCGCCTGCTTCAGAAACTCGATTACGAAGAAGCACAGGAAATCGCTTCCACTGGCGCGAAGGTATTGCACCCGCGCTGCCTTTCTCCGCTTCGCGAACCGCGCGTGCCGATGCTGATCAAGGACACGAACCGTCCGGAACTGGAAGGTACCGTGATCGGCCCGGAAGTGCGTGAGCATGCGCCCAGCGTCAAAGCGATCAGCGCGCGCAAAGGCATCACGCTGATATCGATGGAATCGGTGGGCATGTGGCAACAGGTCGGCTTTCTTGCCGACGTGTTCGCGCAGTTCAAGCAGCATGGTTTGTCGGTGGATTTGATCAGTTCGGCGGAAACCAACGTTACTGTTTCGCTCGATCCCACCGAAAATCTGCTCGATTCCGACGCGATCGCTGCGCTTGCCAGCGATCTGGCCAAGGTTTGCCGGGTCAAGGTGATCGCGCCATGTGCAGCCATCACCATGGTCGGTCGCGGCATGCGTTCAATGCTGCACACTTTGTCAGGTGTGCTGGCGGAGTTCGGTCAGTTGCGCGTGCATCTGATTTCGCAATCGTCCAACAATCTCAACCTAACTTTCGTGGTGGACGAGAGCGTGGTCGATGAACTGGTGCCGCGCTTGCACGAAATGCTGATTGCGGCTGGTGCCCTGCGCACCGACGACAGCGCCCTGTTCGGGCCGAGCTGGCAAAGCTTGTACGGCAGTGGCGAAACGGTCGCGGCGAGCGATGCGTGGTGGCGTACGCAAGAGCGCACACGCTTGCTTGCGCTCGGTGCCGAAGCCACGCCGCGCTACGTCTATCACCTCCCCACCGTGCGCAAGCAGGCGCGCGAGCTGAAAACGCTCGGTGCGGTGGATCGCCTGCATTACGCGGTGAAAGCCAACACGCATCCGGCCATCCTGCGGGCGCTGGTCGAAGAGGGCTTCGGTTTCGAATGCGTGTCGCCCGGCGAATTGAAGGCGGTCATGGCCGCCGTGTCCGAATCGTCGCCGCTATTGTTCACGCCCAACTTCGCACCGCGCGAGGATTACGCGTGGGCATTCACCACGCGCGCCACCGTGTCGCTCGATTCGCTCTATCCGCTGGAGCATTGGGGCGATGTGTTTCGCGGACGCGAAATCGTGTTGCGCCTGGATCTCGGTCGTGGCCTGGGTCATCACGAAAAAGTGCGCACCGGCGGCAGCGGCAGCAAATTCGGTTTGCCGGTGGATCAGCTTGACGCCTTCCTGCGCCTGGCCGATACGCACGGCGTCACCGTGCGTGGTCTGCATGCGCATCTGGGTTCGGGCATTCTCGACGTCAAGCATTGGAGCGAGGTGTATAGCCAGCTCGCCACCATCGCCGAGCGCATCGGCAGCGTCACCTTCCTCGACATCGGTGGTGGCCTCGGCGTGCCTTCGCATCCGGGCGAGGCGCGGCTGGATATCGCGGCGCTGGAAGAAACACTGCGCAAGGTCAAGGCGGCTTATCCGCATTACCAGTTGTGGATGGAACCGGGCCGCTACCTGGTCGCCGATGCGGGCGTGCTGATCACCCGTGTCACCCAGCAGAAGGGCAAGGGCTCCTGGCGTTACCTCGGCGTGGACACCGGCATGAACAGCCTGATCCGCCCCGCGCTGTACGACGCCTGGCACGAGATCGTCAACCTCACCCGCCTGGACGAACCGGCCACTGCGCTCTACCAGGTGGTCGGCCCGATCTGCGAAAGCGGTGACGTGATCGGCTCCGACCGCCACCTGCCCGAGGCGCAGGAAGGCGACGTGGTACTGATCGCCCAGGCCGGGGCATACGGCAAGGTCATGTCCTCGCCGTACAATCTGCGGGATGAGGCGGAAGAGATCATCATTGAGTGATGTCGTGCTCTGCTCCCTCTCCCCTCAGGGGAGAGGGCCGGGGTGAGGGGCCAACCTCGCCAGATGTAAAAAAGGAAGCACGGATGAAGCGCATGAACGTGCGCAGGGCGCGGGAACTGCGCCTTGGCATGACGGACGCGGAGCAGTTGTTGTGGTACCACCTGCGAGGCCGGCGTTTGTCCGGATGGAAGTTCCGTCGGCAGCATGAAATCGATCGCTATATTGTCGATTTCGTCTGTGCAGATGCTGGTCTGATCGTGGAGTTGGACGGCGGGCAGCATGCAGAGCAAATGGAACAGGATGCGTACCGCACGCAACGACTGAAAAAGCTTGGCTTTCGCGTGCTGCGATTTTGGAACGATGACGTTTTGAAGAACATTGATGCGGTGCTTGAGGTGATTTTGGAGGCTGCGGCGAGCGTGGCCCCTCACCCCAACCCCCTATCCGAAGGGGAGAGGGAGTAAGCGCGCGAGGTGAAACTCCTCAGCTTGCCTCACCAACCTCGCGCAAAGTTGGAAACAAATCCGGAGTTTATGAGTGACCCACCCGATCCAACCCCGCCTGACCCAGGTCTTCCGCTTCGTACGCCGCAGCTATGCCGATGGCGTGGCCGAGCTGGTGTATGCCTTCGACCAGGGCGAGGAGTTGATCGAGCGGGTACGTTTTCCTGCGCCGCCAGCCTTGACGCCGGAACGCAAGCACGCCTTCGATGCCGCACTCAGGTTGCTGCATTACATCGCCGGCGTCAGTTACTACAAGGCGGGCGTGCCGCCGAAGATCGACGTGGCCGATGGCCCGCTCGACGACGCCACGGCGGATCTGCTCGATGCGCTTTATCTGCACGGGCTGGCCGAATTCGCATACCGCAATGGCCTGGATCTGCGCGGGCGCATTGCGTTCCCTCGCTCCGGCGAGCCGCCGGGCAAAGTGGAAGCGCCCGCGTTGCGCCTTCCCAAACGCACACTCGTGCCGATCGGTGGCGGCAAGGATTCGCTTGTCGCCGTTGAGGCGATCAAGCAGGCCGGTGGCGAAGCCACGGCGGTATGGGTGGGCAATTCGCCGTTGATTGCCGCCTGCGCCGAACGCACCGGGCTGCCCATGCTCAACATCCAGCGCGAACTCGCCCCAGGTTTGTTCGAGTTGAATCGGATCGGCGCGTGGAACGGTCATATTCCGGTGACGGCGGTGAATTCGGCGATCCTCGCCGTGGCCGCCGTGCTCTACGGTTTCGACAGCGTCGCCTTCGCCAACGAGCGTTCCGCTTCGGCCGCCACGCTGGAATACGAAGGCCAGCAAGTGAACCACCAATGGAGCAAGGGCTACGCGTTCGAGCAGCTGCTTGCCGATTGGTTGCACACGCACGTGGCCGTGGATCTGGATTATTGCTCGCTGCTGCGCCCGTATTCGGAGCTCGCGATCACGCGCGCGTTCGCCAAACTCACGCCTTATTTCGACGTGTTTTCCAGTTGCAATCGCAACTTCAAGATTCTTGGGCCGAAGCCGGCGGATCGCTGGTGCGGGCAATGCCCGAAATGCCATTTCGTATTCCTGGCGCTGGCGCCGTTTTTGCCCAAACCGCGTTTGCTCGCCATTTTTGGCCGCAATTTGCTCGATGACGAATCACAAGCCGCGGGTTTCGATGCGTTGCTGGAATATCATGATCACAAACCGTTCGAATGCGTCGGTGAAGGCGCTGAAGCGCGTGCCGCGATGTACGCGCTGAGCCAGCGTCCGGAATGGCAGGAGGATGCGCTGGTGGCGCGATTCCGCAGCGAAATCCTGCCGCAGCTCGACGTGTCGCAGCTTGCCTTGGAACCATGGCTGCACGCCGCAGGCGAACATCGCGTGCCGGCCCGCCTGCAGGCGGCGCTCGCGGCGATCGGCTGACATGCGCATCGCCGAGCTTGCCGGACAGCGCGTTGCCATCTGGGGATTCGGACGCGAAGGGCGCGCCGCGATCCACGCCTTGCGCAAGCGCATTCCCGAATTGCCGCTGGCGCTTTATTGCAATGAAACGGAAGCCGCCGAGGCGCAGGCGTTCGATGCGGCCTTGCGCATCTATCCGAGCGAACCCGATGCCGTCGCACTGAGTGCCTACGACGTCGTCATCAAGTCGCCGGGCATTTCCGCCTACAAGCCCGCGATTGTCACCGCACAGGCGCAGGGCACACGTTTCACATCCGGTACCGCGTTGTGGTTTGCGGAGAATCCGCAGGCGCGCGTGATCGCCGTCACCGGCACCAAGGGCAAAAGCACCACCACCGCATTGATCGCGCATCTTGCGCGTGCCTCCGGCGTGCGCACGGCCCTGGCGGGCAACATCGGACTGCCCTTACTCGAATTGCTCGATCAGCACGCTGACTTGTGGGCGATCGAACTGTCCAGCTTCCAGACCGGCGAAGCAGGCCCGCTGGACCTGGGCGTGATCACCAGCCTGTATGAAGAACATCTCGACTGGCACGGCTCGCGCGATCGTTATGTCGCCGACAAGCTCAAGCTCGCCGACCACGCACGCCGGTTGCTGGTGAACGCGCAACAGCCATCGTTGCTGGAGAAAACGGCCGGGCATGCGCAACGCCTGCTGTTCGGAAATGTCGAAGGCTGGCACGTGGCCGAAGGGTTTATTCGCCGCGATGACATGGGTGTGTTCCCACTGCCGCGCATTGCGGTGCCCGGTGCGCACAACGCACTCAACGCCTGCGCCGCACTCGCCGCGCTGGAAGCGATGGGCATCGACGCCATCGGCGCCGCGCAAGGATTGGCATCGTTCCAGCCATTGCCGCACCGCTTGCAGCCACTGGGCGATCGCGATGGCCTGCAGTGGATCAACGATTCGATCAGCACCACGCCTCAGGCCACGCTCGCCGCGTTGGAGAGCTTGCACGACAGGGAAGTCACCGTGATTGTCGGCGGTCACGATCGCGGTCTGGATTGGACACTCTTCGTCGACGCGGTGAAATCACGCACGGCCTTGCGCGTCGTAACGCAAGGAGCGAACGGCCCGCGCATCGCCATGGCGTTGCGTGCCGCCAAATCGGAAGTGCCGATGGGCGATGTCGACAAGCTGGGCGATGCCGTCGAGATGGCGCGCATCATTACGCCAGCAGATGGCATCGTGCTGCTTTCGCCCGGTGCGCCGAGCTTCGATCAATTCCATGATTACGCCGAACGTGGACGCCGTTTCGCCGCCCTGGCCGGGTTCGATGAGCAGGCGATCGCAGGCATCGAAGGCTTGGGCATCGCATAGCCCCGCGCAGATTGGGTAGAGGCGCAGCCGAAACCCAACGGATGCGCGCAAAAAAAAAGCCGCATCCATGGAATGCGGCTTTTTCGTTCCAGCTGTGGCTTACCAGATCTTCACGCGGTCATCCGGCGCCAGGTACAGCTTCTCGCCAGGCTTTACATCGAACGCGGCGTACCAGCCGTCAATATTGCGCACGGTCTGGGCACGAAATTCGGCTGGTGCGTGCACGTCGGTGGCTAGACGCTGGCGTTGGGCCGCGTCGCGAATCTTCGAACGCCATGCCTGGCCGAAGGCCAGGAAGAAGCGCTGGTCACCACTGAGGCCGTCGATTACCGGTGCCGGCTTGCCGCCGAGCGAAGCGTGATAAGCGGCATAAGCGGCGGTAAGCCCGGAAACGTCCGCGATGTTTTCGCCGAGCGTTTGTTGGCCGTTTACGTGCAGGCCGGGTAGCGGTTCATATTGGTCGTACTGCTTGACCAGTTTCTTCGTAGCGGCTTCGAAGTGCTCGGCATCCGCTGGTGTCCACCAGTTTTCCATTCTGCCTTGCGCGTCGAAATCGGCGCCGGTGTTGTCGAAGCTATGGCTGATTTCGTGGCCGATGACGGCGCCGACCGAGCCGTAGTTGGCGGCCGCATCGGCGTTCGGATCGAAGAAGGGCGGCTGCAGGATGGCGGCCGGGAAGTTGAGCGCGTTCTGCAGTGGCAGGTTGACCGCGTTGACGGTCTGCGGCGTCATCCACCATTCGCCCTTGTCTACCGGCTGGCCGAGCTTGGCCAGCTGATGCTTGTATTCCAGCGCAACGGCGCGCTCGTGGTTGCCGATCGGATCATCGGTGCTGACCTGCAGCGAGCCGTAATCGCGCCAGGTATCCGGATAGCCCACGCTCACGCGCAAGGTGGCGATCTTTTCCTTGGCCTTCGCGCGCGTGGCCGGTGTCATCCACTCCAACGTATCGAGGCGTTGATCGAACGCGGCGACGATGTTCTTCACCAGTTCCTCGACCTTCGCCTTGGACGAAGCAGGGAAGTAGTGCTTCACATAAAGCTGGCCCACTGCATCACCCAGATCGGTATTGGTGGCGCTGACGGCGCGCTTCCAGCGGTCCTGCTGCTTGGGCGTGCCCTGCAGCGTGGTGCCATAGAAATTGAAATGCAGATCCGCATACGCCTTGGGCAACAGTGGCGCGGCATCGTCCAGCGCGTGGTAGCGCAGCAGCTGTTTCCAGGTACCGAGCGGTTCGCTGCCCACCAGTTTGGCGATGCCGGTGGTGGCGGAGGGTTGCCACACGTCGATGCGTTGCTGGCCGTCCAGGCCGGCGGCCTTGAAATAGGTGCTCCAGTTCAGGCCCGGGGCTTTTTGTGCAAAGTCGCTTACGTTCCACACGTTGTTGGCTTTGTGCACGTCCTGGCTGTCGACCAGGCTTTCCTGCGCCTGGGCGATCTTGGTTTCCAGCGCAATGACGGCCTTGGCCTGTGCCTCCGCATCCGGCGTGCCGGCGAGCTTCAGCAGCGAGGTGACATAGGTTTCGTACTTGGCGCGGGCCGCGGCCATCTCCTTGTCCTGCGACAGGTAGTAATCGCGGCTGGGCATGGCGATGCCGCCTTGCAGCAGATAGGCCATGTTGTGCGAGGGATCTTCCAGGCCCTGCGTGACGAACAGACCGAACAGGTTTTCGGTATGGAAGTTGGTGGCGTTGATCGGATCGACGTCCGCGCGCATCTCGCCGCCGAGCACACTGGCAAGATCGTCGCGCGTCTTGATCGCGTCGATGCGATCGAATTCCGGCTTCAACGGAGCGAGGCCATGCTTTTCGATGCTGGCCTCATCCATGTACGCGGCGTAGTAGTCGGCGATCTTGCGTTCATTGGAACCAGGCGCGGCGTGACCTTGCGCGACGTTGCGGATCAGCGTGGAAGTTTGCTTTTCGGCCAGCTCATACACATGCAGAAAGGTGCCGGTGCTGGAGCGATCGGCCGGGATCTGCGTGGTCTTCACCCAATCGCCATTGGTGTAGTGAAAGAAATCGTCACCGGGCTTCACCGAGTGGTCGATGCCTTTGAGATCGATGCCGATGTCGACGTGGCCGGCCTTGGTCGCCGGCGCGTCACCTACGGTGGCGGGCGAAGCGGCCATGGCCGTGGTGCTGCTCACGATCGCGGCGGTGAGTATCCATTTGAGTCGCTGCATGGCGATCACCTTCTATGTGAGGAACGAGTTTCCTCAACATAGCCCGCCTGAGGCGGGCTTGTGAGCATGACTTTCGGGCTAGCGGTCTTCGCCTCTCCCGTTTGAGGACGATACGTACGGCCGGTCAATGGCCCAGCCATGCGATCTCCGCCAGCGCCTTCGGTCCATCGCCCTCGAATCGAAGGCGGTAATACGCATGCGCCGCCGGTTGGCGAACGCCAAATGCCCGCGTTTGCTGCGCCCACGGAAAGCGTTCGCCCTTGCGCGTATCGAGCACCTTCCAGTGCCGCCCATCATCGGAAGCTTCCAGCGTCCAGTTCGACGGCGCCGGAGCCTGCTTGGCCGAAGTGAGCGTATACGTCGCCACGGTGCGCGGCTGCGAGAAATGCCAGCTCACGGTGGATGAACCGGGCAATTGCGCTTCGGTATCGCTGCTGTGATCGAACAAGGCGTTGAGATCGGGCATGGCCGGATCGCTGCCAGGGTCGCCATTGCCGACGGTGGCCAGGTCTCGCATGGGAGAAGGCGTGCCATGAATGGTCAACGACGCCGGAAGTGCTTGCTCGTCGCTGCCCCAGGTAGAAGGCTTTGGTCCCATCACGAAATCCAGCGTTGCGCCTTGCGCAAGCATCTCGTGCGGCAGCGTGAGCTTGTTCCACGGTCTGCCGTTGATGCGCAGGCTCTGCACGTAGCGGTTCGCATCGCTCACCTGCGGTGCGCGGATCACGATGTGCTTGCCGTTCTCCAAGGCGATATCCATGTGCGGAAAATACGGCGCACCGATCACATACTCGGGCGTGCCCATGCGCAGCGGATAGAAGCCCGCGGCGCTGAACAGCCACCAGCCGGACATTTCGCCGTTGTCCTCGTCGCCGACGTAGCCCTGGCCGATCTCGCTGCCCAGATACAGGCGCGACAAGACGTCGCGAACTTTGTCCTGCGCTTTCCACGGCTCGCCGGCGTAGTCGTACATGTAAATGATGTGATGGGAAGGCTGGTTGCTGTGGCCATACTGGCCCATGCGCACGGCTTGCGCTTCGCGCATCTCGTGAATCACCTCGCCGTAGCCGCCGACGTGGTAAACGCCGGGCGTGGCGAAGAACTGATCCAGCTTCGCGCCCAGCGCCTGCCGGCCGCCGTACAGCGCAGCGAGTCCCGCGCCATCGTGCGGTGCGTGGAAGGCCATGTTCCACGCATCCGTTTCGGTGTAATCGTCGCCCCAGCGCAGCGGATCGAAATTCTGCTTGGTGTAGCGCCATTGGCCATGCGCATCGCGCGCGACGAAGAAGCCGATGCCGGGGTTGAAAAGATTCACGTAGCCGAGCGCGCGATCGTGGAAGTAGGCGGCATCTTCGGCGTAGCGCGGCTGGTACGGGTCCTGCGCGTCGTGCCGCAAGGCCAGTGCGCTGGCGAGATTGCCGATCGCGAAATCGGCGATGTAGCCATCCATCGACCAGGAAAGCCCTTCCTCTATGGCGTCATCCGTAAAACCGTTGAAGATGGAGCGCTGCAGGCCTTTGCGCCCGGTGCCCTTGAGCGGACTCACCACGGTGGCGTCTTTCAAGGCCGCCTGATAGAACGATTGCACGTCGAAGTTGTGCACGCCTTTGAGCCAGGCATCGGCAAAGGCTACGTCGGCGCTGGTGCCGACCATCAGATCGGCATAACCGGGTGATGACCACCGCGCGATCCAGCCGCCGTCGCGGTATTCCTGCACGAAGCCGTCGATCATCGCGCCGGCTTGTTGTGGCATCAGCAGCGCATAGACCGGCCATGCAGTGCGATAGGTATCCCAGAAACCGTTGTTGACGAATACCTTGCCGTCGACGATGCGGGCGCCGGTATGTGTGGGCGTGTTCTCGCCCGTGGCCGGCGAGAAGGGGCTTGCATAGCGATACACCGGAGCGGTCGTCGTGCCGGTGTTCTCGTACGCGGAATTCGGATACATGAACAGGCGGTAGAGATTGGAATACAGCGTGACGCGTTCATCCTGGCTGGCGCCCTGGACCTGCACGATGCCAAGCTGCTTGTCCCACGTGCTTTGCGCACGTTCGCGCACGTCGTCGAAACGATCCTGCGAGGCGATTTCCAGCGCAAGGTTATGCCTGGCCTGCTCAAGGCTGATCAAGGACGTGGCAATGCGCACGTTCACCGTTTTTGTTTTCGAGGTGTCGAAGCCGAACCACGCCGTGACGTGATCGCGGCCTTCACCAGTGAGCCGCCCGCTTTCGGCGACCGGTTGGTCGACCACGGCGTAGAAGAACAAGCGCGTCGCGCCTGCGGAAAGGTGGCTTTTGATGTCGGAGTAACCGCTGAAGCTGCGATGCTCGGGATCGAGCATGATGCTGCCTTCATCCGTGCGATTGTCGAACACCAGTTGCCCGCGTTTGCCGGGGAAGGTGAAGCGAAACATCGCGGCGTGATCGGTGGGCGTCATCTCACCGACGATGCCGTTGTCGAACGTCACCTTGTAATAGTGCGCATGCGCTATCTCGTTTGCGTGGCTGAAGCTCAATGCGCGCTTTTCGCGGTTTGCCGTGGGCGCGCCGTCTGCGATTGCAGCGGGCATGAGCTGGAACGTCTGCCGGTCGCCCATCCATGGACTGGGTTCATGCGAGAGTGAGAAGGCTTCGAGGCGCGGACGATTGTCGGCATCGTTGCGCTGCTGATACTGATACATCCAGTCCGAGCCGGCGTTGGTGACCGGCGCCCAGAAATTGAAGCCGTGCGGCAGGGTGACCGCCGGTACATTGTTGCCGCGCGAGAACGTATGACCCGAATTTGTACCGCGCAGGATATTCACCGCATCGCTGGGGCGCTCGTTGGCGGCCTGCATCGGGGCCGAGCCGATGCGTAGATCGTCGAGATAGCCTTCGAACGCGCCGGCAGGGCCGTCGTGCGTCACGATCACGTGGCGAACGTGCCGCCCCGCAGCCACTTGGCCAAGCTCGATCGTCAGCTTGTTCCATTGATTCACATACAGCGTGCGGCTCGTGCCGAGCGCGTGAGCGTTTGCAGGGATACGGTGCTGATCCGTAGCGGCGCTGGCGGAAAGGCGCGAGCCATCGTCGAACTCCAGATCGACGGCGACATAGGTGGAAGGATTGGCGAGGTCGTCGCTGCTGATGCGCGGAAACAACAGATAGGAAAGCTGCGTGTCCGCTTGCACCGGCACATCCACGTCGAACATCACGATGGACTGCTTGCCGCCGGCGTGGCCTTCGTAGTGCAGCGAATGCAGGCCGGTGAAGCCGACGCCGGGTTTGGCGGTGTACGCGTCTTCCGCGGAAGGGCCGCCAGCGATCCTGATGCTGAAGGCGGCGCTGCTTGCTTGAGTGAGCGGGACGGGTTCGCCGGCTTCGAACGATGTGTGGAAGTTGCCGCGCTCTTCGGCGCTGGCGATGGAAGCACAGAGAGCGAGCGCAACTACAAACAATGTCTGTCGAGAGCGGCGGGTGAGGCTGGGCATCGGTGATCCCTTTGGAATGCGCACGCGGGTGGGAAGCGCGCCAAAGGCTGGATTTGATCGATCCAAATGATCCGTGTCAAACCGCGGCGCAGCATGGTTGAGGCAAAGGCTGCCGTCTGTGTTTTGGTGGAAGAGTGATATCTTGCGATGTCGATTCCGGCCATCCTCGTTCGACGTGCTAGGGAGCAGATCTTGCACGCACCTCCAAGGACATCCCCATGACGCATTCGCCCGCCGCACACCGCGCCCACGTCTCCATGCATCCCGATCGCCGCTGGCTGGCGTTGATCGTGCTCTGCCTTGGCGTGCTGATGATCGTGCTGGATACCACCATCGTTAACGTCGCTTTGCCTTCGATCAAGGTGGACCTGAAATTCGAGGACATTACGCTGGCCTGGGTGGTGAACGCCTATCTGCTTACCTACGGCGGCTTTTTGCTGCTGGGCGGAAGGCTGGGCGATCTCTACGGACATCGGCGCCTGTTTTTGATCGGCATCGCTGCCTTCACGCTGGCTTCGCTCGCTTGCGGCCTGTCCCATACGCAGGTTGCATTGGTAGTTGCGCGCGCCGTGCAGGGCCTGGGCGGCGCGGTGGTCACGGCGGTAGCGTTGTCGTTGATCATGGATTTGTTTACCGATCCGCAGGATCGCGCCAAGGCCATGGGCGTGTACGGCTTCGTGTGCGCGGGCGGCGGCAGTCTCGGCGCGATGCTGGGTGGCGTGCTCACCAGCAGTTTGAGCTGGCATTGGGTGTTTCTGGTCAATCTGCCGATCGGCATCGGCGTGGTGGTAGCGTCGCTGCGTCTGCTGCCGGCGGCATCGGGTACGGCCGCATCGAGACATCTGGATGTGTGGGGCGCGATTACGGTGACTGCTGCGCTGATGTTGGCGGTGTATGCCATCGTCAACGGCAATCAGGTCGGCTGGCTGTCCTCCACCACGATCGGGCAATTGGCGATCGCGTTGGCTTTGCTGGCGTCGTTTTTGTGGATCGAAGCGCGCGTGCGCGTGCCGCTGATGCCCTTGCGCCTGTTCCGGCTGCGCAACCTGGTGGTATCCAACATCGTTGGCGTGCTGTGGGCGGCGGCGATGTTCGCGTGGTTCTTCCTGTCCGCGCTGTATATGCAGCTCGTGCTCGGCTACGGCCCGATGGAAGTGGGTCTCGCCTTCCTGCCGGCCAACTTGATCATGGCGTTCTTTTCGCTGGGGCTGTCGGCCAAGTTGGTGATGCGTTTCGGTATTCGCCGTCCGCTGGTGGCGGGCCTTGCGCTGGCGGCATGCGGCTTGCTGTGGTTTGCGCAGGCATCGGAGCATGGCCAATTCCTGCGCGACATTCTGCCGGGCATGGTGTTGTTGGGCATCGGAGCAGGCGTGGCGTTCAACCCGGTGTTGCTGGCTGCGATGAACGACGTGGGGCCATCCGAATCGGGGCTGGCTTCGGGCGTCGTGAACACGGCTTTCATGATGGGCGGCTCGCTTGGGCTGGCGGTGCTGGCAAGCCTGGCGGCAGCACGTACGCAAGGCGTCACGGCTGCGGGTAGCGTGGATGCATCGGCGTTGACGTCAGGCTATCAATTGGCCTTCCTGGTGGGCGCCTGCTTCGCAGCCCTGGGCGCGGTGGCGGGCGCGGTGTTCTTGCGCACATCGCATGCGGTGGCGGGTGAACAGGCCACGGCCACCCATTGATGTGGATCGGCCACATCTTTGAGAGTGTGTTGATGCTCTGCATCTAATACGTGTTGTACGCGGGTACTTTCGTATTTCTCCTAACCCGACGATTGCCGGGGCACGGAACAATCCTACTGGTGAGAGCGCGGCAGGCATGAAACCTTGCCGCGCTTTGGTCGATAACCAAGTGGATGGGCCGGGGAAGTGCGATGACGACTGCGGAAGACAATGCCGATCGCATACCGGCCAAGCTCGCCGCGTTTTCGTTTCGCGCTGCCAGTCGCGGTTGCGTGTTTGGCGTATGGCTGAGCATCGGATTGGTAGCATGCAGTTACCGCGCACAGGACAAGGCGGCATTGCATGCCAAAACCGTGGCCTCCGAGCCGATGGCGACGGTGGCCGCGAAGTCGCAGGCGATCGCCGAAGAAAATTCGGTTCTCGATGCGCAAGCAGCCTCTGCATCTCCCCAGGCGACCAAACTGCCGGCCGCGGCATCTGCGGCTACGCATGCAGGTTCCAGCAAGCGCAGCGTCAAGAACACCGTTGCATCCATTGATCGCGTCGTAGGCGATGCATCGGTGACGCTCTTCACGCCGGCGATGGTCGATGTTCCGGACGACATGGAGACCCCCGCAGGCAACACCTCGCATGTCGTTACCACGTCTTCTGAGCAAGCGCGCGCGCCTGCCTTCTCGTGGAATTGGTTGCTCGCCGCGCTTGCCATCATCGCCGCCGCAGCCACAGTGTTGGCGCGCCATCGTCGAAGCGGCGCCGACAGGTGTGCGCCTGGGCAAGCAGTTGCTTCGGAAGACGCGGAGCCATCAGCGCTGGAGGATGCATCCGGTAGCGTCAGCTTCGAAGCCGCTTCAGCGGTGTATTCGTCACTGGAATGGACCTACCAGCCGCCTGACTACGAAACGCGGGAGCATTGGGATGCGATGTCGCCGGTCGACTTTCTGCCGGTCTCGCTCACCGCATATGTTTCGCATGAGATCGAAGAACAAGGCGAGTTGTCCTCGATATTCGACGAAACGGAAGAAACACGCTTCATCGATGAAATTAGAAACGAATCAGCGCCGTCTCAGGAAGAGCATCCGCTGCTTTCCTTTTTCGATCAGCTGGAAGCCATGGCGATGGTTGGCGATGGCGACATGCCCGCGCTCCTGATCGAGCGTAGCGACCTGCCCGAGGTGCTGCGCACGAGTGGCGAGCCGATCCCAGCGGCCGTGCTGGAAACATGGGAGAACCTGCTGCGGCAAGCCATGCCCGATGCCGAAACGTTCACGCTGCCGTGGCTGCTGGTCGCTGTTTTATTGTTGCAGGCAGACAACGAGGTCCATCACAAGGCCGAATCGCTGTACGCGGAAGCGGAACAGTGGATTGAACTGAGCATGGCTGCCGACGTTGCGCACAGCACAGCGTGGGAAGCGCGCCGCATTGCTGTCGACCTGTGCCGCGCCAAGCGCCAAAAGGGCGCTGCGCGGCTGCTTTCGCTGCGCGGCATGCCATCGCGCCATGCGCAGGTGCTCGCGCAGGCTGAGCCGCCAGTGTTGTTCGCCTGGCTCGACGTGCTGGCATTCTGGGCCGAATGCCAGTTCGGCGACGCGGCACTCGCCCGCTACGCCGAGGCCGAAGCGATATGTGTGCGCCTGTGCGAGGTTCCGTCCAGCGCCGCTACGGCGCAGCGTCGTCGTGCAGAAATTCTTCGTCGGCGCGCCACGATCGAGGAAGGCGGTGCTCGCCTGAAAAGCCTGGACACGGCGCAAGCGCTGCTCGATTTGCTTTATGAGCGCGCGCCGAATGCCGACAACGCGTTGGCGGTCGCCGTGACGGCGCTGGCACGCGGCAACGTGTTGCCACCCGAGCAAGCCAGGGAAGCCTATTCCCACGCCTTGATGCATGCCTTCATGGCCGAAGCCGAACCGCGCCTGCGTGCCGAAAGCCTGCAGTGCCGGCTGGCCGTGCAATGGGCCTACGAAAACTTGCCGGGCATGTCGGTGCAAAGCGATGTGGCCACCAACCTGGCCACTCGCCTGGAAGCGCTGCATGTCCGGCATCCGGAAACCCTTCAGCGCATGGCGCAAATCCACCTGCGCAACGCCGATTTCGCGCGCGCTGCGGAGCTTTGCGAAAAAGCGTGGCGCAATGGCCAGGCGACGCCCGCGCTGCTCGTCACATGGCGGGATACCTGCGCGCAGTGGGCGAGCGTTGCCGCCCGGCCGGAGCAGCTCGCAGCCCGGCAGCAGGCCGTGCGACAACTCAGCATCGCGAGCGCCATGCGCTAGTGCAAATCCCTTATCCCTTTCCTACTCGAGAGACTTGATCATGAACACGCAGAAGAAAACCAACGCACCCGAAACCTCATCGCGCTTGTGGTCGACGCGCTACGGCATGATGGCGGGCGTTCCCGTCAACGGCCCGGTCGCCCGCTCGTTGCAGCGGTACGGCGAATGGGCGGAGCAGGAACTCAATCTGTTGAGCGGCCTGATCGAGGACGGCCAAAGCGTGCTGGAATTCGGCGGTGAATATGGCGCGCATACGCTTTGGTTCGCGCAGGCGGTCGGAGAGCAAGGTAAGGTGTATGTCGCCGAGCCGCGTCGTCTGCCGTTCCAGCAGCTTTGTGCGAACGTCGCCATCAACCAGCTGACCAACGTGTACACGCACTCGCGCTGGTTGGGCCGCGCCGACGCGCAGGTTTCCATATCGTCATTGCCTGGTGGCGTGGTGACCCACGGCGAAGAAGACGAAACGGTCAACGCGGTCACTCTGGACAGCCTCGATCTGCAAAATCTGGACCTGCTCAAGATCAATGTGCCGGGCAGCCTGATCGATCTGTTGCTGGGTGCGGCCGAAACCCTTCGCAAACATCGCCCCATCATCTACTACCGCCTTTCCGGTATCGAGCAGGTGGAAGCGGAGGTGCAGGCGATCAAGGAACTCGGTTATCGCTGCTGGTCGCATACGCCTTATCTCTACAACGCAGACAATCACGCGGGCGAGAATGCGAATATCTTTCCCGGCTGCGTACAGCAGAACGTGATTGCTTCGCCGGTGGAAAGTCGCTTTGAGCTGGAGCAGCGCTACGAGCTGTAAAGCGCTGTGACAGGCCGGAGGTAATTACAGCGTGCCGACAGGCCGATCTATCTATCGTCGTCATTCCCGAGAAAGCGCACTGTTGCCCCGGGGGAGTCTCGACACTTGACCGGATGCGAGATTTCTATCGGCAAGTTCAACACTACCGAATCGTCATTCCAATTTCCGCGGGAATGACGGCCATGAAGATTGGCCGGTCATTTCTCGATGCGGTAATTGAGGCTGGCGCGGTTGAAGTCGGTGGCGTTCTGCGCTTCGAAACTCCAGCGTCGGCTGAGCCGGTAGCGCAGGGTGATGACCTGGCCCGGTTCGAACAAGCCGATGCCGTAACTCAGGTAAAGCCGCGGCGAAAGGTATTTGCCGACCGTGAATGCGGAGCTGCCATTCAGGGCATCGCTGCTGCTTACGCCGATATCTTCGATGCCAAGCTTGCTGCCAATGCTTTTGGCTAGCAGGTTGCCGGTGGCCGAACCGAGAGCTTGCGCGGCAGCGTTCACCATGTTGCTTTCGCCGCCGCTGCTCACCTGCGATAGCGGCTTGCCAGTGATGAGGTAGGAAAGCGCATCGGATTGATCCATTACCGGATTGGAGAAGACGGTGAGGATGGGGCGTTTCGCCGTTCCGGTGATCTGCAGGCCCACCTGCTGGCCTTCGTTGATGGTGGCGTTGGGTTGCAGGCTGCGGATCGCCTTGATGTTGAGGCCCGGATTGTCGATCGGCGTGCTGGCGAACAACAATTGACCTTGCTGAATCTGCAGGTTCTGCCCGTATGCCTTGTACGTGCCGTTGACGGTAACCTGGCCCTGTCCGGTGGTGGCGCGGCCGGGATGTTCTTCCACCGTAAGCACGCCGCCCAGACGTCCATCCAGACCCATGCCAACCAGATGCGCGCGCTGGCCGAGATCCACCTTGATCGACGCGTTGATCGGCGTGGCGCCGCTGTTGGCGGCAGCTTGCGGTTCGTCGACTACCACGATGTCCGGCGAGGCCTTGTTGACGCCGCTGCCCGGCAATTTGTCTAGATTCACGTCGGCGTTGTCCAGCCGTACGGAGCCGGATGCCTGAAGCCCCTGCGCATCGCGGCGGACCAGCAGGTCCGGTGTAAGCGCCACTTTTGCCGCCGGAATGTCGACGACGGTCACTTCACTGCCTTTCAGCGCAATGGCCGTAGGTGTTTGTGCATCGAGTCCCACGGTGCCGTTGATGGCTAGCGCACCCTTGCCGGATTGCACGCTGCCGTCAATCCGCAGCGCGCGCGCATCAGTGGTGGTGGCAACCAGCCGTCCGTCGGAGAGCTTCAGACCCGCATCCGGTACTTCGGCAGCAAATCCCTCGACGTCCGCCTGGCCGGTGATGGCAGGTTCTGCGATGGTGCCGCCGAGCTTGAATGCCCCATTCACGCGGCCTTTGACGTTGGCCAGCGTATCCGTGAACAAACTGATGAAGGCCAGGTCATCCAGATGCAGGCCAACCTGGCCGCTTAACGACTGCTGCGTACCGGTGATGGCAATTTGGCCATCCAGACGTCCATTTCCATTGAGCGCGGCATGCATGGTTGCCTGCTGGTTGCCCGGCTCCAACGTGGCATTCAAAGCCAGGTCTTTGTAGCTGAGCAAAGGCTGGTCGGGGTGTTCGTTGTACGTAACGCGACCTTGCGATGAAGTGATCGAGGCGTTGCCGCTGAGTGCGCCGGCATTGCTGCGATGAATTTTTCCACTTCCTTCCAACACGCCATCGGCGCTCATCGGCATGTCGGTAATGCCTGCGGCATCTACCACCAGGGCCAGCGGTACGGCGTGCAGGCGATAGCTGGCGTCGAGGTTGTCGGCCTTGTCCAGCTTGCCGCTGACGCAGAGCTGGGGTTCTCCTGCAGTGAGGCAGAGATCGCCGAGGCTGGCGCTGCCATCGTTCCAGCCCAGTTGCGTGGCCTGCTGCAAGTGCCAGCGCGGCAAGCCTTGCACGTCCAGCGTGAGCGAGGAAAGCGTGCCGTTCCAGTTCTGCGCCTTCAACGCGCCATTGAGTACAAGCGACACCGACAGCGGCTGGCCTTGTGCGTCGAGCGACAACTGGTGTCGCGCCGACGTGCCTTGTCCGTTGAGTCGAATTTGCTTGAAGGCGAGGCCGCTCAGATCGGCGCCGCTTGCATTGAGCTCCAGCTTGCCGCCTGGATTGCTGATATCTGGCACGTCGGCTTGCAATTGCAAGCTGTGCACGCTCTGTTTGTCCCAGCTCAGCGATTGGCCCTGCAGCATGCCATTGACGGCCAGCGCCGGATAATTGCCGCACACGCGGAATTGCCCATTCAATGCGCCGGCGGCCTGCGGCAGCCAATCATTCAATGACGCGATCGCCAAGGTGATGTTTGCATTGTTGCTGTTACCCGGTTGCGCCAGCAGCTTGATGCTGCTGGTGCCGGATGCCAGGTCCAGGGTGCCGTCCACGACGTGGTTGGGCGAAAGATGCAGCCGCCCCGCGCCACGCAGATGGCGTTGGCGCAATTGGCCTTCGAGCTTGCGCAGCTCGAGCGTGACATCGGGCTGTTTTTGCGCAAGTTTGCCTTGCGTGGCCAGATCGGCATCGAGCAAGCCCTGCCACCCAGCGAAGAGCTGCCCGGGATCGAACTTGTTGGCGGTGGCCTGCAACTGCCAGGCGAGATCGGGCTGCAAGGTCACCGAACCATTCGCACTGAAGTTGCCCTGCGGCTGCAGTAGGCTCAGCGTATGCAACTGGATCTGCTGCGGCGTGCCGTCCAGATTCAAAGCAAGCTTGGCCGGCTTGCCCGGCGGGCCGATCGTGACATCGCCCTCGGCGTGGTAAGCGTTCGCGCTGCCCTTGGCCGCCAGATGTCCCTGGCTGTTGAGGACTTGACCAACGAGGTCGGCCGGCAGTTCGAGATTCTTCCAATCGATGGTCAGATCCGCGCTGGTTGGCTGCGCATCCAGATGAACCGTGCCCGCGGCGTTCAACTGGCCTTTGATTTGCGGCGATGCCAGTTGCAGTTGTTGCAAGCTGAGCGTTTTGAAATCCTTGTCGAAACTTGCCTGCAGCGGCTGCAGCAGCACACGGTATTGATTGAGATCGAGCTGGCCGGCAAGCGTGCCGCCTTGCTGGTCGCCGCTGCCTTGCAGGTTTACGCCAAGATGCGTCACCGAACTGCTGCCGAGCAGCGGCTTGGGATCGAAGGCGGGCGCATCGAGTTTGGCCGTCCATGCGTTGTTGCCGCGCTGGTCCATCGTGAGCTGCAATTGCGCGTTCATGGGTTGCGTCAACGCGATTTGCAATTGCGCGGTTTTGCCATCGCCCTGCGCATGGAGGGTGCCGGCGTAGTCGGTGTCATGTACCTTCCATGCGATCTCCGCCTGGCCCTTGCCCCGATAGGTCCGGCCGATGCCAAGCTGGCCGTTGAGGTCGACGTGTCCGTCCGGCGCGCGCAGCGTCAAGGTGTTCACGTCGATGCCGTTGTTGTTCCAGCGGCCGGAGAGATCGAGCTGATCGGAAGCGAACAACGGCTTGCCTTGCTCGGTGATGGCTACGGGGCCGACGTGAACGCGATCGAGCAACATCTCGATCGGCGGCTTCAGGGAAAACGTGCCGGGCGAGGAGGGCGATGCTTGCGAGGCGGGCAATGCCACGTCCACGCGCTCTACACGAAGATCGATGATGTGCAGCCGCCGGTAGAGCAGGGCTCCAAGATCCCATTGAAGATGGGTGCGCGTGATCGCGGCACGCGTGCCCTTGCCGTCGTCATACCGCAGCAGCGCGATATCGATCGGACCGATCAGGCGCCCTTCCGCTTGCTGTACCTGCAATGCGCCATGCGTGAAACCTTGCGCCTGCGCCAATGCGAAACGCAGGCCCGCACCGGTGCAAAGCAGCCAGAACAATCCGCCGGTCAGCAGCACGAAAACGACCAGCACGCCGATGCCGACAGCGCGAAGCCAGCGGCGGCGGGGGCGGGAAGCGGGCGGTGTCGTATTCATCGCGTCCTTACAGGTCCGGTCCGATCACCAGGTGCAATTCCACACCGTGGTGTTGTGCATCGTTGATGGGCGCGCCCACATCCACGCGGATCAGGCCCACCGGTGAGCGCCAGCGTACGCCGATGCCTGTGCCGATCTTGGGATGGACGTTGGTGCCGTTGAAGGCATTGCCGGCGTCGACGAAGGTGGCGATGCCCCAGCGCGGCGTGAAGTAGTGCTCCACGGTGGCGCTGGCGATGACCAGGCTGTTGCCGCCGATCACGCGGGCATAACTGTTCTGCGGGCCGACCGCCTGGTAGGCGTAACCGCGAATGGACTGGTCGCCGCCGGCGAAGAAACGCAATTGCGGCGGGAGGGCTTCGAAATTGCTGGTCCACACATGGCCGAGATCGCCGCGCAGGATCAATCGATTGGTGCGCCAGAACGAGCGGATCCATTTGCCGCTGGCCATGATCTCGCTGAAGCGCGCGGTGGAAAGCAGATCGCCCGCCGTGCTGCGCGCGTCGAAGCTCAGCGACCAGCCGCGACGGACGAAGTCGAAGTTGTCCGCTGCCTTGCGGCTCAGCGAGCCCTCACCGTAAACGAGCGTGCTGCTGCCGTGCTCCACGCCCGGCGTACTTTCTGGTTCGTTCGGTCGCTTGCCGACGCTGAAGGTGCCGGTAAGCGCGTGCACGCCCACGGTACGCACCCAGTCGTGCCAGAGTTCGCTCTCGTTAGCGACCAATTCGAGCGTGCGCGATTGCGAGGTGACGGTGTTGGCGTCGCGGTAAGTGACGCCGAAATTCAGGCTGCGCTGGTTACCGCCCCGCAACGGAATGGAGTACTGGCTGGTTACCGTCTTCAGCCGCTGCGCTAGCACGACGTCGTTTTTCCACTTGTGGCCGTAGCGATTGATCCAGCGGTACTCCACCCCGCCGCGCACGCCCACGCCGGTATCGGTGCCGACGAACAGGCCCGCCGTGTAGATCCTGCGCTTGGCGGGAGCGAGCTGCACCCTGACATCGACCACGCCATCCTTCGCCATATCGGTTTCCGGAATCACGTTCACGGCCGAGAAGTAATCAGCGCCGTTCAAGGCCTGCTGCAAGGTGAGCAACTGGTTCTGGTCGAAATAATCGCCCGACTTGAACGGGATGTAGCGATCCAGAAACGCCGGCTGGAACTGCGACCCTTCGAAGCGCACGTCGCCATAGCGGTAGCGGCGCCCCACTTCCCATGCCAGATGGATGGCCGCGCTATGTTCGCCGCGATTCACCTCCACGCGATGCACCGTGAGCTTTGCGTCGAGATAGCCGTTGGCCGTCAGTGCATTGTTCAAGGCATCGCGCGCGGCATCGTAGGCGGCATCATCCAGCTGCCGGCCCTTGAGCTTTTCGATACCGCGCCGCGTTGCGCGGATCGGCCGCAGTGCGGCGGCAGCGGGATCGAGCTGGATGTCGACCGCAGTGACCTTGACCGGCTCGCCCGGCACGACGTGCAAGCTGATGCGCCAATCCTTGCCGACTTGTTCGAATTTTCCCGTGGCGTGCGCGTCGTAGTAACCGTACGGCCTCAGCGCATTGCCGACCTCGGTATCGGCGCGATCGTAGAGCCGGCGTACTTGCGCCTCGCTGACGTCGCGCGCGGCATATTGCGAGAGACTGACGCCGGCGATGACGGCGGCCTTGAGCGGATCGTCCACCCCATCCACGACCAGTTGCACCCCGGCATGGCCCAGCGCGGGAACGAGCAACAGCGGAAGCAGGCTTAGGCAGCGGCTAATCCGGCGCATGCGTTAGGGTTCCATCCTGGGCGGAGCATCGCAAGTGAAGGAGCTTAGCGAGCCCGGTGTGCATCGCGCATTAAGGCTGTTCCTATTTTGTGGTGCGCGTCGTCCGTCGCCTGACATGCAGCGGGCTGGGATTGCATCCCGCCCGCATCGACACGCTCAGCCGGCCTTGTCGCCCGATCTGTGCGCAATCCATGCGCCGATCAAGGCCGAGACATACGGAATCGATTGCGCCGCCAGGATGAATATCCACAACTGGCCTTCGGTGAAGTGCGCCGCAGTGCTCTTGGCCATGCCGATCACGCACAACGCCAAGGCGATGAACATCAGCATCTCCTCGCGCACCGGCGTGAAGGCGGCGAAGTTGCTGCCGCCCAGGCGGCGGCTCTTGGCGGTGACCACGAACGAGGTTTTCTCGCGGGTAAGGCCGTGCAGGATGCCGCGCGCAATCGCATGGCTCAGGCCCATGCTGGCCAGCGAGGCCATGATGGTGTCGTACCAGCTGCAGGGCACGCGCGCGCGGTACAGCACCACGCCAAAGATCGCCTTGGCGAAGAAGAAGCCGATGATCGGGATCAGGAAGAGCTGCATCGGCAGGCTGAAAAGTTGCGGCAGGCCCACCATGCCCGCCGTCCAGAAAATCGCCATCAGCGTGAAGATCAGGTGCAGCGCATCGGCGAACCAGCTGAACCAGCCGGTGAGGAAGTGGAAGCGCTGGCCGCTGCTGAGCGGGCCTTTCTTGGTCATCCACTGCCAGCGGCCTTTCAGGATCTGCATGGCGCCGAAAGCCCAGCGGTAGCGCTGGCTCTTGTACGCCTTGAAATCGGCGGGGGTGAGGCCCTTGCCCATCAGTTCATCGACGTAGACCAGCTCGTAGCCGGCGTGCATCAGGCGCAGGCCGAGTTCGGCGTCTTCGCAAATCGTCCATTCCGACCAGCCCCCGGTGCCTTCCAGCGCGGAGCGGCGCACCATCGTCATGGTGCCGTGCTGGATGATCGCGTTGCGCTCGTTGCGATGATGCATGCCGATGCGGAAGAAGCCGTCGTATTCCCAAGCGGTCATGCGGCGGAAGCGGTTGTGCTCGAAGTCGCGATGCGCCTGCGGGCATTGCACCACCGCCACCTTGGGGTCGTGGAAGTACCCGGTAAGCGCCTTCAGCCAGTCCGCACGCACCACGTAGTCGGCGTCGATCACCGCCACTACGTCGGCGCGCGGATCGGTTTCCTTCAAGCCGAAGTTCAGGGCGCCGGCCTTGAAACCGGGCCACGGTTCCAGATGGAAGAAGCGAAAGTGCGGTCCCAGCTTCTCGCAGTATTCCTGCACGGGCTTCCAGATAGCCGGGTCTTTCGTGTTGTTGTCGATCACCAGCACTTCGAAATTTTTGTACTCCAGAGCGGCAAGTGAATCGAGCGTGATGATCACCATCTCCGGCGGCTCGTTGTAGCAGGCCAGATGGATGGAAACGAACGGCTGCTTGTCGGCCGGATCGGGCGGCAGCACGTTCGCATGGCGAACCCAGCTGCGGCGCCACAGCACTTCGGTGAATTCGAAGCCGTTGATCAGCAGGATCGCGAGAATCGCCACCTGCGCCGGGAACAGCAGCACCAGCATGCTCCAGTCCACCCAGCTCAGGTAGAAATTGAACGGCAGCGTCACCGACCACACGATCAGCCCGCAGGCGAGCTGGATCAGCACGTCGAAGAACAGCCGTCCGGTCAGCTTGAAACGGCTGAAGCGTATGCCGAACCAGACCATCGGCAGCAGCGCCAGCAAGCTCGCGGCCAAGGCCTTCCACGGCCAACCGGTGTCTTCGGTGACCGGCCCGGTAAGGGGGAACTTGAGCTGGCGATCGGCATTGAATATGCCCCAATAGGCGCCCGTGCGGCCTTCGCCCAGGCCTTCCTTCCACGGCTGGTCGAAGGCTTCGAACAGGTAGTAGTCGACGTTGTTGCGCTTGGCCCAGATCAGCCACTCGCGATCGAAGATGGCTTCGTTGGAGATGGACGGATACGCACGCTCACGGCGATCGCCATTGGAAGGCCAGCCGACCTCGCCCACCACCACGTGCTTGTTCGGAAAGCGCTGCTTGATCTGGTTGTAGGCACCTTCGGCGGCCTGCAGGGCTACCGAATACTTCGGGTCGCTCGACACCGGCAGGCCGTTCCAGAACGGGAACAAGTGGATGGTGATGTAATCGACGTGATCGGCCAGCTCGGGGTACTTCAGCCAGATGTAGTCCGGCTCCGCGATCGACACCGGTTGGCGGATATGCGCCCGCGCCCGGTCGAGATACGTGATCATTTTGTCGACGGGCAGGTCGTTGCGGAACAGCGCTTCGTTGCCTACCAGCACACGTTCGATGGTGTCCGGATGGCGCTGTGCGAGGGCGATGAGCGTATCCAGTTCCTTCTCGTTGTTCTCCAGGCGGGTGTCGATCACCGTACCGGCCATCACCTTCAACCCTTCCTTTTGGGCCAGGCGGTACACCTGAGGATTCTCCAGCGTGGAATAGGTGCGGATATGGCCGGTGTACTGGCGCAGCAGCTTCAGGTCGCTGTCGATCTCATCGTCGCTGGGAAAGCTCTGCTTGAACGGGTTCTGGTAGCGCTGGAACAACGACACCGAAAAGCCGTTGATCTGCCCGTGCCAATCCTCGGGACCGTGCGGGCGGTTGCTCCACCACCACAGGCCGATGTTCAACGCGGCGACCACAAGCGCCAACAGGATGGCGGAGATGATCGATGGCCCGGATTTGGATTGGGTGGATGTGGCGCTCAAGAAAGTCCCCGCAAGTCACCTCTCGTGAGGCGCGTGAATCTTGTGGAGCTTAACCAATTCGCGGCGGGAGGCTCAATAAATTGCGAGGAGAGTGGTCAGCGCAAGGTCAGGGCTTACCGCCCGTCGCCCCGGCAAAGGCCGGAGTCGATGTCTCTAGGGGCCAGCAATCCTGCCGCTCCAGCTTTCGCCGGAGCGACGAATCTCACCATCACTTCAACAGCGAGCGCAGCATCCACGCGGTCTTCTCGTGCGCTTTCAGCCGTCCGGTGGCCATGTCGACGGTTCCTTCATCACCGGCTGCGTCGGCGGTCTTGATCACCTCGCGCGCCGTGGCGGCGGCGATCTCATGACCGGTCACGAGCTGCTCCACCATCTCTTTCCAGTCCGGCACGCCGGCTTCTTCCTTGATGGTGGTGAGCTTGCCGAACTGGCTATAGGAACCGGGTGCGAACACGTCCAGCGTGCGAATGCGCTCGGCCACCTCATCGGCCGCCAGCCACAATTCGTTGTACTGGGTCTCGAACATGGTGTGCAGGCTGTTGAAATGCGGGCCCGTCACGTTCCAGTGGAAGGTATGGGTTTTCAGGTACAGCGAATAGGTATCCGCCAGCAGCTTGGACAACTGCTTGGCGATGGCTTCGCGATCTTTCTTGGTGATGCCGATGCTGGTGGTGGCCATGATGCGCTCCTCATCCGGTGGCGTTGATGCATGAGCTTAGCCGCGGCCCCCATGGCACAGGAAATGAATAATGCAGATGCAAACCATAGCCACCGGCTATCATGTGCGTCTGCATGAGCGACTCCAAGCCCGACACGACCTCCGCTTCCCCGGACACTCGCCTGCGCATGCTGCGCAAATCGCTGGACGCGGTTTCCTCCCGCGATTTCGGCCGCCTGCTGGGCCGCTGGCGCGGCCTGTCGCGCCGTCCGGACGAGAAAAAACTGGAAGCATTGACCGCCGACATTGCCGCCTCGGCCGAGCGGAGGCAGCGGCGTGCTCAAGCCAAGCCGGAGATTCGCCTGGACGAATCGCTGCCGATCACCGCGCGCGCCGAGGAGATCGTCAAGCTGATACGCGAGCAGCAGATCGTCGTGATCGCCGGTGAAACCGGCTCGGGCAAAACCACCCAGTTGCCAAAGCTCTGTCTTGCGGCGGGTCGCGGCGAAGCCGGCATGATCGGCTGCACGCAGCCGCGCCGCCTGGCCGCGCGTTCGGTGGCACGCCGCGTGGCGGAAGAACTGGGTACGCAGCTCGGCGACAAGGTCGGTTTCCAGGTGCGCTTCAACGACCAGGTGTCCGAGCAGAGCCTGGTCAAGTTCATGACCGACGGCATCCTGCTGGCCGAAACGCAGGGTGATCCATGGCTGTCGAGCTACGACACGCTGATCATCGACGAAGCCCACGAGCGCAGTCTCAACATCGATTTCCTGCTCGGCTATCTGAAGCGGCTGGCGGTGAAGCGGCCGGAACTGAAGATCATCGTCACCTCCGCCACCATCGACACCGCGCGTTTCGCCGAGCATTTCGGCAATGCGCCGGTGATTTCGGTGGAAGGCCGTGCCCATCCGGTGGAAGTGCGCTGGCGTTCGGTGGACGAGGTAGCCGCGCGCCGCAATCAGCGCAGCAGCGAGTTGCAGCAGGGCAGCGCCGAACACGTGGCCGCCGTGCTGGACGAAATCACGCACGACGATCCGCGCGGCGACGTGCTGGTGTTCCTCCCCGGCGAGCGCGAGATCCGCGACGCGCACCTGCTGCTGTCGCGCCGGCAATACCGCGAAACGGAAATCCTGCCGCTGTACGCGCGCCTGTCGGCAGGCGATCAGGATCGCGTGTTCAAGCCCGGCCCGAAGCGGCACGTGGTGCTGGCGACCAACGTGGCGGAAACCTCGCTTACCGTGCCGCGCATCCGTTACGTGATCGATACCGGCACTGCGCGCGTAAAACGCTACAGCCAGCGCAGCCAGCTCGAACGCCTGCACGTGGAACCGATATCGCAAGCTGCGGCGGATCAGCGCAAGGGACGTTGCGGCCGCGTCGGCCCCGGCATCTGCTATCGCCTGTACGACGAAGCGGATTACGCCTCGCGCGCGGCGTACACCGATCCGGAACTGCTGCGCTCTTCGCTCGCCAACGTGATCCTGCGCATGCTGTCGCTGCAGTTGGGCGAAGTGGATGAATTTCCGTTCCTGGAATCGCCCGATCCGCGCGTAGTGGCCGACGGTCACCGCCGCCTTGCCGAAATCGGCGCGATCGACGAGCAACGCCAACTCACTGCCATCGGTCGCACGCTCGCGCGCCTGCCGATCGACGTGCAGTTGGCGCGCATGCTGGTGGAGGCGCACAAGTTGGGCAGCTTGCGCGAACTGCTGGCGGTGGTGGCCTTCCTCAGCATCCAGGATCCGCGCGAGCGGCCGGCCGATGCGCGCCAGCAGGCGGATGCGGCGCATGCCGTGTTTGCCGATCCGAAATCCGATTTCGTCGGAGTGTTGAACTTGTGGCGCGACTATGACCGCGCGCATGAAGAGTTGACGCAATCGAAATTGCGCGACTGGTGTTCGCGGCATTTCCTGAGCTTCTTGCGCATGCGCGAATGGCGCGAGCTGCATCGGCAGTTGTTGCTGGTGGTGCAGGAGCTTGGATGGAAGCTGGATGCTGCCGCCATCACTACTCCCTCTCCCATCCGGGGAGAGGGTGAGGGGTCAACCTCGCGTGGAACCGGCAGTGCACGCAAGAAGGCTTCTCAAAAAAATCGCACAGATGGGCCGTCTGGCAAGCACCGGCCCCTCACCCCCGCCGTCTCCCCGGAGGGGAGAGGAAGCGATGGTGATGGGGAGCGTCTCTATGAGGCCGTGCATCGCAGCCTGCTGGCCGGCCTGCCCACGCAGATCGGCCACAAGGACGAAAAAGGCGTCTACCGCAGCACCCGCGAACGCCGCTTCCAGGTCTTCCCCGGTTCCGCCCTTGCCAAGACACCGCCGAACTGGATCTTCGCCGCGCAAATCCTGGATATCGGCGGCCGTGTGTGGGGCATGATGTGCGGGCGTATCGAACCGGTGTGGATCGAGCAGCAGGCCGCGCATCTGTTGCGCAGCACTTGCCGCGATGCGCACTGGTCGCGCAAGCGCGGCACGGTGGTGGCATACGAACAAGTCAGCCTGTTCGGTCTGGTGCTGGTCGAACGCCGTGCAGTCACCTTCCAGAAGCAGGATCCCGCGCTTGCGCACGATATCTTCCTGCGCGAAGCGCTTGCGCGCGGCGATATCGAAGCGCGCGCGGATTTCATACGCGCCAATCAGCGTGTGCTGGAAGACGCACGCGGCATCGAAGCGCGCCAGCGCCGCGAAGGCTTGATCCGCCATGAGGACGAACTGGTGGATTTCTTCCGCGGCAAATTGCCGGAAGACATCGCCAGCAGCCGCGCGCTCGACGCCTGGTATCGCAACGCACGCCCGGCCGAACAGGCTGCGCTGCGCTGGTCGATCGATGATGTGATGGTCGGTGGCGCCGGACTGGATCCGAAGGCCTTTCCCACTTCGCTCGATATTCCGCCACAGCGTTATCGGCTGGAATACCGTTTCGTGCCCGGCGACGAGGCCGATGGCGTTACCTTGCATCTACCGCTGGCGATGCTCAACGCGTTGCCCGGCGCACGCTGCGAATGGCTGGTGCCGGGCCTGCTGGGCGACAAGGTGGCGGAACTGATTCGCGGCTTGCCCAAGGCGATCCGCCGCAACTTCGTGCCGGCGCCGGATTTCGCGCGCGCCTTCGTCGAAGCCGAAGCGCCGCGCGACGAATCGCTGGCCAAGGCATTGGCCGCCTTTCTGCAACGCACGACGGGCGTGAAGATCGAGGCGAGCGAATTCGCACCCGTGGAACTTGCGCCGCATTTCGCCATGCGTTTCCGTCTGCACGACGAGCAAGGCCGCACGCTCGCTACCGGCCGCGATCTGACCGCATTGCGCGCGCAATGGGAAGGCCAGGCGCGCGAGGCATTTTCGCGCAAGACCGACATCGAGCTCACGCGCGAGGATGTGACAACCTGGGATTTCGAGGAGATCCCCGAACAAGTGCGCTCCGAAGGCGGCCTGATGGCCTTTCCGGCGCTGGTCGATCTCGGCGATGCGGTGGCTTTGCGCGTCTTCGAGCGGCGTGACGAGGCGAGCGCCGCGCATGTCAAGGGCGTGGAACGATTGCTGCGGCATGCGCTGTCCAGCGACACCAAGCAGGCGCGCCGGCGTTTGCCGATTTCCAATGGCATATCGTTGAAGTACGCGCCGCTGGGCAGCGTGGATGGTTTGCGCGACGACCTGGTGGAAGGCGGCTTCAACGATTTTCTCCAAACGCGGGATCTCAGCGTGCGTAGTGCCGCGACGTTCGAGGTGTTGCGCACACATGCCGCGCGCGAACTGTTTGCCGCGGCGGTGGAACGGTTGAAACTTGCCGAGCCGATCATCGAAGCGCAGGCCGAACTGAAGCCGTGGCTGCAGACGCCGCTGATGGGTTTTGCACGCGCCAGCTACGACGATCTGCGCGAACAGCTCGACGGATTGCTTGCTGGCGGTTTTCTGCGCGAGCTGTCGACCGGGCGGCTTGCGCACTTTCCGCGTTATCTCAAGGCGATGCGGCTGCGTGCCGAACGCTTGCGCCAGGATCCGACCAAGGATCAGCAGCGCATGCTGCAGGTGCTGCCGTATTGGCGCGAGTATCTCAACCGTCGCGCCGCCGGCGATGAGGCGCTGGACGAACTGCGCTGGCTGATCGAGGAATGGCGAGTGTCGCTGTTTGCGCAGGAATTGAAGACCGCCGAGCCGGTGTCGCCGAAGCGGCTGGCGAAGGCGCTTGAAACCCTGCGCCAAGCGTGACGCCATGGCTGGCGGGTAGATATTCGAGGCGCCATGGTTGGGTTACGCTGCGCTAATCCATCCGACGGCCGATTGCAGGGCATATCGCACCATCATGGTTCACGCCATTTCCACCGCAAGCCATCTGGCGACGTGGCAGTCACGAGCGGGCACACTGCCTGCCGTACTGGCCGACGCGCTGGCGGCGTGCGCGCAGAACGGGGTGAACGAGCGCGAATGCGGCGACGTGCTGGACTTGCTCGCCATGCTCGGCTGCGATGCGCAGACCCAGGCGGCTGCGCTGTGGTTCGAACTGGCACGCACGCATCCGTTGGCTTGGGAACAGCGCGCTGCCTCCCTGCCGGACGAACTGCAGCGCCTGGTCGCCGGCCAGCAGGCGGCGGAGCGTGTGTGGGCGCTGCATGCACAGCGGCCGCCGCAAGGCGGTTCCGAAGGCTTGCGGCGTCTGCTGCTGGCGATCATCCGCGACGTGCGCGTGGTGTTCATTCTGCTGTCGCGACAGCTCGCCCGCATGCGCGCGGCCGGGAGTTTGCCGGAGGAGGAGCGACAGGAACTGGCGCGGCTCACGCGCGACATTCATTCGCCGCTCGCCAACCGGCTCGGCATCTGGCAATTGAAGTGGGAGCTGGAAGACCTCGCCTTCCGCTACCTGCAACCGGATACCTACCGGCGCATCGCCAAGCTGCTGGACGAACGTCGCAGCGATCGCGAATCCTTCATTCGCGAAACCCTGGCCGAACTGGGCGGCGCGTTGCGCGACGCCGGCATCCATGCCGACCTGGCCGGGCGCCCCAAGCACATCTACTCCATCTGGAAGAAGATGCAGCGCAAGGCGGTGGAGTTTTCCGATCTCTACGACATTCGCGCCGTGCGCGTGCTGGTCGATTCGGTGGCCGATTGTTACGGCGCGCTCGGCATCGTGCATGCGCTGTGGCCGCATTTGCCCGGTGAATTCGACGACTACGTCGCGCGTCCCAAAAGCAACGGCTATCGCTCGCTGCACACGGCGGTGATCGGTCCGCACGGCAAGACGCTGGAGGTGCAGATCCGCACGCACGAGATGCATCGCGCCAACGAACTGGGCGTGGCCGCGCACTGGCGCTACAAGGAAGGCGGCAGCGGCGATGCGGATTTCGAAGCGAAGATCGCCTGGATGCGCAAGCTGCTCGAGCCGCGCAACGACGAAGGCGAGCTGGCCGCCGAGCTGCAAACCGAGTTGCTGGAAGACCGCGTCTACGTGCTCACGCCCAGGGGCGAAGTGGTCGACTTGCCGCATGGCGCCACCGTGCTCGATTTCGCCTATCACGTGCACACCGAAGTGGGTCATCGCTGCCGTGGCGCGAAGGTGAATGGACGCATCGTGCCGCTTACGCATCAACCGCACAGCGGCGATCGCGTGGAGATTCTCACTACCAAGGTGCCCGAGCCACGGCGCGACTGGTTGTCGCCGCATCACGGTTATCTGCACACCAGCCGCGCGCGCGACAAAGTGCGCGCGTGGTTCCGGCGCAGCGCGCACGAAGCCAATCTCGCCGCGGGTCGCGGCTTGCTCGAGCGCGAATTGAAACGCCTGGCGTTGCCGGATGTGGACTCCGCCAAATTGCCGGCGATGTTCCATCTGCAAACCCTGGACGAATTTCTGGTGGGGCTCGCGCTGGGCGAGATCAGCCCGGGACAAGTGGCGCGCGTGCTGCAGGAATCGCAACAGCCGTCGGAGCCTGCGTCAAGCACGCCGCATCCCACCGCGCGTCCGGCCGTGTTCGACCACAGCGCCATCACCATCGAGGGCGTCGGCAATCTGCTTACCGTGCTGGCCAAATGCTGCCAGCCGTTGCCTGGCGATCCGGTGCGCGGTTTCATCACGCGCACGCGCGGCGTATCCGTCCATCGCGCCAACTGCGCAAGCCTGGCGCGTCTGGCGCGCCGCGATCCGGACCGGGTGATCGATGTGAACTGGGGCCAGGCCGATGCACAGGCTTACGAGGTCACGATCCAGCTCAACGGGTACGACCGCAAAGGCCTGCAGAAAGATGTGGTCGGCGTGATCAGCAATGCCAATGTCGGCATCATTGCCTCCAGCAGCCGGCTGTTTCCGCGCACCGGCGAGGTGGAGATGCGCTACACGCTGCGTGTGCGCGATTTCGAGCAGCTTTCGACCCTGCTGGACCGGCTGGCCATCCTGCCGAACGTGGTGGAGGCGCGCAGGGTAGGCGCGGGCTGAGGTGCGTCTCCGAAGGGTGAAAAGGCTGAACGCAACTTTTCACTGCCGGTCCCTGTCATCACCTCAATGCTAAGCTGAACTACTTCATTTGTTAGCTCACGAGCCATGAGCGGAAACCGCGATTTCAACGACCCGGGCAATTCCGGCCGGACCGAACCGAAGCTGGGCAACCTGGACCAGCTGCACGGGTCGCCCCCGCCTGCCGAGCCGGACGACGGTCTGCCGCGCATCCAGGTGGAGCCTGCGTATCGGCGCGGCGAACCCAACGGCAGGGATCCTTACCGGAAACGTCATCACTGGATATTGCCGACGCTGATTGTGGTGCTGCTCGCGGCGGTTGGCGGCTTGTGGTTCAACCAGAGCCGCCTGCGCAGCCTGGTGCCGCGTACCGATTTCGACGATGTGCTGCATCGCGCGCAAGTGGCCTTGCAGGCCGGTCATCTGGATGGCACCGATGGCACCAGCGCGCGCGAATTGTTCGAAGCGGCGCGTGCGCTCGAACCGGACAACGACGCGGCGCGGCAAGGCTTGAATGAAGTCGGTCGTGCGGAAGTGGCACGCGCGGATGCTGCCGTGCGCACCGGCAATCTCAATGAAGCGTCGCAAGCGTTGACCAACGCGCGCGAACTGCTCGGTGGCGGCAACGACGTGGATCGTCTTGCACAGGCCATCGCCAAGGCGCAGGTTTCGCCGGGCCAGTCCGACACCCTGATCACCCAGGCGCAGCAGGCCCTCAGCCAGAACAAACTCGATGGTCCCGATGGCGCCGCTGCGCTCTACCAGCGCGTGTTGAGCGCCGAGCCGGACAACGCGGTAGCGCGGCACGGCATGGATCAAGTCGGCGATGCAATGGCCGCGCAAATACAGAAGGCGTTGAGCGCGAACGATGCCGCCAATGCATCGGCCGGTATCGATCGTCTTGCGGCCGTGCTGCCGAACTATGCGCAATTGCCCAACTTGCGCGCCTCGCTGTCCGCCTTGCAGACGCAAGCCAACAGCGCGTTGAACGATGCCCTCAATCAAGGCAACGATGCCTTGCGTGGCGGGCGCATCGCAGGCGACGGCAACGACACCGCGCTTGCGCATTTCAAGGCCGCGCTGGCGATCGATCCGAACAACGCGCAAGCCAAGGCCGGTCTTGGACAAGTCGCGCAAGCGCTGACGGTGCAGGCGAATGCGGCGATCGACGCGGGCGATACCGAGCATGCCAAGCAATTGCTCGATCAAGCCGAAATGCTGGCGCCCGGATCGGCCGACCTGGTCGCGGCGCGTGCGCGTCTGGGACAAACGCCTGTCGCGCAAACACCGGTGGCGCAGCCTCCTGTGACTGAAAACACCACGGCGACCACCAACAAGGCGCCAGCCGTCCGCAAGCCGGAGCAGGAAGAAGACACCACGCCACCGCCGCAACCCGCGTTGACGGGGCAGCAGCAGGTGCAGGTGGCCGATATGGTCAGCCGCGCGCGGCAAGCCGCAGCGCGCGGGGACATCATGTCGCCGCCCGGCGATTGCGCATACGACCTTTATCGCGGTGCGCTCGCCATCGATGGCAACAATCCGGAAGCACTGTCCGGATTGCAGAGCCTGCCGGGACAGGTGCAGCAGCAATTCAACCAGGCGCTGCGCGCCGGCAATCTCAAAAAGGCGGGCAGCCTGCTCGATGCGCTCGACAATCTCCAGCCGGGTGATGCGGCACTGTCGATCTCGCGCCAGCGTCTGGCCAATGCCTGGATCGATCAGGCCGAGCAACAGTTCGACAGCGGCGATCGCAACAATGCCGCATCGTCGCTGGAGCAGGGACGAAATCTGTTGCCGAACGACCCGCGCGTACGGGAACTGGTGGCGCGCATGCAGGGTGGTCGATGACGGTATTGGTGTTTGGCGGCAGCAGCCAGATCGGGCATTACCTGCTGCCACTGCTCGCTGCACGCGGTGAGCCGGTATTGGCGTTGAGTCGCACCGTGCGTCCGCAAATGCATCCTGTGACGTGGCTTCAAGGGCATCTTCCCGATGCCGTGCCCGCAGTGGAAAACATCTCGGCGATTGTCAGCTTCGGTCCCTTGCAGTGGCTTGCCAGTTGGTTGCAGCAGACTGAGCTGCCGCTTGCACCGCGCGTGGTGACGGTCAGTTCCATGAGCGCGGAGAGCAAGCGTGGTTCGGATGTGACCGCGGAGCGTGAGCTGTCCCAGTTGATTCGCGACAGCGAAGCTGCGGTGGCCCAGGCAAGCGAGAAGCATGGCAGTGCGTGGACCGTGCTGCGTCCTACGTTGGTTTATGGCGCCGGCATGGATAAAAGCCTCACGCCCTTGGCCCAGCGCGCGATGCGCACCCGCGTGTTTCCATTGCCAGCCGGCAATGGCTTGCGTCAGCCGGTGCATGCGCAGGATCTGGCGCACGCCACGCTCGCCGCGCTGGATAACCCCGCTTCGGCCGGCAAGATTCTCCCCATCGGCGGCGGTGAACGGCTGCCGGCCAGTGAAATGTTCGCGCGCGTGCGCCGCAGCCTGCCGGTCGACACCTTGCCGTTGCCGCTGCCGGCATGGCTGCTGCGGACGGCGCAGCGCAGCGTCGGCAGCTTGCGTGGGCCATTGAGCCGCCTGGAGGCGGATCTCATTGCCGACAATACCGAGATGACGCGTCTGCTGGGCGTGCAGCCGCGGCCGTTCCGCCCTGACGCGGACTGCTGGCGCCGCTAACGCGCCGGCAGATCAGGTGGGGCGCAGCCTACCCAGGCTCTTCTGTGTGAACTGCCTGTCGAATACCCCCGGAATGCCCGCGCCAGGCCATTTTCAGCAGGCCTGCGTTCATCCGGCCGCCGGGTGGCGCCCCCTATGATCCCGACACACCGATCCGCCATTCCCTACATCTGGATACATTTTGGACGCTCTGAGCCGAATCCGATCGATTGCACGCGCGTGCTGGCCCTGGCTGCGCATTCCGTTCTGGGTTTGCACGGGCCTGTTGTTCGGGTTTCTGCTGCCGTACTCGCTGATTCTCAACAAGCGCGTGCAGAACCGCTTCAACGACCTGGTGTTCGCGGTGCCAACGCGCATCTATTCGCAGCCGTTGCGCCTTGCGACCGGCGTGCCGATGAATCCCAGCACGCTGGAAGTGGAGCTCACCTTCTCCGGCTACGTGAGCGATGGCCACGGCGACGTGCCGGGCAGTTGGGCGAAGAAAGGCAGCACCTATTTCATTTCCTCGCGCGGCTATGCCGGGCCTGACGGTGGCGAACTGCCCAAACACATTCGCGTCGTGCTGGGCAACGGCATTGTGCAATCGGTGAGCGACCTCGGTTCCAGCAAGGCGCTGAACGAAGCGCACCTGGATCCGGCGCGCATCGCCACCGTGTATGGCGCCAAGCAGGAAGACCGCAGCTACGTGCAGTTGAACGACGTGCCGCCGCTGCTGGTGGCCGGCCTGCAGGCGGTGGAGGATCGCGATTTCAAGCATCACATCGGCGTGGATTTCACGGCGATCCTGCGCGCGCTGTTCGCCGACCTGCGCGCGGGCCACGCTGTGCAGGGCGCTTCCACCCTCACGCAGCAGCTGGTGCGCAATCTGTTCCTCAATCGCGAACAGACCATGGGCCGCAAGTTGAACGAAGCACTGATGTCGATCCTGCTGGAGATGCATTACAGCAAGGCGCGCATCCTGGAGGCATACGTCAACGAAGTGTTCCTCGGCCAGCAAGGCAACCAAGCCGTGCATGGTTTTGCAGCGGGCGCGGAGTTCTACTTCGGCCGGCGCCTGGATTACCTGCGCCCGCAGGAAATGGCCTTGCTGATCGGCCTGGTGAAAGGTCCCAGCCAGCTCGATCCGCGCCGCTATCCCGACCGCGCACTGGCGCGGCGCAACCTGGTGCTGGACACGTTCGTCACTACCGGATTGCTCACATCGGAGCAGGCGCGCGCCGCGAAACAGATGCCGCTCGGCGTGATCCCGGATGGCCAGTTGCCGCACAACCGCTTCCCGGCCTTCATGGAACTGGTGCGACAGCAGATCACCAACGATTTCGATGAAGACACGCTGCGGCAGGGCAATCTGTCGATCTTCACCACGCTCGATCCGGCCACCCAGCTTTATACCGAGCAGGCGATCAGCACCGCTATCAGCAATCTGGGCAAGCGCGCCGAAGACACGCAAGGTGCCGGCGTGGTGACCGATGCAAAAACCGGCAGCGTGCTCGCCGTGGTCGGCAGCAAATTTCCCGACGAACAGGGCTTCAATCGCGCGCTGGATGCACAGCGGCCGATCGGTTCCACCATCAAGCCGTTCGTGTACATGGTGGCGCTCACGCAACCCGATCGCTGGAATCTCGCCACGCAACTGGACGATTCGCCGATCAGCATGAAGCAGCCTGACGGCAGTTGGTGGACGCCGCACAACGACGACAACCAGAGCCACGGCATGGTGCCGATGGTCGACGCGCTGGCCAATTCCTGGAACCTCGCCACGATTCACCTCGGCATGTCCGTGGGCGTGCCGCGCATCAAGGCGTTCCTGGATTCGTTTGGATTGACGCAGATCCAGCCCGGCCCGTCGCTGCTGATCGGTGCGGTGGATCTGTCACCGCTGCAGGTAACGCAGCTGTATCAGTACATCGCATCCGATGGTCATGCCTTGCCGCTGCTGGCGGTGAGCGGCGTGGTCGACGGCAACGGCCACACCATCAAGCGTTACGAGGTGGAAGCCGGCAAGGGCGAATATCAGCCTGCGGTGCGCCTGATGACCTGGGCGATGCAGCAAGTGGCCACCTACGGCACAGCCAAGTCGCTGGCCGAAGGCAGCCTGGCCTCGCTGCACGCCGCCGGCAAGACCGGCACCAGCAACGACCTGCGCGACAGTTGGTTCGCCGGCTTCACCGGCGACCGCTTGGCGGTGTTCTGGATGGGCCGCGACGACAACAAGCCCAGCCATCTATGGGGGTCCACCGGCGGGCTGCGCGCGTGGCAGGAGTTGTTCCGCAAGCTGCCTAGCCTGCCGTTGTCGTCATTACCTGGCGAAGGCCTGGAAATGGCCTGGATCAACCCGTCCGATGGCCGCCGCAGCGATCCGGCCTGTTCGGGCGCCAAGCAAGTGCCGGTGATTGCCGGTACCCTATCCACCGATTCGGAGGGGTGTTTCTGGCAAAAAATCGGTAATCTTTTCGGCTCCGGCCAAAACGCCGCCTCCTCTTCCGATACGCCAACCACCACCAGCAATCAGTAGCCGCATGAGCACGCCGTACCGTCCGTTTCGCCTTCGCCATCCCTTGCTGCCTGCCGTGCTGGCGGGCGCTTTGCTTGCCGCCTGCGCACAGCCCTCGCCCGAAGCGCCCAAGCCGCCGCCGCCGGGCAAATCCAATGTAGCGATGGTGAGCGAGATTCGCGCCGCGGGTGAGCGCGACAAGTCGGTGATCAACGTACATCCGCTGATCGATCCGGGCATCGCCGCCTTGCAGGACGCCGCGCGCCAGGACGAGCGCAGCGGCCAGTACCAGGCCGCTGCCGCCAAACTCGACATGGCGCTCAAGCGCAATCCCGACGCACCCGACGTACTGCAGGACCGCGCCGAAGTCGCCATATACCTGGGCGATTTCCAGCTCGCCGAAAAACTCGCGCATCAATCGTGGACGCTGGGGTCCAAGCAAGGACCGCTGTGCGCGCGCAACTGGCAGACCATCGTGGAGATTCGCCAGCAGGCCAATGATCAGGCCGGTGCCGCATCGGCGAGCAAATGGGTAGGTGAGTGCCGCGAGCCGGGTGTGCAGCGGCTTTGATTTCGCTGTATGCCGGCACAGATATCCATAGATGCGTTTTGAGGCGCCTATTGACGCCTCACCGTCATTCCGGCCTTCGCCGGATTGACGGTTGGAAAGATAGGCGGATCAGAAAACAGGGAACATCATGCGCACGAATTCACAGCTGAATCTTTCCGCATGATCCACGACAAACCAAGGATCGGCCTCGTCGGCAGCCAAGGCGCTTACGGACGCTGGCTGCGCCGCTTCTTCGAAGACCGCATGGGTCTACAGGTCGCAGGCCGCGATCCACATGGTGACACTGCACTCTCCGAACGCGCATTGATCGAAACCGTCGACGTACTGATCTTCTGCGCGCCCATCCGCCAGACGCCTGCAGTCATCCGCCACTACGTCGAACAAGCTGCAGGTTTCGAGCGCGACCAACTCTGGTTGGACATCACCTCGATCAAGGCCGCGCCGGTCGCCACCATGCTTGCCTCGCATGCCGAAGTAGTGGGTCTACACCCCATGAGCGCCGCACCCAAAGCCGCCACCTTGCGCGGTCGTGCCATGGTGGTGTGCGAAGCGCGCTTGAACACATGGCGCCCGTGGCTTGAGCAATTTCTTGCGGCGACCGAGGCTGAGTGCGTGCGCGCCGACGCTGAACAACACGATCGCATCATGGCGCTGGTGCAAGGCTTGGTGCATGCGACGCATATGGCGCAAGGCGCCGTGCTGCGCGAGCTGGCGCCGGCCGTGGGCGGTCTTGAAGGCATCCGTCCTTTCAGCTCGGTGGGCTACGAACTGGACGTGGCGGTGACGCGCCGCATTCTCGCCAGCAATCCGGCGATCTATCAGGACATCCAGTTCGAGAATCCTTACGTCGCGCCCATGCTCGAACACCTGGCTGCGCATATCGATGGCTTGCGTGATCTGGTACATCAAGGCGACGACGCAGCGCGCACGCGCCTGCGCGAAACGTTGCTGGAGCAAAGCCGTGTATACATGGGCGAGCAGGCCGTGGCCGAAGGCAGCTACGCATTCGAACGTCTCGGCTATCTGCTTGCCGATCTGCACGAGCCACGCTACCTGAGCGTGTTCCTGCCGCTCGACCGGCCTGGTTCGTTGCGTACGCTGCTGTCGGTATTTGAGCAGCGCGGCATCAATCTCGATTCCATCCATTCCTCGCGTAGCGCAGACGGAGAGTTGCTGTTTCGCATCGGCCTCAGCAGGGATTGCGATGCGACTTTGCTGCGTGATGCGATGCAAGTGATCGAGCAGGACCGCATCGGCCGCGTGGTGGGCGCTGCCGACATGCCAGCAGCTTCCTGATGCTCCGGTTGCGTCTCGCTTCAAAAAGCGGGACACGTCGGTAGCGGTCCGCCTTACGACAAAAACACCGTCCGATAACGCAGATGCGTGCATAACTTGCGCGCTTCGGGCGCATTAGGGGACCTGCTCGGAGCCATCGCCGCGTGTTTTCATCGCGATGCCATGGGTCTTGTTTCAGCGTCGTTTTCCAATCGCGTTTATCGCGTCGTTTGCGCTCGCCTTGAGCGCAACGGCCCCTTTCCTATCGAACAGGAGGTTTGTCATGCGCGCGAATTTATTCGTACCCACGCTGCTTTTCGTTTTGTTGAGCGGTAGCTTGGCTGCACCAGCGGTAGCTCAGAGTACTGGTGCTGCTCAATTCGACGTCACCGAAAGCGCCTTGACCGGCTCCGTGTTATGCAACGGTGGCCCGGCAACGACGATCACGCCCGTCGATGCCTCGACCACGGACGTAACCGGCAGCAACGACGCACAGGCTTCGAACCTCATCGCGCAAGCCTGTGGCCTGCCACTGTATTCGATCGCGTCCGCCGATGATTCGACCAGCGCCCAGGATACGTCCAGCCAGGACGATGGCGATGGCAACAGCAGTTTGCAAAATGTCAGTCTTCTGGGTGGTCTGCTTACGTATCAGAGCAAGGTCGAGGCGGATGCATGCAATGCCTCGTCCGCGCAGACGGTCAGCTGCCAGGACACGACCACGGTCAATAACCTGGCGTTCGCAGGGCAGCACATCACTGGAACCTTCACCTCGCCAACGACGTTTCAGGCGGTCAATGTGAGCGTGCAGCTGCCCGGCTATTGCACCGGTCTGGCGTTGTTTACCGGTAGCCTTACCGTTGCCGGTACATCGGTGCAAACTGCCGGAAACACGGCGACGGTGCGCATGGCACCGATCGCGTTGCATGGCACGTTGACCTGTGTGGGTTTGCCTCTGGAGAGCATGCAGGTGGCGCTTGAGGACTCTAGCCTTATTGAAGATTCGCTTGCCACGAATAAACTGCTGACCACAACATCTGCTTCACAGATTTTAATTAAATAGAACGCAACGTTTCTCCGTTTGAAAGCCGTGCCAGTAAGCGGCTTGTGCTGCTGCGAGTACACTGCGAGGTGTTTCCATGACGCCTCGCTTTTTTTAATCGCTGATACCACGCCGTTGCTTGCCTCCGAAGCCTGGAGCTGGTTCCGCACATCCCGCGCCTGCGCCATACTGTGCCGATGACCGACCCCGAAGACATCGGCGCTCTGCTCGGCGCCGACGGCCCGTTTGCCCGTGAGTTGCCCAATTTCGCGCCGCGTCCCGCGCAGCAGGCGATGGCGCGCGCGGTGCAGCATGCCATCGTCGAATGCGAAACGCTGATTGCTGAAGCGGGCACGGGCACAGGAAAAACCTACGCGTACCTGGTGCCGGCGATGCTGTCGGGCGAGCGGGTGATCGTGTCCACCGGCACCAAGGCGCTGCAGGATCAGCTGTTTTTCCGCGATATACCCAAGGTGCGCTCGGTGCTGGGCGCGCGATTGAAGGTGGCGTTGTTGAAGGGCCGCGCCAATTATCTATGCCTGTACCGTCTGGACCAGACGGTGCGCGAAGGTTCCGACATGGAGCGTAACCATGCCACTCAACTGGCTGCGATCCGCGCGTGGTCGGCGCGCACGCGCCGTGGCGATCGCATGGAACTGGCGGAAGTGCCGGAGGATTCGCCGCTGTGGTTGCGCGTGACGTCGACGCCGGAAAACTGCCTGGGCGTGGAATGTCCGTTCTACGACGATTGCCATGTGATCACCGCACGCCGTGAAGCGCAGGAAGCGGATCTGGTGGTGGTCAATCATCATCTGCTGTTTGCCGATCTTGCCTTGAAGCAGGAAGGCTTCGGCGAGATTCTGCCGGGCGCGCAGGCCTTCATTCTCGACGAGGCCCATCAGATACCGGAACTTGCCGGCCAGTTCTTTTCACAGAGCATCAGCGCGCGCCAGCTCACCGAACTGGCGCAGGATGCACTCGCCGAATGCAACGGCGTGACCGGCGCCATCGGCCTGATACTGGAACCAGTCGAAGCGCTGCAAGAAGCCGTACGCAAGCTGCGGCTGGCGATCGACACGGCAACCGCGCGCGGCCCGTTCCACGAATTGCTACGCCGCGACGGTGTGCCGGCTTCGCTGCGCGACCTGGCCGAAGTGCTGGCTGCGCTGACCGATGCGCTGGCTTCGCAAGCCGAACGCTCGCGTGGGTTGATGAACGTGCACGAGCGGGCGACGCATCTGAGCGAACGCCTGGACCGAGTCGTTGAAACGTCTTCCGAACAGGACGTGCGCTGGTATGAATTGTTTCCACGCGGTTTCGCGCTGCACGCCACACCGCTGGATCTTGCCGCGCCGTTGCGCGCGATGCGCGAGCGCACGCGTGCGGCGTGGATCCATACGTCGGCAACGCTATCGGTCGCAGGTCAGTTCGATCATTTCGCGCGCCAGTTGGGCCTGGACGATCCGCAGACGTTGAGCCTGGAAAGTCCCTTCGACTATGCGCAGCAAGCATTGTGCTACATGCCGGAAGGTTTGCCCGATCCGGCCATGCGCGATTACACCGATCGCGTGATCGACGCGACGTTGCCGGTGCTGGAGGCCTCCAACGGCCGTGCTTTCCTGCTGTTCACTTCGCATCGCGCGTTGCGGCGCGCGGCGGAGCTGCTGGCCGACCGCGTGCCCTGGCCGTTGTTCGTGCAGGGCAGCGCACCGCGCCATCAATTGCTGGAGGATTTTCGCGCCAGCGGCCATGGCGTGCTGCTGGGCGCGGCCAGCTTCTGGGAAGGCGTGGATGTGGCCGGAGAGGCGTTGTCGGTGGTGATGATCGACAAGCTGCCGTTTGCCGCGCCAGATGATCCGGTATTGCAGGCGCGCCTGGAATCGCTGGAGCAGGCGGGCATCAATCCCTTCATGGGCTGGCAGGTGCCCTCCGCCGTGATTGCCCTGAAACAGGGGGCAGGGCGCCTGATTCGCGACGTGCACGATCGCGGTGTGCTGATGTTGTGCGACCCACGCTTGACCAGCAAAGGTTATGGAAAACTGTTTCTCAACAGCCTGCCGCCCATGCCGCGCACGCGGGACGTTGGGGATGTGCAGGGGTTTTTCGCACGCTCAGTGCCCTCTCCCCTTCGGGGCGAGGGCTAGGCCACCCTCTCCAAGAGGGGAGAGCGAGCTGCATCTCGTGTGCTGCTACAGTCCTGCCCTGCATACGTATTCAGGCGGACATCCTGGGGCCGCCCTGCGCAGAATCGGCCATCACCGAAAAACCATCATGTGGGGAGCGTGATCGATATGCATATGAACACCACTGCAAGCACGGGTGCGACGCAAGGAGACGAAGGGCGTACCACGGCGAGAGTGGTGCTGATTGCGGCAGCGGCGGCGATCGGTGGATTTTTGTTCGGCTTCGATACCGCGGTGATCAATGGCGCGGTGGATGCGGTGCGTCACGGCTTTGGCCTGAGCGCGGCGCGGATCGGTATCGCGGTGTCGTGTGCGTTGCTCGGTTCCGCGCTTGGCGCGTGGTATGCCGGGCCGCTGGCCGATCGACTGGGGCGCGTGCGCACCATGCAGGTGGCGGCGCTGTTCCTGGTGTTGTGCGCGATCGGCTCGGGGCTGGTGCACGGTGTATGGGATCTGATGTTCTGGCGCGTGATCGGAGGCATCGGCGTGGGTGTCGCTTCGGTGATCGCACCGGCCTACATCGCCGAGGTGTCGCCGGCCAATGTGCGCGGACGTCTCGGTTCGATGCAGCAGTTGGCGATCGTGCTCGGCATTTTCGTGGCGCTGCTCAGCGATGCATGGCTGGCGAGTGCGGCCGGCGGCGCGGCGGAGAAACTATGGTTCGGCCTTGAGGCATGGCGCTGGATGTTCCTGGTTGCCACGCTGCCGGCGCTGATTTACGGCGTGCTGGTAATGGGTGTGCCCGAATCGCCGCGTTATCTCGTTGCGCGCGGGCGTTCCGCGGAGGCGCGCGTGGTGCTCGCCAAGGTGCTGGATCTGCATAGCGACCATGCGCTGGATGCGAAGATCAACGACATCGCGCATAGCCTGAAAGTGGAATACCGGCCGAGCTTGAAGGATCTGCGTGGTCCGCGTGCCGGTTTGCTGCCGATCGTGTGGGTGGGCATTCTGCTTTCGGTATTCCAGCAGTTCGTCGGCATCAACGTCATTTTCTATTACTCGTCGACGCTGTGGCATTCGGTGGGTTTCAGCGAAACCGATTCGTTCTCGATCACGGTGTTCACGTCGGTCGTCAACGTACTGGTGACGCTGGTGGCGATTGCCTTGGTCGACAAGATCGGGCGCAAGCCGTTGCTGTTGATCGGTTCGGCCGGCATGACCGTCACACTCGCCCTGATGGCGTGGTGTTTCTCGCAGGCGGTCGGCAGCGGTGCTTCGCTGAGTTTGCCAGCGCCATGGAACATGGTCGCGCTGGTGGCGGCGAACGCCTACGTGGTGTGCTTCGGCCTGAGTTGGGGGCCGATGGTGTGGGTGCTGCTGGGCGAGATGTTTCCCAACAGCATTCGCGCCATCGCATTGGCCGTGGCCGCCGCCGCGCAATGGGTGGCGAACTTTGCCATCACCAGTACGTTCCCGTGGCTGGCGCAGGTCGGGCTCAGCTTCGCTTACGGCTTGTATGCGTTGTTTGCGTTCGTGTCGCTGTTGTTCGTGATGCGCGCCGTGCGCGAAACGCGCGGCATGGAGCTGGAAGACATGCGCGCGTCCTGATCATAATACCTACGCGACGCGCAGCACGCGGCTATACGCGTGCACTTCATCCACCAGCACTTTCACATGCTCGGGATCGACTTCCGGCGTCACGCCATGTCCGAGATTGAACACGTGCCCGGGATGATTGCCGTAGCTGTCCAGCACGCGCCGCACTTCGCGGCGGATCACTTCGGGATTGGCGCGCAGTACGGCCGGATCGAGATTGCCCTGCAGTGCCACCTTGCCGTCCACTGCTTTGCGCGCATCGGCCAGGTCGATGGTCCAGTCCACGCCCAGCGCCGCGCAATCGGTGGCTGCCATCTCGGCGAGATGCCGGTTGGCGCCCTTGGAGAACAGGATCAGCGGCAGGTCGCGTGCGTGAGCATCGAGCTTCAATGCATCGACCACCTGCGCCAGATAGCGCAGTGAAAATTCGCGGAATGCCGCGGGACCGAGCAAGCCGCCCCAGGTATCGAAGATCATCAGCGCTTGTGCGCCGGCGGCAGCCTGTGCGCTCAGATAGGCGGCCACCGAGCGCGCGAGCGTTTCGAGCAGGCTGTGCGCGAGCGCAGGATCGTCCCAGCACATCGCCTTGACGGTGGCGAAATCGCGCGAACCTTCGCCTTCCACCATGTAGCAGGCGAGCGTCCACGGACTGCCGGAAAAGCCGATCAGCGGGACGCGGCCGGCGAGTTCGCGGCGGATCACGCGCACCGCATCCATCACGTAGCGCAGTTCGCTTTCCATGTCCGGCACCCCCAGCCGTTCCACGTCGGCGCGCGTGCGCACGGGATGCGCGAACTGCGGACCTTCGCCCTGCGCGAAGGAAAGACCCAGGCCCATCGCATCCGGAATGGTGAGGATGTCGGAGAACAGAATCGCCGCATCCAGCTCATAGCGATCCAGCGGCTGCAAGGTGACTTCGCAGGCCAGGTCCGGATTCTGCGCCAGCGCCATGAAGCTGCCGGCTTTTGCGCGCGTGGCGCGGTATTCGGGCAGGTATCGACCGGCCTGGCGCATCACCCATACGGGTGTGGTGTCGACGGGTTCGCGGCGTAGCGCGCGCAGGAAGCGGTCATTCTTGAGTGTTGCTGACATGTTTTTATCGGCGTCCGTAAGGGCCTTCGACCCCTTGGGCAAAGACCACGCGATAGCCACGCTTGAGCTGGGCGTCGCGCACTTTTTCGAAAGCGGCGATGGCTTCGTCGCGTTCCAGATATTGATCGCGCTTGAGCGTGGCGCGGCCGCCCTGTGTGCCGGACTCGCGGTATAGCGTCCAGCCGCCGAGCAGATCCTGCTCCAGCACGATCTGAACGTAGCGCGGCGGTTCGGCCGAGGCTGGCATGGTTTGCAGATAGAGCCGCATGGCGTCCCTGAATAAGCTGCGGCCAGGCGGCCGCAAGGTAAGGCATTTTAGAGGGCAGGCGGCGTTGCAAGCGAGGGCCGCAGCGCCTTCACCGTGGAACGCAGGCCTCGCGCAATACCGCCAGCACGTCTGCCTCGTTCACCCCGGACACGATCTCGGCCTGGCCGATGCCGCGCCATAGGATCAGCCGCAGGGTACCGGCGGTGTTCTTCTTGTCCAGCCGCATCAATGCCAGCAACTGTTCGGGATCAAAACCGGGAGGCACGGCAGTAGGCAGGCCAGCGGCTTGCAGCAATTGCTCCAGTCGGGACGTATCGGCTGTGGCGCTCATGCCCAGCCGCTCGGACAAGCGTGCGGCCAGCAGCATGCCCACGGCGACGCCTTCGCCATGCAGCAGGGTGGTGTAGTGGCCGGCTGTCTCCAGCGCATGTCCGAAGGTGTGGCCGAGGTTGAGCAGGGCGCGTTCGCCTTGCTCGGTCTCATCGCGCGCCACCACGCCGGCCTTGTAGCGCACCTTGGTGGCGATGGCTTGCACGAGTGCGGTTTCGTCGCGCACGGCCAGCGCATCGGCGTGTTGTTGCAGCCAGGCGAAGAAAGCCGCATCGCCGATCGCCGCGCCCTTGATGACTTCCGCCAGACCGGCCCGGTATTCGCGCACAGGCAGGCTGTCCAGCGTACCGATATCGGCCACCACCGCGCGCGGCTGGTGGAATGCCCCGACCAGGTTCTTGCCGGCCGGAAGATTCACGCCGGTCTTGCCGCCGACGGAGGAATCGACCATCGACAACAAGGTGGTCGGCATCTGGATGAAATCGATGCCGCGCATCCAGCAGGCGGCGGTGAAACCGGCGAGATCGCCCACCACGCCACCGCCCAGGGCGATAACGCAGGCATCGCGCGTGGCGCCGAGCGTGCCCAGCGCTTCGAGCGCCAGTCCCACGTTGGCGAAACTCTTGTGCGCTTCGCCGTCGTCGAGCAGAAACGAAGACCAGCGCAAGCCGTCCAGTCCACGCGCCACGCGTTCCAGATACAGCGGCGCAACGGTGCGGTTGCTGATCACCAATACATGTTTGCCGCGCAACGCAGCTCGCCAACGCGCGTGGTCATCGAGCAGTCCGCGGCCGATCCACACCGGATAGCTGCGTTCGCCCAGGGTAACGTCGATGGTTTGCGCGGGAAGGGTGGTGGTCGTACTCATGCGGCTTGTCGGTTCCAGTGCTGATCGATCAATGCGATACAACGTTCGCTTGCTGCGGCCACACCTTCCTGGTCGTGGCTGGGCGGAATGATCAGATCGGCGGTTTCTTCATAAAGCGAGGTACGTGCTTCGGCCATCGCTTCCAGCTTGTGGTGGCGATCGGTATCGGCCAGCAGCGGGCGCGACGTGTCGAGCGCCAGCCGCTGCAACTGCACCGCCACGGTGGCTTGCAGCCAGACGACGTAGCCGCGATCCCGCAATGTGCGGCGATTGGCGGGATCGAGCACCGCACCGGCGCCACTGGCCAACAGCACGCCGCGCAGGCCGCTAAACTCTTCCAGCAACGCACGTTCGCGCCGGCGAAAACCCGCTTCCCCTTCGATATCGAAAATGGTGCTGACGGAAACGCCGGTGACGCGCTCGATTTCCTGGTCGAGATCGACAAACGGCAGGCTGTAACGTGCGGCGAGCTGCCGCCCGATCGACGTCTTGCCGGCGCCGGTGGGGCCGATCAGGAACAGGTTGCACGAGGGATTCATGCGTGGATATTAGCAAGCAGGTGAATGGATGTCCGAACGGATTTTGATCGCTGGTTGCGGCGATTTGGGTGAACGCGTGGCGCGCCTGCTGTTGCAGCGGGGCGACGAGGTGTATGCATTGCGCCGCCACCCGCCGGGCGACGGCGGCGGCATCCACTGGATCGCGGCGGACCTGACCTGTCCGGAAACGCTTGCTGCGCTTCCATCCGGCATCGAGCGGCTGGTGTATCTGCCGGCACCGCAGGCGCGTGAGCCGGAAGCCTACCGCGCGGTGTATTTCGATGGATTGCGCAATGTGCTCGCCGCATTGGATGGCGCGTCGCTGAAACGCGTGCTGTTCGTTTCTTCCAGCGGCGTGTACGGCGAGCATGGCGACGAATGGGTGGATGAAACGACACCGCCCGCGCCGCAAGGCTTCAATGGCCAGGTTTTGTGGCAGGCGGAACAGTGGCTGTCGAATCAGCCGATCCAGACGGTGGCGCTGCGCCTGGCGGGGCTTTATGGATCGGGGAGATTGCAGCTGATTGATCGCTTGCGGGCGGGGCAGGTGCGTGCGCCGCATGGACGGCCGCATTGGGCCAATCGCATGCATGTCGAGGACGCCGCCGCGGCAATCGTGCATCTGCTTGGCCTGCGCGATCCGCACAAAGTGTACGTGGGTGTCGACGACACGCCGTTGCCGCTGGATGTTCTCTACGATTATCTCGCCGCGTTTATCGGCGCGCCGCCGGTTGCGGACGGTCCTGCACCGGCGGGCATCGGCAGCAAGCGGCTCAGCAATGCGCGGCTTCGTGCCAGTGGCTTTCAGCTGCGCTGGCCGGACTCCCGTGCGGGATACGCCGAATGTTTGCGGAAGCCGCGGCCCTAGATCTGCTTCGGCTCCGCGTGCGGCTCGGCGCTTTGCGTGGTCAGGTGTTCTTCGATGCCGTATTTGATGAGGTCGGCATCGCGACCGATGCCGAGCTTGCGCATCGCGCTCATCTTCTGTGTGCTCACCGTTTGCTTGCTGCGATGCAGGCGCGCGGCGATTTCGCTGATGGTGAGCCCGGAAACGAACAGCCGCACCACCTCCAGTTCGCGCGTGGACAAATGGCGCGTACGCGAGTTGGACGCGCCGCCCTGGATGCTGTGGCGATGCACGATGGCTTCGATGCCGGGCGAGAGATAGCGCTTGCCGGCGAGCGCGGCGTACAGCGCGGTGGTGAGGTATTCCAGCGGATCGGCCTTGCTCAGGATGCAACTGACGTTCTGCGCCAGCAGCAAACGGATCACGTCGGCGTTGCCCAGCATGGTCAGGACGATCAGGCGGACATCCGGAAACTGCTGCCGCAACAGGCCGAACAGCGTGATGCCATCGCCATAGCTGCCGCCCGGCATGGCGTAGTCGGAAATGATCACGTCGACGGCCTGGCGTTGCAGCAGTTCGATCAAGTCCGTGGAATTGGCGGCCGCGCCGACGATGCAGATATCGGCCTGTCCCTGCAATTCATGCGCGAGGCCGGCCAGCAGCAAGGGATGATCGTCCGCGATGGCTACCCGGATGGCGCGTTCGGCAGAAGGGGAGATGTCGGTGGCGAGTTTCGTGGACATGGGTGCGCAGCGATAAGTGTTTTGGGGTCGCGCTGCGGGTGGCGCCAGATCGATCGGCGATGACGCAGCGTCCTATATGCATGCAGCGGATTGGCCATCGAGGCCCGCAACGGCAATAAAAAATGTGGAACGGCCGGTGGACGTTCGCTCTGCTCGCGTTGCTGTAGGTCGATTATGGGAAGACGAAGAGGCCGAACGAATAGAACATTTCCGAAATGATCCGTCCGATACGACGTGCATTCCCCGCGCCGTGCGCGTGTTTCAGCTATGGCTGAGGCCCGCCACGTGACGCTTGGTGTCGTATTCCACGCAGGTATCGGCCAGCACGGGCAAGGTGGCCAGGGCGTGCCGGCTGAGGCGCTCGAAATGGGCGAGGAAGCGCTGCATGGCCGCGGCATCCATGGCCAGCGGTGCGCCGCGGGCCAGCAGTTCCTTCTCGGCTGCACTGCGCCATTCGCGCACGACTTCCCAATTGGGTGCTTGCAACACGATCAGCGCGTCCAGCTTGCGCCACAACGGCTGATACGCGCGCAGCTGCTTGTTCACCCAGTGGCGCCAGCGGCCGTCCGGATCTTCGGTGCGTTCCAGCTCGTTGATCGGTTCTTCGAGCGCGCTTTCCAGTTGCGGCCTCAGGCCCAGCGCCCAGCCTTCCATCACCACCAGGCGCGGCGGACGGGTGGCGCGCGGCCAACGTGAAGGTGGCGTGCGCGTGTCGCGGCCCTTGTCGAAGCGCGGCCAGGTCACCGGAAATTTTTCCGAGGCCTGGGGCAAGGCCGTCAATACGGACAGCAGCAGTTCGATTTCGTGGGTGCCGGGTACGCCGCGCGTGCGCAATAGCGGGTGCACCTGCTGGGCCAAGGCCTCGCGTTCGCTGCGCGAGTAGTAGAAATCGTCCAGCGAGAGTATCTCGGTCGGCCAGCCGCGGTGCTCGGCCTGGGTCTTGATCACCCGTGCGAGCGTACTCTTGCCGCTTCCCTGCAGCCCCGACAGGCCGAGTACGTACGGCCGCTGCGTTCGCGCGATGCGGCCTGCGTAGTGGTCCAGCAAGTGGCCGGCGAGGGCGTCGTTCTGCGTGCTAGCATCGTCCTTCATCGCGTAATCATGACGTGCGCTGGCTACGATTCAAGACCTCGGGATGCTCTGATCCATTTTTCACAGGCGGCATGATGTCTAGAAGGTCCGCAGGGTGTGTCGCGTGGCACAGGGAAGACTGGCTGTCTTGCCAAGCCGCGCGGCGCAGCATGCGGGCCTTCTGGACATCACCCCATCAATCTACAATCAATTCGTTGGGGCCGCCCCTGTCTGTTCGCACCATCGGCCCGCCGACTCGACAGACGGCCAGTCTGCCTTCGCCGACGGTCCTGTGGTCTGCGAACAGACAGGGGTGGTGCCGCCTGCGAAAAATGGATCAGATCATCCCATGCTCAAACCCGAGATCCTTGACACTTTCAACACCTTGCTGGATCAGGCCGTAGCCAGCGGCGATCCCGAGCCCACCGCCATGAACCTGTCCAGCGTGGATGCCGCGGGCCGTGTCAGCGCGCGCATCGTATTGTTGAAAGGGGCGGATCAACGGGGCTTCCGGTTCTTCACCAACTACGAGAGTGACAAGGGCGTGCAGATCGACGCCCATCCGCAGGTCGCCCTGTGTTTTCACTGGAAGCGTCTGCGCGAAGGTGTGCAGGTACGGGTGGAAGGCACCGCGCGCAAGGTCTCCACGGAAGAGTCGGACGCTTATTTCAACAGCCGTCCGCGCGGCAGCCAGATCGGCGCGTGGGCCTCGTTGCAGTCGCAGACCCTGGCGGCGCGCGAAACGTTCGAGCAGCGCGTGGCCCATTTCGAGCAGCAGTTCGCCGATCGCGACGTGCCGCGCCCGGCGCATTGGGGCGGCTACGTGGTGGAGCCGGACATGATCGAGTTCTGGTACGGCGCCAATTTCCGCCTGCACGAACGCGTGCGCTGGGATCGCCACGGCCAGACCTGGACCAGCCGGTTGCTATATCCATGACCAGGAGCGCTCCATGAGCCGAGCCACACCCGCGGAACATGTCGCGCAGAACGGTTTCACCGTGCATACGCGTGGTCGCGGCTTCAGCGAGATCACCGACAAGGTGGCCGAGCTTGTGTCAGCCAGCGGCGTGCATACCGGTATCGTCAACATCTTCACCACGCATACCAGTTGCTCGCTGCTGATCAGCGAGAACGCCGATCCGACCGTACGCGACGATCTGGAGCGCTGGTTCAGCCGTGCCGTGCCCGATGGCGATGCCATTTTCCAGCACGATGCCGAAGGCCCCGACGACATGCCTTCGCACGTGCGCGCCATTCTCACCAGCGTGAGCCTCACTCTGCCCGTGCATGGCGGCAAACCGCAGCTGGGCACCTGGCAGGGCATTTTCCTGTGGGAGCATCGGCTCGATCCGCACCAGCGCAAAGTGACCGTAACGGTGCTGGGGCACTGACGAACGAAGCATGACAACCAACGATTCTTTTCCCCAGCGCATCGTCTGTCTTACCGAAGAACCCACCGAAGTGCTCTACGCGCTGGGTGAGGAGCGCCGCATCGTCGGCATTTCGGGCTTCACCGTTCGCCCCGCGCGTGCGCGGAAAGAGAAGCCGAAAGTATCGGCGTTCACCAGCGCGAAACTGGGCGAGATCCTGGCGCTCGAGCCGGACCTGGTGATCGGTTTCTCCGACATCCAGGCAGACATCGCGCGCGAGCTGATCAAAGCAGGCATCGAGGTGTGGATCAGCAACCATCGCAGCGTGGAAGGCATCCTCGCCTATATCCGCCGCCTCGGCGCGATGGTCGGCGCGCACGAAAAGGCCGAACGCTATGCGCAGCGCGCCGAAGCGCATCTGGCCGACGTGCGTGCGGCCGCCGCGGCGTGGCCGAGGCGGCCGAAAGTGTATTTCGAAGAGTGGGATGAGCCGATCATCACCGGCATCCGCTGGGTGGCCGAACTGATCGGCATCGCCGGCGGCGACGATCTGTTTCCCGAACTGGCGCGCGAATCGCTTGCCAAAAACCGCATCCTCGCCGATGGCAGTGAAGTGGTGCGGCGCGCACCCGACATCATTCTCGGTTCCTGGTGTGGCAAGCGCTTTCGTCCGGAGCGCGTAGCGCAACGCGCTGGTTGGGATGCGATCCCCGCCGTGCAGAACGGCGACCTGCACGAAATCAAATCACCGCTCATTCTGCAGCCCGGTCCGGCGGCGTTGTTCGATGGACTGGACGCGATCCACGGCATCCTCGCCGCTTGGGTGCGCCGATCGGTATGACCCCGCGCGGCGCTTGCGCTATCGCGCCAGGCTTGCGCCGAAATCGAACAAGGGGTCGGCGATCAACCGCATCGCCAGCAGCAATACGATGATCACCACGGTGGGCGAAAAATCGATGCTGCCCACGGTCAGCCTGCCGCGCAATGGGCGCACGACCGGTTGCACGATGGTGTCGGCAAGCCGGTACAACGGGTGATATGGATCGGGCGCGAACATGCTGAGCAGCGACCAGCCGATGATGACTACCAGATAGAACAGCAGCACGAAGCGAAGCAGGTCAGCCAGCGCGATCACCAGCAGGCTCAACCACGGCGGCAGGAAACCATCCAGCACGCAGATCAGCGTGCGCTCGAGCAGGAACGTGAGCAGCAGCACGAACAAGGCGGCCAGGTTGATGCGCCGCCAGTTCGGCAGCACACGCCGAATCGGCGCCAGAATCGGGTTGGTATAGCGATACACGAACTGGCTGAGCGGATTGTGGAAATCCGCACGATTGGCTTCGGCCAGCAGGCGCACCAGGAACAGCGTGGCGATCGCGCCGAACACGACCTGGACCAGCATGGCGAGAGCGCTGAGCAGATAAGACATGGGGTTATTCCTTATCCAGCGCGGCGGCGAGTTCAGTGCCGCGTTGGGTGGCGGCAGCGACAGCCCGGGCCACCACGCGTGGAAGCTGGTCCGCGCTGAAGCTTTCCAATGCGGCCTGGGTGGTGCCATTGGGCGAGGTGACGCGCTGGCGCAGCGTGGCCGGCGCTTCGTTGCTTTCCACCAGCATGCGGCCAGCGCCCAGGCAGGTTTGCGTAGCCAGGATACGCGCGGTCTCGCGCGGCATGCCCTGCGCCACGGCGGCGTCTTCCAGTGCTTCGACCAGAGCGAAGAAATAGGCCGGACCCGAACCGGAAAGGGCGGTGACCGTGTCCATCAGCGCTTCGTCGTCGAGCCAGCGCGTGATGCCGACCGCATCCAGGATGTGCTGCGCCTGTTCCCGCTGTTGCGGCGTCACGCGCAGGTTGGCGCACAAGCCGGTAGCGCCGGCGCCGATCAGGGCCGGCGTATTGGGCATGCAGCGCACGATCGGCAGCAGGTTGCCGAACCAGCGCTCCAACTGGTCGATGCGCACGCCGGCGGCGATGGAGATCAGCAAGGGACGGTTGCGTTGCAGGGTGTCGCGCAGCTCGGCGTGGATGGACGGCATCACCTGCGGCTTCACCGCCAGCACCAGCACGTCGGCCTCGGCCGCGGCCAGCCGGTTGTCGTCGAAAGTGGCGACCCCGAAGTCGCGGCCCAGGCTTTCGCGCGCCTGCGCCTGAGGTTCGGCCACGCGCAGGTTGGCGGGCGCTACGCCGGTCTTGAGCAGGCCGCCGATCAGGCTTCGTGCCATGTTGCCGCCGCCGATGAATGCGATACGGGTCATGTGTTGGCTGTTCCGAGGTTTTGCTTTGGGGTTTATACCTTACTGGAGCGCGGGGAACGGCGAACAGGCCGCGAGTGGTGCGTGGCCCGGCGCGATCGTTTATCCCCGAAGACTTATCCGGAAAGCGTGAAAAGCGGTCGTTCCCGGTCTGCGCAGACTTACATGTTTCCTATCCCCGCTTTCCCTTTCCGAACTTTTCTGTGCTCAGCCCCGCATTTAGGCCACCGCAAGGCTGGCTGCCTGCCCCAACCGGCGAGTAGTATCGGAGCCGCTGCAAAGGATCGGGGGAATGGCGCGGCAGGCATGCCACGCCGACGCATCTGTCCAGGGTGACCTGCCGTCGTCCTGATTGTGGCCTGCTTTTGACCAAGACGATCGGTTTCTAGGGGAATACATCTGATGGACATCGCCGAACTGCTTGCCTTCTCGGTGAAGAACAAGGCGTCCGACTTGCACCTGTCGGCGGGCCTGCCGCCGATGATCCGCGTGGATGGCGACGTGCGCCGCATCAACATCCCGGCGCTGGACCACAAGCAGGTGCATGCACTGATCTACGACATCATGTCGGACAAGCAGCGCCGCGACTACGAAGAATTCTTCGAGGTCGACTTCTCCTTCGAGATTCCCGGCCTGGCGCGCTTCCGCGTCAACGCGTTCAACCAGAACCGCGGCGCGGGTTCGGTGTTCCGTACCATTCCTTCCGAAGTGCTCACGCTGGACGACTTGGGCTGTCCCAAGATCTTCCGCGAGCTGATCGAGCAGCCGCAGGGCCTGATCCTGGTCACCGGCCCGACCGGTTCGGGCAAATCGACCACGCTGGCGGCGATGGTCGACCACATCAACAAGAACGAATACGGCCACATCCTCACCGTCGAGGATCCGATCGAATTCGTACACACCTCGCAGAAGTGCCTGGTCAACCAGCGCGAAGTGCATCGCGATACGCATGGCTTCAACGAAGCGCTTCGTTCCGCGCTGCGTGAAGACCCGGACTACATCCTGGTGGGCGAGTTGCGCGACCTGGAAACCATCCGCCTGGCGCTCACCGCCGCGGAAACCGGCCACTTGGTGTTCGGTACGTTGCACACCAGCTCGGCGGCCAAGACCATCGACCGCATCATCGACGTGTTCCCGGCCGGCGAAAAGCCGATGGTGCGCTCGATGCTGTCCGAATCGCTGCGTGCGGTGATTTCGCAGACGCTGCTGAAGAAAGTGGGCGGCGGCCGTATCGCTGCGCACGAGATCATGGTGGGCATTCCCGCCATCCGTAACCTGATCCGTGAGGACAAGGTGGCGCAGATGTACTCCTCCATCCAGACCGGCCAGCAGTACGGCATGCAGACGCTGGATCAGATCCTGCTCGACCTGGTGAAGCGCGGCTTGGTCGCGAAGCAGCAGGCGATCGGGTATGCCAAGAACAAGGAAGTGTTCAAGTGATTTATCGGGAATAGGGTGCGTGGAATCAGAGCATAGTCAAACGCGTTTGCGCGCCATCGTCGACTACCTCCGATTCTCTGTTCCTATTCTCGCCCTAAGGGGGATATACCCATGAGCGAATTCGATTTCACCTCGTTTCTCAAGTTGATGGTCCACAAGAAGGCGTCGGACCTGTTCATCACGGCCGGTGTGCCGCCGTCGATGAAAGTGCAGGGCCGTGTCGTGCCCATTACGCAGAGCCCTCTTTCCGCGCAACAGTCGCGCGACATGGTGATCAACATCATGACGCCCATGCAGCGCGAAGAGTTCGAGAAAACGCACGAATGCCAGTTCGCCATCTCGGCGCAGGGCGTCGGCCGTTTCCGTGTGTCGTGCTTCTACCAGCGCAACTGCGTGGGCATGGTGCTGCGCCGGATCGAAGGGAAGATCCCCACCATCGAAGAACTGAGCCTGCCGCCGGTCATCAAGCAACTGGCGATGACCAAGCGCGGCATCATCATCTTCGTGGGTGCGACCGGCACCGGTAAATCCACCTCGCTGGCGGCGATGGTGGGTTATCGCAATCAGAATTCCACCGGCCACATCATTACCATCGAAGACCCGATCGAATACGTGCACAAGCACGAGGGTTGCATCATCACCCAGCGCGAACTGGGCATCGATACCGACAGCTGGGAAAATGCGCTGAAGAACACGCTGCGGCAGGCGCCCGACGTGATCCTGATCGGCGAAGTGCGTACGCGCGAAACGATGGAATTCGCGATCAACTTCGCCGAAACCGGTCACTTGTGCCTGTGTACCTTGCACGCGAACAACGCCAACCAGGCCATCGACCGCATCCTGCACTTCTTCCCGGAAGATCGCCGCCAGCAGTTGTTCATGGACTTGTCCTTGAACCTCAAGGGCATCGTCGCGCAGCAGCTGATTCCCACGCCGGACGGCAAGGCGCGTCGCGTGGCGATGGAAGTGATGCTGGGTACGCCGCTGGTGCAGGACTACATCCGCCAGGGCGAAATCCACAAGCTGAAGGAAGTGATGAAGGAATCCACCAACCTCGGCATGAAAACCTTCGACCAGAGCCTGGTCGAGCTGTACCAGGCCGGCGAGATCAGTTACGAAGACGCCTTGCGCCACGCCGACAGCGCCAACGAAGTGCGCCTGCGCATCAAGCTGTCGCAGGGCGGCGATGCGCACACGCTTTCGCAAGGTCTGGAAGGGGTGGAGCTGGAAGAGGACCGGTCCAATCAGAACGGCTTGGGTGGCGGGTTCTTGCGGCGTTGATCCATCTCGCGGCTTAGCTGCGTTGGGTTAGCTGCGTAGGTTGGTTAGCGCAGCGCAGCCCAACGCATGCAGGGCGAGATTATTGGGTACCTCGCGCCAACCCCACCAACAAAAAAGGAGCCTCGCGGCTCCTTTTTTGTTGGCTGGTTTCGACAACGACCTGTCACTTCATCTCCGTGTGTGTCGTGATCACCAGCCCTTGATCCTGCATCTGCACCCGCATGCCAATCGCCTTGATACGCGCGGCTTCGGACTTCATCGTTTCGAACGGCGCCTTGGCGCGGGCGATCGCCGCCTTTTCGTCATTCTGCGGACTGCCGTCGTCCGGATTCATGGTGGCCGACATGGTGGCGGCGTTTTCGGCGCGCTGTTCCAGCAGGCTGATCCAACTGGCGTACATGTCGCCGTCCAGGCGCATGCGCATCAGTTCGCCGGCATCGCCGCCTGGCTGCTTCATGATGTCGGCCAGCTTGCTGTCTTCATTGGCGCCCACGGCGACACCGACAGACTTGCCACCCATAGCAGCCCAACCCGATTCGCCCAGCGCATTGGTGAGCTGGGCCGGCAGTGCGACGGGCTTGCCGTCAGCGGTGGGCTTCACGCCATTGAGCATGGGGCTGGTGACCTGTGCCATCGCCAGCAGGCCGGCGGGGTTGTTGGTACCGATCACCAGGCTGCCGGAGATCTTCGGCATGCCGCCACCCGGATTGGGCGTGTAGCCGTCCACGGCGATATGCAGGCCTAGCAAGTCGCCGATCGGCGGCACTGCTGCCTTCTGCATGGCATCGCCAAGGCTGCTGAAGGTTTCGTTGAGGTTGTCGAGCATCGGGCAGGTGAATGGCTTGTCCGCCACCGCCTGCGCCTGTGCGCTCCAGAACGTGCGGATTTGTTGCATCGGCAACGCCAGGCTCATTTCAAACGGTGCGGTGAGATCGGTGCCGAGGCCCGGCAGTTCCACCTTCAAGCCGCTGAACGCGCTGACGATGTCGTTGGCGAGCGTGACATCGAAACGCATGTCACGATGTTTTTCGTCCAGCGTGGTGTAGCCCATGCTCAGCTTCGGCACGCGCGCGGCCATGCGTTCGGCTTCGCTCGGGCAACTTGGCGCAACCTGCACGAGATTGGCCACCGGCTCGCCGGTCTTGGCCGATTCGTTTTCGGCGCGCATTTTCTGCAGCGATTGCGCCAGCGGATCCTGGCCGCCGACGAACAAGGGCAGCAGGCGCGTCAGGTCGACTTCGCCCACCGCCCACTTGGCATAGCCCTTGGATTTGGCCAGGTCGGTGAGGCGGTCGGTGTCCTGCACGCTCTTGGCGGGGCGATCCAGGCCGAGTGCCTGGCGCAGCAGCGGCTGCGAGGCGTCCTGCGGCAGCAGGGCGAGCACGGCGTGCTTGCCGACCACCGCGATGATGAACTGCAGGTGCGACGTCGGCGTCACGTAGCGCTGGTAGCTTTGCGTGCCGAGCGTGGCTACGTCGAATTTCTTGCCGTAATCGCTCTGCAGCTTGGTGACGAATTGCTGGAAGGCATTCGCATCCGCCAGTTCCATGCGCAATACCGGGGACAGGCCCAGGCCGTACAGCGCCATGTAGCCCTTGGGATTGAGGCCGGTTTCCTGGATCACCTGCTCGGCGGTCTTGCCTTCGAATTCGCCGGCAACCGTGCGCAGGTATTTCGCCATGTCCGGATCTTTTTCGGCCAACTGGTCGGCCTGCGCTTTCATCTGCGCAACCTGCGCAGGCAGTTCCGCGTCGACCTGGGCCAGGATGGCCTTGCGTGTGCTGTCGTCCAGCACATCCAGGTTGCCGATCACGTAAGGGGTATCCGCCGGCGCGAAGGCCAGGGGGGCATCCTTGTCTTTGTGCGAGCAGGCGGCCAGCAGCAAGCCGGAAAACGCCAGCGCCAGCACGCGCTTGGGTCTACGCATATTCATCCCCGGGGGTATCGTGTTAACCGCGGCATTATGCCCGCTTTGATGCGTTGCCGCAGTGATTGTCGCGCTTGGTCTTCTTGGGAACGTCGGTGGGTTAGGCTGAGGCGCAGCCCAACCCCAACGTGATGATGCACTTGGCGCCGTAGGGGCTCGACTACTCCTCAGCCCAACCTACTGCGGTTATCCGCAAGTATCAGCGCGCCAGCATTTCGCCCAGCACGGCCATGCGGACGAACACGCCGTTGCCCACTTGTTCGAGGATGCGCGATTGCGGGCCATCGGCCACTTCCGGCGCGATCTCGATGCCGCGGTTGATCGGGCCCGGATGCATCACCAGGCAGCCCCGCGCGGCCTTGGCCAGGCGGCGGCTGTCCAGGCCGTATTCGCGGAAATACGCCGCTTCGTCCGGCAGTTCGATGCTGGCCATGCGCTCTTTCTGCAGGCGAAGCGTGATCGCCACGTCGGCGCCTTCGATCGCCTCGTCGAAGTTGTCGTAGAACTTGCAGGTGGGAAACTCTTCCTGCGTCGGCATCAAGGAGGCCGGCCCGCACAGGCGCACTTCGCGCGCGCCCAGACGGGTAAAGGCATGCACGTCCGAACGGGCGACGCGCGAATGCTTGACGTCGCCGCAGATCACCACAGTGAGCTGGCTGAAATCGGGGCGGTGCTCGCGAATGGTCAGCGCGTCGAGCAAGCCTTGCGTGGGGTGTGCGCGATTACCGTCGCCGGCGTTGACCACCGACACGCCGCTCATGGCATGGCGCACCAGTTCGTCCGGCGTGCCTGACACTTTGTGGCGCACGATGATCGCATCCAGGTGCATCGCCTCCAGCGTGTGCAAGGTATCGAACAGTTCCTCACCCTTGGCGGTGGAGGAAAAGCCGATGTCGAAATTGATCACGTCCGCGCCCAGGCGTCGCGCGGCCAGTTCGAACGAGGTGCGCGTACGGGTGGAGGGTTCGAAGAACAAATTGAGAATGGTGCGCCCGTTGAGCAGGTCCAGTTTGCGCGTGCCGTGCGCGCAGGCGTCGCGCATGGTGATGGCTCGATCCAGCAACCGCTCGATGCAATCGCGCGGCAGGTTTTCCAGAGTGGTGAGATGGCGCAAGCGTGTCATGGCGATGGTCTTTTTTGATGTTGTTATGCGGCTTCGTGTAACCAGCGTTCGAGAATCACGGCGGCAGCTTCTGCGTCGAGTTGCGCGGCGTCGCGGCGGCGCTTCAACCCGGCGGAACGCGCCTGGGCGAAGCGCTCTGCGGCCTCGCGCGAACTGTGGCGTTCGTCCACCAGGCTTACCGGCACACGATAGCGTTCGCGCAAGTGTTCGGCGAAGCGGCGTGCGCGTTTGCTCGCGGGTTGTTCTTCGCCATCGAGCGTAAGCGGCAGGCCCACCACGAAACTTTCGGGAAGCCATTGGCCGCGCAGGGCATCGAGCACCGCCCAATCAGGCGTGTCTTCGCGCACGGGAATGGTGGCGATGGCGCGGGCGCTGGCCGTGATGCGATTGCCGACCGCGACGCCGATAAGCTTGCTGCCGACATCGAAGCCGAACACGCAGCTCATGCGTGGCCCGCGTAGCCGGGGAGTTGCAGCGGATCGATGCCGACCAGGCCGGCGGCGGCGCTCCAGCGTTCTTCCAGCGGCGTGTGGAAGACCACTCGCTCGCTGGCGTCGGCGGTGAGCCAGGTGTTGTCTTTCAGCTCCTGCTCCAGCTGGCCGGCGCCCCAGCCCGAGTAGCCCAGCGCCATCAACGCCTGGCGCGGGCCTTCGCCGGACGCCATGGCGACCAGGATGTCGCGCGAGGTGGTCACCGACCAATCGGCGTTGATGCGATAGCTCGATTCCCAGTGACCGGGTTCGCGATGCAGCACGAAGCCGCGTTCCTGCTGCACCGGTCCGCCGATCAGCACCGGCGCGTCGGCCAGGTCCTGATCCTTGCAATCGAGCTTCATCTGCGACAGCACGTCGCCGAAGCAGTATTCGGAAAGCTGGTTCACCAGCAGCCCCACCGCGCCGTCTTCATCATGCTGGCAGACAAAGGCCACACCGCGCGAAAACGGCGGCTCGGTCAGGCTGGGCATGGCAATCAGGAACTGGCCGGCAAGGGTCGGGGGAGACTTGGTCTGCATGGTGGCCATTGTAAGCGCTGGGTAAGGTCGCGTCTGTGGTTGTTTTGGAAACGCACTCCAACCTCGTCGAGTGTTCAGTATCGCGCTCGCCGGTGTTACAGCAGCGTTATCGCATCAGGCGGCGGGATGGCTTTGCGAAAAACCGTTGGGCATGAGAAGCGGGACAGGTTCGGCGACGAACGCGCCAACCTACGCGAACAAATGTGCTCACCGCGTCTTGAGTACATCCCCAGGCTGGAATTCCCAGGTGCGCGTGATGTAGAGAATGTCCACTTTTTCCTTGCTGTCCGGCGGCAGCGGCGGGAATGGCGCGCTCAGTTTGACGATGGCGATGGCGGCCTTGTCGATCACGTCATGGCCGGAGCTTTTCGTCACGTCGATGCCGTTGACGCTGCCGTCCCGATTCAGGCCCACGGTAAGAATCACGTCGCCATGCAGGTGCTGGTCGCGCGCCTGCTGCGGGTAGTTGAGATTGCCTACGCGCTCGACGCGGTCCACCCAGCCGCGCATGTAGGCGGCATAGGCGTATTCCTTGGTGCTGGCGGAGATGAATTTCTTGTGCGGGCGCTTTGCATAAGCCTGTGATCGCTGGCGTACTTCGGCGGCCAGTTGCGCGGCCTGCTGTTCGATGCGGGTTTCGTCGGCCGCAGCGGTATCGGGCGTATCCCTGGCGATCCTGGCGTTGTCGCTGCTGACGCTGAAATTCGCCTGCCCGGTGGTGGTGAGCATGCGCTGGTCGGTCGCCTGCTGTGGCGATGGTGTCGCCGCCTGCACCGGCTGCGGCGCAGTGCCCTGGCTGGGCATCGGCAGCAGGCCGGAGAACGGCTGCGAGGGACGCTGCGATTTGTCGCTCTCGCCGCCGCCTTTGTTGTTGGCCTGAGCAAGGAAGTCGGCCTTGTCGGGCGCCTCGCTGTTGGCCACGTTCACCAGCGTCACGTCGAGCGTGGGCAAGGCCGGGCGCGTCGCCACGAAACCGATGCCGATGCCGAACAGCAGCAGGCCATGGACCAGCAGCGAAAAAACAAAGGTGGCCCCGATCTTGTTGTCGCCGGGGCGGCGGGCTACAGCAGCATTCACGCGAGGGTAGGCCTGGTCTCAAGGGCGTCGAACAGCATCCCGGCGATATTAAGCCCGAACTGCTTGTCCAGTTCGCGCGCGCAGGTCGGCGATGTGACGTTGATCTCGGTCAGGTAATCGCCGATCACATCCAGCCCGACGAAGCGCAAGCCGCGTCGGCGCAATTCCGGGCCGATCTCTGCGGCGATCCAGCGATCGCGCTCGGATAGCGGCACGCCTTCGCCGCGCCCGCCAGCTGCGAGGTTGCCGCGGAATTCGTCGCCCTGCGGAATGCGCGCCAGCGCGTAGGGCACCGGTTCGCCATCGATCATCAGGATGCGCTTGTCGCCTGCGCTGATCTGCGGGATGAATTTCTGCGCCACCGCGAACTGGCGGCCCTGGCCGTGCGCATCACCGCCGAGCAGGGTTTCCAGCATCGAGTTGAGGTTCTTGTCGCCGGACTGCACGCGGAAGATGCCGCGTCCGCCCATGCCGTCCAAAGGCTTGAGCACGGCATCGCCGTGCTCGGCCACGAAGCGGCGCAGTTCGGCCGGATCGCGTGCCACCAGCGTGGGCGCCATGCATTGCGGAAAGTGCAGGGCGAATACTTTCTCGTTGCAGTCGCGCAGCGCGCGCGGGTCGTTCACCACCTGCACGCCATCGCGCTGGGCGACGTCCATCACCAGCGTGTCGTAGACGAACTGGGCATCGACCGGCGGATCCTTGCGCAGCAACACGGTGTCCATTTCGCGCAGGTCGGTCCAGCGCGCCTCGCCTAGCGCGTACCAGCCGGCGGGGTCGTCCTTTACGCCGAGCGGACGCAGCCTGGCCCAGGGCACGCCATCGCGCAGGGCCAAGTCGCCCTGTTCCAGGTAGAACAGCGGACGGCCGCGGCGGCTGGCTTCCAGCAGCAGGGCGAAGGTGGTGTCTTTGGCGATCTTGATGCTGCCGATGGGATCCATCAGCACGGCGACCGAACGGGGCATGACAGTTCCGGTGGCGAGTGGGGCGTGCATGTTCGCCGAGGTGGTCGGGAAGCCACAAGAGATGCGCACGAATGTGCCGCTCAGGGACACTCCTCTGTCCGAAGGTGACACTCTGGGTCTTCTTTCACATTTGTGTTCGCGCTTTTAATGATAAGCGCCCCCACCACAACGATTTTTCCTTGACGGAAGACCGGCCAGGCAGTAAACAGCAACGACGGAATGCCCGGCGCAGATCGGGCACCAAGAGCGCTTCAGCAGGAATTTTTCATTAGCGTCCGGTGAGTGGCCCGTTTGCTGCTTGCAGGATGGCGTACCTGAGCCTGGGGCAGGCAGCAGGGGGGTTAAGTGAACTTGAATGTAGCTACGAACGGCCTGGCTGGTCTGAAGGTCATGGTGATTGACGACTCCAAGACCATTCGCCGAACGGCGGAAACCTTGCTCAAGAAAGAAGGGTGCGAGGTGCTTACTGCCGTGGACGGCTTCGAAGCGTTGGCCAAAATTTCCGACCAGAAACCGGCCATCATTTTCGTCGACATCATGATGCCGCGTCTGGACGGCTACCAGACGTGCGCGCTCATCAAGAACAACCCGCAATTCCGATCGACGCCAGTGATCATGCTGAGCTCGAAGGACGGCTTGTTCGACAAGGCGCGTGGCCGCATCGTCGGTGCGGAGCAGTACCTCACCAAACCGTTCACCCGCGATGAACTGCTTGGTGCCATCCACCGCCATGTCGCCAGCACGGTCTGAAGTTGTGAAGAAAAGCTCTGAAGGGGGAGCCGTGGCCAACATCCTCATCATCGATGATTCGCCCACTGACGTGCGCGTTTTTTCCACCATGCTCGAGCGCGCCGGGCATCGTGTCGATTCCTGCAACAATGCGGAAGACGGCATCGAACGCGTGCGCCAGACGCGGCCGGATCTCGTCATCATGGACGTGATCATGCCGGGCATGAACGGTTTTCAGGCCACGCGCACGCTTACGCGCGATCCGGCCACCGCCAGCGTGCCGATCGTGATCATCACCACCAAGTCGATGGAAACCGATCGCGTGTGGGGCATGCGCCAGGGCGCCAAGGCGTTCATCACCAAACCGGTGAACGAGAAGGACCTGCTGGCATGCATCAACGAATTGCTGCCGAAGGCGGCATGAGCATGACGGTAGCAGCCGCCCAGTCGCCCTTCGAGATACTGGCCCGCTACGAACGGCTGTCGCTGGCGCACGCCTCCGGCACGCAGGAGCGCTTCGAAGCGCCCGGCCTGTGGCGTGGCATCGGCTATCGCGCCGGCGGCTACCTGTTCGTGAGCGCGATCGAAGAGATCAACGAATTGCTGGCTGTGCCCACGCTTACGCCCGTGCCCGGCACCAAGCCGTGGCTGCTGGGCGTGGCGAACGTGCGCGGCAACCTGATGCCGGTAGTGGACATGGCGCGCTTCCTGTTCAGCGAGCGCACGCAGCATTCCGAGCGCGCACGCCTGTTGGTTGTGCGCCAGGGCGGCGGCAGCGTGGCGTTGCTGGTGGACGAAGTGTTCGGGCAGCGCACGGTGGATGCGGAACAACGCCGCGACGCCGAGCGCGAAGACGATCCGCGCCTGACGCGCTTCGTCGACGATCGCGTGGAAGTGGACGGACAGCGCCTGGCGCTGTTCAGCATGGGTAAGCTGGTGCGTGCGCCCGATTTTCGCCAGGCGGCAGCCTGATGATGCGCGGTTTACCGGTGCGGGTTGCGCCCCGGGCAGGGCGATGGCTTGGCGATTTCTTGAACCGACACGCGCGGCGTGCCGGTGCAGTAGACGGATGAGGTGAAGATATGAGCACTACAGGGGGCGTCGGCAAGGAACGGGGATACACCATCCTCATCATCTTGCTGGTGGTTTCGATCGGCTTCGCGGCCGTCGACTTCGTATTACTCAACCTCAAGAACGGCGAAGACCGCCAGGCGATTGCGTTGACCACGCAGATCCAGGTGTTGTCGCAGCAGACGGCCAAGTACGCGCTGGAATCCTCCAGCGGTAACGCCGACTCGTTCGCGGAGCTGGAGAACGCGCGCGACGCCATCGATTCGGCCGTGCAGCGCCTGGTCAACGGCGACACCAAGACCGGGATGAAGCCGTATGCGGACAAGAACGCCACGCCTACCGGCCGTTCCGTCAGCAAGCTGGCCGATGCGTGGAAACAGCTCGACGGCGATATCGGCAAGATCCTTTCCAACAAGGCGGTCGTGCTCGATTCGACGCAGCGCGCTGACGACCTCTCCAAGCAGTTGCCGCTGCTCAACTCCAACATGGAGCAGGTGGTCGGCATCCTGCAGCAGCGCAAGGGCAGCAGCGCCGACGAAATGCTCGGCGCCTCGCGCCAGATGTTGCTGGCCGACCGTATCATCCGCCGCGTGCAGGAAGTGCTGCAGGGTGGCGAATCCGCGCAGGCGTCCGCCGACGGTCTGTCGCGCGACGCGCAAAGCTACGGCGAAGTGCTCAAGGGCTTGCTGCAAGGCAACCAGAGCATGGGCGTGCAACAGCTGGGCGACGCCAACGGCCGCAAGATCCTTTCGCAGATGCAGGGCGACTGGGACAAACTGAGCGATCCGGTCAACAAGCTCGTGGCCGCCGCCAGCAACCTCGCCGTGGTGAAGAGCGCCGGCAACCAGGCCTCGCTGGATTCACAGAACGTGCTGCTGCGCGCGAACGACCTGGCCGAACAGATCGGCCAGTTGCCCGTGCGTCGCCTGTTCCCGAACGTCGGCTGGGGTGTGGTCGGTGCGCTTGGCGCCGTGGCCTTCGCCGTGTTGCTGGTGTTCCAGCTGGTGACCGACCAGCGCCGCCGCTTCCGCGAGAGTACCGAACTCAACCAGCGTAACCAGGAGGCCATCATGCGCCTGCTGGACGAAATGGGTTCGCTCGCCGAAGGTGACCTGACGGTAAAGACCACCGTGTCCGAGGACATCACGGGCGCGATCGCCGACTCGGTGAACTACGCCATCGACGAGTTGCGCACCCTGGTGACGACGATCAACGAAACGTCGGAACAGGTGTCGTCTTCCGCGCAGGAAACGCAGACCACCGCACGCCATCTGGCGGACGCGGCCAAAGCGCAGGCGCATCGCATCAGCACGGCGACCACCGCGATCAACCAGATCGCAAGCTCGATGGACGATGTGTCGAAGAACTCCGCCGAATCGGCCGACGTGGCCGAACGCTCGGTGCAGATCGCTTCGCGCGGTGCGGAAGTGGTGCGCGAAACGATCTCGGGCATGGACTCGATCCGCGACCAGATCCAGGAAACCTCCAAGCGCATCAAGCGCCTGGGTGAGTCCTCGCAGGAAATCGGCTCGATCGTGGAACTGATCAACGACATTGCCGAGCAGACCAACATCCTCGCCTTGAACGCTGCCATCCAGGCCGCGTCGGCGGGTGAAGCGGGCCGCGGCTTCGCGGTGGTGGCGGACGAAGTGCAGCGCCTCGCGGAACGCTCCGCGAGCGCGACGAAGCGAATCGAAACGCTGGTGCAGACGATTCAGTCCGACACCAACGAAGCGGTGAACTCGATGGAACAGACCACCGCCGAAGTGGTGGCCGGTGCCCGCAAGGCGGAAGACGCCGGCAGCGCACTGGGCGACATCGAGCGCGTGTCGCATGACTTGTCCGCGCTGATTCAGAACATTTCCGCCGCTGCGCGTCAGCAGTCGATCGCCGCGACGGATATTTCCCAATCCATGAACGCGATTCAGGAAATTACCTCGCAGACCTCACAGGGCGCGAGCCAGACGGCCGAATCGATTGGTTACCTGGCGCAGCTGGCCAGCGATCTGCGCCGTTCGGTGGCGCACTTCAAGTTGCCGGGCTGACAGGTGTTATCGGACCGGGTGTTATTAGGCATTCACGAGAGGGCAACCTCGACGGTTGTGTTAGTGCGCAAGAGCGCAGCCGCTGAGGGGGGCGCATGAGACTTCAAGACCACATCGATTTCACCACGCTCCAGTGGGTCAAGCCCGAGCTTGACGAAACGCTTGCGCTCGCACGACAGGCGCTGGAGTCCTACGTGGACAATCCTGGCGAGCGCCAGGTCATGCGCAATTGCGCCGAAAACCTGCATCAGGTGCAAGGCACCTTGCGCATGGTCGAGCTGTACGGCGCCGCGATGGTCGCCGAAGAGATGGAAACACTCGCCATCTCGCTGCTCGAAGACCATATCCGCAATCGCGAAGACGCCTATGCCGCGCTGATGCGCGGCCTGATGCAGTTGCCCGATTACCTGGAACGCCTTTCCAGCGGTCACCGCGACGTGCCGGTGGTGCTGTTGCCGTTGCTCAACGAGTTGCGTGCCAGCCGCGAGCAGGAAGCGTTGAGCGAAGCGGCGCTGTTCGCACCGAACCTGGACATGCCGCTGCCGCCGCAGGCGCCGGCTGCCGCCACGGGCGTGGACCTGCAACGCCGCAAGAGCGAAATCAACGAATTGCGCCTGCGCTTCCAACAGCAATTGCTGGCCTGGTTCCGCGGCCAGGGCGGCGCGCAGCAGCTTGCCGGCATGCGCAACACGCTCACTGCGATCGGCGCGCGTTGCAGCACCGTGCCGGGACGCCGCCTGTGGTGGATTACGTCCTGCGTGCTGGAAGGTCTCGACCACGGCATGCTCAAGAGCTACGCCGCCGACGTGCGCCAGTTGATCGGCAAGGTCGACCGCTGCATCCGTCAATTGATCGAACAGGGCGAAGACGCGCTGCAGGGCGGCGATGCCGATGACCTGGCGCGCAAGCTGCTGTACATCGTCGCGCAGTCCAAGCAGCGCAGCCCGCAGATGGCCTTGCTGGCGCAGACCTACAACCTCGACAACCTGATGCCCGACGCCACCGAGCTGGAACATGCTCGCGGCTCGATGGCCGGCCACAACCGCGCCTTGCTCGACTCGGTTTCACGCGCGCTGAAAGACGATCTGCTGCGCGTGAAAGAAGCGCTGGACCTGTTCCTGCGCCAGAGCGACGCCGATCCCGCGCAGCTCGGCGTGCAGGCGGAAGTGCTCGAACGCGTCGGCGATACGCTCGGCATGCTCGCGCTGAACGTGCCGCGCCGCGTAGTGAACGAACAGCGCCGCGTGCTGGAAGAAGTCGCCAACCGCATGCGCAGCCCCGACGAGGAATCGCTGCTGGACGTGGCCGGCGCGCTGCTTTACGTGGAAGCGTCGCTGGACGACCACATCGAAAGCCTCGGCGCGGAAAACCAGGCGGAAGAAGAGCAAAAGATCAACATGCTGCCGCGTAGCGAAGCGCGGCACATTCTCGCCACGCTGATGAACGAAGCGGTCGGCAACACCGGCAAGGTGAAGAACGGCATCGTCGCGTTCGTCGAATCGGGCTGGCAGCACGAACAGCTCGACGGCCTGCCGGCGATGATGGACGAAGTGGCCGGCGCCATGCGCATGCTGTCGTCGCCGCGTTCGGCGGAAATCGCCGAGGGCGTGGGCCGCTTCATCGGCAACGAGCTGTGCATCGACAAGCGCATTCCCAGCAGCGCGCAGATGGATCAGCTGGCCGACGCGCTGGCCGCGCTGGAGTATTACCTCGAAGCCGCGCGCGAACATCGCGGCGGGCTCGAGCACGTGCTGGACGTGGCCGAACACAGCCTTGGCGGATTGGGCTACTGGCCGCCGCCGCAGGCCAAGGAAGCGCCGGAAAGCGTGCCCGTTCCCGCACCTCAACCGTTCGAAGCTGCCGCACCGGCCTCCGCGCCTGCGCTCAGCGAATCGGTCACGGTCGCGCACGGCGAAGACGCTTCCGCGCTGTTCGTCGGCAACAGCGAAACGCCGGCGCCGGTGGCGCACGACGTCACTGGTCTGCACCTGGCCGAAACCGAACCGCACGCGTACATGCATGCGGCCGAAGAAGGCGAGGACTGGGTCGAGATCGAAGAGGAAGTCGAAGAACAGGTTTCGGGTGTCGACCCCCTGGCCCCCGGTGCTGGCTTCCAGGCCAGCACCGAAGGCATCGACGACGACATCCGCGACATCTTCCTGGAAGAAATGCAGGAAGAGATCAGCAACCTGCGCCATGCGCAGCAGGCCTGGATGACCGACCCGTCTCAGATGCCGGAGCTCATGCCGATCCGGCGTTCGTTCCACACGCTGAAGGGTTCCGGCCGCCTGGTCGGCGCCGCCGTGCTGGGCGAATTCGCCTGGCGCGTGGAGAACATGCTCAACCGCGTGCTGGACGGTTCCATTCAGCCGCACAGCGGTGTGCAGGCCCTGGTCGGCCATGCCATCGATGCGCTGCCGCAGCTGTATTCCATGCTGAAAGACAGCACCGTGCCCACCGTGCCGCTCAGCGCGATCATGCAGGCGGCGGATCACCTGGCCACCGGCGAACACGTCGGCATGGAGCAGTTCGTCACCGCCACCGGTCCGCAGACCGTGCGCCGCACCGTGCGGCGCCGCGTACCGCGCGTATCGGCGGATACGATTCCGACCGCTACACACACCGATCACTCGGTGGCTGCCGCGCAGCCGATCGAGGAACCGGCCATTCCCGCTGCGACCGAAGCGCTGGCCGCGCCTGTGCTGCCGCCGGTCGATCCGGTGCTGCTGGAAATCCTGCGCAGCGAAGTGGCGCAGTACCTGCAGACCATTCGCAACGCTGTGACGTTCGCCAAGGGCGACCTGCCGGTGGACGATGGCCTGCTGCGCGCCGTGCATACGCTGCATGGTGCGATCGCGATGGTCGACATCCCGTTGCTGATCCAGTTGTTGTCCCCGCTGGAAAGCCTGCTCAAGCGCTTGCGCGCGGCGGGCCAACCGCTGTCGAGCGAAGGCGTAAGCCTGCTGCGCCAGAGCGCGGACGTGGTCGACGAAGTGATGGCCCAGTTCGACGCGCCGCATCCGCAATTGCCGGATGCGACCGCGCTGATCGCGCGCCTCGCCGAACTGCGCGATCACCAGCCCGAACCGCAGATCGCGCACGTGGTGTTCGAACCGCACTCGGTCGAGCCGGTGGCGTTCGAACCGGTACGCGTGGCCGAGCCGGTCGAGCCCGAAGCACCCGCGCACGTGGCCGAAGAGCCGGCTGAAACGCCAACGGAGATGCTGGCCGAACCGCTGGTCGAATCGCCCGGCGCGCCTGCCGAGGATTACACCGCCGAACTGCTCGATGCACTCGCCTCCGAAGAACCTGGCGAAGCAGAACCGGTGCTGCAGCATCCTGCAATCGAGACCAGTGTGGAGGACGCGGATTTCGCCGAACTCCTCGCCAGCCTCGAAGCGCTGGATACGAATCACGTTGCCCACGAAACGGCCGAAGAACCGGCCGCCGTCGAGCATCATCTCGACCTCGGCGCCGAAGCGACCGACGAGCTGGTGGAAGAGCCCGCACACGAAGAACCCGTGCACACCTTCTTCAGCGAGCCCGCGATCGAGGCAACGCCTGCGAGCGAGCCGGAAGCAGTCGAACCCGATGCGCTCGGACCGGAAGCGGTCGAGCCTGAAGTTGTTGAACCAGAGACGGCTGAACCCGAAGCCGTCGAGCATCAGGTTGTCGAGCCGACAGTCGAGCAGCCGGTGGAAGAACCGGTCGCACAGGCGCCCCATCACGAAGAACCGGTGGTGGCCCAAACGCCGTATCACGCACCGATCGAACGTCAGCCAGCCGAACGCGTACCGGCCGGCGAGTTGATGAGCTTCGGCCACATCGATCCGGACTTGCTGGAAATCTTCAGCGAAGAAGCGCGCGAGATTCTCGACGATGCCGACGGCACGCTCGCCAAATGGCATGCCGAGCCGACCGACGTTTCGCACATGGCGGGCTTGCTGCGTGCGCTGCATACCCTCAAGGGTGGTGCGCGCATCGCGGGCGTAACGCCGGTGGGCGACCTCAGCCACTCGATCGAGAGCCTGCTGGAACGCTCGCACGGCATCGATCCGCAGGCGACCGGTCCGCTGATCGGCACGCTCGAAGCGGCGTTCGACGAAATGCACGGCCTGGTGCAGCGTGTATCGCAGGGCAAGGCGATCGCGTATCCGCATTCCATGATCGGGCGGTTGCAAGGCGACCCGGTGGACGAAGCGCCGGCGCCAGTCGCCGAAGCGCCCGCACCTGTTGCCGTGGTGGAAGCGCCCGCGCCGGCGCCGGTTGCACCAATCGGTGCGGAAGATCTGCCTGCGCTGCTGCCCGCCGACAACGAGACGGCGGCAGAAGAAGGCCGTACCGCACAGGAACAGATTCGCGTCCGCGCCGAACTGCTCGACAGCCTGGTGAATCACGCGGGCGAAGTGGCGATCTACCGCTCGCGCCTGGAGCAGCAGGTTTCGGCCTACCGCTTCAACCTGGTCGAACTCGAACAGACCGTATCGCGTCTGCGCAGCCAGCTGCGCATGCTGGAAATCGAAACCGAAGCGCAGATCATTGCGCGCTTCCAGCGCGAACATCGCGAAGGCGGCATGAGCGTGTTCGATCCGCTGGAACTGGATCGCTTCTCGCAGCTGCAGCAGTACTCGCGTGCGCTGGCCGAATCGGTGTCGGACTTGGTGTCGATCCAGGGCATGCTGGACGACCTCACCCGGCAGGCCGAAACGCTGCTGATCCAGCAGTCGCGCGTGAGTTCGGAACTGCAGGAAGGCTTGCTGCGCACGCGCATGCTGCCGTTCGACACCATGGTGCCGAACCTGCGCCGCACGCTGCGTCAGGCCGCGATGGAAGAAGGCAAGAGCGCGCAGTTGTACGTGGAAGGCGCGCACGGCGAAATGGATCGCAACCTGCTCGACCGCATCAAGGCGCCGTTCGAACACATGCTGCGCAACGCCGTGGCGCACGGTATCGAAACGCCGGAAGAACGCCGCAAGGCAGGCAAATCGGAAGAAGGCGCTGTACGCATCCGCGTGGCACGCGAAGCGACCGAGGTGGTGATCCGCGTCAGCGACGACGGCCGCGGCCTGGATCGCGAAGCGATCCGCAAGCGCGCGATCGAGCGCGGCCTGATCCGCCCGGACACGCGCCTGTTCGACGATCAGGTGCTCGCCCTGATCACCCAGACCGGATTCTCCACCGCCAGCACCGTCACCCAGCTCGCCGGCCGCGGCGTGGGCATGGACGTGGTGGCCAGCGAGATCAAGGCGATGGGCGGCTCGCTCGCCATCGAATCGCGTCAGGGCGAAGGCACCACCTTCGTGTTGCGCCTGCCGTTCACCCTCGCGGTGACGCAGGCGATCCTGGTGCGCATCGGCGAATCCAGTTTCGCCATTCCGATGACCTCGGTGCAGGGTGTCGCACGCATCAGTCCGGATGAGCTCGCGCAGCGTCTGTCGGAAGACAACCCGCAGTTCGAGTACAACGGCGAGGACTACGCCATCCACGACCTGGCCGGCCTGCTTGGCCTGGTGCCTGGCCTGGGCGACGAAGAACAGTTGCCGCTGCTGCTGACCCGTTCGGGCGAACTGCGCGCCGCGATCCGCATCGACGCCGTGATCGGCTCGCGCGAAATCGTGGTGAAGTCGGTCGGCCCGCAGGTGAGCTCGGTGCCCGGCATTCTTGGCGCCACCATCATGGGCGACGGCTCGGTGCTGGTGATTCTCGATCTCGCGCCGCTGGTACGTCACGGCCTGGCACGTCGCGAACAGCGCCTGGCCGAAGGCCTGGATTACGCCACTGTCGCGCCAGTGATCGAAGAAGAACGCGTGCGTCCGTTGGTGATGGTGGTCGACGATTCGATCACCATGCGCAAGGTCACAGGCCGCGTGCTGGAACGCCACGAATACGAAGTGGAAACCGCGAAGGATGGCCTGGACGCGCTGGAAAAGCTGCACGAACGCGTGCCGGACCTGATGCTGCTGGACATCGAAATGCCGCGCATGGACGGCTACGAGCTGGCCACGCAGATGAAGGCCGATGCGCGGTTCCGCAACGTGCCGATCATCATGATCACCTCGCGTACCGGCGAAAAGCATCGCCAGCGCGCCTTCGACATCGGCGTGGAGCGTTATCTCGGCAAGCCGTACCAGGAAGCCGAATTGCTGGCGCAGATCAGCGAAGTATTGGAGCAACACGCGCAGGAGCCCGTGAATGAGTGAGAAGGCAACGGCAGTTGCGCTGCTGTTCGATGACGTTGAACTGGGTAGTCATCTGCGCGCCGCACTGTCCGAGCACGGCGCCCGGATCGCGCACGAAGGGCCGGTCAGCAGTTTCGACGTGGTGAAACTGCGCCAGGCTGGCGTGAGCGTGTTAGTAGTGAACCTGGACGACTCGGTGGATGACGCCGCGCTCGACCTGATCTACGAACTGGTGGGTTCCGGCGACATTCCCGTGGTGTTCAACGACGCACAGGCCAGCCGCAGTCTGGACGGCTGGGATCGTGCGCGCTGGGCGCGCCACCTGGCCGCCAAGACGCTCAACAACGACACCATCGATCCGCCGCGTCCCGAGCATGCGCGTGCGGTGGAAATGCCCGCGGCGCAACCGGTGATGGTCGAGGCGCTGGCCGAACCGGCGGTTGAAACCGCCGTGGCGCAGCACTTCGCAGAACCGGTACTGGAACCGGAAACCGTATGGCAGCCGGAACCTGAGCTTCAACCAGCGCTGGAAACCGTGGTTGCGCACGAAGCAGCCGTGGAAGCGCCGATGGATGCGCTGTTGGCGCACGAGGACATCGCCGCGGCACCGGTCGCATCGGAAACCCTGGCGGACGAATTGGAAGCGCTGCTGGCCTCCGACGAACCGCCGCACGAACCGGAAAACGAATTCGGCTCGCTGAAATTCAAGGCGGACGAGGATGTGCAGCCGCTGCACGACGGCAACTTCGGCTGGCAGGATGAGGCCGAGCCGGTATCGCACGACGACATCCCGACCTCACCTGGATTCGCCCCCGCGCCATCCGCACCGGCCCAAGCGCTGGCCCAAATGGAAGCGCCGGCGTTCAACATCAACCTGGATCATCTTTCGCTGGCCTCGCTCGACGAAGAGTTCACTCCGCCGGTGATCGAAAAGGCGACGCTCGCGCAGCAGACGCCTGCGCACAGCGCGCCGGAATGGGGCTTCGTGGAAGAGGACGCGCCTGCGGCGCCGCAGCCCGCGGGCGACAAGGCGTTTGGTGTCGAGAAAGTCAGCGCGGCCGATTACCTCGCGCCCGACGTCGAGTTTCTGGAAGACGAATCGCCGGTTGCGCCGGGCATGAGCCTGGAGCTGGTGTCGATGGAAGAAGCCATCGCACCGGACGAGGAATACCAGCCGTTCGAATCGCACCTGCAGGAGCTGGATGCCGCGTTCGCGCACTTGCTCGTGCTCGGTGCTGCACGCGACAGCGGCGCCTCCCTGGCGGCTTTCCTGGGCGCGCTGCCGGGCGATCTGAAACTACCGATCCTGCTTACCCAACATCACAACCCGGATGCGCTGGAGCCATTGGTTGCATCGCTGGCCACGCAGTGCAGCCTGCCGATCAAGGTCGCCACGGTGGGCATGCGCACGCGCGCTGGCGAAGTGGTGGTGGTGCCGCGTGGACAACAGGTGCGCGTCACGCGCGACGGTCGCGTGGAACTCATTGCCGCAAACGACGATGACGCGGGCCAGTCGCCTTCCATCGACAGCAGCTTCACGATGGCGGCGAGCGTGTTTGGACGCAACGCGCTGGCGATCGTGTTCGCCGGCCAGGCCACCGATGCCGTTGCCGGCGCGCAAGCCATTCACGATCGCGGCGGACAGGTGTGGGTGGAGGCGTCCTTCAGCGATCACTACGCCGATATGGTGAATGGCGTGATGGCCGAACGCCTGGCCAGTTTTTCCGGTTCGCCGCAGGAGCTAGCGGTAAGACTGGTGGAGGACTTCCGATGAGCGAACAGCAGCTACCCCGCGAAATCCGCTGCGTACTGGTACCGGTAGGCAATCTGCGCCTGCTGCTGCCGAACGCCACCGTGGCCGAAGTGATTACCTTCGCCACGCCCGAACCCGTTGCCGGCGCCCCGGAATGGCTGCTCGGCCGTATCGCCTGGCGCGGCTGGCGCGTGCCGCTGGTGTCGTTCACCAAGCTGGCCGATGCCGAAGAAGGCGATTCGGAACTCAGCGTGCGCGTGGCCGTGCTAAAAGCGCTCGGCGACAACCCCGACGTACCGTTCGTGGCCGTGGTCACGCAGGGTTTTCCGCGCCTGACCACGCTCAATTCGGAACTGATCATTCCCACGCACGATGGCAAGCCGTTGCCGCGCGGCGTGAAGGCACAAGTGCTGGTGCGCGACGACATTGCGGTGATCCCGGATCTCGAAGGCATCGAGAACGAAGTGACCGAGCTGCTGCGCCAGGCGAGCTGACGTCGTAGGGTGGGGTGCAAATCCTGATATATCCCCACGTTTTTGCTTTGCGCTCCTTATCTGCAAAAACCACAACGTTCATGCTGGCGGGCCGCAAAAAACGCGCAAAAGTCATTCCGGCGAAGGCCGGAATCCATGCTGACCGTTGCGTAGAACGTCATTGAGTCGACATGTATCCCGCATGGATATAAATGGATTCCGGCCTTCGCCGGAATGACGGTGAGGTGTGTTTCAGGGTGCAAATCCCAACCTACAAATCGCCGTGCAACGCCTGCAATGCCGCCAGTGCCGCCAACCCCGCCGTTTCCGTGCGCAGAATCCGCGGCCCCAATTGCAAACCCTGAAAGCCTGCTTCGCGCAGTGACGCGATATCGCGCTCGCCCAGGCCGCCTTCGGGTCCTACCACCAGCAAGCCGCCTGATGCGCTGAAACGCAGCGCGCGCGCCCGCAGCGTGCCTTCCGGAAGCAGTGCCAGACGCTGGGCGTCGTCGTTGGCGAGATTTTCCAGCCAGCTTTGCAGCGATAACGCCGGCATTACCTCGGGGACACGCACGCGGCCGCTTTGCTCGCACGCGCTTGCGGCCACGGCCCGCCAATGCTGCAGGCGCTTTTCTGCGCGAGCGGCATCCAGCTTCACCTCGGAGCGCTCGGTAAACAAAGGCACGATGCGCGCAACGCCCAGCTCGGTGGCTTTCTGCACGATCAGATCCATCTTCTCGCCGCGCGCAACACCTTGCGCCAACGTAAGTTGCAGCGGCGATTCGTTCGCAACTTCTTCGCGATCGCCGATGCGGATGATCACGTCGCGCTTGCCGACACTCACCAGCGTTGCCGCGTAGTCATAACCATCGCCATTGAAGACGGTGAGCGCATCGCCCGCATTCATGCGCAGCACGCGCGCGACGTGCTCGGCGGCCTGCGCGGGCAGGGGCACTTCGGTGGCTGGCGCAAGCGGCTGTTCGACGTGGATGCGAGTGGTGCGCATAAGCTTTCGAAGGACGAAGATCACGCAGCATACCGCGCAGCATGCATGATGTTCAGCCATCTGAACGGCTTTTTGCGTGGATGGGCCTTGCGATGAACCTGGACCGGGATCAGCATGGACTTACCTACGAGGCTCGTTACTTCCCCACCCGCGAGCAAGGAGGTTTGCCATGTTCAGATTGATGCTTTCCGCAGCACTCACGGCGGGTCTGGCGACAGCGGCGTTCGCTGCGCAGAACGCGCCTCCCCTGGCGGACCAGCCGCCGACGGCCTCGACGGCAGCGGCGCCCAGGCACGCATCGCCGCTCAAGCCCGGCGATCGCCAATGCATTCGCGACACGGGCAGCCTGATCCCGGCCAAGAAAGGCCAATGCCTGCCGGTGGCGGGCCGCTCCTATTCCAAGGGCGATATCGACGCTACCGGTGAAACGACGCTGGGACCGGCGCTGGAAAAACTGGATCCGGCCATTACGGTTCGCGGCAACGGCGGTCACTAGCTGCTGTCGGTTGGGTTACCAACCCAACAATGCCGCTGCGAAGACATTGGGTTGCCCCAGATCAAGTCCGGCGTAACCCAGCGCAGCTACGCGACAGCGCGAATGATGCCTGCGCGTGCCACATCCACCAGGTGATCGATCTCGCCTTCGGTCACCACGTAGGGCGGCATGAAGTAGATGATGTTGCCCAATGGCCGCAACAGCGCGCCATGTTCCAGGCCGTGCAGATACACGCGCAAACCTCTTCGTTCTTCCGCGGGGAAATCACGGCGGGTTGCCTTGTCGGCGACCAGTTCCACCGCGGCGATCATGCCTTGCTGTCGCACGTCGGCCACGTTCGGATGGTCGCGTAGCGCAGCCAGCCGTTTGGCAAGATGCGCCGCGAGTGCGCGATTTCGTTCCAGCACCGGCTCGTCGCGAAATATGTTCAGCGTTTCCAGCGCGGCGCGGCAGGCAAGCGGATTGCCGGTGTAGCTGTGCGAATGCAGGAACGCCTTGCCCGCGCTGTATTCGGCATAGAACGCGTCATACACGCGCTGGGTGGTAAGCACGGCGGAAAGCGGCAGAGTCCCGCCAGTCAGCCCCTTGGACAGGCACATGAAATCCGGCGCGATAGCCGCCTGCTCGCACGCGAACATCGTGCCGGTGCGAGCGAAACCAACGGCGATCTCGTCCGCGATCAGATGCACGTGATAACGATCGCACAGCGCACGCAGGCCGGTGAGATAGCTCGGGTGATACATGCGCATGCCGCCCGCGCACTGCACCAGCGGCTCCACGATCACCGCGCAGGTTTCATGCGCGTGATGCTCCAGCAGTTCGCGCATCGCTTCCAGCCGGCGCATGGCGATCTGTTCGGGCGAATCGCCAGGTTCGCCTTCGTACGTATCGGGTGACGGCGCAAGAATCGGCGTAAGCAGCAAGGGCGCATAGGTCTTGCGATACAAACCCACGTCGCTGACCGACAGCGCACCCAAGGTCTCGCCGTGATAGCTGCCAGTCAGCGCGATAAAGCGCGTCTTTTCGCCATGGCCCTGGTTGAGCCAGTAGTGGAAGCTCATCTTCAGCGCCACTTCGATCGCGGCCGAACCGTTGTCGGCAAAGAACACCTTCTCCAGGCCGTGCGGCGTGATAGCCACCAGCCGCTCGGCCAGTTCGATCGCCACCGGATGCGTGAAACCGGCAAAAATCACGTGTTCCAGCGTGTGCGCCTGATCGGCAAGCGCCGCGGCGATGCGCGGATTGGCATGACCGAACAGGTTGGTCCACCAGGAGCTGATGCCGTCCAGATAACGGCGGCCCTCCGCATCGATCAGCCAGGCGCCTTCGCCGCGCACGATCGGCACCATCGGTACCTGTTCGTGATCGTGCATCTGGGTGCAGGGATGCCAGATATGGCGAAGATCGCGCTGGGCGAGAGCGGTGTTGGCGTTTTGCTGATGAGTCATCTGGCTATGATCGGACTAGTCGCGGGCTTGCTCAAGCATGGGCAAGCCCGCGGCGACATAGTTGTTCGAGCTTTATCGCCATTCCGGCCTTCGCCAGGAATGGCGATAAAGAAAAGTCCAGTCCCGTGGAAATTGCTGATGAAACGATGGTTGGTGACCCTTGCAATCATTCTGCTCGCCCTTGGTGCTGTGGTGTGGTTCATCCCCGCAAGCTGGGCGCTGCCGCTGCTGCAATCCCGCTTGCGCGGCATACGCTTCGAAGGCCTGAGCGGCACATTGTGGGAAGGACGTGCCGAACAGGTGTCGATCGGCAACGACCCGCCGCTGGGCAGCCTTACCTGGACACTCTCGCGTCGCGCTTTACTCGGCGACGTACGCGTGGGCATGTATCTGCATCAGCCGCAGTTGCAGCTGACGGCCCAGGCGCATCGTGTTTCCTCCGGTCAGATCGATCTGCGTGACGCGACCCTGCACATGGATATGGCTATGCTCGGCACGCAGCCGTGGACACGCGGGCAACCGCAAGGACAATTCGACCTGCAGGTGCCGCAGGCGCGTTTGCAGGGCGTGTGGCCAATGCAGCTGGATGCAACCGGCAACTGGTCGCAGGCGTCGATTCGCACGGAACAGGGCGACGTTCCGCTGGGCACGCTGATGCTTACGATGAACGGGGAATCCGGCGCCATCCGCGGCACGCTCAACGACGACGGCAGCAGCCCCGTACAGACGTCCGGACGGCTATCTTTGAGCCCGCTGGGTTGGGACTTGCAGTTTCGCTTGGTCCCGCGCAGCGAAGATCCTGCGGTGATGCGCTGGCTACGCAGCCTGGGCACGCCGGCTGCGGACGGCACGCTCGAACTCCGCTATCGTGGCGGTTTGGCTCAAATGGCTCCCAAGAAAACATGAACGAGCAGCAATGGGGCGCGGCGTTGAAAGCCGCGCGCAACGCGGCGGACGCGGCCGCCGAGGTGATCCGCCACTACTGGCGCCGCGGCGTCGAGGTGGAAATCAAATCCGACGCCACGCCGGTGACGATCGCCGACCGCGAAGCCGAGCAGGCGATCCGCGCGATTCTCGCACCCGCACTGCCGGGCGCGGCGATCTACGGCGAAGAATTCGGTCTGGACAACGACAGCGCCGAACTGCTTTGGCTGGTCGATCCCCTGGATGGCACCAAGAGCTTCGTGCGCCGCACGCCGTTCTTCTCCACCCAGATCGCACTGATGCATCGAGGCGAACTGGTGCTGGGCGTATCGAGTGCGCCGATTTACGGCGAAACGATGTGGGCCAGTGCCGGCGGTGGCGCGTGGTTCAACGATGAGCGCGTGCACGTGGCAGGCACGGCAGAGATGTCGCAGGCGTCCATTTCCACCGGCAACGTCAAGACGCTTACCGGCGATGCGCGCTGGCAGGCGCTGGGCCAGATGATTCGCGACAGCAACCGCATTCGCGGTTATGGCGATTTCTGTCATTACCACTTGCTTGCGCGTGGCGGGCTGGATCTGGTGATCGAATCGGACGTGAATATTCTCGACGTCGCCGCGCTGGCGATGATCGTGCGCGAAGCCGGCGGCGTGTTCACCGATCTGGAAGGCAAGCCGCTGAACCTGGAAACACGCAGCGTGCTGGCCGGTACGCCGGCGATCCATGCGCAGGCGCTGATGCGCCTTGGCCGCTAGCGGTTACAATCGTTTCCCATGCCGCCTCGCTACCCCGTCATCCACGCCACGCGCGACCTCACCACCAGCAGCTTCCTGCACGTGGAGCAGGTCGATCTGGAATTTTCCAACGGCCAGCATCGCACTTACGAACGGCTCAAAGGCCGCGGCCTGGGTGCGGTGATCATCGTGCCGATGCTGGATGACGAAACCGTCTTGCTGATCCGCGAATACGGCGTCGGCGTGGACCGTTACGAACTGGGCTTGCCGAAAGGCCGGCTCGACCAGGACGAAACGGTGGAGCAGGGCGCCGATCGCGAATTGAAGGAAGAAGTCGGCTACGGTGCGCGCAAACTCAAGATCCTGCACAACCTCTCGCTGTCGCCGTCGTACATGACGCACATGGCGCACGTGGTGCTGGCGCAGGATCTGTACCCCGAGCGGCTCGAAGGCGACGAACCCGAACCGCTCGAAGTCGTGCCCTGGAAACTTTCCGAACTGCATACCCTGGTCTCGCGGGACGACCTTACCGAAGGCCGCTCCATCGCTGCGCTGTTTCTGGCGCGCGAATACCTCGCCGGACGCCTGTGAGCACCATGCCCGATCATCCCCTGCTGCTTGAAGTCGGCATGCTGGCGCGCCTTGCCGGCGACGCCATCATGGTCGTCTATCGCGAAGACTTCGACGTCGAAATGAAAAGCGATCTGTCGCCGCTAACGGCGGCGGATCTGGCCGCACAAAAAGTCATCGCCTCCGGGCTGGCGCAGATCGATCCGCTGCTGCCGGTCGTTTCCGAAGAAGCAAGCCAGTTGCCATGGGAACAACGGCGCGAATGGTCGCGTTACTGGCTGGTCGATCCGCTGGATGGCACGCGCGAATTCGTCAAGCGCAACGGCGAATTCACCGTCAACATCGCCTTGATCGAAAACGGCCAGCCGGTGCTGGGCGTGGTGCTGGCGCCGGTCACGGAAGAACTGTTCGTCGCCGCGCGCGGACACGGTGCATGGTGGCAAGTGCAGCGCGATGCCGAATGGGAGCGCATTTCCGCGCGCGCCCTGGCTAATCCGCCGGTCGCTGCGGGAAGCCGCTCGCATGGCGGTTCGTCGGAAATGACGCTGCGCCGCCTGTTGGGCGAGGAATACCAGTTGCATCCGCTAGGCTCCTCGCTGAAGTTTTGCCTGATCGCGCGCGGCTCCGCCGATGTGTACCTGCGCCGCGGCCCGACCAGCGAATGGGATACCGCTGCGGCGCAATGCGTGCTGGAAGAAGCCGGCGGCGCCGTGCTCGATCTCACCGGCAAACCGCTGCATTACAACCGTGGCGAGTCGCTGCTCAATCCGGAATTTCTCGCCGTGGGCGATGCCGGTATCGATTGGGGCGCACGCTTGCGAGAAGCCGGGCTGCCGTGACGACGGCGACGCGCCACAGCCTGGCGGATCTGCTCGCCATCATGGCGCGCCTGCGCGATCCCGAACGCGGTTGCCCGTGGGACGTGCAGCAGGATTTCAGCACCATCGCACCGTACACCATCGAAGAAGCCTACGAAGTCGCCGACGCTATCGACCGCAAGGACTGGCACGACCTGCGCGATGAACTAGGGGATCTGCTGCTGCAGGTGGTGTTTCATGCGCAGATGGCGAAAGAGCAGGGGCTGTTCGATTTCGAAGACGTCGCGCACGCCATCAGCGAGAAAATGCTGCGTCGCCACCCGCATGTGTTCGGCGACGTACGCTACGCGGATGTGGAGGAACAGAAGCGCGCCTGGGAAGCCATCAAGGCCGCCGAGCATGCCGCGAAGGCGGCCGTGCATGACGACAGCGCGCTCGCTGGCGTTTCGCGCGGACAGCCCGAATGGCAGCGTGCGCAGACATTGCAGCAGCGCGCGGCCACGGTCGGCTTCGAGTGGCCCAACCATCGACCGGTGATCGACAAGCTGCGCGAGGAGCTGGCCGAAGTGGAGGCCGAGTTCGCCGCCGGCGCCGACCCCGCGCGCCTGGAAGACGAGATCGGCGACGTCCTGTTCATGGCGGCCAACCTGGCGCGCCACGCCAAGGTGGATTTCGCGCGTGCGCTCAAGCACGGCAACGCCAAGTTCGAGCGGCGTTTCCGGCGCATGGAGCAGTTCGCGGCGAGCCAGGGAACGACGCTTTCGTCGATGGGCCTGGCAGAACAGGAAGCGCTCTGGCAACAGGCGAAGGCGGAAGAGCGCTAAGCTGCCTAGGGATGCTCTGATCTATGGTACGTGGAATAGATCAGAGCATCCCTCGGCCGGGCCATTGCAACCTTTTTGCTGGCCCAAGCATCTGAAGCATTCGAACACCACCGGAGCTTTCGTATGCGTTACCTCATCGCCCTACTGGCCCTGCTGCCGCTCGCCGCCGCTGCTGGCGAATGCAAATACAGCGCCCCGCGCACCCTGCATGACGACCTGGCCGGCATCCATCGCGTCCAGATCGAACTGCACAGCCACGACCTGCATCTGGTCGGCGCCGGCGCTAGCGGCGGCCTGCAATTCAACGGCCGCGCCTGCGCGTCCTCGCAGTCGGCCCTGGGCAACCTGCAGGTCACGTCGCGGCGCGAAGGCGATCAGCTCATCGTCGATATCGGCAGCCACAACAACTTCAATATCGGCCTTTTTGGTGTGTCCTACGCCTATCTGGACCTGCAGGCGCAACTGCCCGCCAACATGCCTGTGAGCCTCCATACCGGCTCGGGTGACGCCTACGTCACCGGACTGGCGCAGCTCGATGCGGAAACCGGCTCGGGCGACCTGCACGTCGATCACGTCGCTGGCGAAGTGTCAGTGATCACCGGCTCGGGCGACGTCGAACTTTCCGATGTGGGCAGCGTGCGCGCCGGCTCGGTGGGTTCGGGCGACCTGAAGGCGCGCAACGTGCACAACGGCGTGAATATCGGCAATGTCGGTTCCGGCGACGTCACCGTCGAGCACGTGGGCGGAAGCGTTCACGTGGACACGATCGGCTCCGGCGATGTCATCGCCAAGGACGTGCGCGGCGACCTGGTGGTGGCCGCCAAGGGTAGCGGTGACGTTACACACGGCGACATCGGCGGCAAGGTCAGCGTGCCGCACGAAGATGATTGATCACGCGAGCAGGCGCATCACCGCATAAACCAGCGCCGCGCAAATCAGCAGGAACGGAATCGATACCTCGTGAAACAGCCGCATGCCATGCGGCTGTTTTGCCAGGCGCAGCGCGATCAGGTTCGCCAGCGAGCCGATCACCACGCCGAAGCCGCCCACATTCACCGCCACGGCCAGCGCCATCGCATCCGGCGCGCGATCCAGCAACAGCACGGTCGCAGGCACGTTGCTGATCAACTGCGAACTCACGATGCCGCTCAGATAAAGCGCCCAGGGTCGCGTGAAGTCGATGCTGCCGAGTGCATGATCCACGATCGGCAATGCGGCGAAATGGCCGAGCCCCAAGAAGATCGCTGCGAACGTCGCCATCAGCCACCAGTCGATCGACCTGAGCGTGCGCCTGGAAAACAAGGCGAACGGCACGATCAGCACCGCCACGCCAACGGGCGCGTGGCTGCGTTCCATCATCACCACCATCAACACCAGCGCAAGCACGGACCAGGTGGCCAGCGAAGTCGACACTGGGTGTCCATCGAGCTTGTCGCGCTGCAGTTCCACGCGCCCTTTCGGCAGCCAGAACCAGGTAAGCAGAGCCACCATCGCAAACATCAGCGCGGATATGGGCAGCAGATGGCCGACGAACTGCACGAAAGACACCTGTGCATGCTGCCAGATCAGCAGATTCTGCGGATTGCCGATCGGGCTGAGGGTGGAGCCGGCGTTGACGGCCAGCGCTTCCAGCACGGCCATGCGCAGCACCGGCAGGTTGGACATGCCGCCGATCGCTACCGTCAGCGGCACCATCAGGAACAGGCTGACGTCGTTGGTGAGTGCCATCGACAGCACAGCGGTCATGCTCACCAGCAACAGGCCCACGCCGCGCAGCGAATGCATGCGCGCCACCAGCATGCCGGCCATGCGCTGCACCCAGCCGCTGTCGCGAATGCCCTGGATGGCGATCATCAATCCCAGCAGGCCGCACAGCGTGGGCACTTGCAGCCAGCCCCGGTAACGATGCCAGGGCTGAGGATCGATGCATGCCAGCAATACGGCAAGCGTGGCGAACAGCAGCAGCAACCATTCGTGCTTGAGGCGAGCGAGCCAGGAATGCGTTGTTTTTGAGCTCATCGTCAAATCGCGAGAGAGTAAAGAATCACCACTCGGTGAGCCCTTCCAGTTCGTACAACTTCTTCCAGCTCGGTCGCGCGCGCACCAGGTCAGCCAACCGCTTCAGCGCCGGCCACTCGGTCACCGGGCGCGGCATGTTGCGCGACCATCGCATCAGCATGGTGAGCATCAAATCAACGCCGGAGCATTCGGCGCCGAGCATGTATGGACCGTGCGCAGAAAGATGCGCTTCCAGGCGATCCCACACATTTTCGATCTTGTGCTGGACGGCCGCACGAATATTCGCGGGCAGTTCTTCATAGCCAAGTTCTTGCGGATAGAACCAGAACCGATACGTGGACATCAGCGCGTTGCTGAGAAACACCACCCATTGCAGCCACGCCTCGCGTTCCGGCGTTCCTGCCGGCGGGATCAGGTTCGCTTCCGGATGGCGTTCGGCCAGGATGATCAACAGGGCGCCCGATTCGTATACCGCACGGCCATCGATCAGCAGCGTCGGTACCTTGGCGCCGGGATTGAGCTTCAGATACTCGGTGTCGTATTGGGCTTGCTTGTCGAAGTCCACCAGCTTGAGCTGGTACGGCGCGCCGATTTCCAGCAGGGCCAGATGCACGACCATGCTGGCGGTACCGGGGGAATAGTAGAGGGTGTACATGCGCGGTCCTTGTCGAGAGGAATGCGCATCGTACCGGGTTGCGCGGCGAATGCATGACGCCCGATCGTCAATCCGGCGAAGGCCGGAATGACGACGAGGTAATTCGAAAGGTCACGCAGCGCTGACAGCTTCGTGATTTCGCTGTGATACCCGGGCCTTCTCCAGCAGGAGAAGGCGCAATCTCGAGCGAACGCCATCACTCCGCCCGCAACAAGCGCATCGGCGGCGTGTGCGTCACCTTCCGTGTGCCGGCCAGGCCAAGCAGCATCACCACGATCGCCGCAAGCAGCGCCGCCAGCGCAAGCGGCAGCGGATGCGGCATGAAATCCTTGATGTGGAAGACGCTGCGTCCGAGCCACCAGCCGCCGATCATCGAACCGAATGCGGCGGTAATGCCAGCGATCAAGCCGAGCAAGGCGAATTCGCAGGCCGCGGCGATGCGCAGCAAGCCGCGTCGCGCGCCCAGCGTGCGCAGCAATGCCGCTTCATGTCGGCGCTCCTGTCCGCTGGTCGCCAACGCAGCCGCCAGCACCAGTGCGCCGGCCAACAGGCTGAAGCCCAGCACCCAGCGCACGGCGCCGGTCACGCGCTGCACGATGTCGCGCACGCGATCGAGCAGCGCATCCACATCCACCAGGCTCAGGTTCGAATAATCGCGCGACAAGCCGGCCAGCGCTTCGGTGTGGCCGCGCGGCAAATAGAAACTCGCCAGCCAGGTGTGAGGCAACGCGCGCGCATGCGATGGATCCAGCAACAGGAAGAAGTTCACGCGAAAGGACGTCCAATCCACCTGCCGGAAGCTGGCGATTTTCGCGTCGATCTGGCCCTCGCCAACGTCGAAGCGCATGGTGTCGCCGAGTTTCAGCGCATACATGTCGCGCCACATCGTATCCACCGATACTTCGGCCTGCGCCGGTTGTGGCGCGAACCAATGGCCGGCGATCACCGTGTTGGCAGGTGGCAGGTCATCTGCCCACGACAGCCGCAATTGGCGATCGCTCCATTCCTTCGCGCGTTCGTCCTTGAACGTGAGCGTGTCGATCGGATGGCCATTGATGGCGGTAAGCTTGCCGACCGCCAGCGGCATCATGTTGAGCTGGTTGGCGCCGATGCCTTCAAGCGCCTTGCTGAAACCGTCACGCTGATCATCCTGCAGGTTGAGTACGAACCAGTTCGGCGTGTCGGTGGGCAATTCTTTGCGCCAGCCATCGAGCAGTGCCGGCGCCACCACCGCGAGCAGCAGCAGTGCGGTAAGGCCCATGCTCAGCGCCGTGGCTTGCACGATGCTCAAGCCGCGACGACGTGCCAGCGCAGCCATCCCTAAGCGCAGCGCGGGATGTCCGCCGGGCGCGATACGTCGCACGGTCCACAGCAACAACGCAGCCAGCAGTGCGGCGAATGCCGCGACACCCAGCAGGCTCACCGCGAGGATGCCGGCGAGCTTGGCCGAACCGCTGAGGTTCCAGATCAAGGCCAGCGCAACCACGGCGGGAATCAGATAAAGCGCATCGAAGCGACGGATGCGGCGCGCCATGCTGGCGCGGAAAACGGCCACCGGGGGCACGTCGGCCAGACGCACCAGCGGCGGCAGTGCAAAGCCGATCAGCACCGCGATACCCATGCCGGCCGCAGCGAGTGCGGGCCATATCGGCAACACCGTCGGTACGCCGGAAAACAATTCGCTGGCGAACATCCACGCAGCTTGCGCAAGCAACAGCGCAAGCAGTACGCCGAGCGCCGCAGCCGGCAAGGCCAGGCCGCCCATCGTGCCGAGCAACAGGGTAAACACCTTCGCGCGCGATGTGCCCAGCGCACGCAACAACGAGACTTCGCCGGTCTTGCGCCGTGCATAGCGCTGCGATGCCAGGGCGATCGCCACGCCCGACAGCAGCGCGGAGAGCAGCGCGGTCAACCGCAAGAACGAACCCGCGCGATCGAAGGCGCTGCGCATGCGCTCCTGCGTCTGCTCCGGCGTAATCAGCTCGCCGCCTTGGGGCAGCGTGGTCGCTTGCGCCCACGCGCGCCAGCTTTGGACGGCGGCAGGCGGGCCGGCCAACAACACGTTATGGCGCGCACGGCTGCCGACGCTCAGCAAGCCGGCCTGCTGTGCATCGCCCAGATTCATCAGCGCACGCGGCGCCATCGCTACCAATTCGCCACCATCGGGCTGCTGCAGCAGCTCGCCGGCAATGCGCAGATCGCGGCCACCTAATTGCACGCTATCGCCGACGCGACGGTGCAAGGCCACCAGCGCGCGATGATCGAGATAGACCGTTCCAGTCGCCGGCCCGTGGCTGACGATTTGATGCCCCGCCGCATCGCCGATCAGCAGCGTGCCGCGCAGCGGATAGGCGGTGTCGGTGGCCAGTACGTCGAGCAACTGGCTTTGCTGTTGTGCGAAGCCCACGCTGGGAAAACTCGCCGTTTGCGTGACCTGCAAACCGCGCTGGCTGCCAGCCACCGCGAATTTGGCGGGAATCGGCTGCGGCGCCGAGACACCCAGATCGCCACCGATCAGCTCGGCGGCGCTGGCCAGCACGCCGCGCTCCATGCGCGTGGCCAGCGTGGCCACCACGCCCAGCGCCACCACCGCGAGCACCAGGGATGCTGCCAGCGTGCGCAGCTCCGGCAAATGCCATTCGCGGCGCAGGCTGCGCAATGCAAGCAGCAGGATTTTCATGTCAGCGACTCCAGCCGGCCTTCCTGCAGTTCTGCGCGTCGCATGCAGCGCTCGGCCAATTGCATGTCGTGCGTCACCAGCACCAACGTCGTGTGATGATCGCGGTTCAATGCGAACAGCAGGTCGCACACGTGCCGTCCGGTGCGACGATCCAGATTGCCGGTAGGCTCATCCGCGAACAACACGCGCGGACCGTGCACGAAGGCGCGCGCGATCGCAACGCGCTGTTGCTCGCCGCCGGAAAGTTGCGCGGGATAGTGCTTGCGCCGCGTGCCGAGTTCGACCGCATCGAGCGCGGCGTGGGCGCGCTCTCGCGCGTCGGCATGGCCTTCCAGTTCCAGCGGCAGCATCACGTTCTGCTCGGCGGTGAGCGCGGGCAGCAGGTGGAACGACTGGAAGACGAAGCCGACCAGGCGCCGGCGCAGATCCGCGCGCGCTTCCTCATCAAGCTGTTCCAGCGCGTGGCCGTCCAGATGGATGCTGCCGCGTGTGGGCGTGTCCAGCCCGGCGAGCAGGCCGAGCAGGGTGGTCTTGCCGGAGCCGGAAGCGCCGACGATGGCGAAGCTTTCGCCCGCACTCACCTGCATGGCCACGTTGCTGAGAATGTCCAGCCTTCCCTCGGGACCGTTCACCGACTTGCTAACATCGCGAACCTCGAGTACCTGCTTAGAGCGAGAACCACCACTCATGCGTCGTTTCCTATGTTTGTTCGTGCTGTTGTTCGGGATCGGGGCGACGCAGGCGGCGTCCACGCAGAACGTACCCGCGAAAAGCGTGCTGGTGCTCGGCGATTCGCTATCCGCCGCGCACAACATTCCCGTAGAGGCAGGCTGGGTGCATCTGCTGGAAGTACGTCTCAAGCAGATGGAGCCGGGCTGGGCGGTGATCAATGCCAGCATCAGCGGCGATACCTCGGTGAGCGGGCGCAACCGGCTGCCCGGGCTGCTGAGCCAATACCATCCGCGCGTGGTGGTGATCGAACTGGGTGCCAATGATGGGTTGCGCGGCCTGCCGTTGACCGATTTGCGCAACAACCTGGCGGCGATGATCGACGCGGCACAGCATGCCGGCGCCAAAGTGTTGCTGCTGGGTATCGAGATGCCGGTCAATTACGGGCCGCAGTACCGTGATGGCTTGCGCGCGGTGTACGCCGACCTGGCCAAGGAAAAACATGTCGCGCTGCTGCCGTTTTTGCTCGACGGCGTGGCCTTGAACCCGGCCCTGATGCAGGAAGATGGCCTGCATCCAGTGGCCGCTGGCGAGCCGCGGGTGCTGGACAATGTCTGGCTGGAACTTAAACCGTTGCTGTAGCGCTCGCTCACCACGTTTTCGTCCGCTGGAATTCACGCTGCCCTTACTACCCCAGTGGTTAGTCTTCACAAATGTGAAGACCAAACCGGTGAGAGGGCGAACATGAGTTCACGTGACGAACATGCTGGGCTGATCCTGCTGGTGGAAGACAACCGTCAGATCGCTGAAATGGTCGGCGAATTTCTCGAACGCCGTGGCTATTCCGTTGATTTTGCTCAAGATGGTGTCAGCGGCCTGCATCTGGCTGTCTCCAACAGCTATGACGTGGTGGTGCTGGACCTGATGCTCCCGGGCATCGACGGCCTGGACGTTTGCCGCAAATTGCGCGGCGACGCCAAGAAATCCACCCCGGTACTGATGCTGACGGCGCGCGACACGCTGGAAGACAAGCTGATTGGCCTGGAAGCCGGCGCCGACGACTACCTGGTGAAACCCTTCGAAGTGCGGGAACTGGAAGCGCGTCTGCGCGCCCTGATCCGCCGCGACCGGCGCCAGGTATCCAGCGAAGTGCTGACGGTGGGCGACATGACCCTGGACACGGCCACCCTGCGCCTGACCCGCGCCGGCCAGGAGCTGACCGTTTCGCCGATCGGCTTGAAGCTGCTGGCGATCCTGATGCGCGAATCGCCACGGGTAGTGAGCCGCCGCGACATCGAACGGGAAATCTGGGGCGACACCTTGCCCGACTCCGATACCCTGCGCTCGCATCTCTACAACCTGCGCCGGGTGATCGACAAACCGTTCGATCGGCCATTGCTGCACACCATCCATTCGGCCGGCTACCGCCTGGCCGACCTGGAGACCGAGGCCACGATTCCAGCCAGCCATATCGCTTAATCACCCGATACCTGCATGTCAACAACGGGTGCCCCCATGCCGCGCGGCGAGCCTGCGCGCGGCGGTTTTCAACGCCGGTTGCTGCTGATTTTCGGCATGCAACTGGTGGCTGTGGCCGTGGTATGCCTGATGGGCTACTACAACGTCGCGCCGGCGGTGGCGGTGTTGCTGCTGATCGTGATCGTAAGCGTGCTTACCTGGCTGGCGACGGAGCGCGCCTGGCGGCAGGTAAGCACGCTGGCGCGTTGGGTGGGCAACTGGAAGGAAGGGCAATCGGACCTGGACACGCAGCCGGACCGCCTGAGCCAGGCGCGCGGCGACATCGGCACGCTGGCGCGCGGCTTCCACAATTTCGCCAGCCGCATCGCCAGCTACAACGAACGCGAACGCAACTTCACCCGCGACGCCAGCCACGAACTGCGCAGCCCGCTGACGGTGATCAAGATGTCCACCGACATGCTGTCGGACGAAGCGGGCCTGAGCGATTTCGGCAAACGCTCCGTGCAGCGCATCCGACGCGCCACGCGTGAGATGGAATCGCTGGTGGAAGCGTTGTTGATCCTTGCCCGTGAAGCCGACAACGGCCAGGGCGAGCAGGATTTCATCGTCAACGAAGTGCTGCGCGACGAACTCGCCAACGCGCGCGAAATGCTGCATGGCCATCCGATCGAATTGCAATTGGAGGAGCCCGCCTCGTTCGCATTGCATGGCTCGCCGCGCGTGTTCGCCGTGCTGTGCTGGCAGTTGATCCGGCATGCCAGCCAGTACACCGGGCAAGGTATCGTGCAGGTCACGGTGACGCCCGGCATGGTGAGCGTCAGCGCTACGGCGGGTGGTGAATACGATCCGCCTTCACCAGGACAGCGGGGTTTTGAATACGCGATCGCGCAGCGCATCAGCGAGCGTTTCGCGTGGCCGCTGAGTTTGCATGTGCAGGGCGGCAATCGGTACGTGGCGGAGATACGGTTTCCGCGGCCGCTGCCGGTGTCCGCCTAGCGGCAGCGGGAATCGGGGGTAGAGAATCGGGAATCGTAAAGCGGCCTGTTTTCGGATCTCTGCGATTCCCGATTGACGATTCCCAATTCGCGTTACTGCAGCGACGCACTCACCTCGAACGCACACCCGGTCTTCGCTTTCACGTCTTCCACCGTCACGCCCTGCTGCAGTTCGATCAGCGTCAGCCCCTTGCCCTTCGCAACCTCGAACACGCAAAGGTCGGTGATGATCAAATCAACCACTTGTTTGCCGGTGAGCGGCAGGTCGCACTGCGCCTTGATCTTCGGCGAGCCGTCTTTCGCGGTGTGCTCCATCAGCACCACCACGCGCTTCACGCCACTGACCAGGTCCATCGCGCCGCCCGGGCCTTTCACCATCTTGCCCGGCACCATCCAGTTGGCCAGGTCGCCGGTGCAGGACACTTCCAGCCCGCCGAGAATCGAAAGATCGATGTGCCCGCCGCGAATCATCGCGAACGATTCAGCGCTGGAGAAATAGCTGGAACCGGGCAGGGCGGTAATGGTCTGCTTGCCGGCATTGATCAGATCGGGATCGACGTGTGCATCGTCCGGGAACGGGCCAATGCCGAGCAGTCCGTTTTCCGACTGCAGCGTCACGTCCATGCCCGCAGGAATGAAGTTGGCGACCAGCGTGGGAATGCCGATGCCCAGGTTCACGTAGAAGCCATCGCGCAATTCCTTCGCTGCGCGCTGCGCCATGGCCATGCGGATCGGGCTTTCCTTGCCGGTGTTGGCGCCGGCCACGGTGCGGAACTCGATGCGCTTCTCGTATTTCTCGCCCTTGACGATACGGTCGACGTAGATGCCAGGCACGTGGATCTGGTCGGGCTCGAGTTCGCCCACTTCCACCAGTTCTTCCACTTCGGCCACGCATACCTTGCCGCAGGTGGCGATCATCGGGTTGAAGTTGCGCGCCGTCTTGCGGAACACCAGGTTGCCGAGCTTGTCGCCCTTCCACGCCTTCACGATCGACACATCGGCATGGATCGCTTCTTCCAGCACGTATTCCTTGTCGCCGAAGCGCTTGGTTTCCTTGCCTTCCGCGAGCTTGGTGCCGAACGCGGTGCGCGTATAGAACCCCGGAATGCCCGCTCCCCCCGCTCGCAGCTTTTCCGCCAGCGTGCCTTGTGGCACCAGGTGCAGCTCAAGCTCCCCGGCCAGCACTTGCCGTTCGAATTCCTTGTTCTCGCCCACGTAGGATGCATACACGCGCTTGACCTGGCGCGTCTTCAACAGCGGGCCCATGCCGAAATCGTCCACGCCGGCGTTGTTGCCGACGATGGTCAAACCCTTCGTGCCGGCAGCGAGCAGGGCGCCGATCAGGTTCTCGGGAATGCCGCAAAGACCGAAGCCGCCTGCCGCGATGGTCATCCCATCGAACAGCAGACCGTCCAGAGCCTTGGTGGCGCTTGCGTAGACCTTTTCCATGAGGGTGCCTTTCTTGCTGGGGATATTAGCCGCGTAGGATACGACGGATCGGCGACGGGACATGCGGTACAAAGGTCGAAAAGGAGGTCCCCGACAGCCTATGTCATTGATCCGCCAAATGGCTGAGCACGCCACGGCGGCTGGCTATACTGGCCGCGGTGCATGCAGGAGTTTCCTCGTGAAGCTGTCCCGCCTGTTTGTTGCGCTCGCTACCCTGGGGGTTGCCGCCATGACGTACGCCGCCCCGCTGGTACTGGTCATCCACGGCGGCGCCGGCGTGATCAAACACGACATGAATGCTGCGAAGGAAAAGGCAGTGCGCGTGGCGATGGCCAAGGCGCTTCACGATGGCTATGCCCAGCTCAAGGCCGGCAAGTCGGCGATGGATGCAGTGACGACCGCTATCGCCGTGCTGGAGGACGATCCGAACTTCAACGCCGGCAAGGGTTCCGTCTTCACGCATGACGGCAGGAATGAGATGGACGCCGCGGTGATGGATGGCGAAAGCGTGCGTGCGGGTGCGGTGGCGGGCGTGCATCGCGTGAAGAATCCGATTCTGCTGGCGCGCGCGGTGATGGACCACTCTTCTCACGTGATGCTGGTAGGCGACGGCGCGGAAGCCTTCGCCAAGGATCAGGGCATCGCTTTGGTCGATCCTTCCTACTTCCGAACGGAAGAGCGCTGGCAGCAGTGGCAGAAGGCGCTGAAAGAAGACAACGAAAAGAAACCGCACGGCGATCCGGAAACGGCAAAGCACTTCGGCACCGTGGGTGCCGTAGCGCTCGATAGCCAGGGCCGCCTTGTTGCAGGCACGTCCACCGGTGGCATGCTCGACAAACGCTGGGGACGCGTGGGCGATTCGCCGATCATCGGCGCCGGTACCTATGCGAATGCGCAATGTGCCGTGTCCGGCACCGGCTGGGGCGAGTTCTATATACGCACCGTGGCGGCGCACGAAATCTGCATGAAGGTATCCATGCTCGGCGAGCCCATCGAGCGCGCTGCCGCCGAAGTGATCAACCAGGAAATTCCTTCCCTGGGCGGCAACGGCGGCGCGATCGCGCTGGATGCAAGCGGGAATATCGCCATGCCGTTCAATACCGATGGCATGTATCGAGGTTGGATCGGCGCCGATGGCGTGGCGCACGTGGCGATTTATGACGATGAGCCGGATCCGTCGAACCATCCGCCAGCGCCGGCTTCGTCCACGGACTGATTTCCCCACGTCCGTGCGTCGAACATGTTGCGGATGGAAGACGATGTGCCATGCTCACGCCCTTCGTAAACGGCACGGGTTGCGTAGTGCGCCATTCTGGATGGCTGCAAAGCGTGGGCGTTTGAGGTTCCTGGCTCCGCAAACGCGGACTTCAGAAAGTTGGAACTGCGACCTGGCGTTCCGGGAGCCAAGTTGCGCATTGCACTGGATACGATCCGCGTGCAATAGCGCAGCGTTCAACCGGCCTGGCTGGGCCGTTCACGCACCGGATGCTTGCTCAACTTCCGCTGCAGCGTGCGCCGGTGCATGCCGAGGCGGCGCGCGGTTTCGGAAATATTGCCGTCGCATTCGGTCAATACGCGCTGGATGTGTTCCCATTCCAGGCGGCGCAGGGCGAGCGGGGCTTCGGGGGCGTCGATGACCTCGTCTTCGCCTTGCGGCGCCGCGTCGCTGCCTTCGAGCAACGCGCGCACCACCGCATCGGCATCGACCGGCTTGGCGAGATAGTCGTGCGCGCCGCGCTTGATCGCCTCCACCGCGGTGGCGATGGATGCGTAGCCGGTCAGCAACAGGATGCGCATGTCGGGCACGAGTTCGCGCAGTTCGGGAATCAGGCGCAGGCCGTTCTCCTCGCCCAGCTTCAGGTCGAGCACGCAATGGCGAGGCTGGTGGCGCTGCGAAAGAGCACGTGCTTCGTCGGCGTTACTGGCACTGATCACCTCAAAACCGCGGGAGGTGAGTGCGCGGTGGAGTACGCGAACGAACGTGGCATCGTCATCGACGATCAGCAGCGGGCGGGGGCTGCCGGTGGGGTTTGGCTGATTCATGCGGTTGCTTCTGGTCGTATGCCGCTATTTTGCCGGAATACGGAGCGCGTGCGGGTATTTCTTTCAGTTAGCGATGATGGCAGACAAGGGTAGTCGCAAACACATTTCCGCACCGTTGCCGGTATTTGTCGCGATCAATTCGCCGGTCAGCCGCTCGGCGGTGGCTTCAGCAAGCGCCAAGCCGATGCCCAAGCCGCTCTGCTTGCCGCTGATGCCGATCGCGGCAGTCGTGCCGGCGGGCGTGAAGCCGGGGCCGCGATCGCGCACGATCCATTCCAGCCATTGCTCGTGACGCCGCACTTCGAGCATGACGAAGTTGGAATCGCAAAGTGCTGAAGCATCAGCCGCGTTGTTGAGCAGATTGAGCAGCGCATGGCGCAGGCCGGGCGGCGTGCGCAGCACCAACGGGTCGAGCTGCGGCTGTACGTCGAGTTCCAGTTCCGCTTCGGGCCGCAGCAGCTTGAAGCGTTCGACACAGCCGTGGATGAACACCGGCAGCGCCAGCCGTTCCGGTTCCTGCGAAAGCTGCGCCTTGCCGAAGGCGACCATCTCGCGAAGGATGGTGCGGCAGCGTTCCACCTGGCCTTCCAGCAATTGCAGATCTTCACTCAGTGCCGTATCCGCTGCGTATTCGCGCCGCAATTCGGGCAGCAGCGTGCGCATCGTCGACAGCGGGGTATTGAGCTCGTGCGCTGCGCCGGCCGCCTGCGTGGCGATGGCGAGGATGCCTTCGTCGCGCAGGGCGCGCTCGCGCACGCGTTGCACTTCCTGCTGCTGCTGGCGCACCGCGGTCGCCAGCCGGTTGATGAAGAAACCCAGCAATAGCGCGGTAATGCCGAAGTTCACGCCCATGCCGGCGACGTGCAGCGAAAAACCGTGGTCGTTGGCGGTCAGCTCGTTCATTGGCAACGGCACGTACCAGCGCAGCAGCACGAAATACGCAGCGCCCGCGATGGCCGCCACGGCAAGAATGGCGCGCACCGACAAGGCCGCCGCGCTGAGTGCGATCGGCACCAGCAGCAAGGTGACGAACGGATTGCGCGCACCGCCAGTGAAGTAGAGCAGATAGCTCAGCACCAGGGTGTCTGCGACGATATGACACACGGTTTCCCACTCGTGCACCGGCCACCGCTGGCTGATGCGCCATGCTGCGAACACCGCGAACACCGCCAGCATGTCGATCCCGAGCAACAGCGACAGTGTGGGGAGATCGATGTGCATCCCCCAGGAACAGATCATCACCGCCATGCTTTGCCCGGCGATCGCGCACAGGCGCAGCCATGCCAGCGTGCGCGTGAGCGCGAACGGCCCGATGGGTTGCTTGAGCTGGTGTTGCGGCATGACCGGCCAGGATGGTTGCGATCCGCCGATATTAGAGCCTGTTGAAGCAGGCTCGCACGGTGGATCGCGGGCGGGTCACGGCGTGTTGAATTCCTCGCTGCGCACGGCCGGCAGCGGCTCGTAGTTGGCGGCCGTATTCGAATGCGAGGCCGAAAGTTTGTTCATCAGCGGCAGCATGACCACGGCGACCACCGTGCACCCGATGCCGACGAAGCCGAGAATGTTGAACAGGTGCGTGTAGATGGTGAGCGATTGCACCGGATCGGTAATGTCATCGGGAATGTGCGCGATATTGGCCACTACGCTGCCCAGGTATTGCGAGATGCCTACCGCCACGTAATACGCGCCCATCATGAAGCCGCCCATGCGCTCCGGCACGTAGCGCGCGATCATCGCCAGCCCCAGGCCGCTCACCAGCAATTCGCCGAGCGAATAGAGCCCGTAGCCCCAAACCATCACCCACGAAGACACCTGACCGTTCACTGCCCAGTTGGCGCCCACGCCGTACATGAAGAAGCCCAGCGCCACTGCGGCGAAGCCCCACGCAAATTTCGCCGCCACGGACGGATCTTTGCCGAGCTTGCCGAGCGAGTTGTAGATGAACACCAGCAACGGACTGAGCAGCACGATCCAGATCGCATTCAAGTTCTGGTACTGCTCGGGGATCCATTTGAACAGGTGAAAGCCGAACACCGAGAACGAAAGATCGACGTTGCGCTGCGCGAACAGGTTCAGCGAAGTCGCCATTTGCGCGTAGAAAATGAAGAAGAAGATCGTCTGCACCGTCAGCACCAGCGCGGCCGTCAAGCCGGCGCGCTCGCTGGGATGACTGCTACGAATCAGGTGTATGAAAATGCCGAGGATCACCAGGCCCGCGCCATACACGCACCACTTGGCGACGGTTTCGCTTTGCAGGATGAAGGCGGCGATGAACACGGTTGCCAAGCCCACCAGCAGCACGGAAGCCAGGCGCTTGAGATCGACCGGTCGATCGTCGCTGGGCGAGCCGATGTGCGACAGCGTGCGTTTCATCAGCGTGTAGTTGATCAAGCCCAAAATCAGACCGATGGAGCAGACGCCGAACGCCGTATGCCAGCCAAGGTCGTCACCATAGCGTTGACCGATGGCATCGCGAATCCATGGCGTGACGGTCATCGAAACCATCGAGCCGATGTTCACCGCCATGTAGTAGATGGTGAAAGCGCTATCGATGCGCGTATCGTCGCCTTCGTAGATCTTGCGCACCAGGTTGCCGGCATTCGGCTTGAAGAAACCGTTGCCGACCACGATCACGCCGAGCGACAAATAAGTGATGTACGCATTGTTGGTAGGCACCCACAGCATGGCGTAGCCCAGTGCGAGAATGGTCGCGCCCAGCAACATGGTGCGCCGCGTGCCCAGCAATTTGTCGCCCACCCAGCCGCCGATTGCCGGCGTGGCGTAGATCAGCGCCGCCGCCGCGCCCCACACCAGGTTGGCTTTGGTATCGACGAAGCCCAGTTTCTTCATCATGAAGGTGACCATCAGCACCTGCATGCCGTAGAAGCCGAAGCGCTCCCACATTTCGATCAGGAATACGGTAGTGAAGGAGCGGGTCGGTGAAACGGATCGGGTCTGGATGGTCATGGGCACTTCCGGATTACATGTACTGCAAAGCCAAAATCGGGCTGTTTTTGGGCGCCTTTAGCAAACGCACATCCGCTGAAGCGTAGCCGATTCGCCGTTAGCCGGAAGTTGCATCGCATCAAGCAAATTCCTGCGGAAAATCGGTGCCTGGGCCGGCTTGTGGCATCATGGCGCGCCTGTTGCCATGTTCATGGAGCGATCTTCGCCATGCCGAAAAGTGCCGTCGTTTTCTTGCCGGTGAGCCTTTCCAGCCATGCCCGGTAACGGATTTCGCGGCGATCCGCGCCAGTTGTGGCGTGCCTTCCGCTGGTCGATGAATGGCCTGCGCGCAGGCTGGCGACACGAAGCTTCGTTTCGGCTGGAAGCGATGCTCACCGTCATCCTTGTCCCCATCGGCCTGTGGGTGGGGCATGGGGCGCTCGAGAAGATCGCGCTGGTTTCACCGGTGATCCTGGTGTTGTCCGTTGAACTGCTCAACTCGGCCATCGAGGCGGTGGTCGACAAGGTCAGTCCCGAGTTTCACGAGCTGGCCGGACGTGCCAAGGACATGGGCTCCGCCGCGGTATTCGTGCTGCTTGTGCTGGTGATGCTGTGCTGGGGCCTGATTCTGGGGCCGCGCTGGTTCTGATTCGCGGACGCGGCAATTGCATCGTCCACAGCCAGATGCTGCAATGAACACTTGCCGGGAAAGGAGCCTTCCAATGAAAACCCTACGCGTGCTGGCGTTGCTGCTGCTGGTGTCGATGCTTTCCGGTTGCGACTACAACGCGATCCAGAAGCAGGACGAAGCGGTCAAGGCGCAATGGTCCGAAGTGCTCAATCAGTACCAGCGCCGTGCCGACCTGGTGCCGAACCTGGTGAACACGGTGAAGGGTTATGCCGCGCACGAAGAGAAAGTGTTCGCCGAAGTCACCGAAGCGCGCTCGCGTGCAGGCAGCATCCAGGTAACGCCCGAGCTGGCGAACAACCCGGAAGCGTTGGCCAAGTTCCAGGCCGCGCAGGGGCAGCTCACCAGCGCGCTGTCGCGGTTGATGGCCGTCAGCGAACGCTATCCGGATCTGAAGGCGAACGGCGTATTCCAGAATCTGCAAGCGCAACTGGAAGGCACCGAGAACCGTATCGCCGTAGCGCGCAATCGCTACATTCAGTCGGTGCAGCAATACAACTCCCTGCTTCGCACCTTCCCCAACAACCTCACGGCCAAGATGTTCGGATATCAAATCAAGCCGAATTTCTCGGTGGAAAACGAGAAGGCGATTTCCACGGCGCCGACGGTGGATTTCGGCACCGGCACGCCCGCGCCGGCAGCCTCGGCGCACTGACATGATGCGGCGCTGGTTGCGCCTCTGGATGATCCTGGCGATGGCCTTGCTGTCGCCGTGGACCTCGTCACATGCCGACGACCAACCGGCAGTGCCCACGCTCACCCGGCACGTCACCGATCTCACCGGCACGCTCACGCCGCAGCAGGTCGACCAGCTCGACGCGCAGCTCGCTGCCCTGGAAAAACAGAAAGGCGCGCAACTGGTCGTGCTGATGCTCGGTAGCACACAGCCCGACGACATCGAGAACTATTCCCTGCGCGTGGCCGAAGCGAACAAGCTGGGACGCAAGGGTGTGGATGATGGCGTACTGCTGTTCATCGCCAAGAACGATCGGCAAGTGCGCATCGAAGTCGGGTATGGCTTGGAAGGGGCGATTCCCGATGCCGCCGCTGCGCGCATCGTTCGCGAATACCTCGCGCCCAAGTTCCGCAACAACGATTACTTCGGCGGCATCAGCGATGCAGTGGGCGCGTTGACGCAGTTGATCAATGGCGAGCCACTGCCCCCGCCGGTGCACGGCAAGGACGTCGCGCACGGACCGGATCTGCGCGGCGTGTTCTTTCTTGCGCTGTTTTTGCTGATCGTCCTGCGCGGCGTATTCAGGGGCATGCCGGCACTGGTCCGCGTGCCGTTGGGTGGGCTGGTGATCGGTGCTGCCGTCGGATTGTTGGCGTCGATCGGCGTGGGCATTGTCGGCGGCTTGCTCGGCGGACTGTTCATGCTGCTCCCGGCCGGTGCCGGTCGCTCCATCGGCGGCGGTGGCTGGGGTGGCTTCGGTGGCTGGGGCGGCGGCGGTTTCGGAGGCGGCGGCTTCGGCGGTGGAAGTTTTGGCGGCGGCGGTGGCGGGGGCTTCAGCGGCGGCGGTGGCAGTTTCGGGGGCGGCGGCGCCTCGGGGAGCTGGTGATATGTCGGCACGCAGCCAACGACTGTTCGCGAACCTGTTCGAGGGCTGGTTCCAGCTTCATCGGCGTTTTCCTCCCGAATTGCTGGACGACATGACCGCGGCGATCGCGGACGGCGAGCATACGCATCTGGGCGAAGTACGCTTCGCGGTCGAATCGCGCCTGGCGTTGCCCGCGGTATGGGCGGGGCTGGATGCCCGCACGCGCGCACGGCAGGTGTTCGGCCAGCTCGGCGTGTGGGATACCGAGCACAACTGCGGCGTGCTGATCTATGTGCTGATGTCGGAGCACCGCATCGAGATTGTTGCCGACCGCGGCATCGCGCGGCGCGTAAAGCCGGAGGAGTGGGTGGCGATCTGCAACGGCATGCGGGAAAATTTCGCGGCCGGCCAGTGGCGCGCGGGCGCCTTGCACGGTATTACCAAGGTGCATGCACTGCTGGCCACGCATTTTCCCGGTCATGGCAAGCCGCGGCCGGATGAATTGCCGGATCGGCCCGTCTTGCTTTGAGCCGGCCAATTTGCCGCGCCTTACTCATCGTCCTCTTCCGAACCAGGTGAAGCGTCGCCTCCTTGCGTGGAGCACGGTGACGTGCTGCCTTGCTCTCCTCGGACACGCCCCGAGAGTGAGACGAATACCTTCAGTACTGGTTGCATTTCATCCTTCATGCAAAAGGACAGTGTCTGGTTGGTGTTGATCGAACCCCCCATTGGATCGAACCACACGTAACCGAACGCGCGGCTGCTGGTGACGACCAGCGCATCGCGGTGTTTCTGGCCGACGTAGCGCGGTGGCCCGAGCAATTGGCTGGGGTTGTCCGGATTGGCCTTGCCGACCAGCCAGGATTGACCCCAAGAACCATCACCACTACACGTGCGCCGATCACGGCTGGGACAGAAGATGGCGCGCACCTGTTCGTTCACGGCGAGGTTGCGCGCATGCTGCAAGGCTGCCATGTAGTCCGATTGCGCGGCGCGCAGTTCATGTGTCTCCAGCATGCGGTGAAAGCTGGGTACGGCGAGGGCGACAAGCACCGCCAGCACGGCTAGTGCGATGATCTGCTCGGCCAGCCCAAAGCCGGATGATCGGCCCTGGCGATATCCATGGACAGGTCTAGACTCCATGGTTCCATGCTAGACCCCGATTTCCGCAGGCCAACCGCCGCCGCGCAGGTTCGGCGTACGTCTCTGCTGACAAAGTGTGTCAGTACCCGCATTTAAAATCCGCCAAAACGCCCGCACGTTGAGCCCCTATGACCGATCGCGACCGTTTCGAACTCGTTTCCAGCTACCAACCCGCCGGCGACCAGCCCAACGCCATCAAGCGCCTGGTCGACGGCTTCGAATCCGGCCTGGCCGGGCAGACGCTGCTGGGCGTGACGGGTTCCGGCAAGACCTTCACCATCGCCAACGTGGTCGCGCAGGTGCAGCGGCCCACCATCGTGCTGGCGCCGAACAAGACGCTGGCGGCGCAGCTCTATGGCGAGTTCAAGGAGTTCTTCCCGCACAACGCGGTGGAATACTTTGTCAGCTACTACGATTACTACCAGCCGGAAGCCTACGTGGTGGCGTCGGATACGTATATCGAGAAGGACGCCTCGATCAACGATCACATCGAGCAGATGCGCCTGGCCGCGACTAAGGCGCTGCTCTCGCGCAAGGATTCGCTGATCGTCGCCACCGTCTCGGCGATCTACGGCCTGGGCGATCCGGAAGATTACCTGTCGCTGCGCCTGATCCTCGCGCGCGGCGAACGCATCGACCAGCGTGCGCTGATCCGCCAGCTCACCGAGCTGCAGTACACGCGCAACGAGATGGAGCTACGCCGCGGCACCTATCGCGTGCGCGGTGAGGTGATCGACGTGTTTCCAGCCGAATCGGAAACCGAGGCACTGCGCATCGAACTGTTCGATGGCGAAGTGGAAAACCTCTCGCTGTTCGATCCGCTCACCGGTGAAACCATTCGCAAAGTACCGCGCTACACGGTCTATCCGCGCACGCATTACGCCAGCACGCGCGAGAGCGTGCTGAACGCGATCGAGACGATCAAGATCGAACTGAAGGAGCGGCTCGATCAGCTTTACAAGGAAAACCGCCTGGTGGAAGCGCAACGCCTGGACCAGCGCACGCGCTTCGATATCGAAATGATGGCCGAGGTCGGCTATTGCCAGGGCATCGAAAACTATTCGCGCCACCTCACGCGCCGCGCGCCGGGCGAGCCGCCGCCGACGCTGTTCGACTACCTGCCGCCGGATGCGTTGCTGGTAGTCGATGAATCGCACGTCACCGTGCCGCAGCTCGGCGCGATGTACAAAGGCGACCGCTCTCGCAAGGAAACGCTGGTCGAATTCGGCTTCCGCCTGCCCTCGGCAATGGACAATCGGCCGCTGCGTTTCGAGGAATTCGAGCGCCGCGCGCCGCGCACCATCTATGTATCCGCCACGCCGCGCGACTACGAGCTGCAGAAATCCGGCGATGCGGTGATCGAGCTGGTGGTGCGTCCGACTGGCCTAGTCGATCCGCAAGTGGAAGTGCGGCCGGTGCGCACGCAGGTGGACGACCTGCTTGGCGAAGCGAAGAAGCGCATCGCGATGGGCGATCGTGTGCTGGTCACTACGCTCACCAAACGCATGGCGGAGAACCTTACCGAATATCTCAGCGAGCACGACATAAAAGTGCGCTATCTGCATTCGGACATCGAAACGGTGGAGCGCGTGGAGATCATCCGCGACCTGCGCCTGGGCGAGTTCGACGTGCTGGTCGGCATCAACCTTCTGCGCGAAGGTTTGGACATGCCGGAAGTGTCGCTGGTGGCGATTCTCGACGCCGACAAGGAAGGCTTCCTGCGCTCCACCGGCTCGCTGATCCAGACCATCGGCCGCGCCGCGCGCAACGTGCGCGGCAAGGCGATCCTGTATGCCGATGAGGTGACCCGCTCGATGCGGGCGGCGATCGACGAAACCAATCGCCGCCGCGAAAAGCAGGTCGCCTGGAACGAGGCGCAAGGCATCACGCCGCAGTCGGTGGTGCGACGCATTGCCGACATCATGGAGGGCGCGCGCAGCGAGGCGCCAGGACGGGGTCGCAGCAAGACTTCCCGTGGTCGCGCCGCGGCAGTGGCCGAACAGGCTGCCGAGTACGCGGGCCTGGATGCCGAACAGGCCTCCGCGCTGATCAAGCGGCTGGAAGCGGACATGCGCAAGCACGCGGAAAATCTGGAATTCGAGGAAGCCGCCCGCCTGCGCGACCGTATCCATCAACTGCGGGAGCAGGCTTTGCGCTGATCGGGGGCTTCGGGTAGACTACGCGGCTCTTACGGGCGGTTAGCTCAGCGGTAGAGCACTTCCTTGACATGGAAGGGGTCACAAGTTCGATCCTTGTACCGCCCACCAATTCGTTTCCATGCAACGGCGCGGCCCGCAAGGTCCGCGCCGTTGTTTTTGTGGAACGCATCACCGATTTTCGTTGCGCGAAACCGGTCTTTCATCGGGCGATAACCCAACGCTTCGCAGACTGCGCGTCCCGCAGCCTGCGGGATCACATGGAGAGTCGTCATGAAAGCGAAACTCGCTCACTACGCGTTTTGCGCGTGCGTCATGCTTGCAACGGGCGGCGTCTATGCCCAAGGTTCTTGCACCAACGCGGCATTCAATGGCAACTACGTTTTCAAGGATTCCGGTTCCATAGCGCTGGTTCTTTCGGCGGTTCCGTACGCATCGGCTGGGCATTTGTCGGCCAACGGCGCGGGTGTCGGAACCATTGAAGAAACCACCAGCACCGGCGGCACGATCGCATCGAAGACCACGGCTTTCACCTATAGCTCGATCGCGGGAACGGTACCTGGTTGCGTTTATGCGGTCGCCACGGCTGACGGTCGCAACTTCACGCTCTATCTCGATCCCAACGGCAAGCTCGGCACCTTTATCGCTGCGGCGACGGGGCAGACGATCAACGGGGAGATTCATCAGTATTGAGAGTTCAAACGGCGCATCCACCAGGATGTGCCGTTTCCCGCTGCATCGATTTGATATGTGTGTCAGCCGTTACGATCAGGGCCTTCTGAACAAATTCACAAGGGTTTCACAATTCGCCCGCGTATTTAGTACTTGTCCGAAGCTCAAAGCTGGCGTCGCTGTTTAGGATTTTCCTACAGCCTGATTCGCTATAAAGAGGACATCTACCGTGCGCATCGCCATTCTCGAAGACACCGTCAAGCAGGCCCATTGCGTCGCCAACTGGATGGGGCGCGCCGGCTTCGAAAGCGTGATCCGTCATGATGGCGACAGTTTCATCCAGATGCTGGAAAGCGCGCCGGCGGACATGCTGCTGCTGGATTGGGACGTGCCCGGCAAGTGCGGCATCGACGTGCTGAAGTGGGCACGCGCCGGCAGTGCGCACGCCAAGGTGCCGATCATCATGCTTACGCAGCACGACGACGAAGCGAGCGTCGTGCGAGGCTTGAATGAGGGGGCGGATGATTACGTGGCGAAGCCGGCCCGCGAAGCCGAATTAGTGGCGCGCGTGCGTGCACAGGCGCGCAAGTATTACCCCGAATCGATGCGTGGATCGAAACTCCGGGTGGGCCGCTACACGCTCGATGCCGAAGCACGCAACGTGCTGGTCGATGGCGTGGACGGGCAGAAGCTGGTCAACCTGCCGGAGCGCGAGTTCGTGATGGCCATGCACTTCTTCAACAAGGTTGGCTGTGTCATCGCCAAAGAAGAACTGTGCGAGAAAATATGGGGCCAGGCCGATCGCAAATACGACGCCACACTCGCCACATACATAAGCAAGCTGCGTAATGCCCTGCAGCTACGCGCCAAGAACGGCATGGTCATTTCCACCGTATACAGCCACGGCTATCGCCTGGAAGAACTGCCGCAGGCGGGTGGGCGGCTTGCGCCGGCAGCCGGTGCGCGCGCTACAACGCGAAGGGCTTCTTCGCCGTATTGACTCAACCTGCGCTGCGGAATGCCGCGCGAGAGATAAGCAGAAACCAGCCTACAGGGGGATGTCCGCGTGTTGTCGCTACCGGCTTTCGTTCGACGCCTGAGCCGCACGACGAAGGCCAGGATCGTCTTCATCGGTGTCGCGCTGCTGCTGGCCGCGCTCAGTGGCTATCCGCTGGGTGCGAGCGTCTCGGGCGCGCTCGACAAAGTGTTGTTCGATACCACTGCACGATTTTTCAGTCACTCCTCTTCGCGCGAAGTGGCGGTAGTGTCGATCGACGGCAAGACCTTGCGCGAATACGGCACCGACGGACTTTCCACGCGCACCGTTCAACTGATCGGCCGGCTCAAGCAGGCGGCCAGCATCGTCCTCGATTATCCGCTTGCCGCCGATGCGCATACCGGCGAGCTGGCGCAGGCGATCGCCGATAGCGGACGCGTCGTATTGCCGCTGGCGTCATCGCATGCCGTTTCCGAACACATAGAAGCGCTGCCTAGGGCCTTGCGCGAGCGGGCGGCGGGACGCGGGCAGCGGCAATTCACGCTGGGGCATTACGGCGCTATCAACGGCTTCGTGCCGTATCTCGATGCCGAGCAAGGCGGATATCCGCATATCGTGCTCGAAGCGATCCGCGTCGCCGGAGCGCAGCACGTGCATGAGCCGATGCAGACGCATCTGCGGCGCTACGCACTATCGCTGGCCAATACTTACCAACATGCGGTGTTGGTGATGTTGGGAGATGCGGCACGCCTGCCGCAGTATTCGTTTGCCGATGTAATCGACGATCGTGTGCCGGCCGAAGCCTTCGCGAACAAGCTGGTATTCGTCGGCGATGCCGTGGGCCTGGATGCGGGATTTCAGGTGTCCTCGCTCAATATGGATGTGGTATCGCGACCGCAACTGGATGCGTTGGTGGCCGATGCAGTGATCAGCGGCAACATGGCCAGCGAGCTGCCCCGCTATGTCGCCGTGCCGATCTATCTTGCGATCGCGTTGGGTATGGCGGGTATTTGCGTATGGGGGCGTGGCGGCTGGATGCACGCGGGCGCCATCGCGTGGGGCCTGGGCATGCTCGTGCTGCCGGTGCTGCTGCTGGCGACGACGCATCGCTGGCTGGGTCTTGGCCTGCTGCCGGTGGCGAGCCTGCTGATTTACGCGCATTTCGCATGGGAGCGCGTGCGTAGAACGCAGAACTTGTTGAAGCGTGAAATCGGCAAGCTGCGCGCCATCCGTGCCACCGTGGCCGTAACGGGGGAGGGCGTCGTCCTGCCCGTGCCGACTGGCCGCCCACGCGATTCGCTCGACCAGCTACGCGATGCGATGCGCGAGATCCACAGTTGGCAAAGCACCTTTGTCGACATGGTCAATCGCCTGCCTTATCCGGTGTTCGTCGTCATAGAAGGAAAGCTATCCGTGTGGAATGCTAAAGCGTCGGAAATACTGGCGAGCAGCGAGGGAAGCGCCGGCGATGCTGCGATCACATTGGCGCAAGTGCAACGCCTGGTGGAAGAGCACTGCCACGGCAAGGAAAACGTCAGCGTCGAAGCGACGCTTGGTGGTCGCGAACACATGTTGCTGTGCGTGCCTTATGCCAGCGCGGATGCATCCCTCGGACACGCGCAGGCCCGTTCCTCCTTCCTGGTGTGCCTGGTCGATGTTGCGGACATCAAGCAAGGTGTCACGCACGACAAACTGGCGTTACGGCATATTGCGCACGATCTGCGTAGCCCTCTCTCCATCATGCTTTCGCTGATCGAGGCGCGCGTTGACGATCCATTGCGTGGCGGCGACCATGAACAAGCATTTCTGGACGAACTGCGCCGACAGGCGGATTATTCGCTGCGTGTCGCCAAGGATTTCCTGCAGCTTTCGCGTGCCGAGCAACTGGGGCGCGACAGTTTCGCTTCGCTCGCCCTGCTGGATGTGGCCACGGAAGCGGCCGACCAGCTATGGCCGACTGCACAAAGCAAGTCGATCGAGCTGATCGGGCCGGAATGCGAACTGGAAGACACGCTGATGCGAGGTCATTCGGACATGCTGATCCGCGCGCTGGCCAATGTCATCGACAATGCGTTGAAGTATTCGGCGCCGGAGACCGCGATCATCTTACGTATCGCCGAGGCGAGTGAAGGACACATGGCGTTGCACGTGATCGATCAAGGCATCGGCATTGCCGAGGAGAATCTTGCCCATCTGTTCGAGCCGTTCTTCCAGGTCGCCGGCAAATCGAAAGTGGACATGGGCGTGGGCCTCGGACTGCCGTTCGTGAAGACGGTGATCGAACGGCACGGCGGCTCCATCAGCGTGTCCAGCCAGCCGGGGCATGGCACGGACGTGCGCATGGTGTTTCCGCGCGAACCGGCCTAGTGTGCACATGCGGCGCATGCGCGCAGACGCTGACGCCGCGGCCCGATCCACGTACCATGGCGCGCGCCGTCCCTCGCTCGTGGAGTCGCCATGACGTATCTATGGATCAAGAGCCTGCACGTGTTGTTCGTGATCGCCTGGATGTCAGCGGTGTTCTACCTGCCCCGCATCCTGGTGAATATTGCCGAGGCGGATGGCGAGCCGGCGGTGAAGGCGCGGCTATGCCTGATGGGTCGGCGACTGTATCGGTTCGGACACAATCTGTTCGGTATTGCGTTTCTGTTTGGCCTGACGCTATGGCAAGGCTGGCGAGTGTTTCCGCATGCCTTGCCCAACGTAGTGGGACCGTTGCATTGGATCGACGCCAAGCTGACCTTGGTGGTTTTGCTGCTGGCCTATTTTGTGTGGGCTGGGCGCTTGCTCAAGCGCAGCGAAAAGGGTGGCGCATTGCCTTCGGCGCGCACGCTGCGGATGTGGAATGAGCTGCCCGTGCTGGTCTTGCTGGCCATTGTTTTTCTGGTGATCGCCAAGCCTTTTTAGAACGACGTAGGCTGGGATGAAATCCCAGCATCGCCATGCATACAAACGCTGCCATGCTGGGATTGTCATCCCAGCCTACGGATCAGGCGATGCGGTGATATTCGCGATACCACTGCACAAACTTCGTCACGCCATCCTCGATCGAGGTGCTAGGTGCATAACCTACGTCGCGATGCAGCGCCGATACATCCGCCCAGGTGTCCGGCACGTCGCCCGGCTGCATCGGCAGCAGGCGCTTCTCCACCGTGCGGCCCAGGTTTTGTTCCATCAGTTCGATGAAGTGCATCAGCGGCACCGGCTGATCGTTGCCGATGTTGTAGACGCGATAAGGCGCATTCGACGTGCCGGGGTTCGGTAGCGTCGCGTCGTAATTCAAATCGGGTTCCGCAATGTGGTCCAGCGTGCGGATCACGCCTTCGACGATGTCGTCGACATAGGTGAAATCGCGACTGTGGTTGCCGTAGTTGAACACGTCGATCGGTTCGCCGCGCACGATGCGGTCGGCGAACAGGATAGGCGACATATCCGGTCGGCCCCACGGACCGTACACAGTGAAGAAGCGCAGGCCGGTGGTGGGCAGGTCGTACAAGTGGCTGTATGTGTGGGCCATCAGTTCGTTGGCTTTCTTGGTCGCTGCGTACAGGCTCACCGGATGATCGACGGCATCTTCCACGGCGAACGGCAGCTTGCGGTTCGCACCGTAGACGGAGCTGGATGAGGCGTAGACCAGGTGCTCCACCTTGTTATGGCGGCAGGCTTCCAGAATGTTGATGAAGCCGACCAGGTTGCTTTGCGCATAAGCCTGCGGATTCTTCAGCGAGTAGCGCACGCCGGCCTGCGCTGCGAGGTTCGCGACGCGTTGCGGCTGGAAATCGTGGAACGCCCGGTTCAGCGCATCGGCGTCGGCCAAATCCGCGCGCAGGTGGGTGTAGTTCGGATGCGTGGCGAAGCGTGTCAGCCGGGCTTCTTTCAAGGCCGGGTCGTAGTAGTCGTTGTGATTGTCGATGCCGTAGACCTGGTCGCCCCTGGCCAGCAAACGTTCCGCAAGGGCAGCGCCGATAAAGCCGGCCGAGCCGGTGACAAGTACGCGCATCGTTATTTCCTTCCAATGAGGTCGCTATTGTATAGCTCGGTCGCCGTAGCTGAATTGACACGGCCGCCGCGCTAAACTAGCGTTCGTTTCCCAACGTTCAGAGACAAGGTGGCCCGCGCCCTGCGCCGGTCGAGTGTGCGACATGTCAACTACCAGCCGCCAACACTGATTCCCGCCACGCCTTGTATTCCATAAAAGGGCGCATGGCGCCTTTATTTTTGCCCGCCATCCGGGCGGGCAAAGCAAAGCAAAGCCGGGCCATCCATTGGTCCGGGCTCTTAAAAAAATAAAGCACGCGTTGTTTGAGTGTGCGGACCTAGGCATCAAAATGATCGAAATCACGCTACCCGATGGCAGCAAGCGCCCCTTCGACCATCCCGTCACGGTGCAGGACGTGGCTGCCTCCATTGGCGCCGGCCTGGCCAAGGCCACCCTGGCCGGCAAGGTAGATGGCAAGCTGGTGGACGCCAGCTTCACCATCGACCACAACGCCGGCCTGGAAATCGTCACCGAGAAAAGTCCGGAAGCGCTTGAAATCCTGCGCCACTCCACCGCGCATCTGCTGGCGCAGGCGGTGCAACGCCTGTTCCCTGGCGCGCAGGTGACGATCGGTCCGGTGATCGACAATGGCTTCTACTACGACTTCGCCTACGAACGCCCCTTCACGCCCGACGATCTGACGAAGATCGAGGCGGAGATGGAGAAGATCGTGAAGGAGCAACTGCCGGTGACGCGCAGCGTGAAGTCGCGTGACGACGCGATCACGTTCTTCCGCGGTCTCGGTGAAGATTACAAAGCAGAGATCATTGCGAGCATTCCATCCAACGAAGAGCTCTCGCTATACACGCAGGGCGAATTCACCGACCTGTGCCGCGGCCCGCACGTGCCCAACACCGGCAAGCTGCGCGCGTTCAAGCTGATGAAGGTGGCCGGCGCGTACTGGCGTGGCGATTCCAACAACGCGATGCTCACACGCATCTACGGTACGGCGTGGTTGAACGACAAGGATCTGAAAGCCTATCTGCATCAGCTGGAGGAGGCCGAGAAGCGCGACCACCGCAAGATCGGCAAGGCGCTGGACCTGTTCCACCAGCAGGAAGAGGCGCCCGGCATGGTGTTCTGGCATCCCAACGGCTGGTCCATCTGGCAGACGGTGGAGCAGTACGTGCGCGGCGTCTACCGCAAGAGCGGCTACCAGGAAGTGCGTGGCCCGCAAATCATGGACGTAAGCCTGTGGAAGAAATCCGGTCACTGGGACAACTACCAGGAAAACATGTTCTTCACCGAATCGGAGAAGCGCACCTACGCGCTCAAGCCGATGAACTGCCCTGGCCACGTGCAGATCTACAACACCTCGCTGCACAGCTATCGCGACCTGCCGGTGCGCTACGGCGAATTCGGTGGCTGCCACCGCAACGAGCCTTCGGGCGCCCTGCACGGCATCATGCGCGTGCGCGCCTTCACGCAGGACGACGGACACATCTTCTGCACGGAAGAACAGATTGAATCGGAGGTCACTGCCTTCCACCAGCAGGCCATGAAGGTGTACGCCGATTTCGGCTTCGACGACATTGCCCTGAAGATCGCCCTGCGCCCGGACAAGCGCATCGGCAGCGACGACGTGTGGGATCGCGCCGAGCATGCCCTGCGCGCCGCGCTGCGCTCGGCCGGTGTGGAATGGGAGGAGCTGCCCGGCGAGGGCGCCTTCTATGGCCCCAAGATCGAATACCACATGAAAGATTCGATCGGCCGCGCCTGGCAGGTCGGCACCATGCAGGTGGATTTCATGATGCCCGAGCGCCTGGGCGCCGAGTATGTGGACGAACATAGTCAACGGAAACATCCGGTTATGCTGCATCGGGCGATCGTGGGCTCGATGGAGCGCTTCATCGGCATCCTGATCGAGCACCATGCCGGCAACCTGCCTGCATGGCTGGCACCGGTGCAGGCGCAGGTCTTCAGCATCACCGATGCGCAATCGGATTACGTCCGGCAGGTCACGCAAACCCTTGTCGACAAAGGTTTCCGAGTAAAGGCGGATTTGCGCAACGAAAAGGTCGGCTATAAAATCCGGGAACATACGTTGCAGAAAGTGCCCTACCTGCTTGTGGTCGGCGATCGCGAAAAGGAATCGGGGGCTGTTTCTGTGCGTACCCGTTCGGGAGAAGACCTTGGCAGCATGCCACTGGCCAGCTTCATCGAACGCCTGGAGGCCGAGACGTGGCGCTGATGCCACGTTGGCCCAATTCAACATCTTCTGGAGGATAGTGGTATCGCCACCACAGAAACTAAGGGCAATCGTCGCAACCATGAGATCCGCGTGCCGCGCGTGCGTGTGATCGGACCGGATTCTGAACAGCTCGGCATCCTGACCCGCGACGAGGCACTCAAAGCTGCCGAGGAAGCGGGGCTCGACCTGGTCGAGATTCAGCCCAACGGCGACCCGCCGGTCTGCCGCATCATGGATTACGGCAAGTTCAAGTTCGAAACCCAGAAGAAGGCCCAGGCCGCCAAGAAGAAGCAGAAGCAGGTCGAGATCAAGGAAGTGAAGTTCCGCCCGGTGACGGACGTGGGCGACTACCAGATCAAGCTGCGCAACATGCTTCGCTTCCTGGAAGAGGGCGACAAGGTCAAGGTCACCATCCGCTTCCGCGGCCGCGAGATGTCCCATCAGGACCTCGGCCAGGAACTGGCCAGGCGCATCCAGGGAGACGTGGGCGAGAACGGCGTGATCGAATCCTTCCCCCGCCTGGAAGGTCGCCAGATGGTGATGATGATCGGGCCCAAGAAGAAGTAAGCCTGCTGGCTTTGCCCTTCGCTGCACATGCTTTTGCTTCCTCTCCCCTCCGGGGAGAGGATCGAGGTGAGGGGCCGAGGCTTGCCCCAAGCATCACTTGTTCGAGTTCTTCGCAAGATCGCCCCCCTCACCCGACCCTTCTCCAGCGGGGAAAGGGAGCGGGTTTGAGGCTGGCGTAGGCTTCACACTTCCCGTACAATCTCCGGTTCGACCCGCAAGGAAGGGTCGTGCACCGATCCTGGCAGGACGGAAAGCGCAGCCTTCGGGACTGCCGCCAGATCAGTCAGAAACCAGGGGCCACGCCCCATCAAGGAGCATCTCCATGCCCAAGATCAAGACCAACCGCGCGGCGGCGAAGCGTTTTCGCAAGACCGCGTCCGGCAAGTTCAAGGCCGGCCATGCGTTCAAGTCGCACATTCTCACGAAGAAGTCGACCAAGCGTAAGCGCAACCTGCGCGCCACCAACCACGTCAAGGCATGCGACACCAAGGGTGTAGCACGCATGTTGCCGTATCTCTAAGGCGGAGGACTGAACCATGGCTCGTGTTAAGCGTGGCGTTACCGCCCGTCGTCGTCACAAGAAAATCATCGGCCGCGCCAAGGGCTACTACAACGCCCGTCGCAAGGTCTTCCGCGTAGCGAACCAGGCCGTCATCAAGGCCGGTCAGTACGCCTATATCGGCCGCAAGCAGAAGAAGCGCCAGTTCCGCGCCCTGTGGATCGTGCGTATCAACGCTGCTGCCCGCCAGTTCGGCTTGTCTTACAGCCGCCTGATCAATGGCCTGAGCAAGGCCGGCATCACGGTGGACCGCAAGGTGCTGGCGGACATCGCCGTGCATGACATCAAGGCGTTTGGGGCCATCGCGGAAAAGGCGAAGGCCAGTCTGGCCGCTTGATCGTCAAACACTGACGAATGTAAGTGAATCAAGCGGGGAGAAGGCCTTAAGCCTTCTCCCCGTTTTTGTTTTGCGTTACTGCTCTTTGCATTGAGCCTCCTCTCCCTCCGGGCAGAGGATTGAGGTGAGGGGCCAAGGCTTGCCCCAAACGTTGGTCGAAGCGTGCTTCGATGCGGATTCAATGCAAGAGCGGCCCCTCACCCCAGCCCTCTCCCCAAAGGGGAGAGGGGGAAAGAGCGAGAGCACCGATGGAAGACCTCGACACCCGCGCCACCCAGGCGCTGGCGGAAATCGAAAAGACCGACACGCTCGAGGCGCTCGACGCGCTACGCGTAAGCCTGCTGGGCAAGAGCGGCGTCGTCACCGCGGCACTGAAAGCGCTCGGCACACTGTCGCCGGAAGAACGCAAGGCGCGCGGTGCCGAAGTGAACCGCCTGAAGGAGCGCCTCAACGACGCGCTGACCGCGCGCAAGCAGACGCTAGAGCAAGCCGAACTCGACCGCCGTCTTGCTTCCGAAAAACTCGACATTAGCATGCCTGGCCGCGACGGCGAACGCGGCGGCATCCATCCGATCACGCGCGCGCTCGAGCGCATCGCCGCGATCTTCGCGCGTCTCGGCTATCAACGCGCCGAGGGTCCGGAAATCGAAGATGACTGGCACAACTTCGAAGCGCTGAATTTTCCGCCGCACCATCCGGCGCGCGCGATGCACGATACGTTCTATTTCGGCGACGGCCGCCTGTTGCGCACGCATACCTCGCCGGTGCAGATCCGCTCGATGATCGGGCGCCAGCCACCGATCCGCGTGATCGCGCCCGGCAAGGTGTACCGCAGTGATTCGGATCAGACGCACTCGCCGATGTTCCATCAGATCGAAGGCCTGCTGGTGGACGAAACCTCCAGCTTCGCCGATCTGAAAGGCACGCTGGCTGAATTCATCCGCGCATTTTTTGAGCGCGATTTCGAGATGCGCTTCCGCCCGAGCTACTTCCCCTTCACCGAACCTTCGGCCGAAGTGGACATCCGCTGGGATGCCGAAGATGGGAGCACGCGCTGGCTGGAAGTGCTCGGCTGCGGCATGGTGCATCCGAATGTGCTGAAGAACTGCGGCATCGATCCGGAACGCTACACCGGCTTCGCCTTCGGCCTTGGCGTGGAGCGCTTCGCCATGCTGCGTTATGGCGTGTCCGATCTGCGCGCGTTCTTCGAGAACGACCTGCGGTTTCTCAAGCAGTTTGCTTGAGGTGGGAATCGCCAATGGGGAATCGTGAACAGTTAAGAGCTACAGCGTTTCTCGCACTGCCACGATTCCCGATGCTTTGCCGACTCCCGATTTACGATTCCCGATTTACGGATATCAACCCATGAAATTCTCCGAAAACTGGCTGCGCGAGCTGGTCGAGATCAAGGCGGATCGCGCCGCTCTGGCGCATGCGCTGACCATGGCTGGGCTGGAAGTGGAAGAACTCACGCCGCTGGGCGAACAGCTTGGCGGCGTGGTGGTGGCCGAAATCGTCGCGGCGGACAAACATCCGGAAGCCGACCGCCTGCAGGTATGCAAGGTCAACGCCGGCACGGGCGAGCCGCTGCAAATCGTGTGCGGCGCACCGAATGCGCGCGTCGGCATCAAGGTGCCGCTGGCGACGGTCGGCGCAACGCTGCCTGGCGGCATCGCCATCAAGGCAGCGAAACTGCGCGGCGTGGAGTCGTTCGGCATGCTGTGCTCGGCGAAAGAGCTGGGCATCGACAACGATGCCTCCGGCCTGCTGGAGCTGCCGCTGGATGCGCCGATCGGTCAGCCGCTGGCGACGTATCTCGGCCTTCCTGACGCAAGTATCGAGCTAAAGCTCACGCCGAATCGCCCGGATTGCCTGGGCTTGCTTGGACTCGCACACGACGTCGCAGCGTTGTTTGGCAGCCACGTGAAAGTGCCCGCGCAAGCGGATGCGCCAGTCACCGGCAATGCGCGCCGCGGTATTCGCCTTGAGGCAGGCAAGGATGCGCCGCGCTACCTCGGACGCATCATCGAAGGCATCGATCTGGCAGCACGCACGCCACTGTGGCTGGCCGAGCGCCTGCGCCGCGCCGGCTTGCGTCCGATCAGCGCCGTGGTCGACGTCACCAACTACGTCATGTTGGAACTCGGCCAACCGCTGCATGCGTTCGATAACGATAAGCTCGATGGCGACATCGTGGTGCGCCATACACGCGGTGGCGAAACGCTCAAGCTGCTCGATGGTTCCGAAGTGAAGCTCGACAGTGGCTTCGTGCTGATCGCCGACGAGAAGAACGCGCTGGCCGTAGCGGGCGTGATGGGCGGCTACGATTCGCGCGTCACCGACGCCACGCACAATATCTTCCTGGAATCAGCACACTTTGCACCGGCGGCGATCATGGGCCGCGCGCGCAAGCTTGGCATGCACACGGATGCGTCGCATCGCTTCGAGCGCGGTGTCGATCCGGAACTGCCGCGCCGCGCGCTGGAACGCGCCACCGAATTACTGTTGGCGATCGCCGGCGGCAAGGCGGGGCCGGTGCTGGTGGCCGAAAACCCCGCCGATCTGCCCAAGCCGGCCACGGTGACGCTGCGCCGTGCGCGCCTCAAGCGTGTGCTTGGCGTCGAAGTTGCTGACTCTGAAGCGACGCGCATCTTCACCGCGCTGGGCATGCAGGTTGCCGCCACCGACGAAGGCTGGCGCATCACTGCGCCCAGCAGTCGCTTCGACATCGAGCTGGAAGAAGACCTGGTCGAAGAAGTCGCACGCATCTACGGCTACGACAACATTCCCACCCACACGCCGGAAGGCGCGCTGGCGTTGGCGACCGAGCCGGAAGCCCGCCTCAACGAACTGGTCGTGCGCGAGCAGCTCGCCGCGCGCGAGTACTACGAGGCGGTGAACCTCGCCTTCGTCAGCCGGGCCTTGCTGGACAAGTGGGGCTTCACCGAAAACCTGGTGCCGCTTGCCAATCCGCTGTCGGCCGACCTTGCGGTAATGCGTCCATCGCTGCTGCCCGGGCTGATCGAGGCGCTGTCGTACAACCGCGCGCGCCAGCAGGATCGTGTGCGCCTGTTCGAAATGGGGCGGGTTTTCGCGGCCGGCGATCCGCCGCTGGAAACTCCCAGCCTTGCCATCGTCGCCAGCGGCAACGCGCACACCGAGCAATGGGGCGAGGCCGCGCGCGCGCTGGACTTCTTCGACCTCAAGGGCGACCTGGATGCCCTGATTGCCTGGGGCGGCGAACCGCAGCACTGGGCGGTGCATGCCGACGGACTGCCAGGCTGGCTGCATCCGGGCCGCGCCGCGCGGGTCACTCGGGACGGCGCGACCGTCGGCTATGCGGGCGCGTTGCATCCGCGGCTGGCCAAGGCGCTGGACCTCGGCCCGGACGTGCACGTGCTGGAACTGGCTCTGGAACCGCTGCTCGCCCGCCGCCTGCCCAAGGCACAGCCGGTAGCGCGCTTTCCTGGCGTGCGCCGCGACATCGCCGTTGACGTTCCTGAACAGGTAAGCTGGTCACAGATTGAACAGGCTGTTCGGGCCACCCTGGGCACGACCCTGGCAGACCTGCGCCTGTTTGATCGTTATAGCGGGAAAGGGGTCGAAGCGGGCCGAAAGAGTCTCGCTATGGGCTTGATTTTGCAGGACGCTTCACGCACCCTTACTGACGACGACGCGGACAACTGCGTACGCAATGCGGTGTCAGCGTTGGAGGCTGCATGCGAGGCGAAATTGCGAGGGTGAGATGGCGGCGCTGACAAAGGCGGAGATGGCAGAGCGCCTCTTCCTCGAGGTGGGCCTTAACAAACGTGAAGCCAAAGAGTTCGTGGACGCCTATTTCGAGGTCGTCCGCGAGGCTTTGGAAAGGGGCGAGCAGGTGAAGCTGTCCGGTTTCGGCAACTTCGACCTGCGGCAGAAGAACCAGCGACCGGGGCGTAATCCCAAGACCGGCGAGGAGATCCCCATCTCCGCCCGCCGCGTGGTGACGTTCCGGCCAGGACAAAAACTCAAGGTGAGAGTCGAGGGCTATGCTGGATCAGGGGAATAACACCGAGCTGCCCGCCATCCCGGCCAAGCGCTACTTCACCATTGGTGAGGTCAGCGACTTGTGCGGGGTGAAGCCCCATGTGCTGCGCTATTGGGAGCAGGAATTTCCTGCGCTCAATCCCGTGAAGCGCCGCGGCAACCGTCGGTATTACCAGCGCCATGACGTGCTGATGATCCGCCAGATCCGCTCGCTGCTGTACGACGAAGGCTTCACCATCACCGGCGCCCGCGCGCGCCTGGAAGGCCCGCAGGCCCGGATGGAAGCCAGCATGTCGCACCAGATCGTGCGCCAGGTGCGCATGGAGCTGGAAGAAGTACTGGCGCTGCTGCGTCGCTGAGCCCACCTACCGGCAGACCTGCCGGTACTGCTACAATTTCTTTCTTTGCTGGATCAGTCGGGGCGTAGCGCAGCCTGGTAGCGCATTTGCCTGGGGGGCAAAGGGTCGTCGGTTCGAATCCGGCCGCCCCGACCAATTCGCAGCAAGGAAACAAGGGTTCGCCAACTGCAAACCCGGAATTTACGAACTCTCGCGTCAAAGTGCGATGTGAAATCGCCACGACGCGTGACGTAAAGGCTCTCTCCTTTACCCAGGAGATCCCATGGTTCGCAAAACATATCCATTCTTCGCGGCCGCATCTTTGTTCTGCGGCTTGCGCAACTCTCGGCTGAAAATAAAAAGCCCCGCGCTATTTGCACGGGGCTTTTCGATCAAGCCCCTGGACCGGGTCTATGGATTACTTGGCTATAAAAATGGCCCGCTTCGAATTCATCAAGGCTGTGTCTGACTTGCCATGGCTGTTGACCGGCGGCGTGCCGCTTACGGTTGCGCGTGGAGTGCATCCAGCGCACAACCCAGCAAATTCGTTGCAAGCCGTCGTGTTACCTTGATTACATTCCGCGTCCAACTGGATGCAGATCGGGGAGTTACAAGGTGACTGGGCTTCCGCTGTTGTCGAGTGCATGAAAACGCCGACCCCAAGCAGTAGCGCAGCCACGGTGGTGGCTTTAGAAGCAAACTTCATAAATTTCCCCTTACGTGATTGATCACCCCGCCATGGTTATAGTGAATCAACGCATGAAGATTTTGTGAAGAAAGATTTTGACTCGCTTTACAAGCATTCAAGCTTCTGCAAAAAGTCACGGGCTCGAGCTTAGTGCGGTGAAGCTGCTTAAGCGCAATGTCAGGACAGCACCTGGCAATCGATATCTCAGGCAAAGCACAGCAAAAAGGCTGCGGCCGCAAAGATTAACGCTTTAAGGCGCGGTAAACGGTCAAGTGCGCTCGATAAGCCAACTGGCTTTCACAATAAAAAATACGGGCGTATGCGTACCCGCTTCAATACAGCACACGCGCACGCAACGTTCCCGGGATCGCCGCCAGCTTGTCCTTCAACAAGGCCGCCTGATGCTCGTCGGCGGAAACGTCGATCACCACGTAGCCCACGTCTGCGCTGGTCTGCAGGAACTGCGCGTCGATGTTCATGTTGCCGGCGGAGAACAATTCGTTGATGCGCGAAAGCACGCCCGGCACATTGCGATGGATGTGCAGCAAACGGCGGCTGCGCGGATGCTCGGGCAAGGTCACTTCGGGGAAGTTGACCGCCGAAAGCGTGGAACCGTTGTCGCTGTAGCGCACCAGCTTGCTGGCCACTTCGATGCCGATGTTCTCCTGCGCTTCCAACGTGCTGCCGCCGATGTGCGGGGTGAGGATGACGTTGTCCATGCCGATCAGCGGCGAGACGAAGGGATCGTCGTTGCCTTTCGGTTCCGCCGGAAACACATCGATCGCCGCGCCGCCGATGTGTTCGCTGCGCAATGCTTCGGCTAGTGCGTCGATGTCGACTACCGTGCCGCGCGATGCATTGATCAGCAACGCACCCTTGCGCATCTTGGCCAGTTCGCTCTTGCCCATCATCAGCTTGGTGGAAGGTGTTTCCGGCACGTGCAGGGTGACTACGTCGGAGCGTTCGAGCAGGTCGTTGAGATCCGCGGCTGCGCGCGCATTGCCGAGCGACAACTTCGCTTCGATGTCGTGGAAAATCACGCGCATGCCGAGGCTTTCCGCCAGCACGCCCACCTGTGTGCCGATGTGGCCGTAGCCGACGATGCCGATCACCTTGTCGCGTACTTCGAAACTGCCGGCCGCGGATTTGGTCCAGCCGCCGCGATGGCACAGCGCGTTCTTTTGCGGAATGCCGCGCAACAGCATGATCGCTTCGGCAATCACCAGCTCGGCCACGCTGCGCGTGTTGGAGTAGGGCGCATTGAATACGGGAATGCCGTGCTGCGCCGCCGCCGAAAGATCCACCTGGTTGGTGCCGATGCAATAGCAGCCCACGGCGATCAGGCGCTTGGCCTGTTCCAGCACACTGGCGGTGAGATGCGTGCGCGAACGGATGCCGATGATGTGTGCATCGGCGACGCGCGCTTTCAATTCCTCTTCCGGCAAGGACTTGGCGTGATATTCGATTTGGCTGTAACCGGCACGTTGGAATGTCTCCACCGCCGTGCGGCTTACGCCTTCGAGCAGCAGCACCTTGATGTCTTGCTTGGGAAACGAGGTCTTCATGATGTTCTGGCGTTTGGATGTCCAAACACTATGCCAGATTTTGTGGCGTCGCAGCACTAGACGTGGCAGGCTGACGGTCTTCTTCCCGGAGCCGCCATGAACCCGCACGCCCTCGCCGACCTTTCCAGCCGCCTGCCCGAGCTGCGCCTGCTCACCGAGCCGGGCGATCTGGAGCACTACGGCCGGGATTGGACGCGGCGCTGGACGCCGGCCCCCCTGGCGATTGCGCTGCCGGCTTCGATCGAGGAAGTGCAGGCGATCGTGCGCTGGGCCAACGAACACAAGGTGGCGATCGTGCCCTCCGGGGGCCGCACCGGCCTTTCCGGCGGCGCCGTGGCCGCCAACGGCGAGCTGGTGCTGAGCCTGGCGCGCATGAACCGGGTGCTGGATTTCGACGCGGTCGACCGCACGCTCACCGTGCAGCCGGGCATCGCGCTGGAAGCCGTGCACACGGCGGCGCGCGAGCATGGCCTGATCTATCCGGTGGATTTCGCTGCGCGCGGCTCCTGTGCCATCGGCGGCAACATCGCCACCAATGCCGGCGGCATCCGGGTAATCCGCTACGGCAATACGCGCGAGTGGATCGCTGGCCTCAAAGTGGTGACGGGCCAAGGCGAACTGCTGGACCTCAATCGCGCTTTGATCAAAAACTCCAGTGGTTATGACTTCCGGCAATTAATGATCGGCTCGGAAGGCACGCTGGGCATCGTGGTGGAAGCGACGCTGCGCCTCACCGATCCGCCGCCCGCTTCGCAAGTGATGCTGTTGGCATTGCCCGACATGGATGCGCTGATGCAGGTGTTCGCGCTGTTTCGTGCGCGGCTGTCGTTGCAGGCGTTCGAGTTCTTTACCGATGTCGCGCTGAAGCACGTGCTTGCACATGGTGCGCAGCGTGCGATCGATGGCGACTATCCGTATTACGTGGTCACCGAATTCGATGCCGCGAACGAACGCGCGCAGGAAGAGGCCTTGGCCGTGTTCGAACAAGCGGTCGAGCAAGGCTGGATCGCCGACGGCGTGATGGCGCAAAGCGAAGCGCAAGCCGCGACGCTATGGCGTTTGCGCGAAGGCATCACCGAGAGCCTCGCTGCGCACAAACCCTATAAGAACGATATTTCCGTACGCGTCAGCGCGGTGCCGGCTTTTCTGCACGACATCCAGGCGCTGCTCGCGCACGAATATCCGCACATGGAAGTAGTGTGGTTTGGCCACATCGGCGACGGCAACCTGCACATCAACGTATTGAAGCCTGCATTTCAGGGCGATGCCGACTTCATTGCGCAATGCGAACACGTCACCAAGCTGCTGGCGGAAACGCTGCAGCGTCACGGCGGAAGCATTTCTGCCGAACATGGCATTGGACTGGTGAAGCGCGCGTATCTGGAAAGCACACGCAGCTCGGCGGAGATTGCGTTGATGCGCGGGGTGAAGGCGGTGTTCGATCCGAGTGGAATTTTGAATCCCGGCAAGGTGTTTGTGTAAACCTCAAATCACCCCTTCTGTACGTGTAGTAGGGGAGGGTTGGCCCCTGCGCTCAGCTTGATTAGCGTCGAATCTCAGCTACGCCATTGATTTCATGCTCGTCGCCCCGGCGAACGCCGGGGCCTAGCGACTTTAAAGCGGAAAGACACTGGGTCGGCTTTCGCCGGGAAGACGAACTAGTACTTTTGCCATCCTCAGCAGGTTCGGTGCTAATCAGGTGCACGCAGGGGGAGAGAGCAAGCTACGGCAGCTTGGGTTGCACACCCACTCCCTCGTACCATGTGCTTCCCCTTCCCAAGCACACACAAGCCATGTCCCAGCATCGCCGCAGCTTGTATCCCGAGATCGAGCCCTACGACGTCGGCCAGCTCAAGGTGTCCGACCTGCACACGCTCTACTACGAGCAGAGCGGCAATCCGAACGGCAAGCCGGTGGTGTTTCTGCACGGCGGCCCGGGTGGCGGCACCAATCCCAAATGCCGGCGCTTCTTCGATCCGGCGGTGTATCGCATCGTGCTGTTCGATCAGCGCGGCTGCGGCAAATCGACGCCGCATGCAGAGCTCACGGACAACACCACCTGGCATCTGGTCGCCGACATCGAGCGTTTGCGCGAGCATTTGGGCATCGCGCGCTGGCAGGTGTTCGGCGGTTCGTGGGGTTCCACGCTGTCGCTTGCCTATGCGCAAACGCATCCGGACAAGGTGACGGAACTGGTGTTGCGCGGCATCTTCATGTTGCGCCGCTGGGAGCTGGAATGGTTCTACCAGAAAGGCTGCGATGCGCTATATCCGGATGCATGGGAGTCGTTCCTGGCTGCGATTCCCGAGGCCGAGCGCGGTGACCTGATGAGCGCCTACCATCGGCGCCTGATCAGTCCCGATCCGCGCGTTCGGCTGAGTGCCGCGCGCGCCTGGTCGGTATGGGAAGGCGCCACCAGTTTCCTGTATCAGGACGAGGGGTATATCCATAGCAGTGGCGAGGATGAATTCGCGCTCGCGTTTGCGCGTATCGAATGCCACTACTTCGTGCACGGCGGTTTTTTCGAGCACGACGATCAGCTGCTGCGCAATGTCGATCGCATCCGGCGCATTCCGACGGTGATCGTGCAAGGGCGATACGACGTGGTGTGCCCGATGCGCAGTGCGTGGGATCTGCATCGCGCGTGGCCGGAGTCGGATTTGCGCATCGTGCAGGATGCAGGGCATTCGGCGTTCGAGCCCGGGATTACGCATGAGTTGATCGAGGCCACGGACCGGTTTGCACGCCGCACGTAGGATGCAAAATCAACTTACGGCATCAGGCGGGCAACTGCTTGGTGCCGAAAATCTTGTCCCCCGCATCGCCCAGCCCCGGCAGGATGTAACCGTGCTCGTTGAGCCGCTCATCGATCGCCGCGGTGTAGATCTCGACATCCGGATGCGTCGCCTCGATGCGCTGCAAGCCTTCCGGCGCCGCTACCAGAAACAGGCCTTTGATGCGCTTGCAACCGGCGGCCTTGAGCATGTCCACCGTAGCGACCAGGGTGCCGGCGGTGGCCAGCATCGGGTCGACGATCAGCGCGATGCGTTCGTCCATGCGGCCGGTGAGTTTTTCGTAATAGGTGATCGGCTGCAGTGTCTGCTCGTCTCGCTGCAGGCCGACCACGCTCACCTTGGCTGATGGAATCAGTTCCAGTACCCCGGGCAGCATCCCCAAGCCGGCGCGCAGGATCGGCACGATGGTGATCTTCTTGCCCTTGATCTGCTGCACGCGCACCGGACCGGCCCAGCCATCGATTTGCGCTTCGACGGTTTCCAGATCCTTGGTGGCTTCGTAGGTAAGCAACGAGGCGACCTCGGAGGCCAGTTCGCGAAATTCCTTGGTGCTGACGCCGGCGCGGCGCATCAGGCCGAGCTTGTGCTGGATCAACGGATGGCGGACTTCGATGATCTTCATGCGGGCTGTTACGCGAAGGATGTGCCGCAAGCATAGCCGGAAACGAAAAAGGCGCTGCCGTGGTCGGCAGCGCCTCCAAAATGTTCGTGAGCCTCGGCCAGTTCAGTGCATCAATGCGCTTTCAGGCACGCGCTGACGGCGCTCTTGTAGTCGGCGCCTTTCTTGCCGGCGTTTTCCTTGCTGCATGCGGCCATCTTTTGCTGTTGGGTCATCTTGACCGGCGCAGCGGCGGTGTCGCCTTTCATGCAACTGCTGACGGAGCTCTTGTAGTCGGCGCCGGTCTTGCCTTTGGCAGCGTGGCTGCAATCGGCCATTTTCTGTTGCGACGACGAAAGGGGCTTGGCTTGCGGTGCGGCGGCGAAGGCGGCACTGGCGAAAACCAGGGCGGCGCCGGCGACGAGCAGGTTCAGACGCATGGACATGATGCTTCCTCCTGAAGGGTGACCGGCGCGGATACCGGCTGGCGCAGTCTATGCCGTGTGCGGGCGTAAATCGAGAATCGTCAATCGGGAACAGCTTTCGCAAACTTGCGGCGCTCTGCTTTCCCGATTCCCGATTCCCGATTCCCGATTCCCGTTGCCTCACGCCGCCTGCACCTCGCTCTTGCGCGGCCCTTCCAGCAACGCGTGCCGCACATGGTCGATGACCATATCCACTTCCGCGCTGGTGATCTTGAAGTGCGGGGTGAAGCGCAGCGAGTTGGCGCCGCCATGAATCACACCGATGCCGCGCTCGCGCATGTATTCCTCGGTGGAACCGGCGCCATAGCATTTGAACTGCGGCGCCAGTTCACAGGAGAACAGCAGGCCGGTGCCCTGTACCTTGGTGATCAGGCCGCCCAGCTCGTCCTTCAACGCGTTGAGCTTGTCGACGAATTCCCTGCCGCGCGTGCGGATGTTGTTGCGCACCTCATCGGTGAGCTGGTCCAGCGTGGCCAGCGCCACGTCCAGCGCGCGCGGGTTGGCGGTCATGGTGTTGCCGTAGATGCCCTTGCGGTACAGGCCGGCGACCCGATCGGTCACAGCCAGCACCGAGAGCGGATATTGACCGGCGTTGAGCGCCTTGGAGAAGGTTTCCATATCCGGCGGCGCGAGTTTCTCGAAGCCGGGATAGTCGATGACCGACAGCACGCCATGCGCGCGCAGGCCGGCCTGGATGGAATCGACCATCAGCAGCGAACCGTGCGATTCGGTCAGCTCACGCGCGGCCTGATAAAACGCCGGCGTGACCGAGCGGCCCGGATCGCCTTCGCCCATCACCGGTTCCAGGAACATCGCTTCGATGAACCAGCCATGCTTGTCCGCATCGGCAAACACCGCTTCCAGTTGCGCAGTGTCGTAGGGCGCCACAGTGAGCAGCGTGTCTTCATGGCGATAGCTCGCCAGATGCTGCACGTAAGTGCGGCGCGACGAATCCGAATACAGCGCCGGACGATCGGTACGTCCATGGAACGCGCCTTTCACTGCGATGCGCTTGATCGTGCGTCCCGCATAGCGCGCACCCGGATCGGTCATCAGCTTGGCGTTCACGTCGGCGATGCGGCAGGCCAGGCCGACCGATTCCGAACCGGAATTCAAGCACAGGTAACGCGTGTACGGATTGTTGCCGCGATGGCGGCCGAGTTCGCGCTTCATCGCCTGTGCGAAGCGCATCTGCGACACGCTCGGCGTCATCACGTTGGCCATTACTTGCGGACGCGACAACGCTGCATCGATGGCGGCGTTGTTGTGGCCGAAGCCGAGCATGCCGTAGCCGCCGTTGTCATGCACCACCGCACCTTTCAGCGAGACGACCCACGGGCCGCGCGCAGCGGCCGGCAAATACGGATTGATGGCATCGTCCGGATAGAAATTCACGAAGTCGCGCTGCGCCTGGGTCAGTTGCTCGGCTTCGTCCAGCTTCAGGAAATCGCCGAGCTCGGCGCGCAATTCGCGGTGACGGGCAACTGCATCGGCAATGGCTTGCGTCAGTTGCGGATCCAGCGCGGCCATACGCTCGATAGTGGCGTCGTCCAGTCCAGTGGTACGCGGCTTGCCGCCAAATTCGCGCAGTTCGCGCAGCTGATCGATGACACCCATGACTACTCTCCTCGAATCTGACAGCGCCTCGCGCCCAAAGCGAAGCAGGCCGGCAGGATGTGTTGCGTGCGTGAAATCCGGGCGATGCGCCGGTTCGCACTGCGCCGCGTAGGGAAACGGCTGGCGCACGGGCGTCAGGATAACGGGTGGAAAAGGGCGGCGGTACCCCCACGGATGACGGCTGTCATGTCCGATCGCTGACGCGGGCAACTGCAGAAAAGCGCTTGCCGTCTCTACGCTGCAGTGCAAGGAGGACCACCATGCAGACTTCACTCGATGCAGTCGCCCGTCTTAGCGGCGTGGCGAAGCGTTACGGCAGTATTACCGCGCTCGATGGCGTGGATCTTGTGTTGCAGCGCGGCGAACTGCTGGCGGTGCTGGGGCCCAACGGCGCGGGCAAAAGCACCAGCATCGGCCTGTTGCTAGGGCTGATTCGCCCGGATGGCGGGCGGGCCGAATTGTTCGGCATGGACCCGCAGCAAATCGATGCGCGTCGCCGCATCGGCGTCATGCTGCAATCGGCCATGCTGCCGCCCACGCTGCGCGTGGGAGAGCTGCTGCGCCTGGTGGCCAGCTATTACCCGCATCCGCGTCCGCTCAAGGAAAGCGCGGCACTGGCAGGTATCGAGGATCTGCTGAATCGCGCTTACGGCAAGCTGTCGGGCGGCCAGCAACGTCGCGTCCAATTTGCGTTGGCCTTGTGTGGCCGGCCCGAACTGGTGTTCCTGGACGAACCTACCGTCGGTATGGATATCGATGCGCGCCGCAAGCTGTGGAGCGCCATGCGCAATCTGGTTGCCGAAGGCTGTTCGATCGTATTGACCACACACTATCTGGAGGAAGCCGAAGCACTGGCGCAACGCGTGGTGGTGATGGCCAAAGGACGCGTGTTGAGCGAAGGCAGTGTCGATGCATTGCGCGCACAAGTACCGCTATCGCGTATTCGGTGCGTTACCGATCTCGATGCGATAGCCGTATCGACCTGGCCGAACGTGGCGTCCGCCGAGCGCGAAGGAGCGCGTCTGCGCATCAGCACGAGCACACCGGAAAACGTGTTGCGACGTCTACTGGATGCAGACATATCGCTCAGCGAGCTGGAAGTGCAGCGCGCGGGCCTGGTCGAAGCATTCACCGAACTGACCCGAGAAGAGACGGCCGAACAGGAGGCTGCGTGATGAACAGCGTATCGATTCCCGCTGCACCGGTAGCGTCATCTGCCGAAGGCATGAGCGCACAACGCGTTTTCGGTGCCTACCTGGCCGAAGCGCGCAGCGAATGCCTGCGCTACATGCGCGCACCCGGCTTCATGCTGCCGATCATGATGATGCCGGCCATGTTCTATTTGCTGTTCGGCGTCGTCATGAATGGCTCTGCAGGCGCCGATACGTTGCGCTATCTGCTGGTGAGCTACGGCGTATTTGGCGTGATGAGTCCGGGATTGTTCGGTTTCGGGGTGTCGCTGGCGCTGGAGCGCGATGGTGGCTTGCTCACCTATAAGCGAGCCTTGCCGATGCCTCCCGGTGCCTATCTGCTCGGCAAGATGTTGATGGCAATGGCGGCGGCAACGATCGTGATTTTGCTGTTGCTCGGGATGGCATCGACGCTGGGTCACCTCACGCTGTCGTTGTCACAAGCGGGCTTGATGCTTTTGACGGGCATGCTGGGTGTATTGCCGTTCTGTGCGCTGGGCATGCTGATTGGCACCATCATCAAAGGGCAGGGCGCGCCAGGCATGCTCAACATGGTGTACTTGCCGATGTCGTTCCTGTCCGGCTTGTGGATACCGATCGGCGCGCTGCCAAAAGTGCTGCAACAGATCGCTCCGATCTGGCCCTGCTATCACCTGCATCAGCTGGGGCTGGCAGCCCTGGGCATGGCGCACGGTAGTGTGTTGGCGCATTTGGCGATGTTGGCGGGTTTCGCCACGGTGTTTTTCTTCCTCGCCGCGCGCAGGCTGCGGCGCTACGGTTGAAGTAGGATGTCGCCGGGGAAGCTCATTGCGCGAGGTGCGCGGCCATGACCATCACGAATGTCATTCGCCTCTGGTTTGTGCCGGCGCCGGATTCCAGTGCGCGGGAGGACACGCGGCGAGGCAAGTCACCCTGGGCCATCCATCTGCTGTGGTCGTTCTGGATTTTCATTACGCCACTGCTCGACGGCGAAGGTTATACGTGGCACTGGCTGGCATTTACGCTGGCGACCTATCCCATTTTCGTGCTGCTGTACCTCAAGGCCCATTTTGTCTCCTGCCGCTACATCCATTTTTATGCCTTTGCCGTGGCCAGTCTCTGCCTGCTTACGTTGCGCTGGTATCCGAGCGGCCTGAGCTATCTGATTTTCAGCTGCACCATGCTGACGAAATGGCGCGCGAGCTACCGTGCACGCATCGGTCTGCTGATGTTGACCAATGCGGCCTATATCGGTGCCGCATGGTGGGTCGGCTATCCGTCGACAATGCTGATTTCCATTCCGGTGATGACGTTCATCATTTGCGTAGTCATCTTCGTCGAGATCAAGAACCGGGAACGCGACGCGGCCTTGCGCCTGTCACAGGAGGAGGTGCGCCGCCTGGCGGCGACGGCGGAGCGCGAGCGCATCGGGCGCGATTTGCATGATTTGCTCGGGCACACCTTGTCGTTGATCACCTTGAAGCTGGAGCTATCACGCAAGCTGTTCGATCGTGATAGCGGCGCGGCGCGACGCGAGCTGGAAGAAGCCGAGCGCGTCGCCCGTCACGCCTTGGCGGAAGTACGCGCCGCGGTTACCGGCATTCGTTCGACCGATCTTGCCGCGGAACTCGCATCCGCGCGATTGCTGCTGGAATCGTCCGCCGTGCATCTGGACTACGGCAATCTGCCCGACTCGCTGCCGCAGGATGTCGAGCGCACCCTCGCCCTGGTCATTCGCGAAGCGATGACCAACATTCATCGGCACGCGGACGCCACTGAGGCCGGCGTGCGTTTTACCCGTACGGAAGAAAGCCTGGATATGCAGATCAGCGACAACGGAAAAGGCGGGCTCGTTATTCACGGCAATGGCATGAGCGGCATGTGCGAGCGTGTGCGCGCCATCGGCGGCAGCTTGCAGATCGATTCGCCATCACGGCGCGGCACGCGTTTGACGATCAACGTGCCTTTGCGAGTCAAAAAGGCGCATGTCTTGCCGGAGCTGTCCTCGCAGAATGATCTTGCCGGGAGCGCTGCATGATCCGTGTCTTATTGGCCGAGGACCAGGCCATGGTACGCGGCGCGTTGTCGGCGCTGCTCAATCTCGAATCGGATATCGAAGTGCTCGGCTCCGCGCCAGATGGTGAAACGGCATGGCGCGAAGTGCAGCGGCTGAAGCCGGATGTATTGGTCACCGACATCGAAATGCCGGGCATCACCGGGCTGGAACTGGCGCAGCGCATTCACCGGCATGAGCTGCCGGTGAAGTGCGTCATCGTCACCACGTTTGCGCGTCCTGGCTTCTTGCGTCGCGCGCTGGATGCGGGCGTATCGGGTTACCTGCTGAAAGACGCGCCAGCGGAAAACCTTGCCGAAGCCTTGCGCATGGTGCATCGCGGCGGTCGCTCGATCGATCCGCAACTGGCGCTGGAAGCGTGGTCGGAAGCCGATCCCTTGAACGATCGCGAGCGACAGGTGCTGCGTCTTGCGGGCGAAGGCCAGTCAGCCGGCGACATTGCGACCAAACTCAATCTGTCGCATGGCACGGTGCGTAACTATCTTTCCGAGGCGATCGGCAAGCTGGGTGCGGCCAATCGCATCGAAGCGTATCGCTTGGCGCGGCAGAAGGGTTGGTTGTAGCCAACGGTTGGCTGGCTCTTTAAAAGAAGCGTTGGCTATCGGCTTGGCGCCTGCTCGAAGCTGCCTGCCGCGCCCGGAAATACCACCGGACTTTCATAACCGTCCGCCGATACGGCGGACACGCCGAAGAACCAGTCGTCGATCACCACATCCTTCAGCAGCACGTGATCGACGTCGCCTACGGTGCGGCTGTATTGCCATTGCGGGGTAGTGGTATCGCGCCAATGCACGCGGTAGGCGGCTGCGCCGGGTACTTTTTGCCAGCTCAGCGTGGTGTCGGTGGTAACTGCGCCACTGATGGAAACATGTGCCGGCGGCGCGGGCGCGCGTGCCAACGCGGCCATGGTGACGGTGTTCAAAGCGGTGACGTGCGCCAGATAGCGGAAGTCGATGCCGTCGATGGTGTCGCCATATTTCACGCCGTGGTCTTCGCGCAGGTCCTGGTGCTGGCGCGTGTAGTTTTCGTGGCTTTCGGTGACGCGTATGGCCGGATAACCCGCTTCGAGGAACGGTACTTGGTCGCCGCCGCGGCCGTAGCGATCGGTGCGATAGATCATGCGCACACGCAGATCGGGAAGGTAACGCTCGGCGAGCATGGCCACGTAGCGCGCGAGGTTGCGCGAGGGAGAGTCGACCTCGCCGCCGAGGTAGTTGCGCGCCTTGGCCTGCTCCGCTGTTTCGGTGCTGCGCGTGCCTTCGCTGAATACGCGTACGCTGGTGGTGTCGCTCGCGCCATTCTGGCCACGGCTGTTGCCGATGATGTCGTTGTTGAGATCGGCTTCCACGCGCCAACCCTGCGCCTTGGCATAGTCGGCCAACACCTTGCCGCCATACAGACCCTGCTCTTCGCCGGAAAGCGCGGCGAATACCACGGTGGCGCGATTATCCTGCCTGGACAGCAAGCGCGCCGCTTCCAGCAGTGCCGCCACGCCGGAAGCATCGTCGTTGGCGCCGGGTGCATCGCTGGTGGCATTCATCACGTCGCTGACGCGCGAATCCAGGTGGCCGGTCATCACGACCACCCGCTGCGGATCGCTGCTACCGCGCTTGATCGCTACCACGTCCATCACCTCGGTGGGTTTGGGAACGCGCTTGCCGGTGACCATCTGCGTGGGCGTGACGATCTGCAGGCAGCCGCCGCACTCGCGCGAGATAGTTTCGAAGCGCGTTTTCACCCAGCGCCTGGCCGCACCGATGCCGCGTGTGGAAGAAGCAGTGTCGGAAAGGGTATGGCGGGTGCCGAAGCCGACCAGTGCCGTGACGGTGTCGCGCAGCTGCGCTTCGTCCGGTAGAGCGGCCAGCGCACGCAAGTCGGCCGGCTCATGCGGATAGGCCGTGTCGGTCTGCGCCAAGGAGACGCTGCCGTAAAACGCGAGAATAAGAGCCAGCGAGCAGGGGAGGGCATGGCGGCGCATGGTGATGTCCGTAGCTGGGTGGGCGGGCGGAGCGAGGCCGGCTGCTGGGCATTCGACCGTTTGGGCGATAATCGCCCGTCTCACATCATTGCGCACCAACTTGAAAAAGTCCGACTTCCACTTTGATCTGCCGCCCGAACTGATCGCCCAGGCGCCGCTGCCCGAGCGCAGTGCCAGCCGCCTGCTCGTGCTCGATGCATCCGCACATACCTGGCAGGACCGCATGTTCCGCGATCTGCCTTCCATGTTGCGCAAGGGCGATCTCTTGGTATTCAACGACACGCGCGTGCTGCCGGCGCGTTTGTACGGACACAAGCCAAGTGGCGGCGCGGTGGAGATTCTTATCGAGCGCGTCACTGGCGCGCACGAGGCCACCGTGCAGCTGGGCGTGAGCAAGAAGCCGCGCGAGGGTACGGTGATCGTGCTGGCCGATGGCAGCCATGCCACGGTGCTGGGCCGCGACGAAGGCTTTTTTCATCTGCGCTTCGAATCACCAGAGCCACTGGAACGCCTGCTGTTGAAGCTCGGCGAGATGCCGTTGCCGCCCTACATCTCGCGCCACGCGGATGTCAGCGACATGGAGCGTTATCAGACGGTGTACGCACGCGAGCCCGGTGCCGTGGCCGCACCCACTGCCGGCCTTCATTTCGACGAGCCGCTGATGCACCAGCTACGCGACATGGGCGTGGATTTCGGCTACGTGACCTTGCATGTTGGCGCCGGTACGTTCCAGCCGGTGCGTGCGGAAGATCTTTCCCATCACACCATGCATCGCGAATGGCTCAACGTCGGCGCGGGATTGATCGAGCAGATTCACCGCACGCGCCGCGCGGGCGGCAGGGTGATCGCAGTGGGTACCACGGTGGTGCGTGCGCTGGAAAGCGCGACGGTGGATGGCGAATTGCGTCCGTTTGCGGGCGAAACGCAGATCTTCATTTTTCCCGGTTATCGCATTACCAGCATCAATGCGCTGGTCACCAACTTCCATCTACCGCAATCGACCTTGTTGATGCTGGTTTCCGCGCTGGCCGGGCGAGAGTTCATGCTGGATGCGTACAAGCATGCGGTGCAGGAGCGGTATCGGTTTTTCTCGTATGGGGATGCGATGTTGATTTGGCCTGAGGGCGTGTGATTTCGAAAAATTGCTCCCTGCCCCTGCTGCGCACCTGATTAGCGTCGAATCTCAGCTAGGCCGCATTTGTAGAATCTTGCCGGAAACTTCGTCATCCGGGCGAAAGCCGGGACCCAGTGTCTTTCGCTTTAAAGTCGCTGGGCCCCGGCTTTCGCCGGGGCGACGAGCGCGAAATCAATGGCCCAGCTGAGATTCGACGCTAATCAAGTGCGGCGCAGGGCAGCGGACAGATGATGCGGCGTACTAGGGGATCCCGCCGAGGAAAGACGACGTTCAATGTCATAATTCCCCGATGACCTCCATGCACTTCGACCTTCTCGCCACCGACGGCGCCGCGCGGCGCGGCCGGCTCACCTTCGGCCGCGGCACCGTGGAAACGCCGGCCTTCATGCCCGTGGGCACTTATGGCTCAGTAAAGGCCATGACGCCGCGCGACCTGGTCGACGTGAACGCGCAGATCATCCTCGGCAACACCTTCCATCTGTTTCTGCGGCCGGGCCTGGACATCGTCGGAGAGTTTGGCGGTTTGCATCGCTTCATCGGCTGGGACAAACCCATCCTGACCGACTCCGGTGGCTTCCAGGTGTTCTCGCTGGCGCACAAGCGCAAGATCACCGAGCAGGGCGTAACGTTCGCCTCGCCGGTAGACGGCTCCAAGGTGTTTCTGTCGCCGGAAGAATCGATGCGCATCCAGACCGTGCTGGATTCGGACATCGCGATGATCTTCGACGAATGCACGCCGTATCCGGCAACCGAGAAAGTCGCGGCCGAATCGATGGAACTGAGCCTGCGCTGGGCCGAGCGGTCACGCCAGGCATTCAATGATCTGAGCAACCGCAACGCGCTGTTCGGCATCGTGCAGGGCAGCGTGTACGAAAACCTGCGCAAGCGCTCGGCCGAAGGCTTGGTCCAGATCGGCTTCGATGGCTACGCGGTCGGCGGGCTGGCGGTGGGCGAGCCGGAAGCGGAGCGCAATCACACGCTGGATTTCACCGTGCCGCTGCTGCCCAAGGACCGGCCGCGCTACCTGATGGGTGTGGGACGGCCGGAGGATATCGTCGAAGCCGTACGCCGCGGCATCGACATGTTCGATTGCGTGATGCCCACCCGCAACGCGCGCAACGGTTTCCTGTTCACCTCCAGCGGTACGCTGCGCATCCGCAACGCCAAGTACGCCAGCGACTCGCGCGTGATCGAGGAAGGTTGCGCCTGCTACGCCTGCAGCCAGGGTTTCAGCCGCGCGTACCTGCGCCACCTGGATCGCTGCAACGAAATTCTCGGCAGCCAGCTCGCCACCATTCACAACCTGCATCACTACCAGCAGTTGATGGCTGGCTTGCGCCAGGCGATTGCGACGGGGGCCTTGGAGGATTTTGTGGCTGAGTTCTATGCCAGGCGGCAGGGTGGGGCCACCGAATAACTCCCGCTCCGCTCCGGGAAAGGATGGGGGAGAAGGGACGATCTTGCGGGGTACTGGCCGACAGCGGCGAACTTTTTTGCGGTTTCTGCGGACAAAACCGGGTGTGTACGTCAAGGCTGGCCCCTTGTCCCACCTTTTCCCTCTCAGGGAAAGGCAAGGGCAAATGCAGGTTCTCCCACGGGGAGCAGGGGCAAACGCAAAAAGCCGTACTCATGGCATAATCCAACGTCTTTTTCTTGGGCTTGCGGCGAAAACTCCAGTCGCAGCCACAACTTGCGGGATAAGCAGATGACTCTTCCGACGACTTTCGTGCTGGCGCAGGCGGCGCCAGGCGCAGCGGCCAATGGCGGCATTTCCATGATCATCATGATGATCGTGCTGTTCGGCCTGATGTATTTCATGATGATCCGCCCGCAGATGAAGCGGCAGAAAGAACATCGCCAGCTGGTGTCCAGCCTGGCCAAGGGTGACGAAGTGGTCACCAACGGTGGCATCGCCGGACGCGTCGACGACGTGGGCGAGACCTTCATCACGGTGGAGATCGCGCCGAACGTGAAGATCAAGCTGCAGAAGAGCGCCGTGCAGCAGGTGTTGCCGAAGGGCACGCTGAAATCGTCCTGATTGCGGTGCATCGCTCCTTTCGTTTCGTCAATTCACGCTCCCCGCGGCAACCTTGCCGCGGTTTATCCGGATGCAAGGCATGAGTGATTTTCCACGCTGGAAATACTTCCTGGTCGCCATCGTACTGGTGCTGGGCATCCTTTACGGGTTGCCCAACGTGTACGTGCCGCTGCAGGCGGTGCAGGTAACGCCTGCCCAAGGCACGTCCCTCGATCCGACCGTGCAGCAGAAGGTCATTACCACGCTGCAATCGGCCAAGATTCCCTACGTCAACGAAAGCCTCAAGCACGACCCCAATCGCGGCGACTACCTGGTGATCGGCTTCGCCAACGGCGACCTGCAGAAGAACGCGGCCGATACGCTGAAGACAGCGCTGGGCGACACCTACACGGTGGCGTTCAACCTGGAATCCACCGTACCGCGCTGGCTCACGATGATCGGCGGTCGCTCCATGCCGTTGGGCCTGGATCTGCAAGGCGGCGTGCGCTTTCTGATGGCGGTCGACCAGAACGACATCATCGACCGGCAGGAAAACCGCTATACGCAGGACATCACCGCGCTGTTGAAGGACAAGAAGATTCCCTTCATCTCCGTGACGCGCAACGCCACGCGCGGGCAGGGCGTGAACGTGGTGCTGAACTCTGCCGCTGACCGCACCGCGGCCAGCGACGCCATCGCTGTCGAGTACACCGATCTGGCCGTCACCGACGGCGCCAGCACGGGCGATCGCTTCGTGCTCAACGCCACCATCAAGCCGGACAAGGTGCGCGACCTGCAGGTCAACGCGATCCGCCAGAACCTCGCCACCTTGAGCAACCGCATCAACGCACTGGGCGTGTCCGAGCCGATCATCCAGGGACAAGGTGAGGATCACATTTCGGTGGAATTGGCCGGCGTGCAGGATCCGGCCGAAGCAAAGAAGGTGATCGGTGCGACGGCTACGCTGCAATATGTCGCTGGCCTCGGCGACGCGCGCGATCCCGCCGTGCAGGACGCAGTGAAGACCGGTAACGTGCCGCCTGACGCGCATCTGTATTACGGCCAGCACGGCGAGCCGTACTTGGTCAGCAAGAACATCATCGCCAGCGGCGACGAACTGGTCGATGCCGCCTCCGGCAACGATCCGCAAAGTGGTTCGCCGATGGTCAGCGTCACGTTGAACTCCGCCGGCGCCGCCAAGATGCTCGACTTCACGCGCGACAACGTCGGCAAGCCGATGGCGGTGGTGTACGTGGAAAGCACCACCGACACCAAGGTGGTCGACGGCAAGGAAGTGCGCACGCCCAAGACCACCTACACGGTGATCAACTACGCCACCATCAACGGTGTCTTCAGCAACAAGTTCCAGACCACCGGTTTGGCCAGCTCCAAGGCCGCATCGGAACTGGCGCTGATGCTCAAGGGCGGCTCGCTCGCCGCACGCATGGACATCGTGCAGGAAGGCGTGATCGGTCCCAGCCTCGGCCAGGACAACATCGACAAAGGCCTGAAGGCGGTGCTGCTCGGCCTCGGTCTGGTGCTGGTGGCGGCCGCGATCTACTACAAGCTGTTCGGCCTGGTCGCGGACGTGGCGCTGTTCTTCAACCTGGTGATCCTGGTGGCGGTGATGTCGATGATCGGCGTCACGCTCACCATGCCGGGCATCGCCGGTATCGTGCTGACGCTGGGTATGGCGATCGACGCGAACGTGCTGATCTGCGAGCGCGTACGCGAGGAATTGCGCAACGGCTCCACGCCGCTGGCGGCGATCCGCGCGGGTTACGAAAAAGCCTGGGCGACCATTCTCGACGCCAACGTCACCCACCTTATCGCCGCGCTGGCGCTGACCACGATGGGCTCGGGTCCGATCAAGGGCTTCGGCGTCACGCTGCTGATCGGTATTCTGACCTCGATGTTCACCTCGGTGACGGTTACCCACGCGATCACCGCGCTCATCCATGGCGGCCGCAAGCTCAAGACGCTGTCGGTGTAATCGGAGACGCTCATGGAAATTTTCAATCACAACGCCAACGTCCACTTCCTGGGGCTGCGCAAAATCAGCATCGGCCTCGCCGTCCTGTTGATGGTTGCCTCGATCGCCCTGCTTGCCACGCGCAGCCTCAACTACGGGCTGGATTTCACCGGTGGCGTCAGCGTGGACGTCACCTACGACAAGCCGGTTTCGGTGGAAGACGTACGCAGCGCGCTCGGCACGGGCGGCATCGAAAATGCCGTCGTGCAGAGCGTGGGCGGCACGCGTCAGGTATCGATTCGCTTCCAGCCCAAGGACGACAAGCACTACGTGCTGCAGGAAGGCAAGTCGCCCAACCTCGACCTGATCTCCAACGACGTGGCCAAGGCGCTGCAAGCCGCTCGGCCCGACGCCAAGATGGCCGGCAAGAACTATGTGGGCCCGCAGGTGGGCGAGCAATTGCGCAGCGATGGCGTGACCGCGGCGGTGTTCGTGATCATCGGCATCGGCCTGTACCTGTGGGTACGCTTCGAGCGCCGCTTCGCCATCGCTGCATTGGCCACCGAAGTGCATGACGTGCTGGTCACGCTGGGCGTGATCTCGCTGGTGCAACGCGAATTCGACCTCACCGTGCTGGCTTCGGTGCTGGCCGTGATCGGCTACTCGATCAACGACAAGGTGGTGGTGTTCGATCGTATCCGCGAACTGTTCCGCTCCTCGCGCAAGGCCGATCCGGAAGAAGTGCTCAACCGCTCGATCAACAGCACGCTGTCGCGAACCATCATCACCTCGCTGTTCACCAGCATCGCGATGGCCGCGCTGTATTTCTTCGGCGGCCCGTCCGTGCATGGCTTCGCCATCACGATGCTGATCGGCATTTTGGTCGGCACGCTCTCGTCGATCTTCGTGGCCAGCCCCATCCTGCTGTGGCTGGGCGTGTCGAAGAAGGACCTGATGCCGGTGACGAAGGAAAATCCTGAGCTCGCGCGACGTCCGTAATGGTTCGCGAGTCGCGAACACGCAAACGGCCCGGTTTATCCGGGCCGTTTTGTTTTGTGGGTTGCACCAACATCATTGGCGTGACGTAAAGCGACAGCCACGTGACAGAAATTTGCGCTTGATGCAGATCACATTGCGTGCACGCCGTGATCTAAATTTCATCTCGCATCGGTCGATAAGCAGGCAGGGCATTGTCGTCCTGAATGGAGTTCTCATGCTTGTCCTGATCGGTTCCCTGGTGGTGCTTGCCTGTGTGCTGGGCGGTTATCTGATGGCGCACGGCCATCTGCTTGCGCTCTGGCAGCCCAGCGAACTGATGATCATCGGCGGTGGCGCGATCGGTGCGTTCCTTTCCGCCAACCCCCTCAAGATCGTGAAAGGCGCGCTGCAGAACATGCTCGCGCTGTTCAAGGGGCCGAAGTATCGCAAGCAGGATTACGTCGACCTGCTGTCCATGCTCTATGACATCTTCGGCGTCATGCGCAAGCAGGGCCTGCTCGGGCTGGAATCGCATATCGAAGATCCACAGTCGAGCTCAATCTTCAGCGCCTACCCTCGCCTTATCAAAGAACATCACCTGATCGAATTCACCACCGACTGCCTGCGGCTGATGGTGGGCGGCAACATGAACCCGCATGAGCTGGAACAGTTGCTGGAAGTGGAGCTGGAAACACACCACCACGAAGCGGAAGCGCCCGCGCTGGCGGTGACGAAGATGGCCGATGCCTTGCCGGGCTTCGGCATCGTGGCGGCAGTGCTCGGCATCGTCACCACCATGTCGCAACTGGGCGGCGATACCTCGCAGATCGGCGAACACATCGCCGGCGCGCTGGTCGGTACGTTCCTCGGCATTCTGTTGTGCTACGGCTTTGTCGGTCCGCTTGCGGCCGCCATGGAAAGCCGCGTGCAGGAAGACGGCAAGGCGTTCGAATGCGTCAAGGTGGCGTTGCTCGCCAGCCTGCGCGGCTACAACCCGAAAGTTTCAGTGGAATTTGCGCGCAAGACGTTGTCGCCACAGGCGCGGCCGAACTTCCAGGATTTCGAAGACCATCTGAAGGATGCCACTCGCGTGGGGGCGGCGGCGTGAGCGAACAAAACCAGGACATGGTGATCGTGGTGCGCCGTTCGCGGCGCAAGAAGCACGGGCATCATGGCGGCGCGTGGAAAGTGGCCTATGCCGACTTCGTCACGGCGATGATGGCGTTCTTCCTGGTGATGTGGTTGCTCGGCATCGGTTCACGCCAGCAACGCGCGGCGATCGCCGAATACTTCAAGAACCCCAGCATGGCGCAAGGCACCGCGACGATGGCGCCACCCGGCAAGCTCGGTCCGGGTGGCGCGAGCGACAGCATGATCAAGCTGGGCGGCGCCATGGACATGCCGCACGGCCCCGGCAAGGATCGCCGCGCATCGCGTGCGGACGCCGCGGAGATCGAGAAGCTGGCGCGCGAGCGCGAGAAGGAGCGCCTGGAAAACCTGCTGCAGCAATTGCACACCGCCATCGAAAAAAGCCAGGCGCTGGAGCCGTTCAAGGATCAACTGCTGCTCGACATCACGCCGGAAGGCTTGCGCATCCAGATCGTGGACAAGCAGAACCGGCCGATGTTCGATACCGGCAGCGCAACGTTGGAACCTTATACCGTGGCGATCTTGCACGAGCTGGCCGGCTTCATCGATCAGGCGCCGAACAAGGTGAGCATTTCCGGGCATACCGACGATACGCCTTACACCGGCGTCAGCCACTACAGCAACTGGGAGCTGTCTGCCGATCGCGCCAATGCAGCGCGGCGCGCCTTGCTGGATGGCGGCCTTGAGGAAACTAAGATCGCGCGCGTGGTCGGGCTGGCGGCATCGGTGCCATTCGACAAGCTCAATCCGAGCGATCCGATCAATCGACGCATCAGCATCATCATGATGACCAAGCAGGCGCAGGATGCGGCGTTGTCGCAGGAGCAGGCGAGTGCGGTGCCGCCTGCGGGGGCCATGCACAGCGCACCGTAGTGCGAGTGATAAAAAGCATAGCCCGGCGCAATGTCACTTCTCGCCCCATCGTCATTCCGGCGAAGGTCGGAATCTATGCTTCGTACTGGTGATGGATTTCGGCCTTCGCCGGAATGATGATAGGGGAGGGCGAGCATTACATATGAATTGCAAATCTGGACTTACGCTTTTTCGTCACTGTGTTTCACGTTCAACGTTGCGAGTCTCTCCGGCGAACCCACATCCGCCCACTCGCCACTATGGTAGCTGCCGCTTGCCTCGCCCCGCTGCATTGCTGCGCGCAACAGCGGCGCAAGCTTGAACCGCGGATGCTTCTCGTCTGCGGTGTGCTGATGGCCGATAACACCACGCCAATCATCCAAAAGCTCGCGCCGATACACACCGATGCCGCTATAGGTCAACCGCCTATCGCCTTCATCACGCAACTTGCCATCCTCACCCAACGCAAAATCTCCGCGTGGATGATGCGGTGGATTGTCCACCATCAACAAATGCGCAACGCCATCGGGTTCGGCCGGCAGCGCAGCGAAATCGGCATCCGTCCATACATCGCCATTGATCACGATAAACGGTTCCGGCCCCAGCAGCGGTAGCGCGTGCAGCATGCCGCCGCCGGTTTCCAGCGGCGTGGGGCCTTCATACGCATAGCGGAGGCGCAAACCCCAGCGCGAGCCATCGCCAAGCGCTTCCGGAAACTGTTCCGCCAGATGCGACGTGTTGATCACCACGTAACGCACGCCGATGGCGGCGAGCTTTTCCAGATGCCACACGATCAGCGGCTTACCGCGCACCGTTAGCAGAGGCTTGGGCGTGCGATCAGTAAGTGGACGCATGCGCTCGCCGAGACCTGCAGCAAAGATCAGTGCATGCCTCATGCGTTCGCCACCTGAGTGAGATCGCGCCCTTCCGCATGACGTTCGATCAATGCAACAAAATTTGCCAATTCCGGATAACTGCGCGCCACCGAAATCACATACTCATAAACACGCGGCACGTCGGCGAGATAGCCCGGTTTGCCGTCGCGATACCACAGGCGATAGAACTGGCCGAGCACGCGCACATGGCGATGCATGCCAGTGAGATCGAACCAGCGCAGGAAGCGTTTGGCGTCGACGTCAACGCCGATCGCACCTGCATCGCGCAGACGCTGGCGATAGGATTCCACCCAGCCTTCCACGCGTTCGCGCGGCCATACGATGTAGGCATCGCGCAGCAACGAGGCCAGGTCATAGGTGATGGGGCCCGCCAACGCGCCCTGGAAATCGATCACGCCGGGATTGTTGTGTTCGACCACCAGCAGATTGCGGCTGTGGTAATCGCGATGCACGAAGACACGCGGCTGTTCCTGCGCGTTGCGGATGATCAGCTCGAACGCCGCTTCCAGCACGTCCCGTTCGCCGCAGCTAGGCGTATGGCCGAGATGGCGGCCGAGAAACCATTCCGGCATCACCTCCAGCCCGCGCACCAGCACGTCGCGATCGAACGGTGGCAGCTCGCGGTAATCCATCTGCGTCTGCATGCGCAGCAGCGCATCCATCGCATCGCCGTAAAGCGCATCGGCGTTGTGTTCGTCGAGTTCGCGCAGATAAAGCCGGTTGCCGAGATCTTCGATCAGCAGAAAACCCTGTTCCACGTCATGCGCGTGGACGGCCGGAACATGCAGGCCGGCAGCGGCGAGTTGCTGGCCGATCTTCAGCCATGGGCGCGGATCTTCCTGTGCGGGCGGCGAATCCATCACGATCCAGCTTTGCCCATCGTGATGCGTGCGCCAATAGCTGCGGAAGCTTGCGTCGGAGGAAGCGGATTCGAGCGTGAGCGAGTTATCGCGGAGCGCGGCGCGCGTCCAGGCGAGGCGGGCGGCAGCGCGATTGGTGGTGCTTTGCATGTGGGGATTCGTTGCGGACACACGCAAAGCTTAGAGCCTGTGTACACCGCTTTTCATCCCCTCTCCCCTTCGGGGAGAGGGCTAGGGTGAGGGGCGTGCTTGCGGTAGGAAATAATCGGAGCGTAGCTCTTTTGAAGGTTGGGCAAGCCTTGGCCCCTCACCCCAACCCTCTCCCCGAAGGGGAGAGGGAGAAGAGCGAGCATCACGACAAGTTGTACGCCCGCTCCTCATGCTCGGCGATATCCAGGCCCACCTGCTCCTGTTCCGGACCCACGCGCAAGCCGATCGTCAGATCCAGCGCCTTGAGCATCACCCAGCTCAATACGCCGCTCCACACGATGGTGAAGCCCACGCCCTTGGCCTGGATCCACAACTGCAACAGCGGCGAGGTGACGGCGCTATCGAAACCGCCCAGCTTCGGCGCGGCGAATACGCCGGTGAGCAGCGCGCCGATGATGCCGGCGATGGCGTGCACGCCGAACACGTCCAGCGTGTCGTCGTATCCCAGCTTGTGCTTGAGTTTGGTCGCCGTGAAAAAGCAGGCCGAGCCGGCGGCGAAGCCGATCACCAGCGCGCCGCCAGGCCCCGCGGTGCCTGCCGCCGGCGTGATCGCGACCAGGCCGGCCACCGCGCCCGATGCGGCACCGAGCACGCTGGCGCGCTTGTGCACGATCCATTCCACCGCTACCCAGCCGATCACGGCCGCCGCCGTCGCGATCTGTGTCACCAGCATCGCCATGCCCGCGTTGCCGTTGGCGGCCACGGCGGAGCCGGCGTTGAAACCGAACCAGCCCAGCCACAACAGCGCCGTGCCGATCACCGTGTAGCCCAGGTTATGCGGCGGCATATGCGTATGCGGATAACCTCGGCGCTTGCCGATCACCAGGCACGCGACCAGGCCGGCGACACCGGCATTGATATGCACCACCGTGCCGCCGGCAAAATCCAGCACGCCCAGATCGCCCAGCAGCGAACCCGGCCCGCTCCACACCATGTGCGCGATCGGCAGGTAGACGAAGGTGAGCCACAGGCCGCTGAACCACAGCATGGCGCTGAACTTCATGCGCTCGGCATACGCGCCGATGATCAGCGCCGGCGTGATGATGGCGAAGGTGAGCTGGAACATCACGAACACGCTTTCCGGCACCGTCTGGTACAGCGTGGAAGGGGTGAGTCCGGCCAGCATCGTGCGATCGAACGCGCCGAGGAACGAATGCCAGTTGGTCACGCCCGCGTGCATGCCCTCGGTACTGAAGGCGAGCGAGTAGCCGTAGACGATCCATAGCACCGTCACCAGCGCGGTGATCGCCAAGCATTGCATCATCACCGACAGCAGATTCTTCGCGCGCAGCATGCCGCCGTAGAACAGCGCCACGCCGGGAATCGTCATCATCAATACGAACGCGCTGGCGACGAGCATCCAGGCAGTGTCGCCAGCGTTGAGGGTGGGCGCGGGCGTGGCTTGCGCGAAGGCGGGCAGGGCGAAGACCGCCGCGGCCAGCGCGGCGATCAGCCGCGAAAGTTGTCGATGCCTGCCCATGCCACGTTCCCCCTTGCTTGCGTGTATCTCAAAGCGCATCGGCATCCACCTCTTGCGTGCGGATGCGGATCACCTGTTCCAGGTCGCTCACGAAAATCTTGCCGTCGCCCACCTTGCCGGTGCGCGCGGCGCGGATGATGGCCTCCACCGCCAGCTCGACCTGGTCGTCGGCCACGGCGATCTCGATCTTCAGCTTGGGCAGGAAGTCGACCACGTACTCGGCGCCGCGGTAGAGCTCGGTGTGCCCGCGCTGGCGGCCGAAGCCCTTCACCTCGGTGACGGTCATGCCTTGCACACCGGCCTCCCCCAGCGCCTCGCGCACGTCGTCCAGGGTGAAGGGCTTGATGATGGCGGTAACCCATTTCATGCGCGACGGCTCCGTGAAGGTGGTTTTGTTGCAACACAGCAGCTTGCGTGCCAAGCGCGGGTGAGGCGTGGAATGCCGCGCCAGGGCTCGATTTCGAGCCATCTGATGGGAAGGGATGGGTGCCGTTGTGAATGATTTGGTGCAGTGTTTGCATGATTGTGGTGCAAATAATCTGGCACCATTGTGGCGTTTTGCAGCTCGGCGATGGCGTTGGGACCGACGTTTGCCAGAGTGGCGACGAGGCGGGTTTGACCCCCCGGCTGCTAATCAGTACCATTTCAGTACGAATTAAGCCGTGTCCTCTTTTCCCCATGTTTCGTGTCAGCCGACTAACGGATTACGCCACTGTGGTGATGACCTGCATCGCCGCGCATCCGGGCGAGGACGTGCTCAGCACGGCCGAGATCGCTGAGCAGGCGCACCTGGAATTGCCTACTGTCAGCAAGCTGCTGAAATCACTGGGGCATGCGGGCCTGGTGGAATCTTTCCGCGGGGTCAATGGCGGCTATCGCCTGGCGCGGCCGCCGCAACAGATCAGTCTGGCCGAGATCGTGGAAGCGATCGAAGGCCCGCTCGGCATGACCGAATGCACCTTGAGCGAAGGCCAGTGCGAACGCGAAGCCCAGTGCGGTGTGCGCGGAAGCTGGCAACACATCAACCACGTACTCGACAACGCGCTGCGCACGATGAGCCTGGCCGACATGCTGCGCCCTGCGCCGCCGACCGCCACTGCGGCGCTTACCGAATTGAAAGGCAGGACAGCATCATGACCATCGAGAACGATAGCCCCGTCGTGCTGCGCGACAACGCCGAAGTTGCCGCCGCGCTCGGCCGTCGCTACGAAGCCGGTTTCATCACCGATATCGAAACGGACAGCCTGCCGCCTGGCTTGTCCGAAGACATCGTGCGCCAGCTCTCGGCGCTGAAAGGCGAGCCGGAGTGGATGACCGAGTGGCGCCTGAAGGCGTATCGCCATTGGCTCACCATGCCGACGCCGCATTGGGCCAAGCTCAAGATCGCGCCGATCGATTTCCAGGCGATCAGCTATTACGCCTCACCGAAAAACAAGCCGAAGTCGCTGGACGAGGTCGATCCGAAACTGCTGGAAACCTACGACAAGCTCGGCGTGCCGCTGCACGAACGCGCCAGGCTGGCGGGTGTGGCGGTCGATGCGGTATTCGACTCCGTCTCGGTCGGCACCACCTTCCGCAAGGAACTGGCCGAGGTCGGCGTGATCTTCTGCTCGATGAGCGAAGCGATCCGCGAACATTCAGAACTGGTGCAGAAATATCTCGGCAGCGTAGTGCCGACCGGCGACAACTATTTCGCTGCGCTGAACTCGGCGGTGTTCTCCGACGGCTCGTTCGTGTTCATTCCGAAAGGCGTGCGTTGCCCGATGGAACTGTCCACCTACTTCCGCATCAACGCCGGCCACACCGGCCAGTTCGAGCGCACGCTGATCATCGCGGAAGAGGGCGCCTACGTTTCCTACTTGGAAGGCTGCACCGCGCCAATGCGCGACGAGAATCAGCTGCATGCCGCAGTGGTAGAGCTGGTCGCGCAGGAAAAAGCGCAGATCAAATATTCCACCGTGCAGAACTGGTATCCGGGCGACGAGGAAGGCCGCGGCGGCATCTACAACTTCGTGACCAAGCGCGGCGATTGCCGCGGTGACGATTCGAAGATTTCCTGGACGCAGGTGGAAACCGGCTCGGCAATCACCTGGAAGTACCCAAGCTGTGTGCTGCGCGGCGACCGCTCGGTGGGCGAGTTCTACTCGGTGGCGCTCACCCATCACCGCCAGCAGGCCGATACCGGCACCAAGATGATCCACATCGGCAAAGGCACCAAGTCGAAAATCGTGTCGAAGGGCATCAGTGCCGGCAAGAGTTCCAACAGCTATCGCGGACTGGTGAAAGTGGAGAAGGGCGCCGAAGGCGCGCGCAACTACACGCAGTGCGACTCGCTGCTGATCGGCAAGAAATGCGGCGCGCACACGTTCCCGTACATGGAAGTGAAGAATCCCACCGCGATCGTCGAGCACGAAGCGACCACCTCGAAGATCTCCGACGATCAGCTCTTCTACTGCCGCGCGCGCGGCATCGGCGAGGAAGACGCGGTGTCGATGATCGTGGACGGCTTCTGCAAGCAGGTATTCCGCGAACTGCCGATGGAGTTTGCGGTGGAGGCGAAGAAGCTGCTGGAAGTTTCGCTGGAAGGTGCGGTGGGTTAAGGATGCCGACCATCAGCAGTTTTTACGGCATCCTTATCAGGATGTATTTCGCTGATCACGCTCCACCGCACTTTCACGCCGCCTACGGTGAATCGGAAGCGATATTTGACATTCGTACGTTAGAGGTCATTGAAGGGCAGTTACCACGCAGGGCGATGGCGTTCGTACTCGAATGGGCCGCACTCCATCGTCGGAATTGCAAGAGGACTGGGATCTATGTGTAGCGCGCAAGTCTCCACATCCGATCGATCCGCTGGATTGAGCGCCACGCCGCCATGGCGTGTGGTGGCTGTCATGCCCATGCCTGCTTACCGCCTTGATGTGCGCTTTCGAGATGGTACGTCCGGCATCGTCGATATGGCTGCCCTGGCAGGCAGCGATTCGGCAGGTGTGTTTATGTCCTTGCGTGATTCGGCTGTGTTTAGTGCAGTCCGCGTCGAAGCTGGCGCAGTGACATGGCCGGGTGAGATCGATCTCGCGCCGGACGCGCTCTACGAAGTCATCAAGGCCAAGGGCAGTTGTGTTCTCTCTGCCGAAGGAGTCGCCCAGTGAAAAGATCATGGCTGCTGTTACTAGCTCTTGCACTTCCCATCAGTGCGCTTGCTTCTGATGCGCCCTGTTACAACTCTCCTTCGCAAGCTGGCCTCAACGAGTGTGCGGCTTCCGAATTCGACAAGGCCGACCAGCAACTCAACAAAGTGTGGAAGGCCATCCTGGTCAAGTACAAAGACCAACCGGTTTTCCTGGAAAAACTTAAAGCTTCGCAAAAGCTGTGGCTGCAATTTCGCGATGCGGAAGTTGACGCGCATTTCCCGCTGGGCAAAGGCGAGGATGCCAGGCAATACGGTTCGGCTTATTCCATGTGCGTGAGCCAGACGCAAACCGAGCTTACGCAGCAGCGCATCCAGCAACTGCAAGCTTGGCTAAATGGCGCACAAGAAGGCGATATATGCGCCGGTTCCATCAAAAACTCTGCGGATTTGAAGTGACATGCTGAAGATCGAAAACCTGCACGCCCGCGTCGAGGGCAAGGACATCCTCAAGGGCCTCACGCTCAGCGTGAACCCCGGCGAGGTACACGCCATCATGGGACCGAACGGCGCCGGCAAATCCACGCTTGGCAACGTGTTGTCCGGGCGTGAGGGCTATGAAGTCACCGCCGGCTCGGTCACGTTCCAAGGCCGCGACCTGCTTGCGCTGGAACCGGAAGATCGCGCCGCTGCCGGCGTGTTCCTCGCCTTCCAGTACCCGGTGGAAATTCCGGGCGTGAACAACACCTACTTCCTGCGCGCCGCGCTCAATGCGCAGCGCAAGCAGCGCGGCGAGGCGGAGCTGGATTCCATGCAGTTTCTCAAGCTGGTGCGCGAGAAGCTGAAGATCATGCAGATCTCCGATGAGCTCTTGCACCGCGCTGTCAATGAAGGTTTCTCCGGCGGCGAGAAGAAGCGCAACGAGATCTTCCAGATGGCCGTGCTGGAACCGAAGCTCGCCATCCTGGACGAAACCGATTCGGGCCTGGACATCGATGCGCTCAAGCAGGTGGCACAGGGCGTGAACGCGCTGCGTTCGCCGGACCGCGCCTTCCTCGTCATCACGCACTACCAGCGTCTGCTCGACTATATCGAACCGGATTTCGTGCATGTGCTGGCTGACGGCCGCATCGTGGAAAGCGGCGACAAGACGCTTGCGCTGAAGCTGGAAGAACACGGTTACGCCTGGGTCAACGATCGCGATCCGGCCTTGGCCCACGGAGCGCGTGCATGAGTCCGTCACCGGCACCCGTGCCTTTCATCGATGCACTGCGCGAAGCAGGCAGCGTGCGCCTGCCCGGTAGCGGGTTGGCGTGGCTGGATGCGGCGCGGCGCGAAAATCTGGAAGCGTTCATGGCGGCCGGACTGCCGGATACGCGCGCAGAAGCATGGAAATACACGGCGCTGCGGGCGCTGGGTCAGCGGCGCTTCGCGTTGGGCGATGCGGCCGCGGCTTCGCATCCTGTCGATCCCTATGCATTGACCTTGCCCGGTATCGATGGACCGCGCCTGGTGTTCGTCAATGGCGTGTTTCGTGCCGATCTGTCGCGGCTCGAAGCGCTGCTGCCGGGTTTGTCGCTGCAGCCGTTATCGCGCGTACTCGAGAACGATCCGGAACCGCTGCGTTTCGCCTTGAACCGGCATTACCGCGAAGCAGGCGACGCATTCGCGCAGCTCAACGCGGCGCTGGCTGGCGATGGCGTAGTGCTGCGTGTTGCACCCGGCGTGCGCGTGAACAAGCCGATTCATCTGTGCTTTGCCGGCACGCCCGCGCAAGCTGATGCTGCGTGGCACGTGCGCAACGTGATCGAACTGGGTGAAAACGCAGAACTCGATCTGGTCGAACATCATCTGGCGACAGCGCAACACAAACACCTGGGTACGCTGGTCAGCGATATCGTGGTGCGCGATGGCGCGAAGCTGCAGCATGCGTTGCTGCAGAACGCAGCGGACGAAAGCACGCTGATCCGTCGCGGCAGCGTGCACCTCGGCGCCAAGGCGCAGGCCGCCATGCACGTGCTGGAACTGGGCGGGGCGCTGGTCAGGCACGATCTGCATGCACAGTTGCGCGGCGATGGCGCGCGGTTCGGTACGCGCGGTGTATTCGTCCTGCGCGGGCGGCAGCATGTCGACACCCAGCTTTCGATCCGCCATCAGGCGCTCAACACCGCATCCGAATCCATCTGGCGCGGTGTGGCGGACGAGCGCGCACGCGGCGTGTTCCGTGGCGCGATCGTCGTGGCCGAAGGCGCCGATGGCAGCGATGCCAGCCTCAGCAACAAGAACCTGCTGCTTTCCACCCAGGCGGAGATCGATACCAAGCCGGAGCTGGAAATCTATGCCGACGAGGTAAAGGCCGCGCACGGCGCCACGGTCGGCCAGCTCGACGAACGCGCGCTGTTTTACCTGCGTTCGCGCGGCTTACCGAACGCCGAAGCGCGCGGGCTGCTCACGGCGGCGTTCTGCCGTGCGGTGTTCACCTCGCTGCCCAATGAAACCCTGCGCGATCATTTTTCCGACGCGCTACTGGCACGTTTACCGTCATGACCGTCAAGCCGAGCCATCCTTCCGTCGATTTCGATGTTCAGCGCATACGCGCGGATTTTCCGCTGCTGTCGCGCACGGTACACGGCAAGCCGCTGGTGTATTTCGACAACGCCAACACCAGCCAGAAACCGCGGCAGGTGATCGAGGCGGTGGACGATCACTATCGCGCGCACAACGCAAACGTGGCGCGCGCAGTGCATCAGTTGGGCGAAGAAGCGACCGCCGCGTATGAAAACGCGCGCGACAAGCTGGCCGCTTTCATCAACGCCGGCTCGCGCAACGATCTGATTCTCACCTCCGGCACCACGCAATCGATGAACCTGGTGGCGTACAGCTACGCGCTGCCACGGCTGCAGCCGGGCGACTCGATCGTCACCACGGTGATGGAGCATCACGCCAATATCGTGCCGTGGCAGCTGGTCGTCGCACGCACGGGTGCGACGGTGAAGGCTGCACCGATCGACCAGAACGGTGAGCTGATCCTGGAGAAATTCTTCGAGCTGCTCACACCGGAAGTGAAGCTGGCTTGCGTCGCGCACGTTTCCAACGTGCTCGGCACCGTGAACCCGGTGCGGGAGATTGCGCGTGAATGCCGCAAGCGGGGCATTCCGCTGGTGGTCGACGGTTCGCAGGCTGTGCCGCATCGCCCGGTGGACATACAGGCGATCGGTTGCGATTTCTATGCGCTGACTGGTCATAAGATGCTGGCGCCGACTGGCACCGGCGCACTGTGGGCCAAGCGCGAACATCTCGAGGCGATGCCACCGTTCTTCGGCGGCGGCGAGATGATCCGCGAAGTACGCTTCGACGGCACCAGCTTTGCCGACGCGCCGCACAAGTTCGAAGCAGGCACGCCGAACATCGCCGGTTTTGCTGGCGTGGGTGCGGCAATCGATTACTACCAGTCGATCGGCTTCGCTGCGCTCCGCGCATGGGAATACGAGTTGCTGACATACGCCACCGAGCGCCTGCGCGAAGTTCCTGGCGTGCGCATCTTCGGCGAGGCCAAGGAGAAGGAGCCGGTGATCTCCTTCCTGATCGAAGGCGCGCAAGCCATGGACATGGCCACGCTGCTCGATCTGGAAGGCGTGGCCGTGCGCTCCGGTCATCACTGCGCGCACCCGTTGATGCAGTTCTACGGCGTGCCGGCCACGCTGCGCGCGTCGCTGGCGTTCTATAACACGCGCGAGGAAGTCGATGCGTTCATTGCGGCGGTGTTGAAGGTGCGCAAGTTGCTGATGTGATGCTGCCTTACACCCTTGCGGGGAAAGGGTCGAGCGAGGGTTCATATATTTCCTGACGTCATTCCCGCGAAAGCGGGAATCCATTTTTGCTTTCCACATCACAGCAACATGGATTCCCGCTTTCGCGGGAATGACGGCCATACGGCAAGCATGAAGGCTCCACTCAGAGTCTACGTTCCCTCGTCAGAGTGATGGCGCGGAATGCTGAGCACTCTGCTTGCCGCAAGCAACACCAATACGCCCGCCAGGGCAAGCAGCCACGGCTGCGAAAGCGCCAGCGGCAGCAACGGCTTCCAACTGCTGGCGTATTTGACGATCACACCGATCAGCATTCCCACCAGCGCCCCGAGCAGCGCCCAGCTTAGATAGAGCTCCAGTCGCGTGTCGCCCGCCGCGCGGCGGCGGGCCTCCGTAGCCACCGTGCTGGCGAAATCGGCCGGCAGGTTTTCGTCCAGGGGCCTACCCAATGCACGCATCACGGTGCGATAACGCTGGAGGGACTGGTCGCTGCTCTCGTCCAGACCAAGCCGTTCCGCTCGAGCGGCGCGTTCCTGCAGTGCCCATTCGCGTTCCATGCGTTCGTCGTGGGGTTCGCGGTTCATGGTGCAACTCCGTACGCGGTTTCCAACTGCTCGCGCAAGCGAAGGCGTGTGCGAAACAAGTGGCTTTTGATCGTGCCGGTCGCCAGGCCAGTGATGTTGGCGATGTCGTCGATGGACAATTCGTCCAGATGATAAAGCGTAAGCACGGTGCGCTGCAGGGGCGGAAGGGTTTCGATGGCCGCATGCAATTTTGCCGCCATGTCGCTATCGACGTAGGCGGCTTCCAGATCGAAGCCGTCGCTCACCTTGGCAGACAAATCGAAACCGTCGCCGTCATCGAGGTCAAGGATCGCAATGCGCTTTCGCTCCAGATAGCGCAACGCCACCGTATAAGCCACGCGGCCGATCCAGGATTTGAGTGCGCTTTCGTAGCGGTACTGGCGTAGATGCTGGTGTACGCGCAGGAACGTGTCCTGGCAAAGCTCGCGTGCGTCTTCCGGATGGCGGACCATGCGGTAGATGATGTGCCAGCACAACCCCTGATACTCGCGCACCAACCGCTCGAACGCGCCGGGCGCGTTCGCCAGTACGGCTTCGACCAACTGGCGATCCTGATGGCTCATGCGCGCGGCAGCGCCCGTCAACGGAAACGTCGCGCCAGCACGAAGAACAGCAGAGAGCCGAGACCGAAGGCGCCCAGCAGCATGGCCACCACGCCAGGATTGATGTCGGTCCAACCCATGGCCTGGATGATGCCGAAGGCGATGGCTTCGGTGACGGTAAGAATGCCCCAGCGCAAGGCCGTCATCTGGTCGCGATGCGAATCGCTCTGCACGACGGCCTCCACCAGCTCTTTCGACGTGCATGCCTGCAGCATCTTGACGCGCAAGCGCGCGTTGACCAGCAGCCTGGCGATGTAGGTGATGCCAAGGGTGATGCAAAGGAAAAGCGCAACTGGAACGACGATGCCGTTGTCCACCTTTTTTTACTCCCGTATGAAAGGCGCCGAAGGCAGCGCCGACGAGTATAGAGATACGACCAGCGGCCAGCCGGTTGCAGGCTTCCGTTAGCCCTGCAGCCCCTCGCATCCAGTCATCCGCGCGGACGACTTTGGCCGGGACGCGGCGCGGATTATCATGCGCGGATGAATGCCGTCATCACTCCCGTTTTCCGTCAAGCCGGCCAGGCGGACGTCGACGCTATCGTCGCCTTGGTCGAATCCGCCTATCGCGGTGATTCCAGCCGCCGTGGCTGGACCACCGAGGCCGATCTGCTCGATGGCCGGCGCACCGAAGCCGCGCTGGTGGCCGAACTGCTGACCGATCCGCAAAGCGCCGTATTGCTGGCCTGGGCGGATGACGAACTGCTTGCCTGTTGCCACGTGGAGCGGCACGGCGAATCCGCCTACTTCGGCATGTTCGCCGTCCAGCCGTCGCGGCAGGGCAGCGGCCTGGGGCGGATGTTGCTGGCCGAAGCGGAGCGCCACGCACGCGATGCGTGGCAATGCCGCGCCATGCACATGAAGGTGATCGATGTGCGCGCCGAACTCATGGCCTGGTACGAACGGCGCGGCTACCGGCGCACCGGCGAGTACTCCCCATTTCCCTATGGCGACGAACGCTTCGGCCTTCCGCGCCGCGACGATCTGCGCTTCGAATTGATGGTGAAGGATCTGCCAGGGGCTGTGAAATGAGCGATGCGTGGGTGGAAGTCGGTACTCGCTCGGAGTTGCTGCCCGGCGAATTCAAAGTGGTGTGGGATGGCGATACCGCCATCGCGGTGTTCAACATCGACGGCGATCTGTATGCCGTGGAAGACATTTGCACGCATGACGGCGGTGAACTGGCCGGCGGCGAGATCCACGGCCACGAAGTGGAATGCCCGCGCCACGGTGCGCGCTTCGATCTGCGTACGGGCGAGCCGACATGCCCGCCAGCGTATGAACCGATCCATCGCTTTCCCGTGCGCGAGAGCGATGGGCTGATCTGGACGCGCGACGATCGTTGAGTTTCACCGTTCCCCATTCGTGGCGGATGTCTGTTTGTGGCTTGGTTCTCAAGTCGGTGCACCGACACGAACACGTCAAACGATGTTGACAATTCTTTCATCGGACAATTGTTACACCGCAACATAAGCGTCGGATGTTGCTCGCCGGCGCGATGGTAGGCATATGGCTACGCCCATGTGCGAGCTTGGTTGCAGCGGAACGGCGGATACGGATGCGGATGTCGGTTTCTCCGCATCGTCGCCTGTGTGAGTCAAGTCAGGTGGAATGACGGTTGCCGATTGCTTTTTCGGCCATCGTCCATTTTTGCGGCACCCATTGTGCAGGCGTCTCCTTTTCATGGCTTGAACCAGCCGTGACGGTCCGCTTGCGCCTTGAAAAAAGAGAGCGCAGCTGCCTGCGCCGGGAAAGTGTGAGGCAGGCGCATGCGTGTGAGTTTGAACGCCCGCCGGGCCATGACTGAAACGTGTGCATTGCAAGGAGAACGCGTAATGAGTCACGAGTCACCTATGTCGCTACCGTTGACCACCGCCCAGCGCGGCTTGTGGGTAGGCCAAAAGATCGGGGCGGCGGACGCCACCTTGAATATCGCCGAGATGCTGGAGATCTGCGGGCCGATACAACCGGAGCTTTTCATGCGCGCCTTGTGGCAGGTCACGTGCGAAGCGGAAACGCTGCGCGTAGGCATCGTCGAAGACCGCGGACGCCCACGCCAGATCATAAGACCGAGCTATCACGGCGACTTTCCGTATGTGGACGTCAGCGGCGAAAGCGATCCGCGCGCGGCGGCCGAAGCGTGGATGCTGGCCGAACTCAGTCGTCCCGTCGACCTGGCCAACGATCCCTTGTTCGTAAGCGCGTTGTTCAAGGCCGCCGACGATCGCTACTACTGGTACCAGCGCGCGCATCACGTGGTGTACGACGGGTACAGCGGCGGCGCGATCGCGCGGCGCCTGGCCGAGCTCTACAACGCGTATCTGGAAGAACGCGAACCTGCGCCATGCGAATTCGGCTCGCTGCAGGAGCTCATCGAAGCGGAGTCGGCGTATCGCAACTCGGACCGTTTGCAGCGCGACCGCGAGTTCTGGAAGGAGAAGCTGGCGAACCTGCCCGAAGCGGTGTCGCTGTCACGCCTGGGGCCGCACAGCAGCATGGGCGGCTTGCGGCGCAGCACCGGGCATCTGTCCATCGACACCGTGCGGCGGTTGCGCGAGCTGGGCAAGCAGACCTCCACCAGCCTGCCGCAGATGTTGATTGCGCTGGTGGCTGCGTACTTTCATCGCGCCACTGGCGCACAGGATCTGGTCATCGGCATGCCGGTGTCCGGACGCATCAACGCCGCCTTGCGCCGTACGCCGGGCATGGTCGCCAACATCGTGGCGATCCGTTTGAGTTTCACGTCGGATACCAGCGCGGTGGACCTGTTCACGCAAGTGGCCCAAGTGGTTCGGCAGGCACTGCGGCATCAGCAATATCGCTATGAAGATCTGCGTCGCGATCTGGGTTTGATCGGGCAGGGCAAACATATCGCATGGCTGGGGGTGAACATCGAGCCGTTCGATTACCACCTCAACTTCGGCGGCGCCGGAGTGATCTCGCACAACGTGTCGAATGGTTCGGGCGAGGACCTGACCGTGTTCGTCTACGACCGTGGCGATGGCAGCGAACTGCGTTTCGATTTCGACGCCAACCCGGTGCTGTATAGCATGGCCGATCTGGATGAGCATCGGCGACGCCTGGCGCTGCTGGTGGAGGGCGTGCTGGCCGAACCGGATGCCCCGCTGTGGCGGATCGATATGCTCGGCGAGCACGAGCGCAACAAGCTGCTGCATACCTGGAACGACACCGCGGCGTCGATCATCGAAGAAAGCCTGCCTGCGCAAATCGCGCGCCAGGCGCAGCTCGCACCCTATGCGCCGGCAGTGCTGTTCGAAGATGTGGTGCTGAGTTACGGCGAGCTGCACGATCGCAGCGTACGCCAGGCGCGACAACTGATCGCCGATGGCGTGCTGCCCGGCGACATCGTGGCGGTGATGCTGCCGCGGGGCGAACAGTGGTTGATCGCGCTGCTGGCCGTGATGCGCGCGGGGGCCACTTATCTGCCGCTGGATCCGGAAGGGCCGCCGGAACGCATAACGATGATGCTCAACGACGCTGCGCCGATCGCCCTGCTCGCGCCGCCTGAACTGTGCGAGCGCTTCGGGCTCGGCGGCATGATGCGGCTGTATCCGGAAGACATCGACGTCGCACTGGAAACGCACGCAGAAGAACCGGACCTGTCGCATCCGGATGTCATTGCCTACGTGCTGTATACCTCTGGCTCGACCGGACGCCCCAAGGGTGTGGAGGTCACGCATCGCAATCTGTGCAATCTGCTGCAAGGCATGCGGCAGCAATTGGCGCTCGATCCGGCCGATCGTTTCCTGGCGATCGGCACCATGGTGTTCGACATCGCGATGCTGGAACGCTTCCTGCCGTTGAGCGCGGGCGCGAGCGTGGTGATCGCCAGCGGCGAAACCGTGCGCCATCCGCCCGCGCTGCTGCGCCTGTTGCAACGCCATAGCGTCACGCACATGTGGGCAACGCCTTCGCTGTGGCGCGTGCTGCTGGCCAGTTCGGAAGCGCATCTGACGCAGCTGCACGTGCTGGTCGGCGGCGAAGCCCTGAGTGCGGACCTGGCCACCCATCTCGTGCAGCGCGCGGCGCGCGTGACACAGCTGTACGGCCCCACCGAAACCACCGTCTTATCCACAGCGATCACCTTGAAGGAGGTGAGTTCTCACGCGCCGCCGATCGGCCGCCCCATCGTGAACACACGGCTGTACGTGCTGGACCCGCATCAGCAGTTGGTGCAGACGGGCGCGATCGGCGAGCTGTACATTGCCGGCGCGGGCGTGGCCAGGGGCTATCTCAATCATCATCAGCTGACTGAAGCGCGTTTTGTGCCCGATCCGTTCGCCAACGACGGCAGCCGCATGTATCGCACCGGCGACCTGGTGTATTGGAACAGCGAAGGATCGCTGCACTTCGTCGGCCGCGCGGATGCCCAGGTGAAGATTCGCGGCCATCGCGTGGAGCTCGGCGAGATCGAAGCTGCGATGGTGCGCCACAACGCCGTCATCAACGCGGCGGTTGCCGTGCACCGCGAAGACGATGGCGCACCGATGTTGATCGGTTATGTGGTGCCGCATTCCGGCAAGCGGCTGGTAGTCGATGAACTGCGCGCGCATCTGGCGAAGTTCCTGCCCGACTACATGCTGCCTGCGCAGATCATGGAACTCGATGCGCTGCCGCTGACACCCACCGGCAAGCTGGATCGCAAGGCGCTGCCCCTGCCTGCGCGCGCCGAGCGCGAGCTTGCTTACACTGAACCCACGACGGAAGTGGAGCGCAAACTCTGCGCGCTATGGAAGCAGGTGCTGGGTGTCGAGCGCATCGGCGTGCACGACAACTTCTTCCAGCTCGGCGGCGATTCCCTGAGCGCGGCGGAAATGATCGCGCGTTTCCCGGACCACTTTGGCATGGAGCTGCCACTGGCCAGTTTGTTCGAAGCCTCGACCATCGCCGGCCTGGCCGGTTATCTCGAACGCGCGCAGAACAAGAGCGATCCGCTGGGCGAGGTGCTGCCGTTGCGCGTATCGCATCGTGAGCGGCCGTTGTTCTGCATCCATCCCGCGGTGGGACTTGGCTGGGCCTACACCAGCTTGTTGCGCCATCTCGACGACAAGCTGCCGGTGTACGCCTTGCAATCGAGCGGCCTGCGTAGCGGCGCATTGCTGCCCGGGAACGTCGCGCAGATGGCGGCCGATCACTTGGCTCAGATTCGCCGCATCCAGCCGGAAGGGTCTTATCGCCTGCTGGGCTGGTCGCTCGGCGGCCTGATCGCGCACGAAGTGGCGGCGCAGTTGCAGGCGCATGGGCAGCAGGTGGAATGCCTGGCCTTGCTGGATGCGTATCCGTTCGTGGTCGACGACACTTCGTCGGCATTCGATCCTGCGCATGAAATCCGGGCCATCCTGCGCTTCCTCGGCTTCCATCAGCATGCCGAGCATCCGCCTGCGGATCTGCCCGCGCTGACCGCTCTGCTGTGCAAGGAATACGGCGTGTTCGACATGCCGTTCGTGCGGGAGATCTCGCGCAACGATCCGCAGTTGATCGAGCGTGTTTCCAACGTGACACTCAACAATCTCAAGCTTGCGCGCCGGCATGTGCCGCGGCGAATCGATGCCGACGTGCTGTTCTTCCGCGCCGCCTTGAAGGAAGACGTGGACCTCACGGCGCAGCTTTACGACCAGCCGGAAGCATGGCGACCCTATGTCGATGGCTGGCTGGACGTACACGACGTCGCCTGCCATCACCAGGGCATGCTCGATGCCGATGCCGCCGCGCAGATCGCCCGAACGTTGACGCAGCGCCTGCATGCGCTCGCTTCGGTGCGTCAGCAGGAGCGCCCGGCGCAAGTCGTACCGGATGCCATGGATCATTCGCTTGCGGGGAGCCTGGCCGCATATGCGTGAATCCACAGCACCGATTGCGATCTTCACCATCGGCACGCAAGGCGATATTCGCCCTTGCGTAGCCCTGGGCGCCGGTTTGCGGCGCGCCGGTCATTCGGTGCGCATCGTCACCAGCGATAACTTCGAGAGCATGGTGCGTGCCGCGGGTTTGGACTTTTTCCCGTTGACCGCCAATTTCCAGAGCCTGCTCGACTCCAATCGCGATATGACCGAGCAGGGCTTGAACGTGGCGGCGATGGCGCGCATCTCGCGGCGTTTCTACAGTGAGTGGGCCACGCACTGGGCGCGCCAAGGAATGGCGGCTGCCGAAGGCGCCGGCTTGCTGATCGGCGTAGCCAACAGCACCTTGCTGGCCAAGGCGGTGGCCGAGGCGCGCGGCATTCCCTTCGTCGGCGCACAGTTGCAACCACTGACACCATCGCGCGTGATGCCGCCGTTGGTGCTGTCAGGCGCAGGCAAGTTGCCGCAAGCCTTGAACATGCCCTTGTACAACGTGCTGCGCCTGCTGGTGTGGTATGTGATGAAGCCGGCCATCAACGACCTCGTACGTCCGCAGCTCGGCTTGCCGCGTTATCCGTGGTACGGGCCTTATTTCCAGAGCCGGCAGCAGCGTGTGCTGTACGGTTTCAGTGAAGCGGTCGTGCCAAGGCCGATCGATTGGCCCGAGACCGCACAGATCACCGGTTATTGGTTTCTCGATGAGCCACACTGGCAGCCGTCGCAGGCCTTGCGTGATTTTCTCGAGGCGGGGCCCAAACCGATCTATGTGGGATTCGGCAGCATGGTGAGCGCGCAGGCGGAACAGTTCACCGCCTGCGTGCTCGATGCGATCGATCGCAGCGGCCAGCGTGCCGTGCTCGCGACCGGCTGGGGTGGCCTGTCGGCGAAAGAAGGCGCGCAAGACGAACGGATCTTCATCACCCAGGGCGCGCCGCACGATTGGCTGTTCCCGCGCATGGCCGCCGCGGTTCACCACGGTGGCGCTGGCACCACTGCGGCGGCCGTCCGTGCCGGCATTCCGTCCGTGATCGTGCCGTTTTACGGCGACCAACCGTTCTGGGCGCGCTGCCTGCAACGCGAAGGCGTGGCGCCACCGGCGCTGGATCGCAAAAGCCTGAGCGCGGAGGCACTGGCAAGCGCCATCGGCAGTGCACTGCAGGAGCCTGTACGTCGATCCGCCGCCGCGCTGGGCGAGCGCGTGCGAGCTGAAGATGGGGTAGATGCCGCATTGCGTTGCCTGCAAGCGTGGGGTTTTCTGCCGTCGGTCGTGGAAGCCGGCTATCGAGCCGTTGCGTAGCGTGGTTGAAATCGGCGGCTGGTGTAGCTCGTGCAGGTTGGATGACGCTGCAACGTGGCAAGTCTTCATCGATACCAGTGGGAATTCCATGGAAACCTTTGGCCTGATCTTTGTGCTCTACCAGCCCACAGCAGAATTCGTGGGCAATCTACACAAGGCAACGGCGCTGTGTCGGAACGTCATCGCCGTCGACAACTCGCCCGAGCCGAGCCCGCATCTTTACGAGACATTGCGGCAGGCAGGCGCCACCGCGATCTTCAATCGCAATCAAGGTGGCCTGGCCGGCGCCTACAACCGTGGCGCGGAACAACTGCTGCAACGGGGCTGCGAGGTGATTTTCCTGCTCGATCAGGATTCGGATATCGATGAGCGCTTCTTCGTGAAGATGATGGAGGCATGCGTGGGGCTGGGCACGGATACATTCATCATGGGCCCCAAGATTTATGAGATCCATTTGCAGCGATGCATGCCGGTGACGCCGCCGGGACGAAGGTTTCCCAAGCCGTTTCGCATCGACCAGGAGAACGAAGGACTGTTTCCCACGCTGTTCGTGATCTCTTCCGGCTCGGCCATGTCCGCGCAGGCGTACCGCACAGTGGGTGCGTTCAAGGAGGATTACTTCATCGAATGCATCGATGTCGAATATGGCCTTCGCGCAACGAGCATGGGCGTGCCGGTTTACATGAATGCCGCGGTGACGTTGCGGCAAACCACCGGGCATATCGAGCGTCACGGCAAGCTGTTCACCACCAACCATGCGGCATGGCGGCGTTATTACGGCACGCGCAACGCCGTTCATTCGCTGCGGCTTTACCGCTCGAGATGGTCGCTGCATTGGATGAGCGGCCCATTGGCCATTTACTGGGCGCTTTGCGTGACGCTGTTCGAGCCGCAGAAGCTGCGCAAACTGGTCGCGATGGCCGCTGGCTACGTGGATGGACGGTTCGGCGTGCTGGGCACCTTCGAGAGTGCGCATCCAAGGATCGCTGCATTCTGTAACCGGTCTGCGCGCAAGGACATCCTTATCCACGACAACTCATCGGCCACTGTCGAATAGGCTGCGGGCATGAAGCGGAAGCTTTCCACCGTGGAACATATGATCGAGGGCAATCTCACTTGCCTGGTCCGCGTGGATAGTCACTTGTCCATGCATCGCCTGCGCTCGGCCCTCGAAAGGGTGCAGCGTAAACATCCGGCGTTGCGGGCGCTTATCCGCCAGCAGAGCGACGGACTTTATTACGAAGCTGATACGGCGGGGCCCATTCCACTGCGCAGCGTTGAGATCGAGTCGGAAGAACATGGTGCAAGGGAATGCCAGGCCGAGCTGACCACGGCCTTCGCACATCACCAGCCGCAGTTGCGCGTCGCCTGGTTGAGATCCGGGGCGAGCAACGAACTGCTATTTACGGCCTCGCATCGCATCTGCGATGGCATGAGCATGCTTATCTTGGTCAGGGAGGTACTGAAGTCGCTGCATTGTGACGACGCCCTGCGCCCTTATGCGCCCTTGAGCCTCCACGACATCATCGGTGATGTGCGCAACGAAGATCTTCCCCGGCGGCGGCGTGCGGCGCGCATCCTGAACGCAGTCATCGCGCTGATCCCAAGCTCCCGCAGGCCGGTGGACAACAAGGAGCTTTATCGGGAATGGGGCGCAAGCCTAGGCTTGTCGACGCTGCTGAAGCAACGCTGCAAGCTCGAAAAGGTTTCCATGCATGCCGCTTTATTGACAGCGTTGGACATGGCACTGCTAGCAACGTTCGGCAAGCGGGCGCCAGCATGGATCGAAAGCCCTTTCGACGGGCGGCGCGATGCGCGAATCCCCCAGATCAAGAGCGACATGCTCTTTTTCAGCGGCGGCAGTTTCAGGATCAGGACAGGGCAGGGCGATGCCGGGGATTTCTGGGAGCGCGCACGTGCGATGCATAAGCAAGTGCGCCTGGACATAGAACAGGAGCTGATCGATATCCCGGGGAAATATCAGTTCTTTGAGATGATCAGGACGCCTCCGGAAAAAAAGATGCGCTCGATCGTGCGGCTGCATAATTTCATGCGCGGACGCGGCCATCGGAGGGTCTTTTCATTTTCCAACTTCGGCGATATCCGTGTGCTCGAGGACAATGCTCCGTTCGAGGTGAAGGATTTTCGCCTGTTTGTGCATTCGTTCGTTGTCAGGCTGCTGGGCATCTTCGCCTATTCGCTACATGGCCAGTTGCGGTTTGTCTATTTCGGCGATGAAAAGTGTTTAAGCCATGTCGAAGTCGACACGCTGCAAGGTCACTTCATGACTGTGCTTGAAACATGCGTGGAGCAACGTGCAGAGGCGCAAGAGCCCTTGGATGCTTGGGAAGTCTTAGTCGAATGAGTTTCCCTCGGGCACGCTGTCTCGCCCGAACTTTTCCTATTACCACATCGTCATTCCGGCGAAGGCCGGACCCGAAGGGGTGGGCGAAGCGAATCATCCATCGCCAGCACGAAGCATGGATTCCGGCCTTCGCCGGAATGACGATGTGGTGTTTCTTGGCAAGACGCCAATATGGGGCTCTTCGTTTTGCCGCGGAAAAGCATGGAGCAAAAACGCGAGGATAGAGTTTGTACCTAACCTACGCACCCATTACTTGGGCGCAAACTTCACCAGCACCCGCTGCCCGATGCGCATCGACGTCGACGGCGGTTGATCGAATGTCAGCACGCATTCCACTGAGCGCGTATTGGCCCGCACCTGCGGATCGTCTTCCAGCGTGCTGGCGCCGAACACATTGCCGATGCGCAGCACGTGTGCTTTCAACGGCGCCATGCCACTGCCGCTGTCGTCATCCACTTCGGCCTGCATGCCTTCGTGCACCACGCCGACGAAGGATTCGTTGAGCTCGGCGCGCACGATGCGCGGTGAGTCAGGCAGCATCACGAAGATCGGGCCGGCCGCGGGCGATACCGATGCGCCGGGTTGGACCATGCGCTGCACGATCTGACCGTCGGCGGGCGCATGCAGGCTGCGCAAGCTCAATTGATAGCGTGCGCCGGCCACTTTCTGTGCGGCCATCGCGGCCGCGGCGCGTGCATTGTTCAATTCCACTTGTGCTTGTTGCGCGACCTGGCGCGCATCGTCCGCGCTTTGCTGGTCGCCTGCGCCGGCCTTGGCGGCCTGTTCCAGGCGCGATGCGCGCAGGCTGGCGGATTTCGCCCGTATTTCCAACGCGCCGATCTGCGCTGTGGCTTGATGCTCTTCGGCCAGTGCGGAATCCAGCGCCAGCTTTGCCGGTTCGAGTTCGAGCTGCGCCAGCAATTGACCCTTATGCACGTGCTCGCCTTCATGCGCATCGACCTGCGCCACCACGCCTTCGCTGGGCATGGTGAGTTTCAACAGGCCGCCTTCGATATCGATGCGACCACGCGCCACTGCCGAATAGGTCGCCGTCGTGGGGTTGGGCGCGGAAGCCGGAGCTTCGTCTTGCGAACACCCGGCCAGCAGCATGGCGGTAAGCAGGGTGAGCGGAAGGCGGAGATTGCGCAAGGTCATGCGTGAGGTTCTCAGGAATGCTCGGTGGCTGCGGCAGGCGCTGCGGGTGGCACATGGTCGCTCAGAATGCGGCCGTCTTCCATCGCCAACACGCGGTCGGCGTGGTGGACCAGGCGCGGATCGTGGCTGACGCACAGCACGGTGGTGCCGTGCGTGCGTGCAATGCGATGCAGGATGTCGATCACGATCTGTCCGTTGGCGGCATCCAGCGCGCTGGTGGGCTCGTCGGCGAACAGCAGTTCCGGTTGCTTGGCCAGCGCGCGGGCGATCGCCACGCGCTGCTTTTCGCCGCCCGACAATTCGCGCGGCAGCATCCGCATGCGCGGGCCCAGGCCGACTTCTTCCAGCGAATCCACCGCGCGCCTGCGCACCACATCTTTGGCCAAGCCCATGTAGCTCAGCGGCAGTTCCACCTGCTCCAGCGCCGTAAGCGCGGGGAACAGGTTGAAGCCCTGGAACACGAAACCGGTGTGTTGCAGGCGGAATGCTTCCAGCTCGCGCATGCTCAATCCGTTGAGTTCGTGGCCGAGCGCACGCACCTTGCCGGCGTCGGCCGGCTGAAGCCCGCTGAGGATGGCGAGCAAGGTGCTCTTGCCGCAGCCGGAGGGGCCGGAAATCAAGGTGAGTTCGCCAGCGCGCACGTCCAGGGTGAGATCGTGCAGCACCGTGCTTTCGATGCGTCCGGAGACGAACGACTTGCGCACGCTGTGTGCTTGCAGCGCAGGTGCTGTTGAAACGTTGGGAGCGGTAGCTGGCATGCTCATCGCAGCAGGCTCGCAGGATCGGCGCGGCGCAGACTGCGCACGGACGCCAGGCCCGATACGATCGCCAGCGCCATGCTCAGCGTCAGGCATGCCACGGCGGTGACCGGGCGCATTTCCATCGGCACACTGCGGCTGCGTGCGATGACCAGCAGGATCGCACCGATTACCACGCTGCATAGCAGGCCCAAGGCACCGACCCAGAATGCCTGCTCCATCACCACCTTGCGCAGCGAACCACGGCCGACGCCGAGCGCGTTCAAGGTGGCGTATTCGCGGATCGACCCGATCACCGCGGCGATCAGGGTCTGGCTGGTGATCACCGCGCCGACCAGGAACACGATGCCGGCGAGGAACAGCACGCCCGCGCCCGCGCCGGTGTCGAACATCCAGTACAACTGCGATTCGCGCGCGAACGCTTTGGCCGTCCAAACGGTGTACGGCCCGAACGCGTTGGAACCGTTCAAGCGGTTCGCTACTTTTTTCGGCTTGACGCCAGGACGCAGCTTTGCCACGAAGTACGTCATCCTGCCGGCGTTGTCTGGCGAGACGTCCAGCACGCGTGCGGTTTCCAGCGAAGCGACGATGTTCACGCCGCCCAGCGCGCGCAATCCGCTGCTCACGCCGACTACGCGTACGCGCTGACCATTGATGGCCGCGGTGTCGCCGATGTTGACGCCAAGGCTGTCCAGATCCGCCTTGTCCACGATCACCGCACCCGGTTCGTTCAAGCGCGCGCGCAAGGCCAGGGGCAGGGCGCGCGAGAACATCATGCCGTCGGAGCGGGGATCGATGCCGGAGACGAACACCGACACGCCGCCGGTATCGCGTGGGCCGCGCCAGTCCGCATCCACCCAGCGGAACGGTTCCACCTTGGTGACATCGGGATCCATACGCAAACGCATCGCCACGTCTTCGCTGATCGGGCGTCCGAGGTTCACGCTTTGCGTGCCCGGATAACCAGCCCACAAATCAGCGGAGGAACCAGTGATGTACACACTCGCACTGCCGAAGATGCCCAGCACCAGGGCCGCCTGCAGCAATTGCAGCAGGCTCGCGAAGCCCACCGCGAGAATCGCGGGGAGAAAGCGGCGCCATTCGTAGATGAGCGTCTTGCGCGCGAGGGCGACCATCATTGCGTCTCTTTCTTGTTGCCGAGCGCCTTGTAGTCGGCGGCCACGTTCACCGGCGGCCGTGGCGCACCGCCCAACGCTTTGTACAGCGATACGTAGGCCAGATCGCGCTCGGCGCGCGCGGAGATCAGCGCAAGTTGCGCATTCTGCTGGGCGATGGCGGCATCCTGCATGTCCAGCGTGCTCGCCAGGCCAAGGCCATGGCGCTTGTCCAACGCCGCAGCGTTGTTGCCGAATGCCTGTGCGGCTTTGCCGGCAGCGGTTTCGCGCATGTGCGCCTGCTGCAAGTCGCCCATCGCGATTTCGGCTTCGGCCACGCCTTGCAGCACGGCTTGCCGATAGGCGTACACCGCGGCGCGCAGTTCATGCTGATGCGAATGCGCTTGCGCGATGCGCGTGCCCCAGTCGAACAGCGGCATGTCGATCACCGGGCCGGCGGAGAAAATGCCATCGCCGGAACGGATGAAGGTGTGATGGCTCAGCAGGTTCACCGACCAGTCCAGCGAGGCGCCCAGCCCGATGTGCGGATAGATCGCCGCACGGCTGATACCCGCAGCGCCGGCGGCGCGCAGCACTTCCGCTTCGGCGGCGGCGATTTCCGGACGCGTGCGCAGCAGATCGGCCGGCGCACTGGTCATCTGCCAGTCGCCCAGTTGCGGTTGGGCGCCGTTTTCCTGCAGCCACTCCGGATCGGGCTCGTTCCGCCCAAGCAGCAGCGCGAGCTGTTGTGCATTGGCGTTGATGGCGCGCTGCGGATCGGCCAGCGCCATCTCCGAACGCGCCAGTTCCGCCTGCGCGGTGGCGATTTCGGTGGGCGAGGCCAGCTTCAGGTTCTCGCGCACCTGCAACAGGCGCAGCTTTTCCTGATTGGCGTCGTGCACCACGTTCAACAGCCTGGCTTGTTCCTGTGCGCTACGCAGCGCAATCCAGCAACGCGCGACTTCGGCCACCAGGGTGACGTAGGCGCCCTGCAACTGCGCACGCGCCAGATCCATATTGCCGGCGGCCAGGCGGTGGGTGCTCTTGAGCATGCCGAAAAATGGCATTTCCCATAGCGCGTCGAAGCCGACGATGAAATACGAGGCGCTGGCGTCCGGCTGGATCACCTGGTTGGTGTCGAAGCGCAGGTTGGGCAGGAATTTGTCGTCGGTGTGGCGGTACAGCGCGCGCGCTGCAAGCACGCGCTCGGCTGCCGCTTTCACATCCAGGTTATCGGCCAGCGCTTGCTGTACTAGCGAGTTCAGTTGCGGATCGTTGAAGGCCTGCCACCAGTTCTGCAAATCCGGTTTCGCCGCATTCGGCGCAGCCGCGGGCGCATTGCGCCAGGTCTGCGGCACCGGCGGTTTCAAGGCCGGCAAGGGTGCTGCAGTGCAACCGGCCAGCACGGTCAGCCCTAGCGCGCAAAGCAGATTCAGCCCGGCCTTCGGCCGGCGGGACACGGGTAGTGCAAGGCGTGGTGCGGGATCGTGCACGGAGGAAACCGTCAATGGAGGCGTGCAAACGCTAAGCATAGCCGGTCGGCCCCACGTTTGGCTGACGCCCGCAGCTTCCAGCGGAAAGGGACCCGAAAGGGGATGCTTGCCAAGATGGCTACTCCATGATGTGGCTGGGGTGCGCGCGTGACTGGTTGGAACATCCTCTGCGACTTCGACGGAACGATTTCCGTCGAGGACGTGATCGATTCGCTGCTGGATCGTTTCGGCCGTCCCGGCTGGGAAGCGTTGGAGCAGGATTGGCGCGCAGGCCGCATCGGCTCGCGCGAATGCATGAGCGGACAGGTCGCCTTGCTCGATGTGAGCAGTGACGAGCTGAACGAGCATCTGGATGGGCTGTGGATCGATCACGCTTTCCCGCACTTCGTCACCCGCGCGACGGAACTGGGCGCACCGATCCGCATCGTCAGCGACGGCCTGGACTACGCCATCGATCGCATCCTTGGCCGTTACGGTCTGAACCATCTTCCGCTCGCCGCCAATCACCTGGCGCCCGGCACGCCGCCGCGCCAATGGCAGCTCACCTCGCCGTTCCAGAACAGCGGCTGTCGCAGCGGCACCTGCAAGTGTGCATGCGTGGCGCAGGCGCGCGAGGGTGGCGCCAAGACCTTGTTGATCGGCGACGGCGCTTCGGATTTCTGCGCGGCCGACCAGGTGGATTTCGTGTTCGCCAAGCACCGCCTGATCGAACACTGCCGCGCCGCCGGCATTCCCTACGTGCCGATCACCGGCTTCGAAGATGCACTGGAACTGCTGCCACGCCTGCTCGATGGCAGCCTGCTGGCCGAGCACGAGCCGCGAGTGCTGCCGGCGGTTTCGAATTTTTGATCCGGTAGCTGCAACGTCTTCTTCGTGATGTCCATCCTCCGTGGCGTCATTCCCGCGAAAGCGGGAGTGACCACGCGGTAAGCGCAAGCATCATGCTCACACCTTTACCATTTCCGGTCTTTCTGCATGAATACCTACGATCCCAACGCCGCCTCCTACGTCATCCCCGACGACGAACTGCTTGCCGATGAAGCTCAATACAGCTCGTTCGGCGACACCGTGCACTACGTCGACCCGCCGAAGATCTTCCGCCACGGCCAGGGCAGCTACATGTACGACACGGCCGGCGTGCCGTTCCTCGATCTGCAGATGTGGTACTCAGCCGTCAACTTCGGCTACGGCAACAAGCGCCTCAACGACACGCTGAAGCGCCAGATCGACGTGCTGCCGCAAGTCGCCAGCCAGTATCTGCACCAGACGCGCATCGAGCTGGCCAAGACCATCGCGGTCGACGCGCAGAAGAAGTTCGGCTTGAAGGGGCGCGTGCACTTCAACGTCGGCGGTGCGCAGGCGGTGGAGGATTCGCTCAAGCTGGTGCGCAACTACAAGAACGGCAAGAGCCTGATGTTCGCCTTCGAAGGCGGTTATCACGGCCGCACGCTCGGCGCTTCGTCGATCACGTCGAGCTACCGCTATCGCCGCCGCTTCGGCCATTTCGGCGAGCGCGCGATGTTCATTCCGTTCCCGTATCCGTTCCGCCGTCCGAAAGGCATGACGCCGGAAGAATATTCCGATCATTGCGTGCGCCAGTTCGAGCGCCTGTTCGAAACCGAATACAACGGCGTGTGGGATCCCAAGGTCAACCAGGCCGAGTACGCCGCCTTCTACGTCGAGCCGATCCAGGGTACCGGCGGCTACGTCGTGCCGCCGCGTAATTTCTTCAAGGATCTGAAGAAGGTGCTGGACAAGTACGGCATCCTGATGGTGGTCGATGAAATCCAGATGGGTTTCTGGCGCACCGGCAAGCTGTGGTCGATCGAGCATTTCGGCGTCACGCCCGACATCATCGTGTTCGGCAAGGCGCTCACCAACGGCTTGAATCCGCTGTCGGGCCTGTGGGCACGCGAAGAGATGATCAACCCGACCATCTTCCCGCCCGGTTCCACGCACTCCACCTTCAATTCCAATCCGCTCGGCACTTCGCTGGGTCTGGAAGTGATCAAGATGGGCTACGAGCTTGGTTACGAGAAGACCGTGCCGGAGAAGGGCGCGTACTTCCTCGAAGGCCTGAAGGATCTGCAGAAGCGCCACAAGGAAATCGGCGACGTCGACGGCCTTGGCCTCGCGCTGCGCGCTGAGATCTGCACCGACGACGGTTTCACGCCGAACAGGGCGCTGCTGGACAAGATGGTCGACATCGGCCTTGCCGGTGATCTGGAACACAACGGCAAGAAGATCGGCCTCGTGCTGGACGTGGGCGGCTGGTACAAGAACGTGATCACCTTCGCGCCGTCGCTCGATATCAGCTACGAGGAAATCGATCTGGCCATGGTGCTGCTCGATCAGTTGCTGACCAAGGCGAAGAAGGCAATGTAACGCATGCCGCCCCCTCTCCCCTTCGGGGAGAGGGCTGGGGTGAGGGGCCAACCTCGCGAGATTTTTTGTTCTCGAACGAATTAGTTTTTTTGTCGATGTTCCCATGCAGGGGAAGCTGACAAACACGGCGGTGCTTCGGCGCCGCCTTTTTTATGGGTTGGATTACGTGTCTCGCGCTTGCGGAAAAGCAACCTCCACCCGCAGTCCTCGCCCGCTGCTTCCGCTGCGGTAGCGCACCCGCGCGTTATGCCACTCCGCAATGCGCTGCACGATCGCCAAGCCCAAACCGCTGCCTTGCTCTTCGCTGCCAGGCACGCGGAAGAACCGTTCGCCCAGACGTTCGATCCATGCATGCGGCACGCCGGGGCCGTTGTCTTCCACCGCAAGGCAAACCGTGTTGCTCTCGCGCTCCAGGGACACCGTCATCAGGCTGCCGCGGCCGGCGTAGCGCAAGCCGTTGTCGATCAGGTTGTCGAGCATTTCCTGCAGGCGGTGGCGATCGCCTTCGATCCATAGCGGACCGGCGGGGCCGTCGTAGCCTAGATCGATATCCGCAGCGAGCGCTTCATGTACGCGCTGGCCGATCAGTTCGGGAATCACCAAAGCGAGGTCGAGCCGCTCGGTGTCGCCGGCTTCGTGTTCGGCGGTTTGCGCGCGGGTGAGCGCCAGCAATTGGCTGGACGTGCGATTGGCGCGCCGGATCAAGCGCTGGATATGGTCCAGCGCATCCTTGATGGTGGCCGGATCGGCACTGGCTTGCGCGCGTTCCGCATGGACGCTCAAGCCGGCCAGCGGCGTGCGCAGTTGATGCGCGGCGTCGGCGATGAAGCGCTCGTGCAAAGCCAGCATGCCGCGCAAGCGTGCGAACAGGCCGTCGATGGTGCGCGTGAGCGGCAGGATTTCCACCGGCACTTCGGCATCGCCGATCGGCGCCAGATCGTGCTCGCGATTGGCGAGCTGGTTGGTGAGCGGTTCGAGCTGCCGCAAGCCGGTGCTCACGCCCAGCCACACGAGCAAAAAGGAGGCGATGATCAGCAACGCCTGCGCGGGAATGCTCAACAGCAAAATTTGCCGCGCTTCCAGGCGTCGATCGCGCAAGGTCTCGGCCACGGTCACTTCGAGCTGGTCGCCCGGTTCGCGCGGGTTCGACATCTGGATGCTCGCCGCGCGCAACGCATGCCGTTCGATCTGTACGTTGTAAAGCTGCGGCGCCTTGCCATCGATAAACAGGCCGCCGGGTGGCTTCAGGCTTGGATTGCCCGCAATCAAGCCGTGGCTGGCGCTGAAGACACTGAAGTAATTGCGGCCTTCCGGTTCGTATTCGAGCAGAAATTCCGCTTGCGGCGCGACGCGTCCGTCCGGACTTTTGCTGGCCATCATCTGCACCAGCGTCAACGTATCGTCGACCAGATTCACGTCGTGCACGTGATTGGCGTAGATCAGCGCGCCGATGTACGTGATCAGGCTGTTCAACAGCAGCAGTGCCGTGAGCGGTACCAGCAGCGTGGTGAGCAGCCGCGCGCGCAGGCTTTGCCGGCTGTTGCGCCACCGCAGGCGCTGGCTCATGCCGACTTGACCTCTTCCAGCAGGTAACCCAGGCCGCGGATGGTGCGCACTTGCGTGCCGGAGTCGACCAGCTTGCGGCGCAATCGATAGATGGCGATGTCCAGGCCGTTGTCGGTGAGTTCCTGATCCCAGCTGCACAGCGCTTCGATCAGCTGCGCCCGGCTGGTGACGCGATCGGGGCGCGCGGCCAGCGCTTCGAGCAGGCCAAATTCACGCGCGGTGAGTTCGAGCGGCTTGTCGTCCACCCAGGCCCGGTGGCCGGGAAGATCCAGGCGCAGGCGGCCCAGGCTGATCTCCGGCGCGCCTTGCGTGGTATAGCGGCGCAGCAAGGCGCGCACGCGTGCTTCGAATTCGGCTAGCGCGAACGGCTTCACCAGGTAATCGTCCGCGCCAAGATCCAGCACGCGCACGCGTTCGCGCAAACCTTCGCGCGCCGTGATCACCAGCACCGGCAACCCGCTGCCGCGCTTGCGCACGCGCTGCAGCACTTCGCTGCCGTCCAGGCTGGGCAAGCCCAGGTCGAGCACCAGCAAGTCATACGGCGTGTCCTTCAAGGCAGCATCAGCGCGCACGCCGTCGGCAACGTGATCGACGGCGTGGCCCCCCTGGCGCAACGCCGCGCTGACGCCAGCGGCAATGGAGGGGTCGTCTTCGGCAATCAGGATACGCATGGTCGATAAGCTCCCTCGGCAGCTCGCAGTATGTCCATGATTTTCAGCGAGTTCCGCATGATATGGCTGAACAGCGGGCAGCTTAGCGCGTGCGCTGCGCTTCGCACAGATGCAGGGGATCCGGCGAGCATGGCTGGATGCGCAAGCGACCGCGTTGCCCGCTTTCGATCCGGCATGACGTTTGGCCGATGCTGCAGCCGATGCGCATGCTTCACGCTCGGCGAATCACCGAAAGGGGAGGCCGCAAGATGAGCTTTGCAACGAACAGAAGCGGGGCATGGATCGCCGCGTGCATGGTGCTGTGGTCGTGCCAGTCGATGGCGCAGACCGTCACGCCCGCGGGCGAAGTGCAGCGCAGCGAGGTGGCTCCGGTGGCGGTGTCGCAAGATATTCCTTTTGCGCCCGCGCACGCCACCATCGTCACCACGCAGAGCGCGACGAACGCCTGGGGCGGCGAGCGCACCGGCAGCGAACCGACGCTTTCCGATCGCGTGGTGAGCTACAGCATCGATGCGGACCTGGATGCCGCCAAGCATGCCGTGAGCGGCAAGGAACACATGACCTGGCGCAATCGCAGCGACCGCGATGTGCACAGCGTCTACTTCCATCTTTACCTCAATGCGTTCCAGAACGAAGGCAGTACGTTCTTCACCGAGCGCAAGGTGCTCACCGCACACGGCCGGGCGCGCGGCAACGCCGAACTGGAAAAAGGGCAGTGGGGCTGGATTCGCCTGCAGAACGTGCAGCAGAACGGCGCGCCGCTGAAATGGAGCTTCGTGCATCCCGATGGCGGTCCGGCCACGGATGAAACCGTGGTGCGCATCGACCTGGCCCAGCCGGTGCCGGCCGGTGGCACGCTGGCGCTGGATATCGATTTTCTCAGCCAGCTGCCGCGTGTGGTGGAGCGCACGGGCTGGTGGGGCGATTTCAACCTGGTCGGCCAATGGTTTCCGAAGATCGGCGTGCTGGAGCTGCCGGGTGAACGTGGCGCCACACAGGTGCGCTGGAACGTACACGAGTTCCATTTCTTCAGCGAGTTCTATGCGGATTTCGGCCTGTACGACGTGCGCCTGACCGTGCCCAGCGATTACACCGTCGGCGCGGTCGGCAAGCTGCAGGGGACGCCGGAGCAGAAGAACGGCAAGACCATCTATCACTTCGTGCAAGGCGACGTGCACGATTTTGCCTGGGTGGCCGCCAAGGGTTTCAAAACCCTGGATGGCAGCTATGAAGGACCGGGCAGCCCGAAAGTGGCAGTGCGCGTGATCTATCCACCGGAATACGAGGCCAGCGCCGCGCCGACCTTGAAGTCGAGCATCGATGCGATCGGCTATTTCTCGCGCACGCTCGGACCGTATCCGTATGAAACGCTCACTGCGGTGGTTCCGCCCTACAACGCCGACGAAGCAGGCGGCATGGAATATCCGACCTTCTTCACCTCGGAAGGCTACAAAAAGGTCGAGCCGGATACGATGAATCAGATGATGAGCGATTTCGTGAACATCCACGAATTCGGCCACGGCTATTTCTACGGTCTGCTCGCGTCCAACGAATTCGAAGAGCCCGTGCTGGACGAAGGGCTCAACGAGTATTGGGACAACCGCATGCTGCGCGAGCGCAAGCAGGAACTGGTGGCGGCCTCGCCATTCACCAAGCGCCTTGGGATAACGCCGCACATCAGCGGCTTCGCTTTCGAGCGCATCACCGCAACGCTTTATCACCCTGCCGATCCGCTAGCGCAAAACAGTTGGGACCGCCTTTCCGCCACCAGCTACGGCACCGTATATTCGCGCACGGCCACGGCCATGCACGATCTGGAAGAACGGCTGGGCCGGCCGGCGTTGGAGAAGGCGTTCCATCTCTACTATCAACGCTGGCATTTCCGCCATCCCTCCGTGGCTGATCTGCGCGCGTCGTTGATCGACAGCTCCGGCGACGCCAAGGGTGTCGACGCCATCTTCAACGAATACATCTACGGCACTGCTTTCATCGACGACAAGGTCGCCGACATCGACAGTTACGAAGTGCTGCCGCAGGCCGGCGTGACGTGGAAGGATGGTAAGCAGACCGAAGTGCTCGGATCGGATCTGGACAAGGAGATCGACAAGAAGCACAGCGAGTGGGACAAGGCGCACCCCAACGCAAAACCCGGCGCGCCTGGACCTTATCCCTGGCACAGCACGATCACCGTGCGCCGCGACGGCGTTGCGGCACCCGAACTGCTGCGCGTGACCTTCGAAGACGGCACGCACGAGGACATCAGCTGGAACGACGATCGCCGCTGGGCGCGCTTCGATTTCGTCAAGCCGAGCAAGGCGGTGTCGGCCGAGCTCGACCCGGATCGACACAATCTGCTGGATCGCGATCGCCTCAACAACAGCCTGACGACCGAGCCCAATGGTGCGGCTTCGCGGCGTTGGACCGCCGACGTTTCCGCGCTGCTGCAGACGCTTTATTCCATGCTGGCAACCATGTGAGGACCACCGACATGTCTCGTTCCAATGGTTTTGCAGCGGTGTTTTCCGGCATGCGCGCGGCGGTGCAATGGCGTCTGCTGTTGCTGTGGCTGTTGATCATGCTGATTCCGGTGGCGCTGGTGGCCTTGCCGCTATGGCGCATGCTGAGCGGCCTGCTCGATGCATCGGTGCATTCGATGCAGTGGGCTCATGGTTTCAGCGACATCATGTTCGGCGATGTGATCGCCACTTTCTCCAATCATCCGCAATGGCTGGTGACGGATCTGGCGCTCGCGCAGGCAACCACATTGCTGCTGTCGCCGTTTCTGGCAGGCATGGTGGTCGGCAGCGGCCGGGCAGGGCGCGTGCTGGGTTTCGGCGGCTTGCTGCAGAGCGGCTTGGTGGAATACGGCCGCATGTTTCGCGTACTGCTGTGGTCGCTGATTCCCTACGGCCTGGTGATTGGCGTGCATCTGCTGGGCACGCATTTGGTCGACAAGCATTCGGAACAGGCGGTGCTGGAATCGCAAGCGGATCGCTATGCCGATATTGCGCATTGGGTGCTGATCATCATGTTCGTGCTGATGCAGTCGATCGTGGAATCGGCCCGTGCCGCGTTCATTGCGGATACGTCCCTGCGTTCGGCCACGCGCGCGCTATGGCGTGGCATCAAGCAGTTGGTCCGCAGGCCGGTGAAGACGCTGGTGTTCTATCTGGTAGTGACGCTGGTCGGCCTGGTGCTGGCGTCGGTGTTCGGCTTGCTGCGCATCCATGTCACCGCAGTAGGCGTGGTGGGCATGACGCTAGCGTTGCTGTTGAGCCAGCTCATCGTGCTGGCGTTCGGCTGGATGCGCACGGCGCGGTTGTTTGCACTGGCGGATGTGGCGCGTGATGTGGCGCCAGGTCGACGCGAGATGTAACCGCGTACCGCGCACTGGCGTTGGGTTGGCGCAGCGTAACCCAGCAACGATGGATTACGCCGCGCCAACCCAATACGGCTGGATTCCACGACGTGGCTTCGGTTGAGTCGCCGTTACCGAAAGCGCATCCAGGATAGTCTGGGAGAGTTGGCACGCGGTTGCCGATATCGAAGCCGCGTGTCCGTGAAGCGACCCTAACGTATGGCGAAATCGAAAGAGCTGCCCATGCAGGACTTGATCCGGGGCTCGACAATGCCGCGCGTGGTATTGAGCTAAAGATCGTCCTTGCTTCATTTGAGGTTGTGGACTGCGTGTTGCACGGCTCAGCGTGTGCGGCAGAAACTCTTGTGGTTTTGTCTTCCACCGCCTACACGAAGCGGCTGGATGGCTGACTTTGCTATGCCGTATGGTTGCGCTAAAAGTCTCAGCTCATGCAAAACGATGGCGCATATTGGATGGCGTGGTTGATGACAAGACGGCTCTTCTTGTTCCTGGTGCTCATCCTTGCGGGATGCACGCAAAAAAAGGACCTCAGTCCGCCACCGCTCAATCCGCATCCGAAAGAAGCCATCCATATCCGGGTGGATTTCGACAATCCGGAAGATGCCAAGCGTTATGCGGTGACGATGAGTGCTCTGTACCAGAATCAGCAGGAGGAGTGCGGGTATATCGCCAATTGGTGGGCTGGGAATTTTCGGTATCCCTATGGCACGTTTGATATCCCAAACGAGAGTAGCGATCCAACGCACGCGGACTTCACCATTTATCTGGATCGCTATGACCGCGAAGCGTGCAACTGGGAGTTCGCCGCGCCAAATCTTCACGTCCACGACAAATACACCAAGCGGATGGCGTTTACCGATTGGGGATTGGACAAAGACATAGTGCCCGGCGCAAGTTTCAATGCCATTTGTCAATTTATAGCCAACGAATTCCCGCAACAGTGTCTGGGTAGAAGGCCATTGGCGGACGTTCCGCACTACAGCCGGATACCCATCACTATCCATGTGTCGAGAGATTCGGTACCGCTGCGCCCACACCAACCCGGATTTTTCAGCCATTTCCTTGAGCCTATGCATCCAGAGGAGAAGGCAGGTGGGAAGCTCGAATGATTCGCACCACTCAGAATGAGTAATCCATTCAGGAGATGAATATGCCACTGCCGGCTGAACAATACGCGTTCCTTTCTGGTGCAATCTATGATCCGCTTATTCCTGGCACGTCAATCAGGAGCGATGCCGACGACTATGACATTCTGTATGTTTCGCCATCCTCAGCCACCAACTATCGCGGTGCTGTTGTTCAAGATCGTGAGACTAGGCAACTGATTGTCACCAACAAGGGGACCGATCCGTCCAATGTTCACGATGCCATTGCGGATCTCAGCATGGGCATGATGGGCGCTTCCACTCAGTGGCCTGAAGCGGCCGCCACTATGCGCTGGGCGTTGAATTATGCTCACGACAACAACATTCCCCTATCGAAGATAAGCACCACTGGCCACTCCCTCGGCGGCGCTCACGCCCAACTGCAAGCCACGATGTACGGCATCCACGCCGAAACCTTCAACGCCTTCGGCGCAGCCACCATGGCGCGACACCTGGGCATGAACGTGGAGTCCGCGCAGGAGCACGTCATCAACCACCGCATGTATCACGATCCGGTCTCGGCGCTAGCCCAACCGGTAGGCAGCACGGTGGAGTACATGGATTACGCCGATTACCAGCGCCACCAGCCAGGCCATTGGCGAGAACCGTTGGCGGAGTTGGGTGCCATCGGCAAGGCGCACGGCATCGCCAATTTCTGGGACAAGATCCACAATCAGCCTGCCGCGGTGTTCGCGCACAACTACATGCAGGACCTGCAGCGTCAGCAACACCCCGTCATGGATCTTCCGCCTGGCGTGCCGCAGGACTTGCCCCTGCACAAACTGTCGCCGCACGCCTCGATGCAACAGCTGCACGAGCGGCCGTTGACAGCGACCGCCAGCGTGGACGACATCTTCGATCGCCTGTGCGCGGCCGCGCAGCATGGAAACGATGATCTGTTCCAGCAGACACTGAGTCAGGCCGCGCAAACGGACGTCTGCCGCGATTTCCAGACTCAGGCAGCGGAGCGCGTGGACATGCAGGATCGCCAGTTCGCATTGGAATCGCAGCTTCAGCACATGCAGCAGCAGTTGGCACAGCAGACACAGACTCAGGCCAAGGTGTTAAGTCTCTGAGGCGTTCCAATCGCCAAAATGACCGGACATATACATGGATGCATGGAAGAAGGACATCGTCAATGCGGCGGACCTGGTTGAGCGCCTGTCCCGATTGGCCCAGGAGCTAGGCCAGAGCAACCGGCAGGCAACCGATGCATTGCAGCACACGGTGAATGCTGCGCCTGGGCTGCTTCAGCAGGCCGCGCAGCATACGCTGAGCCAACTCACTGCAGACACCACGCAGGCCGTGCAGCGAGGGTTGAATCAACCGTTGGACGGTTTCAATCGAGGCGTGATCGATAGCGTCAACCACATTCAAGGCGTCACGCAGCGGTTGATGCAATCGCAAGCTGAGATGGAGTCCGTTGTTCGCAAGCTGAGCTGGCTGGTGGCGGGCGTGGCAGCGCTCATGCTGCTGGTAGCGGTGGCCGGGGCGGGCACGTTGTGGCACTACCGTAATGTGATCGCGGAAAACCAGATCCAGGCCGAGCTGATGCGTGCTTACAACCATGCCGATGTGAGCTTGTGCGACGGCAGCTTATGCGCGCGAGTGAATCATCAAGACAAGCGTTACGGCGATTACTTGCCAGTCAAGCCACGGCTCAATAATCCATAGGCTGGCATACCCATTGTTGGGTTACTCCGGATCAAGTCCGGGGTAACCCAACCTACGCCAACTCAACGTGGCTCAGGCGAAAGCGTGACGCCGAAAGTTGCGATGCGGCGCGTAATAGGCGAAGACGTGGTTGTCACTGCCGAAGAAATCGATGTCTTCGATATGCTCACCGCCGAGGCGTTCGGCGACGCGGTCGGAGGCATCGTTGCCCACGCGCACCAGGCTGATCACGCGCTGCAAGTGCAGTTGATTCCAGGCGTAATCGAGGATCGCGGCGCCGGCTTCGGTGGCATAGCCGTGATGGCGATGATCGGGCTTGAGCATCCAGCCCATTTCCACGTCGGGCCATCCTTCCGGGTGCAACAGCCCAGCGCGGCCGACGAATTCGCCAGTGGCTTTCAGTTCCAGCGCCCACATGCCGTAGCCGCGCAATTGCCAGTGGCCAATCAGCATGGCCAGCGAACGCCAGGCGTTGGTGCGATCGAGCGGCAGGCCGTCGCCGATCCAGCGTGTGCTCTCCGCGTCGGCGAGCATGGCTGCATAGTCGTTGAAGTGGCGTTCGGCCAGCGCTGTCAGGCGAAGGCGCTCGGTTTCGATGGTGGGAATATCGATCATTGCCGATCAGTCGCTAAGCATGCGTTATCCAACACTCTGGCCAGGGCGCGGGTGGTGGTCATCAAGCTTTCGTCCCATGGCAGGCCAATGATTTTCTCACCGGTGGCGGTGTCGATAAAGTCCTCTTCCTGGCCTGGCGGTAGCAGGTGACGGTAGTCCACCGTGATCTCGGTACCGGCCGGCAAGTTATGCAAGGCAAACACGAAACCGAGATGCCACAGGCCGGTCGGCTCGAAGCTGTGGTTGATGTAGCACTCGTCCGGCCAGTCCGGTGACAGCGTGTAGCGGTTTTCGAACCAGCGGGCGCTGGCGTACATCTGCTCGGGTGTGGCTTGCAGTTCTTCCAGCCGATACGTGCGTTCGATGGCATCGGGCGCGGTGATGATGCGCCCCGCGTCGATGGCTTCTTCCAGGAACAATCCCTTGCCCGCACCACGGATCGTGGAGGCGTCGATACGGTAGCGCGGAAGGATCATGGAGGCTGGCTGCGATGGCGGATATGGTTTTCAGCGCCGCGGAGTGTAGCGCAAGCGGTGCTTGGCGATACGGTCCTGTGCGGACCGTATCGGCCAATGCGAATCAGTCTTGAGTGGCCTCCTCCTTGGCCTCTTTGGACTTTTTGGCGTGCTTGGGCTTGGCCGGTGCTTCTTCCGCCTTGGCGCCTTCGCCGCTCAGCAGAATCGCATCGTGATTGCGCTGCAGCGTGGCAGCGCCAATGCCTTTGACTTGCGCCAGGTCGTCTACGCTCTTGAATGGACCATGCTCGTCACGGAAGGCGACGATGGCTTTCGCCTTGGCCAAACCAATGCCATCCAGCGATTTGGCGATGGTTTCGGCATCCGCCGTGTTGATATTGACCGGTGTGGCGGCGAAAGCGGGCAGGGCGAGCGCCAGGGTCAGGCCGGCGATGGCGATGATTTTTTTCAGCATGAAAGGTGTGCTCCTTGGGATATACGCGGCCTATCGGCGCCGCACGATCACTTTCGCCGCCGCCCGCGCGATGGCCCAGTCGGTGCAGTACGTGCAGGAATGGCTGGGTTGCGCCAACGTGAGTGTCAGCGAGACGCCGCGGAGGTTGTGAGCATCGGTTTTTCCACGAAGACGGGCTGCCATGGTTCCTTGCAGCAAGAGTGGGATAGGACGCGCTGTTAAGATTGCGCTTTCACTTCCCTCGATGGAGTCCGTATGGATACCACGCGCGTCACCCGTTACATCAGCGATCTGTGGGATGCCGAGATCGTTCCGCAATTGGTGGAATACATCCGCATTCCCAACAAATCGCCGATGTTCGACAAGGAGTGGGCAGCGCACGGCCATATGGATGCGGCCGTGAAGCTGATGGAAACCTGGGCGCGCAGCAAATTGCCGCACTTGCCCGGCGCCACGCTGGAAGTGGTGCGGCTGCAAGGCCGTACACCGTTGATTTATATCGAAGTGCCGGGCCAGGGCGATGACACCGTGGTGCTGTACGGCCATCTCGACAAGCAGCCGGAGATGACCGGCTGGTCGGAAGGCCTGGGCCCATGGACGCCGGTGCTGAAGGGCGACAAGCTCTACGGACGCGGCGGCGCGGACGATGGCTACGCGATCTTCGGCTCGCTCGCCGCGTTGCTGGCGCTGCAGGAGCAGGACATTCCGCATGCGCGCTGCGTGATCCTGATCGAAGCCTGCGAAGAATCGGGCAGCTACGACCTGCCGCATTACGTGGATCACCTGGCGCCGCGCATCGGCCAGCCTTCGTTGGTGGTGTGCCTGGATTCGGGTTGCGGCAACTACGACCAGTTGTGGCTGACCACGTCGCTGCGCGGCATGACCGGTGGCGAACTTACCGTGCAGGTATTGGAAGAGGGCGTGCACTCGGGCGACGCGTCCGGCGTGGTGCCGTCCAGTTTTCGCGTTTTGCGCGAACTGCTGTCGCGCCTGGAGGATCCGGAAACCGGCCGCATCAAGCCGAAGGAACTCTATGCGGAAATTCCGCCGCAACGCATCGAGCAAGCCAAGGCCGCGGCAGGCGTGCTCGGCAAGGCGATCTACCAGAAATTCCCGTTCGTGGACGGCATGCAACCGGTGACCGAAGACCTCACCGAACTAGTGCTCAACCGCACCTGGCGGCCGCAATTGGCGGTGACAGGCGCTGAAGGCCTGCCGCCGCTGGAAAGCGCGGGCAATGTGCTGCGCCCGAAAACCTCGGTAAAACTCAGCCTGCGCGTGCCGCCGACGCTGGATGGCGCAAAGGCCGGTGAATTCGTGAAGCAACTGCTGGAGCAGGATCCGCCGTACGGCGCCAAGGTCAGCTTCAAGCTGGAAAAAGATGGCAGCGGCTGGAACGCACCGCAGCTTTCGCCGTGGCTGGAACAAGCGGTAGCCGACGCATCGCAGCACTACTTCGGTGCGCCGGCCGCCTACATGGGCGAGGGTGGCTCGATTCCCTTCATGGGCATGCTGGGCGCGAAGTTTCCGCAGGCGCAATTCCTGATCACCGGCGTGCTGGGACCGCATTCCAACGCCCACGGCCCGAACGAGTTCCTGCACATTCCCACCGGCAAGAAAGTCTCGATGGTGGTGGCCGACGTGGTGGCGCGCCATTTCCAGCAGGGTTCGCGGTGAGCGATACCGCGCACTTGGCGGCGAACTGGGCAGCGATACGCGCGCGGGTGGACGAAGCCTGCCGCGCGGCGGGCCGCGATCCCGGCGAGGTGAACATCCTGCCGGTCAGCAAGACCTTCGGTCCGGACGTGGTGCGATCGGCATTGGCACTGGGCCTGCGCCGCTTCGGTGAGAACAAGGTGCAGGAAATCAAGGAAAAATCAGCGGCGCTGGCCGGCGAAGCGATCGATTGGGTGGTGATCGGCCATCTGCAGACCAACAAGGCCAAGGATGTGGCGCGGCTGGCCAGCGAAGTGCAATCGCTGGACCGGCTGGAACTGGCCGAAGCGTTGCATCACCGCCTGGAGATCGAAAACCGCACCCTGGACGTACTGGTGCAGGTAAAGACCGCGCGCGAGGAGAGCAAGCATGGTCTGCCTGCCGAAGAACTGCCGACGTTCCTGGCGCGCCTGCGAGGCTATTCCACGCTGCGCGTGCAAGGGCTGATGACATTGGCGACGCTTTCGGAAGATCCCGGCGAGGTGCGCGCCTGTTTCCGGCAGTTGCGCGAGTTGCGCGACCGCTGCGCCGAGGAGGGTCATGAGCTGCGCCGGCTTTCGATGGGCATGAGCGGCGATTTCCCCTTGGCTATCGCCGAAGGAGCCACCGAAGTACGCATTGGAACCGCCATTTTTGGTAGCCGTTCGTACGCGCCAGCGTGAGGTTCTGCCCGCGGTAGGCGTAAAGCAGGCGAAAAAATTTTGACCGCCTGCTTACCGGTGAACGACTGTTTCCAAGGAAAGCAGCGAATTTTCAAGGGGTTGCGAAGATTTCAGGAGTGTTTCCGACTTACCGAACGATAGGGTTCAGTTAACCCCATCCGAACAAGTCACCGGTGTTGCTTTGTTACTTTCACTACTTCGTCACGGCCGCCGCAGGGGGCGACGGCCGGACAAAGCAACCGCCCAGAGAACCACCGAATGCCAAACACGCGACTTGTACTCGCCGCGCTTGCCACGGCCTTGTGCTTTTCAGGCACCGCCCTCGCCACCGATACCGCCAGCAACATCCAAGCTCAGGTTTCCGGCAAATTTTCGTCCGCGTTGTTGAGTCCCCTGGCCGCTTTCAGCGCCGCACCCTCCCTGGCTCAATCCACGCTTCCCACCCAACTTCCCATCGCCGCCTTGGCGTCCGCCAAAGATGACGCTGCCGACGACGGCGTCGCCGATGCCGGCATCGAACAATTCAGTGACGCCAAGACCAACCAGGGCCTGCGCGACATGCTGATCGGCCTGGCCATGCAGTTGCGCCACGTGCGTTATGTGCGCGGCGGCCGCGATCCTTCCACCGGCTTCGATTGCAGCGGCTTCGTGCGCTACGTGTTCGAGCGTGCGCTCGGGCTGGAGCTGCCGAACAATTCCGCCTCGCAGTACCTGATCGGCCATATCGTGCATCGCAACGACATGCAGCCGGGCGACCTGGTGTTCTTCCGCACCGCCGATCGCCGTGGCAAGGGACGCATCTCGCACGTGGGCATCTACGTCAGCGATGGCCGCTTCATCCATTCGCCGCGCCGCGGCGAATCCGTGCGCGTGGATAACCTTGGCGACAGCTACTGGGCCAAGCGCTTCGCCGGCGCCCGCCGTCCGGACGCGATGGCGCAGATCGACGCGGGCACGCACAACGGTTGATCGCTTTGCAATGACGATTTTGAAAGGCCACCCATGGTGGCCTTTTTTTGTTGTGCGCTTTGTTACCTCTCCCCTCCGGTGACTTGATTAGCGTCGAGTTTCAGCTGAGGTGGCAGATGATGTTGAGTGTTACGTAATGCTGGTTCGTCGTCCCGGCGAAAGCCGGGACCTAGTGCCTTTCCGCTTTAAAGTCGCTGGGCCCCAGCTTTCGCCGGGGCGACGAGCATGAAATCAATGGCGTAGCTGAGATTCGACGCTAATCAAGCTCCGGGGAGAGGGTTAAGGTGAGGGGCAGTCTTGCGAAAAACCTCAGTAGGTTGGGCTGAGGCGAAGCCCAACCCTAACATCGCCATGCGTCGCAATGATGCTGGGATTTAAAGGGGACTTACCGCCGCTGCGACCATCGTGGCAAGCTCCGCCCCTCACCCCAACCCTCTCCCCCGGAGGGGAGAGGGAGCAGTGCTGTGCAAGACACATAAGACATCTCAATCTCCATGCCCACTCGCCTTCCTCCTGTCACTCTCTACTTGCTGATCGCCAACATCGCTGTATTCCTGCTTCAGCAGGTCATGGGCGAAACCTTGGTCGCTCATTTCGCGCTCTGGCCCTGGGGGCCTGACCAGCTTGCACAGGCATCCGATGGCAGGGTGCTGGCCATTGGCTTCCGGCCGTGGCAACTCGTCACCTACGGCTTCATGCATGGCGGCTACGCGCACATCTTCTTCAACATGTTCGCGCTGTATATGTTCGGCGGCACCATCGAGCAGACTTTCGGACCGCGCCACTTCACCCTCTATTACTTCGTGTGCCTGCTGACCGCCGCGCTGACGCAACTGCTGGTGGTGAAGTACTTCACGCATGGTTTCGAGCCGACACTGGGCGCCTCCGGCGCCATCTTCGGGCTGCTGCTGGCGTTCGGCATGCTCTACCCGCACGAGAAGCTGTTTTTGATGTTCATCCCGATTCCCATTCCGGCCTGGTTGTTCGTGATCGGTTATGGCGCGGTCGAACTCACCCTGGGCGTGTCCGGATGGCAGCCGGACGTTGCGCATTTCGCACACCTTGGGGGTATGCTGGGCGGCTTTTTGATGATCGAGTACTGGCGCGGCAAGCTTCCAATAAAACCAAAGCGCCGTTTGATGCGTTGAACCATTCATGCGCTGAACAATAAATTCCGATCGAGGGCGGAAAACCATGACGCAACACCTGCAGCGCCGGCTGATGCCGCGCCACATCACCTTCATGGCGCTGGGCATGGCCATCGGCACTGGCCTGTTCCTGGGCTCGGCCAGCACGATCAACCTGGCCGGCCCTTCGGTGTTGTTCGCTTACATGTTCGGCGGCCTGATGATCTTCATCATCATGCGCGCGCTGGGCGAAATGGCGGTGCACGATCCGGTGGCCGGTTCCTTCAGCAGCTACGCGCATCGTTACCTCGGGCCGTTCGCCGGCTATGTCACCGGCTGGAACTACTGGTTGCTGATGGTGGGCGTCGGCATGGCCGAAAGTACCGGCGTGGGCATCTACATGAAGCAATGGTTTCCCGACTTGCCGCAGTGGATCTGGGTGTTCGGCAGTGTGGTGATGATCGGCTCGCTCAACCTGATGGCGGTGAAGGTGTACGGCGAGATGGAATTCTGGTTCACCATGATCAAGGTGGTGACCGTGGTGCTGATGATCCTGGGCGGCGCCGGCATGATCTGGCTGGGCTGGGGCAACGGCGGGCATCCGGTGGGGCTTTCCAACTTGTGGAGTCACGGCGGCTGGTTCCCGAACGGATTCACCGGCATGGTGCTGGCGTTGCCGGTGGTGGTGTTTGCCTTCGGCGGTATTGAAACGGTGGGCATGGCGGCAGGTGAGGCTTCGCAGCCGGAACGTACCATTCCAGTCGCCGTCAATTCGGTGCTGTGGCGCATTCTGATTTTCTACGTCGGCGCGCTGTTCGTGATCATGGCGATCTATCCGTGGAACCAGATCGGCACGCAAGGCAGTCCCTTCGTGACCACCTTCGACAAACTCGGCATTGCGCAGGCGGCAGGGCTGATCAACTTCGTGTTGATCACCGCCGCACTGTCGGGCTTCAACAGCACCACGTTCAGCGGCAGCCGCATGCTCTACAGTCTCGCTAACAAGGGACAGGCACCCGCCGTGCTGGCCAAGGTAAGCGGGCATGGCGTGCCGATTCGCGGTGTGCTGGTGACGCTTGCCTGCTTGATGATCGGCGTGGTGCTCAATTACCTGCTGCCGAAGAGCATCTTCGAAATGATGATGTCGATCCTTTCGTTCAACACCGTATGGACATGGTCGATGGTGTTGATTGCCCACTTCAGCTTCCGCCGCCGCTACGGCAAGACGAAGTTCCCGTTGCGTGGGTGGCCGCTGACCAGTGCGGTCTGCCTGGCATTTCTCTTGTTCGTGGTGTTCATGCTGGGCTATCACCCGGATACGCGCGTGGCCTTGTATGTGGGCGCGGCGTGGGTAGCGTTGTTGACGGTGGCGTATTTCGTGTTCGGCATCGGGCGCAGGATGAGTCTTGCGGCGGCGGATGCGAATGCCGTCTGAGCACGTAGCAAGGTTCGAAGCTTGATGCCTTGCAACTCCGGTAACCCCAGTAGGTTGGGCTGAGGCGCAGCCGAACCCCAACATCGGGATGCACATGGTGACGTTGGGGTTCGGCTGCGCCTCAGCCCAACCTACTGGGGGCTGCGGCAAGATTTTTCCTTACCGCAACGCCAGAAAATCCGGGCTCACCACAAACCGCACCGCATCCAGGCGCAAGCGCGCCTGCGGTAATGCTTCCAGCAACGCCGCACGCTCTTCTTCCACACCAGCAATCTCTGCTTCGCTGATCGACGGATTCACTGCGCGCAATGCATGCAGACGCGCCAGTTCCGCATCCAGCATGTCCCTGGCTTCATTCACCGCATCGGCCATGCTGCTCTGTGCGCGCAGGCTCGCGGCAGCCTCGGCTTTTTCCAGCATCGGCGGCACCAGCTTGGCGAGAAACTTGCGGTACCTTGCCACTTCGATGGTGCGTTCGCCGGCCCTGCGCACGGCGATATCGCTCGGCTGGAAGTTTTCGCGTTCCGTGAGTTTGGTATCGATGGTGGCAACGATCGGCTGCACGGGCAGAAAGCGCTCGACATCCAGGCTGCGCTCGGCAACGCATTCCAGCACATACACGACTTGCAACAACGCGCTGCGCGGCGGTAGCGCGTCGTCGACCATGAAGGCTGCGTTGCCGCGTTCATGCGACAGCACCAGGTCAACGGCGCTGGCGACTATCGGATGATCCAGGCGCAACAGCGGAAGCTCCTCGCGCGCGAGTGCCACCTCACGCGAGAAGGTGATGGAAACCGGGCCTTCGGCAAAGCCGGGCAGGGCATCAGTGGAGAGATATTGCGGATCGAGCAGCAGCACGTTGTTGCCGAGTTCTTCCACGTGTACGCCGAAGGATTCCAGCAGGCGTTGCTGGAAGGCATCGCGCGAAGGGTCGTTGTCTTCGCGGCGGAACGCCTGCGCCAACTCATCCGCATGCAGATCGCGGCTGGCGGCAAGCTCGAGCAGATGGTCGCGGCCGGCGCGGATCAGCTCGGCCATCTGTTCGTGCGCGGCACGTGTTTCGGCGAGCAGCACATCCAATTCCTGGTCGCGCTGGTCGTCGCCGCGTGCGTGTTCTTCCGCCAAGCGCGCCAGGGTATCGCCGAAACGGCGCAGCAGTTCGCGCCCATCGGCGGGACTGGTGCGGAAGGCGTCGATGCCTTCGTCGTACCAGCGCGCCAGGACGTGCTGAGCGCTATCCGCAGCGACGATGATGTGGATGCTGATGTCGTGCTTCTGCCCGATGCGGTCCAGGCGTCCGATGCGCTGTTCGAGCAGATCCGGATCGAGCGGTAGATCCCACAGAACCAGGCGATGCGCGAACTGGAAGTTGCGGCCTTCCGAACCGATTTCCGAGCAGATCAGCAGGCGCGCGCCGTCCGCTTGCGCAAAATACGCCGCGTTGCGATCGCGCTGCACGATGCCCAGCCCTTCGTGGAAGCGCGCGATGCCGGCGCCCGTGCGCGTGCGCAGCGCTTCTTCCAGCGCCAGCACTTTCGCCTGGCTGCGGCAGATCAGCAGGAATTTGTCTTCCGGATGGCGATCGAGCAGCGCAACCAATGCGTCGATACGCGGATCGCTGGCGTAATCCAGTTCCAGCATCGCCACAGGCTGCTGGATGTCCGCGTGGAACTCCGCCAGCAGCGCCTGGCGCGTGCGATCATCCACACGTTCCGCGTCGATCAGCTCCCATGCCGGCACGCGCTTGGGAAAGCCGCCGATGTTGACGCGACGATTGCGGAACATGGAGCGACCGGTGCCATGACGATCGATCAGCGCAGCGAGCAGTTCGCGGCTGTGTTCGGGCTTGGTGGGATCGGCCAGGCAGGCTTGCAGCGCGGCATCGCCGTCGAAGGCTTTTTGCAGCGATTCCAGATCAACGGCTTCGAGCGGGGCGCGTTCCAGCAGCTTATCGGCAATGCGTGAAAGCGATTGGAAATGCTCGGCTTCGGCCAGATACGCGTCCAGGCTGTGGTAGCGCTGCGGATCGAGCAGGCGCAGGCGGGCGAAATGGCCGCTGCGTCCCAGTTGTTCCGGTGTGGCGGTCAGCAGGATCACGCCCGGCGTAGCCGCGGCGAGCTGCTCCGCCAGGGTGTAGCGCGGGCTAGCGCTTTCCGGTGTCCACGCCAGGTGATGGGCTTCGTCCACCACCAGCAGATCCCAGTCTGTTTCCAGCAATTGGGCGGCGCGCTTGGGGTTTTGCTCGAGGAAGCCAAAATCGGCGATGACCAGTTGTTCGTCCTCGAAGGGATTGGCGTCGCTGCCCGATTGCTCCAGCGCTTCGCAACGCTCTTCGTCGTAGATGGCAAAGCTGAGGTTGAAGCGGCGCAGCAGCTCCACGAACCATTGATAGACCAGCGTATCCGGCAGCAGCACCAGCACGCGCGTGGCCCGGCCGGCCGCAATCTGGCGCGCGACGATCATGCCCGCCTCGATCGTCTTGCCCAGGCCGACCTCATCGGCCAGCAGCACACGCGGCGGATGGCGCGATGCGGCGATGCCCGCCACGCGCAACTGATGCGGCACCAGGCCGATGCGTGCGGAGCTCAAGCCCCAGCTCGGCGAACGCCGCGCCGCCGCCCGGCGTTCCAGGCTTTCCAGGCGCAGATCGAAATGCTGCACCGGATCGGTGCGCCCGCCGATCAGCCGGTCGTCTGCCTGGCTGACGCTCTGCTCGTCGTCCAGTTGCCCCTCATGCAGCTCGCGCCCTTCGCCGCGATAGACCAGCAGCCCCTCGCGCTCCTCCACCCGTTCCACCAGGAACGCGATGCCCTTGCCCGCCACCCGCTGCCCGGCCCGGAACTCCGCCCGCACCAATGGCGCCGAATCGGCCGCATAGGGGCGCAACACCCCCGACTTGGCAAACAACACCTGCACTCCGCGCCCCTCGACGCGCAGCACGGTGCCAAGGCCGAGTTCGGGTTCGGCGGTAGAGATCCAGCGTTGACCGGGTGTGAACATTAGCCTGCATTGACGTGGTTTCGAGGGGTGTCGATTATCCGCGCAATGAGGAAGGCTGGCTACGCCCTAAAAGCATGGCCAGGAACAGCATGGCCAAGTATCAAAGTGGATGTGACAACAACTTACATTACCAGCAACTGGAGCCACCGGATGTCGTGGCGGGGAGCTGGTTGCCGAGGTAATCGACCGAATACGTCCCACACCCGTCACCTGTCTGAGAGCCGGTAGGAGTGGCCGAGGCTGTATAGGTGGCCGCACTACTGCCTGAAGAAGCCGGTGACGTAAAGCTAATGGTATAGGTCGGGTTACTGCTGTTCGGTACCTGGATTTGATTGTTGGTGATGTTCGAATATCCAAGGCTTATCAAATTGAGCGTATAGCTGTTGTTGGTGGAGTAGTAGGTTTCCTCGCGCCTCGATAGATCAAGCAACGCTGACTTCGCCGTGGTCCGATTCGATTTCTGGACGTACTTCCGATATTGCGGTATGGCGATCGCAGCCAGAATGGCCACGATCGCAACGACGATCATCAATTCGATCAATGTAAAACCATTTTTATAACGGTTCGTCATGCGCGTTGAGTCACGTTGAGTGAATGCTTTGTCGAATGTCTTAGTCATTGCCGTTTCACCCTATCTCAGCGCAATTGCAGCCACGTCAACCGTTGCCCGGCTTGTCCGCCTGGGGGGTTGATCTGGTTGACAGTACCAACACCTGAAACGGTCTGGTTGACCAGGTAAGGTTGGCCTTTTGCCGTTACCACCGAAGGACTACCCACTGCGCTGAGCGCGATGCCGCTTATGGAACCACTAATCACAACACCGGTGGTATCGGAGAAGAAGGAGTTGGTGAAGCCGCCACCTGTGGCCGGGTTCAAAGCCATCGTCCAGCCAGATGTTGTCACCACCGTGCAGCTCAGCGGCGAGTTGTTTGCGGGAATCGTCGTATTCACGATAAACGCGCCTTCGGATTCAATCGGGCTGTAGATGACTTGTTCGGTCTGGTTGCTGCCACCTACCCAGGACACGCCGTTATAAGCTGGCAAGTTCAAATACCAACCGAACTGGCTGCCGGCTGTGTTGACGGGATTGCCGTTCGAATCGGTCGTTGCGCACGTCGAACCTTGCATGCATACAGTGTTTTCGCTGACTGTGCGATAGCCCAGGATGGAAGTGGAACCAGTCGATGTTGTGGTACTCGTAATGGTTTGTTGTTCCAGGGAGGTTTGCTTGATAGGTGAAGATGCTGTGGGAGTGCCGGTGGCACCCACAGTCAGGCCGGCGTAGCTTGCGCCCGCCGTGCCTGCTGCCCCCATACCCCAATCCCAAATGCCATATAGCGTTTGCTCTCCGGCGGAATAGGTAGAGCTGGAGGTCACGGATTGTGGCTGGATAGAGCCAGTGCCGAATTCCACCAATACGTAAGGTGTGTTGGAGTTTGAACTTGGCTCGGTCGTTGCAACCACGACCAATTGGGTGGTAATCGGTTGAGGGGTTACCACCGTATAAGTGGTGGTGCTGCCGCTTGTCGTACTGGTAGTGCCGTATGCGTAAGTGGATTGTTGCGATGGAGCTACTGGTGACAGGACGGTAATCGTTGGCGACGACGTAGTGGTCGTCGTGGTGCCGCCACTGGTGGTAGTTGTAACGGTGTACACCGTCTTGATCGGAGGGGTAGTGAACAATGGCGTGGCGGAGCTGTTGCCGTAGGTAGAAACTCCCCAGTTGGCGGGATTGCTGCTAGTCAGATCAAAACGCCAAACGTTGCCGTACACATCGCCCGCATAGACGTAGTCGGCAATGTGATCCCCATCGAGATCGACAGAAGAGACATAACCAATACCGTTGGGGTTGCTTGAACTACCTACGCCCGTGTCCAAGAAATAGACGTTGGACGAGCTTTGGCTGCTCGCACTGATGTTGCCGTTGCTATCGACCAGCATCACATAGATGCCTGCATGGCCTGTGACGCTGTTAAAACCATTGCCGAAGATAACTGCCCAGTTCCCGTTGTGGAGGCGTCGGATCTGCGGCGTGCCGACGGTTTGACCAAGATCATTGCCACATGCGCTGCTGGAGGTGTCGTTCTTGCATACGAGGGTCGTGGCGACCGAGCTGCCTGTAACGGCTGTACTCCACTCACCTTTCACGTTACCAGTACCGAACGCATTAGTACCGAGATCAGTGACGTCGAGTGCGAAGATGGCATTGCCACCGATACCCAATCCGCTGACCAACCAAGTATGCCAAGCATTGCCGTAGAACAGATCGCCGGTACCCGGCGTAGCATCCATATAAAAGTTGTGTGCGTAGTTGACCGAAGAGTAATCCAGCGTCGAAGTGGTGGCATTGTGGATCGTCGCCAGTACAGCGCCGGGCATGTATGCAAGCACTTCCTTGCCGTCGTTCGCTGTGCCGTCAGCACAGAGGTTATAAATGCCGTTACCGTTTTTGCTTGCGCATGCATAGGTGCCGTCGGTGTTGTAATAGCCTGACTCGAAACCATGCATAAAGCCGTCGTTCGAACCCACAAAGACCACGTTCAAGCGCTTGGCTTCGCCGTTGGTGCCGCCGCCAGCGAATGTTCCATAGGTGACGACGCCTGTTGCGTTCTCAGCCATCGTTTGCGTGGGGTAGAGCAGATCCGACCAAGTGTTTGGGTAAGGCGACAACGGCGGTCCCACCCAAACGGGGCTCGAATCAATGATGTCGCCAAGCACACTAGTGCGCGCACGGAAATTGTCGTATGAGCCCGCTGCATTGACTACTGACTTGCCTGACTGGCTCACTTCATTAGTGCGATCGCCACCCAGATAAGCGACACGGTCCTGCGCCACCTGATTGGCGTTTGCAACGCCGCTGTCGTTGGACCCCAGCCAGCTTTGCTGGTTGGTAGTCAAGCGACCCCAGGTGAAGGGCGCTGCACCCGGAGTGCTGGCGTTGTCGTTCGGACCACCAGTCCAGGTCACCATATTGCGGCTGCCTGTTCCCTGCGCGGTCATACCGGTTTGCCCAGTTGCCGAGCAGTTCCCTCCGGTGAGGACGCAAGATGCATCCCAGTTCGCTGCACTTGAAATCGATACCGTGCCTGTGGTGGCGTCGTAGACTAGGTTCTGCGAATCCAGTTCGCCCCACCAATTATTGGGATGATAGTACGCCAGATACACCTGTGTGCCGGTTTGTACTTCGCCGGTCTGCTGCGTGTTGATGCCGGCCGAGCTTGCAGACACGTTCGCAGGGGTGGCTTGGAAGCAGGTGATCTCGTGAACGTTTTGACTGCCACCGGTGGAGCCGCCGAAGCCAAACAGGAAATTATCTGGCATGGTGCCGTTGGACGAAGAAATATCTTGTCCTGTCAGTACCGGCACATAGTTGCCACCGTTGTAGCTGTACCAAAGGCTTAACAGGCCGGTCTGAGTGATTTGCAGTTTGTAGGCAATTGGAACTGCCGTAGAGCGTGTCAATGCATTCTCTGACGCGATGGGTGTAGTGCTAGGCAGATTCAAGTACGCGTTGGGGATGGCTGCGTAATCTGGGAAGGTTGCAACATGTGAATACGTAGACGACGACGCCGCCGATATTGAAACGGGATAATAGTTGCCATTAACCAGCACGAAGGGTGTGCCACTGCCGTAATACCCATCATCATTCGAAGTTGTTGTGCCACCAACTGTCGCACTCGCGACCCCGGAACTCGAAGTCGGCTGAGTATAGCTATATGTGGTTGTGGTTATGGTCGTGGTTGTATTGCAGGTGTACGTTGTCGTGCTGCCATTGCCACTAGTGATAGTCTTGCTTGCTGTGCCGGTTGTTTGCGAGCTTGTTGAGCTGGTCGTTTGTTGATAAAGCGGCGTTCCGCCAGCGATGGTGACAGCTGTCCCTGAGGTACTGCCCGCGCCTCCGCTAGTAGCGTTAGCAGGTTGGATAGAAGCACAAGCCTGTTGGTTCGCTTTGTAGTTTTTGGAACCTTGGCTAAGGGTGGGCGTATAGCTGTAAACGGTAGTTGTAAGAGTTGTGTAATTGCCGTTCGGCGGGTAGGTGTACGTGAACGTGTACTGCGTTGGGCCAGTTGTAGAGTAGGAATATGTGCCGCCGTTTTTGCAAACGTTCTTTACATCACTTTCAGTGGCGTTGGAATTGAGCGCTTGCAGCGCTCCCAAATAGACGCCACCGTATCCGCGCAAGCCGATGCGTTGCGGCTGATATTGGCGACCATTGCCACCATTGGTGGTGGTTGCTTGTTGGCCAGTGGCAGTGTTGTCACCGGTATAGCCACTTTGGTAGGCGCCATTGAGGTAGTTGCCGTATTCATCCATGCCAAGGCCGATATACGCCCCCATCATACCGTCGTATGGGGAGTTTACATTCGAACAGCTATAGCCAAGGCTGCCACCAAATGCGCCAATTTGAGGGGCATAGGTGGTGGCGCCATTGCCGGTTGTGGATGAGACCTTGGAAGCATCTAGTAGATAAAAACCGATGCCGTCCGCGCCGTCACCTGCGCCGCCGCCGCCGTTGCCACTGTAGGCATAAGTTGTAAAGGTGACCTGGATGCCTTGGCTCGAGGAAAAAGGTGTGTTCGAAATAATGGCGCCATTCTGATTGCCATAGCAGGTGCCGCCGGGGCCACCCACGCAACCATTGGTCAGGCGTAGCGCACCACTGCCCGAAGAGTCGACGTTGTTAGTCAGGCCGGCTTGGATTTGGGTACCGTAGTAGGTCAACCCTTTACAAGCGGGAACTGTACCCGTGCCATTGCCGGCGGTCAGGCAGGCCCCGTTGGAAGGAATCCAATTCAGAGCGGCTGATGTGCCTGTAAAGCTGTCCTGCACAACGTTGGTCGTTGTTTGCGCATAAACTACAGGCCACGCTGACGCGGCACCGATCAGCGCGAGCCAGCTTGCGAATATTCGAATGGATTTCATGTTATTCGCCCCTGTATTTATGGTCCGCAAGACAAGCATCTGGTGTTGGTCGATAACTCGTACGTGCTTTGCACTACGGCTACCGCATTTGGTGTGCTGCCATAGCTCAGAGCTGTAACCTGATAGATCTGACCGCCGCCACCCGGTGCTGCTCCCAGGTATTGGAAGTGATACTGCGGATTGGCGTAATACGAGTTGTTACTGCTCGTTGTCGATACGGTGATGGCTGGTTGCATACTGGTGTACGCCTCATAAGCGCTCAGTGATGTAACGCCTGTTGCTGACGTAGGGTTTGTGATGCTGTACGAGTTCGAGCAGATCGTAAGCGCTGTGAACACTGTGCCAGATGCACAACTGGTCGATGATGGCAGGCTCGCTGCGTTATGTACTAACACGTATTCGGCGTATTGCAGCGTGCTTTGCGCAAGTTGAAATGCGCGCCCTTTTTCCTTGGTGTTCGAGGCGACGTTTTCCTGTATCGTGAAATTGTGATACAGGCTGACCGCCAGCAACGTCATCACCACTAGCATCAACAGGCTTGCGATGAGCACGAAACCGCCTTCTTTTCGTGCTCTGGTTTGAGGGGTTCTTGGCATGGAAGTTCTCTTGATCATCGCAACAGCGGTCACTTCGCCTGCTGTGTCAACGACACGATTCGGCTAATCATCGGCAGCGTGGGTGACGTTTGACCGGGCTGGCTGGATTGCCCATACAGCGGGTTTACAAAGGTGAGCTGTAAATTGACTGATTGCACATACGGCCACAGGCTGCTCGTCATTTGATCGGCAGTAAGGTATTCAGTGACTGAATTGTCGTGCGTACCGGAGACGCCGTAGTACACGACGAAGCCCTTTACACCTGTAACGATCGTTCGTGCCGTTTTACCGTTGACGGAACAGGTCAAATTGTTATTGGTGTCGATTTGGAAAGTATTGGTGACTAGCGTTTTTGCGGTATCGGTCTGGCCCAGACAATCAAGCGTATTGCCTGAGGTCGTATCAGCCATGAATCGTAGTTCCAGCGTGTCGTTGCCCGTGGATGGGTGCGTGCCGTAAATCGCTTGCCCCGCTACCGTGAATGGCGTCGTGACGGTAAAAACATTGGTCTGTGTGTAGGCCGGGCTGGGTGGGCTGCTTCCATAATTTGCCGATACCGGAAAATAACCAGCCGTTTGCACAGCATTTCCAAGAATGATCAGCGCCATGCGCTGGTTGTCCTGTACCTGCGCCAACTGATTTTGTGCCGAGAATGTTTGGCGCGTCTGAAACCACACGGCGAACAGCCCGGCGAGCAGAAACGTGCCGATGAGCAGTGCGATCATCAGCGAGATCAAACTCAAGCCGCGCTGGTTATGGCGATGCATAGTCGTCATGCCTCAGATCTGATTGACCAGCGTGTAATTCATGGTTGTCGTAGCCGCTGCATTGGCAGTACCGCTGTTGAGGGCGGCTGCTGATTTCTGCTTCCATTGAATTGCAATACTGCACCCCACTGGCGCACTTGCTTTGCAGGTGACGGTGACGCTTGCGCCGGGCACCTGCTTGAGCAATTGAATTGCCCATTGCTGAACGTCATAGCCGGCCATATCGGTAGCAGAACATGTGGTATTGATGCAGCCCCCAGATGGCGCGGAGGGTGCATTGCTATCAATGACTGGCGTAGTTGGGCTGTTGGTTGATGGGGTAATGGTGAAAGTGGGGGAATTATTGGACCAGTAATCAGGGTTGGCACTCATGGCGTCGGCCAGACTGCGCGCCTGGATCGCTACCAGCGATTCGAGCTGCGAACCGTGCGTACTGGATAATGCCGACGCCTGCATGGCGGCAATGCCGAGTAGACCAATGGAAAGAATTACCAGCGCAACCAGCACTTCCAGCAGGCTGAAACCACGCATCCGACGAAAGGCGGAGTCGATCATGGGCAACTCCCCTGCATATTGTTTTGTGGTGAATCTACGGTAACGTTGCCTGCTTCAGATACGATCACGCAGCGACGCCAGGCTGCATTGTTGCTGGAGTCGTGCAAGGTAAGTGTGCCGGTATCGCCGAAATCGGTCGCACTGCCGAAACTCTTTGTGCCACCCATCCGGTTGAAAGTGATGGCATTTGATGTTCCCCCTGTCGAGGAATACACCAGCGTATCGCTGCCAGTAAAGGGGCCATGGACGCGTAGCAACGTGTCGCCACTGGTAGTGAAGGTGTGATCGCCTGCGACATCGATGAAAACGATCCATCCAGTGTTCCACGCCGTGCTGTTGTTGCAGGCGGGGGCGCTGGTTGAAGGGATGGCCGAAGGGTTGGCCGATGGACAAATGGTTACCGTCAGGCCTTGCTTGATCGCCGCGGAGCGTGTCAGTGCGACATCGCTAGCAAGATCGTTGATTTCCCCGGCCATTCGGCTTTGTGTTGTTACGCTTTTATAGGAAGGGATGGCAAAGACCATGATGATGGCGACAATCGCAATCACCACCATCATTTCGACTATTGTGAATCCTTCCGCCGGCCTGCGATGCGTCCGCACCGTACTCATGGACCGCCCCTGTATCGCGTTGGCTACTGCTCTCGTTTGTTTCTACCGGACGAAGCCCGGTCCCCATGCTTGCTCGGCGGAACAACAGGCTAAGGGCCTGGCTGTCACCAGAGGCAGATGTGTAACTTCGGGACAATTATCTTGTAGGGATTGTCTGATTTGAACGACCACTGGTCGGAGGAAAGGCACCGTTTGTCGCCGAAAGTTGACGGCCGTCAAAAAGCACGGCAACGCGGCGTGTCAGAGAGCGTTGCCAAAACAGACTCACAGGCGGCTACACGTCCGACCACATCCGCAGCAGATTGTGGTAGCACCCGGCAAGCCGTATGCACGCAGCTTCAACCGCATTCGTCGCCGTAAGCTGCTGTATTGCAGCATCCAGATCGAACAGCATCATGCGACGGCCATCGTCGCGCACCATGCTCTGCACCCAGAAGAAACATGCGGTTCGCGTTCCGCGCGTGACGGGATTCACGCGATGCAGGCTGCTTGCCGGATAGAGAATCATGTCGCCAGCGGGCAGCTTTACCGTCTGAGTACCATAGGTGTCTTCGATCAACAACTCTCCCCCGTCGTAGCTTTCTGGCGGCGCTAGAAAGAGCGTGGCGGAAAGATCGGTTCGAATCTTGTCGCCGGTGCCGGGCAGCAGGCGGATGGAGCCGTCGACATGGTTGCCGAAGTGCATGCCGCCTTGGTAACGGTTGAACATGGGTGGGTAGATGCGGTTGGGCAGGGCCGCGCTGATGAAGAGTGGGTTGCGTTCCAGTGCGGCTAGCACGATGTTGCCGAGTTCGATGGCGACGGGCGAACCTTCCGCGATTTGCTGGTTTTGTTTGACGTGGATGCCCTGATGGCCAGCGGTGACGCGGCCGTCGATCCAGGGGGCATTGTCGGCCTCGAGTTGTTGGCGGAAGTGGGTGAGTTGGTTGGCGTTGAGCAGGGCAGGGATGTGGACGAGCATGGCGGTGGCTTTTGCTTGTTTGGTGATGGTGTCTGGCGAGTGTGGTCCCTCACCCCGGCCCTCTCCCAGGAGGGGAGAGGGAGTTGTTATCGCGGGATCAGAACTTATAGGTGAACGTTGCCAATGCAGTGCGCCCGATACCCGGTACAGCGCGCCCGCCATCCGAGGGAATCACCGCATCGAAGTAACGCTTGTTGGCGAGGTTGAGCACATTGAGCCGGATGTCGTAGCTGGGTTGGTGATAGGCCACGGTGGCGTCCCAGCGCGTATAGCCGCCGACGCTCGTCTTGTTGGTGTTGGCGGCGTAGCGTTGCGACATGTAGGTGGGGCCGCCGCCGGCTTCCCAATGTTCGGCAAAGGTGTATGTGCTCCACGTGGTGAAGGTATGGCGTGGCGTGTTGGCGGGTACGTTGCCTTGCGTGCCGTCGCGCGCCTTTACGATCTCGCCGTCCATGTAGTTGTAGCCGGAAAAGATCTGCCAGTGTTTGGTGAGATGTCCCATAACGCCAAGCTCGGCGCCGCGCAAGCGGATGTTGCCGTCCAGGGTGTATTCGCCGGATGAGGTCTGCGTGCGTGCATTGGTCTGTTCCAATCGATACGCCGCTGCGTTGATAGCGAGCATGTCGTCCAGCAGGTTCCATTTGCCGCCGATTTCGTAGGAGCGGTTTTTCGATGGCGACAGGTTCTGCGTGCCATTGGTGAGCGTGAGCTGTTCCAGCACCGGATTGAACGAGGTGCCGTACGAGACGCAATAGGATTGTCTTTCGCTGGGCTGGTAGATCACGCCGCTGCGCACGCTGGTGAACGATACGGTCTGCTGCGCATACGCCGGTGCGGAAATCGTGTTGCTGATGTGCGCATCGAAGCGGTCGCGACGCACGCCGGCGACGACCATCCACTGATCGCTGAACCTGATGGTGTCGTTGACGTAGACCGCTGCCGTCTTGCCTGTCGACTGCGCGTAATTGCCGGTCGTGGTTTTGACGTTGCCGGGCGTGGCCACGTACGCGGGATCGAGCAGAGAGATCAGCGGAAGGCCGCTGCGCGTATACGTTTGGTTGTTGTAGGTTTCGCGCGCCAGCTCCACGCCGGTGACCAATGTATGCCGCCAGCTTCCGGTGTCGAACTTGGTGGTCAGATCGGTTTGGCTGTCCAGCAATTTGTCGTGGAGTACGCGATCATGACTGGCCAGTTGTACGTAAAGATCCTGCAGCGGCAGGTTGGTGGGATTGCCCAGTGTTCGATTGAGCGTGACGCCGCCGGCGGTGACCACGGCGTTGGCGGCGGTTTCGCGCGCATCGGTTTTGTATTGGCTGTATTGCAGTTGCGTGCGCAGGTTTACGTTGTCCGAGAATGCATGTTGCAGGCGCGCGTTGAAGGCATTGACGCTCTGAATGGTGCGGTCGTCGGTCAGGCCGTACCAGTTTTTCGGCTTCACATGCGCGGGGCGCCCGTTGATCGGCGGCAAGCCGTAGTCGGGCATGTCGTGGTTGCGTTGAAGCAAGGCCGACAGCGTGATCTGCGTGGGTGTGCCGATGCCGAAGCGCAGCGACGGTGCAAGGCCGCCATCGCGATTGTTCAATACGTCGCGGGTGGAGTGCATGTCCTGGCCGTAGATGTTCAACCGCGCGGCCGATGTATCCGACAGCGGCTGGTTGATGTCGCCGGTCAGGCGATAACGATCGCTGGTGCCGATGGTGGCGCTAAGCGTGCCGAACGGTTTCAGCTCCGGCTCCTTGGTCACTTGGTTGATCACGCCACCGGTGGAGCCACGGCCGAACAGCATGGAGGAAGGGCCTTTGAGCACCTCGACCGCATCCAGATCGAACACGTCGCGGTAGTACTGGCCGGGATCGCGGAAGCCATCCAAGTAGATATCCGTGCGTGCAGTGAATCCGCGCAGGTTGATGTTGTTGCCGATTTGCCCGCCCTCTGCTGCGCCGAGCGTGATGCCAGGTACGTTGCGCAGCGCATCCTGCAGCGACGTGGCGCCTTGCGCATCGAGCAGATCGCGGTTGACCACTACCACGGTTTGCGGAATGTCGCGCAGCGAGGTCGGCGCCTTGGCGCCTACGGTGGAACTGTCGGCAGTGTAATCGTTGCCGATTACGCTGCCGGTGACGTGCACGGAGGTGAGAGTTTTTGGTTTGGTTTGCGACGTGGCGTCGTCACCGGAGGGCGAGGTGCCTTGTGCCTGTGCGGTGGCGGGCAGGGTCAGGGCAAGCAGCAGGGCAGTTTGTAGGGGCGAAGCACGGAATTGGATGGGCATGGGCAGCGACGTGAGCAAGTGGAAGGGCCAGAACGATGGATGGCTGGCTGCTTGAGTGCGTCGCGAATGACCTCTGCGATCGCCTCAACCTTGCTTGCTGCCCAGGGAGAGTTCTTTGTAAATGAGAACTGTTCTTATTCTTGCATGCCCGTATGCGGTTGTGAAGTGTGGAAGTGGAAGGGCCCGGTTGCAGTGCCTCGAAGTGCCCTCTCCTACAACTCACCACGAGGCGTGGACCATGCTTCGGCGTCATCCCGGCGAAGGCCGGGATCCAGTTCAAACAGGCCTCTGAAAGACACAAAATCGCTTTTGAGTGCTTCGCAAAACGTATCTAGACTGGATTTCGGCCTTCGCCGGAATGGCGGTGAAGTGTGATTGGGGCATTTCGAGAAATGGGTAGATATCAATGCATGAAGGGAGGGGCACTCGCCTCACTGCGTCAACTGCACCCAATCCGGATGATGAATCCAGAAATCCTCCCGCGAGCGGAGCCAGCCCGATGCCTGCTGGTAAATCAGCCAGGCATTGACCACGTCGAGCAGGTCGCCGTCATTGCGACGCACGGCGAATCCATGCGCCGTCCTGCCATAGGTTTGCACGTCGAGCTTGCGCAGTTGGTTGGGGTAGGTTTTTTCCAACGCGGTAGGAACGGGTTCTTCAGCCATCAATCCATCGAGCTTGCCGTCGCGCACGTCCTTGATGGCCTGGGTTTCATCCTGAATCTCGACGATTTTGCTTTGCCCAAAATAATCCTTGGTGGTAGCCGCAGTAACGGTCCCCGACAACACGCCGATGCGATGCGAGCTGCCGGCCTGCAGTTTAGTGACATCATCCGCGCCGATCGCTTGCTTGTTGACGACCAAGCCCAGTGCGTAATCGCCGTAGGGATGGCTGAATTTCAACAACAGTGCACGCTGCGGCGTGATGCTAAGGCCCGAAGCCAGGATATCGAAACGGTGCGCGCGTAGATTTTCGATGGCGCTTTGCCATGTAGCGGGAACAAGGTCGAGTTTCCATCCCATGTCCTGCGCGAATTGCCTGAGCAGATCGATTTCCAGGCCGCTCCATTGGCCGTTGCTGTCGCGGAAAACCCATGGTGCATTGGCCGCTACGCCGACCTTTAGAACACCGTTCTTTCGAATGAGAGCAAGGCTGCCTTCTGATGGACCGGCGTTATCGGCGGTCGAAGCCAGGGTTGTGCTGGGAATTTGAAAGAAGCCTACGACAACAATCAGCAACATCAAGCGCCGTACTACACCGAGTGAGTTCATGATGTCCTCGCGAGGGTGATTAGGGATGATGATCGGATAGCGGCTCGATGATTGAGCGGTAAGCGATCGAACGCAAGCATGGTGTGTCACGCTTTGTCGTGCGTTTCCTGCGTGATGATGTTTTTCACGTAATTCCAACGGCCGTCATTCCCGCGAAAGCGGGAATCCATCTTCGCCTTTTGCATCAGAGCAAAATGGATTCCCGCTTTCGCGGGAATGACGGCCGTTTGGGTTGCAGTGCATTTCAGTTACGAGCTCTCTCTCCCTTTCGAAAAGAAAAAAGCCCCGCATTCGCATGCGGGGCTTTCGCTTCCGATCCCCAAAATCGTGGCTTACCAGATCTTCACCTGCTTCTCGCCATCGCGAACCATCGCATCGCCGGTCTTGCACTGGAACGCCTGCGCGAACGCCGTCATGTTCGACGGTGCACCGATGGCGCGCAGCGAGGCGGGGGCGTGCGGGTCGATGTTGAGGTACAGCTCCGCCTGCTTTTCGCGCGTGTTGTTGCGCCACACGCGTGCCCAGCTCAGGAAGTAGCGCTGATCCTGCGTGTAGCCGTCGATCTTCTGCTGCGCTTCGGCCGGGTTCTTCTTCAGCGCATCCTGCAATGCGTCGTAGGCTACGTTGAGGCCGCCGAGGTCGGCGATGTTTTCGCCCAGGGTCAGCTGACCGTTCACGTGCAGATCCGGCTTGTCCTTGAGCGGCGCGTAGCCGTTGAACTGATCCACCAGCTTGCCGCTGCGCGCCTTGAACTGCGACTTGTCCTGCGCCGTCCACCAATCGGACTTGTTGCCGTCGCCATCGAACTGCGCGCCCTGGTCATCGAAGCCGTGGCTGGCTTCATGGCCGATCACCGCGCCGATGCCACCGTAGTTGATCGCGTCGTCGCCATTGGCATAGAAGAACGGCGGCTGCAGGATCGCGGCCGGGAAGTTGATGGTGTTGGTGCTCGGGTCGTAGTACGCGTTGACCGTTTGCGGCGTCATGCCCCATTCGGTGCGATCGGTGGGCTTGCCGATGTGGCCGATGTCCCACTGATAGTTGAATTTGGCGGCGGCCTGCAAGCTGTCGTAGTAGTCGCCCTGCTTGATGTCCAGGCCATCCCAGCTACGCCAGTGGTCCGGATAGCCGATCTTGGGCAGGAATTTTTCCCACTTCTCCAGCGCCTTCTGCTTGGTGGTGTCGCTCATCCAGTCCAGATGCGTGATGCGGTCCTTCAATGCGTCGCGCACGTTGGTGACCAGTTCCTGCGCACGCTGCTTGGCTTCGGGCGTGAACTCCTTGGCCACGTACAACTGGCCGAGCGCCTCGCCCATCGAGCCGTTCACGGCGCCCAGCACGCGCTTCCACAGCGGCTTCTGCTCCGGCTGGCCGGAAAGCGTCTTGCCGTAGAAGTCGAAACGGTTGTCCTGGAAGGCGGTGCTCAGTGCCGGCGAAGCATCACTGATGGTGTGGAAGCGCAGATACGCCTGCCACTGCGAGATCGGCGCGCTGGCCAGCAACTTGTCGAACTCGGCGAAGAACTTCGGCTGCGAGAGCGAGAAGCCCTTGTCGATGGTCACACCTTGCGCCTTGAAGAAATCGTCCCACTTGAAGTGAGGGGTGAGCTTGTCCGCATCGGCCACGCTTACGAAGTGGTACTGGTTGTCCAGGTCGCGCATCTGCGTGGGCGAGAGCGAGGCTTCGGCCAGCTTGGTTTCGAAGGCCAGCACGTCGTCCGCCTGCTTCTTGGCATCGGCTTCGGCAACGCCGGTCAGCTCCAGCGACTTGGCGATATAGCCCTTGTAGGCCTCGCGGATGTCGGCGTACTTCTTATCGGTGTAGTAGTCGCGCGTGGGCAGGCCCAGGCCCGACTGCTGGGCGAAGCCGATCTGGATCTTGGCGTCCTTGAAATCGGCGCCGGAGCCGAAGCCGAACACTTGTTGGTCGCCTTCGACAAAACGATCGGTGATGTACTTGGCGACGTTGGCGGGTTTCTTCAGCGCGTCGATCTGGTCAAGCAGCGGCTTGATCGGCTGGTAGCCGAGCTTGTTGATGGCGTCCTGATCCATGCCGGCCTGGTACAGGTAACCGATCTTCTGCTCGATCGACCCCGGCTTGGCCTGGGTGGCGTTCTTGGCGGCCGCTTCCACGATGTCGTGCTGGGTTTTCAGGCTCTGCTCGGCCAGCGCATCGAACGCGCCCCAGCGCGTGCGGTCCTGAGGAATCGGGTTGGCGCCGACCCACTTCGAGTTGACGAAGCCATTGAAGTCCTGACAAGCATTGATGTTGCTGTCCAGCTCGGCCACGTCGAACACGTTTACGGGCTTGGCGGCGCTGGCCGTCGTGGAGGCCACGGCCGGCGCGGTGGAGGCGGCAGCCGGCGCGGGCGCCGAGGCTTGTTCCTGCTTGCCGCACGCGGCCAGGGCGAAGGTGACGCTCGCGGCGAGCAGCAGCGGCTTCAAATGCTTGTAGGTCATGGATATCCCTCTGAAAGAGTCGAATGATTCGCCCGCAGGCGCTCTCAGGTACGGCAGGCCACGCTGTGGATTTCCCCGAAAATCGCGGCCATGACTCACCAAACTAGGTCAAAGGTCACGGGGGACATAGTGTCAAAGGTCAGGGTAGGGATGTAGGTGCGCGCGCTGGGGATTTGTACGGCAAGGCGCGACGCTTGCGCGCCAGCCGTCTCGCCGTCGCCCGGCTGTTATGAGGCTGTCATAGCCAATCCGTATCGTCCGGCGATGCGCTGAGGGGAGCGTGCCCATCGACCGTCACCGGAGACTGCCATGCGCTCTCGTCTTGCCGTCTGTCTTGCCGCCATCCTGCTCACCTTGTCCGCCGTTGCGATCTGCGCACCGGATCCCGTCACCGAAAATGCCCGGTCCGGACATTCGCACGTGCACACCGCCACGCCGATCAAGCATCTGGTGGTGATCTTCCAGGAGAACGTCTCCTTCGATCACTACTTCGGCACCTATCCCTATGCAGCGAACGCGCCTGGCGAGGCGGCGTTCTATCCCAAGCCGGACACGCCCAAGGTCAACGGCCTCAGCAAGGAGCTGCTGACCAACAACCCCAACGCGAACAATGCCGCCAACGGTACGGGCGCGATCAATCCGTTCCGCCTGTCGCGCGCGCAAGCCGCCACCGCCGACCAGGATCACGACTACATGCCGGAACAGCAGGCGTTCAACAACGGCGCCATGGACCTGTTCCCCAAGTACACCGGCTCGGGCGAAACGCTGCCGGGCGGCAGCACGGCTGAAAACGACACCGGCCAGGTGATGGGTTACTACGACGGCAACACCGTCACTGCGCTGTGGCATTACGCGCAACATTTCGCCATGAGCGACAACAGCTACAACACCACCTTCGGTCCGTCCACGCCGGGTGCGTTGAACTTGATCTCAGGCCAGACCAACGGTATCAGCGATCAGCTCGCCGCCAGCGGCGACATCGTGGCGGATGGCCAGGGCGGCTACACGCTGATCAGCGACGCCGATCCGATCGACGACGTGTGCTCCACCTCCAGCGGTGCCCGCGTCCGCATGGCCGGCAAGAACATCGGCGAGCTGCTCAGCGCCAAGCGCATAACCTGGGGCTTCTTCGAAGGCGGCTTCGATCTCACCGCCGTGAATGCGAATGGCACCACGGGCTGCAAGCGCAGCACCACCTCGGCCGTCACGCAGGTGAAGAAGGCTGATTACATTCCGCATCACCAGCCGTTCCAGTACTACGCCAGCACCGCCAACCCGACCCATGCGCGTCCGACCTCGGTTGCGATGATCGGCCACTACGGCGATGCGGCGAATCACCAATACGACCTCAGCGATTTCTACGCCGCGGTGGACGCGGGCAACATGCCGGCGGTGAGCTTCCTGAAGGCGCCGGGTTACCAGGATGGCCACGCCGGTTATTCCGATCCGTTGGACGAACAGCAATTCATCGTGCACGTGATCAACTATCTGCAGCAACGCCCCGAGTGGAACGATACCGCCGTGGTGATTGCCTATGACGATTCCGACGGTTGGTACGATCATCAGGCCGCGCCGCAGTTGAACGGATCGCAAAGCAGCCAGGATGCGTTGAATGCGCCGGGCGTGTGCAACGGCCGTGACACCCTGCGTGGCGTGAATACCAGCAAGCCGGTGCAGGGTCGTTGCGGCTATGGTCCGCGCCTGCCGCTGCTGGTGGTTTCGCCGTGGGCACGCCGCAATCACGTCGATCACACGCTGACCGACCAGAGCTCGATCACGCGCTTCATCGAAGACAACTGGCTCAATGGCCAGCGCATCGGTGGCGGTTCCTTCGATGCCATCGCCGGTACGTTGAACCACATGTTCGACTTCGATGATCCGTTCCCGGAGAACCGCCGCCTGTTCCTGGACGAAAGCACCGGTCAGCCGGCGCGGAAGTAATCAAGCGCGCGCACTCATCCCCTCTCCTCTCCGGGGAGAGGGTTAGGGTGAGAGGCCACACTCGCGACCATGGTTACTTGTGACCAGATGTAGATCATTCCGGCGAAAGTCGGGATGACGCACGTATAGATCGCGACGTTGGGGGTTCGGTTACGCTCACCCCAACCTATGGAGAGTTTCTCGTCTTGCCTTCCCGTCGTGATTTTCTGAAATGGTCCCTGCTCGGCGCAGGCGCGACATCCCTGCGCCTACGCGCCCACGACATGCACGCCATGCCGAAGATGGGCGGCGGCAGCGCGCTATGTAAACACATGGTGGCGGATCAGCTGAATGTCCCGCGCTTGCTCGATCCGGCCCAGCTGAAACCTTTCGTCGATGCGTTGCCGCTGCCGCCCGTGATGCGCAGCGACGGCAAACCATTGCGCGTGGACATGCGCGAAACCGAACAGCGCCTGCATCGCGATCTGCCGCCCACGCGCGTGTGGACGTACGGCGGCTGTATGCCTGGCCCTACCATCGAAGCGGAAAGTGGCAAGGAACTGCGCATCGATTGGCGCAACGCGTTGCCCTCGAAACATTTCTTGCCGGTCGATCACCGCATCCATGGCGCCGAAAAGGACAAGCCCGAAGTGCGCGCCATCGTGCACGTGCACGGCGCATGTGTGCCGACCGCAAGCGACGGCTACCCGGATGATTGGTACGTACCCGGTCAATCACGCCTGCATACCTATCCGAACAAGCAGGATGCGGCGACGTTGTGGTATCACGACCATGCGATGGGCATCAATCGGCTGAACATCTACGCGGGCATGTTCGGCAACTTTATCCTGCGCGATGCACACGAACATTCGCTGGGCCTGCCGCAAGGCGAGCAGGAAATCCCGTTGACGTTGAGCGATCGCCTGCTCACCACCGATGCGCAGCTTTATTACCCCGTATCCGGCAACAGCCAAGCGCCATGGGTGTCGGAGGTGTTCGGCAACGCCATGCTGGTCAATGGCGCGCTGCTGCCGTATCTGGACGTGCAGCCGCGCCGCTATCGGTTTCGCGTGCTCAATGCATCCAATGCGCGCTTCTTCAATCTGAAGCTGCGCGATGGTCGGCCCTTCTTGCAGATCGGCAGCGACCAGGGCTTGCTGGCGGCGCCGGTCACGCAGCGCAGCGTGTTCATCGCACCGGGCGAGCGCGTGGACCTCGTCGTCGATTTTGCTGCGCTGGCCGGACAGCAGATCGAGCTGATCAACGATGCCCTGCCCATCATGCAATGGCGTGTTGGCAGTGGAGGTGTGCGCGATACCAGCGTCGTACCCGCCGTGCTGCGCGATGTACCGCGCATGCCCGAATCAGCCGCTGCACAGCAGCGCATGCTTACGCTGGATTCCTATCAGGATTGCGTGGCCGAGCCGATGTTGATGCTGCTCGCCGGCAAGCGCTGGCATGAGCCGGTAAGGGAAAAACCGGTGCTCGGCAGCATCGAAATCTGGAACCTGATCAACCTTACCGATGATTCGCATCCCATCCATTTGCATATGGTGCGTTTCCAGATTCTGGATCGTCGCTCGTTCGATGCGAGCGAATGGATGGATTCGCAGGCCGTTCGCTACACCGGTCCCGCCCAGCCGCCTTCAGCCGGCGAGGCAGGATGGAAAGATGTGGTGCAAGCGTGGCCGGGCATGATCACTCGCATCATCGTGCGCTTCGAGGGTTATGCGGGCCGTTATGCGTGGCATTGCCATCTGCTGGAGCACGAAGCGAACGAAATGATGCGGCCGTTCGAAGTGGTGCCCGCCTGACGTTCAGTCGACGCTTTTCTCCGGCAATGCGGCCGGCGACGCGGGCAAAGTATCGGGCGCCACCGCGCCACCCGAAATGATGAAAGCCATCGCCTGATCCATGGTCCAGTCGGTGGGCGTCAATTCGTCCAGCGGCACCACTTCCAGATAGCCGCCGGTGGGGTTGGGCGTCGTGGGGATATACACCGCGGCCATTTCGCGCCCGGTGCCTTCTTCGGTCATCACGCGCGTGACAAAGCCGACCACCTTCATGCCCCTGCGCGGAAAATCCACCAGCACCACGCGCTGCGCGCCGCTGGGTTTGTTCTGCAGCACCGTCATCAATTTCTTGGTGCCGCCGTAGATGGTCTGCACCAGCGGAATGCGCTGTAGCAGACTGTCGAAGGCGTGCAGCAGGCGCTGGCCGATAACGCGATTGGCAAGAAAGCCGAGCAGATACAGCGTGGCCAGGGTCAGCACCAGCGCAAGCACATAGGTGACCCAGCCATGGCCGAGCTGATCGGCTGCCTGCGGCGATACCCAGCCCAGCGCGCCCACGAAGGCCGCCACCAGCGGCGCACCAAGGTTGGCGAGGAACCCCACGATGAATTTGAACACCAGCCAGGTCACCCACAGCGGCATGAAGGTAAGCAGGCCGGTGATGAGGTAGCGTTTCAGGCGCAGCGGCGGCATGGGTGGCTCAGGGCGGGGAGGGCGCCTTATTGTAGGGCCAAAGCCGAGTGGCTCTTGCGCAAGCGGCTTATGGTTTCTTGCCCTGATCGGTTCTCTCCCTTAATTCGCGAGGGGAGTTAATTCCGGCAAGCAGCAAGCTCAATGCATACGATGCTCTTCCGAGGCGCCGCGCACTATGGCCTGCATCACCGAGCGCCGCGGCTGCAGATTGATGTCCACGCGCGTACGAGCATCGGTGAGCTTTTGAGGCCTTTTCTGGCCAGACATTGCCGTCTGGGAAACTTTGGCTCGATTCACCGCAGTGCTTGATACGTCGTCGTCCCGGCGAACGCCGGGATCCAGCGAATTGAAAGATCCTTAAAGTCACTGGACCCCGGCTTTCGCCGCGGTGACGAATCGGTAACGTTGAAGCCATCGAACTCGCACGGCGACGCACTCAACGCCCATACGGATCGATGCGCACAATTCTCCCCTGCGCATCATGCTGCAATTCCGTCATCTTCATGGAGCGCAGGTGCGTTACGCCGCCGGACAACATCGAGTCGTGATAGAACAGGTACCATTTGCCGCCGAATTTGCAGATGGAGTGATGCGTGGTCCAGCCGACGACTTCGCTCAGGATCTGCCCTTGATAGGTAAATGGCCCATACGGATTGTCGCCCGTGGCATAGCAGATGAAATGCGTATCGCCGGTGGAATACGAGAAGTAATACGTGCCTTGATGCTTGTGCACCCAAGGCGCTTCGAAATAGCGGCGTGCATGATCGCCGGCTCGTAGCGGCTCGCCACGTTCGTCGAGAATGACGACTTCGCGAGAAGCCTCGGCAAACTGCCGCATGTCATCGCGCAACCGCGCCACGCGTGCGCCAAGCGCGGGCTGGTCGGCAGCAGGTTCATCGTTGCTTTCGGCGTATGCATTGTCGCGATATTTCTGCAGCTGCCCGCCCCAGATGCCGCCGAAATACATGTAATGGGCGCCATTCTCGTCTTCGTAAACCGCCGGATCGATCGAGTAGCTGCCGGCCATGGCTTCGGGCTCCGCCACAAACGGACCTTCAGGGCGATCCGCTGCCGCCATGCCGATCTGGAACAGGCCATCCGCGCGCTTGGCCGGAAAATAAAGGTAGTAGCGTCCGTCCTTGCAGGCCGCATCCGGCGCCCACATCTGTCGCGCCGCCCATGGCACGTCTTTTACATGCAGCGCGACGCCGCAATCCACCGCCCTGCTGTCGGGCGAGTCCATGCGGAAGACGTGGTAATCCTCCATGCAGAAGTGATCGCCGTTATCGTTGAATGGCATGCCGCCATCGATATCGTGCGAGGGATAGATATACAGCGCTCCATTGAATACATGCGCGGAAGGGTCGGCGGTATACAGGTGCGTAACCAGCGGTGATGAGATGGCACTGGTGGACAGCGATCGCAGGTCGCGCTTTTCCGTTTCATCGGGCATCGAACGAATCCATCAAAAGGTACTTTTGGAAATCAACCAGGCAATGCAGCCTCAAGCCGGCGCGTGCCCAGTTCCTGCTCGATCCGCCGCTCCAGAGGCTTGTCGATCTCGTACAGAAACATCAGCGCTACGGCAGCCAGGAAAGGGATGGCGCACAGCACGCTCACGGCCAGGCGAATGCCGGCAATGGTGTCCGCGGACTGCACCGCTGCGTCGGCGCGGTAGCCATGCAAGGCCAGCATGCCTGCCACCAATGCGCCGCCGACGCTGAGCCCGACTTTCAGGCCGCACAGCATGGCGGAGAAGATGATGGCGGTGGCGCGTCGACGGTTTTTCCATTCGGAATAGTCGGCGACGTCGGCGATCATGGCCCACAGCAACGGTATGGTGATGCCGTAGAAAAAGCCGTGAAAAATGTACGAGACCATCACCCACGCAACCGCATCCGGCGGATAGAAATAGAAGGCCAGCAGAAAAAGAGTGGAGAGCAGCAGCGCGCTGCTGAATACGTTGCGTTTGCCGAACCGGTCGGCCAGCGGTTTGGAAAAACCGATGCCGAGGATCATGCAGAGAATGCCCAGCGCATTGAACAGGCTGAACGCCGACGTCGGCGCATCTTTCGGCCAGCGAAAGTCGGTCAGGCCCATGTTGCCGAGCAACTGGTTCAATGCCGCGATGAAACCATTGAAACCCAGATGATCGAGGAACGCGGAAAGCTGCGCATCGCTGAGGTAATACTTGAAATAGTAGATGTACATCCCGCCTTTCAGGGCAAGGTTCACAAACACCAGCACCGTCACCGCCAGCATGATCTGCCACGGTCGATTCCCGGCCAGGTCGGTCAAATCCTCGCGAACGCTCGACGCCTGCTGCTGGCTCGGAACGACGCGCTCGCGGGTCGTGAAGAAGGTGATCAGGAAAAACAACGTACCGACGATGGCGAACACGATCATCGTGTTGTGGAATCCACGCGCCTTGTCGCCGTCGCCGAGTATCAGCACCAGCGGCAGCAGCAGCACCTGGATGATGAATTGCGCGATCATCACCGCCACAAAACGATAGGACGAAAGGCTGTTGCGATCGGCCATGTTGCCGGTCAGCACGCCGCTCAGTGCGGAGTAGGGCAGGTTGTTGGCGACGTAGACGGCGACCAGCAGCGCGTACGTCGCCAGCGCGTACGTCACCTTTCCTTGCTCGCCAAGAGAGGGCGTGCTGAAGGCCAGCAGGGACAACGTGCCGAATGGCACCGCCGTCCACAACACCCATGGCCGGAACTTTCCCCAGCGCGTATGCGTGCGATCGGCAATCAACCCCATCGCCGGCGTGAACACGAAGGCGCCGAGCAGGCCGACCGTAAAAATAATGGTGGCCGCCGTGCCCGCGGGAATCCGGAATACATCGGTATAGAAGAAGGCGAGAAAGGTCACCAGCGTCTGGAAAATCAAATTGGCGGAAAGATCGCCCAGGCTGTAGCCGATTTTTTCAAGCACTGAAAGCGATTGGCTGGAGTTGTTCATACGCGCCGAATGATGTTTCCCGATGAATGGTGCATCTCTGCTGAGCCGTGGCTGTCCAGACCATCATTCTCAGCGGCGCCATTCCGGCGAAGGCCGGAATCCATCGCAAGTTCAAGCATGGATTCCGGCCTTTACCGGGATGACGGCCCGCTTTTCAGAAGCTTCCGCGTACACCAAGCAGAATCGTATAGCCGGGGTCGTAATAGGAATACGCGGCATTGTTGTAGGTCAATGTTTGCCGCAGCGATGCCTTGGTCATGTTGATGAAGTTCAGCGTGACCATCGGCTTGGATGGCAGGTTCGCGAACTGATAGCTGGCCGACATGTCCAACTGGCCACGTGCATCGGACTTGATCTGGGCGAACGGCAGGCCGTTCTGGTTCGCGGTCGAGTCGATGGCGGCCGAATTCCAGGTATACGACACTCGAACCGTCGCGCCGTAGCCTTCCCAATAACCGGTCAGGTTGTAAGTGTGCGGCGAGATGCCGATCGCCTGCGCCGGTACGCCGCTGCCGATGCTCCGCTGCGAAACCACCGTGTAGTTGGTCTGGATGCCTAAACCTTTGTAGATGAAATCCAGCGGTTGCACCCAGGTGGCTTCCGCGCCGCGCAGGAACAAGGTGCCGTTGGCGTTGACCTGCTGCTGCACCTGCACTTGCGCTGCATCCACGCCGCCGCGCTGCTGGATCGCGACTTGCTGCTGCGGGGTCAGGCTGGCGTACGGAACACCCAACTGGGTGAAGGGAATCAGATTGACGCCGTTGACGGTGAAGCCCGTGATGCGCTTGCCGAACAGATCCAGCGCCACGTAACCCTCGTTACCCGTGTACCACTCTCCGCCGAAGTCCAGATTGGTGGCGGTGTACGGCTTCAGCTTCGGATTGCCCTGCGTGGCGGTTTCCGCCGAAGGATCGCTGAAGTTGGTGTTCGGCACCATTGCGCTGGGGTCGGGCCGCGTCATCGAACGTGAAGCGGCCAGGCGCAGCACGACATTGTCCGTCGCGTTGTAGGCCAGGTTGAACGACGGCAGGTAAACGCCGTAGGCCTGCTTCAGATTCATATACTGCAACTGCCCGCCGATCGATGAGGGGCCTGCAATGGTCTGGTCGGTATAGGCATGGCGCACGCCCACGTTGGCGCGCAAGTCATGACCCCAAAGGTTGAACTTGCGATTGCCTTCCACGTACCAGGCCCAGGTGCTTTCTTCCAGGAAGGAGGTGTTGGCGCCCGAGGAGGCGGAGGTGGATAACGGCGCAGTGGCGTTGTAGTAGCCATAGTTTGTTGCCGCCATCAGCGCGGGATAGTTGGCTTGCACGAAGCCGGCAGGGCCGGGCATCAGGTACTGCCCCCATGCGCTATTGGGAATGGCGGCCTTGACCGCGTTGCCATACGCCGTGCTGTTGTCGAACGCCGAGATGTTGCGGGCGATATCGTCATAGGCGATGCCGACCCTTACGTTGTTGCTGTCATCGCCGATTTGCAGGTCTTCGTGGGTGCCTTTGTTGGTCGTGACGCGCGCTTCGTTCTGGATGTTGACGCGGTAGTACTGCCAGCCCAGGTTGGGATTGTTCAAATCGATGTTGGGCGTGGCGATCGGGAAATTGCCACCATGGTTGCTGTAGTTGATGGTGGTGCCTTGACCAAGCGGCGTCTGGACCAGGAACGACGGCGCTTGGTTGAGATACCAACTGCGCTGGACGTAGCCCTGGAAATCGAGCTTGATGTTCTCATCGCTGCCGAACAGCAGCTCGCCGCCGGGATTGATGTTGTAGAACTTCAAATGCTCCGTGTAGGGGCGCGCTTCCATGAAATACTGTGCGTTCGCAAAGGTGGCGCTGGTCACCACGTCGTTCTGGTCCACCTTCATGCCGACCGGGATCATCGCGCCATTGCGCCCGATCAAATCCACGTCGATGCGGTTGAAGTCGTTTTCTTTCTTGGAAAACAGCGTGTCGAGATAGAAGTGCGCGCGCTCGTCCGGGCGGAATTCCAATGACAGCAGCCCGGACTGGCGGTCGTTGATGCCGTGGACATAGGCAGGGCGACCCAGGCGGGGAATCAATGCGTTTGCGATCTGCGCCGTATTTAGGCCAGGGTTGTGCGCCAGCAGCCAGGCGTTGTCGATGGTTTCGCCGGCCGTCAGTCCAGCGCCGGCGCCGGCCGGAACCTTGCCCGGAATGAACCAGCTCCCGCCTGCTGGACTGCAATGGCCCGACGCCGAGCCGCATTGCGCCGCGCTCAGGTTCGGAGTGGTCCAGCCGATCGTTTCGTAACCGCGCACGTCATAGTCGTTCTTTGACGCCTGCAAACCCACCAGCACGCCGAAGGTATTGGAGGCATTGGTCCAACTGCCGATGATGGCGCCGCGAGGCTTGACGTCCTTGCCGACCGAGCTATAGCTGCCTTGCGCCGAATACGTGAGATGCGCGCCCGGGTTGTCGAACGGGCGCGTAGTGCGCATGTCGACCACGCCTGCCACGCCGCCTTCGGTCATGCTGGCTTGCGGCGTCTTGTTCACCGTCAACTGCGTGAAGAATTCGGTCGGCAGCAGATCGAGATCCACCTCTCGGTTCTGGTTCTGCGAACCGAGCGTGCCGGCGGAGGCCACGGCGATCTGGTTGCCGTTGAACAGGATCTTGGTGAAGTCGGTGCCGAGGCCGCGAATCTGGATGTTCTTGCCCTCGCCGGTGACGTCACGCGTCAACTGCACGCCCGGCACGCGGTTCAGCGATTCGGCAATGTTCAAATCGGGAAACTTGCCGATGTCTTCGGCATACACCGTATCGACCACATTGGTCGCGTCCCGCTTGGCGTTGGTGGAGAACTCGATACTGTTGCGATAGCCGCCGTTTACGTTGACGGTGGCGAGTTGCTTGACCGGCTTCGAAGAAGACGACTGCGTCTGATTCTGCGCATCGGCCGGCGCCGGGCTTGGCGCGGGCGTTGGCGATGATGATGTGTCTTGTGCATGGGTTGCGCTTGCTGCGCCGAGCAGGGTCAGCGTCAGGGCATGCGACAACAGGGTTCTTGCAAATAGCTTTTGCACCGTACTCCCCTCCCTCAAAAATTTTTTATGGCTTTTGATCGAGCCGTCGAGCGTCCGGCGGCGCGTCTTATGGCGTGCCGGTCGCCCTTGGGTACAGAAAGGTAGCGCTAACATTTTTGCCTGGCACGCTGCAGGGCAGCATGGAAACCGTCGGTCGTTGCGACCGGGAAAAGGTCATGAAAATGGCTAGAGAAGCGCGGGTCTCGCTTAGGAATAGCGTATTGCGGCTATGCAAGGTGGTTTTTGCATAGCCTTGTGTTAATGATAGCGCTAACAAATCTGGTGGTCGAACGCCAGTTCATGCGGCCCAGAGCATGGCGACGATGCATGAAGGGCGGCAAACGTGGAGGAAAGCGAGTGGGGGCTGCACGCGACATGGACCAGCCGAGTGAAGCGAGTTTGAGCGCATCGCCCGTTGCGAAGGCCGGCACGTATCGCTGGCGCGTGTGCGCCATGCTGTTGCTGGCAACCACCATCAATTACATCGATCGTCAGGTGCTGGGTGTGCTGGCGCCGTTTCTGCAGGAAAAAATCGGCTGGAGCGAGCTCGAGTACAGCTACATCGTCACCGCGTTCCAGGCGGCTTACGCCATCGGCCTGCTCGGTGCCGGCGCGATCATCGACAAGTTCGGCACGCGCATCGGCTATGCGCTGGCGATCGGTGTGTGGAGCCTTGCCGCGGCCGGCCATTCATTGGCCACCGGCGTGGTCAGTTTCGCGGTGGCGCGTTTTGCGTTGGGGCTGGGAGAGTCGGGCAATTTTCCGGCGGCAATCAAGGCTGTCGCCGAATGGTTTCCGCAGCGCGAGCGGGCGATGGCGACCGGCATTTTCAACGCTGGTTCGAACGTGGGCGCCATTATTGCGCCGATGCTGGTGCCGGTGGTGGCAGCGCGCTGGGGCTGGCAGGCAGCGTTTCTTTGCACCGGCATGCTCAGCGCCTTGTGGCTGGCGATGTGGCTGCGCACGTATCGAACGCCCGATTCGCAACCCAAGCTATCCGCCGCCGAACGCACCTACATCGGGCACGAACCGCGCACGGCGCAGTTGCGCGTGCCATGGTCGAAACTGCTGCGGCATCCGCAAGCATGGACCATGATCGCCGCCAAGTTCATCACCGATCCGATCTGGTGGTTTTTTCTGTTCTGGTTGCCGAAATTCCTGCATGCGCAATACGGCCTGAGTCTGCTGGAATTGGGCTTGCCGCTGGTCATCATTTTCGTGCTTGCCGATCTGGGCAGCATTGCGGGAGGTTGGCTGGCGGGTCGATTGATCAGGCTAGGGTGGAGTGTGAATCGCGCTCGCAAAAGCGCCATGCTCGCGTGCGCGATGTTGATCATGCCGGTCGTTTTTGCGGCGAAAGCCGATCATCTGTGGCTGGCAGTCGGGCTGATCGGCATGGCGACGGCCGGGCATCAGGGATGGTCGGCCAATGTCTATACGCTGGCTTCGGATCTGTTTCCGCGTCATGCAGTTGCGTCGGTGGTCGGCATGGGCGGCTTCGCCGGCGCCGTGGGCGGCATGCTGATTTCCACGGTGATTGGCTTGTTGTTGCAGGCAACCGGCAGCTACGTGCCGGTGTTCATGCTGGCAGGTTCGGCCTACCTGATCGCGCTTGGCGTAGTACACGCGCTGGCGCCACGCTTGCAGCCGGTGCTGCTGCAAGCTTCTCCAGTTTCCGCCGGCCATGCCGGCAAGCCGTCGTGAGCAAGGGCTTTCCCATGCGCCGGCCGGTTCGAGCTTCCATTTCCCGGAATGTCCACACGTCATGAAACTCGCCATGCTTCCCATGAAGCTGCACCAGGATCGTCTTTTCTCCTCAGATCCCACCCAGCGCGCGATTGCCCGTCGCCTGTACGAACTGGTGGCCAGCTTGCCGATCATCAGTCCGCACGGCCACACCGATGCGGCCTGGTTCGCGGACAACATGCCGTTCGCCAATGCGACCGAATTGTTGTTAGTACCGGACCACTACGTGTTTCGCATGCTCTACAGCCAGGGCATTCCGCTCGACGCCCTGGGCATTCCACGCCGCGATGGTTCGCGCGCGGCCGTTGACCCGCGTGAGGCATGGCGATTGTTCGCACAAAACATCCACCTGTTTCGAGGCACGCCGTCGTCGCTGTGGTTGAATCATGTGTTCCATGATGTGTTCGGCCTGCGCGTGCGCCTGGAAGCGCGCACGGCGGACCTGTATTACGACCACATAACCAGCGCGCTGGCGCGGCCGGAATTCCGGCCACGTGCGTTGTTCGAGCGCTTCCGCATCGAGGTGCTCGCGACGACCGAATCGCCGATCGATTCGCTGCAACACCATGCGGCCATTCGTGCCAGCGGATGGAGCGGGCGAGTCATCACGGCGTATCGTCCCGATGCTGTGATCGACCCCGAACACGAGCAGTTTTCCGCTGCACTGGAAACGTTCGGCGCGATCACCGGCGAGGATGTGCATACATGGGCGGGCTACCTGCGCGCGCACCGTCAGCGGCGTGCTTTTTTTGCCGAAGCCGGTGCGACTTCGACCGACCATGGCCACCCCACCGCAGCGACTGCGAACCTGTCTGTTGCGGAGGCCGGCAAGTTGTTCGAGCGGATCGTGCACGGCAAGGCCAGCGCGCAGGATGCAGAGCTGTTCCGTGCGCAGATGCTGACCGAAATGGCTGCCATGAGCCTGGAGGATGGCCTGGTCATGCAGCTTCATCCCGGCTGCTTCCGCAACCACAATCGCGGCCTGTTCGAACGCCATGGACGCGACAAGGGCGCGGACCTGCCGCTACGCACGGACTACGTCCATGCACTGAAACCTTTGCTCGATCGTTTCGGCAACGAACCGAAGTTCAGGATGATTCTTTTCACGCTGGACGAAAGCACCTATAGCCGTGAACTGGCGCCGATGGCTGGTCACTATCCGGCGCTCTATCTGGGCCCGGCGTGGTGGTTCCACGACGCGCCGGAAGGCGTATGGCGCTTCCGCGAATGGACATTGAGCAGCGCCGGCTTCTACAACACCGTCGGCTTCAACGACGACACGCGCGCGTTCCTGTCGATTCCGGCGCGCCACGATGTGGCGCGGCGGGTGGATTGTGCGTTTCTTGCCAAGCTGGTGGCCGAGCACCGGCTGGATGAAGATGAGGCGGCGGAGCTTGCGTTTGATCTTGCGTATCGGTTGCCGAAGCAGGCGTATAAGTTGTGACGTCGGGAGATGTCATACGGGCAAGGGCTGGGCCGTAGAGTCCAGGGGCCGTCATAAACCATTTCCCCTGGGAGTCGTCATTCCGGCGAAGGCTGGAATCCATGCTCCGTGCTGGCGATGGATGATTCGCTGCGCGCTACGTCCGGTCTTCGCCGGAATGTCGGCTCGCTCTGATTAATCTATACGAAGCTACCGCTCCGCCGCATACAACCGCACGTGATAAATCCGCACCTGCCGCGCATCCATGCTGAGCTGCCGCCCCTGGTTGCTCTGATCGCCATTCAAGCGCCGCTCGATCTTCCAATTGGCACCTGATCGCGACACTTCTTCAATGCTGGCGATGCCGGCCACGCGTGCGTCCATGTCAGGATCGCGCGTCATGCTGACGGTGAGTCCGCTGCCTACGATATAGAACTCGTCGGCTGCGGATTCGAGCACGAGCATGGCACCGTCGTTGGTGAGCAGATGCTTGTCCGGCCATGAGCGCGCAAGCGTCGCGGTGAAGAGGTAGCCACCGAGCGAAACGGTCTGGGTCGGCCGCGGGCTTGCAGCATGAAGCACCAGGCCACGCGTGCGATGTTCCGCCTGCGCCTGCGTGAGTTGCTCGCCAAGTTCATCGAGTGCGCCGTACACCTGCATCAGGAGCGGTGGAGCATCCGTGTCATGGAGCGGGCTCAGACTGTCGATGCCGAACGGACAGAAGCCAAAGGCCTTGGCTTCGCCGTAGGTATATAGCGCGTTATACGGAGCGCTGTCGATTTTCGCCTCCGGAATGAACGCCGGATTGCCCAATGCCTGGTAGCGCTGCACCCAATGGGCGAAGTCGGGCCAGTAAATGTCCGGCGCATAAAAGTCGATATGCGTCGCAACGGCCTGGTAGATCTGCTGGTAAGAGGGATGAGAACCGCCGCTTGGATACTCGCCTGCGCGTTCAAGCGGCGCCGGAAGCTGGGCGTTCATGTACATCGGCAGCGCATACTGCTGTTTGCCTGCGCGCGCCACGGCATCGGCATACGTGGCGTAGCGCCAGGCCATGAACGCTTCGTCGTCGGCGTCGCCGAATACTTCTTTCCAGGTGCGTCCTTGTGGATTGAAGTGGGCAGCAAGTTCGGGCGTCAACGCTGCGCGCTTCGCCAGCAGCGCCTGCACCAGCGAAGGAGGTACGTCACCATCGAAAGCGCGACTGGCGCGTGCGGAGCGATCCCTCCCGTCACCGACCAGGCCCACTTCGTTTTCGACCTGCACCATCAATACGGTCTGCTGTGGATCTTCGGTTCGCACATGCGCCATCAGCGCCGCGAAGGCACGGCTGTCCAGACGCAGCGTTTCTTCGCCGAAGGTCGAAAGGATCTCCAGCGGCGCGCCGTCGACCGCGCGTGCACGGGGGAAACGCTGCGTATCCGCTTTCACCCAGGCCGGCGCGTATTCGGAAAAGCCGTTCTTCCAACTGCCGAACCAAAGCAGTACCAAATGTATCTGATGCTTCCGTGCCACCTCGATCCAATGGTCGAGCAGATGGAAATCGAAGCGACCTTCCACCGGCTCGATCTGCTCCCAGGCCACTGGCATCAGCACCGTATTCACGTGAAGGCTGGCCAGGCGAGGCAGGATCATGTCCGCTTGCGCTTCGGTACCTGCAGACGAATTGCCGAGTTCGCCGCCAAGCATGAGGTACGGCTTGCCGTGCACGAGCAATTTGCTTGCGCCGTTTTCCACTACGACCTTCGGCAACTCCGCCGCCATGACGGGGATGGTCAGCCATGCGAACAGGCTCAAGGCGACGAGAAAGCGTTTCATCATGGTCCCCGGTTCATCGCTGCAGTCAACGTGTGTGAAGCCGATGCCGGCGAGCCGTCCGCCAGAGCGGCATAGGCAACTTGCAAGCCACGAATAAAGCGCGCGTCCTGCGATAGCGGCGCGAAGAAGATCGTATCGAGCTGCAAGAAGGCATTCACATCCCCTGCGGCGTCACCGGTGCATGCGCGGCCAATGGCGGCCAATACGTCAGCAAGCGGATCGACCAGCGTTACGCCGTTGCGGACTTGCCTGCGCACGAACTGCATCCAGGCCGCCACGGCGAGACACAATTCATCGATCGGTTTGTCCGTCGCCAGCGCATCGGCGATGGTGCTGAGCAGGCGCACCGGCAATTTCTGCGAGCCATCCCAGGCAATCTGCGCAAGGTGGTGGCGGATGGCGGGATTGCGGAAGCGTGCAAGAATCGCGTCGATGTAGTCCGCTGCATCCAGTTCGTTCGGCAAGGCGATCACAGGCGCGATGGCCTCGCGCATTAGGCGTTCCACGAAACCGGCAAGCAGCGGCTCGCTCATCGCATCGGCGACTGTCTCCAGGTTCATCAGCGAACCGAGATATGCCAGAGTGGAATGCGCGCCATTGAGCAGGCGCAGCTTGGCGCGGTCGTAGCCAGCAATATCGTGGCTCATCGTGACGCCGACCAGCTCGAAGGGTGGTCGCTGGTTGCAGAAACGATCCTCGATCACCCATTGCGCATAGGTTTCGCGCTGGATCGGCCATGCATCCTGGCAGCCGAGTTCGTTGCTGATGCGGTCGCGCAGGGCATCGTCCGTGGCCGGTGTGATGCTGTCGACCATGGAACAGGGAAAACTCACTTGCGATTCGATCCAAGCAGCCAGCGCCGGATCGATCTGCTGCGCGTATTGCAATACGGCGCGGCGCAGGCGATGGCCGTTGTCGGCGAGATTGTCGCAACTGAGCACGGTGTAGGGCGCAAGCCCGAACTTCCAGCGCTGACGCAGTCCAGCGGCGACGTGGCCGATGGCACTGCGCGGTGATTCCGGATGCGCGAGATCATGCACGATGTCAGGATGCGTGATGTCCAGATCCTGGCCTGCCAGGCAATAGCCCTTCTCGGTGACCGTCAGCGTTACCAGCCGCACGGCGGGATCGGCCAGGCGGGCGAGAACGGCAGCGGATTCATCGCGTGCGCAGAGCAATTCGCGGATCGAACCGATTACGCGCAGCTGGGTTTGCTGTCCCAGCAACAGCAGCGCGTAGAGGCCTTGTTGCGGGCGCAGCGCATCGCGCACGTCGGTGCTGTGCAGGGACACGCCGCAGATGGCCCAATCCGGATGCGCTGCAAGCAGATCATCGATATAGACGGCCTGGTGCGCGCGATGGAAGGCGCCGGCACCGATGTGCACGATGCCGATGCGTGTGCTGCTCAATCGGTAATTCGGCTTGGCGACGGCGGCAGGCAGATCGTCCAGCGTCTGTTCGGACAGTCGCCGCACGTTGCGAACGGTGCGATCGGCCATCAGCGTTTCACCTCGAAACCGCTTTGCGCCATAAACGCGAGCATGTCGGTTTCGCGCAACAGATTCACATCGCCGGGAATCGAGTGTTTCAGGCACGCCGCCGTCATCGCGAAATCGAGCATGGCTTCGTCCGACATGCCACGGAACATGCCGTGCAGTAGTCCGGCAGCGAATGCATCGCCGCCGCCGATGCGGTCGACGACATGGGCGAGCGTATGCGTAGCCGTAGTCAGCGTGCGATCGCGCGTGGCCATCAGGCCGAATATGTCCTGGTCGTCCACGTTACGGTGCAGGCGCTCGGTGGCCGCGATGCGACGCAGACGCGGCCATGCCTCGAAAGCGGCATCGGCCGCGGCGCGAAAACGATCACCGGCATCGGCCTGCGTACACGCTATGCCGAGCATCAATGCGATGTCGCGGTCGTTGCCGAAAAGCAGGTCGGCTTCGCTGACGATCTCGCGCAGCAGGGCAGGCGCTTGCGCAGCGCGCGCTCCCCACAGCTTGCTGCGGTAGTTGCAATCGAACGAGATCGACATGCCCGCATCGCGCGCCGCACGCACCGCGTCCAGTGCGGCATTCGTCGTGGTTTCGCCGAGCGCGAGATTGATGCCCGACAGATGCAGCCACTGCGCGCAAGCCAGCAGGCGCGGCCAGTCATAGGCATCCGCCGGTGTGCGGGCGAAGACGGAATCCGCGCGGTCGTACAGCACTTCCGAAGGACGATGCATGGCGCCTGGCGCAAGGTAGTACACGCCCATGCGTCCTTCCGCATGACGGACGCTGCCCGTGTCCACGCCATGCTTGCGCAATTCGCCCGCGCAGGCGCGACCCAGCGTATTGTCCGGTAGCGCGCTGACCATCACGCTGCGATGACCGAGGATCGCCAGCGATGCAGCAACGTTCGCCTCCGCGCCGCCGAAGTGCACGTTGAAGCACGGTGATTGCAGCGGTAGCTCGTTTGGCGGCGGCGATAGTCGCATCAGCAATTCGCCGAAGAAAACGATGCGACATCCGTCGGTAGCGGGTTGTGCATGCATGCCCATGCTCGTCACTGCTCGACCACAAAATCTTTCGCCAGGCGAATATCCGCGCTGGATGCGCCAACCTGCACCCTATAGTTGCCCGTATCGACGCCATAGGCGTGATGCACGTCGTCGTAATTCGTCAGGTCCGTTGCCGGCGACACATCGAAGGCGACAGTCTGTTCTTCACCCGCCTGCAGATGCAGCCGTCGGAAGCCGCGCAGTTCCTTGTTGACGCGCGCATGCGGCGCATGCAGCGGCTGAAGGTAGAGTTGCACCACTTCGTCGCCGGCACGCTCGCCCGTGTTCTTCACCTTCAGCGTGATCTTCATGCGGTCGCTGGCGCTCAGCTTGGTGCGATCGAGCTGGAGATCGGAATACGCGAAGCGCGTGTATGACAAACCGTAGCCGAACGGATAAAGCGGCTCCCCTTTGAAGTAGCGATAGGTGCGGCCTTCCATGCGGTAATCGTCGAACGCTGGCAGCTTTTCGTCGGCTTTGTAGAAGGTGACCGGCAGGCGGCCGGCAGGATCGGCATGACCGAACAGCGCATCGGCCACCGCCGTGCCGCCGCGTTGCCCGGGGTACCAGGCAACAAGAATGGCTGGCACGTGCTGTTTGGCCCAATCGATGGCGAGCGCCGGGCCGGTGGTGAGCACCAGCACCACGGGCTTGCCGGTGGCTTGCAAGGCTTCCAGCAAGGTCTCTTGCGTAGCCGGCAAACGCAGATCGGTACGATCGCCGCCGGCAAAACCGGGATAGCTGACCTTCATTTCCTCGCCTTCCAGATCGGCGGTTAGGCCGCCGACGAAGATGATGACGTCGGCATTTCGCGCTGCCTCCAGCGCTTTCTCGCGATTGGCCGGATGGGAATCGTGGAGGCCCTCGACCAGTTCCGCACCACGCGCGTACGTTACTTCGGCATGCGGAGCGCCCTGGCGAATGCCTTGCAGGATCGTCACCGGCGCCTTCGGCGTACCGTGGTAGTTGCCCAACAGCGGCGCGATGTCGTCGGCCGTCGGGCCGATTACCGCGATGCGCTGCACGTTCGCCGACAAGGGCAGCACGCCATCGTTTTTCAGCAGCACGATCGATTCATTTGCCGCGCGACGCGCCAGTACATCGTGTTGCGGAGACTGATTGACCGAGTAGGGCAGGCGCGACCATGGCACGCGGTCGGGCGGATCGAACATGCCGAGGCGGAAGCGCGCCAGCATCAGTTTCTTCAACGCATGGTCGATATCGCTTTCCGGGATAAGGCCATCGTGCACAGCCTGCGTGAGTGCGGCGTAGGTTGTGCCGCAATTGAGATCCATGCCGTTCTTCACCGCCAACGCGGCGGCCTGTTCGGCGGTCTGCACGATCTGGTGATGTTGATAGATGTCTTCCACCGCATCGCAATCGGATACGGTGTAGCCGTCGAAACCCCACTGCTTGCGCAGAACGTCCTGCAACAGGCGCGGGCTGGCGGACGCCGACTCACCATTCACGCGGTTGTAGGCACCCATCACTGCATCCACTTTGGCTTCCTGCACCAAGGCGCGGAAGGCCGGCAGATAGGTTTCATAGAGATCGCGTTCGCTGGGATGCACGTCGAAGCGATGGCGTTCCGATTCCGGGCCGCTGTGCACGGCGTAGTGCTTGGCGGTGGCGTCGAGCTTGCGGTACATCGGATCGTCGCCCTGCATGCCTTGCACGAAGGCCACACCCATGCGCGAAGTCAGGAACGGGTCTTCGCCATACGTTTCCTGCCCACGGCCCCAGCGCGGATCGCGAAAGATATTGATATTGGGCGACCAGAACGTAAGCCCTTCATAACGCCCATGCATGCCGCGCCGCTCGAAGTCATTGTACTTGGCGCGCGCTTCGTCGCTGATGGCCGTGGCGACCTGGTGCATCAACTCTGTATCGAACGTTGCCGCCAGGCCGATGGCTTGCGGAAAAACCGTGGCCTGGCCGGCGCGCGCTACGCCATGCAGGCCTTCGTTCCACCAGTCATAGGCAGGGATGCCCAGACGCGGGATCGCAGGTGCGACGTTTTGCATTTGGGAGACTTTTTCTTCGAGGGTCATGCGCGATACGAGGTCAGCGGCGCGTCGTTCGAAACTCAGCTTTGGATTTTTGTAGGCATCTGTTTGCGCCGATGCCGATGTGGTGATCAACAGGAGGGCGGCAATAATAATATTGAGACGTGGCTTGCTCATAAGAAAACCTTTTCGACATGTTTCATGCGTCGATAAATTATTGCCTTGCCCGTGGTCATTCCGGCCTTCGCCGGAATGACGATTCGCTTTGAAAAAGCATGGACGTGAGCACCTATTCCGTAACATGGGTTACCAATCCCACATCGTCCCATCCTCAAGCCTGGCAACCGGCAACTGCTTCGGCGAATAGGGAAACCGCGCCGCCAGCTTTTCATCGATGTCCACGCCATGCCCAGGTGCCTCGCCGCAATGCAGGCGCCCATCGCGGAACACGTAATCGTGCGGGAACACCTCGTTGGTTTCGTCGGTGTGAAACATGTACTCCTGGATGCCGAAGTTCGGCACCCACGTGTCGAAGTGCAGTGCGGCGCCCATGCATACCGGCGACAAATCTGTAGCGCCGTGGAAGCCGGTGCGCACCTGATGCAGCGCTGCGAAATCAGCCAGGCGGCGCATGTGGGTAATGCCGCCGCCATGTACAAGCGTGGTGCGGATGTAATCGATCAGCTGGTTTTCGATCAGGTGCTTGCAATCCCAGATCGAATTGAACACTTCGCCCACCGCCAGCGGTGTGGTGGAGTGTTGCCGTATGAGCTCGAACGATTTCTGGTTTTCCGCCGGCGTGGCGTCTTCCAGCCAGAACAGATGGTAAGGCTCCACGCTGCGGGCGAGCCGCGCCGCTTCGATTGGCGTAAGGCGATGATGTACGTCATGCAGCAGGTGGACATCGTTGCCGTGGTCAGCGCGCAGGCGTTCGAACAATTGCGGCACGATCTCCAGATACTTGGGTGTCGACCAAACCGTTTCGAGCGGCAGTTCGCTTTCCGCCGGTTCGTAGGCCTTGCCGCTGGAAATGCCGTAAGCCTTTTTCACACCGGGCACGCCGCATTGGGCGCGTACCGCGAGAAAGCCCTGTTCGACGAAGCGGCCCACGGCGTCGCTCGCCTCGGCGATGTCGCGCCCGTTGGCGTGGCCGTACACCAGCGCACCTTCGCGTGAGCGTCCGCCGAGCAACTGATAGATCGGCAGGCCGGCAAGCTTGCCCAGAATGTCCCATAGCGCCACGTCCACCGCGGCGATGGCGGTCATGGTGACCGGGCCGCGCCGCCAATAGGCGCCGCGGTAAAGGAATTGCCAGATATCTTCGATGCGGCCGGCATCGCGGCCGATCAGATTCGGTACCACGTGATCTTGCAGATACGACGCTACCGCAAGCTCGCGCCCGTTGAGCGTCGCATCGCCCAGGCCGGTGATGCCCGAGCGTGTTTCGATCTTCAGCGTAACGAAGTTGCGTCCGGGACAGGTGACGATCACGCGGGCATCGACGATCTCGCGATCGCGAGTGGAGCCGTGTGGGCTAGTTTCAGAAGCAGAGGTGCTCATGGCGATATTCACGGATGAGATTGCGTGGGTGTGATGATCAGCTGGAAGGGGCCGGCCGGCAGGCCCGCCTGGTCGTAGAGGGTGCAGATCGGGCTATCGGCCCAGCAGTAGCGCACGCGCGTGGTGCTATCCGCGGACGGACGTGTATGCAGCGCTACCTGGTTGTCATGGATGTCGGCCAAGGCGTAGTAACACGAGCCCGGCTTGTCGCCGCACAGTTCGAAACCGATCGGGTGATCGGCGCTGTAAGTAACGAGATGTCCAGTGACGTCGTCGAAGTCGAGCGTCACGATGTCACCGTTTTGTTGTGCCGACACGGGCGTTGGGCCGGAAGGCGGCAACGCTTCGCCATAAATGACGTGGCGTGCAGCACGCGCAAGTCGTCGCCCCAGTTCCTGCTTGTTGGCCGGATGGATGTCATAGCGTTCGCCGATATCGACGGAAACGGCGAGTCCGGAATGCGGATCTTCCGCTGCCGCCAATCGCTGCGCTTCGCGTACATCGGCCCAGCCGCTTTCGCTCGGATGCGTCGGCGACGGGCCATAGCTCGACAATTGCGCGATCAGCACCGGCAAGGTGGCGCCAAAGCGTTCGCGTTCATCGCTACGCCACGCTTCCAGCAGCTCGCGGTAGCGGCCTGCGTCGCCGGTATTCGACTCGCCCTGGTACCAAAGCTCGCCGCGGAAACCGTAGCGTCCCAATGGCGCGATCATGCCGTTGTAGAGCGTGGTCAAGCCCGACGTCGACTGCCACGGCACGTTCGGTGGCGAGCCATAGGCCAGCGGGACCACTTTGTATTGCCATGAAACCAGCGGCACGTTGGAACCGTCGGCCAGGCGCAATGCACGCTGCGATACGGGCCCGTAGATGCCGCCATCGCGATAGGTATTGAGCACGTTCACGGCAATCACATTACTGCCTTCATGCAACACGCCCGGCGGCATTGCGTAGCTACGCACGGTGCCGCCGCCATAGCCGGTACCGACCCAATGCCCGTTCACCCAGGTCTGGTCGATTTCGTTGGCAGTAAGGTTGAGTACGGCGTGCTGTGCCGCTTGCGCCTTGGTCAAGGTAACGATGGTGCGATACCACAGCATGCCGGTGAAGTTGGCGAGTTCCGGTTTGCCCCAGTGTTGCCATGCGCCTTTGTCGATCGGTGCGTCGAGCCAGCCGGTCTCGCCGGAGTTGGCGGGATTCCATGGCTCGTCGTTCTTCGCGATGCCGGGACGGGAGCGCCACCATGCCTGCCACAGATGATTCCACCGTTCGCCGGCGCGCGTCGGATCCTTGCGGTAGAGATCGAGCAGATCCAGCGAAGCGCCATAACCGCCGACCTTGCGCAGCGCTTGCTCGCTCATCCAGGGCTCGATGCGCGAGCCGCCCCAGGCGGCGACGATCAGACCCATCGGCACCGGTACGTCTTTCTGCAGCTCGCGCGCGAAGAAATAGCAAGTGGCGGAGAACTCTGCCACGGTGTCCGGGCTGGTCTTCAACCAATGATCGAACGCAGGAATGTTTTCCATCGGCGTATCGCTGCTGACGTTATCCACCGTCAGCATGCGGATGCGATCATTGGAGGCATCCTGCACTTCCGCACGCGCATCCAGCGCACGCTTCACCTGCAACACCATGTTGGACTGGCCCGAACATAGCCACACGTCGCCAACGAGTACGTCACGGACAGTTTGACTGTCGCCATTGCCCGCCGTGACGGTGAGCGTGTATGGGCCGCCCGCAGGCAGCGACGGCAGCGATGCTTGCCAGCGCCCATTGGCGTCGGCATGCGTGTCGATATGCTGATCGGCAAAAGCGATCTTCACATCCTGGCCCGGCTGCGCATGTCCCCATACCGGATTGGCGCGATCGCGCTGTATCACGGCGTGATCCTGGAACAGGGGATTCAACAGCGCCCCATGTTCGCTCGCCGCCTGCACTGCACCGGCGCTTGATAGTGCGAGCAGCACGGCAGCAACGCTGCGAAGTTTGATTTGCAAGAAGGTGCTTACCATGCGGACTGTCCCGGCACGTCGTGGAACGAAAGCGATTCGTAGTACGCCAGCGGATGCGGCGGCGGCGCGAAACCGGATGGCAGCGGCAGGCCCGACACCTGCTGGAAATAGGCGATGCAGGCGTCGCGCCACCACTGCGCTTCGCGTTCCTGGATGGCGAGGAAGCTGGCGGTTTTTCGATAGCGGTCGGCGTCGATGTAACCGTCAAGGCCGCGCCAGGTGGCGCGCATCTGTTTCACTTCGTCCACGCCGTGGGTGTAGTGCGCCACCAGCTCGTACCACAGCGTATGCCCGGAGCGCATGCGGTAATCCCAGGGCACGTGGTGGAACCACAGCAGCAAGGTTTCCGGGGTCTTCGCGACGTCGTTGAATTCGGCCGCGACCGGCGGCGCATATTGATCCACGGCATCGCTGCCGGTATGCGTGCGATCGAAACCGACGCCTTGGCGATCCGCACGGTGGTAATACGGCGGACGCCAATCGGCACGCGCCAGGCTCGTGTCCCAGGGGGCAGGGCCGTAGTGATGGCCAGGCGCCATCAAATGGGCCAGGCCAAGCGGGGTCATGTAATCGACGGCCGCTTCGCGCGAACCCATCATCATGTCGACGACGGGTTTGACGAAGGCGTCGTCGTTGGTAAACGTCATCCTTACCCATGTCTCTGCAATGGCGCGCGTGGAGAGCGTTGGGTTCCACGCGAGACGCCCGAACACGTACCAGTTGGCCTGGTTGAAGTCCGAGCCGCACCAATCGCGATCGGTGCCGACGTTGGCGACGCCGGCCATGCCGGTCAGCGCATGTGCGTCCAGCGCGCCGTCGATTACTTTTGCCACCGTGGCTCCGCCGCCCTTTGCCATCGTGTCGGCCGACAGCACTTCCTCATACAGCGGGCCGAGGTAGACCAGGTGCGTGGCAAAGCCCAGGTATTCCTTGGTGATCTGGAATTCCATCATCAACGGCGTGTGCGGCATCGCGCCGAACAGGGGGCTGAACGGTTCCCGTGGCTGGAAATCGATGGGGCCGTTCTTCACCTGCAACACCACGTTGGCGCGGAAACGGCCGTCAAGCGGCTTGAATTCGCTGTACGCCTGTTTGGCGCGGTCTTGCGCGCCGTCTTGCGAATACACGAACGCGCGCCACATCACCACGCCGCCATGCGGCGCAAGCGCATCGGCGAACAGATTGGCGCCATCCGCATGGGTGCGGCCGTAATCTTGCGGGCCGGGCTGACCTTCGGAATTGGCCTTGACCAGGAAGCCACCGAAATCGGGAACGAGCTTGTAGATCTCGTTAGTCTTCTCGCGCCACCAGCGTCGCACGCCCGGATCGAGCGGGTCGGCTGTCTTCAAGCCACCTATTTCGATCGGTGCGCTGAAACGCACGCTGAGATAGACATGGATGCCATAAGGGCGAAATACGTCGGCCAGTGCCGCTACTTTCTTCAAATACGCCGGCGTAAGGATCAATGCATCGGCATTGACGTTGTTGAGCACCACGCCGTTGATGCCGATCGAAGCATTGGCGCGTGCGTAGTCCGTATAGCGTGGCGGCGTCCAGTCCGGCAGTTTCCACCAATCCCAGATCGATGCGCCGGCGTAACCGCGCTCGACGCTGCCGTTGAGATTGTCCCAATGATCGAGCACCCGCAGCTTGATGCGAGGCGCTTCAGTGATGTCCAGGTGATCGATCGATTGTTCGGTTTGCAACAGCCGCAGGAAATGAAAGCTGCCATATAGCACGCCGATGTCGTCGTTGCCGACGATCGCGGTGGCAGGATGCCCATGCAGCGTGATACTGCGGATTGCGTAGCCTTCCTTGCCAAGCTCGGAAGTGTCCAGCCCTAGCTGCGCGATGAGCGGCGATGACGTCGGCGTACCGACGATGATCGCGCCATCGCTCGTCACCGTATCCGACAGCGGTGGCGCCGCGCCCAGCAAGCCATGCAAGCCGCGCAGCAATTCTTCCCGGGCCGCGGCGCGCGTCGGTGAGGCGGCGTCGGCGATCAGTTGCGACGCGTGACCCCGATAGAGTTTGACTTGCTCGGCAGCAAGGGGGTGATAGCGCAGCCACAGTTCATGGCCGTCTTCGGCGCGGGCCCGCGCCATGCACAGTACAGTGGCGAGCAGCAGCGCCGCGATGGTGATGGCTTGGGAAAACCGGTGCGTGCGGCGCCCATCGCCCGATGCTACTGGTAACGCTAACATATGCAAAAATGCGCTCATATCCGTTTTTCAGCTCGGGCCACGTTTGCGTTCTTGATCATGGCCGATTCGCGTGAAAGGAAACGACATTGAACAGGACAAGCAAGAGATCGGTGCGCCGCAAAGGTGGCGCCGTCACCATCGACGAGGTGGCCGCGCTCGCCAAGGTGTCGCCGATGACGGTGTCGCGTGTCGTCAACGGCCACAGCAAAGTGCGCGATACGACCCGCGAGCGGGTGATGGAAGCCGTGAACAAGCTCGGGTACGTTCCCAACGCGGCAGCCAGCTCGCTGGCGGCTGCGCAAGATGCGCGCATCGCATTGATCTACACCGATCCCAGCGGCGCCTATTTGCGCGAACTGCTGATGGGGACCTTGCATGGCGCGGCGCGCTCGGCGGCGCAACTGGTGATCGCCGACTGGGACGAGCTTGGCGCAGGAGCGGAGCGCAAGGCGGCGCGTGCGCTGGCGCGCAAAGTGGCTGGCGTGATCCTGCCGCCACCGCTGTGCGAATCGAAAACGGTGATCGACGAACTGGTCAAGGCCGGCGTGCATGTGGTGGCGATCGCCTCCGGACGCTTCAACCCCGACATTTCCGGCGTGCGCATCGACGATTTTCTGGCCGGCAAGGAAATCACCGACTATCTGATCAAGATGGGACACACGCGCATCGCCTGCATCAAGGGCAACCCCAGCCAGACCGCCAGCGCGCGTCGTTTCGAAGGTTATCAGGCCGCCTTGAAGGAAGCGGGCATTCCGCTGGATGCGGCGCTGGTCCGGCAAGGTTACTTCACCTACCGTTCCGCGCTGCCGGTGGTGGAGGAGCTGCTCGCCTTGCGCAAACCGCCCACCGCCATCTTTGCCGGCAACGACGACATGGGCGCCGCGGCGGTGTCGGTGGCGCATCGGCGCGGCATCGATGTGCCGCGCGATCTGTCCATCGTGGGCTTCGACGACAGTTCGGCCGCCACTACGGTGTGGCCCGAGCTCACCACGATCCGCCAGCCGATTCTGGCGATGGCGGACGCGGCCATCGACATCCTGCTGCGCACCATTCGGCGCAAGGAAAGCGAGCCGCGCGTGGTAGTGCACCAGGTGGTCGCGCACCAGTTGGTACTGCGCGACTCGGTCGCGCCGTTGCGCGCTGCGGCCGGCAGAAAATCCTAGGTCCGCATCGATTCGTCGTAGGAACAGCCGATCGCGCATGTCAGCGCATCAGGTACTGGTTGAGCAGGTTCTCGTAGCGTTCTTGCTTGCCGCTGCGCTTGACCGGTTCGCCTTGCTTGATGGCCAGTTCGCGCAAATCGGCGAGGCTCAGCGCGCCCTGTTCGAAATCCTTGCCCGCGTCGCGATCGAAGCTGTCATAGCGTTCGGCGCGCCAGGTTTCCCATGGTGAGCGTGTCAGCAGTGCATGGGCGACTTCCAAACCACGCGCAAACGCATCCATGCCGCCGATATGTGCAAGGAACAAATCGTCTGCATCGGTTGACTCGCGGCGTACCTTCGCATCGAAATTCAGCCCGCCGGGAGCGAGCCCGCCTTGGCGCAGCACGACCATCATGGCGCCGACAGTGTCGTACAGATCGGTCGGAAACTGATCGGTATCCCAACCGTTTTGCGCGTTGCCGCGGTTGGCGTCGATGCTGCCGAGCAAGCCATGATCGGATGCCACCTGCAGATCGTGCTCGAACGTGTGCCCTGAAAGCGTGGCGTGGTTGGCCTCGATGTTGAGTTTGAAATCCTTCTCCAGGCCATGCTTCTGCAGAAAGCCCGCGACGGTGGCGGAATCGAAGTCGTATTGGTGTTTCATCGGCTCCATCGGCTTGGGCTCGATCAGGAAGTTGCCCTTGAAGCCGATGCTGCGGCCGTAATCACGCGCCATGGTGAGGAAGCGCGCGAAGTGATCCAGCTCGCGTTTCATCTGCGTGTTGTGCAGCGATGCGTAGCCTTCGCGTCCGCCCCAGAACACGTAGTTTTCGCCGCCCAGTTCCACCGTCGCTTCCAACGCGGCCTTGATCTGCACCGCCGCACGCGCGACTACCGCGAAATCGGGATTGGTCGCCGCGCCATTCATGTAGCGCGGATGGCTGAACAGGTTCGCCGTGCCCCACAGCAGTTTGACGCCCGTTGTCTGCTGACGTTGTTTGGCCAGCGCGACCATGTGTTTGAGATTCTTCTCGTACTCGCCGATGTCGTCGGCATCCGGGGCAAGATCGATATCGTGAAAGCAGTAGTAGGGCACCCCCAGCTTGGTGAAGAACTCGAACGCGGCATCGAGTTTGGCTTCGGCACGCCCGAGCGGCGTACTGCCTGCGTCCCACGGATAGTTGCGCGTTCCGGGGCCGAACGGATCATGGCCGGCGTTGCAGAAGCTGTGCCAGTAGCACACGGCGAAGCGCAGATGCTCGGCCATGGTCCTGTCGCCGATACGCTTGCCGGCATCGTAGTGCTTGAACGCAAGCGGGTTATCCGAATCGCGGCCTTCGAATGGAATGCGGCCGATGCCGGGAAAGTATTCGCGTTTTCCAATGAAAGGCGTGCTCATAAGCTTGGACCATATCCCCGAAATGTTAGCGCTATCATTATCGCAGCGACGTGCGTCTGGCAAGCTCGACGTAGAGATATAGGTCGCAGGTATGGGTGCGTCTGGATATGCAAAACACACACGACATCATGCTGCATTGCGCTAATGGCGATGACAAAAACGAGAGCGCATCCTGCGGCAACAGTGCGAATGGAAATTTTGCAATGCGTCGAAAAGTTGCAGTTGGCCCTGGTCGCGCCAGCCTGGGCAAAGTGGCCTATCGATGCCTGGGCTTCAACCGCACATACAACTGCTTGCGCACCACCGCCACCACTTCGCCCGCGGCCGTCTTGATCGGCACGTCGAACCAGCGCAACACCTTTTCGCCGGTCGCGGCGGCGGCGCGCAGTTCGTCCAGCATGTCGCGTTCAAGCTTGAAATGTGCGTACACATCCTCGCGCCCCGGCGCGACGAAATCGATCGTGCCCGCCTTGTCCCACACGAAGTGATCCTTGCCCAGGTGATGCAGGATCAGCAGCATCCAGAACGGATCGGCCATCGCAAACAAATTGCCGCCGAATTGCGTGCGCACGTAATTGCGATTCCATGGACGCAAGCGCAACACCACGCGCGCCTCGGTGTAGTCGTCATCCAGGCTCAACACGCGGATGCTGTTGAACAGGAACGGCGGCCACAGATTCAGCAGGCGCCGGAAGGTGGAGGCACGCATAAAAAGCTCCGATGAGGAAGCTTTCAGCTTGCCATACTTTTGCGTATGGATGACTAGAACAGCAGCGAGGCCATCCGCCTGCGATAGCGGCCCACCAGCTCCGCATCGTCCAACGTATTGAACGCAGCCAGCAGCCGCTTCTTGGCCTGGCCGTCGTTCCAGTCGCGCGCTTTCTCCAGCATCAGCAACCAGTGTTCCAGTCCAGTAGCCGGATCGTTGCCAAGCAGCAGGCGCACACCGAGCAAATCGTGGGCCTCCCAATCCTGCGGATCGGCGTGGACGCGTTGCTGCAGCACTTCCATCGGCGGCGTGCCTTCGAGCGAATGGACCATGTCGAGCTGACTGCGCAGGCGTACGGCGCGCGAATCGGTGGCGAGGTTGGCGGGCAGGGCGTTGAGTTCGGTTTCCGCGGCGGCGGCGTGGCCGGCTTGTGCCAGCGCGATGGCCAGGTCGAGCTTGAGTTCGGGGCGGTCGGGATTGGCGGCGATGTCCTGTTGCAGGCGATTGATCGTCTGCTCGGGCGATTCGATCGGCGCCTCTTCGGGCTCCGCTTCGATTTCTCCTTCCAGCGGCTGCACGTGGCGGGAGAGGAATTGACGCAACTGGCCTTCGGGCAGGGCGCCGGCGAAGCCGTCCAGGATCTCGCCGTCTTTCACCATGATGACGGTAGGAATGCTGCGGATGCCGAAGATGCCGGCCAGCTCCTGATTCTTGTCCACATCCACCTTGCCCAGGCGGAATGCGCCGTTGTATTCGGCGGCGAGCTTTTCCAGCATCGGGCCAAGCGATTTGCACGGGCCGCACCATTCGGCCCAGAAATCCACCAGCACCGGAGTCTTGAGCGAAGCTTGCAGCACCTCGGCTTCGAAGTTGTCTTGGTTGACATCGAATGTGTGCACAGAAGCAGCGGCGTTCACGGTAGGCTCCAGATGGATGAACCCCACGCACATCGGGGCGCCACGCAGCATATCAAGTGCGCGCAGGATGCTTAAGGATTTGCGAGAATCCCCGGCATGAGCATACCCCCGGCCAGCACGGAGCAAGCGCAGAAAGCGATGTCGTCGATACTGCTGATCTGCGAACACTGCGATACCGTGCACCGCCGCCGATCGCTCGCACGGGGCGAGGTAGCCCGTTGCACGCGTTGCAACGCGGTGCTGGAGCGCCACCAGCGCATCGGGCTGGACACGATGCTGGCGCTGGTGGTGACGGTCATGGTGGTGTTCGTGCAGGCGAACGTGTGGCCGATCATCACGTTGGGCCTCAACGGCGAGCAGATTCACGCCACGCTGTGGGGCATCATCATCATGATGTGGAAGGAGCACTCGCAGGTGGTGTCGGTGCTCGCGGCGGCCACGCTGTTTTTCTTTCCGCTGTGCAAGATGGGCATTCTGGGCTGGCTGCTGGTCTTCGGCCGGCAGGGAAAACGCGCGCCCGGCTTCGTGCCATTGATGGTGGTGCTGCACTACATCGCGCCGTGGACGATGAGTGAAGTGTTCGTGCTGGGCGTGCTGGTGTCGATCGTGAAGGCGCATATGTATTTCGATGTGACGCCGGATGCGGGTGTATATGCGTATGCCGCGCTGGCCTTGTTGATCACGGTGTTTTCCGGCATCGACCTGCGCCAGTTGTGGGACAAGGTTCCGCAGGAGAGTAGAGCCTGAATACGGTCTCGGCGTGGCCCGCGCCGGAGCTGTTGGCTTGTCGGGCAAGGAGGAACGAAGGCGTGTATGTCGATACACAACTGAGTGCGGACGCAGCCCGGCGAGCAAACAGCTCCGGCGCGGAGGGTTGCCACGGTGCGTCCACCATGCGGCAGCACGCGGCTTGGCTTGCCAGCCAGGCAAGCGCTGCGCCACACACTACGACCTGGCGAACGCACCGTGGCAACGCGGGCTACGCCGAGACCATATTCAGGCTCTTCACGTAATGGCCGCTTTGCCACGCGCGCACGAACTGGGGTTGATCGGCTGCCACGTCTGCGGCCAGATCTGCCGTGACACGCAAGTGGACCATGCGGCCTGTCCGCGTTGCGGTAGTTCGCTGCATCGACGCAAGCCTTACAGCGCCGCGCGCACCTGGGCGCTGTTGATCGCCGCCTTCATTTTCTACATTCCCGCCAATGTGCTGCCGATCATGCGCACGGTCAGCCTGGGCGATGTGGACGACAACACCATTCTGAGCGGCGTGGTCGAGCTATGGGTGAAGGGTTCGCCGGATCTGGCCGTGATCGTGTTCACCGCCAGCATCGTGGTGCCGATGTTGAAATTCCTGGTGATGAGTACGCTGCTCCTGAGTGCGCATCGCGGTACCAGTTGGGCGCGCCGGCAACGCGCCATGTTGTATCGGCTGGTGGAATTCATCGGCTATTGGTCGATGCTGGATGTGTTCGTGGTGGCGCTGCTCACCGCCTTGGTGCAATTCGGCTTCTTCAGCCAGGTGGAACCGTTGCCGGGGGTGGTGTATTTCGGCCTGACCGTGATACTTACCATGCTGGCTTCGCAGAGTTTCGACCCCCGCCTGATATGGGATTGCAAGGACGAAGATGACTGACCACAACCAACCACCCAGCGTGGGCGGCGGCCTGCCCGAGCCGGTCGTGCGGCGCAAGCGCGTGAACGCCGCATGGATCTGGCTGGTGCCGGCGGTGGCGGCGCTGGTCGGCCTGTCGCTGGTGATCAATGCGTGGCGACAGCAGGGGCCGGCCATCAACATCAGCTTTCAGACCGCGCAGGGCCTGGAATCGGGCAAGACGGTGGTGAAGTACAAGGACGTGGTGATCGGCAAGGTCACCAACATTCGCCTGAGCCAGGACCACACCAAGGTGATCGTGAAGGTGGACCTGGACAAGAGTGCGGCCGGCATCGCCGTGTCCGATTCGCGCTTCTGGGTGGTGCGCCCGCGCATCGGCCTGGGTGGCGTGTCGGGCATCGATACGCTGTTGTCGGGTTCGTTCATTGGCGTGGATGTGGGCAAGTCCTCGCAGCCGCAAACCGATTTCGTCGGCCTGGAGAATCCGCCGTCCGTGCTGCATGACTCGCGCGGCAAGAGCTATATCTTGCATTCCAGCGACCTGGGTTCGCTGGATATCGGATCACCGATCTATTTCCGACGCATCCAGGTGGGCCGCGTGGCGTCCTACAAGCTCGACGAAGATGGCAAGGGCGTCACCATGCAGATTTTCGTGGACAGCCCTTACGATCGCTTCGTCAGCACCGAGTCACGCTTCTGGAATGCCAGCGGCGTCGACGTATCGATAAGCGCCGATGGCTTGAAGCTCAATACGCAATCGCTGGCCACCGTATTGGCCGGCGGCGTGGCGTTCAACGATGCCCCCGGGCCGCATCCAAGCGAAAAGCCGGTTCCCGAGAACACCACCTTCACCCTGTTCGATACGCAAGCCAACGCGATGGCGCCGCCGGACGGCGAGCCTAGCTACATCCGCATGCGCTTCGACCAGCCGGTGCGTGGCCTGACGGTGGATTCGCCGGTGGAATTCCGTGGCATCAACTTCGGCCGCGTCGTCTCCATCCGCATGGATTACGACGAGAAGACCAACAAATTCCCGATCTACGTGGGCGCGTTGATCTATCCCGAACGGCTGGGCCGCGCGCACTCCAAGCTGCAGGCCATCGCCAAGTCGCATGGCGACAACGACATGTCGCAGATCGTTACCACGATGGTCGCGCAGGGCCTGCGCGCGCAAGCGAAGGTGGGCAATCTGCTCACCGGGCAGCTCTACATCTCGCTGGATATCGTGCCGAACGCGCCGAAGCTGACCGAGTACGACCCGAATGCGCGTCCGCTGGAAATCCCGACCATCCCCGGCAGCTTCGACAAGCTGCAGGAGCAGATGGCGCAGATCGTCGACAAGCTGGACAAGATTCCGTTCGATGCGATCGGCAACAACCTCAATCACACGCTGGCGGACCTGGATACCACCATCAAGCAGCTCAATGGCGATGTGCTGCCCGCGTTCAAGAACACGCTCAAGGGCGCCAATCAGACGCTCGGCACGGCCAACAACGCGTTGTCGGCCGATTCACCGCTGCAACAGAACCTCAGCAGCACCATGCAGGAGTTGCAACGCATGGCGCGTTCGCTGCGCGTGCTTACCGATTATTTGAATACGCAGCCCAGCTCGCTGATCCGCGGACGCGCCAAGGATGCGCCGCCGGTGAGCAATGGATCGCCGTCCACCGCCCAGCCGCAGCAAGGGAGCAAGCCATGATTCGTATGCGATACCTGGTGGCAGCATGCTGCGCGGCGATGTTGGCGGCATGTGCCTCGGCGCCCATGCATTACTACACGCTGGTTCCGGCATCCGATAGCGTGCCGACCGAAAGCGCGGCATCGCCGGCGCCCTTTCAGTTCGAATTGCTGCCAGTCGGCATCCCCGCACAGAACGACGTGCCGCAACTGGTGGTGCGCCAGGGCGGGCAGGCCGTGACCCTGCTCAATGGCGAGCGCTGGGTTGCGCCGCTGGGCGACGAGGTGCGCGGCGCGCTGTCCGTGGATCTCACGCAACGCACCCACGCGCAGGACATCAGCGGTGGCGTGCCGGCCAACGGCAAGCCCGTGCTGCGCATCAAGGTCGACCTGCGCCGCTTCGATTCCTCGCCCGGCAACTACGCGCAGATCGATGCCACCTGGACGGTGCGCGAACTGCGCAGCCAGGCCGCGATCACCTGCAACAGCCATGTCAGCGAAAGCGTGGGGCAGGGTTATGGCGACCTGGTCGCTGGCCACCAGCGCGCGCTGTCCACCCTGGCCGAGCGGATCGCCAGTGTGGCGCCGGCGATGGCGGCGGGCAGCGTGCCGGCTTGTCCGGTTCCCTGATTTTCCCCGGCTCCCCATGTAAGCCAACGATGACGCTTCGAAGACGTTGGGTTGCGCTGCGCTAACCCAACCTGCCGTGATTTCCGGCAGGCCCCTACGAGAGGGCGATGAAACCCCTCATTTCTGCTAGTCTGCCGGGTCCCACGCAGCGCACGGCGACGGACGCCCGCGCTACCGAAAACGCATCACGGCGCCGGATCATGCAGGACAATCACGACCAGGGTTCTTCCAACGACTACAACCCGCAGGCGGTGGAATCCGCCGCGCAGCAGTATTGGAACGCGCAGCGCGCGTACGAGGTGAAGGAGGATCCCTCCCGCCCGAAGTTCTACTGCCTGGCGATGCTGCCGTATCCCTCCGGCGCGCTGCACATGGGCCACGTGCGCAACTACACGATCGGCGACGTGATCAGCCGCTACCAGCGCATGACCGGCAAGAACGTGCTGCAGCCGATGGGCTGGGATGCATTCGGCCTGCCGGCGGAAAACGCGGCGATCAAGAACAACACCGCGCCGGCCAAGTGGACATACAAGAACATCGACCACATGCGCGAGCAGCTCAAGTCGCTGGGCTACGGCATCGACTGGTCGCGTGAATTCGCCACCTGCCGGCCGGATTACTACCGCTGGGAACAGCTGATGTTCACCCGGCTGATGCAGAAAGGCATGGCGTATCGCAAGAACGCCGTGGTGAACTGGGACCCGGTCGACCAGACCGTGCTGGCCAACGAGCAGGTGATCGACGGCCGCGGCTGGCGCTCCGGCGCGCTGGTGGAAAAGCGCGAGATTCCGCAGTGGTTCCTGAAGATCACCGATTACGCGCAGGAACTGCTCGACGGCCTGGACACACTGCCCGGCTGGCCGGATGCGGTGAAGACCATGCAGCGCAACTGGATCGGCCGCAGCGAAGGCGTGGACATCCACTTCGCGGTGGAAGGCGAGGTCGAACCGCTGACCGTGTTCACCACGCGCCCCGATACCTTGATGGGCGTCACCTTCGTCTCGATCGCGGGCGAGCATCCGCTGGCGCAGAAGGCTGCTGCGAGCCATCCGCAACTGGCCGCGTTCCTGGAGGAACTGCGTCACGGCGGCGTGTCCGAAGCCGAGCTGGAAACGCAGGAAAAGCGCGGCATGGCCACCGGCCTGTTTGCGATCCATCCGATCAGCGGCGAGAGAGTGCCGGTGTGGGTGGCCAACTTCGTGCTGATGGGCTACGGCACCGGCGCAGTGATGGCGGTGCCCGGCCATGACGAACGCGATTTCGAATTCGCGCACAAGTACAACTTGCCGATCAAGCAGGTGATCGCGGTAAGCGCCGAAGAAACCGGCTACGACCCGCAGCGCTGGAAGGAGTGGTACTCGGACAAGTCGCGCGCCGACATGTTCGTGATCAATTCCGGTGAGATGGACGGCAAGAACTACCACGACGCCTTCGACTTCATCGCTGCCAAGCTGGAAACCGTCGGCAAGGGCCATCGCCGCGTCAACTGGCGCCTGCGCGACTGGGGCGTAAGCCGCCAGCGTTATTGGGGCTGCCCGATTCCGGTGATCTATTGCGCCAAGTGCGGCGCGCTGCCGGTGCCGGAAGATCAATTGCCGGTGGTGCTGCCCGAAGACGTTGCCTTCTCCGGCGTGCAATCGCCGATCAAGGCCGATCCAGAGTGGCGCAAGACTACTTGCCCGCAATGCGGCGATGCGGCCGAGCGCGAAACCGATACCTTCGATACGTTCATGGAATCGAGCTGGTACTACGCGCGCTACACCAGCCCCGGCGCGAACGGCCTGGTGGACGAACGCGCCAACTACTGGCTGCCGGTGGATCAGTACATTGGCGGCATCGAGCACGCGATCCTGCACCTGTTGTATTTCCGCTTCTATCACAAGCTGATGCGTGATGCGGGTCTGGTGCATTCGGATGAACCGGCCACCAATCTGTTGTGCCAAGGCATGGTGATAGCCGAGACGTTCTACCGCGAAAACGCCGACGGTTCGAAGGACTGGATCAATCCCGCCGACGTGGAAATCCAGCGCGACGCCAAGGCGCACGTAATCGGTGCGCTGCTCAAGGCCGATGGCCAGCCAGTACACATCGGCGGCATCGAGAAGATGTCCAAGTCCAAGAACAACGGCGTCGATCCGCAGGCGATGGTGGAGAAATTCGGCGCCGACACGGTGCGCCTGTTCTCCATGTTCGCGGCGCCGCCAGAGCAGTCGCTGGAATGGAACGAGGCCGGCGTGGAAGGCATGGCGCGCTTCCTGCGCCGCTTCTGGCGCGAAGTGCTCACGCACGTCGGCCAGCCGGATCATCCGGAAATCGATCCGTCCAGGCTCGATGCCGGCCAGAAGGCGCTGCGCCGCCAGCTGCACGAAACCATCCAGAAAGTCAGTGACGACTTCGGCCGCCGCCACGCCTTCAACACCGCCATCGCCGCACTGATGGAACTGCTCAACGCGCTCGGCAAGTTCACCGACCAGAGCGAACAGGGCCGCGCCGTGCGCCACGAAGCGCTGGAAACCATGGTGCTGCTGCTCAACCCGGTGGTGCCTCACGTCAGTCATGCGCTGTGGCAGGCGCTGGGCCATTCGCAGGCCGTGCTGGACGACCAGCCGTGGCCGAAAGTGGACCCGGACGCACTGGTGCGCGACACGCTGACCCTGGCGGTTCAAGTCAACGGCAAGCTGCGCGCTACCATTGAGCTCGCCGCCAACGCCTCGAAAGAAGAAGCCGAGGCGCTGGCGCGCGCGCAACCCAATGTGGCAGCCTTCCTGGAAGGGCAGACCGTGCGCAAGGTGATCGTGGTGCCCGGCAAGATCGTCAACATCGTCGCAGGATGACCTTCGCTCCCTCTCCCCTCCGGGGAGAGAGCCGGAGTGAGGGGAGAATCTTGCGAAAGAGCTTGTTTCCCTTCCTCGACATTCAAGTGATGATTCACGACCACCTTCATGGCAAGCTCAGCCCCTCACCCCAACCCTCTCCCCCGTTATTAATTAAAGATGGGGGAGAGGGAGCCCAATCAGGTAATTTCATGAAATACGCCCTGAAATTGGTTCTGCTATTTCCTGTGCTGCTGATTGCCGCATGCGGTTTCCATTTGCGCGGAAGCGCGGCCATGCCTGAGGGCATGCAACGCGTGCATCTCACGGTGGGTGGCGGCGGCGATTTCCAGCGCAAGCTGGCGCGCGCGCTGCTCGCGTCCAACGTTACGCTGGAAGACACACCTGGCCCCGGCATCGCCGAACTGCACGTGCCGGCGCAGAACTTCACCGTGCAATCGCTCACCATCAACGGTGCCGCGCAGGTGACCGAATTCGCCGTGCGCTTCCATGTGGTGTTCACCGCCGCCGATCCGGACGGCAAGGTCATCGTGCCGGAGCAGGCGATCGATCTGCAGCGTGAATTCAGTTACGACGCCAGCCAGCCAGTGGGCACGCAATCGCAGATGGAACAGATCCAGGGCAGCCTGATCGACGACGCCATCCAGGCGGTGCTGTTCCGCTTGCAGGCGGTGGCCCAGCACGGCACGACGGCTGCCGCCAAGGCCGTCGGCCCCATGCCGGCGACCGCGAGCACCACGCAGCAACCGCCGCAATACATGCCCACGCCAACCGGCAACTGAGGCAGCGCTGACCTATGCCGCTCAACCACGCCCAGTGGCAGAAGGCGCTGGCCGCGGATAGCCTTCGGCCCGTCTACTTGTTGGCGGGCGAAGAGTTGCTGGTGCTGGAAGCGGCCGACGCACTGCGTGCGCAGGCACGCAAGCTCGGTTATAGCGAACGCCAGGTGCTGGACGTCGGCGCGCATTTCGACTGGGATGAACTGGCCCGTGCCGCCGCAGGCATGTCGCTGTTTGCAACGCGCCGGCTGCTCGATCTGCGCCTGCCTACCGGCCGCCCCGGCGTCGAAGGTGCCAAGGCTATCGTGGAATTTTGCTCCAACCCGCCGCCGGACGTGACGCTGCTGATCACCGCGGTGGAATGGAGCAGCAAACACGAAGGCGCATGGACCAAGCAAGTCGACGCTGCCGGTTGCCTGGTTGTCTTCAATGCGCCGCGTCCGAACGAATGGGAAGCGTGGATCGGCGCGCGCCTCGCTTCGCGTGGGCTGGCCGCCACGCATGATGCGGCCGCGCTGCTCGCCGAGCGCGTGGAAGGCAACCTGCTTGCCGCCGCGCAGGAAATCGACAAGCTCGCCGTGCTGCACGGACAGGGCAAGATCGATGCGGCGGAGATGGAGAATCTTGTTGCCGACAGCGCCCGTTACGATGCCTTCAAACTCACCGACGCCGCGCTCGGTGGCGATGGCGCACGCGCGCTGCGCATTCTCGACGGCCTGCGTGCGGAAGGTGATGAACTGATTGCGCTGATGGGCTGGCTGGTCAATCAATTGCAGCTCGCACTGCGCCTGGCCAATGCGCAGGATTTCGGTGCGCAGGCGCGCGCCGAGCGCCTGTGGCCGGCGCGCGAACAGCTTTTCCGCAAGGCGCTGCGTCGCGCGCCGCGTGAACATTGGATGCAATGCCTGGCGCGCGCAGCGAAGATAGATCGCATCGCCAAAGGTCGCGAAGCCGGCGATGCATGGCTGGAAGCGCAGCGCCTGATTGCGGCGATGGCCGAACCACGGGCGTCGCAGGCGTTGGTATGAGCATGTCCGCATCTCCGCTGGCCCTCTTCGGCGGCACCTTCGACCCGATCCACATCGGCCATCTCAGCGTCGCCTGGGAAGCATCCGAACTGCTCGATGCCGAAGTGCGCTTGATGCCCGCCAACGTGCCGCCGCACCGCCCGCCGCCCACCGCCAGCGCCACGCAACGCGTGGACATGCTGCGCGCCGCCTTGCGCGGGCAATCGCGGCTGGCGCTGGATACGCGCGAACTCGAACGCAGTGGCCCGTCCTACACCATCGACACGCTGGAAGAATTGCGCCGCGAATACGGTGAACGGCCGCTGGTGCTGCTGCTCGGCGCAGATGCGTTTGCCGGCCTGCGCAGTTGGCATCGCTGGCGCGAGTTGTTCGATGTCACGCATCTTGGCGTGATCAACCGCCCCGGCATCGAAGCGTGCGTTCCGGTGGAACTGGAACGCGCGGTGGCTGCGCGGCGCACGGATGACCCTGGCGTGATTCGCGCGCTGCCGGCAGGGAAGGTGATCGAACTTGCCGTCACGCCGCTGGAAGTGTCGGCGACACGCATTCGCGAGTTGCTCGCGGCGGGGCGCGATCCGCGCTATCTGCTGCCGGCAGGATTATTTGATGACGCGGCGTTGCTAGAACCGTACCGCGCGGCACCGTAGCACCGTAGGTTGGGTTAGGCGTAGCGTAACCCAACGTCTCCGAGGCGGTGTTCGTTGGGTACGTTGGGTTACGCCGCGCTAACGATATCTACGGCCGCATATTGGCCAGCCTCAACTCACTCGATACGCCACAAACTTCAGCGCCACCGAATTCATGCAATAGCGCAAGCCGGTCGGCGGCGGGCCATCGTCAAACACATGACCCAGATGGCTATCGCAGCCAGCGCAACTCACGGCGATACGCACCATACCGTAGGCGGTATCGCGACTCTCGATCACGTTCGGCTTGGCGATCGGCTGCCAGAAGCTCGGCCAGCCCGTGCCCGAATCGAATTGCGTGGCGGCATCGAACAATGCGGTGTCACAACCGGCGCAGCGATACAGGCCCTTGCTTCGCGGCCTTTCATGCGGACCGCTGAATGCCATTTCGGTGCCTGCACGGCGCATCACGTTGAACGCGGCGTCGGAAAGACGTTCGTGCCACTGCGCATCTGTCAGTACCAGCTTGCGCACATCGCAGGGGCCGAGATGATGGCCATCATCGTCGGCGAAGCATTCAAGCAGCACGGTTTCAGCGCGAGTGGCCGCCGCGGGCGTGGCTGCCATCGCACTGCTCCCTTTGCCGCCGAATAGGCGCACCATCGCCGAGCCGCCCACGGCCGCCACTGCGCCACCGCCCACCAGGGCGAGCAGAAATCGCCGGCGATCTATGCCTTTGTCGTCGTAAGTGGACGCCATATCGTGCTCCCGTTGCCTGTTTCGCTCAGCCGAACGTGAACGCGTACGCGCGCACGTTCGGTTCAAGAAAGGTGATTTCGAAAACGCGCTCGCCGGTGCCATGCGCCTGGCGCACCAATTGGTACAAACGTTGTCCGTTGACGGTGCCATTGCCGTCGGCATCGATATCCGTGCCGTGATCGTCACCGGGCGGCTTGCCGTCGAGCGTGACGCGGAAGCGCACGGGCTTGCCGTCTTCGCTGGGACCAAGCACCAGGTGAAGATCGCGGCCGCGGAAGCGGTAGACGATGCGGCCATTGGATTTGTCGAGCGTGGCGTGCTGGGCGTTTACCGTCCACGTTCCATCCAACGCCCATTGATTGGCGACGAGTGCGTCGGGCGCGTGGTAATTCCAGCTATCGTCGTGCGCGATCTGACCGCTCGCGAAACCTTCGCTGCGTGCATAACCCACATAGGTTTCCGGTGAACGGCGCATGTCGCCGGAGCCGGCGGCTTCGGCGCCGGATGCGCCGGGTTGCACGTAGCCGCCGGGCAGATCCTTGTAGCCGGCGTCGCTCAGCAAGCGGCGAATCACATCTTCGCTGCCGGTGTAGTCGCCCTCGCCGAAATGATGCGCGCGAATCTGTCCGCGCGCATCGATGAAGTAATGCGCCGGCCAGTATTCGTTGTTGAAGCCTTTCCAGATGGCGTAGTCGTTGTCCATCGCCACCGGGTAGCCGATGTTGAAATCCTTGATCGCCTTGGCGACGTTGGCTGGATCTTTCTCGAACGCGAATTCCGGCGCATGCACGCCGATCACCACCAGTCCGTGATCGCGATACTTCTGCGCCCATGCATTGACGTACGGCAGCGAGCGGATGCAGTTGATGCATGAATAGGTCCAGAAGTCGACCAGCACGACCTTGCCGCGCAGCGCTTCGGGCGTCAGCGGCGCGCTGTTGAACCATTTCGTTGCGCCGGCCAGCGATGGCAGTTCGCCTTCCACCGGTAACGGCGCACCGACCTGCGGTGCGGGCGCGGCGTTAACCGGCGCAGGGCGCACCGCATCGATCAGTTTCTGCTCGAAGCTGCCCGTGCTTGCCAGCGACACGCGCGTCAGCAGACCGGTATCCGCACCGAGCGCGATCGCGGCCACGCCAGCCAGCACCAGCACGCCGAGCGCACGGCGCACCCATTCGCCGGCGCCCAGCGAGCGCTTCATCAAGGAGAAAACGCGTCCGCCCATCACCAGGGCAAGCGCGAGCGAGACCGCCGTGCCGGCGGCATAGGTGAGCAGCAACAAGCTGGTCGTGGCGCTGGCACCTTGCAGCGCCGCGCCGGTGAGCAGAAGGCCGAGGATCGGCCCCGCGCACGGCGCCCAGAGCAGGCCGGTGGCAATGCCGAGCCCGGCGGCAGACCATGGCGAATCCTGCTTCGCTTCGGTTTTCTCGGTCAGGCGATTGCCCAGTTTCACAAACGGCCGGCTGATCCACTCGGCGAAATGCGGCACCAGCAACGTCAGGCCGAGCACCGTCAGCACCGCCAGCGCGACATAGCGCCCATATTGATTGGCATGCACCGCCCACCCGCCACCGACCGCCGCCAACGTGGCGACCAGCGCGAAGGTCACGGTCATGGCGATCAGCATCGGCAGCCCGTTGCGCGCGAACGGTCGATCCGCTCGCGCAAACACGAACGGCAGCACCGGCAAGATGCACGGGCTAAGAATGGTGAGGATGCCGCCGAGGAAAGCCAAAATTAGGATAAGCATGGCGAAGGTGATCGTGGGTTTGCTGAAGTATTCGCCGCGCGGCGTGCCGCGGTTACCTCGATGGGTCCGGAAAAATTTGCACTGCGCGAGGTAACCCTATACCCACATTCGGCGAATTGATCCAAGGAAATCAACGATCGCCAGCATGTCATCAGCCGCCTTGACGTTTGAGGGTCCGTGGGTCCTACTACGCCAGCCTTCGACAAGGAGGCTGGATAGCGACAAGGCCGTGCCGACCGACATCCCAAGTGCCAGCGAACAGGCTGACCGGCAGCGGGCAGCATGGATGGCCGCCGCGCAAGCCGGCGACCAGCGCGCCTATACGCGCGTGCTGAACGATTCGGTGGCGTTGATCCGCGCGGTGGCGCGGCGGCAGGGCGTGGCGGTGGATGCGCTGGATGACGTGGTGCAGGAAACCCTGCTTACCGTGCATCGCGTGCGGCATACCTTCGATCCGTCGCGTTCTTACGATGCGTGGTTGTCGGCGATCGCTGCGCGCCGCGCGATCGACCTGCTGCGCAGCCACGGCCGCCGCGAGCATCGCGAAGTGCACGACGAATTCGCGATGGATACGCACGCCGACCGTGAGGACGCCAGCACTGGCACCCTGCGCCAGCAGGAGGCAGAGCGCCTGCGCAAGGCGATCGAAACCCTGCCGCCGGGGCAGCGCGAGGCGGTGGAACAACTTGGCCTCAAAGAGCGCTCGCTCGCCGAGGCCGCCGAGCGCACCGGCCGAAATACCGGGGCACTGAAAGTAAACCTGCATCGCGCATTGAAAACGTTGCGCGATCGCCTGCATGGAGAATCCTGATCCCTCATGTCCGACGCAGCACGCCATGAAGCCCTGATCGACGCGCTCGGCGCCGAGCTGACGCCCGTGCGGCGCCTGCTGCCGCCGTGGCGGCGCGCGCTCGGCTGGCTGGCGGTAGTGGCGGTGATCGCCGTGGCGCTGTTCGTGCGTTATGGCGCCGGCACCATGCTGCATCGCTGGGAGGCTGCGCCGGACCTGGGCGTGGCCGCCTGCGGCGCGGTACTGACCGCGATCACCGGCGCGCTGGCCTCGTTCATGCTGGCGGTGCCCGGCCGCTCGGTGAAATGGGCGTGGCTGCCGGTGCCCAGCGCCGTGCTATGGATCGGCGCCAGCGGCCTGGGTTGCCTGCGGGCGCACATACCCGGCATGCCGGTACTGAACATGCACGCGGCCAATGATTGCCTGGTTTTCATCATTACCTTCTCCATTCCCCTGTCCGGCCTGCTGATCTGGCTGCTGCGGCGCGCCTGTCCGCTGCGCCCGGTGCTGACCGCCGTAACGGTAGGGCTGGCCAGTGCCGCGGCCTCGGCCAGCCTGCTGGAGATCTGCCACAACTTCGATGCGGCGGCCACCGACCTTTTCATGCATGCGGTGGCGGTGGCGATCGTGATTGGCGCCAACGCGCTAATGGGCGGGCGGTTATTGTCGAAGGTCTGAAACGCCGGTTTCGCCTGATTCTCCAGGCAAAGGTTCACGTTCTGTTTTTCAGATAAAGCGGCAAGGAGCTTGGTCGCATGGTGAGGGCGAAGGTTTCCTTGATGGAACCTGGATCAGCGGCAAGCTCGACGTGAAAATTCTTCATCAGCATGGAAAGCACGATGCGCATTTCCACGCCCGCCAGGTGACGGCCTGGGCAAACCCGCGGTCCTGAGCCGAATTGCATGAACGCCTTCGACTTGTGAGGTTCGAAGTTCTTTCTGTCGCTTTCAAGCCAACGTTCTGGGCGGAAGGCGTGCGGGCACACGAAATGAGCGGCATCCAGCGTGGAAGGGCGGTTGAGAAACACCATTTTTGTCCCCTTGGGTACGTGGACGTCGCCTATGAACACGTCCTCCAGGGGTTCGAGTCCATGCGTGGGAATAACCGGTCGGAAGCGGCCGGATTCCGTACACGCTGCTTCGAAGAGATCCAGTTCCCTGAGTTTGTCGTAGGAAGGACACACTGTGTCCGGCCCGAGTACAGCATCCGCTTTATCGATGAGCAGTCGGCGTGCATCATCGTTGGTGAGAACGCAGTAAATCGCCCAGGCCAATGAATAGGCAGTGGTGTCTTCCCCGGCCAGGAACAATGTCAGCACGTTCGCGGCAATCTGTTGATCCGTTACCTCGGAACCGGGTGTGTCTTGCCATGCGACCATGGCTTCCAGTAGGTCATGGGGATCATCCGGTCGTTCTCTCACCCGGCTTCTGGCCTTGTCGATCATGACGCCGATATGGCGGTGGATATCGTCAACTGCCAGGCGAAACCGCCGACTGTTGAAAAGCGGATAACGCCAATAAGGAAATGGCGCGAGGATCCTGCGCTGCATGGCTGGAAAGATCAGGGTCAAATTTCTGTGGACTGCATCATTGCCTTCGAGCACATCGATCCCTTCGCCAAAGACCAGCATGCGCGTCATGCAGAGGGTGTAGCGCTTGAGTTCCTCGGTCATCCTGACCAACCCATCCCGCATGGCGTGACGGCGCAGACGCTCGCAGAAGCGTTCGGACATCAGCCGTAATTTTGGATACATCCGCTTGATGTTCGGCGTCGACATGGCTTCCGTCACCAATTTCCGTTGCGGAAGCCAATCTTCTCCTTCAGCAAAGAAAACCCCGTCGGCGCCTATTTCGGAGAACAGTTCCTGCAGATAGGCATGTCGGCGGTATCGGAACGGTCGGTCTCGCATCGCTGCATGACATAGCTCCACGTCAGTCCATACCACAAACGATTGCCCCAGCAGATTGAACCTGTAAGGGGAGCCCAGTTCCTTGGCCCACAGCTCCAGCTTGCGATGCGCCGAGCTCAGCGCAAGTTGGTGAAGGTTGCCCAGTATCGGCAGTCCGCCTGGGCATGGGAGATCCTGGATGTGGCGATATCCTGAAATAGAACTGGTGCTTTGGACGCCCATAGCGATGGTCCGTTTTCAGCGATGTGTGTAAGGGCAAACAAAAGCCCCGCTTGCATGGTGGAGATGGACAAAATGGCCTTTCATGCCAGTTCGCTTGGAGCACGGGAGCTACAGGCCTGCAGGAGCATCTGTCACGCCGTCGTGTCGCGCGTTGCGATAGCTGGCCAGCGCCCATAAGGGAAAGTATTTGGGATAGCCGTGATAGCGAAAGTAAACAAAGCGCGGGATGCCGGTGCCAGTTACCGACACGTCTTTCCACAGCCCGTCCTTGCATTGCGTGGCGAGCAGATAGGAAATGCCCCGCTCCACCGCCGGATGAACTACTTGGCCGGCAGCCATCAGGCCAAGCAACGCCCAGGACGTTTGCGATGCCGTGCTGGGGGCTAGCCAGATACCGCGTTGGTCGTGCTCGTAGCTCGCACAGCTTTCGCCCCAACCTCCGTCCTCGTTCTGGACAGCTATCAACCACTGCGCCGCCTGTTGCAAGCGTGGGTGATCGTGCGCCACGCCCGCGGCATTCAGGGCGCACAAGGCCAGCCAGGTGCCATAGATGTAGTTGACACCCCAGCGGCCGTACCAGCTTCCATTGGGTAGCTGTTCTTGCCACAGATAGTCGAGCGCACGCCTGGCCGGCTCGCTATTGGCGGGTAGCTGGCCAAGCTGCGCGAGCAGGAGCAGGCAGCGGGATGACACATCAACCGTAGGCGGATCTGTCATGGCGCCATGGTCTGAAAAAGGGACGTTATCCAGATACGCATGGGTGTTGTCTGCCGCAAACGCGCCCCATCCGCCGTTGTGAGATTGCATGCCGATGATCCATTCCTGCGCTCGCGCAACGGCTTGCCGGTACCTTTGCGTGTGAGCCGAATGGTCTGCACGGGTCATCCCGGCGGCGACGGTGGCCGTATCGTCAACGTCGGGATAATGGGCATTGCCGTATTGGAAGCCCCATCCGCCCGGCCGCACATGTGGCCGATCCACGGCCCAATCGCCGCGCACACCTAGGATCTGCTGTTCACGCAGCCAATCGAGGCCGCGTATTGCCGCCGTGCGGGCAAGCGATGTACCGGTTTCAAGCAAGGCATGCGCGGCGAACGCGGTGTCCCATATGCAGGACCGGGCGACCTGGCAAAAGGCTTCGCGGTCGCCCACTGCCAGGAAGTGTTCCAATGCCTGACGTGCTCTGACCCGCCGCGGATGATCGGGTGGGAAGCCCAGCGTGTCGTACATCATGATCGCCATAGCCGTGGTGGGGTGGATGCCGCCCAAGCCATCTTCTGCGTCCAGGCGTTCGTCGACGAAGGTCACCGCCGCATCGATGGCGCGCTGCCGCCAATGCTTTGGAAACAGGTGTTCGGTTACCCGCAGCAGGGCGTCCAGGCCGCGAAAGAGCGCAAACAGGCAGGCGTTCTGGTGCGATGCGCGTGGCGGTAAACGCAGCGTGGAGGGCGGGACATTGAAGAGTTCGTCGATACTGACGTTGTAGATGCTTTTGGGGTCAGGGTGCCTGGCGTTCAACACCAGCAATGGCACCAGAAAAGCTCGTGCAACCGGGGACATTTTCCACGGATGAAGCGGAAACCATTTGGGCACCTGCATGATCTCCACCGGCATCACCGGAACGGCTCGCCACGGGACGATGCCATGCAAGGCGAGCAGCGTGCGCGTGAACACGTTCGATGCCTCGGCGCCGCCATGCGCAAGAATGGCATGGCGGGCGCGCTGCATGGGCTCGGTGTCCGCCGATTCGCCCAGGATCTTCAGCGCGTAATACGCCTTGACGCTGCTGCTTACGTTGATCGGTCCGCCGGTATACAGCGGCCAGCCGCCCTCGGCGAGTTGCGCGCGGTGCAGGTAGCACGCAAATTTTCGGTGCAGGTCGAGCCTGGGCGGCTCGCCCAGGTAATGGGTAAGCATGATGTACTCGGCGGTGCCGCCGGCATCGGTTTCCAGTTCATAAATCCAATGACCATCGGGGCGCTGTGCATCCATGAGCCCTTGCGCGGCGCGCACGATGGCATTTTCGAGCAGGGACAGGCACGCTGTATCTCCCTTCCCTTGCCTCTGTAGGTTGCCGTACGTCGAGGGCAAAACCGAGGACGTCTGAGTATCCATACAGGCCCCGTAGCAGGATTTTCTGCTTCCGCGGTAGATATGGATAGGGCGTCGTAAAGGATCTGTCTGGCGGCCGTGAACCGGTGTGAAATCATTGCCGGCATGTGACGCAGGCAACGAAAGCCGCGTTCTGCGCGGTTCTCGTGGGTAAAGCTCCTGCGCTTGCCTCGACTGCTGATGAGATGGGAGCAGGGGCGGGTAAGCGGCACAAAAAAAGGAGCTTGACGTCCCATTATGGCTGGGCGGATATACTGTACTCGCGCGATCCCGCGCAGCCGATACGCCGCGAGGCCCCCACTCTTGACCACCATTCGCCATACCAAGGCCGTCAACACGGCCTCCCTGCGCAAGACCGTTATCGCCGCCCTTGAAGACCTCAAGGCCAAGGACATCCGGGAAATCGATGTACGCGGCAAAACCTCCATCGCCGACCTGCTCGTGATTGCTTCCGGCACCTCGGCCCGCCACGTGAAATCCATCGCCGACGAAGTCGTCAAGTTCGCCAAGCAGGCGGGCGTGATGCCGCTGGGTGTCGAAGGCGAACAGGAAGCGGAGTGGGTGCTGGTGGATCTAGGCGACGTCATCGTGCACGTCATGTTGCCGCGCATCCGCGAGTTCTACGGCCTCGAGCGCCTGTGGACCGTGGGCGACCGCGACGCCGAAGGCGAAGCCGCACTGGCGACAGGCTAAACGGAAACATCCGGCATGCGTGCTCGCCTGATCGCCATCGGCGAACGCATGCCTGCATGGGTTGCAGAAGGGTTTGCCGAATACCGCAAACGGCTGTCCCACGATTTGCCCCTCGAATTGATCGAACTGAAGCCCGGCACACGCGGCAAAGGCCGCGACGATGCGCGCGCGATGCACGACGAAGGCGTCGCCATGCTCGCCGCGTTGCCGCGCGATACCCATGTGATTGCGCTTGATGGCCGCGGCAAGGCGTGGTCCAGCGAAGAGCTGGCCGAACAGCTCGCGAAGTGGCGCATGGCCGGGCGCGATCTGGCCTTTCTCATCGGAGGGCCCGACGGCCACGCGCCGGAAGTGGTGGCGCGCGCCGATCAAAAGTGGTCATTGGGCCCGCTGACGCTGCCTCATATGCTGGCGCGGTTGGTGCTGGTGGAGCAGCTCTATCGCGCCACTACGTTGTTGGCCGGTCATCCGTACCATCGCGCCTGATCGGCGCACGCCGGCGTCACCGCTTTGTCACGGGAGTTGTCATGCGCTTCGAGGTTCGTCAGGCGAATATTCATGACCTGGATACGTTGGTGCCGCTGTTCGATGGTTACCGGCAGTTTTATCGACAGCCCTCCGACCCGGACCGTGCGCGCACTTTTCTTGTCGAACGTTTCGCGCACCACGAATCGCTGATCTTGCTCGCCCGCGACGAGCACGGCGCAGGATTGGGTTTCACGCAGTTGTTTCCGCTGTTTTCATCGGTGCGTACGGCACGCATCTATCTGCTCAACGATCTGTTCGTAGCGTCGGATGCGCGCAAGCATGGCGTCGGCAAAGCGTTGCTTGAGGCTTCGGCCGAGCATGCGCGTGCCCTGGGTGCGGCCAGGCTGTGGTTGCAGACGGAGTTGGGCAACACACCCGCGCAGGCACTGTACGCATCGGCGGGATGGCAGCGCGATCCGGATTTTTGCGATTACGGACTGACGCTGTAGCGGCAATTGCGCGGGACATGTCATCGTCATGGCGGTTGCAGTAAGGTGCGCCATGGATCATTGGCAAGGAATCCGTGCCGCATGCTTTATCTCGCCTCCCAATCGCCGCGTAGACGCGAACTGCTCGGGCAACTCGGTGTAACGTTTTCCATTCTCGACGTGGATGTGGCCGAAATACCGTATCCGGAGGAAACGCCGCTGGATTACGTACGACGCGTGGCGCGCGACAAGGCGCACGCTGGCTGGGAAACGCTGACGCGCGAAGCGCAGGGCGAAGCGTTGGTGATCGCGTCCGACACGGAAGTGGTGCTGGAGAATCGCGTCTTCGGCAAGCCGAAAGATGCTGACGATGCGGTGGAAATGCTGCACGCGCTATCGGGCCGCACGCACGAGGTGATCTCGGCAGTTTGCATGGTGTCCGCCAAGCAGGAGCATGGTGACGTATGCGTGTCGCGCGTGCGCTTTGCCGAGCTGAGCGAAGCGGATGTCACCGCGTATGTAGCCACCGGCGAGCCGTTCGGCAAGGCGGGCGCGTACGCGATCCAAGGCCTGGGCGCCACGTTGATCGAACATCTGGAAGGCAGCTATTCCGGCGTGATGGGCTTGCCGTTGTTCGAAACGGCGCGGTTGCTGCGAAAGTTTGGAGTAGGTTCGTTTAGCACAACGTAACCCAGCCATATCGCGGCTACGTATTGCTGACCGAAAACAACGCCACCAGCGCAAACAGATTGAACACGCCGTGCGCCATCATCGCCGGCCACAGCGATTCGGATTTCAATCGCAGCCAGCACAACGCCGCCGCCAGCAACATCAGGTTCGGCAATGCGTACCACTGGAAATCCAGCCCGGCCAAATGCACGGCACCGAACAGCAAGGAACTCAGCGCGATCGACATCGCCGTCGACATCCGACGCATCAACGCCGAAAGCAGCACGCCGCGAAACATCAGCTCTTCGATCATCGGGCCGACGGTTACCGCGACGATGCCCAATGGCAGACGCAAGGGGGCCGATGCATGCCGGCCGAGTTCTTCCACGTTCTGCGTGACTTCGTGACCGTGCGCCAGCCACTGGGTGATCAGCGCGCCGAATGGCGGCATCACCAGGCCGACGAGCAGAGCTGCGGCGTACCAGCGCGGCGCGGCATGGCCGTGGAGCCCGAATCCGGGCGGTGTGGCGCGAACCCATAACAGCGGCCACGTGCGATGCACCAACCAGAACAGCAGCATGGCGATCAGCGGCACGGCGATCACCACCAGCATGGCGTTGCTGTCCGGCTGCTGCAGTATGTCCATGGCGTGTTTGCGCACATCAGCCAACGGCAGTTGCGGGTGCCGGATCTTTTCGGTCGCGCCGGCCACCAAACCCATCAGCACGCTCGCCACTACTTGCAGCAGGAAATAGAGCAGGATCAGGCCGATGGCCTGCAGTACGCCCGGTGCGCTGCGCAAAGGTGGTGAAGCGGATTCGTCCGACGCGATCATCGACTGCTTTGCATCAACCCGCCAGCATGGCGCGGCCCAAGCCGAGCGCGCTCATCACCACCAGCGCAGCCCAGCCTGCCATGCCCACCATATAACCCGGCCCGCGTTTGCCTGCATCCCCAAGATAAGCCCATGCGTACCAAGCGCGTCCCACGATCCATACCAGGCCCGCGATGCCGGCCCAAAGCACGTAGCCATAGTGCGCTGCCAGCCACAGCGCGGGCAGAAACATCACCGTGCTTTCCAGCGTGTTCATCTGCACGCGATACGCACGTTCGAATGCGGGATGTCCGCTGGTGGCCGGCGCCTGGATCCCATACTTGCCGCGTGCATGGCCGACCGCCCACATCGTTGCGAATTGCAGCAGAACAGTCAGCAAAGTAACCAAGGCGGGCAGGTTCTGGATCATGGTGCATGCAGGTAGGAAAGGTGCTGCCACTGTAGCGGTTTTGGTGCCATGCTGTGGGGGTTGGCCGGTGATGGCATGCGATGCGCGCGGGAGGCGTTATGGACTGGCAAAAGGGTGAAGAAAGTCAGAACGTCGAAGTCGATCAAGGCGGCGGAGGCGGTGGTGGTCGCGGTTTCGGCGGCGGAAGGATGGGCATCGGTGGCCTGCTGATCCTTGCCTTGCTGGGCTGGATCTTCTTCAAGAATCCGCTCGCACTGCTCGATCAAGGTGGTGGCCAACCGTCCAGCTATGCGTCGCGCAGCCAACCTGCGCAGGTCGATCCGCAGCAGATGGAATTCGTGCGCCGTGTACTCGGCTCCACCGAAAAAACCTGGGGCGACATCTTCGCCGGCATGGGGCGCACTTATGTCGACCCCAAGCTGGAATTGTTCAGTGGCGGCGTGAATACCGCGTGCGGTGCAGCATCGACGGCCGTAGGGCCGTTTTACTGTCCTGGCGATCAAAAGGTGTATCTGGACCTGGATTTCTTCCGCGAACTGGAAACGCGTTTCCATTCCCGCGGCGATTTCGCACGCGCTTATGTGATTGCGCACGAAGTTGGCCATCACGTGCAGAACCAGCTCGGCATTTTCGCCAAGAGTGCGCAACTGCAGCGGCAAGGCGTTGCCATGGAAGGTGCGGGCGGACTCTCCGTGCGGCAGGAACTGCAGGCCGATTGCTTTGCCGGCGTATGGGCCAACCGCACGCAACAGCGCTTGCAATGGCTGCAGCCGGGTGACGTGGAATCCGCGCTCAACGCCGCCAGCCAGATCGGCGACGACACCCTGCAGCGTGAAGCACGCGGCACTGTGGTGCCCGATTCGTTTACGCACGGCACTTCGGCACAGCGTGTGAAGTGGTTCAAGGTTGGGCTGGAGAGCGGGGATATCCAGCAGTGCAATACGTTCAACGGGCCGGTGTGAATCGAGCGATCGATCATGATTCATCCATGCGAGCGCTGTGGCGCATGCTGCGCCAGTTTCCGAGTCGCCTTTCATTGGATGGAGGCCGAGCCATCCATGGGTGGCGTAGTGCCGTTGGCGATTACCGAAAAACTCGATCCCCATCGCCTGGCAATGCGCGGCACGCAGGCCTATCGCCCGCGTTGCGTGGCGCTGGAAGGCATTGTCGGCGAGACAACCCGTTGCAGCATTTATCCGCACCGCCCATCGGTATGCCATGAACTGCTGCCCGCGTGGGAGTTTGGTGAACCAAGTTCTCAATGTGACCGGGCACGTATCGCACATGGGCTGGCCCCGCTGACGCCAGCCGAATGGATCGAGCAAGAAACAGCTAGCGCATGAGCGGCGACCTGGCATCGTTCTGGAACGCCAGCACGAATTGCTGCAGCTCACCCTCGCTGATGTCGGATACCGCAACGAAACGCATGTGCTCGTTCGTCCATCGGATCACGGTATAGCCGTGCCACTGCGCAACGTCCTGCGCCGCGACGGATGCTGACACCGGCCATTGGTAAAGATTGATCACGTGCAGGTGGCGCCGGTAAACCAGGGCAGCCACGGTATGTCCATCGAGTGCATCCAGACGTCCGCCGACCAGCGGAAAACCTTCGTTCGCCAGATCCTTTACATGCGGCGAGAAATCCAGCTTGCCGGAGAACCAGGGCTTGACGGTGTGCTGGTCGGTGGAAACCACATCCATCAGGTGTTGTGGCTGCATCGAGCGGATATGGCTGGAGACTACCTCATCGACCGTCTGGTCGGTATCGCGATGCAGCGTGTACCACCACGCCGGTGCGGCGATCAGCAGGGCGGCGGCGAATCCTGCAGCCATCGCCAACGCGACAGGCGGACGGCGTATCTGCGTGGCGCGTGGTGGCGCGACCGGTTCGACGGACCATGCCTTGCGCAACGTATCGGGTGCTCGCCGATACAGCGATGCGCGCGTAAAGCCCTGACGCAACTGCGCGTAGTCGACATGCAAGGCTGCGCAGGCGGCGCATCCTTGGATATGCCGGTCGATAGCCACGCTTTGCGCGGCATCCAGTTCGTTATCCAAGTAGGCGTGCAGAAGCAGCCTGGCGTCATCGCACATCATGACGGCGTGCCTCCGTGAAAGAAGTGGATAGTTCGGCCCGCAGCCGTTCACGGGCGCGGGCAAGGCGCGACATCACCGTGCCGATTTTCTGGCCGGTGATCGAGGCGATTTCCTTGTATGAGCATTCCTCCAGTTCGCGCAGCACGATGGCTTCGCGCAATGGATGGGGAAGATGGGTGAGCGCGGTTTGCAATGCGTCGACGTCGACGGCGAGCAGTGCGCGTGCTTCCGGCGAGGGCTGTTCGTCGATCACGATGTGTGCGTCGTCATCGAAGGATTCATGCGCATCGTGGGATGCGCTCTTCGCGCGCACCGAATAAAACGTATTGCGCACGATCGCCAGCAACCACACGCGGGCATCACTGCCATGAAAGCTGTCGAAGTAGCGGAACGCACGCAGCATCGCTTCCTGCACGACGTCCTGGGCGTCCGCATCGTCGCGCGCCAGCCAACGTGCGAGGTTGTAGGCGGCATCCAGATGCGGCAGTACGCAGGCCTCGAAATGGGCGTTGCGGGGAGCGGCTGCGGAGGGGCGGAAGTCGGAGGGCATAAAACCTTCTACCGGTATGGCGGCGACTTTATTCCCACGCCGGAAAACACGGAATAGGCCGGCCTGCATGCCGGTAAAGGCAGATGAGGGCAGCGCTGGGCGGCCCAAGCTGCGGAGTGATCGATGATGCAGGACCACGACAACAGGGTTGACGACGGCGAGGCCGGCGGCCGGCGGCAGTTTCTCAAGTGCATGGCCTGGGCCGGGGCCGGAACGCTGTGGATGATGAAGAGCGGCGTCCTGCGCGCGCATCCGCTAGGCGATGCTCCTGTCGTGAAAGGCGGCACCTTCAGCTTTGTGCAGATCAGCGATTCGCACATCGGTTTTCACAAGGCGCCCAATCCGGACGTGATCGGGACGCTGCGCCGGTCGCTGGCGATGATCAACGCGCAGGAAGTCCGCCCGGCGTTTCTTCTGCATACGGGCGATTTGACGCATCTTTCCAAGCCCGAGGAATTCGACACTTTGAACGGATTGATGCAGGAAGCCCGCGTCGGCCAGCGCTTCTACGTGCCCGGCGAACATGATGTGATCGGCGACAATGGCGCGGAATTCTTCCGCCGCTTTGGCGAAAAGCAGCATACCGGCGGCTGGTACAGCTTCGACCAGGATGGCGTGCATTTCGTAGGGCTGATCAACGTGCTCAACCTCAAGGCCGGCGGCCTGGGTTCGCTGGGTGCGGATCAACTGGCCTGGCTGAAGAGCGATCTGGCGGGCTTGTCGGCCGAAACGCCGGTGGTCGTGTTTGCGCACATGCCACTGTGGCCGCTGTATCCGCAGTGGGGCTGGGGCACGGACGACAGTGGCGAAGCGCTGAGCTATCTGCGCCGCTTTGGCTCAGTCACGGTGCTCAATGGTCACATCCACCAGATCCAACAGAAGGTGGAAGGCAGCATCACCTTCTACACCGCGCGTTCTACCGCCTATCCGCAGCCCGCGCCGGGCGATGGCCCTGGCCCGGGGCCGTTGCAGAGCGTGACGGCGCAGGCGTTGCATCGTTACCTGGGCATTCGCGACGTGCGCCATGTGCAGACGGGCGGTGGGCTGGCCGTGACTGACGAGGTGCTCGCATGAAGGCCGCTCGCATGCTGACGATGGCGATCGCGCTGTGCGGAGCTGCCTTGTGTTCCGCAGCGGATGTGGCGCCAGCGCAAAAACAACAGGTGGCGATCCAGAACTTCGCCTTCGAACCGAAGACGCTCACCGTACCGGTGGGCACGCGCGTGGTGTGGACCAATCGTGACGAGGAACCGCACGTCGTCACCAGCGCCGGTGCGCAGTTTGTATCGTCGAAGGCGCTGGATGGCGGTGACAGCTATGGCGTGACTTTTTCCAAAGCGGGCACGTATACCTATTACTGCTCGATCCACCCGATGATGGTGGGCACCATCATCGTCAAGTGACGGCGGCGGGCGCGCCGTCGAAGCGGTAGCTGTCCATGGCCAGGAAGCCCAGGTCGATGCCGGCATCGATGCGCCGTCCGTCGAAGTGTTCGCCGGCGGCGCCGAGCGCTACGTACAGTGGCAGCAGATGTTCGTCAGTGGGATGCGCACGCTCGGCAAACGGTGCCTGGCGACGGTAGTCGAGCAGGGCGCCGATATCGCCGGCCTGGATCTTCTGTTCGATCCAGCCGATGAACGGACGCACGTAGGGCGCTTCGTTCGTTTCGCTGAAGCCGGCGCGCAGATCGCGCAAGTTGTGCGTGATGCTGCCGGAACCGATCACCAGCACGCCTTGCTCGCGCAACGGCGCGAGCGCACGGCCGACCGCGTAGTGGTGCGCGGGGCCCAGGTGCGGCTGGATCGACAGCGGTACCACGGGAATGTCGGCGTGCGGATACAGCAAGCGCAGCGGTACCCATGCGCCGTGATCGAGGCCGTGCTGGGGATCGGTGATGGCGCTCAGCCCCGCCTGATCGAGCAATTGCGCAACCTGCGCCGCCACTTCGGGCGCGCCCGGCGCCGGATAGCGAATGTCATATAGCTCGCGCGGAAAACCGTAGAAGTCGTAGATGGTTTCCGGCTGCGCCGCGCCGCCCACGCTCGGCTGGCGCGTCAGCCAGTGGGCAGTCGCGATCACGATAGCCTTCGGGCGCGGCAAGCTGGCGACCATTTCGGCAAGCCGCTCGCCGATCCGGCCAGGATGCAGCGCGGTCATCGGTGAGCCGTGGGAGACGTAGAGGCTGGGAAGTGTGTTCATGATGGCCAAGTATGGCCGGGTGCGCGTGTTTGCAGCGGTAGGCGCTCAGGAACGCACTGTTGCGCTGGGTGCAACGACGGGGCTTTCAGTCCTTCACGGCCGTCATTTCTGCGAAAAGCGGGAATCCACTTGCTTTGATGCAAGCGAAGATGGATTTTGCTCTTTCGATTCACCGCAACGCCTGATACGGCGTCGTCCCGGCGAAAGCCGGGGTGACGAATCGGTAACGTTGAATCGACTGGCAAAAATCTCGCATCACAGTCGATGTGCCGACGCGCTTTTACGTGCTGTCCATGTTCCCCGGACAGCAACGGGCCTTCACCGGAATGACGACCATGGGGTCGTATGGCTTCTTGGCGAGTTATTTACGACGTGGCGGCTTGTCACCGCCGCGCGCATGCTTCGGCTTGCCCGCATGCCCACGTGCCTGCCCCGGCTTGAATCCTGCCTTGAAGCCCGGTTTGCGCGGTGCGTGAGTACCGGCCTCTTGCTGCTCGGCTCCATCCCACTCGCGAATGTGCAGCTGCTGCTGGTTCACCCACACCTTTTGCAGGTGCTGGAAAACTTCCTTGGGCATGCCATCGGGCAGGTCGATCAGGCTGTAGTCGCCGCGGATGCTCAGGCGACCGATGAACTGACTTTCCAGGCCGGCTTCGTTGGCGATGGCGCCGATGATGTTGCCGGGTTTCACGCCATGTTCGTGGCCGACTTCGATGCGATACGTGCGTTTGCCGGGTTCCGTGGCGTGCGGGCGTAGCTGGCGCGGTGCGAAGTCGCGCGCGTTTTCTTCGCGATGGCGCGGTTCGCGGGATGCATGCGGCCTTTCGCCATCGTGCGCGCGGGCTGGACGCGCTTCGCGCTCATGCGTGCGTTCGCGCTTGGGTGCTGCTTCCAGCAGCAGCGGGCGATCACCTTGGGCCAGGCGCGCAAGGGCGGCGGCGATTTCCACCGCAGGGACGTCGTGTTCCTGCTCGTATTGCTCGATAAGCTGCTGGAACTGCTCCATCCCGCCCATCGCCAACGTATCGCTGATGCTCTGCTTGAAGCGCGCGATGCGGCGGTCGTTCACGGCCTCGACCGTGGGCAGCTTCATTTCCTCGATCGGCTGGCGCGTGGCGCGTTCGATCGCGCGCAGCATGCCCTTTTCGCGTGGCGTCACAAACAGGATCGCCTCGCCGCTGCGGCCCGCGCGACCGGTGCGGCCGATGCGATGCACGTAGCTTTCCGTATCGTAGGGAATGTCGTAGTTCAGCACGTGGCTGATGCGTTCCACGTCCAATCCGCGCGCCGCCACGTCGGTGGCGACGAGAATATCCAGCTTGCCCTCCTTGAGCTGCTGAATCACGCGTTCGCGCTGCGGTTGCGCGATATCGCCATTGATCGCAGCGGCGGCCAGGCCACGCGCCTGCAGTTTTTCCGCCAGTTCTTCGGTGGCTTGCTTGGTGCGCGCGAAGATGATCATCGCGTCGAACGGCTCGGCTTCCAGGATGCGCGTCATCGCATCCAGCTTGTGCATGCCGCTCACCCACCAGTAGCGCTGGCGGATGTTCGCCGCCGTGGTGGTGGCTGCCTTGATGGTGACTTCCACCGGATCTTTCAGATGGCGCTGCGCGATCTTGCGGATCGGCGGCGGCATGGTGGCGGAGAACAACGCTACCTGGCGCTCCGGCGGCGTGGCTTGCAGTACTTTCTCCACGTCATCGATAAAGCCCATGCGCAGCATTTCGTCTGCTTCGTCGAGCACGATGAAGCGCAGTTCGGACAGATCGAGCGTGCCACGCTCCAGGTGATCGATCACGCGCCCCGGCGTGCCGACCACCACATGTACGCCACGACGCAATGCGTGAAGCTGCGGGCCGTAGCTCTGGCCGCCGTAGATCGGCAATACCTGGAAGCCGGACATGTGCGTGGCATAACGCTGGAACGCTTCGGCCACCTGGATGGCCAATTCGCGTGTAGGCGCCAGCACCAGCGCTTGCGGCTTGCCGGGGCGCATTTCGATGCGCGAGAGGATCGGCAGTGCGAAGGCGGCCGTCTTGCCGGTGCCGGTCTGCGCCTGGCCCAGCACGTCGCGACCTTCGAGCAAGGAGGGAATGGTGGCAGCCTGGATCGGCGAGGGCGATTCGTAACCCACGTCGGCCAATGCACGCAGCACTTCCGGCGTGAGCGCAAGCGCAGAGAAACCAGCGGCGGCCGGAGCAGAGTCAGGAGACGGGGACGACATGGGAAAACCTCGACGGGGCATGCGCGCGGCATGCGGGAGAAAGGTGACTATTGTAACAGCCCGGGGACGACATACTCTTGGCCGATTGCATCCTTAATCCTTAAAGCGAGCCATGGATGAAAAACCGCCTAAAAGATCGCATCGCGCTGGTTACGGGAGCGTCCTCGGGAATCGGTGAAGCAACCGCGCTGGCGCTGGCCGAGCAGGGCGCCAAGGTGGCGATTGCCGCCCGGCGCAAGGATCGGCTGGACCAGCTCGCGGCCAAGCTTGCCGATCTGGGCGCCGAACCGCTGGTGCTGGTGGCGGATCTTGCTTCGGAAGCCGAGGCGCAGCGCATCGTGAAGGAAACGGAAGCGTATTACGGCCGCCTGGATATCCTCATCAACAATGCTGGCGTGATGTACCTGGAGCCGGTGGTCGAAGCGGATCTGGGCCGTTGGCGCCGGATGCTGGAATTGAACGTGCTCAGCCTGATCGCCTCCACGCAAGCCGCACTGGCTGGCATGCGTGAGCGACGCGACGGGCACATCGTGAATATCTCGTCAGTTGCCGGACGCGTGGCCAATCCCAACGCAGCGGCCTATGCGGCGACCAAGTTCGGCGTGGTCGGTTTTTCCGAATCGCTGCGACGCGAGGTCTACAAGGACAACATCCGCGTCAGCGTGATCGAGCCCGGCATGGTGGATACCGAACTGCGCGAACACGTCGGTCACGAAGCGAGCCGCCGTGCCGTGAATGCGCGCGCGGGTGAAATGCGCCAGCTCCAAGCCGAAGACATTGCCGACGTCATCCTGTTCTGCGTGACGCGACCCGATTACGTATCCATCAACGAGGTGCTGATGCGCCCGACCGATCAGGAACGTTGAGCACCGTGATCGCCTTGCCGCTGTTGCAAACACCGCGTGCGCGTATTCGTGTGGCCGAAGTGACGGACGCGAGCAAGTTGCTGCGCTACCGAATGGAGAATCGTATTCATCTGGCGCCGTGGGAGCCGTTGCGCGACACGCCGTACTACACGGTGGATCACTGCATCCGCAGCATTGCCGAAAGCCGCGAGAACGCCAAACACGATCGAGGCTATCCCTTCATGGTGTTCGATCCCACCGAGCAGGCGATCCTGGCCACCTTCACGTTCGCCAATCTCGTACGCGGCGCGTTCCAGGCATGTCATCTGGGTTACGGCGTGGCCGCGCGCTTGCAGGGGCAAGGCTTGATGCGTGAAGCATTGGAAGCCGGCATCGCCTGGGCGTTCGGTGAGCTGCGCCTGCATCGGATCATGGCCAACTACATGCCACGCAACGAGCGCAGCGCGCGTTTGCTGGCATCGCTCGGGTTCGAGCGGGAAGGATATGCGAAGCAGTATTTGCAGATTGCAGGGGTGTGGGAAGACCACATCCTTACGGCGCTGGTTTGTCCTGATGTATGAACCATCAGGCTCGCGCGGGCTTCTCGCAGGTTGGGGCGTAAACCCCAACGTTCTATCCCGTAATCGACATGCTGGGATTCGCACCCTGGCCTACGCAAACCCCTCTCTACAGAGAGAGGGGCACTAACGTTACGCCTTCGCCGCCGGCCTGCGTCCACGCGAGCGCTGGCGCTTGCGATTGCCCATCGCATGCTCACCGCCGCCATTGTTCTGCTGCGCATGGCCATGCGGCCGGTGCCCATTGCCGCCTTGCCGCTGCGGGCGAGCCTGGCGTTGTCCCTGCTTCGGACGCGGCGCGTTGGCGTCCAGGCGCAGCGGTGCGGACGGTTCGAAACCGGTCACTTCACTGACGGCGATTTCCTGATTCAACAGCTTGCGGATATCGCGCAGCAGTCCGGATTCCTCATGGCTTACCAATGACAAGGCAAGGCCGCTGGCGCCGGCGCGACCGGTGCGCCCGATGCGATGCACGTAGTCTTCCGCCACCATCGGCAGGTCGAAGTTGATCACGATCGGCAGCTGATCGATGTCGATGCCGCGTGCGGCAATATCCGTCGCCACCAGCACGGTGACGCGGCCGCTCTTGAAATCGGCGAGCGCACGCGTACGCGCGTTCTGGCTCTTGTTGCCGTGAATGGCGGCGGCGCGCAGGCCCGATTGCTCCAGGTAACGCACCAGCTTGTCCGCGCCGTGCTTGGTGCGGGAAAACACCAGCGTCTGTCGGCGGCTGTCCTTGCTGAGCACATGCAGCAGCAGATCGCGCTTGCGGGACGCGTCGACCGGATGCACTTCATGGCTGACGGTGGTCGCCACGCTATTGGCAGGCGTTACGGATACTTCGCGCGGCGAATGCATGAACTGCATCGCCAGCGACTTGATCTCGGACGCGAAGGTGGCGGAGAACAGCAGCGTTTGGCGCTGTTTCGGCAACGCGCCGATGATGCGCTTGAGCGCGGGCAGAAAACCCATGTCGAGCATGCGGTCGGCTTCGTCCAGCACCAGCACCTCGATGCCGGAAAGATCGATCGTGCGTTGCTGCATGTGATCGACCAGGCGGCCAGGCGTGGCGATGATGACATCGGTGCCGCGACGCAGCGCCTGTATCTGCGGCCCCATGCTGACGCCGCCGAAGATGGTGGTGCTGCTGACGCGTACGTGCTTGCCGTAGGCGCGCATGTTGTCGTGGATCTGCGCAGCCAGTTCGCGCGTGGGCGTCAAGATAAGTGCACGCGGGCGCTTGCTTGAGTGGTTGGCGGTGGACATGCGCTGCAACAGTGGAAGCGCGAACGCGGCGGTCTTGCCAGTACCGGTTTGCGCGGCGGCCAGCAGGTCGTGGCCTTCCAGCACCACCGGAATGGCGCCGGCCTGGATTGGGGTGGGTTCTGCGTAGCCTTGTTCGGCGAGCGCGCGCAGCAACGCAGGGGCTAAGCCCAGCGATTCGAAAGACATGAAATGCTCCTGTGCAACCCGGAGCCTTCATGCAGAACCGCGTTGCTATCGATAAGGGTTGGAAGGAACGCGTCCAGGATGGGATGCGTTCGAGCACGGAGTATACATGAATGGCGCACCGGCCGTTTGTAGGGCTTCCGCAGCATGCTAGCCTCCCGCCATTGCAGCCCGGGAGCCATGCATGTCCATTCTGTCTGCCCTTCGCGAGTTGAATCACGAGCAACGGCATACCGTGCTGGCAAGTTTCCTGGGTTGGATGCTCGATGCGTTCGACTATTTTCTCTATACCTTCGTGATCGTCGGCATCGCGAAGGAATTCGGCGCCGATCGTACCGAAGTCACGCTGGGCGTGTTTTTGACCTTGGCGGCGCGCCCGATCGGCGCATTGTTGTTCGGACGCCTGGCTGACCGTTTCGGTCGGCGGCCGGTATTGATGATCGACGTGCTGCTGTTTTCGCTGTTCGAACTGGCGACCGCGTTTTCCACCTCGATCACGATGTTGCTGGCGCTGCGTTTTCTGTTCGGCGTGGCGATGGGTGGCGAGTGGGGCATCGGTGCATCGCTCGCGATGGAGTCGATTCCGGCCAAATCGCGCGGCTTGGTGTCGGGTTTGCTGCAGAGTGGCTATCCCTGCGGCTTTTTCCTCGGTGCGCTGGTGAACTGGCTGCTGATCGATCACATCGGCTGGCGCGGTTTGTTCGTGGTGGGCGCCTTGCCGGCGCTGCTTGTGCTGTACATCCGGCGCAACGTGCCCGAGTCGCCAGCGTGGGAAGCAAGCCAGGCGGCGCAGGGCAAGCTCAGCCTGGGCGAGGCGATGCGCGGCCATTGGAAGCTGGCGATCTACCTGATGTGCCTGATGGCGGCCTTCAACATGTTCAGCCACGGCTCGCAGGACATGTACCACACCTTCGAAGAGGTCGATCTGCATCTGCCGACCGGCTCGAGCGCGGCGTTTTTGCTGGTGGCCATGCTCAACCTCGGTGCGCTGGTGGGCGGCATTTGCTTTGGTGCATGGTCGGAAAAGATCGGCCGCCGCCGTGCGATGATTACTGCCGCTTTGCTTGCGTTGCCGGTGATTCCCTTGTGGACGTATGGCGGCTCGCTATGGCTGCTGGGCGTGGGCGCGTTCCTGATCCAGGTGATGGTGCAGGGCGCCTGGGGCGTGGTGCCCACGCATCTGAACGAGCTTTCGCCGGATGCGGTGCGCGGCACCTTGCCGGGCTTTGCCTATCAGATGGGCAATTTGATTGCCGCTGGCACGGCCACGGCGCAATCCTGGCTGGCGGCGCAGGGGGCGGGGCTGCCGTTGGTAATGTCCTTGTGGATCGCCGGGGTGGCCTTGCTGCTGGCCTTGCTGGTCTGGCTTGGTCCCGAGGCGCGCGGCGTACGCTTCGGTAGCTGATAGAATCCGCCTCTTTGATTCACGAGAGATCAGGTAATGAAGGCTGGCAAGGACAAGGTCATCGCGCTCCACTACACGCTCACCGTGGACGGCGAGAAGGTTGAAAGCTCGCACGACGGCGGCGAGCCGTTGTGGATTCTGCTTGGCCATGGCCAGCTCATTCCCGGCCTGGAAAAGGCGCTGGAAGACCATGCCGCCGGCGATACGCTGCAAGTGGAAGTCCCGCCGGCCGAAGGTTACGGCGAACGGCAGGAAGGCCAGATCCAGCGTGTGCCGAAGAAATATTTCCAGCAGGGCAACCGCTTGAAACCCGGCATGGTGACGGTGCTGTCGCTGAAGCAGGGCGGTCAACGCGCCGTGACGGTGCACAAGGTGGGCATGTCCACGGTCGATGTGGATCTGAATCACCCGATGGCGGGCAAAACGTTGAACTTCGACGTTGCAGTCCAGGAAGTGCGCGAGGCGACCGAAGAAGAGATCCAGCACGGGCACGCGCATCCGCCGGGCGCCGAGGCGCACTGAGCTTCGCCCCAGGTGAAACGACAACGGCGCCCTTCGGCGCCGTTGCTTTATGCGTTGATCAGATCAAACCAGGCTGATCTGTACGTCCACATTGCCGCGCGTGGCATGCGAGTACGGGCAGATGTCGCGATGTGCGACGTCGACCAGTTCCTGCGCTACGGCGCGATCGATGCCTGGCAGGCTCACTTCCAGCTTCACCGTGATCGCAAAGCCGGTCGGCTCGCGCGGGCCAATGCCGACGTGGCCGGTCACCGACGCGTCCTTCAGCGTGATTTTCTTCTCGCGCGCCACGTAGCGCACGGCGCCTTCGAAGCATGCCGAATAACCGGCGGCGAACAATTGTTCCGGATTGCTGCCGGCGCCGCCCGGGCCGCCGAGTTCCTTCGGCACTTTCAGATCGAAATCCAGCACGCCATCGCTGCTGTGGATATGGCCTTCGCGGCCGCCCTTGGCGGTGGCGGTGGCGGTATAGAGAACTTTGGTGGGATTGCTCATGGTTTTCACTCTCGTGGGTCGGTGGAGGAGGCGAGTTGTGTCGCCAGGTTCTTCAATTCATCGCGCAGACGCTTGAAGGCGTCGACGGACATGCAAAGTTTTTCGGCCATGCAGCGCGGCACGTCGGCTGCGCGTTCGTGCAGCGTGCGCCCGGCATCGGTCAGGGTGATTTCCACTTCGCGCTCGTCGCTTCGACGCCGGCGGCGGCCCAGCAGGCCGGCCTGTTCCAGCCGCTTCAGCAGCGGCGTGAGGGTGCCCGAATCCAGTTGCAGACGCTCACCCAGCTCACGCACGGTCAGCCCATCCTGTTCCCATAACACCAGCATCACGAGGTACTGCGGATAGGTCAGGTCCAATGCATCCAGCAGCGGGCGATAGGCGGCGGTCATGCGGCGCGAAGCAGCGTAGAGCGCGAAGCAGAGCTGTTCGTCCAGGAGCAGGGAAGGGACGGTCGATTTCTTCATGGCGCGAACGGTAGCATCAAATTAAATTGTGTGCAATTTAATTTTTGTGAAGATAGCGCGGTTCCACTTTCGTCCTCCCCAACCTCAATCCAGCACGCGCTTCCCGTACGCGAAATGATCGCGCCAGTACGGCCCATCGATATCGTCCAGCCGCACCGTGCCGCCGCTATTGGGCGCATGCACGAAGCGACCCTTGCCGACGTAAACCCCGACATGGCTGATGCCGCCGCCGATGGCGAAAAACACCAAGTCGCCGCTCATCAGTTCGTCCATGCGCTTGATCTTCGAGCCGCTGATCGATGCCATGTCGCGCGAACTATGCGGCAACGCGATATTGGCGGCGTTGCGATAGATGTAATCGACCAACCCGCTGCAGTCGAAACCGCCTGTTGGCGTGTTGCCGCCGTAGCGGTATGGCGTGCCGACCAGGGCCATGGCGCGGAACAGCACATCGTTGGCGGTGCCGATGGCATTTTCGGGCGCTCGCGCGGGTTCATCGGCGAGTGAGGAACGCGATGGTTTGTAAGTGGCTTCACGGCGAGGCGAGCTGGCGCAGGCGGCCAGCAACAGCAGCACGGCGGCCAGCGTGCCGAGGCGCATGCCGTGGAGGAGCGATCGGTGGTAGTCGGGATCTTCGGCGCCGGCCAAGCCCATAAGAAAAACCTCGGCGTGTTTGCGCCGAGGTTATAGCAAATCAATGGCTTGCCTGGAAGTTTTTAGGAATTGGAGGAACTTGGCGGCGGAGGCGGAGGACTGCCCGGCGGTGGCGGCATCTCGCCGCCGCGCAGCCCAGGCGGATGCGGCGGCAGCAGCGAGAGGCTGAAGCGCACCGGCACTTTTATCCACGCGTCGGCCGACTTGGCGTTTTCCTGCTTGGGGTAATGCCATGTCAGGGCGGCATCACCGGCGGCTTTGGTCAGTTCGGGCGAGGCCTTGTTGTCCGGATCCGCTTCGACCTTGCGCGCAGAACCATCGGCGTTCACCAGCACCTTGAGCAGCACGATGCCCTGTTCGCGATTCTTGGCGCCTTCTGGCGGAAACGGTGGCGGCATGTCCGGGCCGTTTGCAAAGCCCGTCGGCGGCGCATCGGGACTTTGCGCGAGGGCGGCGCCAGCGAGCACTGCGACCAGCGTCATGCAGCCGATGCGCCGTCGCCACGCGTTGCGAAGATCGTTCATGGTGAGCTCCTTTGTTTGCGGCTCGGCGAGCCGGGGGATCAAGGACGTCCGCTTCTGCGCAGAAGCTGCGCATTGCCGTTGGATGGCGGATGTCTTGCCTCGAAAAACTACTCGTGCGCGCGCAAGGGCAACAAGAGCAGCAGAGAGCCACTCTCGTGCGATCAGCGAAGCGGCACTTCGATATCCTGCTGATGCAGGGTTTTCCCGGTGGCATCCCAGGCACGTAGGCGGTAATGGCCGGGAAAAAGATAGAGCACGTTGTGCGACCGCTTGTGCAGGAAGGTGTAGCGATCGGCTGGCGAGGCGTTGTCGGGTTCGTTCGGATAATGCGCGTCGATCGCGCAGGGGACCTGGTTGTCGCAAAGATCCGTGTTGATCGGATAGCGGTAGCGAGCACCATCCAAGGCCAGCCATGACGGCCGCTGATCGAGATCGAAGGGCGCGCGCGGCAGGATGACTTCGCGGTCCAGCGCATCGTTGCGCATCATGCCGTTCACGTCCAAATCGCGATCCGATACAGGCGGCAACACCACCGTCACGTCGTGCTGCTGCGGATTGGAACTCCAGATTCTTCCATCGCTGCGCGCACTCAGCACGTAAGGTCGCTGCTCGGGAAAGCGACGGGCGACGGCGCTGTAGAAACCGAAATCCAGACCACCCACGGCCACATCACGAAATTGCGTCTGATCCACGCACAGCGGATCCTCGCCAGTGAGGCGCTTGAGTTGCATCGCCATTGGCTGGATGCGGCTGCCCAGGTTGCCCACCGCTTTGTCGATATGCGCATAGCCTGCATGCACGAACAGCTTGGCGTGGCTGTCCTTGTCGAACACCTTTTGCTGGAGCGCGCGTGCCTCTTCGCCGTCGCGGTTTTCGGTGGTCGTATCTTCGGGGTCGTAGGCGACGATGGTGTAGCCCAGCCGGATCGCCTGACGCACGATCTCGCCATACAGGGGTTCGAGCAGGTATTCGCTGCCGGAACTTTCGATCACGTAGCCGCGGCGCATCAAGTCGGCATCCTTGGTGCTGAGCGCTTCCACCGCGAAGTATTGAAAACCGAGCGCGCGCAGGTGCGGCAGCAAGGCCAGGGTCAGTTCACGCGTATGTGCATCGTGGTGCGCTTCATTGACCATCACGATGCGGTGATCGGCGGCGAGCTTTGCGATCACGTCCGCCGCATCGGCGGCTCGCCATTGATCCGATTGCGGCAACGGCGTGGCTTTGGGCGGCGCAATGCGATTGTCGAACGGGAAGGCCATCAAGGCTTCGTTGTACAGGCCCAGTTCGCTGTCCACCGTCGCCAGCAATTGTTCCGCGAGCGATTTGTCTTCGCCGGTAAGCTCGGGCAGTACCGAACTCAGGTATTCGTAGCGCGCGAGGCCGTTGGGCGCGGTGCCGAAGCGATGGAGCAGTTCGGTGGTGGAGGGCGCAGACGGTCGCTCACCCGCGCTGATCGAGGCCACCAGCACGGTCGTGCAAAGCAGGCACATCACCATCTTCATACGCATCGGCGTGGGGGAGGTCGTGGATGCGACGTCAGCCTGCGACGAAGTTCGCCGCCGCGCAAGTACTTGTGCAGCAAATGCCGAGCACGATCGCTGGTGGACATCTTCAGCGCGCAGAATCAAGCACCAATGAGTTCGCTTTATGCCAGACCATCGCTGGTTCGAACGGGCTGGGCCGCTACAATAGTCCGATGAATCCTTCCCGCAGCGATATCCTGATTCTTGGTGGCGGCGTCATTGGCCTTTCGTGTGCATTGCATCTGCTGAAGGGTGGCGCACGGGTACGCGTGCTGGAGCAGGGCACGCCCGGTTGCGGCAGCTCACATGGCAATTGCGGCACCATCACGCCCAGCCACGCGGCGCCGTTGTCCATGCCCGGTACGCTGGGTGTGGCGTTGCGCTCGATGCTTCAGGCCGATGCGCCGCTCTATCTCAATCCGCGTCTGGATAGCGAGCGCCTGCGTTGGTTGCTTGGTTTTGCGCGTCACTGCACCTGGCGCGACTTCGAGCATGCGGCGCGGGCGCGCGCAGCGATTCTGCAACGTTCGCGCGGTTTGATCGCCGATCTGGTTCGCGATGACCGGCTCGATTGTGAGTTCGTGGAAGAAGGCCTGCTTTACGTTTATCGCAGCACCGCACAGATGGCCGATGACGAGCACCATCACGCGCAGTTGCTCGATCGCATGGGCGTGCCGGTGCAGCGCCTGCGCGGCGAAGAAGTGGAAGCGTTGGAGCCGGCGCTCAAGCCGGGTGTGTCAGGCGGCCTGTTTCATCCGGAAGATGCACGCTTGCGGCCGGACCGCTACGCCGCCGAACTGGCGCGAAGGGTGGGCGAGCAGGGTGGCATGATCGAGACCGGCGCGAAGATCGAGCAGTTCGCGACCGACGGTAAACGCATCGTCGGGGTCACCACCTCACGCGGCGATTTCACCGGCGATCGCGTGGTGCTGGCGCTGGGGGCGTGGTCGCCGGTGCTCGGCAAACGCCTCGGTTTGCGCTTGCCAATGCAGCCCGGCAAAGGCTACTCGTTGACCTATACCCGACCGCAGCAGGCACCGCGGCATGCGATGGTGCTGCGCGAAGCCAAGGTGTGCGTCACCACGTGGAACAGCGGTTTCAGGCTCGGCAGCACCATGGAGTTTTCCGGTTATTCGGAGGGACTCAATCGCAAGCGCATGGATGCCCTGCGTCGCGGTGCAGCGGAAGGATTGCGCGAACCCGAAGGCCCGCAATTACAGGAAGAATGGTGGGGCTGGCGCCCGATGAGCGTGGACGAAATACCGATCATCGGGCCGAGCACGCGCTGGTCGAATCTACATCTGGCGACGGGCCACGGCATGCTTGGCGTAAGCATGTCGGCGGCGACGGGCGAACTGGTTGCTGCGCAGATCTATGGCACGGCGCCGGTGATCGATCCAGCCCCCTACGCGCCGTCACGCTTCGATATTTAGATACGCGTGTTGCACACGTTGCTTGAAACCATGGTGCAAAAACACATCGCCATTCCGGCGAGGAATGACGGCGGGACATAACCACAGCAGGAGAAATGCATGAGCGAGCGCTTCGATCTGATCGTGCTTGGCGCAGGGTCTGGTGGCTTGAGCGTGGCGCAGCGTGCGGCGCGGCTTGGAGCGCGCGTGGCATTGTTCGAGCCCGATCCGCTGGGCGGCACCTGCGTGAACCGCGGTTGCGTGCCGAAGAAGGCGATGTGGTTCGCCGCGCAGATTGCCGATATGCATCGGCTTGGTCGGGAAATCGGCTTTGAGGCCGAACCATTGCGCCTGGACTGGGCACGCTTTCGCACCTTGCGCGATCAATACATCTCAGGCATCCGCCATCGCTATGCAACGCGGCTGGACCTGGCCGGCATTCGCGTCGTTGAAGCATCGGCGCGACTGCTTTCCAGTGATACGGTCGTTACGTCGCAGGGCATGCAAGCCAGCGCGCCGCATATCGTGATCGCCACCGGCGCGAGGCCGCATCGGCTGACCATCCCTGGCTTCGAGTTGGGCATTGTTTCCGATCAGATCTTCGAACTGGATGCGCCGCCGCAGCGCATCGCGGTGGTGGGAGGCGGCTACGTAGCGGTGGAATTCGCCGGTGTGTTGAGCGGGCTCGGTTGCCAGGTGGACCTGCTGGTGCGCGAGAACATGCTGACCGGCTTCGATCTTGAACTGGTCGAGGGCCTGGCCGTGCAGATGCAGGCCCATGGCATTCGCATCCTGCGCAACACGCGCATCAAAGCGGCGCGCGGCCAACCGGGCAAGGTGACGCTGGAAGCGCTCGATGGCGCCGATCATGGTATCTACGATGCCGTGTTGTGGGCGGTGGGACGCGTGCCGAACAGCAACGGCTTCGGCCTGGAGGCGCTCGGCGTGGAGTGCAATGAATACGGCCACGTGTTGGTGGATGCTTACCAGAACACCAACGTGCGCGGCATCTATGCGGTGGGTGACGTCACCGATCGCAGGGCACTAACACCGGTGGCGGTGGCGGCGGGGCGAGCGCTGGCCGATCGACTGATCGGCGGGCAGGCTGACGCAAAGTTCGACGACAGCATCATCCCCAGCGTGGTGTTTTCCGAACCGCCGCTGGCCGCTGTCGGCCTTACCGAGCAGCAGGCACGCGCGCGTTACGGCGATGCGGTGAACGTGCATACCGGCCGCTATACGCCCTTGCTATGGATGGTGGCTGGCCGCTCCGAGCAGAGTGTGGTGAAGCTGGTCACCGTGGGCGAGGAGCGCAAGGTCGTCGGCATTCATGTGTTGGGACCGGGCAGCGACGAATTGCTGCAGGGCTTCGCGGTGGCGATGCAAAAGGGACTGTATTGGAGCGACCTGAAAGCGACGATCGCGATTCATCCCACCGCCGCCGAGGAACTGCTGTTGCTGCATTGATCGCCAAGGGCTCACACTTCGGGAATGAACACGTTCACTCTTACCCGCGGCCATGCGCCGCTGCTGATCAGCGTGCCGCACGACGGCACCCATCTCCCCGGCGACCTGAGCGAACGGCTGCAGCCCGCTGCCCGCCGCGTCCCCGATACCGATTGGCACGTGGCACGGTTGTACGAGCCGCTCGCGCGGGAGCTGGGGGCCAGTGTGATCAAGCCAGTCGCATCGCGCTACGTGGTCGATCTCAACCGGCCTGCGGACGGCCATGCGCTGTATCCAGGGCGGCGCGAAACGGGCCTGGTGCCCACCATCGGTTTCGATGGCCAGCCACTTTACCTGGAAGGACAGGAACCGGATGCGGATGACATCCACCAGCGCGTCGATACCTGGTGGCGTCCCTATCATCAGGCGCTGGCTGGCGAGCTTGTGCGGCTGAAGGCGGAACACGGCAGAGTCGTTTTGTGGGACGGTCATTCCATCCGCAGCCAGGTTCCCATGCTGTTTGAGGGACGTCTGCAGGATTTCAACCTGGGTACGGCTGACGGCGCGAGCTGCGGCAGCGATCTGCAATGGCGCCTCACCAACGTGCTGGAGGCGCAGAACCGCTACGACTTCGTCGTCAACGGACGCTTCAAGGGCGGCCACATCACCCGTCACTACGGGCGCCCGGCCGACGGTGTGCAGGCCGTGCAGCTGGAGTTGGCGCAATGCCAATACATGGACGAGGAAAGCTTCGCCTGGGAAGAGAACAAGGCGAAACAGGTGCAAGAAACCATTCTGGCATTGCTGCGCTGCTGCCTGACCTGAGCCATCGTGCTGTCGGGAGGCTGTCAGCGGTTCGAGGCGTTTGTTTAAAAGGCTACCGGCGGCGTCATCATTTTCTTACCGTCGTTCAGTTTCGGTATGCCGACGTGGTTGCATTGTTAGGGCCGTCACGCCGCCCGCGATAGCCGGGTTCCGGCCGGGTCCGTGGCAACTAAAATTTCGAGGCTCATGATCATGATGCGTAAACTTGCGATCGCTTCTCTGCTCGTGGCAGGTGTCGCTCTTTCCGGTTCGGTGCTGGCTCAGGACACGTCGGCTGCTGCTCCGGCACCCGCTTCGACGTCGGCTGCACCCGCCAAGCACACCCACCACAAGTCCTCGACCCATAAGTCGCACACCAAGTCGCACAAGAAGACGGGTGAAGAAGCGGCTCCTGCTTCCAGCAGCACCGCAGGCAAGTAATTCTCTCATCCGATTCGGATGCAAAGACCCGGTGGGCGCAGGCCCCCGGGTTTTTTTATGGCTGCGATGAAGCCGGCAGCGCGGCCACGCACTTCAACTCGATCGCGATCGGCGTAGGCAGCGCCGTGATGCCCAGCGTGGTGCGGCACGCATCCACGCCTTTGAAATACTCGGCATACAGGCGGTTGTAGGCTGGGAAATCGCGCGCCATGTCGGTGAGGAATACGGTGACGTCCACCAGATCTTCCCAGAGCGCACCGCTGGCCTCGAGCACGGCGCGCACGTTCGCGAACACCTGCCGGCATTGCCGTTCGATGTCGTAGCCGGTCAGTTTCCCGTCTGCATCGTAGACGTTGCCGGGGATGGCATTGCTGCCGGGTTCGCGCGGCCCGACGCCGGAAAGAAACAGCAACTGGCCCACGCGGCGCGCGTGAGGATACGCACCGACCGGCGCGGGCGCGGTATCGGTGCGTACCACATCGCTCATCGCAGTTCCTTCGAACGGTGCATCAGCAGTTCCAGTGCCTGCTCGTACGCAGGGCGTAGCCCTTCGCGAGAAGACACATGCATGGCCAGATCATGCATGTGTCCGTTGGAAAGGCCATAGCACCATGCGTGGACGGAAAGCGGCTGGCCGCGATCCCAGGCATCCATCACGATGGTGGTCTGGCATACGTTGACCACCTGTTCGATCGCATTGAGTTCGCACAGGCGCATGTTGCGCAGGGGCATGGAACCCAGCGTGGTCAACTTGTCGACATGCTTGTGCGCCACATCGCCGACATGGCGCAGCCAGTTGTCGACCAGACCCAGGCGCGCATCGTCCAGCACGGCCTGCACGCCGCCGCAGCCGTAATGGCCGACCACGATGATGTGTTCCACTTTCAGCACGTCCACCGCGAACTGGATGGAGCTCAGGCAGTTGAGATCGGTATGCGACACCACGTTGGCGACATTGCGTTGCACGAAGATCTCGCCGGGCGGCAAGTCCACGATCTGCGTGGCCGGCACGCGCGAATCGGAACAACCGATCCATAGGTATTTGGGCGATTGCTGCTTGGCCAGCCGTTCGAAGAATTTCGGATCGGCGTCCGTGACGGCGGCCGACCAGCGGCGGTTGCTGTCGATCAGTTCTTGCAGTGGATTGATCAAGCGAGATGTTCCTTAAGCTGGAGGGATCAGAAAATTGGGAATCGTCGACACTTTTCCCCGCCTCTTTTACCCATAACGGATACAGATGTTGCGTGGCTCGGTAAAAAAGCGCAGCGCTTCGGCGCCGCCCTCGCGCCCGACACCGGATTGCTTGCTGCCGCCGAACGGCGTGCGCAGATCGCGCAGCAGCCAGCAGTTGATCCACACGATGCCGAATTCCAGTTGCGCGCCCATGCGATGAGCGCGCGACAGATCGCCGGTCCACAGCGACGCGGCGAGCCCGTAGCCGGTGCCATTGGCGATGGCGATGGCGTCGGTTTCATCGTCGAATGGAATCAGCGTGACGACCGGGCCGAAGATTTCCTGCTGATTGGTGAGCGCGTGGTTGGCCAATCCTTCGATCACGGTCGGCGCGATGAACCAGCCTTCCGCGCAGCGTCCTTCGAGTTTCAAGGCATCGCCGCCACAAAGCATGCGTCCGCCTTCCTCGCGCGCCTGTGCGATGCAGCGCATCACCTTGTCGAAGTGCTCGCGTGATACCAGTGCGCCGAGATCGCTGCTTGCTTGCTGGGGATCGCCTACGCGCAATGCGTTGACTTTGGCCAGATAGCGATCGCGAAAACTATCGTAGATCGAACGCTGCACCAGCAGGCGCGAGCCGCACAGGCAGATCTCGCCTTGGTTGGCGAAACCGGAGCGTACGATGGTATCGAGGTTTGCGTCGCTGAGGTCCGCATCGGCGAATATGATCGCGGGATTCTTGCCGCCCAGTTCCAGCGAGAGCTTCTTGAACTGCGGTGCAGCGGTTGCCGCGATGCTGGCGCCGGTGCGCGTGCTGCCGGTGAAGGAAATGGCCTTAACCGCCGGATGTTCCACAATCGCCTGGCCGGTGATTGGACCGCGGCCTTGCACGATGTTCAGCACGCCCGGCGGAAAGCCGGCTTCGATGCTGAGCTCACCGAGCAGGGCCGCGGTGCAGGGAGTGATTTCGGAAGGCTTGGCGATCACGGCATTGCCACTGGCCAGCGCCGGCGCGATTTTCCAGGTGAACAGATACAGCGGTAGATTCCAGGGGCTGATGCAGCCGACCACGCCGAGCGGATGGCGTAGCGTGTAGTTGATCGCGCCGGTTTCCATCGCATGCGCTTCGCTTTCCCAGGCGACGATGGCGGCGGCAAAGAAGCGCAGATTGGAAACGGCGCGGGGAATGTCCAGGCGCCTGGCGAGCGACACCGGCTTGCCGCTGTCGCGCGATTCCAATGCGGCGAATTCGTCGATGCACGCTTCGATCAGATCGGCCAGTCGATGCAGAAGCTGCGCGCGCGTTTCAGCCGGTGTGGCTGCCCATCCCGGTGCCGCCTTTTGCGCGGCATGGACAGCAGCGGCGACATCTGCGGCGGTGGAATCGGGGCATTGCGCAAACACGGTGCCGGTGGCTGGTTCGTAGACGTCCAGCCAGTGGTCGTCCAACGGCGCCTGCAGGCGACCATCGATGAGATTGGCGAGGCGGGTGCTTGGCATTCTTACAAGCTTAGAACCAGAAGCGGTGGATTGCACCGGACGCAGCCGTATGCCTTAGCTCAACGCTTTCGTCCGCCCACCATCGACGGGAATGCTCACACCATTGACGTAGGCCGCGGCCGGCGTGCAAAGGAACGCAATGACGGCGGCGATTTCCCCGGGCTCGCCGAAACGGCGCGCGGGAACGGCCGCGGCCATCTCCTTGGCCAGTTCCTGCTCGCTGCGTCCGGTTTTCTGCGCTTGCACGGCGAGTAGTCCGTCCAGCCGAGCGGTGCGTGTGTAGCCGGGCAATACGTTGTTGACAGTGATGCCGTCGGCCGCCAATTCACCCGATAGCGTTTTGGCCCAGGCTGCCATCGCAGCGCGCACAGTGTTCGATACGCCGAGCCCGGCGATCGGTTCCTTGACCGAGGTGGAGATGACATTCACCACGCGCCCATAGCCACTGTCGCGCATGCCTTGCAGTACTGCCTGCAGCAGCGTGTGGGCGGCAAGCACGTGCTGGCGGAAGGTGTCCTCGAAAGCAACGGGGGCGGCGCTGTGGATGGCGCCGCCTGGAGGGCCGCCGGTGTTGTTGACCAGGATGTGCACGGGCTGGGTCAAAACGAGGTCGGCGGCCGTGGCATGCAGTGCTTCGGAATCCAGCATGTCGACACTGCGCCAGCCATGGCGCTGCGCGGCATGCGTGCGCGGCAGGCTTTCGGCAAGTGCGGCCAGCTTGTCGGCAGAGCGCGCCAGCAGGGTGACGTCGGCGCCGAGTTCAGCCAGTTCGGTCGCTGCGGCGTGCCCAATGCCTTGCGATGCGCCGCACACCAGGGCGTGACGGCCGCGCAGATTCAAATCCATGTGTTCTCCCGATGGTTGTCAGCGGCTGCGCCACTGCATCGCCAAGGCGGCCAGCCAGCAGCCCCAGGCCAGCCACTGACTGTAGCGCCAGATGCGCCACAGGCGCGTGATCGCGGCATCATCGATGGCGGCGATGGCCGGGGAGCGCAACACGTTCTGCATGCGCAGCCACAGTTGCGGGCCGCGGGCGGCCTGCGCACCGCCGGTGTCGACGATTACCTTCCAGTGCTGCGGGTAATCTTCGCGCAGATGCTTGGCGATGCGGAACGGCAACACAGCGTGCGTGACGAAGCAGACCAGGCCGATCACCAGCAAGCCGATATAGACCGCGAAGGAAATCAAGGGCTTCTCCGCTGCAGGCCGAGGTCCGCACCCAGCGAGTTGAGCAGGCCGTTGCCCTGCGGGGCCTTGCCGCATACGGCCTTGCTGACTGCTTCCTTGTAGGTGCGGTCCATCATGCCGACCCACACCACGCCTTCGGGGCCATGCTGGATCTTGTAGCTGCCGCCAATGGTGGTTGCTGCAGGCGTATTGGTGGTGGTGCTGGTGGAGAAGGTGCTGGCGGACTGTTCCCAGTACGTGCTGTCGGACTGCTGCTTGGCCGAGCTGTACACCACCAGGTAGCGCGCCTTGCTGTTGGTGACTTCCACGCTGCCGAAGGCGCCGCTTTCGTCATTGGTCCAGCCCATGTATTCGCATAGTTTTATGTCTTGCGAATCGATGGGCTGAAACGTTTCATCCAGTTGCACGACGGTCGGTGCGAACAGGTAACTGCCGCTGGTGACGGAACGCCCGACCAGTTCCGACTTCAAGCCGACGGTGTAGGGCAGCTTCACATCCGCCGGCAAGGTGAAGCTAAGGAAATAGCTGCGCGAATTGTTGATCGCCACCACCGGGCTGCCGGGGCCGAGCTGGAAGCGCTGCGGCCGCCACGGCAGCAGCGTCTGGTAGGAGAAATCAGCAAAAGTCGTGCAGCACGGCGTGGCGTCCTGCAAGATCTTCTTGGCGTCGGCGAGCGGCCGGATCGGCTGGGCCTGCGGCAGTAGATCAGTAGGCAGCGGCAGCTTGGGCAGCTTGACGGTATGGCAAGCTGCAAGCAGCAACACAGAGGCGAGGGTGAGTACCAGTCGAAAGCGCATGAGTTCTTGGGATATCAGAATTCGGCGCTCCCTGCCGCACGTGGATAAGGAATGGCGTCACGGATATTGGTCAGGCCGCACACATATACAAGCAGGCGCTCGAACCCTAGTCCGAAGCCCGCATGCGGCACGGTGCCGTAACGGCGCAGGTCACGGTACCAGCCATACGTGGCAGGATCGAGACCGAACTTGGCCATGCGGCGGTCCAGATAGTCCAGGCGCTCTTCGCGCTGGCTGCCGCCGATGATCTCGCCGATGCCGGGGGCCAGCACGTCCATCGCGGCAACGGTTTTCTCGTCGTCGTTCAGGCGCATGTAGAAGGCTTTGATCTGCTCGGGGTAGTTCATAACGACCACGGGACGGCCGATATGTTTCTCGGCCAGATAGCGCTCGTGCTCGGTTTGCAGGTCCACGCCCCAGACCACCGGGAATTCGAACGCCTGGCCGGACTTTTTCAGAATCTCGATGGCGTCGGTGTAATCGATGCGCTCGAATGGCTGGCTGATAAAGGTTTCCAGGCGGGTGATCGCTTCCGGCAGCACGCGTTCGGCGAAGAACGCCATGTCATCGGCGCGCTCCTCCAGCACGGATTTGAAGATGGCCTTGAGGAAGGCTTCCGCGCAATCGGCATCGGCGGAAAGATCGGCAAAGGCGATCTCCGGCTCCACCATCCAGAACTCGGCCAAATGGCGCGGCGTGTTGGAGTTCTCCGCGCGGAAGGTCGGGCCGAAGGTGTAGACCCTGCTCATCGCTAGGCAGTAGGCCTCAACGTTGAGCTGGCCGGACACGGTGAGAAATGCTTCGCGGCCGAAGAAATCCTTGCGGAAATCGATCTTGCCCTTCTCATCGCGTGGCAGGTTGGCCAGGTCCAGCGTGGACAGGCGGAACATGTCGCCGGCGCCTTCGGCGTCGGATGTGGTGATGATCGGCGTGTTAATCCAGAAGAAGCCCTGCTCGGTGAGGTGGCGGTGGATCGCCGTCATCATCGTGTGGCGCACGCGCGTTACCGCGCCGAACAGGTTGGTGCGCGGGCGCAGGTGCGCCACTTCGCGCAGGAACTCCATCGAGTGCTGCTTGGGCTGGATCGGGTAGGTTTCCGGATCGTCGACAAAACCGGTGACGACCACGCTTTCGGTCTGCAGCTCGAAGCTCTGGCCTTTACCCTGCGAAGGCACCAGCGTGCCGTTGAGGATCACGCCGGCACCGGCGGTGAGATGCTTGACCTCGGTCTCGTAGTTGCCGAGGGTGGCCGGCACCACCGCCTGGATCGGGTCGAAGCAGGAGCCGTCACTGATATTCACGAACGACAGGCCCGCCTTGGAATCGCGGCGCGTGCGCACCCAACCGCGCACGGTCACCTTGCTGCCGGCCTCGAGTTTGCCGGAAAGAGCCTGTTTGACGCTGACCACCGTCATGGATTGAAACTCCTGGGAGATGCGCCCATGTGTTCATGGGCCTGAAGGCGAACGGGCATGATAATGTAGTCGTGCCGCACTGCGACACGCCCTCCGGGCTCAAGTGCCGATTTAGAACCGTTGTCCCTATGACCATCTCGATCACTCCCTCCGCCAACCAACGCATGCGCCAGTTCCTTGCGCAGTCGCCCTCTGCTGCGGGTGTCCGCTTTGGCGTGAAGCGCACCGGCTGCTCGGGTTTTGCCTATGTGGTGGACCTGGCCGAGCGCGTCAGCGATGACGACCAGACCTTCCAGATCGACGGCGTGCCGGTGATCGTGGACACCAAGAGCCTGCCGCTGGTGGAAGGCACCGAGATCGACTTCCAGCGCCAGGGCCTCAACGCCAGCTTCGTCTTCCGCAACCCGAACGCCACCGGCGAATGCGGGTGCGGTGAGAGCTTCACGGTCGGCTGAGCGCCCCGTTTCCCCCCTCGCCCCTTCGGGGAGAGGACTGGGGAAACGGGCAAATCTCGCGAGAAACCGCGTCAATGGCCGCATCTCAGTCCATTCAATGACTTGCGCCGCTTCGCTCACCCCGCTTACAATTCCGCTTCTGCCTACACCAAACAGGTGTAGCGCAGCCTTGCCTCACCGCATGCCGCGGGAGGCTGCGAGGCCCGCAAGGGTCGCATCCACAAGGAGTTTCCCAATGACCTTGCGTCATTACGAAGTTGTATTCCTGGTCCATCCCGACCAGAGCGAACAGGTTCCGGCGATGATCGAGCGCTACAAGGCGTTGATCGCCTCCGACGGCGGCAAGATCCACCGCCTGGAAGACTGGGGCCGCCGCCAGCTGGCGTACCCGATCGTGAACCTGGCCAAGGCCCACTACGTGATGCTCAACATCGAAGTGAGCCAGAGCGTGCTGAACGAACTGGAGTCGGGCTTCCGCTTCAACGACGCCGTGCTGCGCCACCTAGTGGTCAAGCGCGATGCCGCCGATACCGAGCAGTCCTTCATCCTCAAGAGCAAGGAAAAGGACGACGCCAAGTCCTCCCGTCGTCGTGACGACGACAGCGATGGCGATGATCGCCGTGTCGGCCGCGCCGATAGCGACGACGCCGATCTCGAAGACTGATCCAGGAGCCTTAAGCCATGTCCAAGTTCTTCCGCCGCCGCAAGTTCTGCCGCTTCACGGCCGAAAAAGTCAAAGAGATCGACTACAAGGATCTCAACACGCTGCGCCAGTACGTCACCGAGAACGGCAAGATCGTGCCCAGCCGCATCACCGGCACCAAGGCGCGCTACCAGCGCCAGCTGGCCACGGCCATCAAGCGCGCACGCTTCCTGGCGCTGCTGCCGTACACCGATAACCACGACGTTTAATGCTTTACCTGCCGCCGCCCGAAAAGGCGGCGGCAGTTCCCTTCGGACAACCGTCCACGGCTGCGCCAGGCCCATCTGGTGCTAACGAATCGAGGAATCAATCATGGAACTCATTCTGCTTGAAAAGGTGCGCAACCTCGGCAACCTTGGCGACAAGGTCAACGTAAAGCCGGGCTACGGCCGCAACTACCTGCTGCCGCAGGGCAAGGCCGTGCGCGTCAATGCTGAAAATCTCGCCGCGTTCGAAGCGCGTCGTGCCGAATACGAAGCAAAGGCGAACAGTCTGCTGTCCGGTGCTGAAGGCCGCAAGGCCAAGCTGGCCGACGTGTCGGTGACCATCGCCGCCAACGCCAGCCCGGAAGGCAAGCTGTACGGCTCGGTGGGTCCGCGCGAAATCGCCGACGCCCTGCAGGCCGCCGGCCACGACATCCACAAGGGTGAAGTGATCCAGGGCGAAGGTCCGATCCGCCACACTGGCGAATACGACGTGCAGATCAGCCTGCATGCCGACGTACAGACCTCGGTCAAGGTGATCGTGGTTCCTGAGAAGGCGTAAATCGTCAATCGGGAATCGTCAATCGCTTAGAAGCGAGCAAGAAACGCCTTGTTGATCGGGCGGCCTTCTCTGAAGGCACTTATGCGTAAGCGTGAGTGCCTTTTTTGCTGTCCCGATTCCCGATTCCCGGGTTATCCCCAAACTTCCACAAGTTTTCCACAGCTTTCCATCTCGAACGGTGAGACGCCACCGCGTATGCTCGCAGCTTGTGTCTGCCTACACGGCTTTGCGCGCCCAACTTGCTACAGGGAATGTCCATGTCCTTCGTCCCCGAACGCAAATCCGCCCATAGCGCCGTCGAGGCTCTGCGCGTACCGCCGCATTCCATCGATGCCGAGCAGGCGGTGCTGGGCGGCTTGATGCTGGCGGCCGACGCCATCGACCGCGTCGCCGACAAACTGGGCGAACACGATTTCTACCGCAAGGATCATCGCCTGATCTGGCGCGCCATCACCGAACTGTCCGACAAGGGCATGCCCTGCGATGCGATCACGCTGGGCGACTGGTTCGAAGCCAACGGGCTCGCCGAGATGGTCGGCGGCGCCAGTTATCTGGTGGAACTGGCGAACGCCACGCCGAGCGCGGCCAACATCACCGCCTACGCCGAGATCGTGCGCGAGAAATCCGTGCTGCGGCAATTGATCGACGCCGGCACTGCGATTACCGAGGATGGTTATCGCCCTGAAGGCAAGACCGTGCACGAAGTGCTGGAAACCGCCGAGCAGCGCGTGTTCCATATCGCCGAGTCGGGCGCGCGCGGCAAGAAAGACACCGTCTCCATGCGCGAAGCAGTGAAGGATGCTTTTCGCCAGTTGCACGAGCGCTACCAGAACCGCGGCCAGCTCACCGGCATCTCCACCGGGTTTTCCGATCTGGACAATCTCACTTCCGGTTTGCAGCCGTCGGATCTGATCATCGTGGCGGCCCGTCCGTCGATGGGCAAGACCGCTTTTTCCGTCAACATCGCCGAAGCCTGCGCTTTGCGTGCAAAAAAGCCGGTGGCGATTTTTTCGATGGAAATGTCCGCCTCGCAGCTGGCCTTCCGTCTGATCTCTTCGGTAGGCCGCATCCATGCGCAGCATCTGCGCACGGGTGATCTGGCCGAAGAGGATTGGCCGCGTGTCACCAACGCCATCGCGCTGTTGTCCGAAGCGAAAATTTTCATCGACGACACGCCGGGCCTTTCGCCGGTGGAACTGCGTTCGCGCGCGCGACGCCTGGCGCGCGAACATGGCGGACTCGGCCTGATCGTGATCGACTACCTGCAGCTGATGCAGGTGCCCGGCAACAAGGAAAACCGCGCGACCGAAATCTCCGAAATCTCGCGCTCGCTGAAGGGGCTGGCCAAAGAGCTCAACGTGCCGGTGATCGCGCTGTCGCAGTTGAACCGCTCACTGGAACAGCGTGCGGACAAGCGCCCGATGATGTCGGACTTGCGCGAATCTGGTGCTATCGAGCAGGACGCCGACGTGATCATGTTCATCTACCGTGACGAGTACTACAACAAGGAATCGCCCGACAAAGGCCTGGCCGAAATCATCATCGGCAAGCAGCGTAACGGCCCCACGGACACGGTGAAGCTGACCTTCCTGGGGCACTACACCAAGTTCGAAAACTACAGTCCCGACTCGTACACCGGGCATTTCTAGCGCGTGCTGCCCGCGCATCGCCACCGTTGCGCCCTGACCGGACACGCAGCGCCCGCTACTCTATGTGGCAGCGGGCACTGGCTTGATGTTGTTCAAGCGTGCCGCTTTTCTGCAGGCAACCACGAGCAGCCCGGAGCATGAGCCGTACCACCGTCGCCACCATTCATCTGGGCGCATTGCGCCACAATCTCGCGCGAATCCGTGAGCTGGCCGCGCCCGCCAGGGTAATGGCGGTGGTCAAGGCCGATGCGTACGGTCATGGACTGGAACGCGTCGCGCGCGCTCTGGATGGCGACGCCGACGCCTTTGCGGTGGCGTCGCTGGGCGATGGCTTGCGCTTACGTGCGGCAGGCCATCGCCAACGCATCGTGGTGCTGTCGGGTCCCGATCAGGCCGGCGATATTGCGGAAATGCAGCGTCTGGGCCTCGATGCGGCCATCCATCATGAAAGCCAGCTGCAATGGCTGTTGGAAGCATCGCCTGCACGCGGCCGCTTGCGCGTGTGGTTGAAGGTGGATAGCGGCATGCACCGATTGGGTTTTGCGCGCGAGCGAGCGGTGACGGTTCACGCACAACTGGCGGCCATGGCGGGCATCGATCCCGATATCGGTTTGATGACGCACTTCGCCGAATCCGAAGTATTCGATGGTGAGCGTACGCGCCAGCAGATCGAGCGTTTCCAGGCGGCAACGCGGGGACTCGCCGGGCCGCGCTCGCTTTCCAATTCCGCCGCCGTGCTGGGTTGGCCCGATGCGCGCGGCGATTGGGTACGCACCGGCGGAATGCTTTATGGCCTGTCCGTAGTGGAAGGAAAAAGCGGCGCCGATTTCGGCTTCCGCGCCGCGATGACGCTCTCCACGCGGCTGATCGCCATCAACCACATCAAACGCGGCGAACGCATCGGCTACAACGGCCTGTGGGAATGCCCGGAAGATATGCCGGTGGGCGTGGCAGCGGTCGGCTACGGCGACGGTTATCCACGCAGCGCGGTGGCTGGCACGCCCGTATTGGTCGGCGATCGGCGCGTGCCGTTGGTGGGGCGCGTGTCGATGGACCTGATCACGCTGGATCTGCGCAGTGCGCCCGAAGCAAAGGTCGGCGACCGCGTGACCCTGTGGGGACCCGAGCTGCCGGTGGAAATCGTCGCCGCCCAGGCAGGCACCATCAGCTACGACCTGACGTGTGGCATGACGCGCCGCGTACTGTTCGTCGAGGACGACCGGTAGCCGGCACGTCTCGCGGCTTGCGATCGTTGCACGCTAAGCTCATCTTCATCGCCCTCACACACGTCCCTCATCATGGCCAAAGCCAAGACCGCCTACGTTTGCGCCGATTGCGGCGCCGAGCACAACAAGTGGCAGGGCCAATGCGTGGAGTGCGGTGCATGGAACACGCTGTCGGAATTCGTGGTGCAGCCGGCGCAGAAATCCGTGGGCGCGGCGCGGCAAAGCGGTTACGCCGGCGCAGCCAATGGCGTCGCACGTGTCACCGCGCTCACCGACGTCCTGGTAACGGCCGAGTCGCGCACGTTGACCGGCATTGGCGAATTGGATCGCGTGCTGGGTGGTGGCCTGGTCGACGGCTCCGTGGTGCTTATCGGCGGCGACCCAGGCATCGGCAAATCCACGCTGCTGCTGCAGATGCTGGGCGTGCTCGGTGCAAAGCTTCCCAGTGTGTACGTTACCGGCGAGGAATCGCTGGCGCAGGTGGCCGCACGCGCGCAACGGCTCGATCTGCCGTTGCAGCCGCTGCATGCATTGGCCGAGACGGGTATCGAACGCATCCTCGACCAGGTAGCCGCAACGCGTCCGCGCGTGCTGGTGATCGACTCCATTCAGACGATCTGGACCGATCTGCTCACCGCTGCGCCGGGCTCGGTCAGCCAGGTGCGTGAATCCGCCGCCAAACTGACCCGTTTTGCGAAGGAGACGGGTACGTCCGTGTTTCTCGTTGGCCACGTCACCAAGGAAGGCGGTATCGCGGGGCCGCGTGTACTTGAGCATATGGTTGACGCCGTGCTGTATTTCGAAGGCGAATCCGGCAGCCGCTTCCGTGTGCTGCGCGCGTTCAAGAATCGCTTCGGCGCGGTGAACGAACTGGGCGTGTTCGCCATGTCCGAAAAGGGCTTGCGCGAGGTGCCCAATCCTTCCGCGATTTTTCTCTCCGCGCACAGCGGGCCGACGTCTGGCAGCGCCGTGATGGTTACGCGGGAAGGCACGCGGCCGCTGTTGGTGGAAGTGCAGGCGCTGGTGGATCAATCTTCATTGGGCAATCCGCGGCGCGTCGCATTGGGCCTGGAACAAAATCGGCTGGCCATGTTGCTGGCTGTATTGCATCGGCATGGCGGCGTGGCGGCGTACGACCAGGACGTGTTCGTGAATGTCGTCGGTGGCATTCGTGTGCAGGAGACGGCCGCCGATTTGCCGGTACTGCTGGCAGTGCTGTCCTCGCTGCGCGATCGCCCGCTACCGGAAAAAACCATCGCTTTCGGCGAAGTCGGCCTTTCAGGCGAAATCCGCCCTGTGCCCAACGGTGAAGATCGCTTGAAGGAAGCCGCTCACCATGGTTTCCAGCGTGCCATCGTGCCGAAGGCGAATGCGACCAAGAAAGGACGTGTGGGCGAGATGGAAGTCATCGGCGTGGAGCGCTTGGCTCAAGCCATCGATGCGTGTCGCTGAAGCGATCAATCCACCGCGCGGTGCAAGATCACTTCCAGCACGAACTTCGATCCGAAGAACGCCAGCATCAACACGCTCATGCCGATCAAAGTCAGATTTACGGCGCTGCGCCCGCGCCAGCCATGCTGCCAACGTCCGTAGAGCAAGGCGCCGAAGACCAGCCAGGCGATGATCGATAGCACGGTCTTGTGCACCAGGTGCTGGCCAAACAGATTGCTCACGAACAGGATGCCGGTGAGCAACGCCACAGTAAGAAGCACGAAGCCTGCGCCGATCAGGCGAAACAGCAGCGCTTCGGTCAACGTCAATGGCGGCAGGGCACTCAGCCACGGCGTGATGTGACGGTGCCTCAGCGCGCGCTCTTGAATGGCCAGCAAGATCGCCATCGCTGCTGCGATGGAGAGCACGCTGAAAGCGAGCAGTGCCACAGTGACATGCAGCTTGATCTGCCAGTCCATCGCCATCGGAACGGTTGGCGGCGCGAAGAAACTGTCGACCAGTAACAGCAGCGCGCTGAGCGGAAACACGATCACGCCGAGCGCCACGACAGGACGGTTGACATTCACTGCCAGGGTCAACGCTGACACCACGCACGCCACCAGCGAAAGCGCGGCGAAGAAATGCAGATCGAGTGCGCCGCGATGCGTCGCCAGCAACCAGGCAACATGCGCGGCAACAGCAGCCGTGGCGATGAAGAGCGCCGGATGCGCCAGCTTGGTCGGCGCCGAGGTATTGCCGGCGAACAATGGCCACGCCAGCAATCCGGTGGCGAGCAGGTAGCAGGCAATGGCGAAGACGGAAAGGGCGGTCAGCATGGCGTGCAAGTGTGGCATACGGTGAGGCGTCGGTGATCTTGCAGGGTGGCGGCGATTATCAGGTCGCCACAAGAAGGTTTCAGCTGCTGGCAGGCGGCGTTCGCACACGACTTTCGCGTGAAGCTGGTGGAGTATCCCGGCTTGAGCCATCTGGTCATGCTGGCCGGTCAGCCGCCGCCGGCAGATTACGACAAGCCAGGCCACGTCGATGCGCAAGTGCTGCGCGACATCCACCTGGATCAAGGCTCAGCCTGCTAACCCCTGAGTAAACGGTGGGGTCTGGTATATTTGCCAGTCCATCTGCTTTGCCCAACCCATCGCTATGTTCGAGTCGCTCAGCCAACGCCTCTCCACCACCGTCAACCGCCTGCGCGGTCGCGGTCGTTTGACCGAGGAAAATATCCGCGAATCGTTGCGCGAAGTGCGCATCGCCTTGCTGGAAGCCGACGTGGCGCTGCCGGTGGTGCAGGCGCTGGTCGAGCGCGTGAAGGTGCGTGCCGTCGGCCAGGAAGTGCTCAAGAGCCTGTCGCCCGGTCAGGCGCTGGTGAAGGTGGTCAGCGACGAGCTGACCGCGCTGATGGGCACGGCCAACGCGGAACTGAACCTCGCACAGCAGCCGCCGGCCGTGGTGCTGATGGCGGGCCTGCAGGGCGCCGGTAAGACCACTACGGTCGCCAAGCTGGCGCGCTTCCTGACCGAGCGCAAGAAAAAGCGCGTGATGGTCGTGAGCTGCGACGTTTATCGTCCGGCCGCCATCGAGCAGTTGCGCACGTTGGCCGAACAGGTGGGCGTGCGGTTCTTCCCTTCCGAGGGCAGCCAGAACCCGGTCGATATCGCCAAGGCGGCCATTTCCGCAGCGCGCAAGGAAGTGATGGACGTGCTGCTGGTGGATACCGCCGGCCGTCTGCACGTCGACGAAGCGATGATGGCCGAGATCAAGGCGTTGCACGCCGCGATCACCCCGATCGAAACCCTGTTCGTGGTCGATTCGATGACGGGCCAGGACGCGGCCAACACCGCCAAGGCATTCGCCGAAGCGCTGCCGCTCACCGGCGTGGTCCTGACCAAGACCGATGGCGATGCCCGCGGCGGCGCGGCCCTCTCGGTACGCTACGTCACCGGCCGGCCAATCAAGTTCCTGGGCGCGGGCGAGAAGACCGATGCACTGGAGCCGTTCTACCCGGATCGCGTGGCGCAGCGCATCCTCGGCATGGGCGACGTGCTGTCGCTGGTCGAGGAAGTGGAGCGCAAGGTCGATCAGGAAAAAGCGCAAAAGCTCGCCACCAAGGTGATGAAGGGCAAGCGCTTCGATCTCAACGATATGCGCGACCAGCTCGAGCAGATGAACAACATGGGCGGCCTGGCCGGCCTGATGGACAAGCTGCCGGGCGTGTCCTCGTTGCCGGACAACGTGAAATCCAAGGTCAACGATGGCGAGATCAAGCGCATGATCGCGATCATCGGCTCGATGACCAAGAAGGAACGGCGTCATCCGGACCTGCTCAACGGTTCCCGTCGCGCACGCGTGGCGCGTGGTTCGGGCACGCAGCCGGCTGATGTCAATCGCCTGCTGAAGCAGTACATGCAGATGGAAAAGATGATGTCGAAGCTGTCCAAGGGCGGCACCAAGGGCTTGCTGCGGCAGATGCGCGGCGCCATGAAGGGTATGGGCGGCATGGGCGGCGGCTTTCCGCCGATGCGCTGAGACTGGCTGAAGCGCTAACCCCTTCCTTTTTCCACGAATTTCATTAAAATGTCGCGTTTACCGCGTCCGGCCTAGGACGTGCTTGCCGGGCAAGTCGGCAACTCTGGAGCTTTTTACTATGGTCAAGATTCGTCTTTCGCGCGGCGGCGCCAAGGGCCGTCCGTTCTACCACGTCGTTGTGACCGACTCGCGCAGTGCGCGCGATGGCCGCAATATCGAGAACATCGGTTTCTACAACCCGGTCGCTTCGGGCAAGGACAAGCGCCTTGAACTGAACGTGGCGCGCGTGCAGGAGTGGGTGGCTAAGGGCGCTCAGCTGAGCGACAAGGTCGCTTCGCTGGTGAAGGAAGCCGCCAAGCAGGCTGCCTGAGCATGAGTGCAGCCGGTCGGCGCGTCCTGGTCGGGCGCATCGTCGGATTGTACGGCGTACAAGGCTGGCTCAAGGTCGAATCCTGGACCGAGCCGCGCACGCAGATCTTCAAGTACCAGCCCTGGCTGCTTTCAACGGCGCCGGACCGGGAAACGGAGATCGAAGGTGTCAAAGGTCGGCCTCAGGGCAAAGGGCTCATCGCCCAATTTCCCGGGGTGGACGACCGGGATGGCGCCGCGGCGCTGGTAGGGCAGGACATTTACGTTGCCCGCGAGCTGCTGCCGCCACCTGGCAAGGATGAGTACTACTGGGTCGATCTCGAAGGACTCGAGGTCGTCACCACCGAAGGCGTAGCGTTAGGACGCGTGAGTCATCTCTTCGCGACCGGCGCCAACGACGTGGTGGTCGTAAGGGATGGCGAGCGCGAGCGGCTGGTTCCTTTCGTCCAGGGTGTATACGTGCGTTCGGTGGATCTTTCCGGCGGGCGCATGGTGGTGGACTGGGATCCTGAGTTCTGAGGATTCTATGCGCATCGACGTCGTCACGCTGTTTCCGGACTTCATGCGCGAGTGCGCCGCCGTTGGTGTCGTAGGACGCGCGCAGCAACGCGAGCTGCTGCAGGTGGAAGCCTGGAATCCGCGCGATTACGCCACCGACAACTACCGTACCGTGGATGGCCGCACCTGCGGCGGTGGTCCCGGGATGGTGATGCTGATCGAGCCGTTGCGCAAAACCCTCGCGGCGATGCGCGCGGCGGCACCGGAACCGGTGCATCTGATTTACCTCAGTCCGCAAGGAGCGCGGCTGACACAGGGCAGGGTGGAAGCGCTGGCCAAGTTGCCGCGCATCGCACTGCTCTGCGGACGTTATGAAGGTGTGGACGAGCGTTTGCTGGCGCACGAGGTCGACGAGGAGCTGTCCATCGGCGACTATGTGCTGTCCGGCGGCGAATTGGGCGCCGCGGTGATCATTGACGCGGTGGGCCGATTGCAGGAAGGCGCGTTGAACGACGCGCAGTCCGCCGAGCAGGATTCGTTCTCGAACGGTCTGCTGGATTGTCCGCACTATGCGAAACCGGTGCACGATGCACTGGGTGACGTACCGGAAGTACTGCTTTCCGGCGATCACGCGGCCATTCGCCGCTGGCGCCTGAAGCAATCGCTGGGACGAACCTGGTTGAGGCGTCCCGATTTATTGGCGCAGCGCGCGCTGGACAAGGCATCACGCGCGCTGTTGGATGAATTCCGTCGTGAGCACGCGCAAGCCACGCCACGGCAAAACGATGCGGCCGATGAAGACCGCAAGCATTGACCAAATACAGGTGTTGTCATGAACAAGATCATCGAACAGTTCGAAGCCGAGCAGATCACCCGCCAGCTGCCGGAGTTCGGCCCTGGCGACACCGTGGTGGTCAACGTCAAGGTGAAGGAAGGTAACCGTGAGCGCGTGCAGGCGTTCGAAGGCGTCGTGATTGCCAAGCGCAGCCGCGGCCTGCATTCGGCCTTCACGGTGCGCAAGATCTCGCACGGCACCGGCGTGGAGCGCGTGTTCCAGGCGCATAGCCCGAGCATCGAGTCGGTGCAGGTGAAGCGTAAGGGCAAGGTGCGTGGCGCCAAGCTGTACTACCTGCGCAACCTGGAAGGCAAGGCAGCGCGCATCAAGGAAGACATCGCCGCTTCCAACTCGGCCGACTAAGCCGACGCTTGCAGCATCATGCAAAAAGCCCCGCGGAGTGATCCGCGGGGCTTTTTGTTGTTCAACTGTAGGTTGGGTTGACGCAGCGTAACCTAACAGCAGTCCGCGGGAATCGTTGAGTTACCCCGGAGCAAGTCCGGGGTAACTCAACCTACAGGCAGCACGCGGATTACACGTTCACGACCAGCGGCTGCGGCTCCTGCAGGAAATTGCCCTGCACGAAATCCACGCCGCAAGCGAACAGCAGCGATGTGCTGGCCGCGTCTTCCACCCACTCGGCGATGGCCAAACGCTTCATCTCGTGCGCCTGCGTGCAGATCTCGGTGATCTTCTTCTGATTTTCCGGATGCTGCGGCAGGTCGGCCATGAAGCTGCGGTCGATCTTCAGGTAATCCGCATCAATGTGGTTGAGCAACTGGAAGGAATTGAGGCCGGAGCCGAACTGCTCCAGCGCGAAATAGCCGCCGAGCTTCTTCCATGCGGTGATGAATTCCTGCGCCGGGCGAAGCATCGTCACCACCTTGCTTTCGGTCATTTCCAGCACCAGGCGGCCGTGCTTGAGCGCGGCTTGCTTCAGCGCGCGGTCCAGCCATGGCAGCAGGTTGGCTTGCTGCTGCATGGAATCGGGCGTGAGCTTGACGAAGAACGTCGTTGGGATGCCATGCCGATCGCGCGCCTTCAGCGCGGTGATGGCCTGGTTGAGCACCCAGCGGTCAATTTCGGCATTGAGGCCGTGCTTTTCGGCGATCGGCATGAAGAAGCCGGGCGACACTTCGCCCTGCGGCCCATTCATGCGCAGCAGGATTTCCGAGTAGTCGCCCTCGGCGTCCTGCAAACTGATGGTCTGCTGGTGGTACAACACGAATTCGTTCTGTGTGAGCGCGCGCCGCAGCAGATTCAGCCAGTTGCGCTCGCGCTCGGCATCGGCCTTTTCCCTGGCGGCGGGATCGTGCAGCTCGCTGCGATGACCGCCCTGGCCCTGCGCGCTGCGCAAAGCCTGGCCGGCCTGGTTCAGCAGCATGTCGGTATTGGCGTTCTTCTCGCCCAGCAGGCTGCCGCCGATGCTGGCGGTCAGGGTGATCGACTGCGTGCCCAGGTCAAAGATTTCGCTGGAAATAGCCTGCTGCAGATTGTCGATCCACGCGCGGATCGCCTCATCGGTTTCTGTGTACAGGATCACGCCGATGGTATGTTCGGCGAGCAGGCCAGCAATGTCTTCCGGCCCGAGTTGCGTGCTCACGCGCCGTGCGAATGCGGCCAGCAGCTCATCGGCCTTGCCCAACCCGACGTTGTTGACGATCGGCGCCCAGTTGTCCGGTTCGATCAGCAGCAGCGTCTGGCCCTTGCGGCCTTCGCTCGCTGCGGCGACGGCGTTGTCGATGCACTCCAGCGTGCGTGCGCGATTGAACAGGCCGGTGACCGCATCGCGCTGCAGTTGCTCCACCAGGGCTGGATCGATCTGCTGGCGGCGAAACACGATCTGAAGGCACGGCTCCCCTTCGAAGGTGGCGTGCGCGAATTCGGCCGTGGCCGGGAAAGTGCTGCCATCGGCGCGGCGTGCATGCAGCTCCAGGCGCAACTCGACTTTCTCGCCCTTGGACAAGGCGCGCAGCAGGTTCTTGAAGGCGTCCGCGTCGGAGGGGCCGATCAGGTCCAGTACCGGCAGGCCGAGCAGATCGTCAAAATCGGCGTAGCCGAACGTATCCAGATAGGAACGATTGGCGCGCACGTGCATGCCTTCGTGCACGTAGGCGATCGGGTCGTTCGAGGAGTCCAGCAGGGCATCGCAGCGACGCTCGGATTCGCGCAGGGCGGTTTCCAGCCGGCGTACTTGCCGCCGTGCATTGAGCGCTTCGAACTCGCGCCGGATCACCGTGATGAGCTGCTTGGGCTGGCTGCGCGAGCCGACGCCATGGACGCCCTCCTGGAACATGTCCGCTACGCTCTGCTCGTCGATCTTGGCCACGCAGGCAATCAGGGCGATGTCTCGGGAACTGGCGTCGATCTGTTGCATGACGCCACGCAGGGGCAGTGCCTTCATTGCGGGGTTGTACAGCACCAGGTCGGGGCTGAGTTCTTCCAGCGCCTCGTGAATCTGCTCAGGCGTCGTCGCCCGCGTAGGGCGCACGGCGGTGCCGGCGTTACGCAACAGGGTGATGATCTGTTCCGCGTCCTCCACCGAACCTTCGATGAAGAGGATCTTGATGACGGAGTCTGTCTTCATGGGCGCGTAATGCTTTCCTTCAATAGGGCTGCTCGCGCGGAAGGCATCCGAGGGCTAGCCGGCACAGGGGATGATCTATCGCTTTGCACAGCCATTAGCAGCATTGTGTGTTCGCATGCCATCGACCCATCGCCTCGACAGACGGCCAGCCTGCCTTCGCCGATGGTCCTGTGGCCTGCGAACGGGCAAGGCCACCAACGCCTGCGCAAAGTGAAGCAGAGCATCCCTGTTGTTTTAACGGATTCCGCCCGGGCTCGCCAGCATCAATGCATCCATTGGTGACGAAACGCATGGGCGCGCCGACGTTTTGCGCCAGCCGCTTGCCATCGGGGGACCTGATGGCCCGTGCTGACAGCTCAAAGCGGCCGTTTGGACGGGTCGCCGCCAACCTCGCGCACCAGCTTGGGTACCAGGTATCCCGGCAGGCGGTTGCGCATCGATTCGATCAGCGAATGCGCCGACGCATCCGTCACTTCGAAATGCGCCGCGCCTTGCACGCGATCCAACTGATGCAGGTAATACGGCAATACGCCGGCAGCGAACATGCGCTCCGACAACGCTACCAGCGTATCGGCATCATCGTTGATTCCCTTTAGCAGCACCGACTGATTGAGCAGCGTGGCATCGGCGCCGCGCAGCCGCGTGCATGCGGCGTCCACGCCGTTGTCGAACTCGTTCGCGTGATTGGCGTGCAGCACGATCACCTTTTGCATGGGCAGTGCCTCGAGCCACTCGATGAAAGCGGTATCGATACGCTCGGGCAGCACCACCGGCAGGCGGGTATGGATACGCAGGCGCGTGACATGGGGAAGGTCCGCCAGTCCACGGCTGAGTTCTTCCAGCTTGCCGGTGGCCAGGGCCAGCGGGTCGCCGCCGGAAAGGATCAGCTCGTTGATGGAGGTGTCCCTGCGAATGTGTTCCAGCGCCTGGCGCCATTGGCCCGCCGCGGCCATTTCATCGCCGTAGGGGAAGTGCCGGCGGAAGCAATAGCGGCAGTTCACCGCGCAGCTGCCGCTGGCGATCAAGAGGGCGCGCCCCTGGTACTTGTGCAGCACGCCCTGGGCTTCGCGGGCGGCCATGTCGCCCACGGCGTCCATCGTGAAGCCCTGCACCTGTTCCAGCTCGGCAAGTTGCGGCATCACCTGCAACAGCAATGGGTCGCGCGCATCGCCCTTGCGCATGCGTGCGACGAAGCCCCGTGGCACGCGCAGGCTGAAGCCGGCGTCATGGGCGGGCAGGGTGCTGGCAAGGTGGGCCAGATCCAGCAACGCCAATAATTCATGGGCATCGGTAATGGCTTCACGCCATAGCGTGCGCCAGTCGGATCCGGGCAGTGATAGGCGGGCAGCGTGGCTTGCGGTTATCATAGTGAGTCTTGAACCGGGTTCAGAACCCGGGAAATCCCCATTCTAACTGCCTGTCGGCATCATCACATCTGGAGCACAACGCGCATGGCCACCGTCGGTCTGAACGACGTCAAGAAGGGCATGAAGATCCTTCACAACAATGACCCGTGGGTCATCACTGACGCCGATTTCATCAAGCCCGGCAAGGGCCAGGCATTCACCCGCATCTTCATCCGCAACCTCAAGAACGGGCGCACCACCGAGCAGACGATGAAATCGAGCGACAGCTTCGAAGTCGCCGACGTCGTCGATACCGACATGCAATACCTGTACTCCGACGGCGAATTCTGGCACTTCATGCACCAGGAAAGCTTCGAGCAGCACCAGGCCAGCAAGGTCGGCGTGGGTGATGCGGCCAAGTGGCTGAAGGGTGAAGAAGAATGCGTGGTCACGCTGTTCAACGGCGAGATCATCACCGTGCAGCCGCCGAACTTCGTGGAATTGAAGATCACGGAAACCGATCCGGGCCTGCGCGGCGATACCTCCGGCGGCGGCGGCAAGCCGGCCACGTTGGAAACCGGCGCCGTGGTGCGCGTACCGCTGTTCGTCACCACGGAAGAGGTGATCAAGGTCGACACCCGCACCGGCGAATACGTCAGCCGCGTCGGCAAGTGACGCAGCGGCCCGCGCTTTAGCGCGGGCTGTCATCCCGGCGAAAGCCGGACGTAGCGCGAAGCGCGGAGAACGTCCGAAGGACGGCCCCGAAGGGGTGAGCGAAGCGAATCATCCAGTGAAATGAGGCGCGAAGCACAAACTCCTCTACCGGACAGCAAGCAACCCGCCGGGGCGGACATCGTAAGATGTACCGCCCCGTTTCATATCAACTCCCCAACAAAGAATCCCATGACGAGCCAGACCGCGCCGCAGTCCGTGGATGTCCTGATCGAAGCCCGCTGGGTCGTGCCGGTCGAGCCGCACGGCGTGGTGCTGGAACAGCATGCGGTGGCGATCGACGCCGATCGCATCGTCGCCATCCTGCCGATCGCCGAAGCACGTGCCGCCTATGCGCCGCGCGAGCGCGTGGCGTTGGGCGAGCACGTGCTGATTCCCGGCCTGATCAACACCCATGCACACAACCCGATGACGCTGATGCGCGGCCTGGCGGACGACCTGCCGCTGATGGTCTGGCTGCAGCAACACATCTGGCCGGTGGAAGCGAAGGTGATCGGCCCCGAATTCGTGCGCGACGGCGTGGAGTTGGCCATCGCCGAAATGCTGCGCGGCGGCACCACCTGCGCCAACGAAAACTATTTCTTTCCGGACGCGATCGGCGCGACGTATCGCAAGCACGGTTTCCGCGCGCTCGTTGCGCTGCCGGTGATCCAGTTCCCGACGGCGTGGGCGCGCACGCAGGACGAATACTTCGAGCGCGCCGGGGAAACGCACGACAGTTTCCGCAATGATCCACTGATCCGTACGACGTTCGGGCCACACGCACCCTACACGGTCTCCGACGAATCGTTCGAGCGCATCCGCATGCTGGCCGATCAGCTTGATATTCCGGTGCATCTGCACCTGCACGAAACCGCGCACGAAGTGGAAGATGAGCGCAAGCAAAGCGGACTGCGTCCCTTCCAGCGGCTGCAGAAACTCGGCCTGATCAACGATCGTTTGATCGCCGTGCACATGACGCAACTCACCGATGGCGAAATCGCCGCCTGCGCCGAAGCCGGCGTATCGGTGGTGCATTGTCCGGAGTCCAACTTGAAGCTGGCTTCCGGTTTCTGCCCGGCGGAAAAGCTGCGCAAAGCTGGCGTGAACGTGGCATTGGGCACGGACGGTACTGCGTCCAACAATGACTTGGATATGTTCGGTGAAATGCGCACCGCCGCGCTGCTGGCGAAAGCGGTCGCCGAAGACGCTGCGGCGTTCGATGCCGGCTTTACATTGCGCACCGCCACTATCCAGGCTGCGAAAGCGTTGGGGCTGGATGCCGAGATCGGCTCGATTGAAGTCGGCAAGCAGGCGGACTTGGCGGCGGTGCGCCTGAGCGACCTGGAGACCCAGCCCTTGTTTCATGTCATCTCGCAACTGGTCTATGCCACCGGCCGCCATCAGGTCACTGATGTTTGGATCGCCGGCAAGCGCAAGTTGGCCGAGCGCCAACTGGTGGACATGGACCTGCCTGGCGTCATGGCCCGCACGCATGCGTGGCGCGAGCGCATTGCGGCGCTGGATCCGGCATGAAGCGCTTTCTGGTCATGTTGATGCGCCGCCCGCAAGTCGATCTTGCGATCGTTCCATTGCATCGGCAGTTCCTGGAGTCCCTGTGCGCGCAGGGGCGCAACGAAATGTCCGGCGGATTCGCCGATAAATCCGGCGGTGCCTACCTGCTTCGTGCCGACTCGTTGGAAGAGGCGTTGGCGATCGCACACAGCGACCCGGCGCATACTAGCGGTGGTTGGGATGTCACGGTTTACGAATGGAACACACACTAGATTCAGTGGGTTCACGGGAGTTGTTCGCCATGCAAGCTACGCAAAACGTCAGCCACAAAGAAATCGCACGCTTCGACAAACTGGCCTCGCGCTGGTGGGATCCGGATGGCGAATCGCGACCACTGCATGATCTGAACCCCGTGCGCGTCGACTATGTGGCCAAGCGCGTGGCATTGCGCGATGCGCGCGTGGCCGACGTCGGTTGTGGCGGCGGCCTGTTGAGCGAGGCGCTGGCGCGCGCGGGCGCGGATGTAGTCGGCATCGACATGGGCCTGAAGGTGATCGAAATCGCGCGGCTGCATCTGCACGAATCGAACCTGCAGGTGGACTACCGCAAGCAATCCTCGGCCGAACTTGCGGCTGCCGAACCGGGCAGCTTCGACGCCGTGTGCTGCATGGAATTGATCGAGCACGTGCCCGATCCGGCTGCGCTGGTGCACGATCTTGCCGTGATGTTGAAGCCGGGCGCGCGCCTGTTCATGTCTACCCTCAATCGCACGCCCGCCGCGTTCGGCGCCGCGATCATCGGTGCGGAATACATCGCGCGCCTGTTGCCGCGTGGCACGCATCATTACGCGCAATTCCTCAAGCCTTCCGAACTGGCGCGCCTGCTGCGGCACGAAGGCTTGGAAGTGGAAGACATCAGCGGCCTTGGCTACAACCCGATCCAGCGCAAGGCATGGCTGAGCCGCTTTACCGCGATCAATTACCTCGTGTGCGCACGTAAACCTGCATGAAGCCGTTGCCTGCATCCCCTCATGGCATGTTGTTCGATCTGGACGGCACCTTGCTCGATAGCGCGCCGGATCTGCACGCCGCGCTGGTCGCTTATTGCGGCGAAGTGGGTGCCGTGGTGCCTTCGTATGCGACAGTGCGTGCGGTAGTGTCGCGCGGTTCGCGCGCCATCCTGCGTTGCGCTTTCGACGAAAGCGATGACGCTTTGCTTGAGCGCGCGCCGCGTTATCTGGAGCTTTATCACGGCATGATGGCTCGCCACACCCGTCCCTTCGAGGGCATCGACACGCTGCTCGATGCGCTGGAAAGCGGCGGCATTGCCTGGGGCATCGTCACCAACAAGCCGGGTTATCTCACCGACGACCTGGTCAAGCAGATCGGCTGGGGCGAGCGCGTGTGCGCCGTGGTTTCCGGCGACACGCTGCCGGTGCGCAAGCCCGATCCCGCGCCCGTATTGCTGGCATGCGAGCGCGCCGGGCTCGATCCCGGACGTTGTTTCTTCGTCGGCGACGATCGCCGCGATGTGCAGGCCGGTCGCGATGCCGGGCTTTACACCGTTGCCGTGCAGTGGGGCTATCTCGATGGCGGCAATCCGCACGACTGGGGCGCCGACGCGGTAGTAGCGCATCCGCGCGATTTGCTGGACTTGCTCAACATGAAGGCGCTGGCGTGAGCGAAGCAGGTGCGCTGCAAAGTTACGTCGACAAATGGCTGGCCGTGCAACCGCAACAACGCATGGCGCTGGTGTTCGTCGAACCGAATAAATATCCAGGCCACATCGCGCTGGCTGCGCTCGAGCAGGAGTTGCTTTCCGCGGCCTATGGCATTCGCGAACCGCATGTCGCCGTCACCAAGCTCAACTGGTGGGCGGAAGAATTGAATGGCGCCGCATCCAGCGGCGGCCGGCATCCGCTGACTCGCGTGCTGTTCGACGACGAGCGCGCGCACGCGATGCCGCAGCAACGCTGGCTGGCGCCCGTGCTGGCCGCCATGGCGCAACTGGAAGAAGGCACGGCGGTGGACTTTGCCGCCCAGCTCACCGCTGCTTCAGCGCTGCACGGCGCGCTGGCCGAACTGGAAACCGCCTGGTGGTTCGGCGAAGCCGCATCGCCGGTACGTGCGTCGCGGGTGGCCACGCTCAGCCATCTGCTGTTTGCCTTGCGCCGTCTGCAGGACGATGCGGAAAGGGATCGCCTGCCGCTGCCGATGGCCCGTCTGGCCCGCTTCGGCCTCAGCCGCGCCGGACTGCGCCAGGGCAGCGAGGCGCGCGATGAGGCCATCAAGGCGCAACTGGTCGATCTGCGTTCTGCCTGGAGCGAAGCCGCGCGTCTCGACGGCCCTCTCAGCGTGTTCCGTGCCATCGAGACGGGCGAAGGCGAGCGCCTGGTTCGCAAGGCGGCGCGCGCCAATGCGCCGTTGGACGTGCTGCAAAAAGGGACGCCAGATGGTGGCTTCATGGCGACGCTCCGCGCCTGGCGAGCCGCCCAGCGCTGGCGACAGCGGATAGCCTAAACGCACTGTTTCCGTATCGGGATCTGTTACGGCGCGGCGAGCTGGCCCAACATTAGCCCGTGGCTGCGTTCCAGCAGCTCCTGCGTACTCGAAGGAACATCCCATGCATACCCATGAAAACACCGTTCGCCTGATGCCTGACGTGGCCAGTCAGGCGCAGCCGCATCTGCCCGGCGCGCTGGACTGGGTCGGCATGGACGGCATCGAAGTGCCCGTGCTTTTCGATGCCGGCGAAGGCGTGGTGCAGCGTTCCAGCGCCCAGGTCGGGGCGTTCGTCAACCTCACGCGTCCGGACAGGCGCGGCATCCATATGTCGCGCTTGTATCTGCTAGTCGACGAATATTTGAGCAACAAACCGGTGGACGCGGGCATGCTGGAATCCTTGCTGCGCGCCTTCCTCGACTCGCATAAGGAACTCTCGGACCGCGCCCGCATCAGCATTCGTTTCGACCAGCTCGTGCGCCGTGCGGCCTTGCGCAGCAGCAACAGCGGTTGGCGCGCGTATCCGGTTTCCCTCGAAGCCAGCCTGTGCGAAGACGGATTCCGCCTGGAGCTGGGTACCGAAGTGGTCTACTCCTCTACATGCCCGGCTTCGGCGGCGCTGTCGCGGCAATTGATCCAGGAACAGTTCGCCAAGGAATTCGACGCTGGCAAGCCGTTGGATCATGCCGCCGTGCTGGCCTGGCTGGGCAGCGAGAAGGGTGTCGTCGCCACGCCGCATGCGCAGCGCAGCGTGGCGCGTTTGCTGGTGCGTTTCAATGAAGGTGTGCAGATCAACTTGATCAGCTTGCTCGACCGCGTCGAGCAATCCTTGGGCACGCCGGTGCAGACTGCCGTGAAGCGCGAAGACGAACAGGCGTTTGCGTTGGCCAATGGCGGCAATCTGATGTTCTGCGAAGACGCTGCACGCCGCATCCAGCATGCGCTCGATACCGACGACAACATCGCGGATTTCCACGTGCGGCTAGAACACCAGGAAAGCCTGCACCCTCACGATGCGGTGGCTTACGCCAGCAAAGGCGTCGAGGGTGGCTACGGCGATGCGCGCGCCTGATTCGTTCTAGCCGCTATCATTCGTGGAATTGCAGATTGAGGAGTCGCGATGAAAATCCGCCACGGAATGCTTTTGGCCGGTGTGCTCGTACTTGCCGGTTGCAGCTGGATGCCGCATTTCGGCAAGCACCATGAAGCGACACCTTCACAGCAGACGCTGATGAAATCGCTGACCGGCGAAGTCGACTACCACCTAGTGCATGATCTGCCGGCGGACGCGTATCTGCTGGTCACGCTCAACCGCTACGACGCGCCCGCGCGCGTGATCGCGACCGACCGTATCGCGCCGATCGGCCCGTCGCCGGCATCGTTCGTGTTGAGCTATGAACCTGGTGATCTGGCCAACGGCACGGAGTTCAGCGTATCGGCAAGCATCAAGCAGGGTGATCGCACACTGGCGACCAGCGATACACAGCCGCGCATACTGGGAAACTCCGGCAACAATGGGCCGGTGCTGGTCGTGGTTTCCGAGTTGCACTGACGGCGGCTGCCGCTTGCGCGGGATGATGGCGCTGCGTTTGCCTTCAGCGGTCAAACGCCAACCGTTCCCCGCGCACCGCGCCATCCACCTGCGAACCGTCCCACACGCGCCGCCCGTTGACGAACGTGGCGGCAATCGAACTGCTGAAGGTATAGCCTTCGAACGGTGACCAGCCGCATTTGGACAGCACCTGTCCGCGGCGTACCAGATGCGGTTTGTTGGGATCCACCAGCACCAGGTCGGCCGCATAGCCTTCGCGCAGAAAGCCGCGTTCGTGCACGTCGAACAACGTGGCCGGCGCATGGCTTACCGCTTCCACCACGCGTTCCAGCGTGAGCTTGCCTTCGGTTACGCGCTGCAGCGCGGCTTGCAGCGCGAATTGCACCAGTGGCAAACCGGAGGGCGCCTTGTCGTAGAGCTGGCCTTTTTCTTCCAGCAGATGCGGCGCGTGATCGGTGGCGAGCACGTCGATGCGGCTTTCCGCCACGGCTTTCGTGATGGCTTCGCGGTCGGCGGCCGTCTTGATGGCGGGATTGCACTTGATCAGGAAACCCAGCCGCTCGTAATCCTCGTCGCTGAAATGCAGGAAATGCACGCAGGTTTCGGCGGTGATCCGCTTGCCCTTGAGCGGACCTGGCTGGAACAACGCAAGCTCGTCGGCAGTGGAGATGTGCAGCACATGCAGACGCGTACCGTGCTTCTGCGCCAGCGAAATCGCCAGCCGCGTGGATTTGATGCACGCCTCGCGCGAACGGATCAGCGGGTGCTCGCGCGCGGGAATATGCTCACCGTATTTTTCGCGCGCCTTGGCGTGCAGCGCATCGATCATCGGCGTGTCTTCGCAATGGGTGATGATCGGCGTGGGCGCTTCGCGGAAGATGCCGTCCAGCGTGTCGGGATTGTCCACCAGCATATTGCCGGTGGAGGCGCCCATGAACACCTTGATGCCCGGTGCGGCTTTGGGATCCAGCGTGCGGATCGCTTCGAGGTTGTCGTTGCTGGCGCCCAGGTAGAACGCGTAGTTCACGGCCGAGGTCTGCGCCGCGCGCTCGTATTTGGCTTCCAGCGATTCGCGGTCCAGCGCCGGCGGCCTGGTGTTGGGCATTTCCATGAAGCTGGTGATGCCGCCCGCAGCGCAGGCGCGCGATTCGTGCGCGATATCGGCCTTGTGCGTAAGGCCCGGTTCGCGAAAGTGCACCTGGTCGTCGATCATGCCCGGTAGCAGCCAGAGGCCTGCGGCATCGATCACCTGCTCGCCAGGTCGGGCCGTGAGACTGTCGCCAATGCTGTCGATACGGCCGTGCTTGATGCGCATGTCGGCGTGGAAACGACGCCCTTCATTGACCAGTTCGGCGTTCTTGATCAGCCAATCGGTGGACATGGGATTCCTTGGAGAGAGCGGACGGGGCAGGGCTGTGCAGTGTACGACGCACTCAGTGTTCTGCGTCCCCTGCGGGCCGGTTCAAGTCGCGGCAACCCGAAAAATGGAAGTGCTCGGGCACCGGATCGTTGCCGCCCGAGCACAGCGGTTGGCAGCGCACGATCCGCCATCCGGCGAGCAGGCCGCCCCGCCACGGACCGAAGCGGGCCACCGCGACACGTGCATAATCGGAGCAACTAGGGTAAAAGCGGCAACGCTGTCCCAACAGCGGACTTACGTAGCGCTTGTAAAGGTTGAGCAGGAAGAGGATCAATCGACTCACGGCATTCACATCGCCGAAACCGCCCGTGGCGCCCGATGGTGCAAGTATTCCAGAAGGATGGTTGCCGGTGTGAAGGATATTGGGCTATAACAGCCGGCCGCCAAGGCCAAAATGGTGAAGGTAAATGGCGAAAACCACGCGTAGTACCACCGCCGTCAAGAAAGCTGCAAAGGGAAAGGCTGCGGGTAAAAGCAACGAAGCCAAGGCCAGCAAGGTCAAGGTCGCCGCTGCCAAATCCGCAAAAAAGGCCGAGCCTGCCAAGAAGGCTGCGGTGAAGAAAGCGCCGGCCAAGGCAGCCGCCAAGAAGGCGCCGCCGGCTAAGAAGGTCGTGGCCAAGCCAGCCCCCAAGCCGCAGCCGAAGAAGGCCGAACCGGTCAAGGTCGTGAAGCAAGCGGCCAAGCCACCGGCGCCGAAGCCGCAGCCCAAGCCTGCTGCCCCGGTCGCCAAGCCGGCACCTGCCAAGAAGGCGGCGGAAAAGCTGGTCGCCAAGCCGGCGCCGGTTGCCGCTTCCAAACAGCCGACGCAAGTTACACAAACTGCAACATCACAACCCGTATCATCACTCGCTGCCAGGCCCATTGCGGGCAAGGTAGCGAGTGCCGTGGGCCCCACGGCGCCGCGCGTAGCGAATGCCACTGCGCATAACTCCACCAGCAAAAAGCAGAAGACCACGCAGTCCTCAATGAATAGTTCCGCTACAACGCTCGACAATGGTGTAACCCGCGAAGACGGCCGTTACGCCCTGCCCATCACGACGAACATCGATCTGCCCCCGGGCTATCGTCCTTCGCCCGACGAGGAGTACATGAATCCTCGTCATCTCGCCTACTTCCGCAACAAGCTTCGCGTCTGGCGCGAGCAGCTAGTGGAAGAATCGCGCCAGACCATGGAGAACCTGCGTGACGAAGTGCGCGACGTCGGCGACGAAGCCGAACGCGCCACCCGCGAAACCGAAAACTCGCTGGAACTACGCACCCGCGATCGCTACCGCAAGCTGATCTCCAAGATCGACAAGGCGTTGCGCCGCATCGAGGAAGGCCGTTACGGCTACTGCGAAGAGACCGATGAGGAAATCGGCCTGGAACGTCTCGACGCCCGCCCGATCGCCACGTTGTCGCTGGATGCGCAGGAGCGTCGCGAGCATCTGCAGAAGCAGATGGGCGACTGAGATCCCGCTTCCAAGCTGGGAAGAAAAAAGCCCCGCCGAGCGCGGGGCTTTTTCTGATCGGGCTCTTACGCAGCCGAATCCATTGGTCTAGCGACTGTTGTCGAGCGCCGCTGCCGCATGCGCCTTCAACTTCGCCAACATCGCGATCAGGCCATTCGAACGCGTCGGCGACAAATGCTTGGCCAGCCCGATCTCCTGGATAAAGGCCGGCTCCGTCGCCACGATCTCCGCGGCCGGACGATCCGAATATACCCGCAGCACCAGCGCAATCAGGCCGGAAACGATGGCCGAATCGCTGGTGGCGTCAAAGTGCATGTTCGACGCATCGCCGCTGGGTACCAGCCATACCATCGACTGGCAGCCGTGCACGCGGTAGTCCTCGTTCTTCCATTTTTCGGGGAAGGGCGGCAATTGCTTGCCGAGGTCGATCAGGTATTGGTAGCGCTCGGTCCAGTCGCCGAAGAAGGCAAATTCATCGGCGATCTCTTGCTGGGCCTGGACGGCGCTGGTGCTGGCAATCGTGTTCATGGCTCTATTATCGCGCGATGGGGCTTCATCAGGCCTAACCGCGGCCATCAATGCTTCAGCACGCTCCAGCGCGTGCCCTGGGCGCCGTCCTCGATCACCACGCCGATGGCGGCCAACTCCGCGCGAATCGCATCCGCACGGGCGAAATCGCGGGCAGCGCGTGCGGTGCGGCGTTCCTCGAGCAGCGCCTCGACGCGCTGCGCATCCACGGCATGGCCGCCGGCCTGCTTGAACCAGGTTTCAGGATCTTGTTGCAGTAGGCCAAGCACCGCGCCACCGCCGAGCAGGGCGGCCTTGTTGGCGGGATTGGGGGCTTGCCGTGCCATATCCGCAAGCAGGGACAGTTCGGCCAGTGCTTGCGGCGTATTCACATCATCGCAAAGCGCCGCTTCCAGGCGTTCCGGCACCGGTAGCGGCTGGGTAGTGTCGACCGCGATATCGCCCAGTTCGCGCAGCACGCGGTACCAGCCATCCAGCGTGCTGATCGCTTGCGCGATCGCCGCGTCCGACCAGTCCAGCGGCTGGCGATAGTGGCCACGCAACAGCAACAGGCGCAGCGCTTCGTGCGGATGTTGCTTGAGCAGTTCATGCACGTGCAGCACGTTGCCCAGCGACTTGGACATCTTGCGCCCGTCGAAGGTGAGCATGCCGTTGTGCAACCACCAGCGCGCGAACACCTTGCCGCCGTGCGCGCAGGTGGATTGCGCGATTTCGTTCTCGTGATGCGGGAATTGCAAGTCCACGCCGCCGGCATGGATGTCGATGGTCTCGCCCAGGTGCGCCGCACTCATGGCCGAGCATTCGATATGCCAGCCGGGGCGGCCGCGTCCCCAGGGGCTGTCCCAGCCGGGCAGCTCCGGCGTGGAGGGCTTCCACAGCACGAAGTCGGTCGGGTTCTTCTTGTAGGGGGCTACTTCCACGCGGGCACCGGCGATCAATTCGTCGGTATCGCGGCCGGACAGTGCTCCGTAGGCAGGGTAGGAGGCCACATCGAACAGAACGTGACCCTCAGCCTCGTAGGCGTGCCCGTTGCCGATCAGGGTCTGGATCATCTCGATGATCTGCCCGATGTGCGCGGTGGCGTGCGGTTCCACGTCCGGCGCCGCAATGCCCAACTCGGCCATGTCCTCGCGATAGGCCTGGGCGAAGCGGGCGGTGATGGTACCGATCGGCACGCCCTGTTCGAGGGCGGCGGCGTTGATCTTGTCGTCCACGTCGGTGATGTTGCGGGCGTAGATCACCTGCGGGTAATGCCGGCGCAGCAGCTTGACCAGCACGTCGAACACCACCGGCCCGCGCGCATTGCCGATATGCACATAGCTGTAGACCGTGGGCCCGCACAGATAGACCGTCACCCGGTTCGGATCGAGCGGCGCGAAGGGCTCGATGCGACGGCTAAGGCTGTTATAAAGCGAGATCGGCATGGCGGAGGACGCAGTCAGGTCAATAAGCCCGCCATCTTATCAAGCTCTTGCATGATTGCCGCTGGAAATTACTTTAAAAGTTTCGAAAAACGGCCTAAAAACAGAGCATTAAGTTGCGCCGGTTCTAAGCGTGGATTCAGTGTGAATTTGCTGGAATTACACCATGCGGCCAAAGCGCCCAAATCCCTCTGCCGGAGGCTGTCCATGAACAAGAAAACGCTGTTGATCTCCATGCTGGCGCTCGCCGCGGTTTCCGCTGGCGCGATGGCGCAGCAAGGGTATCCGCCGCCGCCGGGTAACGCCGGCCCGGATAACGCACACTTTGCCTGGGCCGACGTGCTGCGCGTCGACCCGGTCTACGGCATCGCCCGTACGTCTGCACCCACCACCCAGTGCTATGACCAGCAGGTGGTCCAGCAAACCCCAGGCAACAAAGGCGTCGGCACCGTGCTGGGCGCGGTCGTCGGTGGCGTGCTCGGCAGCACCATCGGCCATGGTCGGGGCAACACGGCCGCCATCGTGGGCGGTGCGGTAGCGGGCGGTGCGGTCGGCAACTCGGTCGCCAGCGGCGGACAGACGTACAGCTCCACCCAGACCGTCTGCCAGCCGGTCACCCAGGTCAGCGAACAGCGCCAGATCATCGGCTACGACGTGGAATACCGCTATCACGGCGACGTCTACATGTCGCGCCTCAGCTACGACCCGGGCGAGCGCCTGCGGGTACGGGTAAGTGTCTCGCCGGCGGATTGATCCGGTAAGGCCTCGGGAAATCGATAGAAAAGGCTCGCCGCGTGGCGGGCTTTTTTTATTCCCTATCGCCCTATTGAGCCTGTTGCATAGCAGCGAGATTCCCGTCATGATTGCCCTTCAACCACCCGGACACCTCATGTCTTCAGCCGTCTATACCGCTACCGTGCTTACCAGTGCCCGCATGGCCGCTGGCATGACATCGCGTGCGCGTCGACCGCTGAACCGACATTCGGCCGGGTAGGCTGTCGCCACGTTGCATGTGTAATACGACGACGAAACCCGGCCCTCGCGCCGGGTTTTTTGTTTTTCGGACTGGAGTCAACGATGTCACTTCGTCATTTCCTCACCACCCAGGATTACAGTCGTGCCGAAATCGGCGCGCTGCTTGAACAGGCTGCTGCCTTCAAGCGCTCGCCGCGTGGCCAGCAACTGGCCGGCAAATCGGTGGCGCTATTGTTCTTCAATCCTTCGATGCGCACGCGCACGAGCTTCGAGCTGGGTGCGTTCCATCTGGGTGGACACGCCATCGTGCTGTCGCCTGGCAAGGACGCATGGCCGATCGAATTCCGCCCCGGCGTGGTGATGGATGGCGAGGCGGAAGAGCACATCGCCGAAGTGGCGCGTGTGTTGAGCCGCTATGTCGATCTGATTGCAGTGCGCGCGTTTCCGAAATTCCAGGATTGGTCGGTGGATCGCGAAGATGCGGTGATCAAGGCGTTCGCGCAGCACGCCACCGTGCCGGTGATCAACATGGAAACCATCACGCACCCGTGCCAGGAACTGGCGCATGCGCTGGCGCTGAAGGAGCGCTATGGCGATCTCACCGGCCGCAAGTACGTGCTCACCTGGACCTATCATCCCAAGCCCTTGAACACGGCGGTGGCTAACTCGGCCTTGTTAATCGCCACCAAGATGGGCATGGACGTCACGCTGCTGTGTCCCACGCCCGAGTACGTGCTGGATGAGCGCTACATGGCCTACGGCGCGCAGAACGCGAAGGAAAATGGCGGCTCGCTCACCGTCAGCCACAACATCGAAGAAGCCTATCGCGGCGCCGACGTGGTCTACGCCAAGAGCTGGGGCGCGCTGCCGTTCTTCGGCCGCTGGGAAAACGAAAAGCCGATTCGCGATGCGCACAAGCACTTCATCGTCGACGAGGCGAAGATGGCGCTGACCAACAACGGCGTCTTCAGCCACTGCCTGCCGCTGCGCCGGAATATCAAGGCCACCGATGCGGTGATGGATTCGCCGGCCTGCATCGCCATCGACGAAGCCGAAAACCGCCTGCACGTGCAGAAGGCGGTGATGGCCTCGCTGATCGCACAGCGCTGAGCGACCTATGTACCTGCCCAAGTCCTTCCACGAAACGCGCAGTGACGTGCTGCATGCGCTGATCCACGACTATCCGTTCGGTACTGTGATCTTGCACGGCGCCGATGGTTTGGCGGCGAATCATCTGCCGCTGGAGCTGATCGGCGACACCTCGCTGCACGGCCACGTGGCGCGCGGTAACGAACTGGCGAAGGCGGATGGCGCGCAGGTGCTGGTGATCTTTCATGGCGCCGACGGCTACGTCAGCCCCAACTGGTATCCGAGCAAGCACGTCACCGGGCGCGAAGTGCCCACCTGGAACTACGCCGTGGTGCACGTGCATGGCCGCCTGCGCGTAGTGGAAGACAAAACTTGGCTGCGCCAGTTGCTGGAACGATTAACGAACCATCACGAAGCGACGCAGCCGAAACCCTGGCGCGTCGACGATGCGCCAGAGGATCACATCGAAAAGATGCTTGGCATGATCGTGGGCATCGACATCGCGATCGAGCGCATCGAAGGCAAATTCAAGTTGAGCCAGAACCATCCGGACGCCAATCGTGCCGGTGTATTGCACGGCCTCGCCGAACGCGACGGCCGCCGCGACGCCGAACTGGCCGCACTGATGCAACAAGCCGAGGAGCGTCGAGATGACCGATAAGCAGCACGCCTATCCCGTGCAAGTGGTATGGACCGGCAACCATGGCAGCGGTACCAAGACCTATCAGGGTTATGGTCGCGAGCATGAAGTGCACGTAGCGGGCAAGCCCGTGATCGCCGGTTCATCCGACGCCGCTTTCCGTGGTGATGGCGGCAAGCACAATCCCGAAGACTTGCTGGTGGCCGCGCTGTCGGGCTGCCACATGCTGTGGTACCTGCATCTGGCCGCCGTGGCCGGCGTGGTGGTCACCGAATATGTCGACGATGCCGTCGGCACGCTGCAGGAGCGCGGCAACGATGGTCGTTTCACCGAAGCAGTGCTGCGGCCACGCGTGACCATTACCGCCGATAGCGATCCGGACGTCGCCAAGCGTGTGCACGAAGACGCACACCACGCCTGCTTCATCGCCAACTCCGTCAATTTCCCAGTGCGCTGCGAACCACGCATTGTCATCGAATCCGTGTAAACAACCTTTCTTTTTGGATCCTACGCATCATGAGCAAAGACATCGTTCTGGCCTTCTCCGGCGGTCTCGACACCAGCTTCTGCATTCCGTATTTGCAGGAACAGGGTTGGGCCGTGCACACCGTGTTCGCCGATACCGGCGGTGTGGATGCCGAAGAGCGCGCTTATATCGAAGCGCGTGCCAAAGAACTGAAGGCGGCCAGCCACGTCACCGTCGACGGCGGTCCGGCGATCTGGAACGGTTTCGTGAAGCCTTTCGTTTGGGCGGGTGAGGGCTACCAGGGCCAGTACCCGCTGCTGGTGTCCGACCGCTACCTGATCGTGGACGCCGCGCTCAAGCGTTGCGCCGAGCTGGGCACCAAGGCGATCGCACACGGCTGCACCGGCATGGGCAACGACCAGGTGCGTTTCGACCTAGCGGTGAAGGCGCAAGGCGATTACGAGATCGTGGCGCCGATCCGCGAGATCCAGAAAGAACACACCCAGACCCGCGCCTATGAACAGGCCTATCTGGAGCAGCGCGGTTTCGGCGTGCGTGCCAAGCAGAAGAGCTACACCATCAACGAAAACCTGCTCGGCCTTACCATGTCCGGCGGCGAGATCGATCGCTGGCAGGCGCCGGGTGAAGGCGCTATCGGCTGGTGCAAGCCGCGCGCCGAATGGCCGTCCAAACCGCTGCGCCTGAAGCTGCGCTTCGTGAGCGGCGAAGCAGTGGCGCTGAACGGTGAGAAGATCGCCGGCCATCAGTTGCTGGCCAAGCTCAATAACCTGTTCGCGCAGTACGGCGTGGGCCGCGGCATCTACACCGGCGACACCACCATCGGCCTGAAAGGCCGCATCATTTTCGAAGCACCGGGGCTCACCGCCTTGCTGGCGGCGCATCGTGCGCTGGAAGAAACCGTGCTTACCAAGCAGCAGAACCGCTTCAAGCCGGACGTGGCGCGCAAGTGGGTGGAGCTGGTGTACGAGGGCTTCTACCACGATCCGCTCAAGACCGACCTGGAAGCCTTCCTGGCTTCGAGCCAGTCCAAAGTGGAAGGCGAAGTCACGCTGGAAACCAACGGCGGTACCGTCACCGCGGTCGCGGTGGAATCGGCGCACATTCTCAACGCCAAGAACGCCACCTATGCGCAGGCCGCCGATTGGGGCGTGGCCGAGGCGGAAGGCTTCATCAAGCTGTTCGGCATGAGCAGCACGTTGTGGGCCGAGGTCAATCGATGAGTACAGCCTTGGGGAACGCAACGTTGCTGGATGCAACACTGTCGCATCTGCGCGCGCTCGTGTCGTTCGACACGCGCAACCCGCCGCGCGCGATCGGCACCGGCGGCATCTTCGATTACCTGCGCGAGCATTTGCCGGGTTTCGAAGTGACGGTGACCGACCACGGCGCCGGTGCGGTGACGCTGTACGCAGTGCGCGGCACGCCGAAGTACCTGTTCAACGTGCATCTGGACACGGTGCCGGATTCACCGCATTGGACGCGCGATCCGCACGTGCTCGACGTTACCGCCGATCGCGCGATCGGCCTGGGCGCGTGCGACATCAAGGGTGCCGCGGCCGCACTGGTCGCCGTGGCGAATGCCTGCGATGGCGATCTGGCTTTGCTGTTCTCCACCGACGAGGAAGCCAACGATCCACGCTGCATTGCCGCCTTCCTCAAGGATGCGCCGAGGTATGAAGCGGTGATCGTGGCCGAACCCACGCGCGGTGAAGCGGTGCTGGCGCATCGCGGCATTCATTCGGTGCAGATGCGTTTCAGCGGCCAGGCCGGACATGCATCGGGCGAAATCAAGGCCAGCGACAGCGCCGTGCACCAGGCGATCCGCTGGGGCGCGGCTGCGCTGAATCATGTGGAAAGCCTGTCGCACGAGCGCTTCGGCGGTCTCACCGGCCTGCGCTTCAACATCGGCCGCGTCGAAGGCGGCATCAAGGCGAACATGATCGCGCCTACTGCCGATGTGCGTTTCGGTTTCCGTCCGTTGCCAAGCATGGATCCGGATCAACTGCTGGAAACCTTCCGCAGCCTGGTAGAACCGCATCCGGTGAGCTATGAGGAACTGTTCCGCGGCATGTCGCTGCCCGCGGGCGATGTTCCCAATGCCGAAGCACGCCGGCTTGCCGCGCGCGACATCGCCGACGAACTGGGCATCCCCGTTGGCAACGCAGTGAACTTCTGGACCGAGGCGGCGCTGTTCTCCGAGGCCGGCTACATCTCTTTCGTCTATGGCCCTGGCGACATCGCGCAGGCGCATACCGCCGACGAATGGGTCGCGTTGGATCAACTACAAAAATACGCAGAAACCATCTACCGGATCGTTGAGAAGTGTGGCCAAGGACGGCCGCTTTTTGACTCATCGCGTTCAGGGATGAACGCAAAGGATACATAACAGTGGAAGCGCATAAAAATACTCGCCAGACCATCGTGCGGCTGCTGTCCGCTATGGGCAGCGCCAAGGAAATCCAGCAATACCTCAAGCGCTTCTCGCAACTGGACGCCAAGCGTTTCGCAGTGGTGAAAGTGGGCGGCGCGGTGCTGCGCGATGAATTGAACGATCTGACGTCGTCGCTGACTTTCCTGCAGCAAGTCGGTTTGACGCCGATCGTGCTGCACGGCGCCGGTCCGCAGCTCGACGTGGAATTGCAGGCAGCAGGCATCACCAAGCAGACCGTCAATGGCTTGCGCGTCACGTCGCCGAAGGCGCTGGGCATCGTGCGCCGCGTTTTCCAGCAGGAAAACCTGCGCCTGGTGGAAGCGCTGCAGGCAATGGATACGCGCGCGACGTCGGTGCCATCCGGCGTGTTCATGTCCAGCTTCCTGGACAAGGACACCTACGGCATGGTCGGCAAGGTCGACAGCATCAACCTCGCGCCGATCGAGGCCAGCCTGCGCGCCGGTTCCATTCCGGTGATCGCCAGCCTGGGCGAAACGGACGAAGGCCAGTTCCTCAACATCAATGCCGATTTCGCGGCGAACGAACTGGTGCGCGTGCTGCAGCCGTACAAGATCATCTTTCTCACCGGCACCGGCGGCCTGCTCGACGACAGGGGTCAGATCATCGATTCGATCAACCTGAGCACCGAGTTCGAACACCTGATCCAGCAACCATGGATCAACGGCGGCATGCGCGTGAAGATCGAACAGATCGCCGACTTGCTGCAAAGCCTGCCGTTGACCTCGTCCGTGTCGATCACGCGTCCATCGGAACTGGCGAAGGAGCTGTTCACGCACAAGGGTTCGGGCACGCTGGTACGCCGCGGCGAGAAGGTCTTTCGCTTCGAAAGCTGGGAGGGCATCGATCAGGCACGCATGCGCGTGCTGATCGAATCGAGCTTCGGACGTACGCTGGTGGACGATTATTTCGCGCGCACCACGCCGTATCGCGTCTATGTCAGCGAGAACTATCGCGCCGCGATGATTCTCACCAACGAGAATGGCCTGATCTACCTCGACAAATTCGCCGTGCTGGACGACGCGCAAGGCGAAGGCCTTGGCCGTGCCGTGTGGCTGGTGATGCGCGAGGAAAACCCGCGCCTGTTCTGGCGTTCGCGCCACGGCAACCAGATCAACCATTTCTATTACGCCGAGTCGGATGGCTGCTACAAGCAGGAGCGCTGGAAAGTGTTCTGGTACGGGCTGGACGGCTTCGACACCATTGCACGCTGCGTGGAGCACTGTGCCATGCGCCAACCTACCTTGATCGACTGATGACCATGGCCACTTCAAACAAACGCATCGGTATCGTCGGCGCCCGCGGTTATACGGGCGCGGAACTGATCCGGCTTATTGCGGCGCATCCGGCGTTGGAACTTGCCTATGTTTCCTCGCGCGAATTGAATGGGCAGCGCGTGCAGGACAACGTCGACGGCTACCAGGGCGATCTGCGCTACGGCTCGCCCACCGCGGAAGAGCTGCCTGCGCTCGACGCCGACGTGGTGGTGCTGGCATTGCCCAATGGCAAGGCATCCGCTTATGTGGAAGCGTTCGACGCGGCCGGAAAAGATCCGGTGATCGTCGATCTTTCGGCGGACTATCGATTCGACAACAACTGGTACTACGGCCTGCCGGAACTCACGCGCGAGAAGTGGCGCGGTGAAAAGCGCATCAGCAATCCGGGTTGCTACGCCACGGCGATCCAGCTTTCCGTTGCGCCGCTCAAGGATCTGCTGGCTGCGCCGCCGGTGTGCTTCGGCGTATCCGGTTACTCCGGCGCCGGCACCACGCCGTCCGACAAGAACAATCCGGAAAAGCTGCGCGACAATTTGATGCCGTATTCGCTCACCGGGCATATGCATGAGAAGGAAACCAGTTGGCATCTGGGCATCCCGGTCGAATTCATGCCGCACGTGGCGCCGCATTTCCGAGGCCTCACAGTTACCACCAATCTTTATCTTTCGCGTGCGCTCAAGCGCGAGGATATCTTGGCGCGCTTCCAGCAGGCTTATGCCGGCGAGAAGCTGGTGCGTGTGCTGGATGAAGCGCCCTGGGTGAGCCAGGTAGCCGGCAAGCATCACGCCGAAGTCGGCGGCTTCACGCTGTCGGCCGATGGCAAGCGCGTGGTGGTGGTGGCGACGCTGGACAATCTGCTGAAAGGTGCGGCCACGCAGGCGATCCAGAATATCAATCGTGCGATCGGGGTGGATGAGTACACGGCGATTCCCACATAGTCACTCCCTCTCCCCTCCGGGGGGAGAGGGCTGGGGTGAGGGGCCAAGGCTTGCCCCAAACGCCAACGAAGCCATGCTTTGATCTATTCCTTTCGCAAGATTGTCCCCTCACCCCGACCCTCTCCCCGGTGGGGAGATGGGAGCTGAACAAAACGAGACCATTCGTCATGACCAACCTCCTTTGGCAAAAAGCCGGCATCGAAACCAACGCGAAGATCATGAAGTTCCTCGCTGGCGATGACGTGCTGCTGGATCGCGAGTTTTTCCTGCACGACATCGCCGCCAGCAAGGCGCACGTGGAAGGCCTCGCCAACATCGGCGTGGTCAGCGCGAAGGAAAGGGACGATCTCAAGTGCGAACTGGATGCGCTGGCCGAGGACTTCCGCGCCGGCCGCTTCGTGCTGGACGAGCGCTATGAAGACGGCCATTCCGCCATCGAGGCGCGCCTTACCGAGCGCCTGGGCGATGCGGGCCGCCGCGTGCATACCGGCCGCAGCCGCAACGATCAGATCCTGGTCGCCACGCGCCTGTGGCTGAAGGAAAAGCTGGCCTTGCTGGAAACCCATTGCCGCGCCATTGCCGAAGCGTGCCTGCAACGTGCCGCACAGCCCGCGCTGCCATTGCCGGGCTACACGCATCTTCAGCGCGCCGTAGTGTCGTCCACCGGGATGTGGTTTGCGGGTTTCGCGGAAGGTTTTGTCGACAACGCGTGGCGGGCCAGGCAGACCGCGGCATGGATCGATGCCAATCCGCTCGGTACCGCTGCCGGCTACGGCGTGAATCTGCCGCTCGATCGCGAGCACACTACACAAGCGCTGGGTTTCGGCCGCATGCAGGTGTCGCCGATCTACGCCCAACTCTCGCGCGGCAAATTCGAAATGGCCGCGATGGAAGCCTTGACCAGCGCCATGCTGGATGCACGCCGCATGGCGTGGGATCTCTCGTTGTTCACCACGGCGGAATTCAACTTCGTTTCGCTGCCGCCGGAATACACCACCGGTAGCTCGATCATGCCCAACAAGCGCAATCCGGATGTGGTGGAACTGTTGCGCGCATCCTACGCCACCGTGGCGGCGGCGCGTTGCGAGATCGAAAATCTGTTGTCGCTGCCGACCGGTTATCAGCGCGATCTGCAGTTCTCCAAAGGATCGTTGTTCCACGGCGTCACGCATGGCCTTGCCGCCTTGGATCTGCTACCGGATCTGCTTGCGCGCATGCAGTGGAACGAAACTGCCATGCGCGCGGCGATCGAGCCGGCGATGTATGCCACCGACGTCGCGATCGAGCAGGCCGCCGCGGGCGTACCGTTCCGCGATGCCTACAAAGCGGCTGCGCAAGCCGCTTCCGAAGCAGGGCAGGGGCGCACGCCCGAATCGAGTCTGGCGGCGCGCACGTCGCCGGGCGCGGGCAGCGATCTGCGCCTCGATCTTTTGCGGCAGCGCTTAGATAGTTTGTCGTCATAACGGGGGCGGCATGTCATCGAGCAAGACTTCATCGCGAAGGTCCAAAAAAACACCTCGTTCGCCGTGCTGCGAACGTAAGGTTTCTTCGCAAGCCTGTCGGGAAGCACTTCGATGACAAACAAGGTGCTACCCGAACACGCCTTGCCGACCTGGCGTCGCGCCGTACTGAAAGTCGGCAGCAATTTGCTGGCTGCCGATGGCGGTGGCCTGACGTCGCGTTATGCGCAAGCGCTGGCTACCTTTATCGCGGCCAGCCAAAAAGCCGGGCGCGAAGTGGTGCTGGTGTCTTCAGGCGCAGTCGCTGCGGGACGCGCCTTGCTGCGCGAACGCACCAACCTGGGCCCCGAGCTTGCCGCCAAGCAGGCGCTTGCGGCGCTGGGCCAGGCGCCGATGATCGCCTTGTGGCAGAGCCTGTCGGAACGCCCGGTAGCGCAGGTGCTGCTGACTCACGACGATCTGCGCAATCGCCGCCGCTATCTCAATGCACGCGCCACCTTGCGCGAGCTGCTGATGCTGGGCGTGCTGCCGGTCGTGAACGAAAACGACACCGTCGCCGTGGACGAGCTCAAGTTGGGCGACAACGACAACCTCGCCGCCATCGTCGCTGCGCTGGTCGATGCGGATCTGCTATTGATCGCCTCGGACGTCGACGCGCTCTACAGCGCCGATCCGCGGCGCGATGCTTCGGCTGAGCCCATCGCCCATGTGCCGCAACTGACTCCTGCCATCATCGCCATGGCCGGAGGTAGCGGCACTGGCGTAGGCACCGGCGGTATGCGCACCAAACTGCAAGCAGCCGAGAAGGCGGCCGCCGCCGGCATTCCCACGGCGCTCTTCAGCGGGCGCGAAACAACCACCGTGCAGGCGTTGGAGCAGGGGCGGCTGCGCGGCACCCTGATCGACGTCGCCGGCAATCGACTGCAGGCGCGCAAGTACTGGCTGCGCCATGCACCGGCCGGCAGCGGGCGCATCAGTGTCGATGCAGGCGCCGTGCGTGCCTTGACCGGTGGCCGCGCATCGCTGCTACCCGGCGGTATTCTGGATGTGGCGGGCGAGTTCCATCGCGGCGACCTGGTCGAAATCGTGGACGCCAACGATCGTCCGGTGGCGCGAGGTTTGAGCCAATACGGCGCGGCCGAAGTGCGCCGTTTGGCCGGACGCCACAGTCGCGACATCGCCACCGTGCTCGGTTACAGCTACGGCACGGAGATCGTGCATCGCGATGACCTGGCCACCTTGATCGATCCGGCAGGAGAAGCGGAAGCATGAGCGAGATTCGTACACTGGCCCTGGCCTGCAAGGACGCGTCGCAGGCGATGTTTTCACTGGATACCGACACCAAGCGCAAGCTGCTGCACGACATGGCGTCGATGCTGGAGGAACACCGCGACGCGATCCTCGCTGCGAACGCGCGCGATCTGCAGCAAGCCGCAAGCAAAGGCACGCAAGGCGCGATGCTCGATCGCCTGCGCCTGGACGAATCGCGTGTGGCCGGCATCGCCAAGGCCGTGCGCGAAATCGCCGCCTTGCCCGATCCGGTCGGCCTGGTTACCCGCCGCGACACCCTCGCGAACGGTCTTGAAGTGGAGCGCGTGCGCATACCGCTCGGCGTGATCGCGATGATCTACGAAGCCCGTCCCAATGTAACAGCCGATGCGGCGGCCCTGTGCCTGATGGCCGGCAACGCGGTGGTCCTGCGCGGCGGTTCCGAAGCCTTGCATTCCAACATGGCGATTGCTTCGGCCTTGCACGCAGCGCTGGAAAAACATGACATTCCCGCTGAAGCCATCACCTTGATCGAAGATCTGCGCCGCGAAACCATGGTGGAACTGTTGCAACTGAGCGACGTGATCGATCTGGCGATTCCGCGTGGTGGCGAAGGCCTGATCCGCTTCGTGGCCGAACACGCGCGCGTACCGGTGATCAAGCATTACAAAGGGGTGTGCCATCTGTATGTGGATGCCACCGCGGACGAAGCGCTTGCCTTGAACCTGTTGGTTGACGGCAAGACGTCACGGCCTGGTGTGTGCAATGCACTGGAAACCTTGCTGGTGCATCGCGATATCGCTGCATCCTTTTTGCCGAACGCGGCCGAGGCATTGCAGGAACGCGGTGTCGAGTTGCGTGGCTGCGAACGTTCACGCGCATTGGTCGAAGGCATGCGTCCCGCGACCGATGACGACTACGCGGCCGAATTCCTCGATCTCATTCTCGCCGTGCGCGTGGTCGACGACCTCGGCATGGCGATCGGCCACATCCAGCGCTTCGGTTCCGATCACACCGAAGTCATCGCTACGCGCGACGAGCAGTCTGCGCGGCGTTTCGTACAGGCGATTCGCTCGGCGGTCGTGATGGTCAACGCCTCATCGCGCTTCTCTGACGGCGGCGAACTGGGCCTGGGCGCGGAGATTGGCATTTCCACCACACGCTTGCATGCCTATGGCCCGATGGGTGCGGAAGCGTTGACGGTGGAGCGTTTTATCGTGCGCGGTGACGGACAAGTACGTCATCCGCAAAGTCGGCTGTAATCACAAGGTATTTATGACAAACGAACCGAACGAGGCGGATATCCTTCGCCCAGTGCAAGAGCAATTGGACGCCTACAACGCGAAGGATATCGATCGCTTCATGCAATGGTGGGCGGACGATTGCCAATACCATGCCTTTCCATCGGAATTGCTTGCCAGCAGTGCGGCGCAACTTCGTGAGCGGCACATCCTGCGGTTCAAGGAACCCGACTTGCATGCGCGTTTGATCCATCGCATGAGGGTCGGCAACCTGGTCGTCGATCAGGAATTGGTGACGCGCAACTTTCCCGAAGGCGTGGGCGAGATCGACGTCATCGCCATCTACCAAGTCGAGGCGGGCAAGATCGCCAAGGCGTGGTTGAAGATCGGGACTCCTCGCATGGCGTCTTCGTAGCCGCGCAACAGAGTAGGTTGGGTTACGCCGGACTCGATCCGGGGGTAACCCAACATCTTCGCGGCAACATCGTCGGGTTACGCTGCGCTAACCCGACCTACGCCAGCTGTTTCCAACGCCTCACCGCCTGCGCAAACGCCAGGCAATCCGCAAACCGGTTATACAGCGGCACAGGCGAAATACGAATCACATCCGGCTCGCGCCAATCGCCGATGATGCCGTTGTCGATCAGATGCTCGAACAACGCACGCCCTTGCGTGCGGCCACCGAGCACGCGGATGGAAAGCTGTGCGCCACGCCGTTCGGGCTCCCTAGGCGTGACGACTTCCAGCACGTCGGGCAGCTGCGTCTGCACCAGCCATTCCAGATAGCCGGTGAGCTGCAGGGATTTCTCGCGCAGGCGTTGCATGCCGGCGCGGTGGAAGATATCCAGCGAAACACGCATCGGGGCGAGCGAGAGAATCGGTGGATTGGACAATTGCCAGCCGTCCGCGCCGTGCGTGGGCACGAATTCCGGGCCCATCTGGAAGCGGGTGGTCTTGTCGTGACCCCACCAGCCGGCGAAGCGCGGCAACGCGGCACTGGCATGGCGCGCATGCACGAATGCGCCGCCCACGGCGCCAGGACCGCTGTTGAGATATTTGTAGCTGCACCAGATGGCAAAGTCGGCGCCGCTGTCGTGCAACTGCATGGGCAGATTGCCCACGGCATGGGCGAGATCGAAGCCGACCTGGCAGCCTTGCGCATGCGCAAGCTCGGTGATGGCTTTCAGATCGAACGCCTGGCCCGTGCGGTATTGCACGCCCGGCAACAGAACCAGGGCGATACGCGAACCATGTTCGGCCAGCGCGCGTTCGATGGCGCCCATTGAAATAGTGCTGTTGGGTTCGTCGCCTTCCAGTTCGATCAACGACAGCTTCGGGCTGAAGCCGTGATATCGAATCTGCGATTCCACCGCATAGCGATCGGTGGGGAAGGCGCCGGCCTCGATCAGGATGGCGTGACGGTCCGGCGTGGGGCGGTAGAAGCTCACCATCATCAGGTGCAGGTTCACGCCCAGAGTGTTCATCGCGACGACTTCTTCGGGCTGCGCGCCGACGAGTTCGGCGAGATGGTCGCGCACGAATTCGTGATAGTCCATCCACGGCAGCCGGCCTTTGAAATGGCCTTCCACGCCCAGTTCGCCCCAGTAGTCGAGCTCCGCGTTGACCGCTTCGCGCGCAGCGCGTGGCTGCAGGCCCAGCGAGTTGCCGCAGAAGTAATAGCTGTCGCTGCCTTCGTGCGGGGGGATCAGGAACTCATTGCGAAAATCGCGCAGCGGATCGGCAGCGTCGCGCGCTTGCGCCCATGCGGTGGTGGCTTCGTACGGTGTGGACATCGATGCATCCGAGCCTGTTTGTGTGCCTAACGTGTTTGTCTTGGCGCGAGTCAACCGTTCAACGCAGCACCCACATCGCTGCAGCCCTTGTCGAACGTGGCAGCCCATGCCTGCCCAGCCTGGCTGGACGAGGGACGCGCGCAACGCAGTTGAATCGCGTGGCCACTGCGGAACCAGTAACGCTCGACATAGGTATAGGGCGTGCCGCTTTCGCTGGCGGTGTAGACGAAACTGTTCTGGTCGCCAGCTGGGCGTGTGCTGGGCTGATAATCCTTCAGGTTCCTGGCCTTGGTCATCGCCGTGTTGACGTAGTCGTTGAACGCTTGCATGTCCGGCACTTGTTTCACGGTAACGCTGACACGCGCCAGCGTACTGCTGGCGCTAGGCGAAGGATCGGGCACCTGGAACACGCGCACTTCCGGATCGCCATCCACCTGCATGATGCCGACCCACGTGGAAGGCGTGCTGAAGTGCACGCTACCCGATGCCATGCTGACATCGTCGGCATGGGCCGCGGTGATGCTGGTCAACGCCAGGAAAGCGGCCGCCATGTAACGCCTTACAGTCATGCGTGTTCCTCGGGAATAGTGTTTTGAACGAAGCGACGGAGTGGCAACCCCAGCCATTCCAGCGCGGTGCCGTGAAACAGGCGGGCGCGGGTTGGTTCGTCCATGTGCAGCGATTCGATGCCGCTGCCCGGCTCCTGCTCCCCCAACGGGAAAGGATAATCGGTACCGAGCATGACGCGGTCGACGCCGGTCACATCCAGGAGATAGCGCAGCGCCGCCGGGTCGTGCACGCATGAATCGAAATACAGGCGCTTGAGATATTCGCGCGGATTGCGCGGGTTGTCGGTGGCGACCAGATCCGGTCGCATGCGGAAACCGTGCTCGATGCGGCCGATGGTCCATGGAAAACTGCCGCCGCCATGCGCCAGCATGACGCGCAGCTTGGGCAACCGTTCCAGCACGCCGCCGAAGGCCAGGCAGCACGCCGCGCGCGATTGCTCGGCAGGCATGCCCACCAGCCATGGCATCCAGTACTTGGGCATGCTGGCCGCGCCCATCATGTCCCACGGATGCACCATGATCGCGGCGCCGAGATCGGCGGCGGCTTCGAAGAACGGGAACAGTTCCGGTGCGTCGAGGTTCCAGTCGTTGCAATGCGAGCCGATCTGCACGCCGCATAGGCCCAGCTCGTCGATGCAGCGCTCCAGCTCGCGGATGGCCAGCTCCGGTGCTTGCAGCGGCACCGTGCCGATGGCCGCGTAGTGCGTGGGATGGTCCTGGCAGACGCCGGCCATGTGGTCGTTCAGATGCCGATGCAACTCCAGCGCCTGATAGCCCGGCGCCCAATACGAGAACAGCACCGGCACGGTGGAAATCACCTGCACCGCGACACCGAAACGGGCGTAGTCGTTGATGCGATGTTGCGGATCGAACGACGATTCCCAGACTTCGCGGAAGAACTTGCCGTCCTTGTAGATACGATGCCGCCCGTCGCCGTGGATCATCACCGGGAAGGCGTCGTTGCCGTATTTGGCGGCAAGATTGGGCCAGTCACGCGGGAGGATGTGGGCGTGGGTGTCGATTTTCAGCATGCGCCCAGTGTAACGCTTGCAGATGTAACAGTTTGTCATCGGCTGCATTGGGCTTCGCTTCGCCAAGCCCAACTTGCGACGGTGCTCCAGTAGGTTGGGCTGAGCGAAGCGAATCCCTGCATGCATCCTCCAGGCAAGCAGGGATGGCAAAGCCGGGCATCAAGGCCGCACGCGCTTCCCGCTCTGCGCTGCCGCCTCCTGTGGTCCGCGCCCCACCACGTAGGCCAGCGTGTTGATGTTATCGACCAGCCGGTCGCTGATGCGCACGAGCTGTTCGGCGCGCGGGCGATCGTCCGCCATCGCCAGCAGGGTGGAAAGGTTGCGCTGCAGTTGGCGCAGGTCCGGTGCGGGCGACGGCGCCTGCTTGTTGCGCAGTGCAACAGCAAGATTGTGCAGATGGGTCGCCGCACGTTCCACGAAGTTGGTGACTTCCACCTGCTCGGGCAAGTTGTCGCAGTCGTGCAGCAAGGCTTCCAGCGTCATCGCCGTGCGCACCAGGCGGTTGCCGTTGAGGAACAGCGCATTGGCCAGCTCAAGCAGATGCAGCGGCGTGGCGGGTTCGGCCTGCATGCGATCCACCGATGCCTGCGCGTTGGTGCGCGCAGTACGGGCCGCGGTACGCGTTTCCAGATGGGCATGCCGCTGCTCGGGACGCGCCAGCGCGCGCAGGTAATCGGCATATGCATCCAGCATGTCCGCGAGGGCGGAGCGTGCGCGTCCGCGCTCCCAGGTGGGCCACGCCACATAGGCCAGCAGGGCCATGCCGCTGCCCAGTGCGGTGTTGAGCACGCGATCCATCACTGCCGTACCGGAGTTGACGCCCTCGAACGACAGCAGGATTACCACCGTGCCGGTCAGCGCCGCTACCGCGATGCCGTAATGCGCGGTGGCGAGATAGCGGAACGCCATGCACAACACTGCCATCAAGGCCAGGTGCGCCCATGGATCGTGCGGCGTGACGTGCAGCAAGGCGGTGGTCAGCACCAGGCCGAGAATGGTGCCGACCACGCGCAGCAGACCGAAGTTGAACGTGGCGGCGAAATCCGGACGCAGCACGATGGCGGCGGTCATCGGCAACCAGTAACCATGCGGCAGTTGCCATACGCGTGAAACGAGCAGCGCGATGCTCAGGCACACCGCGCAACGCATGGCATGCCGGAACGCGACCGAATGCGTGGTGAGATTGGCGCGCAGCGTGGCCAGCGGCGAGCTGCCGCGCAATGCGCCAGGCAGGTGTATTTCAGCCGCTTCTGCGCGTTTTTCGCCTTTCGATCCGGCCCAGTTCGCATTGCGCACGACCGCCGCGAGCTGGCCGGAGAGTGCGTGGATATGCGCAGCCACGCTGTCGCTGCGCGTGTGGTTGTCCAACAGGGCGCGCTCGCTCGCTTGCAAGGTCTGCAAGGCGCGCGCGGCTTGTTCCGGGGAGTCGCCGCTTTCCAGAGCGTCGGCGACGGCGGTGAGCACGCGCGCCGCATCTGCGCGGAACATCGCGATGATGCTGGCGGCGCCATGCAGTTCGGCCATGGCCACCAGTTCCAGGCGCAGACGCTCGGCCAGTTCCAGCAACACGGCAAAGGCTTCCATTGCACGGCCACTCGCGTGATGACGGCCGAGCAAGGTTTGCTGCAGCGTGGTCATCGCTTCGGTGAGCGCGGGAACGTCTTCGTCGTTCTGCCGGTTTTCCCTGGCCAGCGAAGCCAGGCCGCGATACACCGTGGCCAGCGCATGCCGTTCGGGGCCATAGCGTTGCAGCGGCCACGCCGCAACGGAAAACAGCGCCAGCAACAGGCCGCCTGCGAAGATCAATGCGGCGCCAATCAAGGCATGATCGAGCGTAGTCGGCGTCGCTGCTGTAATCACCAGCAGGATCATGCTGGTCATGCCCACGCGCGCGATGTCCACGCCGTACACCACCAGCAGGCCGCCGAAGAAGCCGAAGGTGGCCATCGCCACCAGGATCAGCGGCAGATTGCCGCCAATCAGGAAGCCGCACAGCGATGCCAGACCCGCTGCCAGCGATGCCAGAAACAACTGCCATACACGCTGGCGATACGGGCCGGGCTGGTCGGAGAACATGGTATCGAGCGCACCGGCGCCGATCGCCAGGCCCGCTTCCGCATGCCCGGTCCACATGCCCACCGCCAGCGGCAGTACCACAGCAGCGGTATTGCGGATCACCACCCACGGCGGCACGTCCGGACGCTTGGTCGCGGTCAGGCTTTGCAGCACGCTGGCGCGGAGTGAATAGGTTCGGGCGGACATGGCAGGGAAGGATGCCGGAATGCGGCGATTCTGCCTTAGCGGGGAGTTTGTGTCGCGTCGTGTCTTCTGTTCTTGAGGCGGAACATATGTCGCTGAGGAGTCCGATTACGCCTGATCGTCATTCCGGCGAAGGCCCACTGCTGTCCGGAAAATGTTGGCCCGGTTCGCCACCATGCTTGATAGGTCGTCGTCCCGGCGAAAGCCGGGACCCAGCGACTTGAAAGATCCTTAAAACCACTGGGCCCCGGCTTTCGCCGGGGTGACGAATCGGTAACGTTGAAGTGACTCGCAAAAATCTCGCATCACAGTCGATGTGCGGACGCGCTTTTACGTGCTGTCCATTTTCCCCGGACAGCGATGGGCTTTCATCGGAATGACGATCGGGCGAGTGCTGCAGATACCCGTACCCGGCAAACAAGGGCGAACCCAGAAAGCCTTACTCGATCAAAACGTCTTTTCGGATCCACGTCCGGCAAACTCACCGGTCAGCGTATTCACCCACACCTTCTCATCCGTGGTGATGTATTCCGGCACCTGGATTTCAATGCCGGTGTTGAGCTTGGCGGGCTTGGTGCGCTTGGTGGCGCTGGCGCCTTTGAGTTCGGGAGCCGTATCGACCACGGTGAGCAGCACGCTGGTCGGCACTTGCAGGCCCACCGGCGCATCGTCGATCACCTGCACGTAATAGCCTTCCACACCTTCGACGATGTAGCCGGCGTTGTCGCCGATCAGTTCGGGATCGAGCGTGTACTGCGTGTAATCCTCGTTGTCCATGAACACGTAGGTATCGCCGTCCATATACGAGAAATTGGCGGCGCGGCGCACCAGATCCATTTCCTTCAGATCATCGTCGGCACGCAGGCTGAGGTCGAACTTGCGACCACCCGGAATTGAATACAGCGTGAAACGGAAGGTGACGTTGCCGCCACGCGCGGTGGGCGAGCTGCGCTCGATGTCGCGCACCTGGTAGACGGTGCCTTCGTGTTCGATCACGTTGCCTTTCTTGACGTCGGAAGCTTTCATGGATTTTGGCGGGAATCGTAAATGGGGAATCGTAAATGGTTTAAGAGCTGAAAGCGGGATCGTACCGGGACCGGAAATCAGGGCGATAGCTGCTTTAACTATTCCCGATTGACGATTCCCGATTCCCGCCAATCATTTGGGCGCCAACCGCACCGCGCCATCCAGACGAATCGTTTCGCCGTTGATGTAGCGATTGCCCAGGATGAAGGCCACGGTGGTGGCGAATTCTTCCGGCTTGCCAAGACGCGAAGGGAAGGGGATCGATGCCCCCAGCGACTCCTGCACCTGCGGCGGCATGCTGTCCACCATCGGCGTCCAGAAGATGCCCGGGGCGATAGTCGCCACGCGGATGCCGAAGCGCGACAGTTCGCGCGCCATCGGCAAGGTCATGCCCACCACGCCGCCTTTGGACGCGGAATACGCGGCCTGACCGATCTGGCCTTCGTAGGCGGCCACGCTGGCGGTGTTGATGATCACGCCGCGTTCGCCATCCTCGCCGGCTTCGTTGCTCTGCATGAGTGCAGCGCCCGCCTTGGCGACGTTGAAACTGCCCACCAGGTTTACCATCACGGTGCTGGCGAAGGTGTTCAGCGCCATCGGGCCTTCCTTGCCGAGTACACGGCCGGCGCCCAGGATGCCCGCGCAATTCACCACGACATTCAAGCCACCCAGTGCATCGCGGGCGGCGGCGACATTTGCGCTCACGCCTTCTTCCGACGTCACATCGGTGCGGAAGAAGTGGCCACCCAGCGCCTTGGCCGCTTCCCGGCCCTTTTCCTCGTTTACGTCGAACAGGGCCACGTGTCCGCCGTTGGCCACCAGATGCTGGGCCACCGCATGGCCGAGACCGGACGCGCCGCCGGTCACGATGGCTTTGACTTGGTTGAGTTGCATGAGGAACTGCCTCGAGAAAGCGAAACCACAATGGTAACCCACTGACATGTTTGGCTGCCGCAGGGTCGGGCTACGTCTTAGCCCAATCCAACGCCGTCATGTCAAATTCCGAAATTGGGGCTCGGCTACACCTCGGCGAACCTAGACGGCAAGTACCTGCCGCAATGCTTCCGAGCTCGCGATCGATGCGAACGCATGCACAGCCTGTGGCGGATTCGCGGCAGGCTGCAGCTCCTTCTGCCACACACCTACATCCCACCATTGACCAAGCTTGTAGCCGGCTTTGCGCCAGACGCCGGCGGGCGTAAAGCCCATCGCTTCATGCAATGCCACGCTGACTTCGCCCGGCATGGTGATCACGCCAACGGCTTGATTGATGCCTTGCAGGCGCATCACGTCCAGCAGTACGCCGTAAAGTCTGCGCGCGATGCCGCGGCGCCTAGCGTTCTCGTGCACGTAGATCGAGGTTTCGGCGATCCAGTCGTACGCCGCGCGTTCGCGAAAACGCGTTGCATAGGCATAGGCCAGCACCTCGCCATTGTCTTCCCATACCAGCCACGGGTACTGCTGAAGGCGGGTGAGAATGCGCTGGCGCATCGCATCCGCGCCCGGTAATTCGGTTTCGAAGGTGATGGCGGTATTGATGATGGTGGGCGCGTAGATGGCGTGGATGGCTTCGGCATCCTCGGGACGGGCGGTGCGGATCATGTCATGTATTTCCAGTTGCGGTGCTTGCCTTCGGCCAGCCACTCCAGCGTGGTGGCGATGCGTTTCTGGCGCGTGGCCTCGGTCTTGGCTTCGGCGATCCATTCGATGTATTCGCGCTGTGCGCTGGGACTGAAGGCCTCGAAGTGTTTGCGCGCGGCGCTGTGTTTTTTCAGCAGAGCGGCGAAATCGGCGGGCAGTTCCAGCGGCGGCTTGCGCACCGGCTTGGCGCGCTCCCGGGTTGCGCCCGCTTCGCGCAGCGCAATCGCCTTGCGTACATAGGTGATCAGCGTTTTCTTGTTCGGCAGTTCCTTGATGGAAGTGATCTTGCCGAACTGCCCCATGCCTTCGGTGTCCGTTTCGCCGACTACCTGCTTGCCATGCCAGAAGTGAAAGCTGCAGTGCTGCTTGAACGCGGCCATGGAACACATCAGCTTGCCGCGATACATGAAATGCGGACAGCTCCACTTGATGCTTTCTTCCACCTCCGGACAGGCGGCATGCACCACGGCGCGCAAGTGTTCCAGGATGGGTTGTGCGAAGTCGGCCGATTTGGCGATATAGGCATCGATGCGTGGATCGCGGTTGGCCATGGGTGTCCCGCTCTCTACAAAGCGCGAATGAAGAAACGATCGCAACCGAAATGCCCGGTTCCGCCCAAGGGCTCGCAAAGCGCGGTGAATCCGTGCTTGAGGTACAGCGCCTGCGCGGTGTCCATGCCGGTGAGCGTTTCGATATAGCAGCGCTTGAAACCGAATTCGCGCGCCGTCTCCAGGCAGCGTTGCATCATCGCGTTGCCCGCGCCGATGCCGCGAGCTTCGGGCAGAAAGTACATCTTGCGCAGCTCGCAAATATCCGTCTCTCCACCTTCCAGCGGTGCGACACCTCCGCCGCCGGCCACCACGCCATCGCGCTCCACCACGAAATACGCGCTACGCGGTCGCGTGTAGGCGGCGTACATGTCGTTCACTTCGGGATCGTGGATGGCGAAGCCGGGGCCGTCGGCGCCGAACTCCGGCATGACCGTGCGGATGATGGCGGCGATGGCAGGGTTGTCGCGCGGCTCGATGGGGCGGATCAGGAAGTTAGGCATAGCCTAAAAATATCAGCTTACCTAGCCGCAAGGGAGTGACGTTGGGTTAGCGCAGCGTAACCCGACGATTTCCGCAAACCGCCGTTGGGTTACGCTGCGCTAACCCAACCTACGAATTATTCGCTATCTCGGAGTGATGAGGGAATCGGGGAGCGTGTGGGTGCGATCGCCGCAGGGCCGCACAGCTTCGCCAGCAAGGTGTCCTGAGCCGAATGCGGCGCGTACTCGCCCGGCGTGGCACGCACGTAATGCCCGTCGCTTTCCAGCAACCATGCCTGCGTGTTGTCGGCGAGGTAATTGGCCAGCGTTTCCTCGTACACGCGCGTAGCAAGTTGCGGGTCGAGAATCGGGAAGGCCACCTCGATGCGCCGCATCAGGTTGCGTTCCATCCAGTCCGCGCTGGCGCAGTAGATTTCCGGCGCGCCGTCGTTGGCGAACCAGTACACGCGGCTGTGTTCAAGGAAACGCCCCACGATCGAGCGCACGCGGATGCGTTCGGAAACCCCCGGCAAGCCCGGTCGCAAGGTGCAGGCGCCACGCACGATCAGGTCGATCTCCACGCCCGCTTGCGCCGCGGCGTACAGCGCTTCGATCACGTGCGACTCGTTCATCGCGTTGAGCTTGGCGACGATGCGCGCCGGCTTGCCGTTGCGCGCATGCGCGGTTTCGCGCTCGATTTTTTCCACCACGCTCTTGTAGAGCGTGAAGGGCGAGTGCAGCAGGCGCTTCAAATTGATCACCGGCCCGAGGCCGGACAACTGCTGGAAGATCTTGTGCAGGTCTTCGCCGAATTCAGGGTTGGCCGTCATCAAGCCGATGTCGGTATAGAGGCGGCTGTTGGTCTGGTGGTAATTGCCGGTGGACAGGTGCACGTAGCGCCGCAGATGGCCGTTCTCGCGCCGCACGATCAGCATCATCTTGGCGTGCGTCTTGAAGCCCACCACGCCGTACACCACTTGCACGCCGGCTTCCTGCAGGCGTGTGGCGAAGCGGATGTTGGCCTCTTCGTCGAAACGCGCGCGCAGCTCGATCACCACGGTGACGTCCTTGCCTGTACGCGCCGCTTCCACCAGCAGATCCACCAGCGGCGTGTCCTTGCCGGCGCGGTAAAGGGTCTGCTTGATCGCCAGTACGTCCGGATCCTGCACGGCTTCGCGCAGCAGGTCGACCACGGCGTTGAACGATTCGTAGGGATGATGCAGCAGGATGTCGCGCTGGCCGAGCACGTCGAAAATCTTGCGCCCGGTGCTCAGTGCCGCCGGCAAAGCGGAGGTAAAGCGCGGAAATTTCAGCGCAGGGCGATCAAGATCGTCATAGACCAGGCCGGCGCGAATGATGTTGACCGGGCCGTGGCAGCGGTAGACGTCGGTTTCTTCCAGCTCGAAGTTGCTGATCAGCATCGACACGATCGACTGCGGACAATCGGCGCCGATTTCCAGCCGTACCGGGCGCGCATAGCCACGACCGTGCAGTTCCTCCGCCAGCGCGCGTGCGAGGTTTTCGACTTCTTCTTCCTCGACGATCAGCTCGCTGTTGCGCGTGACGCGGAACTGGTAGGAGCCGGCCACCTTGAAACCGGGGAACATCATGTCGACGAAGGCTTGCAGCAGTTCGGCCAGGAACACGTAGTGATCGCCGGGGCCGCTCACTTCATTGGGAATGCGGATGATGCGCGGCAGCGAGCGCGGCGCGCGCACCAGCGCCATGTGGCCTTCATGGCCGAACGCATCGCGGCCTTGCAGCACCACCGCGATGTTCAAGGTCTTGTTGAGGATGCGCGGGAACGGATGCGCGGGATCCAGGCCCAGCGGCGAAAGCACCGGCAGCACTTCGTTCTCGAAGTAGCCGTGCAGCCAGCGGCGCTGGCGCGGCGTCCATTGCTTGCGGGTAAGGAAGTGGATGTCCTCGGCGGCGAGCGCGGGGCCGAGTTCCTCCTGCCAGGTGGTGTATTGCGCGCTGACCAGGTCCAGCACGCGTTCGCGGATGCGCGCCAGCAACTCGCCTGAGAGCATCCCGTCGGGGCCGGGCGCCGCGGAGCCAAACTGGTGATGATGCTTGAGCATCGCCACGCGAACTTCGAAGAACTCGTCGAGGTTGTTCGCCACGATGCTCAGGTAACGCAGGCGCTCCAGCAACGGCATGCTGGTGTCGCGCGCTTGCGCAAGCACCCGGAAGTTGAACTCGAGCGTGGCCAGCTCGCGGCTCAGGAACAGCTCGGGCTGGGAGGTTTCGCTCTGGACGGCAGGTTGGGTGGCTTGGCGGCGCGGCATCCGCACATTCTTACTCATGCGCGGGTGCAGCGCCTATGTGTATGTCACGAGACGTTCAATGTTTTGTAATGGACGCGATGTTGGGCTTTGCATCCCAGCCTGCGTTATTCCATCGACTTGGAATCGTGCACTTCCGGCGCCATCAGGCGCTCGCGACCGAAGCAGCAAGTGAACGTGGAGCCCTGGCCGGGCATGCTGCGGACATCCAGGCGTGCCTGGTGCAGACCCAGCACGTGCTTGACGATCGACAAGCCCAGCCCGGTGCCGCCGCTGTCGCGCGAACGGCTGGAGGACACGCGGTAAAAGCGTTCGGTGAGGCGGGAAAGATGATCGGCCGGAATGCCGTAGCCGGTATCGGTCACCGAGTAATTGGCGCCGTCGGCGGTGCGTTCCCAGCGGACGGTGATGCGTCCGCCGGTGGGCGTGTAGCGCACGGCGTTGCTGACCAGATTGGACAGCGCGCTGTGCAGATCCTTCGGGGAGCCGAGCAGGTCGATGTTGGCGATGTTTTCCACGGTGATGCTGTGGCGGCCCTGGCTCAGCGCTTCGGCTTCCTTGCGCAGCGTGGCGAGCAGCGGCGCCATCGGCACGCGTTCTTCGCTCACGTGGTCCTGCGTTTCCAGGCGCGACAGGGTGAGCAGATCTTCCACGATCTGGCCCATGCGCTTGGATTGCGCGCGCATTTCGCTCAGCACCGGCGCCAGATGCGGCACGTCTTCGGGATCGAGCAGTTCGAGATAACCGTGGATCACCGTCAGCGGCGTGCGCAGCTCATGCGAGACATTGGCGACGAAGTCGCGGCGAATCTGTTCCAGGCGCGACATGTGGCTGATGTCGCGCGCCAGCAGCAAGCGCTGGCGCTGGCCGAACGGCAGCAGGGTGACGTTGATGTGGCGGCTGGGCGCGCCGGGTGCGCTCACGTCGTTGAGCGGTTCGGGCGAAGGTTCTTCCAGCCAGCCGGCCAATTCGGAATTGTGCAGTTTTTCCTTCAGCACCACGCCGCGATCCTGCGGGCGGCGCAGGCCGAGCAGGCTTTCGGCAGCATGGTTGAACCAGCGCACGTGCTGGTCCTGATCGAGCAGCACGATCGCGTCCGGCAGGCTGCCTGCGGCACGGCGTAGATCATGCAGATTGGCGGCTAGGCGTCGGGAGCGCATCATGAATCGGTCATGCCGGGGGTCGGAGGGAACCTCGCCCGGGGTGGTGGGCGGTAAGCTCATGATGGGCTTAGGAATGTGACGCAAATGCGTCAACAGCAAGACAATCTCCGCTATCGCGACGAGTGCCACACCGGTCGCCACGTGGCCGTTTGCCAACCAGCCGCCAAAGCCGCCCGCGAGCAGCCCTGCCATGAGGGCAAGGGGAAGTTTCCAGGCGCTTTGAGTGGCAGGCATGAATGGCCTTAATGGGAATCGTAAATCGGGAATCGTAAATCGTAAGGGCGCCCCAAGCCGAAGCTTTTCCCTATTCCCGATTGACTATTCCCGATTCCCGTTCTTCAGGGGCTGGCCGAGAAGCGATAGCCCGCACCGCGCACTGTCTGCACCATGTCCTCGAGCTTCCACGGCTCGAGCGTCTTGCGCAGGCGGCGAATGTGCACGTCCACGGTGCGCTCCTCCACGTACACGCTGCCGCCCCACACGTGGTCGAGCAGTTGGGCGCGCGAGTAGACGCGTTCCGGATGCGTCATGAAAAAGTACAGCAGGCGGTATTCGGTGGGGCCGATCGGCACCGGCTCATCTCCCGCGAACACGCGGTGGGCCGGGCCATCGATGCGCAGGCGACCCAGTTCCACCATGCCGGAGCCGTCGTCGCCCTGGCTGCGGCGCAATACCGCCTTGATGCGGGCGATCAGTTCGCGGGTGGAGAAGGGCTTGACCACGTAGTCGTCCACGCCGGCTTCCAGGCCGTTGACACGATCCATTTCCTCGCCACGCGCGGTGAGCATGATGATCGGGATCTCGCGGCTCAGCTCTTCCTTGCGCAGGCGCCGGGCCAGGTCCAGGCCGCTGGTGCCCGGCAGCATCCAGTCGAGCAGGATCAGGTCGGGCACCTGTTCGGCGATGGACATCTGTGCCGTGCGCGCGTCGGCGGCTTGTGAGGTGTCCATTCCGGCCTTGCGCAGGGCGAAAGCGACCATGTCGCGGATGGAAGCTTCGTCTTCAACAATCAGGATGCGTTTGTGCACGCGAAGGTCCGGTTGGGTGGCCTATGACGCAAATATTGCAACTGTCAAATGTTACGCGGCAATGACAGTCTGCAAAAAAGCTACGCCGGGAAGGGGCGGACGATGACAAATCCCGCAACCGGAATGTGAGGCCTGCTGGGATGAAATCCCTGCGTGATCATGCAACTAAAGCCGGGATTCGATCCCGCCCCATGTCACTTTTCAGCATTGAAACAAAGTCGCCCGTTGCAGCCCTGTCCGAACTGCTGCTGCGTCTGGCTGGTGCCATCCGGGTTGTCATCGGTGGATACGCGGCGTTTGCGCAGTTCCAACACCAGCGGGGTGAGGTCGGCGATGTGAGCCTGGATGCGGGCGCGGGCGTAGTAGTCCAGGTCGTTGCGCTTGAGCAGGGCTTTCAACTGCTCCATGGCGTCGAACGGCCGTCCGGAGAGATAACTGGCCTGGGCGTAGGCCTCGCCGGCACGGACCGCCTCGCCGGCCCGTTCGCTGGCGCGCGCGTAGGCGGTGAACAGGCCGGGCTCGTCGGTGTCTTCCAGCATCGGCCGCAGCATGCTGGCGGCCTGCTCGGCCTGCGCCTTGCTGCCGCCCTGGATAAGGGCATTGGCGTAGGCCAGACCAATGGCCTTGTTGCGCGGCGATTCGGTATTGAGCGCGGCGTAGATGTTCAACGCCTCGGCGCGCTGGCCGTCCTGCAGGCGTGCGTCCGCCATCGCCAGACGCAGCACCAGGTTGTCCGGATGCTTGTCCAGCACCGACTGGAGCTGGGCGATGGCCTTGCCGCCCTGGCCGCTGCGGGTCAGGGCCAGCGCGTAGCCGTAGCGATTTTCCGGCGTGTTGTAGCGACCATCCTGGCGGCCGAGCAGGCCGGCGTAGTAGTTGCTCATGCGGTACGCATCGTCGGACAGCACGCGCACGCGCTCGCGCATCAGCAGATACGTGCTCAAGCCCTTGCCGGTGGTGCTTGAGGCAAGCAGCGAGGTTGGATCTTTCACATAGGCGATGGGGGCCGTTTGCTGCGCCCAGCGATCCTTGTCCAGCAGGTTGCCATGAGGTTGCAGTTTCTGCGCGGCGATCAAGGCGCCGGCGCGCGCCTTCGCGTCGCTGATGCGCTGTGCGGTGACCGGGTGATCCAGCAGCAGGGAAGGAACGTCGATGCCGCCGGAATCGGCGCTCATTTCGTCTTCCATGCGCTGGAAAAAGCCGGCCATGGCATTGGCGTCGTAACCGGACTTGGCGAGCGTCTCGATGCCGGTGCGGTCGGCTTCGGCTTCGTCTTTGCGGGTGAAGTTGATCTGTTTCTGCATCAGCACGCCCTGGCCGCCCAGCAGCGTGGCCGCGGCGGCCTGGCCGCCGGCGGCGCCACCCGCGGCAATCGCGCCGAGCGCGACCAGCGCCAGCAGCGGCGTGTCCTTCTTGGCCGCTTCATAGGCACGCTGAAGATGGTTCTGCGTGATGTGGCCGATTTCGTGCGCCATCACCGCCGCCAGCTCGTCCTCGCTGCGCGTGATGACGATCAGTCCGGAATTCATGCCGATATAGCCGCCGGGCGCGGAGAACGCATTGATCACCGGATCCTTGGCGATGAAGAACGCGAAGTGATCCTTCGGCCGGGCCGAGTTGGCGACCAGGCGGAAGCCCAGATTGTTGATGTAGTCGTCCAGCAGCGGGTCGTCCACCACCATGTCCAGCGCGCGCATCTGCTGCAGCATCATGGCGCCGTAGTCCTGCGCTTCCTGCGGCGAAATCAACGCGTTGGCCGAACTACCCAGGTCAGGCAGGCGGATGTCGTCGGGCCGGTCCTGGGCGCCGGCGGCGAAGGTCACGGCGGCCGAGGCCAGCGCGGTTAACAGGCGGTTGCGGAGGTGTCGATGCGGCATGGTCATAGATGAACGACAATAACACTCAGACCGTTTGCTGATGGGGCAGTTCAGCTTCCAGCGACTTGGTTTCGAACACCGTCACCGCCATTTACAGCGCACGTCAGTCCGGGAGTTTTTGCGATGCCCAAGATCGAAGTCTATTCCACCGCGGTATGTCCGTACTGCGTGGCGGCCAAGAACTTGCTGAAGGCAAAAGGCCTGACGTGGCAGGAAGTGCGGGTGGACACCGATCCGGCCCAGCGCGACACCATGCTCCAGCGCAGTGGCGGCCGCCGCACCGTGCCGCAGATCTTTATCAACGATCAGCACGTGGGCGGCTACGACGACCTGGTCGCTGCTGACCGCAGCGGCAAGCTGGCGCAGTTGCTGGGAGCGGCCGCATGAGCGCCGAGAAGGATCGCGTCGCCGAATTCACCGCTTTCCGCCAACGCATGAACGAACGCATCCTGGCCGAGGACAACCAGGTAGTGCGCCGCTTCTTCGCGCTGGACACGCAGACCTACAAGGCCGGCGCACTGGACGTGAAGACCAAGGAAATGCTCGGCCTGGTCGCCTCGATGGTGCTGCGTTGCGACGATTGCATCAGCTATCACATCGCGCAGTGCAAGGAAGTGGGCGTGACGCGCGATGAATTCTTCGAGGTTTTCAGTGTGGGGCTGGTCGTGGGCGGGTCGATCGTGATTCCGCATTTGCGCCGGGCGGTGGATTTTTTGGATCGGCTGGAAGGTGGCGATCCGGCGAAGCCGGCGGAAAGTTGTAACGAGCACGCGTAATGCTGCTTTGCGCCCTTTCCCCCGTCGGGGAGAGAGTGCTGGGGTAAGGGGTCAACCTCACAGTGAGGTGATTGGTGCGACGCTTCGATTGAAATCCAAGGCAAGCCTTGTCCCCTTCACCTCACTCCGCTCCCCGAAGGGGACAGAAAGCACAAGCAGCATTCGAGCAAGCGCAACGCTCCATACGAGCATTTGCAACGCCCTGCATCTGTTCCAGGCTATTCGCCGACAAGCCCATCAGGGATAATTGTGCAGTTTTCAGCCAGGCGCCTCCCCATGCGCGCCGGCCTCCCTGCTTCATTCCCAAGGAGTTTTCCCCATGAGCAAGACCATTGCGGTGATCCCGGGCGATGGCATCGGCCCGGAGATCATGGCCGCCACGTTGCACGTGCTCGACGCGCTCGATTGCGGCCTGACCTATGACACGGTCGAAGCCGGCATGATCGCGCTCGAAAAGCAGGGCGACCTGTTGCCCAAGCCCACGCTGGATGCGATCGCCAAGCACAAGGTGGCGCTGAAAGGCCCGCTGACCACGCCGGTGGGCGGTGGCTTCACCTCGATCAACGTCACGTTGCGCCGTCACTTCGATCTCTACGCCAACGTGCGTCCGGCGATCAGCTTCCCCGGCACCAAGGCGCGCTACGACAACATCGACATCATCACGGTGCGCGAGAACACCGAAGGCGCCTATCTCTCCGAAGGACAGACGCTGTCCGAAGACGGCGAGTTGGCTACTTCGATGATCCGCGTCACGCGCAAGGGATGCGCGCGCATCGTGCGCTATGCGTTTGAGATGGCGGTGAAGAAGGGCCGCAAGAAAGTCACGGCCGTGCACAAGGCCAACATCATCAAGACCGCGTCGGGCCTGTTCCTCAACGTGGCACGCGAAATCGCCAAGGATTTCCCGCAGATCGAGTTCAACGAGATGATCGTGGACAACGCCTGCATGCAGCTGGTGATGCGTCCGGAACAGTTCGACGTGATCGTGACCACCAACCTGTTCGGCGACATCCTTTCCGATCTGTGCGCCGGCCTGGTCGGCGGCCTGGGATTGGCGCCGGGCGACAACATCGGCGAGCACGCGGCGATTTTCGAAGCGGTGCATGGCTCCGCGCCGGACATTGCCGGCAAGGGCGTCGCCAACCCGTGCGCACTGCTGCTGGCAGCGGCCGACATGCTCGATCACCTAGGGTTGGTGGAGAAGGGCACCAAGCTGCGCGCAGCGATCCGCGACACCATGGCGAATGATCGCGACAACGTCACGCCGGATATCGGCGGTAAAGGCAGCACGCAAAGCTTCGGCGAGGCGATCGCCAAGCGCGTGAAGGCTTGAAGGCTTAAGTCCCGAACTCCCTCTCCCCGACAGGGGAGAGGGAACGGTTGCGCAAATCAGACCGCCTTGCGCGGCGGAACCTTGAAATCCGGCTCCTTCCGCGATGGAATCGCAGTGCGATTCCAGCTGTTGATCATGATCACCAGCATATTCAGATCCATCAGTTCCTTCTCGCTGAACTGCGCGCGTGCCTGTTCGTAGATCTCATCCGACACGCCATGCGATGGATCGAGCCGCGTCACCGCTTCGCACCAGGCGAGCGCGGCACGCTCGCGCTCGTTGTAGAACGGCGCTTCGCGCCAGGCCTGCAACAAGTACAGGCGCTGCTCGGTTTCGCCTTCGGCGCGCGCTTCCTTGCTATGCATGTCGATGCAATAGGTGCAGCCGTTGAGCTGTGAGGCACGCAGCATCACCAAGTGCATGAGGTTCTTTTCCAGTCCGCTGTGTTCGACCTGTTTCCACAGGGCGAACAGCGGCTTCATGGCTTCGGGGTAGGTGTCGTAGGAGAAGCGTTTCATGATGGGATCCTCGTGTGCTCAGCCGAACATGCCGGGCTTGTAATCGCCCGCCACGGTGTGCGCCGCCAGGTTGATCCGGTTCCAGCTGTTGATGTTCGTCACCAGCAGGGTGAGATCGACCAATTCCTTTTCGTTGAACTGGCGGCTGACCTCTTCGTACAGCGCATCCGGCACTGAATCACCCGGAACCAGGCGGGTGAGCGCCTCGGCCCAGGCGAAGGCGGCGCGCTCGCGCTCGCTGTAGAACGGCGCCTCGCGCCAGCCTGCCAGCACGTACAGGCGCTGCTCGGATTCGCCGGCGGCACGTGCATCTTTGCTGTGCATATCCAGGCAATAGGCGCAGCCGTTGATCTGCGAAACGCGCATCAACACCAACTCGATCAATGCGGGCTCCAGCGAGCCGGACTTGATGTGCTTGCTCAGCGCCAGCAGCGGCTGCACGGCCTGGAAATGCTTGCCTATATCGAAACGTGACATGACGGACTCCTTGGTATGTGCGGCCGGAATGGGCCGTTCAATGCAAGGACGTGGACCCCGTCGATTTCGTGACAGCTTCGATGCGCGACAGTTTTTCAGGATGGCGGATGGCGTGAATCGCCGTGATGCGCTCGCCCTCAGTCTCCACCCACATCACCGAACTGAGCTGCTCGCCCGCCCAGATGAGTAACGCCGGCGCACCGTTGAGCGTGCTCAGCTGATAGCGCGCGGCGCCGTAGCTGTTGAGCGCGATCTGCCGGTACAGGCGGGCCAGGCGATCGGCGCCATAAAGCGGGTGCAGTACAGCGGTAACGACGCCGCCACCATCGGAAATATGCACTGCGTCCTCGGCGAACAATGCGCGCAGCGAATCGAGGTTGGGCTGCTCCATCGCCTTGATGAAGCGCTGCAGCATGCGCTGCTGCGCAGCGCGATCGAGATGAAAGCGCGGGCGGCCTTCGCGCAGTCGCGTCTTGGCGCGATGCACGCGCTGGCGGCAGGCTTCCTCGGTGATGCCGAGGATCGCCGACGTCTCGGCGTGGCTGTAATCGAACACTTCCTTGAGCAGAAAGGCCGCCCGCTCTTCCGGGCTCAGCCGCTCAAGCAGCAGCAGGAAGGAAAGGCTCAGTGTCTCCGCGCGCTCCAGTTGCTCGGACGGCGCTTCTTCGGTCGGCTCCAGCGGCTCCGGCAGCCATGGCCCGGGGTAGTGCTGGCGCTCGACCTTGGCACGACGCAGGCGGTCCAGGGCAAGGCGGGTAGTGACGGTGACCAGCCAGGCCTCGGCATCGTCCACGTCGCTCTTGTCCTGCGCGTGCCAGCGCAGCCAGGCATCGTGCAGCACGTCTTCGGCATCCGCCTGGCTGCCCAGCATGCGATAGGCCAGGCCCAGCAGCCGCGTGTGGTTTTTCTGGAACAGTTCGGTATGCGCGTCCATGGTCGTCTCCGTAAGGGCTTATGGCCAGGACGCGCGGGCTGTCGAAAACGTGACAGCGGTTAATGCACGAACGGCCAGGGCGCCAAAAACACCAACCAGATAAAAATCAGCATGCCGATGTATTTCACGGTACGGAACAGCTTCGGGTATTTTTTCTTGAACGCGCGGCTGCGTTCGCGGCTGCGCTGGTTGAGCGCGAACATGCGGTTGACGAAGCCGGTTTTTTCTTCCGGCGATTCGGTATTCGGGGAAGCGGTGATCTTGCCCATGAAAGCGCCGACGCGATGGTTGATCGCGCTCATCAGGCGCGTGCGCAGCGGGCGCTCGACATCCGCGAACAGGATCACGCGCGTCTGGTCGGTCTTGTTTTCCACCCAATGCACGTAGGTTTCGTCGAACACGATGTCCTTGCCGTCGCCCCAGGCATGCTCCTCGCCATCGACGAAGATGCGACAGTCGCGCGAGTTGGGCGTGATCAAGCCGAGGTGATAGCGCAAGGAGCCGGCGAACGGATCGCGGTGCGGATTGAGTTTGCTGTTTGGCGCGAGCGTGGCGAACATCGCTGCTTTCACGCTGGGAATGGCGTTGAGCAATGCCACGGTTTTCGGGCACAAGGTTTCGGCCGAGGCCAGCGGCTCGCCATACCACTTAAGGTAAAAACGCTTCCAGCCCTGCTTGAAGAAGCTGTTGAAGCTGGCATCGTTGTGCTTTTCCGCGGCGCGGATATGTCCTTCGTCGAACAGCTGCAGTGCTTCCTCGCGAATGGTTTGCCAGTTGTCGCGCAGCAGGTCCAGCTGCGGAAAGCCGTTGCGATCGAGGATCGGCCGCGCCGGTACCGCCGAAAAGGCGTACATCAAAAGGTTGTAAGGCGCGAATACGGCGGAATGGTCAACCAATTGGCGGTCGAAGCGCAGCCGCGAGCGGCCGCGCAGATGCACCAGCAACACGCACAGCACGAAGGCCAGCAGCACGTAGAGGACGATGAAACGGGGGCTGAGGAAATCCATCGTGAAAGCGGCTCGGGGGAGGCCTGAAGATGTGGCTGGATGGCCGATGGTCAATGTTACGGCAAATCCCGTTCAGTGACGGAGCACGAATGCCGCGCCTGCACCCGGGCGGTAGCCGTTTTTGAGCGCGCGCTGCACATAGGCGATCGCCCGGCGCACGGCCTGGCGCGGCGCGGCGCCTCTGGCCATTTCCGCGGCGATAGCCGACGCCAGCGTGCAGCCGGTGCCATGGCCTTCGCGTGGAAGGCGGGAATGGCGGATGTCGAGCGCACCTTTGGCGTCGACGTAGCGATCGACCACGTCATGGCCCCGCCCGTGCCCGCCTTTGAGCAGCACGCTTCGTGCGCCGAGGGCAAGCAAGGCTTCTCCCGCGTCCGCAAGTTGCTTCGAGGTTTTCAGCGGATGTCCCAGCAAGGCTTCGGCTTCCGGCAGATTGGGCGTCAGCACGTCGGCGAGCGGGATCAGTTCGTGGATCAACGCATCGACCGCATCTTCATCGAGCAGGCGCGAGCCGCTGGTAGAGATCATCACCGGATCGACCACCACCCACGCCGGCCTGCGCTTGCGCAGTTCCTTGGCGACGAGTCGCACCGTTGCCGCGTTTCCCAGCATGCCGGTTTTTACGGCGGCGATGGGGAAGTCGTCGAACACGGCATCGATCTGACTGCGGATGTGCGCAAGCGGAACCGCGTGCACGGCGGTCACGCCGCGCGTGTTCTGCGACGTGATGGCGGCGATGGCGGACACGCCATGCACGCCGTGCGCGTGGAAGGTTTTCAGATCGGCTTGAATGCCGGCACCGCCGCCGGAATCGGAGCCGGCGATGGTGAGGGCGATGGGTGGAACGACGTTTTTCATGCGGATTCCCAGGCCAGGAATCACAGTTTACTGTGAAGGCAAAACTCGCCCGTCGTCATTCCCGCTTCCGCGGGAATGACGACCGTAACGGTTACAGTGCCTCCGAAGCAAAATCTGCCAGCCGCGAACGCTCGCCACGCCGCAGCGTGATATGCGCCGAATGCGCCCAATGCTTGAAGCGATCCACCGCATATGTCAGACCGGACGTCGTCTCGGTGAGGTAGGGCGTGTCGATCTGCTCCACGTTACCCAGACACACGATTTTTGTGCCGGGCCCGGCGCGCGTGATCAGCGTCTTCATCTGCTTCGGCGTGAGGTTCTGCGCTTCGTCGATGATGAGATAACGCGAGAGGAACGTACGCCCGCGCATGAAGTTGAGCGAGCGGATCTTGATGCGCGAGGCGAGCAGATCATTGGTGGCCTGGCGCCCCCAACTGCCGCCTTCTTCCGGATTGGTGAGCACTTCGAGGTTGTCGGTGAGGGCGCCCATCCACGGCGTCATTTTTTCTTCCTCGGTACCGGGCAGGAAGCCGATGTCCTCGCCCACCGAGACCGTGGCGCGCGTCATGATGATTTCGCGATAACGCTGCTGATCCATTACCTGCGCCAAGCCGGCAGCAAGTGCGAGCAGCGTCTTGCCGGTGCCGGCGGTGCCGAGCAGGGTGACGAAATCGACGTCCGGATCCATCAGCATGTTGAGCGCGAAATTCTGTTCGCGGTTGCGCGCGGCGATGCCCCAGACGGCGTGATTGCTGTGGCTGTGGTCATCCATCAGCACCAGCGTGGCGCGCACTTCGTCGACATGCAGTACGCGCAATTCCACGCCGTTGTCGCCCGGGAGGAACAAGCACTGGTTCGGATACCAGTCTTCATCCTTGCGCCGATCGAACTTGTAGAACGTGCGTCCGCGCTCGTTCCAGGATTGCACTTCCGGGTGGCGATCCCAGAAATCCTCCGGCAATTCAGCCGAGCCAGTGTAGAGCAGGGCGAAATCGTCCAGTGCGCGGTCGTTCTCGTAATCCTCCGCATCGATGCCGTAAATCTTGGCCTTGATGCGCAGGTTGATGTCCTTGGTGACCAGCACCACCGGCCGTTCGGGATGTTGCTCGAGCAGTTCGATCACCGCGGACAGGATCTGGTTGTCCGCCTTGCCGTGTCCATTGTTGGTGCGTTGCTGGAAATACAGGCGGCCCACCGCCGCGCCGCGCCGCAGCGACACGCCTTCGGGACTTTCCAAAGGAAGGCCATTGCTGATGCCATGGCCGTTGCCGCGCTCGATCAGTTCGTTGAGGAAGCGGCTGACCTGGCGGCCGTTGCGCGAAACTTCCGAAGCGCCTTTCTTCTTTTCGTCCAGTTCCTCCAGAACCGTCATCGGGATGAAGACGTCGTGCTCCTCGAAGCGGAACAGCGATGTCGGGTCATGCAACAGCACGTTGGTGTCGAGAGCGTAGATGCGCTTGCTTCCGGTCATACGGAAGAAACCTCACGGGGCAGGAGGTGGAAGAAACGGAGCACGTTGGCGAGAGCGTGGAACGTGGGAATCACCGGGCAGGAATCGCGTCGAGCACCGCCTGCGCATGGCCGGGTACTTTCACGCCAAGCCACTGTGCGGCGAGCTTGCCGTCGGGATCGATCAGGAAAGTGCTGCGTACCACGCCCAGGTAACGCTTGCCGTACAACACTTTCTCGTGGATCACGTCGAAGGCTTTGCACCAGGTTTCGTCAGAGTCGGACAGCAGCGGGAAGGATAATTCCTGCTTGCTGGCGAAGTTGGCGTGGGATTTTACCGAGTCGCGCGAGACGCCGATGATTTCGGCATGGCGCTTCTTGAACTTTGGATAGAGATCGCGAAAGTCTTTCGCTTCGTTGGTGCACCCGGGAGTGCTGTCCTTGGGGTAGAAGTAGACGACTACCCATTGGCCTTTCAGTGAATCGAGTTTCAGCGTACTGCCGTCGCCGGTGACGCCTTGCAGCTTTGGGACTTTCTTGCCTAGTTCGGGCATGGGCTCTCCGCTAGCCAGACTTACGTTTTGCGTTTGCTGGTATGGAGACTAGCGCGGCTTATGTGACGGAAACAGCCTTGTCAGGCGCGGCGAAGCGGAGCATCCTGAGCGTCCCTGAAAATTCCAGGTGATCTAGAATTTCACCGGATCCATGATGGCGTCCAGATTCAGGCCATCGCAGAACTCCAGGAAATCGTCGCGCAAGGCGGCGATGTGCAGTTTGTCCGGCACCCCGATCGTGAACTGCGCCTGGAACATCGCGGCACCCGTTTGCATGGCTTGATAGCGCATGGAGCTCAACTGCTCCACGCTGATGTCGTGGCGGCTGAAAAAGTCCACGATCTTCACCAGGATGCCCGGGCGATCGGAGGACACCACTTCCACCAGGTACGGCAGCAGATGGCCGCTGGGTTCGCGCGGGCTGGTGCGGTAATGCGTAAGGCGCAGTTCTTCTTCGCGCGCCAGCTTGGCGAGTGCGGTTTCCAGTTTGGCCACCGCATCCCATGCGCCGCTGGCGAGCAGCGTAAGCGAGGTGTCCGCGCCGATGGTCGACACTCGTGCATCGGAAAGATTGCAGCCCGCATCGGCGATGCGCCGGGCCAGTGCGAGCAGCGGCGTGCGCGTGGCCGGCGTCAGCGTCTGGATCAGCAGTTGGTGATCATTGCTGGATCGCGCGGAAAAAGGGTTGGTGGACATGGATGGTGGCGACCCCGCGTCGTGCGGGATGACGACGAACGATACGCCAGCTTACTTGCCCGTCCCGCGAGGCCGCAAGTAAGATGCTGAGCTTGGTTTTGTGCGGATAGCCCCATGAAGATTCACGGCAGCGTCTGCGCCCTGGTTACTCCATTCGGCTCGGATGGGGCGCTCGATCTGGCAGCCTTCGGCCGCCTGCTCGACTTCCAGATCGCGGGCGGCACCCAGGCGGTGGTCGTCGCCGGTTCCACCGGCGAAGCCCATATGCTCGAACACGACGAATACGATCGCCTGCTCGCCTTTGCGGTCGAGCATGTTGCCGGCCGTATTCCGGTGATCGCAGGCACCGGCGAAGCCGGTACCGCCAAAACCGTTGCCATCACGAAACGCGCCCGCAGCCTGGGCGCGGATGCCGCGCTGGTGGTCACGCCCTATTACGTGCGTCCCACGCAGGAAGGGCTGCGCCGGCATTTCCTGGAAGTGGCCGAGCATGGCGGCCTGCCGGTGATTCTCTACAACGTGCCCAGCCGCACCGGCTGCGATCTGCTGCCGGAAACCACGGCGGTGCTGCGCGATCACCGCGCCATCATCGGCATCAAGGAAGCGCGTGGCGATGCGGAACGCATTCGGCATACCGCGGAACTTGTGCGGTCGGATTTCGTCTATCTGTCCGGCGACGACGCCAGCGGGGCGCAGGCCATGCTGGCTGGCGCCGCCGGCGTCATTTCGGTGGTAGCCAACCTGGCGCCCAGGGCTTTCCGTGCGTTGTGCGATGCGGCTTCGGCGGGCGACCGCGCAGCCACGGCACGCTGCAATGCCATGCTCGAACCGCTGGTGCAGGCGCTCAACTGCGCGCCTAATCCGATTGCAGTGAAGGCGGGCTTGCCGGACCTGGGGCTGGGCACGGCGCTGCCGCGGCTGCCATTGGTGGAACTGGAACAGGGGCCGGCGCGCGAACAGCTACGCAAGGCCTTGGTGACTCTGGCATCCTTGGCGGATGCCGCCTGACCCGGGCCGGTCGCCTGCTCGACTCAACTTCGGAACACAACGGAAATCCATTACATGAAGAAATCTTCCCTCGCCGTCGCCCTGCCGGCCCTGGTTCTGACTGGCCTGCTACTTTCCGGCTGCGGCATCTTCCGTTCCGAAAAAGCCTGGCAGACGGCCCAGCAGCAAACGCCGCTGGAAATTCCGCCCGGCATGGATACGCCCAATGCCAGCGCCGCACTGGTCATTCCGCCGGCCGGCGCCAATCGCCCAACCGCCAATGGCGCCACCGCGCGCGTGGGCAATGTGCCCAGTTCCATCACTGACGGTTTCGTCCTGGCCGACAACGTCGACGATACCTATCGCCGCGTCGGCGAGGCACTGAGCAACGGTGAAATCGGTTCGCTGCAAAGTCATGACGACGCCGCGCACAGCTACAGCCTCAACGTGCTGGCCTCCGATCAGCCGGCCGAAAAGGCGGGCTTCTTCGGTCGCATGTTCGGTCGTGGCAGCAGCGGTGCGAGTGGCCCTAACGTGGCGCCGCGCCAGGTGGTGGTCACGGTCGCCGCTAGCGGGCAGGGCTCGAGCGAAGTACGCGCGCAGGGTGAAGCGGCGGCGGTCGCCAAGGTCGTCGACAGCTTGAAGTCGCGCCTGGGCGGCAAGGGTTGATCAGCCCGCGGCCCGCAGGTTTGCGATAAACGTCGAATTTGCCTCACCGTCAATCCGGCCTGCGCCGGAATGACGGTGAGGTGGGATTAAATTCCTCGGCATATAGGCCGTTTCAGCACACAAAGAAAAAGGCACTTGCGCTCGCGCAGTGCCTTTTTTCGTTTCCCCAATACTTGAGGGTGTGGAGCTTCTCAGCGCTCCAGCAGCTTCAACTTGTCCGGCTTGCCTTCCCACTCCTTCGCATCCGGCAAGGCATCCTTGCGCACGGTGATCACCGGCCATGCCATGGCGAGTTCCTTGTTGAGGGCCGTGAAATGCTCCTGCCCCGCGGGAACGTCGTCTTCCGGATAGATCGCGTTGATCGGGCACTCCGGCTCGCACAACGTGCAATCGATGCACTCGTCGGGGTTGATCGCCAGGAAGTTGGGGCCTTCGTGGAAGGCGTCGACCGGACAGACTTCGACGCAATCGGTGTATTTGCACTTGATGCAATTGTCGGTGACGACGAAGGTCATGCTGCCGTATGCCTCTGGACCGGAAAGACGATCATGACGATCATCTTTGGAGGTTGGCGCTCCCAACGAGGTTCGAACTCGTGTTCCCGCCTTGAGAGGGCGGTGTCCTAGACCACTAGACGATGGGAGCGTATTGCTGCGAAGCGCGCTAGTATAGCTGAATCGCCCCGTCCGGCAACGCCTGCACGCGCACCCTCGCATCCGCTCAAGCACTTGCAGGACAATGCTTACGACCGGTTTCGGATGGTTGCAGCATGCCAGACGTGCTCGGCCAGACATCCGGATTTGGAACCCCGCAAGGATTTCGAACGCTTTGAATCCCACAGCCAGGAACGACGCCAAGCTTGCCCTGCGCATCTTCCCGCGCGAGCAGCACACGATTTCCCGCAAGAACATCAGCAAAGCGGCCTTGCGCGTGCTCTATCGCCTCAATGAAGCCGGCTATAACGCCTACCTGGTCGGCGGCGCCGTGCGCGACCTGCTGCTGGGCGGGCACCCCAAGGATTTCGACGTGGCCACCAACGCCACGCCGGATGAGGTGAAGAAGCTGTTCCGCAATTGCCGCCTGATCGGCCGCCGCTTCCGCCTTGCGCACGTGGTGTACGGCAACGAGATCATCGAAGTGGCCACCTTCCGCGGCACCAGCGAGGAGGAGAGCGCCGAAGGCGATCGCCACATCGTCGATGGCCGCATCGTGCGCGACAACGTATGGGGCAGCATCGAGGAAGATGCCATCCGCCGCGACTTCCGCGTCAACGCGATGTACTACGACATCAGCGATTTCTCGGTGCGCGACTACGTGGGCGGCATGCAGGATCTCAAGGACCGCGTGTTGCACCTGATCGGTGATCCAGTCACGCGCTATCGCGAAGATCCGGTACGCATGCTGCGCGCTGCGCGCTTGGCGGCCAAGCTGGATTTCCACATCGATCCGTCCGGTTCCGCGCCGTTTGAGGAACTGGGTCCGCTGCTCAGCGGCGTGGCGCCGGCTCGATTGTTCGACGAATCACTGAAGATGTTCCTGGCCGGCCACGGGCGGAAAAGCTTCCGCATGCTCGAAGAGTGCGGCTTGCTCAAATACATGTTTCCGGCCACGGCGCGCGCACTCAAGCGCGGCGATGTCGCATTGCGTTCGCTGATCGAGCGCGGCCTGGAAAACACCGATGCGCGCGTGGTCGAAGGCAAATCGGTAACGCCGGCCTTCCTGTTCGCCGTGCTGTTGTGGGGCGAGGTGCGCGATCTTGCGCATACCTGGATCACGCACGGCAAGGATGGCAACGAAGCCTGGGCGCGCGCGGCCGTGCACGTGGTGGCCGAGCAGTGCCAGCGCGTGGCGATCCCGCGCCGCTTCACCATCACCATGGAAGAAATCTGGTCGCTGCAGCCGCGCTTCGAGCAGATTCAACGCAAGAAAGTGTTTCGCCTGCTCACGCATCCGCGTTTTCGCGCCGCGTTCGATTTCCTGCTGCTGCGCGAAGCAGAATCACCTGCGATCGGCGAACTGGGCCGCTGGTGGGAGCATGCGCAGCAATTGCCGCATGAAACGCTTGCCGCGGCGCTGCCATTGCATCAGGCGAATGCGGCGGGGGACATCGAGCCGGTGCGTGCGGCCGCACCGCGCAAACGCAAGCGCCGCCGCAAACCCGCCGCCGGCAAATCCGGGATGGCCTGATGCGCGCCTATGTGGCGCTGGGCAGCAACCTCGGTGATTCGCGGCAACATCTGCTGGATGCTATCAAGGCGCTGGCGGGATTGCCGTATACCGAGGTGACCGCGCGCTCGCGCATCTACCGCACGCCGCCATGGGGCGTGACGGATCAACCGGATTTTCTCAACGCGGTGGTGGCGCTTGAAACGGCGCTGGAACCGCACGATTTGCTGAGCGCCTTGCTGGCCATCGAGCGCGCGGCGGGTCGCCAGCGCAACGGCGAGCGTTGGGGACCGCGCACGCTCGATCTGGATTTGCTGCATGTCGCCGACCGAACCGTCAACGACGAGCGCCTGACCTTGCCGCATCCGCATATCGCCGATCGCGCCTTCGTGCTGCTGCCGCTGTATGACGTGGCGCCTGATCTGGAAATTCCAGGACAGGGCCGGGTGGCGGATCTGCTGCGAGGCGTTGATACACAAGGCTGCACGCCGTTGGCTTGAGCGCAAGCCGTTCTGCGCCGGATAATTGTTCACCGCAACATTGAAGGAATGCCCGTGTACGTGGAAAACGCCAGCGCTCCTGCCCGCAAGCCGGTCACCGTGCCGAGCCTGCATGCGATGAAGGCGGAAGGACGCAAGATCGTGATGCTCACCGCGTACGACGCGAGCTTTGCCGCGCAGTTGGAGTTTGCTGGCGTCGACATCGCGCTGGTCGGCGATTCGCTGGGCATGGTGGTGCAGGGCCAGCGCAGCACGCTGCCGGTGACGCTCGACCAGATGGCCTATCACACCGGCATGGTGGCGCGCGGTTTGTCCGCCACGCTGCTCGTCACCGACATGCCGTTCATGGCTGACCGCAACGTCGACTACGCGCTGGAAGCCGGTGCGCGCCTGGTAGGTGAGGCGGGTGCGGCGATGGTGAAGATCGAAGGCGCCGCGCCGCATATTCTTGAATCGATCCATGCATTGACCGAGCGCGCGATTCCAGTGTGCGCGCATCTCGGGCTTACGCCGCAGTCCGTGCATAAATTCGGCGGCTACAAAGTGCAGGGGCGCGAGCACGAAGCGGCGGAGCGCGTGCTCAGCGAGGCGCTGGCGGTGCAGCAGGCCGGCGCCGACATCCTGGTGCTGGAAGGCGTGCCGACCGCGTTGGGCCAGCGCGTCACCCAGGCGTTGAACATACCTGTCATCGGCATTGGTGCTGGCCCGCATTGCGATGGCCAAGTGCTGGTGATTTACGACATGCTGGGCATTACGCCCGGCAAGCGGCCCAAGTTCAGCAAGGATTTTCTTGCCGGCCGCAACTCGGTGCAGGACGCCATCGCCGCCTACGTCGCCGACGTGCGCAGCGGCGCGTTTCCCGCTGCCGAGCACGGTTACAACTGAGAAGACTCACTCATGCAAACGCTTCAAGACGCAGCAGGTCTGCGCGCCACCATTCGCGGTTGGCGCACCCAGGGGCACACAGTCGGCTTCGTGCCGACCATGGGCAACCTGCACGCGGGCCACCACTCGCTGGTGAAACTGGCGCGTGCGCGTGCCGATCGCGTGGTGGCGAGCGTGTTCGTGAATCCCATGCAGTTCGGGCCGAACGAGGATTTCGAACGCTATCCGCGCACGCTGGTGCAGGATCAGGCCGGGCTCGCCGAATCCGGCTGCGATCTGCTGTTCGCGCCGGACGTGGCGACCCTGTATCCATTCGGCGCCGACAAGAGCGTGAGCCTGCACGTGCCTGAACTCACCGATACCTTGGAAGGTGCGCATCGGCCTGGCCACTTCGATGGCGTGGCAACGGTGGTGTGCAAGCTGTTCAATCTGGTGCAGCCGGATATCGCGATCTTCGGCCAGAAGGATTTCCAGCAGCTCAAGGTGATCGAGCGCATGGTGCGCGACCTGTCGCTGCCGGTGAAGGTGATGAGCGGCCCCACCCAGCGCGCCGACGACGGATTGGCGCTGAGCTCGCGCAACCAATATCTGTCGGACGCCGACCGCGCGACCGCGCCCTTGATCTATGAAACCCTGCAACAGATGCGCGACCTGATCGCCAAGGGCCACGCCCGCAAGGTGGTGGAGCAGGCGGCGGCGTCCAAGCTGGAACGTGCCGGCTTCGTGCCCGATTACGCCGCCATCCGGCGCGCCGAAGACCTCACCGAGCCGGCCGAAGGCGAGAACGAGGGTCTGGTGGCGCTGATCGCCGCCCGGCTGGGCAGCACCCGGCTGATCGATAACCTGTTGTTTGACTGAGCCTTACGGGATTCTGCGGGATATTGAACAACCCCGGTTTATCCCCACATTCCGCTCACGTGCCGTTGCGGCCATGGCGGTGGCGGCTGGATAATTAGCGCAGTACGCAGGCAGTTCCTGCTGGAAAAAATCATGCACCTGAACATGCTCAAGGCGAAGATCCATCGTGCCACCGTGACCCATGCGGAGCTGCACTATGAAGGTTCGATCGCCATCGATGGCCTGCTGCTGGACGCGTCGGGTATTCGTGAATACGAACAGATCCACGCCTGGAACATCAACAACGGCAAGCGCTTCGTCACCTATGCGCTGCGTGCCGAAGAAGGCTCCGGCATCATCTCCGTGAATGGCAGCGCCGCGCATCGCGCGAAGCCGGGTGATCTGGTCATCATCGCGGCCTTCGTCCATCTTGACCAGGCGGAAGTGGAGCAATTCCAGCCGACGCTGGTGTACGTGGACAAGGACAACCGCATCAGCCATACGAATCGCTCGATTCCGAAGCAGATGGCGGCGGCGTAAGAGCCTCGCGCTTGCGGCACGCATAAATCTTTCTGGCCGTCATTCCCGCTTTCGCGGAAATGACGGCCTTGCGATTTAGCAATGCCGTGCCAACGCCCAAGCAACATGCTCGCGCACCATCTCTGAAGGATGTTCCTTCCGCGCCTGCAACGCCGCACGCACTTCCTCTGACGACGGCGCATTCCCCAGCGCCACCGCGATATTGCGCAACCACCCTTCGTAACCGGTACGGCGAATCGCCATGCCTTCGGTGCGCTTCAGAAACTCTTCTTCGCTCCATGCGAACAACTCCACCAGCTTGGCGCCATCCAGGCTGTGCCTGGGCGCGAAATCAGGTTCCGTGGCGTCTTGCGCGAACTTGTTCCACGGACAGATCAACTGACAATCGTCGCAACCGAAGATCCGGTTGCCCATCGGCGCACGCAGTTCTTCCGGAATCGAGCCTTTCAGTTCAATGGTGAGGTAGGAAATGCAGCGACGCGCATCCAGCCGATACGGCGCGACGATCGCTTGCGTCGGACAGATGTCGATGCATTTGCGGCAAGTGCCGCAATGGGCGGTGGCAGGTTCGTCGATCGGCAACGGCAAGTTGGTATACAGCTCGCCAAGGAAGAAATACGAGCCGGCCTGGCGATGGATCAACACCGTGTGCTTGCCGATCCAGCCGAGCCCCGCGTTGCGCGCCAGCGCTTTTTCCAGCACCGGCGCTGAATCGACATAGGCGCGATAGCCGAAATCACCGACGGCTGCGCGAATGTGTTCGGCGAGTTTCTGCAGGCGGTTGCGCATCAGCTTGTGGTAATCGCGCCCCAAGGCATAGCGCGCGACGTAGCCAGCATCGGCATCGCCCAGCACGTCCCAGGCATGCTGGGTGCCGGGCGGCAAGTAATCCATGCGCACCGAAATCACGCGCTGAGTGCCGGGTTCCAGCTCATCCGGCCGGCTGCGCTTGGTGCCATGGCGCGCCATATAGTCCATCTCGCCGTGATAACCATCTTCCAGCCAGCGTTGCAGATGGTTTTCGTCCTGCTCCAGCGTCACGCCGCTGATACCCGCCTGCGCAAAGCCGAGTTCGCGCGCCCAGCGTTTGATATCGCGGGCGAGTGCGAGGTAGTCGGGTGTGACGTGCGCGGGCATGTGCATAGTGTAGTGTGCTGACTACTCCCTATAGGCAACACTGAATAAGTATCGCCGTCGTCACCATCCCTGTCTGTTCGCAGGCCACCGGGCCGTTGGCGAAGGCAGACTGGCTGTCTGTCGAGACGACGGACCGAAGGCATGCGGACAGACAGGGATGGCCCCCACCGATTGAATTGAAAATGATGGGGTGATGCCTGGAAGGCCCCGCAGGCTGTGCCGCGCGGCTTGGCAAGACGGCCAGTCTTCCCGGCGCCACGCAACACACCCTGCGAGCCTTCCAGGCATCATGACGACGGTGATACTTATTCAGTGTTGCCTATAATCCGCCGATGCATGCAGACCGCCACCTTCGCGATCTCTACACCGTCGAGCAGGTTCGCGCACTCGACCGGCGCGCCATCGACGACTTGGGGCTTACCGGTTTCGAGCTGATGAACCGGGCCGCCACCGCGGCTTTTACGTTCCTGTGCCAGCAATGGCCGCAGGCGCGGCGGCTGGTGGTGTTCTGTGGCCCAGGCAACAACGGCGGTGATGGCTATTTGTTGGCGAACCTGGCCTATGAAGCGGGCATGGCCGTCGAAGTGGTGGAGCTCACCGATACCGCAAGCGGCGACGCGGCGCATGCGCGCGAAACCTGGCAACGTGGAGCAGGGCTATCGCATCGCTGGCGTCAGGAGGCATCGTTGCCACCGGCCGACGTTTACGTGGACGCGCTCTACGGCACCGGCTTGAACCGCGCGCCGGAACCGGTCGCAAGCGCGCTGATCGAACGCATCAACGCGGCCAGTGTTCCGGTGCTGGCGCTGGATGTGCCATCGGGCGTGAACGCGGATACCGGGCATTGCCCGGGTACGGCGATACATGCGCAGGCCACCGTCAGTTTCATCGCCGCCAAACGCGGTCTTTACACCGGACAAGCGACCACCAGGACCGGCACCGTGGTCATCGACACGCTCGGCCTGCCTGACATCCTGTGGCAGGGTATGCCTGCCGATGCCGTGCTGCTCGATGCCATGCATCTGGGGCCGCGTTCGCGCGATGCACACAAAGGCGACAACGGCCATGTGCTGGCGATCGGCGGCGATCACGGTACCGCTGGCGCGATTCGTTTGTGCGGGGAGGCCGCGTTGCGTTGCGGCGCCGGGCTGGTGAGCGTGGCGACGCGCGCGGAAAATCTGGTCGCCTTGAACAGCGCGCGTCCGGAATTGATGCCGCATGGCGTGCACGGTCCGCAGGAATTGCAACCGCTGCTGGCGCGCGCCACCGTGCTTGCCGTCGGGCCGGGGTTGGGTCAGGGCGCATGGGGGCATGCGTTATGGCTCACTGCGCTCGACAGCGGCAAGCCGCTGGTGCTCGATGCAGACGGCTTGAACCTGCTTGCGCAGGAGCCGCGTCGCTTTACGACGCCTGCCGTGCTTACGCCGCATCCAGGCGAAGCGGCTCGATTGCTTGAAAAGGCCAACGCCGACGTGCAACGGGATCGCTTTGCCGCGGCGCGCGAACTGGCTCAACGCTATGGCGCCGTAATCGTGCTCAAGGGCGCCGGTTCCCTCGTTGCTCATCCGGATGGACGTCTAGACGTCTGTACGTGGGGCAACCCCGGCATGGCCAGCGGCGGCATGGGCGATCTTCTCACCGGCGTGATCGCCGCGCTGATGGCGCAAGGGTGCACGGCATGGGATGCGGCGCGCGTGGGTGTCGGCCTGCATGCGCGCGCCGGCGATGTCGCCGCGCGCAAGGGAGAGCGTGGTTTGCTCGCCACGGATTTGCTGGAACCGCTGCGCGCACTCGGCAACGGCGTCGAACATGAGTGAGCAACACTGGGAACTGGCCGATGAAGACGCCACGCGCACCCTGGGCGCGCAGTTCGCCGGCGCGTCCGAAAGCGGGCTGGTCGTCTATTTGCGTGGAGAACTGGGCGCCGGCAAGACCAGCTTCGCCAGAGCCTTGCTGACAGCCCTGGGCGTAGGCGAGCGCATCAAAAGCCCCACCTACAGCCTGGTCGAGGGTTATCGAACCCGCGACGGTCGCCCCGCCTGGCATCTCGATCTTTATCGCATTGCCGATCCCGGCGAGCTCGAATGGCTCGGCCTGGACGCGCTGGCCGAACCGACGGCGATCGTGCTGGTGGAATGGCCCGAGCGCGGCCAGGGCTCACTGCCCGAGGCGGACATGGAGGTGCATTTGAGCTACAGCGGCACCGGCCGCCATGCGCGCCTGCAGGCCAAGACCGCGCGTGGCGAACAGACCCTGACCCACCTCGGCTGATAGCTAAGTGCCGGAGTTGCCTGAGAAAACTTAACAATCCCGAGCTTGGCGACAGTCCGCAAAAATGCGCAGCTTAGGTCCAATAGCTTGACCACTCCTGACAAATACCTTGCAGGTTACGGAAATTCAAGGGAAAACCTCTTGCATTCAGGAATGTGGTGAGCTTCAATGCGCCACCATGAGGGGCTATCTCACTCGCATTGGTTGGCTGGTCGGTACCGCGCTGTTTGCCGCGGCGCCTGGCCTTGCCTTGCACGCGGCCGAAGTGAAGAGCGCCCGCGTATGGGCAGGCCCCGACTACACCCGCGTGGTGTTCGATCTTTCCGGCCCGGCCAAATACAAGCTCAGCCAGGACGGCGACCGGATCATGCTCGACCTGGCCGACAGCTGGGCCACCGGCAAACTAGCGCCGTCGGCGCAAGGCCTGTTCAAGGCCCTCGACAGCACAGCGCAAGGCGACAGCCTGCGCCTCGCGGCTTCGGTAAAGCCGGGCAGCCAGCCCAAGACCTTCGTGCTCGGTCCGTCGGGCCAGGCCGGCTATCGGCTGGTGCTCGATCTCTATCCAGGCAGCGGCAAGGCTACACCTGCCAAACCGGCCACGGCCGATGGGGCTGGCGACAGCGCGTTGGCATCCGCCAAATCATCCCCGGCCAGTTCCACCGCCGGCGCTGGCGACGACAAGGCCGACGTTTCCGCACCAGTCGTGATCAACGCCAGCAGCAAGCTGACTTCCCGCAAGGGCGTCACCACACGCCAGGCGGCAGTGTTGTTGAACAGCCAGCGCCAAGTGGTGGTGGCGGTCGACGCCGGCCATGGCGGCAAGGACCAGGGCGCACACGGTCCGGACGGCACACTCGAGAAGAACGTCACGCTCGCCGTGGCGCGCAACCTCGCGGCGCTGATCAACCGCCAGCCGGGCATGAAGGCGGTACTGACGCGCGACGGCGATTATTTCATTCCGCTCAAGCAGCGCTACGAAATCGCCCGCCAGAACCAGGCGGATCTGTTCGTATCCGTGCACGCCGACTCGTACACCAGCAGCGACGCCCGCGGTTCGTCCGTGTGGGTGCTGTCGCCGCGCGGCAAGAGCTCGGTGGCGGCGCAGGTCCTGGCTGATCGTGAAAACAGTTCCGACCTGATCGGTGGCGTATCGCTGGCGGCCGAGAACGACAGCCTCGCTTCCGTGCTGCTCGACATGCAGCAGGGCTGGGCGGTGCAGGCCAGCGAAACGGTGGCGCAGAACGTGTTGAACGCGCTGTCGGCGCTTGGCCCTACGCATCGCGGTTATGTGGAGCGCGCCAACTTCGTGGTGCTGCGCTCGCCGGACGTGCCGTCGATCCTGGTGGAGACGGCTTTCATCAGCAATCCGACTGAAGAGCGCAAGTTGCGCGACGCTTCGCATCAGCAGCAACTGGCCACGGCGATCATGAGCGGCGTGAAAGGCTATTTCCTGAGCAATCCGCCGCAGGGCACCTGGTTCGCCATGGAAGCCGCGCGCCGCAAGGGCGTGGTGGTCGACGCCAAGACCGACGCGGTGGCCAGCGCGGACGAGCCTGCCGACAACGACGTGCGCGACATGCATCGCGTCGCCGATGGCGAAACCTTGCGCAGCATCGCCAAACAGTACGGCGTGAGCGTGGATACGCTCAAGAGCGTCAACGGCATCAACAGCAACAGCGTGCGCACGGGCACGATGCTGGTGATTCCCAATAGCTAGCCGCTTACGCCGCCTCAACGGCGTTGCGCTGTGCTAACCCCATCCGCGCGAAACCCGGATAGTTGACGCCGTCGCACGCTGCTAAGCTTGCGCCCCATGCCCCGCATCCGTCCGCTTCCTCCCGAGCTCATCAATCAGATCGCCGCCGGTGAAGTGATCGAGCGGCCGTCTTCGGTCGTGAAAGAACTGGTCGAGAACAGTCTCGATGCCGGCGCTGCGCGCATCGAGGTGGACATCGAACTTGGCGGCGCGCGATTGATTCGTGTGCGCGACGACGGCGACGGCATCGCGGCCGACGATCTGCCGCTGGCGGTGGCCTCGCACGCCACCAGCAAGATCGGCAGCTTCGACGATCTGGAGCACGTGGCCAGCATGGGTTTCCGTGGTGAAGCGCTGGCGTCGATGGCGTCGGTGGCGCGCTTTGCCATGACCTCGCGCCTGCGCGGTGCGGACAATGCCTTTCGTCTGGAAGTGGACAGCGGTCGCATGCAGGACGTGCGGCCTGCGCAGCATCCGCAAGGCACCAGCGTCGAAGTGCGCGACCTGTTCTACAACGTGCCGGCGCGGCGCAAATTTCTTCGCGCCGAGCGCACCGAATTCGCGCATATCGACGATCTTCTGAAGTCGCTCGCACTTGCGCGCGGTAGTGCGGAATTTCGGCTCAGCCACAACGGCAAATCGGTGCGCGTGTGGAAAGCGGCGCGCGATGAAACATCCATGCTCGCGCGCGTGGCCGACATGCTGGGCGAGTCGTTTCCGCAGCAAAGCCTGCGTATCGATCATGCGTCGGCAGGCATGCGCCTGTCCGGCTGGGTGGGCTTGCCGACGGCCTCGCGGTCGCAAGCCGATGCGCAGTATTTCTATGTGAACGGTCGCCTGGTGCGCGATCGCGTGGTCGCGCATGCAGTGCGCCAGGCCTATGCCGACGTGCTGTTTCACGGCCGTCATCCCGCATTCGTTTTGTATCTGGAGCTCGATCCGGCAGGGGTCGACGTGAACGTGCATCCGGCCAAGAGCGAAGTCCGTTTTCGCGAACAGCGCCTGGTGCATGATTTTCTGTTCCGCACACTGTACGAAGCGCTGCGGGAAACACGCGCCGGCCAGCACGTGCCGGTGGAAGCGGCCACATGGCCGCCCGATGCGGGTGTGGCTTCTGCGGTCGTGCAGGAAGTAAGTCGTCAGGCAAGCAGCCATTGGCCTAGCTATGCACCGCAAAGTCGCCTGCAACTGGGTGTGCGCGAAGAGCCGCTGGCGGACTATGCGGCATTGCTCGGCGATGACGTGGCCGAACAGGCCTTTGTTGCGCAGGCCAACATGCCCGCCGTCGACACCAGCGAAGCGCCGCCGCTCGGTTATGCCATCGCGCAACTCAAGGCCATTTACGTTCTTGCGGAAAATGCGCACGGCCTGGTACTGGTCGACATGCATGCTGCGCACGAACGCATCACCTACGAAAAACTGAAATCCGGCCGTGCTTGCAGCAATCTGCGTTCGCAGATCTTGCTGGTGCCGCTGTCGGTGCCGGTCAGCGCGAAAGAAGCTGCCGCTGCGGAAGAGCACGGCGACGCGCTGTCCGATTGGGGGCTGGAACTCTCGCGTAGCGGGCCTTCTGCGGTGATGGTGCGTCGCATTCCGGCGCTGCTGGAAGGTGCCGACGTCGCCGAACTTACCCGCAGCGTGCTGGGAGAACTGGCGCAGCACGGCAGTTCGAGGCAGTTGCAGGAACTGGAAAACGAACTGCTCTCGACCATGGCATGCCATGGCTCGGTGCGCGCCGGGCGGCGTCTGAGTCTTCCGGAAATGAACGCCCTGCTACGCGAAATGGAAGCCACCGAGCGCTCCGGGCAGTGCAACCACGGACGCCCCACGTGGGTACAGTTGGGTATGACCGAACTGGATAAGCTTTTTCTGCGTGGTCGATAGGTGGGGCGGTATCGTTGGGTTACGCTGCACTAACCCAACCTACGCAACCTTGTATTGCGCGGAGCGAAACCCATGTGGCGTAACGTCCTGGCTGGATTGATCTTGAGTAGTGGAGTAGCCCTCGTGCATGCCGATACCGCCGCATCCAACCTCGCGCCCGATGCGTACCAGCAGAGCATCGAAAAATGGCGCGCCGAGCGTGTCGAGCGACTGACCGCGCCGGAAGGCTGGCTCAGCCTTATCGGCCTGGAATGGTTGCAGGAGGGCGCCAACAAAGTCGGCAGCGCATCCGATAACGATATCATCCTGCAAGCCGGCCCCGCGCACCTGGGCGTGGTCACCTTGGACAAATCGGGCCAGGTGCACATCAAGCTGGCCAAGGACAGCGGCGCGACGGTCGACGGCAAGCAGGTCGAAGAGGCCGCGCTGATCGACGACATGCATGTCAGCGGCAATGCGTCGCCCACCAAGGTTGCGTTCGGTGCTGCGAGTTTCTTCGTGATCGATCGCGAAGGCCGCAAGGCGTTGCGCGTAAAAGATGCCGAAGCCGCTTCGCGCAAGCATTTCGTCGGCATCGATTATTTTCCGATCGATCCGTCATGGCGCATCGTGGCTGACTGGGTGCCATTCGATCCGCCGCACGATCTGCAGATCGGCTCGGTGATCGGCACGATCGATACGGTGAAGGTGCCGGGCAAGGCCGTGTTCACGCGCGATGGCCATACGTTCGAACTGCTGCCGTACCAGGAAGAACCCGGCGGCGAACTGTTCTTCGTGCTGGCCGATCGCACATCCGGGCACGAAACCTATGGCGCCGCGCGTTTCCTCTACGCCGCGCTACCGCAGAACGGCAAAGTGGTGCTGGATTTCAACAAGGCCTACAACCCGCCGTGTTCGTTTACACCCTTCGCGACATGCCCGCTGGCGCCGCCGGAAAATCGTCTGGATCTGCGGATTACCGCGGGCGAGAAAAAATATCGCGGTGGGCATTGAACCTAGGCCGGGGTACGAACCTCAGCCTATGTCGTCATCCTCGCCCGTTGCTCACTTCCCGTTGAACGCTGCCTTGCGTTTCTCCAGGAACGCGCTTGTTCCTTCCTTCATGTCTTCCGTCGCGAACATCAACGCAAAGGCCTGCGTTTCAAACTCCAGGCCTTGATCCAACGACGTTTCACCGCCCTGCAGCACGCAGTCGAGAATGCTGGCGGCTGCCAGCGGCGCCGCAGCGGCGAGTTGATCGGCGAGGGCGTTGACCGTTTCGTCCAAAGCTTCGGGCGCCACCACGCGGTTGACGATGCCCAGTTCATACGCGCGTTGTGCGGTGATGGTGGCGCCGGTCAAGCAAAGTTCGAGCGCGGCGCCGCGGCCGGCCAGGCGTAACAGGCGCTGGGTGCCGCCGAAGCCGGGAATCAGGCCGAGATTGATTTCCGGCTGACCGAACTTGGCTTTCTCGCTGGCGATGCGCAGGTGGCAGCACATGGCCAGTTCCATGCCGCCGCCCAGTGCGAAACCTTGGATGCGCGCAATGACCGGCTTGCCGAGTCGTTCGATGCTGCTCATCAGCCGTTGGCCGGTGCGCGAGAAGCTCTGCGCCTCGATCGCGGTGTAGCCATTCATCTGACTGATGTCGGCGCCGGCCACAAATGCCTTGTCGCCGGCGCCAGCCAGCACGACCACCCGTACGGCGTCATCCTGCGCGGCCTGGCTGAAAGCCAGGGTCAGTTCGTTCAAAGTCTCGCGATTGAGCGCATTGAGCTTGTCCGGGCGATTGACAGTGATGGTGCGCACGGCACCGCGATGGCCGATCTCGAGGTTGCGGTAAGCCACGATGGACTCCGTATCTGCGTAAAACGCGGATTTTAGCAGCGGGAACCTTTGTTGCCGGCGGCTTTCTCAATGCCAGCCCCGATCATCCCGCGGTTGGCGGATCGCCGCGCCAGACCCGCGGCATGGCTGCATCAAAGGTCCGAACCCCTTAGGATGACCGCTTTCGCCGTATGCTTGGAGTCCGCCCCATGTCTCGAGTCATCCGCGCCGGTTCTGTTTGCTCGTCGGGCAGCCGCTTGTCCAGCACGCGACCTGCATGAAGTCATTGGGCGGCACTGCACCATGGAGAATGTAATGAGACATACGCGTCGGCTGCTTCCGCTTCTCTTGTTGCCTGCCGTGTTTGCGGCGCAGGCACAGGGGACGAATGCGTCCAGCCCGTCGCAGAAACAGACGCCGGTGGTGAAGCTGGACAAGCACAAGCTTTCCTACGCGATCGGCTACCGCATCGGCACGCAATTCGCCGATGGCGATTTCCCGGTGGACATGGCCGTTTTGCAAAAGGCCATCGAAGATGCGTACGCCAAGCGCGCGCCGGCGGTGCCGAAGGAAGACATGTACAACCAGCTGGTCGGTCTGGGCGAGCGCATGCACGAACAGGCCATGACCGAATTCAATCGCATCGCCACCGAGAACGCGAAGAAAAGCGCCGATTACATGACCCATAACGCCGCGTTGCCCGGCGTGGTGCAGTTGCCTTCGGGCATCCAGTATTCGGTGATCAAGAAAGGTGACGGCACCACCAGCCCCGGCATCGACAGCATGGTCACCGTGAACTACCGCGGCATGCTGATCGACGGCACCGAATTTGACAGCACCTGGGCGCACGGCCATCCGGTCAAGTTTCCTGTGGACAAGGTGATTCGCGGCTGGCAGTACGTGATCCCGCGCATGCACGTGGGCGATCGTTGGAAAGTGGTGATTCCCCCTTCGCTTGCCTACGGCGAGCAGGGTGCGCTGCCGCGCATCGGTCCGAACCAGGCGCTGGTATTCGATATCGAACTGCTGGACATCAATCCGCCGAATCCGCAGGCGGCGGGACCTTGATTTGATGGCGGTAAACAGGGGCAGCCTGCTGCATTCCCTGTTAGCTGTTGCTAGGGCCTGTTCGCACTATTGGCCACGCCAATAGTGCGAACAGGCCCTAGCTTCCATTAGCATGATGGGAGCATGTCCACATCTCCTCTCTCCCCTCCACAAGCCATCCTCAGCCCCTGCGTCGGCATCTGCCGGCTCGACGCGCGCGGCTTTTGCGAAGGCTGTTATCGCACCGGCGATGAAATCGCGCGGTGGCGCAACATGAGCGACACCGAGCGTTCCCACTACATGGATGTGCTGCTTCCCGCGCGCGAGCCCGCATGATGGAAGCCCTGCAGCGCGCCCTGCGTCCGCTGTCGCAGCCGCCATCGCCGCCGGGCTGGAATCACGCGCTGATGAACGAGCTGATCGGCGAAATCGAGCGCCGGCCCGCTGCCGTCCTGATCGGCGTGCGCGACGGGGGCGAGCCGCGCATGATCTTTACGGTACGCACCGATCACCTGAGCTCGCATGCCGGCCAGGTCGCCTTTCCCGGCGGCAGCGCCGATCCCACTGATGCCGATGCGCTGACCACCGCCTTGCGCGAAAGCGAAGAGGAAATCGGACTGCATCCGTCGCTGGTCACGCCGATGGGTTACCTGGATTGCTTCGAAACCATCAGTGGTTTCTGCATCACGCCGGTGGTGGCGCGCATCGCCGCCGAGGCGCAGTTCCAGCCGGCACCCGACGAAGTGGCTGAAGTGTTCGAAGTGCCGCTGGCGTTCTTGTTGAATCCCTCGAACCTGAAACGCTACGAGATGGATTACCGCGGACACCGTCGCGAAATGGTGGAGTTCCACTATCAGGGCCATCGCATCTGGGGCGCGACGGCGGCGATCTTGCAGCATCTTTTGCAGAGGATGGAGTAGCCATGAAAAGCACCTTGATCAGTGCGGAAGAACTCGCCGCGTTGCCGCCCGATGGCGTGTTGATCGTCGATTGCCGGCATGAACTGACCGATGCGCAGAAGGGCGAGCGCGACTATCGCGCCGAACATATTCCGGGCGCGGTGTTCGCGGACCTGGATCACGACCTGTCCGATCTCAGTCGCGTATCGCTGGGGCTAGGCCGGCATCCGTTGCCGTCGGAAGAGAAGTTTTCCGCCGTGCTCGCCCGTTGGGGCTGGCGCGCTGGTCTGCAGGTGGTGAGTTATGACGCGAGCACCGGCGCATTGGCCGCCGTGCGCCTGTGGTGGTTGCTGCGCTTGTGCGGCGTGCGCGAGGCGGCCGTACTCGACGGCGGCTATGCGGCGTGGAAGGCGGCGAACTTGCCGGTGACGCAGGCGATTCCTCAGCGTGAACCAACGCAAGTGGATGTGCATTACCACGCGGGCCAGATGGTGCTGGATCACGCTGCCGCCGCAGATACTCCGGACGGCCATCTGTTGTTGGATGCGCGCGCCGCGCCGCGCTATCGCGGTGAAGTGGAGCCGATCGACCGTGCCGCTGGCCACGTACCGGGCGCAGCGAATCGTCCGTTTACCGAGAACCTGCAGGCCGACGGCCGTTTCAAATCGCCGGCCGAACTGCGACAGGAATTTCGCGCGGTGATCGGTCATCGCGCGCCGGAGCAGGTGGTGCATATGTGCGGTTCGGGCGTTACCGCTTGCCACAACCTGCTGGCGATGGAACATGCTGGATTGGCGGGTTCACGCTTGTATCCGCCGTCGTGGAGTGGCTGGGTCAGCGATCCGTCGCGGCCGATTGCGACGGGAACTGTGTAGCGTTTTTTTAGCAACAAAGACGCAGGCAACATGCTGGCAGATCGCAGCAAAAGGCCGAATCGTCATTCTGGCAAAGGCCCACTGTTGTCAGGGGAAAATAACTGCTGATCTTGCGAGAAGACTCCACATCCCGTCACCCCAGCGAAAATTGGGGTCCAGTGACGTGCAAAGCGTGAAAGACACTGGATTGATCAGCTTCGCTGTTGTGAAGCGCCTCAGCTCTCGCTGGAATGACGAACCGGTAGCGTTGAATTTTTTAGATAAAAATCTCGCATCCGGCGATTGGTGGTCCGAAAGATTGCGCGAGCACGTATGGCTTCATGATTTCGCTGAAATGATCGAGCGAAAACATGGCGCACCTCAGCTCCGGCTCTCCGCTGCCAGTCAGGGAGACAAGCATGGCGCGTTATTTGGCTTTGTTCTTTAGCCTATCCACCAACGCCTGCAACGCTGCCTGCGTCTGCGGATGAAAGAACGCATCCACGAACACACCGATCGGTAACGCATCGATATCCGCATACGTGCGCGTCAGATCCGCCCGCGCGATCTTGCGCGTTTCCAGCATGGCATACGAAGGCAGCGCCAATGTTTCGTTGAGCCAATGCAGCGCGCGCGTGGCTACTTGATCCACGCCCACCAGTTCGTCCACGAAACCATAGGCCAACGCTTGCTCCGCATCGATCAATGCACCGGACACCAGCAGGCGTTCCGCGCGATACGCACCCACCACGCGACGCAGCGCCATCTGGATGCAGTCCGGCGCTACCAGTCCGACCTGCACTTCGTTCAAGCCGATGCGGTAAGGGCCTTGCGCCATCACGCGGTAATCGCAGAACAGCGAAAGCACCGCGCCGCCCGCCGGGCTATGCCCAGTGATGGCCGCCGCCACCGGTACCGGCAGATGCGCCAGCGCGGCGCAGGTGGCGAAGAACTCGCGCCAGTATTCGCGCACGCCGGCGCGGTCGCGCGTGAGCAGCGCAGGCACATCGACGCCCGCGGAGAACATGCCCTGCGCGCCGGACAGCACCACGCCGCGCGCGCCATCGCGCACAGCGTTCGCCAGCGTTTCCTGCAGTGCGCGCAGCAGATCCAGATTCAAGGCGTTGACCGGCGGACGGGCCAACTGGATTTCGGTGACGGCGTCGTGTTGGATGAGGTTGAGCATGTGCGCTCCGAAAATGATCAGGATTGCGGCTGATCGTCAGCCGCCCACGTGTAGCGCACAGCATAATCGAGCACGGCTTTGCCGTTGGCTGGCACTTCGACCCTGAATTCCAGCGTGTCGGTCGTCTGCTTGCTGGGCTTCACGCTGGATGAGGTGACCGTCCACTGCCGCCAGCGATTCGGATGTTCGCGGACGGTGACGGTACGCGCACTGTCGCCAGCATTGGTCAGCGCAATGCGGAAGGCTTCATCCAAGGTTCGGCCAGCCTTGTCCACGTGGAAGCTGGTGCGCTCGCGGTTTCCGCGCAGGTCGAACGCCGTGCCCAGCGTGATGGTGGCGTCGCTGCCCTTGGGCGTGTCATTGATGCGCCCTTCGCCGATGAATTGCGGCACGCCGTTGCGATCGGCGGTCAGTACACGCAGATAACCGGCGGGCAGGCTGTCGAATGCTTCAAAGCGCAGCGTGCTGATGATGCTGGTGTTGTTGTCGGTGTTGAATTCGCGGTTGAGCATCGGCTGCGGCGGCATCCAGTTGCCGCCGTTCTCGTAAAGCGCGGTGCGCTCGCAACTCACCGTGCGCGGGGTGTAGAGCGGCACCTGGCTGATGCTGCCATCGGGCAGGTCGACCGTTGCAGGCAGCGTGTAACTGCGGTAATCGCCTACGGAGGACTGTTCCGGCATTGCCTCCTTCGCTGCCGGCGCCGCCATCGCGCGCATCATCATCGGGCGTGGACCGGCCGCCTTGGCGAAATTCGGCTCACCGGCGATCAGCGTCAGATGGATGTCCTGCCAATCGCGGCCGCTACGGTTCGCAATGCTGGCACGTGATTCGAACTGCATGCTGCACGCATTGCCCGGCTGCAACATGGCTACGTAGGAGGCACGCCAGCCGATGCCCGAGGTGGGATAACTCAGCACGGCATCCGCCTGACCGCCGCGCGCGGCATCGACGCGCAGGCGCAGGCTGGAGCCGGTAGGGAAGCTTCCGGCTTGCGTATTTACCGCGGCGTATTGGCGGATCAAGGTTGTGCCATTGCTGCCGTGCACGACCAGGCCATCTTCACCCGCGCGCAACAACGTCCCGTTCGCCAATGCCTGGCCGTTGTCGCCGAGTACGCTGATGCTGCTTCCCGTCAAACCGGTCAGCGCCGCGTTGGGGCCTTGGCCAAGCAGCAACCGCTGCGAAACAACCTTCGCCTCGCCACCGGGAAAGCCCAGCGCCATCGCTTCGGCATCGAGCTGGTTCGGCAGATCACCCAACACTACGTCGTGCACGCCCGATTGCAAGCTGACGGTGCGCCGTTCGCGTACCACGGCATAGCCTTCGTTGGCATTGCTCTCGCCGCCGCTGGCGTACAAGGTGGGACTATCGCTGCGATACAGCGTGATTGAAGCGCCATCGGCGGCTTTGGCCTGCGAGGCGCCGCCCAGCGCGGCGATCGCGACGGCCAGCACGGTTCGGTAGTTGATCGACATGACGCACTCCTTTGACGACAGTGGGGCCGATCATAGCGAGCGGACTGCGACGGTGTATGTGCGCCGGCCGCCGGCCATTAGCGCGCGCTTCAGGCGCTGGTTCGCCATGCTGCATGAGCTGGCCTAACTGGCGTACCATCGCCGGCAGCTCCCACACGCTTTCATGGTTGAACGCGCAAAGGATCCAAGACCGCAAATGGAAGGCTTCTCGCTCAGAGTGGTGCTTGCGGACGATCATCCGGGGATGATCGCAGGCGTCGAGCACAGCCTGGCTTCCGTCGGTACCATCCGGTTGACCGGCACGGCAGTCAACTCCACCGAGCTGATGCGCATCCTGGATACTGGTTGCTGCGATGTGCTTGTTTCCGACTATTCCATGCCGGGGAACGAGCATGGCGATGGCACGGCGCTATTTTCGTTTCTCCAGCGGCGCTATCCGTCGATCAAGCTGGTCATCTTGACGATGCTGGATAATCCCGCGGTATTGGCGGCACTGCAGGGTCTGGGTATTTCCAGCGTCGTCAGCAAATCAGATGCGCTCAGCTACCTGGTTCCGGCGATTCATGCCGCGGCTACAGGCGGCAGCTACTACTCGCCCACCATCGCGAAAAGCATGCGCATGCGCGACGTGGATCGCCGTGATGCGCTGCAGCCGTTGAGCAAGCGCGAATTGGAGGTGGTGCGGCTGTATGCGAGCGGCTTGACCGTCAACGAAATTGCCGAGCGCGTAAGCCGCAGCAAGAAGACGATCAGCACGCAGAAAGCGCGCGCCATGGAGAAGCTGGGCATCGAGCGGGACGTGGATCTGTTGCGCTATGCGATGGAACACGGAATTGTGGCCTCATCGTCGCAGCCGGGCACGTCGGTGGATCCGTAGGCCGGAATGGTCCAGTCTACGTGGCGCCTGCATCGTCATCTCTGAATATCGGCGCGCGTCGTTCCAGTACGGATGAGGTGTGCTGCGCAAATGCTTGCATGGCCATGCCAAGACGCTTCCAGTCATGGGCGGCAACCCATTGTTCCATGCGCGCCACTTCATCGGCCGTTTCCGTCTCGCGGATCATGGCAAACGATCCTCTCAACGAGTGCAGATGATCACGCACGACCTGCATGTCGCCTTTGCCGAGCGCTCCGGTTATCGCCTGCATCGACTGCCGCAAGCTTTGCTGCAGAAGCGCATGGAGTTTTGCCGGCAGAGGTCCTTCAGTTAGATCGGTGGGTTTGGCCGCGAGTTGATTCGGTGCAACTGCCGTACCGGTCAGCCGGCGCACCATGGCGTCCACTGCATCGATCAGCAGCGGTTTGGTGAACAAGGCATCGATACCCGCCGCGGTACAGCTTTCGCGTTCGGTATCGCTGGCCGTGGCGGTGAAGGCAAGGATCGGAACGGTCACGCCTTGCGAGCGCAAGTTACGCGCAAGCGAGCATCCGTCCATGCCCGGCATGTTGAGGTCGGTCATGACCACGTCGTAGCGCGCCTCGGCAAACTGCTGCAGGGCACGGCTGCCTTCTTCGGCGAGATCGACGTCATAGCCGAGCGCTTTCAACTGTGTCTGCAGCAGCAGGCGGCTGATGGGGTGGTCATCAACCACCAGCACCCGCATGGCTGGCGAGTGATGTGGCGTAGTCGACGCGCTGCGGCCGGACGCGGCATTCAATGGTGCAGCAATATTCGCATCGCGCTGCCTGCCGCGAGGAGGTGCTGGCGTTGATTTGTTGGAGTGGTCTTCTTCCATGGGCGCGCGCGATCCTGCGAGGGTGGGCGGTGTAACGCATCAGACTAGGAGATATATTCCGGCTGCACCTGGCGAATCGCAATCGCACTCGAGCCGCGCCCTATGAAAAACGCCAGCCCTTGAACTGCGATGTTGTGCACATCCGATTGATCTGCGTTTATCGTGCCCTTCACGCCGGATTATCGGCATGCGTGTCATTTTTTCACGCGCTTTCCATCCTTTGTGCCGCGTTTGGTTCATCGTTAACCGTTTCTCGTGTGGCCATGGCCGCGCTTCCAGCAGGCGGCCGTATGTTTCAGTGAGATTTTGTCGCGTGCCGGCGAACGGCAGCGTGTGCCTCACATTTTGCTTCACGGAGGAAGTCCATCGATCGATTGCTCTATCGCGTCAGCCGCCTATCTCGCGATGCATGCCATCGCGCTGGATGCTGAAGAAGATTGCGACTTCATGAAACCGGCATCTCGACCTGAAGCCGGCATGGCGGGCGGCTGCGTGGCGTAAAACCCCTCCCTCATTGCTGAAAGGATGCGTCGTCATGAAAAAGCACAATGGTCATTCCAATGGTCATGTCCAGTCGAAGGTTCGCGATGTGCCAGCCGGCCTGCAGGCGACGCTGGCCAGGAAAATAGCCCAGACGTTGGCGCATCCGGCTGGAAAGCACGAAGTTGAACACGGCGATGGCCGGCAGTTCGTAAGCCGTCAGCGGGTCGGCTTGAAAACCGCACTGGCTCACGCAAGGGCGAGCCAGGTTCTTGCGACATTCACCGCCATCAACGCTGGAGCGTACGCAGACAACTTGGATGCCAAGGCGGGCGGTAGCGCGACCGCCATTGGGGCGAACGCCAATGCGAACGCACAATCGGCCGTTGCGCTAGGCGGCAATACCGTTGCAGGTGGGAATGCCGTGGCGCTCGGTACGTTGTCGCGAGCGAGTGGAATCGAAAGTAGCGCAGTGGGCTTGGCTTCGGCGGCGACCGCCAACTCCGCTACTGCGGTGGGCTCCCGTTCTTCGGCTGTGGGGGGCTCTGCGACCGCGCTGGGAGCAAAAGCAACAGCGACCGGGAATACGAGCATCGCCATCGGATACGAGGCGCATTCTGCCTCGGGCAACGATGCCATCGCTATCGGTACAGCTACGACTGTTTCGGGCAATGACAGCATTGCCATCGGTTCGCAGATCACCATCAACGCGGCCAACGTGGTTGCGCTTGGCGCCAACTATGTGACAGTGGATTCCGGTTCTGCCGGATCGTTTGTGGTGGCGCCCAGCAACAATGGTGGCGTATCGGGCTCTTCCAATGCGGTGGCGATCCTTGGCCAGGCGACGAATGCGGCAAGCGCTGTAGCCATCGGTAACGGCAGCAGGACCTCCAGCGGCTCGGCCACCGCCATCGGCGCCGGCGCAAACGCCGCTGCGAGCAGCGCACTGGCGTTGGGGAACAACGCATCGGCGCTTGGAAGCGATTCGGTGAGTTTAGGAAGGGCGGCCCAGGCCATCGGAAACAACACCATCGTCATCGGCTACAACGCCAAATCCAATACGGGAGCCGCCGCCAACGGAACGGGAAATATCGCCGTCGGCTCGAATGCCGTCGTCAATAACGTGGGCGCTGGTGCGATCGCGATCGGGCGTAGCGCAAAGATCGATACGAACAGCAATGTACCCGGCGCTACAGGAGCGGGTTCCATCGCGCTCGGCGATGGTGCGGCCGCCAATGGCGATGCCTCGATCGCCATTGGCGGTAGCAGCTATGCCGGGCAGAGCGACAGCCTCGCGCTGGGCAACGGCGCAAGAGTCTTGTCGCCTGGAAGTTCCATTGCGCTTGGCGCCAATACGCTGGCGGATGAAGTCGGGACCGTCTCCATCGGCAACAAATCCACCGGCTTGCGGCATCGTCTCGTCAACATGGACCAGGGCTTGGGCAGCTACGACGCCGTGAACGTCAGTCAGTTGCAACCGGTGGTGACGGCGTTGGGTGGTGGCGCATCCATCGATCCGGCCACCGGTACGGTGGCCGGCCCCACCTACACGCTGGTCAATGGCGGCGTGCAGACTACGCTCAGCGGTGCGCTCAATGCGTTGGACCAAGCGGTGAGCGATGGCGCTGGCTGGGCGGATGCGAAGTATTTCGCCATTCATCCCTTGCCGGGGCTGGCAGCCGAGGTCGGTCCCGATTCGACAGGTTCCCTCGCCATTGGAAGCGCGGCGTATGCAATCGCCAATGGCGCGGTGGCGATTGGCACGAATTCGATCGCAACCGATCCCAATACGTTTTCGGTTGGGTCTCCGGGGGCGCAGCGAAAAGTGGTTTTCGTGGCTCCGGGCGACATCTCGGCAAGCAGTTTGGATGCGGTCAATGGCGCACAGCTTTACGCGACGGAACAGCAATTGAGCGAACTGCAGGACGCATTGAACGGCAGCGGCCTGATCGATCCGGGCACGGGCGCCACGCTGGCGGTGACCTACAGCAGTGCCTTGAAAGACACGATCGTGCTCGGCAGCGCGGGGCGGCCGGTGGAGATCATGAACGTTGCCGCCGCCATCGCGCCTAACGATGCAGTGAACCTTACCCAGTTGACCAGCACGGCGGACGCGTTGCGTAGCGAGTTCACCGGCAATCTCAGGTACGTGAAGGTCAATTCGGATGGCGCCGATGCTAACGCCGCCGCGCTTGATGCCGTGGCGATCGGCTCGGCGTCTTTGGCGACCATTGAAGGTTCGCTCGCCGTGGGCGTCAGAACGCGTGCTTCGGCCGCCCATGCTGTAGCGATCGGCAGCGACAGCCTGGCCGACGTACCGTTGACGGTATCGCTCGGCAACAAGCCCGCTGGATTGACACGGCGACTGGTCAACTTGCAAGCCGGCGCCGATATCAACGATGCGATGAACGTAAGCCAGTTGCAGCCGGTAATAACCGCGCTGGGCGGTGGCGCTTCGATCGATCCGGTCAGCGGCGCAGTGACCGGTCCCTCCTACACGCTTGCCAACGGCGGTGCGCAGAGCAGCCTCGATGGCGCGCTGAGCGCGCTGGACCAGGCGATAAGCGACGCCGGCAACAACCCTTATTTAGCCATCAATAGCATCGGATCGGATGCCGCGGCCACGGGCAACGATGCCATCGGCCTGGGCAGTGGCGCGATCGCCAGCGGCAACAACGCGGTGGCGCTCGGTGCGAACGCCGTCGCTGATCTGCCCAATACCGTTTCGGTGGGCACTGTCGGCAGCGAACGCAAGATCGTCAATGTCGCCGCGGGCGATCTTTCCGCAACGAGCACCGATGCGGTCAACGGCGCGCAGCTTTATGCCTCGGATCAACAACTGAGCGCATTGCAGGACGCACTCAACGGCAGCGGCCTGATCGATCCGGGCACCGGGGCCTCTCTGGCGGTCACTTACAGCAGCGCATCGAAGAACACGATCCTGCTAGGCAACCTGGGCACGCCGGTGGAGATCATGAACGTCAGTACGGGCCTGGCCGATACGGATGCGGTCAACGTGGCGCAGATGACGGGCGCGGTGAACGGCTTGCGCAGCGAATTGAGCAACAACCTTGCCTATGTGAAGGTCAATGCTACCGGCGTCGGCGCCAATGCCGGCGGCAGTGACTCGGTGGCGATCGGATCGAGCGCCAATACGACAGCGGTTTATGGTGTGGCCATTGGTACGGGCTCGCGCGTCTCGGCAGCCTATTCCGTGGCGCTGGGGCAGAACTCCGTGGCCAATCTCGCACGCACGGTATCGGTGGGCAGTCCCGGCAACGAGCGCAAAATCGTCAACATGGCCGACGGCGACATCAGTGCCGGCAGCACCGATGCGGTCACCGGCGGGCAGCTGTTCGACGCATTGGGCGCCTTGGCGACATCGCGTGCGGGTGTGCTGGATGTAAGCGCGCCGCTATACGCCATTGAAGGTGTGCAAGGCGATAACACGGCTTCGCTCAATGGGACCGACCCTGCCGCCAACACCGCCCTGGCGTTCGGCGTGAAATCGCTCGCCAGTGGCGGCGATGCGACAGCATTTGGCTTGAACTGCATTGCGCAATCGGACAATGCGGTGGCCATCGGCAGCAATGCGACCACCGGTGCGGATACCCCATATACGGTCGCCGTAGGCTCCGACGCCAATACTACCGGCACGCAAGCCGTTGCCCTGGGCGCGCATGTCCTGGCCAACGCCGACAACGCGCTGGCGGTGGGCAACAACAGTACGTGGGCACTGGGCGCCAGTTCGATTGCGATCGGAGACAGCGCCAAGGACCGCGGTGCCAGCGGTATTGCGATCGGCAAGGGCGCCACCGCATTGGCGGGCACGGTCAGCGTCATTGCCATGGGCACCACCACCAGCGTGGCGGCCAACGTCACCGATGCGATCGCGCTGGGCACGAGTGCCCGCGTGCTGGCCGGCGCGAACGGCGGCGTGGCGCTGGGGCAGGGCGCGGTGGCCAATCGCGGCACGGCGGTATCGCTGGGCGGCACTACCGGCAACGTCACCGTCACACGGCAAATCATCAACCTCGCGTCCGGTACGCAAGCGACGGACGCGGTGAACGTCAGTCAACTGCAGAGCGTGACCACGGCCCTCGGCGGTGGCGCGGCGGTGGGTGCGGACGGCAGCATCCTGCCGCCTTCCTACACGGTGGGTGGCACGTCGTACGCCGACGTCGGCGCGGCGCTCACTGCCGTGGCGAACATGACCGATCCCAATGCGGTGTCGTATGACGATGCCGCGAAAGACACGGTAACGTTAAACGGCACCGGCGGCACGCTGTTGACGAACGTGAGTGCGGGCAATGTGGCCACGACCAGCATGGATGCCATCAACGGTTCACAGTTGTTCGGTACGGCGCAAAGCATCGCCACCGGCCTGGGCGGCGGTGCGGCGGTGAATCCGAACGGCACGGTGAGCTCGCCGCTCTACGTGATCGGTACCACCATGGCGAATGATGTGGGCGGTGCGCTCAGCAATCTTCAGACGGTGATCAACGGCCAGTTGGCCGCTTCCGGCTTGGTGGATGCGGATACAGGGCAAGCCATCGCCGCAGTGACCTACGATTCCGCGTCGCAGAGTACGGTTACGCTGGGCGGTACGGGTGCAAGCTCGCCGGTAACGGTAACGAATGTGGCGCCGGGCGCGTTGTCATCGAGCAGCACGGACACGGTGAACGGTTCGCAGTTGTTCGCCGCCAATCAGGCGATCGGCGATTTGGCCGATGCGCTGGACAGCAGCGGCATCCTCGATCCGACCACTGGCGCATCGTTGGCGGTGACCTATGCCGATGCAAGCAAGACGGATATAACGCTCGGCAGCGCCGGCACGCCCGTGACGATGTCGAACGTGGCGCCGGGCGCGCTGTCCTCGACCAGCACGGACACGGTGAACGGTTCACAGTTGTTCGCGACCAATCAGGCAATCGGCGATCTGACGGATGCGCTCGAGAATGGCGGCGTGCTCGATCCATCGACCGGCGCGTCCTTGGCGGTGACCTATGCCGATGCAAGCAAGACCGATGTCACGCTCGGCACCGCCGGCACGCCCGTGACGATGTCGAACGTGGCACCGGGAGCGTTGTCGTCGACCAGCATGGACACGGTGAACGGTTCACAGTTGTTCGCGACCAATCAGGCAATCGGCGATCTGACGGATGCGCTCGAGAATGGCGGCGTGCTCGATCCATCGACCGGCGCGTCCTTGGCGGTGACCTATGCCGATGCAAGCAAGACGGACGTGACTCTTGGCACCGCCGGCACGCCCGTGACGATGTCGAACGTGGCACCGGGAGCGCTGTCGTCGACCAGCACGGACACGGTGAACGGTTCGCAATTGTTCGCCACCAATCAGGCGGTCGGCGACTTGGCCGATGCGCTGGACAGCAGCGGCATCCTCGATCCGGCCACCGGCGAATCCTTGGCGGTGACCTATGCCGATGCAAGCAAGACGGACGTGACTCTTGGCACCGCCGGCACGCCCGTGACGATGTCGAACGTGGCACCAGGAACATTGTCATCGGCCAGCACGGATACCGTGAACGGCTCGCAGCTGTTCGCGACCAATCAGGCCGTCAGCGATTTGACGGATACGCTGGACAACAGCGGCCTGATCGATCCGGCGACAGGCGCCTCGCTGGCGGTGACCTATGACGATGCCGCCAAGGATGGCGTGACCTTGGGCGGAGCCAGTGCAATCGCTGCCGTGCCGCTGCACAACGTCGCCACCGGCACGGCCGATACCGATGGCGTCAACGTCGCGCAGTTGACGACGGGGTTGACCGATCTCAAGGACGAACTGACCAACGGCGCGATCGACCTGAAGTACATCAAGGTCAGTTCGACCGGCACGCAGGCGAATGCGAATGGGACCAACGCGGTGTCCATCGGTTCGGCGGCCAGCTCCACGGCAGCCAATGCGGTGGCGATCGGAGCGCAATCGCGCGCGTCGGGTAACAGTGCGGTGGCGATTGGCTACAACTCGCTGGCCAACGAAAACAACGTCGTGTCCGTGGGCTACCCGGGTGGAGAACGCAAGATCATCAACGTCGACGACGGCGACGTGAGTGCCGGCAGCACCGATGCCGTCAATGGCGGCCAGTTGTTTGCCATGCGCAGGGTGCTGGATTCGCTTGCCGGCGCCATCGGCAAGAATGGCGTGAACGACGTGGTCGATCCGCTGGCGGCGATCGAGGGCGTCAGCGGCAACAACATCGGCTCGTTGAACGGTGGTGACCCGAATGAAGCCACCGCCGCGGCGATCGGTGTTTTCTCCATGGCCAGTGGCGCCAATGCGATCGCGGTAGGTTTGCGCAACATGGCCGGTTCCGACTATTCGGTGGCGCTGGGCTACATGGCGCAGACCGGGGCGGATCACGAGTACTCCGTGGCCGTCGGTTCGGACGTCCATACCACGGCTCCGCGCGCGGTCGCGCTGGGTACGCGGGTGCAGGCAAATGCCGAGCAGGCGCTGGCGCTGGGCAGCAATGAAACCTGGGCGATCGGCAGGAGTTCCATTGCCATCGGCGATGGTGTGAAAGTGCGTGCCGAGAACAGCATTGCGATCGGACGAAACGCGATGGTGCCGGCGAATGCGCGCAACGCACTGGCGTTGGGTGCGGAAGCGAGCGTGGCGGCGGAAGCGATCGGGAGCGTGGCGTTGGGCCATGGCGCGGTGGCCGATCGCGGCAACGCGATCTCCATCGGCGGCGGCATGGTTGGCACGCGGCAGATCATCCACGTCGCGGCCGGGACCGAACCGAGCGATGCGGTGAACGTTGCGCAATTGCAGGAAGCGATTGCCGCGATGAGAGCGGAAATACAGTCGCTGCGCAGTCAGCTTGGTGCGCGCTAGCCGCGGCGGTGATGCAAAAAAAGAAGCCTGGCGCAGGCCAGGCTTTGAAGGAACATCATCATGAAGTAGAAGCACAACTGCGCGGGCGGGGCTGCGTTCCCCGCCCGCATTTCTTCACCACTGGAACGAAGCACCCACGCCAACGGTGTTGCCGCTGCTGGACAGGCCCACGCCGGCGCGCACCTTCCAGTTCTCGCTGACGCGAGCCTCACCGCCCAACGCAGCGGCGGTATAACCCTTGTAGTTCGCGACGCCGGCACCGATCGACAGCGTCTTGCCCACATCCACGCCCGGAATCATGGTCAGCGCCGTGGCGGCCGCGATGCCGGAATAGGCGCCGCGCGCGGTGTTGTCGAGCTGGCCCTGCAGGCCGTCGATCTGCCCCTGGAGGCCATCGATGCGCCGGTCGAGCTGATTTACCGCACCTTCGACGCCGCGAACTTGCTGGCCGCCGACGGTGTAGGCCGGTGTCGAGATCGTGCCATCGTCATTGAGCTTGGCGCCGCCGCCCAGTGCGTCGGCCGTGCTCTGCGCCGTGGCGGCCAACTGCGAGCCGTTGACGGCGTCCTTGCTCGTGGCATTCACGGCACCGTCGCCGACGTTGGTGATCTTGTTGCCTTGCGCGTCGTAGTTCCAATCGCTACCGCCGCCGCCGCCACCGCCGTTGTTCTCGATGTTGGTGACGCGGTCGCCGATGCTGGTGACGGTCTGGTTCAAGTTGCTGACCTGGCCCTGCAGATCGCTGAGCTGGCCGAAGTTGACGGCGTCATACTGATTCTTGCCGTCTGCCACGTTGGTCAGGATCACCGGCGCTGCAGCAGGGCCACCCAGTGTCACCGAACCGTAGTTCGTGGAGCCGTCATCGTTCAGGTCGTACCTCACGGCCTGCGAATCGGTGGCGCCTGACGACGCGGCCGCCTGGATAGCCTTCTCGACCGTGTTGTACTGGTAGCCGTTGACCACGAAAGTAGGCTGCGTGATGCTGCCGTCCGGTGCCACACCGGTGCCGGCGCCAAATGCATCCGTCACGCCTTTGAGCTGGCTTACGTTCACTGCATCGGTGAGTTGCGTGCCGGCCGCCACGTTGATGATCTGGCGTTCCGCACCGGCCGCGCCGATGGACAGCACGTTCGTACGGTCGGCGATGGAATCCGCACCCAAGGCGATGCTGCCGTAAGCATTCGCAATCACATGGGCATTCGCGCCCAACGCCATCGCATTGGCGGTGTTTCTGTCCACGGTTGCGCTGGTGCCCATGGCGATCGAGTTGGCGCTGCGGCTGTTCACTCGGGCGCCATCGCCGATCGCAATCGAGCTCTGGCTCAGCGCGGATGTATTGTTGTTGCCGACCGCAAGGGCGTTATCCGCATTCGCCTGGACGTTCGCGCCCAGCGCCACGGCTTGCGTACCGGTGGTGGTCGCTTTGGAACCGACCGCGACGGCATACGGCTGGTTGCCGCCCGTCGAGACCTGGTTGCCGAGGGCGACCGAGTAGTCCGAATTCGCAACGGCTTGCACGCCGACCGCGACGGCGTTGCCGCCGCTGGCATTGGAGCTCACGCCCATGGCGAGCGCGGTCATCGTGGAAGGATCCGCGCCGTTCAAGGACGCGTTGTTGGGGCCGCGCGTGCCTTCAACGGCAAACTGCGGGTCCGACACATCCATGATGCCCGCGACACTGCGCTGGGCCGCGCCCGTCGCGAGCAAAAGCTCAGCCGGAATGGCGTACGACGAGTTGCTGCTGATCGTATTGTTCCTATCGGTGCCGGTGGTTTCCTCAGCAGCCGGCACATCGTACTGATCCGCAACCAGTGTGTTCTTCGCGTCGGTGCCTACGGCCATCGCCGAGCCCATCAGGATGGCTTGCGCTAGGGCTGCCGCGATGGCGCTGCGGATGAAAACGCGTTTCTTCGGGTTCTGTGTGCCGCGATTTGCCAGGGTCATGGCGTGCTCCTCATCAGATCGTTTGGTGATGAGGAAAGAGTAGAAATCGCGGGTATTTGGATCAGTCGGGCAGGGCTGAATCCGTTCGGGCTAGTAGTAGTCCTAGTCCGAATTTGTCCGATACCACTTTGGAATAGTCCGTTTTGCTGAACGGGATGACGCTATTTGTTCAGCGTTCTTCCCGGCATTGCACCGGGAAGAACATGTGCGATCGATACACGAAAGCGGTGAAAGGTCAGTGCTTCTCGCCTTCGTGTTGCACGTTGACCATCCATGACACGCCGAACTTGTCCACCAACATGCCGAAGCCGTCGGTCCAGAACGTTTTCTGGAACGGCATGGTGACCTGGCCATCTTTCGATAGCGCGTTGAAATATTTTTCGCCCGAGGCGACATCCTGCACGGTGACCGAGAGGCTGAAGCCGGAGTGCCCCACCTTGTCGTGGCCCATCTGGCCATCGGACATCAACAGATGCGTGCTGCCAACGACCAACGTGGCATGCATGATCTTGTCGCCGGATTCGGGCGCGATCTTGTAGTCCTCGCTGGCGGGTGCGTCCTTGAAGCGCATCTTCATCACTTCCTGCGCACCGAGCGCTTCGCGATAGAACGCGATGGCTTCTTCACAGCGGCCGTCGAAGAAGAGGTATGGCTGGATTTCCATGTGCATGACTCCGTGGTTGAGGAAACGGACGGATTCTAGTGAGCGAGGATCGCACGCGACATGTGACAGCTATTGATGTGGCGATCGAAACCATGCAGGTTGGTTTGCGCACTAACCTACATCGATACGGCGTCCCGGATCGCCTGCGGCAACGATACGGATTTACCGTTCGCCGGATCCACCCACACCATCACCACATGGCCGTCGCAATACAGCTTGCCGGGGTCGGCCGGATCGACAATGCGATGCGCGACGGTCATCGAACTGTTGCCCATTCGCGCGCAATACAACTCGATATGCACCTCGCCCGGCCATTCGATCGGCAGGCGATAGTTGAGCGTGCTGGCAGCCATCACGGGCATCGCATGTTCGCCCGACCATGAACCAGGCAGGCGCTGCAGCCATTGCACGCGCGCTTCTTCCAAATAGGTGAGATAGGTCGAATTGTTGACGTGATTGAACGCATCCAGGTCGCGCCAACGCACGCTGATCGCGGCGGTGTACAACGGTGTCGGAGCAGGGGAGAGGTCAGATGCCGTCGTCATGAAGCCACTTTGCGTTTGGGTTTGGCTTTGCCGTTGTCGCTTTCGAGCTTGACACGCGGTGGTGCTTTCGCCGGTTTCAGATGCGTGGCGAGGAAGCGGCCGGTATGCGAGCCGACCGTGGCCGCGACGGTTTCCGGCGTGCCGGTGACCAGGATGCGTCCGCCACCCGCGCCGCCTTCGGGACCGAGATCGACGATCCAGTCGGCAGTCTTGATCACGTCGAGGTTGTGTTCGATCACCACCACCGTGTTGCCCTGGTCGACCAGTTGATGCAACACGTCAAGCAATTGCTCGATGTCGTGGAAGTGCAAGCCGGTAGTCGGCTCATCGAGGATATACAGCGTGCGGCCGGTTTCGCGCTTGGACAATTCCTTCGACAGTTTTACGCGTTGCGCTTCACCGCCCGAAAGCGTGGTCGCGCTCTGGCCGAGCTTGATGTAATCCAGGCCCACCGATTGTAGCGTGTCTACCTTGCGCGCGATCACCGGCACGTTCTCGAACAACTTGGCGGCGTCTTCCACCGTCATGTCGAGCACATCGGCAATGGTGTGGCCCTTGTAGAGAATTTCCAGCGTTTCGCGGTTGTAGCGCTTGCCGTGGCAGACGTCGCAAGGTACGTACACATCCGGCAGGAAGTGCATCTCCACCTTGATCATGCCGTCGCCTTCGCAGGCTTCGCAGCGGCCACCGCGCACGTTGAAGCTGAAGCGGCCCGGCGTATAGCCGCGCGAACGCGCTTCGGGCACCTGCGCGAACAGTTCGCGCAATGGTGTGAACAGACCGGTGTACGTGGCAGGATTCGAACGCGGCGTGCGGCCGATCGGCGATTGGTCGATGTCGACGACCTTGTCGAACAGCTCCAGGTTCTCCACCGATTTATATGTCGCGGGTTGAATGCTTGAACCGTTCAACTCGGCCGCGGCGAGCGCGAACAACGTGTCGTTGATCAGCGTGGATTTGCCGGAACCCGATACACCGGTGATGCAGGTAAACAGGCCGGCCGGAATCGAGAGATCCACGTTCTTCAAATTGTTGCCGCTGGCGCCGCGCAAATGCAGCCAGGAATCCTTGTCGAGCTGCTCGCGACGCTCTTCGGGCACTTTGATTTCGCGCTTGCCGGAAAGATATTGGCCGGTGACCGAGCGCGGTGAAGCGAGTATGTCTTTCAGCGTGCCCTGCGCGACGATTTCGCCGCCATGCACGCCGGCGCCGGGGCCGATGTCCAGGACATAGTCGGCGGCACGGATCGCATCTTCGTCGTGTTCGACCACGATGACCGTGTTGCCCAGATCGCGCAGGCGCGTGAGCGTGCCCAGCAAGCGTTCGTTGTCGCGCTGGTGCAGGCCGATCGACGGTTCGTCCAGCACGTACATCACGCCGACCAGGCCAGCGCCAATCTGCGACGCCAGGCGAATGCGCTGCGCTTCGCCGCCGGAAAGCGAATCGGCCTGGCGATCGAGCGTAAGGTAGTTCAGGCCCACATCATTGAGGAAGGTCAGGCGCTCGCGGATTTCCTTGACGATCTTCACCGCGATCTCGCCGCGCCAGCCGGTGAGCTTCAAGCTTTCGAAGAACGCGAGCGAATCATCGATGGAACGTGCAGTGAGCGAGGGCAGCGAATGATCGGCCACGAAGACGTTGCGCGCCGAACGATTCAGGCGCTGGCCTTCGCATTCGCGGCACGGCTGGTCGCTGATGTATTTGGCCAGTTCTTCGCGCACCGCTGGCGATTCGGTTTCCTTGTAGCGGCGCTCCAGGTTCGGCAGGATGCCTTCGAACGCATGCTCGCGCGTGACCTTGCCGCCGCGCTCGGTGAGATACTTGAAGGTGATCTTTTCTTTACCGCTGCCGAACAGGACGGCCTGCTGCACGATCTTGGACAGCTTCTGCCAGGGCGTGTCCACGTCGAAGCCGTAATGCTTGGCCAGCGACAGAATCAGCTGGAAGTAGTGCGCGTTGCGCCGGTCCCAGCCGCGGATCGCGCCATTGGCTAGCGACAGCTCCGGGTGATGCACCACGCGCTCCGGCGAGAACACCTGCGTGACGCCCAACCCATCGCAGCTCGGGCAGGCGCCCACCGGCGAGTTGAAGGAGAACAGGCGCGGTTCCAGTTCCGGTAGCGAGTAATCGCATACCGGGCAGGAATAGCGCGAGGAGAACAATTGCTCGCTTGCCTTCGCATCATCCATGTCGACCACGATCGCCAGGCCATCGCCCAGGCGCAGCGCGGTTTCGAACGATTCGGCAAGACGCTGCTTGATGTCGTCGCGCGGACGGAAGCGGTCGATCACCGCCTCGATGGTGTGCTTCTGGCGCAGGGTGAGCGGCGGCACGGCGTCCAGGTCGTACACGGCGCCGTCCACGCGGGCGCGCACGAAACCCTGCGCACGCAACTGCTCAAACACCTGCACGTGCTCGCCCTTGCGCTCGCGGATCACCGGCGCCAGCAACATGAAGCGTTTTTCGGGATTCAGCGCCAGGGTGCTGTCCACCATCTGGCTGACCGTCTGCGCCTCCAGCGGAATGCCGTGATCCGGGCAGCGCGGCGTGCCCACGCGTGCGTAGAGCAGGCGCAGGTAGTCGTAGACCTCGGTGATGGTGCCCACGGTGGAGCGCGGGTTGTGCGAGGTGGACTTCTGCTCGATCGAGATCGCCGGGGAGAGGCCCTCGATATGGTCCACGTCCGGCTTTTCCATCATCGACAGGAACTGCCGTGCATAGGCCGACAGCGATTCGACGTAGCGCCGCTGGCCCTCGGCGTAGATGGTGTCGAACGCCAGCGAGGACTTGCCCGAGCCGGACAACCCGGTGATCACGATCAGCCGATCGCGGGGCAGGTCCAGGTCGATGTTCTTGAGGTTGTGCGTGCGCGCGCCGCGGATGCGTATGGTGTCCATCACGCCTGACTATTTGGGGGACCGCGCACTATAACAAGTGGTCGTGGTCCGTCCGCTTGGCAGGCATGCGGCCTGCTGACAGCGTTCTGTCAGCAGGCTGGCTAGGCAGCAGCCAGGCAGGCGACTATGCTCGCCCGCTAGGTTCCCGGGTGCGTGACGCGGAGGCTGCATATGGCAGGCAAATGGGTGATGGGCGTGGGGTTGTGCGCAATGCTGGCGGCCGGCTTCGCCTCGGCGGCCCCGCCCTCCGAAGCGCAGGTGCGGGAGCTGATGCAGGTCATGAATGTGCCCGGCCAGTTCACCGTGATGAACAACCAGATGGCCTCCATGATGAGCCAGCAGTTGCCGTGCGTCTCTGCCGACTACTGGAAGAACTACATCGACAAGAGCGGCCAGGAACAGCTGCTTACGGCGATGATCCCGGCCTACCAGCACCATTTCACCGCCGACGAGGTGGAAGGCCTGATCAAGTTCTACAAATCCCCGTTGGGCCAGAAACTGGTCGCCCAGATGCCCGCCACCATGGCCGAGGCCGCCCAGAGCGGCCAGCAGTGGGGCCGCCAGCGCACCTCCGACATGTTCGCCCAGCTGCAGAAAGACGGGAAACTGGACGGCCAGGGCCGTTGCCCCGGCACCGCCCAGTAGGTCGGCACCCCAGCGGCTGGTCAGTGATTGACCAGTGGCGGGCTTCGTCGCTAAAATCCGCAGTTCGCCGCGCCCGTATGGGCCGCGACGAACCCAAGAGAATAACGACAGAAGGGCCATTCCCATGAGTTATGCAGTCATCAAGACCGGTGGCAAGCAGTACCGCGTACAGCAGGGCGACGTCCTGCGCGTGGAACTGCTGAACGCCGAAGAAGGCGCCAGCGTGAATTTCGACCAGGTGCTGCTGGTCGGTTCCGGTGAAACCATCACCGTCGGCGCCCCGATCGTTTCCGGCGCCACCGTCACCGCCACCGTGCGCAAGCATGGCCGCGCCGACAAGGTCCGCATCATCAAGTTCCGCCGCCGCAAGCACCACAAGAAGCAGCAGGGACATCGTCAGCACTTTACCGAAGTCGAGATCACGGGCATCAACGCCTGATCCGCCAATTCTGGAGTAATCAGTCATGGCACATAAAAAAGGCGTAGGTTCATCCCGCAACGGTCGCGATTCGAACCCGAAATACCTCGGCGTGAAGATCTACGGTGGCCAGGCCATCGAAGCCGGCAACATCATCGTCCGCCAGCGCGGCACCAAGTTCCATGCCGGCAACGGTGTGGGCCTGGGCCGTGACCACACCCTGTTCGCCCTGGTCGATGGCGTGGTCGAGTTCAAGACCCGCGGCGCGGACAACCGCAAGTACGTCAACGTTGTGAAGGCCTGATTTGGCCTTGCGCTTAAACGGAGGCCCCGCTTCGTGCGGGGCTTTCTTATTTTGGTGGGACGTAAATCGTCAATCGGGAATCGCCAATCGTTAAAAGCGGCGCACGATTTCCGTTTCGCCGAAAACCTCGCGCTTTTACTATTTCCGATTAACGATTCCCGATTTACGGCTCTCAACCCATGAAATTCGTCGACGAAGCGATCATCAAAGTTCACGCCGGAGACGGCGGCAACGGCTGCATCAGCTTCCGTCGCGAAAAATTCATCCCGTTCGGTGGCCCGGACGGCGGCGACGGCGGCACCGGCGGCTCGGTGTGGCTGGTGGCCGATGAAGGCCTCAACACCCTGATCGATTTCCGCCATCAGCGCAGCTTTAAGGCACAGCGCGGCGAGAACGGCATGGGCAGCGACATGTATGGCAAGGGCGGCGGCGATACCACCATCCGCGTGCCGGTCGGCACCGTCGTCACCAACGTCGACACGGACGAAATCATCGGTGACCTTACCGCGCACGGCCAGCGCCTGCTGGTGGCGCAGGGCGGCAAGGGCGGCCTGGGCAACATCCACTTCAAGAGCTCGGTCAACCGCGCGCCGCGCAAGTCCACGCCGGGCACGCCGGGCGAAGTGCGCGAGCTGAAGCTGGAGCTGAAGTTGCTGGCGGATGTGGGCCTGCTTGGTTTCCCGAATGCCGGCAAATCCACATTCATTCGCGCCGTGTCCGCCGCGACGCCGCGCGTGGCGGATTATCCGTTCACCACTCTGCATCCGAACCTGGGCGTGGTCAGCCTGGGCACCGACCAGAGCTTCGTCATCGCCGACATTCCCGGCCTGATCGAAGGCGCCGCGGAAGGCCATGGCCTGGGTATCCAGTTCCTGCGCCACGTGGCACGCACGCGCCTGTTGTTGCATCTGGTGGATATCGCCCCGATCGACGGCAGCGACGTGGTGGAGCAGGTACACGCGATCGAGCACGAACTGGAGAAGTTCGATCCCGAACTGCTGCAACGCCCGCGCTGGCTGGTGCTCAACAAGGCGGACGTGTTGCCGCAGGACGAGCGCCAGGGCGTGGCCGAGGATATCGTCAAGCGCCTGGGCTGGACGCAGCCATGGTTCCTGGTCTCGGCCATCGCGCGCGAGAACACCATGAGCGTGTGCCAGCAGATCCAGCGGTTTTTCGAAGCCCAGCATGAGGCGCGCGAAGGACGCATCGACATGTTGCCGGGGGATGTGCGCTTGCGCGGAGAACCGTGAGTTCTTCTTCTCTCTCCTCCTTGGCAGTACGTCTCCCTCTCCCCTTTGGGGAGAGGGCCGGGGTGAGGGGCCAATCTTGCGATTAGGGTTATAAATACCGCTTGGAAAAAAGAGCAAAACGAAAAGCGATGACGGAATTTTCGGCGAGTGTGCCCCCTCACCTCCACCCTCTCCCTGGAGGGGCGGGGGAGAAAAACGCAACATGAAACTCCAAGCCCGCATCGCCACCTACCACCGCCTGCGCGACGAGCCACTGTGGCGCCTGCTCGCCGCCGATCACGCGCCGGAAATCATTGGCCTGCTGCAAACCGTGCTAATGGACGGCGAGCGCACGCTCAGCGCCTCCATCCTGTTCGAGCGGCTGCAGCATCATCTGGATGCCGTCAACGCCTCCGACCTGCCCCGCGAACTGCCGCGCACCGCGCAGGCGTACGTCGCCGACTGGCTGGCCAAAGGTTTCCTGGGACGCCGCTTGCCCGAAGGCGCCAGCGAAGAGGAATACGAACTCTCCGCGCAGACCGCGCAGGCGATTCGCTTCGTCAGCACGCTGGATACGCCGCGCAGCGCAGCCACCGAAAGCCGCCTTTCGCTGGTGATCCAGCAATTGGTGCGCCTGGCCGAACAGACCGAAACCGATCCCACCACGCGCCTGCAGGCGCTGTACGCCGAACGTGACCGTCTCGATGCCGAGATCGCGCGCGTCGGCACCGGCAAGGTGGCGACCCTCGATGGCAAGCGCGCCTTGGAACGCGCGCGCGAAGTGATCCAGCTCGCCGACGAACTGGCGGAAGACTTCCGCCGTGTGCGCGACGATTTCGAGCGCCTCAACCGTGATTTTCGCGAACGCATCATCGATGACGAAGGCGAGCGCGGAGACGTGCTCGATCGCCTGTTCGAAGGCGTCGACGTGATCGCCGAAAGCGAAGCCGGCCGCAGCTTCAACGCCTTCTGGAACTTGCTCAACGATATCGAGCAAAGCACGCAACTGGATGCGGCGCTGGAAAGCGTGCTCGCGCGCAATTTCGCCAAGAAATTGCAGCGCCATGAACGGCAGTTCCTGCGCGGTTTCACCGGCGTGATGTTGGAACGTGGCGGCCACGTGCATGACGTGCTGCAGCACTTCGCGCGCAGCCTGCGCGGTTTCGTGCAAAGCCGCGGCTATCTCGAACAGCGCCGTTTGAACCAGCTACTGAAACAGGCGCAAGCCGAAGCGCTGCAATTGCGCGATTCGGTCAACGTCCGCCAGCGCACGCCGTACACGCTCCAGCTCACCACCAGCCGCCTGCGATCACTCTCGCAATGGCGCCTGCACGATCCGCGCAACGCACAAGTGGACGGCAGCATCGTGCGCAGCGAAGGTGCGGCCATTTCGCTGGACAGCGTCAGTGAACTGGTGGCGCAGTCGGAAATCGATTTCCGCAGCCTGCGGCGTGATCTGCACGAGCTGCTCGCCGAGCACGACCAACTCTCCATCAGCCAGGTGTTGAACCAGCGGCCCGCCGAGCAAGGCCTGGGCAGCGTAGTGGGGTATCTCTCGCTGGCCACCCGGCATGGCGTGCTCGGCAACGAACAGGAAGCAATCAGCTGGAAAGGCGGCGATGGCCAATGGCGCCACGCGCGCATTCCCTTGGCGTGGTTTTTGAAAGAGAAGCGGCATGAACTTGCTTGAAGACGAAGTCTCGCCCATCGAGCCCGCATCCGCATCCGCGCGCGACAAGGGCCTGTTCGATGGCGATACCGGCGCGTTGCCGCTGGATGCGCGGCGCGCGCTATGCCAGTTGCTGAGTGGTCCCAGCGTGGATGCGGCTCGGCACAATCAGTTATGGCCGGCGGTACTGCGTTACGAAGCGCAGCTTCGCTCGCATCTCAACGATTTGTTTCTGGAACTGGTGCTCGACCGCGATGCCGGCGTGGCCTTCACGCGCCAGGCCGACACGGGCGAGCTGGAAACACCGGTGCTGCTGCGCTCTTCGCCGCTCACCTTCATCGATTCGGTATTGCTGCTCCATTTGCGCCAGCAACTGGCCGAAGCCGACGCGCAGGGCCATCGCGCCGTGGTGGAAGAAACCGTGCTGGTGGATGCCTTGTCGGTGTACGAAAAAAATCTTTCCACGGATCGTGCCGGCTTCAACAAGCGCGTGGCGGCCTCCATCACCAAGATGAAGGAGAACCACGTGCTCGAAAAGCTGCGCGGCAGCGATGACCGCTACGAAGTGTCGCCCGCGCTGAAGCTGCTGTTCTCCGCCGAGGACGTGCAGAATCTCGCGCAGATCTATCGTCAGTTGCGCGAAGCCGACGAAGCCACACAGGACGCTGCCGATGAACGCTAAAACCAAGGCTTCGCGCAAACAGGCCAAACTCGAAGCCGCGCCTTCGTTGTTCATGTCCGACCTGCCCGACCCGCGGGACGAACAGTTCCGCATGCGGCGTTTGCAGGTGCTCAACTGGGGTACTTTCAGCGGGCTGGTGGATATCCCCATTGCCGAGCGTGGTTTTCTGTTTGTAGGCCGTTCCGGTTCCGGCAAATCGACCTTGCTCGATGCGATGTCGGCCTTGCTGGTTCCGCCCAATCTGGTGGATTTCAATGCCGCCGCGCGCGAAGCCGAACGCAGCGGCCGCGATCGCAGCCTGATCTCCTACGTACGCGGTGCGTGGGCCGACCAGCACGATGGCGAATCGGGCGAAATTGCCACGCAATACCTGCGCAAAGGCAGTACCTGGTCGGCGCTGGCGCTGGAATACCGCAATGCGGTGGGCGAATCGGTCAGCGTGATCCGCCTGTTCTGGGTGGCCGGCAACGGTTCCACCGCAGCGGACGTGAAGAAGCACTACATGGTGTGCGAGCGCGCCTTCGACGTCGCCTCCGAACTACAAGGCTTCGACCTGGATTTGCGCAAACTCAAGGCGCGGCTAGGCGAGGACGTGCATCATTTCGATACCTTCTCCGGCTACGCCGAACGCTTCCGCCGCCTGCTCGGCATCCAGAACGAAATGGCCTTGAAGCTGCTGCATAAAACGCAGTCGGCCAAGAACCTGGGCGATCTCAACGGTTTTCTGCGCGGTTTCATGCTGGATGAGCCGGAAACCTTCGGTGCCGCCAACCGGCTGGTGACGGATTTCGGCGAGCTGGATGCCGCGCACAAGGCGGTCGTGATCGCACGCGAGCAAGTCGACACGCTGGTGCCCGCACGTTCGGCGTATGAAAACCTGCAATCGCTGCGGCGCGAAACCAGCACCCTGCGCGAGCTGCATCTATGCGTGGATACCTGGCGCGAGCAACGTCGGCTGGTGCTGCTGGACGAGCGCTTGGCCGAACTGAACGTGCGCAACGTGGCGCTGGAAGGCGAAATCGCGCAACGCCGCCAGACCCTGGAAAACCATGATCGCCGCCTGGCCGACCTGGAGCAGCAGCGCCGCGAACAGGGCGGCGACCTGATCGACCAGCTTGAACGCGAGCACGAGCAAGTCGCGCGCGAACGCGACGAACGCATGAAGCGCCGCGACAGGGCGGAAAAGGCTTGCGGTGCATTGAGCTGGACTTTGTCGCCGACCGCGCAAGGCTTCGCCGAACTGATCGGCAGTGCGCGCGAATTGCTCGATGGCGCGCGTGATCGCGCGGCCGGCCTGGAAGAGCGCATGGATGCGCTCAAGCGCGAACGCGACCAGTGCAGCCAGCGCTTTGCGGCCGTGCGCGCGGAAATCGAAGCCCTCAAGCGCAATCCGTCGAACATTCCCGCGCCGATCCAAGCCATGCGTGCACGCTTGTGCAGCGAGCTGGGCTGGTCGGAAAACACCTTGCCGTTCGTGGGCGAGCTGTTGCAGGTGAAGGGTGAGCACGCCGCATGGCGTGGTGCGATCGAGCGCGTGTTGCATGGTTTCGCGCTGTCGCTGCTGGTGGACGAGCGGTACTACGCTGAAGTTTCCAACTGGATCAACAAGACGCATCTTGGCGGCAAGCTGGTGTATTACCGCGTGGGTCGCGTGGATATGCTCGGCCGTCGCACGCCGGAATCCCGCTCGCTGATTCATCGCCTGGAGTTGCGCGACCACGCCCACCGCGACTGGCTCACCAACGAGTTGGCACGGCGCTTTGATTACAGCTGTGTCGATTCTCCTGCGGCCCTGCGCAGCGCGGATCGCGCGATCACGCGCGAGGGCTTGGTCAAGCATGGTGGCGATCGTCATGAGAAAGACGATCGCCGTGCCGTGGATGATCGCCGCAACTGGGTGCTGGGTTTCGACAATCGCGACAAGCTGACACTGTTCGAGCGCGAAGGGCAGGAACTGGCGCAATCGATCGCACAATCGGCCAGCGAGCTGGACACGCTGAAAGCCGAGCGCGATACCGATGGCGATCGTCGCCTGGCCGCCTCGCAACTGGTGAACCTGGAGTGGGAGGAAATCGACGTCGCGCCCAAGCTGCGCCGCCTGGGCGACATCGAAAACCAGTTGCAGCAACTGCGCGCCGGTGACGCCACGCTGCAGGACATCATGCGCCAGCTGGATGCCGAGCGCGCGCTACGCGAACGGGTTGCGAAAAACTTCGACGATGCAAAAGCCGAGCGGCTTTCGCTGGAACGGGAACGCAATGGCTATGGCAAACAACGCGAATCCTGCCTGCCGCTCGCCCACGCCATGTCGCTTTCGCCAGTGCAAAGCGATGCGTTGGCCGGACGTTTGCCGCAGCATCCTCCACTGGGGCTGGATAACCTCGATCGCCAGATCAACCAGGTCAAGGATGGCTTGAACCTCGCGCTCGCCGAGCAGGCCCAGCACGATAACGCGTTGGTGCAGGCCATCGAGGAATGTTTCCGCAGCTTCTGCCGCCGCTGGCCGCAGGAGAGCGCCGACTTCACGCCCAACATGGATTCGGTGGAAGGCTTTCTCTCGCGCCTGCGACGCCTGGAACTGGATGGCTTGCCGAAACACGAAGCGCGCTTCTTCGAACTGCTGCAAAGCCAGAGCAAGCAGAACCTGCTGGTGCTGCAAAAGCATATGACCGAGGCGCGCAAATCGATCGGCCAGCGCATGGACGAAGTGAACGAAAGCCTGGAGCGCGTACCGTTCAATCGCGGCACCATTCTGCAGATCGATCTTACCGATCGCAATTTGCCGGAAGTGCGCGAGTTCCAGCTGCAATTGCGCGAAGTGCTGTCCCATCACCAGACCGAAGACCGCGACCGTGCCGAAGCGCAGTTCGCCGTGTTGCGCCAGTTGGTGGCCAAGCTGGCGGCGGACGATCCCGAGCACAAGCGCTGGCGCGAACAGGTGCTGGACGTGCGCCAGCACGTCGAGTTCGTGGGCGTGGAAAAAGACGCCAACACGCGCGAGACGGTGGAGGTGTACCGCAGCGGTGCCGGCAAATCCGGCGGCCAGCGCCAGAAACTGGCCACTACGTGCCTGGCTGCAGCCTTGCGTTACCAGCTCGGTGGCGACGATGGCCATCTGCCGCGCTATGCACCGGTGGTGCTCGACGAAGCCTTCGACAAGGCCGACAACGAATTCACCGCGTTGGCGATGAACATTTTCGAGAATTTCGGTTTCCAGATGGTGGTGGCGACGCCGCTGAAATCGGTGATGACGTTGGAGCCGTTCATCGGTGGCGCCTGCTTCGTCGACATCACCGGCCGCCATGACTCCGGCGTGTTGCTGATCGAATACGACCAGGACAACAAGCGGCTGGCTTTGCCCGAAAAGGCCCGTCAAGCCGATGCGGACGCCTGAGGAACTGCGTAGGCGTCTGCAGTCGCGCTGGCAAAACCATCGGCGCAATTGGTTGTTGGGGCAGGGCGAGTGGCCACTGTCGTTGAGCACGGAACCGCCTACCGAAGCGAAAGTGTTCGCACAGTGGGCGCGCTTCGATCAATGGCTGGCTCAATGGCGAGAGGTTGCGTATCGCCATGCCGATGGGGTGCGATACGAGGCGCGTACCTGGTCGCGCGTGGGTGAGCAGAGTCTTCCCTGCGCGTGGCAATTCGAGACCCCCGAAGCTGTTGCGACCGAACTGGGTCACGCTTCGTGTTGGTCGCTGGCGAAGCAGCGCTTCGAGGTGCTCGCTGCATGGAGGATGGATGCGGCATGGCATACCGAGCTATCGCGTCATTTCGATCTGTTGGCTGATCTGGACGAGGCCGAATTCCACAAGCTCTGCTCTGTCGTCGAATGGCTGTGGCGACATCCGGCATCAGGACTTTATCCGCGGCAATTGCCCGTCTCTGGGATCGACACCAAATGGCTCGATTCCTATCGCGGTGTCACGGCGGCGTGGATTGCCGCCTTGCGTGCGGGGGAAGCGCGAGACTTCTACGCGGCAACCGGACTGCGTGCTGCACCTGACCGGTTGCGTATGCGCCTGCTCGATCCGGGCCTGCAAGCGGCTGTAGGCGGCTTATCCGATATCGAAGCACCCGCCGAAGAATTCATCGCACTGAGCGTGCCGGTGCAGCGCGTGCTGATCGTGGAAAATCTCGTCACCGGCCTCGCTTGCGAAAGCCTGCCAGGCACCGTGGTATTCATGCGCCGCGGTTACGCCGTGGATGCATTGGCAAAATTGCCGTGGCTATCGCAACTTCCGATTTATTACTGGGGTGACATCGATACCCACGGCCTGGCCATTCTCAGCCGGCTGCGCGGTTATCTGCCGCAGACGCATTCGCTGATGATGGACGAAGCGACCTTGCTTGCCTTCAAGGCCCTGTGGGGAAGGGAAGAGAAGCCCGCAGCCCCAGAGCTTGCGCATCTCTCTGAAGCAGAGCAGCGGCTGTATCGTGCATTGCGCGAGGGCGAGTACAGGCACGTGCGACTGGAGCAGGAGCGCATTGCCTGGAATGTTGCCTGGCCATGTGTGGCGGCCGCTTTGTCCTCCCCGTAGGTTGGGCTGAGGCGTAGCCGAACCGCAATGCAAGAATGGCGATGGCAACGTTGGGGTTCGGCTGCGCCTCAGCCCAACCTACGGGAGCGGCGCGCAGGCAGGGGACAACAGGTCGGTACATAAGCGATCATGCGCGTTGCTCTACCGGAGACGCCTCATGACCGATCGCCGCGATTTTCTCAAAGCCACCTTGCTCGCCACCTCCGCCATGGCGCTGCCGCGCCTTTCCCGCGCTGCCGCCACCGTCGCCGGAAGTGTTCCCGGCAACGTCGGCGCACGTGTCGTATCCACCTGGGATTTTGGCATTCCCGCCAACCAGGCGGCGTGGGCGGTGCTCGACAAGGGTGGCAAACCGCTGGATGCGGTGGAGAAGGGCGTGATGGTGCCCGAATCGGATCTCAACAATCACAGCGTGGGGCGCGCCGGCTATCCCGATCGCGACGGCCACGTGACGCTGGATGCCAGCATCATGGATGGCGATGGCCGCTGCGGCGCGGTGGCGGCGCTGGAACATATCGGCCATCCGATCAACGTCGCGCGCAAGGTGATGGAGAACACGCCGCACGTGCTGCTGGTCGGCGACGGCGCTTTGGAATTCGCCTTGCAGCAAGGCTTCAAGAAGGAAGACCTGCTTACGCCCGAATCGGAAAAGGCGTGGCATGAATGGTTGAAGCAGGCCAAGTACAAGCCGGTCGCCAACAGCGAGAACATCGATTACCACCGCAGCGTGCAAACCCTGGGATTGCCCGGCGGCAAGCACAATCACGACACCATCGGCATGTTGGCGGTGGATGCGAACGGCCATCTTGCCGGTGCGTGCACCACTAGCGGCATGGCGTGGAAGCTGCACGGCCGCGTCGGCGACAGCCCGATCATCGGCGCGGGCCTGTATGTGGACAACGAGGTGGGCGCAGCGACGTCCACCGGCGTGGGCGAAGAGGTGATCCGCAACGCCGGCAGCTTCCTGGTGGTGGAATTGATGCGTCACGGCCGCAGCCCGCAGGAAGCCTGCGAGGAAGCCGTGCGGCGTATCGTCAAGAAGCGCCCGGATGCGGCGAAGGAATTGCAGGTAGGCTTTCTAGCTCTGCGGCGCGATGGCGAATGCGGCGCCTATGCGATCCAGAAAGGCTTCACTTACGCGGTATGCGACGTGCAACAGCAGGATCGCCTGCTCGCATCCCCAAGCGTTTACCAGACGACGTATTCCTGATGGCACGACAACCCTTGCTTGAAATTGCCGCCGGCTCGCTTGCGTCGGCCCTCGCCGCGCAGGAAGGCGGCGCCGATCGCGTGGAACTTTGCGGCAGCCTGGCCGAAGGCGGCATCACGCCCTCGTACGGCACCCTGGCGCTGGTGCGCGATCGCGTGCGCATTCCGGTGTACGTGTTGATCCGTCCGCGCGGCGGTGATTTTCTCTACGGCGATGCCGAGTTCGAGATCATGCAGCGCGACGTGGAAACTTGCGTGCGTGTGGGTCTGGATGGCGTGGTGATCGGCGCATTGGATGCCGACGGCCATGTCGACGGGCGTTGCCGCGAACTGGTGAGTGCCGCCGGCAAGCTCGGCGTGACGTTCCATCGGGCGATCGACGCCAGCGCGGATTTGAGCCGGTCGCTGGAGGACATTATCGCGCTGGGCTGCGAGCGCGTGCTCACCTCCGGCGGTGCTGCCAATGCGCTGGCGGGGGCTTCGGTTATCGCGGGCCTGGTCAAACAGGCCGGCGAACGGATCGTGGTGATGGCGGGGGCGGGGATTCGCTCGGCCAATCTGGCCGACGTGGCAAAGCTGACGCAGGCGCATGATTTCCACGGTTCGGCGCGCGCGGTGTTGCGTTCGGCGATGCGTTATCTCAATCCGGCCTTGCTGGATCTGGCGCCGGATATCGAGCAGACCAGTGTGGATGAGGTGCGGGCGATGAAGCGGCAGGTTGCTGCACTAGCCGCTGCGCCTTCGGTCTGATGTGCTCCCTCCTCTGCAAGCAGAGGAGAGAGCAACAAAAAAAAGCCGGCGTTTCCGCCGGCTTTTCATCACCAACCCTTGCGCCGAGCGCTTAGGCCAGCTCGTGGATCTTGGCGTTCAGGCGGCTCTTGTGGCGAGCGGCCTTGTTCTTGTGGATCAGGCCGCGGGCGGCGTAGCGATCCATCACCGGCTGGGCAGCCGCGAAGGCTTCCACGGCGGCGGTCTTGTCCTTGGCCTCGATGGCCTTGACGACCTTGCGCAGGGCGCTGCGGACCATGGAACGGGCGCTGACGTTGCGCAGGCGGCGCTGCTCGGACTGGCGCGCGCGCTTCTTCGCGGACTTGATGTTTGCCAAGGTAGAACTCCGGGTGAATGCTGGGGCTGGAAAAAGGCGGTAATTATGGCGTCAATTTGCAGGGTGGTCAAGCGTTTGGGCCACTTTGCCAGGCCATCCCGGGTATTTTCACCGATTCCGGGCCACAACGCCGAGAATGGCCCGGTCCAACCAGCAAGGCGGCAGCATGGCGAGCTTCGGCGGTTTGCGAAAACTCTTGATCATCCATGGCGTCATCACGCTGGCTGCGGCGATCGTGCTTACCGTTTCTCCTGGTTTGATACCCCGTATCGCGGGCGTGCGCTTGGCGCCGAACGCGGATCTTCTAGCCTATTTGCTGGCCGGCGCCGAATTCGGGATCGCGTTCCTGTCTTTCGGCGGCGCTCGGCTCAGTGACGCGCGGGCGTTGCGCGTGATGGCGGGCGCCTGCATTGTCTTTCATGCCACCTCGGCATTGCTCGAGACCTATGCCGCCTTGCGGCAGATCGGAAATCAGCTCCTCGTGGCGAATATCGTGGCACGCGTCGCTATTGTCTTGCTCTTTGTCTGGTTTTCGCGGCGAGCGGCTGAGTAATCCCGTGGCATGTCGTTACCGGTTACAACACGTCGCTTCACTGTCAAAATCCGGCGCTTGCCCGTCAACGGCATTCCGCCGCCTTCGGGTTCATTGAGATCGGGAGTGGCATGAAGTCGCCGAGCATGTTACGCGGGCTGCTTTCCTTCAGCAGCATGACCATGATTTCGCGCGTGCTCGGTTTGCTGCGGGATATTTCGATCAGCCACGTCTTCGGCGCCAATGTCGCTACCGATGCATTCTGGGTGGCGTTCCGCATTCCCAATTTCATGCGCCGCATGTTCGCGGAAGGGGCATTCTCCACCGCCTTCGTGCCGGTGTTCACGGAGGTGAAAGAGAAGGGCACGCACGCCGAACTGAAAGAGCTGATGTCGCGCGTGGCCGGTACGCTCGGTGGCGTATTGCTGGTTGTGGCGGCGCTGTGCGTACTGTTCGCGCCGCAGGTGGCAGCGGTGTTCACGCCGGGCGCAGTGGACGAGCCGCACAAATTCACGCTGACGGTGGCGCTGCTGCGGCTCACGTTTCCGTTTCTGCTGTTCGTATCGCTGACCGCGCTGGCCGGCGGCGCGCTCAACAGTTTCCATCGCTTCGGCCTGCCGGCATTGACGCCGGTGATTCTCAATCTGTGCATGATCGCCGGCGCGTGGTGGCTGTCGCGACGCTTGCAGACGCCGATCCTGGCGCTGGGCTGGGCGGTGCTCGCCGCGGGCGTGTTGCAGGTATTGTTTCAATTGCCGGCCTTGCGTCAGCTCGATCTGCTGGCCTGGCCGCGGTGGGGTTGGGGCTATCCGCAGGTGCAGCGAATCATGCGGCAGATGGTGCCGACGCTGTTTGGATCGTCGGTATCGCAGATCAACCTGTTGTTCGACACGGTGATTGCGTCGCTGCTGATTTCCGGTTCGCAGACTTGGCTGTCGCAGGCCGATCGTTTTCTCGAGTTGCCGCTGGGTGTGTTCGGCGTGGCGCTGGGTACGGTGATATTGCCGTCGCTGTCACGTCACCATGTGGCGACCGATCACGAAGGATTCTCCAAGGCGCTGGACTGGGGTTTGCGCACCACGCTACTGATCGCGCTACCTGCAATGTTCGGCTTGATGTTGCTGGCGCAGCCGCTGGTCGCCACGTTGTTCCAGAACGGCCAGTTTCGTCCGTTCGACACGCACATGGCGACGTTGTCGGTAACGGCGCTGAGTTTTGGCGTGCCGGCGTATGCGCTGGTCAAAGTGCTGCTGCCGGCGTTCTACGCGCGCAAGGACACACGCACGCCGGTGCGCGCCGGCGTGGCGGCATTGCTGTCCAACATGCTGCTCAACGGAGTGTTCCTGCTGTCGCTCTATGCCTGGTGGGCGCCATCCGGGCTGAAGGCTGGGCCGCTGCTCGACGGTCTGTCGAAAGTGCCGGGCTTGCATCTCGCGCTCGGCATGGCCAGCGCCGTGGCCAGCTACATCAACCTGGCCTTGTTGTGGCGCTGGCTGCGGCGGGCGGATATCTATCAGCAGCAGCCGGGATGGGGGCGTCATCTGTCGCGACTGGCACTGGCTTGCGTCGCGATGGTCGCGCTGCTGCTGGTGGGGCGCTGGTATTGGCCGGACTGGACGCAGTTGCAGACGCTAGGGCGCATCTGGCGGTTGGCGCTGCTGGTCGGTGGCGGTGGCGCGGTCTACGTCGCAGTGTTGTTTGCCGCGGGCTTTCGCCTGCGCGATTTGCAACACGACTGATCTGAGGATGCTCCCAGCGACTCTACGTAGAATCGCAGGGAGCACCCTATAATCACCTCATGATGAAACTGTCCCGGGACGTCGCGGGGCCGTGCCTGGCCCCCGGCGGCAGTGTGGTTGCGGTCGGCGCTTTCGATGGTCTGCACCGCGGCCATCAAGCCTTGCTCAGCGAAGTGCGTCAGCGTGCGCAGGCGCTCGGCTGCACGCCCGTCGTGGTGAGCTTCGAGCCGCTGCCGCGCGCGTATTTCTCCAAGGAGCCGGTGCCGCGCCTGTCCAGCGTGCGTGAAAAGCTGCTGGGTTTCGCCGCTGCCGGCATGGCGCGCACGCTGCTGTTGCGCTTCAACCAGGCACTGACCGGGATGTCGCCCGAAGACTTCGTGCAGCGCGTGCTGATCGAGCGCCTGCGCGCGCGTGAAGTGTGGGTGGGAGCGGATTTCCGTTTCGGCCACAAGCGCGCCGGTGATGTGGCATTGCTGGAACGCATGGGCAAGCAGCATGGCTTCAGCGCGCGCACGATGCCGGCCGTGTTGCTGGATGGCGAACGCGTCTCGGCCAGCCGCGTGCGCGCCTTGCTCGCAGCCGGCAATTTCGGCGCAGTGACACCCTTGCTGGGTCGTCCGTTCGTGATCGAGGGCAAGGTGGAATACGGCAATCAGCTCGGACGCGACCTGGGTTATCCCACCGCCAACATCCATTTGCGCGACCGCGTTACGCCGGTGCATGGCATCTTCGCGGTGCGCGTGGGCCTGGGCGAGGGCGAATGCAGCTGGCCGGGCGTGGCCAGCCTCGGCACGCGACCCACTGTCAACGAGGTGGCCGAGCCCCTGTTGGAAGTGCACCTGTTCGATTTCGAGGGCGATCTCTACGGCCAGCGCATGGCGGTGGAGTTCGTGGCCAAGCTGCGCGACGAGATGAAATTCGACGGCCTCGACGCATTGAAGCAGCAAATGCGGCATGATGAGCGTTCCGCCCGGGAGATCCTAGGGATGAACCCGGCATTGATCGACGCGAGCAAGGCCGCATCATGAGCTACAGCATGTCCAGCTTGCAGACCCCACCGCCGGCCACGGCCGCGGCGATCATTATTATTTGAAGCACCCGCCGAAGCGCGTGCGCTTGCCGCCGCGCGCGGCGAGCAAGGCACACGAGGCTTCGGTTCCCCTCCCGGCATCGAAGCGGAATCCCCGTAAAACGGCACCCGAGCGATGACCCAGGACTACAAAAGCACCATCAACCTGCCGCAGACCACCTTCCCGATGCGCGGCGACCTGCCCAAGCGTGAACCGGGCTGGCTGGCCGAATGGGAAAAGGCAGATCTTTACGCGCAGATCCAGGCCAAGACGAAAGGCCGCCCGCTGTTCGTGCTGCACGACGGCCCACCCTATGCGAACGGCACCATTCACCTGGGTCACGCGATCAACAAGATCCTCAAGGACGTGGTGGTCAAGTCCAAGCTGCTGGCCGGCTATCACGCACCCTACGTGCCGGGTTGGGATTGCCATGGCATGCCGATCGAAATCCAGATCGAAAAACAGTTCGGCAAGAACCTGCCAACCAGCGAAGTGATGAGCAAGGCGCGCGCCTATGCCAGCGAGCAGATCGCCAAGCAGAAGGGTGATTTCAAGCGCCTGGGCGTGCTGGGCGAATGGGATCGGCCTTACCTCACCATGGCGCCGCAGAACGAGGCGGGCGAAATCCGCGCGCTGGCCGAGCTGCTGCGCAAGGGCTACATCTATCGCGGCCTGAAACCGGTCAACTGGTGCTTCGACTGCGGCTCCGCGCTGGCCGAAGCGGAAGTGGAATATGAAGACAAGACCGATATCGCCATCGACGTCGGCTTCGCGTTCGACGATCCGGCCGCCGTGGCCAAGGCGTTCGGTTTGGAAAAACTGCCCAAGCCCACCGGCCAGATCGTGATCTGGACTACCACGCCCTGGACGATTCCCGCCAACCAGGCGCTCAACCTGCATCCGGAATTCAGTTACAGCCTGGTCGATACGGCCAAGGGCTTGCTGATCCTGGCCACCGACCGCGTCGAAGAATGCTTGAAGACGTACGGCGTGGAGGGGCACATCGTTGCCTCGGTGGAAGGCCATGAACTGGGCGACCTGAAATTCCGCCATCCGCTGTATGCGGTGGACCCCGGCTATGCACGCCTTTCGCCGGTTTATTTCGGCGACTACGTAACGCTGGATACCGGTACCGGCATCGTGCATTCCGCGCCCGCATATGGCGTGGAAGACTTCCAATCGTGCAAGGCCTACGGCATGAAGGATGCCGACATCCTCAATCCGGTGATGGGCAACGGCGTCTATGCTTCATGGCTGCCGCTGTTCGGCGGCATGTTCCTGTGGAAGGCCAATCCCAAGATCGTCGAAGCGCTGGATCAGGCCGGTTCGCTGCTGCATCAAAACAAATACGCGCACAGTTACATGCATTGCTGGCGCCACAAGTCGCCGATCATCTATCGCGCCACTTCGCAATGGTTTGCCGGCATGGACCTCACGCCGAAAGACGGCGGCAAGACGCTGCGCGAAACCGCGCTGGAAGGCGTGGAAGCTACGCAGTTCTTCCCCGCCTGGGGCAAGCAGCGCCTGCACAACATGATCGCCGATCGTCCGGACTGGACCTTGTCGCGCCAACGCCAATGGGGTGTGCCGATGGCGTTCTTCGTGCATCGCGAAAGCGGCGAATTGCATCCGCGCACGCCGGAGCTGCTGGAAGAAGTCGCCAAGCGCGTTGAACAACACGGCATCGAAGCGTGGCAAAGCCTCGATCCGGCAGAACTCCTCGGCGCCGATGCCGAACACTACGAAAAGAACCGCGACACGCTGGACGTATGGTTCGATTCCGGCACCACGCATTGGCACGTGCTGCGCGGCTCGCACGCCGACGTGCAGGGTTTTCCTGCCGATCTTTACCTGGAAGGGTCGGACCAGCATCGCGGCTGGTTCCATTCCTCGTTGCTCACCGCGGCCATGCTCGACGGCAAGCCGCCGTACAAGCAGCTGCTGACGCACGGCTTCACGGTCGATGCGCAGGGCCGCAAGATGTCCAAGTCGCTCGGCAACGGCATCGAGCCGCAGGACATCATGAATCGCCTGGGCGCGGACATCCTGCGCCTGTGGGTGGCCTCCACCGACTATCGCTACGAGATGTCCTTGTCGGAGGAAATCCTGAAGCGCGTGTCGGACATGTATCGCCGCATCCGCAACACCGCGCGCTTCCTGCTTGGCAATCTGGATGGCTTCGATCCGGCCAGGCATCTGGTGCCAGTCGAGCAGAGTCTGCTGCTCGATCAATGGGCGGTAGGCCAGGCGTACGAAATGCAGCAGACGGTGATCGCCGCCTACGAGCGCTACGACTTCCCCGAGATCGTGCAGCGCGTGCAGAACTTCTGCACCACCGAAATGGGCGCGCTATACCTCGACATCACCAAGGACCGCCTGTACACCATGCCGACCGAAAGCATCGGGCGGCGCAGTGCGCAGAGTGCGATGTACCGCATCCTGGAAGCGCTGGTGCGCTGGTTGGCGCCGGTGCTGAGTTTCACCGCGGAAGAAATCTGGCAGCACATGCCGGGCGAGCGCAGCGAAAGCGTGCTGTTCGAGACGTGGTATGACGGTTTGCAGAACACGCAAGGCTCGCCGGAACAACGTCGCTACTGGGCCGACCTGCTGGCGATGCGCGACACCGCGTCACGCGTGCTGGAAGACATGCGCAAAGCGGAAAAGATCGGTGCTGCACTGGAAGCGAAGCTGGTGCTGCATGCCGATACGGCGACGACGGAGCGTTATGCATCCACCGCCGATGAGCTGCGCTTCTTCTTCATCACCTCCGAGCTGAGCTTTGCGCCGTTGCAGCCGCGTCCGGTGGATGCCGCTGCGCTGCCGTTCGAAGGCGGCGGCGAGGTGTATGTATCGGCGAGCGTCAGCGATGCGGCCAAGTGCATCCGCTGCTGGCACCGCCGCGACGATGTGGGCAGCAACCCCGCGCATCCGGAGCTTTGCAGTCGCTGCGTGAGCAATGTGGAAGGGCCGGGCGAGACTCGTCGCTGGTTCTGATCTTGCGCGATTGAACCCTCTCCCCTCCGGGGAGAGGGCAGGGTGAGGGGCCAATCTGGCCGGACACTTGATCAAAGCGCCGCTCCGATCTTTCATCATCGCAAGATTTGCCCCTCACCCCGGCCCTCTCCCCGGAGGGGAGAGGGAGAAACGCAAGGAACACCCATGCACCTCAAACCCAACGCGCTCCCCTGGCTGTCGCTCTCCGCACTGACCATCGTCCTCGACCAGCTCACCAAATGGTGGGCGCTGACCGCGCTACAACCACCGGGCCTGCCACACCCGGTGATCCCTGGCTTCCTCAACTGGAACCTCGCCTTCAACACCGGCGCCGCCTTCAACTTCCTGGCGCAAAGCGGCGGCTGGCAGCGCTGGTTCTTCGTGGTGCTGGCGGTGGCGATCACGGCCGCGATGGTGGTGTGGCTGACGCGCACGCCGCGACGCGAATGGCGCACGGCCGTGCCGTTGTCGCTGGTGATCGGCGGCGCGCTGGGCAACCTGATCGATCGCCTGCATGCTTCGCAGGTCACCGACTTCATCCAGGTCTACTACCGCGACTGGTACTACCCCACCTTCAACGTGGCCGACTGCGGCATCTCGGTGGGTGCGGTGCTGCTGATTCTGTTCGGGTTGCGCTCGGGGCCAGCCAAGTCCTAGCCGGTACCTGTCCCGGGGAAAGTGACCTATTCGGTCGCTGCCGTGCCGTGACATACATGATTTGCGTCACATGGCATGGCGCGCGTCACTCGCTGATGCAGCCCGTCGCTGTTTCCGTTTGCCGATAGAACAAGCGCTTGGCAAGCACGCCGGCGCCTTCCGCAGCCCTTTTAGGCGCGTCGCTGCCACTGCGAGCCATTTCAGGCCCATGGCCTGATTCTTGCGTTACTCCCCATGAAACAAGGGCGTTCGACGGAGCAGGGGTTGGCGCTTCACCGAACTCGGTGGTCACGTCAGACGCGAGGAGCGGCACTGGCGATGGGGAAGAGTGCGCAAATGAAAGGGGAATCCGCACCGCGTGCAGCCATGCTGCGGCGTGCGACGCTAGCGGTGGTCATCACGCTGACGTTGTGCGCGACGTGCAAGGCGGTAGTCGCACAAGGCGCGCCCGATCACGAGGCCTTGCTGGCCCAGGCCCGCACCGAGCGAGCTGCCGGGCATCGCGTGGAAGCGTTGGGGCATTGCCAGGAGGTGCTGGCGCATTGGCCGGACGATCGCAACGCGCAGTTGCTCGCCATCCAGTTGCTGTCGGAACTGGGTGGCGCGGCGCGCGCCAGGGAACTGGCTGCGAAACTTTCCCCGGCGCTCAACCCGACCGAGCGCGAACAACTGCAGGCCGACTACGCCGCGCATGAAGTGCGCTGGGCCAGGGGCGTGCCCGCCGATGCATCGCATCCTTACGCGGACGACGACAAAGCCACGGCGGATATCCAGCACATTGCAGACGATCCCCATGCAGCGGCGGATGTTCGCGAACGCGCTCAACGGGACGTGCTGGTCGCGCTCGACCAGGGCGACCGTGCGCAGGAAGCCGCCGCCGTTTACGCGCAACTGAAGCAGCAAGGCGCGCACCTGCCGGGGTATGTGGAGCGCGCTGCCGCCGATGCATTGATGCAACAACATCAACCGCGCGAAGCCATTGCGCTGTACGAAGACAGCATTCGCCAGGATCCGGGCCCTTATCCACCCGGCGAAGTCGATCCACGGATCAGCCTGGCATCGGCGTATTTCGATGCGGGCCGCACGCACGAATCGCTCGCCCTGGTCGACAAGCTGGCTGCCGATGAACCGCGCTGGCTGCGTACGCCTGGCATCCGCGGCGCCAAGCAGAATTCGCGCAAAGTCGACGCCGACAGTACCGCCATTCAATTGCACGCAGACGCCGGTCAACTGCAAGGCGCCTACCAGCAGCTGGTTGCCTTGTGCGCCGAAGCGCCCGGCAACGTGGAATTGCGCAGGCAATTGGCGATGACCGAACTCGCGCGCGGCTGGCCGCATCGTGCCGCGCAAAGCCTGAAGACCGCTTCCACATTGGAAGACGAGCACGACGCCTCCGCCAACCTCGACGATGCCGATGTGGCCAGCGCCATGCACGACTACGCCGGCACACAAGCGGCGCTGGATCGAGCGCAACAGCAGGCGGGCCGCAGCGGCCGCGTGCAGGACGCGCTGGCGGCATGGGATCGCCAGCGCGGTTGGCAACTCGATCTCACGCACGACAACGGCTGGGGCAGCAACCCGGACTACGGCGATCGCGACCAGGAAACCGAAGCCACCCTGGCCAGCCCGTTGATCGGCGACCACTGGCGCATCGTCGCGCTGGCGCGCGCGGCATCCGCCGCCTTGCCGGAAGGTCACGTGGCAAGAAACCGCGCCGGCCTCGGCATTCGCGGCTACATGCCGGACGTGTCCTTCTATCTGCAAGCCTTGCCTGCGGTGGATCACTACGTACGGCGCACAGATGTGGAAGCCGGCGCTAATTGGGCAATCAACGATCATTGGTCGGTGGCGGCCGATTGGGCCAGCGCTGGCGCGGACGTTCCGATGCGCGCGGAGCGCTACGGCATCACCGGCAAGACCTTCAGCAGCGCCGTGCAGTGGCGCGCCAGCGAACTCACTTCCGCGCGCTTGGCGGTGTATCGCGATCGCTTCACCGACGGCAACGTGCGCAAGGGCTGGCTGGGCGACTTTGTGCAGCGCCTGCACACCGCGCCCAACCTCACGCTGGATGGTGGCGTGGAAATCGGCGGCTCTACCAATAGCGAAACAGGTCGGCCGTATTTCAATCCATCCTGGGATCGTTCCTACGCGCTCACCGGCGCACTGCAGAACGTGATCTACCAGTACGACGACCGCGCCTGGAGCGAACGCTTCGACGTCGCTGCTGGCCGCTATGCCGAACGCCATTACGCCACCGGCTGGATGGCCAGTGCGCGCTACGGGCAAATCTTCCAGGTACACGCCGGCCTGCGTCTGGGCTGGGGCGTGAGCTGGCGCTGGCAACCCTACGACGGCCGGCACGAATCGCGTGTCGTGTTCGACGTGTCCTTGCATTGGGGAGAGTAGCGATGCGCCCGATCCTGCTCGCCTTGCTGCTGTTGATGGTCGCGCATGTGGCCTGCGCCAGCGAATTCGTGCCGGACCGGTCCGGCCTGATCGTGCTCACCTATCACAACGTGCGCGACGACGTCGGCCTGCAAGGCGACCGCGATCCGGACGCCATCAGCACCGATCATCTGATCGCCCATTTCGATTGGCTGAAGGCCAACGGTTATCGCGTGGTAAGCCTGGACGATGTGATCAAGGCGCGGCAGGGCGGCACGCCGTTGCCGCCGCACGCGGTGCTGCTGACCTTCGATGACGGTTTGGAAAGCTTCTACACACGCGTGTATCCGCTGCTGCGCGCTTACGACTATCCGGCGGTGTCGGCGCTGGTCGGTTCGTGGATGGACATGCCGGCCGGCAAGCAGATGCCTTACAACGGCGGCCCCTGCACGCGCGATTGTTTCCTCACCTGGGATCAGGTGCGCGATATGCAGCGCTCCGGCCTGGTGACGTTTGCCTCGCATACCTGGGACATGCATACGGGCATACCGGCCAACCCGCAGGGCAATCAATTGCCGGCCGTGGTCAGTCTGCAATACGACGCGCATACGGCTCGCTATGAAAGCGAAGCAGCGTACGTGGCGCGCCTGCGCCAGGATATTCACCACAGCGCCGACGAAATCGAACATGCGACGGGCCATCGACCACGCGCCATCATCTGGCCCTATGGCGCTTACAACCAGCGCGCGTTGCAAGTAGCGGCCAGTGAAGGCATGAGTGTTTCCTTCAGCCTTGACGACGCCATCCCCGCGTCGCCGGACGATCACACGCTGCCGCGTCTGCTGGTTAGCGGCAACATAAGCGCCAACCGGCTTGGCTGGCTGATCCGTCATCACTCGCGCATTGACCCGGTGCGTGCCGTGCAGGTGGACCTGGATTACATCTACGATCCCGATCCGGCGCAGCAGGAAAAGAACCTCTCGCGCCTGCTCGATCGCATCAAGCGCATGCATCCCAGCCAGGTGTGGCTGCAGGCGTACGCGGATCCGAACGGCGATGGTGTCGCTACGGCTGTGTATTTCCCCAATCGCCATCTGCCGATGCGCGCGGATCTCTACTCGCGTGTCGCCTGGCAACTGCGCACGCGCGCGCAAGTACGCGTATACGCATGGATGCCGGTGCTGGCGTTCCGCTTTCCCGATGCGCCGGACCTGCCTTCACTCGCCGGCGAACCGAAACCGGGTGGCGATCACTACCGCCTCGCGCCGTGGGATCCGCGCGTGCGGCAGTGGATCGGCGACGTGTATGAAGATCTCGCGATGCATGGCGACATGGCGGGTTTGCTGTTCTCCGATGATGCGTATCTGCGCGACACCGATCAGCTTGGCCCATGGTCGAGCAAGTCGCCCGCGCAGCGCACCGCCGCGCTGATCGACTTCACGCATGAGCTCACCGCACGCGTGCGGCGCTGGCGGCCATCGGTAAAAACCGCGCGCAACATTTACGCGCGCACGATCCTGGATCCGAAATCCGAAGCCTGGTTTGCGCAGAGCCTTCCCGCCTTCCTCGCCAGCTACGACATCACCGCTGTGATGGCGATGCCGCAACTGGATAAACAGGCGGACAGCGACGACTGGTATCGCACGCTGGTGGCGCGCGTAGCGGCTACTGGCCCGCACGCGCTGGATCACACCTTGTTCGAACTGGCTACGCGCGATTGGCGTACTGGCCAGCCGATCACCAACGAAGACATCGATGCGCGCTTCCGCCTGTTGCAACGACAAGGCGTGCGTCATCTGGGCTACTACCCGGACGACTTCATCCACGATCACCCGCAACTTGAAGCGGTGCGTCCGGCGGTTTCCATCGCCGACTATCCCTATCCGGAGCGATAACGATGATCAGTCATGCGCTCCATGCCTTGCTTGAATTCGCGTTCTTCTATCCCTTGGCGATGTCGCTGATCTGGATGAGCGGTGGATTGATCTACTTCTTCCGCTGGGAGCGCCGGGAACCTTCGCGCGTAAAGCCGCCGGCACTGCCGTCCTATCCGCTGGTGTCGCTGATCGTGCCTTGCCACAACGAAGGTGAGCACGTGCGCGAAACGCTGCTGCAGCTGGCGAAGCAAACCTATCCGTGCTTCGAGATCATCGCGGTGAATGACGGTTCCACTGACGACACCGGCGCGCAGCTCGATCAGCTGATGAAGGAAATGCCGGAACTGCGCGTGCTGCACCTGGCGACCAATCGCGGCAAGGCGACCGGATTGCGCGCGGCAGCGCTCGCCGCCAAGGGCGATTACCTGGTCTGCATCGATGGCGATGCGTTGCTCGATACGTATGCCACGCACTGGCTGGTGATGCATATGCTGGAAAGTCCACGCGTGGGCGCAGTCACCGGCAATCCGCGCATCCGCAATCGTTCCACCTTGCTCGGCCGGCTGCAGGTGGGCGAGTTCTCTTCCATCATCGGCCTGATCAAACGCGCGCAGCGCGTGTACGGACGCATCTTCACCGTCTCGGGCGTGATCTCGGCATTCCGCAAATCCGCCTTGCACGATGTCGGCTACTGGACCACCGATATGGTGACCGAAGACATCGACGTGAGCTGGCGCCTGCAGATGCGGCATTGGGAAATCCGCTACGAACCCAATGCGCTGTGCTGGATATTGATGCCGGAAACGCTGCGCGGCCTGTGGAAGCAACGCCTGCGCTGGGCGCAGGGCGGTTCGGAAGTGCTGCTGCGCTATGGCCTCCACCTGTTGCGCTGGCGTCAGCGCCGCATGTGGATGGTGGCGCTGGAATACCTGGTGAGCCTGGTGTGGTCGTTCGACATGGCGACGATCGTGCTGCTGTGGTTGGCCGGCCTGGTGATCAACCTTCCTCCTTCGCTGCATGTACCCACCTTCGTTCCACAGTGGAATGGCGTGGTGCTCGGCATGATCTGCATGCTGCAGTTTCTCGTCAGCCTGCTGATCGATCGCCGCTACGAAGCAGGTATCGGCCGTAATTACTACTGGATGATCTGGTATCCGCTGGTCTACTGGATGCTGACCACCGCCACGTCCATCGTCGCCTTGCCCAAGGCCATTCTTAAGCGCCGCGGCACCTTGGCGATCTGGACCAGTCCTGACAGGGGAATACGATGAAAGCCGAATTCATCATTAACCGCCCGCACCGGCAACCGCCGTTGCAACGCACCGTGTTTACCGTCATCACCATGGTGGCGTGGACATTATGGATATCGCTGTGGCTGCCCGTGCTCACCTTGATCGCGTGGTTGCTAGGCCTGGAAGACGCGTTCAACCAACTGGGCCTGATGCATCCGCTGCATGCGGCGAATGACTTGAGCATCGTCCTTAGCGTCGCGATCGTATGTGTGCTGATGATGGGTTCGTGGTCGCAATACAACCGCGTGCGCTTCTCCGGCAAGCAGCGCCGCCGCGGCAATCGCAGCGTGGACATCACGGAAATGGCTCCTGCGCTCGCGGCGTCGGTGGAAACGGCGCAACGGCTACGCGCAGGACAGCGCTCGGTGATTCACTTTGCGCAAGATGGATGGATGTTTCTCGATGCCGGTGTTAAGCCAGATTGAGTTGAATGACGGGTTTTTTACTCTGACATATCTCTACGTTTTTGCTCTTGACCTACACCGCGCCTTCCTGCGAGGAAGATGGCACAGTGTGCGCCTGTCGATTTTCACACCAACTTAATGGCACTGGTGACATGTTCTTAACCACGCTGTCACGCCCCGGCGACTGTCTACTCGTTCCCTATTCACGGGCGACGTTACCGCGATCGAGGCACTGCCCTCGCGATAAACCAGTGAACGTTTCGGTGTTCAGGCTGTTTCCGATCGTGAGGGGGCGCGTATGGCATGCAGCAGTCTCGCCGTCTTTCATCTATTACCAGGCGTTCGGCGTGGTTCCCCACGCATTTATCTGACCAACTTGCGCCCTTGCGCTGGTGCACGTCGTTTTCTATGGGCGTCCGGCCACATCGATGTCGCCGGTGATCGATTATTTCGTGTTGCGATCTGTGCCTGAATCCGTTTCCTTTCGGCAATACCAACGGCATCGTGGACGTCACTGCGCGCGGCATGATGGGTGTGTACAAGACCGGGCTGAAGTGCCGGAGCATATCGACAAGGCGCTGTTTGCACGCATCGGTTTACCGGACTGGCTGATCGCACAATTCGTGGGCGACTATGTGAAAGCCGCTGTGCGTCTTATCGCAGACGATGCGCTACGACTCTCCTTGCGTCGAAGGTTGCTGGAGAGCAATGCGGTGCAAGTGTTCTACCACGGGGAAGCCGGAGTTGTTCGCGCAAGCGTTGATGCCCTTGCTTGGGCAATGAAACGTTTCCGCCGATTGCAGAGTCGCCGCTTTTGGTATCGAGCTTCAAACGAGGTCGCGTAAACGGGTATCTGTCATCAGCTGTAACGGCACCACGTGCAGGGGAGTACCTATGAACGCTGCGCATAAGAAGCACAGTTCCTCCAGGCGCGTGCTTGGCGCCGTGAGTGTCCTTTCTCTGAGCCTGTCCAGCAGCCTTGCCTTTGCCGATGGCGGCACTGCAGGCAAGTCGGCTTCCGGGCCTCCCACCGGTGGAGCCGGAGGTTCCTCACTGGCGACCAGCCCGAGTACCGGCAATGGCGGCAACGGTTCCGCGGGCAATGGCGGGGGCGGGGGCGGCGGCATCAGCATCGTCACCGGCAACGGTTATAGCGGCGGAAGCTACAGCAATGTCTATGGCCTCAATCCCGGCGGCAGCGGCGGAAGCGTGGGTGGCGCAGCCGGTGCTGCCGGTGGCATTGGTTCCGGCGGCGGCGGTGGCGGTGCAGGAGTGCTCAATCCAGCCGGTCCCACACTAACCACCAGCATCTCTGGTGGCGCTGGTGGCAATGGTGGCAGCGTCGTTGACTACCCCGGCGGCGGCGGCGGCAATGGCGGACTCGGTGTTCTGGTCACGGCAAGCAGCACGACCGGTAGCTTGACGATTTCAAGCACCGGCACACTGCAAGGAGGCAACGGCGGCAATGGTGGAAGTCCGGCTGGCACCAGCGGCAATTACCACCCCAACTATTCCAATTACGGTGGCGGTGGAGGGGGTGATGGTGGAGCAGGGCTGTTTATCAACAACCACGCTTTGACCATCACCAACAGCGGATCGATACAGGCCGGCACCGGCGGCACCGGCGGTAAAGGTAGCGGCGGTAGCGGCGCCGGAGGAGCGGGCGGGTCGGGCGGTGCGGGAATCGGCAGCCTGAGCAGCGACGTGACCATTATCAACAACGGCTCCATCTCGGCAGGCGCAGGAAATCATGGTGGTGACGGCAACGTTGCGGGCTATGGTCCCAACAGTGGTGCGGGTGGCGCAGGCGGTGCCGGTGGCGATGGCGTCAATGCTTCGGGCGGCAGCCTGACCATTAGCGGTTGCGGCACGCTCTCGGGCGCTGCCGGTGGCGCTGGCGGGCAAGGCTTTGGCACAAGCCCCGGCGGTGCGGGTGGTGCCGGTGGCACGGGTGTTAGCGCGAAAGGTGGAACAGCAGTCAGCCTCAACAACTGTGGCGTTATCTCTGGCGGTGTAGGTAGTACCGGTGCTGCGAGTACTGGCACGGGTTCCGGTGGTGCGGGCGGTGCTGGCGGCAGCGGCCTAAGTGTGAGTGGCGAGACGCTGACCATCACCAATAGCGGAACGATTTCAGGCAATGCCGGCGGCGTTGGAGGAACCGGTGGCACGAATGGTGTGAGTGGTGCCGGTGGCGCGGGCGTCACGACAACAGGCGGCTCTGCAAACATCACCAATAGCGGAACCGTCTCGGGCGGAAGCGGTTCCGGCAACAGCGCGGGTGGCATAGGTATTACCGGTTCCAACATGGCCATCGTCAACAGCGGCACCGTCGCAGGCGGCTTGAACGGCGACGGCGTCACATTGGCCGATGCGATTCTGTTTACGGGCGGAACCAACAGCCTGACCCTGCAAGCAGGGTTCGTTATCACGGGCAACGTTATCGCCGTCGCAGGCGGCAGCGATGTGCTGACGTTGGGTGGTTCGACCGACGCAGCGTTTGATGCCTCGAGGATCGGTTCGCAGTATCAGAATTTCGCGTCCTTGCAGAAGACCGGTAACAGCAACTGGACGTTGCAGAACGGCACGAGCAATGCGGCGCCCTGGACGATCGCGCAAGGCACGCTCATTGCCACCAACGACATGAGCCTGGGCACGGGCGCAGTGACCATCGCTGCGGCAGGGACGCTGCAGGTCGCAACATCTCATTTGACCGTTGGCTCGACGCTTACCAATGCCGGAAAGATTGATTTTCCTGCACCGGCAAATCCGACCACGGCTGCCGATTACAACACCCTCACCGCGAAGAATTACGTCGGCAACGGCGGTTCGATGAACATGAATGTTTATCTTGCCGGCACCGGTTCTCCAAGCAATATGCTGATCATCAATGGCGGCGCTGCAACGGGGAGCACTTCGATTCATGTCAACAGCACGGGCGGGGCTGGCGCGTTGACGACCGGCGCAGGTATTGAACTGGTTGCAGCGAGTAATGGTGCGACGACTGCATCCAATGCTTTCAGCTTGAGCAATCGCGTTGCTGCGGGTGCGTATGAATATCGGCTGCAGCAGAGTGGGCAGAGCTGGTATCTGGCATCGACGCTGAATTCTCCTGCGCCTACACCCGCACCCACTCCTACACCTGCCCCGACGCCTACGCCTACCCCAACTCCTACGCCAACCCCGACGCCAGCACCTGCGCCAACGCCAACTCCCGTTACGGCAGCATCATCGATACCCAACTATCGCAATGAAGTTTCGGTCGACGCCCGTGTTCCAGTATTGGCAGAACGCTTGGGTGTGGTCATGCTGGATACGCTGGACTACCGCACTGCGGTATCACAGGATCAGTTCGTACCCGTCGCTGGTGCGAATGCTGCGGAAGACGCATATACCAAGGCAGGATGGGGCAGGGTGCTTGGTGTATCCGGTTCTATCAATGGCATGTCTTATCGCCTCGGTGGTTTTCAGGTTGGCTTCGACGTCTACCGTGGCATTGCCGAGAACGGCGTCAAACATATCGCCGGCGTCTATGTGGGCGTGGATCGGAGCGACAGCGATATCGACAGCCTCAATCCGGGCGGCGGCCTTGCAGGGCATGCCAGCATGCAGGCGTATTCGGCGGGCATCTATTGGACTCGCTATACGCCACATGGCTTCTACACGGATGCCGTGCTGCAGGGCACGCGTTATAACGATGTACGCGCCGAATCCGTCAACACCGGCAACAACCAGTTGTTCAAATCGAACGGTTCGGGCTTCATGGCTTCGTTGGAGGGCGGCTACAAATTCGGCTTCAACAACGGCTGGGCAGTCACCCCGCAAGCGCAGTTGATTTTCCAGCACCTGTCCTTGAAAGGTGGCCAGGATGACTATGGCTCGATCGACTACCGTGATATCAATCATGGCTATGGTCGAATCGGTGCAAAACTCAGCAAGGATTGGATGGCGGATCAAACGGCTTATCAACCACGAGTATTCACGCTCTGGGTGCGTGGCAATCTATGGCAGGCGTTGGGGACGCAGGGTGAAACTACGTTTTCTTCGTTGAGCCATCAAAACCCGGTTCTTCTGAAGACCAACCTGGGCGAGACTTGGTTCGACTTGGGGATCGGGATAAGCGCCAGGCTGGCCAAAAATGTCATGGTGTTTGTAACCGGCGATGTGAATATCTCGGTGGATGGTAAAAACGGTCACGAACGAGCGGGAAGGATCGGCGTGAAAATAGAGCTCTAGAGGTATCGTGCGCGCATTTTGCAGGTTGCCGAAGGTACTCATTCCCTCACGGCCGTCATTCCCGCGAAAGCGGGAATCCACTTCAGGAATGCATCAGAGCAAGATGGATTCCCGCTTTCGCGGGAATGACGGTTTCGACATGACGGTCATTTCTGGAGAGTCCAAGTTGGACAACGAAACCGAAGTGGATAGCGAAGATCAGCTGCAGGAGCCTGCTGCGCAGCAGGGCGAGGTGCGGTATTCGTTTTCCAACGGGTTGGTCTCGCTCCTCTCCAAATTGAACGTCGCCTTGGCGTTCACGTCTTATCAGTCTGGCCTGCTATATCTCCTCGGACGGCGCGAAGACGGCGGCGCGCACTTGCATCAATCGGAAATCATGAAGCCGATGGGTGTCGCAGTCGGCAAAAAAGGCAGCATGGCCGTTTGCTGCGACTCGCAGATCATCCAATTTGAAAACACGTTGGAAGCGGGCGAAAAAAACGAAAGCGGTTTCGATGCGTGCTACATGCCGCGCACCATTCATTTAACCGGTCGACTGGATGCCCATGACATCGGCATCGACACCAATGGCCGGTGCGTTTTCGTGAACACCCAATTCAATTGCCTTGCGACCGTTTCTGCGCGGCACAGCTTTGAACCGATCTGGACGCCGCCCTTCATTTCGCAGATGGTGGATGAAGATCGCTGCCATCTGAATGGCCTGGCCATGGTCGACGGCAAACCAGCATACGTTACGGCGGTGAGCCGCTCCGACACGATCGATGGATGGCGCGATCGGAGAAGCGATGGCGGCATCGTAGTGGACGTCGCGAGCAACCGGATCATTTGTGAGGGGTTGTCGATGCCGCATTCGCCGCGCGTGCACCATGGCACGGTGTGGGTTCTCAATTCAGGCACCGGCGAACTGGGTAGAGTCGTCGATTTCAAAAAAGGCATGGGAAAGTTCGAGCCCATCATGTTCTGCCCGGGTTTTTTGCGTGGCCTCGCCTTTTACGACAAATACGCCTTCGTCGGTCTATCCAGGCCGCGGTACAAGCGCTTCGAAGGATTGGAGCTCGACGCCAGGCTCAAACAAGCCGATTCCGAAGCTTGGACAGGTATTCATGTGATCGATCTCGAAAAGCGATCGTGCGTGAACTGGTTTCGAATCGATGGACCAGTGGCGGAACTGTACGACGTCGCCGTCATACCGCATTGCGCGCGCCCGATGGTGGTGAGTCCTAGCTCGCCGGATGCTTCCAGTCTCATCACGCTGCCGCGGGATTTGAAGAAATAGTCATTTCTTCTTATTCCGTCACGCCGCGTGCCTTGGCGATATCTCAAGGGCGAGCAAGTCGTAACATTGCTTGCGGCGACACGCAAGGTCGAAACCATCGATTTGGTTGACCTGGATCATGCGGCGTGTGCATGCGCCGGAAAGCGGCGAGGCGATGTGAGTTGGATTGCCGAGGCAATCCCGCTGCAAAGAAAAAGGCCGCATAAGCGGCCTCCTCGTTCGTCACTTGGTACCGGTGATAGGACTCGAACCTACACTCTGTCGCCAGAAGCGGATTTTGAGTCCGCCGCGTCTACCATTCCGCCACACCGGCAAGTGCGAACGCCTATTATGCCGGTTTCAATTGACCGGGTCGAGACTCAGCTTGCGATCCTGGCGCTGGTAGCAGCGGTCGCCGTCGGCGGGCTGGAACACGGCGCAGTGGGTCATGTTGCCGGAGTAGATGTGCAGGCTCACGGCGACTTTTTCGTCGCTGGGGTTGCGGATGGTGTGGTATTCGTGGGGCGGGATCAGGCTGCCGGCGGAGCCAGGACCGGCCTGGATCGAGCCTACGGGCTGGAACCGATACAGCCCATCCTGGCCGGCGGCGGCGGGCAGTTGCTCGTACTGCACCACTTCCAGCGCGCCGCTCCAGACGCCTTCCACGCACCACATGCCGCAGTGGTCATGGATGGGCGTGCCCTGGCCGGGGCCCCAGGTCATGGCCACCACGCAGTAGCCGTATTCGTCGCTGTGATACAGCTCGCGGCGGGCGTAGCGATTCTCGGCGGTTTCGAACACGCAATCGGGCAGCCGGATTTCCTGGCCCTGGATCAGCTTGCACAGGCTGTTGCGCAGGCTGTCGGTGATGGCCGGCGTGGAGCCTTTGGTGACGGCTGTGTCGATCGCATTGATCAGTTTTTCGCAGCCGGGGAATTCCATGGTGAGCATCGAATGTCTCGGTGAATCTTCAGGTTTGCCGCACCCGTCGGAGGCTGGCCGGTTGACGCCGAAACGACGCTTCTCTGCTAGCCTTCCCCAAGCGGTGCCCGAACTGGCCTGCAGGGGGAAACCATGGGTGTGATGGTGATTGTAGCGTACCGCCCGAAAGCGGGGTGCGCGGAGGAGCTGGAGTCGCTGGTTCGCGAGCATGTGCCCTGCTTGCGCGCACTGGGGCTGATAACGGATCGGCCGGCGCATGCCATGCGTGGCCTGGATGGCATCATCGTCGAGGTGTTCGAGTGGAAGGAGGGCGCCATCGAAGACGCCCACAAAAGCTCGCGCGTGGTGGATCTGTGGGAGCGCTTCGCCGGCGCCTGCGACTACGTGCCGCTGCGCGAGTTGCCGGAGGCGGAGAAGATGTTCGCGGAGTTCAGGCCGCTTTAGCCGGATCGAAGCTGCGAGAGAAAACCACCGATCGCGCGGCTGTAGTTCTCGATATCCACCAGGAACGCATCGTGGCCCTGCGGTGAATCCAGCGCCACGAACTGGACGTTCGCGCCGGCCGCACGCAGCCCTTCGGCGATCTGTTCCTGCTGCTCCAGCGGAAAAAGGATATCGGTGCTGACGCCGATCACCAGCGCCTGCTCGATGCGGATGCGTTTCAAGCCTTCCAGCACGCTGCCGTTGCCGTATTCGGAAATGTCGAACCAGTCGCTGGCGCGCGATAGATACAGATAACTGTTGGGATCGAACGTGCGTACGAAGCGGCGCGCGTGGCCTTCCAGATACGATTCCACCTGGAATTCGAAGCCGAACGGTTGTTCTTCGCGCTGGTCCGCATCCAGTCGGATGCGCGCGAAGCGGCCGTTCCATTCCATCGCGGAACGGTAGGTGATCACGCCGAGCTTGCGCGCAATGCTCATGCCGATATCCGGATAGCGCTCGTCGCCGTAATGGCCGCCATTCCAGTTGGGATCGAGCCGGATCGCTTCGCGCTGCAGCGAGCGGATGGCGATGGCGAACGGCTGCGCTTGCGGCGCGGTATCCACGCTGATGTGCGTACGCACGCTGCCGGGATGCAACAGCATGTAACCCAGCGCGCTCATGCCTCCCATGGAACAGCCGATCAGGCAGCCGAGTTGATCGATACCCAGGCTCTTGACCAGCGCGTGCGCCGCGTTGGCGACGTCTTCCAGGGAGAGATCGGGAAAATCCAGCCGATACGATTCGCCGGTGGCCGGATCGATCGAAGCCGGACAGGTGGAACCCTTGTCGCTGCCGAGCGAATTCACGCAGATCACAAACCAGCGTTGGGTGTCGATCGCCTTGCCGGGGCCCAGCATGCCTTCCCACCAGCCGTGCGAGGGATCTTCTGCGTTGGAAGCCGCATGCGCGCTGGGCGACAAGCCGGTGAGGATCAACACCGCGTTGTCGCGTGCCGCATTCAGGCTGCCCCAGGTTTCGTAGGCGACGTGCGCACCATGCAACGCGCCGCCGCGTTTCATGGCGAACGGAGAGGGCAAGGGGAAGTACTTGCGTGCATCGCTCATTGGCTAACGATCCTGCGTGACGTAATGATTCACTTTTCGGGTATAGCCAAATTGGCCTGGTCGTCATTCCGGCGAACGCCGGAATCCCGTTCACATGGACGTCCGAAGGAGACAAAACCATGTTGGGTGCCGGGTATTAAAACTGGATTCCGGCATGCGACGGAATGACTACCAGGTAGATCAGGCATCACGAAAGGTCATATGACTATGCGATTCAGGCCGAAGCGCAGTAGCACGTCCGGGCCTCAATCATGCACTTTGTCGATAAGCACTTTCACGGATGCATTGCTGCCGACTTCGATCACCCCACTGTCGCCTTCCAGGTCGCCGGTTTGCGCGAGGGCATTGCCGCTGTGGCTGATGCGCGCACCCACCACGACGCGCGGAACCGAAGAAAGCTTCATCGACGGCACCATGCTCATGGCGTCGGTCAGCGTGACGCTGGTCGGCGCCTGCTTCAGTTGATCTGCACTGAGCCGCGCCACCGCAAGCGGCATGGGCGGGCCGTCTGGTGCGCGGGCATAGACGAACAGCGTATCGCCCTTGGCAAGCTTGGGATCGAGCTTTGGTGACAGCGCGACTTGCACGTGCAAGGCTGCGCCTTGATCGGCGGCGGCCGCAGTGCTCGACGTGCTGGCTGGCGCACCGCCGGCGCGCGTATCGGCCAGTGCGATCTGCTCGGCAACCGCTTGCGCGACATTGCTGCCTGGTTGCAGCAAGGGCTGCAGTCTGCGCCAGGTGGCTGCTGCTTCGGCAAAATGGCCGTGCTGGAAATCGCTGATGCCGAGCAACCATAGCCCGCGCTGGTTGTCGGGCTCGAGCTTGATCGCGCGCTCGATCAAATCGCGCGCTCGATCACTGATGTGGTGATTTTCGCTGGCTGCCGAATCGGCCTGAGCCCAGCCGACCAGTGCGGTGGTGTTGTCAGGGCTGATCTTCAGTATCTGGCCATAGGCATCGCGGGCTTCCTGCAACTGCTGCATTTCCATGTCGGCCTGCGCAAGCAGCATCCAGCCTTGGATGTCGTTCGGTTGGGCGGCCAGGTGTGCGCGCAATTCGTCCATCGCCTTCTTGACGTCGACATCCTGCGGTACACCGTCCAGCGCGGCAGGCGTACCCACTTGCCGGTACAGCAAGGCGGCGCCTACCGGAATCACCAGCGCGATGCCCAGCATCAGCACGAACACGCTGCGCGGCCGTCCGGCTTGCCGGCCGTGTCGCAGCAACGGCAGCAACAGCAGTACCAGGGCCACAGCGATCATCACTGCGGCGGTGATATAAAAAAACGGTTTCACCAATCGTCCCCGTTATCGGTCGGTGCGGCCGGCGTGCCGGCGTGGCTGCGCTTGCGGATCGTGTTGACCACCACGACGCCGCCGGCGATCAGAATCAACAACGGACCGAACCACAGCAGCCAGGTGCGGTGATTGACCGGTGGATCGTAAAGCACGAAATCGGAATAGCGTTCCACCAGGTATTGCTTGATCTGCGCGTCGCTCTTGCCTTGCTGCATCAGCTCGAACACCTTGTGGCGCAGGTCGCGCGCAAAGTTGGCGTTGGAGTCGGCGAGGTTTTCGTCCTGGCAGACGAGGCAGCGCAGTTCGCCGGTGAGGTGTTGGAAGCGCAGTTCTTCGGCGTGGTCACGGAACGGGAGTGGGTCGATGGCTTGGGCGAAGGCGGTGTTTACCGCAATCGCCAGAGCTATCGTGATAACAAAAAATATCGCGCTTTTGCTCCCTCTCCCTTCCGGGGAGAGGGTTGGGGTGAGGGGCCGTTCTCGCGAAAAATTCCGGACGGCGCGTGCAATCCCCTTCAAAAGCATCATGGCATCAGCCAGCTTCATGGCGAGGCTGCCCCCTCACCCCGACCCTCTCCCCGAGGGGGAGAGGGAGTTGGATGCTGCAACGCCTCGATCGCCGGCTTCACCTGCTGCGCAATCACCTCCGGCGTCAGCGGGCCGATGTGCTTGTAGCGGATCACACCCTGCGCATCGATCAGAAACGTTTCCGGCGCGCCATACACGCCAAAATCGATCGCGGTATGGCCGCTCGTGTCAGCGATCACCATGTCGTACGGGTTGCCGTGCTGCGCCAGCCATGCCTTGGCGTCGCTGGAATCGTCCTTGTAGTTGTAGCCGATCAGCGGCACGCCGAGGTTTTTCGATTCGAGCATCAACACCGGATGTTCTTCGCCGCAGGCAATGCACCAACTGGCGAAGACGTTCACCAGGTAAATCTTGCCCAGCATCGACGCCTTGCTCACCGTCTGCGCGGGTTCATCCAACTTGGGCAGCGCGTAGGCGGGTGCGGGTTTGTTGATCAGTGGCGACGGTACGGCGGTAGGATCGTGCGCGCTGTTCCACCAGATGCCGAAGCCGAGCAACGCGGCCAGCAGCACGAATGCGAAGAAGGGCAGCAGGCGGCTCATGCCTGCGACTCCTTCAGCGTAACGGTGGATGGTTGTGCCGCTTCGACTTCACGCTTCAGGCGAAAACGGCGATCGGCAGCGCTGACGAAACCACCCAGCATCATCAACAAGCCGCCACCCCAGATCCAGCGAATGAATGGCTTGGTGTAAAGGCGCAATGCCCACGCGCCCTCGACATGGTTCGGATCCATGGGCTCGCCCAGCGCGACATAGATATCGCGCGTGATGCCCGGATCGATCGCCGAGGTGGTCTGCACTTGCTCGCGCGCATACGTGCGCTTTTGCGGATGCATCACCGCCACCGGTGAACCGTTTCGCGTCACGGTGACGACGCCTTGTTCGGCCGTCCAATTCGGGCCGGTGGCCTGCGTCACGCCATCGAAGCGGAATTCGTAGCCGCCGATCGCTGCCACTTGTCCCGGCGCCAGGCGCACGTCGCGCGTGACGCTGAGCGATTCGGACAGCATCACGCCGATCAGGAAAACCGCCACGCCCACGTGCGCCAGCAGCATGCCTGTCATTTCGGCGGGATAGCGGCGACCTGCCGACATCTCACGCCAGCGCTTGATCACATACAGTGTCACGCCTACGCCGACCCACACTGCGCTGGCCACGCCGGCAATCGCCTTGAGCTGGCCTTGCACGAAAAACGCGGCAATGAGCGCACATGCCGCTGCTGCGACGGCCACCCGAACAAGCACCTGCTTGAGCCCGGGCAGATCGCTCTTGCCCCAGCGCAAATAGGGACCGAATGGCAGCAACAGCACCACCGGCAACATCAGCAACGGAAACAGCAGACCGAAGTAAGGCGGACCGACCGAGATCTTGCCCAGATTCAAGGCATCGCCCAGCAGCGGGAACAGCGTGCCAAGCAGCACCATCGCCGCGGCGACGGTGAACATCAGGTTGCCGACCAGGATCGCGCTTTCGCGCGAGATCAGCGCAAACGCCTTGCCGCCGGCCACCTTGGGTGCGCGCAATGCATACAACAGCAGCGATCCGCCGACGACGAACGCAAGAAAGCACAGGATGTACGTGCCGCGCCGCGGATCGGACGCAAACGCATGCACGGAGGTGAGAATGCCCGAGCGCACCAGGAAAGTACCGAGCAGCGAGAGCGAGAACGCGAACAGCGAAAGCAGGATCGTCCACGCACGCAGCGAGCCGCGTTTCTCCGTCACTGCCTGCGCGTGAATCAGTGCGACGCCCACCAGCCACGGCATGAAGCTGGCGTTCTCCACCGGATCCCAGAACCACCAACCGCCCCAGCCCAGCTCCGCATACGCCCACCAGCTACCGGCGACGATGCCGCAGGAAAGAAAACCCCACGCTGCGTTCGTCCACGGCCGCGCCCACCGCACCCAGGCCTGCTCCATCGAACCGCCGAGCAATGCAGCGATGGAAAACGCGAACGCCACCGAGAAGCCCACATAGCCCATGTACAGCACAGGCGGGTGGAACGTCATGCCGGGATCTTGCAGGACCGGATTGAGATCGCCGCCGTCCGCCGGCATCGGCAACAAGCGCGCGAACGGATTGGAGGTAAACAGGATGAAGCAGAGAAAACCCGTCGAAATGATGCCGAGTACCGCCAGCACACGCGCCAGGAAAGCTTCCGGCAGGCGGCGGCTGAGCAGCACCAGCGCCAGCGTCCACACGTTGAGGATCAGCACCCACAACAGCATCGAACCTTCGTGCGCGCCCCATACCGCGGCGACGCGGTAATACCACGGCAATTGCAGATTCGAATTGGTGGCGACGTACAGCACCGAGAAATCGAAATGCAGGAACGCCCACACCAGAATGGCGAACGCCAGCGCGACGAAAACGGCCTGCCCGGTGGCGGCCGGCCGCGCGATGGCCATCAACGCACGATTGCCGCGCCATGCGCCGATCAACGGCAGCACGCTTTGGGCGATCGCCAAAAACAGCGCAAGAATCAGCGCGAGTTGACCGAGTTCGGGCGTCATGGCTGCGGCTTGTCCTGATTGGCGGCTTCATCGATGCGCTTGCCGGCATGCGCCTTGGCCATCGCATCCTTCAGCTCTTTCGGCATATAGGTTTCGTCGTGCTTGGCCAGCACTTCGGTGGCGACGAAGCGTGCGCCGTCCATATGGCCGGTGGCGATCACCGACTGATTCTCACGGAACAGGTCGGGCAGGATGCCGTTGTATTCCACCGGCATCACGCCGCTCGCATCCACCACGGTGAAAGTGACTTTCAGCGAATCGCTGCTGCGCTGGATCGAGCCGGCCTTGACCATGCCGCCGAGGCGGAAGGTCTTGTAGCTGGTCGCGTCGCCCGCCTGCACCTGGCTGGGGGTGAACAGGTAGTTCATGTTCTGCTGTAGCGCATAGACCACCAAGGCCGCCGCCACGATCACGGCGGTGAGGATGGCGATGATGAGAGTGAGGCGGCGTTGACGCGTGGGGTTCATGGATACGCTTAAGTTGAAGCTGCAGAAGGCCGGCTTGCACGCTCCTGGCGCGCACCTTGCCGCGCCATGCGCGCACGCAACTCGCGCAATACGCGTCGACGCCGGAACTGCGGCGCCAGCCAGTCGATCAGCAGCACGATGAAGAACACACCATAGGCCGGCCACACGTACACCGCGTAGCCACCCATGGCGAAAAAGGATTGCAACGATGCGGCGTTCATCCGCGTACCTCGTTCTCGGCGATCTGACGCACCCAGTCCTTGCCGCTTTCCCACGCGAGCAGATCGGTGCGCACGCGTCCGCACAAGCTGGCGACGTAGTAAAGCTTGGTGGCGATCATCATCGTCAGCAGCGGCCACACCATCGACGGCGCGATGGTGGAAGGGCCGAGCAGCTTGATGGTGGAGCCCTGGTGCAAGGTGTTCCACCAGTTCACCGAGAAATGCACGATCGGCACGTTGACGATGCCGATCAGCGCGAGAAACGCCGCCGTGCGTGCGCCTTGCCGGCGATCCTCGAACGAGTGGTACAGCGCGATCACGCCCAGGTACAGAAACAGCAGCACCAGTTCGGAAGTGAGCCGCGCATCCCAGGTCCACCACGTGCCCCACATGCGCACACCCCACAGCGAACCGGTGACCAGCGTGATGAACGTAAACGCGGCGCCGATCGGTGCGGAAGCCATCGCCACGACTTCCGCCAGCTTGATGCGCCACACCAGCGCAATGAAGGCGGCGATGCCCATCACGCCGTAGATGAACAGGCTCATCCAGGCGCAAGGCACGTGGATGAAGATGATGCGGTAGTCATCGCCTTGCTGGTAATCCGATGGTGCCAGCACCAGGCCGCCGTACAGCGCGACGAAACCGAGCACGAGTGCAAGCGCGATCGCCCATGGCCGCAACGCGCCGGCGAAGCGATAGAACGCCGGCGGCGAACTGAGCTTGTGCAACCACAAAGGGATCCAATTGGCCATCAGGAACCTACCCCCTGTCGATGCGTAGCGCGTGTTGTGTCTGAGAGGTCGCCAGGTGGTAGCGCGTGGCGCAGCGCCAGACTGGCCGTCTGGTCAAGCCGCGCGCTACCGCATGGCGGCCTCTCAGGCGCAACCCGAAGGGCTGGATCTGTTTGCCCACATGCTTGCGTCATCGCTCACTCATGCATAGAGATATGGTTTACCCATCACTTTAATCTTGCGTGCAAACAGATTCAGCACGGGCCACGCAGCGGCAGGGGGTAGGCTCCTCATGAATCCAATGCAATTCGGAGTGCAGCCGCGCAAGCCAGAGGGGCAAGCACCACGGCCAGGACGAGCGCTGCGCCCAACCATGCGATGGGGGCGATCCACGGCAACCCTTCCTGGGCGGCTGCCAGTGCCCCGGCGGCGAAGATCACCACCGGCACGCAAAGCGGCAGCAGCATCAAGGCCAGCAGCATACCAGAGCGTCGCGTGCCGGCCGTCAGCGCCACCAGGATGCCGCCCAGCAGGCTCAGCAGCGGCGTGGCAAGCAGCAGCGCCGCGAGGAGTACCGGCATCACGGCAGCCGGCAGATGCAGCATGCCCGCGAGCAGCGGCGCGATCACGATCAGCGGCAACGCCGTGGCCAGCCAGTGCGCGAGAATCTTCATGCCCAGCATGAGGCCTAGCGGTTGCGGCGCCAGCATCAGTTGTTCCAGCGAACCGTCTTCGATATCGCTGCGGAACATCGCATCCAGCGCCAGCAGCATCGCCAGCAGCACGGTCACCAATACCACGCCCCCGGCGATGCGCTTGAGCAACGCGCTTTCGGGGCCGAGTGCGAACGGGAATAGCGAGGTGACGATCAAGGCGTACAACACCGGCAGCAGCATGTCGCCGCGCTGGCGCCACGCAAGGGTGAGATCGCGGCGCAGTACCGCGCTGCATGCGTGGATAAGCCCAGGACGACTGGTATTAGCCATGCAGGCGAATCCGCTGCGGCTCGCCGCCATGAAATTGCACCGCACCGTGGCTGGTCACCAGCGCCGCGCCGCCGTGCGCGATATGCGCTTCCAGCAACGCATCGACCAACTCGATGCCGGAGCGGTCCAGGTTGGCGTAGGGTTCGTCCAGCAGCCATAGCGCAGCGGGAATCAGCAGGAGGCGCGCCAGCGCCACGCGTTTTTTCTGGCCCGCGGAAAGTTTGCGCACTGGCTCATCGTCGTATCCGGCTAACCCAACCTGCGTAAGTGCGGCGTCGATGCCGCTTTGGTTGCGGTGGCCGTGCAGGCCGATAGTGAAGGCCAGGTTTTCGCGTGGGCTCAGTTCCGCTTTCAGGCCCAGTTGATGGCCGAGGAATACCACCTCGCCGCTGCAGCGATCCCAGGTGAGCGGTTCGCCGCGCCACAGCAGTTCGCCTTCTTCCGGGTGCAGCAAACCGGTGAGGATGCGCATCAAGGTGGTCTTGCCGCTGCCGTTGTCGCCTTCGATCAGCATCAGCTCGCCTGCAGCCAGGCGGAAATCCAGCGGACCGAACACGGCTTCGTCCTGGCGGTGGAAAGCCAGGGCGCGGGCTTCAAGCAGGAAAGCAGTGGCGGGAGCGTCGGTCATCACCGGCATTGTGGGTAATGCCTATCCGGCTTGTCCACGCGGCGGCTGGTCGCTGGCCAGGCGCAGACGCGCAGGTCCGTCGGCCAGTCCATGCACGTAGGCGTTTTGCTGGAATTGCTGCGCCAAGGCGTCCGTTTCCGCCAGGGAGGGGCCGACCACGAACAAGCTCGGTTCCCGCCAATCCTCGCCCACGCCGATAGCCGGCCGAAGGACGCGCGTCGCCGGCAGCCCGCGCAGTGCCGCAAGCAGGGCATGCTGCGCAGCATGGTTCTGTGCGCGCGGGCGCGGTTGCGAAAACGGATTCCAGGCAGTGAGGAAGGCCCAGCAGCCTGAACCGACCAACGCACGCAATAGCGTGGGCAGCGGTGCGTCGACATGGATCGAGGCCCAGCCGCCTTGCGGTAGGCGCACGCGGTAATCGGTGCGGCGATAGGCATCGATCAGTGCGCTATCCATGGCGCAGCGGTGGAAGCGGGGGCAGGGTGGCCTGCAGTGCGGTGACGGCGGCGTCCAACGGTATGTCGTCGACGTTGGTCGAGCCGCGCAGCAATTGCTCCAGCAACACGTCCTGCGCACGGCCACGCTCGTAGGCGTAGGCGTAGGGCAGGTGGGTGAAGGTAACCATGCGGTAGCGCGCCATGAAATGCTGCGGCGCCTGCTGCGCCAGGCGCGCGCCCAGGTCGCGCTTGGCGAGGTAGCGCGGGTCGGCGACCGAATCGCGCATCTCGATGTAGTTTTCCAGCGCCATGGCTGCGATCGCATCGGCGTTCGGCTTGCGGATGCGCTGGAATTCCGCGAATGCATCGGCGACATCGCTGCCGGATTCGGCCAGCAGATCGGCCAGCACGACGGCGTCTTCGAAGCCGCAGTTCATGCCCTGGCCGTGGAACGGCACGATGGCGTGCGCCGCATCGCCGATCAGCAGGGCGCGTCCGTCGATGTGCCAGCGATCGAGGTAGAGCGTGGACAGGCTGCCGACCGGATGGCTGTCGTAGTCCTCGGCAAAGTCGGGAATCAATGGCAGCAGATCGGGGAAATCCTGCCTAAAGAACGCGCTTGCCGCTGCAGCATCGGGCAAGGTGTCGAAACTGGGGTGCGGCCCGTGCGCAGGCAGGAACAGCGTCACGGTGAAGCTGCCTTCGGTATTGGGCAACGCGATGCACATGTAGCCGCCGCGCGGCCAGATGTGCAGCGCATGCGGTTCGATGGCGAAGCGCTGCGCACCTGTTGCCGGCGGAATTTCCAGTTCCTTGTAGCCGTGGCCGAGCGATTCGATGCGCTGGCCGAGCGACAGATAATCGTTCATCGCCGCGCGCAAGGCCGAACCTGCGCCATCGGCGCCGATCAGCACGGCTGCATCATGCTGGCGTTGCGCACCCTCATCATCGATCAACGTGATGCGCCTGGCATCGAGATCTGCGGTCGCCAATCCCTGGCCGAAATGAAACCTCACACCTGCCGCTTCTGCTGCATCCAGCAACAGCATGTTGAGACCGCCGCGCGACACCGACCAGATCACTTCGCTGTCGTCCACGCCGTAACGCTGCAAGCCGGACGCGCCGTTGATCGGATGCACCATGCGACCGCGCATCATCACTGCGCGCTGCAGCACGTCATCCGCCAAACCGGCCGTGCGCAGCGCCTGCAAACCGCGTTCGGCCAATGCGAGGTTGATGGAGCGCCCGCCGACGAAACCGGCGCGGCGCGGATCGGGACGCTTTTCGAACACTTCGACGTGGAAGCCGCGCTTTGCCAGCAGCTGAGCGAGCAACGCGCCCACCAAACCGCCGCCGATCAGGGTGATTGTTTGCTGCGTCATGCCGCGTGCCGTGGAAGGGAGCGCATCACTGTTCCGCAACTAGCCGTCGACTGCAAGGGCGAGATGGGTCGTCGCGCAGGTTGGGGTGAGAACCCCAACCCACTTAGAAACTCATGAAATAGCCGCCGTTCACCGGCAGGTTCGCGCCGGTGATGTAGTCGGCATCGTCGGCGGTAAGAAACACGACAGCGCGCGCAATATCACCCGGCGTACCAAGCCTGCCTACCGGAATGTCGGAGATGATCTGTTGCCGGATTTCCTGCGGCACCGCCGCTACCATCGGCGTATCGCAATAGCCGGGCGATACGGTATTCACCGTGACGCCCTTGCGCGCCGTTTCGCGCGCCAGCGCCATGCTGAAACCATGCACGCCGGCTTTTGCAGCGGAATAGTTGGTCTGTCCGAACTGGCCGGTCTGCCCGTTCACCGAACTCAAATTGACGATGCGGCCGAAACCACGCGCCGTCATGCCTTCGACCACGTGCCGGCAAGTGTTGAACACGCCATCCAGGTTCACGCGCATCAGTTCATGCCATTGCTGCGGATCCATCTTGCGCAGGCTGGTATCGCGCGTGATGCCGGCGGCATTCACCAGGATGTCGATGGGGCCGATGTTGCGCTCGATATGCTCGACCAGCGAGCCGCAGGCTTTGAAATCGCTGACGTCGCAGGGCTCGAAGCGGATGATCCCCTTGCAGCCGGCGATATGTTCGCGGAAGGCTTCGATGCGATCGTGGCGTGTGGCCAGATCCACTGCGATCACGCAGCGCCCTGCGCTGGCGAGCTGCAGGCAAATTTCAGTACCGATGCCGCCGATACCGCCGGTGACCAGCGCCACGCGGGAAGCGGACTTTGACAAAGTCATGACGGATTTCCTTCAGCGCATGCCGCGCGGCAGCACGTGTTGTGCTGCAGCGCTGGCCTGCCCGAAAAGATCAGGGTTTCTTCGTCGTGGTGCCGGTGCCGCGATGGGCGGTACCGGGCGTGGACGGCGCGGCGGCCTGCGAGGCGGAATCCATGAAGCCCCGCTGCATGGTCTTCCACGCATCCAGGTTGCGTTCCGTCAGCTCGTTCAACAGCGCCCAGGGTGTTTGCCCCATCATGCTGTTGAGCTGGGTGCGGAACTGCTGCTGCTGGTCGAGGAACACCTGCAAGCTGCGCTCCAGGTACGGCCCCATGAATCCTTGCAGGGAATCGCCGTAGAAACGGATGATGTGGCTCAAGAGCTGGGGCGATAGCATCGGCTGGCCCTTCTCTTCGTGCTCGGAAATGATCTGCAGCAGCACGGAGCGGGTCAGGTCCTCGCCGCTCTTGGCGTCGCGGACCTCGAAGGTTTCGCCATCCAGAACCAGCTGACGGACTTCTTCCAGCGTGATGTAGCTGGAGATCTCCGTATCGTAGAGCCGACGGTTCGGGTACTTCTTGATGATGCGAGTCGTTTGTGCCATGCGACACAAGCTAGCAGAAGGTATTGCGCCGCACCAGTCGGCTTTCAGCTTTTTATGCTGCACGATCGGGTGCAGCAATCCTAATGCCCCATGGCCCCGCCGCCGGTGCTGCCGAACGGCGGACGGGCGAACCAAAGCACCGGAAGCAGGATCACGAACAGGATGGCGCACGCATAGAAAATGTCGTTGACAGCCAGCGTATAGCCTTCGCGGCTGATGATTTGATCGATATAACCCAGACGTTGTGGTGCGCCCAATCCCATGTGCGAAAGCTGCTGAATGTACTGCGCAGCACCCGTCTGGGCCGGGTTTACGTACTCGGTCAGGTTGGCGTGGTGGGCAATGGCGCGGTGTTGCCACAAGGTCACCATTACCGCGGTGGAAACACTGGAGCCCAGGGTGCGGAAAAAGTTGGACAGCCCCGAAGCACTGGCGATCTCCGAAGCCGGCAGGCCGGACAGGTAGATCTGGTTCAGCGGTATGAAGAAACATGGAATGGCCAGCCCCATCACGAAGCGTGGCACCACCAGCGTGCCGAAGGATGCGGCGCTGTCGAAGGTGGAAAACCAGTACGAGGTGAGGGCGAAAACGATGAACGCCCAGCTCACCAGTAAACGCAGGTCCACCTTGTGCATGTTGCGCCCGACGATCGGCGACAGCAGGAACGCCAGCACACCCACCGGCGCCGCCGCCAGGCCGGCCCAGGTGGCGGTGTAGCCCAGCGTGGTCTGCAGCCACAACGGAAACACCACGTTGATGCCGAAGAAGGCGAACATGCCCAGCGACAGGCTGATCACGCCGACGGTGAAATTGCGTTCCTTGAACAGCGTGAGATCGATCACCGGATGCTTGGCATGGATCTCCCACACCACCAGGAAGGTGAGGCATATCAGCGCGACCAGGCCCAGCGTGAGGATCAGTGGCGAGGCGAACCAGTCGTGGTCGTTGCCGTTGTCCAGCATGAACTGCAGGCAGCCTACGCCCGCCACCAGCAGCACCAGGCCAACCACGTCGATCGGCGCCTTCAGCGTCTTGGTCTCGCGCTTGTGCAGCAGGCTCCAGGTGATGATCCCGGCCAGGATGCCTACCGGCAGGTTGATGTAGAAAATCCACGGCCAGGAAAAATTGTCGGTCAGCCAGCCACCGAGGATCGGGCCGAAGATCGGCGCGATCACCACCGTCATTGCCCACATCGCCAGCGCGATGCCTTGTTTTTCCTTTGGATAACTGGACAGCAGCAAGGTCAGCGACAGCGCCACCATCGGGCCGGAGCCGGCGCCCTGCATCAGGCGGCCGAACACCAGCATCGGCATGGTGGTGGCCAGGCCGCAGAACATCGAGAACAACACGAACAGGAACACCGACGTCACGAAGGTGCGCACCTCGCCGAAGCGGCGCGCGATCCAGCCGGTGAGCGGCTGCATGATGGCGCTGGCCAGCGAGTAGGAGCTGATCGTCCACGTACCTTCGTTGGGACTCACCGCAAGGCTGCCGGCGATGTGCGGCACGGCGACGTTGACGATGGTCATGTCCAGCACTTCCATGAAGGTACTGAACGCGACGGCGACCGTCAGCAGGACCAGCGGCATGCCGTGCAGTGGCTTCAGCGGCGCGGCATTTTCAGGTGTGGCAGCCATGATGGCCTCGTGATCTTGCCTGGCTGGCCGTCATTCCTGCGAAAGCGGGAATGACGACCAGGAAAAGGGGATTTGGGAAAGTCTTATGCCTGCAAGCCGGAAGTCACTCGCCCAAATTCGCGCGAATGATCTTCTCCGCTTCCGCATCGGCCTGCGCAGCCACCTGGTCGTACACCGTGGTCTGCGCTGGCGGTTGCGAAGGTGCCGATGCCAGCGCCGGGCCTTTGTCGTTGCTGATGTCGACCGTCACGTCGGCGGAAAGGCCCACACGCAGCGGATGCTGATCCAGCTCGTTGTTGTCGAGCGCGATGCGCACCGGCACGCGCTGCACCACCTTGATCCAGTTGCCGGTGGCGTTCTGCGCCGGCAGCAGCGAGAACACGCTGCCGGTACCGGCGCCCAGGCCGATCACTTTGCCGTGGTATTCCACGCTGCCGCCGTACAGGTCGGTGCTGATCTTCACCGGTTGGCCGATGCGGATGTGGCGCAGCTGGTTTTCCTTGAAGTTCGCATCGATCCACAAATCGTGCAGCGGCACGATCGTCATCAACTGTTGTCCCGGCGTGATGCTGGCGCCGAGCTGTACGCTGCGCTGCGCGACGTAGCCGCTCACCGGCGCAACGATGGTATTGCGCTGCGCGGCTATCCATGCCGAGCGGAAGTTTGCGCGGACCTGCATCACCGACGGGTTGTTCGCGATGTCGGTGCCTTCCACCGCCGCGCGTGCGGAGCGCGCCTGCGCCTTGGCGGCATTCAATGCGGCTTGCGCCTGCGCCACGCTGTCGCGCATGTGCTGCACCGTTTCCGGCGATTCGGCCTGCGCCGCCACCAATGGAATGTGCCGCTTCAGATCGGCTTCGGCCTTGCGCAGATCGACTTCGCGTGCGGCGATGGTGGCGTCGGCTTCGCTAACCGACGCATCCTGCTGGCGTACCTGGCGCACGGCCTGTGCGAGTGCGCTGCTGGTCTGGCGCAGGCGTACATCGGCATCGGTCGTATCCAGCTTCACCAGCACCTGGCCGGCCGTCACGTGCTGCGTGTCGTCCGTGAGGATCGCCACCACGGTGCCGGGAACTTGCGAGGAAAGTGCGACCTGGTTGCCGCCGACGTAAGCGTTGTCGGTTTTCTCGCGGGTGGAAAAAACGAACATCCACAGCAAAAACCAGGTGACCCCGGCCAGCACGAAAATCGCAGCCACGATCAACAGCGCACGGCTGCGCTTGGCGGGATCCTTCGCGGCAAGTCCGCTGTCGTTGGCGTCCTTGGGAGTGGTGCTCATGTCAGGGGGCTCCAGCAGGATTCGAAGTGGGGGAAGAGGAGGTGGCTTGCGTCGTGCGCGCGGCATCCGAGCGATAGCCGCCGCCCAGCGCCTTGATCAGCGCCAGATCGGTGCTGAGCGCCTGCGCCCGCAAGCTGATTGCCTGGTCGCGCTGTTGCAGAAGCTGCGCCTGGGCGGTGAGGCTTTCGCGCGCATCCTTGGTGCCATGCGCGGCACGTGCCTGGGCGGAGGTGAACAACGCTTCGTTGGCCTTCACCTGCGCATCCTGCTTTTCGCGGCGCGCGGCGATCTGTTGCGCGGTGACCGCCTGCGTCGCCACATCGCGCGCGGCGTTCGTCACCGCAACGTTGTAATCGGCGATGGCGGCATCGAGCTGTGCACGGCTGGCCCCGTAGCTGGCCTTCAATCGCCCGCCTTCGAAGATCGGCAGATGCACGGCAGGCGTGATGCCGAACACGCGGCTGCCCATGGTGAAAAGATTGCCGAGGTCGCCCTTGCTGCCAGAAGAAAATCCGGCAATGTGCGGCGCACCCTGGTCGGTACTGGAAAGGCCGGCCATCGCGTTGATGCTGAAATCGGGGAAATAGTCGGCGCGCGCCACGTCGGTCTGCTTGAGCGCGGCTTCCACCTGCCAGCGGCTCGCAGCGATATCCGGGCGACGGGCGATCAGATCCAGGCGCGCGTCGTCTGGGAGGCCACCTTCAAGTTCGGGCAGCGCACGCGGCGCCAGCGGCGGCAATTGCGCGGGCGATACGTTCACCAGCGCCGCCAGCACCACTTTGCGCAGCTCGATCGATCCTTCCAGTGTCGCCTGCATCTGCTGGACGCTGGCGAGCTGTCCGCGTGCCTGTTGCACGGTGTCGGGCAAATCCACGCCTTGCCGCACGCGCAGTTCGGCAATGTGCAGCAGGCGCTGCTGTACCGCCACGGCCTGCTGGGTGAGCTGCAACCGGTTTTCGTCGGCCAGCAAGCTGAAATACGCATCGGCGACGGCGTTCTGGATGGTGAGTACCGCGGCGCTGCGCTCGGCTTCGGCAGCATGGGCCTGGTCCAGCGCCGCTTCGATCGATGAGCGCTTCTTGCCCCAGAAGTCGAAGTCGTATTCGAGCTGCACGCTCAGGTCGCCCTGGTTGTACCAGTTGAAGCCGAGCAGTGAAGGCGGCATCAGGCCGTGATCGCTGATGCGCTGGCGCGTTAGCTGCGCATTGCCCTTGATGGTGAGGCCGGCTTGCGCGGCGGTGACGCGCACCGATTGCTCGGCCGTCTGCACGCGCGAGCGCGCCTGTTCCAGATCGGGCGACTGCTTCATGACCAGCGCCATCACCTGATCCAATTGCGGATCGTTGTACTTGCGCCACCAGTCGGTGGCTGGCCACGCTGCGCCGGCCTGGCTGGGCAGTCCAGCCAGCGGCACATCGTCGCGCAGCGCGGGGTGCTGCACCTTGGCGGGAATCATGCAGCCGGCAAGACCTAGCGCGGCGAGCAGTGCGAGGGGACGCAGCCGCGCAACGGTGGGGAAGGGAACGGCATTCATGGCGGATCACCCGCTGTGTGTTCGAGTTGGTTGAGGTTGTAGGCGAGCTTGCGCAGCAGTCGATTCAATTGGCTGCGGTCGGCTTTCGTGAAGCCGTCGAAGACGCGCTTCAAACGCGGAAACATGTTCGGCAGCATCTTCTGTACGAAGCGCCTGCCTGCAGGCGTGATCTGCATCACTACGCGGCGCCGGTCTTCGACACTGGGGCCGCGCGTGATCAGCCCACGCTTGACCAGCGCATTGGCGATGCGCGTCATGTTGGTCGTGCCCAAAGAGGTGAACAGGCACACTTCGCCCGGCGTGGAGGTGCCGTCAGGACGCGAAAACAAGGTGATCAAGGTGCGGAATTCGCTGTCGTTGAGCTTGAGCGGGCGAAGCTTGTGTTCGAGCTCTGCCTGCAGGCTTTCGCTGATCAGCACCAGCATCCGGCACATCTCCACGCCCACGGGCAGCTCGGGGATGAGTTTGCGGACGCCTGCAACCCCTTCGTCGAGCATTTTGATCCGGTCGAGTAGCGACATTCCATCAATGCATATTTCACTGGTGAAATAAAATGATGCGCCGCACAGCGGCAGGTTTGCAAGTGCCAGGGCTGAAACGGAATGGCTTGGGAAGTGGGCCGAGACGCAGTCGAAATCCCAACGCAAGCATGCGGATGACGACGTTGGGGTTCGGCTGCGCCTCAGCCCAACCTACGGGATCATCCGGCGATGCCGAACAGGCTTCGCACGTTTGCGGTGGTCGCCGTCGCTACGGTTGCGGGTGTTTCCCCGCGCAACGCGGCTACGTGCTGCAACACTTCCGCCACATAAGCAGGCTCGTTGCGCTCGCCACGATGCGTGGACAGGGGCTGGTCTGGTGCATCGCTTTCCAGCAGCAGGTATTCGATCGGCATGTTCGTCACGATACGGCGCAGCCGTTGCGCGCGTTCGTAGGTAACCGGTCCGCCAATGCCGAGATGAAAGCCCAGCTTCCACAACTGCTCGGCTTGCTGCTGGCTGCCGGCAAAGCTGTGCACCACACCGCGCAGGTTGCCGATACGGCGCAAGCTGGCCGTGACTTCATCCAGGGCGGCGCGCGCATGCACGATCACCGGCAGATCGAATTCGCGCGCCAACGCAAGTTGCTGCCGGAAATAGTCGCGCTGATCTTCCGCGTCCAGGCCGTCGACGTGGAAATCCAGGCCGATTTCACCGACCGCGACGGGCCGGTGTGTCTTCAGCCATTGCGACAGCTCCGCAAGATGTTCCGGGCGATGCTGGTCGAGAAACATCGGGTGCATGCCGTAGGCCGGATACAGACCGCTGCCGGGCGCGCATAGCGCCTGGATGCGCGACCAGCTTGCGGCGTCGACGCCGGGAATGACTTGCAGCGTCACGCCCGCCGCGCGGGCGCGTTCGACGACCTCTTGGCGGTCGTTATCGAACGCGACGTCATCCAGGTGCACGTGGCTGTCGGCAAGCGTAAGCATGATTGTCATGATGCCTTCTTGCAGGTCGATTGTGATAACTATGTGCCCGGTCTAGCATCATTCAGCGTGTGAGCGCTTCAATGCGCCACATCAAGGTGCGCCGGGCGGCGTTCGCATGCACATCAAAACACAGGAGGTCGTTGTGAAAAGCAGATCGTTCAAATTCGGTGCGGTGGCGGCGGCGCTGATTGCCGTCGCGGCTCTGTCGGGTTGCCAGACGCAGCCGACGACCTATCAGACGCAGTACGGCTATCGCGGTTGCCAGAACTGCGGCGTGGTGCAGCAGGTACAGCAGATCTATATCCAGCAGCAGGGTAGCAACAACAGCGGTCTTGGCACCGTGATCGGCGCGGTGGCCGGTGGCCTGTTGGGCAGCACGATCGGTCATGGCCGCGGCAATACGGCGGCGATCGTGGGCGGCGCAGTGGTGGGCGGCGTGGTGGGCAACAAGGTCGGCCAGGCCAACAGTCAGCCTGCCGGCACCACGCCTGCATGGCAGGTCGTGGTGCGCATGGACAATGGGCAGTACGCCACGGTAACGCAGGGTCCCAATCCGGGTGTGCGGCCGGGCGATTACGTGGTGATCAGCAACAATCAGGTCTATCCACGCTGATCATCAATTAGACGTCTGGACGTCCAAATGAAAAAGCCCTCTTTCGAGGGCTTTTTTATGGAATTCGCGCGTATCAGTTGATCGTATAGAACTTGTGGTCGCCGATGGTGATGGCGCGCTGGTTGCGCGACCATGCCGGTGCAACCGAAACGGTGGCGAAATGGTCCGCGTGCGGAACAAAGAAACGACGTTCGTCGACCGGTAGCTGCCAGTTGGTCATCGATTTGCCAGCGATGTCCCAGGCTTTCTGGAACGCCACGAGGTTGTCGATTTCCTGATTCTGCGGCGTGGTGGACAACGCGAATTGATGTGGCGCCTTCACTACTTCGCACACAGTATCGCCCCATTGGCCGCGTTCGCGTCGACGCATGGCAACTTCCGCCACGGCCATCTGGCCGACCGTGGACTGGCTACGTGCTTCCAGGTACACGGTGGTTGCCAGACAGGTCTGGTCTGCGAGCGGTTGGGGCAGTACGGACATCAGCCACAACAACATGGAAAGTTTCATATCTGCCTCCAGCTTGCTGTACGTGCTGGCACACATGCGTGCCATGACGCCATTGCGGTGGACGGGCGGGCAGGCCGTTCCACCTGGATCTTTTGCCTGCGTCGAAACTTGTGGCGCAAGCAGGTTTGGCCGCTGTAAACGGCGGAATCAATCGACATGTCCGATGTCGACTGGGAAAAGCTTCGGCTATTTACGCTGCGTGCATGGAGCACGTCTGGTGCAGCGTGTTCGCGCATACGGCGAGTTGTACTCCGGCGTCTTCTTGCCGGGTCGCGCCGATCCGGACCCCTCCGGTTCGTCGCGTATGTCGGCACCCTGCGGTCAAGTGGATGCCTGAAAAAGTTTGGCGGAATCTAGTGGGGCTTGCTCGTCTTTGCAAGTGCCCGCCATGTTCGATTCACAATCCGCTCACATCATCGCATGCGGCGCATGATGTAAACGTCAAGCAGGCCAAGTGTTTAGCAGTTGTACGTCAATGCCCTCGTCACTAACAACTTTTTTGTCGTGTTGTCCGAGTCGACCCGCAACATCGTCGCTTATGACAGCAAGCGCTTCGATACGTTCGCTGTGCGCAATGACACTGAGCAAGCGCACGAATTCGCTGTTCTCGCGTTGCAGCAATACACCATCGTCGACAGGCTTCGATAGCGCGACATGATGCAGATGACGTTTGTTGCCGCCGCGATAGTGCAAACGCGCAACGATCTCCTGTCCGGGATAGCAACCTTTGTCGATCGCAACAGCACCGAGGCGATGCAGCGAAAGCGCAGGAGGAAGCAATTCATTCAACGCGGCGTCGGGAAGCCATGGCCATCCTTCGCGCAGTTGTTCGAGTTGCCATGCGTCATCGCTGCCGACGTTTGCGCCGAACAACATCGCATGCGATCCGCAACCGATTCGAATGACGTCATCGCGCACGTCGACATTGTGCAAAGGAAATGCGGCGTCTCCCGCAAGCGAACCTTTTGCAATGCTTAGCTTGACGCGCGAGCGAAAGACGAAGCGACGCAATGCATCGATGAACACCTCCGCATCGCCGCCACGCAGAATCAGCAACAAGCGTTCGTCATCCAGGCGCGCAAGATGAAACAGGTTGCGCACGCGTCCTTGTGCGTCGAGCCAACTGCTGAACTGCCAGCGATGGTTGGTGAGCGCAGTGACCTGGCTGGAGAACTGGCTTTGCGCAAACGCGAGGGCGTCCGGGCCTTCCATTAAAACGGCTTGGGCGGTTTGGAGTGTCGGCATGCGCGCAGGAGTGGGGGCGGCAGGGGCTTGCTGCAAGTGCTTCCTATCTTGCCTGCAACGCCCGACGCCCGGCGTCAACCGGTTGTGCCGCTATGCCGCAAGTATTACGCTTTTGGCGATACGAACATGCCCGACACGTCCTCCAAACCCGCAACGCCGAACGAACCCGCCAAGCAAAAGCGGGTCGTAGCGCCCGTTTTGCCCGTGCCGGGCAAGGAACAGAACGAGCGGCCGGTGCCGGATCCCACGCGCTACGGCGATTGGGAAAAGAACGGGCGCTGCATCGACTTCTGATCCGTCGCGTTTGCGCGCCACGGTAGGGTGGCGGAGCGGCGGGTGCGCGGAAGCGGTTGGCGGTGCACGGGTATCAGCGATTCCACCCAGGATAGCCGCCATGGCACAGACGCAACGACCGCTTTCACCGCATCTACAGATATATAAGTGGCAAGTGCAGATGGTGACCTCCATCCTGCATCGCGCCACCGGCATTGCCCTGACTGTGGGCACCTTGATCGTCGTATGGGGCCTGGTCGCCCTGGCCGCCGGCGAAGACGCTTTCAACCAGTTCAAGATCTGCATGGGCAGCCCGCTCGGCATGATCCTGATGATCGGCTGGACCTGGTCGCTTTTCTATCACCTGTGCAACGGCATCCGTCATTTGATACAGGACGCGGGTGCAGGCTACGCCATCGCCCAGTTCGTGCGTTCGAGCTGGCTGACCGTGATCGGCAGCCTCGTGCTCACCCTGATCGTCTGGGGCTACGTACTTTCCGCCGGAGGTGCCGCATGAGCACCAATACGAAAGATTTGCGCCATCCGCTGAAGCGGGCGCGTGGCCTCGGTTCGGCCCAGTCCGGCGTCGGCCACTGGTGGACCCAGCGCACGACCGCCGTGGCGCTGATCGCGCTGGGCATCTGGTTCGTGGTCCTGGTACTTGGCCTGGTGCATGGCGACTACGCCGCCGCACGCGCCACGGTGGCCAAGCCATGGAACGCGGTGCTGCTGATCGCATTTCTGGTCACCATGTTCTGGCATGCGGTGCTGGGCATGCAGGTGGTCATCGAGGATTACGTTCACACCCATTGGAAGGAGATCACCCTTCTGGTGGCCATCAAGTTTATCGCCGTGCTGTGCGTGCTGGCTGGCACGCTGGCGGTGCTGCGCATCGCACTGGGAGCCTGAGGTCGATGGAAGCTTACAAAGTTCAGCAGCACAAATACGACGTGATCGTGGTGGGCGCCGGTGGTGCCGGCCTGCGCGCCACGTTCGGCCTGGCCGAGAAAGGCCTGAAGGCCGCGTGCATCACCAAGGTGTTCCCGACCCGCTCGCACACCGTGGCCGCGCAGGGTGGTATCGCCGCGGCGCTCGGCAACATGGGCGAAGACGACTGGCGCTTCCACTTCTACGACACCATCAAGGGGTCGGACTGGCTGGGCGACCAGGACGCGATCGAATACATGTGCCGCGAGGCCATTCCTTCGATCCTGGAACTGGAACACTACGGCGTACCGTTCTCGCGCACCGATGATGGCCGCATCTACCAGCGCCCGTTCGGCGGCATGACCACGCATTACGGCAAGGGCACCGCGCAGCGCACCTGCGCTGCGGCGGACCGCACCGGGCACGCGATCCTGCACACGCTGTACCAGCAGGCGCTGGCGCATGACGCCACGTTCTTCATCGAATACTTCGCCATCGACCTGATCTTCGACGAAGAAGGTGTGTGTCGCGGCGTGCTGGCGCTCGACATGAACGAGGGCACGCTGCATGTGTTCCGCGGCCATGCCGTGGTGCTGGCGACGGGCGGCTACGGCCGCGCTTATTTCAGCGCCACCTCCGCGCACACCTGCACGGGCGACGGCGGCGGCATGGTGCTGCGCTCTGGTTTGGCGCTGCAGGACATGGAATTCGTGCAATTCCATCCTACCGGCATCTATGGCGCCGGCTGCCTGATTACCGAAGGCGTGCGCGGCGAAGGCGGTTATCTCACCAACGGCAAGGGCGAGCGTTTCATGGAGCGCTATGCGCCCAGCGCGAAGGATCTCGCCTCGCGCGACGTGGTCAGCCGCGCGATGACGGTGGAAATCCGCGAAGGCCGCGGCGTGGGCGAACACAAGGATCACGTGCATCTGAACCTGATGCACCTCGGGCCGGAAGTGATTCACGAGCGCCTGCCGGGCATCGCCGAATCCGCGCGCATCTTCGCCGGTGTGGACGTCACCAAGGAGCCGATCCCGGTGCTGCCGACCGTGCACTACAACATGGGCGGCATTCCCACCAACTATCACGGCGAAGTCGTGCAGAAGAAGGGCGACGACGTCGACGCCGTGGTGCCTGGCCTGTTCGCCATCGGCGAAGCGGCCTGCGTGTCGGTGCATGGCGCCAACCGCCTTGGCTCCAACTCGCTGCTCGACCTGGTGGTGTTCGGCCGCGCGGTATCGCACCGCTGCGCCGAGATCATCAAGCCGGGCACGGCGCACAAAGATCTTCCCGCCAGTGCGCTGGACAAGGCGCTCGGCCGCTTCGATGGCCTGCGCAACGCGAATGGCGGCACGCCGACGGCGAAGATTCGCCTGAACATGCAGCGCACCATGCAGGACGATGCCGCGGTGTTCCGTACCGGCGAAACGCTGAAAGCCGGTTCGAAGAAGATCTCCGAGGTGTACGACTCCTTCAAGGACGTGCGCGTGAGCGATCGTTCGATGGTGTGGAACTCCGACCTGATCGAAACGCTGGAGCTGTCCAACCTGCTGGGCCAGGCCGTGGCCACCATGCATTCGGCCGAGCAGCGTCCGGAAAGCCGCGGTGCGCATGCGCGTGAAGATTTCCCGGATCGCAACGATCACGACTGGATGAAGCACACGCTGGTGAAGGTGGACGAAGCCGGTAAAACCAGCTTCGATTTCCGCCCGGTGCACATGTATACGCTCACCGGCGAAGTCGAAGTCGTGCCGCCCAAAAAGCGCGTCTATTAAGTATTCCGACTGGAGAGGCAATCGTGGCCGAATTCACGCTACCGAAGAATTCCAAGATCCAGCCGGGCAAGCATTATCCGGCGAAGGACGCAAAGAAACCGCGTACGTTCCGCGTCTATCGCTGGTCGCCGGACGACGGCCAGAACCCGCGCATCGACACATACGAAGTCGACTTGGCCGCGTGCGGCCCGATGGTTCTGGACGCGCTGCTGAAGATCAAGAACGAGATCGATCCCACGCTGACGCTGCGCCGTTCGTGCCGCGAAGGTATCTGTGGTTCGTGCGCGATGAACATTGACGGCACCAACACGCTGGCCTGCACCCGCTCCATCGAGGAATGCGCATCGGGCGACGTGAAGATCTATCCGCTGCCGCACATGCCGGTGGTGAAGGATCTGGTGCCGGATCTCACGCACTTCTACGCGCAGTTCGCGTCGATCAAGCCGTGGCTGCGCACGCAAAGCGCCACGCCGGATCGCGAGCGCCTGCAGTCGCCGGAAGATCGCAAGAAGCTCGATGGCCTGTACGAGTGCATCCTTTGCGCGTGCTGCTCCACCAGCTGCCCGAGCTATTGGTGGAATGGCGATCGTTACCTGGGCCCTGCGATTCTGCTGCAGGCGTATCGTTGGATCGTCGATTCGCGCGACGAAGATACCGGTGCGCGCCTGGACGACCTGGAAGATCCGTTCAAGCTGTATCGCTGCCACACCATCATGAACTGCGCGCGCACCTGCCCGAAGGGTTTGAACCCGGCGAAGGCGATTGCGGAGATCAAGAAATTGCTGGTGGAGCGGCGGTCGGCTTAAGGCAACACTGAGATACTTATTCAGTGTTGCCTTAATTCGCTTTTCCCTCTTCCTTCGGGGAGAGGAAGCAAAGGAGGCGCTTCGCGCGTTCAATGTGATGGAAGCTGCCCGCCTCAAGCGCCTTCGCTGGCGCACCCGCCGCGGCACACGCGAACTGGACGCACTGTTCGGCGGTTGGCTGGACGAGTGCTTTCCCTCCGCCGGCGATGCTCAGCAGCAAGCCTTCGACGAATTGCTCGACGTGCAGGACCCGGACCTATGGGATTGGGTGATGGGCCACGCCAAGCCGCCGCGTGCCGACTGGCAGGCGATCATCGATGACATCCGCGCCCGCCATCGGCTTTGAATACCGGCCGTCACGGTGGGTGCCGCGGCTGTTCGTTGCCGTCGCTTCGCTCGCCCTGATGGCCATCGCAGCATCGGGTGCGCCTGTGCCGGTACGGATCGCGCTGATGCTGGCTTCGATCGCCATGTGCGTTTACGCCATTCGCCGACTGCGGCTGCCAATCTACGCGGTGGGTTGGTCGAGTCGAAGCGGCTGGACGTTGCGCGGCCTGGATGGTGCGGATGATGCGGCGATGCTTGCCTCGTTTCGCATCGTGCGCCAGTTGGTTTTGCTGAGATTGGTCAGCGGTCGCTACGGCAAGCTCACGCTGTGGCTGCTGCCGGACAACAGCGATGCGGATATCCGCCGGCGCCTGCGCATGCGCCTGGCCGTTTTGGCCAATAACGCCGAGAAACACCGGTAGGTCGGGCTGAGGCGCAGCCGAAGCCCAAGGTCGCCATGCCACATTCCGATGTTGGGATTCGCCTGCGCCTCAGCCCAACCTGCGGGGACTACGACGAATTTCAGCAGCCATTGCCCGTCACGCCCACTTCGGGCACTCTGCGCGCGCGGCAAGGTCTTATGGATTCCTCGGCCCGCCGCCCACGTCCCTGAAGCGAAGCCCCCATGTTCCGACCGCTCGAGCTTTTCATCGGCCTGCGCTACGTCCGCGCCAAGCGGCGCAATCAGTTCATCTCCTTTATCTCCACCGTATCCATCGTGTGCATCACCATCAGCGTGATGGCGTTGATCACGGTGATGTCGGTGATGAACGGCTTCGACTACCAGCTGCGGTCGCGCATCCTCGGCGCCATTTCCGATGCCACGGTTTCCGGGCTGCCAGGCGAGACAGTGCAGAACTGGCAGTACGCCGTGCAGCAGGTGAAGGGTAATTCGCACGTGCGTGGCGCCGCGCCGTATGTGGAGATCCAGTCATTCCTGCAGGCCCAGCGCTCGGGCGGCGCGATGGTGCGTGGTATCGATCCTGCGCAGGAGCCTAACGTTTCGGACATCAATCAGCACATGGTGGCCGGTTCGTTCGATTCGCTGACACCGGATAGCTGGAACATCGTGCTCGGCAGGGATCTTGCCTTGCAGCTTGGCGTGAATGTCGGCGACAAAGTCACCATGGTGGTGCCGGAATTGCGCGCGACGCCAATGGGCGCGGTACCACGTATTCGTGGATTCAAGGTCAGCGGCATTTTCGAAATGGGCATGGAGGAGTTCGATTCCGGCCTGGGCCTGATCAACATCACTGACGCCGAAAAGCTGAAAAGCATCGATGGCCCCACCGGCATTCGCCTGAAGCTCGACGATCTGTACAACGCCGGTCCTGTCGCGCGCGAACTGGCCGATACGCTCGGGCAGGTCTACACGGTGACCACCTGGATGGACAGCCACGCCAATTTCTTCTCCGCGATTTCAATGGAGAAGAAAGTGATGTTCATCATTCTCTCGCTGATCATCCTGGTGGCGGTGATCAACCTGATTTCCATGTTGATGATGCTGGTCACCGACAAGCAGGCGGATATCGCGATCCTGCGTACGTTGGGTTCGACCCCGCGCAGCATCATGGGCATGTTCATGGTGCAAGGCGTGCTGGTGGGTTTTGTCGGTATCGGCTTCGGCGTCGGCCTGGGCTCGCTGTTGTCGTGGCGGCTGCCGGGCATCGTGAAGTGGATCGAGCATGTCACCGGCGTCACCTTCCTCTCGCCGGACGTGTATTACATCAGCGAAGTGCCCAGCAGGCTCGACTGGCACGATGTCTTGTCGGTTTCGCTGGTGACTTTCCTGTTCTCCTTGCTGGCGACGCTGTACCCCGCGTGGCGCGCCTCGCGTACGCAGCCGGCGCAGGCGCTGCGCTATGAGTAACCCGATGACGAATGCTGCCAACAACAATATCGTGCTGCGCGCCAGCCACGTCGCCAAAACCTACGAGGAAGGCGATCTGCGAACCACGGTGCTGACCAATGTGAGCTTCACGCTCAAGCGTAGCGAAACGCTGGCGATCGTCGGTGCCTCCGGTTCCGGCAAGAGCACGCTGCTGCACATTATCGGTGGCCTGGATACGCTCACCGGCGGCGAAGTGGAAGTGGAAGGCCAAACCCTTTCCAGGCTATCCGACGCCGAACGCGGTCGCGTGCGCAATCGCTCGCTTGGTTTCATCTACCAATTCCATCACCTGCTGCCGGAATTCACCGCGCTGGAAAACGTGTGCATGCCCTTGCTCATCCGCGGCGTGGGCATTCCCGAAGCGCAGAAACAGGCTGCGGCCTTGCTGGAACGCGTCGGGCTGGGCAAGCGCCTCGAGCACAAGCCTTCCGAGCTTTCCGGTGGCGAACGGCAGCGTTGTGCGGTGGCGCGCGCCTTGGTGACGCGTCCCTCCTGCGTGCTGGGCGATGAACCCACCGGCAATCTCGACGAAGACAACGCCGCGCACGTGTACGAGCTGATGCTGGAGTTGAACCGAGAGATCGGCACCAGCTTCATTCTGGTGACGCATGACAGCCGGCTGGCGGCGCGCATGGATCGCACACTCGAACTGCACAACGGCGAGTTGCGCGAAAAAGCCTGATCTCCGGGAGGTTGGGCTGAGGTGCAGCCGAACTCCAGCGTTGCCATGCATGTTTCGACGTTGAGGTTCGCCCCGGATCAAGTCCCGGGGCTCAGCCCAATCTATGTGACGTTCAAGGCATCAACCCGTCAACGCGTTGAGCCGGCGCCTTACAAACCTGCTTGTGCGCCTGCGCTAGCGTCGCAGGTATGGTGAAGCAGGTGAGGACATATCCGGGCGCCATTTCGTGCGCGCTGGCGTTGTTGATAGGCATATCCGCGGTGCAATGGTTGCCGTCGTTGCCGCCGCGCTGGGTGATGGCAGCGATGGCGGCATGTGCCCTGGTTTCAGCGTGGTGTGTTCCGCGTATCCGTTGGCTCGCCATCGCGCTGTTTGGGTTCGCCTGGGCTGCATGGTGTGGCAGCGCGGCCATGGAGGCGCGCTTGCCCAAAGCCTGGGAAGGCCAGGATTTTCTTGTCACTGGCCGCGTCGTCGGGTTGGCGCAAACCCGGGCGGATGCGACCAGCGTGCTGTTCCGGATCGAGCACGCGACGCGCGACGGACAAGCCGTACCTTGGCATGGGCTTGCACGCATCAGTTGGTACGACACGCCGACAGCAGCGCCGGAACCCTGTTCGCAATGGCAATTGTTGCTGCGCCTGCGCAGGCCACGCGGCATGGCGAACCCCGGTGGCGCGGACAGCGAACGCAGCGCGCTCGCGCGTGGCATCGCGGCCGTGGGTTATGTGCGCAATGATCCAGGCAATCAACGTCTGAGCGTGGGCAAATTCTGTCTGGATCGCTTGCGCGGCTCGCTCGCCGACGGTATCCAGGCACGCGTGCATGATCCGCATGATGCCGCGTTGCTGCGTGCCTTCACGGTAGGCGACACGCGCGGATTGGAACAGCACGATTGGAATGTCGCGCGCGCAAATGGCATTTCGCATCTGCTCGCCATCTCGGGTTTTCACGTCGGCGTGGCGGCCGTTTTCGGCGCGTGGCTATGTACGGCGGTTTACTGGCTTTGGCCCGCGCTTGCCTTGCGCCGCCCGCATGCACAGGCCCAGGCGCTGTTCGCGCTGGCGTCGGCATGCGCTTATGGTGCGCTCGCCGGCTTGGGCATGCCCACGGTACGCACCGTGATGATGATCGCCGCCTTCGCGCTGGCGCGCTGCAGTCGGCGCGCTGCCGGTTCGGGACATGCGTTGGCGATCGCGATGATGGCCATCTTGCTGGTGAATCCCACTGCGGTGCTGGAAGCGGGATTCTGGTTGTCATTCGTTGGCGTGACGTTCCTGATTCTGTGCATGGAAGCGAAAGGACGCGGACTGCGTGCTTTCCTGCGTGAGCTGACGTTGGGGCAGTTGGTGATGACCATTGCATTGCTGCCGCTGACGCTGTGGTTTTTCGGCGAAGCGTCACTGGTCGGGGCCTTATCCAATCTGGTCGCCGTGCCATTCGTCAGCTTCGTGATCGTGCCTTGCGCATTGTTCGGCGTGCTGCTGTTGATGCTGTGTCCACCGTTGGCGACGCCGGTGCTGCGCGTGGCCGAATGGCTGACGCATGCGCAATGGTGGTTGCTGGAGCAAACCGCCACCTGGCCGGGCGCGCAGTGGTACTTGCCGGCCGTGACGCCATGGGCGTTGTTGTTGGCCACGTTGGGTGCGATCTGGTTGTTCATGCCGCGCGGCGTGCCGATGCGGGCGCTGGGCGCGTTGCTGTTTTTGCCTTTGTTGTGGCCGGCGCGGCATCTGCCGGAGGCCGGTGCGTTTCAGGCCTGGGTGCTGGATGTGGGGCAGGGGCTTTCGGTCGTGGTGCGCACGCACGGGCATGCATTGGTTTATGACGCAGGCGCGCGTTATCCCTCGGAATTCGATCTCGGCACGGCGGTGGTGATTCCGTCGCTGCATGCGCTTGGTATCGATCGGCTGGACATGCTGATGATCAGCCACGCCGACAACGATCACGCTGGTGGCGCACCCGCAGTAGCGTCGGCGTTTCCGACGGCGCAGCGTTATTCGGGCGAACCGGCACGCATGCGCCTGCCGATGGCGCAGTGCCTTGCCGGGCAGCAATGGGACTGGGATGGCGTGCGCTTTCGCGTACTGAGTCCCGCTGCCACCTCGACGAAAATCAAAGCCAACGACCTTTCCTGCGTGCTGCTGGTGGAAGGACGGGCGGGACGTCTGCTGTTGACCGGGGACATCGCGATGGAAACCGAACCGCATGTTGCCGCAGCGCTAGGACCTGGCCCCAAGCCACTCTTGCAGGTGCCGCATCACGGCAGCAAAAGTTCGTCCAGCGCCGCGTTCATCGCCACAGTCCAGCCTGAACTTGCCGTTGTATCCGCGGGCTGGCGCAACCGTTTCGGCCATCCGCGGCCGGAAGTCATGCAGCGTTATGCCGCGGCCGGCGTATCGGTCTTCAATACCGCGGTGGATGGCGCCGTTCAGCTTGATTTTCCCGCCACCGCGCCCGCATATGTGGGCACTCGATGGCGCTTGCTGCAGCGGCGCTACTGGCGGGAGTGAATTGCCGAAGACCGCACGGTACGTCGCGGCGACGCTGTTATGATGGCCGCTTCCGCAGACGGCCAGGGCCGGGAGTTCGTTGTGGGTGATTTGGGTCAGATTCTGATGGCGGGCGGCTGGGCCATGGCGCCCATCCTGATCTGCTCGGCGGTGGCGTTGGCGATCGTACTGGAGCGGTGGTGGACGTTGCGGCGCAATTCGGTGTTGCCGCCGGGGCTGTCGCAGGAAGTGCGCGAATGGGCGCGCTCCGATCAGCTCGATCCGGCGCATCTGGAAAAGCTCGCTACCGGTTCGCCATTGGGTGAACTGCTGGCCGCCGCGCTCGCCGTGCGCCAGCACTCGCGCGACCTGATCAAGGAACGCATCGAGGACACCGGCCGCCATGTCGTGCATCGCATGGAGCGTTACCTCAATACGCTCGGCACGATCGCGCTGATCGGTCCGCTGCTGGGCCTGTTCGGAACTGTCATCGGCCTGATCCGCATGTTCATGCAGGTGATGGTGGGCGGCATGGCCGATCCCACCAAGATGGCCGGCGGCATTGGCGAGGCGCTGATCTGCACCGCGGCAGGTCTGACGGTGGCGATTCCAGCGTACGTGCTGCATCGCTATTTCCGTTCCAAGGTGGCTGGCTATGTGGTGGAGATGGAAAAGCAGGCGACGCTGCTGCTGGACGATCTCACACTCTCCGCACAATCCGCCGCGCCACGTGCGCGTCGTGCGCCGTTGTCCGGCGACAAGGCTTCGGTCTAAGCCATGCGCATCGGTAGCGACCGTCGCAACGACGATTTCGAGATCAACGTGGTCTCGCTGATCGACGTATTGCTGACTCTGTTGATGTTCTTCGTGCTCACGACCACGTTCGTGCAGCACTCGCGCCTGAAAGTGAACCTGCCGCAAGCCAGCGCGGAAGATCGCGATATGCAGCCGCCGGCGATCACCGTGATGGTGGACCGCGAAGGGCACTTCTACGTGGGCAGTGATGAAGTTGCCGGCAGCAGCGTGGATGCCGTGAAACAAGCCATCGCGCACGTGGCCGGCGACGATCGCAACCAGACCGTCACCATCCGCGCCGACGCCATGACGGCGCACCAGAACGTGGTCACGGCAATGGATGCGCTGGGCCAGCTGGGCTTTACTCACCTCTCGATCGCCACGACGCCGTCGCAGGCGGAAACGGGCAAATGAGCGAAGGGAAAAAGAAGGTTGCATTGTGGGACGCGGAGAGTCGGCGTACGTACAAGCGCCTGCTCGGCTATTCGGCGCGCTACTGGCCGGTAGCCTTGATCACCATCATCGGCTTTGCGGTGGATGGCGGTTGCCTGGCCTTCTTTACCAACAAGCTGCGGCCGATCATCGATGACCTGTTCGCCAAGAAAGATCCGTACCTGATCTTCTGGATGCCGATCTGGATCATTTCGATCTTCATGGTGCGCGGCATTGCCACCTTCATCAGCAACTACGGTATTGGCTACATCGGCCGCAACGTGGTGCAATCGATGCAGCGCGACGTGTTCTCGGCCTATCTGCGCTTGCCGGCCACGTTTTTCGGCAATGAACATTCCGGCCATCAGATTTCGCGCATCACCTACACCAGCGAGCAGATCGCAGGCGCGTCCACCGATGCGCTCAAGGTGGCGGTGACGGAAGGCGTGACCGTGATCGGCATGTTCTACGTGATGCTGAACAACAGCGCCTATCTTACGATCGCGCTGCTGCTGCTGATCCCCGCCATCATGCTGATCGCCACGATGGTTAGCCGTCGCTATCGCATGATCAGCCGACGCATCCAGAGCATGATGGGCTCGGTCACCGGGACGGTGGAGGAAACCATCGAAGCGCATCGCGAAATTCGCATCTACGGCGGACAACAGCAAGCCGACGAGCGCTTCAAGCAGGTTTCCGACCGTGCGCGTTATCTGAACCTCAAGATCGTCGCGACGGCGGCGACTTCCAGTTCGGCCATCCAGACGGTGGCATCGTTCGCGCTGGCGGGCTTGGTGTTCCTGGGCTCGCGGCCCTCGGTCATCGACAGCATTTCGCCTGGCGTGTTCGTCACGGTGTTGACCGCGATGGGCGGCATGCTGCCGTCGCTGAAGCGCTTGGCCAACGTGCAATCCACCATGCAAACGGGCATTGCAGCAGCTGAAAACCTGTTCGCTGTGATCGACCAGCCGCCGGAAGTGGATCTAGGCACCAAGGTGTTGGAACGCACCAAGGGCGATCTGCGTTTCGAAGACGTGCGGCTGGTCTACCCACGTGGCGATTTCCAGGCACTGGTCGGCGTGAACCTGCATTGCGCTCCCGGCACGGTCACCGCCTTGGTGGGGCGTTCCGGCAGCGGCAAGAGCAGCCTTGTCAGCCTGTTGCCGCGCTTCAATGCACCGACCAGCGGGCGCATTCTGCTGGATGACGAGAACTACGAAACCTATACGTTGCCGTCGCTGCGCCGCCAAATCGCATGGGTGGGACAGAGTGTGGTGCTGTCCGACGGTACGGTGGCGGAGAACATCGCTTATGGCGAGCTGGCCGGCGCCAGCGAACAGGACATCGTCGCCGCAGCCGAAGCGGCCAACGCGATGGAATTCATCCGGCGCTTGCCGCAGGGCATCCACAGCCCCATCGGCGAGGGCGGCAGCATGCTGTCCGGCGGCCAGCGCCAGCGCATCGCGATCGCTCGCGCGATTCTCAAGAACGCGCCGATCCTGGTGCTGGATGAAGCGACCAGTGCGCTGGATACCGAATCCGAACGCTTGATCCAGCAAGCGCTGCAGCGCCTGATGCGCGATCGCACCACGCTGGTGATCGCCCATCGCCTGTCCACCATCGAACATGCCGATCAGATCGCAGTGATGGATCAGGGCCGCATCATCGAACGCGGCACGCATGCCGAGCTGATGGCGCTGGGCGGTCACTACGCCGCGCTGCATCGCATGCAGTTCAACGAACGTCCCACCGTGGTTGCCGCCGACTGACGATGCGCCTGGCCGACACGCTCCAGGCAGGTTGGTACGAGGGAAAGCCACTGCCGTGGTGGTGTTATCCGCTGTCAAAGCTTTATGCCGCTGTCGTGGCGATGCGCCGGACGCTGTATCGGCTCGGCTGGCTGCGCACGGTGCGGCTGTCTTGCCCGGTGATCGTGGTCGGCAATCTCACTGCTGGCGGCACGGGTAAAACACCACTCACTTTGGCGCTGGCCGAAGCGTTGCGTGAGCGCGGTTACCGTCCAGGTGTGGTGAGTCGCGGTTACGGTGGAACCAGCCGCGAACCGATACTGCTCGGCGAATCGCCAGACCCGGTCGAAGCGGGCGACGAACCTTGCGTGATACGCGCCAGCGGCGTGCCGGTGGCGATTGGCCAGGACCGTCCTGCGGCGGCGCAATTGCTGCTCGATGCCGGGTGCGATGTCGTGATTGCAGACGATGGCCTGCAGCATTATCGCCTGGCACGCGATCTGGAGATCTGCGTGATCGATGGCGCGCGGCGTTTCGGCAACGCGCGCCTGTTACCGGCGGGACCGCTGCGCGAACCCATGCACCGTCTGGCGCAGGTGGATTTTCGTGTCTGCAACGGCGGCGATCCGCAGGACGGCGAAGTGCCCATGCGCCTGCATGGCAATTCGATGCGCTCGCTGGTGGATGAACGCGAACTGCCCATCGCCCATTTCGCCGGCAGGCGCGTGCATGCGGTGGCGGCCATCGGCCATCCGCAGCGCTTCTTTGCAAGCCTCGCCGAACACGGGCTGGATGTGATTCCTCATCCCTTTCCCGATCACCATGCTTTCATGCCGGCGGATCTTACGTTTCGCGATGATCTGCCCGTGCTGATGACCGAGAAGGACGCGGTGAAATGCTGGGCGTTCGCCCAGCCGCATTGGTGGAGCGTGCCGGTCAAGGCCGAGTTGCCGGCAAGTTTCCATGAGGCGTTCCTCGCGCGGCTTGCGGCGAAAGCACGGGCGTAGGCGATGGCGTTATCATAGGCGCCATTTCCCGGCGCCATGCCGGCCTTTTTTCTGCGCGAGGTTTTGCATGAGCCTGATCCAGGTACCGGTTTCCTTCGGCGAGCTGATCGACAAGATCACCATCCTGGAGATCAAGGCGCGCCAGATTTCCGATCCCGCCAAGCTCGTCAATGTGCACAACGAGCTCAACCTGCTCAACGCCACGTGGGCCAACGATCACGCCTCGCAAACCGATATCGGCAAGGAACGCGCGCATCTGCTCGCGGTGAACGAGGCGCTGTGGGATATCGAAGACCGCATCCGCCTGAAGGAAAAAGCGCAGGCATTCGATGCGGAGTTCATCGAACTGGCGCGCTCGGTGTATTTCAAGAACGACGAGCGCGCAGCGGTGAAGCGCCAGATCAATCTCAAGCTGGGTTCGCAGTTGGTGGAAGAGAAGTCGTATCAGGATTATCGTGCGAAGTAACTCGTCGCTGTGATAGCGACGTAGCTTGGGTGAAACATCACAGGGGAGTTCACCGTATGCGCCGATGGAAGGGTTTGCTGGGGCTGCTGTTCGTGGTTTCACCCTTGCTGGCGCAGGATGTCCCTCCTGCATTGCGCGATTGGCAGGGCTGGGTCTTGCACGACGTTCCCCAGCACGACTGTCCCTTTCTGGCTAACAGCCACCCGGATGCCGACAGTTACCAGTGCATCTGGCCGGGCCGCCTGAGCATCGAGGCTGGCAAGAGCGGCGGCCGTTTCAGTCTGGATGTCCGCGTGGATGCCGCGAGCTGGGTGGAGCTTCCTGGCGATGAACACAGCTGGCCGCAGCAGGTGACGGTGAACAACAGGCCGTGGCCGGTGCTGAATCGCGATGGGCAGCCGGCGCTGCGGCTGGACGCGGGCGAATACGCCATCCAGGGAAGCCTGCCGTGGGAAGCACGCCCGGCACGACTGCGCGTACCGCTGTCGATCGGCCTGGTTTCGTTGAACGTGGACGGCGGCGCGGTCGATCGCATCGAACGCAATGGCGATCAACTTACGCTTGGCGAGGCCGCGGCGGCACAGCGTCAGGCGGATGCGCTTTCGGTGCGCGTCTATCGTCATCTCACCGATGGCATGCCTGCATTGCTGGATACGCAGTTGCAGTTGAACGTGACGGGCAGCGCGCGCGAACAGGTGTTGGGTCCGGCGTTGCCCAAGGGCTTCATCGCCACTTCGCTGGATAGCGACGTACCTGCGCAGTGGGAGCCTGATGGACGGGTGCGCCTGCAGTTGCGTCCTGGACAATGGACTTTGCACGTGTCTGCGCGCGCGGTGGATACCTTACGCGAAGTGAGTCTGGCGCCGCCTGCTGACGAGCTTTGGCCAAAGCAGGAGATCTGGAGCTACAGCGATGACGCATCGCTGCGCAGTACGCGTGTGGAAGGCCATGCTACCGACGCTGCGCAAGCGGGTGTGCCGGATGACTGGCGCGAACTCCCCGCGTATGTGCTCGATGCAAACAGTGGTCTGACCATTCAACAGGGTACGCGCGGCGGCGAAGGCGAGGCGGGTGGCCAGATTCATCTCGAGCGGCAGATATGGGTCGATTTCGATGGGCGTGGTTTCAACGTCAGCGATCATCTGACCGGAACCTTGCCGCGCACGCAGCGATTGGATGTCGATGCACCCTGGCAACTGCAGCGCGCTTCCCAGGGCAACGAACCCCTGCTTGTTACCGATAGAGGACAAGGGCGCACTGGTGTCGAATTGCGCAGCACGAATCTGGATCTGTATGCAGGCTTGCGCGTCGCTGATCGCAGCGGATCACTGCCCAGTGCGGGATGGCTTGTGCCACTGGAAAACATTGATGCGGTTTTGCATCTGCCCTATGGCTATCGCCTGATCGGCGCCGGCGGCGTGGATCGCTCGCCGAATTCGTGGATAGCGCAATGGAGCTTGCTGGATCTGTTCGTCGTCGCGTTGATCGCGCTGCTGGCGGGACGTTTGCTCGGCTGGCGTTGGGCGGTGATTGCAGCATGCTTTTTGATCTTGTCGCTGCACGAAGCAGGTGCGCCGCGCTGGACACTGGGTGTTGCCTTCGCATTCGCCTTGTTGATGCGCGCGCTGCCGGCAGGGCGATTGCGGCAGGCCGCGCAGATGGTCAGCCTGTTTGCGTTGGCGGTGGCGATGATCTGGACCTTGCCGTTCGCCAAAGCGCAATTGGAATACGCCCTGCACCCGCAATTGGAAGGCAACGGTACTTATTCCTCACAGACGGTGCGCCTGGCGGCTGCGCGTTATGGCGAAGAGAAAGCGAGAAAGCAGGAGATGGCTCCTGCTGCTGCCATGGAGCTAACTGAAACGAGCGCGTCACCTGCACCGCCACCGGCCGCACCTGCTCCGGCGCTGGAATCAGCAGCAGGCTCAACGTCTCGTGGCAGCCCCAAGATCATAGCCAAGCGGGTACCACCGCCGAACGCAGTCTCAACTTCCACAATCGATAGCCACAGCATTATCCAGGCTGGATCGGGCGAGCCCGGTTGGGACGTCGACAACAATTACAGTCTGAGCTGGTCCGGGCCTGTCACATCCAGCCAAAGCATGCGACTGGTGATTGCATCCTCCTGGCTGGTCCGACTGTTGCGCGTGGTGATGCTGGCCTTGCTGGTGGCGCTGCTTGGCCGGCTTGCGCGGAGTTTCGCCAAACCATCCGATACGTCGTGGCGAATCTGGCGCCTGGGTAGCACAGCAGCGGCGTGCCTGTTGTTGGCAAGCCTGCCGCATATGGCGCGTGCGCAAGCCATGCCGAGTCCGGATTTGCTGAGGCAACTGCAAAGCCGTCTGCTGGAAGCACCCAAATGCGCGCCGGATTGCGCGGTAGTTGCGGCTGCGAACTTGCAGGCGAAAGACAATCAAATCGCTGTGGAACTGGAAGTGCACGTGGGCGCGCCCGTTGCGTTGCCGCTGCCGCAAATCGATGCGGGCCTGCAACTCATCAGCGCCACACTGGACGGCCATGCCAACGCAACGATCGGCAAGCGTGACGATCAGATGTTGGTCAGGCTGGAGCCGGGTGTGCACAAGCTTGCCTTGAGCTATCGCGCACAGCCTGTCGACAGTACCACGTTGCATTTTGCATTGCATCCGCAATGGATGACGTTCAACGGGCAAGGCTGGTCGCTCGATGGCGTTGATGGGGGGCGTCTGCTGGGTGACAGCGTGACGCTCAACCGCATCCGCACGGTGACCGATGGCAAGCCAGCGCCGGCTTCGCAGCAGGCGTTTCCGCCGTATGTGCGCATCACGCGGGATATGGTGCTTGGCGTGGACTGGACCGTGGTCAACACGGTGGAACGGTTGGCGCCGAGCGATGGCGGTTTCAGCCTGGAATTGCCGCTGCTGCCCGGCGAGCATCCGCTGGGCGATGGCATGCGCGTACACGACGGACGCATCGGCGTCACGTTCAATGCCGGCCAGAACGAGGTGACCTGGACCAGCCGCCTCGACCACGCCGATAGTTTGAAAATCACGGCGCCGGCGTTGGGCGATCACGCGGAAATCTGGCAGGTACACGCTTCACCCATGTGGCATGTCGAGTCGCAAGGCGTACCTGTGGGCGGCAGCGGCGACGGCCTTCAATTCGAACCATTGCCGAACGAAACCTTGCAGTTGCAGGTGAGCCGGCCTAATGCCGTTGGAGGCGACAGTCTCGCCTTCGACAGCGTGAATGCCAACGTCAGCGTGGGCGATCGCGCGACCGAGACGGAACTGATGCTGCTTGCGCGCAGCACGCGCGGCGGCGAACACGCCATCGCGCTGCCGGCAGGTACGGAACTGCTTGGCGCCACGCGCGATGAGGAACCGCTCAGTCTCGCCGTGAAGGACGGCAAGTTGAGCTTGCCGTTGTTGCCTGGCAAACATCAGTACACGTTGCGTTTGCGCGAACCGCGCGGCATCGGCATGCACGCCGGTACGCCTGCATTTGGCCTGGGTGCGCCGTCGGCGAATATCGGGTTGAACCTGAGGCTGCCGGAAGATCGTTGGGTGTTGTGGACATGGGGGCCACGAGTGGGGCCGGCCGTGCTGTATTGGTCGCAACTGATCGTGTTGCTGGTGGCGGCATGGTTGCTGGCGCGCTATGCACCGACGCCGTTGCGGTTTTATCAATGGCTGCTGCTGGGGCTGGGCTTTTCAGCGTTCGCCTGGAGCGCCTATGCGTTCGTGGTGATCTGGCTGATTCTGCTGGGTCTGCGCGGGCGGCACGATGCGATCGTCAACAAGTTTGGGGACACGCGCTTCAATCTGGTGCAGGCACTGCTTGCGGCCGTTACCGTGCTGGCCTTGGCAACGCTGGTATCCGCGGTGCCGAAAGGCTTGCTTGGTTTGCCGGACATGCATGTTGCCGGCAATGGCTCCACTGCATGGAATTTGAACCGGTTCGCCGACCAAGCCAAGGACGTGCTACCGCAGGCAGGGGTATTCACCGTATCGCTGTGGTTCTACAAGATCGCCATGCTCGCGTGGGCTTTGTGGTTGGCCAACGCGTTGATCGGATGGTTACGGTGGGGCTTTGACGCGTGGACCAAGGGCGGTTATTGGAAGAAGCGTGAGCGCAAAGCTGCCACCCCGCCGCAGTTGCCGGATGCGCCGAACGCACCCCAATAAAAATCGAAGCGAGAAATATTGTAGGTAGGGTTGTAACCCAACATCGTGGTCCGACGGACATCGCGATGTTGGGTTAATAACCAACCTATAGCGAAGCTGCGGCGGCTTCGAAACGCTCGATGACGTCATCGATGTCGATCAGATCCATTACGCCTTGCTTTTCAATCTTCGTTCCCCACGGAATCTCGCTCGCCGGCTTGCCGAAATAGCGGCGCGAGGCAGCGTCGTATTTGTCGACGCACCAGCGGCGGTCGGAATAGGGGCCGGAGCGCGCGGGATTGCTGGCGGCATGCAGGCCAAGCACTTTCAGGCCCACGGTGTTCGCCATGTGCATGGGGCCCGAGTCGGGCGTGAGCAACAACTGCGCGCGGCAGAACATCGCCATCAGTTTCTTCAGCGTGTCTTTGCCGGTGAGGTCGAGCGGAGCGTGCTTGCAGAGCGCCAGGATGGCATCGGCCATGCTGCGTTCGGCCGGGGAAGGGCCGCCGATCAGCACGGTGCGCCAGCCGCTTGCCGCGGCATGGTCCATCACCGCTGCGTAACGTTCCACCCGCCAGTTGCGCAGCGCGTGGCTGGATGTCGGGCTGACCAGCAGCACGGGACGATCGTCCGGCCATTGTTCGGCAGCCCATGCATGGGCTTCATCGGGAATGGGAATATCCCAGCACACCTCGGTCTGTGACAGGCCCAGCGGTTCGCAGAAGCTGCCGATCGCTTGCAGCACGTGCTCGCCGGTGCGGGCGGGGATGCGTTCGTTGACCACCAGGCCATGCAGATCCTTGGAGCGCGCCGGGTCGTAACCGATGCGGCGCTCGGCCTTGATGCCAAGGCTCAGCAGGTTCGAGCGCAACGCCACCTGCATCTGCAATAGCGCATCGAAACGCCGCCCGCGCAGCGCGGCATGCACCTCGCGCATGCCGGCCCAACCGGTGCCTTTGTCGAAGGTGACGAATTCCACCCCGGGAAGGTCGCCGACCAGCTTGCGTTCCAGCTTTCCGACGATCCAGGTCAACGCGGCCTGCGGTAAGGCGCGCTGCAGCGTGCGGACCAGGGGCACCACGTGAGTGACATCCCCAATGGCCGAGGTGCGCAGCAGGCAGATGGAAGCAGGAGGGGACATGTAGAATTGAGGGATGCTTGGATTCATTTTGCGTGGGTGTCACCGGCTCTGTCTGTTCGCAGGCCATAGGGTCATCGGCGAAGACAGGCTGGCCGTCTGTCAAGACGATGGGCCGAAGGCATGCGGACAGACAGAGCCGGCCCGAAGGGTGATGTCCAAAAAGCCCGCAGGCTGCGTCGCGCGACTTGAAAAGACGGCCAGTCTTCCCCGCGTCACGCAGCACAGCCTGCGAGCTTTTTGGACATCATGCCACCTACGCAAAATGAATCCGAGCATCCCTTAGGCAATGAGAGACCGAGCCGCAGCACCGATGCACGAGCAACTGCGCCAAGACGCCAAGGGTGCGATTCTGTTCGACGCCACCGTGTCGCCACAAGTCGATGGCGCCTGGTTCGACGTCGAGCATTGGCGGGAGCAGGGCGCGCTCAGCACGCAATCCGGTGGACGCGGCGGCGTGGCGGTGATCCGCACGCCCGCCGGCGAATGCGTGCTGAGGCACTACCGCCGCGGCGGCATGGTGGCGGCGCTGATGGGCGACCATTACCTGTGGACCGGCGCGGATCGCACGCGCAGCTTCCGCGAATTTCGCTTGTTGCAGGCCATGGCCCAGTTGCAATTGCCGGTGCCGCAAGTCGTGGCTGCATGCTATCGGCGCGTCGGGCTTTATTACCGGGCGGATCTCATCATGCAGCGTCTGCCGGAAACGCAGACGTTGGCGGAATGCGTAGCGCAACACCGCCTGGATGCCGAGCTGGCACGCGAAGTGGGCACGCTGGTGGCGCGGTTTCATCGCGCGGGCGTATGGCATGCCGATCTCAACGCGCACAATGTGCTGATTGCGCCAGCGGGCCTTTATCTGGTGGATTTCGATCGCGGCCGCATGCGTGCGCCGGCGTCGAGCTGGCGCATGGCCAACCTGCAGCGATTGCGCCGCTCGCTGTTCAAGATAGGCGCGGCGACGCAGGGCGAGCCGGTGTTCGATCAAACGATCTGGACACCGCTCATGCACGGCTACGAGCGGACACTGAACGCATGAATTGGCAACTCCATTTCCTCGGCACCGGAGCCGCGCACGCGGTGGAATTGGGTTCGTCGTCCGCGGTGCTGGAGCGCGACGGTGAGCCGATGCTGTTGATCGATTGCGGTCCGGACACCTTGGATCGCTACGTTGCCGCGTACGGGGCGCCGCCGCGCAACATCTACATCACGCACACACACATGGATCACGTCGGTGGGCTGGAACGCTTGTTCACCCGCGTGTGGTTCGATGAAACGCTGCGCGGGAAAACACGCGTATTTGCCCATGCTGCGCTGGTGCCGTGGTTGCAGGCACGCGTGGCCGATTACCCCGGCGTGCTGGCCGAAGGCGGCGTGAATTACTGGGAAGCGTTCCGGCTGGTGCCGTGTTCGCGCGGCTTCTGGCTGGATAGCTGGTGGTTCGATGTGTTCGCGACGCGGCATCATCGTCCGGGCACGTCGTTCGGAGTGGCGCTGCATGGCAGCTTCGCGTTCACCGGCGACACGCGGCCCATTCCCGAAGTGTTGGCGCAATACGCGGGCGGGCAGGAAAGGATCGCGCACGATTGCGGCCTGGTCGGGAATCCTTCGCATACGGGTATCGACGATATCGAGCGCGAGTATGAGGAAGGGCTGCGCGCGAGGCTGGTGCTGTATCACTACGGCAGCAAGGCGGATGGCGAGGCGTTGATGGCGCGCGGGCATCGCATTGCGCGCGCGGGGGAACGCGTGGCGTTGGCGGCGCCGCTGCCCCCAGGACCGAACGCCGGGTGAGTTGGGGTGCGAACCCAAACGCCGGAATGACGAGCAAAAGCATCGGACTTTTCCAGCCTTCTCCCGACGGGAGGGGACGCAAGCGGCATCGCGCATCTTGTCTGCAATCTGGCCAGCGGCTATCCTTCCGCTTCTTTGCTGGCGGGACGCCAGCAAAGTAGTTGTTGCGTGCGGAGAGGTGTCCGAGTGGTTGAAGGAGCACGCCTGGAAAGTGTGTATACGGCTTATCCCCGTATCGCGGGTTCGAATCCCGCCCTCTCCGCCAGATATTGAAAGATGCGACGGCCTGGAAGCTGGCGCAACGTTGTAAAAACACGGATGAGAGGGTGGGTGAGAACCCGCTTGGTTCGACAAATTCGTCTGGAACGAATTTGGACAGCCGAAGGCTGGCCCCGTAGCGCGAAGCGCGGAGGGGCGAGGCCCAGGACGGGCCGAGCAATCCCTCTCTCTCCACCAGTTTCAGGGCTTCGATGCCCACCTTATGGTGGCCCCGTCGGTCCCCCCGCGACGATAGTTCGCAAACTCCGCCAGGTCCGGAAGGAAGCAACGGTAGCGGATGATTCGGGTGCCGGGGTGTGGCTGGCGGGGCCGCCGCCTTTTGAGCGTTTCGGTGGCGTTGCATGACTTGCCGCGGTGGACTTGGCACAATCGGTCTTTAGGCCCTAGTAGAGCTAGGGATGCTCTGATCAATTCCGCGTAGGTGGCATGATGTCCAGAAGGCTCGCAGGGTGTGTTGCGCGGCGCAGGGCAGACTGGCCGTCTGTTCAAGCCGCGCGGCGCAGCCTGCGAGCCTTCTGGACATCACCCCGTCGTTATAATGGATGCGTTGGGGCCGGCTCTGTCCGTCCGCATGCCTTCGGTCCATCGTCTCGACAGACAGCCAGTCTGCCTTCGCCGATGGTCCTATGCCCTGCGAACGGACAGAGCCGGTGACACCCACGCGGAATTGATCAGAGCATCCCCTGCATGTCCTATCAGGTACTCGCGCGCAAATGGCGCCCCCGCAAATTCGCCGAGCTCGTCGGGCAGGAGCACGTCGTACGCGCGCTCACCAACGCGCTCGACAGCGGGCGCATGCATCACGCTTATCTCTTCACCGGCACGCGCGGCGTCGGTAAGACCACCATCGCGCGCATCTTCGCCAAGTCGCTGAACTGCGAGCGCGGCGAATCGGCCGATCCCTGTGGCGAGTGCGCGGTATGCACGTCGGTTGACGCCGGCCGCTTCGTGGATCTCCTGGAAATCGACGCGGCCAGCAACACCGGCGTGGACGATGTGCGCGAGGTGATCGAGAACGCCCAATACGCGCCGGCGCGTGGGCGCTTCAAGGTGTACCTGGTGGACGAAGTGCACATGCTCTCCAAGCCGGCCTTCAACGCCTTGTTGAAGACGCTGGAGGAGCCGCCGCCGCACGTGAAGTTCCTGCTGGCGACCACCGATCCGCAAAAACTGCCGGTGACGGTGCTGTCGCGCTGCCTTCGCTTCAATCTGAAGCGCCTGCTGCCGGATCAGATCGCCGGGCAGATGCGTCACATCCTCGGCGCCGAACACATCGAATATGAAGATCCGGCCATTGTCGAGCTCGCACGCGCGGCGGACGGTTCGCTGCGCGACGGCTTGTCGCTGCTGGACCAGGCCATCGCCTACGGTGGCGGTTCGCTGAAGGCGGATGACGTGCGCGCCATGCTGGGCAGCGTCGAGCGCGGCCAGGTGCTTGGCCTGCTTGACGCACTGGCGGCGGGAGATGGGCAAACCTTGATGGCGGAATGCACGCGTATCGCCTCGTACTCGCCGGATTTCGGCAGCGTACTGGATGACCTTGCCGCGGCGTTGCATCGCATCCAGCTGGTCCAGCTGGTGCCCGGTTACCGCCTTGATCCGAACGATGGCGACGATCCGGCCCTGACCGGCCTGGCCGAGCGCATGGCCGCCGAGGACGTGCAGCTCTACTACCAGATCGCCACCGCCGGCCGCCGCGATCTGGCGCTTGCGCCCGATACGCGCACCGGCTTCGAAATGGCTTTGTTGCGCATGCTGGCATTTCGCCCCGGGGACGATGCGACACCGACGACGAATTCAGGCGGTGGGCAGCGTGCCGCCGCATCGCCGCGTCCGACGGCTGCTTCGCCTGTTCCGGCCGCTGCACCTGCACAAGCGGCGCGTCCCGCGCCTGCACCGTATGCAGCGCCCCCGGCAGCGCCACGGGAAAGCGCCGCCGCTGTTGCGCCGCCGATCCAACGCGTGGCCGCCCCCGGCGGGTTGCCCGATTGGGAAGCGCTGATCCAGCGCGCCGATCTGCGTGGCCCGCTTGGCCAGCTTGCGCAAAACTCCGCCTTGCGCGGCAGGGAAGGGCAGACGCTGGTGCTCGCACTGCAGCCCACGTACATGCATTTGGCGGTGGAGCCGATCGTCAGCCAGATCGCCGACCGCCTGAGCGAAACGCTGGGCGAGCCGATCCGCCTGCGTTTCGTCGAGGACAGCCATGGCGCTGCGCATACGCCGGCGGCGCGCGCGGCCGAGGCGCGCAGCGCGGCGCAGTCGGCGGCCGAAGCGTCGATCGAAGGCGACCCGCTGGTGCAGGCGCTGAAGCGCGAGTTCGGTGCGCGCGTAGTGCCGCAATCCATCAAACCCATCAATTCCTGATTTTCCGGAGTACATGTCATGAGAGGACAACTTGGCCAGCTGATGCAGCAGGCGCAGCGCATGCAGGAAGACATGAAGCGCGCGCAGGAAGAAATCGCCAAGCTGGAAGTGACCGGCAGCGCCGGTGGCGGCCTGGTTACTGTGTTGATGACGGGCGCGCATGAAGTGCGCCGCGTGCAGATCGACCGCAAGCTGTTTGCCGATGATCCGGAAATGGCCGAAGACCTCGTTGCCGCCGCGATCAACGATGCGGTGAACAAAGTGGCCGAAGCGAGCAAGAACAAGCTGGGCGGCCTCACCGCCGGCATGAATCTGCCGCCTGGGTTCAAGATGCCGTTCTGACCATGCATTCCCTCTCCCTTTTTGGGTGAGGGAGTAAAAGCACATGAGCAGCTCACCTCTACTCAACGAACTCATCGAAGCCTTGCGCTGCCTGCCGGGCGTCGGTGGCAAGGGCGCGCAGCGCATGGCGTTCCATCTGCTGGAACGCGAGCGCGAACGTGGGATGAAGCTCGCCTCGGTACTGCAGCAGGCGATGCAGAAGATCGGCCATTGCACGCGCTGCCGCAATTTCAGTGAAGCACCTGTATGTGCAATCTGCGCCAGCAACAGCCGCGACCGGCATGTGCTGTGCGTGGTGGAATCGCCGACCGATCTGGCCGCGATCGAACAGGCCACCGGTTATCGAGGTCAGTACTTCGTGTTGATGGGGCGCCTGTCGCCGCTGGATGGGCTGGGTCCGGAAGAACTGGGCTTGGGCTTGCTGAGCGAACGCCTGGCCGAAGGCGAAGTGGAAGAGCTGATCCTGGCCACCAATCCCACGGTGGAAGGCGAGGCCACGGCGCACTACCTGGCCCAGCTCGCGCGCGCTGCCGGCATTCGTCCCACGCGGCTTGCACACGGCGTACCGCTGGGTGGGGAACTGGAATACGTGGATCGCGGCACGCTGGCGCATGCCTTCGGCAGCCGGCAATCCGTGGATTGAAACGCTCACTTCACTGACGGAGCAGCACGCATGGCTGACACCATCTTCGGCAAGATCGTCCGGCGCGAGATTCCGGCCGACATCGTCTATGAAGACGACGACGTACTGGCGTTCAAGGATCTCAATCCGCAGGCGCCGGTGCACGTGCTGTTCGTGCCCAAGCGTGCGCTTGCCACGTTGAACGACGCGACGCCCGCCGATGCGGAATTGATCGGCAAGCTCGTGCTCGCCGCTGCTGCCTACGCCAAGCGCGAAGGCTTCGACAAGGACGGTTACCGCACCGTCATCAATTGCAACGAGCACGGTGGCCAGACTGTGTTCCATCTGCACGTGCACTTGCTGGCTGGCCGGCGCATGCATTGGCCGCCGGGTTGATCCATGGCAAGCGCGCATAAAAAAACGCCGGCTCAGGCCGGCGTTTTTTGTTGAACGATCAATCAGCGGTGGCGTACCACGATGACCCGCGGCGGAGCGTACCAGCCACCCCAATACGGACCCCAGCCGCCCCAACCCCAACCCGGACCCCAGTACGGGCCCCAGAATGGGTCGTACCAGCCCGGACCATACGGATAACCCACCACCACCGGGCGCTTCGGCCACAGGTACACCACGTTGGCTTCCACGCGCGGGTAGGCGTAATCGTAATCGCCGACCTTGCGCGTCACGACACCTTGCACGGCGCCCGTCACGGTGATTTCGCGGCCGGGCTTGAACACTTCCGGATCGTAGAAGCCGTCGCGGCAGGCGACGAAGCGGCCCTGCGTATTGGCGTTGCTGTTGTCGCCGACGGGGCGGGCTTCGCTATCGAGCGGGCGCGCCATCACGTAGAAGCAGGTGGACTGCTGGCCCGGTTCGGTGCTGATGATGTCGCCGCCCCAGCGCACCTGCGTACCGTTGGCGGTGCTGCCTTGCTGGACGCTCGAGGTGGTGATGGGGGCGAAGTTGCCCTGCAGCGGCTGCGGCACCGTGGCGCACGCGGCCAACAGGGTGGAGAGTGCTGCGAGGCTGAGAATTCGATACAGGGGAGACATGACGTGTTTCTCCATCTTGGGCGGATGCATGCTACATCGTTGCGCCTGGCTTAGACCACGCGGCGCGGCTGGAAATTCCGTACCGCCTGCCTGAAGCTGCGCAGGGATTCAGTGGTGGGTTCGACAGTGGCGTAGCGCAGCTCGATATAGCACCTCATCAAATGGTCCAGTTCCGCACGTTGGCCGGGCAGTGCGCGGGCAGCGCGGCGAAGGTAATGCTGCGGCCCTTCGCTGCGGCGGCGCACGACCCCCGCGTGTGCGAGCTTGCGTTCCAGGGCGCGCATGGCCGCGAGGGCCGGATCACTTTCCGGTCGACGCCACAACGCCCAGAACAAACCGGCAGCGCCGAACACCGCCACGCTGGCCGTCAGCAGCTTCATCAGCATGCCGGTGTCTACGTCGCGGATACCGAACGGCGTCAGCAGTCCGCGCTGGCGTAGTGCGTCAAAACCGATAACGCTCTGGTTCCACCATCGGTTGACGATGTCCCACTGGTTGCGCATCGATTCGAGCACGCCCGATTGGTACCAGGGCAATTGGCCGCCGGCGGCGCTGGCGGCGCCTTGCGTGATGCGCTGCGGGCGTACTGCGCCGGTGGGATCCACGCGCACCCAGCCGCGCCCCTCCAGCCACACTTCGCTCCAGGCATGCGCATCGGCGTTGCGCACCAGCAGATACTGGCCAAGCTTGTTCCAGAAGCCGCCCTGGAAACCGGTGACCACGCGCGCGGGAATGCCGGCTGCACGCATCAGCACGGTGAACGCGGAAGCGTAGTGCTCGCAAAAACCTTCGCGCGTGTTGAACAGGAAATCGTCGATCGCATCGCGCCCAAGTGGTGCGGGCAACAAGGTGTAGCTGAAGCCGCCGTCGTGGAACATGTTCAAGGCCGCCTGCACGATGCGGCCGTCGTTGTGGCCATAGACCTGCCGCCATTGGGCAGCGAGTGCGTGCGTGCGCGGATCGAAGCCGTCGGGAAGCTGCAAGGCGCGCATGCGCGTGGCGATATCGAGGCTGGGTTCGAACCGATAGCGCACGGCGGAACTCAGTGCGTAATCCTTCACGTCGTCGACCGGCTTGTCCGCGAAGACTTCGCCATCGGCACGTGGTTGTGCATCGGGCGGTGCACGCAACGGAACATCCAGTGTCGGCAGCACGTGCTGATGCGTGGGCTCCAGGCTGATGCGATAACTGATGGTGGCGTGCGCCTCGATCGGAATGGTCGTCGGAGGACGATCGATCCGTTTCCAATCCTTGCCGTCGTAATCCCACATGACGAATGCGCGGAAATAACGCTGCCCTTGCTCCGGCGGCGGCCCGTCGAAACTGACGCGCATGGCGGCGCTGTCGTCGGTAAGCAGCTCGGTGAAATCGCTGGGCGACATGTGATCGCTGAGCCCGGTCTTCGCCGTTTGCTGGTTCGACGTGCCCCACAGCGGCGTGCTCAATCGTGGTACCAGCACGAACGCGGTGAGCGCCAGAGGCAGCGAGGCTGCAAGCAGGCCGAAGGCGGGCAGCAACTGGCGTGGCAGGCTGGATGATGCTTGCGTGGGTTCGAGCGAGCGCCAGGTGGTCAAGGCGGGTAGCAGGCCGAGCGCGACAACGAATGTGGCGACCATGCTTTGCCCGAACAGCAACGCCGCCATCAACAGAAAACAGGCGAATGCGGCGGCCACGCGGGCGTCGCGCGGGGCTTCGCTTTCGGTGAGCTTCAATATCAATAGACCCGCGGCGAGCGCCGAACCGGGTTCGCGCCCGAACAGATTGCCGTAGTCGAGCACGACCGCGCCGACCAGGATGATCAGCATCGGCACCTTCAACCACGCAGGCACGCGGCCGGGACGATATTTTCGCTGCCACCAACGCAGGCCCAGCGCCACGAACAGCGAGCCGGTCAACAGGATCGGAAGATGATCCGCATGCACGGCCAGCACGAACGCGGCGGTGAGGCAGAGCAGATCAAAGGTGCGCTCGCCGATGCGTATGTGCGTGCGGGTTCTTCGCCAGAAGCCGATCATGGCAGCAGCGCCAGTGCGCTCATGCAGCGCGCATAGTGCGATGGACCGCCGCCGATGCCGATCGCTTCGCCGGGCAGCCACAGGCTCCATTGCCGTCCCTGCGCGAGCGCTTCGCCCAGCCAGCGGGCCAGCCGTGCGATGCGCGCTTCATTGTCCAGCCCGCGCAGATGGCGCCAATCCAGTTGCCATTCCCGGGTGGCCTCGGGCTGCTCGTAATCCTTCACCAGCAGGTTCGCGTGGCGTGCGCTGGCCTTCCATGCAATGTGGCGCATGGAATCGCCGCTGCGGTAATCGCGCAGCGAAGCGAGGTCTTCGCCCCGGTGCAGGCGTTGCCGGCGGTGGTCTTCCAGCGGCAGGGTCGGGCCTGGTCCGGCGGCTTCCGGTCGTGGCCACACCAGTACGGCGTAGTGCGGGTTCACCCAGCTCCATGCGCGAAACAGGCCCATCGGCCACGTCGTCCATATGCGCAGGCGCGGCAGCGCCAGCCAACCGCGGTGTTCCGTGGGCATGCTCACGGTGACGTCGGTACGGCCATTGACGTCGAACGCTTGCGCGACATCGGCGATATCCAGGCGCACTGCCTGGCGCAAACGTCTTGCTTCAAAGTCGAAGGTAACGTCGATCGGTTGCCCCGCCATCGCGTGGCCCGCGCGTACGCCGCGAATGCGCAGGCCGTTCAAGGTGCGGAACGCCACCAGCATGCTGATCGAAGTGGCGGCACCGAGCAGGCAGGTAAGCATCAAGCCGGCGTTGTTCGAATAGTTCAAGCTGCCAACCATCATCACCAGCAATAGCAGCGTAAACGCCACGCCGAAACCGGTGGGCACGATGTAGATGCGCCGGCGATGCAGCTCGATCGGCAGTTCTTCCTGGCGCCGATGGCGCGTGAGTGCCGGCAACCGGCGCTCGGCCCATTGCTGCAGGCGTTGCCACTGCGTTCTCAGCGACATGGTGGTGTCAGTCGACCGCGACTTCACTCAACAACGTGCGCGCCAGGGTGTCGCCGCTTGCACCGCGCGCCGCCACCAGGCGATGCGCCGCCAGCGGCACGAACAGCGCTTGCAGATCTTCCGGCAACACGTGGCCGCGATCGCTGAGCATGGCCCAGGCGCGCGCCGCGGCGAGCAGGGAAAGACCGGCGCGTGGCGACAGCCCCACGCGGATATCCGGATGCCGGCGGCTGGCCGCCAGTAAGGCCTGTAGATAATCGAGCAGCGCCGGGCTGGCAGTGATGGTCCTGGTCTGCTGGTTCAGCGCGATAAGGCTTGCCGCATCCAGTTGCGGCGTGAGGTGCGAGAGCAGGTCGCGCCGGTCGGTGCCGATCAGCAGTTCGCGTTCGGCGCTGGCGTCGGGATAGTCGAGCGACACGCGCAGCATGAAACGGTCGAGTTGCGAATCGGGCAACGGGAAGGTGCCGGCCAGATCCAGCGGATTCTGCGTGGCGACCACAAAGAACGGATCGGGCAGGGTGTGCGTCTGTCCATCCACGGTGACTTGCCGTTCGGCCATCGCCTCCAGCAGCGCGCTCTGTGTTTTCGGCGTGGCGCGATTGATTTCGTCCGCCAGCAACAAGCCGGCGAACACCGGACCGGGATGGAAGCGGAACTGTCCCGTCTCGCGCTCGTACATGCTGACCCCGATAATGTCGGACGGCAGCAGGTCGCTGGTGAACTGCACGCGCTGGAAATCCAGCGCAAAACTCGCCGCCAGCGCATGCGCCAGCGTGGTCTTGCCGACACCGGGTACGTCTTCCAGCAGCAGATGGCCGCCTGCGATCAGGCAGGTAAAGGCCAGCTTGACCTGACGTGCCTTGCCGAGCAGCACCTTGTTGACCTGGGCAATGGCGGCATGGAGACGCTTTTGCAGGTTTTCATCACGAAGCGGAGTGATGGCTGACATGGATTCCTGGAAGCCGAGGACAGATGGGGAGGGCGATGCCAGTGTAGTCGCCAGCCTTGCGCGCTGGCGAGCGGCTTTTGTCACAGCATTCCTGTGCCTGTTGCTGGTGAAGCTGGCATTTGTCCTGACCGTGCAGCCGTTCGGTGATGAAGCGTTCTATTGGCAGGAAAGCCGCCATCCGGCTTGGGGCTACAGCGATCTGCCGCCGCTTACCGCCTGGTTGATCTGGCTGGGAGAGCGGATGGCTGGGCATGGCTTGTTTGGCATGCGCTGGCCGTTCCTGGTGCTGGGTAGCGCGCTGCCATGGTTGTTGGTCGGGTTCGGGCGCCGCGCCTTCGATGCGCGCACTGGCTGGCAAGCCGGCTTGCTTTGCCTGTGCCTACCGTTGGCCGGCAGCCTGGGCGTGATGGCGATGCCGGATGTGCCGCTTACCGTCGGAGGTGCGCTCGCCATGTTCGCGCTGCTGCGCGCGATGGATGAAAACCGTCAACGCGACTGGTTGTTGCTTGGCCTTTCGCTCGCGTGTTGCTGGATGAGCCATTACCGCGGAGCGATGTTCATGCTGGCAGGCGCGTTGTTGTTCCTGCTTACGCCGCGTGGCCGCCTGCAATGGAAGCGTCCGGGTTTCTGGCTGGCGATGGCGATCGCCGCGTTGGGGCTGGTGCCGCTATTGATTTCCAATTGGCAGCAGCATGGTGCGGGTGTCGCGTTTCAGTTGATCGAACGCAATCCATGGCGGTTCCATGCCGATGCATTGGTGCAACCCTTGGAACAGGCGATTACCTGCACGCCGCTGCTGTACGCCTGCCTGCTATGGGCGGCGTGGCAATGCTGGCGTCGGCGCGCGAATGGTCCCTGGGATGTGATCGCGTTGCTGTCGCTGACGTTCATCGTCGTCTACTTCGTAGCCGGACTGTTCGCCGACAACCAGCGCTTTCGGTTGCACTGGCCGCTGCCGGGCTATCTGCCCTTGCTGGCGGCCTTGCCTGCGCTGCTGCGTGGAAAGGATGGCGTTCGCGTGTGGCGTGCATTGACGACGTGGGGTGCGGTGCTTGCGTTGATCGTGCAGATGGCTGGTTTGTGCGCGCTCTATCCAAACGTTGCGCAACGGCCGGGCATGGCGCGTGTCGTGCCAATGGCGTTTGTCGGATGGAAGGAAAGCGCCGACATCGCGAAAACACAACTTGCCGCGCAGCCAGCCTTGCTGGTGGCGGACAACTTCATGATGGCGGCGGAACTCGACTTTCAGTTCGATGGCAAGCGCACGATCTATACGCTCAATCACCCGCTCAACGTGAAATACGGACGTGCGCCGCAAGTGGCGATGTGGGGCATGGATGAAACCGCCTTGCGCCGCGATCATCCTGGTGCGCCGGTCTTGCTGGTGGTCGACGAATTTGCGGCGCGCGGGAACGAACGCGATGCGTGGCTGGCGTCGCTGTGTGGGCGCATCGACAAGCTGACGCCGGTGCAGCGCTTGAGCCTGTACGAGGGGCACAAGCGGGTTGCGTTGTATCGCGGACAGGTTGCGCGTGTGGTGCATCAAAGTGCGCCAGAGGATTGTGCTGCCTGGACGGACTACATCAATGCACTAGATGACATTTAGTCCGGTAGATTGGGCTGAGGCGAAGCCGAACCCCAACGCAGGATGTGCATGGCGACGTTGGTTTCGGCTGCGCCTCTACCCAACGGGTACATCACGGAACACTTAGGCCGGCTTCGCGCAGCAGCTTTGCCAACGCAATCAACGGCAGTCCGATCAACGCCGTGGGATCGCTGGTATCGATGCGCTCGAACAAGCTGATGCCGAGCCCTTCGCACTTGAAGCTGCCGGCGCAATCCAACGGCTGTTCGCGCTCGACGTAGCGGCTGATTTCATCCGGCTGCAAAGTGCGGAAATGCACCCGGGTGAGATCGAGATGGGTATGGCGCTGTCTGCTGCGCGTATCGAACACGCACAGCGCCGTGTGGAAGGACACCGCGCGGCCGGAGCAGGCCTGGAGCTGTGCGCTGGCGCGCTCGACCGAGCCTGGCTTTTCCAGCAGCGTGCCATCGAGCTCGGCGACCTGGTCGGAGCCGATCACCAGCGCATCGGCCAGCCCGGCGCCGGCGTCGATGGACTTGGCAACGGCCAGCCGCATGGCGCGCGTCGCGGGTGCCTCACTCGGCGACTCGACTTCGAGGGTGCCGGGCGCCCGCTGCTCGAACGCCAGGCCGAGCCGGCCCAGCAGTTCAGCGCGATAGCGGGAAGTCGAGCCGAGCACCAGCCGCCGGGGCATGCCCATCAATGCGAATCCTGGCGAATATGCTCGCGCATGGCGGCGTCCAGGTCGTTCTGCGCTTCGCCCAGCGCATCCAGCAGCGGGCGCAGCCGCTCTTTCATCTGGTCCATCGCCTGGACAGCGGTGTCCAGTTCGCCCTGGCTTGCGGTGGGGGCATGGTCGCGAATCCAGATGCGCTGTTGCAGCAGCGCACGCAGGCCGGCGTCCACGGCGTGGGCGGCTTCCTGTTCGCTGGCGGCGGGCAGATCGGGATTCACGGACATCACCGCATGCGCCTGCTTGAGTCTGGCCCGGCAGGATTTCAGATCGGCTTCCACCCGGTCGGCCAGCTCCAGCAGGCGTTTGAGGCTGGCGGTGCGCCGGTTCAAGTGCCGTAACAGCAGGGCGCCTGCCAAGGCGACGATCAGCAGAACGATCAGGATGGCCAAGCCGATCGTAAGGTAGATATCCAAGAGATAGTCGGCGTAGGCTTAGGGACGGCGAGCAGTCTGCCGCATACGCCCGATTCAGGCAAAGCCGTTGCCAGGGCTTTGTGATGGGCTGCGCGGTTGACTTAACCTCCCGGGAAACTTACTATTTCCCGGTTATGTCCGCGACACTGCCAGAGTCCGTGGACGCTTGGCGCATGGTTTCCGCGCGGCGTTCGTTTCAGGGGTCACTGCCCATCGCCGCAATGCCTCGCCTGTGCGAGGTACTGGCGGATGACGCAGGTTCGGCCCAGTACCAGCTCGACTTCGGTCGGGACGAGTTCGGCACTGCCTATGTCGATGTTCGCGTCCAGGCGCCCTTGTGGCTGGTCTGTCAGCGCACGCTCGAAGCATTCGTCATGCCCGTCACGGTGGAAAGCCGCCTGGGCCTGATCCGTTCCGAACGTGAGGAAGCCGCGCTTCCGCCAGGCTGCGAACCGCTGCTGGTTGCGGAAGACGACAAGCTGAACCCGATCGACGTGATCGAGGACGAACTGTTGTTGGCGCTGCCGCTGGTACCGGTCAATCCGGACAGCACGCTGCCCGAAGAAGTGATACGCCCGCCGGCGGAAGACATTCCCGCCCAAGAGCGTCCCGATAACCCGTTCGCGGTGTTGCGCGAACTCAAGAACAAATGATTGAGCTGGAGAAACCATCATGGCCGTTCAAAAGAGCCGCAAGACCCCGTCCACCCGCGGCATGCGTCGCTCGCACGACAAGCTGAGCACCGTGCAGCTGGGCACCGACCCGACCAGCGGCGAAGTGCATCGTCGTCACCACGTGACCGCCGATGGCTACTACCGCGGCAAGAAGGTCATCGACACCCAGGTTGCGGTGACCGACGAAGACTGATCACGCGGAGCCTTTTTGGTTTCGTCAGGAAGCGGCGCGGCAACGCGCCGCTTTGCGTTCTTGCGATATGAGGCCGCGACGGCTATTGAACGAGCCGTTACGGCAACGTAACGTTGCGGTCTTGGTGTTTGCATCACCTCTCGGTGGCAGCAAGCGCCTTTCCCGCTGATGGATATTCAATGACCCAGATCTACGCCCGCATCGTCGGCACCGGCAGCGCCTTGCCGGAGCGTGTTCTTACCAATGCCGATCTCGAGAAATTCGTCGACACCAGCGACGAATGGATCCGCGAACGCACCGGCATCCGCCAGCGCCACGTTGCTGCCGACGGCGAAACCACGGGTGATCTGGCCACGCAGGCGGCGCAGCGCGCGCTCGACGCGGCCGGCGTCAAGGCATCGGAACTGGACTTGATCGTGCTGGGCACCACCACGCCCGACATCATTTTTCCTTCCACTGCATGCCTGGTGCAGCATCGTCTCGGCGCCAACGGTTGCGCGGCGTTCGACGTGAATGCGGCGTGCTCGGGTTTCGTCTACGCGTTGGGCATTGCCGACAAGTTCGTGCGCAGCGGGCAGTCGAAGAAGGTGCTGGTGATCGGCGCCGAAACGCTTACGCGCATGGTGCGCTGGGAAGAACGCGAAACCTGCGTGCTGTTCGGCGACGGTGCTGGCGCGGTGGTGCTGGAAGCATCCAGCGAGCCGGGCATCTACGCGACCTGCCTGCATGCCGATGGCGGCCACAAGGAATTGCTGTGGAATCCGGTCGGCGTGTCGGTCGGCTTCAAGGATGACGAGCCCAACCATGGCGTGCGCATCCGCATGGCCGGACGCGAAGTGTTCAAGGTGGCAGTGAAGACACTCGATTCGCTGGTCGAGGAAACGCTCAAGGCCGGCGGCATGGACGCGGCACAACTGGATTGGCTGATTCCGCACCAGGCCAATCTGCGCATCATCGAAGCCACCGCGAAGCGCTTGAACATGTCGATGGAGCAGGTGATCGTTACGGTCGACAAGCACGCCAACACCTCCGCCGGCTCGGTGCCGCTCGCGCTGGATTTCGCGGTGCGCTCGGGCAAGGTGAAGCGCGGGCAGAATTTGTTGCTGGAAGCCTTCGGCGGCGGCTTTACGTGGGCGTCCGCCTTGTTGCGTTACTGAGGCTTTGCGAAACTCAAGGGGTTGGAGTTGCTGATCGTTCGGGCGTGAAGCTGTTCGCTTGTGGTCGTAAAAAAGAAAGGCTTTCAGCAGGTTAGGACATTCTTCGCGGAATACGGCTGCGCACGGCGCGTGTTGCTGGCACCATGTGCGGTTTCGTCAGCCACCCACTACGCAATGAGTCAGCACACCGCGTCACTCGCCTTTGTCTTTCCCGGCCAGGGTTCGCAATCGGTCGGCATGCTCGCCGAACTGGCCGCCGTCCATGCTGAGGTGAAATCCACCTTCGACGAAGCCTCGCAAGGTGCGGGCATCGATCTGTGGGCGCTCAGCCAGCATGGTCCCGAAGACCAGCTCAATCGCACGGAAAATACGCAGCCGGCGCTGCTCGCGGCCAGTGTGGCCGTATGGCGCGTATGGCAGAAGCTTGGCGGTGCGCAGCCGGCGCAATTCTCGGGACACAGCCTGGGTGAATACAGCGCACTGGTATGTGCCGACGCGCTTTCGCTGCACGATGCCGCGTCGCTGGTCGCCGAACGTGGTCGCCTGATGCAGGCGGCCGTGCCTGCCGGCGTAGGTGCCATGGCGGCGATTCTCGGTGGTGACGATGCGCTGATCGCGGCGGTATGCGAGGAAGTGGCGCAAGGCCAGGTGGTGGCGCCGGCCAACTACAACTCGCCGGGCCAACTGGTGATTGCCGGTCACGCCGATGCGGTGGACCGCGCGTTGGCGAAGCTCGCCGAGCAAGGCGTCAAGAAAGCGGTGAAGCTGGCCGTTTCCGTGCCATCGCATACGGCGCTGATGCGCGAGGCCGCCGACAAGCTGGGCGAACGCATGGCATCCATCGCATGGCAGTTGCCGGGCATCCCTGTGGTGCAGAACGCGGAAGCACGCGCCTACGCGACGGTGGAAGATATTCGCGGCGCTTTGCAGCGCCAGTTGTATCTGCCAGTGCGCTGGACCGGATGCGTGCAAACGCTGGTTGCAGGTGGCGCCACGCGTCTGGCCGAATGCGGCCCGGGCAAGGTGCTGGCCGGTTTGATCAAGCGCATCGACAAGAGCGTGGAAGCGCGCGCGATCGGTACGCCGGCCGAACTCGATACTGTACGCAGCGAGTGGGTCTGAACAATTTCCGTCTTCGAATCGCTTCATTGAAGGACACTGAAGAATGAGCACACTGCAGGGTGAAATCGCACTCGTTACAGGCGCCAGCCGCGGCATCGGCGCAGCGATCGCGGATGAACTGGCCGCCATGGGCGCCACGGTCATCGGTACCGCCACCAGCGAAGCGGGCGCCGCGGCCATTGGCGAACGGCTTGCGCCGCACGGTGGCCAGGGGCGCGTGCTCAACGTTACCGATGCGGGGTCGGTGGATGCATTGATCGACGACATCACCAAGCAGCACGGTGCGGTATCGATCCTGGTCAACAATGCCGGCATCACGCGCGATCAATTGCTGATGCGCATGCGCGATGAAGACTGGCAGGCGATTCTCGATACCAATCTCACCTCGGTTTATCGCCTGTCCAAGGCCGTGATGCGCGGCATGATGAAGGCGCGCAAGGGCCGCATCATTTCGATCGCTTCGGTGATTGGCCTGACCGGCAATCCGGGGCAGTCCAATTACGCGGCGGCGAAGGCCGGCATCATCGCGTTCTCCAAATCGCTGGCGCGCGAAATCGGCTCGCGCAACATCACCGTGAACGTGGTGGCGCCGGGCTTCATCGATACCGACATGACCCGTGGCCTGCCGGAAGAATCCAAGCAGGCGCTGCTGGGGCAGATCGCGCTGGGCCGGTTTGGCGAAGCCGGCGACATCGCCAAGGCGGTAGGCTTCCTGGCTTCGCCCGCAGCCGCCTACATCACCGGCGAGACCTTGCATGTGAACGGCGGCATGTACATGCCGTAAGCGGCTTGTCCGCAATGGCCTCGGGCTTGAAATAGGCCCGGCAAGCACAAGCTTCGCAGGACGACCGCCGCTTGCGTTTGAAACCCGGTGGTCGGCGTCGGTGGCAAGCACAAGTCGTCACGGCGCCCGTTTTGGGTGACAATCGGCATCTTCGCGTCGCAGAAAGCCGCGGCGGCTTGTATTCCTGGCATAATTGGCGGCTTCGCGGCTTAGCCACTACAATGCCGCAGACTTTGCCGGGGGAAACCCGGCAGACGGACTAATTTCCCCTTGGGAGGCAAAGGCAACATGAGCACCATCGAAGAACGCGTCAAGAAAATCGTCGTCGAGCAGCTTGGCGTGAAGGAAGACGAGGTCAACCCCAACTCTTCGTTCGTAGACGATCTGGGCGCGGACTCGCTGGACACGGTCGAACTGGTGATGGCGCTCGAAGAGGAATTCGAAACCGAAATTCCCGACGAGGAAGCCGAGAAGATCACCACCGTGCAGCAGGCCGTCGATTACATCAAGGCCCACACCAAGGAGTGATCTGCGTGGCGGGGCGGACACATGGTTGTCCATGCCTCCACGTAGTGAATATCGGAAGCTGCGCCATCTCGGCGCAGTTTTCGTTTCTGCATTTTGCAACGTCCGATCCCGTATGGTGTGCGCGGTCGGCACGCATCGCGATGTACGGAAAGTGATGCTGAAAGCTGATCTTTCCCGAACCAGCTAGGAATTCGATCCATGAGCAAACGACGTGTGGTAGTGACCGGCATGGGCATCATCTCGCCGGTCGGCAACGACATCGCCACCGCCTGGAACAACATCCTCAAGGGCGTCAGCGGCATCGGCCAGGTTACGCATTTCGACGCGACGGCCTATGCCACGCGCATTGCCGGCCAGGTGCGCGACTTCGATCCCGCGCAATGGATGCCGCCGAAGGACGTGAAGAAGATGGATCCGTTCATCCACTACGGCATTGCCGCGGGCACCCAGGCCCTGCGCGATTCCGGGCTGGAAGTGACGGAGGCCAATGCCCCGCGCATCGGCGTGGCGATCGGCGCCGGCATCGGCGGACTCAACACCATCGAGGACACCTCGATCGAATTGCACGAGAAAGGTCCGCGCCGCGTGTCGCCCTTCTTCGTGCCCAGCTCGATCATCAACATGGTGTCGGGCAATCTGTCGATCATGTTCGGCCTGAAGGGCCCGAACATCGCCTGCGTTACCGCCTGCACCACGGCCACGCACAACATCGGCCTGGCCGCACGCATGATCCAGTATGGCGATGCCGACGTGATGGTTGCTGGCGGCGCCGAATTCGCCACCACCGGCACCGCCATGGCGGGCTTCTGCTCGGCCAAGGCCATGTCCACCCGCAATGACGAGCCGACCAAGGCCAGCCGTCCGTGGGACAAGGATCGCGACGGCTTCGTGCTGTCCGACGGCGCCGGCGTGCTGGTGCTGGAAGAATACGAACAGGCCAAGGCGCGCGGCGCAAAAATCTACGCCGAGCTGGTCGGCTTCGGCATGAGCGGCGATGCGTACCACATGACTGCGCCCAGCGAAGGTGGCGAAGGCGCAGCGCGCTGCATGGATGCCGCCTTGCGCGACGGTCGCATCAATCCGACCGACGTGCAGTACATCAACGCGCATGGCACCTCCACGCCGCTGGGCGACCTGGGCGAGGTGATGGCAGCCAAGACGGTGTTTGGCGATCACGCCTACAAGCTGGCGATGAGCTCGACCAAGTCCACCACCGGTCACCTGCTGGGTGCCGCTGGTGGCGTGGAGGCGATCTTCTCGATTCTCGCCATGCGCGACCAGGTGCTGCCGCCCACCATCAACCTGGACGAGCCGGGCGAAGGCTGCGATCTGGATTTCGTGCCGCACACCGCGCGCGAGGCGAAGATCGATATCGCGATCTCCAACTCGTTCGGTTTTGGCGGTACGAACGGCACGTTGGCGTTCCGCAGGATCTAGACCAAAACACTTCACTCGATCGTCATTCCTGTGAAAGCAGGAATCCATGTTGCTTCGGAGCAAAGGTCAAGATGGAGCGTTTACGGCATTGGCCACCGTGAATTGCATCACTCGCTCATTGGACGGCCGGCGCGATCTGCTCGCGCCGGCCGCTGCATTTCCGGAGCGCTATCCGGCGCTGCTGGAAAGCGTGACGCGTGGAAGTGCGCACGCGCGTTACGACATCCTGTTTGCCTTTCCCCAATCCACACTGACGCTGGCGTCGGATGGCTTGGTGCACGAGCCCGGCGGACGCGTGCATGCAGGCCGCTTCCTCGATGCGCTCGACAGCGCGTGGCGTGCGGAGCGCTTGCCGTCAGGTGTGGATGATGGGCTGCCATTCCACGGCGGCTGGGTGATCCTGCTTGCTTACGAACTTGCAGCAGAAATCGAACCCACGCTGCGCCTGCAGCGTTCGGACATCTTGCCGGTGGCGCTGGCGGTGCGTTGTCCGGCTGCGATCATCGTCGACCACTTGCACGAGCGCACCATCCTGCTTGCCGAAGCGGGGCAGGATGCATTGCTCGACGCCATGGCCGCCGACCTGGCCATCCATCCGACAATCGATGCGCTCGCGACACCTGCGGTAATCGACGAAGATGCGCCGTCGCACTTCCTCGATGGCGTGGCGCGCGTCCACGAACACCTGCACGCCGGTGACGTGTTCCAGGCCAACCTTTCGCGTGCGTGGCGTGCACGCTTCGATCAAGCTCCCTCGGCTGCCAGCCTGTACGCTGCATTGCGTCGGGCGAATCCCGCACCGTTCGCCGGTTTGCTGCAGCAGCCGGCATGGGCGGTGATCAGCTCGTCGCCGGAACGCCTGGTCGAAGTGCGCCGCGGTATGGCGCAGACGCGTCCCATCGCCGGCACGCGGCCGCGCGTTGTAGGCGATGACGAGGTCGCGCGCATTCGCGAACTCACCGCGCATCCCAAGGAGCGCGCCGAGCACGTGATGCTGATCGACCTGGAGCGCAACGATCTCGGTCGCGTGTGCAAACCCGGCACGGTGGAAGTGAACGAGTTGATGGTGGTGGAAAGCTACGCGCACGTGCATCACATCGTGTCCAACGTGCGTGGTCGTTTGCGCGAAGGCGTTACGCCAGGGCAGGTGATTGCGGCGACGTTTCCGGGTGGCACCATCACCGGTTGTCCGAAAGTGCGTTGCATGGACATCATCGCTGCGCTGGAAGATGCGCCGCGTGGTGCCTACACCGGTGCGCTGGGTTATCTGGATCGCAATGGCGATCTGGATCTGAACATCCTCATTCGTACGTTGACCTTGCATGGCCGCGACGTCAGCTTGCGCGCCGGCGCCGGCATCGTGGCCGATTCCGATGCGGCGAAAGAGCTGGATGAAACACGCGCCAAGGCACGTGGCATGCTGCGTGCCTTGGGGGTGGCCGGCTGATGATGCTGGTCAATGGCCAGGTATGCGACAGCATCTCCGCGTTCGATCGCGGACTCAGCTATGGCGACGGCCTGTTCGAAACGATTCGCTTCGAAGCCGGCAAAGCACCGTTGTGGTCTTGGCACGTGCAACGCCTGGCGATGGGATGCGAACGCTTGCGCCTGCCGGCGCCGGACGCCGGATTGCTCTGGCAAGAAGCACAACAAGTCGGAGCTGGACTGCCGCACTTCGTCCTGCGCATCACATTGACGCGCGGCGCGGGCGAGCGTGGTTATGCGGCGCCGGCTACGGTTGCGCCGACGCGTATCGTTGCGGCGTTCCCGATGCCTGTATTGCCCGTCGCGCTTTACGTCGATGGCATTCGCCTGCACCTCTGCCAGACCACCTTGGCCGATCAGCCTTTGCTGGCCGGCATCAAGCATCTCAATCGCCTGGAGCAAGTCCTTGCGCGCGCCGAGTGGAGCGATCCGGTCATCGGCGAGGGCTTGGTCTGCGATCGCCACGGCAATGTCATCTCCGCCACGGCGGCCAATTTGTTTGCCGTGATCGATGGCGTGCCGGTCACGCCGTCTGTAGACCGTTGCGGTGTCGCCGGGGTGGCCAGGGCGGCCCTGCTCGATGCGTTTCCGCACTGCCAGGTGCGGGACGTATCGCTTGGCGAGGCCTTGAACGCCTCCGAGCTCTTTCTCAGTTCCAGCATTCGCGGCATCCTGCCCGTTCAGGCCGTGGGCGATAACGTGTACGCTCCCGGTCCGGTCGTTCGCGCCATGCAGCAGCATTGGCTCAACTTGGGTTTTTCGATGGGGAAGGCATGAGTCGAAGCGGTGCACAAAAAGGGCGGATATCGTGGCGCCTGCTGCTGGTGATCCTGGTGCTCGCCTTCGTTGGCGTCGCCGGTTGGTTCTGGCGCGACTTCACCCGCTTTGCCGTGGCGCCATTGCGCGTCAGCGCTTCGGGCGAAAGCGTGGATATCGAACGCGGCACCAGCTTCAAGGACATCGTGCATCAGCTGCGCTCGCAAGGTCTCACCACGTCCGCACCTTTTTACTGGCGCTTGCTGGCCGAGAAGATGCATGTGGCAGGGCGGCTGCATGCGGGCGAATACGCCATCATCCCCGGCATCACTCCGGAAGAGCTGCTTACGCACATGGCGCAGGGCAAGGTGATGCATCGTGACGTCACCATCGTCGACGGCTGGACATTTCGCGATGTGCTGCAGGCGCTGAGCAAAGCCGACAAGCTGAAGCACGAAACCGCCGGCCTTGACGATACCGCGATCATGCAGAAGATCGGCGCGCCTGGCGAAAAGCCGGAAGGACGTTTTCTGCCGGAAACGTATGCCTACGTGAAAGGCGATAGCGATCTGGACATATTGCGCCGCGCGCATGAAGCGATGGACAAGACGCTGGCGGCACTATGGGCGCAGCGCGATCCGAAGCTGCCGCTGAACTCGCCGTACGAAGCGCTGATTCTTGCCTCGATCGTGGAGAAGGAAACCGGCCGTGCCGATGAGCGTCCGCGCATTGCCGGCGTCTTCGTTCGCCGCCTGGAAAAGAACATGCTGCTGCAGACCGATCCCACCGTGATCTACGGCATGGGCGCCAGCTATGCGGGCAACATCCATAAAAGCGATCTGACCACCGATACGCCGTACAACACCTATACGCGCCCCGGCCTGCCGCCCACGCCGATTGCCATGCCGGGCAAGCCGGCAATCGAAGCAGCGCTGCATCCCGCGCCAGGGGAAGAACTGTATTTCGTGTCGCGCGGTGACGGCACGCACGTGTTCGCCAGCACGCTGGACGAACAGAACCGCAACGTGGCCTGCTATCAATTGAAGCGCTGCCGATGAACGCGCGCGGACGTTTTATCTCCCTGGAAGGTGGCGAAGGCGCAGGCAAGAGCACCCTGCTTGCCGGCCTGCATGCGCACCTGCTGCAGCGAGGCGCGCACGTGTTGCAAGTGCGCGAACCCGGCGGCACGGCATTGGGCGAGGCGATCCGTTCGATCGTGCTCGATCCCGCGCATCCGGCAATCAGCGCGGAAAGCGAATTGCTGCTGATGTTCGCATCGCGCGCGCAACTGGTGCGCGAACGCATTCAACCTGCGTTGGAAGCAGGGCAATGGGTGCTGTGCGATCGCTACGTGGATGCCAGTTATGCCTATCAGGGTGGCGGACGCGGCCAGCCGGTCGAACGCATCGCCGAACTGGAGCGATGGGCGTGCGCAGGTGTGAAAGCGGATCTCACGCTGCTGCTTGACCTGCCGGTGTCGACCGGACGCGCGCGCGCGGCGGGTCGTGGTGCGGCCGATCGCATCGAAGTCGAGGCGGATACGTTTTTCGAACGCGTGCGTCTTGCGTATCGCGAACGCGCACAGGCCGAGCCGCAGCGGTTTCGTGTGATCGATGCCAGTTTGTCACCAGAACGGGTGTTGCAGGCGGCGATCGCGGCCACGGATCATTTGTTCGAGGCAAGCTGATGAGCATTCCGTCCTGGCATGTTGAACTCTGGTTGCGCCTGCAGGCGCGCCGTCAGCGCAACGCCTTGCCGCATGCCTTGCTGCTGTGCGGCCCGGAAGGGTTGGGCAAGCGCGATTTTCTTCGTCGCTTCGTGCGCGGATTGCTCTGCCAGCATCCCGAAAACGGTGATGCCTGCGGCACGTGTCGTAGCTGTCTGCTGTTGGATGCCGGCACGCATCCCGACTACGTGGCATTGAGTTTTGGCTTGCGCAAGGATGGCGTGCAGCGTCAGGACATCGTGGTGGATCAGATTCGCGAACTGTCCGCGCGCCTTGCCACCGCCAGTCAGTTCGGCGGCTGGCAGATAGCCAGCATCGATCCGGCCGATGCGATGAACAACGCAGCGGCGAATGCCTTGCTGAAAACGCTGGAAGAGCCCGCGACGCAAACCATGCTGATCCTGGTGGCGGATGCACCCTGGCGCATGCCGGCGACCATTCGTAGCCGCTGCCAGCGCATCGATTTCCAGGTACCGAAACACGACGAAGCGCTGGCCTGGTTGCAGGACGTCGGCGTGCGCGATCCGCAGGCGGCCTTGGCCGCGGCGGGCGGCAATCCAGGTCTCGCGCGCATCTGGTCGGAGCAGGGTGCACTCGCGCAGCGGCAGGACGTACGCAAAGACCTCGCCGCGCTGGCCTCCGGCCGTGGCGATGCGATCGCCATGGGCAAGCGCTGGTTGGACGATGCGCCCGAGCAGCGCTTGTGGTTCGCCGCTCAGGCGGTGGCCGATGAAATGCGCGCGCGCGCCACTTCGCAATCGACACCACTTTCCAGCACGCTGGACGGCGAAGACCTGATGGCGTGGTATCACGCCGCCAATCGCACGCGCGAAGCGTTGCGTGGTCCATTGCGCGGCGATCTACTGCTGCTGGAGTTGTTGGGACGCTGGCGCTGATGTTGTCCGTTTCCGCGCAGACACGCTTGCTGGTGATCGCGCCGCACCCGGATGACGAAACGCTGGGCTGCGGCATGCTGTTGCAGCGTGTATTGGCCGCGGGCGGCGCGGTTCGTGTGCTGCTGTTGACGGATGGCGACAACAATCCGTGGCCGCAGCGTTATCTGGAACGACGCTTGATCCTGGACGATGCCGCGCGCCGGCGCTGGGGAGCCAGGCGACGTGACGAGGCGATGTATGCGCTGGAGCGTCTGGGCGTGCCGCCCTCGGCGCTGCATCCGCTTGGCTGGCACGACATGGAAGTGACCCGTCGCCTGCACGATGATCTCGCCGGTTCCATCGCGGCGATACGTGCGGTGCTGGATGCGTTCCAGCCCAATCTCGTTTGCGGTCCGGCATTGCGTGACAGCCATCCGGATCATGGCGCCGCGCACGTGTTGTGCCGGCTCGCGCTTGCGGGACTGGACCCGGCGCCCACGCTGCTTGCCTATCCCGTGCACGGCGTTGCCGATCCCTCTGTTTACACGTTGTCGATCGACGCTTCCGAGGAACAGCAGCAACGCAAGTTGCAAGCGATTGCTGCACATCGCACGCAGATGGCCTTGAGCGGCCGGCGCATGCGGCGGCTGGCGCTTGGTCCCGAGCGCTACATGCGGGTCGGCGGCGAGGCGGAGGATGGACGATTGCCGTGGCGCCCACCCGCGGTTTTGCGGCGCTGGCTGCGCCTGTTGGTGGCGACGCCAGCCGGTGCCCGGGATTGGCCCTGGCCGGAAGCTCCATGGATGCACGACGACACGCTCAGGCTGGACGAGATGGGCCCCGGACCGGTTTTCGCCAAGCTGCACCTGGATTGGCCCTCGCCCTGGATCTTCGATCACTGGGGTTGGTGGGAAGCGACGACCACGCCTTCCCCCGGCCGCCAGAGCGGCTAGCCCACGCAACTCTCACTTTGGCCAGCGCGCCTTTGCACGCGGTCGGTGGCGTGGTTAGGATGTACCTCCGCCATTCGCCGATGCCGTCGCACATGAACCCGGTCGCCGCCCGCCAGGGCATCATCTCGCTGAAATTCAAGGACACGGCCTCGCTCTATAACGCGTATATGCCGTTCCTGAAGCATGGCGGCCTGTTCGCGCCCACGGCGCAGCGTTATTCGCTGGGCGATGAAGTGGTGCTGTTGATCAGCCTGATCGACGAAAGCGAGCGCCTGTCGGTAGCCGGCAAGGTGGTGTGGATCACCCCGATCGGCGCGCAGGGCAACCGCACGGCGGGGATCGGTGTGCAATTCAACGATTCCTCCGATGGCGAAGCGGCGCGCGGGCGCATCGAAGCCCTGCTGGCCGGTGTGCTCAACTCCGAGCGCGCGACGCAAACGATGTAAGCCGCCAGTCGGCTATTTCCTGCTGTACGACTGGATGGCTGCATGCAGGGCAGGCCATGTGTCCGTGCAGGCATGATCGAATGAGCCGGTTCTCGACAACTTAAGTTGCAAGAAATATCCCATGCTGCGCCACACAAGGCTTGTCGGCGTACCCATGCCCACTGATACAATGTCGCGATCCCTGGGCTTGTCCCGAGGATTCGAGCGCCTGCATCTGCATCCCACAGAGCGGGACAGCCCGCTGAATTGAACTTCCGGACCGTTCGCCCCGACGGCCGCTGATGCACTCATGTGGTGCGGAGGTAAGTTAAACCGTGCTTGCCGAATATTGGCCCGTTCTCCTGTTCCTCGTCGTCGCCGGCGGATTGGGTATCGTCCTCCTGATCATCGGCCTGCTGGCCGGTCCCCGCCGCCCGGAGTCGGAGAAGCTTTCGCCGTACGAATGCGGCTTCGAGGCCTTCGAGGATGCGCGCATGCAGTTCGACGTGCGCTACTACCTCCTCGCCATCCTTTTCATCATTTTCGATCTGGAAATCGCCTTCCTGTTTCCGTGGGCGGTCGTGTTCCAGCAGATCGGCATCGTGGCGCTGATTGAGATGGCGCTGTTCCTGCTGTTGCTGGTGGTCGGTTTTGCCTACGTGTGGAAGAAGGGAGCGCTGGAATGGGAGTGATCTCCTCCATTGATCGGGTGATGCACAACCCGCAGCCGTTGAACCTGGTGGACGATATTCTGCGTCCAGCCGGCGACAATCCCATCGTCCAGCGCGGCTTCGCCACCACGTCGGTCGATGCGCTCATGAACTGGGCGCGCACCGGCTCGATGTGGCCGATGACATTCGGTCTCGCCTGCTGCGCGGTCGAGATGATGCATGCCGGCGCCGCGCGCCTGGACCTGGATCGCTACGGCGTCGTGTTCCGCCCGAGTCCGCGCCAGTCCGACGTGATGATCGTGGCGGGCACCCTGGTCAACAAGATGGCCCCCGCCCTGCGCAAGGTGTATGACCAGATGCCCGACCCGAAGTGGGTCATTTCCATGGGCAGTTGCGCCAACGGTGGTGGTTATTACCACTACTCCTATTCCGTAGTGCGAGGCTGCGATCGCATCGTGCCGGTGGACATCTACGTGCCGGGCTGCCCGCCTACGGCCGAGGCGTTGATCCACGGCATCCTGCAGTTGCAGAAGAAGATTCGTCGTACCAGCACCATCGCGCGTTCCTAAAAGGCGCAGTCAGTCATGAGCGATACCCCAACCAACTCGCTGGCCGAGCGGCTTGCCGCGCGATTCGGCGATCTGCTGAAAATCACCGTTGCGAACGGCCAGGTCACAGCGGAGGTCGATGCCGCGCATCTGCTTTCCGTGGCGACTTCGCTGCGCGACGAGCCCGGCTTCCGCTTCAGCGAGCTGGTCGACCTGTGCGGTGTGGATTACCTCGGCTACGGCCAGACCGAATGGGACACCACCGACGTCTCCGGCAACGGCTTCTCGCGTGGCGTGGAAGGCGAGGCGATTGGCCGCTTCAACTGGCAGGATCGTCCGCGCGACGTGTCGATGCCCAAGCGCTATGCGTCGGTTTTCCATCTGCTGTCGATCGAACTCAACCAGCGCCTGCGTGTGCGCGTGTTCTGCGACGACAACGATCTGCCCGTCGTGCCTTCGCTCACCGGCATCTGGCCGGGTGTGAACTGGTTTGAGCGCGAATCGTTCGACTTGTTCGGCATCATCTACGAAGGCCATCCGGACCTGCGCCGCATCCTTACCGACTACGGCTTCGTCGGCCATCCGTTCCGCAAGGACTTCCCGCTGATCGGCAACGTGGAAGTGCGCTACGACCCCGAGCAGAAGCGCGTGATCTACGAACCCGTGTCGATCGAGCCGCGCGTGCTGGTGCCGCGCGTGATCCGCGATGACGCCGACCTGATGCAAGCGAAGGCGGAAGCCGCCGACAACTGGCGGGGGAACTGAGCATGGCCGCGCAAGAAATTCGCAACTACACCATGAACTTCGGCCCGCAGCATCCGGCTGCGCACGGCGTGCTGCGACTGGTGTTGGAAATGGACGGCGAAACGATCGTCCGCGCCGATCCGCACATCGGGCTGCTGCATCGTGGCACCGAGAAGCTCGCTGAATCCAAGCCGTTCAACCAGTCGATCGGCTACATGGATCGTCTCGACTACGTGTCGATGATGTGCAACGAACACGCCTACGTGCGCGCCATCGAAACCCTGCTGGGTATCGAGGCGCCGGTGCGTGCGCAATACATCCGCACGATGTTCGACGAGATCACGCGCATCTTGAATCACCTGATGTGGGTGGGTTCGAACGCACTCGATCTGGGCGCGATGGCGGTGTTCCTGTACGCCTTCCGCGAGCGCGAAGAGCTGATGGACTGCTACGAGGCGGTCTCCGGCGCGCGCATGCACGCCACGTATTACCGTCCAGGTGGCGTCTATCGCGATCTGCCCGGCAAGATGCCGCAGTATCGCGAATCGCCCTGGCACAAGGGCAAGGACCTGCAGCGCCTCAACGCATGGCGCGAAGGTTCGATGCTCGATTACCTCGACGCCTTCACCGCCGACTTCTCCAAGAAAGTCGACGAATACGAAGAGCTGCTCACCGACAACCGCATCTGGAAGCAGCGCACCGTCGGCATTGGCGTGGTATCGCCCGAACTGGCCCAGCAGTGGGGCATGACCGGCGCCATGCTGCGCGGCTCCGGCATCGCGTGGGATCTGCGCAAGAAGCAGCCTTACGCCAAGTATGCCGATGTGGATTTCGACATCCCGGTCGGCGTCAACGGCGACTGCTACGACCGTTACCTGGTGCGCGTGGAAGAAATGCGTCAGTCCAATCGCATCATCAGGCAGTGCGCCGATTGGCTGCGTGCCAATCCAGGCCCGGTGATGGTGGAAAACTTCAAGGTTGCGCCGCCCAAGCGCGAAGCCATGAAGGAAGACATGGAAGCGCTGATCCATCACTTCAAGCTGTTCACCGAAGGCTACGGCGTTCCGGCCGGCGAAACCTATTGCGCAGTCGAGGCGCCGAAGGGCGAATTCGGCTGCTACCTGGTTTCCGACGGCGCCAACAAACCGTTCCGCGTGCATCTGCGCGCACCGGGCTTTGCCCATCTGTCGTCGATGGACACCATCGTGCGCGGCTACATGCTGGCCGACGCGGTGGCAGTGATCGGCACCTATGACCTCGTGTTCGGCGAAGTCGATCGCTGAGCGTAAGAGGATAAGCACACATGAAAGCCACCGGAAATTACGAGCAGGTCAAGCACGTCGATCCGCTCACCGTGCTCAACGAGCATACGCGTCATCACATCGATCATTGGCTGGGCAAGTTCCCGCCGGATCGCAAGCGTTCCGCGCTGATCCAGGCGCTGTTCGCCGCGCAGGAGCAGAACCACGGCTACCTCACCGACGAGCTGATCACCGCCGTCGCCAAGTACATCGACGTACCGGCGGTGTGGGCGTACGAAGTGGCCAGCTTCTATTCGATGCTGGAAACCAAGCCGGTCGGTCGCAACAACGTCGCGATCTGCACCAACATCTCCTGCTGGCTCAATGGCGCTGAGGATCTCGTGCGCCATTGCGAGAAGAAGCTTGGCATCAAGCTCGGCGAAAGCACGCAGGATGGGCGCGTCTACCTGAAGCAGGAAGAAGAATGCATTGCCGCGTGCGTGTACGCGCCGGCGATGACGGTCAATGGTCATTACCACGAGCGTCTCACGACCGAAAAGGTCGACGAGATTCTCGACGGTTTGAAATAAGGGCAGGGCAATGGCAGTCGGACCCGCACCCCAAGAGCATCAGGTCGTCTACACCACGCTGCATTTCGACAAGCCGTGGTCGATGGACAGCTACGAGCAAGTCGACGGCTACAAGGCGTGGAAGAAAATCCTCGCCGAGAAGCCCGATCCGGCGTCCATCGTCGAGATCGTCAAGAACAGCAACCTGCGCGGCCGTGGCGGCGCGGGCTTCCCGACTGGCCTGAAGTGGTCCTTCATGCCGAAAGGGAACATGCAGAAGTACATCCTCTGCAACTCTGACGAATCGGAACCGGGCACCGCGAAAGACCGCGACATCCTGCGCTTCAATCCGCATTCGGTGATCGAAGGCCTGGCCATCGCCTGCTACGCCACCGGCTCCACCGTGGCCTACAACTACTTGCGCGGCGAATTCCATCACGAGCCCTTCGAGCATTTCGAAGAGGCGCTGAAGGAAGCCTATGCGGCCGGCCTGCTCGGCAAGAACATCCAGAGCAGTGGCATTGATGTGGATATCTATGGCGCACTCGGCGCCGGCGCTTACATCTGCGGCGAAGAAACCGCGCTGATGGAATCGCTGGAAGGCAAGAAAGGCCAGCCGCGCTTCAAGCCGCCGTTCCCGGCCAACTTCGGTTTGTATGGCAAGCCCACCACGATCAACAACACCGAAACCTACGCTTCGGTGCCGGCGATCCTGCGCAACGGCGCCGACTGGTTCTTGAATCTCGGCAAGCCGAACAACGGCGGCCCGAAGATTTTTTCGGTGTCCGGTCACGTCAACAATCCGGGCAATTTCGAGATCCGCCTCGGCACGTCCTTCAAGGATTTGCTCGAGATGGCCGGCGGCGTGCGCAATGGCAACAAGCTCAAGGCCGTGATCCCCGGTGGCTCGTCGATGAAGGTGCTGCCCGCCGATGTGATGATGGAATGCACCATGGACTACGACAGCCTGCAGAAGGCCGGTTCGGGTCTGGGTTCGGGCGCGGTGATCGTGATGGACGAGACCACCTGCATGGTGAAAGCCTGCCATCGCATCGCGCGCTTCTACTTCAAGGAATCCTGCGGCCAGTGCACGCCGTGCCGCGAAGGCACCGGCTGGATGTATCGCGTGCTGACGCGCATCGTCGAAGGCAAGGGCACGCAGGACGACCTGCATCGCCTCAAAGCCGTCGCAGGCCAGATCGAAGGCCACACCATCTGCGCGTTCGGTGAAGCCGCAGCGTGGCCGGTGCAAGGCTTCCTCGCCCGTTTCTGGGATGAATTCGAATACTACGTGCAGCACGGCCGGTCGATGACCGAAGACCGTCTCGCCGACACCCGTGGAGTTGCTGCATGAGTGCGCAGCCAGCCAATACCGCGCCGGATCTGGTGAACATCGAGATCGATGGCAAGCCTACGCAGATACGCAAGGGCGCCATGATCATCGAGGCAGCCGACAACGTCGGCATCGCCATCCCGCGCTTCTGCTATCACCGCAAGCTGCCGATCGCCGCCAACTGCCGCATGTGTCTGGTGGACGTGGAGATGGGCGGCCGCATGATGCCCAAGCCGCAGCCGGCTTGCGCCACGCCCGTCGCGGATGGCATGAAGGTCATCACGCGTTCGGACAAGGCGCTGAAGTTCCAGCGCGACGTGATGGAATTCCTGCTGATCAACCATCCGCTGGATTGCCCGATCTGCGACCAGGGCGGCGAGTGCGAACTGCAGGACGTTGCGCTCGGCTACGGCCGCAGCGTGTCACGCTACACCGAGCGCAAGCGCACCATCGCCGACGAGAACCTCGGCTCGCTGGTCGCCACCGAGATGACCCGCTGCATCCAGTGCACGCGCTGTGTGCGCTTCACCAGCGAGATCGCCGGCACCTACGAACTCGGCGGCATGAGCCGCGGCGAAAATCTGCAGATCGGCACCTACATCGGCAAGGCGCTGGAAACGGAACTCTCCGGCAACGTCATCGACGTGTGCCCGGTTGGCGCGCTCACCAACAAGCCGTTCCAGTTCAAGGCGCGTGCGTGGGAACTGATCGCCAAGCCGTCCGTGGGCTATCACGATGCGCTCGGCTCCAACCTGTGGCTGCACACGCGCCGCGGCGAAGTGCTGCGCACGGTGCCGCGCGACAACGAAGCGATCAACGAATGCTGGCTGTCCGACCGCGACCGCTACAGCCATGAAGGCCTGTACGCCGCCGACCGCCTGCATGCGCCGGAAGTGAAGCGCAACGGCCAGTGGCAGCAAACCACCTGGGACGACGCGCTCGCCGTCGCCATCGAAGCGCTGAAGAGCGTGCCGGGCAGCGACCTGGGCGTGCTGGTGCATCCGGCCACGACCAGCGAAGAAGGCGAACTGCTGGTTCGCCTTGCTCAGGGGCTTGGCAGCGCGCACATCGACCATCGCCTGCGCCAGCTCGACTTTGCCGACAACGCGGTCGCGCAAACCTTCGCCATGCCGGTTGCCGATGTGGACAAGGTCAAGGCGGCGCTGCTGGTCGGTTCCGACCTGCGTTACGAAATGCCGCTGCTCAACCACCGCATCCACCAGGCAGTGAAGAAGGGTGCGAAGGTTTACGCCGTCAATCCGGCCGAGTTCCATTTCAATTACAACCTGGCCGGCGAAGCGGTGGTGCCACCGCACTACCTGGTCGATTCGCTGCTGGTGCTGGCCAAGGCCGTCATCGATGGCGGCGCCGCGCAGCCGGGCTTCATCGCGAACGAATCGCTCGCACCGCTGCAGGTGACCGACAAGGCGCGCGAGGCGATCGCCTCGTTGAAGTCCGGCCAGTCGGTGGTGATTCTGGGCGATGCGGCCATCACGCATCCGCAGGCGTCCTGGCTGCGCGCCGTGGCACGCTTCGTCGCCGAGGCCACCGGCGCGGCGTACAACGAGCTGCCGGTTGGTGCGAATGCTGTGGGCCTCGCCAAGGCCGGCGTGCTGCCAGGCAATGGTGGCTTGCATGCAGGCGCCGTACTGGCGCAGCCACGCAAGGGCTATCTGCTGTATGGCCTGGAGTTCCCGCATGATTTCGCCGATGGCGCTGCGGTCAGCAACGCGTTGAGCAGCGCGCAGCACGTGGTGGCGTTCAGCGCGTTCGCCAACGCCGCGTTGCGTGACGTCGCCGATGTGATCTTGCCGATCGGCCTGCTGCCGGAAATCGACGGCACGCTGGTGAATGTGGATGGTCTCCTGCAGCGCGTGCAAGCGGGCGCCAAGGCGCCGGCCGATGCTCGCGCGGGCTGGAAAGTGTTGCGCGCGCTGGGCGGTCTCATGCAATTGCCGGGCTTCGAATTCGACGACATTGCCGGTTTGCGCGAAAGCATGGTCGAGCGCAGCAAGGCTGCTACATCGCAGGGCCTGGTCGAGCGCAAACCGGCGCAGGGACTCAGCCGCCTCGCCACCTGGCCGATCTATCGCAGCGATGCGGTGGTTCGTCGCGCAACGTCGCTGCAGGCGCATCCGCTCAATCGTGAAGCGGCCGTGCGCATGAATGCGAACGAAGCGCAGCGCCAGGGGCTGGCCGCCGGCGACCAGATCAAGCTCGCGACCGCTGTTCTGCCGCTGGTGATCGATGCGACGGTGCCCGATGGCGGCGTATGGATCGAAGCCGCCCACGATCAGACTGCGACGCTGCCGCCGTACGGCGCGGCTATCACCTTGAGCAAGGCATAACCCATGGACCAACTCATCCATCAGCTTTTTCTGCCGCTGCTCTACACGCTTTGCGTAGTGGTGCCGTTGGTGGTCACGGTGGCCATGTACGTGTGGTGGGAGCGCAAGGTGCTCGGCTGGATGCACGTGCGCATGGGGCCCAACAAGGTGGGTCCGTTCGGCCTGCTGCAGGCCTTCGCCGACGTAACCAAGCTGCTGTTGAAGGAAGTGATCCTTCCGACCAACGCGAACAAGGCGCTGTTCTTTCTCGCTCCGTTGATCGCGCTGATTCCGGCGCTTGCCGCCTGGGCTGTGATTCCCTTCAGCGAAAAGATGGCGCTGTCCAACGCCAACGCGGGGCTGCTGTATCTGCTGGCGATGACCTCGCTGGGCGTGTACGGCATCATCCTGGCCGGTTGGTCCTCCAACTCGCGCTATGCGCTGCTCGGTGCGATGCGCTCGGCTGCGCAGGTCATTTCCTACGAACTGGCGATGGGCCTGTGCCTGGTGTGCGTGCTGGTGCTGGCCGGTAGCCTCAACCTCACCGACATCGTGAACGCGCAGGCCGGTCACAAGGGCATCTTCGACTGGTTCATGTGGCCGCTGCTGCCGGTGTTCGTCGTCTACTTCATCTCGGGCGTGGCCGAAACCAACCGCGCGCCGTTCGACGTGGCCGAAGGCGAATCGGAAATCGTGGCCGGCTTCCACGTGGAGTATTCGGGTTCGGCGTTCGCGCTGTTCTTCCTGGCCGAATACGCCAACATGATCCTGGTCAGCTTCCTGGCGGCGATCCTGTTCTGCGGCGGCTGGCTGAGCCCGCTGCCGGAGAGCGTGCCGGTGCTGGGCCATGCCAGCATCCTATGGCTGTTCGCCAAGGTATTCGTGTTCGCCACCTTGTTCCTGTGGTTCCGTGCCACGTTCCCGCGCTATCGCTACGACCAGATCATGCGCCTGGGCTGGAAGGTGTTCATTCCCATCGGCATCGTCTGGGTGCTCGTGGCCGGCTGCATGAAGTACTACGGCCTGGTCCACGTCGGCACGGGAGGCTAAGGAAAAATCCATGTCCCGCGTTACCAACTATTTCAAAAGCCTGCTGCTCATCGAACTGCTCAAGGGCATGGCGGTGACGTTTCGGTACCTGTTCAGTCCGAAATACACCATGCGCTATCCGATGGAGCACATCCCCAAATCCAACCGCTTCCGCGGCCTGCATGCGCTGCGCCGCTACGCCAACGGCGAGGAACGCTGCATCGCGTGCAAGCTGTGCGAAGCGGTGTGCCCGGCGCTGGCGATCACCATCGATTCGGCCCCGCGCCCGAGCGATGGCCAGCGTCGCACCACACGCTACGACATCGACCTGTTCAAGTGCATCTACTGCGGCTTCTGCGAAGAAAGCTGCCCGGTGGACTCGATCGTCGAGACGCACATCCACGAATACCACTTCGAACATCGCGGCGAGAACGTGGTGACCAAGCCGCAACTGCTGGCCATCGGTGACCGCTTCGAGGCGGATATCGCGGCGGCCCGTGCGCAAGATGCGGCTTACCGCTAAGGACATGCCATGATCGATCCGTCCTTGTTACAACTTGTGTGTTTCTATGCCTTCGCCGCGGTCACCGTGGTGGCGGCGCTTTCGGTGGTCACGTTGCGCAACTCGGTGCATGCCGTGCTGGCGCTGGTGCTCACCTTCTTCAGCACCGCCTGCATCTGGATGCTGGCCGAGGCTGAGTTCCTCGCCATCGCGCTGATCGTGGTCTACGTCGGCGCGGTGATGGTGCTGTTCCTGTTCGTGGTGATGATGCTGGACATCGACCAGGAAAAGCTGCGCGAGGGCTTCGTGAAGTTCCTGCCGGTCGGCCTGATCGTGGCGGTGGTGATGCTGCTGGAAATGCTCGGCCTGATCGGCGTGCGCATGATGCACGTGCAGACGATGGGCGAGAATCCGGCCACCGCCGCCGGCATGTCCAACACGCAGTGGCTAGGCATGGCGCTGTATACGCAGTACCTGCTGCCGTTCGAAATTGCCGCGTTGATCCTTACCGTCGGCGTGATCGCCGCCGTCGCGCTGACGCTGCGCCATCGCCCCGGTGCGCGCAAGCAGCAGGCTAGCGACCAGGTGTCGGTGAAGGCGCGCGATCGCGTGCGCATTATCAAGATGGCGGCGGAGCGCCCGGTCGACAACACTTCCGCGCCGGTCCAGGAGCCCAAGCCATGATTACGCTTTCGCATTACATCGTGCTGGGCGCGATCCTGTTCTGCATCTCGGTGGCGGGCCTGTTCATCAACCGCAAGAACGTGATCGTGCTGCTGATGGCGATCGAGTTGATGCTGCTCGCCGTCAACATCAATTTCGTGGCCTTCTCCCGCTTCGGTCACGACGTGGCAGGGCAGGTCTTCGTGTTCTTCATTCTCACCGTGGCCGCGGCGGAATCCGCGATCGGCCTGGCGATCCTGGTGCTGCTGTTCCGTAACCGCAGCACGGTCAACGTCGCCGAAATCGACAGCATGAAGGGTTGAGCATCATGGAACTTTCCTCCTCCATCCTGTTGACCATCGCACTGGCACCGCTGGTCGGCTGCTTGTTCGCGGGTTTTCTCGGCAAACAGATCGGCCGCGCCGGTGCGCACAGCATCACCATTCTTGGCCTGCTAATTTCCTGCGGCCTGTCGTTCTACGTGCTCTACCAGATCACGATGGGCGGCGCACCGGTCTACAACCACAACCTCTACACCTGGTTCGAGATCGGCAAGTACACCGCCAGCGTGGGTTTCCTCATCGATCGCCTCACCGCGATGATGATGGTGGTGGTCACCTTCGTGTCGCTGCTGGTGCATGTGTACACCATCGGCTACATGCATGAAGATCCGGGCTATCAGCGCTTCTTCAGCTACATCTCGCTGTTCACCTTCTCGATGTTGATGCTCGTGATGAGCAACAACTTCCTGCAGCTGTTCTTTGGCTGGGAAGCGGTGGGCCTGGTGTCGTATCTGCTGATCGGCTTCTGGTTCAAGCGTCCCACGGCGATCTTTGCCAACCTCAAGGCGTTCCTGGTCAACCGTGTGGGCGACTTCGGGTTCCTGCTGGGTATCGCCGCCGTCCTGTATTTCCTGGGTACGCTCGATTACGCCACCGCATTCGCCGGCGCGCCAACGCTGATCGGCAAGACGCTGACCCAGAACATCCACTGGGATGCGGCCACGGTGATCTGCATCCTGCTGTTCGTCGGCGCGATGGGTAAATCGGCGCAGGTGCCACTGCACGTGTGGCTGCCTGATTCGATGGAAGGCCCCACGCCGATCTCCGCCCTGATCCACGCCGCCACGATGGTGACCGCCGGCATCTTCATGGTGGCGCGCATGTCGCCGCTGTATGAGCTGTCGGAAACCGCGCTGAGCGTGGTGCTGGTGATCGGCGCCACCGGCGCACTGTTCACCGGCCTGATCGGCATCGTGCAGAACGACATCAAGCGCGTGGTGGCGTATTCCACCCTGTCGCAGTTGGGCTACATGACCGTTGCGTTGGGCGTGTCGGCCTATGCCGGCGCGGTGTTCCACCTGATGACGCATGCGTTCTTCAAGGCGCTGCTGTTCCTGGGTGCGGGTTCGGTGATCATCGCCATGCACCATGAGCAGGACATGCGCTACATGGGCGGCCTGCGCAAGTACATGCCGATTACCTGGATCACCATGTGGATCGGTTCGCTGGCGCTGGTGGCGTTTCCGGGAACCTCGGGCTTCTATTCCAAGGACACGATCATCGAAGCGGTGGGCGCTTCCCATCGCTGGGGTGCTGGCTACGCCTACTTCTGCGTGATGGCCGGCGTTTTCGTGACGGCGACCTATACCTTTCGCCAGATGTACATGACGTTCCACGGCAAGGAGCGTTTCACCGTGGTGCATCACCACGATGATCACGGTCATGGCCATCATGTCGAGCATCGTGACGATCATGGCCATCACGAGGCCGGCATCATGCACGAGACGCCGAAGGAGTCGCCGCTGGTCGTCACGTTGCCGCTGATCCTGCTGGCCATTCCTGCCTTGCTAGTGGGCTTCTTTACCGCCAAGCCGATGCTGTTCGGTGGCTGGTTCGGCCAGGCGATCAAGGTGAATGAGTCGAACGACGTGCTGGGCGAACTGGGCAAGGAATTCCAAGGCGCTTTTTCCGCCATGCTGCACGGATTCATGACCCTACCGTTCGGGCTGGTCGTGCTGGCCTTCGCCATCACTACCTACATCTACCTGTTCAATCCATCTGTCGCTGATCGTGTGCGTCGCGCATTGCAGCCGCTGCACAGCATGCTGACCCACAAATACTGGTTCGACGCCATCTACTACATCGTCTTCGCACGCGGCGGCATCGCACTGGGCCGCATGTTCTGGAAGGGCGGCGATGCAGCTGTGATCGACGGCGTGCTGATCGACGGTTCGGCCAGCCTGGTGCAGCGTATCGCTTCGGGCGTGCGCCGCGTGCAGTCCGGTTATCTGTACCACTACGCGTTCGCAATGATCCTCGGCCTGATCCTGCTCTTGGGCGGGTATTGGCTGGTCGGGCACCAAGTCGGGCACTAAAGGGAATCGAGCTCCATGTTCAATCACTTGCTCAGCCTGCTGATCTGGCTGCCCATCGTCGGCGCGGTGCCCGTGTTGTTGGCCGGCTCCGGCCGTCCCAATACGGCGCGCTGGATTTCCCTATTGATGGCGATCCTCACCTTCGCCGTCAGTCTGTTCCTCATTCCGCAGTACCACCCCGATGTGGCCGGGATGCAGCTGGTCGAAAGCCATCTGTGGATCGAGTCGCTCAACGTCCACTACGGCCTCGGCGTCGACGGCATTTCCGTGGCGCTGATCCTGCTGACCACGTTCGTGGGCATCCTGGTGATCGTCGGCGCGTGGGAGGTGATCCAGGACAAGCCGCATCAGTACATGGCCGCCATGCTGGTGCTCGAAGGCCTGATGATCGGCGTGTTCTGCGCCACCGACGCCTTGCTGTTCTACGTGTTCTTCGAGGCGATGCTGATCCCGATGTTCATCCTCATCGGTATCTGGGGTGGTCCGCGTCGTGTCTACGCCACGCTGAAGTTCTTCATCTACACGTTCTTCGGCTCGATCTTCATGCTGGTGGGCTTGATCTACCTGTACCTGAAGGCAGGCACGTTCGATCTGCACACGCTGACCACATTGCCGCTGAGCATGCAGGAGCAGAGCTGGCTGTTCTTCGCCTTCCTGCTCGCCTTCGCGGTGAAAGTGCCAATGGTGCCGGTGCACACCTGGTTGCCGGATGCGCACGTGGAAGCGCCCACCGGTGGTTCGGTGGTGCTGGCGGCGGTGATGCTGAAGATCGGCGGATACGGCTTCCTGCGCTTCAGCCTGCCGATCGTGCCGGATGCCTCGCATCACTTCGCGTGGGTGGTGATCCTGCTGAGCCTGATCGCGGTGGTCTACATCGGCTACGTGGCGCTGGTGCAGGAGGACATGAAGAAGCTGGTGGCGTACTCGTCCGTGGCACACATGGGCTTCGTGACGCTGGGCGTGTTCATCGCCTTCATGCTGGTGCGCGAGCAGGGCAATACCGATGCCGCGCGCCTGGGCCTGCAGGGCGCGATGGTGCAGATGATCTCGCACGGCTTCGTTTCCGGCGCGATGTTCTCGTGCATCGGCGTGCTGTATGACCGCCTGCACACCCGCCTGATCAAGGATTACGGCGGCGTGATCAACGTAATGCCCTGGTTCGGCTTCTTTTACGTGTTCTTCGCCATGGCCAACTGCGGCCTGCCGGGCACCAGCGGTTTCGTGGGCGAGTTCATGGTGATCCTTTCCAGCTTCAGCGCCAATCCATGGATCGCGCTGTTCGCCGCCTTCACCCTGATCATCGGCGCGGCCTACACGCTGTACTTGGTCAAGCGCGTGTTGTGGGGTGAAGTCACCAATCCGCATGTGGCGGAAATGACTGATATCAACGGCCGCGAGTGGTTCGTACTGGGCGCTTTCGCCGTCGCGGTGCTGGTGCTGGGCGTATGGCCCGAGCCGCTCACGCACTTGATGGACACCTCGGTGAACCAGCTCGTGCAAGTGCTCGCTATTCACAAGGTCTGATCGAGACGACCATGCCGACTATCAACGACATTTTGATCATGCTGCCGGAATTCTTTCTGGTGACGGCAGCGTGCATTCTCCTGCTGGCCGACGCCTTCATGAAGCCGGCCGAGCGCGTTTACCTGCACTGGCTTTCCATCGGCGTGCTGGTCGTCACTGGCTATCTCGTGCTGCGTTTTCAGCCCGGCACGGTGACCGCGTTCAACGGCATGTTCATTCGCGACGGCCTGAGCACGATCCTGAAGCTGTTCGCCTTGCTGTCGACCATCCTGGTTTTCATCTACGGCCGGCCGTACATGCGCGACCGCCAACTGTATGTGGGCGAGTTCTACACGCTGATGATCTTCGCCGTGATCGGCGTGATGCTGCTGGTTTCGGCCGGCAACCTGGTCATGGTCTACCTGGGCCTGGAACTGCTGACGCTGTCTTCGTATGCGCTGGTGGCGTTGAACCGCGATTCCAGCCTTTCTTCCGAAGCCGCCATCAAGTACTTCGTGCTGGGCGCGCTGTCGTCCGGCATGCTGTTGTACGGCATGTCGATGGTGTACGGCGCCACGGGTACGCTGGATCTGATGCAGTTGCATACCGCTGCGCCGCACAGCGCGATGCCGCACCTGCTGGTGTTCGGCCTGGTGTTCATGGTGATCGGCGTCGCGTTCAAGCTCGGTGTCGCACCGTTCCACATGTGGATTCCGGACGTGTATGAAGGTTCGCCCACGGCGGTGACGGCCTTCATCGGCTCCGCTTCCAAGCTGGCCGCGTTCGGCATGGCGTTCCGCCTGCTCGCCACCGGCATGGGTGACTTCGCCCAGCACTGGCAGATCATGCTGGCGGCGCTCGCCGTGCTGTCGTTGGCGATCGGCAACGTGGTCGCGATTGTGCAGAGCAACCTCAAGCGCCTGCTTGCCTACTCGACCATCTCGCACATGGGCTACTTGCTGCTGGGTCTGGTGAACGCGGGTCCAGAAGGCTATTCGGCGGCGATGTTCTACGCGGTGAGCTACGCGCTGATGTCCACCGCGGCCTTCGGTGTGATTCTCGCGCTCAGCCGCGCCGGCTTCGAATGCGAGAACATCGACGACTTCAAAGGCCTGAATCAGCGCGCGCCGTGGATGGCGTTCCTGATGATGCTCGCGCTGTTCTCGCTGGCGGGTGTGCCGCCGATGTTCGGCTTCTTCGCCAAGCTGTTGGTGCTGCAGGCGGCTATTCACGCGAACATGCTGTGGCTGGCGATTGTCGGTGCGGTGTTCGCCATCATCGGCCTGTATTACTACTTGCGCGTGGTCAAGGTGATGTACTTCGACAAGCCCGAAGCAGGCACCGAAGTGCGTCTTCAACCCGATTTCACACTGCGCGTGGCCTTATCGTTGAATGCGTTGGTGCTGCTTGCGCTGGGCCTTTATTGGGGGCCGCTGTTGAGTTGGTGCAAGCAGGCCTTCGTAGGGTGAGGAGAGTGATTCACTCACGCATGCATGAGAAAAGTTTGCGATTTGGGCTTGCAAGAATCTGGCCAGATCGTTAGAATTCTCGGACTCTGATGCGGGGTGGAGCAGTCTGGCAGCTCGTCGGGCTCATAACCCGAAGGTCGTAGGTTCGAATCCTACCCCCGCTACCAGATCTTTCTTGGACAAGAAAGCCTCCTTGCGAGGCTTTTTTGTTGGGCGCAAGGATGCGATGCGCTTTATCAGGTCATAATGGGCTGATGGTGCGTAGGGAAAGGCCTGGCTGGCAGAGCGGGACATCGGCAAGGTAAGGGAATGGGCCGTTCGCGCCCATTTTTTGTTTCCGGAAACGGTATCGACGAGATTGGACACGCAAGCGCTAGCACGACGCTTTACCGAGGTTTTGGCGGA